>JAESFG010000024.1_pt1 | contig 1004076 bp, 971 predicted proteins | sample 9269371 | NCBI WGS metagenome assembly JAESFG01 (sample SAMN14506227, study PRJNA617093) | algae metagenome | isolation source: Aetokthonos hydrillicola CCALA 1050 (B3-Florida) and co-occurring... | place: USA: South Carolina | collected 2013-01-01
CGCCCGCGACATCGCCCAGAAATTCAACAACGACTACACGGCGGCAATCCAGGCGAAGGGCCTCGCGGATGGCCAATTCTTCCCGTTGCCCGAACCGGTCATCCAGGGGCCGGCGACGCGCGTGATGAGCCTGCGCGACGGCACCAAGAAGATGTCGAAGTCGGACCCTTCCGATCTGTCGCGGGTCAACATGACGGACGACGCCGATACGATTGCGCGCAAGTTTCAGAAGGCGAAGACCGATCCCGAACCGCTGCCGACCGAGGAGCCGGGGCTCGCCGGACGGCCTGAGGCCGACAACCTCGTCGGCATCTACGCGGCGCTCGGCAATACGACCAAGGAGGCCGTGCTGCGTGAATACGGCGGCGGTCAGTTCTCGACCTTCAAGAAGGCGCTCGCCGATCTCGCCGTCAGTCGCATCGCGCCGGTCAATGCGGAGATGACGCGCCTGCTCGCCGACCCTGCCGAGATCGATCGCGTCCTCGCCGACGGGGCCCAGCGCGCCCGCGCCATCGCCGAACCGATCATGCGGGACGTCAAGGAAATCGTCGGGTTTATCGTGAGTTGAGAGGCGATTGCCTGACCCCGTGGGGTCGTGGCATCCTGCGGACATGCCAACGCGCAAACGACGTTGCTTCGAAGAAGGCCACCGCCGGAAGATGCTCGTCATCGTGGACGGCAGTCCCGAGGCCGAGGTGGCGCTGCTCTACACTGCGAGTCGCTTGCAGCATGCGACCGGCTCGATGGTTCTTCTCTACATCATCGAGCCCGAGGACCAGCAGCACTGGATGGGCGTCCGTGACGCCCAGGTCGAGGAAGAGACCAACAAGGCGAAAGCGCTGTTCCGCCTGTTCCGACGTAAGGCGGCGAATGCCGGCTTCGATGACGTGAACATCGAAGAAGTGATCCGCGAAGGTCGCAAGACAGACGAGATCGTCAAGCTCATCGACGAGGACGAGGACATCGCAATCCTGGTGCTCGGAGCGGCGGTCGACGCGAAGGGTCCCGGGCCACTGGTCTCGACGTTGGCGGCCGGCAAGGCCGCGGGTTCGTTCCCGATCCCGATCAACATCGTGCCCGGCAGCCTCACGCTCGACGATCTCAAAGCGCTCGCCTGATCGGCCGACTCGGCCGACCACAAGCAAGCCGATTCCTGCAATCGGATTTTGACGGCGGCGCGGTTCGAAGCTAGAATAATTCTAAATGAAGCTGACCCACCGGGGCGCGGGCTGCGTATAGAGCTCAGTCCCGCCAGGAGACGTGAGATGTTCATTCAGACCGAGCCGACCCCCAATCCCGCGACCCTCAAGTTCATTCCCGGCAAGCCCGTGCTTTCCGATGGGACGGCCGACTTCCGCGATCCGTCCGAAGCTTCGGCGTCGCCGCTGGCGGCCCGGCTGTTCGACATCGACGGGGTCGAAGGCGTGTTTCTCGGCTCCGACTTCATCTCGGTGACCAAGCGGCAGGGCGAGTGGCAGCACCTGAAGCCCGCCATCCTCGGCGCGATCATGGAGCATTATACGTCCGGCGCGCCCGTGATCGACGACGACGGCGCCAACGATGCCGCCGGCAGCAATTACGATCCGAAGGACGCCGAAACGGTGAAGACCATTCTCGAGCTGCTCGAGACGCGCGTTCGTCCGGCCGTGGCCAACGACGGTGGCGACATTACCTTCAATGGTTTCCGGGACGGCGTCGTCTATCTGAAGATGCGGGGCGCCTGCTCGGGTTGCCCGAGTTCCACGGCAACGCTGCGGCACGGTATCGAAAACCTGCTGCGCCACTTCTGCCCGGACGTCCAGGAAGTCCAAGCGGTCTGACGGTCGAGATACTGCCTGATCGAGGGCGCCTCACGGCGCCCCTTTTCGTTTTTGTCGAACGGCTGCGGTCCGACCGGCCCGCTCCACTCGTATCGCTCCGGAAACTGACGGGGGACCCAACCGATGTCGGATCGTCTCGACGATCATGCGCTCGACCAGCTGTTCCGGACGGCGCGCACGCACAACAAATGGCTGCCGAAGCCAGTGCCCGAGGCCTTACTCCGCGAACTTGTCGACCTCGCCAAGATGGGACCGACGAGTGCCAACTGTTCGCCCGCTCGCATCGTATTTGTGACGACGCCGGACGGTAAGGCCCGGCTGAAGCCCCACCTGTCGGCCGGTAACCTCGAAAAGACCATGGCGGCTCCCGTCACGGCGATCGTGGGGCAGGACCTTGAGTTCTACGAGCATTTGCCCAAGCTCTTTCCGCATGCGGATGCGCGGAGCTGGTTTGCCGGCAAGCCCGATGCGATCCGCGCCACCGCCTTCCGCAATGCGACGCTGCAGGGCGCCTACATCATTCTGGCCGCCCGCGCCCTCGGTCTCGACACAGGCCCTATGTCGGGCTTCGACGCGGCCGGGATCGAGAAGGAGTTCTTCGCCGACACGCCCGTGACGGCGAATTTCCTGATCAACATCGGCTATGGCGACGACAGAGGCCTGTTCCCGCGCTCACCCCGTTTCTCGTTCGACGAGATGGCACGGATCGTCTGAGACGGCTCGCCAGCTGCGAGCCCCGAGAGTATCCTGCGTTCCATGATCATCCTCGCTTTCGATACGTGTCTAGCTGCCTGCTCGGCGACCGTCATTGAGCGGAGCATCACAGGTCGCGCCCGCGTGTTGGCCCGCCGGTTCCAGCCGATGGCGACGGGGCATGCCGAAGCCTTGATGCCGATGATCTCCGAGGTGCTCGATGAAGCTGCGCTCACGGTTGCTACCTGCGACGCGATCGCCGTTTCGGTCGGGCCCGGAACATTCACAGGCGTGCGGGTGGGGGTCGCTGCGGCCCGCGGCCTCGCACTTGCCAGCGGCAAGCCGGTCCTGACGGCGACCAGCCTTGCCTTGATCGCCGCCGAAGCCGGCCCCGGCACGATGAGGATTGGCGTCGCCGCCGACGCGCGAAACGGTCAGGTCCATTTTCTCCTCGTCGCGGCCGACGGCGTGACACCGCACGGGCCACCGCTGCTTCTGACCGCCCCTGAGGCCGTTCGGCGAATCGGCGTTACGCCGATTCGGCTGCGGGGGTCGGCTGCCGGTTCGCTCGCCGCAGCGATCGAATCGCGTGTCGTGGTCGAAGCGCACGCCGCCGAACCGGACTCCGGCGCCTTCGCGCACGTGAGTCTCACCCCAGCCGATCCGCCGATGCCCCTCTATCTGCGCGAGCCGGACGCAAAGCCGCAGATCGGCAAGTCGCTGCCGCGGGTCGCGACGTGATTGAAATCCGGCGCGCCAGCGCAGCCGATGCGGCGGCCATGGCCACCATCCAGCGCGGCGTCTTCGATCACGGATGGCCGGTCGAAGACATCTCGGCGCTGATCGAGGCACCGCCGGCTTTGGCCCTCGTCGCCCGAGACGGGAACGCCGCGGTCGGTTTCATCCTCGGCCGAGTGGTCGCGGACGAAGCCGAGATCCTGAGCATCGGAGTGGCCACGGCCGCCCAGCGCCAGGGGATCGCGGGCCAGTTGCTCGCACGATGGATCACCGAGATTCGCGGCAGCGGCGCGCGCCAGGCCTTTCTCGAGGTGGCCGCCGACAACGGTCCCGCCCTCGCTCTCTATCGACGGCATGGTTTCGCCGTCACGGGGCGGCGCGCTGGTTACTATCATCGTCGCGACGGCACGTTCGGGGACGCGCTGATGATGATGGCGGAGTTCGTTCCTGGCTAAGGTGGACGGCACCGTTCGAGACTGCCATATACCGGCGAAGAGGCGGCACGACCCTTCTCAGAGGCGGACATGGGCGCGGCGGGCGGCCAACGGCTTGGGCCCATCGAACAGCGGTGCATTGAACACGGCCTGCGGATGACCGAGCAGCGCCGGACGATCGCACGCGTGCTCGGTGAAGCCGGCGACCACCCGGATGTCGAGGAAGTGCATCGCCGCGTGATCGCGGTCGACCCCCGCATCTCACTCTCGACTGTCTACCGGACGCTGCGGCTGTTCGAGACGAAGGGCATCCTCGAACGGCACGCATTCGGGACGGGCCGCGGCAGGTACGAACCGGCGCACGACGTCCACCACGACCATCTGATCGACACCGAGACGGGCACGGTCATTGAGTTCCGTAACGAGGAGATCGAGCGGTTGCAGGAGCGGGTCGCGCGCGAACTCGGGTTCAAGCTGGTCGGCCATCGCCTTGAGCTCTACGGCGTGCCGCTGCGGCGAACCAAGCGCTGAGACCGAGGTCCCGTGATCGAGCTGCCAGGCGAACGATTCGGGACGGCGGGGCTCCGGGCGGCGACGGTGCTCGCCGGCTTTTTCGGACTTACCGTACCATTGATGCCGGTGCAGGCGGCGCTGGTCCGGACGGGCTCGCGGCACGCCCGCACGTTCCCACACTGGTACCACAAGCGCGTCTGCCGGATGCTGGGCATCCGCCTCCACATCGATGGCGCCGTGGTGCGTGACCGGCCGGTGCTCATCGTCGCCAACCACACGTCCTGGCTTGATATTCCGGTGCTTTCGGCGGTCGCGCCGTTGTCCTTCGTCGCCAAGAAGGAGGTCGGCACGTGGCCGTTCGTGCGCAACCTTGCCCGGTTGCAGCGCACCGTCTTCGTTGACCGGACGCGCCGGACCAGCGTCGGGGAAACTGCCGGTGAAATGCTCGATCGACTGGCTGCCGGCGACACGCTGGTGCTGTTCGCCGAGGGCACGTCGAGCGACGGCAACCGTGTGCTTCCGTTCAAGACGTCCCTCTTCGCGGCGGCCAAGCCGGGACGCAAGACCGGGGGCGAGGGCGCCCGCAGCGATGCCGTCGTGCAGACCCTAGCAATCGCCTATACGCATCTCCACGGCGTGCCGCTGTCGCGATCGGACCGGCCGCTGATCGGCTGGTATGGCGATATGGAAATGGCTGGACACGCTTGGGAACTGCTGAAATCCGGCCCGATCGACGTGCGAATCAGGATCGGGCCGCCCGTCGCGCTCGACTCCTTCGAGGACCGCAAGCAATTGGCCGCCTATGCGGAAACCGAAGTGCGCCGCGACGTCATCGAGTTGCTGAGGTCACCATCGAAGACAACTGTTAGCCGAGATTCGCAACCAACTGTCGGTTAACTGGCTTTTGCGCCGCAGAAAAGTTATAAGCTATGGTGTTGCAACGCAGCAGCCGGCCGGGAACCGCAGGGGGCGGAGCCGGTTGGATGCGGACGGGCTAACGGGCCATCCAGGAGCGAGGCGATCGATGACGGAGTCGAAGCGCGTCTACGTCAAGACGTTCGGCTGCCAGATGAACGTCTACGACAGCGAGCGCATGACCGAGCAGCTCGCGCCGCTTGGCTACGCCGAAACGACGCGGCCCGAGGACGCCGATCTCGTCATCCTCAACACCTGCCATATCCGTGAGAAGGCGGCCGAGAAGGTCTATTCCGAACTCGGACGGGTTCGCCAGATCAAGGACGCGCGTCGCGCCGCGGGCAAGGAAACCCTCGTGACAGTGGCCGGCTGCGTCGCCCAGGCGGAAGGCGTCGAGATCGCGCGGCGGGCTCCCGTCGTCGACGTCGTCGTCGGCCCGCAGAGCTATCACCGCTTGCCGGACCTCCTCAGCCGCACTGGCGGCGGCCGCGCCGTGATTGACACGGAATTTCCGGACGAAGACAAGTTCGCGAAACTCGGCCAGCGCGCCCAGCCGAAGCAGGCCGCCGCCTTCCTCACGGTGCAGGAAGGGTGCGACAAGTTTTGCACGTTCTGCGTGGTTCCGTATACGCGTGGCATGGAGATTTCGCGCCCCGTCGCCCGCGTGATGGAGGAGGCGACAAGCCTTGTGGATCGCGGCGTTCGCGAGATCACGCTGCTCGGGCAGAACGTCAACGCGTATCACGGCGAAGGGCCGGACGGTCGCGACTGGACGCTCGCTAACCTGATCGAGAAGCTGGCAACGATCGATGGCCTCGAGCGCATCCGCTACACCACCAGCCATCCGCGCGACATGGGCGACGACCTGATTGCCGCCCACCGTCGTATCCGCAAACTGATGCCGTATCTCCACCTGCCGTTCCAGGCCGGGTCCGACCGCATCCTTGCCGCCATGAATCGTAAGCATACGGCTGCCGAGTACTTGGCTCTGGTCGACCGTATCCGCGAGGCGCGACCCGAGATCGCGCTGTCGACGGACATCATCGTCGGCTTTCCCGGCGAGACGGACGCAGAATTCGAAGAGACGCTCGACGTCGTGCGCCGGGTCGGCTTCGCGCAGGCCTACAGCTTCAAGTACAGCGCCCGGCCGGGAACGCCGGCGGCCAGCCTCGACGTGCAACTGCCGGAAGAAGTGAAGGCGGAGCGGCTGCAGCGCCTCCAGGCCCTGCTCGACAGCCAACAGACGACCTTCAATCTAGGTTGCGTCGGCAAGGTTCTGCCGGTGCTGTTCGAGAAGCCGGGACGCCACCAGGGCCAGATCGTCGGCCGGTCGCCCTATCTGCAGCTCGTTCACGCTGATGCGCCAAGCGTTTATCTCGGCAAGATCCTGCCCGTTGCGATCTCGGCGGCCGGTCAGAACAGTCTTTCCGGTGTCATCCAGGCGGCATAACAGGGTGCCCGGCCTTTACGAGGACCGCAGGACCGCGCTAGGCATAGGGCCGAACGGGGTTTGGAGGTTCGCTCGCGTGCACGCCGGTGCGGAGAGATCGAATTGAGCGGATTACGCGGCCCTTCGGGCTACGGTGCCGGTCGCGGACCGCGAACGGTTCAAGCGGCCAAGCGGGTGGTCGTCCCCTTCGAGGACAACCGGTTTCTCTCCCAATTGCTCGGTCAGCACGATGCCCATCTCGCCTTGCTCGAAGACCGGCTTGGGATCGATGCCCATGCGCACGGCAATGTCGTGGTGCTGTCAGGAACCGAGGCGGCCTGCACGATTGCGCGGGATGTCCTGGAGCAGCTTTACAGCCGAATCGTGCGCGGCGACGAGATCGGCCCCGGGGACTTCGACGGCCTGATCCGGCACGCCCGGGTCGAAACCGACGGCACGAGTGGCGACGGGCAAGCGCAGATCGCGACGCGCCGCCGGGTCGTCAAGGCGCGGACGCCCGCTCAGAGTGTCTACATGCGGGTGATCCAGAAAGTCGACCTCGTGTTCGGCATTGGGCCTGCCGGCACCGGCAAGACCTATATCGCCGTGGCGGCTGCCGCCCATTACCTGGAGCGCGGCATCGTCGAGCGGATCATCCTGTCGCGGCCCGCGGTGGAGGCTGGCGAGCGGCTCGGCTTCCTGCCCGGCGACATGCGCGAAAAGGTCGATCCCTACCTGCGGCCGCTGTACGACGCGCTCTACGATGTCCTTCCACCGGAAAAAGTGGAGCGGGATCTCGAAACGGGCGTGATCGAAGTGGCTCCGCTCGCGTTCATGCGTGGCCGAACCCTCGCGAACGCCTTCGTCATCCTCGACGAAGCGCAGAACACGACGGCCATGCAGATGAAGATGTTTCTGACCCGCCTCGGCGAAAACTCGAAGATGGTCATCACCGGTGATCCCTCGCAGATCGACCTGCCCGCCGGCCAGAAGTCCGGCCTGATGGACGCGGTCAGCCTGCTCGCCGGTGTCGAAGGAATCGATTCGGTGCGCTTCACCGGCGCCGACGTCGTGCGCCGTGATCTCGTCGCCCGGATCGTGGAGGCTTACGACCGTGCCGGGTGAGGCTGCCGAGATGCCCGCCGAACCGGACCGAAGTCCCGGGCTGGCGATCGACTTGGTCATCGACGCGGGGGACTGGTCCCGTATCGCGGATGCCGAGGCTTTGATTGCCCGCGCGGCTGCTGCCGTTTCAGATGCCGTCGATGTCGGACCCGGCGCTACGGCGACCATCGTGCTCAGCGACGACGCGGAAGTTCGCCGGCTCAATGCGCAGTGGCGCGAGAAGGACAAGCCGACCAATGTCCTCTCGTTTCCGGCGCCCGAGCAGCCGGGTGGGAACTTTCTTGGCGACGTCATCCTGGCAGCCGAGACGGTCGCCGCCGAGGCGCGCGACGGCGACCTGCCCCTCGAGCATCACATCACGCACCTCGTGATCCACGGCCTCTTGCATCTTCTCGGGTTCGATCACGAGACCGACGAGGACGCGCAGGAAATGGAGAGTCTCGAGACGGCCATTCTGGCTGAGCTCGGCGTGCCCGACCCCTATACCGAACCCCTTGAAGCGAGATCCTGAGCGATCCGCTCCCCGACACATGGATTTAGATATTTCGTAAGATGAGCAGCGACACCACACTCAAGACCGAAGGTAACGGCACCGAGCAGCGGCTTCCCACAGCAGGCTGGCTGGCGGCTTTGAGAGCGCGCCTCGGCCTCACCGGCAGCCAGACCTTGCGCGATACGCTCGCCGAAGCTCTGAAGGGCGAGCAGGACGGCGCTTCGGCATTCTCGGCCGAAGAGCGCCAGATGTTCCTCCGCCTGCTGCGCTTCGGCGCGCTGCGCGTCGAGGACGTGATGGTCCCGCGCGCCGACATCATCGCCGTCGACGAAAACGAGCCATTGTCGGAATTGCTGCGGACGTTCGAGGATGCTGGCGTTTCGCGTGTGCCGGTGTTCCACGAGACGCTCGATGACCCGCGCGGCATGATCCACATCAAGGATCTGTTCGGCTGGTTGCTGAAGGAAGCGGTCAAGCCCGGCGGCGTGGTGACGCAACCGGCGCCCGCACAAGCCGCCGGCGGCGACGGCTCCGATCAGCAGCTGCAGAAGGCGCCGCTCGCCCTCGACGCCATCGACCTCACGCGGCCGGTTTCGGTTGCCAAGATCCGGAGACAGGTGCTTTACGTGCCGCCTTCGATGCCTGCCATGAACCTGCTCATCCGCATGCAGACGACGCGAATCCACATGGCGCTCGTCGTTGACGAATACGGTGGCACCGACGGCCTCGTCACCATCGAGGACCTCGTTGAGCAGATCGTCGGCGAGATCGAGGACGAGCACGACGAGGCGGAGGCCGATCTCATCGTCGAAGATCCGAAGCAGGGTCTGCTGGCGTCGGCGCGCGCCCCCGTGAAGCAACTCGAAGAGATGCTTGGCGTGCTCTTGCTCAGTGCCGAGGAGGCCGAAGACATCGACACCCTCGGCGGGCTCGTGTTCGCGCTCGTCGGCCGGGTGCCGGCCCGAGGCGAATTGGTACGCCATGCCTCCGGCATCGAGTTCGAAGTGCTTGATGCAGATCCGCGCCGCGTCAAGAAAGTGAAGATCCACAAGCCTCGGGACTTCGGGACGCCGCCCGCGGCGGCCGCCGAAGGGTGACCCGCGCCGCGGCGTCGGCGGGCGAATGGACGGCATGGCTTGCTGGTCGCCTGGCGAGCCTCGACGGTTGGCGCCGGTGGGCCGCAGCGTTCGTGCTCGGCGCGCTGTCGGTCCTTGCCATGGCGCCGGTGTTCGCGTGGCCGATCTTGTTCCTCACCGTGCCGGGGCTCGTCTGGCTGCTCGATGGCGCGTCCGGCATCGAGCGCGGCAGGCGACGGTACAGGGCCGCGGCAGCCGTCGGCTGGTGGTTCGGCTTCGGGTATCACGCGGCCGGTCTCTACTGGATCGGCGAAGCGTTTCTGGTCGAAGCCGAGGTCTTTGCCTGGCTGCTGCCGTTCGCCGTGACAATCATGCCGGCGGGGCTCGCCCTCTTCTCAGCAACTGCGACGGCCGCGGCCGTCGCCCTTTGGCGTCCCGGCGTCGGCCGCACACTGGCCCTGGCGGTTACGGTATCGGCGGCTGAATGGCTGCGCGGACATATCCTCACGGGTTTTCCTTGGAACGTGCTCGGCTACGCCCTGACCCAGCCGCTGCCGTTGATGCAGGCGGCGGCGCTGGTCGGCATCTACGGCTTGACGCTCGTCGTCGTGATCGTTGCGGCGCTGCCGCTGGTCGCGCTCGCCGACGAGGGCTGGACGCGACGAGGGGCGCGCGGTTTCGGCATCTCGGCACTCGTGCTAGCGGCTCTCGCGGCCTACGGCTCGTTCCGCCTCGCGGCGCCACCGCCCCCCAACATCGACGGCGTGCGCGTACGCCTCGTGCAGCCGAGCATTCCACAGCGCGAGAAGTGGCGGCCCGAGCGCCAGCGTGACATCTTCGTGCGCCACCTCGACCTGACGTTGACGGCACCGGACGGCCGGATCGACGGCCTGGCCGGCATCACTCACGTCGTATGGCCCGAGGCAGCAATGCCGTTCCAACCGCTGCGCAGCCCGGAAGCAGTCGCGGCGATCGGGCAGCGGCTCGGAGAGGGCCGCTGGCTCATCTCGGGCGCGCTCAGATCCGAAACGGACACGCGGGGAGCGCGGCGCGCTTACAACAGCCTGATGATTTTCGGCGCGTCGGGATTGCAGGGATTGTACGACAAAATTCATCTCGTCCCGTTCGGTGAATACCTCCCCTTTCAATCCACACTCGAATTCTTTGGGCTTGAACAACTAACCCGTGTGAGAGGTGGATTTTCAACCGGCACAACTCCTCGACCATTGGTTGAAATTCCGGGATTGCCCGCGGCAGGCCCATTGATCTGTTACGAGGCCATATTTCCCGCTAGCGTTGTGCAGGGTGACATGCGCCCCGGCGTGCTGATTAATGTCACGAACGACGGATGGTTTGGGCATACGTCAGGCCCTCATCAGCATTTCCACCAAGCGCGCGTCCGCGCGGTGGAAGAGGGACTTCCACTCCTGCGTGCAGCAAACAACGGCATCTCGGCCATCATTGATCCGTATGGCCGCATACTCGCCAAAATTGCACTTGATGAAATTGGCACTATCGACGGTCATTTACCTTCTCCTTTAACGTTACCGCTCTACGCGCGGATCGGAGATCTGCCATTTGCGATGGCCTCGCTGGCATTTCTATTGACGTTGATCTTTGTGCGCCCTATCAATTCTAAGACGTATGCATCCTAATTGAACAACCGAATTCGTTAAACTGAAACCGCGAATATTAATCGCGGTGGTTGTATCGGGACGATGCATCTCGGCTATTTGGTGTGCGCGCAGGAGGGTCCCGTGGAAGACGTACAGAATGGGGAAAGTGAAGACCGCGGCGTTCGCCGACCGAACCCCATGGATATTCACGTGGGCAGCCGTGTGCGCCTTCGCCGTATCCTGCTCGGCATGAGCCAGGAGAAACTTGGCGAACAGCTCGGTCTGACCTTCCAGCAGATCCAGAAGTACGAGAAAGGCGTGAATCGCATCGGGGCGAGCCGCCTCTTCGACATGTCGCGCGTGCTGAGCGTTCCGATCCAGTACTTCTACGACAACGCGCCCTTCACCGCGCAACCCGTCGACGATCAGCTTCCGGGCTTCGCCGAGCGGCCGTCCGACACCTTCCTCGTAGAGTTCCTCAATAGCCGGGAAGGCGTTGAACTCAATCGGGCGTTCGTCCGCATCACCGATGCGAAGGTCCGCCGATCGATTATCGAACTCGTTCGCGCGATGGCCGGCGAGGCGCCGCCTCCGAGTCATCCACAAATGTAAAGAGTTAGAGAGTGCCAGCCGGTGAAGCTGGCGCACGCGGTCTCAGGCGACGGGCTGCCCATGGCGGTCCGTCGCTTCCGTATCGAGGCCCATGGATTTGCGCGATCACGCGGCATCCGCAGGCCATCGAGCCGCCATTCTTTGCACCGATTGCTCCAGCGGCAGGCATCGCAGGGTGTCGGCAGCCAGCCACCGCCTGAGATGCGACCGAGGCACGCACCGCCGCGCTTGACCCCCGGTGCGAAAGGCGGCAAACAACGGCGCCATTTGAAGGTCGGCCACAAAAACGGGGTCCAACGTGTCGCGCAAGTCCTATCTGTTCACCAGCGAATCCGTGTCGGAAGGGCATCCCGACAAAGTTTGCGATCGGATTTCGGACGAGATCGTCGATCTCTTTTTCCGTGAGGGCCCGAAAGCCGGCATCGATCCCTGGCAGATCCGCGCCGCGTGCGAAACGCTGGCGACTACCAATAAAGTCGTGATCGCCGGTGAGACCCGGGGCCCTCGGACGGTGACCAAGGACATGGTCGCGCACATCGCGCGCATGGCGATCCGCGACATCGGTTACGAGCAGGACGGCTTCCACTGGGAAAACTGCAGCATCGACGTTCTGCTGCATCCGCAGTCGGCCGACATCGCGCAGGGCGTCGACGCGCAGCAGCCGACCAATCGCGAAGAAGGCGCCGGCGACCAGGGCATCATGTTCGGCTACGCCTGCAACGAGACGCCCGAGCTGATGCCGGCTCCCATCTTCTATGCTCACAAGATTCTGCGGCTGATCGCCGAGGCGCGCCACAGCGACAAGGAAAAGGTTCTCGGGCCGGACTCGAAGAGCCAGGTCACCGTGCAGTACGAGAACGGCAAGCCGGTCGGCGTGACGCAGATCGTCGTTTCGCACCAGCACCTGATCGAGAACATGTCATCCCAGCAGGTTCGCGACCTCGTCGAACCGTACGTGCGCCGTGCGCTGCCGGAAGGCTGGATCGGTAAGGACACGATCTGGCACATCAACCCGACCGGTAAGTTCTTCATCGGCGGTCCCGACGGCGACTCGGGCCTTACTGGCCGCAAGATCATCGTCGACACCTACGGCGGCGCGGCTCCGCACGGCGGCGGCGCGTTCTCGGGCAAGGACCCGACGAAGGTGGACCGCTCGGCTGCCTATGCCGCCCGCTACCTCGCGAAGAACGTTGTGGCATCCGGCGTCGCCGACCGCTGCACGATCCAGCTTTCCTACGCCATCGGCGTCGCCCGTCCGCTGTCGATCTACGTCGACACTCACGGCACCGGTCGCGTCGACGAGGCCAAGCTCGAGAAGGTGCTCGGCGACGTCATGGACCTCACGCCGCGTGGCATCCGTAAGCATCTCGACCTCAACAAGCCGATCTACGCGCGCACGGCGGCTTATGGCCACTTCGGCCGCACGCCGGACGCCGACGGCGGCTTCTCGTGGGAGAAGGTCGACCTCGCCGACAAGATCAAGAAGGCGGTTTGAGGCGGACGTCCTCCGCAATCGGAACACCGGGACGGCCGCCACGTGCGGCCGTTTCGCATTCAGGGACCGCGGTCCATGATCAACGACGTCGAGGACGGCGACGAGCAGGCGGGCGGCGTATCGCGCGAGCTCCGGAGCTTCGGGCGACGGAAGGGTCGCCCCCTCAGTCCGCGCCAGCGCGGCCTCGTTGACCACGACCTGCCGCGACTTTCTATCGACCTCGCCGGCCGGCCGCCGGAGCCGCTGACTGGGCTGTTCCCGGCGCCAGTGCATGACGTGTGGCTCGAAATCGGCTTCGGCGGCGGCGAGCATCTGATCTGGCAGGCGAGCCGTCATCCCGACGTCGGCCTGATCGGCTGCGAGCCGTTCCTTGATGGCGTCGTAAAGGTCGTCGATGCCGTCGTGCAGACGCCGCTTGTCAACGTCTGTTTGCACCCGGACGACGCTCGCGCTCTCTTGCGCTGGTTGCCCGATGCTTCGCTTGGCCGTGCTTTCGTATTGTTTCCCGATCCGTGGCCAAAGAAGCGGCACCAGAAGCGCCGTCTCGTCGGCCTGCCACTGCTCGATCAGCTGGCCCGGGTCATGCGGCCGGGCGCGGAGTTGCGAGTCGGCACCGATATCTCCGACTACGTCCGATCGATCATGGTGGCGGTGACCGCGCATCCCGCTTTTGCCTGGCCGGCGCAGCGCCCGGGCGATTGGCAAATCCGTCCAGAGGACTGGCCGGAAACCCGCTACGAACAGAAAGCGATCCGTGAAGGGCGGCGGCCAGTTTACCTATCGTTCCGCAGGCGCTGATATCCCCAGGTTCCGAGACGGGCCAAAAAAATGTCAAATTGCCCTTGCGTCGGGCAATGGCTTCACGTTATGTTGATGTTGCTCATGATCATCTCAACTCTGAGAGTGGGTCCCTCGCGGATCCGCTCTTTTTGTTTTGGGGCCCCTTGCTGGGCCGAGACGATCTGGGCTCGGCATCACGGAAGGTATTTTTGGTTCCCGCATGGACAGTGACGGCTCGCGCCCCGAAGATGCGCGTTTCGTTTCAGAAACCGGCCTCGCCGCCCGCCTCGCTGGGCTGGTCGAGCCATCCATCGTGGGACTCGGCTACCGGCTCGTGCGCGTGACCGTCACTGGACGGGACGGGCAGACTGTACAGATCATGGCCGAGCGGCCGGACGGCACCATGAAGATCGAGGACTGCGAAACGATCTCGCGGAACCTCTCGCCGCTGCTCGACGCCAACGACTTTCTTCCCGGTGCCTATCGGCTCGAGGTCTCCTCGCCTGGCATCGACCGACCGCTCGTGCGGCCTTCCGACTTCGAGAACTGGGCGGGCCATGAAGCGCGGATCGAGTTGCGCGAGCCCATCGGCGGCCGCAAGCGCTTTCGTGGCATGCTCGAAGGCTTCGAGGATGGCGAAGTGAGGCTCGAATGCGATCTCGGCGAACAGGGCCGCCAGGTGCTCGGTCTGCCGGTCGCGCTCATCGGTGAAGCGAAACTTGTTTTGACGGACGAGCTCGTCCGGGAATCGCTCAGGCGCTCGAAAAAGAGCGTCGAAGAGGGCGTACCCGGAGAGTCCGAGTAGGAACGGAGGTTCGGGACATGGCACTCGCAGGCGTCAGTGCAAACCGGTTGGAGCTTCTGCAGATCGCGGATGCGGTCGCGCGCGAGAAGTCGATCGATCGGCGCATCGTCATCCAGGCGATGGAAGACGCGATCCAGAAGGCGGCGAAATCCCGCTACGGCGCCGAGAACGACATTCGCTGCGAGATCGATCCGCGGACGGGCGAGACGCGGCTGACGCGTGTGCTCGCGGTGGTGGAGAACGTCGAGAACGAGTCGACAGAGATCACCCTCGCCGAAGCCCGCCGTCGCCGGCCGGATGCCGAGATCGGCGACTTCATTGCGGAATCTCTGCCGCCGCTCGACTTCGGCCGCGTCGCCGCGCAGAACGCCAAGCAGGTGATCGTGCAGAAGGTGCGCGAGGCCGAGCGTGAGCGTCAGTACAACGAGTATCGCGACCGCGTCGGCGAGATCGTCAACGGCACGGTGAAGCGCGTTGAATACGGCAACGTCATTGTCGATCTCGGGCGCGCCGAGGGCATCATCCGCCGTGACGAAATGATCCCGCGCGAGAACGTCCGCTTCGGTGATCGTATCCGCGCCTTCCTCTACGATGTCCGCCGCGAACAGCGCGGACCGCAGATATTCCTTTCGCGCGCGAAGCCGGAATTCATGGCCAAGCTGTTCGCGATGGAAGTGCCGGAAATTTACGACGGCGTCGTCGAGATCAAGTCGGTCGCCCGCGATCCGGGCAGCCGCGCAAAGATCGCCGTCGTCTCGAAGGACAGCTCCATCGACCCCGTCGGCGCATGCGTCGGTATGCGCGGCCAGCGCGTGCAGGCGGTCGTCGCCGAACTGCAGGGCGAGAAGGTCGACATCATCCAGTGGTCTCCGGATGCGGCGTCGTTCCTGGTCAACGCGCTCGCCCCAGCTGAAGTGTCTAAGGTGGTGCTCGACGAGGACTCGAACCGTATCGAAGTCGTCGTGCCGGAGAACCAGCTGTCGCTGGCTATCGGCCGGCGCGGCCAGAACGTGCGTCTTGCCTCGCAGCTCACCGGCTGGGATATCGACATCCTGACCGAGCAGGAGGAGAGCGAGCGGCGCCAGAAGGAATTCGCCGAGCGCTCGCAGCTACTCATGGATAGCCTCGACGTCGACGAGGTGATCGCCCAGCTGCTTGTCACGGAAGGCTTCGCGACCGTCGAGGAAGTCGCATTCGTCGACCTTGCAGAAATCGCCAGCATCGAAGGGTTCGACGAGGATACCGCCGTCGAAATTCAGACGCGTGCTCGTGAGTTCCTGGAACGCCAGGAAGCCGAGCGTGATGCCAAACGGCGCGAACTCGGCGTCTCCGATGACCTCACCCGCGTCGAAGGCGTTACCACAGCGATGCTGGTGACGTTCGGCGAGAAGGGCATCAAAACGCTCGAAGACCTCGCCGACTGCGCGACCGACGACCTCGTCGGCTGGACGGAGCGCAAGAAGGAGAAGGACGCCGAGGCGGTCCGCCACAAGGGTATTCTCGACGGCTTCGACGTTGACCGGCAGGACGCCGAGGGGATGATCATGTCGGCGCGCGTGCTGCTCGGCTGGATCAAACCCGAGGATCTCGCGCCGCCGGCCGAAGAGGGGACCGAAGGTGCCATCGACGACGCGGCCGGTGCGGCCGGCGCGCCGACTTGACCATGAGTGGGGCCACGACATCGGAATGGGTAACGAACCCCAGGTCGACAGCAAGACGAAGCCGATGCGTCCGGACACGCCGGAGCGCACCTGCATCGTCACGCGCGAAGCCGGCACTCCGGCCGACCTGATCCGTTTCGTGGTGTCACCCGACGGGGTCGTCGTCCCCGATGTGGCTCACAAGTTGCCCGGTCGTGGCGTCTGGGTCACGGCCGAGCGCGACAAGGTTGCAGAGGCCATCAAGATCAAGGCCTTCAACCGCGCCTGCCGGCGCCAGGTCACCGTGGCGGCCGACCTCGCCGAGCAAATCGACCAGCTTATCGAGCGCCGGGTCATCGAGGCGCTGTCGCTCGCCAACAAGGCGGGACTGGTGACGAGCGGATTCACCCGCACGGAAGCGGCGATCCTCGCCGACGAGGTCAAGATCCTCCTGCACGCGACCGATGGCGCGGAGGACGGGGCCAAGAAGCTCGACCGCCTGTTTTTCGCGATTGCCAGGGATACGGGGCGGACGCCGATCGTTGTGCGTCTCCTCAATGTCATGCAAATGAGTTTGGCTATAGGCCGGTCCAATGTGGTACATGCTGCAGTGAGGACAGGTGGCGCGGCCGATCGCTTCATCGAGGAAGCTCGTCGGCTCGTGCGCTACCGGCATTTGCCAGCCGATGCGATCCGTCCATCGTCTCCGCGGCCAGAGGGGCAGCAGGGGCAAGCACAGGTAGGCCCGACAGGTAACGAATGAGCGAACCCAAAGAGACTCCAGGCAACCCGCTTCGCCCCGGACAGCGCAAGCCCTTGAGCTTGAAGCGGACGGTGGAGTCTGGACACGTCCAGCAGAAATTCAGCCACGGTCGCTCGAAGTCCGTGGTCGTCGAGAAGAAGCGTAAGCGCTCGTTGAGCCCCGGCGAGACCGAGGAGAGCGTGGCGCCCGCCGCCACCACACCCGCACCGGAAGCCGAAGCACCAGCGCGTCCGCCGACGCGGCCCGGAGCAGCCGAGAGCGCGCGCGTCGAAGTGCAGCGCACGACTGCGCAGGCCCGCAATCTGTCGGAGAGTGAGCGCGTCGCACGTGCCCAGGCGCTGCAGGCTGCGCAAGTTCGCCAGGCCGAGGAAGCGCGTCTGCGTTCCGAGCGCGAGGCCTACGAAGCCGAGATGATGCGCCAGCAGGAGGCCGAACGGCGTGCCCGCGAGGCAGCCGATAAGGCGGCAGGTCCGGCTCCGGTGGCGGAAACGCCCTCGACGCCTGCATCTAATGCGGCACCCGAACATGCTCCGGCCCCGGCCGAAAAGCCGGCCGACGCTGCGCCGGCCCAGCCGGCTCCGCCTGCCGCCGCTCCGAGCGCGCCGTCACCGGCAGCCGCGGCACCCGCGGTCCGCCGGCCAGCAACGGACGGTCCACCCCGCGGGGATCGCCCGGAGCGTGGCGACCGTCCAGATTTCCGCCGCCCGTCCGGTCCTCCGGGCGAGCGCTCGGGTCGTCCTGGTGAGGGTGGCGAACGGCGCAGCTTCTCGCCGCGTCCCGGCCAATCCTCCGGCGGCGGCTTCCGCTCCGGCAGTCCGGGCGCCGGCCCACGTCCTGGCGGTGGCGGCTACGGTGGCCCTCGCCCGGGTGGCGCACCCGGCGGCGGCGAGCCGATGTTCAAGACGTTCGGGATGAAAGGTCCGCAGATCGTGCGCCACGAGCGCGCGGCGCCGCGGCCGGCCGCAGCCGACCCGCTGGCGCGGGCACGGCCCGACGTCGAGACCCCGAAGCGCATCATGCGTCCCGTTACTCCGGTCACGGATTCGGAGGATGACGATCGCGCGAAGAAGAAGGGTCCCGGCAGCAAGGTCGTTCGTGCACCGGAGAAAAAGCCCGGCGAAGACCGCCGCGAGCGCGGCAAGCTGACCATCAACAACGCGTTCAACGATCAGCAGCGTGAACGCTCCCTCGCCTCGCTCAAGCGCAAGCGTGAGCGCGAGAAGCTCAAGGCGATGGGTATTCCTCAGAACCGGGAAAAGATCGTGCGCGAAGTCGTCATTCCTGAAGTCATTACCATTCAGGAACTTGCGAACCGCATGACCGAGCGCGCCGTCGACGTCATCAAGTACCTGATGAAACAGGGCGAGATGCACAAGATCAACGACGTGATCGATACCGACACGGCTGAGTTGATCGTGCGCGAGTTCGGCCATACGCCGAAGCGCGTTTCGGAAGCCGACGTCGAGGAAGGCTTCATCGGTGACCAGGATACCGAGGAAGCGCAGGAGTCGCGTGCGCCGGTCGTGACCATCATGGGCCACGTCGACCACGGCAAGACGTCGCTGCTCGACGCCATCCGTTCAGCCAACGTGGCGAGCGGGGAAGCCGGCGGCATCACGCAGCATATCGGCGCCTATCAGGTAACGACCGAGAGCGGTCAGAAGGTCACCTTCATCGACACGCCGGGCCACGAGGCGTTCACCGCCATGCGTGCCCGCGGCGCCAAGGTGACGGACATCGTCGTGCTCGTGGTCGCGGCCGACGACGGCGTCATGCCGCAGACGGTCGAAGCGATCAATCACGCGAAGGCGGCCGGCGTGCCGCTGATCGTGGCGATCAACAAGATCGACAAGCCGGATGCCGATCCGAGCCGCGTGCGGACGGAACTGCTCCAGCACGAGATCGTCGTCGAGTCGATGTCGGGTGAAACGCTCGAAGTCGAAGTGTCGGCGCTGAAGCGGATGAACCTCGACAATCTGCTCGAGGCGATTTCTCTGCAGGCCGAACTTCTCGATCTGAAGGCGAACCCGAACCGCTCGGCGGAAGGCTTCGTCATCGAAGCGAAGCTCGAAAAGGGCCGCGGTCCGGTCGGCACGCTGCTCGTCCAGCGCGGCACGCTGCATGTCGGCGACATCGTCGTGGCCGGCAGCGCCTGGGGCCGCGTCCGTGCGCTCATCGACGACAAGAACCAGAACGTCCGTGAGGCCGGTCCGTCCGTCCCCGTCGAGGTTTTGGGCTTCGACGGTGCGCCCGAGGCCGGCGACCAGTTCGCCGTCGTCGAGAGCGAGGCCCGCGCCCGCGAGATCACCGACTACCGCGTTCGCAAGCGCCGCGAGACGCTCGGCCCGTCGGCCGGAACCGGCCGTACGCTCGAGCAGATGATGCAGCAGCTCAAAGAGGCGGGGAAGAAGGAGTTCATCCTCGTCGTCAAGGGCGACGTGCAGGGCTCGGTGGAAGCGATCGCCGGTGCGCTCAAGAAGATCTCGACCGACGAGGTCGAGGCGCGGATCGTCCACTCGGCGGTCGGCGGCATCACGGAATCGGACGTAGCGCTCGCTGCCGCGTCGAAAGCGATCATCGTCGGCTTCAACGTGCGCGCCAACGTACAAGCGAAGTCGGCGGCCGAGCGCGACGGTGTCGAGATCCGGTACTACAACATCATCTACGATCTGGTGGACGATGTGAAAGCCGCGATGTCGGGACTGCTCGCACCGACGGTGCGCGAGATCTTCCTCGGCAACGCGCAGATCCTGCAGGTCTTCAACATCACGAAGGTCGGCAAGGTCGCGGGCTGCCGCGTCACCGACGGCCGTGTGGAACGCGGCGCGAAGGTGCGGCTCATCCGCGACAACGTCGTGATCCACGAAGGCACGCTGTCGATCCTGAAGCGGTTCAAGGATGACGTGAAGGAAGTCCAGGTCGGACAAGAGTGCGGTATGTCCTTCGCCAACTACCAGGACATCCGCGAAGGCGACACCATCGAGTGCTTCAACATCGAAACGGTGACGCGCACGCTCTGACGCCCATCGCGGCGTCCGCCGTGAGCCGACCGCGTCGTCGGCTCACGGAGCAGCTCGATTGCCGCTCATGGCCGGCGGCAGAGGCGGTCTCATGTTCAGCGCCGAAGAGATCCAGCGTTACAAGCGCCATCTCGTGCTTCACGAGGTCGGGGGCGCCGGGCAGCAAAGGCTGAAGGCCGCAAGCGTCCTCGTCATTGGCGCGGGCGGCCTCGGTAGTCCGCTGCTGCTCTACCTCGCGGCCGCCGGTGTCGGCCGCATTGGCGTCATCGACGACGATACGGTGTCGCTCGACAATCTGCAGCGCCAGGTCGTGCACCGGACCGAGGCGGTCGGCACCGCCAAGGTCGCGAGCGCGGCCGCCACTTTGCAGACGATCAATCCTCACGTCGCCGTCGACGCGCACGCGGGCCGCATCACCGCCGACAACGCGCTCGATCTCATCGGTGGCTACGACATCGTCGCCGACGGGTCCGACAACTTCGCGACGCGATATCTGGTCAGCGATGCCGCTTTTCTCGCCGGCCGCACGCTGGTCTCCGCCGCCGTCGGACCGATGGACGGGCAGCTCACCACCCTGAAGCCACACGAGACGAAGCCCGACGGCACGCCGTGGCCGACGTACCGATGCCTCTTTCCCGCGCCGCCGCCCGCCGGCACTGTCGCCAACTGCTCCGAGGTCGGCGTTCTCGGTAGTGTCGTCGGCGTGATGGGGACCCTGCAGGCGACGGAAGTGCTGAAGGAAATCGTCGGGTTCGGCGAGAGCCTCGCGGGGCGGCTGCTGATTTACGACGCGCGCGCCACCCGCTTCGACAGCTTCCGCTATTCTTGGGATCCCTCCAATCCGCTCAACGGCACGGCGCCGACCATCCGTGATCTGTCGATCCACGCGGGCGTGTCATCAGACGCCTGCGCCGCGGAATGAACCCGTTCATCGCGCGAATCGCTCGCGCAGCATGACCCATTCCGGCCCCTGTGCCGGATCGTTGGCGATGGCGACCCAACGGAAGCCGGCTTTCTCGTAGGCGCGAACGGCCCGCTCGTTGCGGACCGCCACGAAAATCGACACCGCGATGGCGAGAGTCGTCGTGAACACTTCGTCGACGAGTGCGGTGAGCGCGGCGCTGCCGGCCCCCTGGCCGCGGTGCTGCTCAGCGGCGATGAATACGTCGATGTCCCACGTTCCGGCCGGCAGGCCGTCCGGCAGCGCCGTGCCCCACAACATGGCGTCGACGGCCTGCGCGTAACCCACCGGCTCGCCGTCGATTTCGACGATGCGGCAGAGGCCACCGCCCTGCATGGCGATGCGGATGCCGGGTTCGGTCGCCGAGTGCGGTCCCCACCACGCCTCGATGTCCGGCCTAGTCAGCCAGCTGCGCAGCAGCGGCCAATCGCGGGGCGCTGCGGGGCGAAGCGTGACGACGGGATGGCTGGTCATCCGCCCGGGGCGTCAGTGACGGAAATGACGCATGCCGGTGAACACCATGGCGAGGCCCTTGGCGTCGGCGGCAGCGATGACCTCTTCGTCGCGCACCGAGCCGCCCGGCTGGATGACGGCTGTCGCGCCCGCCTCGGCCGCGGCGAGCAGGCCATCCGCAAACGGAAAGAAGGCGTCGGAGGCCACGACCGACCCGGCGACGGGCAGGCCGGCCATTCCAGCTTTGATGACCGCGATGCGCGACGAGTTCACCCGGCTCATCTGGCCGGCGCCGACACCGATGGTCGCGCGGTCGCGGGCATAGACGATGGCGTTCGATTTCACGAACTTGGCGACCTTCCAGGCGAACACGAGATCGGCCATTTCGGCGTCGGTCGGCGCGCGCTTGGTGACGACCTTCATGGTCTCAGAAAGCGCGAGGTCCGCGTCCTGCACGAGCAGGCCGCCCGTCACCTTCTTCCAATCATGGCGCGGGGCGCGCGCAGCCGGCCACGAGCCCGTCACCAGGAGACGAACGTTCTTCTTCGCGGCGACCGCCGACTCTGCGTCCGGGCTCGCGGATGGCGCGATGATCACTTCGACGAACTGGCGCTCGACGATGAGGCGCGCGGCTTCGACATCAAGCGGGCGATTGAAGGCGATGATGCCACCGAAGGCGGATTCGGGATCGGTCGCGTAGGCGCGGTCGTAGGCGGCGGCGAGGTTCGCGGCCTCGGCGACGCCGCAGGGGTTCGCGTGCTTGACGATGACGCACGCGGGCCGGTCGCCGAATTCCTTGACGCATTCGAGCGCGGCGTCGGCATCGGCGATGTTGTTGTAGGAAAGCTCTTTGCCGAGCCGCTGCTCGGCGGTCGCCACCGAGGCCTCGCCCGGCGTGCGATCGACGTAAAAGGCCGCCGTCTGGTGCGGGTTCTCGCCGTACCGCAAGGTCTGCTTGCGGACGAGCTGTGTCGAGAACGTGCGCGGAAATCCCTCGGCTTTACCCTCCGGGTGATCGATGACAGCGCCGAGCCAATTGGAAATCGCTGCATCGTAGGCCGCGGTGCGGGCATAAGCCTTCTGCGCGAGTTCGCGACGCAGCGCGAACGACGTTGCGCCATCGTTGGCCGCCATTTCGGCGAGCACGCGCTGGTAATCGACGCTGTCGACCACCACGGTCACCGCGGCATGGTTTTTCGCCGCCGCGCGGATCATCGCCGGGCCGCCGATGTCGATGTTCTCGACGCAATCGTCGTAGGGCGCGCCTTTCGCGACCGTCGCTTCGAAGGGGTAGAGGTTGACCACCAAGAGGTCGATCGGCGCGATGCCGTGTGCCGCGGCGTCCGCCTCATGCTCGGCATTGCCGCGCACGGCGAGCAGGCCTCCGTGCACCATCGGGTGCAGGGTCTTGAGGCGCCCGTCCATCATCTCCGGAAAGCCGGTATGGGCGGCGACGTCCTTGACCGGCACGCCCGCCTTGGCCAGCGCGGCGGCCGTTCCCCCCGTCGACAGAACCTCGACGCCCGCTCTTGCCAGCGCCTGTCCAAGTTCCACGAGCCCCGCCTTGTCCGAGACGGAGATGAGGGCGCGGCGGATGCGCGGGTTGATCGTCATGGCGGCCTCGCGACGGTTGGCGTGCGGGGGCGTTAGCACGGAACCCGCACCGGCGGAAACCCGACGGAGGGCGCGGGTCGCCTAAAGCCGTTCGTAGACGGCCACTGCGGCGGCGAGGTCCTCGATGGAGGCACCGACCGACTTGAACATCGTGATCTCGTCGGGCCCCTGGCGCACCGGCGCGATGCCACGGCAGAGGTCGAACAGGTCGCCTTGGATGTCGGCCTCGCGGATCACGCCCGCCCGGATGGGCATGACGATATCGCCGGCTTCCGAGAGGCCGCCGGCGCGGGTGTCGATCCAGACGCGGGCGCGGCGGACGACGTCGTCGTCACTCTCGCGCATGTCCGGCCGGTAGGCCCCGACGCAGTCGACGTGCATGCCCGGCCGCAGCCAGGCGCCCTTGACGACCGGGGACGCAGAGATAGTCGCGGTCGAAACGATATCGGCGTCGCGCACGGCCGCTTCCAGATCTCCCGCCACGGTCACGGTGAACGGCGCGCCCACGAACTGCGCAGCGACTTTGCGCGCATTGTCCGGCGTGCGGTTCCAGATCGCCACGTGGCGGATCGGGCGCACGGAGGCATGGGCGCGGATCAGGTAGGGCGCCAGCGCGCCAGCGCCGATCATCACCATGCGACTGGCATCGGCGCGGGCGAGGAAGCGGGCCGCGAGCGCCGAGGCGGCGGCCGTGCGCCAGACCGTCAGCGTCGGCGCATCCAGCAGCGCCAGCGGTTCGCCGGTCTCGGTCGACAGCAGAAGGTAGGCGCCATAGATGGCCGGCTTACCGCGCAGATTGTTGTCCGGGAAAACGGTGACGCATTTGATGCCGATATAGCGACCCGCGGTCGCCGCATCGGCCGGACTCGCACTCCACGCCGGCATCAGCAGCAGCGTGGCGTCCGGCCGGCCGTCGAGCTTGATCTGGTGGTGATGGCGCAGCGGCGCGTGGGCGCCCTCTTTGAACTGGCGGGCCAGGACATCGACGAGATCGGGGTAGGCCAACAGCCGCTCGACCGTGGCGGCGTCGACGAAGCGCATGTCAGCGGCCAACGACGGCAAGCTGGCGGCGCTCGCTGGTAACGCGGGCATCGCGCTCGCGGGTCAGGCGCTCGGCCTCACCCTTCCAGCGGGCGGCCTCCTGGGCGCGGTTGCGGGCCATGCGGCGCCACTTGCCCTGGCCTAGCCACGTGGCAAAGCCGCCGACCAGTACACCCGCGATGAGCGTCGCGAAGAGGTAGGCGAAGAACGGCAGGGTAACCGCGAGGACAGGGTCCTTCGGGTTGAAGGGATCGAGGATGAGCTGAACGTTGTGCCTGTTGGCCACCGCAACCGTGATGAGCAAGGCAGCGGCGACGAAGCCGAACAGGAGCCCGACCAGACGCTTCAACAGCACGTGTGACCTCTCCTGCTCTCGACGTCCCGATTCATGCGTCGGTATTCAGCCGCTCACGCAGCTCTTTGCCGGTCTTGAAGAAGGGGACGAACTTCTCCTGGACCGAAACGGTCGCCCCGGTGCGCGGGTTGCGACCGCGGCGGGGCGCCCGATACTTGACCGTGAAGGCACCGAACCCCCGGAGTTCGACCCGGTCGCCCCGGGCCAGCGCCTCGACGATCTCATCGAGTATGACCTCGAGGATGCGCTCCACGTCGCGGTGATACAGGTGCGGGTTGGCCGCGGCAATCTTTTGGATGAGTTCAGACTTGATCACACCCGCCCCCAAAACAAGGCATTGTAATATTTCAGTTTTTGGCAGGCTGCCAAACTGAGACGAAGCCGTCAAGTCCAACCCCGCCGAGGCCCATCTCGCGCTGAACGGTGTCACGCAGCCCGTCGAAGACGCCGCTGGCGACCGATCCGGCGAACGCCGCAGCACTGCGGGTGAACGACCAATCGTCGTCGTTTTCCGGTTTCCAGTCGACGACCTTGGCCTTGTCGGAAACGCCGCGGCCGACCAGCCAGCGGACGGCCTCCTGCTCGCCGCCTATCTCGTCAACGAGACGCAGACGGAGCGCTTCGCGGCCCGAATAAATCCGCCCATCCGTCAGGCCTGGCACGGTCGTCGGATCGATGCCGCGGCGGGCGCTGACGAGACCGAGGAACCAGCGCTGTCCTTCACGAACCATCTCTTCCGTCAACGCACGACCCCGCTCATCGGTCGGCTGGAAGGGTGACGGCGTCGCCTTCAGCGGACCGCTCTTCACCTCGTTCATCCGCACCCCGATCTTATCGAGCATGCCGCTGAGATCCGGCCACTGCACGATCACGCCGACCGAGCCGGTGATGGTGTTGCCGCGGGCGACGATGTGGTCGGCACCGAGGCCGGCGATATAGGCGGCCGACGCGGCCACCGTGCCGAACTGCGCGACCACGGGCTTTTTCTCGGCGAGCCGGCGCAGGCTCTCGAACAGTGCTTCGCCGCCGGTCGTCGTGCCGCCGGGGCTATTGATCGCGAGCAGCACGCCTTGCACGTGCTTCGCCTCGGCGATCTTCTTCAGCATTTTCTGGAGATCGCGGTCGTCACTTATGACGCCCTCGATTTTCACGCGGGCGATCTGGCGCTTGTCGAAGCCGAGACCATCGGATCGGCTTATGGCAAAGGCACCGAGCGCGGCCACGATGGCGAGGACCGCGAGCACGCGCCAGAGGCTGATCTGGCGGCGCAGGCGGCGGCGGTCGAGCACAGTTTCCGTTTCGAGGCTCACGGGTCAGGGCTCCTGCGGCTGGCGTGGCGGCCCGGGTGGCTGCCAACTCCCATGTCTAGAGATGTACGGCCACCGGGACACGGCAGCAACGGTTCGAAGCCCGGCAAGCCTGCGGCAGTCGAGCATGGTAAGGAAGTTCGTATAGACTGCGGCCACCTCTGGACACCGCGTGGTCGAGCCCGCGGCCCGGCACGGAATTCGACAGATGGACAAGCCTCTGCACCCCGAACCGCCTTACTTCGACCCGGCCGGGCTGCGGCTGGAGTTGACCCGCCTCTTCACGGACGCCGGCAACGCCAAGGATGCCCGGCCGTTGGTGGTCGAGCGGCTGCGCGGGCTCTTGAGGGACGGTCGGGCGGCGGCGCGGGCCGCCCTCGAACTCGACGGCGACGGCCAGAAGTGCTCGGAAGGTCTGTCGCGGCTCGAGGATGAAATCGTCCGCCTCGTCTTCGATTACGCGACGGCGCATCTCTACCGCGCCACCAACCCGTCCGATTCGGAACGAATGGCGGTGGTCGCCACGGGCGGTTACGGCCGCGGACGGCTGGCACCCGGGTCCGACATCGATCTGTTGTTCCTGCTCCCCTACAAACAGACCCCTTGGGGCGAGAGCGTCGCGGAGTCGATGCTCTACATTCTGTGGGATCTCGGACAAAAGGTCGGCCACGCGACGCGCAACGTCGACCAGTGCCTCCGCATGGCGGAGACGGATTTCACCATCCGCACCGCCCTGCTCGATGCCCGCTTCATCTGCGGCGATTCTGAGCTCTATGGAGAGCTCGTGCAGCGCTTTCGGTCCGACGTGATCCAGGGTTCGGCGCGCGCCTTCATTGACGCCAAGATGTCGGAGCGCGACGACCGGCACAAGCGCACAGGTCTCAGCCGCTACCTCGTCGAGCCGAATGTGAAGGACGGCAAAGGCGGCCTCCGCGATCTGCATACCCTGCAATGGCTGGCGAAGTATCTTCACGGGGCGGACATCTCCGCAGCCGTCGACACCGCGGGCGTGTTTTCCCCCGCGGAAGTGGCGATGTTCCGGAAGTGCGAGAACTTCCTGTGGTCGGTGCGCTGCCATCTGCACTTCCTCACCGGACGTGCCGAGGAGCGCCTCACGTTCGACCTGCAGCCGACGATGGCCGAACGCCTCGGCTACCGCGACGGAAACGGGCTGCGTGCCGTCGAGCGCTTCATGAAACATTACTTCCTGATCGCGAAGGAAGTCGGCGAGCTGACGCGCGTGCTCTCGAACGCGCTCGAGGTCCATCAGCTCAAATCGACGCCGGCCCTCAATCGCCTGCTCAATCCGTCAACGTGGCGCGTGCGCCGGCAGGTCCGTCAGCGGACGGATTTTCGCATCGACAACGATCGACTCAACGTCGCGGATGCCGACGCGTTCAAACGGGACCCGGTCAATATTCTGCGCTTCTTCGCCGTCGCTGCCGAGACAGGGAGCGATCTCCATCCGGCTGCGCTCCGGCTCGTACGCTCCTCGCTGCGTCGGCTCGACGAGATCCGCGACGATGCGGAGGCCAACCGCATCTTTCTCGATCTCCTTTGCTCGCGCGGCACGCCGGAGACCACACTGCGCCAGATGAACGAGACCGGCGTGCTCGGTCGCTTCATCCCCGAATACGGGCGCGTCGTGTCGATGATGCAGTTCAACATGTATCATCACTATACGGTCGATGAGCATCTCTTGCGCACCGTCGGCGAGCTGACAGCTATCGAACGCGGCGCCCTCAAGGACGTTCTGCCGCTCTCGACGAAGATCGTCGGTTCGATCCAGAACCGCCGTGCGCTCTACGTCGCCGCCTTCCTGCACGACATCGGCAAAGGGCGCATCGAGGATCACTCGGTCGTCGGGGCTCGCATCGCCCGTGAACTCGCACCACGTTTCGGCCTGACGCCGGCCGAAGTGGAACTGGTCGTCTGGCTGATCGCCGAGCATCTGACGATGAGCAATGTCGCGCAGACGCGCGATCTCTCGGATCCGCGCACGATCAGCGATTTCGCCGCCATCGTGCAGAGTCCGGAGCGTCTGAAGCTGCTTCTGTTATTGACGGTGGCCGATATCCGTGCGGTCGGGCCGGGCACGTGGAACGGCTGGAAGGGCCAGTTGCTCCGCACGCTCTACTACGAGGCCGAGCCGATCGTCGCCGGCGGCCACACGGAGCGGGCGCGTACGGAACGTGTCGCGCGGGCCCAGGAGCAGTTCCGCAATCTGTTCGCGACATGGCCAGAAGGCGACATCCAGGCGTTCGTCGACCGCCAGTACGCCGACTACTGGCTGAAGACCGACTTGCTGCAACAGGTCGAGCACGCCCGCCTGATGCGCGACGCCGAGCGCAACGACCTGAAGCTCGCCACCTCGTTCAAGACCGATACTTTCACCTCGGTCACCGAGTTCAACGTGCTCGCGCCCAACCATCCGCGTCTGCTGTCCCTGTTCGCGGGTGCCTGTGCCGCCGCCGGAGCGAACATCGTCGGCGCCAGCGTCTCGACAACGCGGGACGGCCGTGCGCTCGATACCTTCCGCCTGCAGCGCGCTTTCCAACTCGACGAGGATGAGGAACGCCGCGCGAGGCGCATCGGAACCTTCATCGAGCGGATGCTGAAAGGGGAGGTGCGCCTCGAAGCGCTCATGGAGAAGCGGCGGCCGGAGCCCAAAGTGTCGGCGTTCACGGTCGCGCCCGAGGTCGTCATCAACAACGCGCTCTCGGATCAGTTCACCGTGATCGAGGTGGCGGGGCTCGACCGGCCCGGCCTCCTCTACGATCTGACGAGCACGCTATCGGACCTATCGCTCGACATCACGTCGGCCCACGTTACGACCTACGGTGAGAAGGCGGTCGACGTGTTCTACGTGACCGACCTCACCGGCAAGAAAATCGCCGAGGCGCGTCACAAGCTGATCCGGCAGCGGCTCGAAGAAGCGCTTAGTGGACCGACCGGTCAGGCGGCGGCTTCGGCGGCACCGACGGCTTGACCCGTCAGCGCAGTCCGAGGAACGACAGGATTGCGATGACGACGACGATCAGTCCGACGATGTAAATCACGCTGTTCATGGCGCCTCCGAGCGCCCGTCGCCTGCCCGCCGGTGAAACATGCCGGACCACGGTCCGGTTCCGTCCGGAGGCAGACGAGCTTGCGAGCGCTAGCCGCGCTCGCGCACCGCAACGAAGCGGAGATCCGGCCAGTTCTCCTGAGTGTGTCGCATCATCCAGCTCGACTCGGGCAGGAATACCAGGGCGCCGTCGCGGTCGCGGGCGAGGCTCGCGCGATTGCGGTCGACGAAGCGATCCAGCGTTTCCTTGGTGTCGCATTCGACCCAGCGCGCGCTGTCGCATGGGGCTGGCTCGTAGCTGATGGGCACACCGTATTCGACCCGCAGGCGCGACGCCAGCACGTCGAACTGGAGACCGCCGACGACACCGAGAATCGGCCGTGAGCCGATCAACGGATTGAAGACCTGGACAACGCCTTCCTCGGCCAGATCCTGCAAGGCGCGATTGAGCTGCTTCGCCTTGATTGCGTCTTCGATGATGACCCGGCGCAGCAGTTCGGGGGCGAAATTCGGGATGCCCTCGAACTTCAGCACCTCGCCCTCGCTGAGCGTATCGCCGACGCGCAGAATGCCGTGGTTCGGGATGCCGATGATGTCGCCTGCCCACGCTTCGTCGGCCGTTTCACGCTGCTGGGCGAAGAATAGGATCGGCGCCGAAATCGCGTGCCAGCGCTGGCCGGGGACGTGATAGAGCTTCATGCCCCGCCTGAAGCGACCCGAGCAGAGGCGGACGAAGGCGACGCGGTCGCGGTGGTTCGGGTCCATGTTGGCCTGGACCTTGAACACGAAGCCCGAGACCTTCTCCTCGCCGGGCTGGACAAGCCGCTGGGTCGCTTTGCGCGGCAGCGGCCCCGGCGCCCAGCGCGCGAGACCGTCGAGCAGATCGGCGATGCCGAAGTTGCGCAGAGCCGAACCAAAGAAGACGGGCGACAGGTGACCTTCGTGGAAAGCCTGCAAGTTGAAGGCGGGCAGCGCGCCGTGCGCCAGTTCCATCCCTTCGAGAGCGGCCGTCGCGACGTCGGCATCCATGCCGGGTAGCCCTGCGAGGTCGGCCATGTCGGCGAGGTCGATCGTGCGGCCGAACGGCGTGTTGCGCTCGCCTTCGGGGAGGAGCGCCCGCTTGCCGAGGATGTCGATGACGCCGTGGAAAGCAGAGCCGAGCCCGATCGGCCACGTGACGGGCGTCAAATCGAGCGCGAGACCCGACGAGATCTCGTCGAGCAGCGACAGCGGGTCCTGGCCTTCGCGGTCGATCTTGTTGATGAAGGTGACGATCGGGATGTCGCGGAGGCGGCAGACCTCGAACAGCTTGCGGGTCTGGCTTTCGATGCCCTTGGCGGCATCGATGACCATGACTGCCGCGTCGACCGCCGACAGCGTGCGATAGGTGTCCTCGCTGAAGTCGGAGTGACCCGGCGTATCAAGCAGGTTGTAGACGATCCCGTCGCGCTCGAACGTCATGACCGAGCTCGTCACGGAGATGCCGCGGGACTGCTCGATCTCCATCCAGTCCGAGCGTGTGCGGCGGCGTTCGCCGCGGGCGCGGACATGGCCCGCGAGCTGGATGGCGCCGCCGAACAGCAAGAGCTTTTCGGTCAGCGTCGTCTTACCGGCGTCCGGGTGCGAAATGATTGCAAAGGTGCGCCGCCGCGAGATCTCGGGCGGAAGCGGCGGGCCGGCCGTTGCAGCGGCGGGGTCGTCAGCGAGTTTCTGCATGGGCACGGGGCTTAACGTGAAAGGCGGCGGTTGTCATCTCCCGGCCCCTGATCAGGGCCATTGGTCGGAGGGCGTCAGCCCCTTCTTCACCTTATCGGCGCTGGCGGCGATCGCCCGGCGCTCGGCCTCCGGGAAGCGGTCGTAGGTCGCATACATCTGGTGCATGCGGGGATTGGCGAGGAGCTTCTCGCGATTGCGGGCGAGGAAGTCCCAATAGAGCGGATTGAACGGGCAGGCGTCCTTGCCCGTGCGCGCCTTGACGTCGTAGCGGCACCCGCCACAGTAATCCGACATCCGATTGATGTAGGCGCCGCTCGCCGCGTAGGGCTTCGAGGCGAGCAGCCCGCCATCCGCGAACTGGCTCATGCCGACGGTATTCGGGAGCTCCACCCACTCATAGGCGTCGGCGTAGACGATCAGATACCACTCGTGGAGCCGTTTCGGGTTGATGCCGGCGAGCAGGGCGAAGGTGCCCGTCACCATCAGGCGCTGGATGTGGTGGGCGTAGGCCTCCTCGCGCGTCTGGGTGACGGCGGCCTTCACACAGGCCATGTCCGTCTCGCCGGTCCAATAAAAGTCCGGCAGCGGGCGATCGTGGCCGAAGAAGTTACGGTCCTCGTAACCCGGCATCGTCAGCCAGTAGATGCCGCGGACGTACTCGCGCCAGCCGATGACCTGGCGAACGTAGCCCTCGGCCGCATTGAGGGGGACGCGGCCCGCCCGGTACGCCGCCTCGACCTTGCGGCACATCGCGAGCGGATCGAGCAGGCCGGCATTGAGATAGATCGAGACGACCGAGTGATAGAGGAAGCGCTCGTCCGCCAGCATGGCGTCCTGGTAGTCGCCGAATTGCGGCAGCGCCTCCCGGACGAAGTGGTCGAAGGCCGCCTCCGCGTCGGCGCGGGTGGTCGCGAACCAGAACGGTTCGAGATCGCCGAAATGATTGCCGAAGCGGGCCGCGACGAGAGCGAGGACTTTGCGGGTGATGGCGTCCGGATCAAAGCGGGGGATGCGCGGCATGAGCAGCCGGTCGGAGGGCGCCGGCTTGCGGTTCTCCTTGTCGAAGTTCCACTGGCCGCCCTCGGGCTCGTCGCCCTGCATCAGGAGGCCCGTTCGGCGACGCATTTCGCGATAGAAGAACTCCATGCGGAGCTGGCGCTTTTGGCCCGCCCACACTCGAAACATGTTGTGGTCGGCGATGAAGCGGGTGTCGGGAAGGATGTCGACCGGAATTTCGAGGGCCGCCTCCCAGGCGCGCATCATGGCGAGCAAGCGCCATTCGCCGGGCTCGGTGACGACCACGCGTTCGGGCGACCACCTGTTCACAGCGCGGGCCACCTCGGAGGTGAAGCTGCCGCCGTTCGCCGGGTCGTCCAGCTCCACGTAGTCGACGCGCCAGCCGTCGTCACGAAGCTCGGCCGCGAAGTGGCGCATCGCCGAGAGAACGAACGCGATCTTTTTCTTGTGATGGCGGACGTAAGTCGTCTCGTCATGGACCTCGGCCATCAGCACGACGTCGCGGGTCCGGTCCGCCGCGGCGAGGCTGGACAGGCCCGGGCTCAGCTGGTCGCCGAGCACGAGGATGAGGTTGCGGGTGCGGCGGCGGGTCGGCATCGGGCAATCCATCAGGGGTCTGGCTTCGTTACGCCCGAGACCCCGTTGCGGTTCGCGAGGAGGCCATGGACGAGGGCGCGGCAGACGACCGCTGGCAGGCGCTTGCCGAGTGGATGGGGACGCTCGTCGCATCGCGCCCGGCCGGCAAGACGATCTGCCCGTCCGAGGTGGCGCGGGCCGCCGCCGGGCCGGCCGGCGACTGGCGCCAGATTATGCCGCTCGTCCACCGAATCGCGCTGGCCGAGGCCGCTGCCGGCCGGGTGGTGCTTATGCAGAAGGGTCAACCCGTCACCGGCACACCACGCGGCGCCTACCGCATCGGACCGCGGACTCCGGGCGATGGTGGGGGCGATTGACGCGGCGCCCGCTCGGCTTGCCGGCTCGTCTTTTCTCCTATAGTCCCCGCGCGCGAGGCGTGAGACCCGCTGTATCCCCGTCACCCAGGAAGCTGCCGCCATGACCGACGCGACACCGCCCGCCCCGGCGAAGGGCAAGATCAAGAAAGTGGTTCTCGCCTACTCGGGCGGCCTCGACACCTCGATCATCCTGAAGTGGCTGCAGGAGACCTATGGCTGCGAGGTCGTCACCTTCACGGCCGACCTCGGCCAGGGCGAAGAGCTGGGTCCCGCCCGCCAGAAGGCGCTCATGCTCGGCATCAAGCCCGAGAACATTTTCATCGAGGACCTGCGCGAGGAGTTCGTTCGCGACTACGTCTTCCCGATGTTCCGGGCGAACGCGCTTTATGAAGGCGTCTACCTGCTCGGCACTTCGATCGCGCGGCCGCTGATCGCCGCCAAGCAGATCGAGATCGCACGCAAGACCGGCGCCGACGCCGTCTGCCACGGCGCCACCGGGAAGGGCAACGATCAGGTGCGCTTCGAGCTCGGCTACTACGCACTCGAGCCGGGCATCAAGATCATCGCGCCTTGGCGCGAGTGGGCCTTCAAGGGCCGCGAAGAACTCCTGGAGTTCGCCCGCACGCATCAAATTCCGGTTGCCAAGGACAAGGAAGGCGAAGCGCCGTTTTCAGTCGACGCCAACCTTCTGCACTCGTCCTCGGAAGGCAAAGTGCTGGAAGACCCGGCGGTCGAGCCGCCGCCGATCGTCTATCAGCGGACCATCTCGCCGATGGAGGCCCCGGACAAGCCGACCGACATCACCGTCGGCTTCAAGAAGGGCGACGCCGTCAGCCTCAATGGCAAGGCCATGTCGCCGGCAACGCTGCTCGCCGCGCTCAACGATCTCGGTCGCGACAACGGCATCGGCCGCATCGACCTCGTCGAGAACCGCTTCGTCGGCATGAAGTCGCGGGGCGTGTACGAGACACCGGGCGGCACCATCCTGCTCGCCGCCCATCGCGCAATCGAAAGCCTGACGCTCGACCGCGGGGCCGCGCACCTCAAGGACGAGTTGATGCCGCGCTACGCGGAGCTCATTTACAACGGCTTCTGGTTCTCACCGGAGCGCGAGATGCTGCAGGCGCTGATCGACAAGAGCCAAGAGCACGTTGAAGGCGAGGTCCGTCTCAAGCTCTACAAGGGCAACGTGATCGTCATCGGCCGGTCGAGCCCGAAGTCGCTCTACTCGTCGACGCTCGTCACCTTCGAGGACGACAAAGGCGCCTATGACCAAAAGGACGCACAGGGCTTTATCAAGCTCAACGCTCTCCGGTTGCGGACTCTTGGTATTACGCACCGAAAGTAGTTTCGGCCGCTGATCAACGCACCAGAATGAGACTTAAGGGGAGCTTTTCGGCTCCCCTTCTTGTTTCGCGAACTTGCAATGCAACTTCCAATTGCGTTTCTCAATTTATTTTCTATTTCCGGTCGCATGTGAAAACTGGTGACCAGCGTTTGCGCGAATCAGACGTGTTCTTCATATTTCCTAAATCTCAAACATTCATACCGGGGGCCGTCGAAATGTCATCTGGGAGAAACGCAATGAGTCGCCTTCGTCTTCTCGCTTTAGCTAGCATGATCACCTCGAGCGCAGTTTTTTCGACGGCCTCCCAGGCCCAAGGCGCGCAGGCAACCGGCGTCATCAACGTATCGGTTCGCATCGCCGGAAACTGCACCTTCACCGTCGGCGGCAGCGGCACGACCGCAACGATCGATTTCGGCGAGATCACCACGCCCGGCGGCGCGGCGATTACCCGCAATGCCGCCTACGCGGTGACCTGCTCGACGGGCGCGGCCTATAATCTGGATCTCGTGGAGACCGGCCAGACAACGCAGATCACGAACGCTGCTGCGCGGCCGCTCCGTAACGGCACCAATTCGATCAATTATTCCCTCAACTGGGGAACGGTCGCCGGGACCACGCGCCAGTCGGCTACCGGGAACGGCGCCGCTCAGCCCTATACGCTGAACTTTTCACTGACGCCGCCCGCGACACTGCCGGCGCTCGGCACCTACACCGACACGCTGGCCGTTCGCCTCTCATGGTGAGTTGCGCACGCCGCGCTCTCGCCTGCGCAGCAGCGTTGTTTTCGATGCTCGCAGTCGGATCGCTTTCGTCAAACCCGGCTTCCTTGCAAGTTTCTCCGCTGTCGATCGAGTTCGACGGCGGCGAGACCAGCGCGCTCGTTAGAATCAAGAACGTTTCGGACTCCGCCGAGCAGCTTCAGGTCCGGGTGATGTCGTGGCGCCAGCAGAACGGCCAGGACGTCCTCGAGGCGACCCGCGATATCGTGGCGAGCCCGCCCATCGCCCGTCTTGCACCGGGAGCCGAGCAGGTTGTCCGGATCATCCGCGCCAGCAGAGACGTCGCGCCGTCGGAATCGACCTATCGGCTCCTGATCAGCCAGGTGCCTACCGCCCGATCCGTCGCGACGTCGGGCGTGGCGATCCTCATGCAGTATTCGCTTCCCGTGTTCGTCGCGTCGTCGCGTCCAGCGCCTGCCAACATCCGCTGGCAAGCCGAAATCGTCGAAGACGAAATCTCGATCAAAGCATTCAACCTTGGGGGCCGGCGCGAAAGGGTCGTCGGCCTGCGCGTCGAAAACAATGGAAAGGAAGCCATTGGGGAGCTGAATGGGCTCGCAGGTTACGTCCTCGCGCGTTCGTCCATGCAATGGATGTTTCCGGCGAATGGCGCGAAGCCGGGTGACAAGGTAACGATTACCGCACAGAGTGACAGTGGCAATATTCGGGCTGTGGCGCCGATCGAGGCGCGCAACTGAGTTGATCCTTGCCGCGTATTGTTATGTTCTTGCGTCGACGCTGCCGGGTTGGGGAAATGACGGCGTTCTGCCCTATCAACTCGAAGTTTATGTGAACGGTCAGCCGAAGAACCTCATTATGGGGTTCGCGGACGAAGGCGAAGGTGCGTTTGCTGCGCGGCCCGCCGAGCTGGCGGCACTCGGGGTCGCACTGTCCGATGAGGCGAAGAACCGGAAGCTGGTTCGACTGTCCGAGATCGGCACGTTCCGCTACGACGGCGGCGCCCAGAAGATGTTCCTGGACATCCCGCCGGAGCGCTTTCAGCCGAGTCTCGTCGATGCCCGCGGTCAAGCTGTGCGCACCGAGCCGGCGCGGGCCGGGCACGGGGCGGTTTTGAGTTACGCGCTGGCCGGAACCGCACTGCAGATCGACGACGAACGGGGTGGCGCGTCGGCGATCGATACCAGTCTGACGGCCACATTCGACGGCCGGGTGTTTTCGCCGTCGGGTCTTTTCCGATTCGGCGCCATCACCGGCACGACGCTCGCCGATCAATCGCCCGTGGTCCGGCTCGATACGGTCTGGCAGCACTTCAACGAAGCGAACATGACTGTCACACGCGTCGGCGACGCGATCTCCGGCCCGCTCGCGTGGACACGCCCGATCCGGTTCGGTGGCGTTCAATACCAGCGGAACTTCGGCCTCAGGCCCGATCTCATCACCAATCCTTTGCCCGTCGTGACCGGCACCGCCGCCGTGCCTTCTACAGTCGATATCTTCGTCGACAACATCCGCACCTATTCGCGCGAAGTGGCGGCCGGTCCCTTCTCGATCTCCAACGTGCCCATCTCGAAGGCGCAGGCTATGGTCTCGATTTCGGCGCCGGTGCCGGTGGTCGAGGGGCACGCGACCGTGTCGCTCATCGAGGCCATCACCTACGACGACGAAGAGCGCCGCATTGTCGCTGCGAGCTACGGACGCCCGATCACCGACAAAGTCTTCGGGTTCGCGACGGGCTCCTGGGACCTGACGCGCAACGACGGCTCCGTGTTCGTCGGCTTCAACGTCCTGCTGCAGGATCGCCAGACGGCTTCGATCGGCGCGACGGCCACCCCGAACTCGCGCGGCATGACGGCGGAATACACCGGGTACCGCCAGGATGGTCCGAATTACTTCGGATGGCGCACGTCGATGACGCGCGGGTCGAACGAGCGCGAAGTGGCCGGCATGACGTATCAAGGCCCGATCGTGCGCGCGGATGCTTACGCTTCCCGCACCCGGCAATCGACGTTCGTCACCGCCTATGTGACGGGGGCGATCGCCACGATCGACGGTGAAGTGTACGTCGCCAGCCAGTTGGATGATGGATTTGCCGTCGTCGACATCGGCCATCCGGGCGTCGAGGTGCAGCTCGATAACCGCCCGATCGGCAAGACGGACTCCCGCGGCCGCGTTTTCGTGCCCGGCCTGATCGGTCACAATATCAATCAGATTACGTTCGATCCCAACGTGCTTCCGGCCGACGTGCAGCCGAGCGAGATCAAGAAGCATGTCGTGCCGATGCGCGGATCGGGTGTCGTTGTCGACATGAAGGTGAAGCCGGCGGGAAGCTCTGCTCTTGTCGAGTTCGTGACACCCGAAGGCGCCCACGTCCCGGTTGGCAGCCCGGTCCGGCTCGCGGGCGTCGACGGCGAATTCGTCGTCGGCTTCGATGGCCAGGCGTTTTTCGAGACGCTCGCGCCGCGGAACGAAGCGACGATCGAATTGGAAGCCGGTTCCTGCAAGGCCGAGTTCCCCTTCACGCCAGAGCCCGGCAAGCAGGTGTTCGTCGAAAAGGTCATATGCCGATGAGCCCACGCGTTTTGTGGCTCGCTCTCGCCGCGCTCGTCACGCTGGCGTTTCCACGAGAGGCCGAGGCGCAGTCCTGCTCGGTCGATGCTATTTTGATGAGTGTTTGGCTGGTTCCAGGTACGACCCAAACTTACAATGTGCCGCTTCGGATAACGTGCCAAGGCGAGCCAAGCCGCAGCGTTCTCGTGTGCATCAGTGGCTGGGGTAATGCGTTGGAAGATACCAGGGGAAATTCAATCCCGATAGATTACAGCCTCTTTGATAACAAGCTACCCGTGGTGTTTTCTTTGGCGGCTAGTGGTTCCGGCGTAGCGTCGGCGACGGTCACAATGAGAATCGGGCCGGTCACGAGTAGGCATCCCTCCGGGATTTATGCGATCAATGACCGGACCGTTCAGGTGCGGGCGACCTATTCATCGATAGCCAACTGCAATCAATCGACTTCAACTTGGCCGAGCCAGAATTTCATTTTCGACATTCGGGGGACATTTGATCCCGTGTGCACTGTGACATCTGCATCCCTTGATTTCGGCACACGCATTCTAACCACGGCTGCCGATGCGCAAACGAACTTGTCCGTAACCTGCACGGCGGGAAAGAGTTATACGATACGGCTCGGCAATGGCCGCAACGGCGGCACGGGGCCAACGAACCGCCGAATGGCCAGCGGCACGAACACATTGATCTACGGTCTCTACCGCGATGCGGCCCGGGTCCAGCCGTGGGGCGACACCGCGGCGACCGGCATTTCCGACGTTGGGACCGGGCTGCCCAAGTCCCATGCCGTCTACAGCCGGATCCCCGCACAGCCCGCCCCGCCGGGCAACTATAGCGACGTGGTCCAGGTCACCGTCGTCTACTAGGTCCAGGCCATCCGACGACGACGTCCGCGGCGCTGCCGATGCACGATCCGTATTCATCCTTTATGCAAGGTTAGATTGCTCGCCGCGGCTGTCGATGCCACGCTCCCAGTAGTTGAAACGGGGTGCGTGTTCGCCCCCCCGACCGCGCGTGCAGGTGGCGTTTGGATCGTCGTCGGCGATCAGTTCTGTCCTGGAAGCCGGCCGCCGTCCGGTCGGCGACGATCGCCGTTCTGGCGGGCTTCGCCGGAGCGGCTCCGATCCAGGCGGCCCAGTCTGCTCGTTCGCAGAGCGGTCTCGTTCAAGTGAGGGTGACGGTGGCGGCGCCCATGCAGTCTTTCTCCTGGGCAAACCTCCTTACAGCCGGCGCTCATCGGTTGCTGCCGGATGGGCGGGTCCAACTGCCTTCTGCGCCGTTCATGGTGCGTGTCGGATACCCGGAACAAGGTACTTCGCTTCACATCACCGTCGAGTACTGACGTCAGTTGCATGCACAATCGGTCGACTTGTCCGATTTTCCGGCCGACCAACCTTGACGGCGCTAATCCCTCTACCCAAGTCGGCTTAGCTCGCGAGATCGTGAACGGAGGCGCTGCATTCGGCGGCGCACGCGCTCGCGCCTTAAACGCTTGGGGCAACGATGGAATTTCTAACCGGTTTCTTGTCGGCCAATTGGCTCGGCATGCCCGCGTGGGTGTGGCTCGGGTTCATTACGGCCGTGATCGTCATTCTCGCAGTCGACCTCGGCCTCTTCCATAAGGAGGCGCACGAAGTCTCGCTCAAGGAGAGCGCGGTCCTTGCGGGCGCCTGCATGACGCTCGGCTTCCTGTTCTCGATCGTTGTTTGGTGGCTCTACTACAACGGTGCCGGCAAGTCGCTCGATCCGGTCATCGCGGCCGCAGCGTCGCCCACCGAGCGGGCCTGGACCGCCTGGGAGCTCTATCTCACGGGCTGGGTCGTCGAAGTCACGCTCGCCTTCGACAACGTCTTCGTCATGTCGATGATCTTCACGTACTTCGCGATTCCGCAGAAGTATCAGCACCGCGTGCTGTTCTACGGCATCCTCGGCGTCATCATTCTGCGCGCGATCATGATCGGTGTCGGCGCGGCGCTCATCACCCAGTTCGACTGGATCCTCTATCTGTTCTCGGCCTTCCTGCTGTTCACCGGCGTCAAGATGCTGATGATGGCCGACCACAAGCCGGACATCGAGAACAACATGGTGCTGAAGTGGATGCGCAAGCACATGCGCATCACGACCGAGCTCAACGGTCAGAACTTCTTCATCTACAAGCCCGACCCGGTCACAGGTAAGGTTGTTCGCTGGGCGACGCCGCTGTTCGTCGCGCTGGTGATGATCGAGTTCGCCGACCTCATCTTCGCGATCGACTCGGTGCCGGCGATCTTCGCGATCACGCAGGATCCGTTCATCGTCTACACGTCGAACATCTTTGCGATCCTGGGCTTGCGCTCGCTCTACTTCGTGCTGTCGGCGATGGTCCATCGCTTCCACTATCTGAAGTACGCGCTCGCGCTGGTGCTCATCTACGTCGGTGCCAAGATCTTCGTGCAGCAGTTCATCGGCAAGATCCCGCCGGAGATCAGCCTGTCCGTTACCTTCGGCATCCTCGCCGGCGGCATCATCTACTCGCTCTACAAGACCCGGAAGGACGGTAACGGCGACGCCGGGACCGCCCGCCAGCCGGCCGAGTAATCGCTCGGACCAAACGACTGCCCCAAAGAGCGGGCCGGGTTTACCCGGCCCGCTTTTCGTTTGTAGCGTCGGTCGCCATGCCGCTGCAGAACCGTGTCAGACCAGATGGAACGATCGTTGCCGATCCGGCGCACGGAACCCTCATGGGCAATCGCGGCGGTCGCCTGCATCTCGACGACCGTACGCTGGGCCTACGGCGATGGGCGAGCCGGCGCTGGATTTGCTGCCGTCTCGACTTCAAGGGGCGGCGGCGCACGGTGATGGGGCCGGGCTATACGGAGCTCTTCTTTCTCGACGAGGTGACGGCGTTGGCGGCCGGTCATCGGCCGTGCTTCGAGTGTCGGCGGGAAGACGCCAACTCGTTCGCGGCGCTGTTCGGCGTCGCTATGGAACTCGGCCGGCCGGCGCGCGCGGACGAGATGGACGATCGCCTCCACCGTGAGCGAGTCGCGCCGACGAAGATGATGCTCGCGACCGTCGAGTCCTTGCCGGATGGCGCCATGTTCCGCCTCGGCCACAGCTTCGTAGCGAAGCGCGGAGACCGGCTCGCGGCATGGTCGTGCGGTGGCTATAGTCCGCTCGGTCCGTCCGCGGGAGAGGTGGCGGCGCCGGTCGAAGTTCTCACACCGCCTTCGATCGTCGCGGTCCTGGCACGCGGATACCGGCCGGCCTTCCACGAGTCCTTTGCGTTGCGAGTTGGGTGATGACCCGATCGAGCCTTCGCCGCCAGCTGCGGCGCCTCTACCTGGCCATCGGCCTGGTGCTCGCCATCTCGCTGCTCGCCAAGTTCGCCGACCACGTGCCCCTGTTGAAGGGCACCGCCGGCGAGGCCGCGCTCAAGGACCTCTACGAATTCCTGCGGGATATGTCGCTTTTGATCGCGACGGGCGGCGTCGCCTACCTCACCAGTATCTTCCAGCAGCGCTCCACGTTCGTGCAGAACCTCGAGCAGGAATGGCGCGGCATCGTGAAGACGAAGTCGAAGCTCTATGCCTATTGCGAGCAGGCCTACCCGACGGCGGAAGATTATGTCGCCGTATACTGCCGGATCAGTGAGACGCTCGACAATATGCGGATCATCTATCGCAACGTCGGCGAGACCGACACGCTGGTCGGCCTCTACCCCTACGCGCCGCTGCACGACATGCGGCGCGCGTTGCAGACTCTGGATCCGCGCCGCTCCGGCAATCCGACGCCCGAGCAGCGGGCGCTGGCCCGCGATGCCATCCTCCAGAGCTTTTTCGCGCTCCGCGAAACCTTCCTCGACGAACTCGACCTCGCCTCGCCGGACAATCCGCTGCTCATTCACAGCGGTCGACGGCTGAAAAAGCCCGGGGCGCCCGCCTGGGCCCGCTTCGTCCAGGACCGCCAGCGCCGCCGCCAGGACAAGGACCCCGTGACCCGCCCCGACATCGACGCTTTCCTCAATCGCCTCTATGTGGCGGAGGAGGGGTCTGGCGAGCCCGTCAAAGCCCCGTCGCAGCGTTGAGAAGCGATCTTCCTTAACCGCGCGACCGTATCCGTCGTCACACCGGCTGGCGAGCGGCCCGCCCCTGTGCTATTGCGGCGCACAAATTCCGCCACAACACGCCTTTGGAAGCGAGCGAGCCCATGGAGCTGCGCAATATCGCGATCATCGCCCACGTCGACCACGGGAAAACCACCCTGATCGACGTGCTGCTGCGTCAGTCGGGGTCGTTCCGCGATAACCAGCGGGTCGCCGAGCGGGTGATGGACTCTAACGATCTCGAGCGCGAGCGCGGGATCACCATCCTGGCGAAGTGCACGTCGCTCGTCTGGAAGGACGTGCGGATCAACATCGTCGACACACCCGGCCACGCCGACTTCGGCGGCGAAGTCGAGCGCATCCTCAACATGGTCGACGGCGTGATCGTGCTGGTAGACGCGTCGGAAGGTCCGCTGCCGCAGACCAAGTTCGTCGTCTCGAAGGCGCTGAAGCGCGGCATTCGCCCGATCGTCGCCATCAACAAGATCGACCGGCCCGACGAGCGTCACCTCGACGTACTGAACGAGGTGTTCGATCTGTTCGCCGGTCTCGACGCCTCGGACGAGCAGCTCGACTTCCCGGTGCTTTACGGGTCGGGTCGAGACGGCTGGATGGCCATGGATCCATCCGGACCGAAAGAGGATATGGCTCCGCTGTTCGACCTCGTGCTGGCGCACGTGCCGCCGCCGAAAGTCGAGGATGGCGCGTTCCGACTGCTCGCAACGACGCTCGAAGCCGACAACTTCCTCGGCCGCATTCTGACGGGGCGCATCACGTCCGGCACCGTGAAGCCGAACCAGACGGTGAAGGCGATCAGCCGCGACGGCAAGCTCATCGAGAACTTCCGGGTTTCGAAGGTGCTCGCTTTCCGCGGCATCGAGCGCCAGCCGATCGACAGCGGCGAAGCGGGCGACATCGTCGCGCTCGCCGGCATGAGCGTCGCAACCGTCGCCGACACGCTGTGCGATCCCGCTGTCGAGACGCCTTTGCCGGCGCAGCCGATCGACCCGCCGACACTCTCCATGACCTTCCGCATCAACGACGGGCCGTTCGCCGGTCAGGAAGGCGACAAGGTGCAGAGCCGCGTCATCCGAGAGCGCCTGCTGAAGGAGGCCGAGCGAAACGTCGCCATCCGCATCACCGAAAATCCGGACAAGGACAGCTTCGACGTCGCTGGCCGCGGTGAATTGCAGCTCGGCATTCTCATCGAGAACATGCGACGCGAGGGTTTCGAACTGACCGTGTCGCGGCCGCGCGTCGTCATCAAGGAGGACGAGGCGACGGGTGAAAAGCTCGAGCCCGTCGAAGAGGTCATCATCGACGTCGACGAGGCGCACTCGGGCGTCGTCGTGCAGAAGCTTTCGGAGCGCAAGGGCCAGCTGCTCGAGATGCGGTCGTCCGGCGGCGGACGGCAGAGGCTCGTGTTCCACGTTCCGACCCGCGGCCTCATCGGCTATCAGAGCGAGCTTCTGACCGATACGCGCGGCACGGCGGTCATGAACCGCATCTTCCATACCTACGCGCCGTTCAAGGGCGAGATCAGCGGCCGGCGCAACGGCGTCCTGATTTCCAACGACATGGGTGAGGCCGTTGCCTACGCGATCTTCAACCTGCAGGATCGCGGGCCCTTCATGATCGGGCCACAGACGCGCGTCTATGCCGGCATGATCGTCGGCGAGCACACCCGCGACAACGATCTTGAAGTGAACGTGCTCAAGGGCAAGAAGCTCACCAACGTCCGCGCAGCCGGCAAAGACGACGCGGTCGCGCTGACGCCGCCGATGAAGATGACGCTCGAACGAGCCATGAGCTACATCCAGGACGACGAGCTCGTCGAGGTCACGCCGCAGTCGATCCGGTTGCGCAAGCGCTGGCTCGACCCGAACGAGCGCAAGCGCCAGGAGCGCAAGCGCGAGGCCGAAGCGGCCGCCGGCTGATCCTTCGCGATCAGCCGCTCATGTCGTAGGCGGCCATCGCCGCCATGTTGACGACGTCGCTGTCGCGGGCGCCGAGCGAGCAGATCTGGACCGAGTGCGAGAGCCCGACCAGCATCGGGCCGAGGATCGTAGCGCCGCCGAGCTCACGCAGCATCTTCGTCGAGATGGATGCGGCGTGGAAGGCCGGCATCACCAGCACGTTCGCCGTGTCGGACAGGCGGCAGAACGGATAGAGCTTCATCAGATCACGGTTGAGTGCGACGTCGGCTGCCATGTCGCCGTCGTATTCGAAGTCGACGCCCCGGCCGTCGAGGATGCTGACCGCCTCGCGCACCTGATCGGAGCGTTCGCCGCGCGGCTGACCGAAGGTCGAATAGGCGAGCAGGGCGACGCGCGGCTCGATGCCGAAGCGCCGGGCCGCCCGCGCCGCCTCTTCAGCGATGTTGGCGAGCTGCTCCGCAGTCGGCATGTCGTGGATGCTGGTATCTGCGATCAGCACAGCACGGCCGCGGCAGAGCGCCAGGCTGACGCCGATCACGGTACGGTCAGGCAGGGCATCCATCACCCGATGGATATCGCGATAGACGCTCGTCCAGTTGCGCGTAACGCCAGACACCATCGCGTCGGCGTAGCCGTGCGCGACCATCAGCGCGGCGTAGATGTTTCGCTCGTTCATCACCAGCCGCTGGCAATCGCGCCGCAGATAGCCGCGGCGCTGCAGGCGTGCATAGAGATAATCGGTGAATTCTTCCGTATGGGGAGAGCGGCGCAGGTCGTGCAGTTCGAACTCGTCCCGCAACTTGACGCCGAGCTCCGAGAAGCGCTGCTTGACGATATCGGCCGTGCCGACCAGCAACGGCTGGCCGAAGCCTTGCGAGAAATAGGTATTCGCGGCACGGATGACCGCCGCCTCCTCGCCTTCCGCGAAGATGATGCGCTTCGGTTCACGCCGCACGCTCTCGAAGACGGTGCCGAGCCAGCCGGCCATCGGGTCGAGCCGACCCTTTAGGCGCGCGACATAGCCTTCCATGTCGACGATCGGCTTGCGGGCGACGCCCGAATCCATCGCCGCCTTCGCGACCGCCGGCGGGATGTGGCTAATCAGCCGGGGATCAAACGGCGCCGGAATGATGTAGTCCGGACCGAACGTCGGGCGCCGACCGTGAAAGGCGGCCGCCACCTGATCCGGAACATCCTGGCGCGCCAGATCGGCCAGCGCTTCGGCGGCGGCGATCTTCATCGCATCGTTGATCGTGCGGGCCTGCACGTCGAGCGCGCCGCGGAAGATGAAGGGGAAGCAGAGAACGTTGTTGATCTGGTTCGGATAGTCCGAACGCCCCGTCGAAACGATCGCTTCGGGCCGGACCGCCAGCACGTCCTCCGGCGAAATCTCCGGATCGGGATTGGCCATCGCGAAAACGACCGGCCGATCGGACATGCTCGCGATCATCTCGCGGCTGACGATGCCGCCCGCCGAGAGACCCAGGAACACGTCGGCATCGACCATGGCTTCGGCCAACGTGCGCGCCTTGGTGGCCCGGGCGAAGGGCTCCTTATAGCGGTCCATCAACTCGACGCGGCCCTTGTAGACCACGCCCTTGATGTCCGCGACCATGATGTTCTCGTGCTTCAGCCCGATCTTCACGAGCAGATTCAGGCAGGCGAGCGCAGCGGCGCCGGCGCCGGAGCATACGAGGCGGATTTGGCCGATGTCCTTACCGACGACCCGCAAGGCATTGAGAATGCCGGCGGCGACGACGATTGCTGTGCCGTGCTGGTCGTCGTGGAACACGGGAATGTCGAGCAGGTCCTTCAGCCGCTCCTCGATGACGAAGCAGTCCGGCGAGCGGATGTCTTCGAGATTGATGCCGCCGAACGATGCGCCGAGGTAGCGGACGGAGTTCACGAAGGCATCGACATCTTCGGTCGTCACGCAGAGATCGATCGAGTCGATATCGGCGAACCGCTTGAAGAGGGCGGCCTTGCCTTCCATCACCGGTTTCGAGGCGAGGGCGCCGAGGTTGCCGAGGCCGAGGATCGCGGTACCGTTCGACACAACCGCTACGAGATTCCCCTTCGACGTGTAGTCGTAGGCGGTGACCGGGTCTTCGGCGATCGCGCGCACGGGAACGGCCACCCCCGGCGAATAGGCGAGCGACAGATCCCGCTGTGTCGCCAGCGGCTTGGTCGGCGTGATCTCGAGCTTGCCCGGCTTGCCCTGGGCGTGGAACTGCAGGGCTTCCTGCGCCGTGAAACGGGCCTCTGCGAACCGGGTAGCCATGGCAGTCCTCATCTCGTGTCGGGTCCCGCGCAGTGGCCGCGCAACGCCGGCCGTTTTCGATCGCGGGGGACCGGACCATAGGTGTGCCGGCGCGTGCGGACAAGCTTGCTTTAGCGGCGGGCGACGCTATCCGTTGGGGCGAACCGGAGGGGCGAGGCGATGACGGGACGGCCAGCGAGCCGGCAAGCCAGCAACGTGACCGACGCAGGGGCCGAATCCGCGGCGACGGCGGCCGCGGCCGGCGTCAGCCTCGCCGCGCCGCCACCGTCGGCCGACGCCACGCCGTCGATGGCGCAGTTCCTGGAAATCAAGGCCGCCAATCCGGACAGCCTGCTCTGGTACCGGATGGGCGACTTCTACGAGTTGTTCTTCCAAGACGCCGTCGTCGCCGCGGAAGCGCTCGGCATTGTCCTGACGAAACGCGGCAAGCACCTCGGTGAGGACATCCCGATGTGCGGCGTGCCTGTGCACCGTGCCGACGAATATCTCCAGCGGCTCATCCGGAAAGGCTACCGCGTCGCCGTCTGCGAACAGCTCGAAGACCCCGCCGAGGCGAAGAAGCGCGGCTCGAAGGCGGTCGTGCGCCGCGACGTCGTCCGGCTGGTCACACCCGGAACGCTGACGGAAGAGAGCCTGCTCGACGCGAGGGCGCGCAACTACCTCACGGCCGCCTATGAAGGTCCCGGCGGCATGGTGGCGCTCGCCTCTCTCGACATCTCGTCGGGCGAATTCGAAATCGGCCTCTGCCCGATCGTAGACCTGCCGGGCGAACTCGCGCGGATCGCACCAAGTGAAATTCTGGCAACCGACGAATCGCTCCGCAACGAGACCATCGCGCCTGCGATCCGTTTCGTTGGCGCTGCCGGCACGCCGGTCGCCGCCGCGACGTTCGACAGCTTCGCCGGCGAGCGGCTGTTGAAAGAGCGGCTCGACGTTATCGACCTCGGCGCGTTCGGCGGCTTCGGCCGGCCGGAGCTCGCAGCCGTCGGCGCGCTGCTCAAGTACGTCGACCTCACGCAGATCGGCCGGAAGCCGCTGATCCGGCCGCCGCGGCGCACGGGACCTTCGGCGGTGCTCGTCATCGACGCCGCAAGCCGCGCGAGCCTCGAACTCGTGAAGTCGTCGTCAGGCGACAAGGCGGGCTCGCTGCTCGCCGCCATCGATCGGACGGTGACGGGGCCCGGCGCACGCGAGCTCGCCCATCGGCTGGCGTCGCCGCTGCGCGACCCCCGCGCCATCGCCGCGCGCCTCGATGCCGTCACCTTCTTCGCCGACCGCAGCCTTTTGCGCGATGATATTCGCCGTCTGCTGCGGGCGACGCCCGACGTGGCGCGCGCCTTGTCGCGCCTGTCGCTCGACCGCGGCGGTCCCCGGGACCTCGCCGCGGTGCGCGACGGTCTCGAGGTCGGCCGAGCCGCGGCCCAGCGCCTCGATGCCGACGGTGCGGCGATGGGGCTGCCGGCGCAGCTCGCCGCCATCGCCGAGCGGCTGACCTCGGTCGGTGTGTCGCTCAAAGAGACGCTGAGGGCCGCCCTCGTCGACGAGCCGCCGCACCTGAAGCGCGACGGCGGCTTCGTGCGCACGGGTTATCGCGACGATCTCGATGGCGCGCGGCAATTGCGCGACGACAGCCGCCGGGTGATGGCCGAACTCGAAGGGCGCTACGTCGAAGCGACGGGCGTCAAGACGCTCAAGGTGCGCCACAACAATATTCTCGGCTTCTTCATCGAGGTCGGCCAGGCGAATGCGAAACCGCTACTCGCGCCGCCGCACTCAGAAACGTTCCGCCATCGGCAGACCATGGCCAACGCGGTGCGCTTCACGACCACGGAACTCGTCGAGATCGAAGGGCGCATCGCGTCGGCCGGCGAACGCGCGCTGGCGCTCGAACTCGAAGTGTTCGGGGATCTCGCGCATCGCGTCGGCGAGGAAGCCGCCGGGCTCGCCGAACTCGCGAGTTCCCTCTCGGAACTCGACGTCTATGCCGCGCTCGCCGAACTCGCCGTCTCCGAGAACTACGTGCGTCCCGTGCTCGACGACGGCACGGCGTTCGAGATCGTCGCGGGCCGACACCCCGTCGTCGAACAGGCCCTGAAAGCGGAGAATGCGCGCGCGTTCATTCCGAACGACTGCGTGCTCGGGCGCCCTGCGCCGCCGCCCGCGCCAGCCGTTCCCGGCTTCGACGAGCGCGCCGAGCGGCGGCTCTGGCTGGTCACGGGGCCAAACATGGCCGGCAAGTCGACGTTCCTGCGCCAGAACGCCCTGATCGTTGTGCTTGCCCAGATGGGCTCGTACGTACCGGCCCGGTCGGCGCGGATCGGCATCGTAGACCGACTGTTCTCCCGCGTCGGCGCGTCCGACGATATCGCCCGCGGCCGCTCGACGTTCATGGTCGAGATGGTCGAGACGGCTGCGATACTCAATGCGGCGACCGATCGCTCGCTCGTCATCCTCGACGAGATCGGCCGCGGCACGGCGACGTTCGACGGCCTCTCGATCGCATGGGCGACGGTCGAGCACCTGCACGAGGTCAACCGCTGCCGGACGCTGTTCGCGACGCATTACCATGAGCTGACCGCACTCGCTGGCCGCCTCGCCGAGGTCTCGAACGTCACCATGGACGTGAAGGAGTGGCACGACCAGATCGTGTTCCTACACAAGGTTCGTCAGGGAGCGGCGGATCGCAGCTACGGCATCCAGGTCGCGAAACTCGCCGGCCTGCCGCCGGCGGTCGTCAAGCGCGCCACCGAAGTGCTCCGCAAGCTGGAGAAAAACGATCGCCGCTCCGGCGGCGGCCCGGGCGCGCTCGACGACTTGCCGCTGTTCGCAGCGTCCCGGCCTTCGAGTTTCGTGGTGGAAAAGCGCGAGCCATCAGCCGTCGAGAAGGCGCTCGCCGACATCAATCCTGACGGTCTGACGCCGAAGCAGGCGCTGGACGCGCTCTACGCGCTCAAAGCCATCAAACCGAATTGACTTGCTTTTTGCGTGCGTCGGCTGTACGCGTGCCCCCATCGACTTTTGGCCGGACGAATTAGGCCGTTTTGCCCTTCCATCGGGCGCACGCACTGACTCCCCCCAAACTTCGAGACACCCAGGCATGGGCGCGCGCCGCGCGTCCGGCCTTTCGCACGTATATGAAAGGATCGCTCGTGAACAAGGGCACCGTGAAATTCTACAACGACCAAAAGGGTTACGGTTTCATCCAGCCGGACAACGGCGGCAAGGACGTGTTCGTCCACGCCACCGCGCTGGAGCGGGCCGGCATCCGTGGTCTCCACGAGGGCCAGAAGGTGTCGTTCGACACCGCCGAGGATCGTCGGTCGGGCAAGATCGCGGTGAACAACATCGAGGTCGCGTAACACTCGGTTGCGCCATGCAGGAGCCGCCCTGGAACGTCCGGGGCGGCTCTTGTATTGAAGGCGCCCGGTGTTCTCGCAATTTCGCTCGTACTCCAACGGAAGGATCGGAATGACGGCGTTCAAAGACACGTTCAATGATCGACTGAAGAAGCAGACCGAGGCCAAGCAAACCTTGTTGAAGCGGTTCCGCGCCGGAGCCGACGATCCGGAGATCGCCGCAAAGCGCGCCGAACTCGAAGCGATCGCCAAGGCTCGGGATGAGCGGGTCGCCGCCCGTGAAGCCGCCAAGCAAGCAGAAGCCGAGCGCCTCGCCGCCGAAGCGCGTGCGCGCGCCGAGCAGGAAGCGCTCGAAAAAGCCGAGCGGGAAGCTCGCGAAGCCGAAGAGGCCGCCGAGCGCCAGCTTCAGCTCGAAGCGCAGAAGAAGGCCGAGCGCGACGCGCGCTACGCGGCCCGCAAGGCCCGCAAGCAGCAGGGCAAGGGCTGACGCGCATGTCCGCCGAGGGATCAGCCGCGTCTCCGGCCGAGCCGGCCGGAGGCCCTGGTCCCTGCCTTACCTGCGGCGCCTGCTGCGCCTATTCGGCCGAATGGCCGCGATTTTCGACCGAGACCGACGAAGAGCTGGATCGCATTCCGTCGAACCTGGTCCATGACAGCTTGGGACGCATGCGCGCCGAGGGCGACCGCTGCGCGGCGCTCGCCGGCGCCATCGGTGACGCCGTCGCCTGCACCATCTACGAGGTCCGACCGCACGTCTGCCGCGCCTGCCAGCCGGGCGACGAGGATTGCCTCACGGCGAGAGCCCGTCATCGGCTCGCTCCGCTTCCGCCGTTCTAGCTCGCTGCGCATCTCCCGTGGCCTTGGAATTGCTGCGTCGGCATCGTAGCTGAAGATCGAAACGGCGAAGTCGCCGCGAATCACGCCCGGCATGCCGCGGCTTCCATCAACCACCCGTGGGGTAGGCCCTGTCACACCGCGCCATTCCGCCGGATTTCTCGTGGCCCGAGGGTGTCGTGCCGACCCCCGAGCACGAGGCTGCGCTGGCGCATGTCGCGGACGGCGGCGGACACCTGTTCATCACCGGGCGCGCGGGGACCGGCAAGTCGACGCTGCTCCGGTGCCTCGCACCGCTGCTTCGTGATGCCAGCGTGACGGTCGCGCCGACGGGGCTCGCGGCCGTGAACGTCGGTGGCCAGACGATACACTCGTTCTTCGGTTTTCCACCACGCCTCATCGGACCCGACGACATCCGCCGCAGCCGCAACGGCGGCGTCATGCGCAAACTGAAGTTTCTCGTCGTCGACGAGGTCTCGATGGTGCGCTCGGATCTCATGTGGGGGATAGACCAGTCGTTGCGCATCAATCGTGGACGGCCGCGCGAGCCGTTCGGCGGGGTGCGGCTTATCCTGTTCGGTGATCTGCATCAGTTGCCGCCCGTCATTCAGGAGGCGGAGGTCGCGAGCCACCTCGAATCGAGCCATGGTGGTCCGTTCTTCTTTGATATCGGCGCGCTGAGCGAGGGGGCCGGCACCGGTCTCATCGAACTCGGCCGCGTGTTCCGCCAGAACGACGACCGTCTCGTCCGCGTACTCGACAGGGTACGCGAAGGCGAGGCGGACGAGGACGACCTCGAAGTCCTCAATGAGCGCGTGGCGCCCATCCGCACGCTTTCCGAGGGCGACCCCTACGTCATCCTGACGCCGACGAATGCGGCGGCCCAGCGCATCAACCGCGCATTCCTCGATGCGCTGCCGGGGCGCCCCTTCACCTACCAGGCCGGCACCACCGGCGATTTCGCCGACACTGCCCAGCCGACGGACGCGACGCTGGTGCTCAAGCCCGGCGCGAAGGTGATCCTGCTGCGCAACGATCCGGACAAGCGGTGGGTCAACGGCTCGATCGCGCGCGTCTCGCGGCTCGACGAAAAGCGGGTCTGGATCACGATCAACGACGCCGAGCACGAGATTGAACCGGCCGCCTGGGAGAACCGCCGGTATGCGTTCGACCAGACGGCCGGCAAAATCGTCGAGAGCATCGCTGGCACCTTCAAACAGTTCCCGGTCCGGCTCGCCTGGGCGCTGACGATCCATAAGAGCCAGGGCTTGACGCTCGACAAGGTGTATGTCGACCTTGGACGCGGGACCTTCGCGCACGGCCAAGCCTACGTAGCGCTCTCTCGCTGCCGCAGTCTGGAGGGTCTCGCCTTCGCTCGTCCGTTGAAGCCGACAGACATCATTTTTGATCGGGCGATCCTCGGTTACCGGCAAAAATTCGAGGCGTTACTGTAACTTAATACCTCGCCGGCCGGCCTCGCTCCTAGCTGCTACCAAAGTTTTTCGGCATTGCGACATCTTCTATGTTGCGGCGCACAACGCGCTGCGCTATGTTGCATCGCATCAGATTACGGCCATGCCGGACAGCATCCGCTTTCATAGCCTGACCGACCACCAGACCGAAGACGACAGGAGCCCCCCATGAACGAGCAATTTACCCGCCAGGCGCAGGAAATGTTCAACGCTGCGAAGGACGCCCGCATTCCCGAGAACGTCCAGGCGTTCGCCGAGGAGAGCGTCGCGAAGACCCGTGAGGCCTACTCGAAGATCGCCGCGGTCGCGAAGGACGGCGCGAAGGTCGTCGAAGACGTGGTGCTCGCTTCGCATGCCGGCGCCAAGTCGATCGGTGAGAAGGTGTTCGAGAACACGATGGCGAACACGGAAGCCGCGTTCGACGCCGCCCAGGCGATCGCCCGCGCCCGTACGCTGCCGGAAGCCGCTCGTCTCCAGGCCGACTTCTTCCAGCAGCAGTTCGCCGCCGCTTCGGCGCAGACCCGCGAGCTGTTCGAACTCTCGAGCAAGGTCGCTCGTCAGACGTTCGAGTCGGTGAATGCTGCGACGACGAAGAGCTTCGAGCAGATGAAGCGCTCTGGCTGATCTCCGTCAGGGTTCGCATGACACGGAAGACCCGGCCGCTCGGCCGGGTCTTTTGCTTTATGGGACGTTTTTGCCATAGCGGACCGGCCGGGGCGCGCTATAGTTGCCTCATGTTGGGTTCGACCACAGACGTCAGCATACGACGTGCCCGCGCCGCGGACGCCGCCGCGCTGGTCGACATCTACCGGGATTCCTGGCGCCTCGCCTACCGGGGCATCATTCCGCACCTCCATCTCGAAATGATGATCCAGCGCCGCGGCATCGAGTGGTGGCGCAGCGCTGCGCGCAGTGGCGAAGGACTGCTCGTGCTCGATGTCGCCGGAACGCTCGCGGGCTATGCGACCCATGGCACGGCGCGCACCAAGGGTCCCTATCGCGGCGAGATCTACGAGCTTTACCTCGCGCCGACGCATCAGGGCCTCGGCCTCGGCGAGCATCTGTTCGAGGCCTGCCGTCACCGGCTCGACCAGCGCCGGCTTCCCGGCTTGATCGTCTGGGCGCTGGTCGACAATTCAGCCGCCACTTCGTTCTACTGGCGGCGCGGCGGCCGGCCGGTCGCTTCCACGGTCGACCGCATCGGCGGGACGCACCTCGAAAAGGTCGCCTTCGCCTGGGATTAACGTCCCGTTGGCCCAAAGTTCCAGCGCTTTTCGACCAAACGAGAGAACCCCTGGCCGCGGCCGAGCGTATCTCCGGTGCCTCTTCACTCTGAACCAATGGCGGGATTGCCAAGGGGGCAGGCACCCGCGCATCGAAGTGGCCAGCGAACCGGCCCATAACAACAGGACCCGCGATCCATGCGCATCGATGCCGTGCCGACCGGCAAGAACCCGCCCGAGGACATCAACGTCATCATCGAGGTGCCCGTCGGGGGCGAGCCGATCAAGTACGAGATGGACAAGGCGTCTGGCACGCTGTTCGTCGACCGCTTCCTCTACACGCCGATGCACTATCCCGGAAACTACGGCTTCGTCCCGCACACGCTGTCGGCCGACGGCGATCCGATCGACGTCCTCGTCTGCAATACCCGGGCGATCGTGCCGGGCGCCGTCATGAACTGCCGGCCGGTCGGCGTGCTCGTCATGGAAGACGACGGCGGTGGTGACGAGAAGGTTATCGCCGTGCCGTCGCCGAAGCTGACGCGCCGCTACGAGAAGATCCACACCTACACGGATCTTCCCGAGATCACGCTGAAGCAGATCCAGCACTTCTTCGAGCACTACAAGGACCTCGAACCCGGCAAGTGGGTGAAGGTTCACCACTGGGGCGACGCCAACGAAGCCCGGCGGCTGATCACCGAGGCGATCGCGCGCTACAAGGCTGAGACGAAGGGCGGCTGATCTGTTAAGAGGCCCGCGAACGGACGAAGTCCGGCCAACCGAGTAGCGGGACCGAACCATGAGCGACATGAAAATCGCGGTGATGGGCGCCAGCGGCCGCATGGGCCTGGAGCTCGTGCGCGCCGTTCATGCCGCCCAGGGCTGCGTCGTTGCCGGTGCCGTCGAACGAGCCGGGCACCCCGCCATCGGCGCCGACATCGGCATGCTCGCCGGGATCGGCGCCCTCGGCGTCACGGTCAGCGGCGATGCGCTCGAAGTGATCGCTGCCGTCGACGGCATTCTCGATTTCACGGCCCCCGCCGCCAGCGTCGAGTTCGCCGGCCTCGCAGCGAACGCGCGCATCGTGCACGTCATCGGCACGACCGGTTGCAGCGCCGACGACGATGCCGCCATTCGTGCTGCCGCGCGTCACGCCACCATCGTCAAGTCCGGCAACATGAGCCTCGGCGTGAACCTGCTTGCCGCGATCACGCGCAAGGTCGCCGCCGCCCTCGATGCGGACTTCGACATTGAAGTTCTCGAAATGCACCACCGCCATAAGGTCGATGCGCCGTCCGGCACGGCGCTTCTCCTCGGTGAAGCGGCGGCCGCGGGCCGCGGGATCAAGCTCGCCGATGCGAGCGTGCGTGTCCGCGACGGCCATACGGGAGCGCGCCGTCGCGGCGACATCGGCTTCGCGACGCTCAGAGGCGGCTCCGTCATCGGCGAGCACACCGTCATATTCGCCGCTGAAGGCGAGCGCATCGAACTCACGCACAAGGCTTCCGACCGCAGCCTGTTCGCGCGCGGTGCCGTGCGATCGGCCCTGTGGGCGCGTGGCCGCGGACCCGGCCTCTTTTCGATGACCGACGTGCTCGGCCTCTAAGCAGAAAGGACCCTTGAGACCGATGAGCAACAACGTGCTCGTTCTCGTCCGCCATGGCGAAAGCGCCTGGAACAAGCTGAACCTTTTCACGGGTTGGCGCGATCCCGACCTGACCGAGAAGGGCATCGCCGAGGCGACTCGCGCGGGCCAGCTGCTCAAGGCCGAAGGGCTGAAGTTCGACGTCGCCTATACGAGCGTACTCAAGCGGGCGCAGCACACGCTCGATATCATTCTCGGCGAACTCGGCCAGACGGGGCTTGCCATCCATCGCGATCAGGCGCTCAACGAGCGCGACTACGGCGAACTCTCGGGTCTCAACAAGGACGACGCGCGCGCCCGCTGGGGCGAAAAGCAAGTCCACATCTGGCGACGCAGCTATGACGTGCCCCCACCGGGCGGCGAGAGCCTGAAGGACACGGCGGCGCGCACGCTGCCCTACTACGAGGCCCGCATCTGGCCAGACGTGAAAGCCGGCCGGAACGTCATCGTGGCGGCGCACGGCAACTCGCTGCGTTCGGTGATCATGCGGCTCGAAAACCTCAGCGGTGAGGAGATCGTGGCCCGCGAACTCGCGACCGGGGTGCCGATCGTCTACCGTCTCAACGCCGACGGCACCGTCGCGGAGCGGCGCGTCCTCGGCAGCTGACGAGCGGTAGGGGGTAGGGAAGCGCCCATGAGCGTCGAAGAGACAGGTCGCGGTGGCACGCCGCGCGACAAGTGGATCGGCGTCTACATCGGCATTCTCGCCGTCATCCTGGCGGTCGTCACGACGGGTGGCGGCAATGCGGCCAAGGAAGCGACGCTGCGCAACATCGAGGCGTCGAACCTCTGGTCGTTCTTCCAGGCGAAGAACATGCGCCGCACCAGCTTCCTCCTCGCGGCGGAGGAGTTGGAGCTTTCGATCGCGACCAACCCGGGCTGGCCGGCCGACGTCCGCAGCATCGTGGAAGCTAAGGCCAAAGCCTATCGCGATCAGGTCGCACGGCTGACCAGCGAGAAGGCGACCAACGAGGGGCTCGACGAACTCTTCCAGCGCGCCAAGGCCGTAGAGGCGGCCCGCGACGTCGCACTCAGGAAGGATCCGTATTTCGATTACGCGCAGGCGATGCTTCAGATCTCGATCGTGCTGGCGTCCGTCGCCATCGTGTCGGGCGGCAATCTCTTGCTCGTGCCGAGCTTTCTGATCGGCGCCCTCGGCGTCGCGCTCGGGCTCAACGGTTTCCTGCTCGCCGTGCCCATCCCGTTTATCGACGGGTGAACGTCAGGGCAGTGTGATGTCGGCAGCTATCCGGTCCACGACCGCTTCACCTCGGAGCAACTCCGCCGTCCCGGTGTAGCGTCCGGCGGGCCAGCCGTCCGGCGGCCGGCGGCGACCGGCGAACGCCGTATAAGACGCCTTCGGCCGGTCGACGGCCTCGGTCGTCGACTGGACGGCGATGTCGCCCGGACCTTTCAGCGAAAGCCGGATGCGATCGCCCGCTGCCATATTGATGGCCCGCGAGAAGAACACGAGGGCTGCGGCCTCGCGCGAAACGTCCGGCGTCCGGTGGTCGCGTTCGAGGCCGGCATGCTCGACGGGGCCGGGCGCGAAACCACTCTGAATCAATTGCCCTTGGCGGTAGGCGAGTGCATCGCGGGCCTTCCGATCCCACAAACCGCCGCTGGCCTCGGCTTCGCGCCGACAGGTGCCGTCTGTCGCGGTGCCGAGGTACGGATCGACGACCTTGCCCTGGTGCCGCACGTCGAAATGAAGGTGCGCGAACTCGGCAAGGCCCGAGTACCCGACTTCGCCCAGCGCCTCGCCACGCTCCACCTTCTGCCCGTTACGCACACGCACGCTGCCCGGTCGCATGTGGCAATAGATGGTTTCCCAGCCGCCGCCGTGGTCGATCACCACGGCGTTGCCGCAGCCACGGCTGGTGATGGCCTCGCGCCGCGCGCCGGTCAGGAGGCTCTCGGTCATGCGGTCGCGCGTGTTGCGAACCGTACCGGGTGCCGCCGCAAGCACCCTCACAGGTGTCGCGGCCGCCGAGAGCACCCGGATGTCGAGCCCCGTATGGCCGTCGTAAGTCGCCGTGCCGCATCGCCAGTCCCGAAGCCCGGGGCCCGGATCGACGTCGACATGGCTCTGCACGAAGCACGATTGGCCGAGGTCGCAGGCGATAGGCACAGACAGTTCCATGCTGTTTGCAGGGGACAGCCATGCGCACAAGGAAAGCAGAACAATCGATGATGCCCATTTTTTGGGCGCGAAAATCTCTTTTTCGTTGATGCAGCTCAACAAAGCCATCCAAGGTCTAAAGTGAAGCCAACCGCTGCCCGAAAATTCGGCATGCATGAGCAGTTGATTCCCTTCGCTGCTCTGCAGTAGCACTGGCTCAATCGTCAGACCACTGCGACGCCGAGAGTATTCGTTCGAATGAACATTGCCCAACTCGACCGGCGATTTCCCGCTTGCACCGACGTGGCTCAGCCGCCAATCGAAAGTCGCCACATTTCGGTTGGCGCCGCGTCGCGAGGGACAAGCACATGACGACACACCAGCTGCTACTTCTGCCCGGGGACGGGATCGGTGTCGAGACGATGACCGAGGTTGAGCGCGTCCTCGCGTTCTTCAACCGCAAGGGCCGGCGCGGCTCGTTCGAAACGTCGACGGATCTCGTCGGCGGTGCGGCCATCGACAAGCACGGCGTCCCTCTCACAGATGCCGCTCTCGAGAAGGCGCGCAAGGCCGGCAGCATCCTGTTCGGCGCCGTCGGCGGACCGAAGTGGGACAACGTGCCTTACGCCATCCGCCCGGAGGCCGGGCTGCTGCGTCTGCGCAAGGATCTCGAACTGTTCGCCAATCTTCGCCCCGCCATCTGCTATCCGGCGCTGGCCGAAGCCTCCTCCCTCAAGCGCGAGATCGTCGAGGGCCTCGACATCCTGATTCTCCGAGAGCTGACCGGCGGCACCTACTTCGGCGAACCGAAGGAGATCGTGACGCTCGAGTCGGGCGAGAAGCGCGCCGTCGATACGACTGTCTACACGACACACGAGATCGAGCGGATCGCGCGGGTCGCCTTCGACCTCGCCCGCAAGCGCAAAGGCAAGGTACACTCGGCGGAAAAGCGCAACGTCATGAAGACGGGTGTGCTGTGGAACCAGGTCGTCACCGAGACGCACAAGGCACACGGCGCCGGCGTCGAACTCCATCACATCCTGGCCGACAACTGCGCCATGCAGCTCGTCCGTGCGCCGAAGCAGTTCGACGTTATCGTCACGGACAATCTGTTCGGCGACATCCTGTCCGACGCCGCTGCGATGCTCACCGGCTCGCTCGGCATGCTGCCCTCTGCCTCGCTCGGCGCTCCGGATGCGGACGGCCGCCGAAAGGCGCTCTACGAACCCGTGCATGGCTCGGCTCCCGACATCGCCGGCAAGGGACTCGCCAATCCCATCGCGACGATCGCCAGCTTCGGCATGGCGATGCGCTACTCGTTCGACATGAGCGCCGAAGCCGATCTCCTCGACAAGGCGATCGAGGGCGCGCTCGCGCGCGGCCTGCGCACGGGCGACATCATGCAGCCGAACATGCGCAAGGTCGGCACGACCGAGATGGGTGCCGCCATCCTCGAGGAACTCGAACGCCTGTCCTGATCCGAGCCGCTCGCGACGTCGAAGACCGATCAAGGATAGAAGTGACAGTGCCGACCATCGCGACAGTTGACCCGGACATGGCTCCCGAGCGGGGTTGCGATGGTTAGCAACCTGCAGCACATCGGGTTCTCTCCTCAGTCCGAAGACGATCTGCCCGATCTCGTCGAGCAGTTGGTCGACGACGCGACGGCTCGCGTCGTCGCAGAGGGCGGCGACTATCGGATTTGGCGGTCTGCGACTGGAGCTGAAGTTTGGCTCTACGTCGAAGGCTCCCGTCGCGCCGACGGCGGCCTCGACGCGGCGCGCATCACCGGCCTGCAAGCCTATTTCGATCCGCAAAGTCGGTGCAGTGTCCGTATTGACCGCCTGCTGCGCCGGCCTGGTGAGCCGCGGTTCGTCGGCTCGATCGTTGGCCGGTTCGCCGGCGACCGTGCCGATGCTGCGGCCTCGACACCTGTCGTGCTCGATGCGGTCGATTTCGACGCACCCCGGGCTCATGGCCCGGGAGCCACCTGTTCCGTTCAGGTCGTCGCATTTGCCCGCTCGCTGACGGCCTATGCCGATGAGAGCGCCTTTCACACGGCCGGGGCGGAGACGGCCGGCTTGTCGCCATCCTCATTCAGTGCGACAGGCTTGATGGCGGGTCCCGTGATGCCATCCTCACACGCGCTCATCACCGGAGCCGTCGTCCGGCACGCGCGCCACCTCAACGAGATCTCCGGCCTGCCGTTCGACCACATCACCGTCGACTGCCCGCACGGGCCAGCGGACATCGTCATGGACTCGCGTCGCATCCCCGCCGCCGTCCGGCCCGGCGCGATCGTCTCGGCGATGTGCTGGATGGTCGGCCGCTTCCTCGGCGACCACTGAGCCTCAAGCCGCTGGCGCGGGCTCGCAGGTATTCGGTTCACCAACGCGCCAGCCGCGGGCCGTCCACCCGATCGGCTCGGGCGCCTCGGCCGCTTCTTCCTCTGTCAGCGCCGAGACGTAGAACTCATAGCAGTTCGCGCCGAACTGGCGCACGCGGAAGCAGCCGCCCGATATGCCGTCGTCGTAGATCGTGCAGAAACTGCCGGCGACGGTCGACCAGCGCCCAGTCAGCCGGCGGTTCGGCTCGCGATAGTCGACCCGGCCGTCCACCTCGTAGGTCTCCGTGAACGGCAGTCCCGTGGCGTAGGCGCCCTCGATCGTGCGCCCCGCGAAGGCCTGTTCGATCTCGTCGTCCGAGAGCCAACCCGGTGACAGCACGAGCATCGATGCGAGCAGAATGGAGACGCCGGTGTGCATGAGGGCCGATCTCGATGAAGCGCATCCGTCCGTGCCGCGGCATTGCGGCAGGAGCGAGATGGTAGCGGCGTGCGTGAGGAACATCCGTCCGCCGTGACGGGTTCTGCGCTCGCTGCCGCCAGCGATCAAGAGGTTCCGCATGCCGATGTACGACCTCAAACCCCTCGACGAACAAGTGATCGTCATCACCGGCGCGTCGAGCGGGATCGGCCTCGCGACGGCCCGGGCAGCGGCGCGAGAAGGGGCCCGCGTGGTGCTCTCCGCCCGCAACGGGGCCGCGCTCGCCGAAGCGGAAGCCGGCATTCGCGGAGCCGGCGGAGAAGCGATCCACGTCGTCGCCGACGTGGCGAACCGCGCCGACGTCGAGCGAATCGCGCGCACGGCCGTCGAGCGCTTCGGTGGGTTCGACACCTGGGTCAACGACGCGGGCGTCTCGATCTGGGGCCGCCTCGAAGACGTCTCGGACGAGGACAACCGACGCCTCTTCGACACCAACTTCTGGGGTCTCGTGAACGGTTCGCTCGTCGCAGCGCGACACCTCGAAACGAAGGGCGGCGCGATCATCAACCTCGGCAGCGTCGCGTCCGACGTCGCGCTGCCGCTGCAGGGCATGTACTGTGCGAGCAAGCACGCCGTCAAAGGCTTCACCGACGTGCTGCGGATGGAGCTCGAGGAGAAGGGCGCGCCCGTCTCGGTGACGCTGATCAAGCCGGGTGCAATCGATACGCCGTTCCCGCACCATGCGCGCAATTACACCGACCGTGAGCCGAAATTACCGGGGCCCGTCTACGTGCCGACCGAGGTGGCGAATGCCATCCTGCATGCGGCCGTGCATCCGCGCCGGGACATCTACGTCGGCGGCAGCGCCAAAGTGATGAGCGTGGTCAACCGGCTGGCACCCCGACTTCTCGATTGGGCCGGGACGCAGCAGAAGAGCAGCCAGCTGTCGAGCGAGCCGCCGCGCAATCCTTCCGGAGCCCTATTTCGTCCCGGAACGGACGATGGTCGCATCCGCGGCGGGCATCCGGGTTACGTGATGGGATCGAGCCTCTATACGCGCAGTTCGCTGCATCCTTTAGCGTCGAGCTTCGCGGTGGGTATCGCCGGGCTCGCCGCGCTCGCGTTCCTGGGATCCGGCCGCCGCAACCGGCGACCGGTCCGTTAGGAAAGCGCACGGCACCGAAGCGCCGTGCGTGTGACTGGGGCCGGCTTCAGGGCGTGAAGTCGAAGAACTTCGCATCCCAGGCGATCGCCTGATTGTACTTTAGCGTGAGCGTCGCCGTGCTCTCGCCGTCGCGATACATGATCTGGTAGTCGGAGGTCGCCGTTGCCCGCTCCATCAGCGCGATCCTGTAGTTGTTCGCGTTGAACTCGCCCACGCTGACGCCTACGGTCGACCCACTCGACAAGACGAGATCGCTGGCGCCGAACCCGAATGCCGAGAAGTCGAGAACGTCGAAGTCGCGCGAGCCAGTGCCGACGGCGAAGTCGGTGATCGTGTCATTGCCACCGCCGGTGACGAAGACGAACGTGTCCTGGAAGAAGCGATCGGTGACGCCGGCCAGCCTGTCGCCGGAGAGGATGTCGTTGCCCGCGCCGCCGGTCAGTCTGTCGACGCCCTGGCCGCCCGACACGCTATCGTTGCCGTCGCCACCCCAGAGCTCTTCGTTGCTGCCGGAGCCTGTCAGCGTGTCTGCGAACCGGGAGCCTTGTACCCCCTCGATCCGAGAGAGGATGACACTGCCGTTGCCGGTGCCGGTGCTCTGGGCCTTGCTGATGCCCAGATTGACAACGGCGCCAGCATCCGCATTCGCGAAGGACAGGACGTCTCGACCATTTCCTCCGTCTAGGGAGTAAACGACGCCCTGCGCGTTGCCGGCCTCGATCGTGTCGTCGAACGAAGAGCCGACGACATTCTCGATCCCGATCCACCGGTCGCCTTCGGCATCGCCACCCGTCCCCGTACGATCGCCACGAAGCGAAACGCTCACGTCTCGCGTCGAGTTGGCATACGTCACGGTGTCGATACCGCCCTGTCCGTCGATCACGTCGGCGCCTGCGGCACCGTCGAAGACGTTGTCTGATGCGTTACCGGTCAGGACATCGTTGAAGGCCGAGCCCCGGACGCCTTCGATCGACAGGAAGGCGTCACCCTGGGCATCACCGCCGACCTGAGCGTCGCGACGAAGGTCGATTTCGACGCCGGACGCGGACGAACGGTAGTCGGCCCAGTCGAACCCGGCGCCGCCGTCGAGGACGTCGTTGCCGGCACCACCGATCAGGATGTTGTCCCGGCTGTTGCCCGTCAGGATGTCAGCGAAGGCAGAGCCTTCGAGGTGCTCGATGTTGATCAGGATATCACCCTGTGCATCACCGCCGACCTGGGCCACGGCAACCGTGTCGTCGCGAAGCCTCACGACGACACCGTTCAACGAGCTGCGATAGGTCGCGAAGTCGTTGCCCGAACCGCCGTCGATCGTATCGGCCCCCGCCCCGCCCTCGAGCGTATCGCCGCCACCGCTGCCGGTGATGACGTTGGCAGCGGCATTGCCGATACCCAAGCCGGTTTCACGGAGAACCAGGTTCTCGATGTTCGCGCCGATCTTGAAGTACGTCGTGTCGGCATAGACCGTATCAACCCCTTCGCCGTCGAGTTCGATGATCACTGCATCGCGGGACGAGATGTAGAACTCGTCGTTGCCCGATCCGCCAATCAAAGTGTCGGCACCGCCTTCACCCCGGATCGTATCGTCACCCGCTCCGCCGTCGATGCGGTTGTCAGCTGTCGTGCCAGAGATCGAGTCGTTGAACTTGGTACCGATGACGTTTTCGATGTTGCTTAGCACCAGGTGCTCGGCCCGGGCATTCGCGCCCAGCGTCTCGATTATCTTCTGTTGACTGCCGAATGCCAGACGGATCGTCGCGATACCACCCGAAATCTGCTCCTGCGTGGCGTCGTCGAAAAGCCTCGACAGGTCGAGCGTGTCACGTCCGGCGCCACCGTCGTAGGAGACGGCCGGGAGAGATAACGACGATAGCGTTGTCTTCACGTGGCGGAACGTATCGTTCCCAGCGCCGCCAACGAAGGCCTCGAAACCGCTGACCGTATCGACTTCGCCGCCCGCGATCGCCGCCGTCATTGTCGGCGCAGATACTGTCGGCGCCGAGTAAGTGATGGTGACGTCGCGCGTCTCGTCCTGATAGCTCAGCGTGTCGTTGCCGGCGCCGCCGACGAGCACGTCATTGCCGCGACCGCCGACGATCAGGTCGTCACCGTCCCCACCGTCTATCGAGTCGGCACCGCTTTCAGTCGATGCCGAGGCGGTGTCGCCGTAGATCGAGTCGTTGCCTCCGGCGCCGCGCAGCGTATCGTTCCCGGCGCCGCCACCCAGAGCGTTCGCCGAATCGTTGCCCGTCAGCGAATCATTGCCGCTGCCGCCGACCAAGTTTTCGATGTCGGAAAGAATGTCGACGTCGGAGTTCGCAACTGCAGTCACCGTCGTGTTGCCGGATGCAGCCAGCGTGGCGGTGAGCCCGGTTGTCAGGTAGCTGTAGTCGGCCGTATCGACGTCCGCTCCGCCAGCGAGGGTATCGTTGCCCGCGCCGCCTTCCAGCACATCGTTTCCAACGCCACCGTCCACGAGATCGTTGCCGCCGCCTGCCCGCAACGTGTCGTTGCCTTCCAGCCCGCGCAATTCATCGGCTTGGCTATTGTCAGCTCCAGCGCCAGGAAGGCTGTCATTTCCGGTGGTGCCGTTGAAAATGGGCATAGCGAAACTCCTTTAGGGCGCGGCGCTATGCGCCGTCTACCGATGTTCCGCTTACCGATTTATCGATCACAGGTTACCAAGTGGGTAAACTGAAATGAGGAGGGCCGCGCCCCGCCTTTGTGGCGCGCTGCAATCCCGGTTCGCCGATGACCGTTGACAGATGCGTCCGCGTGCAAGTTTTCCGCGATTCAGCGCCCGTAATTCGGGTTCCTGGAAAAAACGGCTATTGAACCGTGCATATAATTTGTCTCGCGAGCCGACTGAGACTCATTTCAACCCGTACATGCGTTCGGGTGTTTCGCCGAACTGGCATAACTAATCAGGGACTGACAAGCGTTCCGCTCAGCGCTCGGAGGAATGCCGTGATGGCCGCCACATCTCCATCCAGCGGTTTCTCCGCAGTCTGTTTTTCCAGCATGATGGCAACTGCCTGCTCCAATCGCTCCACAGTTCCGCCATGAAAGTACGGCGCCGTCTGGCTGACATTCCGAAGAGGCGTGACGCGATAGAGCGCCTTGTCCTGGGCGTCGGCCCCTACTCCGTATGCTTCATACGCGGCGCCACCGAGGGCCGATCCGGCATGACAGGAAACACAGCCTTTGTCGATGAAGCTCGCGAGACCGAGTTTCTCGGCTTGGCCGAGTGCCTCTATATCCCCAGCGAGAAAGCGATCGAATGGGCTTGGCGTTACTAGGGTCGCGATATAGGCCTCGAACGCCCATCCGATCGTCCTTTTACTGATGGCCGGACTGCTACCCGGGAAGGCTCTTGCGAACTGGCCGCTTAATGCCTCGTCATTCCGCAAGCGTTCGACGACTGGCTCCGGCAAGCCATCGACGTCGATGCCGCCCCGAATGCGCAAGATTTTCGGGGCCGTGCGGTCTCCGGCTGGCGCATCGATGGGAACCACGGCATTAAGACCGGCATTCCAGACGGTCGGCGCGTTTCTCGGGGCCCTCTGCCAGGAGTGGCCCACAGCAGATGGCGTTCTACTGCTGCCGCCACTTGCGGGATCGTGACAGGCAACGCAGGCCTTTCGTCCGTCGACGTCCACTCGGGGGTCCGCGAAGAGTTGGCGGCCGAGAAGAGCCTTGGCTTCGGTGAATGGATTGTCGTCTGGCGTCGCTGTACGTGCCGGCAAGGGTGGACCAAAGAACTCGAGGGCATCCTTGCGAAGTTCTTCGTTCGTCTGGGCCGGTAGCGCACTCGCCAACACAACCAACGCAAGTCCCATTACGGGCAGGTATCGGATCGGGCTCATGACTGTCTCCGCGGGGTGGGCCCCGTCTCACTCGCAGAATCGTCTCGATCGTCAGCCGCGCATGGCCTTCATCGCTTGCAGCCATCGCTGGTGCTTCTCGCGCTCGCGGAGCCAGTAGGCGGTGAGCTCGGGGCCTGAGATGAGATTGCTGATCAAGCTGTTTTCGCGGCGATAGGTCTGCCACTCGATGCTGTCGTAAACCCGCTCGAAGAGCTGGATGTACCAATCGAGCGCTGGTTGCGGCAGGCCCGGCGCACCGACGATGCTGCGCTGCATGAGGTAGGTGAACGTCATGCCGGTTTCCCGGAGCGCAGGCGTGCGCAGGAAGGCCGGAAGCCGTTGATTGGTGAAGGAGGCAATTGGCTTGACCTTTCCCTCCGTCAACTGACGACGGACCTCGGCCGGGTTGTTGACCGTAGATTGTACGACGCCAGAGGCGAGGGCCGCTGCGACCTCGCCACCACCCGAGAACGAGCGATAGTCCATCTTGAGGCCGTACGAGCTGTTGAGGAAGTCGGTCAGCAGCTGGTCTTCGGAGTCGAAGCCAGTGCCGCCCATCGTCCAGCGACCGCTGCCCGCCGCCTTAACGGCCATCACGAAGTCTTCGAATGTCTGCACGTCAGACCGACTGGTTTCTACCCAGAGCAGGAACGTATCTTCGGACATGCGGGCGATCGGTGCGAAGCGCGCAATGTCGATCCCAAGATCGGGACGCGCCATCGGCGTTGTATAAAAACTATTCAGCGTAAAGAGCAGCGTGTGCGCGTTGCCTTCGCGTCGACTTAGCTCGACGAGGGCATCGGCACCGCCATTCTCAGGCATGTTCCGTATCTTGAAGGGCGACGGGCACCACTTATTGTCGTCGATGATCTTAACGAGGAACTTGACGGCGAGATCCGCTCCACCGCCCGGTCCGCCCATCACAAGCACTTCGATCGGCTGGTTCGGCTCCCAATCTTGCTGTGCGAAGCTCCGGGCCGGCAGGAGTGCCGTCGATCCCAGAGCCGCCGTCAGCAGCTTGCAGACTTGGCGACGGGTATGCATGTCACTCCTCCGCAGGTCACAAGTCGTGCGACCGGCCGGCACGCGGTCGAGCCACCGGGTTGGCGAAGCTTCAGCGAATCCAGATCTCGACACGCCGGTTGAGGGCGCGTCCTTCGTTCGTGTCGTTGCAGGCGACGGGGGCCAGTTCTCCGTAAGCGCGTTCGAGGACGGCGACGTTCGCCGGCGCCGGCGTACCCGGGGGATACAGGGCGGCGCGGACCGACTGGGTGCGTTTGCGGGCGAGCGCGAGGTTTGCCGCAAACGAACCGACCGCGTCGGAGTACCCGATCAGGAGCACGGACTTCCCGGCCATTTCGGGGCGCTGCAGAATAGAGCGCAGGCGCTGCATGTCCTGACGGGAGCGCTCTTCGAGCAGCGATGCGCCGCCAGCGAACCGGAACGTGAGCGAGAGACGTTCCGAGACGCGGATGTCTTCGATCAGACGCCGCATCAATTCGGGATCGAAATCCTCGGCCGGCGCATTGAGGGCCACGGCGATACGGCCCGTATGCGAGATGAACGGAAGCGTCTCGGCAGACTGGTCGACGAAGCGCGCTTCCTTCAGCACGTCCTGGCCACGCGGCGACAGAGCGAAATCCAGAAGCGCGCGGGCCAGCGCATTAGCCGGCTGCCCGGGTGTGTAGAAGTACATGCGCCGAGCGAGTGGATATTCTTCCGTTTTTGCACCAAACACAGATGGTGGCGTGACGATGCCGCACGACGTCTCGATGTTGACCGGCTTCGCCTTGCGCAGGTAAGCGATCGAATTGATGCCGATCCCTGTCGGGTCGGCTGCGACGCGATCGCTCCATTCGCTGGCGTGCGCGAGGCGGACCGCACTCTTCGCAATCGTCAGCCCGCGCGGCGCCAGCACGGCCGACTCGAAGGCTGTCCATGTGCCCATGTCGGCGGTCGGCGCGTAGACAGTGATCGGCCCGGGTGGCAATCCCACTTCGCTCCAGTCAGTGACCTCTCCCGCGAAGATCTTCGCAATGTTGTCGAGAGTGAGGGAGACAACCGGGTTTTCGCGCGCGACGAGAACGACCAGGGCGTCCAGGCCGAAGACATGCTGGCTGCCAGGCAGCTGCATGCCGGCCGTGCCGGCCTGCGCCATCATTTGCTCCTCCTCGGGCAGGATGGAGCGGCTCGAGAACACGACGTCCGCCTGCTTTTTCGCGAGCGCCACGAAACCTTGCGGCACACCTGGCCGCTGCACGTTGACCTGACCGAGGAAGCGGCCACCGGGCCCCGTGATCCGCATTTCGACATTGCGCGGGTCGGACCCGACGTTCGTCGCGACCGTGGCGCCGATCGTCTGCGCATACGCCCGAACGAGACGCGGCATGAATTCGCTGCCGATAACGCTGTCGCCCACCCACGTTGTCGTCACAGCAGCAAGCGGCGGCGCGACGGCCATTCGAGGCTCGACGACTCCGGAAGGGCAGTTCTCACCCACGCACTCGTAGCGAGCCGCATCGAGCGACAACGTTCCGAGGCCGGGCGAGGTGATCACGTACGTCTTCAGGTTGTAGGATTTGAGTTCGCCTTTGACCTCGAAGGCACCGCCTCGCATCCGCAATGTCACCTCAGCCGCCATCACGTGCGGCACCATCGCGAATAAGCTCGCGAGTACACACGTTGTCTTCCGCCAGAAGCCCCGCATCAGATCCTCCGCCCCGCCCGTCGATGCCGCACCAGCGCAAACTGCAATCGCGCCAGACCGTCAGCAGCCGTTGTGCGACTGGCGAACCGGACAACCGACCCGGGTCCACAACGAAGCGAAGACATTCTTATTCATCTTTGATGCAAATTGGGTGGCAGTTCGCTCCGGCGCGTCGACGCGCTCCCGCTCGGTGCCCAAAAACGGTCATGCGGGCGCCGTTTCTGTGGAGCGTGCGGAAACCTTGGGTCGGCATCGAGCTGGGGTCTCCAACGCGAGCGTGCGATGCTGAGAGTGGCATTGCATGAGGGGAAGGGTGCAACCAGGCATGGCTCAAGAGGAGCCGAGCGTCGAAGAACTGAAGCGCCTGTTGCGGCGGCTCGAGAAGCTCGAGCCGTTGGAGCCGCAGCGCGGCGATGGCTTGGCCAGCTTGCGTACGCCATTGCCGCCGAGCGAGCATCTCTCGATCCCCTCGCCGCGCCCGCCGAGTGACTCCTTCACTGGGCCGATCCCCACCCCGCTCGTCCTGGCGCCCGACGTTGCGAAAGCGCCGACGCTTCGTGCGGACCCTCCCGTCGCCCTGGTGGCCGTGACGACCGAACCCCGGCAAACAGAGGTGCCTGCAACGGCTGTGCCCGAGCCGCGCAGTGGCGCGCGCGGGCTTGTGCTGGGGCTTGCGGCACTGGTCGTTGCCGGTGGCATCGGAGCCTACCTGCTCCTTCTTTCTCCGTCGGGGCGGAACGCGGTCGAGCCGCGCCAGACCGGAGCTTCTTCGCAGAACACGTCGACGCCGCCGGCAACGGAGGCGCCGGCCGCAGCAGTTGCCGCTGTTCCGATGACGTCCCCGAGTTCGGCCGCTCAGCCTGTGCCGTCTTCGCCTGCCTTACCGGCTGTCGCGTCGAGCGGAGCTGCGCCCGAAGCCGCAACGACACCGAGTCCGCCCGCGTCGACGGTCGCATCGGCGTCCACGGAACAGGCGGCACCGCCGGCCGTCGTAGTCGAGGCCCCGGTCCCCGCATTCGCCACCGTGGGCGCCCTTGTCACGTCACCTCCGGCAATCGCACCCGAACCAGCTGTCCAATCGCCTCCAGCGCCAATCCCTGATGCCGCACAGCCTGCCGTCCAATCGACCGCCCCGGCTACGCCCGAACCGACGGGGCCGCGACTGGTGACCGCAGCGAACTGGGGCATTGGCATGGGTCGGCGAATGGCGATCCCGCTCGTCATCGACCCGCCGAGCGCAGTGACAGATCACTACGTCCTCATCGAGGGCCTCGAGCGCGACGCGTTCGTCTCGCGTGGCATCGAAGTCCTCGGTGGCACGTGGATGGTCCGCGGGGCTGACCTTGATGCCGCCGAGATCGAGCGCTCGACAAGCGCTCCTGAGCGCGCCGTCATCAACTTGGAGTTGCGGCACGTCGATGGCTCGATCGTCGGCAGGCAGAGCGTCTCCTTGATCGCAGCACCTCACGAGCAGAACAGGATGCCGGTTCAGCCGGGCGCGAACGAGCCTCCTCGCGCCGTGCCAGAAACCAATTCTGGAAGCGACGCACAAAGATTGTTGCGTCGCGGACAATTGATGCTCGATAGTGGCAACCTCAGCGGTGCGCGCTTGTTATGGGAGCGCGCCGCCGAGCAAGGAAGCAGCGAGGCCGCGCTGGCCCTCGGCCGGAGCTACGATCCGGCGCAGGTTCCGTTGCCAGGTGTCGCGGGTTCGGTCGCCGACCGCACTTTGGCGCGACGCTGGTACGAACGGGCGGCCGCCTTGGGCTCGTCCGAGGCGAGAGAGCGCGCCAAGCGGCTCGACTGAGCGGCCACACGTGATGCGAGGTTCGCCAGGACGAACCACGCGAGGAATGAGTTCATGCGTATCGGTCTCTGCATCCTCACCCTGCTCGCGCCACTGATCGCGACCATTCCGATTGCACCACGCGCAGCGGCCGAGCAGCCAACGGTCACACCGGTGCGCCTTGGCTACGTTCTGACTGCGGCGCCCTGGATCGATGCCGTCACCGAGGGGCGGCTCAGCGAAGTCGGCGGCAGGCCAGTGCGCTGGAAGGCGTTTCCGACCTCGGCCGAGGTGGCGCTGGCCATGGATGCCGGCAATCTCGATGCAGGCCTGATGAGTTCGGCGGCGCTCGCCGCGTCGGCGAGCCGTGGCATGGACCTACGGGTGGTGTGGGTCGCCAATGAGGTCAACGCGCGACACGTCGTGATCTTCCGCGACGGAGCGGGTCTCGAGCGCCACCGGCCGGTCACGATGGCAGGCAAGAAGATCGGGGTGACGTTCCTCTCTGCTGCGCACGAAGCCCTTCTGGTGGCGCTCGCCGCGAACGGACTTTCGACGAAGGACGTCACGCTGGTGAACGTGGCGCCGGCGGATCTCGAGGCCGTCTGGAAGAGCGGCTACGTCGACGGTATCTGCATCGGCGGAACACGGACAGCTGCGACGATTGCGGCAATCGCCGGCGAACGGGTCATCCTCGAACCGGCACCGCAGCCGCCGTTCCATGCGATCGCGGCGACACCGGGCTTCCTCGGTCAGAACTCTGAAACGGCCGTGGCGCTGGTCGGGGCGCTCGCCCGAATGACGGCGGATGCCGACCCTTCGGGCCGCAAAGGCGGACAACGGGCAAGCCGCGAGCGGGACGAAGAATCGCCCCTCGATCCGGCACAATTCAAATATCCGACGCTGGCGGAGCAAATAGGACCGGAATGGTTCGGCGGCTTGCGTGTTCCCGGCATCGCCGATCGCCTGGCGGCGTCCGGCGATCTGGTATCACCCTTCATGCGGCGGCGGCTCACCGCTTCGGACTATGCCGGCTTCCTCGCTCCCGAAATCGTGGCGCGGGCCGCCACACTCGTGCGGCAGCGGGAGGCAGTTCGGCGTACTGGTGACTAACCAGGATGCAATTTTTTTTCTTCGCGGATGCTGTTTTGTCACAATGAAGATGCAGCCTCCCTCGTTGTCGGACGCGGGTACCGGGGGGGTACGCCACGAGTAAGGAGTAGGCCATGGGGGGCAATGGGGTTGCCGGCCTTCAGGCATCGATGCCGGAGACTGGCACGACGTTCGGAAGGGTTGCAGAGACGCCATTGGCGGGGAGCATCGGGACGGCGCTGGAATCTGCGCGCCGCGAACTGATGGCGGCCGGGCAGGTGCTTGGCGACGTCCTCGAACCGGCGGGCGTGGGGCTCACGCGGGAGGCCGTACGGCTCCTCGAGCAGCAGTCGTGCCGGATCGCCGTCGTCGGCCAGATCAAAGCCGGCAAAAGCTCTTTCATCAACGCGCTCGTCCAGCAGCCGGGCCTTCTTCCTGCCGATATCAACCCGTGGACCACTGCGGTCACCACACTCCATTTCGGGCAGCGCAACGAGACGCAGGACGCGGCGGTCTTCAACTTCTTCACGGCCGCCGAGTGGGAACGGCTGGCGGAGGGCGGCGGCAAGCTCCGTGAGCTGACGGAACGCCTGGTGCCAGGCTTCGAGCCCGCGCTGCTCCGCCAGCACATCACCGCCGTGCGCGCCCGGGCTTCGGCGCGGCTCGGCAGCCAGTACGAGTCGCTGCTCGGTCAGTCCCATCGCTTCGCCGAGATCGATCGCCGCACGCTCGTGCAGTACGTCTGCGCGGGAGACCACGGCGCGAGCAGCGAAATCGGCAAGTTCTCCGACATCACGCGCTCGGCCGACATCTATCCGGCAAAGGGGCCATTCGAGTTCCCGGTCAGCCTGATCGACACGCCCGGTACGAACGACCCCTTTCTGATCCGCGACGAGATCACCCGGAGCTGCCTCGACAAGGCGGACGTCTACATCATCGTGCTGACTGCGCATCAGCCGCTGTCGGATGCCGACGTCTCATTGCTGCGCATCTTGCGCGGGCTGCACAAGGAGCGGCTCGTCGTGTTCGTCAATCGCATCGACGAACTGGCAGACGTGGCGCGAGATTCGCAGGAGGTCGTCGAGTTCGTTCGCAAGCGCCTCGCCTATGAGATGCCCGGCTTCGACATCCCGATCATCGCGGGCAGTGCGGCCTGGGGGAATGCCGCCGCCAACTCCGGGCACAGCGATCTCGACCGCTCGCAGGGCTTGCGCGCGGTCGCCTACTGCCAGGATGCCGGGCTGCTCAAGCGTAACGACATCCTGAAGCCGGCGCAGGAAGGCACGGTCGTGCAGCCACCGCTGCAGCAGGCGCTGTTCGCTGCTTCAGGGCTGCCGCGGATGTATGCGGCCCTGAACGAACTCGTCACCACGGGCCACTGCGCCTACGTCGTGCGCCACGTCGCGCACTGCTTCGCAGAGATGGCGCGGGCTAGCGATACCTCCGTGCGTAACGAACTCGATACGCTCGTGCGCTTGCACGAGCAGGCCAAGATGACGGCCGAGCGCACGGACGTGGAGCTCAAGAAGCTACAGTCCGAGCAGAGCGATCTCGAAGAAAGCGCGCGCATCATCGACCAGTCGGCACGCGACTTCGAGAAGCAGCTCGGCGACATGGTTCAGCGCGACATCGATGCGCTGCGCGAGCGGCTGACCGCGCTCGTTGATCATCACGCCCGCGAAGAGCGCGATGCACTTGTCTCCGTGCTGCTCGCCGGCAAAGCTCCGCGCGTGTGGGCCTGCGATACGGCGAGCCTGCGGCGGCGCATGGGCGAAGACGTGCTCGCGACGTTCCGACGGACGGAGCAGAGCCTCGGCGACCTCTCCTTCAAGGTGATGTCGGAGCTGCGGCGTCTGACGTCGCTGTTGATGCCGGGCAACGAACTGCCGGCCGAGCCCGACATGGCGACCGACATCGCACCGCCGCCGAGCCTGATGCCGCTCGGTTCTTATGTCGCCCTCGATCTCGAAGTGTCGTGGTGGGCCCAGCTCTGGCGCGCCAAGCCGACGCCGAACGAGCGCGGCGAGGCCATCGAGAAGCTGGTGAAGGCGGAGTTCTATCCGGTTATCGACGAACTCGTCGGTTCACTCGAAGCGGTGTTCGACGGTTTCATTCGAACGACGACGCGCTGGTCCTTCGCGGTGTGCCGCAACATCGTGCAGGTGCTGACGCGGCGTCACGACCAGCTCATCGCCCACTACACAGCCGTGCGCGGCGGTGTCGACGGCTGCGCCGATCCGGAGACGGTACGCCAGCAAGCCGAGCTCATCGAGGGACTGAAAAAACGTCAGGTCCTCGCGGAGAATATTTCGCAGAGGTTGAACGTTCTCAACCAGACCATCGATCGCTGGTTCGCCTGACGTTGCCCGGAGGGGGGCATGCCGGATGCAAGTGTGGGAGTTGACACGCGCGAGCCGCAGCGGCATCGCCGGCGCGTTTTCGCTGGCGTCTGTGATGTGCACCATTGCTGACGTGACGATCTTCTGAAAGGGACGTCCGTCGCCATGCGCATGCCGCCGTCGCTTCTGTTGCCAGATTCGGAATTGCCGTCGCCAGCGGCCGATGCCGCTCGTCATGCCGACCTCAGAGCCCGGGCGCGCCGCGCGATGGCGCGTCTCGAAGCGGCCGCCGATCGCGTGCCGTGCATCGTCTTCCTCGGCGAAGGCAACTCCGGGAAGACGACAGCTGCAAACTCACTGCTGGGCGACGGGCTCTTGCCGACTGCCGTCCTCGCCAACACGCGGTTCCCGACGCTCGTGCGCTACGCCACCGTGCCGCGTGCCGAAGCGGTGCTCGCAAGCGGTCGGCGCCTCGATCTTCGCAGTCCCGACGCGGCGCCGCGTGAGCCGATCGCGCTGATCGAAGTGGGACTGCCCGCCGATCGGCTGCGCCACTTCGACATCCTCGATACGCCTGCGGGTTTCGATCCGGACGATCTGCCGAAGCTGCCCGGCCTATCACCGCTGCTCATCTCGGTCTGGTGCACGGTCGCGACGCAGGCCTGGAAGGAGAGCGAGCGGCGACGCTGGCAAACCTTCGATCCGCGCCTAACCCGCAACGGCGTGCTGGCCGTCACGGCACTCGACCGCATCGACGACGAGACCGCCCGCAGCCGCCTCCTCGCGAGACTTGAGCTCGAGGCTGCTCCACTCTTTCGCACTTTGACTTACTCGGCGATGGCCGGCGGTATCGCCACAGCCGTCCCCGGCACGAGTTGTCCGGCGCTCACCCTGTCAATGCCGTCGCTCGCCGACCGTTGCACCGGGCGGCGACGGCGGACGGTCGCGCGGCTCCAGCATCGGCTCGCGCGCCTCGCGGCGTTGCCAGCGCCAGTCCGACTCGAGGCACTGCCGCCGCCATCCGACCTCGGCGCCGGATGGCCACCATGATGGCGGCGCCCGATGCCGTGATCGGCGATGCCCTGCCTGGCGACTTCGGAAGTCCCGCCGGGCGATCACGCGACGTGGCGCGCAAGCGTGACCTCCTGCTGCAAGTCGGCCCGTTGCTTGCCGATCTTCTCGACTCCTCGGTGGGCCGGCTCGTGCAAGACCTGCTTGACCGAATCCGTGAGCGTCCGTTTCGCCTTGCGGTGATCGGCCAGATGAAGGCCGGCAAAACGACCTTCGTGAACGCGCTGGCTGGGCGACCCGACCTCTTGCCGACCGACGTTAATCCGTGGACTGCGGTCGCGACATCGCTTCAGTTCGGTCATCCGAGCGGCGCGATAGACGGCGCCGTGTTCCGCTTTTTCTCCGCCGAGGAGTGGGCGGGTCTCGCCGACGGCGGCGGGCTGCGGGTCTTACAGCAGCAACTCGTGCCGGACCTCGATGCCGATAGCTTCCGGCGCCAGTTCGCGCTGCTCGCTGAGCGAGCTCGCCGACGTCTCGGCGAAGGGTTCGCGAGCCATCTCGACAGAGTTCACCACTACGAAGCGGTGACGCCGGAACTTGTCGCGCGCTATGTCGCCGAGCACGATGATGCAGCGGGCCTCGAAGGCGATCGCATCTACTCGGATCTCACGCGGTCGGCTGAAATCTTCCTGCCGCCCCATGCGATCGGTGTGCCGTTGACGATCGTCGATAGTCCGGGAACGAACGATCCGTTCCTCCTGCGCGACGAGATCACGCTGCGGTGTCTCGACGAGATGGATGCCGCCGTCGTGGTGCTGTCGGCGCGGCAAGCCTATTCGACGGCCGATCTCGCGCTCATTCGCACGATGCGAGGGCTCCGCAAGGATCGCCTGATCGTGGTGATCAATCGCTGTGACGAACTCGACGAGCCGAAACGGCACGGCGAGGTCATCGCGGAACACGTGGGGCGGCTACTCGAGCGCGAATTCGGGCAGGCGGTGCCGGTTCTGACGTGCAGTGCGGCCTGGGCCAACACGGCGGAGCGGGCGGCCCGCGGCGCCGCGCTTCCAATCGATGAGGCGCTCGGCCGGCATCTCATGACAACCGGCCTCGCGACGCGCGAGGAAGTGGCGGCGTGGCAGGCGAGCCCGGCCATGGCCGGTGCCGGCGGCGCGATCGAAGCCGTCCTTGCGGCTTCCGGCATGCCGGCAATCGTCGACGCGGTCGGACATTTGATCGGAGAGAGCGGGCTCGGCCACCTCCTCGGTCAGACGGTCGCAACTCTGGTGACCGTGGCCGAGCAGCAGGAAGCACTCGCGCGTCGGGACCTGCAGCTTCTCGAAGCCCAGCTGAAGACCGCGCATACTGAAGTGCTGGCGGGAGGCTTTGAGGCCGAACGGCTCGAGACATCCATTCAGCGCCTCGATGGTGCGATGGCAAAGCTCGAGCGCATCGCCGCCGAGCGCACCGCCGAGATCGAGACCGCTCAGCGCCATGGGTTGGAACGACTGCGCGAGCGCCTCCACGACGCGGTGCATCGCTACATCGAGAGTGAGCGGGCGGCGATCACCTTCGCGCTCGATCAACAGACGAATACCAAGCCGGCGCGCTACGACGTCTCGCGACTGAGGAAGGAGCTCGAACAGGTCTTCCTGTCGGAGTACCGGGCCCTCTATCGCCACATCGTCAACATCCAGATGTCGGCATCACAGCACTTCCGACGACTCGTGAACGACGAGCTGCCGAGCACGAACCTCGACGTGCACGTCAACGTCATCTCCAACTCGTTCGCGTTCCCGAATCTCGGCGCACTCGGCCGCGTCTCCGCCTTCGACGTGGACCCGAAGCTGTGGGCGCGCTGGCGGCGATCCAAGAAGACATTGCGCGAAGCGGTCGAAGCCTTCGAAGGCATTCTGCGTACCGAGTTCGAGACGGTCGCCGCCGATCTCGCCCGCGTCGCAGAAAGCGAGATCATGGGTTCGACGTCGAACCTGCAGCGGCGCCTCAATCTTACGATCATGGATGCCCTGCATTCGGCGCGGCAGCGGCGGGCGAGCCTGCTCGAAAGCCTCGCCGACGTGAAGGCGCGTCAGCAACCGCGGATGCAGGAGCGCCTGCTCGAAGATCAACTCGCGCATCTGGCGGCGGCACGCGAGCGACTGCAGCGCATCGACGGCCTCGCGCGAACCCTCCGCTCGGCGGCGACGACTGAAGCCGCGATGCCACCGCTCGATGCATCCATGGCCGGGTGGGGGTGACGATGGTCTGGTCGCTGCGGTCACCCTGGTGGCGAACCACCAAAGCGACGGCCTCGCATCCAGTGCCGCAGATCGCATCTGCGCGGATCGCTGCGTCGCTGCGGTCGACCGCCGTCGAATGGCAAGCGCGGCTCGGCCCCGTTTCGGCGGCCGGCTCCGTGACGCCGGCGGGGCGCCTCGCGCCCGCCTTGCAGCACCTCGACCACGATCTGACGCGGAAGCCGCGCGTCGCCATTCTCGGCGAGTTCAATGCCGGCAAAAGCACCCTCGCGAACCTGCTCGCGCGGTCGCACTGCCTCGAAACGAACGTCCTCGCGAACACCCGCGTCGCCACGCTGATCCGCCACGTGGACGACGAAGCGGATCATCTGCTCGTGCCCGAGCGTCGACGCGCCGACGCTGACGTGCAGCGGTCCGGCCCGGTGCTCTCACACGTCCCCTTCGACTACGAGGTGGTCCTCAGCCGGGCGCCGCTCCTCAAGTCGTGCACGCTTCTCGATACGCCCGGCCTCTCCGATCCAACGCATGCCGATGAAATCGCCGATCTCTATGCCCGGATCGCCGATATCGCCATCTGGTGTTCCATCGCCAGTCAATGCTGGCGCGAGAGCGAGCGGCAGGCCTGGGATCGTCTTTCGGGCCGACTGCGCCGCTACGGCATTCTCGTGTTGACCGGCGCGGACGCGGTGCCTGGGCAGGCCGACCGATCCCGCATCCGGGCGCGCCTCGATCGAGAGGCCGCGGGCCGCTTCGGCGCGATCGTATTCCTATCTGCCCGTGATGCGCGACGTGCGTTCGACGCCGAAACCGGCCGGATCACCGATCCCGAATTGTGGGCGAGCAGCGGCGCCGCCGAACTCGACGCCATTGTCGGACGTGTCGTCAACCACGTCGCCGAACAGCGCCTTCTGCGCAGTCGCAGGTGGGCACATCGACTGCTGCGCCATATGGCCGAGGTGCAGCCACGCGACCTCGGACCGGCATGGTGGGTCGCGCCGCTGCGGTTCTTCGCCATGGAGGGCCGAAGCGTGACGGTCGCGCTGCGCGGACATCGGGTCGATCGCGCGGGCGCCACCACGACGATCCGCAGCGCCATCGATACCCTCGAAGACACGATGATGCCGGCGCTCTCGCGTCTCGGTCTCGGCGAGGAAGCCCGGCGCGTCGCCGCTGCCTTCACGGCCGCGCGGACCGCGCTCGACCAGTTCGGCATGATCGGGCCCCACGGAGCGGCCGTCGACCATCTGGCCGCAATCGGCACACGCCTCTTTCACGACATCTCGCTCGCCATGCGCGGCGCAGAACGTGAGTCGGCCGCGATCGCGGCCCTCGAAGATCGCCTGCTCGACATCGTCGGCAGCAAGAAGAGCGGCTCAACCGCCTCCGGATACTAACCTCAGGAGGACGCTCATGTCTAAATCGATTCGACTGCTGATGATCTTGGCCGCCGCCGTTGCAGCGCCGGTGGCCGCTTCCGCACAGAGCTATCCGACGAAGCCGGTGAGCATCGTCGTACCCTTCACGGCGGCCGGACCGAGCGACGTCATGGGGCGGCTGCTCGCGAAGTCGATGGCCACCTCGCTCGGACAACCGGTCAACGTCGAGAATATCGCCGGTGCCGGCGGCGCGACCGGGTCGGCGCGCGTCGCCAAGGCGGCGCCCGACGGACACACGCTTCTGCTCCACCACTTCGCTCATGCTGCGAGCCCGGCGATCTACCCGAACCTCGCGTTCGACCCGGTCAAGGATTTCGAGCCGATCGGGCTCGTGAGTTACGGCCCTTACATGCTGGTCGCGCGGACCAGCCTGCCGGTGAAGAACGCAGCCGAAGCGCTGAAGTACATCCGGGACAACAAGGAAAAGGTGACGCTCGGCCACGCCGGCCTCGGTTCGGGGTCGCATCTCACCAACATCATGCTGCGCTCGGCGCTCGGAAAAGTGAAAGTCACCGAAAAGGGCTACCGCGGTACCGGGCCGGCGATGACGGATCTCGCCGCCGGCCAGATCGACTTCCTGATGGACCAGAGCGTCAACGTCGTGCCTCAGGTCAAGCAAGGGACGATCCGCGTGCTGGCGGTGACGTCGTCGACGCGCATGGCCGCCTTCAAGGATGTGCCGACGCTGCAGGAAGCGGGTCTCAAGGGCTTCGAGGTGACGCAGTGGTTCGCGCTCTACGCGCCGAAGGGGACGCCGAAACCGGTCCTCGACAAGCTTTCGGCCGCTCTCGAAAAGACGCTGCAGGAGAAGGAGACCATCGAACAAATCAACGCGCTTGGCTCGGAGGTCTTTCCGGTGGGCAAGCGCGGACCGGTCGATGCACGCAAGCGCCTCGAAGCGGAAGTTGTCCGCTGGCAGAAGGTGATCAAGGACTCAGGCGTGGACTTCAAGGAGGCGAAGTAGTCTGATGCCGGGGCGGCCCAAAGCCGCCCACGGAGGCACCCATGGCCCGGCTGCAGTTCTGGTTCGAGTTCGCGTCGACCTATTCCTATCTGTCGGCGATGCGAATCGAGAGCGCGGCCGCGACCCGGGGCGTCGCGGTCGAGTGGCGGCCCTTTCTGCTGGGGCCGATCTTCAAGGCGCAGGGCTGGAACACGACGCCGTTCAACCTCTACCCCGCGAAGGGCCGCTATATGGTTCGCGACATGGAGCGGCTGGCGGCGGCCCGCGGTCTTTCGTTTCGAATGCCGGACCCGTTTCCGCAAAACAGCCTGAAAGCCGCCCGCTGGGCGACCGCTGGCCTTGGCCAGCCGTGGCTGCCGGCTTTCGCGCGCGGGGTCTATGTCGCGGAATTCGCAGAAGGGAAGGCAATCGACGATCCTGCCGTGCTGGCTCGGGTTGCCGAGGGGTTAGGGCTCGACCCGGACGCCATTGCCCGGACGAGCGAGAGCGACGAGACAAAGCTCTCGCTCCGCCGCGCGACCGAAGATGCGCAAGCCCGCGGACTATTCGGCGCCCCCGCATTCGTGACCGAGGACAACGAGGTTTTCTGGGGTGACGACCGGCTCGATCAGGCGCTCGATTGGGCGGCCGGACGGGGCGGGACTACGACGAAATGACGAGAGCCCTCTGTGGACCCTGTCGGGTGCGGTCACAATTTCGTGATAGCACTAGCCGAGTCGACAACCAACCAGGGAGAATGCCCTTGAACAGATCAATCCGCCTGAGCCTCCTGGCTTCCGCCTTGACGCTCGGTTTCCTCGCCAGCCCCGTCATGTCGCAGCAGTCGACGCAGCCGGCGCCGAAGTCCGCACCCGCTGCGACCGCGCAGACTGCGCCGAAAGCTGCGGCGAAGACCGCGGTGACGAAGACGTCCGTCTGCAAAGGCCTCGAAAAGAGCGCCTGCGAAGCCAATGCGGCGTGCAGCTACGTCGGCGAAACGGTCCGCAAGGACGGCAAGAAGGTGAGCGCCTATTGCCGGACGAAGCCGAAGTCGGCGGCGGCGAAGTCGGCCCCGGCGACGAAGGCAGCGCCCGCGACACCAGCGAGCCCCGCTGCGCCCGCCAAGAAGAGCTGATCGCTCGAAGGCGAACTCATCACGACGACCCGGGCCAGTCCCGGGTCGTTCTGTTTTTCAGGCAAAGAGCTTCAAGCCAAACTTGGCGGCATCTGCATGCCGAGCATGAGGATGCTCATCGCCATCAGCAGGGGCATGAGTGCGAGTAGCGCCTGCCCCATGGTGACGTGCGCCGTCGCATGGCCGCCATCGGTCCGGAAGGCCGCAAACGACCCCGTCTGGGCTGCCGGCGCGAGTTGGGCCGCAGCGTCGACCATGGCGCGCTGGTAGGGCGCGGCGGCCATGGCGATCTGCATGGCCGACCAGAACCGATTGAGATCGACGCCCGGCGGGGTGAACGGGGCCCAGGCGCCCATCGCCGGCTGCGGCCAGGCCGTCGCCGCGAACCAGCCGAACGGAGAATTCGTGTAAGCTGCCACGGGAGCGTGTTCGCGGGGTGCAAACCAGCTCATGACCGCGTCGAGAGGCGTTTCTACCGGCTTGCGATACCAGGACCGCGGCTTGCTCGCCTCGCGGGCCGCGTCGGCCGCCGCAAAGAAGGTGGTCGCGGGCATCGCCCACATCTCAGCGGCGTCGGAGGTCATCTGCCACCAGGTGCGTTGAGCCGATTCGGCACAAGTCCGGGTTGCATCGACCCACGCCATTGCGGCGTCCATCGGTGTCTGGATCGACATGACCGGCTCCCTGAATGGAATTTCAAGCTTCTAGCACAGCTCTTGCCGCACTGCACCACTATTGTGCAGCGCGAAAGGTTTCCACCGGGTTAGGTCGCTGGTTCGGGCTTCGTCTCGGCAACGACGACCTTTGACGGAGGAGGTTCGCCGGCAAACCTGCCCGAGGCCAGCCAATAGGCGATCCCGGCGAGCAGGCCGGTCGTGCCGTAGGTGGCGAGCGCGTAAGTGTTGGCGATGGTGGCTGGCTGGCCGGGGAGCTCGCTTTGGTATTGGGCGGCGAACCCCGCGAGCGCGATCGCCACCGCCCAGGCCGCATGGAAGAAGATGGACCGAAAGCTCTGCCACTCCGCGATGCTCGCCGCGATCAGTGCGAAGGGGGCCGCGAAGACGGCCGAATGGGTGGCGGTGAGCAGAATCCATTCGATGGCGCGGCCTTCGGGGTTCGTGAGCGTCGCCACGAACGAGGGGCCGAGCGCGAACGTGACCTGGACGGTGCCGGCGACGAGACACGCCAGCAGGAATCCGATCAGAACGCGGAGAATGGCCAGCAGCATGAGTCCCCCGCTGCAGCCCCTTTAGTGCGCAGCGGGCAAGGTGTAGCGGAAACAGATGGGCGCGCCAAGGCGATGCTCAGGCCGAGCGTCCGGCGAGCAGCCAGTAGACAAAACCCCCAGCAAAACCAGCAGTTGCAAAGACCTGCCATAAGCCGCCAGGTGCAGCCGTCGCGGTCATTGCCTGAGCCAAGAGTGGGACCGCCGCGAGGGCCAGGCCACCGCCGGCGACATAGTAGAGGAAGCTGCGGATGCGCGCGATCTCACCAACGAGAACCACGGCCAAAGCCGGTACGATCGTCAGCCCGGCCATGAGTGCGCCGGCCTGATCCAAGAAGGCGACGATGAGCGGCAGAGGGTCCGAAGCGATGTCCTGGCCGTGCACATAATGGGTGATGCGTTCGAGCCCGAGCGTCAGCAGCACGGTCAAGGACGCCATTGCGGCGAGGACAAAAACAATCGGTACCCAGACGAGGCGGAGTAGGCCGCCGATGATGCTCACGATTCGGGCGCGGCGACGCCCCGCCGCTCGCTCGCCCTCAGCTTGACGCTCTCCGACTTCAGCTGGCCGCACGCGGCGAGGATGTCGCGGCCACGCGGTGTGCGGACAGGGCTTGCATATCCAGCGCGATTGACGACGTCGGCAAAGCGCTCGATCTGCTCCCAATCCGAACAGGCGTAAGCCGAACCCGGCCAGGGATTGAACGGAATGAGGTTGATCTTCGCCGGGATGCCGGCGAGCAGCTTCACCAGCGCCCGCGCATCGGCGAGGCTGTCGTTGATGCCCTTGAGCATCACGTATTCGAAGGTGATCCTGCGGGCGTTCGAAAGGCCAGGATAGGCGCGGCAGGCCGCCAGCAGATCCTTGATGGGATAGCGCTTGTTGATCGGCACCAGTTCGTCGCGCAGGTCGTCGCGGACGGCGTGCAGCGAGATCGCGAGCATTGTCCCCGCCTCGGCACCCCAGCGCGGAATCTCCGGCACGACGCCCGACGTCGAGAGCGTTATCCGCCGCTTCGAGACCGACAGGCCTTCGCCGTCTGACGCGACTTCCATCGCCGTCTTCACGTTCTCGAAGTTATAGAGCGGCTCACCCATGCCCATGAGGACGATGTTGGTGATCTTGCGCTCCGTCGTTGGCAGCAAGCCGCCATCCGACGGCGCGACGGCGCCGGGCCAGTCGCCGATGCGGTCACGGGCCAGGAGGATCTGCCCAACGATCTCCTGGGGCTCGAGGTTGCGCACGAGCTTCTGCGTGCCGGTATGGCAGAACGAACAGGTGAGTGTGCAGCCCACCTGACTCGAGATGCAGAGCGTACCGCGATCGGACTCCGGGATGTAGACCGTCTCGATCTCGGGAGCGCGAGCCTCGTGACCACGGCGCGGCAAGCGGAGCAGCCACTTGCGCGTACCGTCGACGGAGACCTGCTCGGTGACGATCTCGGGTCGTTCGAGGGAGTAGGCGTCCGCCAGTCGGGCCCGCAAATCCTTCGACACGTCGGTCATCTGGTCGAACGACGTCACACCGCGGACGTTGAGCCAGCCCCAGAGCTGCGCGACCCGCATGCGAGCCTGCTTGTCCGGAACGCCGATCGCGCGGAGCGCATCGCCCAGCGCGGCACGCCCGAGCCCGGCAAGGGTCGGCTTGGCAGGCGCGATCGCCGGCGGGGCCGGGGGCGTCTTGTCGAGAATGAGGACCATGGCGGTGATTTAGCCGTGATCGGCCGGTGGGGGAAGGCCCCGGCCGGTGGCGCCTTCGACAAAAGTTACCGCGCGGATGGCTTCCACGCATAGCAGCTCAGCCGCCCCCCGCCCGGCGGCCGCTTGAACAGGGCGCGCAACTGCGCTCTCTCTCCGGCAAACGATCGCGAGAGGATACGCCCGATGAGCCAGCCAACGAGCTCGAATTCGACCCGCACGCTGACCGGCGGCCAGGCCCTCGCGGAGATGCTGAAGCTCGCCGGCGCCGGCCCGATCTTCGGCATGGGCGGCTTCCAGCTCCTCCCCTTCTACGAGGCGTGCCGCGCCCTGGGCCTCAAGCACGTATTGATCAATGACGAGCGGTGCGGGGCTTTCGCCTCGGATGCCTACGCCAAGGTCACCAACCGGCCGGGGATTGCCGACGGCACGCTCGGACCCGGTGCGACGAACCTCGTTACGGGGCTAATCGAAAGCCTCAACGCCGGAATTCCGCTCGTCGCGATCACGGGCGACGCCAATCGCGAGCACGCCTGGAAGAACATGACGCAGGAGGCGAAACAGCTCGAGATCCTGCGTCCGGCGGTCAAGGAAGTGATCCGCGTCGAGGTGACGAAGCGCATTCCCGAGCACGTCCGGCGCGCTTTCGCCGTGGCGACGAGCGGGCGCCCCGGCCCCGTGCTGATCGACGTGCCGGAAGACATCGCACACGGCGAGTTCAACTTCGACGCCGCGGACTTCTGGATCGACCCGGCGACGACGCGGTCCCAAGCGCGCCGGTCACGGCCCGATCCGGCGGACCTCGCGAAAGCCGCTGGCATCATCGCCAAAGCGGAGCGACCGATCCTTCTCGCGGGTGGCGGCGTCCACATCTCGGAAGCCTACGGCGCGCTGCTCGCTCTTGCCGAGGGCCAGGGCATTCCGGTCGCGCATACGATGTCGGGCAAGGGGGCGATCGCCTGCACGCACGCGCTCTCAGCCGGCCTCTTCGGCCGCTACGACCGCATCGCCAACGGGATGATCGCCGAGAGCGATTGCCTGATCGTCGTCGGTTGCAAGCTCGGCGAGATCGCGACCAAGCGCTTCCAGCTGATCCCGCCGGGCAAGACCGTCATCCACATCGAGATCGATCCGACCGAGATCGGACGGACGACGCGCACGGAGGTCGGCCTCGTCGGTGACGCTCGACTGGCGCTCGAAGACCTCGCAGCCGCCCTCGGCGACGGACGCAAAGCGGTTGCGGCGCGGGCGGGATGGCTGGCCGAGATCCCCAAGCGGATGGCCGCTTGGAAAGAAGGCGCGCGTGACCGCCTCGAATCGGGGGAGAGCCCCATCAATGTTGGGCGCCTGATGGGCGAGCTCAACAAGATCATGCCGGCCGACGGCATCGTCGTCGCCGACGGTGGCTTCGCGGCCCACTGGGGCGGACTGATGTTCGACACCAAGGCAGCGGGGCGACACTTCCTGCCGGACCGCGGCTTCGCCTCGATCGGCTATGGCGTGCCGGGCGGCATCGGCGCGCAGATTGGCGCAGGGCCGAAGCGTCGCGTCGTGTCGCTGACGGGAGACGGCGGCTTCAACATGAGCCTCGGCGAGCTGGAAACGGCGCGCCGGCTGAATGCGAACTTCGTCGTCGTCGTCTTCAACAATGCGGCGTCAGGCTACGTGAAAGCCCTGCAGCATGCCGTTTATGGTCCCGGCAATTATCAGTCTTCGGACCTCGTCGAACTCGACTATGCGGCGATCGCGAAAGGCTTCGGATGCCTCGGCATCCGAGTCACCGATCCCGAGAAGCTATCGGGCGCGATCGCGGAGGGGCTGGCGAATACCTCGACGCCGACCGTGCTCGACGTGGTGGTAACGCGCGACCCGGCACGGATGCTGCCGGCGGCCGACAACAGAACGCTGAAGGTGCAGAAGGGCGACCGCCCGGTCTGACGAAACCATAAAGGCAAACGCACGATCATGATGGCCGAACGAACCGATCTGACCATGCCGCTCGGGCCGCAGTGGGCGGAGATCCGCGACGGCGTCACGAAAGTCTGCGAGGGCTTTCCGAATGCCTACTGGACGAAGCTCGACAAGGAGAGCGCTTATCCGACCGAGTTCGTGCAGGCGCTGACCCAGGCCGGCTATCTCGGTGCTCTGATCCCGGAGCAGTATGGCGGCGCCGGGCTGCCGCTGTCGGCGGCGTGCGCCATCCTCGAGACGATCCACGCGACGGGCTGCAACGCGGCGGCCTGCCACGCGCAGATGTACACGATGGCGACCGTGCTGCGGTACGGCTCGGAGGCGCAGAAGGAGAAGTATCTGCCCGGCATCGCTTCGGGTGCGCTGCGGCTGCAGGCGTTCGGCGTGACGGAGCCGACCACCGGATCGGATACGACACAGCTCAAGACCCGCGCCGAGAAGAAAGGCAACGATCGCTACATCGTCAACGGACAGAAGGTCTGGACGAGCCGCGCGATGCAGTCCGACCTCATGCTTCTGCTGGCCCGCACGACACCGGCGGATCAAGTCAAGAAGCGCTCGGACGGCCTCTCGGTCTTCATCGTCGATCTCAAAGAAGCGCGCGGCCGCGGCGTCGAGCTCCGCAAGATCGATGCGATGATCAATCACAACACCTGCGAGGTCTTCATCGACAATCTCGAGGTCCCGGCGGAAAATCTGATCGGCGAGGAAGGCAAAGGGTTCCGCTACATCGTCGACTCGATGAACGCGGAGCGGATCCTGATCGCGTCCGAGTGCATTGGCGACGGCAAGTATTTTATCCGCAAAGGGAGCGATTACGCGAAGGAGCGCGTCGTGTTCGGCCGACCGATCGGCCAGAACCAGGGCATCCAGTTCCCGATCGCCCGGGCCTACGCCGAACTGTCGGCGGCCGAACTGATGGTCGCCAAGGCTGCGGCGCTGTTCGAAGCCGGAGCGGCCTGCGGAACGGAGGCCAACATGGCGAAGATGCTGGCCGCAGAAGCGTCATGGAAGGCGGCGGAGGCATGCCTCGCCACTTTCGGCGGTTTCGGGTTCGCGTCGGAATACGGGATCGAGCGCAAGTGGCGCGAGACGCGCCTCTATCAGACCGCACCGATCTCGACCAACATGATCCTCGCGTTCCTCGCCCAACACGTGCTCGGGCTCCCGCGGAGCTACTGAGGGTTCGTCACCCTCAGAAGCGGAAGTCGAGCATGGCGCGCGCCACGACGAGGTCGCTGTCGTAGCTCCGCTTCTCATCGTAGATTTTGATGTCGCCGGAGAGGGCGTGATAAAGCGCTTCGGCGCGGAGCGACGTGCTGTCCGTGAGCTTCCAGCCGAATCCGAGGCCGACGGAGCCGCCGAGCAGACCGTTGTCCGCCTGATCATTGCCGTGGGGGCCCGGCGATTTCACGTCGACGGACAGCACGCCCATCGACAAGCCGCCGGTCAGATACGTCAGGAAGGGGCCGTTGGCGTAACCCATCGTGGCACGCACGGAGAACAGCGCGTCAAGCCCAACCGTCGCGTGATAGGCGGAGCCGCCGACAGTCCCCGAGATCGAGTCCTCGTGACTGGTCCAGCTTCCGTCGATCTCGGCACCGTAGACGAACGCGCCACGCTGCCAGTTGTAGCCAGCCTGCACGCCGGCGACGGCACCCGAGACCGCGTCCGCCCCCATCCAGCCGCCACCACCATGGATACCAACGTAGCCACCGGCCCAGGCCGGGGCGCCATATCGATCTACATATTCTACCGGACCGCGCAGATCCGCGGCGTGAGCAACGGTCGAAATAGCGAGCAGAGCGACGCCCGCCGCTCCAAACACTGTACGTACCATCTGACGTCCCCTTTTTTCGTCCGTCTACGTTTGAAGGAGGACGCTTAAGGCGGCGTAAACGTCCGGTTCGGCTTCGCACGCGGTCGGTCGGGACAGGAAATCGCGCGCGAGAAAAGGCACCGTTCAATCATGCCGCGTGCCGGCTGCGGTTCGGCGAATGGCAGCCATTCCGCTGTGACGGCAGGCCGGCGTTGACCGCGCTGGCCGGGGCGGCCAGTGTCAGCGGCAAAACCGGGAGGACACCATGAGAATTGCCATCATCGGCGTCGGAGCCATGGGCTCCATCTATGCCGGCCTGCTCGCCAGCGCCGGGCACGACGTCTGGGCCGTCGACGTGTGGGCCGACCACGTCGCCGCCATGAAGGAGAAGGGTCTCCGGGTCGAGGGGGCGAGCGGCGATCGCACCGTCCGGCTCAACGCGACCGCGAACGCCGCCGACGTGAAGGACGCCGATCTCGTCATCATCGCGACGAAAGATGACGGCGTCGAAGCCGCCGCTCGGGCCGCGCTCGCCATGGCGAAGCCCAATGCGCCGATCCTCACCATCCAGAACGGCCTCGGCAGCGCCGACAAGGTGGCCGCGGTCGTCGGATCGAAGCGCATCATGATGGGCGTCGTCGGCGGGTTCGGCGCGTCGATGAAGGGGCCTGGGCACGCCCACCACAACGGCATGGAATTCGTGCGGCTCGGAGAGATGGACGGCGGCATGTCGCCCCGGCTCGAACAGGTCGCGGAAACCTGGCGCTCCGGCGGTTTCAAGGTCCTGACCTTCGACGACATCCACAAGATGGTCTGGGAGAAGCTGATCTGTAACTGCACGTTCTCGGGAACGTGCGCGATCACGCATCTGCGCGTCGGCGAGGTAATGGCCAATCCTTCGGCCTGGAGCATCGCTTCGGCGTGCGCGGCGGAAGCCTTCCACGTGGCCCGTGCGCGCGGTATCGCGCTCGATTTCAACGACCCGATCGCCTACGTCCGGGCCTTCGGCGAAAAGATCCCGAACGCGCGACCCTCGATGCTGCTCGACCACCTCGCCGGCCGCAAAGCCGAAATCGACAACATCAACGGCGCAATCCCGCGCGAGGGCGCAAAGCTTGGCATCGCGACGCCGGTGAATTCGACGCTCGTGGCACTTCTCAAGGCCAAGGAGGCCGGCTTCGGCGCCAAGTGACGGGGGCGCGGCCCCGTCACATCCGTCCTTCAAGAACGAGATCCGTCAGCAAGCCGACGTCTCCAAACGCCTTGGCGAGCGCTCCCTTGGTTTCGCGACCGAGAGCAGCCGGATCGACACGCGAGGAGAGTGGGACGCCGGCTTCGGTGTCCATGAGCTGCTGGCGGAGCACGGCTCCGAGCATTACGCGGTGCGCCTCGATCACGCGGTCGACGTCACCGGCGTTGCCGATGCCGAGGGCCATAACGGCGCGCAGACGGTCGGGCGAGGACCGCGCGCGGATACCGTGTCGGATGGCCAATACGCGCGCGCCGCCGAACACCGGCATCAAGCCCGAGAGCTTGACGTCGACGCGGCCCTTCTCGTCGACCTTTAGCCCGCCGAACAGACCGACGGCCGTCTGCCGCCGAGCGGAGTTTTCAGTGAGCAGCTTCTGGAAATCGGTCGCGTCACGCCCGCGATCGAGTGCGTAGTGCCAGATCGCCTCGCCCAGCGAAGCGTCACCATGAACTGGCATGGCATCGAAGAAGATGTCGACGCTCAGGAGATCCTGCGGGCGCTGTCGACGGAGCCACCCGTCGACCGTGGTCTTCCAGTCGGCGAGGCTCATGCGCCACGTGCGGTTCTTGGCCATGACGCCGCCCTTGCAGAACGGCAGGCCGACTTCGTCGAGAATGGCGGCGAGGCGCGTCGCCATCTCGGCGAACCATCTGTCTTCGGGGCCGCTTTCCGCGCCCTCGGCGTAAACGATGGCGTTGTCCTGATCGGCGGCGAGCAGGCTTTCACCCCGTCCCCCCGACCCCAACACGAGCACCGCATAAGGCACGGGCGGGTTGCCGCGTCCCTTATCGGCCATTTCACGTTCGGCGAGTTGTGCAGCGCGGCGCGTCAGAATGCGGATTTCCGAGCTGATGACTTCGGCGATCGTCCGGCAGTCGACGTCCTCGCCGAGCAGGCTCCGCGCCATCAGGGGTAATCGCGCCCAGGCGCGGCCGAGGGCAGCGACCGTCTCGGCGCTGTCGATCTCGTCGCCGAGGACGATGGCGTGGCTCGCGCGATGGCGCAGCAGGTTTCGCGTGGTGACGGCGCCGGTGATCTCACCGTTGGCGTTGCGGACGCCGAGGTGACGGAACCCGAGCCGATCCATGCGTCCGATGGCGCGATAGACGAAGGCTTCCTCGGACACCGTTTGCAGAGGCGTGTTCATGACCTCCTCGACGCGCGTCGAGAGACCGTCGGGTCCAGCGGCGTCGATCTCGCGCAGGACGTCACGCTCGGTGACGATGCCGACGTTGCCTTCCCCGTCGCGCACGTAAACCGAGCTGACCTTCTGCGCGATCAGCATCTTGATCACATCGAATACCGAAGCGCCGGGCGGGGCGAACACCGGCGGCGTGCTCATCACGTCGCGCACGCGGTGGCGGTACGGGAAGCTGTCGATGCGCGCGAGGGTGCGGGTGTCGTCTGCGGCAGCGACGGGCTGCGCCGCCGTGAAACCGCTGGTCGAGCGGGCTTCCAGTTCGGCGAGTTGGCGACCCGCGGCTTCCGCTTCGGCAAGCGTTCGGATGCCGCGTTGGCGGAGCAGGGGGATCAGCGCGACAAAGACCTTGGCCGTCGCCTCGGCATCGCCGATGGCGGTGTGGCGCCCGTCGACCTCGATCTCGAGCCAGTCGCATAGACGGTCGAGGTTGTGGTGGGCGAGCGTCGGGGCGGCGAGGCGCGCCAAAAACCGGATGTCGAGCGCACGCCAGGGACGCCAGGTCAGGCCGGCGAGTTCATGCTCGCGCCGCAGGATCTCGAGGTCGTAGGTGATGGTGTGGCCGACGACGATCCCGGATCCGATGAAGCTCGCGAGGTCGGCGGCGATGGCACGGAACGGGGGCGCGTCACGCACGCGCTCATCGGTGATCCCGTGGACAGCGGCGTTCGCTTTAGGGATCGGGACACCGGGATTGACGAGGCGGTCGAACCGCTCCGCGTACCTTATTACGGTGCCTTCGACCTTGACGGCGCCGACTTGGAGGAGCCGCGCACTCCGTGAATCGAGGCCGGTCGTTTCGGTGTCAAGCACGACCGCGTCGAGGGCCGACAGCGGCGTCGAGTAACTGGCCGCAACCATCCTGGTCCGCTCCTTGGGCGATTGCCCGCTCCGATGCGGTAGCCGACGACGACCGGTGGGCGAATTCCATGAGTTATATCAACTCTGCTTGCTGCCGCGGGCTTCGTCTGACAGAAGGGGCGGGGGAGAGCGCCGAACGATGACGCCGACTGAGAGCTTCTACGAGCACTGGTATTTCCATCTGCCGAACCTTGCGTTGGCAGCGCTGCTGTACACGCTGGCCGGTCGCTACATTCTCGAACTGTTCTTCCAGCGGAACCAGGATGCCGTCATCCTGAAGGTGTTCCGGTCTGTGACCGATCCGGTGCTGAAACTCGTGCGCTTGGTGACGCCGGGGATCGTGCCGAACGGGCTCGTCATAATTTTCGCCGTCGTCTGGCTGATGGGCCTTCGCCTGTTCCTGTACCTGACGATGCTGGCCGCCGGCACCATGAAGCTCGGTTGAGGGGCTCCGATGGATCTCGATGAACGCGAGCAACTTCTCAAGCGTGACGGGCTCCTGCTCGGCATTGCCGTGGCATCGCTGCTCAATGGCATGCCGTTCTCACCCCTGCTTTTCCCAGTCGTCGTGCTGCTCCAGCCGTTCGTGGCCGGCACATTCATCGCGAGCCCGATGGTGCTGACATATCTCGCATCGTTCCTCGCCGCGGCGATGACGCTCGTTTTGGCCGGCATTCCAGCAGCGATCTACGAGCGGCTGAACGGCTTGAAAGACAGTACGCCGGCGTCGCTCGGTATCTGGCTGGTCGCGGCGCTGATCCTCGTCGCGCTTCCGCGCATGTCGCTCGGCTGACACGGGGGGCGGCATGGCTCCGCGCGTCGGTCTGGTTGCGCTGCTGGCCTCCGTCGATACGTTCGCACCTCCCGCTTTAACTCCGGCCGAGATCCTGACCGGCCCGCGGTTCGATCGCGCCATAGATGGCGGGGGTCACGGGTTCGCCGCATTTTCCGCATTCGCGACGGCCATGTCGGCCACCGGGCCATGGCAGCGCGTCCCGATCGTCGGTTACTCCGCACCCGCCTCGGGGCCGCGCGATGCCGCCGAGATCGCCAAACTGACGGAGGCCCTTTCTCAGGCGATCGACGCGGCCCGTCCTCTCGATGCCGTCATTGTTGCGCTCGGCGGGCCCATCGCGACCGGCGACGACGACGATGTGATCGGTATGCTGCTCGCGACCCTGCGGACGAGCGTCGGGCCAGGCGTTGCCATCCTCGTCCTCGCGCGCTCCACGACGCCGGTGAGCGACGCGGCGATACGTGCGGCCGATGCCGTGCTGCCGGCAACCTCGGCGATGGACGCGGGAACCTCCACGGAGGGACGGCAGCTTGCTCTGCTGCTCCGCCTGATGTGGGGGGACAGCCTCGTCCCGCGCACGCATGCGGTCCGGCTTCCCTTGCTTTGGGCCCGCACGGGAAAAACGCTCGTTCGGCTGGACGAACTTGCGGGAACGATTGCTCATCAGGCCCGCGCCGCCGGGCTCGTCACGGCCGGCATTGCGGGTGGTACGCCCTGGTTCGACTCTTCGGTGCAAGGCCTGACCGTGATCGGAGTGGGGGAGGATCGAGATTCGGTCCGCCGCTTCACGCTGGATGCCGCAGCGCATGTCTGGCACCACCGGAGCGATGGTGTCGGATCGACCATTCCCATCCCTGACGCCGTCGCCGCGGTATACGATCCGTCGAGACCTCCGACGCTGTTCATTGATAATGGCGACCGGATCGATCTTGGCGGGCTGGGCCATGGGACGGATCTGCTGGCAGCCGTGGCGTGGTCGGGCGCGAGCGACGTGCTCGTCCTCGGCCATGTCGACGCGGAGGTGGTCGAGGCCGCAATGCGCGCCGGAGTCGGCGCGACGATCTCTGCGGCGTTCAATCGGGCCGCCGGCGGAGACCTATTCGAGGTCGAGGCCCAGGTGATGGCTGTCGACGAAACGCAGCGCGTGGCCGCCCTGATGTTCGGCGGCATGACCGCCGTGGTGTCGACAAAACCTATGGTGGCCGCGGATGTGCCGGCTCTGCTCGACCGGCACGGGTTTGCCCTTCCCCGCGTGACGATCGCGAAGTTCGTGCCGCCGATGGTGATGTTCGGCGAGAGCGCGATTTGGCCGAGCGAATGGGTGGACGTCCAAACGACTGGTGCTGCCAACCCAACGAACGAGGAGCGGACCTACAGCCGCATCCCGCGTCCATTTTATCCGCTCGACCAGGATATCGACTGGCCGCCAAAAGATCCGACGCCTGACGACTGTTGACGATCAGCCGCCGCGCGGCTTGCCGTCCGGTCCAACGGCATCTGCGCGGTTGGGTGGCACCTCGCGGGAAAGACGCGGTTGCTTGACATCGCCCTCGACGCGGACGGTGTCTTCAGCTGGCGGGCCGGACCTGCTTTCGCGAACGACACGCAGGCGCGCATCGACTTTGCCGCTACCGGAGCGGTCGAGCTGACCGGTCACTTCATAGCGGGTGTCGCCGCTGCGGGCGACGAGCGCTTCGATCGTGGAGAACACCGGGCCGGCAACGAAGAACTTCGCATCGAGACTGTCGACCGGGGTCTGGGTCCGCGTGGCGACGTCCCAGGGACCCGTTCCGGCTTGCGCTGCCGCAAGCAGCCCTCTGAGGTCGAAGCCGATCCGTCCGCCCTCGGAGAGCCGGACCGATACGGTGCCGCGCGCCGTTTCACGCAATTGGTTCGCCTCGGTGCCTTCGGCAGAAAGGTCGGCCTGTATGCTGGCCGGACCTGTGAGCGCCGGCAGGCCCCAGAACCACGTCGAGGCCTTGGCCGCATCGATGCCGGCGATCTTGGCACGCCAGGTGATCCGTGGCGCAGGCACGTTCAAGTCGACCGTCGCCTGAGCAGCACCGCGGCCACCCGCGACCTCGAGTTCGGCGAGTTCGGCGCTGAGGCGTCCCTTGTTCATGGTCAGAGTCGCGGCGGTCGTGCCGAGCGAAAGGGCGCCGAGCCGCACCGACGCCGCTGACAGGCGGACGTCAACATCAAGATCGCGCGACAACGGCAGATAGGTTCGGGCGCCCCCCGTCCATTCCGACCAGAACGTTTCCGAACTCCGCGTCAGGGCTTCTGCCGAACGCGTCAGATCGAGAGGGCCGAATGCTAGGGTGCCCGTCACGAGCGGCCGGCGTGTCTCGAGGTCGAGCGCGAGCGTCCCTGCCGCTTCTCCAGCATCGGACTGGAAGCTCGCCCGGTCGAAGGCCAGCATGGTCCTATTCCAGTCGAGCCGCCCCTTGGCGCGCAAGCCACCGAGCGCCGGGCCGTTGGCGACGTCGAGGCCGAATGCCTGGGCCACGCGTCGGAGCTCGATCAGCTGGACATCAGCCAGACCTTGCAGGTTCAGCGGCTCACCGACGCCGAGGCGACCATCGAAGGTCCCTGATAGAAGGCTACCTTTGACGCCAACGCGCGCCGAGATCCGCGTTGGCAGGCGCTTCTCCGTCGGGGCACCGAGCTGGATGTCGAACGTATGCGGAAGACCGCGAATTTCACCCGTGCCTTGAATCGACAGACCGGACCGGCGGCGGTTAACCACCTCGGCTGTCACGTTGGTCAGCGTTTCGACGCGATCCTCGGCGAGCACCACGGAGAACGTCGACCGGCGCAGCTTGAGCGTCTCGAACTGACCCCCGGCGAGAGCAGCCACGAACGGCGGCGGATATTCGGTCGTCACGGACGCGGCCTGCCGTGAGTCGAACCGCAGGTGGCCGCCATCGATTGCGATGTTGGCGCGCCCGCCCGCCAGGACGCTTTCGACGGTGTTGCCCTCGGTCAGTCGGTCGGTGAGCGACAGCGTCGCGTTCTGCAGCGTGACCCCGAAGGCAATGGCCACGGGCGCCGTTACGGTAAACACGTCGCGCGGGGAGGCCTGTACCTCGGCACCGGGTCGATCGACCAAGGCATAGATGAGCGGAAAAGCCAGCCCGAGAAGCGACCACACGATGACGAAGGCTGCGACAAAGCCGGTACGTCTCGGTTGTCGCGTCCGCTTCATCGGTTGTCCATTTGTCCTGAAGCGTCGGGCCGCGAGGCCGATCCCCGTCAGGCGTTCAAAGAAGGCGTGTGGCGCGTGGTCGGTTGGTGTTTACTAGACCCGATCGATTGCGGGCAAGATAGCACTTGCCTATGCCGCAATCGACAGAGTCGCTTGCGATGTCCTCAACCCTTGTATACCCGCCAAGCGATCGAGGAAACGCATTGGAACTCGGGCGAGGCAGAGATGACCGCTGACCCATCGACTCCCCTCTGGACCCCGTCAGCCGAGCGGAAAGCCGGCGCGGTGATGACCCGCTTCATGGCGCATGTCGCGAAGGCGACCGGCCGGGCGTTCGATGACTACTTCCAGTTCCATGCTTACTCGATCGCCGAGCCCGGGCCGTTCTGGTCGCATGTCTGGGACTTTGCCGGCGTGGTTGGCGACAAGGGAGCGGCGCCGTACGTCGAAGACGGTGACCGGCTGCCAGGGGCCAGGTTTTTCACGCGCGCTGGCCTCAACTTCGCGGAAAACGTGCTCGCCGGTCTCGATAGCCGCTCGGAGATCGTTTTCTGGGGCGAAGACGTCGTGAAACGACGGGTCGGCGCGGCCGAGATCCGCAGCGAGACCGCGAAGGTTGCTGCCGTCCTGCGCGATGCGGGCGTCAAGGCGGGAGATCGCGTCGCTGCCATTCTGCCGAACATGCCCGAGGCGATCACCAGCATGCTGGGTGCCGCATCGGTCGGCGCCGTTTGGTCGTCGTGCTCGCCCGACTTCGGCGTCCAGGGAATCCTCGACCGCTTCGGGCAGATCGAGCCGCGCGTGCTACTCGCCGTCGACGGCTACTACTATGCCGGCAAGCGGATCGAGCTTGCCGACAAGCTCACCGAAGTCGTGGCCAAGTTGCCGAGCGTCGAACTCGTCATCGTCGTGTCCTACGTCGGGAGCGCCGCCGCCGTCGCGGGCAAGCTCGGGTCGGCGTCATCGGGGAACGCGCGACGCGCCGTGACGTTCGATGCAGCCGTCCGTATCCGGACTGAATCGGAACCGCAGTTCATCCGACTGCCGTTCGCGCACCCGCTCTTCATCCTCTACTCGTCGGGCACGACAGGTGTACCGAAATGCATCGTGCATTCTGCCGGCGGGACGCTGATGAAGCACCTGACCGAGCATCAGATGCACTCGGACATCGCCCGCGGTGACCGGGTGTTCTACTTCACCACGCTCGGCTGGATGATGTGGAACTGGCTCGCGACGACGCTGGCGTCCGGCGCCAGCGCCATGCTGTACGACGGTTCGCCGTTTCATCCCAACGGCAACATCCTGTGGGATTATGCGCAGGCGGAGCGGTTCACCCTGTTCGGGACATCTGCGAAGTACATCGATGCCTTGAAGAAGGCGGGCCTCAATCCCGGCCGGTCGCACGATCTCAGCGCCTTGAAGAGCGTCCTGTCGACCGGATCGCCGCTTTCGCCGGAGAGCTTCGCGTACGTCTACGACGCCATCAAACGCGACGTGCACCTTGCCTCGATCTCGGGCGGCACCGACATCGTCGGCTGCTTCGTGCTCGGCAATCCGCTGCTGCCGGTTTGGATGGGTGAGATCCAGTCGGCGGGGCTCGGCGTCGCCATCGACGTCGCCGACGATGACGGCAAGCCGATGCCGCAGGGCAAGGGTGAACTCGTTTGTCGGCAGCCGTTCCCATCGATGCCGGTCGGTTTCTGGAACGACCCGGACGGTGCCAAGTACCGTGGCGCCTACTTCTCCCGCTTCCCGAACATCTGGCACCATGGTGACTTTGCCGAGTGGACGTCGCACCGCGGGATGATCATCCACGGCCGGTCGGACGCTACGCTCAATCCCGGCGGCGTGCGGATCGGCACGGCGGAGATCTATCGGCAGGTCGAGCTGTTGCCGGAAGTGCAGGAAAGCATCGTCATCGGCCAGGACTGGGATAACGACGTCCGCGTTGTGCTGTTCGTCGTGATGAAGGCGGGGCACACGCTCGACGATGCGCTCCGGGAGCGGATCAAGAAGCAGATCCGCCAAGGTGCGTCTCCGCGTCACGTGCCGGCGCGGATCGTTCAGGTCGCGGACATCCCGCGGACCAAGTCCGGCAAAATCACCGAACTCGCGGTGCGCGAGGTCGTGATGGGCCGCGCAGTGAAAAACAAGGAGGCGCTGGCGAACCCCGAGGCGCTGGACCTCTTCCGCGATCTGCCCGAACTCTCGAACTGAAACAGTCTCATCATGCGCAAGCCGTTCGAAATCGGAGGACAGACGGTCGAGCCAGGTGCCCGGCGCCTGATCGATCTGCCCGTCGCCCGGCTTTCGAACCATGCGCCGGTGACGTTGCCCGTCCACGTCGTGCACGGCAACCGGCCGGGGCCGGCATTGTTCGTCTCGGCCGCGGTGCACGGCGATGAACTCAACGGGGTCGAGATCATCCGCCGCCTGCTCAGGACCGTGCAGCCCGGCAACGTGCGCGGCACGCTGCTCTGCGCGCCTGTCGTCAACGTCTACGGCTTCATCGGACGCTCGCGATATCTCCCGGACCGGCGTGACCTCAACCGATCGTTCCCCGGCTCGGCTGGCGGGTCGCTGGCCGCGCGACTGGCGCATCTCTTCCTCAAGGAAGTCGTGCTGCGATGCCAGCTCGGGATCGACCTGCACACGGCCGCGATCCATCGCGTGAACCTTCCGCAGATCCGCACCAGCTTCACGAACCGACCGGAGGCGCGACGGCTCGCGACGGCGTTCGGCGCGCAAGTCGTTCTCGATAGCCCCGAGCGGCCAGGGTCGCTGCGCAAGGCGGCCCGCGAGGCCGGCGTCGAGGTTTTGGTTTACGAAGGTGGCGAGGGGCTGCGGTTCGACGAGTTCGCGATCAAGGCCGGCGTCGACGGCATCGCCGGCGTGATGCTCGAAGCCGGCATGCTCGAACTACCCGAGGGTGCGCAACCGAACGTGACGAGCGGTCGGGAGCCGCTGTTCGCCAATGCCTCGAAGTGGGTCCGCGCGCCTGAGGGCGGCGTCTTCCGCACATCGCGCCGGATCGGCGAGGCAGTCGGGCAAGGCGAGACGATCGGTGTCGTCTCGAACCCCTACGATGATACGGAGAGCCCGGTCCGCAGCCCGCGGCGCGGCATCATCATCGGCCGCACGACGCTGCCGATCGTCAACATGGGCGATGCGCTGTTTCACATCGCCTGGTCGGAGGAACTCGAGTCCGGGCGGCCGGCGCGCGAAGCCCAGCGCGACGGCGTCAGCGAGCCTGTCATGGACGAGGACGAGATCATCTAGCCGGCCCGGCGGTCACCGCGGCCCGGTCCTCGCTCGATAGCCTCGAGGCGCCTCAGTAACTCGACCAAACGCTCCGGTAGAGGCTCCTTGACCACTTCATCGCAGTCGGCCCCGAGACGTCGGCCGATCGCTTTACGGATGTGCAGCCGGGCACGTTCCTCTTCGCTCAATCTGAAATGTCTCACCTTCCGGGTCCTGTGGACATCCGCACGCACTGTGTCTGCCCAGCCACAAAACGCGATCCGCCATTAGGAGTTCCACGAGTCGCCTGAAAGTCTGTTTGGAATCTGGAACTTGCTGAGAAATTGGTGAACAGGGTCGGCTGATCGTAAGCCCTCTGCGGAACCGTCGGCGGCTATACTGCGTTGCAGCAATATCGTTTCAGTCGCAGGTCGTTCACCCGGCGATGGCTCTTTGCGTGCCACCGAGGGGTATTTCGCAGTAGCCAATTCATCCAACCGACAGGAGGTTTCGCCTTTTCGCTTTCGATGCGTGATCCCGGTCAATGTGAATTGGAGCTTCCCGTGGCGTTACCGTCTGACCGCCTCAACGCAGATTCCCGCACCGTGTCCGCCCAGCCCACAAAAGCCACGACAGCGCGTCGCGCTGCGCCCGACCAGACGGCCATTGACGAGGTCATGATCACTAACCTCGTGCACACATTTTACGGACGAGCGCGCCTGCACCCGCGCCTCGGGCCGATCTTCGAGCGACAGCTCGGTACGGACTGGGACGCCCATATGGCGAAGCTCGTCGACTTCTGGTCATCGATCATGCTGTCGAGTGGGCGGTATCGCGGGCGTCCGATCCCGGCGCATGCCCGGATCGCTGATTTGAAGCCGGATGATTTCGACGTTTGGCTCGGCCTCTTCCGAGCGGTCGCCCACGAGACCTGCCCGCCCGGCGCCGCAGCCGCCTTCGTCGACAAGGCCGAACGGATCGCCGCCAGCATGATGCTGCTGATGGCGACGGAGCGCGGGAGCGACTGGCTTCCCCCCGCCCATCTTCGCGTGATGCTCGGCCAGGACTGACGCTTTGGCAGCGTCCGACTTTCCTAGTTTACGGCCGGCGGCGCGCACCCTATAGAGGGCGCCCGCATGCCACCGAGGCTGTGGCCGGTTCGAACCCGACCGCAGAAGCCAATGCCGAAACACACCCCCAAGCCGTCGGCCGCCGGCCGTAGCAGCGCTGCTCCTTCGCAGCGGCAGTTACGCGTCGGCGAACTCATCCGGCACAAGCTCGCCGAGATGCTGACGCGCGGCGAGATCCATGATGACGTGCTCGCCGATCATGTCGTCACCATCCCGGAAGTCCGGATGTCTCCCGACCTGAAGCTCGCCACGGTCTACGTGATGCCGCTGGGCGGGAAGGACGTCGGCCCGGTCATTGCGGCGCTCGACCGGAACAAGCGGTTCATCCGTGGCGAGATCGCCCATGCGGTGAACCTCAAGTTCGCGCCGGACCTTCGCTTCCGCGAGGACGAGACGTTCGAAGAAGCGACCCGCATCGACCGCCTGCTCGACAGCGCGGTGGTCCGACGGGACGTCGACAAGGACGACTGAGCTGGGCTCAGTCGATCATTTCTACCCGCACGAGGAAGCGATGGCACGCCGCAAGAAAGGCCGCCCGGTGCACGGCTGGGTGATTCTCGACAAGCCGCTCGGCATGACGTCCACACAGGCTGTCGGTCTCGTGAAGCGATTATTCGACGCGCAGAAGGCGGGACACGCGGGAACGCTCGATCCACTGGCGACCGGCATCCTGCCTATCGCGCTCGGCGAGGCGACCAAGACGGTCGGCTACGCGGTCGACGGCGAGAAGGCCTATCGCTTCTCCGTGCGGTGGGGCGCAGAGACGAACACGGACGATGCCGAAGGCTCGGTCGTCCGCTCCAGCGAGAAGCGACCGACGCTGGCGGAGATCGAGGAGCTCCTCGGGGATTTCATGGGCGAGATCCTCCAGGTGCCGCCGCAGTTCTCCGCCATCAAGATCGAGGGTGAGCGCGCCTACGATCTGGCACGAGAGGGCGAAGTGGTGGCCCTTGAGCCGCGCCCCGTGTTCATCGCGGACTTGCGCGTCGCCGAGATGCCGGACGAGTCGACGACGGTCTTCGAAGCGGCCTGCGGCAAGGGAACCTATGTCCGCGCGATCGCCCGCGACATGGGTCGCCAGCTCGGTTGCTTTGGCCATGTGATCGCGCTGCGGCGGACCCGCGTCGGTCCCTTCTCGGAGGACGACAGCGTGACCCGAGCCGAACTCGAGGCGGCGTCCGAGGCGGAAACCGCCGATGGTCTGCAAGACCCGCCCGCGGCGGGGCTCGACGATCTCCTTCTGCCGGTCGAAGCGGCGCTCGAAACCCTGTTGTCGGTCGCCGTGACGTCGGGCGACGCCGCCAGACTGCGTCGTGGGCAGCCGGTGCTGCTGCGTGGTCGGGACGCGCCTGTCCTCAACGGCACCTTCTTCGCCATGTGCAAGGGTCAACTCGTCGCCATGGGCGAGGCGGACCGTGGCGAACTCAGACCGACCCGCGTTTTCAATCTCGGCGGACCTGTTTGATGCCGACGGGGTGAGGGGATCTAAGCCGGGGCCGGGTTCTGTGCTCGGACTTCTGTGCTAGTAGTGGCGCAACGATCCCCCGGCGGCTCGGGCGCCTCGTTTCTGTCGGCCCCCTGCCGTCTCCGAGCAGGAGTGCACGCGATGGCCAGCGCCCACTACATTTCCTTCCCCCGTGTCGAAGGCGAAGCGTCGAGGCAGGCCCATGCCGACCTGCCCGACGGCACGTTCGAGCGCGAACTCGGCAAGGAAGGCTTCTTCGGCCCCGCCACGATGATGTACCACCGCCATCCGCCGACCGGGTGGACGTCGTGGACCGGGCCGCTTCGCCCGCGCGCCTTCGACCTCACGAAGCTCGATCACAAGGCCGGCGGCACCGTATGGGACGCGCCGGCCGTCCTGCACAATGCCAACGTGAAGATGCGGCTTTGGCACCTCGACGGGGCAATGGACCATCTCGCGCGCAACGGCGACGGCGACGAACTGTTCTTCGTGCACAAGGGTGAGGGGCACCTGTTCTGCGACTACGGGCACCTCGAAATCCGCAAGGGCGACTACCTCGTGCTGCCGCGGTCGACGATGTGGCGGATCACGGCGACCAGCCCGATCGACCTGCTGATGTTCGAGTGCACCAACGGCACGATCCGCACGCCTGATCGCGGAATGGTCGGGCGTCACGCGCTCTACGACGAGGCCATTCTCGACACGCCCAAAATAGACGACGCCTTCAAAGCGCAGTGGGGCGAGCACGAGACGCACGTCCACATCCGCCGCCGAGGCGAGATCTCGACCGTCGTCTATCCCTTCAATCCGCTCGATGCGATCGGCTGGCACGGTGACCTCTCAGTGGTGCGCCTCAACGTCAAGGACATTCGTCCGCTGGCGTCGCATCGCTACCACCTGCCGCCGTCCGCGCACACGACATGGGTCGGCAACCGGTTCGTCATCTGCACCTTCGTGCCGCGCCCGTTCGAGACCGATCCGGCCGCACTGAAGGTGCCGTTCTTCCACAACAACGACGACTACGACGAGGTGATCTTCTATCATGAAGGCAACTTCATGAGCCGGGACAACATCCATCCCGGCATGATCACCTGGCACCCGTGCGGCTTCACCCATGGCCCGCACCCGAAGGCGCTGAAGCGCATGTACGAGATGCCAGCGACGCACACGGAAGAGTATGCGGTGATGCTCGATACGCGTGACGCCCTCGAGATGGGCGAGGGCGCGACCGCGACGGAGTTCAAGCCGTACGCCGACAGCTGGCGGACGGCCGAAAAGCAGGTGGCACCCAAGGTGCCCGGGCTCAAGGCTGCCGAGTGACACGAGGAAAGGGTGCCGACATGACCGCGCGTTCCGAGATCGAGACTGTCGTCCAGACGTATCTCGATGGGCTTTACGAGGGCGACGTCGACAAACTCGCACGCGCCTTCCATCCGACCAGCGCGCTGACGTGGAGCGAAGGCGGCGAGATCCGCATCATGCCGCGAGCGGCGTGGTTCGATCTCGTGCGCAGCCGCAAGTCGCCGAAGGCGCAGGGTCTGTCGCGGCACGACGAGATCCTGTCCATCGACATCGCCGACGACCGCACAGCGCTCGTCAAACTCAAGTGCGCGATCCCGCCGCGCTTCTTCACCGACTACCTGAGCTTCGTGAAGGTCGACGGTCGCTGGCAGGTCGCGCAGAAGGTCTACACGACCGAGACGCGATGAGCGGTCGACCGGGTCTGTTGCGGCGGCTCGGATCGGTCTGGGTCGGCCGGGCGGCCCGTCCGGAACCGTCCGCGCTCGCCGCCGTCGCTACGCTAACGCCGGCGGTGGTCGTCACGGGCGCTTCGGAGGGGATCGGCCGAGCGCTCGCGCACCGGTTCGCGCGGCGAGCGGACGCGCTTGTGCTCGTCGCACGTCGGAAAGACGCCTTGGACGCCGTGGCCCGCGACATCGCTGCCGATCGTTGTGGATTGCGGATCGTCACGGTCGCCGTCGACCTGACGTCCAAAACGGCGGCCGACGTGATCTCGAGCAGCGTCGCAGAGCACGGGCTCTTTGTCGACGAGCTGGTCAACAACGCCGGCTTGGGGCTCGGCGGGCCCTTCGTCGAGCAGACCGCGGAGGACGTGGCAGGGCTCGTCGCGCTGAACGTCGCGGCTCTCACCCGGCTGATGAGCCACTTTCTGCCAGACATGCTCCGCCGGGGGCGCGGCGGCATCCTCAACATCTCCTCTCTCGGCGGTTACGCGCCCGGTCCTTTTCAGGCCGCCTACTACGCGAGCAAGGCCTACGTTCAGTCGCTGACGCGGGCCGTCGCATACGAAGAGCGCGGGCGCGGCGTGCGGATCGCGGTTGCCCATCCTGGCCCCGTCGAAACCGGGTTCCACGCCCGCATGAAGGCCGAGGGCGCGTTCTATCGGCGGCTTCTCCCCAGTCCGTCGGCGGAGACTGTCGCTCGCGCGATCGTTCGTGGCTATGATGCCGGTCTGGGTTCGATTCATCCGGGTCCGCTGACTTCGGCAGCTGCCGTCGCGATGACGCTTGTGCCCGGCGTGATCATGGTTCCCATCATTGGCTGGCTGCTGTGGCCGAGGAGGTTCGGTCGATGACGTTCGAAGGGCGGAGCGCGGGTTGGGACCCGCCGGACGGGCGATCGGACCTGCCGACCGCGCTCCCACGCGCCGAGACCTTGAAACCGGTCATCCTGATCCTGCATCAGCCGCATTCGAACCCCGGGCACATCGGGCAGTGGTTCCGCCAGAACGGCTATCCGCTCGACATCCGGCGCCCGCGCTACGGCGATCCGCTGCCGGAGACCCTCGAACACCATGCCGGCGCAGTCATCTTTGGCGGCCCGATGAGCGCCAACGATCCGGATGACTACATCAAGCAAGAGATCGACTGGATCGGCGTCGCGTTGAAGGAAGAGAAGCCCTATCTCGGCGTCTGCCTTGGCGGGCAGATGCTGGCCAAACACCTCGGGTCACGCGTCGACCTGCACCCTGAGGAGATGGTCGAGATCGGCTACCATCCGCTCGAGGCGACCGCCGAAGGCAAGGCCCTCACGGATTGGCCGAGCCACGTGTACCAGTGGCACAAGGAAGGCTTCGACGTTCCGACCGGCGGCAAGCTGCTGGCACGGTCCAGCGGTCCGTTTGAAAATCAGGCGTACCGGTACGGCAAGGCCGCGATCGGCCTGCAGTTTCACCCCGAGATCAATCACGTGATGGTCAATCGCTGGACCGGGCTCAACCCGCATCGGCTGACCCAGCGGGGGGCGCATCCGCGACCGCAGCAGGTGGACGATCATATGATGCATGGACCGGTGGTCCGCGCCTGGCTAGACCGGCTCCTCCGGCGATGGTTGACCGCTCGGGTTGAATGATTCGTGTACGTCAAGTATTTTCGGCGAATTTGGGGCGGTCGTTTGCCATTCGGCAACACTTGATTACTATGTTCGGAGGTGCCGGGTTTACCTGTTTTCGCGTCACCGCGGCATCAAGTGAAGCCCTCGCCCCAAAGCGAGGGCTTCACGGCTTTCTGGGCTCACGTTCTCCGGCTCTGCGGGCCACGGCGATGGCTTCCGCCAGCACCTCCGCATCGCCGATCTGGTTCGCGAGGATCAAGACGAGCCGCGCGTTGAGTTCCGCGCTGGCTTCGGCGGTGAGCCCTCGGTGGGCCTCGGCCAGTTGCCGGTAGGCGAGATCGGGGTCGTCGAACCGGTTCGTCTGCATCAATCAGCCTCCAAACCCTTTCCCCCGTCGCAGCGCGGCAGCCAACTCCGCTGGCCGGTAGGCGCGGGCGCGCGCGGCCACGTGCTGGTCCGGTCGGATCAGGTAGGTGGCACCCGGACCGAGGTCGAGGCGCGTCGCGAGAAGGCCGTCCGGATCCGCCATGTCTAGGCCTAGGCGGATAAGCGGGACGTCTCCCAGCGCCGTGCGGTCGGGCTCCGGTTCGGTCGTCAGGATCGTGAAGCCGTGGCCGACCTGATCGAGCAGCCAGCCGCGCCGGCCGTCAACCAAAACCGCGGCATCGGGCAAGGGTGCCCCAAGACGCGCGCTGCCGGCAAAATTCGTCACGTCTGCCATTTGAAGGGGCGAGCCGCGATAGGTCGTCGGCTGTGACAGGCGGCCCGAGTTAACAAACCGTTTCGCGAAGCCGGCTCCAGACCCGGCTAGGGCCAGCGCCGCGTCCCGGAGGCGGCGCTCGCCGATGCTCCGAGGAGCGATGAAATCTGTCGCACGGGTCGAATGGCCGATGTTGTCGTCGGCCGCTTCGCCACGCTCGATGTCGTAGCTCGCGATCAAGTCCGGTCCTGCAGACCCCACCAAGGTCATCGCCAGCTTCCAGGCCAGGTTGTCGGCATCCTGGATGCCGGAATTGGCGCCGCGGGCCCCGAAGGGCGAGACCTGGTGCGCCGCATCACCGGCGAAGATCACCCGCCCTTGGACGAAATTCTTCAGCCGACGGCACTGGAACCGATAGACCGATACCCAGACCAGCTCAAACGCATCGCTGCCAATCATCTTGCGAATACGTTCGCGCACCCGCTCGGGCTGCCGCTCCGCAACCGTGTCCGCATCAGGGGTCAACTGGAGGTCGATCCGCCAGACATCGTCGGGTTGCTTGTGCAGCAGAGCGGATTGCCCCGTGTGGAAGGGCGGTTCGAACCAGAACCAGCGCTCGGTCGGGAACGGTGCGGTCATCCGCACGTCGGCGATCAGGAACTGGTCGTCGAACACCTCACCGTCGAAGGCGAGGCCGAGCATCGCGCGCGTGGGGGAACGGGCGCCATCGCAGCAGACGAGCCAATCACACGTCAGGCGATAGGGACCCTCCGGCGTCTCGATGGTGACGATCACGCCGTCGTCGCGGCGCTCGACGGCGGACACCGCGTTCCGCCACCGGAGTGAAATGCCGGGACGCTGCGCGATCGCATCGATCAGGAATTTCTCCACCCAGTATTGCTGGATGTTGACGAAGGCCGGCATGGCATGGCCGTCCTCCTCGAGCAGATCGAAGTCGTAGAGCTCCCGCTCGCGGTAGAAGACGCGGCCCTTTTTCCAGACGACGCCCTTTGCAAGCACCGGCGCGGCCACTCCGAGCCGCTGCCAGATTTCGAGCGTGCGTTTGGCGTAGCAGATGCCGCGGCTGCCCTCGCCGATACGGTCGCTGTCGTCGAGCAGCACGACAGGAATACCGCGCGAGTCGAGATCGAGCGCCATCGTGAGGCCGACCGGCCCTGCACCGACCACGATGACGGGATGGTGCGCAGGTCGATCCTGATCCGGAGAGCGCCGATAGCTGAACTTGAACTCGGGCGTTGCCGTCACGCGCGCGTCTCCAATGCCTCGGCGCCCAGCCTATCCCTGCAACGCTGCCCACATCTCCTTGTCGCGCTCCGCCGTCCAGACGACGGGCCAGTCGATGCCGCGCGCCTCGTCGTAGGCGCGGGAGACGTTAAAGGGCAGGCAGTGCTCGTAGATCGCGTAGCTACCGAAGGGGCCATCCATGCGGGCGCGCACGTCGGCGAAGGTTTCCTTCAGGGTGCGGCCTTTTGCGACCGAGGCAGATGCTGTACCGAACAGCGTGTTGAGGAAGTCGCGCGTGTTGTCCATGGCCTCGCGGACCTTGGCTTCGCCGACCAAGGCGGCACCACGCCCTGGAACCAGCGCGCGCGGCGAGAACTCGGCGAGCCGCTCGAGCGTGCGCGGCCAATCGGTGAAATGCGCGTCGCCGCAGTAGCAGGCGGAGTGGTACTCGACGAGGTCGCCCGAGAACATCACGCCCTCGTCCGGTACCCAGGCGATGGTGTCACCTGCGGTGTGACCGCGTCCGGGACGCACGATGTCGACGCGGCGCTTGCCGAGCCAGAGCGTCAGCGAGTTCTCGAACGTGAGGGTCGGCCAGGTGAGACCCGCCGGAATGCTCTCGACGTCGCGGAAAAGGCGAGGAAACCGGCCGATCTCGGAGGCCTTGTCCTGCTCGCCGCGCTCGACAATCAGCTTGCGCGTCGCATTTGACGCGATGATTTCAGAGGCGTTGAACGCCGAGGCTCCGAGGACGCGTACGGCGTGGTAATGCGACAGCAGAATGTATTTGATCGGCTTGTCGGTGACTGTCCGAACCCGGGCGATCACGTCTTTCGCCATGGTGGGCGTCGCCTGCGCGTCGACCACCATGCAGCTATCGTCGCCGACGATCACGCCCGTGTTCGGGTCGCCCTCAGCCGTATAGGCGAACAGCCCGTTGCCGATCTGGCTGAACGTCACCTTTTTCGCGGCGAGGTCGCCGGTAGAGGCGAATGCTTTACCCGACATAGTGTTCGACCTTCTGTTCGATGGCCCCGAAGATGGAGTGTCCGGCGGCGTCTTTCATCTCGATGCGGACGACATCGCCAAAGCGCAGGAACGGCGTCACCGGCTGACCGGTGCGGATCGTTTCGACTGTGCGCTGTTCGGCGATACAGCTGAAGCCGAGGCCACCCTCGGCAATCGGCCGGCCTGGACTGCCGTCGCTGTCCTTGTTCGAAACCGTCCCGGTACCGACGATCGTGCCGGCTGCGAGCGGGCGCGTCTTGGCCGCGTGCGCGACCAGGGTCCCAAGATCGAAGGTCATGTCGGTGCCGGCATTCGGCCGGCCGAACGGCTTGTTGGAGATGTAGGAAAGGAGCGGCAAGGTAACTTTCCCATCGCGCCAGGCTTCGCCGAGCTCGTCAGGTGTCACAGCCACGGGCGAGAACGCGGACGACGGCTTCGACTGCAAGAAGCCGAAGCCCTTGGCGAGTTCTGCGGGCACGAGATTCCGAAGGCTCACGTCGTTCACGAGCATGACGAGGCGAACGGCCGACAGCGCGATGGTTCGAGAAGCGCCCATCGGGACGTCGCCGACGACGACTGCGATCTCGGCCTCGAAATCGATGCCCCAGGACTCGTCCGCCATCCGGATCGACTCGCGTGGGGCGAGGAACGCATCCGAACCGCCCTGGTACATCAGCGGATCGGTCCACAACGACGGCGGCATCTCGGCACCGCGGGCACGCCTTACCAGCTCGATGTGGTTGACGTAGGCGGAGCCATCTAGCCACTGGTAGGCGCGGGGCAAGGGGCTCAGGGCGTCACGCTCGTGAAACCGTTCGTCCGGCACCGCTCCGTGTTCCAGCCCTTCCGCGAGGTCGGCGAGGCGTGGACCAACGCTTTCCCAATCGTCGAGGGCGGCCTGGAGCGTCGGCACCACGAGTTCGGCGGACGTGCATCGCGTCAAGTCGCGCGACACAACGACCAGCCGGCCGTCGCGGGTGCCATTTTTCATTGTGGCGAGCTTCATGCGTTTCCTCGTTCCGCTATTATTCTAACAGCGTGCCCGGCCAAAGGCCCAGCGCGCGGGGAGAAGGCGACGTGCAGGGGAGACGGACGATGAAACGCCGCGACGTGTTGAAAGCTGCCGCACTCGGGACCGCGGGGGTCACGCTCGCCGCACCTGCGATCGCGCAATCGGCGCCAGAGGTCCGCTGGCGGCTCACTTCCAGCTTTCCCAAGTCGCTCGACACCATCTTCGGTACCGCCAGCACGTTCACCCAGTACGTTTCAGAGGCCACGGACGGCCGCTTCCAGATCCAAGCCTTCGCGGCCGGCGAACTCGTTCCCGGTCTGCAGGCTCTCGATGCCGTCTCGTCCGGCTCGATCGAGGTCGCGCAGACACCCACCTATTTCTACATCGGCAAGGACCCGACGCTCGCATTCGGTACCGGCATCCCGTTCGGCCTCAACGCCCGCCTGCAGCAGGCTTGGTGGAGCTTCGGCGGCGGCGCCGAGATCGTCAACGAGGTGCTGGCCAAATTCAACGTGGTCAGTTTCGCGGCCGGCAACTCCGGGTGCCAGATGGGCGGCTGGTTCCGTAAGGAAATCAACACTGTCGAAGATTTAAGGGGGCTGAAGTTCCGGATCGGCGGGATGGGCGGACAGGTTCTCGCCAAGCTGGGCGTGGTGCCGCAGCAGATCGCAGCCGGCGAGGTTTATCCGGCGCTCGAACGCGGCACCATCGATGCTGCCGAATTCGTCGGCCCCTATGACGACGAGCGGCTCGGGCTCTCGCAAGTCGCGCGCTACTACTACTACCCGGGCTGGTGGGAGGGCGGCGCGCTCCTGCACATGTGCGTCAATTCTGAGAAGTGGAACAGCCTTCCGAAGCCTTATCAGGCGATCTTCAGACAGGCCTGCGATGCCGCTGGAATGTGGATGCTCGCCAAGTACGATACGGTGAACGCACCGGCGCTGAAGCGCGTCGTCGGCAAAGGTGCCGTGCTGAAGCCGTTTCCGGTGCCGGTGATGGATGCCTGCTATCAGGCGGCCAACGAGTACTATGCCGAGATCGCCGGCAAGAACCCGACGTTCAAGAAGGCGCTCGACTCCCTGACGGCGTTCCGCAGTGAGCAGTATCTGTGGTGGCAGGCGGGCGAACTCGCGTTCGATAGCTACATGGCGAGCCGGCGGGGCTGAGGCCCCGCGGCTGGCGGGCGGCGACTCAGGCCGCCGCCTTCAGCACACCGAAGCGGCTCGCGAACTCCTGGCGGATATGGCGGGCCAATTCCTTCGCGATCTCGTTGCCGCCGCCGGATGGCATGTGCAGGTTGATGGCGAAGTGGGGCAGCTCCGGGAGACCGGCGTCCGGCGAGAGAATGACGAGCCCGCTCTGCACCGAATCGGCGAGCTGCGCCGTCACCGCGACATCCGCCGACACGACGGCATAGATCGCTTCCTGGCTTCGCACTTCCATCACCATGCGCCAATCGTGTCGGGCCTTGCGGAGAGCGCTGAGCACGGCCGGCCGGAAGCGGCACGTGAGGCTGCCGATGGTGAGCGGTAGGGGGGTTTGGCGATAGGCCTTGCCGCCCGGCGCTCCCACCCACACGAGGCGATCCATCCGCAGAGCTTCACCGCCGGGCTGATCGGGGGCGTCGGTCGTCAAAGTGAGGTCGACATCGCCGGATTCCAGGTCTTCAAGCAGCTCGTGCGAATTTCGGCACGACAGGCTCACCTCGACCTTGGGCCAAGCTTGATTGAACCGCCGCAGGATCGGCGGGATGTAGCTCGACACGATATCGACCGGCACGCCGAGGCGGACGGTGCCTTCGAAGGTCGGTGTCGTCATCGTGGACCAGATTTCGTCGTTCATGGCCACGATCTGGCGAGCGGAGCCCAGCAGCCGCTCTCCCTGTGGCGCGAGCGTGAGGCGCTTGTGCTCGCGCTCGAACAACTCGCAACCCAGCAGGTCTTCGAGACGCTTGATCTGCAGACTCACTGCGGCCTGCGTCCGGTTGAGAAGCCGGGAGGCCCCGGTGACGCTGCCGGTCTCGACCACGGCGACGAACGCGCGGAGCAGAGAAAGGTCCAAATCACGGGGCATCGGCGCCATCCATTAGCGAGTCTTATGCTGGAGATTTAGAATATTCGATTTCTTTATGCAAGGGCGCGGGCTACCAGATGAGCCCACAAGCCGATCAAGAGGAGAATGATCATGAGCCCCTCGAATGCATCGGCGAGATCCGCATGGGACATGCGGGCGAAGTTCGCGGCAGGTGCCATTTCGCCGGTGGGACTGTTACGGTTTCTGGCCGATATCGTGCGCGTACGTGCCGAGCGGCGGAGCCTCATGGCGCTCGACGACCGTATGCTGAAGGATATCGGTCTGTCGCGTGGTCAGGTGGAGAACGAGGCGAGCAAGTCGATTTTCGACGTCCCGCAGCGGAAGCATCGCTACTATTGAAGCCGAGGCCCCGCCCGATCCGTCGAGCGGGGCTTTTCCGTTAACGGTCCATTAGGAACCAGCGACCGAAGCTTGAGCACCGACCAGACGCATCAGCGCACGGGGAAGCGGCTTGACGACCACGGGTTCCGCAACACGCGCCTGATAAAGATCGTACTGAATTTGCAGCCCGAGCCAGTAGTGAGCGCCGCAGCCGAAAGCGGCTCCGAGGCGCCGGGCCAAATCGAGCGTCACGGGCTGCCGCTCATCCAGAACATCCGCCAGCATTCGAGGTGATACACCGAGATGGCGCGCCAGTTCGACCGCTGAAAGACGGATCGACGGAAGCATGTCTTCACGGAGCACTTCGCCTGGGTGCGGCGGGGGCGCGTTGTGATCGAAGGTCGCGAAATCGAGGCTCATGATCTTTTCGATATTTCGAGTTCGGAACTTCTTCATTTTTTTGTTCCGTTTCATGTTCTCTTATGACGATGAATCGCGCGCTAATTGTGACGTGCACATAAAGCTTGGCTGAACGGCTCCGCGGGAACCCCCGCTGCCCAGGTCCTGAGCACATCGCTGCCCGTTGCGCCTTCGCTGGCTGCCGGGCTTCCCTGCGATTCACGTGGAACAACCAACTTTCCTGCCGCGACATGTCGGGTATGCTGGCGCCGTGGCGGGGCTGTTGCCCCGCGACGGTCCCACAGCATCCTCGGGAGAAGTCACTATGAAGGCCTGGAAATCTCTGATCCTGACGCTGGCCGCGCTGGTCGGATCGGCCAGCGTCGCGGCAGCCGATGTTCTGGACGACATCAAGAAGCGGGGAACGCTCGTCGTCGGCGTCAAGGCCGACTACAAGCCGTTCGGATTCCGCGATCCCTCCGGGGCTATCGTCGGACTGGAGCCCGACCTCGCGGCCGACGTCGCCAAGCGCCTCGGCGTGAAGCTGGAACTGGTGTCGGTCGTCTCGGCGAACCGCATGGAGTTCCTCAATCAGGGCAAGATCGACCTGATGATCGCGACGATGTCCGACAAGCCGGAGCGCCGGAAAATCGTCCAGGTTATCGAACCGCTCTACTACTCCGACGCGGTCAACGTGCTGCTGAATAAGAACGCGCCGGTGAAGAGCTGGGAAGACCTCAAGGGCAAGAAGGTCTGCGGTACGACGGGCGCCTGGTACAACAAGGACCTCGCACAGAAGTACGGAACCGAGTTCATCTCGTTCGACGGCTCGGAGAAGCCGCTGCTGTCGCTGAAGAACGGCGACTGCGTCGGTTACGTGTACGACCAGACCTTCATCGTCGGGAAGCTGTCCGAGGACGAGTGGAAGGCCGGCTTCCATATGCCGCTTCAGGGCCAGATGGAGACGCCTTGGGCCATGGCTGTGAAGATGGGCGAGGACAAGTTCAAGGACTTCATGGAAGGCGTGCACAAGGACTGGATGAAGAGCGGCACGATCGTCGAGCTCGAGAAGAAGTGGAACATTCCGCCAACGGATTATGCCAAGCGAATGCATGCCCAGATGAAGGGGTCGTAACCCCGACGCGTCACGCCGGGTGCCGTCCGGCACCCGGTTTCTTTATCGAAGACCGCGACTTCACGAGGCGCGATGGACGCGATCGCCAACTGGTTCCGCTGGCTCTATGACCGGACTGGAATCAACCTCACCTACATGTACGACAGCTTCGACCAGGCCCGCATCCTGAAGGGAATCTGGCTGACGCTCGAACTGTCCATTGTGACCATCGTTCTATCGATCTTGATCGGCGTCCTCGGGGCGTGGCTGCAGGGCTCGCGCTTCCGGCTGCTGCGATTGACCGTCGATGCCTTCATCAGCCTTTTCCGAAATACGCCGCCGCTCGTTCAGATCTATTTCTTCTACTTCGGCCTCGGCTATCTGCTGCCGCGTACGCTCGATCCCTCGACCGGTTCGATGGCGCCGCTGCTGTCGAACGTGCAGTGGGCCATCATCTCGCTGTCGCTGTTCGCGGGCGCCTTCAACATCGAGATCTTCCGGTCCGGCATCGAAGCGGTTTCGAAGTCGACGGTCGAGGCTGCGGAATCGCTCGGCTTCTCGCGCTGGCAGACGTACCGGGACGTTGTCATGCCGCTGGCCATCCGGACCTGTCTGCCGTCGCTGTCGAACAATCTCGTCAACCTCATCAAGACAACGAATCTTGCCTATGCGATCGCAGTGCCGGAGATGATGTACTCGGCCAAACAGATCTGGGCCGACTCCACCAACGTGCCCGAGATGATGCTGACTGTGCTCGTCTTCTACGTGACGATCGCTACGCTCTTCGCCTACGGCATGACGCGGCTGGAGCGAGCACTGCGGGTGCCGGGCTTCGGCCGTCAGGAGACTTAAGCGATGGCGCGCGCGACGACCGATCTTCCCGTCATGCCGCCACGGTCCGACTGGGGTCGCGATACCGTCGGCGGTGTGGCGACCTGGATGGTCGTGCCGAACGGCTTACCGCGGCTCACGATCGATCTCCGGCTGATCGTCATCGTGATGGTACTTTTCAGCCTCGCCACGGCTGCCAGCGCGGCCACGGCGGCTCAGGGCCAACGCGGCGCTCTCGAAGTGATCGCGACGTGGTGGCCCCTACTGCTGAAAGGCTTCATCTTCAACCTGTTGATCTCGGCGGCCGCGATGGCGCTCGGGACGGCGGCCGGCGTGCCGCTCGGTATCATGCAGACGTCGCAAGTCCGGCTCGTGCGGACGACCGCGTGGGCCGTCACGCAGTTCTTCCGGAACTCGCCGTGGCTCGTCCTGCTCTTCCTCTGCATGTTCCTGCTGCCGTTTCAGTTCCGCGTGTTCGGCTACCTCGTTCCGTTGCCGGACTACAGCAAAGCCATCCTCGGCTTCGCGCTGCCCGTTATGGCCAACGTGTCCGAAATCGTTCGGGGTGCCATCCAGTCGGTGCCGACGAGCCAGTGGGAATCGGCCGAGTCGCTCGGTTTCACGCGGCGGCAGACCCTCATGGAGATCATTCTGCCGCAGTGCCTGAAGCGGATGCTGCCGCCGTGGATGAACCTCTATTCGCTGATCACCATGTCGACGGTGAATGCATCGGTCGTGGGCGTGAGCGAGATGATCACGCTCACCAACGACGTACTGGCAGCGGAGGGCTCGCGGCCTGCTCTGCTCGCGCCGCTCTACGGTTTCGCGCTGCTGTGCTTCTTCGTCTATTGCTACCCGATCGCCCGGTGGACCCAGAGCCTCGAGCGGCGCTTCAACGTCAAGGGATGACGACTTCATGGCCCAGTCGACCGGCGCGCCGATCGTCTCGCTCCGCAACGTCAAGAAGCGCTTCGGCGAGACCGAGGTGCTGCGCGACATCTCGTTCGACGTGGCGCGGGGCGAGTGCGTCTGCATCATCGGTCCGTCGGGATCGGGCAAGTCGACGATCCTGCGCTGCATCAACGCCCTGATCCCGATCACGTCGGGATCGATCGAGGTCGACGGCATCAAGGTCAACGATTCCGAACTCGACACGCTGGCGCTGCGACGCAAGGTCGGCATCGTCTTCCAGCAGTACAATCTGTTCCCGCACAAAACGGCGCTGCAGAATGTCATGATGGCGCCGATCACCGTGCTCCGGCAGGACAAGGCCGAGGTCGAGGAGCGGGCGCGCAAACTGCTCGCGAAGGTTCGGCTCGCCGGGAAGGAGGCGAGCTATCCCGGCGAATTATCGGGCGGCCAGCAGCAGCGCGTTGCCATTGCTCGGTCACTGGCGATGAACCCGGCCGTCATGCTGTTCGACGAAGTAACGGCGGCGCTCGACCCCGAAACGAAGAAGGAAGTTCTCCTGACGATCCGCGAACTCGCGGCCGAAGGGATGACCTGCATTCTCGTTACGCACGAAATGGGCTTCGCCCGCGAGGTCGCCGACCACGTCTATTTCACCGACGGCGGTCTCATCGTCGAGCACGGTCCGCCGTCGGAACTACTGGCCGATCCGAAGCACGAGCGGACGCGTGCATTTCTCGAGCAGGTGCTCTAGCGCCCGCTCACGTTTTTGCGGCAGCGTATGCGCCTTTGTAGGTACCGGCCAGGATCGATTTGATGGTCTCGGCTTCGCGCGCCATCTGTGCCTTCACGCCTTCGATCAGGGTCGGAATGATGGACAGCGGGAAAGACACCACGCCATCCTCGTCGCCGACCACGACGTCGCCCGGTGAGATGAGACAGCCGCCGACCGAGACCGGCACGTTGATCTCGCCGGGGCCGTTCTTGTAGGGGCCGCGGTGAATGGCGGCGCGGGCGAAGCACGGGAAGTCGCCCTCGGCGAATGCCCCGGCATCCCGGATCGCGCCGTCGATCACGAAGCCGGTCGCGCCGCGTGTCTTGGCGATCGTCGCCATGATCTCGCCGACCAGCGCACGGGTGGTGTCGCCGCCGCCGTCGACGACCACCACGTCGCCCGGTGTCACGAGTTCGAGCGCCTGATGGATCGCGAGGTTGTCGCCCGACCGCGTCTTGACCGTCAGTGCGCGGCCAACGAGCTTGCCCTTGCGGTGAAAGGGAACCAGTCCGACGGCCCCCGGCATGCGCTGAAGGTTGTCGCTGATGATCGACGTGGGGGCCGACCGGAAGAACTCCAGGTCGGCATCACTGGCGCGCGGCTTGTCCATGCAGTCCTCCCGTTGGCCGCACTACGCCTCGAGCGCGCGCGGTTTGGGAGCACCGTAAAGCGCCTCGCCCGCGCGCTGCAACCCTTACGCGGGCGAGGAGAACTCGTCACCAGCCGATCGCCCTTGGCAGCCAAGTGGCGATGTTCGGGTTCATGAAGACGACTCCGAGTGCGATCAGCTGGAGCATGATGAACGGAATCACGCCCTTATAGATCGCAATGGTCGGAACCGACGGTGGCGCCACCGATCGCAGGTAAAACAGCGCCCAGCCGAACGGAGGAGTTAGGAACGACGTCTGAAGGTTGAGCGCGATGAGCGCCGCGATCCAAACGAGGTCGACGTTAGCGTCCAGCAAGATCGGCAGGAACAACGGCACGACGATGTAGCTGATCTCGATCCATTCGATGAAGAAGCCGAGGATGAAGATGATCAACATCATGAAGAGGATGTCGGCATTGATGCCGCCGGGCACCCACTTGAACATGTCGTGGACGAGGTCTTCGCCATTGAGGCCGCGGAACGCGAGGGCGAACACCTGCGCGCAGACGAGGATGAACATCATGCCGGCGGTGATGCGCGTGGTCGTCAGTGCCACATCACGCAGGACGGCAAACGAGAACCGGCCCGCAAGCGCAACGACCAGGATCGAGCCCAGCGCACCCATCGAAGCGGCTTCGGTCGGTGCCGCGATGCCGCCAATGATCGACCCCAAGACCGCGAGCACCAGGGCAACCGGTGGCAGGCCGACGCGGGCGGCCTTGATCCAAAGCTCCTTGCGGCTCATCGAGGCACGCTCGTCGAGGGAGACGGGCGGGACCATGTCCGGGCGGACCATGCCGAGGACGAGCAGGTAGATGCAGAAGATTGCCGACAGCAAAAGCCCGGGGATGAGGGCGGCCGCGAACAGCGTGCCGACGGACTGGCCCAGAATATCGGCGAGCAGGATGAGGATAGTCGATGGCGGGATGATCTGGCCGAGCGTTCCCGAGGCACAGATCGTTCCGCACGCCGTCGGCATGTGATAGCCGCGCCGCAACAGCGCCGGCAGCGTGATCAGCCCGAGCGTGACAATCGTTGCGCCGACAATGCCCGTCGTGGCACCCATGAGAACGCCCACGAGGATGATACCGATGCCCATGCCGCCGCGCAGACCGCCGGCCAAATGGCCAATGACATCCATCAAGTCGTCGGCTAATCGCGATTTCTCGAGCATCACTCCCATGAAGACGAATAGGGGGATGGCGATCAGCGTGTAGTTCGTCACGACTCCGAAGATGCGGGCCGGCAGCAGATTGAACAGCAGCGGCCCGAAACCGATGAAGCCGAAGACGAAACCCGAGATGGCGAGCGTCAGCGCGACCGGCACGCCGACCATCAGCATCGTGAAGAATGAAACGATGCAGAGAATGGCGAGAATTTCGTTGACTGGCATCACTCGGCCTTCATGGCTGGAGTTTCGCTGCCTTCGACGAAGGCGATCCATGTCTTGAGCGTCGCGGCGAAGCTCTGAATGGTGAGCAGCACGAAGCCGATCGGTATGATCGCCTTGAGCATCCAGCGGTTCGATAAGCCGCCCGGATCCGGCGAGCCTTCGCCGATACGCCACGACTGCTCGACGTAGGGGATGGATAGCCAGACCAACAATGCTGCAATCAGCGTGACTGAGAGCATCGAGACGAAGTCAATGAAGCGCTGCGTCTTGACCGAGAAGCGGCCGTAAAGGACGTCGACCTGGACATGGCCGTCACGCAGCAGGGCATAGGAAATGCCCAGCATGCAGACGGGAGCCATGAGGTGCCACTCGAGCTCCTGCATCGCCACCGATCCGGTGCGGAAGAGGTAGCGCATCAGAACGTTTGCGGCCATTACCAGCACGAGGGCCAGCGAGAACCAACCGGTCACTTGGCCGATGCGGTCGATGAAGACGTCGAGGGCGCGCGCCGTGCGCTGGAGCGATGTGTGCGAGGCCATCCCGTTCCCCAATGCCGATGTCACCGCCCACGTCGTGGGCGGTGACGGTTTCATTGCGATCGTCAGACTCAGGAGAAGGCGCCGCGGATCGACGTCTGATAAACGGCCTCGGAGATGCCGGCCCAGCTGTCGTGCATCTTCTTGAAGCTCATGTAGCTGTCATGAACCTTCTTCACGAGCGGGTCCTTGGCGACGGCGTCCGAAAGGGCCTGCTTTGTGGCTTCCTTCAGCTTCTCGATGACTGCTGGCGGCAGCGGCTGCGCTTTCACGCCCTGGTTCTTGATGAGGTCTTCGAGGGCTTCTGCGTTCGTCGCCTCGCACCAGGCTTGCGTGAGCGCGTTGCAGGCCGTCGCTGCGGTGCGAACGATTTCCTTCAGGTCGTCCGGGAGCGACGCCCAGGCCTTGGCGTTGATGATGAACTCGGAGACGGTCGCCGTCTCGTGCCAGCCGGTCGTGTAGTAGAATTTCGCCGCCTTATGGAGGCCGAGGCGACGATCCTGGAACGGACCGATGAACTCGGCGGCGTCGATCACGCCACGCTCCAGGGCGGGGAAGATCTCACCCGCCGGCAATAGCTTCACGTCGACGCCGAGCGATGCGTAGACCTTCCCAGCAAGACCGGGGATGCGCATCTTCAGGCCCTTGAAGTCCTCGACGGTCTCGATCGGCTTGCGGAACCAGCCGGTCATCTGGACGCCGGTGTTGCCGCAGGGGATCGGGACGAGGTCGAACGGCTTGTAGACCTCCTCCCAGAGCTGCATGCCGCCACCGTTATAGAGCCAGGCGTTGATTCCCTGGTAGTTGAGGCCGAAGGGGCAGGCCGTGAAGAACTGAGCGGCGAACGTCTTGCCGGACCAGAAGTAGGCGTTTGCATAGTTCATTTCGACGGTGCCCTTGGACACCGCGTCAAAGCCTTCGAGTGCCGGGATGAGTTCGCCGGCGGCGAAATGCTGGATCTTGAGTCGACCGCCGGACATGCGGTCGACCATCTTGATGAATTCGGTCGGGCTGCCGGGGCCGGTCACCGTCATCGGCGAGCCGGGACCGTAGGCGTTGGTCATCTTCCAGCTAAACGTCTTCGCCTGGGCCGTCACGACGTTCGGCGCGGCGAGCGTCGCGGCCGCGGCAGTGCCGGCGAGGCCGCCCTTGAGGAACCGGCGGCGCGACGTAGCATTCGACGTGGTCATGGTGCTCATCCCGTGAGGTCCGCATTCGGCAGGTGCCGAGACGCGGCCTGGTTGCTGACATTGCGTGGCGACGGGCCTTAGCAACCCGAATGCCAGCCGGGGGAGCCGTGGAGGGGTCCGCGTTAAATCATTCCCCTATAAGCATTTATTACTGCGTCGCTGCGCAGCACCTCCGCCATCACGACTTGCTGGATCGGACAAAGTGGTGGACGAGGAGGCAGATTGTGTAATCTGTAGGCATGCTCGAAAATCGAGCGATCAGCGCATGCCGTTATCGAAGGTCCGGCTGCACGGGCGCATGCGGCCCACGAAACGGACGCCGAGACTGCCGCCCCGCCTCCACGTGACCTCACAGTCCACTTCGACCCGGTCGGCAGCGATGAACAGGGTCGCGTTCTGCGGCACTTCGATCGTCCGCAGGACCGACGATCCGCTGTCCTGCCAAAGATCGATGCTAGCGCCCACGGGGGACAAGTCACGGATAGTACAGCCGCGCGCGACGAGCATCTCCTCGGCCCAGATGTAGCCTTCGATCAGACGCTGCCGCTTGCGCACGGCGAGACGGCCGTCAGCCCCCAGAGATAAAGGACCCTGCGGAAGGGGCTTTGCCCGCGACGGCCACAAGAATTCGAGCCATTTCATAAGCATAGCGTCCCGACGGTGCAGATCGTTGCAGGAGTATCCGTGGACGTTGTGAATAATGGGTTACACTGACTATAGGTTTAAAGTGCATCGACGCTTGTGCGCGCTTCGGTCCTCCTCCGCGTGTGTAAACTCACTTTGGTTGAACCGGCGGTACGATAGGCTGCTCACCGGGAACGTTCGGCAACGGTCCCGGCAATACGGGTGTGGTGTTGGGATTTGGAACCGGAGCAGGGACCCGGATTTCGGGGTCGATGCCGGCCGGTGGAACAATGACGCCGCCAGTGCGGCCGAGTCGTTCACTCAGATTGTCGCTACCCGTTGCGGCACCCGAGCCATCACCCGGCATGGGCGAGTCTTTCGGCGCTGTTGTCTGCGCGGCGAGCGGCTGACCGCCTAGGACGGCAGCCAGGAGAACGAGCGGCCAGCGAGTCATGGACAGTATCTCCGTTTGGGCGGTCAACGGAGGTTCTGGCGGTAGGTTCCGCCAAACTTCGATTGCGGAGCGGACTAGTCGCCGAGGGCTTCCAGGCGCTTGTAAAGAAACGACCGGGAAATGCCGAGTTCACGCGCCACGCGCAGCTTGTTGCCGCCGTGGCGCTTCATCGCTTCGCGGATCAGATCGTCGCGCGTGCGGGCGACGGCATCTTTCACGCGTGACGTGACCGCCGCGACGGGCGCTTCGTCGTCGGAGGGCTCGACACGATTGGCAGCCGTCGGCAGCATCAACGGATCGTTCGCAAAATCGGCAATGCCGATGCTGCCGGTTTCGTTGAGTGCCAGAGCGCGCTCGACGGCGTGACGGAGCTGGCGAATGTTGCCGGGCCAGTCCTGGGCCTGCAGATAAGGATAAGCCTCGGGCGAGATCTTCGGCCGCGGCCGGCGATGGCGCGCGACGAACGCATCAACAAAATGCGAGATCAGAGCCGGGATGTCCTCGGGCCGGCGATTGAGCGAAGGTACGTCCAGTGTGATCGTATTGATACGGAAGAAGAGGTCGAGGCGGAACTTACCCCGCGCGACGAGGTCGCCGAGGGAATGGTTGGTCGCGCAGATCAGCCGGAAGTTGATCTTGCGCGGGGTGTCGCCGCCGATGCGCTGGACAATGTTGTCTTCCAGCACGCGGAGCAGCTTGGCCTGCACTTCGAGCGGCATGTCGCCGATCTCGTCGAGGAACAGCGTGCCGCCGGCCGCTGCTTCGATCTTGCCCTTGCGCCCCTTGCGATCGGCGCCGGTGAAGGAGCCCGCCTCGTAGCCGAACAACTCGCTCTCGATCAGGGACGCCGGCATGGCGGCGGCGTTCACGGCGATCATGGGGGCTGCCCGGCGCGGGCTCGACTTATGGATGGCGTGCGCCACGAGTTCCTTGCCAACCCCGCTCTCGCCGAGCACCAGGACGGGCAAGTCGAGCCCGGCGATCTTGCCGATGTCGGAGCGGAGCTTCACGATCGCTGGGCTCGAACCGACGATATCGCCGATGTCGTAGGCCTCGCGGCGCATGACCTCGGCCTCGCGCCGGTAGAACGCGACTTCGCCTTCCAGCGCCTTGATCCGCTCGCTCAACGCCTCGACGTGCTTGGGGCTGCCGAACATCACGCGTCCCATGGCGCCAACGACCTTGCCGTCGCGCTCGATGGCCCGCCGGGTCACCACGCGGTCGCGCCCGCGCATCCGCTGGATGACGCCGACCTCGGACTTGCCCGTGCGGACGACTTCGGGCAGGCGCGTGTTCTCGATCACCGACCGGACCGGCCGGCCGATGGCCTCGCCGCGCTTCAGGCCGAAGAAGGACTCATGGACCGGCGAGATGAAGGCGACGCGGGCCTTGTCGTCGACAACGGTCAGTGCGTCGAAGGGGTCGGACAGCACTTGGCGGAGGATGTCGTAGGCGAAATCGACGCTGGCGACGAAATCCAGGACCACGTCGCTGGTCTCGCGATGGAGGACAAGAAGGTTCGCCGTCGCGGTCGGGACGAGCAGCGCGACGAAACGGCCATGCGCCGTTTCGAGCGGAAGCATCCGACGGGACCGCGCATCCGCCAACCACGCCTCGTCTCGCATCAACTCGGCGAAAACCGGCTCACGACCGTCACCTTCGGCGAATGCGACGCGGCCCGTGGAGTCACACAGAAGGAGTCCAGAAGCGACGGGACGAGCAGGCGACATAGTGCACTCCGAGACGTCAGACGGCGCCGGGTTGTGTCCTGGTAGAGGACACATCGTAGACAGGGGTGTCGCCTGCGTAAACATAGAGCTGCCGCATACGGGCCATGCCGAGCCGACAAACGCGCAGCCCGGCGGATGTGGCCGCGAGTGGCACAGTCGTTGCGCTAGGTGCACAGAAGTTTTGTCAGCGGGGATGCAGACGTCCCATGTCTACGGGTGACGACGCTGGTGGCGACGGGCGGCTGCCGATGCACGACCTGCCGCGGGAGAGAACCGGCGCAGGATTGACGGCGCTTACGGGTGTGAAGGTCCTCGACCTCACGACTTCGATCGCGGGTCCCTATGCGGGCATGCTGCTCGGTGACCTCGGAGCCGATGTCGTCAAAATCGAGCGGGTCGGCGGCGGCGACGACGCCCGCGGCTGGGGGCCACCGTTCCTCGAGGGCCACTCCCTCTGGTACCTCTCGGTCAACCGCAACAAGCGGTCGGTCGCGCTGGACATCACCCGGCCGGAAGGCCGCGAGGTTCTCGACGCGCTCATCCGGCAAGCCGACGCGGTGCTGATGAACCAGCCCGCCAGCGTCATGAGGAAGCTGAAGCTCGACGCCCGAAACGTCCACGCCGTCAACCCGCGGATCATCCACGTCTCGATCACGGGGTTCGGGCTGAGCGGCGCGCGGGCCGACTTCACCTGCTACGACCTCATTGCCGAGGGTTACTCGGGCGTGATGGATCTTACCGGAGAGCCGGGACGGGACGCGCAGAAGGTCGGCGCACCGGCGGCCGACATGCTGGCTGGCATGGATGCGGCCTTCGCGACGCTCGCCGCGATCCACGAGCGCCAGCGAACGGGCAAGGGAACCGCCATCGAGGTGGCCCTCACCGACAGCATGATCCGCTTTCTGACGTGCAGGATCGTCCCTTATCTCGGGTCTGGCGAAGTGCCGCGCCGCGCCAACGGCCGGGACAGCGTGATCGCCATCTATCGCTCGTTCGAGACCGCCGACCAGCCGATCACGCTGGGGCTCGGTACAGACGCCATCTGGAAGCGGTTTTGGGCTGCCGTCGGCCAGCCAGAACGCGGCGAGCAGGACGACGCCGTCAGTAACGCCGTGCGGCGCGAGCGGCGCGAACAGATCGTCGCCGAAATCCAGGCCGTGCTGGCCACCCGCCCGCGCGCCGAATGGCTCGCGCTCTTCGCCGACGCGCGCGTGCCGGCCGGCCCCATCAACCGCGTCGACGAGGTGGTCGCCGATCGCCACCTTCTGGAGCGGGGCATGTTCTACGCGCTCGAGAGCGACGACGGCCCGGTGCCGCAGGTCGGCCTCGGCATCCAATTCGATGGGCGTACGGCCGGCGCGCGCCACGCTCCGCCGGCGCTCGGCGCTCACAGCGGGGATATTCTTTCGTCGTGGCTCGGCTACGATGCCGCCACGATCGCCCGACTGACGGCGGACGGCATCATCCAGGGAGAGCGCCCGTGACCTACGAGACGATCCTCTATGAAGAGGATGGACCGATCGGCACCATTACGCTGAACCGCCCGAACGACGGCAACATGTTCAACGTGACGATGTGTCATGAGATCCGCGATTGCATCAACGCGATCCGGCGCGAGACGCGGACGCGCGTCATCGTCATCACCGGTGCCGGCGACAAGTTCTTCTGCATCGGTGGACGCAAGGACGGCATGGAGGACACGACTCTCTATGCCGGCGTTCTGCCGACGCTCGAGATGTATGAGTCCATCGAACGCCTGCAGAAACCGGTGATCGCAAGCGTCAACGGGTTCGCGGTCGGCGGCGGCAACGTGCTGCACGTCGTCTGCGATCTGACGATCGCCAAGGAAAGTGCGATCTTCCGGCAGGTCGGACCGATGATGGGCTCGTTCGATGCTGGATACGGCACGTGGGTTCTCGAAGACCTGATCGGTCGCAAGCGCGCCAAGGAGATGTGGTTCCGCAATCCCAAGCTGTCGGCAGCACAGGCGCTCGAATGGGGCCTGATCAACAAGGTGGTGCCGGACGGCGACCTCAAGGCGGAAACGCGTGCGATGGCGCTCGAAATCGCCGAGCGCGGCGCCTTCGCACTCGCGTCGCTCAAGGGCGCATTCCAGGCCCGGCATAACGGCGTCTCGGGCCTCGCGCGGATGGCCCACGATCTGCTCCTCCGAAATTATCTTGATACCGACGAATCGAAGGAGCTCGGAAAGGCCTTCGCTGAGCGTCGGAAGCCGGATCCGAGCAAGTTCGGGCACTGACATGCGGCCGTTTCTCACTCTGCACCACCCGGCGGCCGCACGGTCCTACTATGCGAGCGGCTGCTGGCGGGACGAAACGCTCTATGCGCTGCTCGCCCGCCATGCGCGCGAGCGCGGGGCTATCGCGGCCGTGCGCGACGGGAGCCGCCGTCTCACATGGTCGGCGATGCTCGACTGGGTCGACCGCATTGCCTCGGCGCTCGCGGAAGCCGGCGTAACGGCAGGTGACCGCATTTCGATCTGGTCCGACAACAAGCTCGAGTCGATTGCGCTGCTGCTCGCCTCGTCGCGCAGCGGGATCGCCTGCAATCCGAGCCTGCACCGGACCTACACCAGCCGCGAGATCGTGCAGCTTCTCGACCGCTTGCAGTCGAAGGTCCTGTTCACGAGGCCCGGTTGGGGGGCAGACGGCGAACCCGGCATGGTCAGCCCCACGCTTTCGACGGCGGCGTCGCTCGTCGGTATCTGGACGCCGGATACCATTCCGGTCGCGAAGGCGCCGCCGCCGGCCGCCGTCACTGATCCCGACAAGGTCGTCTATCTCGCCTTCACCTCCGGAACGACCGGAGCGCCCAAGTGCGTGATGCACTCGGACAATTCCCTGCTCGCGAACGCCCGCGACCTCGTCCGCGATTGGAACCACGGCCACGACACCAAGCTGCTGACGCTGTCGCCGCTCTCCCATCACATTGCCTGGGTCGCCATTGCCCAGTGGCTCGTCGCGGGCTGCGAACTCATCACCGACGATCCGCCGGCGGGTCTCTCTCGCCTCGACTGGATCGTCGAATCCCGCGCGACCTACGTCATGGGCGTGCCGACGCACGCGATGGATATTCTCGCCGAGCAGAAGCGGCGCGGCATCGGCCGGCTCGGCAGCGTCGACGTCTTCTACATGGCCGGCTCGCCGATCCCGCCCGTCGTGGCGCAAGCCTTCGTGGAGCAGGGGATCAAGCCACAGAACGTCTACGGCATGACGGAGAACTCCTCGCACCAGTACACGCACCCGACGGACGCGACCGAGACCATCGTCGCGACGTGCGGCCGTGGCGGACCGGCGTACGAAGTTCGCGTCTTCGACATGGCCAACGCGGATCGCGAAGTGCCACGCGGTACCGTCGGGCAGATCGGCGGTCGTGGCGCGGCGCTGATGCTCGGCTATTTCGCCAACCAGACGGCCACCGAGACGAGTTTCAACCGCGACGGCTGGTTCATGTCCGGCGATCTCGGCGTGATGGACGAAGCCGCCAACTTGAAGATCGAAGGCCGGCTCAAGGATCTCATCATCCGCGGCGGTCACAATATCTACCCGGCCGAGATCGAAGCCTTCGCGCTCCGCCATCCCGACGTCGGACGGTGCGCCGTGTTTCCTGTCCCCGACGAACGGCTTGGCGAGCGGGCCTGCATCGCCATCATCGGGTCGGCGGCCCCCGAGGCGCTGCTCGATCATCTCGCTGCCGAGGGCCTGTCGAAGTTCGACATGCCGGAGTTTTTCCTGAAGGTTGACGCCTTCCCGCTGACGGCGAGCGGCAAGATCCTCAAGCGCGAACTCGTCGAAGCTGCCAAGCGCGGCGAGATCCGCCCGACGCCCATCCGCTACGTGGCCAAGAAGGACGCAAGCTGATGACGCGCGACGGCCAGATCATCGTCACGGGTGCGAGCCGAGGGATCGGCGCCGCGATCGCTACTGAACTCGCCAATCAGGGGTGGCGCATCGCCGGCACTTCCCGATCGGGACACAGCGCCGCCGGAACCGGCTACGCCTGCGACGTGACGGACGAAGCAGGGATCGCACGTGTCGTCGCAGACATCGCGCGCCAAGGACCGATCGTCGGGCTCGTCAACAATGCCGGCGAATTCAAGGGCCGGCCGAGCGCAGCACTCTCCGCCGCCGAGTTCGAGCTGACGATGCGAACGAACGCGACGTCCGTGCTCGTCGCCTCCCGCGAAGTGAGACCGCACCTCGAAGCAGCCGGCGGCGGCCTCATCGTCAACATCGGCTCGTTCTTCGATAAGCTCGGCGTGCCTGAGAGCACCGCCTACTGTGCGTCCAAAGCAGCGGTCGGCGCCATCACGCGCTGTCTGGCGGTCGAGTGGGCGCCGCAAAACATCCGGGTGCTGGACATCGCGCCCGGATACATCGAAACGGATCTCAATCGCGATTTTCTCGGGAGCGAGAAGATCAAGGCTTGGCTGGCGCGCCGGGTCCCCGTGAAGCGCGCTGGCACAACCGACGAGGTCGCGCGCATGGTCGCTGCACTGTTCACGGCGGACATCGGCTTTCTGACCGGCGAGACCATCTACCTCGACGGCGGGCAGGGAATGAACCACTGATGAAAATCTTCGAGCAGCTGGCCCGCCAGCGGACTTGGACGGAAGAGGAGGCGCTGGTCCTCGACCAGGTCCGCGACCTCGCCGCAACCCTCATCGCTCCGTCGGCCGAGCATTACGATCGCACCGGGGAGTTTCCCTGGAAGAACATCACCGCGATCAACGACCTCGGCCTCAACGCTCTGTTCGTGCCGGAGGCTTACGGCGGCGCGCCGATGTCCTATCGGCTCTACCTCGAGGTCGTGAAGATCATCTCGGCGGCGTGTGCCTCGACGGGCATCATCTACGCCACGACGTTCCACGGCATGAAGCCCCTGATCGACATCGGGAGCGAGGAGCAGAAGCTGCGTCTGCTGCCGCGCATCGCCGAGGGCGGTCTCGGCGCGCTCGCGATCACGGAGCCGGATGCCGGATCCGATGCGACGGGCATGAAAACGCGTTTCCGTCCCGACGGCGACGATATCGTCGTCGACGGCGGCAAGATCTTCATCTCGAACGGCGACGTCGCCGATCTCATGCTGTTGTTCGGCAAATGGTCCGAGATCGACGATCCGAAGAAGGCGATCTCGGTACTCGTGTTCGAGAAGGGCACGCCAGGATTCGAGGTGATCCGTCTCGAGAGCAAGATGGGCCATCGCGCGGCATCGACAGCGGCCATCGCCTTCAATGGTTGCCGCGTACCACGCGCCAATCTCATCGGCCAGCCGGGCGAAGGGCTCGGCATCCTGCTCGCATCGCTGAACAAGTCCCGCCCGAGCGTCGCAGCACATGCGCTCGGCATCGCGACGGCGGCCTTCCAGGACATGATCGCCTACATGAACGATCGGAAGCAATCCGGCCGGAAGATCATCGAGTTCCAAGGCAACCAGTTCTCGATCGCCGACATGGCGACCGACCTCGCGATGCTCGAATCTTGGCTCGACTATCTGAGCCGCCTCATCGAAAGCGGCGCGACCGACTTCGGGCTCGAAGCGTCGATGGCCAAGATGCGGGCCTCGGATCTCGCCATGCGGATCGCGACGGAGGCGGTCCAGATGCACGGCGGTTACGGGTATTGCAGCGACTACCGCGTCGAGCGCCTGATGCGCGACGCGAAGATCACCCAAATCTGGGAAGGCACCAACCAGATTCATCGCCAACTCATCGGCCGGAGCTTCGTGAGCAAATGAGCATCCCGATCCGCACCGTCGGCGTCTGCGGGGCCGGCGGCACGATGGGCGCCGGCATCGCCATCGTCGCGGCGCGTGCCGGTTTCCGGACCATTTCGTTCGACCGTTCGGCGGATAGCCTGCAACGTGCGCACAAGCAGACGGCGGCGTTCTTCGCCAAGACCGTCGAGCGCGGTAAGATGACGGCGGAGGCGCGCGACGCCGTGCTGGCCGCGATGGAGACCACGACCTCTCTGGACGCGCTCGGCGCCTGCGATCTCGTCATCGAGGCGGTGTTCGAAGACCTTTCGATCAAGCGCGCACTGCTCGCCGATCTCGATACCGTCTGCCGACCGGATACGATCTACGCCAGCAATACGTCGACGCTGTCGATCACCGAGATCGCCTCGGGGTCGAAGAGGCCCGACAAAGTCGTCGGCATGCATTTCTGCCTGCCGGCACAGCTCATGAAACTCATCGAGATGTCGCCCGGTATTCTGACGTCAGATGAAACATTCCAGACCGCCTGGGCGTGGACAGAGGCTGCCGGCCAGATCCCGGTGAAGACGCAGGACAAGCCCGGCTTCATTCTCAACGCGCTGCTGGTGCCTTTCAACAACGACGCCATCCGCGCGGTCGAAGCGGGCGTCGCCACGCCTGCCGACATCGACACGGCGATCAAAGTGGCTCTCGGCTACAAGATGGGCCCGCTCGAACTCATCGATCTCGTCGGCCTCGATACGCAGGTGCGTCTCTGCGAGGCGTTCTATCCCATCATCCTCGATCCGCGCTGCGCCGCGCCGCCACTGCTTCGCCGCATGGTCGCGGCGGGACTGCTCGGCCGCAAGTCGGGCCGCGGCTTCTTCACCTATGGCGGCAACGCGATGTTCGGAGCTTGACCATGCGCTATGCGATCGTTCGCGCGGGTGTGAGCCCGTCGTTTCCGGACGGGGATGCTTTTCTCGCCGGCGGCACCTCGGGTGAGGCTGATGTCATCGTCTACCTCGCCGGATCACGCCTCGCAGCGGACAGCGGCAAGACGGCGATCCTCGTTGAGCTCGGCAGCGAATGCCTCGGCGAGCATACCGGCGAAGGTCTGGGAGATGAAGGCTCGAACGTCGTCGGATTTGCGCGCTACCGGAATGGCGCGGATGCGCCCTCGAAGCTTGTCGAACTCGTCCGTCAACCGAAGACAGCCGAGAGCGCGCTCACCGCAGCCCGCGCCGTGTTCGAGGCTGCCGGTCTCACGGTCGTCGTGTCGGCGGATCAGGCGGGGCGGATCATCGACCGTCTGGTGCGCCCGAAGTACAACGCCGCGCTCCGGCTGCTCGATGAAGGTCTCGCGACGCAGAAGGACATGGATCTGACCTGCCGTCTCGGACTCGGCTATGCCGACGGTCCGATCGAGCGCGTCGTGCGCGGCGATCTCGCCCATCACCACGACGTGACGCTGGCCCTCTTCTCCGTTTACGGTACGCCGGGCTATGCACCGGCGCGCCGCTCCATCGTCGCGGCACGCCGCAGGAGGGAGGGCCGATGAGACCGCTCGACGGCGTTCTGGTTCTCGATTTCTCCACGCTGCTGCCAGGGCCGATGGCGTCGCTCTTCCTCGCCGAGGCGGGCGCCGAAGTGCTCAAGATCGAGCGACCCGGAACCGGCGAGGATATGCGGGCGTACGAGCCGCGGTGGGGCGCCGACAGCGTCAATTTCGCGATGCTCAATCGCGGCAAGAAGAGCTTGGCACTCGACCTGAAGTCGCCGGCCGACAAGGCGCGGCTGATGCCGCTCGTCGCCAAGGCGGACGTCGTCATCGAACAGTTCCGCCCCGGCGTCATGGCGCGTCTCGGGCTCGACTACGACAGCGTCGCACGGATCAATCCGAAAGTCGTTTACTGCTCGATCACGGGGTACGGCCAGACGGGACCGAAGCGCGATGTCGCGGGTCACGATCTCAACTACATCGGTGATACGGGCCTGCTCGCACTGTCTATGGGGTCGCCGGAGCAGCCCGTGATCCCGCCCGCACTCATCGCCGACATCGCGGGCGGCACCTATCCGGCCGTCCTGAACATTCTGCTCGCCCTCAGAGAGCGTGATGCGACGGGCCGCGGCCGCCATATCGATATTGCGATGACGGACAATCTCTTCAGCTTCATGTACTGGGCGATCGGCCAAGGCACCGCGACCGATACGTGGCCCGGCAACGGCAGCGACCTCGTCACCGGTGGTACGCCGCGCTATCGCCTCTACGCGACGCGCGATCGAAAAATGGTAGCGGCTGCCCCGATCGAGCAGAAGTTCTGGGAGACGTTTACGGAGTTGATCGGACTCGATGCGCCGCTTCGTGACGACCGCCGAGATCCGGCCGCGACGACGGCCCGCGTCGCAGCGATCATCGCCGGTGATACTGCCGACTACTGGCGCGGCCGCTTTGCGGGCAAGGACTGCTGCTGCTCGATCGTCGGGGATATCCGCGAGGCTATGGCTGACCCCCATTTCCAGGCGCGCGGCCTTTTCGCCCACACGCTGACCAACGCGGCCGGGGATCGCATTCCGGCGCTGCCCGTGCCGATCGTTCCGGAGTTCCGCGGCGCGCCTTCGGAGCCGGTCGCGGCGCCCGAACTCGGCGGGGGCAACTCGGAGCACCTGACATGAAAGCGGTCTGGGTTCGGGATTTCGCGCCGATCGCCGAAATCCGCGTCGAGGAGGTTCCCGATCCCGTACCCGGGTCCGGCGAAGTCGTCGTCGACGTCGTCGCCGCCGAGGCCAACTATCCGGACCTGCTGGTCGTCGAGGGCAAGTATCAGATCAAGCCGCCACTGCCGTTCGCCCCGGGCAAAGCCGCGGCGGGCCGGATCGCCGCCGTCGGACCGGGTGTTTCCGGTCTCGCCATCGGCGATCGCGTCGCCGTTCAAGTCGAGTACGGCGCTTATGCCGAAAAGGTCGTCGCGAACGCGCAAAGCTGCTTTCGCATGCCGGACGGGATGCCGTTCGAGACGGGCGCCGCCCTCGGCCTCGTCTATCAGACTGCGTGGTTCGCCCTCAAGGATCGCGCGCGCTTCGAGCCGGGCCATAGCGTCCTCGTGCTCGGCGCATCAGGCGGCATCGGCATGGCGAGCGTTCAGCTGGCGAAGGCACTCGGCGCTCGCACGGTGATCGGCGGCGTGCTCGGGCCAGCCAATGCGGAGATCGCCACGCGGGCGGGCGCGGACCACGTGATCGAACTCGGTGACCCCGACCTTCGCGACACGCTCCGTCAGAAGGTGGCACGGCTGACCGATGGTGCCGGTGCCGACATCGTCATCGATCCGGTCGGCGGCGATGCGCACGCGGCGGCGATCCGCGCGCTCGCGTGGTGCGGGCGCCTCGTCGTCATCGGCTTCGCCAGCGGCACCATTCCGACGATCAAGTCGAACTACCTGCTGGTGAAGAACATCGAGGTGAGCGGCCTTCAATGGTCCGATTATCGCGAGCGCCAGCCGGAGCGCGTGCGGGGAGCCCAGCGCGAAATCTTCGACCTCTACAGTCAGGGCAAACTCGCCCCGGTGATCAGCAGGACGGTGCCGCTCAGCGACTTCGCGGTGGCTCTCGGGCTACTTCGTGACGGGCACGCCCAGGGCAAAATCATCCTCTCGGTGAGACCGTCATGACGGCACTCGACCGCAGTGTCGCCGTCGGCGTGATCGGGGCCGGCACCATGGGGGCGGGCATCGCGCAGGTGGCCGCGGCGGCCGGCCACCGCGTCGTTCTGTTCGATGCACTGGCTGGAGCTGCCGAGAAGGGCCGCCAGCGCATCGCGAGCGGTCTCGATGCGCTCGTCACGAAAGGCAAGATGGCGAGCGCCGAGCGTGATGCGCTGGTCGACCGGATCGCCGTTGCGACGGCGTTGAGCGATCTCGCGTCTGCCGGTCTCGTGGTCGAGGCGATCGTCGAGGATCTCGAGGTCAAGCGAACCCTCTTTGGCGAGTTGGAACGTCTCGTTTCATCCGAAGCTATCCTCGCAACCAACACATCGTCGCTGTCCGTCACCGCGATCGGACGAGGGCTGAAGCGGCCCGAGCGCTGCGTTGGCATGCACTTCTTCAATCCCGCGCCCATCATGAAGCTGGTCGAGGTGGTGTCGGGTGCGGCGACGGCCAGGTCGGTGGCAGAGACCGTGTTCGACACCGCGACGGCGTGGGGGAAAACCGCCGTTTACGCACGGTCGACGCCGGGCTTCATCGTCAACCGGGTCGCACGTCCTTACTACGCGGAGGCCTTGCGGCTCGCGGAAGAGCAGGTGGCCGATCCCGCGACCATCGACGCCATCCTCACCGAAGCCGGCGGTTTCCGCATGGGGCCGTTCGCGCTGATGGATCTGATCGGCCATGACGTGAACTACGCCGTCACGTGCTCAGTGTTCGACGCCTACTATCAGGATCCGCGCTATCGTCCCTCCCTGCTGCAGAAGGACCTCGTCGACGCCGGCTGGCTCGGCCGCAAGACGGGGCGAGGTTTCTTCGATCATTCCGCCGGTGCTGTACCCCCCAAGCCGAACACGGCGCCGCCCACTGAATTGACCAGCGATGCCATCGCCGTCGACGACGATGGGTCGTTCACCGTCGCCGGCGTAAAGGTCAAGGAGACCGATGGACGACTCGCCGTCGTGCATGCACGGATGCTCGGCAAACCGGTCGTGCTCTACGATCTGGCACTCGAAAAGACGGCGACGCGGGCCGCCATCGCGGCCTCCCCCGACGTGTCAGAGGAGGCGCTCTCGGCCGTCGTCGGCGTTCTGCAAGCGCGCAAGCTCGCCGTCTCGGTGATCAGCGACAGTCCCGGACTGATCGTGATGCGAACCATTGCTATGCTGATCAACGAGGCCTACGAGGCGGTCCTGCAGGGGGTCGCTTCCCGCGATGGCGTCGACCTCGCCATGCGGTTCGGGGTCAACTACCCCGGCGGACCGTTCGCCTGGGCGCGCAAGCTGGGCGCCGGTCGCGTCCTCGCCGTGCTCGACGCCCTTCACGCCAGCACGGGAGATCCGCGCTACCGGGCATCCCTGGCGCTGCGCCGTGATGCGCATATCGAACAACTTCGCAAGGACGAACACTTCTAGCTCTCCGTTCCCGGATCGACCCATGAGCCGCGACGTCTACATCTGCGACTATGTCCGTACGCCCATCGGTCGCTACGGCGGTGTGCTCGCCAAGGTGCGGCCCGACGATCTCGCCGCCCTCCCTATCCGTACGCTCGTTGCGCGGTCTCCCTCGCTCCGCAATGGCATCGACGAAGTGGTGCTTGGATGCGCCAACCAGGCGGGCGAGGACAATCGCAACGTAGCGCGCATGGCGCTGCTGCTCGCCGGATTGCCCGAGACGACGCCCGGCGTCACCGTCAACCGCCTCTGTGCAAGCGGCATGGATGCGATCGGTGTCGCGGCCCGGGCGATCAAGTCCGGTGAGATCGAGGTGGCGATCGCCGGCGGTGTCGAATCCATGACCCGCGCGCCACTCGTCATGGGGAAGGCCGAGGCCGCGTTTCAGCGCTCGGCGGATATCTTCGACACCACGATCGGATGGCGCTTCGTCAACCCGGCGATGAAAAAGGCCTATGGCGTCGACTCGATGCCTGAGACGGCGGAGAACGTCGCGCTGGAGCACCGGATCTCGCGGGAAGACCAGGACGCGTTTGCGCTGCGCAGCCAACAGCGCGCCGCAGCCGCACAGGCGGATGGCTTCCTCGCCGGCGAGATCGTGCCCGTCGAGCTCGCCGATCGGAAAGGCTCGATCAAGATCGAGCGCGACGAGCATCCGCGGGGAGACACCACGCTCGCGCAACTGTCCGCTCTGAAGCCGATCGTGCGCCCGGACGGCAGCGTGACGGCCGGCAACGCATCAGGCGTCAACGACGGGGCGGCCGCTCTTGTGCTGGCGTCGGGTGAAGCCGCGATGCGGCTCGGCCTGATGCCGCGCGCGAAAGTCCTCGGTCTCGCTTCGGCCGGCGTCGCTCCTCGCGTCATGGGCATCGGCCCTGTGCCTGCCACCCAGAAGCTTTTGAAGCGGCTCGCCATCGACCTGCGGGACGTGGCGGTGTTCGAACTCAACGAAGCCTTCGCAAGCCAGGCCCTGGCTACGTTGCGTGGGCTGGGGCTCGCCGACGACGCGGCACATGTGAACGCGCACGGCGGGGCCATTGCTCTCGGCCATCCGCTCGGCATGTCGGGCGCCCGTATCACCGGCACGGCCATGCGCCAGCTCGAAGCGAAGCGCCAGCGCTATGCCGTCGCCACTATGTGCGTCGGCGTCGGCCAGGGCGTCGCGATTGCACTCGAATGCGTCGCCTGAGTGCACTTGACCGGCCTCAAGGCTCGCTCGGTTCGACGAGATATGTTGGAATGAGCCTGGAGGCACATCATGTCAGCCGAACGCACTCTGCAACTGCTCGACGATCGTCTCGCCTTGCGGTTGCGTTGCATCGACTTGAAGTCTGTCCTCGACACACTCCCAGTTTTCGCCGAGGACCACACGACCCAGGGACTTCGGCAGCTCTACGCCCGCGAACTCGTATTGATCGAGCATCAGCTCGGCATGATCGGAGAAGAACTCCGAATGATGGGCATTGAACTCGAAGAGGATAGACTGGAGTTCCTGTGGGATGGTGCCACCCCTGTCGGGACCCGCAAAGTCGCTCGGCCGAGTGCTGCCGCAGCGCCGGACGCCCCGCCTCCCGAGCCCGCGTGTCGGCGGATCGGCCCGCTGAGCTGAGCCAGCAGAGCCTAAGGATGGCGGGATTGCCAGCGCTTTCCGGCCGCGTCGACCATCATGTATTCCGCAAGGTTTTCCAGCGTGACCAGACCGGTCACACGTCCTTCGTCGTCGACGACAGCGACCAGTGACTGACCGGACTGCTGAAGGGTCTTGACGGCTTCCGACAGAGGTACGCGGACGTTGACGGTCGGGACCTCGCGATCCATCACGTCGAGTACAGGTGTCTCTGGTCCACTATCCGACAGCGCCTTGATGATACCGTCGCGGGTCAGCACGCCGCGAAGCCGGCCAGATCCGTCGGTTACTGGAAATTCTTTTTGAGCGGTGTTGAGCAGGGCATCGACCGCCTGACCCACAGTCGCGTTCGTTTCCAGCGTGGCGAATGCGGTGATCGTCGCGCGTCGGGTGGCCACACCTTCGGTCGCCTCACCGAGTTCGACCGCATAGGTTTCGTGGCTCGCTGCCAGGAACACGAACAGCGCGATGAAGAGAAGGAACGGGTTGCCGAACAGTCCGAGGAAGCCAAGCCCAAACGCCATCAGCTGACCGATGCCCGCGGCAATGCGGGTCGCTTGCGCGCGGTTCATGGCGAAGCTGAGCACAGCGCGCAGAACGCGGCCGCCATCCATCGGAAATGCCGGGATCATGTTGAACAGCACCAGCATGATGTTGACGACGGCGAGCCGCGTCAGCAGATCGACTTCGTGGTTCTCGACGTCCGCCGCGAACTGCCCTGCGCCGAGGCGAACACCGAACACGCCGATCAACAGCGCAACGATCACGACATTCACGGCCGGTCCGGCCAAAGCGATGATCAGCTCCTGACCCGGTCGCTCCGGCATTCGCTCGATGTTGGCGACCCCGCCGATCGGGAGAAGCGTGATGTCGCGCGTCGGAATGCCGAACCGACGGGCGGCGAGGACGTGGCCGAACTCGTGCGCCAGGACACAGGCGAACACGGCGAGCAGGAAGATCACGGCATCGATCGCAGCGGCCTGCCCGCCGCGTGCGCCGGCGGAGACCGCAAACCAGGCGATCAGCAGGAAGAACGTGAGGTGGATGCGGACTTCGGTTCCGGCGATCCGTCCCAAGGGTATCGACCAGCCCATCATGCGCGGGTTCCTCCGTGGGCGGCGGTCATGCCGCCGTCCGAGCCGTCACGAAAAACGGGGCCGGCTCGGCCGGCCCCGACCTAAACATGGGGTTCCTCTGGGAAAAGCGCTACACGCGTTCGTCTGTCGGCGGTCAGCTCTGCGGCGCCGCGTTCGGGAAGAAGAGCTGCTGCCCTTCGATCTGGTACGCCTTGATCGCCGCTTGACCTTCCGCCGACACGAGCCAGTCGATAAAGGCTTGTCCGTGGTCTTTCTTCACGTGCGGATGCTTCTGCGGATTGACCAGCATGATGCCGTACTGATTGAACAGGCGGCGGTCACCTTCGACGGCGATTTGAAGATCCGCCTTGTTCTTGAAAGAGATCCAGGTGCCGCGATCGGTGAGTACGTAAGCCGACATGGCGGCCGATGTGTTGAGCGCGGCGCCCATTCCCTGGCCGATCTCGCGATACCAGGACGGCTTGGCGCCCGCCGGATCGAGACCTGCGGCCTTCCACAGCGCGAGCTCGGCCGCGTGCGTGCCGGACTTGTCGCCGCGCGAGACGAACGGCGCCTGCGCCTTGTCGATGGCCTGGAGAGCCGTGACAATATCCTTGCTGCCGGCGACCTTCGCTGGATCAGCCTTCGGACCGATCAGCACGAAGTCGTTGTACATGACGTCGAAGCGCTTCACGCCGAAGCCGTCGGCGACGAACTTCTCTTCCTGCGCCTTGGCATGCACGAACACGACGTCGGCGTCGCCGCGCCGGCCGGTGTCAAGTGCTTGACCCGTACCCTGAGCGACGACCCTCACGTCGATCCCAGTCTTGGCCCTGAACAGCGGCAGGATGTGCCCGAAGAGACCCGAGTCCTGGGTCGACGTCGTCGATGCGATGACGATGGACTTCTCCTGCGCGGTGACCTGCGCCGGAAAGATAGGCGTGAGGGCCGCGAGCGCGGCAAAAACTGCAAGGCTCCGGAACTTCATGAACGTCCCCCAGCTAGATGACGAGATCGCCCGCGAGGAAGCGGCGGGCCGCATCGCTCGCTGGATTGGTGAAGAAGGTCGTGGCCGGCGCGTGCTCGATCAGGTTCCCGCCGACAAGGAACACGATCTCATTGGCAAGGCGCCGGGCCTGACCGAGATCATGCGTCGACATCACGATTTTCACGCCCGAAGCTGCGACCTCCGTAATGATGTCCTCGACGTGTTTCGTCGCGGCGGGGTCGAGGCTCGCGGTGGGCTCATCAAGGAACAGGACCTGAGGCTCGCGGGCAAGAGCGCGGGCAAGCGCAAGGCGTTGCTGTTCGCCGCCAGACAGCCGTCGGGCACTCCGCTCCGTCAGCTGATCGATGCCGACCCGGGCGAGCAGCCGGCGAATGGTCGCCCGGTCGGCCGATCGGTCGGCTGCCGAGAGAGCGAAAGCGATGTTCTCGGCCACAGTTCTCCGCAGCATGACAGGCTTCTGGAAAACGAGCGCGCGACTGCCGCGCGGAGCCTCTTCCCGGCCTGCGAACGTCAGCCGGCCCGATGTTGGCGCCACCAGCCCCATCGCCATGCGAATGACGGTCGACTTACCGGCGCCGTTCGGCCCGATCACCACTGTCGGGGCGCCGTGGCAGAGTTCGAGGTGGAGGGGATGCAGGACTTGCGTCGCTCCCACGCGATAGGCGGCGCTCTCGAAGCGGATCGGCAGGACGGCCTGCTCTGACAGGTTGGCTCGATCCGCAGCCGGGCTGTCGGTCCTATCCAGCATGGCGTTCCGCCCACTGCCGGACTGTCCAGGCGACCGCATTCACAGTCATGATCACAAGGATAAGAACCAGTCCGAGACCGATCGCAAGGGCCAGGTTGCCTTTCGAGGTTTCGAGCGCGATCGACGTGGTCATCACCCGCGTGAAGCCGTCGATGTTGCCGCCGACGATCATCACCGCGCCCACCTCAGCTGCGGCCCGGCCGAACCCTGCGAGCAGGATGGTGACCAGCGAAAAGCGCGCGTCCCACAAGAGAGCTTGAACGCGCGCGACCGGCCCGAGCTCCATGGCGGTCAGCTCGTCGCGGTACTCGGCCCAGAGGTCCTCGATGACCTGACGGGTGAGCGCCGCGATGATCGGCGTGATCAAAACCGCCTGGGCGATGATCATGGCCGTCGGCGTGAACAGGATGCCGAGGCTGCCGAGCGGCCCCGATCGCGACAGCAGCAAGAAGACCAGCAGGCCGACGACCACTGGTGGCAGCCCCATCAGTCCGTTGAGGGCGACGACCAGGAATGTCCGGCCGGGAAAACGGGTCAGCGCGACCAGGGCGCCGATCGGCATGCCGATCAAGGCTGCAAGCAGCGTGGCCGACAGCGTCACGAGAAGCGATAACCGAACGATGGCCAACAGGGTCGTGTCGCCCGACAGGATCAGGTCGATGGCCGCCAGTCCGTCCACGCTTTGCTTGCTCCATTGACGCCGGCGCACACGTCGGTAATTTTCGGTGAAACGTCAAGATATGGAATCTGTGCCAAACAATGCATACAAGTGCAGGCTTACATCTCCTGACCACTTCCGAAGCAGCCGACTACCTCCGGATCAAGGAGCGCAAGCTCTACGAACTGGTCGCGGACGGCGCGGTCCCGTGCACGAAAGTCACCGGCAAATGGCTTTTCCCTCGGTCGGACCTGGACCGCTGGCTACTATCTGGGATGGCGCGGCCCTTCGGCGTGGTGCCGGCCGACCCGCCGCCGATCGTCGGAGGAAGCCACGATCCGCTCTTGCAATGGGCCCTCAATGAGAGCCGTGCCGGTCTCGCCATCCTGCCAGAAGGCAGCGAGACGGGGTTCCGGCGGTTCTTGGCGGGCGAAGTAATCGCCGCCGCCATCCATTTTCACGACGTGGCCGACCCGGGCCGGGACCGCAACGTCGACCTCGTATCAGGTGAACCGACGCTCTACGACGCCGTGCTGGTCGGGTTTGCTAAACGGGAACAGGGGTTGCTCGTCGCCCCGGGCAATCCACTTGGGTTCACCGATTTGTCTGACGCGATCCGCAAGGGCGGGCGACTGGCGCTTAGACCTGAAGGCGCGGGCGCGCAGCAACTGTTCGATGCCTTGCTGCGACGGGATGGCATCGCGCGCGGGGCCGCGAAAGCGACGCTGGTGGCGCCGACGGGACCCGATATCGCGCAGGCCATCCGCGCGGGCCATGCCGACTGCGGCGTCGCCACGCGGGCCGTTGCGAACGCATCGGGCACAGGGTTCGTGCCACTCGTCACTGAACACTTCGACTTGCTGATGCGGCAGCGGGACAGCTATCGGCTACCGCTCCGGACGTTTCTCGAGTCGCTTACCCGACCAGCGTTCACCCAGCGCGCCGCAGAACTCGGCGGTCTCGACGTGACGGGCGCAGGGAAGGTCCGCTGGTCACCCTAACCGTCTGACGCACCGATGTAATCCAACCGGGTGATCCTTCTTCGTATACCAAGCCAAACTCGAAACGGTGTGGACCGATCAATAGTCTTGATTGTCCGGCGTCTTCTGACCTAAAACGTTATCGTTCTGTGTACACTCGTTCCGAGTACGCGCACGATGCGTAGGTTGCAATTATTCGCTGCGGACTGGGTGCTCGTTATGGGCGCGTCTGTCTTCGCAGTTCTTGTGCGTTACAACTTCGAAGAGATCTCTGCAGCACTCGACAAGTGCACAGTCTTTCTCATCTGCACAGCGATCATTGCTCCGATCATTTTGGTTCTGAGCAAAGTCCACCTGACGGTCTGGCGTTACAGCACTTGGCCCGACTACTTTTGGATCGCGGCGGTAGCCGGCGCGATTTCCGGAGCCGTGGTGATCGCCTGCCTATCAATTGACCCGGAGGCAAAGCTCCCGCGTACCCTTCCTCTCCTTCAGTCGGTGTTCGTGCTTGCCGGCATGTCGGCTCTTCGCGCCCTCGCACGCTTTCGATACACGCTTCTCCACACTAAGCGGACAAGTGTCGCGCAGTTCGAGCAGCCACTTTCCTACGGCGAGGACGCGGCGCTCGTCATCGGTTTGTCGGGGCTCGCCGAGGGCTATCTTCGGGGCCTCGCCGAGGTTGGTGACGGCCGCATCAGGGTCGTCGGTCTTCTTGGTCAGATCGAACGGCAGGTCGGGCGGACTTTCGGCGGCGTTCCCGTGCTTGGGACGCTCGATCAGTTGACCGACCTCATCGCGGCGCTCGCCAACCATGGCATCGAGATCAATCGATTGATCATTGCCATTCCGCGCTCCGAGCTTCCGCTCTCCATTCAGGAGGCCGTGGCAAGGGTTGGAAACGCGAACTACTTGGTCGAGGCCCTCGGCTTGGACCAACCGCGCGACGCGGATAGTGCTCCGTCGCGTGAACTCTTGTTCGATATTCCCGAGCCGTCGATCGTCGCCAATTCGCGTCGTACCTTTTGGGCGCTCAAGCGCGCGTTCGACGTCGTTCTCGCAGGCACCCTGCTTGTCATGCTCATGCCAGTGATGGCGGTCGTCGCCGTCGCCGTGGCATTCGCCATCGGCCGCCCAGTCATCTTTTGGCAAGAACGGCCAGGTCTTGGCGGTCGCTCAATCAAACTGATCAAGTTCCGCACCATGGCGCCGGCCACACTGGCCAACCTTCACCTTCCTGATGAAGCACGACTTTCGCGGTTCGGAACGTTCCTGCGTCGCACACGCCTGGACGAGTTGCCCCAGCTCATCAACATCCTGAGGGGCGATATGTCGTTCGTCGGGCCGCGGCCGCTCCTGCCCCGTGATCAACCTGCGGCCTATCGGGCACGCCTTCTGGTTCGCCCCGGGCTCACCGGCTGGGCCCAGGTGGTCGGTGGGCGTACGATCTCAGCCGAAGACAAGGCGGCCCTCGATATCTGGTACGTCCAAAACGCGACTTTACTGCTGGACTTCGAAATCCTCGGACGCACGGCCTTCATGCTCATTCGCGGCGATGCAGTGATCGAACGGCACGTCCGCCAAGCGTGGCAAGAACTGACGGATGCCGGCATCCTTGCCGGTCGCAGAACAGAGCCGCAGTAGCGACACCTACTGGCTTGTCTTCGCCTAGCTTCGATGTGAATGCAGAACGAGCGTCGATGAAGCTTGATTGCGAGCCGTACCCGCAACGAGATTGCGCACCCTTCGCCCTCTGGGAGCGGAGGCGCCCGTGCGCCCCCGTCCAGCGCGTCTCAATCTCTCAAAATGCGGACAGCAGCGCGGGTCGTCACGGCGTCCGCACCCACTGATGCGACGGCGCCGGTCACTCCCGTCACGAAGTCGAGGAACTTGAAGATTTCGACCTTGTCGGCGTTCGTGACGTAAATGATGTCCTGGTTCTGCATGAAGAAGGTTCGGGCGACGAAGAAGCTCGCCGGATCTCGGAAGTTCGCCCGATATACGGTGGGGATGATCCGCTGGCCGCGCGGGAACTTCGAAAGGTCGACCGGCATCTTTTCGAGACGCTCGCGCGCCTCGCCGCGATAGAGGAGTGTCTGGCGGGGATCCGCTCTGTTGTCCAGCAGACCGCCGGCTTTGCCGACGGCTTCCGCGAGGTTGAGGCGTTCCTGTTCGAACGCAAACTGGCCGGACTGTCCCGTTGCTCCGAAGGCGGTGAAGTACCGCTTCTCCTGGAATACATAGATGATGTCGTCCGGCTGGACGAAGATGTTTTCGCGATCGTTTTTTACGAGATTGAGGAAGTAGGTCGTCTCTCGACGGCCATTCCGCTGCAGCGTCACGAAGACTTCGAAGCCGGGATTGATGATGCCGGAGGCTCTCGACAGCACGTCGAGAATTCGATCGCCCGCAGTACTGATGTTGCTCTTGGCCGGAGCGCCGACCTGCCCGATCACCGTCACTTGCGACGAGTTCTGACTTGTCAGCGCGACGATCGCTTGGGGCTCCAGCGCGCGGTTCGCCAGCCGTCGCTCGATATCGGCTTGAATTTGCGCCAGCGTGCGCCCGCGGGCGAGAATCGCTCCTGCATAAGGGACAGCGATGTTGCCGGCCTGATCGACGGCCTGCGGAGGAAGTTGCACGAAGTTGCCAGGACGCGATCCGGCGTCCTGGGGTACGAAAAGACCACCGGCGCCCGATTCGAAGATCGTGACCTGAACGGTGTCGCCAACACCGACCACAATCTCAGGTGGCGCTCGCCGCCCAGTTCCAAAGGTACGGAAAAACGATCCCGGACCATAGTCGGCCAGAACCGCAACGATCGGCTGCGAAAGATCGACGAGCACATAATCGAAGGCCGGGCGCTTGACCTCATCGGTCGTTGCGGCAGCCTCGCGCTCGATTGCGCGTGACGCCGGGCCATCGCCCGGCAGCATGGAGCAACCAGCCAGCAGTCCGGAGGTTCCGGTCACCAAAAGTGTACGGCGAGTCAGCATTGGGCGCCCAAAATGTGTGTTCTGGGCACAACTGTAGACCTCTCCGTCCGTACGCGCTATATTCGTGTACGTTCTGATTGGTGGTCAATGATCAATTGCGGCAGTGCGTGGCTACTCAGCCACATACATTCCGCAGTTCGAATATGCTCCAGCCACCTCAACAGATGCCGTGGATTGGTGGCTTCGCGTATGTTGGGTGCACTAGTTGAACAGTGGTCAGGCCGGAGGCGCCTCTATAGGCCCTATCCACCGTCCGAGCCGGGCCTCGTGATTTACGTCATCGGTGATATTCACGGTCGAGACGATTGCCTCATTGACGCTCATGCCCGCATCGATCGAGATGCAAACAACCGCGCGCGCGGAAGGCGTGTTCTCGAAATCTACCTCGGCGACCTAGTTGATCGCGGACCGCAATCGGCCGCCGTCGTTGAACGCGTTCTGCGGCGCACCGGCCAGCGGGACATCATTGTCCTCAAGGGCAACCACGAAATTCTGTTTGCCGACTTTTTGCGGGGCGGGGTCGACTACCAGCGATTCAAGAGCTTCGGTGGGAGGGAGACTCTGCTGTCCTATGGTGTCGATCCGGTGGACTTGCGCCGGGGTGGTCAGGCCATCGTGGAGGCTGCTTCCCGCAAGGTTCCGAAGGAACACATCAAACTCTTCGATATCGCGCCGCTGTCGTTCCGGCTCGGCGGCTATCTCTTCGTGCATGCGGGACTGAGGCCCCAAGTTCCTCTGGTGCAGCAAACAGCCGACGATCTGGCCTGGATCCGCGACGACTTTCTGACCTACGACGGCCACTTCGGCGCGATCGTCGTGCACGGGCACACGCCGGTTCCCCGTATCGATTTTCGGCCCAATCGGATCAATGTCGATACAGGGGCCTACGCCACGCGCCGGCTGTCCGTCCTCGTAATCGACGATTTCGGGCCGGCAGAGATCGACTGATCCACCCGTGACTCACGCTTACATTGCGCAGCAGCGCGCGACCTTCCAGGGCTGGGGTCTTCTAACGATCGTCACCTATTCCGCACTGAGCGGCGGTGGCAGCGAGCTGCTGACCCAGTCGATCACGTCGGGCGTCGCCGCCGTGTTCGTCGCCAGCAGTCTACTCGTCGGGCCGTCGCTTGACAGGGACGCGACGTGGCGTGTCGCGCTCCAGGCCTCGGTCGCGGCGATCATCCTTGGTGTTTATGCCGCGATCCAGTCGCTCAGATCATCGCCTTCGGGCTTTGAGCATGCGGCCTGGCCGATGCTTCGAGAGGTTATCGGACCGGTCAGCGGCGCCATGTCGGTCGCGCCCGAGCAAACGTGGTCGGCCATCTCCGCACTGGCTCCGGCGCTGGTGTTCATCGCAGGCCTCGCCGCCACGCAAAGAGACGAGCAGGCCGTGACGTTGCTCAGACGTCTGTGCTACGTCGGCGCGGCCCTTGCGGTCTTCGGGTTCATTGAGCGAATCGTGTGGATGCGTATGCCCCCGGGTGCCGAGGCTGGCCTCGTGAACTCGGCAGTACTGGATTCCACCTTTATCAATCGGAACTCGGCCGGCACGCTGCTTGGCTGTGCGACGGTGTTGTGCGTCGCCTTCCTTAGCCGACACCTCCACAAGATCTTCGCCAGCGACCTCTATCGCTGGATGCGTGGACTGGCGCCGAGCGCCCGCTCGGCCTGCCTCAGTATAGGTGGCTTTGCGGCCCTGGCCGCCGCCAACTTTCTCGGCCTGATGCTAACTCAGTCGCGCGGCGCTGCCGGCGCGACACTCCTCGCACTTCTTCTCTTCTGGGTGCTGGCCGGGCCAACCTGGAAAGGCTCCGTCTCCCTATTGGATCGGGTGCCGGCGCGTCTACGCGGCCTGCTCACCGGCACTATCGTGCTCGGCGCCTTATTCTTCCTGCTCGGTGAGCGCGTGGAGTATCGATTGCTTGCCACGCCGGACTCATCACGGTGGTGTGTCGCCGTCTCGAGCCTTGCAGCTCTGCGCGATAACTGGCCCTTCGGCGCAGGATTCGCAGCGTTCGCCGACGTGTTTCCCGCTTATCGCGATGCCGAGTGTGCCGGCGTCGGAAGCGCCTTCCTCGAGGCCCACAACTCGTTCCTGGAGGGCGCGATCGGGATGGGTGCCGTGTTCGTGGTCGTCTGCGTTCTGGCGTTCGCCATCCTTGTCCATCCGCTCCTGCAAGGGCTCTCCAGACGGCGACGCTATCGGTTCGTTCCAGCGGCGGGCCTCGCCGTTCTTCTGCTGATCGCTACCCACTCGCTGGTCGACTTCTCAATCCAGGTCCCTGGCGTCTCCTACTACGTCGCCGTTCTCCTCGCGGCCTGCATTTCGGTTGCCCTCGGACGGTCCGAGAAGAATGCAAGTGCTTGACCCAAGTACGGCCGCAGCTAAGTTCGATGGTCAGCCGATCACGTCCGACTCTGTCGGGTCCTCGGCGACCTCCCAGTTCTCGCTCGCGTCGTCGCCATCGTTCGGTGCAGCGAGCGCGACCCACGCGAACGCGGCCTCGACGGACTGGCGTGCGATCCAACGGTAAGCCGCGCGCGTCCAAGGCAAGACCCCACCTCTCAAGTTGTCGAGCACGAAATCGCCGCGGTCGGTCCGCACGGTCAGCACCAAATGGCCTTCGCCGGTGGCGGTCATCACCATGGCCAGCGATAAGGCACTCTGCGGAAAGCCTGCCCGCAGCAGTTCCGCACGCTTCTGGACCGCATAATCGTTGCAGTTGCCGCGCGTGACCTCCAGGTCCCAGTCGAAGGCTCCTTTGGTCGGATCGTTCCGAATGCGGCGGTTCACCGACGTGTTGACCGCACCGATGAGGCGCCAGACATCGGGGGTCAGTACGACAACAAGGGCTTCGGAGGCCGACTCGCACTGTTCGGGATACCGTATACAAAATCGATGGTAACCGACGGGTGCCGGCAACCGCCCATACTCCGGGATCGGCGAAGCGCCCAACGGCAACGGATCACGCCGATCGGGCGGTTGCGGCATCATCGCCGATACGGTTGCCGGAGACAGCACGGCGGCGACCGCAAAGGCCACCGATACGAAGGTGTTGATCGCGCGCGACATACAAGCTCCACGAGTTCGCCGGTAGCGAAACACGTTCGCGTCGGCGACCCGTTACGGCGCGCTTGCTCAGTGATTTCCGCGCGTGTCGCCGCGGGACATTGTGAGATTATGGTTACTTGCCTGGACGCGCCTGTCCCGCAGAGGTCCAAGCTCTGTCAGCCAGGCCATCGGCTGCATGGGAGTTAGCCAAATTCGATAACTTCTCGTTGACGCAGGACGGCCCGACCTCTATCAACGTACGAAGATTATTCGTATGCCAAGTATCGGTGGGTGCGCGAGATGCGGTTCAAGTTTGTCGGCACTGTTCTTGTGCTCGCCATCGTTGCCCTAGGGACCGTTACCATGGTCTCTGACCGGGCATCGGCGCAAGGCCGTGGAACTGCTGCCAGTGCTGCTGACGTCAACGCTTTCCGCGCCAATCCGCAGCAGCTTCTAGGCTCCAATCCGCAGCCCGCGCAACTTGCTGCCGCGGTGAAGCGGCTCGTACTTGCGGATCCGTCGCTCGTCGATCTGCTCCTTACGCTCGGCGCGTCTCAGGGTATCACTCCTGCCCAGGCGAGTGCGATCGGTACCGGCATCGGGCAGGCCGCGGCGGAGATCGCTCGCACCGATCCAGCTGCTGCGGAACGCATCACAAGAAGGGTTGCGGCAGCGAGCAACCCGAGCATCGTCGCAGCATTCAATTCGGCCATGGGTCTTCCGCCGACTACGAGCGCTGGCATGCCGGGCTTCGGTGGCGGCGCTGGTGGCCCTGGTAGCGGTGGTGGCGGAGCGTCGGTGGTCGGCGGCGCCACCCCGATGGGTGGGAGTGGTGGGCCTCCCGGTTCGGGTCTCGGCGGCGGCGGCTCGTCTGCGAGCGTCGCGGGTGGTTCACTTGGTGGTGGCGGGTCCGTGTCCTACTCCGCGAGCCCGCGCTGACGGTGACTTGAGAACTGCCGATGGCGAACGTGGCCCGGCGCTATACCTCCAACGATGCGCCAACGCGCCATGATGCAGTATTCTCAGCCGCCACGTGTTGATGATCACGGCAGCGGGTTGCCGAACGATGGCAGCCTTAGCGATCGGATCGACCTCGAAGCGCTGTTTGCTGCAGCGCGCAGGCAAGCCCTCATCGTGATCCTTGCGGTCTCTGCCTCTTGCGCTGTCGGTGTCGCATACCTCGTCTCCGCCGCTCCATACTTCACTGCGACGACGACCATCCTGATCGATAGCAAGAAGAACCAGGACCAGATCATCGGATCGATGATCGCGGAAGCTGCCTACGATCCGGGCGCCATCGAAAGTCAAGTCGAAATCATCCGCTCCGAAAGCGTTGCACTTGCTGTCGTCAAGGCCCTGGATCTCGACAAGGACCCGGAGTTCATCGGAGAGGCGACCGTCGCTCAACAAGGCATCCGTTTTGCCATGTCACTGCTCAATCCACGTTCCTGGTTCGGCTCTGACGAGGTGACACATGCGAGCGAAGCCGAAGCGCGCCAGCGTCGCGCCGCTCAGGAACTGCTCCAGAACATGGACGTGCGGCGGGTCGGACGCAGTTACGTGCTCGCCTTGTCGTACCAGAGTCGGAATCCAAGCAAGGCCGCGCAGATCGCGAATGCTTATGCGAATGCCTATTTCGCCGACCAGATGAATTCGCGCTACGAAATCATTCGGCGAGCGAGCGGATGGTTGCAGGATCGGATCGAAGAACTTCGCAGCAGTTCGATCCGGGCTGACCTCGCCATCCAGCGGTTCAAGGCCGAGAAAGGAATTATCTCGATTGCCGGTAACTCCGGCGACTCCACGACGTTGATGGACCAGCAATTGGCGGAAGCGTCGACCCAGCTGACTGTCGCGCGTGGCGAGACGGCGAAGGCCGAGGCGCGGGTCAAATTGATCGAAGATTTGCTCCGCTCTGGAAGCGTCGATGCAGCTGTGACCGAGTCGCTCGGCAACCCGGTCATCAATGACATGCGAACAAAGTATCTGCGGGCGTCCAAGACCGCGGCCGAGTTCGCGGCGCGCGTCGGGGCAAACCACTACCAAGTGCTCAGTCTCCAGAACGAAATGGTGCAGTACGAGCGGCTGATCCGCGAAGAGCTGTTGCGGATCGGACAAACGTACAAAGCTGAGCTTGAGATTGCGCGGGACAAAGAGAAAAGTCTCGGCGAGGCAATGACGGCGCTCATCGGCAGCCAAGCCGTCTCCAACGATGCCATGGTGCAGCTGCGCGAACTCCAGCGCGAGTCCGACTCTTACAAGGGGCTCTACCAAGCATTCCTGCAGCGGTATCAAGACGCCACCCACCGCGAGAGCTTTCCAACAATGGAGGCGCGGGTCATCACGCCAGCATCGGCACCGTTCTTGCCAAGCTCGCCCCGGCCGCTACGCGTGATGCTGGTTGCCGGGCTCCTCGGGTTGATGATCGGTGGCAGTATCGGCTGGCTGCGAGAGCGTCACGACCGCGTGTTCCGCGTCGCCTCGCAGGTGCGCGACGAGTTGGGGCTCGAAGTTCTCGGCATGGTACCCGAAGTCGACGATCTCGGACCGGAGTCTCTTCCGGAGGGCCCCTTCGCTGCCAACCACGTCCGAGCATCGTCTCCCCTGCAGAACTACGCCGTGGTCGAGCCGCTGACGAGCTTCGCCGAGACGCTCCGTAGGACGAAGGTGGAAGTGGACCTGACAGTGAGCCGCGCGGCCACCAAGCGGGTCGGCTTCGTTTCCGTGCTTCCCGGAGAGGGCAAGTCGACGCTGTCGAAGAACTTCGCGAGCCTTGTCGCCTTCCAGGGCGCCCGTACCCTGCTCGTCGACGCGGACCTGCGTAATCCTGGGCTGACGCGGGCTGTCGCAGCACACGCGACGGTCGGGCTCATCGAGGTGCTGAAAGGCGAGGTGCCACTGAACCATGCCATCCTCAATGAACCGATGAGTGGCCTGGATGTCTTGCCAGCCGTCGTCAAGAGGCGCGTGTGGCACAGCGCCGAACTGCTCGCCTCAAAGGAGATGGACGCGCTTATCGCCGAGTGTGAGCAGCAGTACGACTACATCGTGTTCGACTTACCGCCGATTGGACCCGTCATCGACGTTCGTGCGGCGGCTCGACAGTTCGACGCGCTCGTGTTCGTCGTCGAGTGGGGTAAGACACCGCGCTCTCTCGTCGAGACGGCCCTCAGGGACGACCGCATGCTTTACGAGCGCTGCGTCGGTGTCGTGCTCAACCGAGTCGATGGAAACAAGCTGAAACTTTACGACCACTACGGTGCCAAGACTTATTACTACGGCAAGTACAGCAACTACTATCTGGACGCCAAGCAGCGGCGGGCAGAGTCCGTGTGACGGTCGATGTGAATGACCCACGTGCGAGACCACTACGCCGTTGGTCCGCCCGCGGATGGTTGCTCGTGGCAACCACGCTGGTAGCGTGTGGCCTTGTGTTCTGGTCCGCTTTCACCACGGTTCGGGCCCTCGTTGTTGCGGCCGACGTCGTTACGATCGCTCAGATGCTGGAGCGACGCACCGAGAAGTCGCCCGCCATCGACCCGGATCTGCTCGACAAAATCGCCAAGGACCAAAACGTCGACGGACTGGCGGATTCTTGCTTCGGCGTCATCTCAAGGGCCGTACTGACCTATCGTATCGCGCGCTTCGATCAGGCTGGCGACGATCCCCGCGTGAAAGACGAGCGGCTTGCGGATGTCGAACGCGCAGCGATCGCCGTGCTGCGTTGCCAGCCGCTCGACGGAAACGCCTGGCTGATCCTTGGGCGCATCGCCGACACGAAGGGCAAGCCGCCCGAGGAGGTCGATCGCCTGCTGCGTCGGTCCTTCTGGCTCGCCCCGGCCGAAGGCTGGATCATCCGGAATCGGTTCCTCGCTCTCGCGCCGCGGATCGAAAAGGGACAGACTGCCTTGGCTTCCGAGTTCGCGCTGGATGTGATGCGGATCGTGAGGCACTTTCCGATCCGGGACGTCAGCGAACTCTACGTGGCGCAGGGGCCCAAGGTCAGGGAGATCATGGCCCGCGAGATCTTCCGACTTCGCGAGCGGCGGCGCGATCCAATCGTTCGGACGATCGATCAGCTCGGCGTGACGGTGCGAAAGCCGAGCGAACCCTAGCGCCCGATCCGCGCGCCGTCGCCGGCACGCGCATACATCGGGCAGGGTGTTTTTCACACCTCAGATCTGGAACCGCGTCGGCAGCACGACCGCCATCACACGACTGACGGCGCGATCAACAGTCAGGGAGAAGCCCGACCTCTCTTCGCCTGTGATGGGCCGTGTCCGCTCGGCAACGATCGACGCGAGCGTCGCCTTATCGCTCTCGTCGACGCCCGACAAGTGTGCGTGCGCGGCGATCGCATCATAATCACGCCGCCAGAGAGCGGAGACGAAGGCGAGTGGTCCGAACACTTCCTTTTGCATCAGAACGGCGCGATGGCCTTCTGCCGACGCGGTCTGCTTTGTGAAGACCTCGTAGTAGGCGCTCCAATGACGGCCCGGTTGCATGTGGTGCTCGACGTGGTAGTCGCTACCCATGTGGCCGTGCTCGTGGCCGACGAAGTCGACCGAATTACCGTGGACATCGTGGACGTCATCCGGATCGACGAGGCCGTGCTGCCAGAAGGAGATCAGAGAGAAAACGTTGCCGCCGATGAAGCGAGAGACCAGGAGGACAACCGCAGCGAGCGGATTGAAGAGCGCGACGAGGGCCAAGAAGCCGTACCAAATGAGAAAGCCGCGGGCGAGTTCGCGCATTTGCCGCGTTTTGCCCTTCGCCACGAGGTAAGGGAACACCTTGTAACCGGCGATCAAGTCCAGGCCCTGCTCGAGCGCGTGGCGCGAGAAGTCCACGAAGCTCGTGCGATCATAGGGCGTCGTCGTCTGGCTATCGAGCGGACCATTGTCTTCGACGTGGTGGATGTAGACGTGCTGGATGCGACCGTAATGAGGAGCTCGGGCCAGCATCAGCTGATGCGGATACTCGAAATAGAACTGCAGCGCGCGAAGCATGCGGCGAACCCGGCCGCTGCTGCCGATCTTCGGCTGGAAGATGCGCGTGTGGACGTTGATGTGGTCGACGAGTTCATGCGGGAACTGACCGATCAGCAGCGCGACGGAATAGGCGGCGATGACGAAGTAGTTCACCGTGGACGGCAGCAGCAGGAGAACCGTCAGCGGCAGGACAGCGAGGGTGTTGGCTACCCAAACCCGGGTGAAGATCGCGTCGATCGGATGATGCAGGTGGGGCGAGATCAGCCGTTCGACCGCGCGCTCTTGGATCGACTGCTTCAGCCCGGCGAAGGTCGCGGGGAAGTCGGTGGCGACGATGTAGCAGCGCGCGAACAAACCGACCGAAAGCCAGAGAACAACTTCGAGACCAATGTCGTGGATTCTCGTGTAATCCGGGAAGAAACCGGAGATCGTCTGCGTGGCCGCCGCCATCGCGGCAGAGGCCCCGGTCAGCCAGATCAGGGGTGCCCGCTCGATCACGTGGCGCGGTAGTATGAAACCGATCAGCCAACCGCAGCCGGCCACGACCCAATAGAGCCAGGCACACGCGAGGAAGAAATAGCCCGACAAGGTGGTGGCGAGGATCGTCACGGCGCCACGTACGACCGACGGGGTCGCTGGCGCTGCTGGGTGATCGTTCGCGATGCTGGGAGCGGCTGAGGTCACGGCACTCGGTCCTCTTCGTGTGGCGGATGGTCCGTTGGACCACGCCGGATCGATCGCCGCTGTTCCTCCCGGGACAAGACCGATGCTTTATCGCGCCGCGTCGTCACGGTGCGGCCGCTCGCACCACCAGTCGTCGAGCTTCATGATTTGAGCGACCGATTGCGTGACGGCGGAGCGGACGGGCTCAGGCGGCATCGGCATCGCCCAGCGATCGACGAACCACATGTCCGTCAGCGCTGTTCTTTGCTCGCGCACGAGATCCGCGAGGATCGCGCCGTTCGTGTGGGTCATGGCGACCCCGTGACCCGTGCAGCCCACCGAGTAGACGGCATCGCCGCCGCGCAGGGTTCCGATGGCCGGCGTGAAATCAGCCGTCATCGAGAAGGCACCGCCCCACCGATGCGCGACGCGGACCGGCCCCAGCTGCGGGAACGTTTTGCCGATGAAGTCTTCGAGGTGCGCCCACGCCTGCGGGGACGCGTCGTAATCCATCCGGCGACCGAACGGGAGCACGCCCGGCCCGCCGCCGACGATCAAGCGATCGTCCGGGGTGAGACGGTAGTAGTGCATGAAGTTCCGCCCGTCCTCCACGCCCTCCCGCCCAGCCCAGCCGAGGCGTGCGATTTGCTCGCCGGACAGCCGCTCGGTGACGATGACATAGGTGAAGGCCGGCATCTGCTTCAGGCGCAGTCCCGGCAGCAGATGTGAGTATCCGTTGGTGGCGTAGACGACCTTGCGGGCCGTGACCGTCAAACCCGATGACAGCGCGATCGCGAAACGCCCGCCGACGCGGCGCACTTTGGCAACCCGTGCCTCTTCGAAAATGCGTGCACCCAGCCGGTCGATGAGCTTGGCGAGCCCCGTTACCCACTTCAGGGGATTGAGACTACCGCAAGCCGGTTCCCACCACGCGCCGCGATACGCCGGCGCATCGATCCTCTTTGCAAGTTCATGACGATCGATCCAGGTGATGCCGGAGACGCCCGCGGCCTGCATCGTGTCGACCTCATCGCGAATGCGGCGCTCGTAGGCTGGCGATGTCGCGACCTTCAGGAAGCCGTTGCGAGTGAAGTCGCAGGCGATGTCGTGTTCGCGGACGGTCGCTTCGAGGCCATCGATCGCACGTTCCATGAACTCGTGCGCTTCCTTCAAGCGGCGGGCACCATGCAGCGCTTTGACGAGTGGGACGGAAGCACCGAACAGGGTCATGACGAAGCCGGCATTGCGTCCGCTCGCGCCGTAACCGATGTGTTCCGCCTCGAGAACGGCCACGCCGAGCGCCGGTTGGGCGCGCTTTAGAAAGTACGCGGTGGAAAGACCGGTGTACCCGCCGCCGATGATAGCAACATCGACGGAGAGATCGCCCTCGATGCGGGCATAGCGCGGCCGCACGCCGAGGGTGGTTGGCCAGTAGCCGGCCGGCTGGGGTGGAAATGCGGCGTCACGCGCGGCGCGGAACATGTGGTTCGACCCGGTTTCGGCGCATTCCAGCATGGCGCAACTCTTTCCTCCAGCGTCGTCGGCCGAGAGCCTCAGACGGCAATGGCCAACTGGCAGCCGATGGGGGCGTGGTTCGCCGGCGCGGACTTGCGCGGCGCGGGGACGGGCCGCTCCGTCAGGTCGCGGACGAAGGCCACCGTGCGATCGACGACGACGTGGCGCTGCCGATCGATCGTGACGTTGTGATAGCTGTCCGTCAGAGCGACGACCTCGACCGGCCCGCCAAGGTGGCGCTGCAGGTACCAGCTGTTGTCGATGCTCGCGACGTCGTCCTCACGCGGATGGAGGATGAGGGTCGGCTGCTTTATCGACGGGATCTTCGCCTTGAGGTGCGTGACAAGTCGGCGGTGCTCGTAGAGGGCCCCACCGGGAGTGTGTGTGAGACCCGCGTTCTGCTGGTCGCCACCGAACAGAGCGTCGGCGAAGAACTTGCGGATGCGGTCGTCCTTGATGCCGTGCGGGAAGTGGTCCGGGAATTTCATCATGTTGGCGATGGCCTTGAAGCGCACGAGCCTGAACAGTGGCGTGTACCACGGTGTGTTCCAGCCGTTCGCCCATAGGGTGGGAGCGAGCAGCGCGAGGCCGTGAACGTTCTCCGGGTGCTCGGCTGCGAGCAACAGGCTCAACACCGCTCCGGTCGACAAGCCGCCGACGATGATACGATCACACGTCGTGCGCAGTTCGGCGAGCGCGGTGCGTGCGCTCTGGTACCAGTCCTGCCAGGTGGCGGCCTTCAGGTCTGCGATCGATCCGCAATGGCCGGCGAGCTGCGGGCAAATCACCGTGTGGCCGGCGCGGGCGAGGCCGTTGGCGACGTAGCGCATTTCGCTCGGCGTGCCGCATAGGCCGTGCATCAGGAGCACGCCCGTTCGACCGCCAGCAATGCGGTAGCTGTGATCCTTCTTGCCGGGTGAGATGGCAACCACGTCTGCGCGGGTGATGTCGAGCGAGCCAGTCATGACGCTTCATCCCGAGTTGAAGTCCATGCCGGCCAACGTGGCCTATTCCTCCGTTCTCTTCTGTTCCAGTTGGAACAATGACGGCCGCGGGTTGACCCTTTTTGTGGATCTTTCGGGATTCTGTCCTGTCACTTGCGGAACAGACTTCTTGAGACCAGGGCATCCGACCGCGCCGGATGCCCCGCTCTTCGTTCAGTGGTGGCCGTGCCCACCGGCAGCGTTGGCACCGATGGGCGCAACGTCGAATTCCAACGAGACGGTGCCTGCCTTCTCGAAGACGAGAGTGCCGCGGACCGGTGCGCCCATGGCGATCGCCGAGGCGAGCCCCATGAACATGACGTGGTAGCTGCCGGGCTTCAGCTCGACGGTTTCGCCCGGCTTGATCTCGAGCCCCTGACTCAGCTGACGCATGCGCATGATGCCGTCGGTCATCGCCATCTCGTGGATCTCCACGCGCTCGGCACCGACGAGGCTGCCGCCGACGATGCGATCGGGCTCACGGCCCGTATTGGTGATCTTGACGTACCCACCGGCGACACGGGCGCCCGGCGGAGTGGCTCGCGTCCACGGCGCCTCGATGACGAGATTACCGGCGGTATAGCGCCGAGCGGCAGCCGCCTTGTCGGCGGCCGCCGCGACAAGACGCACGGCAGGTGCGGGAGATTTCAGTGTGTCGGCCCGCTGCCCCGGTGCTGGCACCTCGACCCAGCGGTGCTCGCCGGTCTCACAGGTCTGCACGACGGGGAAGTAGAGAAGTGTATCGGCCGAGAGCCCCGGCGCGATCGAGGTGGCGGCAACGAACTCGTCATAATGCTCGTCCAGGAGCCGGCCGCCGGACCAGATGACCTGCTTCACGCCTTCGCTCAATTTGCGACCGTGGCTCAGTTCATAGGTGCGCTCGTAGGACCCACGGACAGTCTCGAGCGTCCAGCCGGCCTTCGGCATCGGGCGGACGGAGACGACGCCCTCGGGGATGGTCAGGACCACGCGTGTTGTCGGCGCCTTCTCACAGCCGTGGCCGATGCGGACGACCGCTTTGTACGACGTGCCGATTGTGGCGTTTGGCTGTTCCAATGTAGCGTGCGCCAGCGCATTGGAGGCCGGCAGGGCGGCCACGCATGCGACGAGCGCAAGCGCTCTCTTCAGCATCAGAAACGAGGTCATCGAAATTTCCTTCGAGGTCAAACCACGCGCGATCCGGCGTCGCGTCCGCGCGAGATGGCGGACGGCACACGGGCTGTGGCCATCGATTGGAGTCCAGCCGCTACGACGCTCGGGCTTGGATCGGCAAGAGCGGACAGCGGCGCCATGATTGGGACGTCTCCGCGGGCCAGCGCGGGCGGCTGCGAAAGGCAGCACGTCTGGAGCGGCCGCGGCGGATCAGACGCTGGCGGGTGGTCCCCGCGGTGGAGGCTGGCGGCCGGCCGCTCGTTCGATGATCACGTCGACGAACCGCCGCATTCGGACGGTTTCGACTTCGACCTGTCCGATCACGGCGACAGCTGGCGGTGCGATGGCCAGGGCCCCCGTCACGCCCATGCAGTCCGGACACTTCTGTCCGGTCGCGGGCAGCGGAACGAAAGGAATCTCGATCTGGCTGCTCTCGCCGCTGTTATGGCAGATCGTGGCGAGAGCTGAGACGAGGCCGGTGTGCTGAAGCTTCGCCGCAATTTCCATCGGCGCGTGGCGCACGACCCCGTAAGCGTGCAGCAGCACGCCCATCAAAGCCGCAACGGTCGCCAGTCTCCGGAGCACGGTCACCTCTCCCTTGGCGCAAGCTAGCCGAAGCGTCCGTTCCACGAAAGGGGGAACGCGATAGGCTGGCTGCGGAGCAGACGAGATGCTACACGAATAGAGCAGCCCGCGCTCTTCGCTGATTTGTCCGATTGCCGATCAAGCGATCGACCCGAGTATCCGAAACGCGTCGGCCTCGGGATCCATCGTCGACGTGGTCGCCGCCCACAGGGCGCACGTCGTTCCGCGCCGGCCGTAGACGGCGATGCGACTACCCGGACCTCCGCCCGCGTGCCCGGCGTGCGGATGGGGTGATGTTGCTGCGAGGACCATGAGGCCCAACCCGTATGCCGGGTCGGGATGCAATTTGGAGCGGAATTGTGGAAGTGGCATTGCGTCTTGCATGCGCTTCAGCATAGCCGCGCCGAGGAGTTCGCCTGCGAGGAGCCGGTGAAGGAACAGCGCGGCGTCCGCCACCGTGCCGACGACCAAGCCGTGATAGACCCAGCCGGGGTGGTAGCCTGTGACATCGCCCATGCACACGTCGGCCAGATCTTCCGGTGTGTTGGCCAAGCGGGCTGTCGCCAGATTGGAAGGCTCGAAGACGAGATCGCTCAGGGCATCGCCCAGCGAACGGTTGGTCGCCGTTTCGATCAGCCGCGCCACCAGATGATAGCCGATGTTCGAATAACCCCACCCGCGGCCCGGTTCGTATCGCAGGCGGTCGGCATCTGCGGCGGCCCATAGTCGTTCGATGGGCCATGGCAGTTGCCTGGCTGCGACCGCGGCGTGGTAGGTCGGTAGATCTCCATAGTCCGGAAGACCGCCTTGGTGACCCAGAAGCTGCGCGGGCGTATACGGCTTGCCGTTGACGGACGTATCAAGGTCCATCTTGCCCTGCTCGGCGAGCCGCAGCGCCGCGATGGCCAGCACGGTCTTTGTGAAACTCCACCACGGTACGCGTGCCGTGACGCCGCTCGCGACCATGCTGCCGTCTTCGCGAACGAGGGCCGTCGCCTCCATGCGGAACCTCCGGCTGCGGTGCCGCTATCCTCGTTACTCCGCGAGCTCGCGCATGACCTTGATGAGGTCCGATTTGCCCTCGAAGCCGATGCCAGGAAGTTCAGGCATGATGATGTGGCTGTTCTCTACCTTCACACCGTCGGGGAACCCGCCGTAAGGCTGGAACAGGTCCGGATAACTTTCGTTCCCGCCGAGCCCGAGTCCGGCCGCGATGTTGAGCGACATCTGATGACCGCCGTGCGGGATGCAGCGAGCGGGCGACCACCCCGCCTGATGGAGCACGTCGAGCGTCCGTAGGTATTCGACGAGCCCGTAGGACAGTGCGCAGTCGAACTGGAGCCAGTCGCGATCGGGCCGCATACCGCCGTAGCGAAGCAGATTGCGCGCGTCCTGGTGGGAGAACAGATTCTCACCGGTCGCCATGGGACCAGGATAGAACTCCACGAGCGCCGCCTGCAGTGCATAGTCGAGCGGATCGCCGGCCTCCTCGTACCAGAACAGCGGGTACTGTCGCAGCATCTTGGCGTAGGCAATCGCGGTCTCGAGATCGAAACGTCCGTTGGCGTCGACGGCGAGCTTCCCGTTCGATCCGATTTCGGCCAGCACGGCCTCGATGCGCCGCTGGTCGTCACCGATAGGTGCGCCACCGATCTTCATCTTCACGACCGTGTAGCCGCGATCGAGGTAGCTGCGCATTTCGGCGCGCAGCGCGCGATCGTCCTTTCCCGGATAATAATAGCCGCCCGCTGCGTAGACGAACACGCGCGGATCGGCCCTCCGGCCGTTCTGCTCGGCGAGCATGCGGAACAGCGGCTTGCCGGCGATTTTGGCCGTCGCATCCCAGATGGCCATGTCGAGCGTGCCGACGGCGACGGAGCGCTCGCCGTGGCCGCCGGGCTTCTCATTGGTCATCATCGCCGCCCACAGTTTGTGCGGGTCGAGGTTGTCGCCGGCTTCATTCAGCACCGACCGGGGATCAGCTTCCAGAAGACGATTGCGGAAGCGCTCACGGATGAGGCCGCCCTGGCCGTAGCGGCCGTTCGAATTGAAGCCATAGCCGACGACGCGCCGGCCATCTCTCACGACATCCGTGACCACGGCGACGAGGCTCGCGGTCATCTTCGTGAAGTCGATGTACGCGTTGCGGATAGGCGACGAGATCGGCTTGGTGACCTCGCAGATGTCGACGATGCGCATGGGATGGCTCTCAGAGGGCTAGGTTCTGCACCGTGGATTGGAGACGAGGCCGCCTTCAACGACTTTCGATCTCGCCTTCAGGGCAGGCTCCGCACTTTCAACACCGTTGTGCGGTGCGGGCCATCCCAGACGATTAGCTTCCGCTCCTTCATGATGGCAATCCGCTGCAGCCTGACTCTTCGGGCGACGGATCCGGCCAAACGATCAAGTCGGGAAACAACGAGCGGAAGGAACGTCGGAAAATCGGACATCAAGTTTGCGTTGCCGTTGGCATAGAGCACCAGTTCGACGCTGCCCGTTAGGTAAGGTAGCTCCCACTTTCGGCGGACTGCCCTTAGAACATCAGACGTCAGATCGCGATCGGCTCTGCGTCCCCGCTCCTGTCGGCCACCATCACGTATTCCTCCTCTGTAACGACCGCCGAATGCTCCGAGAGGCGTAGCCCGTCCCGATCGCTCCGAGCAGGTCATTTCCCTTTGGTCAAGCGGTGAGGTGGCTTCTGTGATTTCGATACCCATCATGCTTCCGCCAGCGCTCCCTACGAAGTCCGGCGTCTCGCTCTTGGACAGCCTCAGCGGATAAGAAAGCAGTCCAGCGTCAGCGAGGGTGAAGAGGTATCTACGCAGCACGTAGAGCTCTTCTTCCAATCCGTTACTCGCGCGTTTGCGGGCCGTACGGGATGGGAAGTGGGAGAGGTCAAGGCCTCGCTCGCCAAAAGCCTTATGAAGCGAAGATGAGTCCCACGCTTCGAGCCTAAAGATAGCCGACATTATCGTCACGCCCGCAATAGGACGCAAATACAGCAACGCGATCTTCAATCATGAAAATGGCGCACCGGGCAGGATTCGAACCCACGACCCCCAGATTCGTAGTCAATAAAACCAAGCATTCGTGGCCCCTTCCGAGTCGCTACAACTTTGTTTTCTCTGTCTATCTACTTCAGACGACATGGTATGATGTCCCTTGAAATCCTGCTTCGTCAAGGCAAGGTCATTACAAGGGGCCTCTATACTATGCGCCGGAAGATTACTTCCCGTTGCTTGGAGTCTTTGCAGCGTCATGTACGGAAAACTCGCCGAAACGTCTACGTGTGGGACACCGAACTCGTCGGCTTCGGGGCGTACGTTTCGAAGACCGGCCGCGTTTCCTGGCTTGTTCAACGATGGGTTGGAGGAAGAGGTGGGAAGGCAGTTCGGTACACCATCGACCGAGGATCCCTACTCCCACTCGACGAGGCGCGACAGCGAGCAGTGGTCCATCTGGGTGAGATCGGCACAGGGATTGATCCAGTCGATCGGAGACGTCGCCAGCGCAAAGCCATCAATGACGAAATCAACGGTATCCGAGTAGGAGACGCCGTAGCGAAGTTTATTCAGCGCAAGTCGACCGGCAACCGCTACTGGGCCGATGTGACCCGCCTGTTTGACAACACGATCGTCCCGGCACTCGGAAAGGACACGCTGCTTTCCCGGGTCACCAAGGTACAGGTCCGAGACTTGATCGAAGCGAAGCAGGACGCAGGCTCCCATGGATCTGCTCGCAACATCTACGCTGCCATTCGACCCTTCTTCGCGTGGTGCGTGCAGAGGGACCTATTGGCAGTGTCCCCAATCACCGGGATCGAACCGCCAAAGCCCCTAGCGTCCCGGGATCGGATCCTGTCCCGAGAGGAATTAGCCGCGCTGTGGCTGTCAACGAATGAGCTGTCCGACCCCTTCGGCCATTTCTACAGGCTGCTCATCCTGACGGGACAGCGGCGTGAGGAGGTTGGGGGGATGCTGGATAGCGAGCTGAAGTTGTCTGACAGGCTTTGGATCATCCCAGCAGCAAGAACGAAGAACGGCAGAGAACACACTGTCCACCTCAGTGACCAAGCTATGGACGTGTTGGCGACTGTACCCCGGGTGGCTGGCAGCCCTTACGTCTTCTCCACGACCGGCAAGAACCCGATCAGCGGTCACTCGAAGATCAAGACCCGGCTAGATACACTGATGACTGAGCGCCTTGGCGGAAGACTGAAGCCGTGGAAGACCCACGATATAAGGCGGACAATGACGTCAGGGTTGGCGGAGTTGGGGGTCTCGACTGACGTTGCCGATCGCATCTTGAACCACGTTTCTGGCTCGTCGCGAGATGGCGTGAAGGGCGTGTACCAGAGGTATGAATTTATGCCGGAGCGCAAACGTGCCATTGAACTTTGGGGAGACCACGTCCAGCGCCTTGTGAGCCATGAGATGGGCAGCCGAGTCGTCAAGCTGCGCGCATAACAATTCCTCTAGTTTCGGACTTCTTCTCTTGCCAAACTCCGTTGGCTGTATTATATGTTTATCTGATAGGGTTGCTGTTGTTGTTGCCTAGTTTTGAAGGTCATAGTCATTGACTCGTGCCAGCGTCCTAGCCTGGGGACAGCCTTGCCCAGGTTTCTTCGCAGACCCCGTCTGCAGCGCCTAGCGAACGCACTTACGGGGCTGTCGGCTGCCATAGCTCAGAATCCAAACAACTGAGACGAACGCCCAAACGACCCTAATCAGGTTGTGTGTCCGGGGGTATCCGTGCTGAGCGGAGGGCAACCGTGGAACTGATGTTTGAATACGCGGAGTAGATGCGCACGTCGTTCGGGTGGTTGGTGAAGCTGCTGCAAAGGTGGAATCAAAAAGCTCGGGTGTAGGACGGAAGGTCAAGCTGAAAAATTGCTGGTCTAGGCGATCACAGCAAGCGCCTTACATTCTGCCAACTGATTTTGTTAGTGCATCGTGAATCAAATCGATTCAGACTCCTGCATGTCCGGTCGAATGACTGGGCGGGGACCGAAGGTGCTTGGAACACCGACGATCCCCTTGATCCTCCCCATCTATGGAATGGAGAAGACCCAATGCAGGTCGGTAGCACGAGTCTGCCTATCGTCGTAGCCCAGAGTTCAGCTGTTGCCTTAGTCGTGGCGTCGGCTGGTTTTGGAGCGTTGTTCGCCTACAAGGTCGGTATCGAGCACAGCATCTTGCTGGCGGGGCTGTCAGTCTTAATGGCTGTTGCCCTTGAGGCTGTGAAACCACTCGCCATCGCTCAAGCCCTGTAGTTCCGTTCTGCTTGCCGGTCGATGGCTCTCGGGCTGCTGGGAATGGTGGCTGTTGCGTACTCACTCACGTCAGAGCTGTCGCTAGTGGCTACGTCGCGTGCTGACATCACAGCTCAAAGGGTTACAGAAGCCCAAGCGGCTCGCTCCTTCAGTGAGGCCCGGGAGAGGGTGACACGGGAGCTGGCCTCTCTTGGGATGACTCGACCCACTAGGGAGATCACCCAGGACCTGCAACCTTACGCCTCGCGGGATTGCGAGAACGCAAGGGTTGGCTCTTTGTGTGCTCGGGTAGTCCTGCCACTGAGGGCTGAGTTAGCCAGAGCAGAGCGACGGGAGGCCTTAGAGGTCGAGCTAAATCGGCTGAACCAGGGTGGTGGTTCACGTGGTTCATCGGGTGTCTCCGACCCTGCTAGTCAAGCCTTGGCTGCTTACCTCACAGCAGTGGGGTTCAGCCTCAATGCAGAGCGGATTGGTCAGTGGTTGATCCTCGTTCCGGTCCTGGCCCTAGAGCTTGGTTCAGCGTTGGCCCTGGTGCTGGTTCAGGCCCTGAGACGGGAGGAATCCCCGGTGGTTCTGGAGCCACGTCAGACGGTTCAACCCGACGGATAGCGGGAGAAGGTCTCGGCAGCCCTGGTGAACCACCTCAAGAACCACGGGGGAGTGATCGAAGAAAGTGAGCGTACTCTGGCCAAGCGTCTTGGAGCCGATCGTTCCACCGGACGGAGAGCGATGCACGGGCTGGCGGCTATGGGAATAATTGCCTTTGCTGCTTCGAAGAGCGGTACCGCTATGCGTCTCGTCAGCTAGCAGGACCACCGGGGGTGGCGGTGTCTCAAAAGGTGTCGCCTCCTCCGTCTAGTTCTTCCATCGTTCATTGGACCGCATGCTGGGTCACTTATCCGGGTAATCCCGGTACGGCGTAAGGGGTGTGCACCAGCATTACAAGTTCATGGCCAAGAGGACGCAAGACGTTTGTGGGTTGACGGAAGGTACGATAGATCGCATCTAGGATTTTTGTGGCGAGATTTTTCGGTCACTTCCTATGTCCTCCTGCGGCATATTGTCACTCTACTGATTATTTTCTTGACTTTTGCGGAGGATGTGGTATCATTCGTTTTATATGGTCGCGGATTGCATCCGTTGCGATGCGATCCTCATTTTCGATAATTCATTAGACGGCATATTTCAGGAGACAATGACTTTAGATGTTGGATTTGTGAGCCCTACAGGGCCAGTTACAGTCGACCTACCTACCAGCCGGACCGACCCACAAACGCCCGCCAGTGACGTTCCTAGACCCCTAGGCAGCCCTCGGAAGAGAGCATCGAGCCATCGGGAACGGGACGACCATTATCGGCGCGTGGTCTTCGCGATTCCCGGCGAGGACAAGTGGCGGCTAATCGTGTGCAAGGACGGCTTCCAGTACATCCTCCAAGAGCGAGAAGCCCCCAACAGCTGGCAAGGACGACGTTTCCTCTCCCGAAAGGACAGCGTGGCACGAGCCATCGAAGAGCTATTCGGAGAGAACGTCCTTACCTTGCTTCGAGAACAAATTAGCAACTTTGAGATTTAAACTGATTTTCTTTCAAGGGATTAATACTATGACCTTTTTTGACTACGAACTTGATGAACTGCAGTACGGCGAAACCACAACGGTACCCCTAGGCCCAAACGGCGACCGAGGAACCGTCGTTCTACGCAAGGACGACTACGACCTCTTGTTGGAACTCGGCCTGTCGGAGTGCTGGAACGCTTTACGGATCAACGACCGCATATACGTGACGGCGCCCTCCAGCAGAGCCCCTGGGTCGAGAGTGCTCGTGGCCCGTGTCCTCATGGATGCGAAGCGGGGGGAACGGGTCATCTTCCTCGATGGCAATCCTCTAAATATGAGGCGTGAGAACCTTCGTTTGGTGAAGGGACACGGCAAAAGGAGAGATCGAGACTTCGTCGGTCGACCGGCGCGACGCCAAGCAAGCATCTCGTGCCTGTGAGAGCGGTGGGACTCGGCATCTGCAGCTGGAACACGATTTCGAAAACAACCATTTTTAGATTTGGAGAATCAAAAATCATTATGACTGCATTGAAACAACCTACCGACTCCCGGTCTCATGATGATCGGGGCTTAAAGTACCCGTGCAATGATGCTGGCAATTGCCAGAGGTTCTTGGAACAACACGGACACGATTTGCTTTACATACCTGAACTTAAATCATGGGTCCACTACCAGCGAGGCAAATGGACGTCAGAACAAATTCAGGAAATGGCACGGGCCACTGAAACGGCCCAGTCAATCTACCAGGAGATATTGGATTGCGCTGATTCTTCGGGGAAGAAAGATCTCGCAAAATGGGCGTTGGCAAGTGGCAACGAAGGCAAACTTCGATCCATGCTGAACTTAGCGAAGGAGAAACTGAGCTGTCCTATGGCCGCCTTTGATAATATCAATACTGTGATCCACTGCAGAAACGGCCTTGTTGATCTTGCAACAGGACACCTACTCGATAGTGGAAAGGATTTTTTGAACCTTAAACGTGCCGACGTCATTTTTGAGAACGGCGATAAATGTCCTACGTGGGACGCATTCGTATGCGACATTTTTCCGGACGACAGCCTAAGGCTCTACGTTCAGAAAGCACTTGGCTACGCATTGACTGGCGAAGTCGACGAGCAGGTTTTCTTTATCGCCTATGGCTACGGAGCAAACGGGAAGAGCACCTTGTTCGAGGTGGTGAAAGAGATCCTTGGTGACTATGCTGGAACGTTTGACTTTAGCCTCTTGCTTGCCTCCGACCGGACTAGTGTTCGAGCACAGGAGCAAATTGGAAAATTGAGGGGTGTTCGTATTGCGGTAGCCTCGGAGACCGATAGCACTCGGAAATTCGATGAGGCGATCGTGAAGCGCTTGACAGGGGGCGATACACTTACCGGTGCGAGGATGTACGGCGATACCTATGATTTTCAACCTACTCATAAGCTGTTCCTCCTTTGCAACCACTTGCCCTCAATTAAGGACGCTACAGATGCTATCTGGCGCCGGATCCGCATCATCCCGTTCGAACGTCAATTCACTGGGAACGAAGTTATTCATGATATGAAGGCACGCCTGCTTGGAGAGCGCAGCGGAATTTTCGCTTGGCTAGTAGAAGGCGCTAAGATGTATTACCATAGCGGCTTAGGGGATCCTCCGAAAGTTGTGATCGACGCAGTGACCCGATACCGAGAAGACAATGACATACTCTCTCGGTTCATCTCGGACTGCTTGCTTTTCGATAAGGAGACCAGAACGCCCGCCTCAGAAGTTTATGATGCATACCTAAGATGGTGTATCGAGAATAAGGAACAATATATATCCAATAACTTCTTTGCGAGGGGCATGGAAGAGCGCAAATTGAAGAAGCACCGCTTCAACGACGGGATGTCCTATCTTGGGGTGCGTCTGAAACAGGACTACGTTAGGTTTGACTACCCAGGTATGAGACCCATTTCGAAGTAAAATCGACGAGGATGTAGAGGGTGTATGCCGGTTCACTACTTTTCTATATAATCACTTACTGTAGACTTTTAGTTTTGGACTACACCCTCTGCACCCCTGCCTTATGGGTCTTCATCCTCACTCACCGTCGAATGACCTAACCGCTTGAGAGCGACAAACCGAATCGGCAATACCCTTTTGTGATCTTGTGCCTTCAATAAGTTGTTCGCCGACAAGCTTTAGTCCGCTCCAACCACCCAGGAGAGATGGTTGCCGGGGTTACGGAGACCTCAATGCCCCACAAGTTTGTGACTAAGCACCCCTGTGGCAGATACACTGAAAGGATCTCCCACAGACCGAAGCGCTATAACTATGCGGTTTGGCTCCGGAACGCTGCCGGTAACTGGAGGATCGTATCTTTCGCTTATTCCGAGTACCAGCTTCGCGGTAAGGTGACTGATCCGGAGGCCTACGTTTCCGCAATATACTACGTGGAGGACGACCCGAACTATCCTCCGCCCCCCGCTCGCATACGTAGAACGAAGGTCGTTTTCCTTTTCGAGATAGAAACAGATCAGTCCGATGGCATCGTGTCCGAAGATATCCTTGCGGAGTGGGAAAACTTGCGATTCTTCCAGCGCCCCGCAGCATTGCACAAGCTGAAGCTTATCACCGACGCAATGTTAAAGTTTCATGGACAACAAGACGATCAGGAGATTACGTCGCATATCGAAGCTTGGAAAGCTGATCCCTCCGTCTTGCAGCTTGGTGTTGCACTGGAGGTGTTTGTTGGGAGATACACGATTAGACTTGGTGGTTATTCCTGGCCTCTGAGGTGAAGTGTCCTAGCTCGGCACTTACTCGGTTCAACTCGTCTTCTAGATATTGAGTCGTGACTTTTGCATATTCGCCACCGAGTAGCTTACCTTCGAGCCTCAAACGCTCAAGGCATCTTCCCTCTACTAAGAAGGCGTCCTTTGCTGATTCGAGCAGCCAGGTCTGGATTACGCGCCAAGCAATTAGCGACCCTGGAGGAAAGCCGTTATTTAGCTCAGCTTCTCGCCTCACGTAATCATTGCTGATACCAATCTTGATGATCATCTCTGCTGGCGACACGTCAGGAAGAATGGACGAAAGCTGACCGTATAATTGCATGACGTAAAAGTAGGTAGGTCCGTCTAAGCTTACGATGGTCTTCATTCCGTGTGCAGGCATAGGCCCGCGTCGCCACTGAGCCTGTTGCCCAAAGGCCGTGATTGGATCGTCGTTGAAACGATTGCTATCGAACGACCAGGTCACTTCGACGGGTGAAACGTCTCGCACGGCTATGGCGCGACCGCGGCCAGCGTAGGTAAAAGGGGAACGATCCGCGCTACGCCACAGCACATGAGTTGTCAGATGGCCCGAAACCATTTCGGCAATGAGAGGCTGCTCCAATCGAGACCCAGTCCTCCCGAACCAGATCAGACACTTGCCGTCCCATCGATTATGATAGTCATGGCCTGTCCGCCCAGCTGTCCCGACGTTGGCGAAAATGAAAACATCGTCACCCACTCGCGCGTAGCCGGTATCCCAGTTTCCTTGCGCCTTTCCTGGGAGCAAACCGATTTTTTGAGCCACTTCGGTTCGTGTATAGTATCTGCCTACCTCAAGCTCAATCATCGGGGCGACACCACCTGATAACTGCCTCAGGCCGCACCTAAAGATTGATATGGACAATGCCTCGCATTATCGCCGGCCGCTAGAGCAACAAGCCCTACTGCGTAGCCAAGCGCCGGAGGGACGGCATCACCAATCCACTTCGCCAGGTTTGATCGGTGGACCTTTAAATCAGGCGGAAACCACCCGAAACTGTCCGGGAAAAACTGAAGACGAGCTGCTTCGCGCGGCGTGATAACTCTCTTTCGCGTGGGGTGAATGTATCGCCCTTGACCAGGCGTATTAAAACCCGATGTAATCGTCTGAGCTGGCTGGTCCCAACGCAACCGACCATAAACGGACGTATAGGTAGTTCCGTCTTGGTGGCAAACTGGTCTCTTTTTATCGGGAAGATCGTACAACTCGTTCTCGAAGAGATAATGTATTCTCCCAATGTTTTCCGGAGAAAGTTTCGCGGGAGAATCTATAAGTGTGTCTGAGATCCTGTCCTGGAGGTCTCCTAATGCCCAAGACAGAGGTCGAGATCCGACTTCAAACGACTTCATTTGCTCGTTAAGAAAGTTGGCGTCAAGGTCGGGATAATCTTTCACCGCCAGAAGGAAGAAACGGTGGCGTCTTTGGGCGGCTCCAATCTTTTCGCCTTTTACTATGCCAGTAGCCACGCCGTAGCCCATCGCTCGAAGGAGATCGATTGATTTCTCCACGATGCGGCTTTTTGCGTTAAGCACCATTGGAACATTTTCAATGATTTGTGTTCTCGCCCCCATGGCGACTCCCAGGGCTACGGCAGCCGCAAAAAGATCGTTTCTTGGGTCTTCCCTCCTCGTATAATTGTTGAGATTTGAGTGACCCTCGCACGGCGGCCCCGCCAAAAAAAAGTCCGGCCGTGGAATTCCCGCAAGTTCGCTCGACACAACTTCCGGGGGGTAGGCGAATGAATGCCGGCCGTTTTGTTCCACAGTTGAGTAATCAACGAGCGAACTCACACTGCGCCGCAAAATCGCTTTCGTGCCAAAATTTAGGCGGTGTACCTCTAACGCAGACCCATCGGTATCAATCGCCAATTGATGCGAAGGAATGTGACCGGTCGCTCTGAGAGCCTCGGCGACACCTAGACTCAGACCTCCCGATCCGCAGAATGCGTCGACGATGACCTTTTGGCCTTCTGTCGAACTAACTTGCGGAATTGCCCCCCGCAGAAATGACTGCCACCATGCTCCATGTGCATCTAGACCAGCGTCCGACCTGTCTTCAATGGTAGATACTGATGACGACGCACCAAAACGGACCGTCCGTTGCACCGTGCCCTTTCGCAAGGCATAGGCCTCAAGAAGCATCAACCACCCGTGTCTAACACTATGTTCCCTTGTTGCTCTATAAACTGAGTCGCTTCGGCAGCCTCAAGAAGATCCACAACCATATTCGTCTTTGCACGTCTCAACCTTTTTGCGAGAGCTCGAATTTGCTCAATAGACATTTTCCCCTTCTCGCCAGAAAATTGATAAGCTAAAAGGGCTTTGGCGAAACATCTTGCATTGGCGTAACTCTGCCGAATAATGTGGCTACGCCAAAAATCGACGTCGCCTCTCCGAGCGAGAATGTATGGGTCTTTATTCTTGGGGTCGAAACCCACCTCACCTCTGATCCACAGTCGATACATGAGTCCTTCAACCCGGTTCGCCACGCCAAAGTTCATTAGCTTGCCGGTTTCACCAAACCGCCACTGCACGAGATCATAGAAATGAACAACTGTTAGCCAGAGGAAGAAGCCGGGATCGAACAGAGCGGGATGCTGTCGCGGAAGTATCCTGTGCACAATTTCAGACGCCTTTGCCTCAAACTGCGCACCCTTACCGCCGCCCTTCCCCTCAATTGGTCCAATCTCCTTTTGCAATTTTGATAGTTCTGTTTTCAGTTCAAGCGCGATCTCGTCCCAGTCAAGCGCTTCTCCGTGTTGAACTTCTCCGACGGTCAGAGGCTCTGGCTCGCCACCGCTCCGCTTTTGATTCAGATAGCGGACAGCATCTGCAATATTTAGAGTTGGATAGGACATGAAGATTCCGCTCTTTAGTTCTGGCCGATCACTTAATTAGCTGCCTAATCGTTTGAAGCCGCGCCTGCAGTAGCGCCCTTAGCTTCGAACGACCATCTGGGCTGACAAGGCTCTTTAGTTCCGCCAGAGAGATTGATTTTTCTTTCCCAAACTCCCGCAACACCGACTGAAGCGGTGACGCTGCGGGTACATCCTCAAGCGTCTCCCATTCCCCATAGCTTTGTTCTATCACCTGGGCGATTATCTCTGGCGCCAAAAGTGTCTGGAACCTTTGGTCGCTAAGTTTTCCCGCCATCAGATTGTACGCATCCGCGTGCACATAGACAGTTGCTATTGAGCCCGATCCATCGGCCCTTGGTTCGCAGAAGCCGCCACTGTACGAGATCGAGTACAGCGTATCTGCAGGAAATCCTTCACGAACCCAATCTTCAGGTGTTCTGGACTGCACGTCAAACAACGCATCGCTTGTCTTTGCGCGCAACGTAAACGTCTTGCGAGACAGCCATTGGCTTTTGATGGATGGCTCACCCATCGCGCTCTTGGCGTTTCGCGAAAGCACGATGCTTACATCGATAGAGAGGTCCCGACCTCCTCCGATTTCTGTTACGTCCTCACGACGAAGTGCAATTTCGTTTGGGGGGTCATCGGTTAGCGACGACCTGTGCGCGACGTAAGAGCGCTTCACAAAACTATTTCGGGCGACTACTACCAGCTCGTACGAAGACCGCTTTAGCGCCTGGGGAAACCAGGTCTCAAGAGACGGTATATTGGGAAACACCACAATTTCAAGTCGATCAAGTTCCTCGGGATCAAGGTCGATAAGCCCATTATCATTAATTTCAGCGCCAGCAAACAACCGAATGGCGCAGCTTTTTAGTGCGGCCTCGGCGGTAGCTACGGTGAAGAACGGTCGAATTAAGCGTGGTTCGCTCTTTTGCCAATCGTCGCTCATGACTCTTCCTTGCGAACATCAACGGGTTCCACCTCTGGCGTCAGCCGAACGGACCAGAGCGGTTCGTACCCTTCTGTCTCAATAGAAAAAGAGGCTACTTGATCACGTTTAATGTCGAAAAGGTAGGTGCCGGTGTCTGCATCCTTCCGAAGCTGAGTTCCTTTACTGGCTTTGACAAACACGGAAATAGAGTCTCCCTCGGCGTCGTCCTCGATGACCGGGCAAGTTAGTCGGAGCCGAAGCGTTGCGTGGGCAATTTTGGCGTCGTCCATAAGGCGAACGGAAAACTTTGCTTTAGCACGAAGCATTCCATCGATTGGCTCAGCGTACGGGGGAACATCGTATTGAAGATGTATCGGACTCCGTCCCGGCTCTGGTCCACCGCCAGCTCCCTTTTTCCCGGTCAAGAACTTCGCCAGTGCCCTTTCGAGGAGGGCGAGCCTCTTCGGCTTCGGAGATGAAGGAGGAGAAGCTTCCCTCTGAAACGTCTTTAAGTTCGTGTGAATCCTGCTCAGGATTGAGGCGACGACGTCTCGCTTCACTCCCACTCCATACAATCGGCGTGATCCCTTGTCCCATCGATCATGAGCAGGTGGCTCGGATAGACGAAGAATATTGTCGACGTCTGGGTGGGCTACATAAACACCGACGACAGATGGTGATCCCAGCATCCAGCTCTTGTGGTACGCCACCACCATTTTCGGTTCCCGGATTAGGGCGACTGTATCGATGCGATCTTCTTCTACAGCTCTGTCCTCCCCCTCTGGTGGGAGCACGCAAAAGCCACAAGCGCCAAGTTCAAGGCCTGTATCGTGAGCACGGAACGGCTTTTTTGCTTCACGCTTGGGGACGCCAGGGCTACGGCCAATTGCTACCTCGTAGGCATTGATAAACGGAACAAGATGCGGTTTTTTTCTGGGACGTGGATGAGCGACCGTCCCGTCGGGCTTGACAACTTGAACACTCAATTGGTCGTCGATCAGGCGAGGCCACCACCACTCCTCTGCACCACTCAGAATATCCTCAGGCTCGACGGTTGAGTCGACCACAAGCACAGAAAGACCAAACTCGTCGGTACCTCTCTTTGTAAAACCCAGTTTCTCGGCCAGCTCATCTGCCGACTCATCGACAAGTGGATCGACGACTTGAGAGTCAGCATTAGGCGAGACGTTAAGGCCAAACCAAGCGCGCCCGGTATAGCTTTTCTTATTGTGGAGATGCGTTTTGAAATAGCTGGATCCGAAAAGCCGAGAACGCGATTTGCCTTTCCCGTCACGAAATCTCGAATAGGCGAAAATTGTAGAAATACTTGAATTGCTGCAATAGACTGATTTGCCGTAGCCAAAAGAACCGCCAGAGCTTTCGTCAGCCTCTGCCTTACCTCCATCGCCGAGCGACAAGAGGAATCTATAAAATCTGGAAGACGGGTTATGTGGCTCATCTCCGTCAAGCCCCACCGTATTGTAGTCCTCAATGAACAGCAGTCGTAGCGGTGTCTTCTGATCAAGGCTTTCTAGGCAGTGGGGCGATACCAAACGTAGGCTGTCGGCCCTATCTCGAATAACCGGCAAAGCGGCCGCAGCCACGAAGGTCTTTTTGTCGGCTCCTTTCAACTCAACGGCTCTATAGCGCACCTGAACGGAGCTTCCTTTTGACGACGCATCGACAGAATTCTGGATGCTTTCCCGCGCAAGAACTTCGGCCGGCGACATTCCTGACGATAGAAGTGTATTCGTGAATGCCTCACCCGAAGCCCCACCCATTAGCGGGCTAGTTTCAAAGACCCATTCAGTATCTTGTTTCTTTGCCATATTTTTCGCTCGTTTCGTAGTTCGCGCTACCTTTTTAAACCGACGGGTTATCTGCTTTTGGTCCCGGAGTTCGCACTGCCAGACTGCAATCGGTGTCCACCCAAGTGCCCTAAGTTCCCTCTCTTTTCTGACATCCCTCTGACGATTGGCCTCAATCTTCGCCTGCCAAAATTGCGTTCGAGTTTTTGGGATTTTTGATAGTCGGCATTTCGAATGACCGTGCCAGAAACATCCGTGGACAAATATTGCGAGCCTAGACTCGCGGATCACGATATCAGGTGTGCCGGGAAGATCTTGAGCTTGGCACTCGAATTTGAGACCTATCCCCGACAATATCTCGCGAACAGTCAGTTCGGGCTGCGTTCCGGATCTTCGCACCCTCGCCATGAGGGCACGTTGGGCATCAGCTGCCATACTGGATACCGGTTCCGCTAAAGGCTGAAGTTGCCGTGGGCCGCGTCGGAGCCTTCGCCGAACTTTAGCTTAAGTACGTCCAGCTCCTTCTGTAGGGCGCGCAAAATTTTTCGCCCATCTTCATCGCTGAATTCGTAGGCCGATCGGTTGGCTAAGTTTCCAATGAGCCGGATCTGGACGAGCGCCTTGTTTACGCGCTTGTTTGCCAACTCGACAAACTTGGCTCGCTTGTCACGCACCGCTTGACCTCCACGGCAGATATCTTCCGTACATGTGCCGTATGTACGCGCTTCAGCGCGCTTCGTCAACATGCCCAGCATATATTTTGAATATATACGACGTACAGCGGTTGCTTAGCTGTGTCTTCCATCGCCACCGCCGAATTTCTGTGAGCAAATTTTTCCCTCTAGTTCCCACCGGTTGAGCCCCCCCAGCCCCCCTCCTACCCCCTTCTCAATGGGTCTCCCCCCTGTGGATAAACGAGGCTGTTAGTCGCCGCCGTAATCCCAGCGCGTACGAGCCGACGAACGCCACCGGTAGTTCAGCTGGATAGGTCGAGCGGTCCCGTTACCGAGCGGGCCGAGCCACTTGGGGAGGTGCGGAGCGAAGCGACGAGTGAGGGGAGGGTCTAGCGTAGCGAGAAGCTCGACGAGGAACGAAGTGACGGGAGCACCACACTCCCTCGGGAATCGCTTCCGTCGAAATCCGTTCAGCTCATTGCACGGTCATTACAAATCGCAATCGACCCCTCTCAGGACCGAGCGAAACCGCAGCTAACTCTTTGATTTGAATGGCGCACCGGGCAGGATTCGAACCCACGACCCCCAGATTCGTAGTCTGGTGCTCTATCCAGCTGAGCTACCGGTGCAGACCGTCGCGTCGCCGAGCGGGGCCCGGCGGCAAGGCTCGTTCTCCTAATGCCTTTGATCCGGGAGTGCAAGGGCTTTCGACATGCCCGGCTCAGCGGGCCGAACGGTCCGGAATTTCGATCCGGAACGCCGTTCCGCGGGCAGTTTCGAGGAGCCGGATCGTGCCCCCGTGAGCGGCGATCAACTCGGCCGCGATGGCAAGGCCGAGCCCCGTCCCGCCACGGCGAGCCGCCCCCTGGAAAGCCTGGAACAGGTTGGCCCGCGCTTTCGCCGGCAAACCGGGCCCGTCATCGGCAATCTCGACGACGACGATCTCGCCTTCGCGGCGGGCTGCCACGCGGATCTCCCCGGGCGGCTCGTTCTCAATGACCTGGAGCGAGTTGCGGGCCATGTTGTTGAGCACGCGGTAGAGCTGATCGCGGTCGGCGTCGATCTCCAAATCCGCTGCCACCTCCACGCTCCAGGCAATCTGCTCACGCGGAAGGCCGAGGCCGTCACCGACGTCGCGCAGAAGCCCCGCCACCCGGAACCGCTCACGCTTGGGCGACGCCTCCTCAGCACGGCCGAAGCGGATCGTGTCGTTGCAGAACGCAATCGCGCGATCCAGCGATGCAATCAGCTTCGGCGCGAAACGCTGCACGGTCGGATCGGGCACAGACGCCAGGCGATCTGACATGAGCTGCGCGGTCGCGAGCAGGTTGCGCAAGTCGTGACTGATCTTCGCGACCGCCAAGCCGAGCTGGGCGAGCCGGCTCTTCTGCAGCAGGGACTGCGATAGCTGAGCCTGCATCGAGGCCAACTCCCGCTCCGCGATGCCCATCTCGTCGGTGCGGCCGGAGGGGACGATGATGCGGCTCGCGTCCTCCGGCTGCTCGGAGAAGCGGACCATGTTCTCGGCAATCCGCATCATCGGTGCGACCAGCAAACGGTCGAGCACCATATAGAGAAGCGCCGCGACGATGAGTGAGATGACGATCGACAGGCCGAGGATGTTGAGCGCGTAGCGGATCATGTCGGCGCGCAACATGTCCTCGGGGATCACGATCTCGACGAATTCAAGGTCGTCCGTTTCGGGGATGCCTGCGCCGGCCGGCTTGCCGATGACACGGATCTGTCTCGGCTCGTTGACAAAGACGGCCAGCGCATCACCGATGAGCCGTAGCCGGATCATCAAACCCTGGGCGACCCCCTCTCCGGTCATGCGAAGATCATACGTTTCGGCAACGGCCGCATCATGGGTCGGCGGCAGAACCAGCCGGCGCTGATGACCTTGCTTGAGGGCGACCGCCTTGACACCAGCCATCGCCAGAAGCGCCGTGCGCAGACCTTCCGGCACCTCGCCGCCGGGAGTGACGGCGCTGGCCAGCGACGCGAGGCGAGCCGCGACGAGCCGATCATTCAGCCAGTTGACGCGGAAATTCGCGACCGACGGCACGAAGATCAGCACTTCGGCGAGCATCACAAAGATGATCGTCAGCAGGAGCATCTTCGTCGACAGGCCCAGCCGGCGCATCCGGAAGCGCTCGCGCAGGCGCCCGACGGGCGACGTCGTGTCGACCGGGTCGGTACGCTCAAGGCTGTCCTGCGGCACGATACGACGTTCCTATTCCCTGCTCGCCGATACGGGGATCGGCATCGACCGGTTTCAACCGAGCCGCGCCAGCAGTCCGATCGCCTTTCGAACGAGCGGATTGCCGGCGGCGCCCGCATAGTAGCGATAGGCGGCGCGCTTGTTGATCTCAGATAGTGTCGGGTACGGCGAAATCCATTCGGTCATCGCCTTGATCTTGAGGCCGCGGGTGATGGCGAGCGCCCACATCTGGATGAGTTCGCCGGCCTGCTCGCCGACGATCGAAGCGCCACGGATCCGGCCTTTGCTATCGACCACGACTTTGACGTGGCCAACGGTGGCGCGCTCCGCCTGGGCACGGTCGTTCTCGCGCAGGGGCCAGCGCAGAACGCGAGGGGCGAGCCCGGCGTCCGCTGCCTGCTGTTCGGTCAGTCCGACGTGCGCCAGTTCGGGCTCGGTAAACGTGACCCATGGCACGCGCGTCGGGTCGAACTTCGCCGGCAGGCGAAACAGGGCGCGGCGGATGACGATGCCGGCATGCTCGTTGGCAACGTGCGTGAACTGAAGGCCGCCGACGCAGTCGCCGATGGCGAAGACGCGCTTGTTGGTGGTCGTCAGGCTGCTATCGACCTTGATGCCGCTGCGTTCGAAGGCAATGTCGGCAGCTTCGAGACCAAGATCCGTTACATTCGGTCGGCGTCCCACGGCAAGCAGCAGATGGGTGCCCGATACGGTCTGTTGTCCTGATGGTGTGCCGACCGTCACGGTGATGGAGCCCTCGCCGCCGGCGACCGCCTCCACTTTCGTCTGCTCACGAATGTCGACGCCTTCGGCGCGCAGGTGCTCGATTACAATGGCGGACAGTTCAGGATCGTCCTTCGGCAGGGCGCGCGCCGCCTCGAGAACGGTGACCTGGCAGCCGAGACGTCGATGGGCCTGCGCGAGTTCGAGGCCGATCGGTCCTCCACCCACAACGATCAGGTGATCGAGCCTGCGGCCGTTGCTGAAGATCGTCTCGTTAGTAAAATAGGGAACGTCGGTGAGGCCGGGGATGGGTGGAACGGCCGGCGACGAGCCCGTCGCGACGACGAACCGGCGCGCGCGAATGCGGAGATCGGCCGCGATGACCGTACGCGGGTCCTCGAAACGCGCGGCGGCATGTATGACCTTCACGCCGAGGCCTGTGAAACGCTCGACCGAGTCGTTGGGGGCGATCGCGGCGATGACGTCCTGGACGTGATCGCGAACCGCAGCGAAGTCTATGGCCGGCTCGACCGGCGTGACGCCGAACGGAGCCGATGTACGCATGACGTGGGCGCGACGCGCGGCAGCGATCAAAGCCTTCGACGGCACGCAGCCGTAGTTGAGGCAATCACCGCCCATCTTGTGCTTTTCGACGAGAACGACGCTGCGCCCAAAAGCGACGGCTGCCGCGGCGACCGAGAGACCGCCCGAGCCGGCCCCGATCACGCAAATGTCGGGCTCGATCGTCTCCTTCGGTAGTTGGGTTTGCCGCGCGTCAGCGTGCATGCCGCTTGCTCCATGTCTTGGCCACGATCGGAAGCAACGCAACCAAACCCAGCAGCGCGAGACCGGCAAGAAGTTCCGGGGTCACGAGGGCAGAGGCATCAACACCATATTTGCAAGCGAGAGCCGGTTCGGATTGCGAGCGAGCCATACACTCCGCATACACATTATTCTGCGCTTCGATGACGCTGGCCAATCCGGCCCCGGCGAACGTGAAGGCCACGGTGCCAGGGACGATGCCAATCAAAGTACCGAGGACATAAGTCGACAACGGGACGCCGAGAAGTGCCGGCGCGAGGTTGACCACGACGAATGGAAATATGGGAACGAGCCGCAGAAAGAGCATGTAGGACAAGGCATTGTCCTGAAAACCGCCGCGGAGTTTGTCGAGCCAGGGCGCGGCGTCCGACCTGCCGGTACCAAACGAGTGGCGGGCGACGAGAAAAACGATGGTCGCGCCAACCGTTGCAGCCACAACAGTGATCGGGGTGGCGATCGCGGCCCCAAACAGAAGGCCGCCGGTCAGCGTCATCACCAGTCCGCCGGGCAACGATAGGGCGACGACCGACACGTAGACCGCGAAGTACACGACAAGCGCCAGCAGCTGATGCGCTCCGATGAAGGTTCGCAGCACGGAATAGTTCTGCCCGATGGTTTCCAGTGACAGGACCTTGTGCCAGCCCATGGCGAACACAAGAGCGGTCACGGCCAGAAGCACGATGGCCGGCAGCCAGCGGCGCCAACGCTCAGTGCCAGTGCGGTCAGTCTCGATTGCCATTTGGGTCACTGCGCCCCTGCTCCTGACCACTCGCATCCTCGGGCCTTAAAGCTTGGTACTCCTGTGTTCGCCGCGGCGATAGGGCACCTCACCCGGTCGTGACGCTGGCCGGACGACACGTGAGCGGCCGTGAAGCGGCGTGTTCCGGGCCTCTTTTCCGGCCTTCGAGCCAATTGACTTAATGCCGAGCGGGCCCTATAGACCGCGCCTCAGCTCGACGATGCCATTGCTGGCGCGGTCTGGGCCGTCCAGTGCGTCCCGCATGCGGTGACCCGGCGGCCTTGCGCCAATACCGGAGTTTAGCGCCATGAAACGCACGTATCAGCCCAGCCGCCTCGTTCGTAAGCGCCGGCACGGCTTCCGCAAGCGCCTGCAGACGAAGGGTGGCCTGAAGGTCCTCGCCCGCCGTCGCGCCAAGGGCCGCAAGCGTCTGTCGGCCTGATCGGGCGTCGGCGCCGGGCACCTCACTTGTGCGCCGCCCTGGTCACTCTGAAACGTAGGCCAGAATTCCTGCGTGTTCGCGGCGGAGCCCGATGGGCGACCGCCGCTTTCGTTATCGAAGCCAAAGCGCGGCCCGATCCCGGCCCTGAGCCGGGACCGAGGTTCGGGTTTACGGTAACCAAACAACTCGGTGGCGCCGTCGTCCGCAACCGGATTCGCCGGCGACTGCGGGCCGCGATCAGCACAGCCGGGGTCCCGCGGGCTCGAAGCGGCGTTGACTATGTCGTCATCGCCCGCCCGGCCGCCGAAACGCTGCCGTTCGTCGAGCTGATTGGCCTCGTCGAAGCGGCGATGGCTAAGGTCGACGCGCCGAGGCGCGCGGCCGAAACCAAGACGCAAAGGACGTGACGCGGTGACACTTCCCGTCACGCCGAAAAAGCTGCAAAGAAGCGGCGCGAATTCGCCTTGTCCGACCCGAACTGCGGGAGCTTCCCCACGCCATGCAGACGCAACAGCCGGATAACCAGAGGAACCTGCTGGCGGCCATCATCCTGTCCGTCGGCGTGCTCTTTCTCTGGCAGTGGCTTTATGCCGGCCCGAAGCTCAAAGAGGAGCAGGAGCGTCAGAAGCGTGCCGCTCAACAGACGGAGCAACAGGTCGGCGGGCAGGCCCCGGGAGCGCCGGTGGCAGCGCCGGGAGCGACACCCGGCGCGGGGGCAGGTCCGGTGCCAGGCGTGCCGGCTACTGCGGGCACGCAGGGCCTGACGCGCGACGCCGCAATTGCCCTGGCGCCGCGGGTCCAGATCGATACGCCGCAGCTCGCAGGCTCCATCTCGCTGGCCGGTGGCCGCATCGACGATCTCACGCTCAAGGGCTACCACATCACCGTCGATCCGAAGAGCGGCAATGTCGTGCTGTTCTCGCCCGCGCAAGCGCCGAGCCCGTACTTCGCCGAGTACGGTTGGGTTCCGCAGGCGGGCGCGACGACCAAGGTGCCGGGCCGAGACACGGTCTGGCAGGCCTCATCGCAGACGCTCACGCCGTCCGCACCGGTCGTGCTGACCTGGGACAACGGCGAAGGCCTCATCTTCCGGCGCACCATCGCCGTCGATCCGAACTACCTTTTCACGGTAACCGACGCGGTCGAGAACAAGACGGGTGCGGAGGTTCGTCTCTTCCCTTACGCGCGGATCTTCCGGGAGGGTACGCCGCGCATCGAAGGCTTCTTCATCCAGCACGAAGGCCTGATCGGCGTGCCGGGCGAGAAGGGCCTCACGGAATTGACCTATGCGGACGTTCTGAAGGACGGCGGCAGCCGCCGGTTCGAGGGCGTCACGGGAGGCTGGGTCGGCTTCACCGACAAGTATTGGGCAGCGACGCTCATCCCGAACCAGAAGATCGCCTACATCACGAACATGGCGTCCGTCGCGAAGAAGACCGCGACGACGCGCGAAGCCTTCCAGGCCGATACCATCACTGTTGATGCCGTGACGATCGCGCCGGGCGCGACCGGTAGCGTCGAAGCGAACTTGTTCGCAGGCGCCAAGCAGGTCCGATTGATCGGGGACTACCAGCAGAAGCTCGGTCTTCTGCAGTTCGACCTGCTGATCGACTGGGGCTGGTTCTACTTCATCACCAAGCCGCTCTGGTACGTGATCGACACCTTCTATCACGTGTTCGGAAACTTCGGGATCGCGATCCTGCTGGTCACCGTCATCGTCAAAGTGCTGTTCTTCCCACTCGCCAACAAGTCGTACGAGTCGATGGCGAAGATGAAGAAGCTGCAGCCTGACATGGAGCGGCTGCGCGAGCGCTACAAGGACGACAAGCAGCGCATGAGCCAGGAACTCATGCAGCTCTACCAGAAGGAAAAGATCAATCCGCTGGCGGGTTGCTTGCCGATCCTGCTTCAGATCCCCGTATTCTTCGCGCTCTACAAGGTGCTGTTCGTCTCGATCGACATGCGCCACGCGCCGTTCTTCGGGTGGATCAAGGATCTGTCTGCTCCCGATCCGACGTCTCTGTTCAATCTGTTCGGGCTGCTGCCGATCCCGGCGATCGAGTCCTACTTGCTCGGCCACACGATCGGCGTTTGGGCCGTGATCATGGGGATCACGATGTGGCTGCAAATGCAGCTGAATCCACAGCAGCCCGACCCGATGCAGCAGGCGATCTTCAATTGGATGCCGCTGCTCTTCACCGTTATGCTGTCCGGCTTCGCGTCAGGCCTGGTGATCTACTGGGCCTGGAACAACACGCTGTCGATCCTGCAGCAGTACGTGATCATGAAACGGGTCGGCGTCGATGTGCCGCTTGGTGAAAACATCAAGAAGACGTTCGCACCACTCGGCCGCCTGCTCGGCATGGGCAAAGGCAAGAAGACATGACCTCGTCCGGCAGGACGACAGCCCGGCGCACGGGCCGCGGCGGCGAACTGCCGGACGACCCCGACCTCGCGGCGGGCGAACTGTTGTTCCGTGAGCCCTTTGATTTCGTGCTGGGTGCACCTGAGCTCGAGATCTTGCCGCCAGCGGATCGACCGGAGATCGCGCTTGCCGGGCGCTCCAACGTCGGCAAGTCGAGCCTGATCAATGCGCTCGTCCGCCGCCGGGATCTCGCACGCACGTCGAACACGCCGGGGCGCACGCAGGAACTGAACTACTTCAAGCCGGCCGAAACCCGATTCTACCTCGTCGACATGCCGGGCTACGGCTTCGCCAAGGCGCCGAAGGACAAAGTCGACGCCTGGACGGCCCTCGTGAAAGCCTACTTGCGTGGCCGGCCGACGCTGAAGCGCGTGCTTTTGCTGATCGACGCGCGCCACGGCATCAAGCCGGTCGATCGCGAGATCATGCGCATGCTGGATAGCGCCGCGGTGACCTACCAAATCGTTCTGACGAAGGCGGACAAGATCCCAGTGCCGGCACTCGCGACACTGATGACGGCGACCATCGCGGCGATCAAGGAACATCCGGCTGCGTTCCCGGACGTACTGGCGACGTCGGCCCAGTCCGGAGAGGGCATCGATACCGTCCGTGCCGTGATCGCGAAAGTCGTGTCCGACGGCTGACAGCCGTTAAGTCGACATTAGTTACGATCGGCGATGCTGACGGCGTGCGTCGGTATCGAGAGTTGTATCGTGCGTAGATCCGATCGTTGGTTCTGGCGGGGCATTGGCGCCGCCGTTGTCACGTCTCTCTTCATCGGGGCGTGGGCCGCGCGCCCTCATGGTGGCGTTCGCCCGGTCGAGCCCATGAAGGCGGAGCAGCGCATCGCCGCCCTGCGCGTCCTCGAGCCAAAATCGTCGCTGCCGGATTTCAGTCTGTGGGGTGCCGGTCCACCGCTCGACCTGCAGTGGCACGTGACCGTGACAGCCTCGATCCCTCTGCCCTCTGAACAGTCCGACCCTCCTCCGCTCAAGGCGTTGGTGCCGGCGCCGGCATCGCGCGCACCGGTCATTGTCCCGAAGGCGCGACCGAAAACGGGCGACGACCAGCCTCAGGACTGGCGGGAGCTGGTCTTCTACGGGCGGTCCGGGGGTTAGGCCGCGGCGCGGAGGCTTACCGCGATACCAGCTGCATTCCGAGGCTGAGAGCCGTTTCGCCGAACTTGGCGAGGGCGCCACCGATCACGGCGGCGACGACCCAGCCGGCTACTCGACCGAAGGCGCGGCCGTAGTTCACGGCGACTCGAACCTCGACCATCTGCTCAGGAAGTGCGGTTTCGGCCGCGAGACCATCGGCGCCAACGGTGCGGGCGGCCGCCACGAGTTGCAGGCGCCGACGCCCGCGACGCTCCGGCAAAACGGTCCAGCGCCATGTCGCAAAGTCGTCCGTCATCAGGCCCGGACGGCTCTCGATCCATTGTGTCTCGGGTGACGCGGTCTCGATCCAGAAGCCGCCCTCCGGCGCTTTGAGCTTCACGGACATGGCGCGGGTTACGACGAGGTCATGCCGGACCGGTGCGCCACGCCCTTCCATTCCGACGGCGACATTCTGCAAATCCGCGCGGGCAATGCGGACTTCAACGATTTCCGGCACGCCGGCGCGCATGAACCGCGGGATGTTCTCGACGAGCTGGCCGAGGTCGAAACCGCGGCCTGTCGGGACAGGCAGCTGCGATGCGCCCGGCGAACGTGGCAGGGCTGGCTGCGATCCGGCGGGGGCGCGAGCTCCCTCCGGCGCCGGCATCGCCTCCTGGCGGCGACGCGACGCCGGCTGCGGAGGCGGCGCCATGGGTGGTGACAGCGGGCCGGGACCCGGCGTCTGCGGACGGCGGAGATCGGGACGGCCGGCTGGCGCGTTCGGATAGCCCGGGGCGGACGGAGCCGCCGCGCCAGGCCAGGCGGCCGGGGGCGGCTCGGCTCCCGGAGGCGCCAGCGGGGGCGGCATTTGGCGAGCCGCGGGCTCAGGTCGGACGGAGGGTTGCTGGGGCAGCGCATGAGGCCACTGCTGCGGACGTGCGGGCGCCGGCTGAACCGGCTGCGCAGGTGGCAGCGCGAGTGGTTCGCGATCGCCGAAGGCGGGTTCGGGCTGACGGACGGGCTCGGGCGGGGACGGAGGAGCCTCGGCCGGTGGAAAGGTCTGCGCTTCGGCCGTCGGTCCCGGAGCCGGACGCGGCGGCTGGGTGCGCGACGCGTTGATTCGATCGCGGACCGACGCGAGGATTTCTTCGGCCGTCGGTGTCTGGCCCCGGCTGGGTGCAGCCGCACCATTGACGGCGGGCGGCGCTACGGGGGCCGGCGGTGGCATCGGGGTGGGCTGAGGCGGGAGGTTCTGCGGTACGGGCTGCGGCAGAGGATCGGGAGCCGGGCGCTGCGCCTGCTGGCGCGCGGCGGCGGCGGCGCGCTGGAGCGCCTTGATCGTCTCTTCGAACGTCAGGCCCTGGGCACGCAGCATCTGGGCAGCCGCGCTGCGGCCCTCGCCGACGACGGCGGCGAGCACGATGGCGCCGTTGATCTCGCGGCGCCGGCTCTGATGGGCGGCGGCGGCGGCATACTCGAGGATGCGCTGGAGGTCCTGATCGGCTACCGGCTCACCCGGCTCGCCGGGTGCGAAACGATCTTCGATGCGGCCGACGTAGCTCGAGGCGTCGGTCGCGAGTCGACCGATGTCGATCTGGCAGGCCTGGAGAACGGGGGCCGCGTCCGGGTCCTCGCAGAGCGCCAGCAGCAGGTGCTCCAAAGTTACCCGCCTCTGGGCCTGCTCGCGGGCATAGTGCTGGGCGCGGCCGAAGGTCTCGGTGAGGGGTCGCGACATGGCGACCCTGGACACCGCCTCGGCGAACGACTGCGCCATTCCCAACACCCCCTGGCCGAGCGCCCTGCTTCGGTCGCCGCCACCCTATGCGATGGCAACGAGCCCGACACTTGTCGAGACGGTCAGGCCGCCTGCGACGAATTGAATCGAGCGAGAGACCCCCGACCCGATATGCCGACGCGGGCCGCCAACGCCCCGATTGTAGCCGCGGCCAAGGCGCTATAAACCCACGGCGAACGGGTAATGGCAGGAAAAGGCGGCGAAGTGATGAGCAGCACGGGAGGGGCCAACGGGGCCAATGGCGTCGCGGACGCGGCACAGACCGTTTCCGACCACGTCAAGGCACATATCCTCGCCGAAGCTCTCCCCAATATGCTCCGTTACGACGAGAAAACCGTCGTCGTGAAATTCGGTGGTCATGCGATGGGCGACGCCGCCCTTGCCGAGGCCTTCGCTCAGGACATCGTCTACCTGAAGCAGTCGGGCGTGAACCCGATCGTCGTGCACGGGGGCGGGCCGCAGATCGCGGCGATGCTGAAGAAGCTCGAAATCAAGTCGGAGTTCGTGCACGGGCTCCGCGTCACCGACAAGCCGACCGTGGAGATCGTTGAGATGGTGCTGGCCGGCGCCATCAACAAAGAGATCGTGTCGGCAATCAACCGGCAGGGCGGCAAGGCCGTCGGCATCTCGGGCAAGGACGCCAACCTTATGGTGGCGAAGCGCATCACCGAGATGGCCGACCCCGAGTCCAACGAGATGAAGTCGGTCGACATCGGCTTCGTCGGCGATCCGGTCGAGATCAATCCGCTGGTCGTCGACGTCATTTCGAAGTCGGATCTCATTCCGGTCATCGCGCCGATCGGCGTATCGCGCGACGGCGAGACGCTGAACATCAATGCCGACACGTTCGCGTCGGCGCTGGCGGCGCGGCTCAAGGCGAAGCGGCTGTTACTGCTGACGGACGTCGAGGGCGTGCTCGGCAAGGACGGAAAGCTCATCCCGGAGCTGACGATCGAAGAAGCGCGCGGGCTCATTCGCAACGGGACGATCACCGGGGGCATGATCCCGAAGATCGAGGGCTGCATCGAAGTGGTCGAGGCCGGCGTCGAGGCCGTGGTCATCATCAACGGTAAGGTGCCGCACAGCGTGCTGCTCGAACTGTTCACCGATCACGGTGCCGGCACGCTCGTCGGCACGCGCAAGAAGAAAAAGGAGTGACCCGGGTGGCCGCTGGGAGCAGCACGGAGCAAAGCGGATCGCCCGCGCGTCGGGATTTCGCGCGCACGCACACCTGGATCTTCGATCTCGACAACACGCTCTACCCGGCCGAGTGCAATCTGTTCGCGCAGGTGGATCGCAAGATGGGCGAGTTCATCGCCCAGTATCTCGGCGTGCCGTACGACTATGCGCGCCATCTGCAGAAGAGCTATTACCGCCAGTTCGGCACGACGCTCTCGGGGCTGATGCAGGTCCACAAGATGGAGCCGGCCGCGTTCCTCGACTACGTGCACGACATCGACTTGTCGGTGGTGCCGGAGCATCCGGAATTGGCGGCGGCGATCTCAGCTCTGCCGGGCCGCAAGCTCATTTTCACCAACGGTTCGAAGCGGCACGCGGAGCGGGTCGCCGGAAAACTCGGTGTGCTGCACGTCTTCGAGGACATCTGCTCGATCGAAGCCTGCGATTACGTGCCGAAGCCGCACGCCGACGCGTTCGACCGGATGATCCGGCGGCATGGCGTGTCAGCGGGCGAAGCCGCCATGTTCGAAGATATGCCGCATAATCTCGAAGCGCCGCATGTGCTCGGGATGACGACGGTGCTCGTGCATTCGAGCTACATGGATCATCCGATCCAACTCGCCATCAAGTCGTGGCAGCAGCCGCCGGCGCACGTGCACCACATGACAGAGGACCTGCACGGCTTCCTCGTCGCGCTGCCAGGCAGCGAACCGCGTTCCGGGAGCTGAAGGAGCCGGCGCCTCAGCGGGTCGGAACGGGCTTCTCGCCGCGATAATCGTAGAAACCACGCTGCGTCTTGCGGCCGAGCCAGCCGGCTTCGACGTATTTCACGAGCAGCGGGCAGGGGCGGTACTTGGAGTCAGCAAGCCCCTCGTAAAGCACCTGCATGATCGACAAGCAGGTGTCGAGGCCGATGAAATCCGCGAGCTCGAGCGGGCCCATCGGATGGTTGGCGCCGAGCTTCATCGCCTTGTCGATCGCCTCGACCGTGCCGACGCCCTCGTAGAGCGTGTAGACGGCTTCGTTGATCATCGGCAGCAGGATGCGGTTGACGATGAAGGCCGGGAAGTCTTCTGAGACGGCGATCGTCTTGCCGAGCGTCTCGACGAATTGACGCGACAGGGAGAACGTCTCGTCCTCGGTGGCAATGCCGCGAATGAGCTCTACGAGCTGCATCAGCGGTACCGGGTTCATGAAGTGCATCCCGATGAAGCGCTCTGGACGGTCAGTGGTCGAAGCGAGGCGCGTGATCGAGATGGACGACGTGTTGGTCGCGACGATCGCGTCTTTCCGCAGGCTCGGGCAGAGCTCGATGAAGATGCTGCGCTTGACGGACTCGTCTTCGGTGGCAGCCTCGATGACGAGGTCGCTATCGGAGAAGGCACCGAAGGTGGGTGCGAAGCCGATCCGCTTCATCGCGGCCGCCGCGTCCTGGTCCTTCACGAGGCCCTTGGACACCTGCCGGGTCATGTTGCGACCGATGGTCTGCACGGCCTTCTCGAACCGATCGGCCGAAAGATCGTTAATCAGGACATCGTAGCCGGCGAGGGCCGCGACGTGCGCGATCCCGCTGCCCATCTGGCCGGCCCCGACGATGCCGACCTTGCGGATCTGCTTCAGTGCCACGTCCGGCCTGCCCTTCTCTGCGACCTTCGCATTCTCACGTCTCACATCGGAACCGGCGTCCAGCCTCAGCGGCCGGACTTGGCAAGCTCCGCTTCGAGTTCCGGCAGCGCCTGGAAGAGGTCCGCCACCAAACCGTAGTCCGCCACCTGAAAGATCGGCGCTTCGCCGTCCTTGTTGATGGCGACGATCACCTTAGAGTCCTTCATCCCGGCGAGGTGCTGGATCGCGCCCGAGATGCCGATCGCAAGATAGAGCTCGGGTGCCACGACCTTGCCGGTCTGGCCGACCTGATAGTCGTTTGGGACGTAGCCGGCGTCGACGGCCGCGCGGCTCGCACCGACGGCGGCGCCGAGGCGATCGGCAACGGGTTCGATGTATTTCTTGAAGTTCTCGCCTGACTGCATGCCGCGCCCGCCGGACACGACGATGCGGGCCGAGGCAAGTTCAGGCCTGTCGGATTTGGCAAGTTCGGCACGCTCGAAGGTCGTCGTGCCGAGGGCTGCGGGAGCCGTGATCCGTTCGATCGCGGCCGAGCCGCCTTCGCCCTGCGCAGCAAACGACGCCGTACGAACCGTCACGACCTTCTTGGCGTCGGTCGCCTGAACGGTCTGGATGGCGTTGCCGGCGTAGATCGGTCGCTCGAAGGTGTCCGGCGAACGAACCGCGATGATGTCGGAGATCTGCATCACATCGAGCAGCGCGGCGACGCGTGGCAGCGTGTTCTTGCCGCGCGCCGTCGAAGCGGCAACGAGCGCGTCGTAGCCCGCCATCAGCGGCACTATCAGCGCGGTCATTTCTTCGGCAAGCTGATGTTGCAGATGCGGCGCCTCGGCGAGCAGAACCTTGCCGACGCCCTGCAGCTTTGCCGCCTGTTCTGCCACCGCGCCGCAAGCATTGCCGGCGACCAGCACATGGACAGGCTGCCCGATGGCGAGAGCGGCGGTCAAAGCCTTGGCGGTCGCGGCGTTGAGCGCGGCGCCATCGTGTTCGGCGAGAAGAAGGACAGCCATCAGATCACCCCCGCCTCGGACTTCAGCTTCGCGACGAGTTCGGCGACGCTACCGACCTTGACGCCAGACTTGCGCGACGGCGGCTCGGTGGTCTTCAGAACCTTGAGGCGCGGCGCGATGTCGACGCCGAAGTCCGCCGGCTTCTTGACGTCGAGCGGCTTCTTCTTGGCTTTCATGATGTTCGGGAGCGACGCGTAGCGCGGCTCGTTGAGACGGAGATCGGTCGACACGATCGCCGGCAGCGTCAGCTTCAGCGTCTCGAGGCCGCCATCCACTTCTCGGGTGACGAGGGCGGCGCCGCCTTCGATCACCACCTTGGAGGCGAAAGTGCCCTGCGACCAGCCAAGGAGCGCGGCGAGCATCTGACCCGTCTGATTGCAGTCGTCGTCGATGGCCTGTTTGCCGAGGATCACGAGCTGCGGGCTCTCAGCCTGGACGACCGCCTTCAGGAGCTTCGCAACCGCGAGTGGTTCGACGACGTCGCCCTCGGCCGTCTCAACCAGGATTCCGCGGTCGGCGCCCATGGCGAGCGCGGTGCGGATCGTCTCCTGCGATTTGGCCGGACCGATCGAGACCGCGACGATCTCTGTCGCCTGCCCCTTTTCCTTCAGGCGGATCGCCTCTTCGACGGCGATCTCGTCGAAGGGATTCATGGACATTTTGACGTTGGCGAGCTCGACCCCCGAGCCATCCGGCTTTACGCGGATTTTGACGTTGTAGTCGACGACCCGTTTTACGGGCACAAGGATTTTCATGTCTTGGACGTCCCAGTCCCTTGTCGCATGGTCAGCGGGCGCCTGCCCCCTATGTCTGGGCCACCGGCACCGCCTGCACGTCGCCGCCTCTCTCGCGGAGCACCGCCCGGACCCTTTCGCACGTGCGAGAAACAGAGCCTAGGCAGCGGTTCCAACCGAGTCAACGCACGACGCAGCATCTCTTGGTCGCATAAGCCTGCCAGAAGCAGGAGCGCTGTGCCTGCAAAGCAGGCAGTCAGGCGGCTGGGCCCATATTCCGGTCGAAGAGCGCCACGCCCGGACGTTTTAAGAAGGGAATCAGCACGGCGCCGGCAATAAGTCCGCCGATATGGGCCCACCAGGCGACCGGGCCGACCTGAGGGAGCATCACCATGATGACCTGGGTGGCGATCCACGCGCCGAGGGCGAGGGCCGCCGAAATGCGCAGCGGGATGAACCGGAAGGCGAGCACCCAGACCCGCACACGCGGGTGCAGCATGATGTAGGCGGCGATGACGCCCGCGACCGCGCCGCTCGCTCCGATCAACGGCACGTTGGACCCGGGCAAGACGAGGCTGTGCACCAGTCCGGCGATGATCCCGCAAACGATGTAGAAGGCGAGGAAGCGCCAATGCCCCATCGCATCTTCGACGTTGTCGCCGAACACCCAGAGGAAGAGCATATTGCCGGCGAGGTGCATGACGTCGCCGTGGAAGAACATGTAGGTCAGCAGGGTGGAGCCTTCCGGGACCGGCAGGCCGTCGAGCGGGCCGCGGGCCGACTGCCCACTGGCGCCGTAGTTGATGAGTTCGATCGGGATGACCGCGAAGCTGGCGATCATCCGGTGATCCATGCCCGTCTGCTCGAGCAGGAAGATCGCGATGTTGAGAACGATCAGGCCGACCGTGACGAACTGGAAGGGGATGGCCTCGAGCGGATTGTCATCATGGATCGGCATGAACATCGCAGTTCCCCCCTACGCCGCCCGGACCCGCGCTAGCGGTTCTTGCCGGGCACCCACAACACGTCGCTCTTGCCCCGATCGTTCACATAGCGGCTGGCGACGAACAGAAAGTCTGACAGCCGGTTGATGTACTTGAGTGCGGCGTCGCTGACCGGTTCGTCCGGCAGTGACGCCAGTTCGACGATCAGCCGTTCGGCGCGCCGGCAAATGGTGCGGGCGACGTGAAGCGCCGCCGCGCCCGGCGTACCGCCGGGCAGCACGAACGACCGGAGCGGTTTGAGCTCAGCGTTCATCTCGTCGATTTCGGCTTCGAGGCGATCCACCTGAGTGGCCGACACGCGCAACGGCTCGTAGGGGAGCTTCTCGCCGCGGTCGGGTACGCACAAATCGGCGCCGAGGTCGAACAGGTCGTTCTGAATGCGAGCGAGCGCGTCGTCGACGGCCGGAACACCGGCGCCGAGGTGGACACGCGCCAGACCGATGGCCGCGTTGGTCTCGTCGACCGTGCCATAGGCGGCGACGCGTAGGCTGTCCTTGCGGACGCGTTCGCCCGAGCCGAGGGCCGTGGTGCCGTCGTCACCGGTTCGCGTGTAGATCTTGTTCAGGACGACCATGCGGGCAAGCGCTCCACGTGCAGCATCAGTATGGCAAAGACGCGGGGTGGGATACAGACGCCACCGTAACGAACGGCACGGCCGTCCCGATCAGGATCGGGTAACGTAAACGGTCAACATGATCAGGACGATGGCCAGGAACTGCAGGCCGACGCGCCAGCGCATGAGCTTCTGGCTGAAGTTCGGGTTCGTGCCGCGCATCATGTTCCAGAGCCCGAGGACGAGCACGGCACCGACCGCGAGCACGGCCAGGGTCATCACGTGTTGCACAGCGACCATTCCAGTCCTTCGGCTGATTCGTCCGGGGCAGTGCACACCGGACGTGGTGCATCGCGGCAGGCCCGGACTGCGCGCGACTATGGCCAATGTGCTTTTGGTTGCCTAGCAAAAGAATCGCCGCAATTGTCGCTGCGAGTCCGGCGTTTCGCGAAGCAGGTGGTCCGAGCGGCCACGGAGATGGCAAACGCATGAGAGGCCGTCCGGAGACGGGCAGACGAGAGCGGAGGACCCTGGTCGGCCTCGGTCGCTCGGTGGTCGTCGCCGCGCTCGTTACGGGCCTCGTGTCGACCGGCGGGCCGATCGCCCACGCCCAGCAGTCGCCTGCCGATGGCACGCGCCAGCTCGACCAGCGGCGCCAGCAACTGCGCGAGAAGCAGGACGCCGTGCAGCGTGACATCGCGGCGCTCAATCGCGAAGTCGGGGAACTCAATAAGCAGCTGATCGAGAAGGGCCAGGAGATCCAGCGCGGCGAGGTTCGACTCAATCAGATCGAGGCCAAGCTGACCAATCTCGAAGTGCAGGCAAATTCGGTACGTGGATCGCTGCAGGAGCAGCACGACCAAATCGCACGGCTGATGGCCGCCATGCAGCGGATGGGCCGCAATCCGCCTCCCGTCATCATCACCAAGCGTGAGGATGCTCTCGAGATGGTGCGCAGCGCGATGCTGCTGGCCCGCGCGTTCCCGGAGATGAGGCAGCAGGCGGAGGCGCTGGCGGGCCAGCTCAACGAACTCGTTCGAGTTGTCGACGCCGAGCGGGCGGAGCGCGAAAAACTCCGCGTGGAGCAGGATCGCTTGCTCGCTGCGCAAACGCAGGTCCGCGAACTGTTCGATCAGAAGAAACGAACGCTGGCGCAGCGCCAGCCGGAGCTCGAAGAGCTGCGGAAGGCCGCCGCCGACCTCAGTCGCGACACCACGAACCTGACTGACGTTCTGGCGCGCCTCGACCGGACAGTGGCAGAGCGAACGAATCTCGGTGACTACGAAGCGGAGCTGCGGGCGCGGGAGGCGATGCAGGCTCCGGCCGGCCCCGGCGAAGCGCCTCAACCGGCTCAGCCCGCGCAGCCGGCGGCCAAGGGGACCGAAGTCGCCATGTTGCCGACGCCCAAAGCGCTCGAAATCGCGCCGAGGGCCGATGCCGCCGCGCTCAATCCCGGCCGCCTCAAACCGTCGATCGCGTTCGCGTCGGCACGTGGGCGGCTGCCATTGCCGGTGGTCGGTCGCAAAGTTTTGAGCTTCGGCGAAAAGACGCAGTTCGGAGGACAATCGAAGGGCGTCGTGCTGGAAACGCGGCATTCTGCGCAGGTCGTCTCGCCCGCGGACGGCTGGATCGTTTACGCTGGGCCCTTTCGGAGCTACGGCCAACTCTTGATCATCAATCCTGGCAGTGGCTATCATATTCTATTGGCAGGAATGCATCAGATCGACGTGCAGCTCGGCCAGTTCGTCCTGGCTTCGGAGCCCGTGGGAACCATGGCCCCCGCGCCGAGACGAGCGTCGCAGGACAACGCCCCCGTCCTGTACGTCGAGTTCCGTAAGGATCAGCGTTCCATCGATCCGGAGCCTTGGTGGGCCGACAGCGTGCAAAAGGTGCAGGGATGACCCGTAGAAACGAATATGCGTTCTGGACCTTCGTGCTGCTGGCAGGGTTCGCCGGTGCCACGACCGTCCTGAACGTATCGCGGACCTACTCGGCGACGACGAACAATTCCGAGATCTACAGGCAGCTCGACCTGTTCGGCGACGTTCTGGAGAGGGTGCGAGCGGACTACGTCGAGAAGCCCGACGACGCGCAGCTGATCGAAACCGCGATCAACGGGATGCTGTCGTCGCTCGATCCACATTCGGCCTATCTCAGCCCGAAGCACTTCCGCGACATGCAGGTGCAGACCCGCGGCGAGTTCGGCGGCCTCGGCATCGAGGTCACGATGGAGAACGGCGTCGTGAAGGTCGTGGCGCCGATCGACGAAACGCCGGCCGCGCGCGCCGGCGTGCAGGCGAACGATCTCATCACGCACCTCGACAACGAGCAGATCGTCGGGCTGACGCTCGAGCAGGCGGTCGAGAAGATGCGCGGCCCCGTCAACACGCCGATCACGTTGACGGTTGTGCGCAAGGGCCGCGAAGACCCCTTCGACATCAAGATCACGCGGGACGTGATCCGCATCAATCCCGTCCGTGCCCGGATGGAAGCCGATGGCGAGGTCGCTTACGTCAAGATCTCGACCTTCAACGAGCAGACGCACGGCAACCTCGTGAAGGCCGTCGATCAGCTCAAGAAGGAGCACGGCAAGAAGATCAAGGGCTTCATCATCGACCTTCGGAACAATCCGGGTGGCTTGCTAGACCAAGCCATCTCGGTGTCCGACGACATGCTGGAGCGCGGCGCGATCGTGCTGACCAAGGGCCGCAATCTCGAAGAGACGCAGCGGTCGCAGGCGCGGCCGGGCGACATCCTCGAGGGTAAGAAGATCGCTGTGCTGATCAACGGCGGGTCGGCCTCGGCCTCCGAAATCGTGGCGGGTGCTCTGCAGGATCACAAGCGCGCAACGGTGATCGGCACGCGCTCGTTCGGCAAGGGCTCGGTGCAGACGATCATTCCGCTCGGCGCCAATGGCGCGATCCGCCTGACGACGGCGCGCTACTACACCCCGTCCGGTCGTTCGATCCAGGCCAAGGGCATCGACCCCGACATCATCGTCGAGCAGGAACTGCCAGAGGAGATGAAGGCGAAAACGCCCGAGCGCCCGCGCGGTGAGGCGAGCCTGCGCGGCCACCTCAAGAGCGACAACAAGAAGGAAGAGAAGGAAGAGTCGGGGTCGTCCGCCTACGTGCCGCGTGAGCCGGAGAAGGACACCCAGCTCCAGTTCGCGATCCGCTTCATCAAGGACGGCACCACCGAAGTTCCGGCGGCGCCGGGCGCGGCTGGGGCGACCAAGGAAACGTCGAAGGCCAACTGAACGTTCGGTGCGGTTCGGCGTTACGATTTCACTCTGGGCGCCCATCGGGCGCCCAGTTCGTTTTCGGCAGCAGCAGGGGAGCCTGACCAATGGCAGAGAAAGAGCTCGGCTACCGGCCTTGCGTCGGCATCATGGTGATCAACCGCGACGGGCTCGTGTGGGCGGGACGTCGGGCGGGCGCCCCCGATGACGCGGAAGGACGCGGGACTTGGTGGCAGATGCCGCAGGGCGGGATCGACGAGAACGAGGACCCCAAGACAGCCGCGCTGCGGGAACTCCATGAGGAAACGGGTATCCGTTCGGTCGAAATCATCGGTGAGACCACGGAGTGGCTACGCTACGACCTGCCACCGGAGCTCGTCGGCCATGCCTGGGGCGGGCGCTACAAGGGCCAGAAGCAGAAGTGGTTTGCCGTACGTTTCCTCGGCACCGACGACGAGGTGCAAATCAACCCGCCCCCCGGTCATCAGCTCGAGTTCGACGACTGGGCTTGGAGGCCGGTCGACCAGTTGCTGGCGACGATCGTGCCGTTCAAGCGCGCCGTCTACGAGAATGTGATCGCCGAACTCGGTCCACTCGCCCGTCCAGTTCGTCCGACGTAATCGTAACGCCACGTTCGCGCGCTACACTTTTCGAATCACTCGGGTCAGGAGGCTCCCCGCGTTGCCCACCGATCAGTCCATGCCCACCCGAACCTCTGCAGGTGCGCCCGACGAGGGATTGCTGCCTCTTCGCGCGTGTGTCGGGATGCTGGTGGTGAACGATCGGGGCCAAGTATGGGTCGGCGAGCGGCGGCCGAAGTGGGCGAAGGGTTCGCCGCCGATCTGGCAACTGCCGCAAGGCGGTCTTTTGCCCGGCGAGCCGCCCGATGCGGCGGCGCTTCGTGAACTCTACGAAGAGACGGGGATGCGGTCGGTCGAGATCCTGGGTGGCATCGCCGACTGGGTGACCTACCTGCTTCCCGAAGACCTCGTCGGCGTGGCGCTCAAGGGGAAATACCGGGGCCAGAAGATCAAGTGGTTCGTGCTGCACTTCACGGGGCCGGACTGCGAGATCGATATCTCTGCGCGACACGGCCGGAAGGCGGAGTTCGATCGCTGGCGCTGGTGCGATTACGAGGGTTTTTTGGAAAGAGCGCCGGAGCATAGACGGACGCTCTATGAAACCGTCGGCCGGGCGCTGCTGCCGATCGCGAGCGCGACACCGCCGCGGCGCTGAAGCTCCCCCTCAGCGGGCGGACAGACCCTTCAGGCTTTCGAGCGCCGTGCCGGCGACCCAGCGTGCATCGTCCGTGACGGCATTGGCGAGCGCCGTTTCGGCTGCCCGAATCTCATCGTCGAGGAGGCTGCCCTTCAGATCGTCGATGTCGTAGGCCTTTTCGGCGAGGACAGTCAGCTGTTCCGGGTCGATTTCGGCGAAGCCACCGCCGACGTATACACGCCGCGTCTTGCCGCCGATCGAAACGTCCATGACGCCCGGCTGCAGCGCGGCCACGGCCGGCGCATGACCCGGCAGCACGGTCATCTGGCCGGCGGCTGCCATCAGCACGACCTGATCGGCATCCGCGGACATCAGGATGCGCTCGGGGCTCACCAATTCGAACTTGAATGTGCCGGCCATGGGCTTTCCTCGGATCGTCCGGCCGGGGCAAGCCCGGCGCCGCATCAACCGCCGCTGGCGGTGATCTTCTGTTTCACTTCCTCAGCCGTCTGCAGTTTGGTGCCGCAGAACGGGCAGAAAAACATCGGGTGGTCGACCAGCGCCGCGCCACCCTCCGGGTCGTCCGTATCGAGAAGACCGACGGTCAGGTACAGCACGCCATTGTCCGCGACCGTGACCAGCGGATCGAAACCTTGTGCAGCGATCGCCTCGGCGAGTTCGCTGCAACAGGTTCCGAAGCGAGCACCTTCCGGGGCAGCTTCTCCGCTGGTCGAGGTCACGACGTCAGGCTGCCTCCGCCAGTTTCTCGGCCTTCGCGATCGCTTCCTCGATCGTGCCGACCATGTAGAACGCCTGCTCGGGAAGGTGATCGTAATCGCCGTTGCAGAGGCCCTTGAAGCCCTTGATCGTGTCGGCGAGTGACACGAGCTTGCCCGGCGAGCCGGTGAAGACTTCGGCGACGTGGAACGGCTGCGAAAGGAAGCGCTCGATCTTGCGGGCGCGCGCCACCGTCATTTTGTCGTCTTCGCTGAGCTCGTCCATGCCGAGAATGGCGATGATGTCCTGCAGTGACTTGTACTTCTGCAGGATCTGCTGGACCTGACGGGCGACCTGGTAGTGCTCCTCACCGACGACGCGCGGCTCAAGAATGCGCGAGGTCGAGTCGAGCGGGTCGACGGCCGGGTAGATGCCCTTTTCGGCGATCGAGCGCGACAAAACGGTCGTCGCGTCGAGGTGGGCGAACGAGGTCGCCGGCGCCGGGTCGGTCAAGTCGTCGGCGGGCACGTAAATGGCCTGCACCGAGGTGATCGAGCCCTTCTGAGTCGTCGTGATGCGCTCCTGCAGCGCGCCCATGTCGGTGGCGAGCGTCGGCTGATAGCCCACCGCCGAGGGGATGCGGCCGAGAAGCGCCGACACCTCGGAACCCGCCTGCGTGAAGCGGAAGATGTTGTCGACGAAGAACAGCACGTCCTGGCCCTGGTCGCGGAAGTGCTCGGCGACCGTCAGACCGGTCAGCGCGACGCGGGCGCGGGCACCCGGCGGCTCGTTCATCTGACCGTACACGAGCGCGCACTTCGAACCCTTGGTCGAGCCGCCGTGAGACTTCGGGTCCATGTTCACCTTGGACTCGATCATCTCGTGATAGAGGTCGTTCCCCTCGCGCGTGCGCTCACCGACGCCGGCGAACACGGAGTAACCGCCGTGCGCCTTCGCGACGTTGTTGATCAGTTCCATGATGAGCACGGTCTTGCCGACGCCGGCGCCGCCGAAAAGGCCGATCTTGCCGCCCTTGGCGTAGGGCGCGAGCAGGTCGACGACCTTGATGCCGGTGACGAGGATTTCGGCTTCCGTCGACTGGTCGGCGAAGGTCGGAGCGGGCTGGTGGATGGCGCGCGTGCCGGAGGCGCCGATCGGTCCGGCCTCGTCGACGGGCTCGCCGATGACATTCATGATGCGGCCGAGCGTCTCGTCACCGACCGGCACCGAGATCGGAGCGCCCGTGTCGAGCACTTCCTGGCCGCGGACGAGACCTTCGGTCGAGTCCATCGCGATGGTGCGGACGGTGTTCTCGCCGAGGTGCTGAGCCACTTCGAGGACAAGGCGGGTGCCCTGGTTCTTCGTCTCGAGCGAATTGAGGATCGCCGGCAGATGGCCGTCGAATTGGACGTCGACGACGGCGCCCATGACCTGACGAATGCGACCGGTTTGATTTGCCATTGCTCGTTCCTTTGTCCGTACGGGTCAGAGCGCCTCGGCGCCCGATATGATTTCGATGAGCTCTTTGGTGATGTTCGCCTGGCGCTGACGGTTGTAGCGGATCGTCAGCTTATTGATCATGTCGCCGGCGTTGCGGGTCGCGTTGTCCATCGCGGTCATCCGCGCGCCCTGCTCGGAGGCGGCGTTCTCGAGCAGACCGCGGAAGATCTGCGTCGCAAGATTCCGCTGCAGCAGCTCGTCGAGGATTTCTTCCTCGCTCGGCTCATACTCGACGGTCGCCTCGGCGCCGGTCGATGCGGTCTCCTTCGCCTCGGGAATCTCGGCCGGGATGAGCTGCAGCGCGGTCGGCTTCTGCGCGATCACCGAGCGGAACTCGGAGAAGTAGATCTTGCAGACGTCGAACTCACCGGCTTCGAACATCTTCAGGACGCGGGCGCGGATGTCTTCCGCCTGCGCAAAACCGATCTGCTTGACGCCCTTGAGGTCGACGCGATCGATGATGTTCTTCGCAAAGTCACGGCGCAGGTTGTCGGCACCCTTGCGGCCGACGCACATGATCTTCACCGTCTTGCCTTCGCGCAGGAGCTGGTTCGCTTCCTGGCGGGCGAGACGCGAGATGTTGCTGTTGAAGCCGCCGCAGAGACCGCGCTCGGCGGTCATCACGACGAGAAGATATGTACTCTGTCGGCCGGTGCCGACGAGCAGCTGGGCCGCATTCTCCTTGCTGGCGCGGCGGCCGAGGTTGGCAAGCACCCGCTCCATCCGCTCCGCGTAAGGACGCGCGGCCGTCGCGGCCTCCTGCGCCCGGCGCAGCTTCGCGGCGGCGACCATCTGCATCGCCTTGGTGATCTTCCGCGTCGCCTTCACCGAGGCGATCCGCGTGCGCATGTCCTTCAGTGAAGCCATGGAGGCGTCCGCGCTCTTTCCTTGTCCCGTTCCCGACCGTCGTCCTCGAAATTAGCGAGCACCCGGAAGCAATCCGGGCGCGCTGGATCTCAGAGGAACTGCTTCTGAACCTGGGTGACCAGATCCCTCAGTTTGGCCGCGGTGGCATCCGACAGGTCGCGCGTATCGCGAATGTCATTGAGGATGGCGACGTTCGGGCCGCGTAGGCTGGCCAGCAGCGCGTCCTCGAAGCCGCGCACCTTGTTGAGCGGCAGGGCGTCGAGGAAGCCGTTGACGCCTGCGTAGATCACGCAGACCTGCTCTTCCATCTTCAGCGGCGAGAACTGCGGCTGCTTCAGGAGTTCCGTGAGGCGCGAACCGCGGTTCAGAAGACGCTGTGTCGCGGCGTCGAGGTCGGAGCCGAACTGAGCGAAGGCCGCCATTTCGCGGTACTGCGCCAGCTCGCCCTTGATCTTACCGGCGACCTTCTTCATCGCCTTGGTCTGGGCGGCCGAGCCCACGCGCGACACCGAGAGGCCGACGTTCACCGCGGGACGGATGCCTTGGTAGAAGAGATCCGTCTCGAGGAAGATCTGGCCGTCGGTGATCGAAATCACGTTGGTCGGGATGTAGGCCGACACGTCGTTCGCCTGGGTCTCGATGACCGGCAGCGCCGTCAGCGACCCGCGACCGGCGGCGTCACCCATCTTCGCCGCACGCTCGAGCAGGCGCGAGTGAAGATAGAACACGTCGCCCGGGTAGGCTTCGCGACCCGGCGGGCGGCGCAGCAGGAGCGACATCTGGCGATAGGCGACGGCCTGCTTCGAGAGGTCGTCGTAGATGATGACCGCGTGCATGCCGTTGTCGCGGAAGAACTCGCCCATCGCGCAGCCGGAGAACGGCGCGAGGAACTGCATCGGCGCCGGGTCGGATGCTGTGGCGGCGACGACGATCGAGTACTCGAGGGCGCCGTTTTCTTCGAGCGCCTTCACGAACTGGGCGACGGTCGAGCGCTTCTGGCCGACGGCGACGTAGACGCAGTAGAGCTTCTGGCTCTCGTCGTTGCCCTGGTTCAGCGGCTTCTGGTTCAGAATGGTGTCGAGCGCGACGGCGGTCTTGCCGGTCTGACGGTCGCCAATGATGAGCTCGCGCTGGCCGCGGCCGATCGGGATCAGCGCGTCAATCGCCTTGAGGCCGGTCGCCATCGGCTCGTGCACCGACTTGCGCGGAATGATGCCGGGCGCCTTCACGTCGACGCGCATGCGCTTGTCGAACTGGATCGGACCCTTGCCGTCGATCGGATTGCCGAGAGCGTCGACGACGCGGCCGAGCAGACCCTTACCGACCGGGACTTCCACGATCGCGCCGGTGCGCTTGACCGTGTCGCCTTCTTTGATCGAACGGTCGTCGCCGAAGATCACGACGCCGACGTTGTCGGCTTCGAGGTTGAGCGCCATCCCGCGGATACCGCCGGGGAACTCGACCATCTCGCCGGCCTGGACGCGGTCGAGGCCGTAGACGCGGGCGATACCGTCGCCGACCGACAGCACCTGACCGATTTCTGCAACTTCGGCCTCCTGGCCGAAGTTCTTGATCTGCTCCTTCAGGATCGAGGAGATCTCAGCGGCCCGGATGTCCATCAGCCAACCTCTTTCATGCGCTTTTCGAGCAATTTCAGTTTCGTGCGGACCGAGCTGTCGATCATTCGGCTGCCGATCTTGACGATCAGGCCGCCGAGCAGCGACGGGTCGACACGGGTGTTGAGTTGCACGTCCTTACCGACGTGATTCTTGAGCGAGGTCCTCAGCTCTTCGAGGTGCACATCGCTTAGCGGCACCGCCGATTCGACGTCGACCTCGACTTCGCCGCGCGCCCGCGCGGCGAGCGCCCGGAAAGTCTTGATCATGCCCGGCACCGCGAACAGGCGGCGGTTGCGGGCAACGACCAGCAGAAAATTCTTGGTGAGACCGCCGATCCCGGTGTGGGTCAGAACGGCCGCCAGCGCCCGCTCCTGGTCCTCCGAAGAGAAGACCGGGCTGAGCACCAGCCGCGTGAGATCGGCGCTTTCGTCCATAAGCACCTGAAACTTCACGAGATCTGCTTCGACGGCGGCCTGTTGGCCAGCGTCGTTCGCAAGTTCGAACAGCGCAGAGGCATACCGCCCCGCAACGCTCGCCATGATTGGTTCGTCGGTTGCCACGTCGATGCTCTCGTGCAGCTCGAGGGGTCGGAGCGCGCACCCGGCTCGGTATCGCTCGCATGCAGGAAGGCGCTCCGAGAGGAGCACGCACAAGCGCGCGTCGCCGGATCCCCCTCCCGACAGCGAGGGGTCTCTAACATGGGTGCGGCAGGCCTTCAACCAGCCACTCGCGTACGAGATGCCGCATTTCGGCGGGTGTCGTGGAACCTTCTCTTTTCGGCGCCGAACGGTGGTCCGAAACCGACGAGTTTCAGAGGAAACTATAGGGATCGATGTCGACGCTCAGGCGCAGGTCGCCTTTCGGCTCTGGCACCTCGGAGAGCCAGGCCCTCAAATAGTTCTGAATGTCGAGCTCCCGAGGGGCCTTAACGAGGATCCGCCAGCGGTGGCGACCGCGGACGACGGCGAGGGGCGCCTCCGCCGGACCGAACACACTGATTCGCTCTGATGGCGGGGCGCGGCGGACGATTTCGCGGGCATAGGCTTCCGACAGAGCCTTTTCGCGCGCCGAGACGACGAGCGCCGCCAGCCGGCCATAGGGCGGGTAAAGAGCCGATTGGCGCTGCTGGATTTCGCGTTCGAGGAAGGCTTCGCGGTCACCGGCGATGATCGCCTGCATGACCGGATGCTCCGGTAAGTGGGTCTGGATGAAACCGCGACCCTCGGCGAACGAGCGGCCGGCGCGTCCGGTAACCTGATGGAGAAGCTGGAACGTGCGCTCGGCGGCGCGCGGGTCGCCGCCCTGGGCAAGACCAAGATCGCCGTCGACGACACCGACCGTCGCGAGCAGCGGAAAGTGATGGCCTTTCGCCACCATCTGCGTGCCGATCACGATGTCGACTTCGCCGCTTTCGATGCGCTGGATCACTTCCCGCATCTCGGTGAGGCCAGGGATGAGATCGCTCGACAATAGTGCGAGGCGCGCTTCCGGGAAGACCTCCTGCACCTCTTCGGCGATGCGCTCGACCCCGGGGCCGCACGCAACGAGGGACTCCGGGGCACCGCACTTCGGGCATTTCTCGGGAATGGGCAGCGAGAAGCCGCAATGGTGGCAGTTGAGGCTGCGCCGGAAGCGGTGCTCGACGAGCCAGGCCGTGCATTGCGGGCACTCGATGCGATGGCCGCAAGCGCGGCACAGCGTCAACGGCGCGTAACCACGCCGGTTGAGAAAGAGCAGCGTCTGGCGCCGGTTCGCCATCGTCTCGCCGATGGCTGTGACGAGCGGCGGCGCGAGCCAGCGGCCTTTCTCGGGCGGCGTCTGGCGGAGATCGATCGGCGTGATCTCGGGTAGGTCGACGCCCGAGAACCGACCAGGGAGCAGCAGGTGGCGATAGCGCCCGGTGCGCGCGTTCACGTGGCTTTCGAGCGATGGCGTCGCGGAGGCGAGCACCACGGGGATCGCGCCGAGGTTGCCGCGCACCACCGCCATATCGCGACCCTGGTAGTGGACGCGGTCGTCCTGCTTGAAACCCGGGTCGTGCTCTTCGTCGACGACAATCAGCCCAAGATCGACGAACGGCAGAAAGAGCGCCGAGCGGGCGCCGACGACGACGCGCGCCTCTCCCGTCGCCGCGGCCTTCCAGACGCGGGCGCGCTCGGGCCCCGAGAGGGCAGAGTGCCACTCGACCGGCCGGCAGCCGAATCGGCCCTCGAAGCGGCTCATGAACTGGCCGGTCAGCGCGATTTCCGGGAGCAGGATGAGACCCTGATGCCCGCGCTCGAGCACGCGAGCGACGGCTTCGAAATAGACCTCCGTCTTGCCCGAGCCGGTCACGCCGTCGATCAGCGAGACGGAGAAGTTGGCCGCGTCGACGGCGCTGCGCAGCGTATCGACAGCGCGCTGCTGGTGGTCGTTGAAGGTGACGACCCGGTGGGCCGGGTCCGGCCGTGGCGGACGTCGCTCCGGGATGGCGATCTCGACCAGCAGCCCGGCCGCGACAAGACCGTCGACGACGCCCGTGGAGCAAGCGGCCTCGGTGGCCAGCGCCGACTTAGCCCGGACGAGCCCGTCGGCGGCGACGTCGAGCGCGCGCTTGCGAGCGGGCGTCAGGCGGGGCGGTACGGGGGCACCTTCGACCAGCCGAACGCCCATGCGCGCCTTCGGCGGATCGAATACGGCCTGAGCGCCCATCATCATGCGCACGACCATGCCGAGCGGGCTCAGCGTGTAGCGTGCGACCCATTCGGCGAACCGCAGAGAGAGCGGCGGCAGTGCCGGTACGTCGAGACCGGTGATGACGGCCTTCAGCTTTTTCTCGTCGACCGGCTTCGGGGGACCGACGGCCCGGTCCCAGACGATGCCGATGCGGTGCTGAGGCCCGAACGGAACGACGACGAACGAGCCGGGCGGCATCTCGGCATCGACCGGCGCCAGGTAGTCATAGGTCTGATCGAGCGCGACGGGCAGCAGCACGGGCAACCGCCGCAAGGCGGCGTCGCGCGGCTCTGTCAGCTCGAGGAGACTGTTCAACGGTTCGACCGATCGCTAAAGGAGGCGGAAATCGCAATAGCCTATAGCCGCCGATGCGGCGACGGCGAGGCAGAGGTACTCCCCCATGAAGTTCTTCGTCGATACGGCAGACGTGAACGAGATCAAGGATCTGGCGGCGACTGGTCTGCTCGACGGCGTGACGACGAACCCCTCCCTGGTGGCCAAGGCCGGGCGCGACTTCAAGACGATCATCGCCGAGATCTGCGAGGTGGTCGACGGACCGGTTTCGGCCGAGGTCGCCGCCACCGATTATGATGGCATGATCCGCGAGGGCCGTATCCTTGCGAAGATCGCCAAGAACGTCACGGTGAAGGTGCCGCTGACGTGGGACGGGCTCAAGGCCTGCCGGACACTCACCGGCGAAGGCACGATGGTCAACGTCACGCTCTGCTTCTCGGCGAACCAGGCGCTGCTGGCGGCGAAGGCCGGCGCGACGTTCATATCGCCGTTCATCGGCCGGCTCGACGATATCGGGCTCGACGGCATGGAGCTGATCGCCGAAATCCGGACGATCTACGACAACTACGCCGACTTCTCGACGGAGATCCTGGCGGCGTCGATCCGCACGGTCGGGCACGTGAAGCAGGCGGCGATGATCGGCGCCGATGTCGCGACCGTTCCGCCATCGATCCTGAAGCAGCTGGTCCAACATCCGCTGACGGACAAAGGTCTCGCCCAGTTCGTCGCCGACTGGAAGAAAACCGGGCAGAGCATTTAGTTTTTTCTGACACGAGTGGTCGCGTAGCGATCTCATAAGCATACGCCGTCGTGTTGCTTGGGCACGGCTCGCCGCGGCGCGCGTTCGCGCGCTCGGCTGCTGCGCAGCTGGAAGAGGATTCGGATCACACCCCCGCCAGATGCCGGCCAGCGATGTAGCCGAAGGTCATCGCGGGGCCGATGGTGATGCCGGCGCCCGGATAGGTGCCGCCCATGACACTCGCTGCATCGTTGCCGACGGCATGAAGACCGGGCACCACGTGGCCCTTGTCATCGAGCACGCGGGTCGCGGCGTCGGTCCGGAGGCCGGCGAAGGTGCCGATGTCGCCCGGGATGAGGCGAACCGCGTAGTAGGGCGCCGTATCGAGCGGCGCGACGCAGGGATTGGGCAGGTGGCCGGCCGCGCCGTTGAACCGCTGGTAGGCATCGCCGCCTCGCCCGAACTCCGGATCGCGGCCCTCGGCGGCGTGGCGATTGAAGTTGGCGATCGTCTCGACCAGTCCTTCGGCCGCAACACCGCAGAGTGAGGCGAGTTCGCGGACGCTGCCGGCGCGCTTCAGATAGCCCGAGGCGACGTAGGGTCCGAGCCGGCCCGGGAATGGTGGCGCGGCGCCGAGGCCGAAGCGGCGGATCGCCTTGGCGTCGCAGACGAGCCAGCAACCGGGCGCCGGCTGGCCGCGTGACGCTTCGATCATCGCCGGCACGAACACATGGTAGCTCTTCGACTCGTTGACGAAGCGACGGCCGCGATGGTCGACAGCGAGATAGCCGGGCTTGCCGCGGTCGATGAAGTGCGGGAACGGTGCCGAACGGCCGTCAGGCCCGGGCACCATGGAGACCGGTGTCCATGCGGCCGGATGGTGGACGTCGCCGTTGAACCCAGCGCCGGCCGCGGTGGCGAGCTGGATGCCGTCGCCGGCGTTCGTCGCGGGTGGGAGAGAGCGGTGGGGCGCCGGTTGCGCCGCGAGATGCGGGTAGAGCTTCCGTTTCAGCTCGTCGTTACCGGGGAACCCGCCGCAGGCGAGGACGACGCCGCGACGGGCGCTGACCTCCACTTCCCGACCGTCGCGCTGGACGATGGCACCGGCAACGCGGCCGGCATCGACGATGAGGCGCGCGACCGGAGACGAGAGCCAGAGCGGGATGCCGAGTTCGCGCGCCGAAACGGCCATGCGCGCGAGCAGCGCATTGCCATTGGTGAGGCGGGTGCCGCGATGATGGGCGAGGCGGTCGCGTCCATAGCGAGCGACCATGCCGGCGACGTGGGCGGCGGACTTCACGCTGCGCGTCATGTTGAAGAGGTGGGGTAGATCGTTCCGGCCGACCATCATGCCGCCGAGCAGCATCATCGTCGGGAGTGGCGCTCGCAGCGAGCGGAACAAATTTCCCAGTTGGCGCCCGTCGTAAGGCTCGGGGACCAGGGAACGGCCGCCATTCGCGCCGCCGGGCAGGTCCGGCTCGTAGTCGGCCCAAGTCGGTGCGAGCCCGTAGCGGACGTGCGTGCGGGACTCGAAGAAGTCGAGCATCTCGGCGGCAGTGTCGACGAAGGCCTCGGCGCGGGCGATGTCCAAACGATTCCCGACGGCATGCTGGAAATACGTGAGGGCGGCCTCACGCGTGTCGGGGATGCCGGCCTTGCGGGCGTGGCTGTTGGCGGGGATCCAGATGACCCCGGCGGAGTAGGCGGTGGTGCCGCCGAACAGCGCCTCCTTCTCGACCATCAAGACGTCGAGGCCGTGCAGGCGCGCGGCGAGGGCGGTCGCGAATCCACCCGCGCCCGACCCGGCCACGAGGACGTCGCACGTCACCTGTTCCATACCGGTCTCCCGCCCGCCTCGGCGGCCCCATGAAGGTGGTGCGCGACCGGGCCGTCAAGACAGCGTCAACGAATCATTGCCACCCTGCACCCGATGACGGCCGGATCATTCATTCCCGACATGGCGGCGGACCTCGCCGCGGCAGTCGACCGCTGGCTCGACCACGTTGCGGCCAGCCGCAGCGGCAGCCCGCACACGCGGCTCGCCTATGCGCGCGATATCCGCCAACTCGCCGCTTTCCTTTCCCGATCACTCGGACGGGGTGTCAGCCTCGACGACCTGTCGCAGCTCGACGCCCGGCAACTGCGGGGCTTTCTCGCCAGCCGGCGCGCGCAGCACGTCGAGAGCCGGTCACTGGCACGGTCGCTGTCGGCGGCACGCAGCCTGTTTCGCTGGCTGGAGCAGGAAGGGCTGGTGTTCAACCGGGTGCTGTCGCGAGTCGCCCGGCCGAAGGTGGCCGCGGGCGTGCCGAAACCGCTGACGGTCGACCAGGCACTCGCCGTCGTCGACGGCGGCGGAACGGCCGAACTCGACTGGGTCGAGGCGCGCGACATCGCCGTGCTGATGCTGCTTTATGGATCGGGGCTTCGCATCTCGGAGGCTTTGAGCCTCACCGTCGCCGATGCACCGTCGGCACGACGGGACGTGCTGCGCATACTGGGCAAGGGCGGCAAGGAGCGCATGGTACCGGTCCTGCCGGCGGCCGTGCGCGCGATCGAGCGGTATCGGGCGCTCTGCCCCTACGAACTGCGCGACCAGACGCCCCTTTTCGTCGGCGCTAAGGGCGGGCCGCTCAGTCCGCGCGTCATCCAGCTTCGGATGGTCGATCTGCGGGATCAGTTGCGGCTCGCGCCGACAGCGACGCCGCACGCGCTCCGGCATTCGTTCGCCACGCACCTGCTATCGGCCGGGGCGGACCTGAGGCAGATCCAGGAGCTGCTGGGCCACGCCTCGCTGTCGACAACCCAGGCCTATACCGACGTCGACCGCGACCGCTTGCTGGCGGTCTATGATCAAGCGCATCCGCGGGCCCGGCGCCCCGCTGCCGAACCGACCCAATAGGAGCGTGCCCATGCGTCGAACTCTCTCCGCCGCAGCAGTGGTGCTCGCGGCGCTCGCGGCTTTCGCGATGCCGGCGGCCGCAACGACCGCATGTCGGGGGCAGGACCTGTTGCCACGACTCGCAGCCGAGCAGCCGGCACTCCACCAGGAGATCCTGGCCGCGGCCGCGACGACGCCCAACGGCGACGCGCTGCTGTGGCGCGTCGAGAAGCCCGGCGTTCCGCCGTCTTGGCTCTACGGCACGATCCATCTCACGGACGATCGCCTGACGACCTTCAAGCCCGCCGTGACCGCGGCAATGCAGAGCGCGCGCGTGGTGGCGCTCGAAGTGGCGGACCTCTCGCGCGAGGCCCTGGCCCGAGCGATGGGCCGGTCGGCGCAACTTCTGCTCGATCCCGCGGGCGGCATCGACAAAGTGCTGTCGGGGGACGAGTTGCAGGTCGCGCGCCGCGTCCTCGAAGAAGCCGGTTTGCCCTATCAGGTGCTCGGCATGGTACGGCCGTGGTTCGTCTATACGCTGCTCGCGGTGCCGGCCTGCGAGCGGGCGCGTGCGGCGGCGGGCCTGAAGTCGGTCGACAGCCGCATCGCCGATCTCGCCAGGACCCGTGGGACGCCGGTCGTGGGTCTCGAATCGATCGAAGATCAGCTTCGGGCGATGGCCGGCATTCCGGCTGAAGAGCAAGCCAAGCTGCTCAAGGCGTCGGTCGCAATGGCGGACCGCACGGAGGATCTGACCGAGACACTGATCTCACTCTATCTCCAGGAGCGGATCGATCTCGTCTGGCCGCTCAATCTGTCCCTCGCCCGCACGGTCAACGTGTCGAGCGATTCCTTTCGCGGTTTCACGTCGACGGTCCTGATCGGCCGGAACTACAAGATGCGCGACGCACTCCTGCCGCTGCTGGCCGAGGGCGGCGTCTTCGCGGGTGTTGGCGCCCTCCACCTCGTCGGCACCGAGGGTCTGGTCAGCCTTGTTCGGCAAGCCGGATACACCGTCACCGCCGTGCGCTAGGTCAGAACCCGCGCGCGCCGAAGTAAGCGACGGTTGCGGTGATGCCCGTGAGCGTCGTTCCCCAGGCGAGATCGACGAGGGAGAGCTGCAGCGGCCAATTCTTCAGCGTCGCGAGATTGGTGAGGTCGTAGGTCGCGTAGCAGAAAAAGCCGAACAGGGCGCCGTAGAGGAGCGCGTCGGTCCAGATGCCACTGCGCAGTGCGGGAGAGATGCCGAAGATCACGAGACCGACGACGTAGATCAGATAGAAGGCCACCGCCGCCTTGAGATTGATGGGATCGGCGATGAGGTCGCCAAGCGCGCGGCGATAGAAGTCCTTGGCGACGACGCCGAGCCAAACGAGATCGATCAGAACGAAGACGACCAGCGCTAGTCCATAGGCGACGACGAACTTCATGGCCGACCCTCCGTGTTGGTGGCCATCCGATACGCGCACTCGCGTCGCCCCGGACCAGCGTCAGCGCTGCGGTGCGGTCTGCATGCCGTTGAGCTGGCGCAGCTGTTCGACCCGGCGCTCGATCTCGGGGAGACTGGGCTTCGTGTCCTGGATCCACTTCTGCAGGTCTTCGAACTGCTGCTGTTGGGTCTTGTTGGCCCCGCGCGTCAGACCGGGATCGACCTTCCGGGTCGCGGTGGCAGCCCCCGGCGAACTGGCCGTGAGATCGGTCGCGGGCGACACGCCGCGCGTCGCGGCGACGGGGGTCGACACCTCCCAGCGCGGGCCGCCGAACCTGAGCGCGGCGTACATCGTCTGGGCCAGCGTCTCGCTCGTCCCACGCGCCTTGGCGGCGTCATAGAACATGCGATGGACCTCTTCCCAAGGACGGTTCTTTTTCTCGCAGAAATAGTCATGGATGACCGCGGCGTCGCGATAGGGGCCGTCGTAGGGGCCGCCGACGAGGTTCCAGAGACCCCACGGCACGGACGCGCCGTTCGTCACGTATCCGGCAGGAACGTCCCAGTGCGTGCCGTCCGGCCCGACGTAGCCGAAGGAAGCAAGCAGACGCATATCGCGGAAGTAGTCGGCCGGGCTCGGCGGGTGGAGCCACTCGGCCTGCACCGTCCCCTTGAAGCTGTCCTTGCCGACCGGCACAGGCGTCGGCGTGGCCGTGGCAGGGGCATAACCGAGGAACTTCTTGGCCCAGGCCGTCCATTGCGACCAGTTCGGCTGACCTTCGCAGCCGGCCAGCGCCAAACTCGTGGCCAAAGCCATCGCCACAACCAGTGCACGCATTCGAGTGTCTCCCGCACGTCGCCCTCGACGGCGTGCTTAGGCACCGATTGCGGCGACGGCCGGGCCGCCTCGCTTCACATGTGGATGGTTCGTTTGTCGACGGCGAGGGCCGCTTCCTTGACGGCTTCCGTCAAGGTCGGGTGCGCGTGACAGGTGCGTGCCAGATCTTCTGACGATCCGCCGAACTCCATGATGATCGCGGCCTCGGCGATCAACTCGCCGACATGCGGTCCGATCATGTGGACGCCGAGAATGCGATCCGACGCGGCATCGGCGAGCACCTTCACGAAGCCGTCCGTGGTCTTGTTGACCTTGGCGCGGCCGTTGGCGGTGAAGGGGAATTTTCCGACATTGTAGGCGATGCCGGCTGCTTTCAGTTCTTCCTCGGTCTTGCCGACCGACGCGACCTCGGGCGACGTGTAGATCACGTTTGGGATCACGTCGTAGTTCACGTGACCCGCCTGGCCCGCGATGATCTCTGCGACGGCGACGCCTTCGTCTTCCGCCTTGTGCGCGAGCATCGGACCCGAAATGACGTCACCGATCGCATAGATGCCTGGAACATTCGTCTGGAAGTGCGCGTCGACGACAATGCGCTTGCGGTTGTCAAGCTGCACGCCCGCCTCGGTGAGACCAAGCCCCTCCGTGTACGGCACGCGGCCGATGCAGACGAGGACGACATCGGCGAACAGCTCTTCCGCTGCGCCACCGGCCGCCGGCTCGACGGTGACCGTGCAGCCGCTCTTGTCCTTGCGCAGGCCGGTGACCTTCGAGCCAAGCTTGAAGGTCATGCCCTGCTTCTGGAGGATGCGCTGGAACTGCTTGGCGACCTCGCCATCCATGCCCGGAATAATCCGGTCGAGGAATTCGACGACGACGACTTCGGCGCCGAGGCGGCGCCAGACCGATCCGAGTTCGAGACCGATGACGCCGCCGCCGACGACGATCATCTTCTTCGGCACGGCCGGAAGTTCGAGCGCGCCGGTCGACGAGACAACCTGCTGCTCGTCGATTTCGATGCCCGGCAGCCGCGCGATATCCGATCCTGTCGCGATGACGATCGACTTGGCTTCGAGGACCTGCGTGCCGCCGGCGGCCAGCGTCACTTCGACCTTGCCCGGCGCCGCGATGCGGCCGCTCCCGTGGACGGTGTCGATCTTGTTCTTCTTCAGGAGATAGGCGACGCCGTCGACGTTGCCCTTCACGCCCTCGCTCTTGAAGGCGAGCATGCGGGCGAGATCCAGCTCGGGCTTCACTTTGATGCCCATGGCAGAGAAGCCATGGCCAGCTTCTTCGTAGAGTTCGCTCGCGTGCAGCAGCGCCTTCGACGGAATGCAGCCGACGTTGAGGCAGGTGCCGCCGTGCGTCGCACGCTTTTCGACGACTGCGACCTTCATACCGAGCTGTGCCGCGCGGATGGCACACACGTAGCCGCCGGGGCCGGTGCCGATGACGACGAGATCGTAACTCATGGTTCTTCCTGGACTACGTGGTCATGCCGCGAAGGTTGAGAGGAGCTTCGATCAGAGCTCCAGCACGAAGCGCTGCGGATCCTCAAGGCATTCCTTCACGCGGACGAGGAAGGTAACGGCTTCCTTACCGTCGACGATGCGGTGATCGTAGGACAGCGCGAGATACATCATCGGACGGATCACGATCTGGCCGTTGCGAACCACCGGACGCTCCTCGATGCGATGCATGCCGAGAATGCCCGACTGCGGCGCATTGAGGATCGGCGTCGACAGCATCGAGCCGTAGACGCCGCCGTTGGAGATCGTGAAGGTGCCGCCCTGCATCTCCTCGATGCCGAGCTTGCCATCACGCGCCCGGCGGCCGAAGTCCGCGATCTGAGCTTCGATCTCGGACAGCGTCATGCGGTCGGCTTCGCGCACGACCGGCACCACGAGGCCCTTCTCGGTCCCGACGGCGACGCCGATGTGGTAGTAGTTCTTGTAGACGAGGTCCTGGCCGTCGATCTCGGCATTGACCGCCGGGATCTCGCGCAGCGCCTGGATGCAGGCCTTCACGAAGAAGCCCATGAAGCCGAGCTTCACCTTGTGGCGCTTCTCGAACAGATCTTTGTAGTCGTTGCGCAGCTTCATCACCGCGCTCATGTCGACGTCATTGAACGTCGTCAGCATGGCGGCGGTGTTCTGGGCATCCTTGAGGCGGCGCGCGATGGTCTGGCGAAGCCGTGTCATCTTCACCCGCTCTTCGCGGGCCGCGTCGTTCGGCACGGACGGCGCACGAAGCTGAACCGGCGTCGCCGGAACGACGGGCGCGTAGCTGACAGGAGCCGGAGCCGCCTGCGGCGCGGCCGGTGCCGGCGTGGCTGCAGCACGGGCGCCGGCGGCGAGCACGTCGCCCTTCAAGATCTGGCCGCGCTTGCCGCTACCGTCGACCTGGTCGGCGGAGATGCCCTTCTCTTCCATGAGCTTGCGGGCGGCCGGCGCCGGCGGCATCTCGGACTTCGGTGCAGCGACCGGTGCCGGCGCGGCGGCGGGTGCCGGAGCTGCGGGCTTGGCGGCTGCAGGAGCCGCCGCTGCAGCGGCACCGCCTTCACGAATAAGACCCAGCACCGAGCCGACAGCCACGGTCGTGCCCTTCTCGACATTGATGTCGCTCAGCACGCCGGTGCCCGGCGACGGCACTTCGACGGTGACCTTGTCGGTCTCGAGTTCACAGAGCGGCTCGTCCGCCTTCACAGCATCGCCCGGCTTTTTGAACCACTGACCAACGGTCGCCTCGGTGACGCTTTCGCCGAGTGTCGGCACGCGGATTTCGATCGCCATGTCCTCGTTTCCTTGACCCAAAAGGTGGGCCGCCCTCGCCGGCGGCCCCACTTCGTTTCAGCTTGGCCGTTCGGCCACGTTCTATTTCGCGAGCGACTCGCTGACGAGCGCGCGCTGTTCCTGGTTGTGCTTCGAGAGCTGTCCCGTGGCGGTCGACGCGGCCGCCGGGCGGCCGACGTAGCGGGCCCGCTTCGCGGCGCCGCCGACGTGCTCGAGCACCCACTCGACATTCGGTTCGACGAAGGACCAGGCGCCCATGTTGCGGGGCTCTTCCTGGCACCAGACGATTTCCGCCTGCGGATAGCGCGACAGCTCGTTGATCAGCGCACGGGCCGGGAACGGATAGAGCTGCTCGATGCGGAGCAGATAGACGTCGTCGGCGCCCGCCTGCTCGCGCGCTTCGAGAAGGTCGTAGTAGACCTTGCCGGTGCAGAGCACGACGCGGCGGATCTGATCGTCCGGCTTCAGTGCGAAGCCACCGGTGTCTCCGTTGCGCGGATCGGCGTGATCCCAAAGGAGGCGATGGAACGACGTGCCCGGGCCCATCTCGCTCAGCCGCGACACCACCCGCTTGTGGCGGAGCAGCGACTTTGGCGTCATTAGGATCAGCGGCTTGCGGAATTTCCGGTGGATCTGCCGGCGCAGGATGTGGAAGTAGTTGGCCGGCGACGTGCAGTTCGCGACCTGCCAGTTGTCCTCGGCGGAGAGCTGGAGGAAGCGCTCAAGGCGGGCGGAGGAGTGCTCCGGACCCTGACCTTCATAGCCGTGCGGCAGCAGGCAGACGAGGCCGGACATACGCAGCCACTTGCGTTCGCCCGACGACAGGAACTGGTCGAACACCACCTGCGCGCCGTTGGCGAAGTCGCCGAATTGGGCTTCCCACATGACGAGCGCCATGGGTTCGGCAAGCGAATAGCCGTACTCGAAGCCGAGCACGGCTTCTTCCGAGAGCATCGAGTTGATCACCTCGAAGCGCGCCTGATCGGGCGCCACGTAGCGCAGCGGCGTGTAGCGGCGCTCGGACTCCTGATCGAGCAACACGGCGTGGCGTTGCGAGAAGGTGCCGCGTTCGACGTCCTGGCCAGACAGGCGAACCGGAAAGCGCTCCTTCACCAGCGTGCCGAACGCCAAATGCTCGGCCATCGCCCAGTCGATGCCCTCGCCCGTCTCGACCATCTCACGACGGCGCTCCAGAAGACGCTGGACGGTCTTGTGAGCATTGAAGTCGACTGGAACGGTGGTGATGCGGCGACCGATTTCCTTGAGCTGATCCATCGCCACGCCCGTCTCGCCGCGATGCGCGTCCTGGCTCGCCGTTGCGAGGCCGGCCCAGCGGCCGTCGAGCCAGTCGGCCTTGTTCGGCTTGTAACCGTCAGACTGCTGGAATTCTGTCTCGAGCTGCCCCTTGAACTCGCCTTTCATGGCGTCGACGTCGGCCTGGCTCATCACGCCTTCCTCGACGAGGCGGCGCGAGTAGAGTTCGACGACCGTGTCGTGCTGGCGGATGACCTTGTACATGCGCGGCTGCGTGAACGCCGGCTCGTCGCTCTCGTTGTGGCCGTGACGCCGGTAGCAGATCATGTCGATCACGACCGGCTTCTGGAACCGCTGACGGAACTCCGTGGCGATCTTGGCGACGTGAACGACAGCTTCCGGATTGTCGCCGTTCACGTGGAAGATCGGCGCCTCGATCATGCGCGCGACGTCCGTGCAGTACGGCGACGATCGCGAAAAGCGCGGATTGGTTGTGAAGCCGATCTGGTTGTTGATGACGAAGTGGATCGAGCCACCGGTGCGGTGGCCCTTGAGGCCGGAGAGGCCGAAGCACTCGGCGACGACGCCCTGGCCCGCAAACGCCGCGTCACCATGGATGAGCAGCGGCAGCACGGCGCGACGATCGTCCGACTGGCAGCCGTGTTGATCCTGCTTCGCGCGCACCTTGCCGAGCACGACCGGGTCGACGATCTCGAGATGCGACGGGTTGGCCGTCAGCGAGAGATGGACGTTGTTGCCATCGAACGAGCGGTCGGACGAGGCACCGAGGTGGTACTTCACGTCGCCCGAACCTTCGACGTCGTCGGGCTTGAAAGAGCCGCCCTTGAACTCGTTGAAGATTGCGCGATGGGGCTTGCCCATCACGTTGGCGAGCACGTTGAGGCGGCCGCGGTGGGCCATGCCGATGACGATCTCCTTGAGGCCCAACTGACCACCGCGCTTGATGATCTGCTCGAGCGCGGGGACCATCGACTCGCCGCCTTCGAGGCCGAAGCGCTTGGTGCCCGTGTACTTGGTGTGGCTGAAGGTCTCGAAGGTTTCCGCTTCGATCAGCTTCTTGAGGATCGCCTTCTTGCCCTCGACGGTGAAAGCAATGTCCTTCTCCTCGCCCTCGATGCGCTCCTGGATCCAGGACTTCTGCAGCGGGCTGGTGATGTGCATGAACTCGACGCCGATCTGGCGGCAGTACGTGCGGCGCAGGATCTTCAGGATCTGGCGCACCGTCGCCGTTTCCAGACCGAGCACGCGGTCGATGAAGATCGGGCGGTCGAGATCGGCTTCGGTGAAGCCGTAGGTCTCGGGGCGCAGTTCCTTGTGGACCTTCCGCTCGGTGAGGCCGAGGGGATCGAGGTCGGCGGCGAGGTGTCCCATCACGCGGTAGGCGCGGATGAGCATCAGGGCGCGTATCGAATCCTGAGTCGCGCGCATGGAGGCGACGGGTGAGAGATCGACGCCGCCATAGTTGGCGCGGGCTACGAGCTTGTCGCGAATGTTACGCTCGGCCGACTGATAATCGCCGGTCAGCGCGGCCAGCAATTCGCTGTTGCCGTTGGACGCGATCTCATTGAGCGGTTTGGCCCAGGAGGGGCCGTGCGCGTTGTCCTCGGCGCTGGCCTGTCCCTGCTCCTCGCGCAGGCTCTGGAAGAAGAGCCGCCACTCGTCGGAAACCGATCCGGGGTTCTGTTCGTACTGGGCTTGCAGTTCCTCGACGTAGGCCGCGTTGGCTCCGTGGAGGAAAGATGTGCGCGCGAATGCTTCGTTCAGCGCTTGGCGTGACATTCCGTGGGCTCGCTATCGTTGGCTATTTTGGCCGGCGACCGAATGAACGTGTCCGATTCCCCTACAACCCGGGGCTCGTGCTGGTGACCATTTAGTACAGTTCGCCGAGCGTGGTAAGTCCTGCAAAAGTGGTGCTTCGAGGGCCGTTCAACCAGCCTCGCACAAGGTTGGTCTGCCGTGCATGGGCCGATGTCCGGCGACGGGCCAGCCGGTGACCAAAAGTTCACCTCTCCGCAACATGCCGCGCGTCCACGAGCAGGGGACCAAAACGAAAAAGCCCCCTTGTGGAAGGGGGCTTTTCACGTGACGAGCGATCTCTCTGATCGCGCTCAGCCTTTCAACACCTTGACGAGCGTCGTGCCGAGCGCCGCGGGGCTGTCGGCGATCGCAATTCCGGCCGCGCGCATGGCTTCGAGTTTGTCTTCAGCCTTGCCCTTGCCACCGGAAATGATCGCGCCTGCGTGACCCATGCGGCGGCCGGGAGGAGCCGTAACGCCGGCGATGAAACCGGCCATCGGCTTCTTGCGACCGCGGGCGGCTTCGCGCTTGATGAAGTCGGCCGCATCTTCCTCGGCCGAGCCGCCGATCTCGCCGATCATGATGATCGAGTGGGTGTCGGGGTCGGAGAGGAACATGTCGAGCACGTCGATGAACTCGGTGCCCTTGACCGGGTCGCCGCCGATGCCGACGGCCGTCGACTGGCCGAGGCCCGCGTCGGTCGTCTGCTTCACCGCTTCGTAGGTCAGCGTGCCGGAGCGCGACACGATGCCGACCGAGCCGGCCTTAAAGATCGAGCCGGGCATGATGCCGATCTTGCACTGGTTCGGCGTGAGCAGGCCCGGGCAGTTCGGACCGACGAGGCGCGAGGACGAGCCGGTGAGGGCACGCTTCACCTTGATCATGTCCATCACCGGGATGCCCTCGGTGATGCAGACGATCAGCGGGATTTCCGCGTCGATCGCTTCGAGGATCGCATCCGCGGCGAACGGCGGCGGCACGTAGATCGACGTCGCGGTGGCGCCCGTCTTCGCCTTTGCCTCGGCGACGCTGTCGAACAGCGGCACGTCCGCCAGCTCGGCGTCCGGATGCTTGCTGCCGCCCTTGCCGGGGGTCACGCCGCCGACGATGAGGGTGCCGTAGGCCTTGGCCTGCTTGGTGTGGAAGGTGCCCTGACTGCCGGTGATGCCCTGGCAGATGACCTTCGTGGTGCGGTCGATGAGAATAGCCATTGTCTCGTTTCCCGTTTCCTGGCGTCTCAGGCCGCTTTCTTGACTTCGTCGGTGATCTTTTTGGCCGCGTCGGCGAGGTTGTCGGCCGCGACGACCTTGAGGCCGCTCTCGTTCAAGATCTTCTTGCCGAGCTCGACGTTGGTGCCTTCGAGGCGCACGACCAGCGGCACCTTGAGACCGACTTCCTTGACCGCCGCGATCACGCCTTCCGCGATGATGTCGCAGCGCATGATGCCGCCGAAGATATTGACCAGGATGCCCTTCACGTTGGGGTCGGCGGTGATGATCTTGAAGGCTGCCGTGACCTTCTCGGTGGTGGCGCCGCCGCCGACGTCGAGGAAGTTGGCGGGCTCGGCGCCGTAGAGCTTGATGATGTCCATCGTCGCCATGGCGAGACCGGCGCCGTTGACCATGCAGCCGATGTTGCCGTCGAGGGCGACGTAAGACAGATCGAACTTCGACGCTTCGATCTCCTTCGGATCCTCTTCTTCGAGGTCGCGGTACTCCATGATCTCGGGGTGACGGAAGAGGGCGTTGCTGTCGAAGTTCATCTTGCCGTCGAGCGCGACCAGCTTGCCGTCCTTGGTGACGATGAGCGGGTTGATCTCGAGCAGGCTCATGTCCTTCTCGACGAACATCTTGTAGAGGCCGCCGAGCAGCTTCACGCACTGATTGACCTGGTCGCCCTTGAGGCCGAGCGCGAAGGCGATCTTGCGGCCGTGGAAGCCCGAGAACCCTGTCGCCGGGTCGATGGACATCGTGATGATCTTCTCGGGCGTGTCGTGGGCAACCTGCTCGATGTCCATGCCGCCCGCCTGGCTGGCGATGAACGAGACGCGCGACGTGACGCGATCGACCAGGGCGGAGAGGTAGAGTTCGCGCTCGATCGCCGAGCCGTCTTCCACGTAAAGCCGCTTGACGACGCGGCCGGCCTCGCCGGTCTGCAGCGTGACGAGCGTCTTGCCGAGCATCTGCTTGGCGAAAGTCTCGACCTCGGCGACCGACTTGGCGAGACGCACGCCACCCTTGTCGCCGGCGTCGGCTTCCTTGAACTTGCCCTTGCCGCGGCCGCCGGCGTGGATCTGGGCTTTGACGACCCAAACAGGCCCTGGCAACTTCTTCGCCGCTTCGACCGCCTCGGCGACGGTGAAAGCGGGGAACCCCTGCGGTGTCGGCACCCCATACTGCCGGTACAGTTCCTTGGCCTGATATTCGTGAATGTTCATCGTTTTATATCCGTTCCTGGCGCTCGGCGGCGCCTGTCCCTAGCGTGGTATACCGTATGCCAGACGGGCGGGAGGCTCAAGCGGCCTTGCGATCGGCCACGAGTTCGATCTCGACGCGGGCACCGATCGGCAGTGCTGCGACCTGAATGGTCGAGCGCGCAGGATAGGGCTCCGGCATGTAGGTCTTGTAGACCTCGTTCATCCCGGCGAAGTCGGCCATGTCGACCAGAAAGACGGTCGCCTTGATGACGTGACGGAAGTCGAGGCCGGCCGCCGAGAGGATGGTTTTGAGGTTCTCGAAAACCTGGCGCGTCTGGGCTCCGATGTCGCCTTCGACGAGTTTGCCCGTCGACGGATCCATGTGGACCTGCCCGGATACAAAAACGAGCCCTTCGGTTTCGGTCGCCAGCGAGTACGGCCCGATGGCCTTCAGCGGCGGAGCGGCGATGGCAGTCTTGGTCATGATCCATCCCTGACTTGCAGAAAAAAAAAGCCGGATCTTTCGATCCGGCGTCTGACTTCAGGCACCGAGGTTCGGTGCGATCTTGAGACACGCCTCGACGAGGCCGTTCACGCTGTCGACCGATTTCTGGAACATGGCGCGTTCGGCCGAATTCAGGTCGATCTCGACGATCTTCTCGACGCCATTCGAGCCGATGATGACCGGCACGCCGACGTAGAGGCCTTTCACGCCGTATTCGCCGTCGAGGTAGGCCGCGCAGGGCAGAATGCGCTTCTTATCCTTGAGGTAGCTCTCCGCCATCTGAATGGCCGACGAGGCCGGGGCATAGAACGCCGACCCGGTCTTCAGCAGGGCGACGATTTCGCCGCCGCCCTTGCGCGTGCGTTCGACGATCTGGTCGAGGCGCTCCTGCGTCATCCAGCGCATCTTCACGACGTCGGTCAGCGGAATGCCGGCGACCGTCGAATAGCGAACCAGCGGCACCATATCGTCGCCGTGGCCGCCAAGCACGAAGGCCGAAACGTCCTCGATGGAGACGTTGAGTTCGGTCGCGAGGAAGTGGCGGAAGCGGGCGGTGTCGAGCACGCCGGCCATGCCGACCACCTTGTTGCGCGGCAGTCCGGACGCCTTCTGCAGGGCCCAGACCATCGCGTCGAGCGGGTTGGTGATGACGATCACGAACGCATTCGGCGCGTACTTGGCGATGCCGGCGCCGACCTGCTCCATGACCTTCAAGTTGATGCCGATCAGGTCGTCTCGGCTCATGCCGGGCTTGCGCGGCACACCGGCGGTGACGATGCAGACGTCCGCGCCTTCGATGTCGGCGTACGCGTTTGTGCCCCTCAGAACCGCATCGAAGCCTTCGACGGCGCCCGACTGCGCGATGTCGAGCGACTTGCCCTGAGGCGTGCCTTCCGCGATGTCGAACAAGACAACGTCGCCCAGCTCCTTGAGGCCGACGAGGTGGGCCAGGGTACCGCCGATCATGCCTGCGCCGATCAGCGCGATCTTGGTGCGCGCCATGGAATTGCTCCTCGAGCTGGGTCCGCGCCGGCTCCGCCGGCACCCGGGCCTACGCGGCCCGTCGGAGCGGTTGGTTAGCGACAAAAGGTCCGTGCCGCAAGCCAACCTTGGGTGGTTTTGAGTCAGCGTCCGGGATCAGACTGCGGCAGGATTGCGCAGGCGGCCTGGGATGTCCGCTCGGAGCGCGCGGCCGTGGAGGTATGCTTCGCTGCGCATCTCGAACAGTCGGCTGGCCGTCCGCTGGAACAACTCGGCGCCGTCCCCTGCCGTGTAGATGCGATCCGGCTCGGCATCGGCAGAGGCGACGAGGCCGACACGGCCATCATAGAGAGTGTCGATCAGGTTGATGAAGCGGCGCGCCTCGTTGCGACGCGCCGGTGTCAGCTGCGGGATGCGGTCGATCAGCAGCGTGTGGAAGGCCTGGGCGATCGACAGATAGTCCAGACTGCCGAGCGGGCGAGCGCACAGGTCGTCAAACTCGAAGCGAGCGACGCCCATGGCGGCGCGAGGCACGTGGAGCTTGCGCCCCTTAACGTCGATATCAATCGGGCGGCCAGGTTGGCCGGCCGTCAATCGCTCCCACGCTTTGTCCATTTCGCGGGTTGCCGCGACATCCGCGGGCGAGAAGTAGAGCGGCTGGCCCGCCAGCTTTTCCATCCGAAAGTCTTTTGCAGCCACCAGCTCGAGGACGTCCATGTTGTCTTCGATAAGGTCGATGAAGGGCAGGAAGAGCTGCCTATTGAGGCCGTTGCGGTAAAGATCACTGGGATGCGCGTTCGATGTCGCCACGACGACGACCTGGCGCGCGAACAGCCCATCGAACAAGCGGCCGAGGATCATGGCGTCGGCAATGTCGGTGACGTGGAGTTCGTCGAAGCAGAGCACCTGGGTCTGATCGGCTAGAGCCGAAGCGACGAGCGGGATGGGGTCGCCTTTCGCCACTTGGCGCGCCTTAGCGATGCGCTCGTGCGCCTCGGCCATGAACTGATGAAAGTGGATGCGCCGCTTATCCGGCCGGCCCAGACTTTCGAAAAAGAGATCCATGAGCATGGTCTTGCCGCGGCCTACCGAGCCATGAATGTAGAGACCGCGTGGGGCTGGCGCCGTTCCGCCCCCAAGGAGCTTGCCGATCAGGCCGGTGCGCGGCCCGCGCCAGCGCGCCAGAGAAACAGCCAGGGCATCGAGCTTTTCGGCGGCCGCGAGCTGTGCACCGTCGCGCTCGATTTCGCCTGTGCGTACGAGGTTCAGATACCGCTCGAGAGGGCCGGCCGACATGAGGGTCCCGCGTAGACTGCCGCCTTCGGACGGTCAAGGTGGGCACCCTGCAACACAGACCCGGGAACGCCGCGACGGTTCACGCACTTGTCACCGTTCCGACCTTATTGTGCAATGCAGTATTCACAGACTCGGTCAGAACCGAGCGCGACGGCCGAACTCGGCCGATGAACCCGGAGCGGAGAAGATCATGAGCGATCACCGATTCTGGGGAGGGAACATTCGTAAGTTGTGGCCGACGGAAACCGATAAGTTCCGCGACCACCTTCTGCGCCTCGATGGCGACAGCCGCCGGATGCGGTTCGCCCACGGCGTCGCCGACAGCTTCATCGTCGACTACGCTGCGCGCATGAACGACATGGGAAGCATCGTCTACGGCTTCTTGATCGACGGCGAGGTCCATGCAGCGGCGGAGCTGCGTCGCCTTGGCGAGACCTGGGGACCGGAGGCAGAGGCCGCGTTCTCCGTTGAAAAGGACTACCAGGAAAAGGGGATCGGCACCGAGCTGATGGGCCGTGTCATCCGTGCCGCCCGCAACCGCGGCGTGGAGCGTCTCTACATGAGCTGCCTCGCCGAGAACGGAAAGATGCAGGCGATCGCCCGCAAGCACGACGCCGCGTTGAGGTTCGAGTATGGCGAGGTGATCGGCGAGATCGTGCCGAGCCACTCAAATTACTTCTCGATGCTGGCGGAAGAGGGCGAGGACCGCATGGGCTACATGATGGCCGTGCTCGACATCCAGTCGCGCGTCGTCCGCGCGGCTTGATCCGAAGACTGATCGACGCGAGCGCCGCGGCAGTGCCGCGGCGCTTTCCTTTTGATCACCCGGACACCTTGAGCGTCCGGCGGCTCCGTTCGTCTTCAAGGAAGAGATCGGCCCGTTCCCGGATCAATTCCAGCACGGCACGGAAGACATCGTCACGATCGGCAGCCGGCACCGCCGCCTCAGTCGGATCCGGCAGCGGCCAGTGCAGCACGCGCGGCGATCCAGGCCATGCCAGCAGCTGCTCATCGGCGGCCGCGTGTTCACATACCGATACCAGGACATCGAGCGGCGGCGCAGTTGGCGCCGTGAAGACATCGCTACTTTTTGGTTTCGGCCGGCTCGGCGTGGCGATGCCCGCCTCCTCGAGGACGCGCAGCGCGCTCGGATCGACTTCATCTGCCGGAACAAGGCCAGCGCTGTGCGCGCGCCAACGGCCGCGCGCGACGTGATTGATGTAGGCCTCGGCCATGATGCTGCGCGTCTTGTTCGCTCGCCCAAGCACGAGAATGGATCGGCTCATGGTCCCCTCGATGGACTGTTCGGCTGGCTTAGAGACGAGATGCGTGTCGAGCGTGTGACGGAACCTGGGCAGGTCGTAACCTCGAACACCGGGCCGATAACGCGCGAAGAGCAGATCGGTGCCGCGGCAGATTTGCTCCGTGTGCCGTATAATTTCTGCCGTGTCTGGAGCAGTTCGCGATACTGTTAGGGTGCGGAGTTCCCTCGGAGGGTCATCCGGACCCTGCAAAACTCGGACTCTGCTCGACTTTTTGGTGATTTTTCGCAACACCGAGGACGGAAACAGGCAAAAAAGGCCGGTTCCGGATGGATTAGATGTCAACAAGTTTCTCGTTCTTGCGCATGCTTTTTTTGTTCGACGTTTGATTCGAACCTAGAGGGAGAGAGAGATCTACCATGGCTAAGACATCGACGAAGACGAAGGCTCCGAAGGCTGCTGCGAAGAAGCCGGCTGCCAAGAAGACCACGAAGAAGCCGGCCGCGAAGAAGACCGCGGTTCGCGGCGCTGCGAAGAAGGCTGCCCGTAAGCCGGCGGCTGCGAAGACGACGCGCAAGACGGTCAAGAAGGCCGCCTGAACCGTTTCCCGCGGCTCCGGGGCGCTTGGGCACCCGGGTCGCGAGCGGATCAGCGGGGAACTGCCATTTCCCGCAGCGAAACCGGAGGTCGCGACCGCGCCTCCGGTTTCGGCCGTTTCAGGGGATGTGATTTGGGTCGCGGACGGGCTGTCAGACCCGACGCTCCACCATCATCTTCTTGAGCTCCGCGATCGCCTTGGCCGGGTTCAAGCCCTTCGGGCAGGCCTTCGCACAGTTCAGGATCGTATGGCAGCGATACAACCGGAATGGATCTTCCAGGTTGTCTAGGCGCTCACCGGTCGCCTCGTCGCGGCTATCTATCACCCAGCGGTAGGCCTGGAGAAGAATGGCCGGGCCGAGATAACGGTCCGAATTCCACCAGTAGCTGGGGCACGATGTCGAGCAGCAGGCACAGAGGATGCACTCGTAGAGGCCATCCAGCTTTTCACGGTCGTCGCGCGACTGCTTCCACTCCTTCGGCGGTGTCGGCGTGGCGGTCTTGAGCCACGGCTCGATCGACCGGTGCTGCGCGTAGAAGTTCGTCATGTCCGGCACGAGGTCCTTGATGACCTGCATGTGCGGCAGCGGATAGATGCGAACGGCGCCGCTCACATCGTCGATTGCACGCAGACAGGCGAGACCGTTGGTGCCGTCGATGTTCATGGCGCAGCTGCCGCAGATCCCCTCGCGGCAGGACCGGCGGAACGTCAGCGTCGAGTCGATCTCGCCCTTGATCTTGATGAGGGCGTCCAAAATCATCGGTCCACAGGACGCGCGGTCGACCCAGTAAGTATCGACGCGGGGGCCCTGGCCGTCATCCGGGCTCCAGCGATAGATCCGGAATTCCTTCCAGTCGCCTTTGCCGGTCGGCTTGTTCCAGGTCTTGCCCTGCGAAATCTGCGAATTCTTGGGTAGCGTGAGCTGAACCATGTCGGTCCTGTCCCGTCGAATGAGGCCCCCTTTCCATCGATGACGGGCGGGTGACTGTCAACGCTCCCTTCGACGGGGCGGGCCGGTTTGCGTCACACTGTCCAGGTTCAGGCTGCGGTCACTCGACGCGGTGCGACTTGAGTTCACCGACGAGGCGGGTCAGCCGCTCGCTCGCGGCGACGCCGACTTCGACGCAAGCGCGCAGCGTCGCCCGCTGGGTGATGAGCTTGTTGAGCTGCTCCTGGACCTCGCCGAAGCCGTAGAACAGCTCATCTGGCGCCTGGATCTCGCCGTCCTCGATGGCGCTGGTCACGTCCAGGACGTTCTGCGAGGCCGACACCAGCATGCTGGCGACGTCGTTGACGAGTTGGTGATACTGCCGGGCGGCTTCCGCGTTCACGCGCGGACCATGCACGCCGAACTTCATCGGCGAGGCAGCGGTGCCGCCTTCGCCGCCGAAGATCTTCGGGTTGCGGTGGAAGCGCCGGAAGATTTCCTGCACGCCGAGGCAGCAACTTTCGAGTTCGCGGAGCGCCACCCCAGCCCGCCGTTTGGACTTCGCCCGGTCCGATGTGCGGTCCTGGCCGACCCAGTGGACAGCTGCAATCGACGACACGGTCCCGAGCACGGCGAGCGCAGGCAGCACGGCGGCCAGCGGATCGGGCGCGATCCACGTGTCCACGTTCGGCTTGTCGCCACGCTTCTGATCGGCCGCCACGGCTTCGCCCTGCATCCCGTTCGGAACTGGTCGTTCTGCCCTTCAATCCGGTCGCTGTGACGATAACAGGGCGACCCGCCGTTGGGCACCGCTGCCGTCACGGCGAACCCACAGACCCGCGACGCTGCACCGGCATTTACCCGACGTCAAGAACATCAGTGGAGAGATTGTCGGTGTGCCTTGGCGCGTTCCCAGCCAGTCCTCCGGAGATGCCCCATGCTGCTCGCGCGGCGCGTTCCCCTCATTCTGGCCGTGCTCTGGTTTCAGCCGGCCGTTGCCGCCGACCTTGGCGGGCCGCAGCCGGCTGCCGTTGTCGTCAACGTACCACCGCCGCTCTTCTATGGCGCCGTGAGGGGCGGCGGCGTGTGGACGAGCGACACGACCGTCACGGCGTCGGCATCGATCGGCGTCGCGGACGTCTCCTATGACCGGCCGGGCGCGACGGTCTCCGGCGCGATCGGCTTCTATCTCGACCGCGTGCTCGGTGAAGCGCCGGGCCTGCGCGGTGAACTGGAGGTCGGGTGGCTCTCCCGCGACGTCGGCCGCATGAATTTCGCGGATGACCCGGATTCGTCGGGCGCCGGGCAAGGATCGCTATCGACCACCTATGCGATGGCGAGCCTCTACTACGACTTGACGCGCGACGGCATCCTGACGCCGTTCGTCGGCGCCGGTGCCGGTGTCGCGGAGCATTCCTTCAAGGATCACGGGACGGCGTTGAGCGGCCCGGTCGTCGATACGCGAACGACCAACTGGATCTTCCACGCGACGGCCGGCGTCGAAGTGAAGCTGACGGAGCGCTGGAGCCTGGAAGGAGCCTACCGGTTCCTCGCGACGCCGAAAGCGACGCCGGTCGACGTCGACGGCACCCGCCAGCATATCGAGCTTCTGGACCACCTCGTGACGGTCGGCGCCCGCGTCAACTTCTGACGCGGGCCAATCCAGAACCGTCAGTACACGCGAGCTTTCGGCTCGATGTACTTGACCTCGTTGGTCATCGTGTAGGTGTGCACCGGGCGGTAGTCGAGCAGCACCTTTTTCTTGGCCGTGTCGGCCCAGGCAAGGGTGTGCTTCATCCAGTTGGCGTCGTCGCGGTTCGGGAAGTCCTCGCGCGCGTGGGCCCCCCGGCTTTCCTTGCGGTTGTCGGCGCTGACCACTGTGACGACGGCCTGCGAGATCAGGTTGTCGTATTCGAGCGCCTCGACGAGATCCGAGTTCCAGATCAGCGAGCGGTCGCTGACACGGATGTCGTCGCTTTCCTTCCAGATCGCATCGATCTTGGTGACGCCTTCCGACAGGGTGGGACCGTCACGGAAGACCGCGCAGTTGTTCTGCATGACCTTCTGCATACGGAGCCGCAGCGCCGAGGTCGGCGTGCCGCCCGAGGCATAGCGGAACCGGTCGAGCCGCGCCATCGCCAGTTCGGCCGCATCCTTGGGCAGTTCAGCCTGCGCGGCTCCCTGCTCGACGGTGTCGCCGCAGCGCAGGCCGGCTGCACGACCGAACACGACGAGATCGATCAGTGAGTTCGACCCGAGGCGATTGGCGCCGTGCACCGAGACGCAGGCAGCTTCGCCGATCGCCATGAGGCCCGGCACGACATGGTCGGGGTTGCCGTTCTTCAGTGTCAGGACTTCGCCGTGGTAGTTCGTCGGGATGCCGCCCATGTTGTAGTGGACGGTCGGGATGACGGGGATCGGCTGGCGGCGGAGATCAACGCCGGCGAAGATCTTGGCGCTCTCCGTAATGCCGGGCAGGCGCTCGTGCAGGATTTTCGGATCGAGATGGTCGAGGTGCAGGTGGATGTGGTCGCCTTCCGCGCCGACGCCACGACCCTCGCGGATCTCCATAGTCATCGAGCGTGAGACGACGTCGCGGGACGCTAGATCCTTGGCGTGCGGGGCATAGCGCTCCATGAAGCGCTCGCCCTGGCTGTTCGTCAGGTATCCGCCTTCGCCGCGGGCGCCTTCCGTGATCAGAACACCGGCGCCGTAAATGCCGGTCGGATGGAACTGAACGAATTCCATGTCCTGCAGCGGCAGGCCGGCACGCAGCACCATGGCATTGCCATCACCCGTACAGGTGTGCGCTGAGGTCGCCGAGAAGTAGGCGCGGCCGTAGCCGCCGGTCGCCAACACGGTCTTCTTGGCACGGAACTTATGGATGGTGCCGTCGTCGAGGCAGAGGGCGACGACACCGCGGCAGGCGCCCTCCTGGTCCATCATCAGGTCGATAGCGAAGTACTCGATGAAGAACTCGGCGGAGTAGCGCAGCGACTGGCCGTAAAGCGTGTGCAGCATCGCGTGGCCGGTACGGTCGGCGGCGGCGCACGTCCGCTGGGCGGGCGGGCCCTCGCCGAAGTGGGTCGTCATGCCGCCGAACGGACGCTGGTAGATCTTGCCGTCTTCCGTGCGCGAGAACGGCACGCCGTAGTGCTCGAGCTCGTAGACCGCCTCCGGTGCATTGCGGCAGAGGTACTCGATGGCGTCCTGGTCGCCGAGCCAGTCGGCACCCTTGACGGTGTCATACATGTGCCAGCGCCAGTCGTCCGGCCCCATGTTGGCGAGGGCTGCGGCGACGCCGCCCTGGGCGGCGACCGTGTGAGAGCGGGTCGGAAAGACCTTGGTCACGCAGGCCGTCTTGAGGCCCGCCTGGGCGCAGCCGAGGGTGGCGCGGAGGCCCGCACCGCCGGCGCCGACGACGACGACGTCGTAAGTGTGCTCGATCACGGTGTAGGCGCGGCCGTTGACGCTGGGCTTGGCGACGCCGTTGCCCGCCCCGTTCGCCTTGCCGTTGGAGTATCCTGCCATCTCGATCCTCAAGCCCCGAAGCTCAGCTTCAATACCGCGAACACGCAAGCGACACCGACCGCCACCGAGAAGAACGTGTTCAGTATCAGCAGCACGATCTTGCTGTTCTCGGCGCGCACGTAATCCTCGATGATGACCTGCATGCCGAGGCGCATGTGGATGACGCCGGCCCCGATCAGCAGAAGGAACATCAGCGCGACGAGCGGATTGGCGATCGTCCGCTTGACGGTCGCATGGTCGGCGCCGATCAGCGAGACGATCACCGCCGTCGCGAAGGTGCACAGCACGAGCAGGGCGACCGCCGTGACACGCTGCTTCCAGAAATGATCGGCGCCTTCCTTAGCCGAGCCGAGGTGGCGGACATTCTTCAGTGGGGTGCGCATCGCCATCAGAAGAGCCCCTTGGTCGTCAGGACGACAGCCCAGATGGCCGCCGTGAGGGTCAGCGACGTCGCGATCGAGGCCCAGCACATGGCGTCGACGGTGCCGAGCTTGAACCCGTAGCCGAGGTCCCAGATGAAGTGGCGGATGCCGCCGACGGCATGATGGATGAGCGCCCAGGTGTAGCCGATCAGCACGAGCAGGCCGAGCGGGTGCCCCATGACCTGGCTGACGAACTGGAAGTAGGCGGGACCGGTTGCCGCTGCGACGAGCCACCAAGCGAGCAAGAGGGTGCCGAAGTAGAGCGCCGCGCCGGTGATGCGATGCAGGATCGACATCACCATGTTGATGAGCGGCTTGTAGATTTGGAGGTGGGGCGAGAGCGGTCGTCCGCCGGCCGCTCCGCGCTGTGTGGCCTCAGCCATTCGATGCTGCTCCCGGCTGTCGCTAGTTCGGATCGACGGGCCTTGTAGCGCGCTGCAGCATAAGGGGCAATTCGCCCTTGAGCAGGGGGGTCGCGGCAAACGGCGCCCGCCAGCTCGGGGGCGTGGGGCCTATCGAGGGATCGCCAGCCAGATATCGAGCTCCAGGATCACCCCTTCATCGTAGCCGCCGGCATCGCCCTTGAAGGGGAAACCGGTCGTCGGACGGTCCTTGAGGCCGACGAGGCGGGTGCGCAGGAGGCCGATGTCGCGGCGGCCTGGGACCTCCGCTTTTTCGAGGATCTCGGACCAGGCGTGGACGGTGTCACCGGCAAAGCAGGGCGCCACGTGGCGTCCGGCATTGATTCCCGCGACATGGAAGGCATTGGCGAGGCCGTTGAACTGGAGCGCGCGGGCCATCGAAATCACGACGCCGCCGTACACCAGGCGGCGGCCGAATCGGCTCTTGCTTTCGGTCAGCTGGTTGAAGTGCACCTTGGCGGTGTTCTGGTAGAGCCGGGTCGCCATTTGGTGCTCGGCTTCCTCCAGCGTCACGCCGTCGACATGGTCGATGCGCTCGCCGACCTCGTAGTCGGCCCACCGGTGCGGCGAGCCGGACAGAGCGGCGTCGAACTTGGCCAGCGTCAGCGGCGGGACGGCGGACCCGATCGTCGCCGGGTCGACCCGATCCGGCAGCGTCGGCACGCTGGCGGGCGGCACCGGCGCGTCCTTGTCCCGTTTGCGGACCATCACCCAACGATTGTAGACAAGCACCGTCTCACCACGCTGATTGCTGCCGGTCGTCTCCACGTAGACGACCCCGGTCTCCCGGTTGGAGTTTTCCTTGAGACCAGTGACCGTCGACGTCGCCGTCAGTGTGTCGCCCGGGTAGACCGGGGCGAGCACGCGCCCGCCGGCATAGCCGAGGTTGGCGACCGCATTGAGCGAGATGTCGGGCACGGTCTTGCCGAACACGACGTGGAACACGAGCAGGTCGTCGACGGGCGCGCGCGGATAGCCGATGGCGGCGGCAAAGCTGTCCGCCGACTGAACGGCATAGCGAGGGCCATAGAGCGCGTTGTAGATCGCGACGTCGCCGGCGGTGATCGTCCGCGGTGTGGCATGACGGATGACCTGCCCCACCTTGAAGTCTTCGAAGAAGTTGCCGGTCACCGTCTTGCTCATGCTGTCTCTCTCTTGCGGCGCTACCCTTGACGGCTCAGCCTGCGATCGCTTCGGCGATGGCCACCGTGCGGCGCGCGCTCTCGGCGTGCATCAGCTCGACCATGCGGCCGTCGAGGTTGATCGCGCCCTTGCCGCTGTTCTCGGGCCGGTCAAAGGCGGTGATGATCTTCCGTGCCCACGCGAGTTCGCTTTCGGACGGCGCGAACACTTCGTTCGCAATGGCAATCTGGTCCGGATGGATCAGCGTCTTGCCGTCCATGCCGAGGGTGCGGCCCTGCCGGCACTCGCGGCGGAAGCCTTCGAGATCCTTGAAGTTGTTGTAGACGCCGTCGAGCACTTCGAGGCCATACGCCCGTGCCGCCGTGACGGTCGCCGACAGCCAGTAAAGCGCCGACAGCCGATCAGCATCGAGTTCGGCGCGCGTTTCCTTGACGAGATCGTTGGTGCCCATCACGAAACAGGAGACGCGTCCGCCCTTCGCGGAGGCTGCAGCGATAGCATGCAGATTCAGGATCGCCTGTGGCGTCTCGATCATCGCCCAGATCTTGAGGGAGGCCGGCGCCTTCGCGACCATCGCGGTCAGCGTCTCGACATCGGCGGCGCTCGACACCTTCGGGACCTGGATGGCGTCCGGCGCGGCCGAGACGGCGGCGGTCATGTCCGCTTCGACCCACGGCGTACCGAGGCCGTTGGTCCGAATGACGATCTCCCGCTTGCCGTAGCCGCCGCCTTTGACGGCCGCGACGATCTGGTCGCGCGCCGTCTCTTTGGCCTCCGGCGCGACCGCGTCTTCGAGGTCCATGATGATGACGTCGGCGGCGAGGGTCTTGGCCTTTTCGAGGGCCCGCACATTGGAGCCCGGCATGTAGAGCGCACTGCGGCGCGGTCGAAGCGTCATGATCTCAGTCCGGTTGGTTCGGCTCGGATTGGCGGAAGACTATGGCACATGATAGCGCTTCCCCATCGGTACTTTGGAGGGAGGGGCGCGTGTCTGTCGAGACTGAAGCCGATGTGCTGATCGTGGGTGGCGCCGTCGTCGGCAGTGCGATCGCCTTCTATCTCACTCGGCTGGGCTTCGCGGGGCGCATCGTGGTGGTCGAGCAGGACGCGTCCTATCGCGATTGTGCAACGGCTCGGTCCGCCGGCGGGCTTCGCCAGCAATTCTCGACGCCCGAGAACATCCGCCTCTCGCAAGCGACCCTCACCCTGCTGCGCAACTTGAAGACCGTGTTCGGGCCCGATGCCGATGTCGGCTTCAAGGAGCAAGGGTATCTCATCCTCGCTTCGCCGGAAGGAGAGGGCATTCTCAGCGACAACGTCCGCCTTCAGCAGGCGCACGGTGCGAGCGTCGAGTGTCTCGATCCGGCTCGCTTGGCCGGGCAGTTTCCCTGGCTGACGGTCGACGGCGTTGCCGCCGGTGCTTTCGGTGCGAAGGGCGAGGGCTGGCTCGACCCGGTTATCCTCACCACGCTCTTCCGCCAGGCAGCCGAGGCCGCCGGCGTTCGCTACGTTTCGGATCGGGTGACGGGATTGGAGGTGCGCGGCGGAAAAGTCACCGGCGCCATCCTCGCCGGCCACGGACGGATCGGCTGCCATCGGGTCGTCAACGCTGCGGGACCATGGGCTGGTGCCGTCGCTGCATTCGCCGGTATTCCGCTGCCGGTCGAACCTCGCAAGCGCTACGTCTACGTCCTCGACTGCCGCGATGCACCCGAGTCCCTGCGGCGCGGACCGCTGACCGTCGACCCCTCCGGTGTCTGGTTCCGGCCCGAAGGACAGGTGTTCATTTGTGGGAAGTCGCCCGAGGAAGAAGCCGAACCTCCGGCGCAGGACCTCGAAGACATCGACCACGACTTCTTCACATCCGAGGTGTGGCCGGTCCTGGCAGAGCGCGTGCCCGTATTCGAAGCGGTCAAGGTGGTCAACGCGTGGGCCGGCTACTACGACTACAACACGCTCGACCAGAACGGCATCATCGGCGCGCACCCCGACCTGACCAATTTCTATTTCGCCAACGGCTTCTCGGGTCACGGCCTGCAGCAATCCGCCGGCACCGGGCGTGCCATCGCCGAACTCATCGTTCACGGCAGCTTCCGCACGATCGATCTCACGCGGTTCGGCTATGAGCGCATCCGGCGCGGCGAACCGCTCGCCGAGTTGAACGTGATCTGATGGCCCGCATTCTCGCCATCTCCTCGCAAGTGGCGCGCGGGCACGTCGGCCTATCGGCCGGGGTTCCGGTGCTGCAGGCGCTCGGCCACGAGGTATGGGGGCTGCCGACGATCATCCTGTCGAACCATCCCGGACATCCGCACGTCGCCGGATCGCGGATCGAACCCGCCGTGCTCGAACGCATGGTCGATGCCCTCCATCAGAATGGCTGGCTGGCGAGCGTCGATGCCATCCTTTCGGGCTATCTTCCGACGCCGGATCACGTCCACTTCGTCGGCCGCGTCGTCCGTCGGCTGAAGGCCCGGAACCGACCGCTCTTCGTCTGCGATCCCGTTCTCGGAGACGAACCGAAGGGCGTTTATCTCGATGTTCACGCCGCGACGGCGGTGCGTCATGAATTGCTGCCGCTCGCGGACGTCACGACGCCGAACCGGTTCGAACTCGGGTGGCTCGCCGGGGCGCCGGTCGATTCGCTCGCCGCCGTAGCAGCGGCGGCCCGGAACCTCGGTCCGGCCGACGTCTACGTCACGTCGGCGGATCTACAGGGTGGGCGGCTGCTCAATCTGCACGTGACTGCGGAGCGTGTGCTCGGATGCGGCGTCGCCGCGCTCGCCACCGCTCCGCACGGCACCGGCGATCTCTATGCCGCGCTCCTGCTCGGCCATCTGCTCCACGGTGCCGATCATGCTCACGCCATGGCGCAAGCGGCAGCCGGCGTCGCGGTCGCCCTCGATCGCACGCAGGGCGAGGACGAATTGCAGCTCGCCGGGCATCTTGCGGCCGTGACGCACGCGGCTCCTGCCGAGGTCGTCACGGTATGAGCGACTGGGTCGCGGGTGTCGACGGCTGTCGGGGCGGGTGGCTGGTGGTGCTACGACCGCTCGCCGATCCGTCCGCGCTCCGGTGTCGCCTGCTCAAGACGTTCGGCGAGGTGGTGGCACTTGCGGAGGCGCCACGGGTGATCGCGGTCGACATCCCGATCGGCCTGCCGGAGACGGCGACGATCGGGGGCCGCGCTGCAGATTCAGCCGCCCGCGCCGTGCTCGGTGATCGCCAGTCGGCCGTATTCGCTGTCCCGTCGCGCGCAGCCGTCATGCAGTCCGACTACGGCGATGCTTGCCGGGTGGCGCTTGAGACGTCCGATCCGCCCCGCAAAGTGTCGAAGCAGACGTTCTATCTCTTCCCGAAGATCCGTGAGGTGGACGCGCACATGACGCCGGCCTTGCAGGACCGGGTGATGGAAGTGCACCCCGAGGTCGCATTCTGGATGCTGAACGGTTGCCGACCGCTCGGCGAGCCGAAGAAGGTGAAATCGCGCCCCTACGAGCCCGGTCTCGCGCTTCGCCTCGGGCTGCTGGCTGCGGCCGGCTATCCGACCGACGTTCTGCAGTCTGCCGTGTTCCGCAGCGCCGAGGCCGGAGCCGACGACGTCCTCGACGCGGCGGCGAATTCGGCCGCGGCCGCGCGCATCGCCCGTGGCGAAGGCCGGCGGTTCCCCGACGACCCAGCGCGCGATGCCAAGGGCCTGCGCATGGAGATCTGGGGATGAACTCCTTCAGCCGGTGAAGCCGAACGCGCCGCCGGCCTCCGGTTTCGAGCGGCTGATACCGTCGAGCAGGTCGACGAGCTTGTCGCCGTCCCCGGTGATCCCCAGGACCTCGGCCTGCTTTCTGGCCTTGGCGAAATCGCCGGGTGTCAGATTTTCCCACGCGGCACCGCCGAGCGGCGCCTGGTCGAAACCGAAGAACACTTTCCACGCCCGGCCGAGGGCACGGCGGTCGAGATGGCGGAAGCGAACATCGAACGTGAAACGGCGGAGCGAAGCCGCGTCGATGCGGTCCATGAGGTTCGTGGTGAAGCAAATGGGGAGCGGGTGATCCTCCATCCACGTCAGCATTTCGTTGACTTGCGAGATTTCCCACGATCTTTGGGCGTCGCGACGATCCATCAGTAGGCTGTCGGCTTCGTCGAATACGAGGAAGGTGCCGGCCTCGCGGGCCTCCATGAATGCGTCGGCGATGTTGCGCTCCGACTGGCCGACGTAAGGACCGAGGATATCGGAGGCGCGCTTTTGAACGATCTCCAGGCCGAGACGGCCCGCGAGGTAGCGCGCGAACGCCGACTTGCCGGTGCCGGGTGGCCCCGACAGGCACAGCGAGAAGGCGCGGCGGCGGCCGCCGACGATGCGGTCCGCAAGGCTCACGAGGTCGAGGTTCGCCGACGTCAGTTCCGGGTCGAAAGCCGGGATGACCGCAGCCTTGCGTGCGGTGATGCCGGACACGGCGCGAATGACGCCTTGGGCAGCGCGCTCGATCACGTCGACGCCGCCGCCGGCGTACTTCGCCGCACGGATCGCGTTCTCGATGATCGCCGGGGTCGCATCGAGACGCTGCGCCAGACGTTCGATCTCTTCATCGGTCAGCTGCATGCCGACGCGGGCGAGGATCTGCTCGATGATCCGCTTGCGCTGCGATGCCGGCGGACGCTTCAGCTCAATGGCGAGCGTCATGCGGCGCAGAAGGGCGGGATCGATGCTGATCAGCTCGTTCGAAGTCCAGATGGTGGGCACGGGGTTCTGTTCGAGCAGGCGGTTCAGGAAGACTTTGGAGCCGCCGCGGCGAATGAGGTCAGAGGCGGCGTCTTCCATTTCGTCGAACAGCATCGCCGTGCCGGGCTGCTCGGCGAGCAGCCGCGTCGCGAAGACGTAGTCCGAAATGCGGGAGGCGCGTGAGCCTTCCTCGCTGGTGTCTTCGCCGGCCGCGTAGAGCGTGAGGCCGGCCGCTGCGGCCGCCACCTTGGCGAGTTCCGTTTTGCCGGACCCTGGCGGCCCATAAAGAAGAATGTTCATGCCGGGAGCACGCGCCGCAGCGGCCCCCTTGAGGACGGAGATCAGGAGGTCGCGATCTGCGGCGACGTGGGCGTAATCGGCGAGGCCCACGCCCGAGACTTGCGGCGCGCCAAGAAGCGCGTCGCGCAGGTCCTTGAAGTTGGCGAAGGTGCGGTCGAGGCACCGATTGACGCGGTTCGGAATGAAATAGCGGCTGGCGTGACCGGCCACCTGCTCGCCGTCGCGGATCTGGACAAGGCCCGAGGCGATCAGGTCATGTTGAGGATCGAGCAACTGCTCGACGGTCGCGATCGGCTCATCGATCAGGATCGAGATGGTCCTCGGCAGCGGGCCGGCCGTCTCCATGAGATAATTCGCGAGGTATTGGACCTGATCGAACCGGGCGCCACAGGCTAGCAGGCCGACGATTTTCCAGGCCGCCTCGGCGTCAGGAATGCCGAGACCTTCGACCAGCCGGCGGGCATTGGCGGCCAGAGGCTCAGGCCGATCGGACTCGCGCGCGGCACGGTCGAGGCTATCGATGATGCCGTTGCGATGCTTGGCGTACGCTTCTTCGACGGCGTTGAGCCGGAAATCGCTGCCGTACCGGTTCGCGAAGAGAGCAGTGACGGGTGCGGGCAGCGCGAGCGATAGCCCTTCGGCGCGGTCTGCGAGCCACCAAAGAACTGAACGCGCCGAGCGGATCGGCAAGTCCTTGCGTGTAAAGATTCGAACGAGATACCGGGCGAGAAGGCCACGCTCGTTGTCCGCCACCATGCCACGCAACCAAGTTGAACGACTGATTTTTCGACTTAAGCCCTTGTCTCACGCCGAGCAACGCCTACCTCCGCCCAGACTTGCGTTCGGCCAGGAGGAATTGCCGTGAAGGAAGCGCCCAACAATAGCCGTTTCAAAGGGGCGCTGGACTTTATCCATCACGAAGCTGCGGGCGGTACGTTTCTGCTTATCGCGGCAGTTTTGGCTCTGGTCGTCTCCAACTCCGGCTCGAGTTGGCTCTACGACGCGTTCCTCGATGTTCCCGTCACCGTCAAGGTGGGCTCGCTCGGGATCGATAAGCCCTTGCTGCTGTGGATCAACGACGGCTTGATGGCGATCTTCTTTTTCCTCGTCGGGCTCGAGATCAAACGCGAGGTCCTCGCCGGTGAGCTCGCCAGCGTCGAACGGGCCATCATGCCCGCGCTCGCGGCGCTCGGCGGCATGGTGGTGCCGGCGCTGATCTACGCGATGATCAACGCGGGCGATGCGACGGCCCTCCGGGGGTGGGCGATCCCCGCCGCGACCGACATCGCATTCGCAGTCGGTGTGCTTGCCGTACTCGGCTCGCGGGTGCCGGTCTCGCTCAAGGTGTTCTTGCTGGCGCTGGCGATCATCGACGACCTCGGCGCCATCATCATCATCGCGCTGTTCTACACCGCGGACCTGTCGACGACGGCGCTGGTCCTGGCAGGGATCGGCATCGTCGGCCTCGTCATCCTCAACATCCGCGGCGTCGCCAACCTCACCCCCTACATCCTGGTTGGCCTCTTCATCTGGCTCTGCGTGCTGAAATCCGGCGTGCACGCAACGCTCGCGGGCGTGATCGTGGCCTTGTCCGTGCCGCTGAGAGTCGAGGGACGGGCGCCCTATTCTCCGCTCGCGGTCGCGGAGAAGGGCCTGCATCCTTGGGTTGCGTTCGGCGTGCTTCCGCTCTTCGCTTTCGCCAATGCCGGCGTCTCGCTGGACGGCTTCTCGGCCGACAAGCTGTTCTCCTCCATCCCGCTCGGCATCACGCTCGGACTGTTCCTCGGCAAGCCGATCGGCATTCTGGCCGCCGTCTGGCTTGCCGTGCGCTTCGGTCTCGGCGCCAAGCCGGAAGGCGCGACATGGCTGCAGATCCTGGGAGTCGGCTGGGTTGCCGGCATCGGCTTCACGATGAGCCTTTTCATCGGCATGCTCGCCTTCCCGGACCCGAGCTATGCCGCGGATATCCGCATCGGCGTGCTGGCCGGCTCGATCCTGTCGGCCGCGGTCGGGTTCGCCGTCCTGCAGTTCGCTGCGTCGAAGGCAGTCGCGCCGAAGGCCGCCTGAACAGGGGGGCGCCAGCCCCCCTTCGTCCTTCCGACGACTCGACAGCCTCGTCCTTCGGGTCTAACGGGGCTCATGACCCATTTGCCCGAACACCTGATCGACCGCTACCGCCGGTTCAAGTTCCGGCACTTCGCGCCCAACCAGGACACTTACGAGGAGCTTGCTTCCGGTGGGCAGAACCCGGACGTGATGGTCGTGTCGTGCTGCGACAGCCGCGTGGATCCGGAAACCATCTTCTCCGCGATGCCAGGCGAATTGTTCGTGGTACGGAACGTCGCCAACCTGGTGCCGCCCTACGAAACGACCGGCAAGTATCACGGCGTCAGCGCGGCGCTGGAGTTCGCCGTTCTCAATCTGCGCGTCCGGCATATCGTCGTGATGGGACATTCCGGGTGCGGAGGTGTGCGGGCAGCGCTCGATCGTGACGCGGCGCGGCAGACGGCGGCGGAGTTCATTTCCAACTGGATGTCGATGCTCGACGACGATCGGGCGCGTATTCTGGCGGATTCAGCGGGCCGGCCGATCGGCGAGCTCCGTCTCCAGCTCGAACACGAAGCGATCAAGACGGCGCTGCGGAACCTGCGAACGTTCCCGTGCGTACGAACGCTGGAAGGTCGTGGCCGGCTGACGCTACACGGCGCTTATTTCGACATCGGCAGCGGCACGCTCTCGGTGCTCAATCAGGCGACCGGCGAGTTCAACGCCGCCTAAAGTCAACGTGCTGCTTTGGCGCGCTCGATCGCGGGCAGCACACGGCTTTCGAGCGTTTCGGCGGTGATCGGGCCAACGTGCTTGTAGACGATCGTCCCCTTTCCATCGACGACGAACGTTTCCGGCATTCCGTAAACGCCCCACTCGATGGCGGCGCGACCATCGACGTCCTGGCCGACCATGGCGAACGGGTTGCCATAACGGCCTAGGAAGCGGCGCGCTGCGACCGCCTGATCCTTGTAGTTGATGCCGTGGATCGGGACGCCGGACCGTCGGCCGATCTCGACGAGGAACGGGTGTTCCTGCACGCACGGCACGCACCACGACGCCCAGAAATTGATGACGGCCGGTCCGCCGCCGAGATTGGCGGTCGAGAAGCCCGGCACCGGACGGCCGCGGTCATCGGCGAGTTCCGGCACCGGCGGCAGATTGACGGTCGGTGCGGGTTTACCGATCAGCGCCGACGGCAACTTCGAGGGATCGCCACTCTGCAACGCGATCCCGAAGATGATCGCGATGGTCGCGAAGATCACCAGCGGCACCACGACGAGGCCGATGCGACGGCGCGGTGGAGCGGCGGGCGTGGTTTCGGAGCTGGCCATCTCGTTCAGTCTCCGGCCGGATCGGCGCCGCCGGACGACCGCCGGCGCACGCCGCGCGCTTCGAGGTCACGCAACTGGCGTCGATAGCGGGCGCCGTCGGCCAAGAGCCACACGATGAGAGCGCCGATAACGATCGTGACGGCGGCGTAGGACGCCCAGATGAAAGACGCATGCGGCCCGAGGTCGAAAGCGCTCATGGGATCACCGCGCCTCCGCCATGGCCGCATCGACGCGGGCGCGTTCGACTTCGGCGAGTGTCAGCGCCTTGACGCGGCGGCGCATGATCTCGTTGCGCATCGCCGTCAGGTGCATGGCGACGAACAGAATGGTGAACCCGACCGCGCTAATGAGCAGCGGCTGCAGGATCGAGGGGTGAATCGCCGGGCCGCCGACGCGCAGCACGCTCGCCGGCTGGTGCAGCGTGTTCCACCATTCGACCGAGAAGCGGATGACCGGCAGGATCGCGACACCGACGAGGCCGAGCACGGCGGTCAGCTTGCCGGCCAGCGCCTCGTCTTCGATCGAGGTCCGGAGCGCCATCAGACCGAGATAGAGCAGGAAGAGAATGAGGACGGACGTCAGCCGCATGTCCCACACCCAGTAGGTGCCCCACATCGGCTTGCCCCAGAGCGACCCGGTGACGAGGGCGAGCAGCGTGAAAGCGGCGCCGATCGGTGCCGCCGCCTTGGCCGACACGTCCGCGAGCGGATGGCGAAACACGAGAAGGCCGAAGCTCGACATCGCGATGATGCCGTAGCCGGCCATGCCGAGCCACGCCGACGGCACATGGATGAACATGATGCGGACGGTGTCGCCCTGCTGGTAGTCCTCGGGCGCCACGAAGAAGGCGAAGTAGAGGGCGACCGCTATGGTCACCGCCGCGGCCCCCCACAGCCACGGCAGCAGCGTGCCGCTGAGCGCCATGAAGCGGGTCGGATTGGCCAGACGTTGGGTCAGAGACTGCATGGGTCCTTACTGCGGCTCCCGCGCCCGGCGGAACATGTTTTCGGTCAATTGGAGACGTAGCGCAGGGGTGGCCGTCGTTCCAGAGGTGGCGTTGGCGCAGCCCAGCGCCGCTTAGCCGACCTGCAGCCGCAGGGCCGCGGCCGCCGCGACCGGGGCAAGAACGAGGCTCGCCAGCGAAACGGCACCGAGCAGGGCGAACGACGCCCAGAGGTCGCCGGGCGGGGTGACCACGGCACTGATCGCCGAAATGCCGAAGATGAGGGTCGGAATGTAGAGCGGCAGCACGAGGAGGGCGATCAAGAGGCCGCCGCGTCTGGCCTTGAGCGTCAAGGCCGCGCCGATGGCGCCGAGGAAGCTGATCGCGGGCGTGCCGACGAGGAGGGTCGCGACCAGGATGCCGTAGGCGGCGAGATCCAGGTTCAGGAGCAGTCCGAGCACGGGCGCCAACAGCGACAGCGGGACCCCGGTCGTCAGCCAATGAGCGAGCGCCTTCACGGCGGTCGTCGCCTCGAGCGGCGCCGGCGACATCACGAGCACGTCGAGGGTGCCGTCTTCGAGGTCGCTTTCGAACATGCGGCCGAGCGACAGCAGGGCCGAGAGCAGAAGGCCGATCCAGAGGACGCCGGGGGCGATGCGGGTCAGCAGGTTGAGGTCGGGGCCGAGGCCGAGCGGCATCATGGCGACGACGACCAGATAGAAGCCGAGCGCCGTTCCGACCGCGCCGCCGTCACGGGCGGCGAGGGCCAAGTCTCGCCTCAACAGAGCTCCGAGCGAGGCGATCATGCGGCGGCATCCCCGGTCGGACGCGCCGCGCCGAGACGCAGTTCGCGGGCGCCGGCGACGCCGAGCGGGATGTGGGTCGCAGCGACGGCAAGGCCTCCGGACGCCAGATGAGCTTCGATAGCGCCGGCCAGCAGCCGGACGCTGGCGGTATCGAGCGATACCGTGGGCTCGTCGAGCAGCCAGACCGCGCGGCGTGCGACGAGCAGGCGCGCGAGGCCGAGGCGGCGTTTCTGGCCGGCGGACAGATAGGCGGCTGGGATGGTGGCGAGCGGCGCGAGCGCCATCACGTCGAGCGCATGGGTGACGTCGGCCGCTTCCCCACCCAGGAAATCAGCCCAGAAACTCAGGTTTTCGGCTGCCGTCAGGGTCGCCTTTACGCCATTGGCATGGCCGACGTAGTGGCAGTGCTCGGCGAGAGGTGTATCCGGTGCGGCGGTCGACAGCGTGAACGACCCTGTGGCGAGACCGATCAGCCCGGCCATGGCCCGGATGAGCGTCGTTTTGCCGGCACCATTCGGCCCCGTCAGCAGCAAGAGCTCGCCGGGCGCCACGCGAAACGACAGGTCCTGGATGATGGATCGGGCGCCACGGTCGACGGACACCCGCTCGGCCGAGAGGGTCAAAGGACGCTCTCCGCGTCCAACGCTCCGTGATCGCCCTCTGTCGACGTCATCCCTTGGCCCGTGCCGTCCGTGGCGGACGGGATAGCGGACACCGGGGACGGAACGGTGCACGCCGGAAGTCCAGTGGTTTCCCGGCCGTCAGACCTATATAAGGGGCGTGCTTTATGCGATGCCAGCGCAAAAGTAGGGGGTGCTTCGGGTCTCCGCAGTCGACCTTGTGGGTCCGGGCACGCCTCCCTCCGCCGGCACTCCGGCGGCGCGGCCCTATTCTGACGGAGGAACCACTGTGAGTGGACAGACCCCTGCTTCGCTGGACAGCTTCAAGTGCCGCACGACCCTGACGGTCGACGGAAAGAGCTACACCTACTTTTCTCTGCTGGAGGCCGAAAAGAACGGCCTCACCGGCATTTCCAAGCTGCCCTTCTCGATGAAGGTGCTGCTCGAAAACCTGCTCCGCCATGAGGACGGCCGCTCGGTCACCAAGGCCGATATCCAGGCCATGGCCCAGTGGCTCGACAACAAGGGCAAGGCGGAAAAGGAAATCGGTTTCCGGCCGGCCCGTGTGCTCATGCAGGACTTCACGGGCGTGCCGGCGGTCGTCGATCTCGCGGCGATGCGCGACGGCATGAACCTGCTCGGTGGCGATCCGCGCAAGATCAACCCGCTCGTGCCGGTCGATCTCGTGATCGACCACTCCGTGATCGTCGACGAGTTCGGCTCGCCCAAGGCGTTCGCGCGCAACGTCGAGCTCGAATACGAGCGCAACGGCGAGCGCTATAACTTCCTGAAGTGGGGCCAGGGCGCCTTCCAGAACTTCCGCGTCGTGCCACCCGGCACCGGCATCTGCCACCAGGTCAATCTCGAGTACCTCGCGCAGGTCGTCTGGACGCGGCAGGAGGGGACGACCACCTACGCGTATCCGGACACGCTGGTCGGTACCGACAGCCACACGACGATGGTCAACGGCCTCGCGGTGCTCGGCTGGGGCGTCGGCGGCATCGAGGCGGAAGCCGCGATGCTCGGCCAGCCGCAGTCCATGCTCATCCCGCAGGTCATCGGCTTCAAGCTCACCGGCCGCCTGAAGGAAGGCGTCACGGCGACCGATCTCGTGCTCACCGTGACGCAGATGCTTCGCAAGAAGGGCGTGGTGAACAAGTTCGTCGAGTTCTACGGCCCCGGCCTCGACGCGATGAGCCTCGCCGACCGCGCCACCATCGGCAACATGGCGCCCGAGTACGGCGCGACCTGCGGCTTCTTCCCGGTCGACAACGAGACACTGAACTATCTGACGTTCTCCGGTCGCGACACACACCGCATCGCACTCGTCGAAGCCTATGCGAAGGCGCAGGGGCTGTTCCGCACTCCGGCGTCGCCCGATCCTGTCTTCACCGATACGCTCGAACTCGACCTCGGCGAAGTCGTGCCCTCGCTGGCAGGGCCGAAGCGTCCCGAGGGGCGCGTTGCGCTGACCGACGTGTCGAACGGGTTCTCGACCGCGCTCGAAGGCGAGTACAAGAAGCCGGGCAAGCTCAAAGAGCGCTTCAAGGTCGACGGCCGTGACTTCGACATTGGCCACGGCGATGTGGTGATCGCGGCGATCACGAGCTGCACCAACACGTCGAACCCGAGCGTGTTGATCGGCGCCGGGCTGCTCGCCCGCAACGCGGTCGAAAAGGGCATCACGTCGAAGCCGTGGGTGAAGACGTCCCTGGCACCCGGCTCGCAGGTGGTGGCAGCCTATCTCGAGAAGGCTGGCCTGCAGCCCTATCTGGACAAGATCGGCTTCAACCTCGTCGGCTTTGGCTGCACGACCTGCATCGGTAACTCCGGTCCTCTGCCGACGGAGATTTCGAAGACGATCAACGACAACGGCATCGTCGCGGCGGCCGTGCTTTCGGGCAACCGCAACTTCGAGGGCCGCGTCAGCCCCGACGTGCAGGCGAACTATCTCGCGTCGCCGCCGCTCGTCGTCGCCTACGCGCTCGCCGGCAGCGTCCAGAAGGATCTGACGAAAGAGCCGCTCGGCATCGGCAAGGACGGCCAGCCCGTCTACCTGCGCGACATCTGGCCGACCAATGTCGAGATCGCCGAGTTCATCGCCAAGAACGTCACCCGCGAGATGTTCACCAGCAAGTACGCGGACGTCTTCAAGGGCGATACCAACTGGCAGGCGATCAAGGCCGGTTCGGGCCTGACGTACGGCTGGAATTCCGGCTCGACCTACGTTCAGAACCCACCGTACTTCCAGGCGATCACCAAGGATCCGGCGCCCATTCAGGACATCGCGAACGCGCGAATCCTCGGCCTGTTCGGCGACAAGATCACGACCGACCACATCTCACCGGCAGGCTCCATCAAGAAGGAGAGCCCGGCGGGCAGCTATCTGCTCGAACGCCAGGTTCGGCCGGCCGACTTCAACCAGTACGGCACGCGCCGCGGCAACCACGAAGTCATGATGCGGGGTACGTTCGCGAACATCCGCATCAAGAACAACATGGTGCGCGATGCGGCTGGCAACGTGCGCGAAGGCGGCTACACGGTGCACTATCCCTCTGGCGAGGTAATGTTCATCTACGATGCCGCCATGCGCTATCAGGCCGAGAACGTGCCGCTCGTCGTGTTTGCCGGCGTCGAGTACGGCAATGGCTCGTCACGCGACTGGGCCGCGAAGGGTACGAATCTTCTCGGCGTCAGGGCCGTCGTCGCGCAGTCGTTCGAGCGCATCCATCGCTCGAACCTCGTCGGCATGGGCATCGTACCCTTCACCTTCGAGGAAGGGACCAGCTGGCAGTCGCTCGGGCTCAAGGGTGACGAGACCGTCAGCATCGCAGGCCTCGCCAGCGTGAAGCCGCGCCAGATGATGACCGCCAAGGTCACCTCCGCCGACGGTACGGCGAAGGAGGTGCCGATCCTCTGCCGAATCGATACCCTCGATGAAATCGAGTACTTCCGGAACGGCGGGATCCTGCACTACGTGCTCCGCAACCTCGCCCGCGCGGCGTAAAAACTGAGTTTCCAAGATTGACGGTCGGCTGGAAACAGCCGGCCGTTTCGTTTGAAAGGGTCACCCAAACGTGAGTGGTAATTGACCCTCCGTTTGGCGATAGTCCGTCGCGAAACGACATAGGAATTAGGATGCGCAGGAGCTTTTCTCGTTTGCTGATCGCGGCTGTCACCACGCTCGCCGTGTCGACGGGCGCTTCGGCCAACGACGGCGAACTGCGCAAGCCGCTTCCTGTCGTGGAGCTGTTCACGAGCCAGGGCTGTTCGTCGTGCCCGGCTGCAGACGCTCTTTTCGCGACTTATGCGCAGCGTGAGGACGTGGTCGCGCTGTCGCTCTCGGTCGATTACTGGGATTACCTCGGCTGGAAGGATACGCTGGCGAGCGGCAAGTTCACGGCGCGTCAGCGCGCCTACGCAGCGCATCGCGGTGACGGTGAAGTCTACACGCCGCAGGTGGTCGTCAACGGAAGCGTACGGGCCGTCGGCAGCGATGGACAGGCGATCGGCCGTGCAGTCGAGACAGCGGCGCGGCGCTGCGAAGAGAGCGCCATTAAAATCGGCCTCGACGTCACGCCTTCCGCGATGCAAATCGCGTTGACGCAGGCGGCCCCGGCGGCGCAACCGGTGGAAGCGACCGTTTGGGTCGCGGTTGTAAGGCCTGAGGTTGCGGTCACCATTACCAGGGGTGAGAACCGCGGCAAGACCGTCACCTACCACAACGTCGTGCGGGAACTCATTCCGGTCGGCCTGTGGGCCGGCAAGGATGCGAAGCTGACGCTCGACCGGGCAGCCATCATGACGTCGCCGGGTGATCGCTCGGCCGTTCTGGTTCAGCACGGCAAAGGCGGGCCGATCATCGCGGCTGGCTGGTTCCCCCGCTTCTGAGCAACGCCGCCCGGCGCGACTTTCACTTGCCAGTTCCGATCGAAGTCGAGACTATGACGGTTGCACGACTGGAGGTGCACCGTGAGCGATATCGAGCCGATAGAGTTCCGCCCGCGGGGCGGACGGGCGGCGAGCCCGGACACCTTCGTGGGCGGTACCGCAGCGGCGACCGTTCGATTCACACGCAGCGAACTGAACGAGATCCTGGCCGTCTACGGCCGTAAAGTCGCCGCCGGCGACTGGCGTGATTACGCCATCGACATGGGCCGCGAGAAGGCCGTGTTCGCCGTTCACCGGCGGGCCAGCGAGGTGCCCATCTACCGCATCGAGAAGAACCCGAAGCTCGCGCGCAAACAGGGCGCCTACAGCGTCGTCGCCGCGACGGGCCTGATCCTCAAACGCGGCAACGAGTTGAAGCGGGTACTCGCGGTGCTGGAGCGCGGCGTTCACCTCGTCATCTGAGGGTCGCTTTCGGGCAGGGACGACTCGCCGGGGCCGAGCGCACGCTGCATCAACACGCTGTCCAGCCATCGGCCGTGTTTGAAGCCGACCGCATGGATCGTCCCGATGAAAGAAAATCCTAGCGAGCGGTGCAGCGTGATCGAGCCGTAGGAACGGCTGTCGCCGATCACCGCGATCATCTGCCGGAAGCCCTGGTCGGTGCAATGGGAGACGAGGGCCGCAAGCAGGCGCTTGCCGACGCCCGAGCGCTGTGTGTCCTGCCGGACGTAGATCGAATCCTCGACTGTAAAGCGATACCCGGGCCGGGTCCGGTAGGCCGAGGCGTAGGCGTAACCCAAGAGCTCGCCGGCGCGGTCGGCGACGAAGTAGGGGTAGCCCGCCCGGGTGATGGCTTCCCAGCGGCGACGCATCTCGGCGACGTCAGGCGGGTCGAGTTCGAAGCTCGCCGTGCCGCTCACGACGGCTGGCCGGTAGATGTCCGTGATGGAAGGGAGATCCGCCTCGCGGGCGGGACGAACGGTAAACTCGGCTGTCGGCATGCGCACCTCCGATCGCATGGTGGCTTGCCGAGGCGCAAAAGCAAAGGGCCCCGCATCGCTGCGGGGCCCTCGCCGAACCGAAGTTCGATCAGATCACTCGCGGTTGCCGAAGAGCTGCAACATCGAGGTGAACATGTTGATGAAGTCGAGGTACAGGTTCAGTGCACCCATGATCGCCGACTTCGCGGCCAGCGTCGCGTCGCTGTAGACCGCGTAGTAGTTGTCCTTGATCTGCTGCGTGTCGTAGGCGGTGAGACCCGCGAAGACCAGCACGCCGATCACCGAGATCGCGAACTGCAGCGCGCTCGAGGCGAGGAAGATGTTCACGAGGCTCGCCAGCACGAGGCCGATCAGGCCCATGAACAGGAAGGTGCCCCAACCCGAGAGGTCCTTCTTCGTCGTGTAGCCATAGATGCTCAAGCAGGCGAACATCGCCGCCGTGATGAAGAACACCTGCGCGATCGAGCCCTTGGTGAAGACCAGGAAGATCGACGACAGCGACACGCCCATCACCGCCGCGAACAGCCAGAAAGCGACCTGCGCCGCGCCGACGCTCATCTGGTACACGCGGAAGGACAGGAAGAACACGAAGGCGAGCGGCGCCAGCATCACGACCCACTTCAGGGGCGACGCGTAGAGCAGCTGGCCGAACTCGGACAGCACGAGGCCGCCGTTGGCGCGCGTCTGAACGACGGCCGCCGCGTACGTCATGTACGCGACCAGACCGGTCAGGAACACGCCACCTGCCATATAGTTGTACACGCGCAGCATGTATGCGCGCAGACCCTCGTCGACGTACGCGCCTTCAGCGCGACCCACGCCGACCTGGGCATACCGATTGTCGAACTGAGCCATCTTTCGTCCCTTTGACCGCATGACGCGGACATCTCTGATCCGCCGTTTGGGAATATGAGGAGCGTCGCTCGGCCGATCAAGGCCCGCCACCCCCGTATTCTGACGAAGAAAGTAGGGTTTCGTCGGCAACCGCGCAAGGGCAAACCGACGCCCACGTCACTCGGTTCGGAGATACGGCACGGCCGGTGATCGCAGGACCTGCCAAGTGCCGATGCCACCGAAGAACAGGACGAGGGCGAGCGCCACGCCGAGCGCCTGAAGAACGGCCACGATCGAGAACGTGAACGTGATGTCCATGATGAAGGTCGTCACGATCCAAGCCGCCAGACTTCCGAGCAGGACGGCGAGGGCCGTGGTTGCCGCAGCAAGGAGGCCGTACTCGTAGGCGTGCGTGGCCAGCACACGGCGGCGGGTTGCACCGAGCACCTTCAAAATCACCGCCTGCTGAATGCGCCGCCGCTGGGCCGTGGCAAGGGCGCCAGCCAACACGAGAGCGCCGGCGACAAGCGTCACGCCGCCAGCGGCACGGACAGCGACCATGACCTTCTCGAAGACCTTGGAGAAGGAGTCGAGCGCGTCCTTCACGCGGATCGCCGTCACCGACGGCAACTCGCGTCCGATGGCACGCGCGACCTCGGCCTCGACGGCGAGCGTAGTGTCCGGCGGCAGGGCAATGGTGGCGAGCAGATTGTGCGGGGCTGCCCGAAGCGTGTTCGGCGAGAAGACCATCACGAAGTTGATGGCGAGGCTCTCCCACTTCACTTCGCGCAGGTTGGCGATGCGCGCCGTAACGTTGCGACCGAGCACGTTGACCGTGACCGTATCGCCGACCTTGAGGTCCAGGTTCTTGGCGAGTTCCGCCTCGAAAGAGACGAGCGGATCGCCGCGGTAATCGGCCGGCCACCATTCGCCAGCGATCACCTTCGAACCTTCCGGTACGGCCTCGGCGTACGTCAGTCCACGGTCGCCGTTCAGCACCCACTGGGCTTCAGCCGGCGGCTTGATCTGATCGACCGGCGTGTCTTTCAGACGCACGAGGCGGCCCCGCAGCATCGGCGCTTCCTGGATCAAGGCTGCCGGCGCCACCTTCAAGACCGTGTCGCGAAACTTGGTTTCCTCCGCCTTCGGAATGTCGAGCACGAAGTAGTTCGGGCTCTGCTGCGGAATGCGCGCCGAGAGCTCGTCGACGATGGACGTATTCGCCAGCGCGACCGTCACCAGGAGCGTGAGGCCGACGCCGAGCGACATCACGACGGAACGCGTCAGTCCACCGGGACCGCCGAGGTTGCCGAGGGCGAGGGCGAGTTCTGGATTGCGCGGCCGCGGGATCCGGCGCGCCGCCCAGGTGACTGCCGTGCCGAGGCCTATGAATACCGCGAACAGCACCACGAGGCCGATGCAGAAGAAGAACGCGAGGCGGCGGCTGTCGGCCGATAACACGGCGAACGCGACGAGGGCTATCGCCGCCGCAACGGTCAGCGCGATGACCCGCGGGCGCGGCCACGTGCGGTCGGCGGCAGCATCTTCGCGGAAGAGCACGGCAGCGCGCACGAGTTCGGCCCGTCCGAGGGGCCAGAGCGTGAAGACGAGAGCGACGAGCAGGCCGTAGGCGGATGCCGCGAGAACGCTCCAGGGGTCGATGGTGAGTTCGGCACGGACGGGCAGCGCCTCGCCGTACAATGCATCAAGCGCAATCGGTACGAGGTAGCCGACGGCCAGACCTCCAATGATGCCAATGCCGGCGATGAGAACAACCTGCGTGAGGAACACCGCGAAAATGGTGCGACCATTCGCGCCGAGGCTCTTCATCGTCGCGATGACCTTGCGACGCTTGTCCATGAAGGTGGCGACGGCATTGGCGACGCCGACACCGCCGACCAGAAGGGCCGTCAGTCCGATCAGCGTCAGGAACTGGCGGAGCCGATCGAGCGTCTGGGTGACTCGCGGCGAGGGATCGCGTCGGTCGGCGACGACGAAGCCGGCTTCCGGCAGGCCAGCCTGTAAGTTCTTGCGGAAGGTTTCGAGCCCGCTGGCGTTCGTTTGCCCTTCGAGCTGCATGGCATAGCGCCAGCGAATGAGCGTACCCGGCTGCACGAGCCCGGTTTTGTCGAGCGTCTCGTGCGAAACCATCACGCGCGGGCCGAACGTCATGCGATCGGAAATGGAATCCGGCTCGCTTTCGATGACGCCCGTGACCGGCAGCTCCAGCGTGCCGAGGCGGATCGTATCGCCGACCTTCACTTTCAATCGCTCGAGCAGGATCGGCTCGACCAGCGCGCCGCTCCGGGAGCGGATCGTCTGGTCGAGCGTGGCGCCGTCACGCAGGACGACCTCGCCGACCAGCGGATAGGCGCGATCGACGGGCTTCAACTCGATCAACGTCTGTTCGGAGCCATCGGGCGTGCGCGCCATCGATCGGAGCGTCGCCGTTTCGCTGACGCGTCCGCGCGCCGTGAGCCATTGCAGTTCGGCGGGTTCCGCCCGCTTGTGGACGCGCGCCAGCGTGACGTCGCCGCCGAGGATGCGCTCGCCCTGGCTTTCGAAACCGGCGCGGAGGCCGTCCGACAATGCGCCAACCGCCGCGATCACCGCGACGCCGAGCATCACGCAGCCGATGAAGACATAGAATCCGCCGAGCCCGGCGCGCAACTCGCGCAGCGCGAGGGTGAGGGCGAGCGGCAGGCGTGACGTGCTTCGGCCGAGGCTGCCGCGTGCGACGACGTCGATCGGTGTCATGCCGCGGCTTTGCTCCGGTCACGGACGAGCAGGCCGTCCGCCATGTGGATGGTGCGCTCGCAGAGCGCGGCGAGACGCTCGTCGTGGGTGATGAGCACGAGCGTCGCCTGGCGCCGCTTCTGCAGTCCGAACAAAAGCTCGACCACCTGCTGGCCGGTTTTGCCGTCGAGGTTGCCGGTCGGCTCGTCGGCCAGAATCAGTTTGGGTCGTGGCGCAAGGGCGCGGGCGAGGGCCACGCGCTGCTGCTCGCCACCCGACAGCTGGGCCGGAACATGGTCGAGCCGGTGGCCGAGGCCGACTTCGCGAAGAACGTCCGCGGCGACCTCGAAGGCATCGGCACGACCGGCGAATTCGAGCGGCAAAGCGACGTTCTCGAGCGCGGTCATCGTCGGCACGAGGTGGAACGACTGGAAGACGATGCCAATCTCCTGGCCGCGTGCGACGGCCAGCGCGTCCTCGTCCAGCGCACCGAAGTCGTGACCAGCGACCATCACCCGGCCGGCGGAGGCGCGCTCGAGCCCGGCGATCACCATCAGCAGCGAGGTCTTGCCCGATCCCGACGGCCCGACGATGGCGACCGACTGGCCTGACGGGATGTCGAGCGATACCCCTTTCAGGATTTCGACCGCGCCCGCCCGGCTCGACAGCGTCAGCCGGACGCTATCGAGCGCGACGATCGGTCGTTGCGATGTCATGGTGGGCTCCGATGGGGCAGCTTGTTTCAAGGTCGTGGAGTTTCTACGTGCAATTCATCGACTGGATGAGAAGAGGGGCCATCCGATGACCATCCCGGGTCGCCGTGCGCACATGGTACTTCGGTTCATCTTGTTCAACTTGGGTTTCCTAGCGATGTACGCCGCGACCCCGCTCCGAGCCGAAACGCCGCTGCGCATCGTGGCTTTCGGCGACAGCCTGACCGCTGGTTACCTGTTACCGCCGGCTGCGAGCTTTCCGGCCCAACTCGAAAAAGCGCTGCGGGCCAAAGGGCATAACGTAAACGTGATCAACGCCGGGGTGTCCGGTGACACCACCGCGGCCGGACTCGAACGGTTCGACTGGGCCTTCGGCGAGGCGTTCGACGCCGCGATCGTCGAACTCGGCGCCAACGACGCTTTGCGGGGCCTGCCGCCGGCCGAAGCCCGCCGCAACCTGGACGAGATCCTGACCCGCCTCGCTCAGAAGGGGGCGCCCGTGCTGCTGGCCGGCATGGCGGCGCCGCGCAACTGGGGGCCCGACTACGTCAAAGAGTTCGATGCGATTTTTCCGGCGCTCGCGCAGAAGCACGATGCCCTTCTGTATCCGTTCTTTCTCGACGGCGTTGCCATGGACAGCAGCCTGAACCTGCAGGACGGGCTTCACCCGAACGAACGGGGTGTCGCCCTGATTGTCACGCGTATACTGCCGAAGGTCGAGGCGCTGATCGAGCGCGCCAAGGCGAAGCGGGCCGCCGTTTCGCGAACCTGACCGGCCGTATTTCGAGCGGGTGGGCGACGTAACGTGTTGGGGCTCGCGGTGCGGGCTTTGTTCGGGGGTGCTGCCCATGCCGAGACTGTTCACGGGTATCGAGATCCCCGAACCACTGAGAAGTATGCTCGCCCGCCAGCGCATGCCGTTGCCGGGCGCCAAGTGGGTCGACCCGGCCGACTACCACATCACACTGCGCTTCCTGGGTGACGTCGACAATCGGACGGCGCGAGAGTTCGCCGATCTCCTGGCCGGCTCGGAAGGTCATGCCTTCGAAATCAAGCTCGCTGAACTCGCGACGTTCGGCGGGAACGATCCGCGCGCCATTTATGCGGCGGTCGAGCCGAACGAGCCGCTCGAAGCTCTTGCAAGGCTGCACGAGCGGTTCGCCCGGCAGGTCGGCCTGCCGCCGGAGAAGCGAGGCTTCAAACCGCATGTGACGCTGGCCCGGCTGCGCCATGCGGACCTCGACCGCACTGTTCGTTTCCTGCAGCGCTTCGGCGGATTCCGAGCCGAGCCCTTCACGGCCCAGCGCTTCGTACTGTTCTCTTCCAAGCCGAGTGTCGGCGGCGGCCCTTATGTCGTGGAGGAGGCCTTCCCGCTGCACGGTTGGGGTGACGACTATCTCGACGAAGATGAATTCAGAGGTGGCACATGGCGAGGCGGCTGACGAACGAGGAACGGGCGAGCGCCCTGGCGGACCTGCCGGGCTGGACGATGGTCCTCAATCGCGAGGCCATCCAGAAGAGCTTTCGCTTCAAGGATTTCAATGCCGCCTTCGGCTTCATGACGCGGGCCGCGCTGGTCGCCGAGCAGATGAACCATCATCCCGAGTGGTTCAATGTGTGGAACCGCGTCGACGTGGTGCTGGCGACGCACGATGCCGGCGGCTTGACCGAGCTCGACATCAAGCTCGCCCAGGCGATGGACGGCTTCGCTGGCGAGCAGGCGTAAGGGCTTCAAAGACCGCCGAACAGCCCCTTGGCTGGTGTAACCGGCAGCTGCTTGGCAGCGGCAGATCCGAACAGACCGCGGGCGACGACAATACTCGTATCGGCGGGGCGAGCCGCAACCGTTTGGCGATGTGCCTCGCGCGGTTTGTCGGGCCGGCGCATCGCAGGTAGTTGGGGAAGTTCCTTGCGAGCTTCGGACGGCGTCACTGCTGCGGAGGCCGGCGGTGCTTCGGGTGGATCGCCTGACACGGTGGCGGCCGCATACCGCGCATGGCGGCGTGCGGCTTCCTCGGACCACGGCTCGGGGCGACAGGTGCAGCCATCGACGAGCGCCTTTCGGTAGCGGAAGGCGTTGGGCAGATTGCGATAGCGTGTTCCTCCGTCGACCGCGACGGCATCGTGCATCTCGCCCGTGGCCGGCAGATAGAACAGCTGGGATTCGCGCGGACAACGCGCCTGGCAGGCGGCGGCATCGTCGGTGAAGCTCGCTCGCGTGACGCCGTGACGGATCGGGAAGTAGTAGCCGTCGCACAGGCGGACGCAGACCGTGCGATAGGTCGCGGGCGGTCGTGCACGCTCGTGATCAGATGCGGCGCGGTCGGGGTAGGGGAGCGGGCTTACGACGGCCCCCGCGGGCCCTGCGGAACTCGCGCGGCCGAACAGGGTCTCAAAGAGGGTTTGCGCTGAGACCGCGTGGCTCGAAGCGAGGACGATTGCCAGCGCACAGCCGCCAGCTTTGGCCGAGAGAAACGGCCAGCGCTCCACCATCATCTACGCCACCCAACGCGGCCACTCTCATGGCCGGACTATCGGTCGAAGTAGACGAATTTTCCGTAAACGTCAGAACGAGTTGAAAACCCGGTCGCGCCACGCAGGATTGGTCGACGACCCCTTCGGCTGCTTGCCGAGAGACATCTTGCCAGGCGGCTCCTGGCGGGCCTGCTCCGGCCGCGGCGCGGCGTCAGATTGAGCGACGGCAGCATTGCCAGCCTTCAGGGCGACTGGCTCTGGCTTCAGCTTTTCCTGCAGGGCCCTCAATTCGGCGACCTTCTTGGTATCGCCCTTTTTCACGCTCTGCTCCAGAGCATACATGCGGTGCCGGTCCGTCGCTTCCTGCTCCCAGGGATGTGGCTTGCACTTGCAGCTCTCGTTGTAGGCCGTGCGATAGAGGAAGGCGGTCGGCAAACGGCTGTAGGGCTGACCCCGCACGTCCCGCATGTCCTCGGGCGAGCCGCCGGGGCTGTTGTAGACGAACAGGCGCGCCTGCGAGCCGCAGCTCGACTGGCACTTGCGCTCGTCACGGCCGAAGTTGTCGGGCGTCGTGGCGAAGCTGACCGGGAAATAGAAACCGTCGCAGAGCCGGACACAAACGGTCGCGAAAGTTTGCGGCGGAGGCGGTTCAAGCGGTTGGAACAGGCCGAAGATGCCGAGGCTTTGGACCTGCGGAGGTCGTGGCGGCACGACGGCGCCCTTGCTCGACGACCAATACTGCGTCTTCTGAACCAGCGATGGCGCCTGAATGGCCGCGGGGCCGGCGAGCACCTGGGAGACCGGCTCTGCCGACGATTTCTCGGCGACGGCCGGGAGCGCCAGGCCTGCCTCGCTCAGCAAGTGATGGACCGCGGTCGTCACCGCCGCCACCGTGATCGTCAGCCCGCCAACATAAAGCGCCAACGATCGCAACCACCAAAGACGCATCAACTCGACCCGTACACCACGAACGAAGTAACGGTTCCTTAAACCAACTTCTCAACTCGCCGGCAAGTTCAGTCCGTGTTGAAACTGCGACGTCAGCGCGCGGCCAACCGGATGGCGCCGTCCAGGCGGATGCATTCGCCGTTGAGCATGGTGTTCTCACAGATGTGCACAACGAGTTGGCCATATTCCGCCGGTTTTCCGAGGCGGGACGGAAACGGAACCGACGCGGCGAGGGATGCCTTGGCATCGTCCGGCAGGCCGTCGAACATCGGTGTCTCAAAGAGACCGGGCAGGATGCTGACCACACGGACCCCGTCGCGGGCGAGGTCGCGGGCGAGAGGCAGAGTCATCGCGGCGACTCCCCCTTTCGACGCCGCATAGGCGACCTGACCCATCTGGCCATCCTGAGCCGCGACCGATGCCGTCGTCACCACGAGGCCGCGCTCGTGATCGGGTCCGGTGGGCGACAGCGACAGCATGCCGGCAACCGACTTCGAGATCACTGTGAACGTGCCGATCAAGTTTATGCGGATGGTGCGGTCGAACGAGGCGAAGTCGTGCGGCTCTATGGCACCCGTTTCCTTCACCCGGCGGGCGATGCGCTTGCCGATCGCGATGCCGGCGCAGTTGACCAGAATGCGCTCCTGGCCGTGTGCTTTGCGGGCGGCCTCGAAGGCGGCGATCACGCTTGCCTCGTCGGTGACGTCGCAGCGTACGTAAAGGCCGCCGATCTCCTTCGCGACGGTCGGACCGGCCTTGTCGTTGATGTCGAAGATCGCAACCCGGACGCCCTTGCCGGCGAGCGAGCGCGCCGTCGCCGCGCCGAGCCCCGACGCTCCACCCGTGACGACCGCCGACAGTTCGTTCCCGAGTTGCATGAAACGCCTCCGATGCTTCTTCTTCTGAATCGCTCAGGCCGGCGCCGGACGCACGCGCTGCAGCGCCAGTGCGGCCCCCGTTACCACCAAACCGAGGACGACGTGTAGGGGGATGTGCACGCCGATCTGTCCAAGCAGCGGAAGCTGAGCGTCGAGGTCGAGTGAGAGAACGGGGCGTATGATGGCGGCGATCAACCCGGGCAAAACGAGCAGGAGGCCCGCGAGCAGGAAGAGCCCCGTCTCCAGACGTGTATTCGCCTTAAGGGCGCGTGCCTGGAAGGCGAAGGCAAGGACGCCGATCCCGATGGCGGTTACGACCGCGATCTCGACAACGTCGAACCAGTTGCCGCCCTTAGGTATCTTCAGCAGCAGGCCAGTGCCCTGCGGGTCGAGGACGAATACGAACGGCACGAGGAAGGCCGGCATCGTGTATTTCCAGGACTGCACCGTCGTCTTGTAGGGGTCGCCACCGGTGATGGCGGCGGCCGCAAACGGCGACAGGGCGGTTGGTGGGGATACCTCGGAGAGCACGGCGTAGTAGAAGATGAACATGTGTGCCGCATAATCGGGTACGCCGAGCTTGATGAGTGCCGGCGCCGCAATCACCGCACACATGATGTAGCTCGCCGTAACGGGCACAGCGAGACCGACGATCCAGACGATCGCGCCGGTAAAGATCGCGGTCAGCAGCAGGCTGCCCTGTGCGTAGCCGATGATGATGTCGGCGAAGCGCTGGGCGAGACCGGTCAGCGTCACGACACCGACGATGATGCCGGCGGTTGCGCACGTCGTCGCGACGTTCAACACGCCGGTCGTGCCTTCCTTGAGCGCCTTCAGCAGACCCTCGGAAGCGCGTGAGACGTTCGGCAACAATAGGGCCTGCGCGACCACGGCGGCCATCGTTCCGAAGACGACGAGCGAGATCACCCATGTCGGGACGCCCTGGCGATAGCCGAGCAGATCGAGCACGACGAGGCCGACCGCGGCGGCGAGCGGCAGGGCAGCAATGCGCGGCACGATCGCCGTATCATTGCGGATCACGCTCGTGACGACGGCGAGGATCGTCGCCCAGAAGACCGACAACACCGGGGAGAACCCGAGCAGCATGAACACGATGATCGAGACGAGGGATCCGAAGTGGAACCAATAGGCTTTCGTCAGCCTCCAGAGCGTTCCCTTTTCGACCTGAAGCTCGGCACTGCCGCCGTGCTTCTTGGCATCCAGTTCGACCATTACGAGGATGGCGAGATAGTAGAGCACGGTCGGAATGGTCGCCATCAAGATCACGTCGAAGTACGAGATCTTGAGGAACTCGGCGATCAGGAAAGCGGCTGCGCCGAGCACTGGCGGCGAGATGATGGCGCCGAGGCCGCCCGCTGCGAGCAGTCCGCCGGCGGCGTTCTTTTCGTAGCCCGCTTTTGCGAGGAGTGGATAGGCGACGGTGCCGATCGTCACTGTCGTCGCCACGCCCGAGCCCGACGGTCCCCCCATGAGGAACGATGACAAAACGACCGCACGCCCGGCGGCATTGCGCTTGCCGCCCATGGCGGCGAACGAGAAGTCGATGAAGAACTTGCCGGCGCCGGAGTATTGCAGGATGGCGCCGAAGATCGTGAACAGGATGATGAGGCTCGACGAGACGTCGACGGTCGTTCCGAAGATGCCCTCGAGCGTCATGTAGAGATGGCCGATCAGGCGATCGACGGTGTAGCCGCGGTGCGTCCAGGGCGAGCCGAGGTAGTTGCCGAACAGGCCGTACAGCAGGAAGCAGATGGCGACGACCGGCATGATCCAGCCGGTCGAGCGGCGGGTCGCCTCGAGAAGCAGCACGATAAAGACGATGCCAACGGCGACGTCCATCGGCTCTGGCAGTGTCGCGCGGTCGCCGAAGTCTTCACCCTGCCAGAGCACGTAACCGATGGTAGCGGCACTGGCGAGGGCCAGCACGATGTCCCACCAGCGGATGCGATCGCGGAAGCGCGGGTGGAGCGGGAACAGCAGGAAAACGAGGAACATGACGATGCCGACGTGCGCCGGCCGGAGCGTCGCCGCGGGCACCACGTCGTAGGCCGCATAGAGATGGAAGAGCGACGACAGAATGGCGATCGCTCCGATCGCCACGGCGATCCAGCCTGTGACCCGGTTGGTCGCGCCCTCTTCCTCTTCGATGAGTTCCTCGACCTTGCGACGAACGTCGTCGTCGAGCACCTCGGCTGCTGTTGTGCCGACAGCCGGCGAGCCCGCCGGCGGCCCCCCGTTTTTGCCCGGTTCGGTCATGCGTTCCCTCGTCCTCGGACGTCGTTTTTTGCCCGGGACCCTACACGCCGGGCCGCCGGCTGTCACCGAAACCGTGCCCAAAACGCAGAAGGCCCGCACCAACCGGGCGGGCCTTCCGAAACTCTAGAGGGTCGATGACTTAATCGACCTTGATGCCCTTCTCGGCGAAGAACTTGAGAGCGCCCGGATGGAAGGGCACGCCCGCCCGAGCCTTCGACTGCAGGTCGAGCTTGATGTTGCTCGCTTCCTTGTGGACCTTTTCGAGGTCGCCGAGGGTCGAGAACAGCACCTTGGTGATGTTGTAGGCGAGGTCCTCCGGCATGCTCTCGTTCACCGCGAGGATGTTCCAGACCGTCACGTTCTGAGCGTCGTTTTCCATACCCGAGTAGGTCGCCTTCGGAATGACCGCCGGCGCATAGATCTGCCCGTACTTCTCGATCATCTTCGGCGTGAACTGCGCGATATCGATGAAGCGGATCTTGGTGTTCGGGGTCGCGGCGAGGTCGGTCACAGCAGCCGTCGGCAGGCCACCCACCCAGAAGAAGGCGTCGATCTTGCGGTCTTTCAGCGCGTTCACGCTCTCGGCGGCGCCGAGGCGCTCCCGGGTGATCTCCTTGTCCTTGTCGACGCCGGCAGCTTCGAGAACGCGGAAGGCGAACACTTCGGTGGCCGAGCCCGGCGAGCCGGTCGAAACGCGCTTGCCTTTCAGGTCTTCGATCTTGGTGATGCCCGTGCCGTCGACCGTCACCACGTGCATGTGGTTCGGGTAGAGGACCGCAAGCGCGCGGATCGGTAGAGGCTTGTCCTTGAACTTATCGAGCCCTTTCAGGGCGTCCCAAGCGGCGTCGACCTGCGAGAAGGCGATGTCGGTGCGACCCGAACCGACGAGACGCATGTTGTCGACCGAGCCGCCGGTGACCTCGGCGGTCGCCGTGATGCCCGGAATCTCCTTGGACAGAATGTTCGCAAGCCCGCCACCGAGCGGATAATAGACGCCGCCGGTTCCTCCGGTCGCGATGGTCAGCTGCTTGTTCTGCGCGACGGCGGCGCCGGCAGCCAGCACGAGGCCGAGGCCGAAGGCGGCCACTGTTCTCAGTTTCATGGGTCGCTGTTCTCCCTTTTCGCCCAAAGCTTCTTGTCGAGGACGGCGGCGGTCCGTCCTTGGCAGTCATACATAGAAGCGCGCGTTGATTTGTCCACCCGGCCAGGTGTCAGAAGGTCACCACCACTTTCCCGGTGACGGTGCGCGCTTCGAGCAGGCGGATGGCGTCGCCGATCTGCTCGGCCGGCATGCTGCGGTGGATGTGGGGTGCGAGCTTCTTCTCGGCGACCCAGCGCGCGATATCGACCATGTTGCGGCGATGGCCTGCCGGGTCGCGCCGCGTGGACTCGCCCCAGAAGACGCCGACCAGGTCGCAACTTTTGAGTAGCAGCAGGTTGAGAGGGATCTTGGGGATTTGCCCGGCCGCGAACCCGACGACCAGGAAGCGGCCGCCCCAGGCCATGGCCCGCACGGCCGGCTCGGCATGCTCTCCGCCGACGCAATCGTAGACGACGTCGACGCCGCGGCCGTCCGTGAGTTCGCGCAGCGCCGTCTTGAGATCGGACTGGCTGTAGTCGATGGTGAGGTCAGCGCCGAGCTGCTTGCAGACTTCAAGCTTTTCCGGCGACGACGCGACGGCGATGACGCGCGCACCGAGCAGTTTGGCGACTTCGACGGCGGCAAGCCCCGCTCCCCCCGAGGCGCCGAGGACCGCCACCGTCTCGCCGGCTTGCAGGCGGCCGCGATCGCGCAGCCCGTGGATGGCCGTTCCGTAGGTCACGGTCAGCGTGGCGCCGACTTCTGTCGAGACGCCGTCCGGCAATGCGATCAGTCGTTCGGTCGCAACGGCGAGCAATTCGCGGGCCGCACCGTACCCGACGTAGCCGAACACCCGCTGGCCCGGGCGGACATCGGTGACACCGGGCGCCACGCTGTCGACGACACCTGCGAATTCGGCCGACGGCGAGAAGGGAAGCTCGGGCTTGTACTGATACTTGCCCCGCGTAATGAGCGTGTCGAGAAAGTTCAGCGCTGCCGCCTCGACGCGGACGATCGCCTCACCGGGGCCCGCCACCGGATCGGGCAGGTTTTCGACGGTGACGCCCGCCGGGCCGTCGAGAGACTTGCACAGGGCTGCCTTCATGTGACACCTCCACGCCGCAAGCCGCGGCGACCCGTCTGTCGCCGTCGGTCGGATCGACGGCTTCATGGCATGAACACGACCACCTGGCCACCACCCCAACGCGGCTACTTCGCCATCGGCGCGGAGCGCATGTCGAAGGCCTTGAACCTCGGCAACCTCATGCGCTCCGCGCACGGGTTCGGCGCGAGTTTCACCTTCACCATCGGGGCCACGTATCAGGCGCTCGAGGCACGCGCCGATACCTCGAAAGGCCAGTGGCATCTGCCGCACTACAATTGGGGCAGCCTCGCCGAGATGCGGCTCCCCGACGGCTGCAAACTCGTCGGCGTCGAGCTCGTCGATGACGCGATCGACTTGCCGAGCTTCCGGCATCCGTTGCGATCGGCTTACGTGCTCGGACCCGAACGCGGCTCGCTGTCGGAGCCACTGTTGGCTCGATGCGATTACGTCGTGAAGATCCCGACGCGGTTTTGCATCAACGTCGCGATGGCGGGAGCGATCGTCATGTACGATCGGGTTCGGTCGCTCGCTCCGTTTGCGGAGCGTCCGGTCGGAGAGGGCGGACCGGCAGCGGGTGCCGCTGGCGGCAAATCGAGCGGGCAGCGTCGCCCTTGAGTCATGTCAGCTTCGACGTCCGCGCAGCCGGATATAGAGAGCTCCGTCGCCGCCGTGACGTGAATTCGCCGGCGCGACATCGATCACGATCTGAGCAAGATCCGGTTCGGCCAGCCAGCGCGGCACGTTGCGGCGAAGGACACCGCGGTCGCGTCGCTCGAATACGCTCCAGCCGTTGTCCTCGTCCCGCGTGGCGCCGCCTTTGCCGGTGATGACGAGCACCAGCCGATCGCCGCGCGCCACGCATCCATAAAGGAAGGATCGAAGGACGGCGTGGGCCCGGTCCTGCGTCATGCCGTGGAGATCGATCCGCGCATCGATGGCGAGCCGTCCGGTTGCGATTTGACGCTTTTTCCGCCGCTCGAGCGTGCCGATCTCCGGTGTTTCCGACTTCGGCGGTCGCGCGGCAACCTCGGGGATCGGAGGAACAGCACGTGCGGGATTCGTCGCCGGAACGGAAGGGATCTGGGCCGCTGGCGCTGTAGTGGCCGGAGTCGTCACCTCGGTGGCGCGAGGTTGGCCTGCTAACGGCGCCACCGATGCCACCACATGGTCCCAGAGTGCCCGATCCTCATCCGTCAGGCCCTGCCGCCGTCGCGCGCCGTCACTCCCGGTTTTCTTCACGAGCCGCCTCTTGGGCGCAGGACGAAGAAGTTGGCCGCATGCTTGGTCGATCCTGCGAGCGCGCGGGCATCATCGCCGCCGCCGAAGAAGATGTCACCGCGCTCCGGACCGCGGATAGCGGAACCGACGTCTTGAGCGACCATCAGCCGTCTGAATTCACGCCCCTCGACGCGCAGGTTCGGTGCCACAACGAAGACCGGTCCGCCGATGGGATGAAAGGAAGGATCGACGGCCAGACTTCGCCCGGCGGTGAGCGGTATCCCATCCACGCCGCATGGTCCGGGCTCATCGTCCTTCAGCTCTCGGAAAAACACGAAGGATGCGTTGTTCTGCATCATCGCCCGACCTCGGTCGCCATCCCTCCGTAACCAGGCGGCCATGGTGTCGAGCGTCAATCCATCAGCGGGCATGATGCCGCGATCGATGAGGATGCGCCCGACGGACGTGTAGGGGTGCCCGTTTTTTCCCGCATAAGCCAGGCGAACGACGGAGCCGTCGTCCAGGCGGATACGGCCAGAACCCTGAACGTGGAGGATGAAAGCCTCGACCGCGTCGGCGAGCCAGCAGATCTCAAGCCCCTGGCCAGCCAGCTGACCGCTCTCGATGTCGCGCCGCGTGTAGTAGGGCACAAGGCCTTCGGGCGTCGACCGCAGGTGACTGTAGGCACTGGCTGCACTCGCGCGTGCCCGTTCGGCTTCGTCGACGACATTCACCAGGTTCGCCGGACGGCGGTAGACGGGAACATGATAGGGACCGTGTCGCTTGCGGCTGCCGGCGAGTTCGGGTTCGAAGTAGCCGGTGACCAATCCTGCCGGCGCACCGTGCAGGACGCGGCAGGCTTCGAAGAGCGTCTCGAAGAACGCTCGTGCCGGCTGGCGGGGGACCAGCACCGGCAGACCTCGGCCGGCCGCCGAGTTCAGGTAGGCCGGAAGAGCATCGCATACGTCATCGTCGGCCCACCCCGGGACCGCAGCAAACGGCACGGGGTCGAGCGTGACGGATGAACCGGACATGGCGCCGCGTTGATTTTCCGGCGCCCGGTCAGGCCGACGCTTGCGTCGCGATCAGCTGCCAGTTCGGGTTGCGAGACGAAGTATCGCGCGCGAAGGTCCAGATGTCGGTCACTTCGGTGATCCGTTGGGCATCCCCAGCGACGACTTGTCCCGCCTTGTCGCGCGTGGCCGAGATGAGCTGGCTGATGAAGCGCACCGTCACCAGCGCCCGGCTTTGCTTCATTTCCGCTTCGACGATCTCGGCGCGATTGATGCCGACGAAGCTCTGATCGATCTGCTCGCCGCGGCTCTCGCGGTCGGCGATGGCGGCGGAAAAGCCGTCGAACACCTCACGACTCAGCAGGTCCTTCAGCACCTTGCGGTTGCCTTCCGCGAAGGCCGTCACGATCATTTCGTAGGCCTGCTTGGCGCCGCGCATGAAATGCTCAGGGTCAAACGAGCCGTCGGCGCGATAGATTTGGAGTAGGCCCTGCTCGACCCCGGCATCGCCGGAGGCAGCGGCCTTGAACTTTGCTTCGACGTCGGCCGCGGTGGGCGCCTGCTGGGGACGCGGCGGTGGCGCTTGGTCCTCACGGCCGCGGCGGGGCAGCGCAACCACCTTCTCGGATGCCGCACGTTCGGCCGTTTCCCGCGCTTTGACGCGCTGCTGGAAGCGAGCCTCTTCATCTCCCGTCCGTTTGCCGAGAACGCTCCGCAGTTTCAGGATCGCGACCACTGCGACGACCAACGCCAGAAGAGTAATCAGATCGAGTCTGCCATCCATCAGGCGATACTTTCCTGCGATCCGGAAGCCATGAGACTGCCTTCATGTAAGCGAAGACCAGCGCACGATCCAGAGTAGGGATCGTGTCGGCGCGCTACTTTAGCGGTTGATCCGCCCTGCACCAATCCTCGCGAACGGGCACCAAGTCGGGTAAACTTAGAGTGTGTACCCTTGATTGTCATGGTGTTTCCGAGGCGGGCGGCACCGAACGCGAGCCGATCTCTCCAGGAACGGCTCCGTTCCACGTCCGGTTCACCGGTTCGCCCATGACCTGCCAGGTGTTCGGTTCGATATGCAGTTGGGGATCCTGCTCTTACTCGCGGCTTATCCGATCCTCGAACTGGTGCTGCTGATCAAGCTGGGCCAGGTCATCGGGCTCTGGTTCACGCTCGCGATCATTTTCGGCACCGCCATCGCGGGCGGGCTGGTCATTCAGGCGCAAGGGTTGGCGATCGCCGCGCGGTTCCGCGAGATGCTGTCGGGGCTCAGCGCACCCAACTTCGATCTCGCGCCGTCACTCGTGCTGCTTGCCGGTGTCCTGCTCATTCTTCCCGGCCCGATGACCGACGTGCTGGGCCTGATCCTGCTGGTGCCGCCCGTTCGCCGCTGGATCGCGTCGCGGGTCGCAACACACGTGCAGGTTTTCCGACCCAGCGATTTCGACGCCGGCGGCCGAACCGATGGACCGCCGCCACCGCCCGGGGACGGACCCATCATCGAAGGCGAATTCGAGCGCATCGACGAACGAAGCGTGCGACGGCCGCCGAGGCCGCCTCAGGACAGTGCGTCCGGCTGACCGCCCGGGCCCAACTAGGATCGGCTGCATTCGTGCATTGCTCCCGGGACCGGGCGCGTGCTAGCGAGCGTGCCCAATGACTCGAAGCGATAAACACGAGATCCGCTATGGCTGACGATCAAGCTGCTTCTCAAAACGGGGCCGGGGCCGGCGGACAGGCTGGGCCCCAGGTGCGCGTGCTGGCCCAGTACGTGAAGGATTTTTCCCTCGAAAATCCCAACATCGAGGCGATGCTCGCCGGGCCGGCAGAAGCGCCGCGCCTCCAGGTGGAGGTCAATGTCGCGGCCCGGCCGATCGTTTCACAGCCGAACCATTACGAAAGTGCCATCGAATTGCATGCGAAGGCGGCCAATTCGAAGCACACGATTTATGAAATGGAGCTGCTTTACGGTGGCGTCTTCCGCATCGAGAACCTGCCGCCGCAGGCGCTCGAGCCGTTCCTGCTGATCAACTGCCCGATGCTGCTGTTCCCGTTCGTCCGGCGGATCGCCGCCGACATGACGCGTGAAGCTGGCTATCCGCCGCTGTTCCTCGATCCGATCGACTTCGCGGCGCTGTACGTCGAGCGCCAGCGCCGCGCCCAGCAGGGGTCGGGTGAAAACCCGACTGCCTGATCTAGACTGAGATCGCCGTTTTCAGGAACCGGGCGGCAGGTAGCGGTTCCAGATGGCGTTCGGTCCGAACTGCGCCACGAACTGGCGATGGCGCTCTTCGTCCTCGGGCGTGATCCGCGGCGGCAATGGATTGGGACGAACAGCCGCTAATCCGCGGGCTGCTGTTTTGGCGATCGCATTGGTTGCGCCACCGGAGCGTGACGTTGCCAAACCGAGCGTCGCCTGGCGCTCGCCGAGCAGCTCGACGTACACGTCCGCCAACAGGAGTGAGTCCATCAGCGCGCCATGCTTGGTGCGCTTGGAATTGTCGATTCCGTAGCGCTTACAGAGGGCGTCGAGCGTATTGGGTCCCGCCGGATGCTTGCGCCGTGCCAAAGCGAGCGTATCGACGACCCGGTCCATGGTCAGTGGCGGGCGGCCGAGGCGCTCGAGTTCGGCATTGATGAAGCCGATGTCGAAGTTGGCGTTGTGGATGATCAGCGTGTCTTCGCCGATAAAGCGCAGGAAGGCATCCACCTCCGTCTTGAAGATCGGTTTGTCGCGCAGGAATGCCGTCGAGATGCCGTGTATCGCCTCTGCATCCGGGTGCACTTCCCGAGTCTCTGGATTGAGAAATCGGTGGAACTCCTGGCCGGTCGGGATTCGGTTCACGAGTTCGATGCAGCCGAGCTCGATGAGCCGATCGCCGCGTTTGGCGTCGAGCCCGGTCGTTTCGGTGTCGAGCACGATTTCCCTAAGCATACGGACGATCCCCGGTGAGCCCGGGGCGCGTCGGTCTAGCCCCAGTGCTGCGCGTATGCCGTGCCTTGTCGCCCGGCGAGTCGAGCCACAATAGCATCGACCTGGGCTTGGCTCTCAGCGATCGTTCCGCTCGTATCCACAACGAAATCCGCGCGGCGGCGCTTCTCGTCATCCGGCATCTGGCGGGCGACGATGGCGGCGAGTTTGTCCGCCGTCATACCGGGTCGCGCGAGCACGCGGCGGCGCTGCTCTTCTGCCGACGCACTGACCACCACCGTCACGTCGACGCGCGCGTCGCCGCCGGTTTCGAACAGCAGCGGAACTTCGAGGACGGCCAAGGCGGCGCCGCGTCGGCACTCGAACTGGAGGATTTTTCTTTCAGCCTGCTGAACGAGCGGATGCACGATCGCCTCGAGCTTCTTCCAGCCTGTCGGGTCACGCATCAAGGCGCCAGACAAAGCTGCTCGATCGACAGATCCATCGCGCGTCGTGCCGGGGAACGCTGCCTCGATCGGCCCAACGGCTGCACCCGCGTAGAGCTTGTGTACCTCGGCGTCGGCATCGATCACCGTGATGCCATGATGTCGGAAGCGTTCAGCCGCGGTCGACTTGCCCATTCCGATCGAGCCGGTGAGGCCGATGATCAGCATGATGGTTCCTCAGCGCTCGAGTAGATCATGCCGGCGCAGGACCTCCAGAAGCGGCAGCATCGGCAGACCGAGGATCGTGGTGTGGTCGCCGTCGACAGCCTCGAAGAGCTGGTGACCAGCCCCTTCGATTTCGTAGCCGCCGACCGTCGATGTCACGCGATCGCCCATGCGGCGAAGGTAACCGTCGAGAAATTGCTCCGTAAACGGTCTCATCGTCAATCTGGCCACGCCGACGAATCCTGCGAGCGGCCCGCCGGCGCGCGCGATGGCAACGGCCGAATGAAGCAGATGCGTGCGTCCGCGCAGGCGCAAGAGCTGCTCGCGTGCCTCCTCGACCGACGAAGGCTTGTCAAAGAGCGTTCCGTCGAGATCGAGAACCTGGTCGGCGCCGATGACGATGGCCAACGGCTCGATGCGGCTCACTGTTTCCGCCTTTTCTCGTGCGAGGCGCCGAGCAATCTCGGCCGGCGGACGACCGGCAAAGGTCTGTTTGATCGCTGCTTCGTCGACACCGGAGCCGATCGCGCGAAAGGACAGTCCGGCAGCCGTGAGAAGGGATCGTCGTGCAGCGCTCGTCGACGCGAGAATGAGCTCAGCCGCCATCCATTGCTCCGTCGGCGGATTGACGATCTTCGCGCTCGTGGAAGAGCTGCAGGATCGTTGCGGCCGTCTCTTCGACCGATCGACGCGTGACGTCGATCACCGGCCAGCCGTACTTCGCACAAATCCGTCGTGAAAACGTGACTTCCTGAGCGATCTGCACCTTGTCCACGTAGTCGTCGAGATTGCGATCGCCGAGGAAGCGGACGCGGTTGCGGCGAATCTCGGCGATCCGGTCCGGGCTCGCGACGAGGCCGACGACGAACGCCTTGTGTGGCGTGAAGAGAATCGGCGGCAGGTCGATCGACGGCACGATCGGCACGTTGGTCGTCTTGTAACCCCGCTGTGCGAGATAGATGCTCGTCGGCGTTTTGGACGTTCGCGAGATGCCAAGGATAATGATGTCGGCGTCGTCGAGATCCTCCGGCAGCCGGCCGTCGTCGTGGGCCATGCTGAAGTTGAGTGCATCGATGCGCTTGAAATAGTCGGCGTCGAGGACGTGTTGGCCGGCGACGATGGGTGTCTGCGGTGCACCCAGATAGCTCTCGAACACCTTCATGATCGGTTCGAGCGCATGCAGGCAGGGGACACCGAGTTCGCGACAGCGGCGTTCGAGTTCGCTCGCCAACTCGCGGCCGACGATGGTGTAGAGCACGATGCCGGGCGCGGACTGCACTTCCATGAGAACGCGGTCGAGTTGCCGGCGCGACCGGACCATGGGGTAGACGTGCTCGATCGGGCGGACCTGAGCGTACTGGACGGATGCCGCCTTGGCGATCGTCGTGAGCGTTTCGCCCGTCGAGTCCGACACGAGGTGGAGATGAAAGAAGCTCGGCAGCGTGGGTGCCATTTGTGGAAAACGTTCCGGGTTATCCCTGGGTGGCCGGCCGCGGTGGCCGACCCCACCGTCACTCTGCGCGGTCTTCCACTGGGTCGTCCACACTGAAGGCGCGCGGGAGAGACGGATCGCCGAAAATGGGGAGCTTGGGGAATGCGCCGATGTGTTGGCCTCTTGCCCAGGTTGTCAACATCCTTTGCCGCACGGCGGCGTCATGCTGACTTCACCAAAGCCTTGTTCAAGTTCGGCAAAACGTTCGCTAGTGTGGGGGTCGCGGTGGTCGGTCCAGATCTTGAGGCCGTCAGCGCCAGCGGTTGGTAAGCGGTGGGAGACCCGGTGGTGAACAGGAATCCCGGCGATGCACGGCCCTAAGAGTCAAAACAGAAACTCTTCTAGAAAGAAGATTCAGAAGAAGGACTTAGGGACATGACGCCTTCCCCGGTCGCTGCCCTAGAGGCTCGCGCTCGCAAACGGCGCTTCCTCAGGCCGTTTCTCGGCGAGGTGCTGGATCCGCAGCCGGTCTGGCTGATGCGCCAGGCAGGCCGCTATCTTCCAGAGTATCGGGCGACCCGAACGAAGGCAGGATCGTTCCTCGATCTCTGCTACAACCCGGCGCTCGCGGCGGAAGTGACGCTACAACCTATCCGTCGATATGGCTTCGACGCTTCGATTTTGTTTTCGGACATCCTGGTTGTACCGCACGCGCTCGGCCAGGACGTTCGCTTCCAGGAGGGCGAGGGGCCGCGTCTCGAGCCGATCCGCTCGACGGCCGAGCTCTCGCGGCTCGACCCGGCCAAGGTCGGGGCCCGTTTCGCGCCGGTTTGGGAGACGGTGCAGCGGCTGCGGCAGGATCTGCCGGACGAGACGGCACTGATCGGGTTCTGCGGCGCGCCTTGGACGGTTGCCACCTACATGGTGGAAGGCGAAGGCTCGTCCGATCAGGCACAGGCCCGGCTGTGGGCCTACCGGGATCCCCAAGGATTCGGCGCCCTGATCGATCTCCTGGTCGAAACGTCGATCGGCTATCTCGATGGCCAGATCCGTGCGGGGGCCGATGCGATCCAGATTTTCGACACATGGGCGGGTTCGTTGCCGCCGGCCGAGCTCGAGACCTGGGTGACGAAGCCAATCGGGCGCATCGTTGCCGCGGTTCGGGAGAGGCATCCTTCCATTCCGATCCTGGCCTTCCCGCGCGGCGTCACCGGCCGGGGTCTCGTCCAGTTTCTCGCGGGGTCAGGTCTTGCCACCGGAGCCGTACGTGGCGGCCTCAGCATCGGTACGGCGATGGCGATCGAGGATGTGACGTCGGCTCTCGATGCGGCCGGTCTCAATGTCGTGACCCAGGGCAATCTGGATCCGCTCGTGCTGGTCGCCGGCGGGCAGCGCCTGCAGCAGTCCGTGCGCTCGATCCAAGCTGCCACGCGCGGCCGCCCGCATATCTTCAATCTTGGCCATGGCATCGTGCCGCCCACGCCGCCGGATCATGTCGCGAGGCTGATGGACCTCATTCGGGGCGGCGCGTGAGTCCGGCGGCCCGGCGCGCGGGGGTCGCGCTGCTGGTCACGGTCGCCATCACGGCGGCCACGATGCTGGTGTTCGGCCAGGCGGCCTACGACTGGATCAAGGCGGTGCACGTCATCGCCATCATCTCGTGGATGGCCGGACTGCTCTACCTGCCGCGCCTGTTCATCTACCATTGCGACGCTCCGCCGGGGTCCGAGCAGGCCAAGACGTTTTCGGTGATGGAAGGCCGGCTGCTCAACATCATCATGACGCCAGCGATGGTGGTGTCATGGGTGCTCGGTCTCTGGCTCGCCGTTCAAGCCGGCTGGTTCAAGGCGGGCTGGTTTCACGGAAAGCTTCTGCTGGCCCTCGCAATGTCGGGCGTGCACGGCTATTTCGTTGGAGCCGTTCGGAAATTTGCCGAGGACCGCAATACGGTGTCGGCCAGGCATTGGCGCATGATCAACGAAATCCCGACGTTGCTGATGGTCGGTATCGTGATCCTCGTTGTCGTGAAGCCTTTCTGACGCAGGCCGCGTCGTGGTTCGAGGGCCTTCCCGGTCGCCGGCCGATTTGCTAATGTGACCATCTCAAGACCGGCGAATGAGACGGCGCGCCGGTGAGCCGGATGCAGGTTGCGCCTGCTACGGCACTTCAAGACGCGCAAGCCAAGCGCATCCCCCATCTCGGATCGGCCGGCCGCCACTCTCCCGCCATTGCCGGGCCGCTCCCACGGAGCATTTCATGAAGGAAGTGAAGCTCGAGGACCTCAAGGTCAAAACACCTGTCGAGTTGCTGACGTTCGCCGAAGAGCATGCCGTCGAAAATGCCAGCGCCATGCGCAAGCAGGAGCTGATGTTCGCGATCCTGAAGCAGCTCGCGGCCAAAGAAATCGAAATCATCGGTACCGGCGTGGTCGAAGTGCTGCAGGACGGCTTCGGCTTCCTGCGCTCACCCGATGCGAATTACTTGCCGGGTCCGGATGATATCTACGTGTCGCCGTCGCAAATCCGCCGTTTCGGTCTCAGGACCGGCGATACGGTCGAGGGTCAGATCCGCAGCCCGAAAGAGGGCGAGCGCTATTTCGCGCTCCTAAAGGTCTCCAAGATCAACTTTGAAGATCCGGAGCAGACCCGGCACAAGGTCCACTTCGACAATCTGACGCCACTGTACCCGACGAAGTGGCTCAAGATGGAAACCGAGGATCCGACGACCCGTGATTTCTCGGCCCGCGTCATCGACATTGTGGCGCCGATGGGTAAGGGCCAGCGCGCCCTGATCGTCGCCCAGCCGCGCACCGGCAAAACGGTGCTTTTGCAGAACATCGCGCACTCGATCACGGCCAATCACCCCGAGTGCTACCTCATCGTGCTGCTCATCGACGAGCGACCTGAAGAAGTGACGGACATGCAGCGCTCGGTGAAGGGCGAGGTCATTTCGTCTACGTTCGACGAGCCGCCGTCGCGGCACGTGCAAGTCTCAGAAATGGTGATCGAGAAAGCTAAGCGGCTGGTCGAGCATAAGCGCGACGTCGTGATCCTGCTCGATTCGATCACGCGTCTCGGCCGTGCTTACAACACCGTGGTGCCATCGTCGGGCAAGGTGCTGACCGGCGGCGTCGACTCCAACGCGCTGCAGCGTCCGAAGCGGTTCTTCGGCGCGGCCCGCAACATTGAAGAGGGTGGTTCGCTGACCATCATCGCAACGGCGCTCATCGACACGGGCAGCCGCATGGACGAAGTGATCTTCGAAGAGTTCAAGGGCACCGGTAACTGCGAAGTCGTTCTCGACCGCAAAGTGTCTGACAAGCGTGTCTTCCCGGCGATCGATATTTCGAAGTCGGGGACTCGTAAAGAAGAGCTGCTCGTCCCGAGAGATCAGCTCAAGAAGATGTACGTTCTCCGCCGCATTCTGAACCCGATGGGTACCATGGATGCGATCGAATTCTTGATGGACAAACTGCGATCGACCAAGACGAACGGCGACTTCTTCAATTCGATGAATACCTGACTTGAAAGCCCGGCCACTGCGCCGGGCTTTTGCTTTGTCGGTCGGAGGCTTTTCACGTGAAACAGGTTAACGCGTATGGCCAGCCGATCGGGCCGGCCTTGCCGGGTTGGACCGAGCGTCGTTGGCCGCCGCGCACCGCTATGGATGGTCGTTATGTGCGGCTCGAGCCGCTGGCCCCCGGGCATGCTGCCGATTTGCACGCGGCCAATACAGAAGCCGCCGATGGTCGAAACTGGACCTATCTTGGAGTCGGCCCGTTCGATCGCCTTGAAGACTACGCGGCTTGGGTTGCATCAGCCTCTTTGACCGAGGATCCGCTCTTTCATGCCATCGTGGACAAGGCGACCGGCAAGCCCGTCGGCGTGGCGTCGTATCTCCGGATCGACCCGAAGTCTGGCGTGATCGAAGTCGGCCACATCAACTACTCGCCCCGGCTTCAGCGTACTCCCGGTGCGACTGAGGCCATGTTCTTGATGATGCGGCGCGCATTCAACGAACTCGGGTATCGCCGCTACGAGTGGAAATGCGACAGCCTCAATGCCCCGTCACGTCGGGCTGCCGAGCGGCTGGGCTTCACTTACGAAGGGCTGTTTCGGCAGGCACTCGTCTACAAGGGCCGGAGCCGCGATACGACGTGGTACTCGATCATCGATGGCGAGTGGCCGGCGATGGAGCGGGCCTACGAGGTCTGGCTCGACCCGGCCAACTTCGCCGCGGACGGGACTCAGAAGCGGTCTCTGGCTGATTTGATTCGGGCAGCGCGCACCGGTTGAGGCCGTCGCTCGTTTCAATGAGCGTAGCTTTTTTCTTCGACGTGCTCCGACGCCAGGAGGGTATTCAGCGTGCGCTTCAGTGCGGCGCGCCGGTCGTTGGTCTTGTAGACGGCGCGGGCCAATTCGATGAACCGGGGGCCGAAGTCTCCGGCCTTTTCGCAAATCCGGATTTCGTCCTCGATCTCCCAAAGGGATTCGTTGACGGCTTTCAGGTCGCGACGCACTGCTTCGATGGCTTCGACGCTGTCGGGTGTCAGCAAGTCCCGCGCGACGGCCGTGAGCGCGCCGAGTTCGCGCTGAACGTTGATTTGGGCCACCGAGTCCCGGATGCGCTCCGCCTTGATCTCGAGGATCGAGATCTTGTCCAGCAATTCGCCCCACGACACGGGCACGACCGGCGCCGACATCAGTCCCTCACGTGAACAGTTACCTCTCGTTCACGAATGACGTATACGTTCCAATCGTTAATAAAGGCGTCTACGGAGGGATAGATGTCTGAGGCGCAGTGGGCCGAGGCCAAGTTCCAGCGCGAGCACGGCGATCCGGCGAAAGCTGCGGCTTTCTACCGTGAGGTGCTCGCTGCCGACCCGAACCACCTCAACGCTGCGATTGGGCTCTGCCGTGCGCTGTTCTATCTTGAGGACTGGCCGGCGGCTTGGGAGGCGTTCGATGTCCGCTTCCGGTTGATGAGCGGTCCACCGGCGGCGACACGGAAGCGGGCCGACGGCGAGGTTGAGAAGTTTCCCGTTTGGCGAAGCGGTCCGCCGCCGCGCCGCCTGCTCGTGCTGGATGAGCAAGGGCTCGGAGACACAATTCAGTTTTCGCGTTTTCTCACGCAGCTCGTGGAAAAGGGTGTTGCGGTCCAGTTTGTGACCCACTCCAGGTTGCATCGACTGCTTGCACCGGCACTTCCTCAGGTCAGACTGCTCAGCCGCGAGATACCGGGCCAGGCCCGTGGTGTGGATGCCTGGTGCGCGCTAATCGACTTGCCGCGGCTGCTCAACCTGACCGCCAAGGACTTCGCCCCGCGTATTCCCTACCTGCTGGTCGAGCCGGATCGTGTGCAGATGTGGCGCAAGCGGCTCTGCGTTCCGGACAGGCTCAACGTGGGCATCAGCTGGCAGGGCAATCCCAAGATGCCGGCCGACAAGAAGCGGTCGGCGCCGCTCTCAGCACTCGAGCCCTTGGCATCGGTGCACGGCATCAACCTGATTTCCCTGCAGATGGGTCACGGCTCAGAGGAGCTGCAAAAGATGCCGTTTGCGCACAAGGTGACGGTGCCGCCCGCGGACTTCGATCGCTCCTCGCAGTCGTTTTTGGATACCGCCGCCCTGATGACGAGCCTCGACCTCGTGATCTCGGTCGACACGGCGGTCGTCCACCTCGCGGGTGCGCTGGGTCGACCGGTACTGATCGCCCTGCATTCACCGGAGCCGGACTGGCGCTGGTTCGCGCGGCCGACCGACTCGCCATGGTATCCGTCAGCCAGGTTGTATCGTCAGAAGATGCCGGGCGAGTGGGACGAGGTGTTCCAACGGATGGCGTACGATATCGCGAAGGCCGTGCCGAAGCTCATGGCGCAGGGCCACCTACTCAGCGCAGCCGAGTGATCAGGCAGCCTTCGGGTCGGCCGTCTTGGTCTCGTCGGCGGTCGCCGCGGCGGGCTTGTACGGCTGTCCCGGCACGTAGCGGAACGGGAAGAGCAGTTGCTCGACATAGCCGCGCGGGAACTGCGGGGCGTCGTCGATGCCCATATCGTTCGCCTTTATTTGACGTGGCGGTTCGAGTTGCAGGGTGCCGATGAGGCGATCCCAGACCGTCAGGAACAGGCCGAAGTTCACGTCACCTTCCTTGCCCCAGTTCACATGGTGCAGGTGGTGGACGCTGCCGATCGACAGGTGCGGCCGGAACGGCCCGAGCTCATAGCTCACGTTCGAGTGCTGGACGACCAGCTGGATCGAGATCGCGAGACCGAGCAGAACCGCGACGTCAGCCGGCATCCCGGCAATGGCCAGCGGGGCCGTGCCGAGCAGGAGATCGACGCTCTGGTGCAGCGGGTGTCGGACGAGACCATTGAAGCCATAGAGGCGCGGCACGCCATGGTGGACGGCATGCAGCCGCCAGAGCAGCGGAATCCGATGGCTCAGGAAGTGAAGCATCATGAGCGCGAAGTCAGCGATGACGAGCGCGAGCAAGAGTTGTACGAGCAGCGGCCAATGGGTTGGCCAGATGCCGTCCCAGGGCGTCAGCCACGCGATCAGCGGCAGCATCGCGATCGCGTTGATGTTCGAGATCTCGTAGACGATCGCGTGGGCAATGTTGCTGTTGCCGTCACCATGGTCCTGGTTCCACTCCTCGTGGCAGGGCGCGATGCGTTCAGCGAGGAACGCAGCGCCGAGGGCGACGGCAAGAATGAGGCCCAGCCAGAGGTATGAGTGCCCGTTGGCGACGATCCAGTACCCCGCGCCATTGAGGCCAAGGATCATGAAGGGCGCATACGCGTACCGCACCAAGCTCTGTGCACTGGTCATGACGCATCACATCTTGTGTCGTTGGCGGATCAACGGCGTTTATAGCAAAGCGGCAAAGAGCACGAAACCTCCCACCAATTCGTCACTTAACGACGAATGCGCGCACGTTGTCTCAAGAGGGTTACCAGCCGTCTACCCGTCCGGTAGCCCGACTTGCCGATCGGCGCCTTTGCGCGTTTAGCTTCCCGCATTCGATGCTTCCATCCGCGAGATCCTCCCGATGTCGACCGGCGCGACGATCTTTGCTCTTTCCAGTGGGCGCGGACGTGCTGGGGTCGCCGTCATACGTGTCTCCGGTCCGGGTGCCGGGTTCGCAGTTGAAGCGCTCGCCGGTCGCTTACCGCAGCCGCGCCAGGCTGCATTCCGGCGTTTGGCAAACCGCGACGGTGACCTGATCGACGAAGCGCTCGTGCTCTGGTTCCCCGGGCCCAAGTCGGAAACGGGAGAGGACATGGCCGAGTTCCAAGTGCACGGCAGCCGAGCCGTGTTGTCGGCGCTCTTCCGTGCGCTCGGTGCGCTGCCCGCGTTCCGGATGGCGGAGCCGGGGGAGTTCGTCCGGCGCGCGTTCCTCAACGGGAAGGTGGACCTCACCCAAGCTGAGGGTATTGCCGATCTCGTTGATGCGGAGACCGATGCCCAAAGGCGGCAGGCGCTTCGGCAAGTGACCGGCGGGCTCGCGGGTCTCTACGATGGCTGGCGGCAGCAGCTGACCTTCGCCATGGCTCTCGTCGAGGGTGCGATCGATTTCTCGGATGAGGCCGACGTGACGGCCGACGTCTTGCGAGAGGCCGATATGGCGGCGGACCGCCTCCTCGGCGAACTACGCGGGCATCTCGCCGGCGCTCATCGGGGCGAGGTGGTGCGCGACGGGTTTCGCGTCGTGCTGGCCGGTCCGCCGAACGTCGGCAAGTCGAGCCTCCTAAACGCGCTGGCCCGGCGGGACGTGGCGATCGTGTCGGACGAGGCGGGAACGACCCGCGACGTACTGGAGGTGCGGCTCGATCTCGGAGGCGTGCCAGTCGTCCTGACCGATACAGCTGGCCTGCGCGACGCTGTCGGGAAGGTCGAGCAGGAAGGCATCCGGCGTACGCTGGCGCGCGCCGAGGATGCAGATCTCGTGCTGTGGGTCGTCGATGCCCTGGCACCGGTGCCGGAGCCCGCCGGTGCCCTTCGCGGGGGCCAGGCACCTATCCTTGCCGTCGCCAACAAGTGCGATGCGGTGACGGGGGCTCTCGCCTTTCCGGCCGATATCCGCTTGTCGGCCAAAACCGGTGACGGACTCGAGCGGCTGACGGACGAGCTGGCGCGCCGCGCTGTCGACGCCGCCGGCGATCAAGCGGCCGGTGACCTCGTCCCGACCAGTGAGCGCCAGCGGGTTATCCTACAGGCGGCGCTGAACCACCTCGAGGGGTTCGCCCGAGGGCGGTCGGAGGATCGACCCATCGAATTGCTCGCCGAGGATCTCCGCCTCGCGGGTCAACAACTCGGGCGGCTGACCGGGCGGATCGATGCCGAGGACGTGCTCGGGGCCGTCTTCGCCCGCTTCTGCATCGGCAAGTGAGGCATCCGGTTCGGACCCCAGTCTACTCGTGGAAGTGGACCCACCTCAGGGCGACTCGTTTCACGTGAAACATACCGTGAATCCCATTGTCTTGATTCAAGGAATCCGAACGCTCGGGTGTCCTGGAAAGCAGGACTCCCGTCTTCCCATCGTCCTGCCAGGCAGGACTCCTGGCGCGCAGCCTCGCTTTGACCGGGACAGGCGTATCGCGTAGGGTCCGGACCGTTTTCCATCCACTTCCGAGGCGCAGTGTTCGACATGGCCGGGCAAGTCTTCGACGTGGTCGTCGTTGGGGGCGGACATGCCGGCGTCGAGGCCGCAGCTGCCGCCGCCCGGGTCGGCGCGCGCACGGCGCTCGTCACCCACCGCTTCGCGACGATCGGCGAGATGTCGTGTAACCCAGCGATCGGCGGTCTCGGCAAAGGACACCTCGTCCGCGAGATCGATGCGCTTGACGGGCTGATGGGCCGGGTGGCCGATGCGGCCGGCATTCAGTTCCGCGTGCTCAATCGATCCAAGGGGCCAGCCGTCCAAGGTCCTCGCACGCAGGCGGACCGCAAGCTCTATCGACAAGTCATGCAGGCGGAGATCAGAGCGACGCCGGGGCTTACCGTCGTCGAAGGCGAGGTCGACGACCTGCTCGTCGATGAAGGGGCCGCCGGTCGCCGGGTCGCCGGGGTGGTCACGGGCGACGGCCGAACAATCCGCGCCGGTGCCGTCGTGCTGACGACCGGGACGTTCCTGCGTGGCCTGATCCACATGGGCGAGGTGAAGATCCCCGCGGGCCGTATCGGGGATCGGCCCGCCGTTCGACTGGCGGAGCGGCTCTTGGCGCTCGGGTTGCCGCTCGGGCGGCTGAAGACCGGCACGCCTGCGCGGCTCGACGGTTCGACGATCGATTGGGCGAGCCTCGAGATGCAGGACGCCGATGCCGACCCGGTGCCGTTCTCGTTCCTGACGTCGGCAATCACGAACCCGCAGATCCGTTGCGGCATCACGCACACGAACACGCGCACGCACGAGATCATCCGCGAGAACCTGACACGGGCGCCGATGTACTCCGGCGAAATCAAGAGCGTCGGACCCCGCTATTGCCCCTCCATCGAAGACAAGGTCGTGCGGTTCTCGGACCGCAGTGCGCATCAGATCTTCCTGGAGCCCGAGGGGCTCGACGACGACACGGTCTATCCGAACGGGATCTCGACGTCGCTGCCGGCTGAGGTGCAGGACCGGTTCATCCGAACGCTCCCGGGCCTCGAGAAGGTGGTGATCCGCCGGCCCGGCTACGCGATCGAGTACGATTACGTCGACCCGCGGGCGCTTGGCTTGACGCTGGAGTTGCGGGCGCTGTCGGGGTTGTTCCTGGCCGGCCAGATCAACGGCACGACGGGTTACGAGGAAGCGGGCGCGCAGGGCCTGATGGCCGGGCTGAATGCGGCCTTCCTGGCGGCGGGAGGCTCGCGGACATTCGTCCTGTCGCGCGCGGAGGCCTACATCGGGGTGATGATCGACGATCTCGTGACCCGCGGCGTGAGCGAGCCCTATCGGATGTTCACGTCGCGCGCCGAGTATCGGCTTCACCTGCGCGCCGACAATGCGGACCAGCGTCTGACGCCCCGCGGTCTCGAGGCCGGTTGCGTCACCGGGCGGCGCCGTGACCTCTTCACCGTGAAGCAGGAAGCTCTGGCCGCTGCGCGGGCGCAATTGCAGGCCGTTTCGAAGACGCCGAACGAGCTCGCGAAACTGGGTCTTGAAATCAATCGCGACGGAAAACGGCGGACGGCTTTCGAACTGCTGGCGCATCCCTCGGTCGATTTCGCACGACTGCTCACGATCTGGCCGGAACTCGGGGCCATTCGCCAGGAGTTTCGCAATCAGCTCGAAATCGACGGTCGCTATGCGGTCTACGTCAATCGCCAGGAGGACGACATCGCGCTTCTGAAGCGAGACGAGGCTATTCAGATTCCGGACGATTTCGATTTCGCCAGCGTGCCGAGCCTTTCCAACGAGGTGCGGCAGAAGCTGATGCGACATAGGCCGGCGACGCTGGCTCAGGCGTCGCGGATCGATGGGATGACGCCGGCGGCGCTTCTGATACTCGCCGCGCGGCTCGGTCGGAAAAGCAGTCAGAAACGCCCGGCATGAAAAAAGCGGACGAGAAACTTGGGATGATAATCGAGGACGCCGCAGCCTTTTCTGCGGCGTTTTCTGTTTCACGTGAAACGCTCGCTAGATTCGAGGCTTACGAAAGAATCCTGACTCAGTGGCAGAGCGCGGTGAATTTGGTCGCTCCAAAGACTCTCCCGCTCATCTGGCACCGCCATTTCGCCGACAGTGCGCAGCTGGCGCGGCTCGTTCCGGCGGATGCGCGACGCCTCGTTGACCTCGGTTCCGGGGGTGGGTTCCCTGGGCTTGTCTTGGCGGTGATGCTGGCGGACCCGACCGTGCGTGCCGCGGGTCAGACGGTCGAAATCACCCTGGTCGAGAGCGACCAACGCAAGGGAGCTTTCCTCCGCGAGGCGGCTCGCACGCTCGGCGTCGCTGTGGAGATCCTGTCGAAAAGGATCGAAAATGCGGAGACTCAGCTTAGATTGCAGCAGGTCGACGTCGTCACGGCGCGCGCGTTCGCCCCGCTCGAGCGGTTGTTCACATGGTCGGCGGGGCTGTTCGGTCCGGGTACCCGAGGGTTGTTTCTCAAAGGGCGTGACGTGGCGACCGAGGTGGAAGACGCCCGGCGCGTCTTCGGATTCGATGTCGATCTCGTTCCCAGTCTCACCGATCCCGAAGGTCGTATCGCCGTCGTCAGCCGCCTCGAGAGGCTCTGAGAGCCGTTGTATCGAGGGTCAGGAGGACAGCCGTGAGTGGGACGACAGCACTTCCAGGGACCATGCGTATCCTCGCCGTCGCCAACCAAAAGGGCGGCGTCGGCAAGACGACCACGGCCATCAATCTCGGAACGGCCCTCGCTTCCATCGGTGAGCGGGTCCTCATTGTGGACCTCGATCCTCAGGGCAACGCGTCTACGGGTCTCGGCGTCGCCATCGAGCAGCGGCCGCTAACCAGCTACGATGTGCTGATCGGCCAGGCGACGCTCAACCAGTCGGCCGTCGCGACCAACGTCCCCAACCTCTCGATCGTCCCGGCCAATGCCGATCTCGTTGGTCTCGAAACCGAGCTCTTCCATGAGCTCAACCGGCCGTTCCGCCTCAGGGATGCCGCGATGGCGCTGGCCGCGCATCAGCGCGCACATCCGGGCGAGCGGGGGTGGTCTTACATCCTGATCGACTGCCCACCGTCTCTGAATCTTCTGACGGTGAACGCGATGACGGCCGCGCATGCGGTTCTGGTGCCGGTGCAGTGCGAATTCTTCGCGCTCGAAGGTATCTCGCAGCTCAAGGACTCGATCGATCAGATCCAGGCCACGCTCAATCCGGGCCTCGAGATCCAGGGTGTCGTCCTCACCATGCACGACGTCCGCACGACGCTGTCGCGCGAGGTCGCGGCGAACGTCCGGGCCTTCTTCGGCCCGAAGGTCTACGAGACGGTGATTCCGCGCAATACGCGGGTCGCCGAGGCGCCGTCGCACGGCAAGCCGATCATGCTCTACGACTACGACTGCCCGGGAAGCCAGGCCTACATCCGACTGGCGACCGAGATCATCGAGCGTGAGCGCCGCCAGGCGGCCTGAGGTCCAACCTAATCCTGCACCATTCGCTTTCGGGGAGTGCGAAGACCACGATGTCGGCGACACCACTGCAAAGGAGCCGTTTGGGCCGCGGGCTCGCCTCGCTGATCGGGGAGCCCGTCGTTTCGCAGCCGCGGCTGCCGCCGGAAGGTGAGCAGCGTGTCGTCGCCATCGATCAGATCCGCGGCGGGCGGTTGAACCCGCGGAAGGACTTCCGGGAGGAGGACCTCGCCGAGCTGGCCGATTCGATCCGCCAAAAGGGTCTCGTCCAGCCGATCGTCGTGCGGCCCGATCCGGTTGCTGGAACGGGCTTCGAAATCGTTGCTGGCGAGCGGCGGTGGCGCGCGGCCATGAGGGCCGGCCTGCACATGGTGCCTGTGATCGTCCGAGACCTTGGCGATCAAGAGGTCCTGGAGCTGGCGATCATCGAGAACGTCCAGCGGACCGATCTCAACGCGATCGAAGAGGCGACCGGCTATCGCGATCTCATCGAACGGTTCAACTACACCCAGGACAAGCTCGCCGAGGTGATCGGCAAGAGCCGTAGCCATCTCGCCAACACGCTGCGCCTTCTGAAGCTGCCGGAAGGCGTGCAGGCGCTCGTCCAGCAGGGACGCCTGACAGCCGGCCATGCCCGCGCGCTCGTCGGTCGAGATGATGCAGAGCAATTGGCACAGCGCATCCTCGACAACGATCTCAACGTTCGCGAGGTCGAAGCACTGGTTCAGGAGCCGATCGGCGTCGAGGGGAGTACCGGCCGGCCGAAGCGGGAGAAGGACGCCGATACGCGGGCGTTCGAGAAGGAGCTCGCCGATACCCTCGGCCTGAAGGTCGAGATCAAGCGGGGTTCGGGCGAGAGCGGCGTACTGATGATCAAGTACGGCAACTTCGATCAGCTCGAATACATTCGCATGAGGCTGGTCGGGCCGGGCAGCGGCTGACCTCGCCGACCTCCCGATGGGGCCGTTCGCCATCGCCGACGGCATTGCTTGACGGGCCGGAGCCTGCTTGATGGAGTGCCGTATCGGGCGGCAGCCACAGGCAGCGGGTTATGGACACTCGGGTAATCGAACGACTGGCGGCCTTGATCGCGGCCCGGCGTGCCGCGACCGGCGACACGTCCTACACCCGTCAGCTTCTCGACGCTGGCACCAAAAAGTGCGCCAAGAAGCTCGGCGAGGAAGCAACCGAGACGATCATCGCCGCGCTGGCGGAGAACGATGCGGCGCTGACCAACGAAGCGGCAGATCTCGTCTATCACCTGCTGGTGTTGCTTGAGTCGCGCAACGTCGGTTTCGGTGCGGTGCTCGAACGGCTTGAAGCTCGTATGGGGACGTCGGGTCTCGCGGAAAAGGCGGCACGGATCGGCGGCTGAGTCGGATCGGAAGGTCATCGTGGACGGAAGCTCGTCGGGTCAAATGCCGTATCGCTCGGCCATCCAGTTCTCGCCGTATCGGATGTTCTCGCGGTCCGAATGGGCAAAGCTGCGCGCCGACACGCCGATGACACTGGTGCCGCGCGATCTCGAGGCGCTGTCGGGCCTGATCGAGGAACTGTCCATGGAGGAGGTCGAGCAGATCTACCTCCCGATGTCGCGACTCCTCAATCTCTATGTCTCCGCGGCGCAGGAGCTTCACGCGGTGACCTCCAAGTTCCTGGGACGATCGGATGGGAAGGTCCCGTTCATCGTTGGTGTCGCCGGATCGGTCGCCGTGGGGAAAAGCACCACCGCCCGCGTGCTGCGTGCGCTGCTCGCCCGCTGGCCTGATCATCCGCGCGTCGATCTCGTCACGACAGACGGGTTCCTCCTCCCGAACGCCGAGCTCGAGCGGCGTGGGATCATGAATCGCAAGGGCTTCCCCGAGAGCTTCGATACGGCGCGGCTCCTGAACTTCCTGGCCGATGTGAAGTCAGGGAAGTCTCCGGTCGAGGCGCCCGTCTACTCGCACTTCCATTACGACGTCATGCCGGCACAGCGCGTCGTCGTCGAGCGGCCGGATATCCTGATTGTCGAGGGGCTCAACGTGCTGCAGCCGGCGCGCCTGCCGCGCGATGGCAAGGCGATCCCGTTCGTTTCCGACTTCTTCGACTTCTCGATCTACATTGATGCCGATCCCGTGCAGATCGAGCAGTGGTACGTCACCCGCTTCATGAAGCTTCGGAACACGGCGTTCCGGGATCCCGGCGCCTACTTCCACCGCTACGCCAGCCTGACCATGGAAGCTGCGGAAGCGCGCGCGCTGGAGATCTGGCGCACGATCAACTTCAAGAACCTCGAAGAGAACATTCTGCCGACGCGGCAGCGGGCGCGGCTCATCCTGCGCAAGGGCGGAGATCACCGCATCGAGAGCGTCGCGCTGCGGAAGCTCTGAAAAAAAAAAGAAGCCGCCTCGCACGGGCGGCTTTCAGGTCTTCGCTCTGGATTCGGAAAATCAGGCGGCGGTCGCCAGCATGCGGTTCGCGCGAATCGCCGTGCAGGCGATGTTCAGCAAGGCGTCATTGACGGCCATCTGATTGCGCACAAGCATGGCGACCGTCGGAATACGGAGGGCCTGCTCGAAAATCCGCATGTGCTGTTCGATCGCGCTGACGGTCGCCTCGATGGTCATGCCGACGAGTGCGTCGTAGGCGTTGGGGCCCTCGTCGTCCCGCGTGGTCGTGGTCTCGGCCGGCCGTTGTTCGGTCCGCGATTCCGAGGCCCGATCGGCGAGCGGCTGCAGGCGGGAGATGAGGTCGGCGGGCGGTGCAACCGAACGGGCCGCGGCGGCGATCGCGGCGATCTTGTCGGCGGCGTCAGCCATGTGGGACAGGTCGTGCGACGGGGTCGGCGACGTCAGAGTTGAAGGACCAACTTTTGCAGCTTCGATGTTCGGTGGCAGTTCCGCCGCGGTCGTCGCAGAAGCGATCGCCGACGGATTAGACTCGGCGGCGGCTTTACGAACGTCCGCCATGAGTTCGGCCTGCATGGCGTGAAACTTGTCCCGAAGCCGTCTGATGACGGAGGGATCGTTCTCACCCAGAAGCTTGATTGCGGTGGTCGGGCGGATCTGCGGCTGGCTCTCGATCAGCGCGGCGATTTCGCGAAGGCGCGGGCGGTCGTCAATGCCGGTTCCTTTCGGACGGCCGCGGCGCGGCGGGGTCATCTGCGACATGGCAAGGCTCACGGGGGGCTCTCGCGTCTGTTGATTCGAAGGTTACCTCCATGATGTGAAGTTCGCCGCCAAGTTCTAGGGATAATAAATTGGTGCAGTTGTGTTTTTCAGTGTTGCAGCTCGAATAGTGGCGAAAAAGCCGAGAAATACACGCTTTGTTCTCAGTCTGCGGACCAATTTGCCTCAAAGAAGTCCGCGTTTCCTGGCGAGTTCTTGAAGGGACGCCTGCGGACGAGCCCCGACGTGGGAGATGATCTCCGCCGCGGCGAGCGATCCGAGGTGTCCGGACGTTTCGAGGTTGCGGCCAGCCGTGTAGCCGTAGAGAAAACCAGCCGCATACAGATCACCGGCGCCCGTCGTGTCGACGACTTGCGCTACCGGGGCTGCAGGAACTGCGACCTCGGTATCGCCGGAAATGATGACGGAGCCGGCGGCGCTCCGTGTGAGGACAGCCAGTCTGGAGTCCATCCGTACACGCCGGGCGGCCTCTTCGAACGAAGACGTCTGATAGAGAGACGTGATCTCGCTCTCGTTGGCAAAAAGAATAGAAACGCGGCTTTTGATCAGATCGAGAAAGTCTCCGCGGTGACGGTCGACGCAAAAGCCGTCGGAGAGGCTCAGCGCGATTTCGCGGCCCGCCTTATGGGCGATGTCGGCTGCCTGGCGGAAGGCTTCTTTCGCTTCGGGCCGGTCGAACAGGTAGCCTTCGAGGTAGACGACCTTGCCGGCGGCGACGAGGCCGGGGTCGACCTCGCCCGCGCCGAGTTCGGGACTGACGCCAAGGAACGTGTTCATGGTCCTCTGGCCGTCTGGTGTCACCAGGATGAGAGAGCGGGCTGTCGTACCGTCACCGCGGTGCGGTGGGGTACGGAAGATCACGCCGGCGGCGCGGATGTCATGACCGAACACCTTGCCGAAGTCGTCGTCCGCCACCTTGCCGATGAAGGCGCTGCGGCCTCCGAACGAGGCAACGCCGACAACGGTGTTCGCCGCTGATCCGCCGGAGATCTCGACGGCGGGGCCCATGTCCGCATAGAGCGCCGCGATGGTCGTCTCGTCGACGAGACGCATGTGGCCCTTCGGTGCGCCATGCGTTTCGAGGAACGCCTCATCACAACGGCCGACGATGTCGACGATGGCATTGCCGATGGCGACGACGTCGTAGAGGGGCTCGGTCATACGGATATCCTTGGTTGGCGGCGGCGCATCATAGTGGGTGCGCGGATGCGAACAATTGCGTTTCTAGGTGGTTGCGATCAGCGGCGCGGCTGGGCGGCTCGGGCGGAAATGTCGAGGACGAGGCGCTCGGCCAGGAGGTCGTCGGGCGCGCCGGTCTGCCGCGATCGCTGGCTGTAGTAGGCGCTTCGCTCGAGGGCGGCTGTCAGGCGGGGCAGTGTCCAGGTTCTCAACTGCCCATCGAGATCGCGTTGGGCCTGCGGGGGAAGCGGCGGTCGGCTGGCGCGCATCAGGTCGTCGAAGCTGCGCCCGCCGTCGAGGCCCGCTCTCAGGCGGTGGAGACGCTGAAGCTGGCGCTGGACGGCGGCAATGACCGTTTGAGGATGCTCGCCCGCCGTCACGGCCCGTTCGAGTTCCTGGAGGGCACGGGCGGTGCGGCCACTGCAGGCCGCGGCGACAACGCGTTCGACCGCCAGTTCCGAGGCATCGCCGACGATCGCTTCCACGTGTTCCGCCTCGATGGTGCCGGTGCCGACGTAGAGGGCGAGCTTTTCGATTTCGCTGCGGCTCATGCCGCGGTCGGCGCCGAGGCGGGCTCGCAAGGCCTGCCGTGCATCCGCAGATATCCCGAGGCCGTGGGCGCGGATGACTTCGTCGATCAAGTGATCGAGTCCGGCACCTTCGTCTGCGTAACAGGCGATCGCGGCGGCGGTCGGCGACTTTTCGAAAAGGCTTCGCAGGCCGTCATCCTTCTTGAGGTTGCCGGCTTCGACGACGAGACAGCCTTGCAGGTCGCTTTCGACCAGCGGCTTGAGCAGCTGTGCATTGACCCTGCGGCTCGCCGTGGTTCGAACGATTTTGCGGCCGCCGAACATCGGCACGGTCATCAGCTCGACGGCCAATCGATCCGGATCATTCTCGAGGTCGGCATCCTCGATCCTCAGGATCTCGCCCGGCGGCTTTTCGCGAGCGGCGAGGCGCTCGGCAGCCAGGCGACCACGCTCGGACACGAGGCCGGCGTCGGTGCCGTAGACGAGGATGGCGAGAATTCGTTTATCCGGCGAGCTTAGGAAGGCATCGGCGGACTGGTGCTTGACCGCGACCATGGGGGGGCGGTTGCCGGTTAGGCCGGCCGTGACAGATAGGCAGCTATGCGGCCGCGAATATCGTTGGCGACTGTCTTGGCGGCACGGTTTTCGGCGTCTTCCTTGGCGCGCACGTTGGCGAGGACAGAGGTGAAACGCTCGAACCCAGCCCGGCCGAAGCTCGTTCCCGACAACAGAACGCGATTGTCGGCGATGCTGATCAGCTTGAACGAGGCATCGAGGCTGTAAACTTGGCTCAGCGAGTCACCGTCGCGCTCCACCAGCGTCGACAGCAGGCTCTCTTTCAGCACCACTTCAAGCCGATAGACCGGTGCCGAAGCGCCGTCGCCCCCGGTGGTCTGGAAGATCAGTTCGTTGCGAACGCGCTGCCCGACGCGTCCGGGAATGGTTGCCATCTCGACCGAGGCCAGCTTGGCATCGACCGAGCTCATGACGCCCGCATTTCCATAGAGAGGCCGGAAGCCGGTGCTGTCGGCGCACCCGCTGAGCGCGGCTGCAGCCATCACGGCCAGCAGAACGCCGAGTTTACGGGATGACGTGAGCGTCTCAGACAACGACATTCACGATCCTCTGCGGCACCACGATCACCTTCTTGACGGGCCGCCCCTCGATCGCCCGGACCACGGGCTCCAGCGCCAGCGCTGCCGCCTCGATCTCTGCTTGTCCGGCGTTGCGGGAAATCGTCAACTCATCCCGTCGCTTGCCATTCACCTGTACGGCAACGGTGATCGTATCGTCAACGAGCAGGGCCGGCTCGGCTGCCGGCCAGGGCTGATCGGCCAGAAGAGTGTTGTAGCCGAGCCGCGCCCAGCACTCCTCGCCGAGGTGCGGCATCATCGGGCCGAGCATCTGCACAAGCAGCTCGATCGCCTCGCGGATCGCCCAGTCCAGACCGGCTCCCGACTTGCCGAGTGCGCCCTGCAACTCGGATGTGAATTCGTAGATTTGCGCCACGGCGACGTTGAAGCGGAGCGCCTCGATGTTCTGGGCGACTCGGTGGAGCGTCTTGTGGGCGGTGCGGCGGAGCGCGTCGGCTTCGGGTCCGAACGCGGCTGGTTTCGGCGTGCCGGCTTTCGCCCCGGCGGCCGCGCTCTCGTCGACCAGTCGCCAGATGCGTTGGATGAAACGGCCGGCGCCCTGCACGCCGGCTTCCGTCCATTGGACGTCGCGTTCGGGCGGGCTATCGGACAGCATGAACCAGCGCGCGCAGTCGGCGCCGTAATGGCCGATGATGTCATCGGGGTCGACGGTGTTGCGCTTCGACTTCGACATCTTCTCGACCGAGCCGATTTCGACCTCGGAGCCGCTGTCGACGTGATAGGCACGCCGTTGACCGCCCTCGCCCTCGATGCGCACTTCGGCCGGCGACAGCCATTGGCCGGCGAGATTTCCGCTCACGCCCTTGTAGGTCTCGTGGATGACCATGCCCTGGGTGAACAGCGCGCCGAACGGTTCGGCCAGATCGAGGTGTCCGGTGTCGCGCATCGCGCGGGTGAAAAAGCGCGAATACAAAAGGTGCAGAATCGCGTGCTCGATCCCGCCGATGTACTGGTCGACGGGCAGCCAGTAGCCGGCAGCCTTGGCGTCGACGGCGGTGTCGGCATCGGGCGCGGTGAAGCGCACGAAGTACCACGAGCTGTCGACGAAGGTGTCCATCGTGTCCGTCTCGCGGACGGCTTTCGCGCCGCACTTCGGACACTCGACGTGTCGCCAGGTCGGGTGCCGATCGAGCGGGTTGCCCGGCTGATCGAACGTCGCGTCATCGGGCAGCGTGACGGGCAGCTGGTCCTGCGGCACGGGAACGATCCCGCAGGCGTCGCAGTGGATGACAGGGATCGGGCAGCCCCAGTAGCGCTGGCGTGAAATCCCCCAGTCGCGCAGGCGGTAGTTGACCTTGCGCTGGGCGACCGGCTTGCCGGCCAGCATCGTCTTCTCGAGACGGCTCGCGACTTCTTCGAAAGCGGCGTCGGTCGTCATGCCGTCGAGGAAGCGTGAATTCAGCATCACGCCGTCGTCTGCGTAGGCGGTGCCAGCGTCGATGGAGGCTAGGACTTCGCGGCGGCGCGCTTCGTCCTTCGGCGCGACGACCGGGACGACCGGGAGACCGTACTTGCGAGCAAATTCGATGTCGCGCTGGTCACCGGACGGGCAGCCGAAAATGGCGCCAGTGCCGTAGTCCATGAGAATGAAGTTGGCGACGTAGACCGGCACCTTCCACGTGGGGTCGAACGGGTGCACGGCGCGAATGCCGGTGTCGTAGCCGAGCTTTTCGGCGGTCTCCAATTCGGCAACCGAGGTGCCCATGCGTCGGCACTCGTCGCAGAAGTCGGCGAGCTTCTTGTCGGCAGCGGAAGCAGCCTTGGCCAGCGGATGATCCGGCGCGATCGCCATGAACGAAGCGCCGAACAGCGTGTCAGGCCGCGTCGTGTAGATCTCGAGTTCGCTGAATCCGGCCGGGGCGGTCGCCGTATCGAGCGCCCAGCGCACTTGCAGGCCCTCGGAGCGATCGATCCAGTTCGCCTGCATCAGGCGCACTTTCTCGGGCCACTTGTCGAGCGTCTTGAGCGCGTCCAGCAGGTCGTCGGCGTAGGCGGTGATCTTGAATGCCCACTGCATGCGCTCGCGCTGCTCGACGAGCGCACCGGAGCGCCAGCCGCGACCATCGATGACCTGCTCGTTGGCGAGCACGGTCTGGTCGACCGGGTCCCAGTTCACCTTCGACTGCTTCCGATAGGCGAGGCCCTTCGCGAACATGTCGAGGAACAGCTTCTGCTGGTGGGCGTAGTAGCTCGGATGGCAGGTCGCGATCTCGCGGCTCCAGTCGATCGACAGACCCATCGACTTGAGCTGCGCCCGCATGGTGTCGATGTTGGCGTAGGTCCACTTCGCCGGGTGGGTCTTGCGCTCCATGGCCGCGTTCTCGGCCGGCATGCCGAAGGCGTCCCAGCCCATCGGGTGGAGCACGTTGAAGCCCTTGGTCCGCTTGTAGCGGGCGATCACGTCGCCCATCGTGTAGTTGCGGACGTGGCCCATGTGGATGCGCCCGGACGGGTACGGGAACATCTCGAGGACGTAGGATTTCGGCTTGTCGGAGGCGTTGTCGGCCCGGAAGATCTGCCGATCCTCCCACACCTTCTGCCAGTGCTTCTCACGGACGGGTGCGTTGTAGCGTTCGATGGCCATGGCTTCGCCTTCGGGCGGTTCTGGTGTCTCTCGATCCGGCGCGGTAATGACCACCGAAGATGAGGGCGGTCAAGCAATGGCCGCCTTCGAAACCTGGTCTGAGACCGTGGCCCGAGACCTGGCATGAGCGAAGACATCGAACTGGCCGCGGCCGTCGCCCGGCTGCGGGATATCGAGCGGCGCATCGCGACCGCCTGTGCCGAGGTCGGACGCGATCCCGCCGGGGTCACGCTGATCGCCGTGACGAAGACATTTTCCGCGGACGAGATCCGTCCCGTGCTCGCTGCCGGCCACAAGGTTTATGGCGAGAACCGCGTGCAGGAAGCCAAGGGCAAGTGGCCGGCACTGCGGGAAGCCTATCCCGGCCTCGACCTCCACCTGATCGGGCCGCTGCAGTCCAACAAGGCGCGGGAAGCGGTCGAACTGTTCGACGCCATCCATACGGTCGACCGCCCGAAGATTGCGGCGGCGATCGCGGAAGAGATGGCGCGTCAGAGCCGTCGGCCGCGCCTGTTCGTGCAGGTGAATACCGGGGAAGAACCCCAGAAAGCCGGGATCGCACCGGCCGATGCGGTCGCCTTCGTCGGTCGCTGCCGGAGTGAGTACGGGCTCGAGATCGCCGGCCTGATGTGCATTCCGCCGGTGGATGACGCGCCGGCGGTCCACTTCGCATTGCTTGCCAAACTCGCCCGCGAGGCGGGTGTGCCCGGCCTCAGTATGGGCATGAGCGGCGATTTTGAAACCGCGGCCCAGCTCGGTGCGACTCATGTGCGCGTCGGCAGCGCGATCTTCGGTGGCCGCAGCTAGAGATCCACTTCAACCGCGGTGAATTACCTGTGGACGTGGCGGGCGGGAGTCCGTCGCCGACCCAGGTTGTTGCGCATAGTTCCGGCTGTGATTCGCAATCTCGGGTGGAGCTCGGCATGACGGACGCGACGACGGTCGACCTGGAGCGTGAGGCGAACGCTGCCGCTGCCGATGCGGCTGCCGAGGCCCGGCGCGAGGTTCTCGAACGCGCCGAACCGGCCGAGCCTGCCGCTACGCCGCGGGCCCCCGCCAAGGTCCGCGAGAAACCGAAGCGCCCCGAATGGGTGCAGTTCGGTGTCTCCGTCTGGCTGACCGATCTCAACTCGACGGAGTTCGGAATCTACAAGCGGTCGCGCAATCGTGCGAAGTCGCGCCAGTTCACGACCGACATGGACATCTTCGCCGAGGTCATCGAGAAGGGCGAGCGGACCGGGCTCATCGGCTATCGTGAGGACCAGTGGAAGAACACCGACCGCATGAACAAGCGGTTGGTGCTCAAGATGTTCAGCGCCAATCTCAACTGGCGGGCGACGATGGATCTGATGCTGGGGCGCAGCCTGCAGCAGACGATCGGGGCGCGCGGGTTTCCGGTCACCTCGTTCTCGATCAACACGAATGATCACGACCAGATCGTCTATCTCGAGCGGTCGGCCAACCAATGGACCGGCCTGCCGGAAAACTTCTCGTTCTTCCTGCTCGAAGACAACGGTGAACTCGAGTTCTTCCGTATTCGGCAGAAATTCATCCGACTCGGGATGGACTACATCGTCTACAACGAGCGCAACGAGAAGGTCGCCATTCTCGACGGCGCGTTCTTCACGATCACTGGGCGCTGGAAGTGCTGGGTGCGCAGTGACTACAAGGACAAGCGGCTTCATACGACGCTGAAGCTGTTCTGCGCGATGCTGCTGTTCAACCGGAAGGCCAAGCGGCACCTCAAGCTGATGTACAAGGACGTCATCGCCGGCCGTTACAGCCCGTCGCTCGAACGTCTTGAGGCCGATCTCTACATGAACCCGCGCCGCGTGCGCTGACCGGGTTGTTCGCGACCCGGTGTCCGAGGTAGCGTCGCCCGTTCCACTTTGAACGGGTGAGCGCCCCGATGTGCGATCCACATTCCGCCGTCAACCTGCCTGCCATCGGCCCGGTCGAAGCCGGGTTTTCCGCAGAGCGCCTGCGCCGCATCGGCGTCGCTCTGACGGCCGAGGTGGACGCGGGGCGCATGCCGGGCGCCGTGGTCGCCATCGCGCGGGCGGGCCGAACCGTGCTCCACGAGGCGATCGGTTACCGGGATGCCGTCCGCAAGACGCCGATGGTGCCCGACGCCGTATTCTCGATCGCGTCGATGACCAAGCCGATGACGTCGGTGCTGACGATGCAGCTCGTCGAGGAAGGCAAAGTCCTGCTCGCCGACCCGATCGGCAAGTATCTGCCGGCGCTCGCCGAGTTCCGCGTCATGGTGCCGAGTGACGACGACCGGGGCATCACGTCGCCGGCGCGCCGCCAGCCGACCATTCAGGACCTCCTGCGCCATACTTCGGGACTGACTTACAAGGATCGCGGAACGACCTTCGCGCATCGCCAGACGCCCGGATCTTCGATTTCGGCGCCGGCCAAGCTCGACCGTGCGACATTTCTCAAGAGGCTGGGTGAGACGCCCCTGCTGTTCGAGCCGGGCACGGACTGGGAATACGGCTTCTCGACCGACGTGCTCGGGCTGCTCGTCGAGACAGTGACGGGCAAGACGCTGGCGGCCGCGCTCGGCGAGCGCATCTGTGGTCCGCTCGGGATGTCGGCGACCCGTTTCGATCTGGATGCAGGGCTCAGTGCCCGCTATGCGCATGCGCTGCCGACCGATCCGCTCACCGGGACGTCGCAATTCGTGCATCACGCTGCCGGGCAGGCGATGATGTGGGACAGCGGCGGCGGCGGCGGGTTGTCGACAGCCGGCGACTATCTGAGGTTCGCCGAGATGCTGCGGGCGGGCGGGAAGCTCGGCGCGGCCGACATTCTCGGCCGCAAGACGGTCCAACTGATGACTTCCGACCATCTCGGGACGGAGATCCGCAGCCGGATCGCCGACACCATGGATCCGTCCTGCGCCGGCTACGGTTTCGGGCTCGGTTTCGCGGTGCGCCGCCATGATGGCATTGCCGCCATGCCTGGCACGACGGGTGACTTCTACTGGTCGGGCGTCTACGGCACATACTTCTGGGTCGATCCGGCAGAGCAGCTGTCGGTCGTATTCATGGGGGCGGTACCGGGGCTCATGCGCCTGCGGTATCGCCAACTGCTCCGGTCTCTCGTCTATCAGGCGCTGGGCTGAGACGGCGTCGCGCATCAAGGAAGCCCCGACGATGACACTCACGTATATCTCGCCGCTCGCCGCGAGGCCGGGCCTCGAAGCCATGGCGGAGGGGGCCGTGCTCTCGCCGTTCACGCGGCTGCGCCGCCTTCTCGACGGTATCGCACCGGGGCACGCAAAACCGATCGAGTTGACTGTCGGCGAGCCGCGCGAGCAGATGCCCGGCTTCCTCGTCGAAAAGATAAAAGAGGCGGAGGCAACGTTCGCCAAGTATCCGCCGATCCGGTGCTCGGACGAATTGCGGGCGGCGATCGCGGAGTGGATCTGCCGGCGCTATCGCATTCCCGGCGGTGTCGATCCGGCGACGGAGATTCATCCGATCAATGGATCGCGCGAAGGATTGTTCTTTGCCGCCATGCCGGCGATCGGGCGCAAGAAGCTCGGCGACAAGCGGCCGGCGATCCTGATAGTCAATCCCTACTACCAGGCTTACATCGGCGCCGCGCTCTGCACGAATGCAGAGCCCGTATTCCTCAACGCGACGGCGCGCACGGGCTTCCTGCCGGATCTCGACGAGGTGTTGGGCGATGCCGAACTCATGGCGCGGACCGCCGCACTTTATATCTGCTCGCCGTCCAATCCTCAGGGTGCGGTCGCCGATGCCGCTTATCTGCAGAAGGCGCTGCTGCTCGCGCGTCGGCACGATTTCATGCTGTTTGCGGATGAATGTTACTCCGAGATTTACGGCGGCGAGGCACCTGTCGGTGCTCTCGAAGTCGCGGCTGCGACGCCGGAGCGGTTCCGGAATATCGTTGCCTTCAACTCGCTGTCCAAGCGCTCGAACGTGCCAGGGCTGCGTTCCGGGTTCGCGGCTGGTGACGGGGAGTTTCTGGAGACCTTCGCGGAGATCCGTAATCTGACGGCTCCGCAGATGCCCGGACCCGTACAACATGCCTCGGCCGCGATCTGGAGCGAGGAGCAGCACGCCGCGGCGAACCGTCAGGCGTACCGCCTAAAATACGACGTGTGCGATCAGATCCTTGGTGAACGCTTCGGGTACCGACGGCCAGCTGGCGGATTTTTCCTGTGGCTCGAAATGAGCCACATGGGCGGCGGCGTCGACGCTACGGTAACCCTCTGGAAACATGCCGGTGTCAAGGTCGTCCCCGGAGCCTACCTGGCGCAGACCGGCCGTGACGGTACGAATCCCGGTGACGCATATGTTCGCGTCGCCCTCGTTCACGATCCGGAAACCATCAGGGAGGCGCTCCGGCGTATCGTTTCAGTAGCAGCGTAAACTCTGATCATGTCCCTGGAGTACCCCAGCGTCGATAGTCAGCGTCTTCTGCCTGTTCAGGTCGAAGACCGGCTGTTCGGATTCGCCGCTCGGACCGGGGGGGCCGTGCTGCTCGCCGCTGCCGTGTTCGGCTGGCTGAGCCTGCTGACCTGGAAGATCACCGATCCTTCGATTTCGCATTCGACGGCGGAGCCGGCGCGGAACCTGCTCGGCTTGCCGGGTGCCGTTGTTTCCGACCTGTTGATCCAGATGCTCGGTTTCGGCGCGATCTTCGTGCTGATGGCGCCGGTTGTGTGGGGTCTCGAGCTGCTCGGCAATCGCCGCGTTGCCGACTTCAAGATCAAGCTGCCGCTGCTGCCCGTCTCGGCCTTCGCCATGGCCGGCGGATTTTCCGCGTTGCCGACGCCGGTGTCGTGGCCTCTCCATCATGGCCTGGGTGGTGTACTCGGCGACGTCATGTACGTGCTCGTCAGCAATGTCTTCGGACTGATCAGTCCCGAGCGGGCGGGTGCGGTCGCGGGGCTGATCTTCTTCGCTATCGGCCTCGGCTCGGCCACCCACAGCATCGGCCTGTCGCTTCAGGACATCTCAGGGATGTTCCGCCGTCCGCTGCGGCCGCGCCGCCGCGATGCCGGCATCTGGCTGCCCGAGGCCGGCAGCGAAGACGCCGCACATCGCGTCGAACCTCCGCTCTATACGCCCGGCCCGCCGCGCGCTCGCGGACCGGTCGAGCCGACCTATCGGGCGCCCGAACCGCCGGCGCCCCCCATGCCGCCTGTTCGTCCCGCGGCTCCGGTCGAGGAAAACGACGGGCCGGATCTGGAACCGGACACCGACATCGAGGCGGAGAGCCGCGCGATGGCACGTCGCTTCGCGCCGGCCGGGGCCACGCCGCAAGAGCCGCCGCAGCCGCGGACCCCTCGCGGTCAGCCGGCTGCTGCCCCTCGCGGTAAAGGATTTCTCGGTGCTTTTGCCAACCGGCGCCCGGCAGAGACCGTGTATCGCCGGCCGAACCTCAATCTGTTGAAGCGGGCGACGGCGCCGAAGGTCGCCGCCGAGCTGACGCAGACGGTGCTGCGCGGGAGCGCGCGCCTACTGGAAGACGTGCTCGCTGACTTCGGCGTGAAGGGCGAGATCAAGGACATCAGTCCCGGCCCCGTCGTGACGCTTTTCGAGCTTGAGCCGCAGCGGGGCACCAAGTCTTCGCGCGTGATCGGTCTCGCCGACGACATTGCCCGCTCGATGAGCGCCGTCTCTGCGCGCGTCGCGATCGTGCCGGGTCGCAATGCCATCGGCATCGAGTTGCCGAACGTGCGGCGCGAGCCCGTGCTGCTGCGCGACATTCTCGAGTGCCCGGCCTACCGCGACGGCGAGGCAACGCTGCCGCTCGCGCTCGGCAAGTCCATTTCCGGCGAGCCCGTCCTCGTCGATCTCGCCCGCATGCCGCATCTGTTGGTGGCCGGCACAACGGGTTCAGGAAAGTCCGTCGGCATCAACGCGATGGTTCTGTCCCTGCTCTACCGGCTGTCGCCGGACGAGTGCCGGTTCCTGATGATCGATCCGAAGATGCTGGAGCTGACCGTCTACAACGGGATTCCGCATCTGCTGGCGCCTGTGATCACCGATCCGCAGCACGCGATCTCGGCGCTCAAGTGGGCGGTTGCCGAGATGGAAGAGCGCTACAAGCGGATGGCGCAGCTCGGCGTTCGCAGCGTCGACGTCTACAACAACCGAGTTCGCAGCGCCTTGAAGCGCGGCGAGCCGCTTTCCCGGACGGTTCAAACCGGTTTCGACTCCCGGACCGGCAAGCCGGTGTTCGAGCGCGAGGAACTCGCACTCGAGCCGCTCCCGTACATCGTCGTCGTCATCGATGAATTCGCGGACCTCATGATCGTGGCGGGCAAGGAGATCGAGGCGGCCGTCCAGCGTCTGGCGCAGATGGCGCGCGCCGCGGGCATCCACCTCGTCATGGCGACCCAGCGCCCGTCGGTCGATATCATCACCGGAACGATCAAGGCGAACTTCCCGACGCGCATCAGCTTCAAGGTCGCGTCCAAGATCGACAGCCGCACGATCCTCAACGATCAAGGAGCGGAACAACTGCTCGGACAGGGCGACATGCTCTATGCGAGCGGGTCCGGTCCGCTGACGCGCGTCCACGGCGCGTTCGTCGCCGACGATGAAGTGGAAGCCGTGGTCGCATCGCTGCGTGAACAGGGTCAGCCGCGTTACATCGAAGCGCTGCTCGATCTCGACCAGCCGGAGGCGCCGTCGCCGGAGCGGGCCGGTAGCTCCTCTGACGATCTCTATGACAGGGCCGTGGCCGTCGTCCTACGCGATCGCAAGGCGTCGACCAGCTACATCCAGCGCCGCCTCGGCATCGGTTACAACCGGGCGGCCGATCTCATCGAGCGCATGGAGCAGGACGGCATCATCGGTCCGGCGAACCATGCGGGCAAGCGTGAGATCCTCACGTCTCCCTCCGGAGCGCATCGCGCCGACGACGGCGAGGACTAAGCCGACTGCGCGCCACGCTTGCGTGCCTGTGGGCATCATTGGCTGTCCGGTTGAGTGGTCGCACGAACTGGCCCATTTATCGCCCGATTGTTGCGACATGCGGACGGCGCCGAGGTGGATCGGCGCGGAGCGAGGGGCATCCATGAAGCGGTTGGTGATGAGCGCGCTGGCGGCAGCCGTGCTTGCGACGTCGAGCCATACTGTTCTCGCTCAAGATCCCAAAAAAGCGGCGCCCGCCAATCCGGTCGGCGCTGGATGGGGCGGCGTCGTCACGCCCGAACCCGGGGCGGTGCAATTGACGGAGAAGCAGTTGGCGGCGGTGAAGAGAGTCACGGACTACTTCAACGCCTTGACGAATCTCAAAGGAAATTTCGTTCAAACCAATCCGGACGCCAAACGGCAGCGCGGTGCGGTCCTCGTCAAGAAGCCGGGACGCTTCCGCTTCGATTACAATCGTCCGAGCCTGCAGGTCATTGTTTCGGATGGGAAGTATCTGGCCATCCAGGATCTCGACGTGAAGTCGGACGATCGCTACGAACTCGATCGTACACCCTTCAGACTGCTGTTGAAGGATCAGGTGGATCTCCTGCGTGATGCGCAGATACTCGACGTCCAGGATGTTCCCGACGGACTGATGATCTCGCTGCAGGACAAGAGCCCCGACGCTCCCGGCAAGATCACGCTTGTTTTCTCGGTCACTCCGGAGTTCGAGCTCAAGGAGTGGATCACGACGGACGCGCAAAACCTTCAGACGCGGGTCGAACTTTCGAATATCGATCGGAAAGAAGAGCTCGATCCAAAACTGTTCGAGATCAAGAGCGTCGCGCTTCAGCGCCTCCAGTGACGTTCACCAGCGCTCTGATGAGTTTACTGTGGGTGGTCTGAAAGATTGACCTCGGACAGCATCCTGGGGATAAGCACGGAAATCTTGGTAAACAATTCGTGATTTCTGACTGACCCCCCTATTGAACTCTGGTGTGTTGCGCTTAAGTCATAGTCAGTCAGGCAGCGTCGTTTGCATCGGTAGTGCCCCCCGTCTAGCCGAAAGGCGTTGTCTGCGATGCCGGCTTCCCTCCCGGCATCTGAAGCGCTCAAATAGCGCCCCTGCGCCCAACTCCACCCCCCGGAGTTGGGCGCTTTTCGTTTGCGCCCCTCGATCTTGTCAGTGCAGGACGCTGCGTTCGGGAGCATCATCGGCGACCGGTGACCACTCGACGTCCACCGCACCCTCACCACCAAGCGTCCGGTCGACGCGGCGCAGTTCGTCGGCCACGTCCTTCAGTCGCGATGAAATCCGCGCCACGAAATAGTCGGCGAGGGACGGATCGGTCGCGAGTTGCTCGAGCATGGCCTGCCGGTCGAGGCGCAACGCGCGAACTGGGCTGCGGGCAACGACTGTCGCCGAGGCTTCGGTATCCACGAACATGGACATCTCGGCCAGCATGGACCCCGGCTCGATCCTCGCATCGGCCCCGTCGAGGCCCAAGCGCTCGGCATCTCCGGAAACCACGATCAGCGCGCCGCCGGCATCACGGCCATCGCGGATCAGCGTGTCGCCGGGCTTGAAGACGATGCGTTCCGCCGTTTTCGCGATAGCGGCAAGCTGGCTCGGCGCCAGACCTTCGAACAGAGCGACCTGGCGCAGCGGAGCGATCAGGACTTCGGTATTCATGACGCGACCCTTTCTGTACAGGGTCGCCGCTGAACGCAGACAAGTGCGGCGACATCAGCGTGAGATTCGGCCGATTCGCGCGTCACGGTCGAGGACCGGAATGCCATTCACCCCGTCATCAACAACCGAAAACGGTCAGGGAACGAGTTTGTAGCCCCCGGCCTCGGTCACCAGGAGCTCGGCGTTCGAGGGGTCTTTCTCGATCTTTTGCCGCAAGCGGTAGATGTGCGTTTCGAGGGTGTGGGTCGTGACGCCGGCGTTGTAGCCCCAGACCTCATGCAGCAGGACATCGCGGGTGATGACCTTCTGCGACGCCCGGTAGAGGTACTTGAGGATCGAGGTTTCCTTCTCGGTCAACCGGATCTTCGAGCCCTTTTCGTCGACCAGCAGCTTGGACGAGGGCTTGAACGTGTAGCGGCCGATCGTGAAAACGGCGTCCTCGCTCTGCTCGTGCTGGCGCAGCTGCGCGCGGATGCGGGCGAGCAGCACGGCGAAGCGGAAGGGCTTGGTGACGTAGTCATTGGCGCCAGAGTCGAGGCCGAGGATGACGTCGGCATCCGACGTATGGCCGGTCAGCAAGATGATCGGCGCCTTGATACCGGCGCGACGCATGATTTTGCAGGCTTCCCGGCCGTCCATGTCCGGCAAGCCGACGTCGAGAATGATCAACTGGAAGGCGCCATTTCGGGAGAGCTCAATCCCCTTCGCGGCAGTGGCCGCCTGTTCGACTTCGAATTCGTCGTGAAGGGCGAGTTGCTCGCGAAGTTGTTCGCGGAGGTCGTCGTCATCGTCGACAAGCAGGATATTTACGGAACTGGTCATGCGTTGGCACGTCCGGACGGTCGATGGTCGAGAGTAGCATCCATCGCTGGCTTCCCATAGTGTTTCGGGAGGTAGGAAACCAATTCGGCGGTGGGCTGGCAAACCCCTATGTTGCGACGATCGTTAACGTCGCGGTCGGGTGGATCGCGGCGGAGCCGCATCATCGTGTCGGGCCTCGGCGGTAAGGGTCCGCGTGGCATCCTGCGGTTCGGGGCGCTCACTGTGCCGTGCGCGCTCGGTCGCACGGGCCGCACCGCTCTCAAAAAAGAAGGTGACGGTGGCACGCCGATCGGATCATGGCCGGTGCGGCGCGCTTTCTGGCGCGCGGATCGGCTGATGCGGCCGCAAACAGCGCTGCCGCTGCGCGCCATCGGTGCCGGCGATGGCTGGTGCGATGCCCCCGACGATCGCAACTACAACCGCCTCGTCCGTCATCCGTATCCCGCCAGCGCCGAGCACATGATGCGGAGCGACGAGCTCTATGATGTCGTCGTCGTGCTCGGGCACAACGAACGGCCGCGGCGGCGGGGCGGCGGCAGTGCGATTTTTCTGCATGTCGCACGCCCAGGTCTGACACCGACCGCCGGATGCATCGCGCTCCCCCGACCGGTGCTGGTGCGGCTGCTCCGGTACCTCAGCCGGCGAACAGTTCTGACGGTTCTCGCCTGACGGCCAACCTAAAAACAAAAAAGAGCCCTCTGCCGGCGGGCGGAGGGCTCAGGCGGAGCACGTCTAGGGGAATGTCGTGCTCGAGAGTCCGAGAAACGAGCCGGGGCGCACGAGCGCCCCGGCCAAGAGATCAGTAGTTGTAAGCGCGTTCGCCGTGTTCCGTGACGTCGAGGCCCTCGCGCTCCTTCTCCTCGGCCGGACGCAGGCCGAAGGTCATCTTCACGAGCATGAAGAGGACGAACGACACGACACCCGACCACACGAGCGTCAGCAGCACCGCTTTCGACTGGGCGATGATCTGGGCCGTCATGTCGTAGGTCGCGACGACGAGCTCGCCGGGCTTCGAGACGTAATCCGCGATGCCGGTGCCACCGAAGTCCGGGTTGGCGACGATCGCGGTGCCGATGGCGCCGATGATGCCGCCGACGCAGTGGACGCCGAAGACGTCCAGGCTGTCGTCGTAACCCATCGAGTTCTTGATCGATGTGCAGAAGATGAAGCAGATCACGCCGGCGACGAGGCCGAGGAGCAGTGCGCCCATCGGACCGGCGAAGCCGGACGCCGGGGTGACGGCAACGAGACCGGCCACGACGCCCGACGCGAGGCCGAGCAGCGACGGCTTACCCTTCGCCATCCATTCGGCGAGCATCCACGCGAGACCCGCTGCGGCGGTGGCCGCGAAGGTGTTCATCATCGCGAGGACGGCGGTGCCGCTGGCTTCCAGGTTCGAACCGCAGTTAAAGCCGAACCAACCCACCCACAGGAGCGAGGCGCCGATCATCGTCATCGTCAGCGAGTGGGGCGGCATCGCCTCCTTCGCGTAACCGAGGCGACGGCCGATCACGATCGCGCCGACGAGGCCGGCGATGCCGGCGTTGATGTGCACCACGGTGCCACCGGCGAAGTCGATCGCACCCCACTGGAAGATCTTGCCTGCGTCGGCGAGGACTGCGTCGAGTGCTTCCTGAGCCTTCACCTTGGCATCACCGGAAGCGCCGGCGACGGCTTTCGCGGCGTCCGCGATCGCGTCCGGACCGGCCCAGTACCAGACCATGTGGGCGATCGGGAAGTAAACGAACGTGACCCAAAGGGCGCAGAACACGAGCAGCCCGGAGAACTTCACGCGCTCGGCGAACGCGCCGACGATGAGCGCCGGCGTGATGCACGCGAAGGTCATCTGGAAGGCGATGAAGGAGTATTCGTAGATCACGACGCCGTTGGAGAACGTCGCGACCGTCGAGTCCGCCTTGACGCCGGCGAGGAAGACCTTCGAGAAGCCGCCTACGTAGTCGTTGAGGGCGCCGCCGCTCGTGAACGCCATGCTGTAACCGTAGACGAGCCAGATCACGGCGATGAGGCAGGTGATGGCCATCACCTGCATGAGCACCGAGAGCATGTTCTTCGCGCGGACCATGCCGCCGTAGAACAACGCGAGGCCGGGGATGGTCATCAGAAGGACCAGCACCGTCGACAGGAACATGAAGGCGGTGTCGGCCTTTTCGGGCGTCGGCGCGGCCCAAGCGGGCGCGGCGACCGCCAGAAATGCCGGAGCCAGCGCTGCGAGCGCCAGTCCGGACTTGAGAGATGGTAGTTTCATGAAGCGGAACTCCCTCGGATTGTTCGACTGATTGCCCGTCTGGTGACCCGCCTTAGAGGGCGGAATCGTCCGTCTCACCGGTGCGGATGCGCACGGTGTGCTCGATCGCGGAGACGAAGATCTTTCCGTCGCCGATCTGGCCGGTCTTGGCGGCCCGGGTGATCGCGTCGATCGCCTTTTGCGATTCGGCGGCCCCCACCACGACCTCGATCTTGATCTTCGGCAGGAAGCTCACGGCATATTCGGCGCCGCGGTAGATTTCCGTGTGGCCCTTCTGTCGGCCGTACCCCTTCACCTCGGTGACAGTCATGCCCTGCAGCCCGAGATCGGTCAGCGCTGCGCGCACCTCTTCGAGCTTGAAGGGCTTGATGATCGCCGTAATCAGCTTCATGTGAGCACCTCTTTCCACACCTGCCGGCCGCCGCATCCGAGTGCCGGTGACTGCCATGCGGTGCAAAGCCCGCACGGCGCGCGTGAATGAGGAGTCAAGTCCTGTGCCAGAACGGGCGTGTCCGGTTAAGGCGCTGAAAATTCTGGCTGTTTCTCAGGCGAACCGACGCAGGTCAAAATTTCGGCAGCAAGATGTGCCTGTTTTTTGTGCAGCGTGGTCAAAAATGTGGTCAGCGCACAATGTAGGCGGTCGACCGTGGCCGGGTCAGTCCTTCCTGGGTCACGGAAGCGACGAGCCGGCCGTCGCGGGTGAACACGCTGCCCCGGCAAAAACCACGGGCGCTGGCGGCCGAGGGGCTATCCTGGACATAGAGCAGCCAGTCGTCCGCGCGGAACGGCCGGTGAAACCACAGAGCATGATCGATGCTGGCGAGCTGGACGTCCTCGTCGAACAGCAGCTTGCCGTGGGCGATGAGGGCCGTGTCGAGCAGCGTGAAATCCGAGGCGTAGGCGAGCACGCACTGGTGTAGGGCGGGCGAGTCCGGGAGCCGCCCGGTGGCGCGCATCCAGATGTTCTGGACCGGTGGTCGCGGCTCACGGGAGAGATACCGCGCAATGTCGACCGGCCGCATCTCGATCGGGCGCTCGCGCTGCCAGTGGCTCTTCATATTCGGCGGAAGGTGGGCGACGAGCCTTTCGAGGAACTCGCTTTCGGTTGGGAGGGACTCGGGCGGTGGGACGTCGGGCATCTCGCTCTGATGGTCGTAGCCTTCCTCCGGCTTGTGGAACGAGACGCTCATCGTGAAGATGGCGCGGCCGTGCTGGATGGCCTTGACCCGGCGGGTCGTGAAGCTGCCGCCGTCGCGGATGCGCTCTACATCGTAGATGATCGGGGCCTCGGGATCGCCGCCAAGCAAGAAGTAGCCGTGCAGCGAATGGGCGACGCGCTCAGCCGGAACGGTGCGGACGGCGGCGACGAGGGCCTGGCCCAACACCTGGCCGCCATAAACCCGCTGCCAGCCCTCACGGATGCTCTGACCCCGAAAAAGGTTGTGCTCGAGTTGTTCGAGATCGAGGATCGACAGCAGTCCGGCGACGGCGTCTGGGCGCTGGGCATCCGGTCGGTCGGCAGTGTGCGACGACATGGCGGCCCTGTCCTTTCAGATAGCTGGAGTGACGCGCCGTGCGGGCGGCGTACAGTGCGGACGGAACGGGGGAGTGCCCGTCTTGTCAAGCGACGCACGAGGGGCCGAACCGGCCACCGGCATCGGGGACTCGCATGGTTTTCGACATCCTCATCGGCGGCGGCAGCTTTGTCGGATCGGCCATGGCGCTCGCGCTGGCCAGGACGTTCGGTCCGACGTTCCGCGTTGCGCTCGTCGGGCCTGACCTCGAAACGGGCCCCGTCGACGATGTCCGGGCCTCTGCAATCACGGCAGGCTCGAAGGCGGTCTTCGAAGCGCTCGGCATCTGGCCGGAGATCGCGGCTCACGCCCAGGCCGTCAGCCGCATCGAGCTGACCGACTCGAGTCTCGAAAACGGGGTCCGACCGGTCCTGACCCGCTACGATAACGTGCTCGAAGGCGACGAGCCTGCCTCCTGGATCGTGCCCAACCGGGCGGTGGCCGACGTACTCGCGGGCGCGCTCGGGTCGTCGGCGGAGGTGGTGCGCCTGTCAGGTGCCATCACCGCTTGGCAGGCGGATTCGACGCGCGCGACCGTCACGCTGGCGGATGGCCAGAAGATCGAGGCGCGGCTTGTCATCGCCGCGGACGGCCGGCGGTCACGCTTGCGCGATGCCGCCGGGATCGGCGTCGTCACGCTAGGCGGCGGCCAGACCGGCATCGTCACTCGCATCGCTCACGAGTTGCCGCACGACGGAGTGGCCGTGCAGCATTTCCTGCCGGGTGGGCCGTTCGCCATCCTGCCGCTGACGGGACAGCGGAGCTGCATCACGTGGTCGGAAGCAAGCGGCGAGGCGGAACGCATCCTGAAGCTCGACGATGCGGCATTCCTCGATGAGATCGACTTGCGTGTCGGTGGGCGGCTTGGTGTTCTCAAGCTTGATGGCCCGCGCCAATCGTGGCCGTTGTCGACGCAGCTTGCACGGTCCTACGTGGCGTCGCGGCTCGCGCTTATCGGCGACGCGGCGCACGGCGTGCATCCGATCGCTGGACAGGGACTCAATCTCGGTCTGAAGGACGTTGCCGCCCTGACGGAAGTTCTGGCGGATGCTGCGCGGGTCGGTCTCGATCCCGGTGATGCGGCGTCGCTGCAGAGGTACGAGCGCTGGCGGCGCTTCGATGCGTTCACGTCGGCGACGGCGTTCGAGGGGCTGAACCGGCTGTTCTCGAACGACGTCACGTTACTCAGGTCGGCGCGTGAGGTCGGCCTCGGTCTCGTCGATCGTATTCCTGCACTGAAAAGGCTCCTCGTGCGCGAGGCTGCTGGTCTGACCGGCGACGTGCCTCTCATGATGAAGGGCGTGCTGCCGGGCTGACCGCTGAGCCTCCTCAGTGCGCCGGTGCTGCTTTCTCGACGACCGTCCGCTGGTTCGTATCGGAGGTCGCCTTGTGAATGATGTTCGACTTCTCACGGATCAGAGCCTCGCCGGTCCGCCAGTAATCCGCGCCCTCCGTCTTCGGCATCATGTCCGCCAGCCATTCCTTCGAGACGCCGGCTGGAACGAAGTAGTCGTCGACGAGCTGTTGGAAGGCCGGACGGTCGAGCTTGGTGATCTGCTTGGTCTTCAGGTCACGGATCGAAACCTCGTGGAACAGCCACAGGCTCGACGTCGCGGCGTAGCGCGTCTGGCCCTGCAGGTAGATCGGCACGCACATGGAGCCGCAACGGCTGCCCGGCTTCACGTAGGTGTCGAGCTGGTGCGTGTCACGGATGCGCTTCAGTACGTCGATGACGCGGCGACCTTCCGGCACCGAACCGCCGCCGGAGTCGATGGTGAGGAGGATTCGGCGCGTGGTCGCCTTGTGCTGTTCGAAGGCTCGGGCGATGGCGTCGGCCATGCCGGCTTCGACGCGGCCCGTCCAGACGAGCACGACGGAGTCGGCGCGCGATGCCGAGGGCGCGACACGCAACCGTTCGGCCACCGAAGGAGCGGCGGGCGCTATCGGGGTCACGGCCGCCGTCGGAGCGGGCTTGCGAGCCTGATCGGCCGAAGCGGGCATGATCGAGAGAAGGGATGCCGCCGCGAAAACCAAGGTGGTGATCGCAGTGTGGGTGCGGCGCTTGGCGGCCCAGGTTTCGGTCGAAGGCATCCGTATCTCCCATCGTCGTCCGGATGGGTCCGTTTTAGTCGGCGACGACCCGCTCGGCTGTCCCGCGGGATACAGCGGAGCGTGCGGATGCGGGGAAGGTTGATTGTCGGCGGAGCGCGGCCTATGGTTCGCCCCATGACGCGACTTCGCACGATCGGCACGCGAATTACGGACCCGGTTGCCTGAGGGCTGCCGGGCATTGGCCGTCGTTCCCGTTTTTCCGATCCTGTGAGACATCTCCATGACCGCGTCCGTCGCGCACGCTTCGCGTGCCCATTCCTCCGAACTCGTCCGCGCCCTTTTCCATGTCACTGCGGCAGCAGATCCCGGTGTGCTGCCGCGCCTGATCGAGCCGCTTGCCAAGACCGGCCACGTGCCGACCCGCCTGCACGCGTCGGCGGAGTCGGGTGACGGCAGCGAGCTTTCCGTCGACCTCAGGGTGGCAGCGCTCGATCGCACCGTTGCCGAGCGGATGGCCGGGCAGCTGCGCGCGGTGGTCGGCGTCCGGGCGGTGATCGCGGTGTTCGAGGCGGAAACCTGACGATCAACAGTTGCGGCCGGTCACGCCCCTGGTAACCGGCCGCACCTTCGCTTATCTCGCCCGCGAGACCGGTCGAGGGCGCGGATGAACGAGCGTGGCATCACCTGGAGCGAGCGTTTCGCGCCGACGCTGGCCGATTTCGAAGCCCTGGCGGCCGAGGCGTGGACGCGTATTCCCGCCTCCTTCCGGAAGCTCTGCGGGGACGTCCAGATCCGCATCGAGGAGTTCCCGACCGAAGACGTGCTGCAGTCGCTCGGGATCGAAAGCCCGTTCGATCTGATGGGCCTTTATCAGGGCATCAGCCTCGGCAAGAAAGGTGCTGGCGAAACTGGCGCTTTGCCGGACATGGTGTTCCTTTACCGGCGTCCGATCCTCGACGTTTGGGCGGAGGGTGAAGACCCGCTCGGCCATCTCGTCGCACACGTTCTCATTCACGAGATCGGCCATCATTTCGGCTTGTCGGACGAGGACATGCAGGCCATCGAGGACAGCGTCCGTGAGGGCGCGTCGTGACAATTGCACACGTGGCCGGCGGCTCTACTTGTCCGTGAAGCGTTAAAATGTGCAATGTGCTCGTGCCCGGGCGGGGCGAAGACAGGACGTGCCGATGACGCGGGGCGTGACGATTGCGGGTCTTCTGACGGTACTGGCCGCCGTGCTGCTGTTCGTGCGGCCGGCCTGGTCGGACGACGCGCCACCGACACCCGAGGAATACATTGCTTACGTCGGCGGGGGCGCGAAGTTCGTCGCTCCTGGCGAACTGGTCCTCGACAACCGCCGGTTGACCTGCGGCCGCCGCCCGACCGTGCTCGACGACAAGCTGGACGACTACGGCGCCGCCTATCCGGGCTTCCTTATTCTCAATACGCGGCTGCTCGCCAAGGTCTCGACGCCGGTGAAGCTCTGGATCTTCGCCCACGAATGCGGTCACCAATTCCGGGGACCCGACGAGGACGCCGCCGATTGCTTCGCCGTACAACGCGGACGCCGCGAAGGCTGGCTGACGCCGGAAGGTCTCGAAGAGGTCTGCCGCTTCATTTCGCCGGCCAGGGGTAGCTCGATGCACTACTCGGGCGCCAACCGCTGCGAGTCCATGCGCCGCTGCTACGCCGACCCGACTGTGCGCTGACTTGACGGGCGGGGGCCGGCGCCGCTTTATGGCGCCACATGGCTCTCAGCGCCGCCCGCCCGGCGCGACAAGGACATCCTATGCAGAAGTTCACCACGCTCACCGGCGTCGCCGCCCCGCTGCCGATGATCAACGTCGACACCGACATGATCATCCCGAAGCAGTTTCTCAAGACGATCAAGCGCTCCGGTCTCGGTTCGTCGCTGTTCTACGAATTGCGCTACGACGATAACGGGCAGGAGCGGCCGGACTTCGTGCTGAACAAGCCGGCCTATCGCAATGCCGAGATCCTGGTCGCCGGCGAAAACTTCGGATGCGGCTCGAGCCGCGAGCACGCGCCTTGGGCGCTGCTCGACTTCGGGATCAAGTGCGTGATCTCGACCGGCTTCGCCGACATCTTCTACAACAACTGCTTCCAGAACGGCATTCTGCCGATCAAGGTGTCGCCGGAAGATCTCGAGAAGCTGATGGACGACGCGAGCCGCGGCGCCAATGCGCGGCTGACGGTCGATCTCGAAGCGCAAGAGATCCGCGGGCCGGACGGCGGCGTCGTGAAGTTCGAGATCGACTCCTTCCGCAAGCACTGCCTGCTCAACGGGCTCGATAACATCGGCCTGACCATGCAGAAGGAGAAGTCGATCACCTCCTTCGAAGAGAAAATGAGCAGCGATCGCCCCTGGCTCTGAGCGAGCGATCAGTCGCCGACTGAATGAGAGACGCGGCCGTTTCGGCCGCGTTTTCGTTTCAGGTGGTGGAGGTCGTGATGCCGGCGAGGTGTCCGCGTTCCCAGCCGATCAGCGCGCGTTTGCGTGTGAGGCCCCAGTGATAGCCACCGAGCGAGCCGTCACTGCGCAAAACGCGATGACAGGGAACGACGAACGAAATCGGGTTGCGGCCGACGGCGCTGCCGACGGCACGTGAGGCTCCGGGACGGCCGATATGTCGCGCGAGGTCGGTGTAGCTGACGGCGCGACCCATCGGGATACGGAGCAGCGCTTCCCAAACGCGGACCTCGAAGTCGGAGCCGATGAGCACAAGGCGCACCGGGCGTTCGGGCCGCCATTCGGTGGAATCGAAGATGCGCTGGAAGTCCGCCTGCGTCCGTTCCGGCGCTTCGATGTAGCGGGCGAGCGGCCAGCGCCGCGTCATGTCGGCCAGCGCTTCCGCACGCGTCTGCCCTGCGTCCTCGTCGACGAAACCCAGGCCGGCGACGCCGCGATCTGTGACGAGCAGCAACGCTTCACCGAACGGCGAGTCATGGAAGCCGTAGGCGATTTCGAGGCCGGCGCCGCGGCGCTTGAAATCGCCGGGCGTCATGGCTTCGTAGTCGACGAACAGGTCGTGCAATCGGCTGCTGCCGGATAATCCGACCTCGTGTGCGGCATCGAGGACGCTCGCCGCGCCGTCGAGTAGGGCGCGGGCATTGTCCAAGGTCAACGCCTGCACGAATTCCTTCGGCGACAAACCGCACCAGCGCTTGAAGAGCTTCTGGCAGTGGGCGGGCGACAGCCCGAGGTGCTCGGCCAGTCGGTCGAGTTCCGGCTGGTCTTCCCAATTGGCCGAGAGAAACCCGATGGCGCGACGGACGAGATCGTAGTCCCTGGTCGGCGGCTTCGAGAGTTCACGGACGGGTGCAATGTCGGCTTTCTGCAACATGGTGCCGTCTCCGGTCGTTTGTTCGCGCAGAATACGAGCGCGTGGGCGACGGATCGACCCGTTTCTTGACGTTGACGAGCAGCGGACCGGAGCGGCCCGTCGGATTCATTGAAGAGGTCATATCATGAGAACGCGGCACGACGCGCTCACCCAGGTCTTGCATTGGACGATTGCCCTGCTCGTGACCGGCACCTTCGTCCTCGCTCTGGTGCGGGACGAGCTGCCGCGCGGTGACTTGAAAACCAGCCTGCTCAACCTGCACATGTCGGTCGGCGTGCTCGTCGTCCTGCTGACGCTTGTTCGCCTCGCTTGGCGGCCGTTTGCGCCGCGGCTGGCGCCACTCGACATGTCGCCGATGATGCACGTCGCAGCGCGGCTCGGTCATCTCGCGCTCTACGTCGCCCTGCTGGCGGTGCCGCTCGTCGGCCTGCTGACGTGGTGGGCGCGCGGCCGTGGCGTCGACGTCTTCGGGCTCGTCACCCTGCCGTCTCCGCTGGTCGCCAACCGGGAACTCGCCCACACGTTCGAGGAAGTTCACGAGGTCGTCGGCAACGCCATCATGATCCTTGCCGGACTGCACGCGCTCGCCGCCATCCTGCATCAGGTGGTGCTGCGTGACGGGACGCTCGGCCGCATGCTGCCGTTTCTCGACCCGGGTCGCGACCGCCGGCTCGTCTGACGACGGGTTCAGATCCGCGGGCCACCGCGGGCGACGACGAGGGCCCCTTTCAAGGCATCCGCGAAGTCGCGGCGCTCGTCGTCGGTCAGAAAGCGGCCGAACGACAGCTCGCGATCGCGCGTCGCGAGCCGGAGGTCGTTGCGGCCGTCCGGCCACTCGCGCAACAGCACACGAACCCAGAACGGATTGAAGGCGTAGCTCTTGCGCCGACCCGCCGGATCGACGCGCGTCACGGTCAGCGTTTCCGGCGTCAGCTCGACCATCTCGTACGCGCGGGCCGCGCGGTAGTTCAGCTGGAACGCGATGTAGACGATGATGACATCGAGGCCGAGGAAGCCGAACACCGGCCAGGCGCCGGCTGCCAGGAAGACGAGGCCCGCGCCGAGGCACGTGATGCACATCGCCGCCATCAATGCGATAAAGCCGGCTCGGCTCAGGCTGCGGTGCGGCGTGAGGACAGCGCGAAACGCGCGATCCGTCGCATCGATTCCTGTCGCTTCGCTTCCCTGCCCCATGGGATCGTCCCTGATCTCCGTCAACATTGAACCCGACATGACGCTCGCAGCAAAGATCAAAAAGCCGCAGTCGGCGCGGGCCGTTCCGGCCAAGCGGTCGGCGAAGCGCGGCCAGCGCCCGAAGCTCTCCGCCGACGAGGTGCGCGAGATTTTCCGCCGCTTCCACGCCATCGAGCCGGAGCCCAAGGGCGAGCTCGAACACGTCAACGCCTATACGCTGCTGGTCGCCGTGGTGCTCTCCGCGCAGGCGACGGACGCGGGCGTCAACAAGGCGACGCGGGCGCTGTTCCAGGTGGCCGACACGCCGGCGAAGATGGTCGCGCTCGGGGAAGAGAGGCTCAAAGAGTACATCAAGACCGTCGGGCTCTACCCGACCAAGGCGAAGAACGTGATGGCGCTGTCACGGCTGCTGGTCGAGCGGCACGGCGGCGAGGTGCCGCCCGTCCGCGAGCAGCTCGAGGAGCTGCCGGGGGTCGGGCGCAAGAGCGCCAACGTCGTGCTCAACATGGCGTTCGGGCAGCCGACGATGGCGGTCGACACCCACATCTTCCGTGTCTCCAATCGGATCGGGCTCGCACCGGGCAAGGATCCGCTGGCGGTCGAACTCAACCTGCTAAAGGTCGTGCCGACCGAATACGGTCTCCACGCTCATCATTGGCTGATCCTGCACGGCCGCTATCTCTGCAAGGCACGCAAGCCCGAGTGCTGGCGCTGCCCGATCGCCGACCTCTGCCGCTTCAAGGAGAAGACGCCGGCGCCGTAGCGCCTATCGCGTGTTCCCGCTCGGGAACATGGGAGGGATGGACGGGAAAATGTTCCCGATCGGGAACATGGTGGGTGGAAGCCGATGATCGGCGGGTAATGTTCCCGAGCGGGAACATGGGCGTGGACCGAGGGGGTGGATGGGGGTATATGTTCCCGAACGGGAACATGATTCGGCAGCCCACCCATGGCCAAGCTCCCCAAGCGCACGCCGCGACCGCGGCAGGTCGACGACGACAAGCCGGCGAGCGGTCGCGAGCCCGCGCGCCGGTTCGGCCGGCTCGTGCGTGAGCGGCGGGAGGCGCTGGGCATGCGCCAGGACGACGTCGCGCTGGCCACCGGCGTCGGGCGGCGGTTCATCGTCGAACTCGAAGCCGGCAAGCCCAACTGCCAGCTCGGCAAGGCGCTGCTCGTCGCCGAGGCGGTCGGCCTCCGACCCTTCGACCTGATGACCGAGACGAACGCCGACAACGCGCTGCTGCCCGACCTCGCCGACGACGAAGGGCTGCCCCCGTGAGCCAGGGCGAGCTTCCCGTCTTCTTCGAGACCCGCCGCGTCGGCACCATCGAGGTGCATGCGGACGGACCCTCGTTCGTCTACGACCCGGCGTGGCTCGCCACGCGCGGCGCGTTTCCGATTTCGATCCTGATGCCGCTCTCGCCGCGCCGGGTGCCGCCCGCCGCCTTCCTCAACTGGGCGGCCAACCTGTTGCCGGAGGGCGCGCAGTTACGTGCCGTTGGCCTGAAGCTCGGTGCGTCGCCGGACGACGTCGTGACGATCCTTTCGGAGATCGGCCGCGATACGGCCGGCGCGCTCTCGATCGGCAAGCCGGGCTCTGCGAGTACGGGGGGCTGGCGGCCGGTCCCCGGTGGTGCGGCGCTCGAGCGGATCATCAGTGAGCTGCCGATGAAGCCGTTCCTCGCCGGCGAGGATGGCGTGTCGATGTCGCTCGCCGGCGTGCAAAGCAAGATCGGCGTCGCTATCGACAGCGAGGGCCGGCTCTGCATTCCGATCGACGGTGCGCCCTCGACGCATATCCTGAAGCCCGACAGCGAGCGGCTGTTCGGCGGCACGCAGAACGAGGCGCTGTGCCTCGTCCTCGCGCGGCGCTGCGGGCTGAAGGCGCCCGAGGTGACGACGGGCATCGCGGGAGCGCGGAGCTACCTTCTCGTCACGCGGTACGATCGCGTCGCGCAGAACGGGCGCTGGCGTCGTCTGCACCAGGAGGATTTCTGCCAGGCGCTCGGCAAGCCGCCGTCGGCCAAGTACGAGTCCAACCAGACCGGCGTGCGCGGGCCGACCATCGCCGACATGTTCGCGCTGACCCGCAACGCGATGGGCGCGCCGGACGTCATCCATCTCCTCGACTACGTGATTTTCAACATCCTCGCGTGCAACACGGACGCGCACGCCAAGAACTACTCGCTGATGATCTCCGGTCGCGGATTCGCGCTCGCGCCGATCTACGACGTGATGTGCGCGGCGGCGTGGGACAACGTCACCCGCAACCTCGCGCAGAAGATCGCCGGCAAGAATCGCGGGGAGCATCTGAAGCGTCGCCACTGGGTGACGCTCGCGGCGGATTGCGGCTTGAATGCGCGCCGCCTCGTGGCCCGCGTCGAGGCGCTGGCGCAGGCCGTGCTCGCGGAGACGAAGGGTGCCGCTGCCGAGGTCGCTGCCATGCCGGCCGGCAGCCACGTGCTGATGGACGCGTTCGTCGCAGCCATCGAAGGACGCGCACGGGCGATCCTGGCCGGGCTCGCGGATACGTCGGGCAGCGATGCGGTGGAGGCCGAAGAGGCGCCGCCCGCGTCGGCGCCGCGGGCCTCGCCGACGCGTCCCTCCGCAGCGCGCAAGTCGCCCGTTGCGGCGCCCCGCGGAAAGGGTCGGCGCCGCTCATAGCTCACACGCGTATCCCGCGATGGACAGGTTCCGCGGCGAACCTGTTTAATCCGGTTCCGGGCATGCGTTCAGGGGGCGGGCATGAAGATCGCGAAAGCCGAAACGGTTCTCATCTCCATCCCCTTCGAAAGCGGTGGGCTTCCGCCGTGGGGCTGGGGCGGCAAGCCCGCGAACACGTTCGACGTGCTGATGGTTCGTCTGGAAACGGACGATGGCATCGTCGGCTGGGGCGAGGCGTTCTCACGGATGTGCGATGTCGCCCTGAAGCAGGTGATCGACACGCGCGTGCTGCCGCTCGTCGTCGGCCGCGACGCGCGCCAGATCGCCAAGATCAAACACGATATCGAGTTCAACCTGCACAACTTCGGGCGGGTCGGCGGGATCATGTACGGGATCTCCGCCGTCGACATCGCACTCTGGGACATTGCCGGTAAAGCGGGCGGACGGCGCCTCGTCGACATGATCGGCGGGGCCGCCACCGAGACGGTCGAGGTCTACGCGAGCCTCGTGCGCTACGGGACGGAGGAGGCGATCCAGAAGGCCGTGCGGCGCGCGATCGAGCAGGGGTATCGCTGGATCAAGCTGCACGATATCGCGGTGCCCGTGATCCGCGCCGCGTGCGCCGCGGCCGAGGGGCAGGCCAAGGTGATGATCGACACCAATTGCCCGTGGTCGGTCGAGGAGGCCCTCGCCATCGATGCCGAGCTGGAAGGCCTCGGCCTCCACTGGTTCGAGGAGCCGGTCTGGCCGCCGGAGAACTACGCCGGTCTGGCGGCCGTGCGCGCGACGGGGCGCCATCGCATCGCGGCGGGCGAGAACGCCGGGAGTCTCTTCGATTTCGTCGCCATGCACCATGCAGGCGCCATCGACATCGCGCAGCCGGACGTGGCGAAGACGGGTGGCGTCACCGAGCTTCTCAAGATCGCACGTTATTGCGAGGCGGAGGGGCTGACCTTCTCGCCGCACTGCGCGATCTTCGGCCCGGGGCAGATCGCGACCATCCATCTGACCGCGGCCGAGGTGCGCCCGCCGCTGTTCGAACGCCTTTATCTCGATTTCGAAACGGAGCTGTTCGGCGACGCGGCGGTGGTCAAGAACGGACAGTTGAGGGTGCCGACCGGGCCGGGGCTCGGCGTCGATCCCGATCCGGACGTCATCGCGCGCTATCGCGTCGCCTGATCGCGCCGCGCCATCAGGCGGAGAGCCGCATCGCCAGACCGGCCTTTGCCATGTGGGCCTTGGCCTCGCCGATCTTGTACGTGCCGAAGTGGAAGATCGAGGCGGCGAGCACCGCGCTCGCATGGCCCTTCGTGACGCCGTCGACGAGGTGGTCGAGTGTGCCCACGCCACCCGACGCGATTACCGGAACGGGCACTGCATCGGCGACGGCACGCGTCAGTTCGAGGTCGAAGCCGGCCTTGGTGCCGTCGCGGTCCATCGATGTCAGCAGGATCTCCCCGGCGCCGAGGGCGACAACTTCGCGCGCGTAGGCGAGAACGTCGAGGCCGGTCGGCCGGCGGCCGCCATGCGTGAAGATCTCCCAGCGCAGAGGTTCGCCGGGCCCCGAGACGCGCTTGGCGTCGATGGCGACGACGATGCACTGGGCGCCGAACTTCTCGGAGGCTTCGCGGACGAATTCGCGGCGCGAGACGGCGGCGGTGTTGATCGACACCTTGTCGGCGCCGGCCTGCAGCAGGGCGCGTATGTCGTCGACGGTGCGTACGCCGCCGCCGACGGTGAGCGGCATGAAGCAGCGCTCAGCCGTACGCTGAACGATGTCGAGGAGGGTACCGCGGTCCTCGTGGCTCGCGGTGATATCGAGAAAGCAGAGCTCGTCCGCGCCAGCGGCATCGTAGGCGGCTGCGGCCTCTACCGGGTCTCCGGCATCGACGAGATCGACGAAGTTGATCCCCTTCACGACGCGGCCATCCTTGACGTCGAGGCACGGAATGATGCGCACTTTCAGCATGAGTTGCGGGTCCGCCGTGTTAAGATCGTCTCTAGACGCACGATTCGCGAGGGTTCGATGGCGACCGACGAGGCGGAGTTGAAGGAGATCTCGGCCGCCGTGCGCCAGAAGGTGCTCGAACCGCAGCATATCCGACTTCTCGGGGATCTGGTCAGCGAGATCCGCGCGGTCGCGCGCCGCACCGGTCGCTTGAAGGCGGCGACGCGTGACCTCGAACGGGCGCTCGGGCCGTTGACCGAGCTCGCGGAGAACGTAGACGGGCCGATCAACCCAGGCGTGCTCGAGCGATTGCCGGAAAAAAGCGTCACGCGCCTCGACGACCGGATGCGCAAGCCCCTCGACCGGATTGCCGCGCCGCGCATGCGGGCAGCCATCTCGGACGTGGCGCCGACACCGGCCGATCCGGCTTTTGCCTGCATGTCACAATACGAGGCCTGCGTGCGGCGAACGCGATCGCCGTCGATTAGGTTCTGGTGCAACGTCTCGATGATCGTCTGTCTCGTGCGCACGGTGCTGCCGTATCTCACGACCGCCGAGCGGCGGACGCCTTGATGCGGGCGAGCGCGGCGGTGGCGTCGAGACGGCCGTCGTAGAGCGCGCGGCCGGTGATGGCGCCTTCGAGGATCGCATGCTCGGGGCGGAGCAGGGCTTCGACGTCGGCCATGGAGGCCAGGCCACCCGAGGCGACGACCGGAATCGACGTGGCACGTGCGAGGGCGACGGTAGCTTCGAGATTGAGCCCCTTCAGCATGCCGTCGCGGCCAATATCGGTGAACACGATGGCGGCGACGCCGGCGTCCTCGAAGCGACGGGCGAGTTCGATTGACGTCATTTCGCTCGTCTCGGCCCAGCCCTCGACCGCGACCTTGCCATCACGCGCGTCGATGCCGACGACGATGCGGCCGGGGTGACGGCGGCACGCCTCCTTCACGAGGGCCGGATCGCGCACGGCAACGGTGCCGAGGATGACGCGGCGGATGCCGCGGCCGAGCCAGTGGTCGATGGTGGCGTGGTCGCGGATGCCGCCGCCGAGCTGCACGGGCACGCTGACGGCGGCGAGGATGCTCTCGACGGCAGACGTATTGACCGGACGACCTGCGAACGCGCCGTTGAGGTCGACGATGTGGATCCAGGAGAAGCCTTGCGCCTCGAAGGCGCGGGCCTGGGCGCCGGGGTCGTCGTTGAAGACGGTCGCCTCCGTCATCTCGCCGAGCTTGAGGCGCACGCACTGGCCGTCTTTCAGGTCGATGGCGGGGAAGAGGATCATCTCGTTCGGTCCTGCACGGCGCGGCGCATCCAGCCACGATATTGCTATTTTGTTCCGCGATGACTGGCTGCTAAGATCCGGCAAGTCAAGCGTTCACCTCTCCCATGCCCGTCCCGCGTTATCGTCAGAAGTCCAAGCCGGTGCCACCTCGTCCGTTGACGGCCAATGATGCCGTCGACATCTGGATCGCCCGTTGGCTGAGGATTTCCCGCGCCGAGCTTTGCCGGCGCTACGGCTGCGATCCGCGCCGGCTGTATGAAATCTGGGAGCAGACGACGTTCGTCGGCAGCCGCGACAAGGCCGTTGCCGTGTTCGCCGCGCGCCATCCGGGCCTCATGGATCGGATCGATACGGGGCCGCATCGGCGCGTGTCGCGCAAAGCGCCGCCCGAGCAGCTCGCCTTCTTCGACTGACGGCCCTGCCCGATCACCACAGCCCAAGTGCTGCCCCTTTCCGTCCCTCGTAGGAACAAAAATCGAACCTAGGCTTTACATCCGGGTCGATTCGTGGGATGTTCTCTCTGTGTTCACCTCCCCGGAACACGAGAACAAAAGGTCCCCCGCGTCGTCCCTGCGTCCTGGTGCTGCGTTCCAACCCTCACTACGAGAGCCCCCATGCGCACGTTCCTGATCGCTTACGACCTGGCCAAGCCGAACCGCAACAAGCATGCCCTCGCCAGCGCCGTCATGGCACTCGGAGGGGCCTGGGCGCGTCCGCTCGAGTCGACCTGGTACGTTCGCGGTGACCTCACGGAGGACGAGATCGAGGGCCGGCTCGGTGGCTTGCTCGATTCGGACGATGGCTTGCTGGTGCAGTCGGTGGATGCGCCGGCCGTGCTCGCGCAGACGTCGCTGCGCTGGTTCCGGCAGCGCCGGCCCGGGTTCGACGTCGACGCCGAGACGAATGTCATCGCCTTCCCGGTCCGCGAGGCGCCGGCCGCCCAGGCGGAACTGCCGCTCGCGAGCTGAGATTTCGAGTTGGGTTGCGTCGGAGTTCGTTGCGGGTGACGTCCGGTGGCCGGCCGTGAGCTTCGGGCTCAGGGCCGCCACTTCAGGAAGTTGCCGATGAGCCGGAGGCCCAGCGTCTGGCTCTTCTCCGGATGGAACTGGGTGCCGGCCATGTTGGCGCGTCCGACAATGGCCGTCACCGGGCCGCCGTAGTCGGTCTCTGCGACGACAGCTGCCCGGTCGCGCGCGGCGAGGTGGTACGAGTGCACGAAGTAGGCGTGCAGGCCGTCCGGTCCGGTCGGGATGCCCGCCAGGAGCGCGTGCGGCCTGAGTTGGGTCAGCGTGTTCCAGCCCATATGCGGGATTTTCAGCGACGGATCGGCGGGTTCTATCGCCTTCACGTCCCCATCGATCCAGCCGAGCCCGGGTGTCTCGCGGAATTCGAGCCCACGCGTCGCCATCAGCTGCATACCGACGCAAATGCCGAGGAATGGTCGGCCACCGCGCTCGACGACCTCGCGCAGCGTATCGACCATGCCCGTGACGGCATCCAGCCCGCGGCGGCAATCGGCATAGGCGCCAACACCCGGCAAAACGATCCGGTCGGCCACTCTGACCGCATCGACGTCGTCGGTCACATGGATCTGTGCGTCGACCTCGCACTCGCGCGCGGCCCGTTCGAAGGCCTTGGCGGCGGAGTGCAGATTGCCCGATCCGTAATCGATGATGACGACGCGCTGCATCACGCGGTTCCTAGGCTTCTGAGCTGCGGCGGAACGGCAGAAGGCGCTGCAGCGAAGAGGCGGCGCGTGCCGGTTCTGCCGTAGACCGGATGACCGGCTGATCCGGCAGCCAGGCCTCGAAGAACCGCCGTTCGGCGTCTTCGCGGTTGACGCCGGCGACGGATCCCACCATCGACCAGCCCCGGCGTTCGAGCGTCCACCGGCGGAGCGATGCGGCTTCGAGACCGAGCAGCAGATGCAGTGCAACGCCGAGCCAACCGCTCCATGCCGACGCGCCTGCACCTATCAGGCTCACCAGCACGCTGCCGACCACGACAATCAGCAGATATCCGAGCAGCACGAGCCACAGCCCGTTGGCGAGTATCCAGAGCGGCCCGAAAAGCGCGGCGCCCCAGGAAAATCCGTCGCGGACGAACGCCAGCTGCTCGCCTCGTTCGATGCGATCGGCGGGCGGCTGTGGCGGCTCGTGAACCGTGAAGACCTTGACCATGCGCCTACTGTCTGCCTCAGCCGCTCAGCGTACCCTTGGTTGAAGGTACGCGTCCGGCCTGCCTCGGGTCCAGCGTCACGGCGGCGCGGAGCGCGCGGGCGAGCCCCTTGTAGCAGGTCTCGGCGATATGGTGGTTGTTGTCACCGTACAGGCAGGCGACGTGCAGCGTGATGCCGGCGTTCTGCGCGAACGCCTGGAACCATTCGCGGAATAACTCCGTGTCCATCTCGCCGATCTTCGGGCGCGAGAACTCGACGTGCCAGACGAGGTAGGGACGCCCCGAAACGTCGACGGCGACGCGGGTCAGCGCCTCGTCCATCGCGAGGTGCACGTCCGCGTACCGCGTGATGCCGGCCTTGTCGCCCAGAGCCTTGGCCAGCGCCTGCCCCAGCACGATGCCGCAGTCTTCCGCGGTATGGTGGAAATCGATGTGCAGGTCGCCCTTGCACTCGAGCTGGATGTCGAACAGACCGTGGCGGGCGAGCTGCTCCAGCATGTGGTCGAGAAAGCCGATCCCGGTGGCGATTTCGGCCTTACCCGTTCCGTCGAGGTCGATGCTCGCCCGGATGCTGGTTTCCTTCGTCTTGCGCTCGATCGTCGCTTGGCGTGTCACCGGGGGCCTCCGCCCGCAAATCCGTCATCCTGTCGAGCCGTCTACCAGCTCCGCCGCCGGTCTGATAGGGGTTCCGGTTCGGAACGTATACGCGGCCTCTTGCCGGGCGGCCGACCCGTCGCGACATAGAGGTCAGCAGGAGCCAACATGTCTCAATCTCCGTTCGACTCGAGCGCCTGGCACGGCACCACCATCCTGACCGTGCGGAAGGGCGGCCGGGTCGTCATCGCCGGCGACGGCCAGGTGAGTTTCGGCCAGACGGTCATGAAGTCGAACGCGCGGAAGGTGCGCTCGGTCGGCCGCGGCGATGTCATCGGCGGGTTCGCCGGCGCCACTGCGGATGCCTTCACTTTGTTTCAGCGGCTCGAAGCGAAACTCGAACAGTATCCGGGTCAGTTGACGCGCTCGTGCGTCGAACTCGCCAAGGACTGGCGGACCGACCGCTACCTGCGCCGGCTCGAGGCCATGATGATCGTCGCCGACCGAGACGTTTCGCTGGTGCTGACTGGGAACGGAGACGTTCTCGAACCGGAGCATGACGTGATGGGCATCGGGTCCGGCGGCACGTTTGCGCTCGCCGCGGCCCGTGCGCTGCTCGACCAGCCGCTCGACGCGGAGACCATTGCGCGCAAGGCGATGGCGATCGCCGCCGACATCTGCGTCTACACCAACGATGCGTTGGTCGTCGAAAGTCTCGCATCGAGCCGCTGAGGACGCATCCATGCCTTGGATCTACCTGCTGCTGGCCGGCTGCCTCGAAGTCGGCTTCACGACCGCCATGCAGTTCGCCAAAACGACGAAGGCCTGGTGGCCGCACGCAATGTTCCTCGTATGCATCATCGCCAGCTTCTACTTTTTGGCGCTCGCCACGGAGGACATTCCGGTCGGCACCGCATATGCCGTATGGACCGGCATCGGCGCAGCAGGTACGGCCATCCTTGGCATCGCCGTGTTCGGCGAGCCGGCGTCCGCACTTCGACTCGTGTTCCTCACGATGCTGATCGGTTCAGTGATCGGCCTCAACCTCGTCTCGTCACACTGAGTAGCCCCATGACAACCTTCTCGCCGCGCGAAATCGTTTCCGAACTCGACCGGTTCATCGTCGGACAGAAGGACGCCAAGCGTGCCGTCGCGATCGCGCTCCGCAATCGCTGGCGACGTCAGCAGCTCGGACCGGAGTTGCGCGAAGAGGTGCTGCCGAAAAACATCCTGATGATCGGGCCGACTGGCTGCGGCAAGACCGAAATCTCGCGGCGTCTGGCGCGGCTCGCCGGCGCGCCGTTCCTGAAGGTCGAAGCGACGAAGTTCACGGAAGTCGGCTACGTCGGGCGCGATGTCGAGAGCATCGTTCGCGACCTTGTCGAAGTCGGCATCGCTATGGTGCGTGAGACGCGGCGGCGCGAAGTGCGCGCGCGCGCCGAAAAAGCGGCCGAGGAGCGGGTGCTCGATGCACTCGTCGGAGAGAATGCGTCTCCGGCGACGCGCGAAGCGTTCCGTAAGCGATTGCGCAACAACGAGCTGAACGACAAGGAGATCGAGGTTCGCGTGTCGGACACGCCGAACCTGCCGACGATGGACATTCCCGGCATGCCCGGTGGCCAGATCGGCATGATCAATCTCGGTGACATGTTCGGCAAAGCGTTCGGCGGCCGAACGAAGCCGCGGCGCGTTCTGGTGCGCGACAGCTACGACGTCCTGATTGCCGAGGAGAGCGACAAGCTGATCGACAGTGAGCAGATCGTGCAGGACGCGATCCGCGCCGTCGAAGACAACGGCATCGTCTTCCTGGACGAGATCGACAAGATCTGCTCGCGCTCTGAGCAGGGCCGCATGGTCGGCGATGTGTCGCGCGAAGGCGTGCAGCGGGATCTTCTCCCGCTCATCGAGGGCACAACCGTCACGACCAAGCATGGGCCGGTCAAGACGGACCACGTCCTGTTCATCGCCTCGGGCGCGTTCCATGTCTCGAAACCGTCGGATCTGCTGCCGGAGCTGCAGGGTCGTTTGCCCATCCGTGTCGAGCTGCAGGCGCTGACCCGCGAGGACTATCGGCGCATCCTGACCGAGCCACACGCGAGCCTCATCAAGCAGTATATCGCGCTGATGCAGACCGAGGGGCTCAAGCTTCAGTTTACGGAGGATGCGATCGACGCCATCGCCGATATCGCGGTCGAAGTGAATTCGACGGTCGAGAACATCGGCGCGCGGCGTCTGCAGACGGTGATGGAGCGCGTCCTCGACGAAATCTCGTTCGATGCGTCCGACCGCAATGGCCAAGACGTCAGCGTCGACGCGGCCTATGTGCGCGAACGGGTCGGCGAGCTCGCGAAGAACGCCGACCTCCGCAAGTTCATCCTTTAGTCACCCGCCAGCGGTCTACGAGGCCGGCTTGGTCGCGATGAAGACGCCCTCGATGAGGGTGAAGCCGATCTTTTCTGGCGTAATGCTCGGCCGCAGGAATGCGGCGAGCGCCGGTGATGCCGAGCGCAGGACATGCTCGAGCTCGGGCACGAGGTCAGCGGCAACCGACATGTTCTTGCACCAGGCTGCGAAGTCCATCGCCTTGTCCATGGTTTCCTCGGCCCGAATCGAGAAGCCCTGTTCCGTGAGTGCGGTGCGCCACTGGGTCATCGTCAGGCAGCGGCCATGCGACGGGTCGCGCAGTTTCTCGAAGGCGTCGTAGTCGACGGCAGCGGCGGCGAGTTCAGTGTCCGTGAACCCCGGCGTGGTCGTGGTGTCCGGCGACACGTTGTCGACAAGCGCGAACACACCGCTCGGCCTCAGCACGCGCCAGACTTCGGCGACGAACGCCGGGATGTCCGGGAAATGGTGGGGTGCGATGCGGCAGGTGACGAGGTCGAACGTCGCGTCGTGGAAAGGCAGCGCTTCGGCATCGGCTTCCGCGGTTTCGACATTGGTGAAGCCCTTTTCCGTCGCGAGCTTCCTCGCTTCGGCGAGCATTTCGGGCGTCACGTCACTGGCGACGACGTGGGCGACGTGGGGTGCGAAGGCGAATGCCGTGTGCCCGGCGGCCGTCGCGATATCGAGCGCTCGCCACGTGGGTTGCGGCGCAACCAGTTCGACGAGGCGGCCGAGGCTAGCGCCCTTTGCATGCACCGTGGATGTCACGTAGTTGCGGGCATTCTGGCCGAACTGGCTTTGCACGAGCGTCTTCGACACGGGCGCCTCCTGGGTCGCGTGAGCGACCAACATGCCAAACTCTGGCGCGTCGCGCGACCGTCAGTGCAGCCGGGTGCCGCAGGAACGGCTGAGGCCGTCGCGGCATTCTCCGTTGGCAAGTCCGCGCCGGGGCGCCGACGGAGATCCCATGCTTTTGACGATGCCGCTGGGGCCGCTGTGGCAGACACAGGGCTCCGAGAGCCGCTCGCCGGCCGAACCGATCGTCGCTCGTATCTTCACCTGCGACGAGGACCGCGACCATCTGTTCGCGGCCCGGTATCGCGGGTTTCGTGATGCGGGCCTAGAGGTTCCGACGGCTGATGGCCGGTTTCGCGACCGATACGACGATTTGCCGAGCACATTGCTGATCGGCGTCTACGCCGGTGCGCGTCCTGTCGGGACAATGCGTGTTTGCACATGGCGCCCGGAGGTGGGCGGTGGCGTGCCGTGCGAAGAAGTCTATTCGGAAGTCGCCGCCATCAAGGCTGCGGCAGAGGGGCCTGTCGTCGAGCTGTCGCGGCTTGCGGTCGAGCACAGCGCTGTTCCGATGGCGCGCCGCACGGCGGTTTACGCTCAGCTTGTGCGGATGGGCTTGCTCGTGTGCTTCGCGACCGACGTCGACAGGACACTCGTCGCGGCTCACGAGCAGTGGCGAAGCTTCTACGAGCGGATTTTCGGGTTCCGCATGGTGGCGGGACCGGCGCCGTATCCGCCGGGTCACGATCCGGTCATCCTCCTGCATCGGAGTTTCCGGACGGGTAGCAAACGTTCGGCTTTGCGAAATCCGTTCTTTCGCATCACGCCGCATGACATCGCGGAGCTCCGCCATGCCCTCGGAGGCATGGCGGATATCGGGAGTTGCCGCTAGTAGGGCTTCAGCCCCAGGTGCGGACGTCGACGAAGCGGCCGGCGATTGCGGCGGCCGCGGCCATCGCCGGCGACACGAGATGCGTGCGACCGAGGCGACCTTGACGGCCCTCGAAGTTGCGGTTCGAGGTCGAGGCGCAGCGCTCGCGCGGCTTAAGCTGGTCGGGGTTCATGCCGAGGCACATCGAGCAGCCGGCCTCACGCCAATCGAAGCCGGCGTCCTTGAGGATGACGTCGAGTCCTTCGGCTTCGGCCTGGGCCTTCACGAGCCCCGAGCCCGGCACGATCATCGCGTAGACGTTCGGGTTGACCTTCTTGCCCTTAGCGACGCGCGCGACCTCGCGAAGGTCTTCGATGCGGCCGTTCGTGCACGAGCCGATGAACACGCGGTCGAGGGTGACGTCGGTCATCTTGGTGCCGGGCGTCAGCCCCATGTACTCGAGCGCGCGCCTCATCGAATTGCGCTTGCCCTCGTCGGCGACATCGTCCGGGTTTGGAACAACGCCGGCAATCGACACGACGTCTTCCGGGCTCGTCCCCCACGTCACGATCGGCGGGAGCTTGGCGGCGTCGAGCCGCACGATGCGATCGAAGTGCGCGCCTTCGTCGGTGCGCAGCGTCTCCCAGTAGGCCATGGCCATGTCCCAGGCCTTGCCCTTCGGCGTCTTCGGACGACCGCGCAGGTACTCGTACGTCTTCTCGTCGGGCGCGACCATGCCGGCACGTGCGCCGCCTTCGATCGACATGTTGCAGACCGTCATGCGGCCTTCCATCGAGAGCGCGCGGATCGCGTCACCAGCGTACTCGATCACGTGACCCGTGCCGCCGGCCGTGCCGATCTCTCCGATGATGGCGAGGATGATGTCCTTGGCCGTCACGCCGTCGGGCAACTTGCCGTCGACGACGACGCGCATGTTCTTGGCCTTCTTCTGGACGAGCGTCTGGGTCGCCAACACATGCTCGACCTCGGACGTGCCGATTCCGTGCGCGAGGGCGCCGAACGCGCCGTGCGTCGAGGTGTGGCTGTCGCCGCAGACGATCGTTGTGCCGGGCAGCGTGAAGCCCTGCTCGGGGCCGATCACGTGGACGATGCCTTGGCGGGTGTCGCGCTCGTCGTAATACTCGATACCGAAGTCCTTGGCGTTGCGGGCGAGCGTCTCGACTTGATTGCGGCTCTCGGGATCTTCGATCCCGAGCGAGCGGTCGGATGTCGGAACGTTGTGGTCGACGACGGCCAGCGTCTTCGACGGAGCGCGGACCTTGCGGCCTGCCATGCGGAGGCCCTCGAAGGCCTGCGGGCTCGTCACTTCGTGGACCAGGTGCCGGTCGATGTAGAGGACGCAGGTGCCGTCCGGCTGACGGTCGACGACGTGGTCGTCGAAGATCTTGTCGTACAGCGTACGCGGCGTGCCGGCGGCGGCCATCGGTCGTGCTCCATGGTCAGGAAAAAGTCCGCCGGAATATGGCGTTGGCGGGGTCGCTGCGTCAACACGGGGCAGCAGAGGCAGCGGACACAAAAAACCGAACCTCATCGGGTGATGGGTTCGGTTCAAGTGAGCCATCCCGGAGGGGATGATCGAAGGTGTCAAAGGGAGGGAACGACCTTCGGGTGCTGTCCGTCACAGCACAGTCATTAGATGACTCGGGGAACCTGCAGGCAATCCGGGAGGCTGCATGTTTGCCATGCACCCCGGGGGCAACGGTCTTGATCCTGATCAATACATCCGGATCAGTACTTCCATTGCCGGGCCTTGCTGACGAGGAAATCGCGCAGAACTTGCACTTTCTTCGATGTCCGAAGCTCTTCGGGATAAACGAAGATAATCGGCATCGTCGGTACCTCGACCTCCGAGAGGACAGGCACGAGTTCGCTTTCTTCGTCGGTGAGATAGTCAGGGATCATTCCGACCCCGACGCCGGAGCGGATCGCGTACTTCATCGCAATCACGCTGTTGGCGCGGAAGGAGACCGTGCGCGGGTCCTTGCCGTCGCGACCGGCGATCTCCAGCCAGCGGATGGCCGTGAGATGCGGAGCCGGCGTGCCGCCGTACGAGACGATACGGTGTTTGTCGAGTTCTTCGACCGATTGCGGCGCGCCGTAGCGCTTGATGTAGCTCGTCGACGCATATGCGCGCACGCGCATGGTGGCGAGCGGTCGGCGGATGAGGTCGCTCTGCTCCGGCTCGCGCGTCCAGATCGCGACGTCGGCTTCGCGCATCGAGATGTCGATCGGCTCGTCGCTGAGGATCAGTTCGACGCGAATGTCCGGATAAAGGTCCATGAATTCGCGGATGCGCGGCGTCACCCAGATCGTGCCGAGGCCGATGGTCGTGGTGATGCGCAGGTCGCCGGTCGGCTTGCCGGTCGCGTCCGAGAGAAGGGTCTCGGCGGTGTGAAGCTTGTTCATCACCTCGGTGGCCGTGCGGTGGAGCAGCTCTCCCTGCTCGGTCAACACGAGCCCGCGCGCGTGGCGATGAAAGAGGGCAACGCCGAGGTCGCGTTCGAGGGCCGAGACCTGGCGGCTCACCGCCGACTGGCTCATGCGCAGCGACTCGCCAGCGTGAGTGAAGCTGCCAGCCTCCGCCGCCGCGTGGAATATTCTCAGCTTGTCCCAGTCCATAGGCATCCGTCCTCCCGCGCCCTGCCGGCGCGACACGTGCAGTCCCGGCCTCAGATCAGGCCAGATCCGGAGAGAAAGGCGGAAGCGCGTGTCGCGACGGAAACGAGCGCTTGTCGCGCCCGTCTTTGTTATGCGTGCAGAGCATAGCGGCTGGAGGGCCGAACGCAAGGTCGTATGACGACCTTTCTGGGAAATACAGTTTACTCGGCAGCAACCGCTTCCGTTGCATGGCCGGTGAGCCAGCGTTCGGCTTCGAGGGCTGCCATACAACCCATGCCCGCGGCCGTCACGGCTTGACGGAAGGTGTCGTCCTTGACGTCTCCGGCCGCGAAAACGCCCGGGATCGAGGTTGCCGTCGAGTCCGGTGCGGTGACGAGATAGCCGGACGACTTCATCTCAAGCTGACCCTTGAACAGGTCCGTTGCCGGCGCATGGCCGATGGCGACGAATACGCCGTCGGTGGGCAAAGTCGTGAGCGCGCCCGTGCGGACGTCCTTGAGACGGACGCCGGTCACGGCTTTCGGGTCGCTGGCGCCGAGAATGTCGTCGACGACACTGTTCCAGACGACTTCAATCTTCGGATTTTCGGCGACGCGCTTCTGGAGAATTTTCTCGCCGCGGAAGCTGTCACGCCGGTGCACGACGGTGACCTTTTTCGCGAACTTGGTCAGGAAGATCGCTTCCTCCATCGCGGTATTGCCACCACCCACAACCACCACGTCCTTGCCGCGGTAGAAGAAGCCGTCGCAGGTCGCGCACGCCGAAACGCCGAAGCCCTGGAAGAAGCGCTCGCCGTCGAGGCCGAGCCAGCGTGCTTGCGCGCCGGTGCAGATAATCAGGGCGTCGCAGGTATAGCTGTCACCGCTGTCACCTTCGAGGCGGAAGGGCCGCCGGCCGAGTTCGACCTTGACGATGTGGTCGAGCACCATCTCGGTGCCCATATGCTCGGCCTGCGCCTTCATTTCGTCCATCAACCAGGGGCCCTGGATGACCTTGGCGAAGCCCGGGTAATTCTCGACGTCGGTCGTGATGGTCAGCTGTCCGCCCGGCTGGATGCCCTGAATGAGCAGCGGCTGCAGCATGGCGCGGGCCGCGTAGATGGCCGCCGTGTAGCCGGCCGGACCCGAGCCGAGAATGATGAGCTTGCTGTGCCGCGACGCCATCGGGGCAATCCCTTCGTCGATCGATTGGAATCCATGACCCATCGTCCAACTGGCCGGTGGTGTCAACGCGGGTGGATTGCGGGTTGCCACGCCGGTTCGAGCTGTCTGTCGCGTGCCCCAAATAACACACAGCCCCTGTGGGTAACGTGGGTGGGCGGTGCCGGCGATCCAATCATCGCTGCGATGATGTATGGATGACTGAAACCTTCTTCGGGGCCCCTCATGACCTCGTTCGTCTCGCGCAGCACAGGGATCGCCGGCACCGCTCTCGTTGCGGTTGTGATCGGCTCGACCGGTGCGCTCGCTCAATCGCTTCCCGCTCAGTGGCAGGTCGGCGGCATGGCCGTCGTTGCGCCGAAATACGAGGGCAGCAAAGAGTATAGGGTCTTCGGGTTCCCGCTGCTCATTCCGGACGGCTACGACTCGTCCGACCGCGTGTCCGTCGCCAACATCGACGACATCCGCTTCCGGCTTCTCAGCGCCTCCGGCTTCGAGGTTGGTCCGGTCGTCGGCTATCGGTTCGGCCGCGACGAGGACGATGGCAATCGACTGACCGGCATGGGCGATATCGACGGCGGCATCGTCGTCGGCGCGTACGCGGGCTACCGGTTCGCCAACATGCTGGCGTCGGTTTCCTATGGTCATCAGGTGACGGGAGACGACGACGGCGGCGGGCTGCTGCGCTTCGGGCTCGAGGCGAAGTTCAAGCCGACCGATCGCGTCAAGCTGACCGCCACGCTCGGGACGACCTGGGCGAACGACGACTACATGGCGACGTACTTCGGCGTCACGGCCGCGCAGGCGACGGCGAGCCGTGCGGCCTTCGATGCCGAAGCGGGCTTCAAGGACGTGAATTTCACGCTGGCCAGCGACATCGCTCTCGACCAGCGCTGGACGCTCAAACTGGTCGGACGTTACACGCACCTTCTCGGTGATGCGGCCGACAGCCCGATCGCCGAGACGGAGAGCCAGTTCTATGGCGGCCTCGGGCTCACTTATCGGTTCGACGTCGGCAGCCTGCGCCGCTAGTCCCTAGATCAATCCGAGCGTTTTCAGGCTGGCATGACCTTGCCGGCCGACGATGACGTGGTCGTGGATCGTAATGCCGAGCGGGCGCGCGACCTCCACGATGAGCCGCGTCATGTCGACGTCGGCGCGTGAGGGGGTCGGGTCTCCGGACGGGTGGTTGTGAACCAGGATCAGAGCCGACGCCGAAAGTTCGAGGGCGCGCTTCACCACCTCGCGAACGTAGACCGGCGTGTGGTCGACCGTGCCTTGCTGCTGGACCTCGTCGGCGATGAGCTGGTTTCGCTTGTCGAGAAACAGGATGCGGAATTGCTCCTTCTCCGCGAAGCCCTGCGCGGCCCGGATATAGCCGACGACTTGCGCCCAGGATCCGAGGATGGGCTTCGCCATCACCTCGCCGCGCATGAGCCTGAGAGCGGCAGCGCGCACGATCTTCAGTTCCGAGACGACTGCATCGCCGACGCCCTGGACTTCCTTGAGGCGCGTTTCGGGCGCGTTCAAAACTTCCGCGAACGTTCCGAAGTGCTGCAACAAGCGCTTCGCCAGCGGTTTGGTGTCCTGGCGCTGGATGGCCCGAAACAGAACGAGTTCGAGCAGTTCGTAGTCCGGCATGGCGTCCGCGCCGCCCTGGCGGAAGCGGTCGCGAAGGCGCTGGCGATGTCCGACGTCCGGGTTGGGATTCGGCAGAGTGCGCGCGGAGGTTGCTGGCGCCTCCAGGAAGGACCCCTGGGTCGGGGTGTCACCACCGTCGACCGTCTCGTCAATGCCTGAGCCCGGAGGCTCGGATTGGTCGGACGGAATCACTGGCGCTTCGTCTCTCCGGTTTCACCCCGCGTAGGGCGGCTTGTGCAGGCCGGCAGGACTGAATGTGAAGACCTCGCAGCCCGTTTCAGTAACGCCGACGGTGTGCTCGAACTGGGCCGAGAGTTCGCGGTCGCGCGTCACGGCGGTCCAGCCGTCCGGCAGCACCTTCACGTGCGGCTTGCCGAGGTTGATCATCGGCTCGATCGTGAACAGCATGCCGGGCTGCAGCACGACGCCTTCGCCCGGTTCGCCGTAGTGCAGAATGTTCGGACGATCGTGGAAGACCTGTCCCAGGCCGTGGCCGCAGAAATCACGCACCACGCTGCACCGTTCCGCTTCCGCGAAGACCTGGATTGCGTGGCCAATGTCGCCAGTCGTGGCGCCAGGGCGCACGGCCGCAATGCCGCGCTCCAGCGCTTCGTAAGTGACTTGGATCAGACGCTCGGCCCGCCGGTTGACCCGGCCGACCGGGTACATGCGGCTCGTGTCGCCGTGCCAGCCGTCGACGATCAGGGTTACGTCGATGTTGAGAATGTCGCCTTCGCGCAGCGGCTTCGGGCCGGGAATGCCGTGGCAGACGACGTGATTGATCGACGTGCAGATCGATTTCGGGAAGCCGCGGTAGTGGAGCGGTGCCGGGATGGCGCCGTGGTCCATCGCGAACTCGAATACGAGGTCGTCGAGGTGCTCGGTGGTTACGCCAGGCGCAACTTGCGGCACCAGCATGTCGAGCGCTGCGGCCGCGAGCTGGCCGGCCTTCCGCATGGCCGCAAACGCTTCCGGCCCGTGCAGCTTGATCTGGCCTTCCTTTTCCCGCGCCTCGTTCTTCGACGCTTCGACGTTCGACATGTTGGCTCGGCCCTCTGATGCGCCCTCGGCAGGCACATCGATCAATGTAATGCAGGCAGACGGTTCGGAAAACTCGGTGCGCTCCTAAAAAACGAAGACGCCCGGACTGGGTCCGGGCGCCAGGATCATAGCGCTTCGCTTATCGAGCGATTACGCCGCCGGCGTTTCCGCCGGAGCTTCGGTCAGCAGGGCACGCGCCTGACTGACCCAATCTTCTTTCTCGATCCGTCCGTTGAGGTTCAGAGCCTCGTCGACGTTCGCGATGTCTTCGTCCGAGAAGCTGGCGATTTGTTCGTATTTCAGGACGTTGAGCTTGCGGAGCTGTGCTTCGAGATCCGCCGAGATGCTCTTGATCTGCTTCAGATCGTCGGGCTGACCCTTCGGCTTCTTGAAGCCCTTGAACGCGGCGTTGAGGCGCTTCGCGCGGGCATCCGCACGCTCGACGATACGAGCCGCTTTGCCGCGGCGGTCACGGAGGTAGTAGAGCTTCGCCCGGCGCACTTTGCCGCGGCGGAGCACTTCGATCTCGGCCACGTAGGGCGAGTACACGGGGAAGACGCGCTCGACGCCCTCGCCGTAAGAGATCTTGCGAACGGTGAAGCTCTCGTTCAGGCCGGCACCCGAGCGCGCGATCACGACGCCCTCGTAGGCCTGCAGGCGAACCGAGCGCTTCTCGCCCTCGCCTTCGATCACCTTCACCATCACTTTGACGGTGTCGCCAGGACCGAACTCCGGAACGATCCGCTTCGCGCTGATCGCGTCCATCTGCTCTTTCTCGAGCGCCTGGATGATATTCATGATGCTACCTCGACGAACGAATGCGCGACGGTCTCGCTCCCGGGTCCGAGAGTGGGCCGGGAGGCCGCACGGCTGTCATTCAGGAAATCGGATCGCGGGTTGATAGCCGAAACCATCTGGCTTGTCGATTCCCGATTTACGATCCTTCGCCGCTCCCAGAACGTGGTTTACGGGCCAGGAGGTCCGGCCGGCGCTCGGCCGTCAGGCGCTGGGCCTCGGACCGCCGCCAGGCGGCAATCCGGGCATGGTCCCCCGACAACAGGACGTCGGGGATCGGACGGCCCTCCCACTCCCGCGGACGGGTGTACTGGGGGTATTCGAGCAGGCCCGCTTCGAAGCTCTCTTCGCTGAGGCTCTCGCTCGCGCCGATGACACCGGGCAACAGGCGGACGCAGGCGTCGATCAGCACCATGGCGGGCAGTTCGCCGCCGGACAGCACGTAGTCCCCGATGGAGACCTCCTGGAGCCCGCGGCTCTCGATGACGCGCTGGTCCACCCCTTCGAACCGGCCGGCGAGAAGGAGCACTCCAGGGCCGGTCGCCAGTGAGCGGACGGTCGCCTGGTCGAGCGGGCGTCCGCGCGGGGAGAGATAGATGGAGGGGCAGTCCGAGGACGCGCTGCGGGCTTGATCGATCGCGGCGGCGACAACGTCGGCCTTCAGAACCATGCCAGGGCCGCCGCCTGCCGGGGTGTCGTCGACCACCCGGTGTCGGCCGTGCCCAAAAGTGCGGAGATCAATGGTCGAGAGTGACCAGATGCCGTCCTGGAGCGCCGTGCCGACGAGCGACACGGCGAGTGGTCCCGGGAACATATCAGGGAACAGAGTGACGACCGTCGCTCGCCAGGGGGAGCGGGTCCGCGCCGCGGATGCCCTCCCCTCGGTTTCCAGGCGGTCGTCGGATCCCTCCATCGCGTCAGCCAGCGCCTTCGACGACGACGATGTCGATCACGCCCGCGTTTTCGCGCAGCTTGCGGGCTGCCGCATATTCCGGCGAGTGCACATAGGTGCGCGCGGCGTCGAAGCTCGCGAACTCGATCACGACATTGCGCGAGCGGGCTTCGCCTTCGGCCACTTCGCAGCGACCGCCGCGGACGATCGGCGTGCCGCCGTACTTCTTCATGGCTTCGCCAGCCTTGGCCGCATAATCGGCCCATGCTGTCGGGTTGGTGACGATGGCGCGCGCGATAACATAGCCTTTCGGCATCGTTTCCTCCTTGGTGATCAACTATCCGCCGCCGGACGGCTGGCTCGCGCCGGCGATCCGGCGGACGAATTCCTCGGCTGCGGCGACGGGGTCCGCCGCGCGGGTGATAGGACGGCCGACGACGAGGCGGTCGGCACCGGCGGCGATGGCACGCTCCGGCGTCATGACGCGCTGCTGGTCGTCGGTCTTGTTCTCGGGAAGTCGAATGCCGGGCGTAACGATGCGAAACCCGGGGCCCAGTTCTGCTCGCAGACGGGCGGCTTCGAGGCCGGACGCGATGACGCCGCTGCAGCCTGCGGTCTTGGCCAGTTTGGCACGATGGACGACGAGGTCGGCCGGGCTCATGGTGATACCCTGTTCCGCGAGGTCTTGCGCGTCGAGATTGGTCAGCACCGTGACGGCGAGGATTTCGAGCTCTGTCTCGCCACGGCCGCGCACGGCCGCGCTCATGGATTTCGTGTCGGTCCCGTGAATGGTGAGAATGTCGAATCCGAGCCCCGATATCTGACGCGCCGCTTGCTCGATCGTGTTCGAGATGTCGAGCAGCTTCATGTCGAGGAAGACGCGCTTACCCTGGTCTTTCAGCCCACGGGCGAAGTCGAGACCTCCGCCGAACAGCAGCTCGAGGCCGACCTTATAGAAGGTCACGCTCGCGCCGAGCCGGCGGACGAGATCACGAGCCTCGTCGACGGTCGGGACGTCGAGGGCGACGATGAGGCGGTCACGGACGTTCATGGAGACGGGGTCCTTCAATCGCCGTGCAGCACGCGGGCGGCGCGGGCAAGCTTTTCGACGACGGACTTCAGAAGGTCCTGCTGGGCCTTGTCCACGAGATGACCGCGTTCGTCGAAGGCGGCGGCCGCCCGTGGCACGAGCACCTGGTCTGGCAGGACCAGCGCGCCGAGGCCGATTTCGAGCGTCTGGCGCGTCATGCCGATCCCACGCACGCCGCCGAAGCCGCCGGGTGACGCCGCGCCGAGTGCGAAGACGCGCGTCTTGAAGACATTGACCGGATCGTCTTCGGTCGGCCGGATGCGGCTGATCCAGTCGATCGTGTTCTTGAGCAGCGGTGTGATGCCGGCGTTGTACTCGGGGCAGGCGATGAAGATGCCGGTGTGGACGAGCATCAGCGCCCGGAGTTTGCGCGCGTTGTCCGGCACGCCATCGCGGCCTTCGAGGTCGCCGTCGTAAAGGGGCAGAGGGTAATCTCCGAGATCGGCGAAGGTGGCACCTATCCCGTTGGCTGCCGCGATCTCGGCGCCGAGGCGGGCGAGCTTCTTGTTGAGCGAGGCTTCGCGGGCGGAACCCGCCATGAAGAGCAATTTGGTCGCGTGGGGCATCCGGCAGCCTCCATCTGTCACGTCGCGACGCTGGACGAGGGCCGCTGGCTTCGTCAACGCCTTTACCGCCGAAGGCTGGACCTCAGCCCTTGCCCTCGAAGAATTCCTTCACCTTGGCGAAGAAGCCGCTCGAAGTGGGGCTCGTGTCCTTGTGACTCTCGCGCTCGAACTCTTCGAGGAGCTCGCGCTGGCGTCGCGTCAGGTTCTTCGGCGTCTCGACCTCGACCTGGATGAAGAGGTCGCCCTGCAGCTTGGAGCGCAGCACCGGCATCCCCTTGCCCTTGAGGCGGAACTGCTTGCCCGTCTCGGTGCCCTCGGGGATTTTGACGCGCGTGGTTGTGCCTTCGAGCGTCGGCACGTCGATCTGTCCGCCGAGCGCAGCGGTCACCATCGAGACGGGTACGCGGCAGAAAATGTCGGCGCCGTCGCGCTGGAAGAACGTGTGCTGCTTGATCGACAGGAAGATATAGAGATCTCCTGCCGGGCCGCCGCGCAGGCCAGCCTCGCCCTCGCCAGCGAGCCGAATACGGGTCCCGTCCTCAACGCCCGCCGGAATGTTGACCGACAGCGTGCGTTCCTTCGTGGTGCGGCCTGCGCCTGAGCAAGTCGGGCACGGATCGTCGATCACCTCGCCGCGGCCATGGCAGGCCGGGCAGGTCCGTTCGATCGTGAAAAAGCCCTGGCTGGCGCGCACTTTGCCGGCGCCGCCGCACGTGGCGCAGGTCGTCGGCTTGGTGCCGGCCTTGGCACCCGAGCCCGTGCAGGTTTCGCAGACCACACTGGTCGGCACGCGGATCTGCGCCGTCTTGCCGGTGAACGCCTCCTGCAGCGTGATCTCCATGTTGTAACGGAGATCGGCGCCGCGCTCGCGGGCCGTGCGGCCACGCTGGCCGCCACCGCCGCGGCGGCCGCCCATGAACTCGCCGAAGAAGTTCTCGAAAATGTCCTCCATGGAGGACGCGAAGTCGGGGCCGAAGCCGCCTTGCGCACCGCCGCGACCCATGCCGCCGTCGAAGGCGGCGTGGCCGAACTGGTCGTAGGCCGCGCGCTTCTGCGGGTCCTTCAGGGCCTCATAGGCTTCGTTAATTTCCTTGAAGCGAACCTCGGACGACTTGTCGCCGGGGTTGCGATCGGGGTGAAGTTCCTTGGCGAGCTTTCGGAACGCCGATTTGAGTTCCTGCTCGCTGGCACCCCGCGAGACGCCCAGGACTTCGTAATAGTCTCGCTTGGCCATCGATTATGCCCGTTCGTCGAGCTGCCGCCGTTCGCGACGGAACGGGGCCGGGCCCTGCCGACTGCGAAGCGATACGCTAGGCGCGTCTCGCTTCGCAGGTCAACTCGTAGGGCACGGCCACCGTCATTTCGCGGCTCCGTTGGGGATCAGGCCGACTTCTTCTTGTCGTCCTTCACTTCCTCGAAATCGGCATCGACGACGTTGTCGTCGGCACCCTTGCCCGCCTTCGCGCCGGCATCGCCGCCGTCGGGCCCACCGCCTGCGCCCGGCTGACCGTAGATGGCCTCGCCGATCTTGAGCGACGCCTGCGTCAGCGTCTGCAGGGCCGACTTGATGGTGTCGATGTCCTCGGACGCGTGGGCGGTCTTCGCCGTGCCGATCGCCGCCTCGACTTCGGTCTTCACGGCCGCTGGCACCTTGTCGGCGTTGTCCTTGAGAGACTTCTCGGTCGAGTGGACCATCGCCTCGAGGTGGTTCTTGGTCTCGACGAGTTCACGCTTGCGCTTGTCCTCGCTGGCGTGAGCCTCGGCCTCCTTCACCATCTTCTCGATCTCGGCATCCGAGAGGCCGCCCGAGGCCTGAATGCGGACCGACTGCTCCTTGCCGGTCGCTTTGTCGCGCGCCGACACGTTGACGATGCCGTTGGCGTCGATGTCGAAGGTGACCTCGACCTGCGGAACGCCCCGCGGCGCCGGTGGGATGCCGACGAGATCGAAGACGCCGAGCAGCTTGTTGTCAGCCGCCATCTCGCGCTCGCCTTGGTAGACCTTGATGGTCACGGCCGTCTGGCCGTCCTCGGCGGTCGAGAAGGTTTGCGACTTCTTCGTCGGGATGGTCGTGTTGCGGTCGATGAGGCGCGTGAACACGCCGCCGAGCGTCTCGATGCCGAGCGACAGCGGGGTCACGTCGAGCAGCAGGACGTCCTTCACCTCACCCTTGAGCACGCCGCCCTGGATCGCGGCGCCAACAGCGACGACCTCGTCCGGGTTGACGCCCTTGTGGGGTTCCTTGCCGAACAGTTCCTTCACGATCTGCTGGACCTTCGGCATGCGGGTCATGCCGCCGACGAGTACGACTTCGTCGATCTCGGCGGGCTTCAGGCCGGCATCCGAAAGCGCCTTCTTGCAGGGCTCCTTGGTGCGGTCGATCAGGTCCTCGACGAGGCTTTCCAGCTTGGCGCGGGTCAGCTTCATCGTCAGGTGGAGCGGCGACTGGGTCTGCGGGTTCATCGAGATGAACGGCAGGTTGACCTCGGTCTGCTGCGACGACGACAGCTCGATCTTCGCCTTTTCGGCCGCCTCCTTGAGGCGCTGCAGGGCGAGCTTGTCGTTCTTCAGGTCGATCTGGTTCTCTTTCTTGAACTCGTCGGCGAAGTAGTTGACGAGGCGCATGTCGAAGTCTTCGCCGCCGAGGAACGTGTCACCGTTCGTCGACTTCACTTCGAAGACGCCGTCTCCGATTTCCAGGATCGAGATGTCGAAGGTGCCGCCGCCGAGGTCGTAAACCGCGATGGTCTTGGCGGCCTTCTTCTTGTCGAGACCGTAGGCGAGGGCGGCCGCCGTCGGCTCGTTGATGATGCGCAGCACTTCGAGGCCCGCGATCTTGCCGGCGTCCTTGGTCGCCTGACGCTGGGCGTCGTTGAAGTAGGCGGGCACCGTGATGACGGCCTGCGTGACCGTCTCACCAAGATAAGCTTCGGCGGTTTCCTTCATCTTCTGCAAAATGAAGGCCGAGATCTGCTGCGGGGAATACTGCTTGCCGCGCGCCTCGACCCAGGCGTCGCCGTTGTTGCCGCGCGTGATCTTGTAGGGGACGAGCTTGGCGTCCTTCTCGACGTATGGGTCGTCGAAGCGGCGACCGATGAGGCGCTTGATCGCGAACAGGGTGTTCGACGGATTGGTGACCGCCTGGCGCTTGGCCGGCAGGCCGACAAGTCGCTCGTCGTCATTCGTGAAAGCCACGATCGAGGGCGTCGTGTTCATGCCCTCGGCGTTGATGATGACCTTCGGCTGGCCGCCTTCCATGACGGCGACGCAAGAGTTGGTCGTGCCGAGATCGATCCCGATGACTTTCGCCATGTCCAGTTCCTTGTTGTCTGCGGCGGACCGTGCAGGCCCAAGTGGCGCCCGCTCCCTCCGCCAGTCCCTAGTACCAGGGGTACGAGGGGGCCGACGGAGACGGTCCCCTAGGTTCGGTGGGAAGTCCGGCCGATATATAAGGCCGGTTTCACGCTGCGCAACCGGTCCGATCACGCCCTGGTGATCACGTTTCGACCGGGGGGACGAAACAAGCTCGGAGTTACGTGAAAATGCGGTTACCGGATGGCGCCGAGCACTATTCCGACGCGCTCGACGCCGATTTCCAGCGCGACCTGATCGATTGGATCGAAAGCCTTCAGGCCGCGACGCCCTTCTACCGGCCCACGATGCCGCGGTCCGGTCGCCCCTTCACGGTCGAAATGACGAACGCCGGCGTGCTCGGCTGGGTCTCAGACAAATCGGGTTACCGGTATCAGCCGACTCATCCGTTTACGGGAGAACGGTGGGGTCCAATCCCGTCTTCCGTAATCGGGATTTGGGAACGGTACGCTCGCTTCCCCGCGCCACCCGAAGCCTGCCTCGTCAACCGCTACCGTGGCACGGCCAAGCTGGGCAGCCATGTCGATGCCGACGAGGCGGAGACCCGCGCGGCCGTCGTCTCGATTTCACTCGGGGACGATGCCGTGTTCCATGTCGGCGGTCCGAAGCGCACCGACCCGAAAGCGAAGATCACGCTCAGGTCCGGCGACGTCCTCGTTCTCGGAGGCGCGAGCCGCCTCGCCTACCACGGGATCGACCGAGTGCTCACCGGTACGAGCGATGTCGTGCCGGGTGGCGGGCGAATCAACCTCACCCTCCGGCGCGTCACCCGCCTTGCCGGGATCGACTGACGCTCAGGTCTGAGGGTCGCCGTTCTCGGACTCGCCTGTGGTGTCACGGGAGGCGTCCGACTGATCCTTCGGGGCCTCTTTCGGCGCCTTGCGTCCGCCTGAGGCGACGACCACCATGGCCGGCCGGAGCACACGATCCTCAATGGTGTAGCCCGACTGGAAGACCTGCAGCACGGTCCCTGCCGTCACCTCCGGGTTCATCTGTTCCATCACCGCCTGATGCAGGTGCGGATTGAAGATTTCACCCTTCGGGTCGATGCGGCGGACGCCGTTGCGCTCCAGCACGTTGAGGAATTCGCGCTCGGTCATGCCGACGCCGTCCAGCAGGCTCTGCAAGGGACCCGTGCGCTCGAGGTCGGCCGGCAGCGCACTCATCGCGCGCTGGAAGTTGTCGGCGACGCCGACGATGTCGCGCGCGAACTTCGTGATCGCGTACTTGGCCGTATCGATCTTCTCACGCTCGGCGCGCTTGCGGATGTTGTCCATCTCGGCATGGGCGCGCAGCAGGCGGTCGGTGAGATCGCCGATCTGGCTTTCGAGCTCGGCGATGCGCGCTTCGGCCGACGGCCCCATCTCCGGTGCAGCTTGGGATTCGGCGGGACCAGCGTCAGGCTGACCGTTCGCCGACACATCGGCCTTCGCGGCGTCAGGCCTTTCATTTGGCGTGTCGCTCATGATTCCTCGTTACGTTTCAAAGGAATTCGATCCGCCTCAGGGATCACGGCGTGCGGCGCCCGATATCAGCCGGCTGGACGCAAAAATCAAGAGATCAGCCGGCTCACCAGCTTCGCGGTGTAATCGACCATCGGTACGATCCGGGCGTAGTTGAGGCGAGTCGGACCGATGACGCCGAGAACGCCAACGATCTTGCGGTCGCCGTCCTTGAAGGGCGCCACGATCAGCGACGAACCGGAGAGCGAGAACAGCTTGTTCTCCGAGCCGATGAAGATGCGGACGCCCTCCGCCATCTCAGAGTTGCCGAGCAATTGCATGACGTCGCGCTTCGATTCGAGATCGTCGAACAGCTGGCGGATGCGTTCCAGGTCCTCGATGGCGGTGAGGTCCTTCAGCAGGTTCGACTGACCGCGCACGATCAAACTGCGACGGTCGTCCATGGAGCCCGACCACTCGGCGAGGCCTGACTGGATGACCTTCTGCGTGAGTTCGTCGAGTTCGCGCTTGGCGCGATTGAGTTCCTGCTGGATGCGCTGGGTCGCCTCGCGAAGGCTCAAGCCGCGCACGTTGGCGTTGAGGTAGTTGGCCGCCTCAACCAAGGCCGAATGGGGTAGGCCGGGCGGCACGTCGATGACCCGGTTCTCGACGTTCTGGTTGTCACCGACGAGCACGACCAGAGCGCGGCCTGGTTCCAGCGGCACGAACTCGATGTGGCGGAGCTGGGTGACCTGCTTCTCGGCGAGCACGACGCCGGCGCAGTGCGACAGCCCCGAGATCATTTCGCTCGCTTCCAGCATCAGCTGGTCGAGCGGTTTGCGCTTGCTCGGGGCAATCTGCGACTCGATCGACTTGCGCTCTTCGAGGGTGAGCTGGCCAACTTCCAAGAGCCCATCGACGAAGAGGCGCAGGCCGGCCTGGGTTGGCAGACGGCCCGCCGAGGTGTGAGGCGCGTAGATGAGCCCGGCCTGTTCGAGGTCGGACATCACGTTGCGGACGGACGCCGGCGACAGCGTCATCGGCAGGACGCGCGACAGATTGCGCGAGCCCACCGGCTCACCGGTCGCCAGGTACGACTCGACGATGCGCCGGAAAATCTCGCGCGACCGTTCGTTCAACGAGAAGAGTTCGGGACGGTGTTCCGTCATGGTCCTTCGGGGCGCACTCCAGTTGGCGGCAAGAACCGATCCCATAAGTAGGGCTTCGGAGCCGAAGGCGTCAAATGAAGCCATCGGTGACGGCGGCCGAAAGTCGGGCTAGGGTGGCGGCGTGCCGGCAGATGCCGGTGCGGAAATCATCGGCGGGGTCGGTCGCGACCAGACCTCCGGCCGGCGGCCAACATCAAAAAGAGACCTCCGCATGCGCCCTTCCAAGCGTCGCGTCGACGAGCTTCGTCGCATCTCCTTCGAGCGTGCCGTATCGATGCACGCGGAAGGATCCTGCCTCATCAAGTTCGGGAATACCCATGTACTGTGCACCGCTTCTCTCGAAGAGCGCGTGCCGCCGTGGCTCAAGGGCCAGGGCCGCGGCTGGGTGACGGCCGAGTACGGGATGTTGCCGCGGGCGACGACCGAGCGGATGCGGCGAGAGGCGACGGTCGGGCACCCGTCCGGCCGTACCCAGGAGATCCAGCGGCTGATCGGCCGGGCGCTGCGCGCCGTCGTCGATCTCGAAAAGCTCGGCGAGCGGCAGATCTCGGTCGACTGTGACGTCATTCAGGCCGACGGCGGCACGCGGACGGCCGCCATCACCGGCGCCTGGGTGGCGCTGCACGATTGCCTGAAGTGGATGGAGATGCGCGACATGGTTCGCGGCGGCGTACTGCGCGATCACGTCGCCGCCGTGTCGGCCGGGCTCTATGCCGGTCAACCGGTGCTCGATCTCGACTATGCGGAGGACTCGGATGCCGACGCCGACGCCAACTTCGTGATGACGGGCACGGGCGGCATCGTCGAAGTGCAGGGCACGGCCGAAAAGGAGCCTTTCAGCCAGGAGAAGTTCGACGAGTTGATGCTGCTCGCCCGCAAGGGCATCGCGGAACTCGTCTCGCTACAGAAGCTGACGGTGGCGTGAGGTGGGCGTGCGGAAGTTGACGCGCGGTGAGACGCTCGTCGTCGCGAGCCACAATGCCGGCAAGGTCCGGGAGATCAACGACCTCATCCGCCCGTTCGGGTTGCACGCGGTCTCGGCCGGGGCGCTCGGCCTGCCCGAGCCCGAGGAAACGGAGACGACCTTCATCGGCAATGCCCGGCTCAAGGCCGTCGCGGCGACGCGCGCGTCAGGGCATCCGGCGCTCGCCGACGACTCGGGCCTCGAAGTGGCGGTGCTCGGCGGTGCGCCAGGGATCTATTCGGCGCGCTGGGCCGGTCCGTCGAAGGATTTCAACGCTGCCATGGAAAAGGTCGCGCGCGAGATCACGGCCCGGCACGGGTGGTCGGCGCCGGGTCCGGTGGCCAACTTCACGTGTGCGCTTGCGATCGCCTGGCCGGACGATCACGTAGCGACGTTCGAAGGGAAGGCATTCGGCCGTCTCGTCTGGCCGCCGCGGGGGTCGCGCGGGTTCGGATACGACCCCATGTTCCTGCCAGATGACGAGGATCTGACCTACGGCGAAATGGAGCCCGAGCTGAAGCATGCCAACAGCCATCGCGCCCGCGCCTTCGCCCAGTTCGTCGCCGCCTGCCTCGGTTAATCCGGACTCTGCCGGTTTCGGCGTCTATCTGCATTGGCCGTTCTGTGCGGCGAAGTGCCCATACTGCGACTTCAACAGCCACGTGCGGTTCGGTGGCGTGGACCAGGATCGCTTCGTCGCCGCGTTTCAGCGGGAGATCGCGCATGCGGCCGGCGAGACGGGTGCGCGAACGGTCGGCAGCATATTCCTCGGCGGCGGGACGCCGTCACTCATGAAGCCGGCGACGGTCGGCGCTCTTCTCGACGCCGTGGCCCGGCATTGGACGATCGCTCCCGATGCCGAGATTACGCTCGAAGCCAATCCGTCGAGCGTCGAGGCCGATCGGTTTCGCGGCTACCGAACAGCGGGGGTCAATCGTGTCTCAATCGGGGTGCAGGCTCTCGACGATCGCGATCTGAAGGCACTGGGGCGATTGCACTCGGTGGCAGAAGCACGGACCGCGATTGCGACGGCGGCCCGCACGTTCGATCGTTTCTCGTTCGACCTCATCTACGCGCGTCCCGGGCAAACCGAGGCGGCATGGAGAGCGGAACTCGCCGATGCCCTCGCAATGGTCGGTGAGCACCTTTCGCTTTACCAGCTGACCATAGAGCCGGGGACGCCGTACGCGACGCTGGCGGCAGCGGGGAAACTCCTCATCCCTGAGCCCGAACTGGCCGATGCGCTCTATGCGCTCACGGAGGATATGGCGACGGCTGCCGGTCTGCCCGCGTATGAGGTGTCGAACTACGCGACGCCGGGCGGCGAGAGCCGCCACAACCTCCTCTACTGGCGCTACGGCGAATACGTCGGCATCGGCCCCGGCGCGCATGGGCGGCCGATCGTCGGCGGACAAAGGGTCGCGACGAATACTGAGAAGTCACCGGAAGCTTGGCTGGCGGACGTCGAAACGCGCGGCCACGGCGGGGTCGAGCACGAGGTTTTGTCCGCCGAGGCGCGGGCAGATGAAGCGCTGCTGATGGGGCTGCGCATCCGCGAGGGCATCGCGCTCGATCGGCTCTCAGGGGTCGGGGGCGTTGTGCCGGGTCAGGGGGCCATCGCGGAGCTCGCCGACCTCGGTCTGCTGACGGTGTCGGACGATGGGCGCCGGATCGCCGCCACTCGGGCCGGCCGCTTCGTGCTCAACGAGGTCGTCCTGCAGCTCGCCCGCTCATTCGAGCGAAGCGACGACCGGCGGTGACGCAATCGCCGGGTCTAGACGGGCGATCTCTTCGACGATCCATTCGCGGAAAGCTCTGACTTTTGGCCGGTTCTCGGTGCCGCGCGGGCAGACGATGTGGAACGCGCGGCGCGTTCCCAGCGCCAGATTGAATGGCGAGACGAGCCGCCCGGTGCGCAGATCGTCGTGGGCGAGCAGCGTGTAGGCCAGCAGGACGCCGGCGCCCTCGACGGTGGCATCAATCGCATGGTCGGCGCTGGAGAAGCGTAGGCCGCGGCTGACATCGGCCCCCTCGACGCCGGCCGCACGGAACCAGTCGGACCAGGTCGGGATGCGGCTGCGCCCGGAGAGGCTGTCGTCGTGGATCAAGTTGGCCCGCTTCAGGTCCTCCGGGCTGTTCAGGGGGCCCAGGCGCTCGATGGCACTCGGGCTCATCACGGGCTTCACGATCAGCGGCAGGAGCGGCTCATAGACCAAGTCGGGGTCGCGGTCGGCGTTGAGCGCGACATTGCGAACCGCCACGTCCACCCCGTCGGCGGCGAAATCGACCAAGGTGAAAGTCGACGAGACCCGCGCATCGATCTCGGGTTGGGCCATTAGAAAGCGGTAGAGGCGAGGGGCGAGCCACTTCGCCGTGAAGCCGGGCGGCGCGCTGATCACTAACACCCTGTCGTTGCGCAGTCGTTCGAGGCTGTTCACCGCCTGCCGGATCTGCAGAAAGCCGGCATGCAGCCCCGGGTAGAGCAGCCGCGCCGCTTCGGTCAGCTCGATGGCCCGTGTGCGGCGCACAAAAAGCTTCACGCCGAGGAAGTCCTCCAAGCCCTTGATCTGGTGGCTCAAAGCGGCCGGCGTTACATGCAACTCGGTGGCTGCGCGGGTGAAGCTGCCGTGCCGTGCCGTCGCTTCGAAGGCCTTGAGCGCGTTCAGGGGAGGAAGCGCACCGCTCATGAGTTTTCCTAAAGCATGGGGTGAGGAATCGTCGTTTGTAGCGTGTCCGGGCGTGCCGTAAACATAACCCAACAACAAGACGTGCCTAGAGATGACATGAGGAGAATTAAAATGGACACCGGCTTTGGACTGACCCCCGAACTCGCTGATCGCGTCGATATCGCCGTCTACATGAAGCGTGCCCGCGAAGAGCGCGCCAAGGCGATTTCCGAGCTCTTCGGTTTCGGTTTTGCAGCTGCGAAGGACGCCGCTCGCAAGGTCGAGGCCCCGCTGGCGGCCCCCGTCGTCGGGCGCCCCGCCTGAGCCCTAGACTGTCGACATAATCATGAGCCGGCGCGCGGGTGGACCTCGGTCCACCCGTTCGTCGTTTCTGGGCTCCTAACTCGGGCCCTCCGATGGGCGATCTGGACAGGCCTTGGTCCACCGGCCTATCGAGCAGGATGCTGCAAGCCACCTACGACTGGATGATGCGGGTCGCTGCTCACAAGCGGGCGACGCACACTCTTTTTGCCGTGTCGTTTGCCGAGAGCTCGTTCTTTCCGATCCCGCCGGACGTGATGCTAATGCCGATGGTGCTGGCGGATCGCGCCAAAGCCTGGTGGTACGCGACGGTGGCCACGGTAGCTTCCGTTCTCGGCGGGCTCGCGGGGTACGCGATCGGTTACTTCCTGCTCGATGCCATCGGGGAGCGGATTCTCGGTCTCTATGGCCTGATGGGCAAATTCGAGCAGTTCTCGCAGTGGTTCAACGAGTACGGCGTCTCGATCCTCATCATCAAAGGCATGACGCCTATCCCCTACAAGCTTCTGACGATCACGGCCGGCGCCGTCCATATGAACCTCGCCGCGTTCGTCGCGGCGAGCATCGTTGCCCGGGCGCTGCGGTTCTATCTTGTGGCGGGACTTCTCTACTTCTTCGGCCCGCCGATCCGCGAATTCGTCGAGAAGCGGCTGACGCTCGTCACTACGGCGCTCGTCGTCTTGCTTGTCGGCGGGTTCGCTGCCATCAAGTTTCTTCAGTAGGCAAACCGGGACGATCCTCGCTCATGTTCGCGCCGCCGCGTTCCGCCCTGTCGCATCCGGCTTATGGATGGGGCGCCTTTCTGATGTTCGCGGCGGCAATCACGGTTCTCGTCGCGCTCGGCTTCGAGCACATGGGCGGCTACGTCCCCTGTCCGCTCTGCCTGCAGGAGCGCTACGCCTATTATGCCGGCGTACCGCTCGCGTTTGCGGCGCTCGTCGCCGGCGGGCTCGGCGCCTGGCGATTCGCCGGTGTGCTGTTCGGGCTCGTCGCGATCGGTTTCCTGATCAATACCGGTCTTGGCGTCTACCATGCCGGCGTCGAGTGGAAGTGGTGGCCGGGACCCGAGACGTGTTCCGGGGCGCTGATGCCGCTTGGTCAAGGCGGGCTGCTTGGCAGCCTGCAGACGACTCGCGTGATCCGCTGTGACGAGGCACCCTGGCAATTCGCCGGGTTGTCCTTCGCCGGCTGGAACGCTGTGATTTCGCTGATTCTCGCCGCGGTGGCGCTCCGTGCGAGCGCGAGTGCGCTGAAGGGCGAATAACTTCCCAAAGTGATTCGTTCTGAATTGCAAGCCCCCAAAACTGCGACGGGGGTGAGGAACGACACCTGAACATCTGTCAAGCCGAATACCTGCGGATTTCCCGAAATCAGTCGCAATGTGGTCACACTGCAACGATTAATTCTCCCTCGTTCGCGGAACACACGGCGAACACGGTGACAGGAAAAGTGGAGAGCGCGGTTGATGAGTACGCGCAGCGTGAGTTCCCAGTCGCCGCGGCAAGTTCTGTTGCGTCAGTCGCGTGCGGTCGGTTCCGGTTCGGGTGTGTCGGCGTCTGCGTTCGTGGCGTCGAAGGTTCCGCTCGAGACTTCAGTACTGCGTTGTTCCAGTAGCGTTGCGTCGCGTGAAGTTGCGTTTGCGTACGGACGGTCTCCGAGAGACGTGCTGCAAAGCGCGTTTCGAGCCCTGAGGAAAGTCGCTCGGTCGAACCAGCGTAGGCGTATCGCCGAGCGGCTTGCCACCCAGGCTCCCCGGATCGCGACAGCGACCCAGGATACCGAGACCTCCCATCAGTCTGAGTGGCGTTCGTTGCGTGATGTCGTCGGCGATGTCTTGCGGAAGATCGATCCGCAGGCGGGTCCGGCAAGAGTACGGCGGCCAGCCGGTCTCAACTAGGCACGGATTTTCGGGGCGCGAAGTTCGCGCTCCAACGAGTCGGCAGGTATGCGACGCCCGACACGCATGTCCACCGAGGTGTCACGTTTCAAGGTTTCGCGTCGTGACACCGAGAGCGTCGTGTACCTGCCACCCGATCCGTCGGTCGCGGCAAAAGAGGTAAGAGGTCTGCTATGACGGCACCTGACCACATCAATCCCTTCCAATGGCATCAGGCGATCGGCGTCGCGCGCCAGGCTTGTGCCCGCATCTTCCGAGACGGTGGGCGTCCGGCAGATGCACTCGCAGCGTTCGGCCTGAAGGACGGGGCGAGTAAGGATTGGTCGAAGACAGTCGAGGCGATCGCCGAGGCTTTGTGTCGGGAGCCGGTGCGCAAAGCGGCCTGACCGCAACCGATTTTTCCTCGAACGGGGCGCTTCGGCGCCCCGTTCTTTTTGGAGCGTCAGGGTTCGAGTTCGGTATCCCAGTAGAGGTAATCCATCCAACTGTCGTGCAGGTAATTCGGAGGGAAGAGCCTGCCGTTGCGATGGAGTTCGAAGACCGTGGGGCGGTAGGGCGCCTGGCGCGGGTGCATCCCCGCATCTTGCGGCATCGCGCCGCCCTTCGTCAGATTGCATGGGGAGCAGGCGGTGACCACGTTGTCCCAGCGGGTCAGGCCGCCGCGCGATCGGGGAATGAGGTGGTCGAAGGTCAGTTCGTCCTTGTCGCCGCAGTACTGGCAGGTGAAGCGGTCGCGCAGGAAGACGTTGAAACGAGTGAAGGCAGGATAAAGCGCTGGCCGGACGTAGGTTTTTAGGGAGACGACACTCGGGAGCTTCATTTCGAAGTTCGGACTTCGGACGTACTTGTCGTACTCCGAGACGATGTTCACTCGATCGAGGAACACCGCTTTCACCGTCTCCTGCCAACTCCAGAGCGACAGCGGATAGTAGCTCAATGGCCGGAAATCGGCGTTGAGGACCAAAGCCGGAAAGCCCTCCGGCACGGCAGCATGAGCGCTCACGATCAAGCTTCCTGTCGGTGCCAACGAATCGGCATCGCACGCCGGTCTCACTCAGGGATACTAGCGGTGGGTGTCAGGCCTGTGAAGCCATGCGCCCGGGGGTGCGACTACCGGCGGTAGGATGGAACTTTTTCTGACGCTCGATCTGGTGGTTCGGTGGACGGGCTCGGACCGCGCGCACCTAAACGGGCACGGCCGGCGCCGATTTGCGGATCGATGGGTACCAGGCCCACAGCGAGCGCGCGGCGACGCCGCGCCAGGGACGCCAACGCTCGGCGATTTCCAGCAGTTCGTCGGGCTTGGGGCGGTCGGGGAGGCCGAAGGCGTGGTGTACGGCGATCTGGAGTGCGAGATCGCCGGCTGCGAAGCTGTCGGCTCGGCCGAGGCAGAACATCAAAAAAATGTCGGCGGTCCAGGGGCCGATGCCGCGGACCGCCGTCAGCCGCTCGTGGATCTCGGAATCACTCGCCTGGACGAGACGGCCGAGGTCGAGGCTGCCGACCACAACGGATTCGGCCGCCGCGCGCAAGGCGCGGATCTTCGGTGCCGACAAGCCCACGGAGCGCAGTGCCGCATCGTCGGCGGCCAAGACGGCAGCCGGGTCGGCGCCCGGAACCAGCAGAGCGAACCGGTTCCAGATCGCGGCGGCGCTCGAGATCGAAAGTTGCTGGCCGACGATGATTCGAGCCAATCCCTCGAAGCCGGGTTCCCGCCGGCGCAATGGCGGCAAGCCGGTTTCATCGATGATCCGGCGCATGACCGCGCATCGGCGGCGCAAGGATCGGACGCCGGCTCTGATATCTTCTTCCGACTCGATCAGTCTTGGGGTTCCGGGTTTGCCGGCCCTCACCGTTACGACCGCTCCGCTGGACCGCATCCGGATGCTCACCCTGCCACTCTACGACGACCGCCGGCCGACCCTCCGATTTGCGCCGAGCCCCAACGGCGAGCTGCACCTCGGGCACGCGCTCTCGGCCATCGTCGGCTTCGCTGCGGCGCGGAAGATCGGCGGTCGATTTCTCGTACGGATCGAGGATATCGACATCGGCCGCACCCGGCCAGAGTTCGTCGCCGGCATCCTCGAAGACCTCGCCTGGCTGGGTCTGACCTGGGAACAACCCGTCGTCCGCCAATCCGAACGCTTTCCGCTATACTTGGCGGCTGTCGAGCGGCTCAAAGCTCTCGGTGTCGTCTATCCGTGTTTTGCGACCCGCGCGGAAATCGCCGCCGCCTCCGAGCGGAGTCAGGAATTGAAACGGGATCCTGACGGGGCGCCCATTTATCCCGGGCTCTATCGAGAAGCGCCGCGTGAACTCGTTTCTGCCCGCCTCGCTTCCGGCGAACCTTTTGCGCTCCGCCTCGATATGCGGCGCGCCTTGGAGATCGCGGGCCGGAAACTCGCGGCCGAACCGCTGTGCTTTCGGGAAATCGACGAAGGAGGCCATCTGGCCGTCGTGCCGTGTCGGCCGGAGCTCTGGGGTGACGCGGTGGTTGCTCGCAAGGACGTTCCGACGAGCTATCATCTCGCCGTCGTCGTGGATGATGCGGCCCAAGAGGTGACCCACGTGACGCGAGGTCGCGACCTATTTCCGGCGACCGACCTGCAGAGGCTTCTGCAAGTCCTTCTGGATCTGCCCGCTCCGGTGTATCACCATCATCGTTTGTTGACGGACGAAACCGGCCGTAAGCTGTCCAAAAGTGCGAGAGACGTTTCGCTGCGTATGCTGCGCAATCAGGGCGTCACGCCAGCTGAGATCCGTCAGCAAATATGTCTGACGACGGGCAAATAAAACTCCGCCGCGGAAGTTAATCTTTCGTTATCCTTAATTGTTTCATACTTGCAACGTGTAATCGCCGTTATGCATTCAATGGTCGATCCGATCGACCGCTTTCTCGTGTTTCGTCTTGCGCGGTTTGTCGAACACATCGACTTTTCTGCATCGAGCGCGATGCCGAAGGGCAGCGCGGCAAGGAGGGGCACACCCATGCGTGCGTTCTTCGCAGCCATTTCAAATATCATGTCCGGCTGGGGCGCCGAGCGGACGACCGTGGCCACAGCGGCTCCGCTTGCCGGGCCGGCGCGGCTCGCTGTCGATAGCCAGATGGATCGGCTCGCTGCCGTGCTCGGATCGGCGCAGGAGCGCACCCGTGCGATCGCCTCGGCGCATGCCATGGCCCGGGAAAAACTTCAGGCCGCGGATTACGCGCTCGATCGGTTGTTCGACGAGCTGCATGCCGTGATGCCGAAAACGAACCGCGCGAAGCTCGCGCCCGTTGCAGTGATCGTTCCGGCGCCGATCGATATCCGGCGCCGCCGTCTCGCTGCCTAGTCGCGCAGCTGGGCTTTATGTCATTAGCCAGATGATGCCGGCTGAGATCGGTGCCGCCAGGATGGTGCCGAGCGCGACTGATCCTGATGTCGAGTTTACCGCTTTACCGTATCGGTTCGCGAACAGGTAGGCGTTGGCGCCGGTCGGCATCGCCGCGAACAGCACTACGACGCCGGCTGCCACCCGGTCCAGCCCGAATACCTCGATGGCGAGCAGGCCCGCGAGGGCCGGCATAACGATCAGCTTCAGGATCAAGATCAGGAGCAGTGTCGGGGTCTGTCCCTTGATCTCGAACGAGACGAGGCTCAGCCCGAGCGCGATCAGGGAGCAGGGCGCGCTAGCCTGGGCGAGCAGCGATAATACCCGGTCGACATGCTGATTAAGGCCGAAGCCCGTCAGCTGCCAGGCGAGCCCGAAGACGACGGCGAGAATGATCGGATTGCGTGCGAGGTCTTTGGCGACGTCCGCAGCGATGGACGGGAGCGATCGTGACGTTCCGCTGCCCTCCGCCAGCGCCATATGCAGCGACCCGGCGAGCCAGACCAATGGTGTGTGGATCGACATCAGAATGGCGATCGTGACGCCGGCTTCGGGGCCGAAGGCGGTGTAGGACAAGGGGATACCAAGCATCACGACGTTGCCGTAGGTGGCGCTCATTGTGATGGCAGCGCCATCGGGTGCTGGCCGGCGCAGGAGGACAGCGGAGCCGACCGTGGCGAGTATCCAGGTGATAAGCAGCGCTCCGAAGAAGCTCGCCCAGACGGCGGCGGCATCGGCGGCCGGAAAGCTGGCGCCGGCGACCGTGCGAAACAGCAGCGCTGGGACAGCGATCGAGAAGGTGAAGTCGGTCAGTCCTTTGGTGGCTGCGGGCGTGAAGCGGCCCGATTTGCCGAAGCCGTAGCCGATAAGGATGACGACGAAGACCGGCAGGACGATCGCGAACGCGGCACCCACGGTCAGCCTCCGACGGCGCCGGTGACGTGCGGTGCCAGCACGTAGAGACACGCCGAGATCGTCAGCACGGAGAGGGCGACACTGACGGCGATGATGGCCGAGACCTGTTCGATGGCGCGCTTGTGCTCCGTCGCGAAAAGGTAGGCGACGGCACCGGTCGGCATCGCGCAGAAGAGGACGACCACTGCGGCCCACATCGGCGGCAGATCGAATACCTTGAAGGCCAGTTCCCAAGCGACGACTGGCAGAACGATCAGCTTGAGGACCACGATGCTCAACACGGTTGAAAGCTGACCGGACATGCGGAAGCTTGCGAGGCTGAGGCCGAGCGCGATCAGCGAGCCCGGCGCTGCGGCTTGCCCGAGCAGTTCGAGAATTCGGCGCGGCATCGGATGGATGCCGAGGCCGGTCTCGCGCCAAAGCGCCCCGAAGATCAGCGCCAGGACAATAGGGTTCTTCAGGAGATCGAGCCCCATCTTGACGATGGCGCGACCGAGCATTCCGGCGGCCATACCTTCCGCAAGTGTCAGGTGGAGGACGGCCGCAAACCACATCAGCGGCAGTTCGAGCAGGAAGATGATTACAATCGGCGTCGCTGCGGCAGGGCCGAAGGCCGTCAGGGCCATCGGCAGGCCGAGCAGGACGAGATTGCCGAAGCAGGTCGCCAGGGCGAGGGGTGCCGTCTCGCCGGCGGGTCGGCGCAGCACCAGGCCCGTCACGAGTGTCGAGAGCGCCCATGTGATCGCGATCGCTCCGAAAAAGGCGCCCCAGAGTGCAAAGGGCGAGGCGGCAGCGGGTGGCGCTTCAGCCATGGTGCGGAAGAGCAGGGCCGGGATGGCGATGCGAAACACGAATTCGATGATGGGCCGTTGCGCGCCGTCCGGGAGATAACCGGACTTACCGGCAATCAGCCCGAGGAGGATGATGCCGAACACCGGCGCGACGGTCATGATTACGAAGGACATCGGCGTCGCTTCCGGAGTTCCGAGATCGATCGCACCCTAAAGCGGGGCGAGGCGCAGGAGATACAGCGTCACGGATACGGTGACCACTGCGAAGGCAGTGCTTGCCGCCACGGCTGCCGACGTCGATCCGACGGCGCGGTCGTAGCGCGAGGCGAAGAGATAAGCGTTGGCCCCCACGGGCATGGCGGCCAGCAAAGTCGCGACCGCGACCCACACCGGAGGCAGGTCGAGGCCTCTTGTCCCGAAGAACACGAGCGCCGGGAACACCAGCATCTTCAGCACGAGTATCACCGAGATGGTCGCGCGCTGCCCCTTGAGCTGGAATGAGACCAGCGACGTGCCGAGGGCGACGAGCGCGGTCGGGACAGCCGCCTGCTGTAGAAGGCTGAGCAACTTGTCCGGGATGGAAGGCAGGACAAGGCCTGCCTCCCGTCCGATCGTTCCGAGGATGAGTGGCAGGACGATCGGGTTGAGGAAGACGTCACGGGTGACGCCGGCAAGGGCGGCGAGCTGGAAGGTGCTGCCCTGCTCGCGGGCGCGGATCAGCTCCATCTGGATTGTCGCGACGAGCCAGAGCAGCGGCGTGTCGATGGTGATGATGAGTGCTACAGGGACCGCGGCGGCCTCTCCGAAAGCCGACAGCGCGACCGGGATGCCGAGCATCACCGTGTTGCCAAAACAGGCCGCCATCGCGATGGCTGGTGAGTCGGCCGTTGGCCGGCGGAGCAGGAAGCGTGCGGCGAGGCTCGCCGCTACCCAAACGGCAAGCAGCAGTCCGAAGTAAACGACGGCGAGGAGGATCGGATCGCCGTTCCACGGCCCCGTGTTGAGCGTCGCGCGGAACAGGAGTGCCGGCATGGCGACCTTGAACGCGAATTGCGCGAGGATCTTGCCGGTGCCCTCGCTCAAGTAGCCGAAGCGTGCAGCCGCCCATCCGAGCAGGATGAGGCTGAAGACGGGGACGACGATCTCGAGGATCGCAAGCATTGTGGGCGCGGCTCGGGTCGGGGCCGCACATGCGGCAAGGGAAGGGAGAGAAGAGGCCGGATCGGCTACAGACGAGTCCGGGTTCTAGACCGTCCGGCGGTCAGTTCAAACGGGCGCCGGTGGCGCTGGCCTGAGCAGCAGGTATGCCCCCGCCGCCGGCATCGACGACGATGGAGCTGAAATCCTTGACTTCGAGAACGGCGAGGGACCGGACCGGCAGACCCGCACCCGACAGCACCAGCGGCCCGTCGACGCTTTGGAAGCCTTGCGGCCGGCTCAGTAATTCAGGAGAGAGACGCCCGCCGCCGGATGCGCGAACCAATTCGGCGGCAATCCCCACCGAGTCGTAGGCAAGTGTTGCGACGCGCGGGGGCGCCGCGCCGAAGGTGCTCGAGAACTGGGCGCTGAACTGCTTCCAGCCGCGCGGGTCGGGCGCCGCAAACCAGGCGCCGACATAGAGCCGGTCGCGCCCGAGCCCCGGGTGGTCCATCGCGCCCGTGCCCAGAATCTTCATGTTGGAGCTGTCGATCCCGGCGTAAGACAGCAACGAGGAAAGCTGGGTCAGCTGGTCGTGATCGCCGGGCAGGAACAGGGTATCGGCCGGCTGGCCGCCGAACTCGAGTTCCTTGAGCGCATTGGCGAGCTGGCGTGCCGGCTCGAGCATGCCGTTCGACGAGCGCGGGTAGCGCTGGGAGGCCACGACGGTTGCCCCCGCCTGTTCGGCCGAGGCCCTGAGGGCCGTCTCGGCGAGATGGCCGTAGGGGTCGTCCGGGATCAGCGCGGCAATGCGGCGGCGGCCCTGGACGACGGCATAGGAGACGACGCGCTCGACTTCGGCGCTGACCTGATGGCCGAGCAGGAAGACCCCCGAGCCCGCGACCTGCCGGTCATTGGAGAAGGCGAGAACCGGAACGCCCGCAGCGCGCGCGGCGGGAGAGACGGCCGATACGCTGGTCGAGAACAGCGGCCCGAGGATGAGTTCGGCGCCTTCTTTCAAGGCCTGGTCAGCGGCCGCGCGGGCGCCTTCCGGCGTTCCCTTGTCGTCGAGTACGACGAGCTGGAAGGAGCCGTCGTCGCGGTCGAAGAGGGCGAGTTCGCCGGCCTGTTTCAGGCTCTTGGCGATGGCAGCGTGCTGGGTCGCACCGCTCAGCGGCAGCAGCATCGCGACCTTTTTGGCAGGCGTTTTCGGACGCGAGCCATCGACGGGTGGAGCCTTGCCATCGGCCGGCGGCAATGCTCCCGTGACGGCATTCCCCGGGTCACCACCCGATGCACATCCGGCCAGTAGCAGAGTGCCCAGGCTGCCGGCGAGGACCGACCGGCGGGTCGGGCCTGACGTCGGCGATGAACGGGAGCGTGTCAGGGCGACGATCCTCTGCTATCGCGGCAGGTGCCGCTGTCTGTGGCCCGATACCGGTCTATCAGGCTCGCTCCGAATCACAACCACATGCTGGAAATGGACGTCTATCGAGCGCATTCTCTCATGAAAAGAGCCGAGCCGAGGGTCCGTGGCGGATAACGTAGAGAGTGCGAGCGAGACGAGTGGCCCGTCGGCACTCATCAAGGCCGTAGAGCGGCAGTTCGATCGCTTGTTCGCGCGGCGGCCGGAGCCCGGCCTTTATCTGGTCGCGACGCCGATCGGCAATCTCGGCGACGTGGGGATCAGGGCGCTCGCGACGCTCGCCCAGTGTGACGCGATCTACTGCGAGGACACCCGGCGGACTCGCATCTTGCTCGATCACTACGGCATCGAGGTGCCGCTGCGCTCCTATCACGAGCACAACGCGGCCCGGGAGCGTCCGGCGATCCTCGCAAAGCTGGCGGCCGGCGAGCGGATCGGCCTCGTCAGTGACGCGGGGACGCCGCTCGTCTCGGACCCTGGATACAAGCTCGTGCGGGCGGCGATCGACGATGGTCATGGTGTTTTTGCCATTCCTGGGGCGTCCGCGGTCCTCGCCGCGCTGACCGCCAGCGGATTGCCGACGGACCAGTTCGTGTTTGCGGGCTTCCTGCCGAACAAGTCGGCGGCGCGACGCACTCGGCTTGGTGAACTCGCCTGCCTCGGGGGCTCGATCGTGCTGTTCGAGACGGCGCCGCGCGTCGCGGCGTCCCTGGCCGACGCAGCCGACGTGCTCGGTGGTGAGCGGCCGGCGGTCGTCGCGCGGGAACTCACCAAGCTGCACGAGGCGTTTGCGCGCGGCTCGCTCGCCGACCTCGCGGGTACGATCGGTGAACCGCAGGGCGAGATCGTCGTGGTGATCGGACCTGCGACGGAACCTGCCGCGGTCGACGACGAGACCATAGACGCGCGGCTCAGGGGGCTGCTTTCGACCACCTCGGTCAAGGATGCGGCCCGGCAGGTCGCCGAGGAATTTCAGATCGGCCGCTCGCGTGCCTATGAGCGGGCGCTCGCGCTGAAGACCGCGGGGGAGACGTCGTGAGCGTGACCCCTCGGTCGCCTGCGACCACCGCGCGAAGAGCGCGCGAGCAGGCGGGACGAACGGCAGAAACCGTCGCTGCCCTTTTCCTCATCGCCAAGGGCTATCGCATTCTCGGGCGCCGACTTCGTTCGCGGCTCGGCGAGATCGACATCGTGGCCAAGCGCGGACGACGCCTCGCCTTCGTCGAGGTGAAGGCCCGACCGAGCCTCGCGGCCGGGCATGCTGCCCTCGCCGACGCCCAGGCGCGGCGGATCCACGATGCGGCCGAGCGCTTCGTCGCCCAGAGGCCGCATCTTCGGAACTGCGAGCTCGGGTTCGATGCCGTGATCGTGACGCCCTGGCGCCTTCCCGTTCACTTGCCCAACGCCCTGCAGCCGCTCTACTAGGGTGCATCACTCCCTAACTGTTTGAACAGAGCGGATCATGGCCTTGCGCGTCGCCTGCCAGATGGACCCCATCGACCGGATCGACATCCGCGGCGATTCGACATTCGCGCTGCTGCTCGAAGCGCAGCGGCGAGGCCACGCGCTCTTCTACTACACGCCACCCCACCTCGCGCTCTATGGCGACAAGCTGCTGGCGCGTGGGCATGACCTCCAGGTCGAGGACGTCGTCGGCACGCACTACCGCTTGGGTGAGGGCCGGACCGAGAACCTCGCCGACTGGGACGTGGTGCTGCTGCGGCAGGACCCGCCCTTCGACATGGCGTACATCACCACCACTCACCTGCTCGAACGGATCCACCCCAAGACGCTGGTGGTGAACGATCCGGCGAGCGTGCGCAACGCCCCCGAGAAGATCTTCGTCCTCGATTTCCTCGACCTGATGCCGCCGACGCTCGTCACCCGCAATCCGGACGACGTGCGTGCTTTCCGCAAGGAATATGACGACATCATCGTAAAGCCGCTTTACGGCAACGGCGGCGCGTCGGTGTTCCGCATCCGCCCTGAAGACACCAACCTCAACTCGCTGATCGAGCTGTTTCAGATCGTCTTCCGCGAGCCGTTCATGGTGCAGCAATATCGGCCGGAGGTACGTGCCGGCGACAAGCGGATCATCTTGGTGGACGGCAAGGCCGTCGGCGCCATCAACCGCGTTCCGGCTGCGAACGAAACCCGCTCCAACATGCACGTGGGCGGACGCGCCGAGCCCACGGACCTCACCCCGCGCGATCTCGAGATCTGCGAGCGCCTCGGTCCCGAACTCGCCAAGCGCGGACTGCTGTTCACGGGGATCGACGTGATCGGGCCCTACCTGACCGAGATCAACGTGACGTCGCCGACCGGCATTCGCCAGGTCAAGGCGTTCGGCGGGGCCGATATCGCGGCGCTCATCTGGGACGCCATCGAGCGCAAGGCTACGCACGGCGCGTAAACTGTTTGTTCGAATTTTGTTCTAGTCGCGTCTAGGGACGGGATGTAGCCTGACGATAGGTCGGGAGGCATCGTATGTTCGGACACATCGCGACGGTGGCGTTCTTCGGCGTCGAAGCGCGCCGGGTTGACGTCGAGGTCCGGATCACGCCCGGAAAGCACGCGTTCTCGGTGGTCGGGCTGCCGGACAAGGCCGTTGCGGAAAGCCGCGATCGGGTTCGCAACGCCCTGCACGCGATCGGCTTCGGCTTTCCGTGGGAGCGCGTGACCGTCAACCTCGCACCCGGTGATCTGCCCAAGGAAGGCAGCCACTACGACCTGCCGATCGCGCTTGCTCTGATGGTCGCGACCGGGGCTTTGCCGAGTTCAGCGGTGGAGCCGTATGCAGCGATCGGGGAACTGGCACTCGACGGCTCGATCCGCGCCGTGCCGGGGGCACTGCCGGCGGCCATCGGCGCGAACGCCGTGGGCAAAGGGCTCATCTGCCCGGAGGCTGGCGGCCCCGAAGCCGCTTGGGCCGGGGAAGACGTCTCGGTCGTTGCCGCGCCGCACCTCTTATCGCTGGTCAATCACTTGCGCGGCACGCAAACCTTGCGGCGGCCCCAGCCCGACACGGCCGAAACACGCGGCGACCTGCCCGATCTTCTCGATGTCAAAGGACAGGAGACAGCAAAACGCGCTCTCGAAGTCGCAGCGGCGGGCGGGCACAACCTTTTGATGATTGGGCCACCCGGTTCCGGCAAGTCGATGCTGGCGCAACGACTTCCGTCGATCCTGCCGCCGCTCGAAGCGTCCGAGATGCTCGAAGTCTCGATGGTGCATTCGCTCGCCGGTGAGTTGTTGGCGGGACGGCTGGTGGTCGACCGACCGTTTCGCGCGCCGCATCATTCGGCCAGCATGGCGGCGCTGGTCGGCGGTGGGACGCGTCCGAGGCCGGGTGAGGTTTCGCTCGCGCACCTCGGTGTGTTGTTTCTCGACGAGCTTCCTGAGTTCGCGCCGCAAGTGCTCGATTCCCTCCGGCAACCGCTCGAAGCCGGCGAAACGGTCATCGCCCGCGCCAATCATCGCATCACCTATCCGTCCCGCATTCAGCTCGTCGCGGCGATGAACCCGTGCCGCTGCGGCGGTGGGCCCGGGCATGCCTGCAAACGCGGGCCGCGTTGCGCCGCGGACTACCAGAGCCGCGTGTCGGGGCCACTGCTCGATCGCATCGATCTGCAGATCGAGATCCCGGCTGTCTCGGCGGCTGATCTCGCACTGCCGGCGCCATCGGAAGGAAGCCGCGAGGTGCGCGCGCGCGTCGCCGCGGCGCGCAGCCGGCAGCGGGCGCGGTTCGAAGGACTCGGCTTTCCGACCGTGCGGACGAACTCGGAGGCGAACGGGCGCCTTTTGGAGCAGATCGCGGCTCCCGACGAAGGGGGACAGCAGCTTCTCAAGCAAGCCGCCGAGATGCTGCATCTCTCGGCGCGTGGATTCCACCGCACGCTGAAGGTCGCGCGGACGCTCGCCGATCTCGACGGCGAGGAGCGCGTGCAGCGGCAGCATGTGGCGGAGGCGCTGAGTTACCGCGGGGAGACCCGGCGGCAGAGCCTGGCAGCGTAAGGTCGACGGCGCAGGCCGGGTCATGGGCTTTAAAGGGCCGGGTCAGCCGCCGGCGATCTGCGGCAGGACGTGGACTTCGCTGTCCGGGCCGATCTCGGCGAGGAGGTCGTCCTGGTAGATCTGACCGTCGATCGCGACGGCGAGGCCCTGTTCGAGATGAGGGGCGAGTTCGGGAAAGCGTTCGCTCAGCTGGCGGAAGAGTTGACGGATGGAAGCTGCAGGCAGCTCGACACTGGCGATGCCGCCGGTGAACTGTGGGAGGTTTCCGATCAGGGTGACGTGGGCCATGACGAGTCCCTGTCGCACAGGCGTACTGACGTTAGTTGTTTGCCACTAACGCTCGACTATTCAAGATGGCAACGGAGATGATTTGCGCTGTCTTCGCCGGCTGCACAACCGATAAGTTACCCTTGCTCCGCGCAGGTTCACCAACGCGGCGCTTACCCAGGTCTTCCCTTCTACGGTTCAGGCAAATGGACACGATGCAATGTCGAGCTGCGAGCCCTCGTCCATAGGTGAGCGTCTGCGTTTGACCCGTCAGGTTTCCGGTCTAGGACAGGGCGAGTTTGGCCGGCGCGCTGGGTTGGCAGCGAATACGTACAACCAATTGGAGCAAGGCAAAAAGGGGCCGTCACTCCAGAACGCCATCGCACTCTGTGAGGCTTACGACCTTACGCTTGACTGGATTTATCGAGGCGATGTTTCCGGTCTGCCGTACAAGCTTGTTGACGCGATCATGGCTCTCGAAAAAGCCCGCACACAGCAGAAGCTGTACAAACCGCAGCGATGACTCGCTGCGGTTCGGGTCGGTCGACGTTACGCCACCTTCAGGCTGTTGTCGCCCGCCGCACGGGCGGCGTCGATGGCGGCGAGGACGCGCGGCGGCGACATCGGCAGAGCCGTCAGGCGCAGACCCGTCGCGTCACGCACCGCGTTGGCAATGGCGCCCATGGGCGGCACGATCGGTGTCTCGCCGATCCCGCGCACGCCGTACGGGTGACGCGGGTTCGGCACCTCGACGATGACGGTGTCGATCATTGGCAGGTCGGACGCGACCGGGATGCGGTAGTCGAGGAAGCCCGGGTTCTGCAGTCGGCCGTCCGACCCGTAGATGTACTCCTCGTTGAGCGCCCAGCCGATGCCCTGGGCGGCGCCGCCCTGGTATTGGCCTTCGACGTAGCTCGGATGGATGGCGCGGCCAGCGTCCTGGACGACCGTGTAGCGGACGATCGAGACGCGCCCCGTTTCCGGGTCGACCTCGACGTCAGCGATCTGAACGCCGAAGCTCGGCGCGGCACCATGGGCATTGATCGCCGACGTGCCGACGATGGGTCCGCCCGTCTTGCCGGCGATCTTCGCGATGTCGCTGAGGTTCATGGGCTTGTGCTTGCCGGCGTTCTCGCCCGCCGGCTTCACGAAGCCGTCCTCGAACGTCACGGCGTCTTCGGCCAGTTCCCAGAGCTTCGCAGCGCGCGCGCAGGCCTGCTTGATGACGCTGCGTGCCGCCTCCACCGCCGCCATGCCGCTCGAGAACGTCGAGCGGCTGCCGCCAGTGAGGAAGTTGTATCCCAGCATGGAGGTGTCGGCGATGATCGGGCGGATCTTGTCGGCGCCGATGCCGAGTTCCTCCGCCGTCATCATGCAGAGCGAGGCTCTGAGCCCGCCGATGTCGGGCGTGCCGGCGAGGAGCGTCAGCGTGCCGTCCTCGTTGAGCGATAGTGAAACGCTCGTTTCGCCACCGATGTTGAACCAGAAGCCGGCGGCGATGCCGCGACCTTGGTTCTTGGCGAGTGGCGCCGACCAGTGTGGATGCTTCTTCGCGGCTTCGAGGCAGGCGACGAGGCCGATCGGTCCGAACTTCGGTCCGTAGGCGGCCTTCGTGCCTTCGCGTGCCGCATTTTTCAGGCGGAAGTCGATCGGGTCCATTTTGACTGCGCGGGCCAACTCGTCGACCACACTTTCCACCGCGTACCCGGAGATGGGGCCGCCCGGTGCCCGGTATGCGGCGACCTTTGGCCTGTTGGTGACGATGTCGAAGCCGACGACCTTGACGTTGGCAATGTCGTAGGGAGCAAACGCGCACATGCAGCCGGGACCGACGGGCGAGCCTTGGAAGGCGCCGGCCTGGTACTTGAGGATCGCTTCACCGGCGACGATGGTGCCGTCCTTCTTGGCGCCCATCTTCACCCAGACAGTCGCGCCGGACGTCGGTCCGGTCGCGCGGAAGACTTCCTCGCGTGACATCACCAGCTTCACGGGGCGGCGCGCCTTCTTCGACAGCGCGAGCGCCAGCGGCTCGAGATAGACGACCGTCTTGCCGCCAAAGCCGCCGCCGATTTCCGAGGCCGTGACGCGCAACTTGCTGATGTCCATGCCGAGCAGGCGCGCGCAGTGGGCGCGGACGACCCAATGACCCTGCGTCGATACCCACATTTCCGCTTGGCCGTCCTCGGCGACGCTCGCCACGACGGCGTGCGGCTCGATGTAGCCCTGATGCACGGGGGCCGTCTTGAACGTCCGTTCTATGACGATGTCGGCCTGCTCGAAGCCCTTGGCCGCGTCGCCGAGCAGGAATTCGACGCGCTTCGCGACGTTCGACGGCGTCGTCGGGGCGGGCGTCACGCCCTGCGTGATCATGTCTTCGTGGAGGAGCGGTGCGCCGGCCTGCATCGCATCGTCGACGTCCATGACGTGCGGCAAGACTTCGTAGGTCACGTCGATGAGGCGCAGCGCTTCCTTGGCGATCTCGGGGCTTGTCGCGGCGACGGCGGCGACGGGATGGCCCTCGTACAGCACCTTCTCTCGTGCCATCACGTTGCGCACGACGTCGCGGTAATTGATGAGCATCTCGCCGGCGGGCACGAACTCCGACGCCTGATCGGTGAAGTCGTCGCGCGTGACGATCGCCTTCACGCCCGGCAACTTCTCCGCCTTCGATGTATCGACGCGGACCAGACGGGCGTGGGCGTGCGGCGAGCGCAGCACGCGGCCGACGAGCTGGCCGGGCATGTTGAGGTCGGCCCCGAAGCGGGCCCTTCCTGTCACTTTGTCGACACCGTCCGGACGGATCGGGCGGGTGCCGACGACGCGGTACTCGGGTTCACGCGGCAGATCGCGAACTTTCTCTTGCATGGTCTCACCTCGGGCGCCGTTGGCGCGAAAATCGTTCAGGCTGCGGAATGGGTGGCGCGCATGTCGGCCGCGGCATCGAGAACGGCGCGTACGATCTTGTCGTAACCGGTGCACCGGCAAAGGTTACCGGCCAGCCAATAGCGCACTTCCGTCTCCGTTGGATCGGGATTGCGGTCGAGCAGGGCTTTGGCGGCGACGAGGATGCCGGGTGTGCAGATGCCGCACTGCAGAGCGGCGTGCTCCAGGAACTTCTGCTGCAGCGGGTGCAGGCTGTCGGCGGACGCCATGCCTTCGATGGTGCCGACCGAGCGCCCGGCCGCCTCGACGCCCAGCATCAGACATGAGCAGACGAGTCGCCCGTCGACGGTGACGGAACAGGCGCCACAGTCACCCGTGCCGCAGCCTTCCTTTGTGCCAGTCAGTTCGAGCTCGTCACGCAGCACATCCAGCAAAGTCTGCTGAGGCGAGACGAGCACCTCGACGGGGTCGCCGTTGACGGTGAACGACAGAGGGATCTTGGCCATTAGCGAGTCCTCGCGCGAGCGAATGCGATTTCGGTGGCGCGGCGCGCGATGACGCCCGCCACCTTGATGCGGAAGTCCTTTGTGCCGCGCTTGTCGTCGATCGGGCGGCACGCGGCGCTGACGGCGGCCTGCATGCGGGCGAGTGCGGCGTCGTTCTCGGGCTGGCCGATGAGTGCGGCGGCAGCTTCCTCGGCGAGCAGGGGCTTTGCAGCCACTGCGCCGAGCCCGATGCGTGCCGAACGGCAGATGCCGGCGTCGTCGAGCGTGAGGCTGACGCCGGCACCGACGACGGCGATGTCCATTTCCGTGCGCGGAATGAAGCGCAAGTAAGCATCCGCGGCGTGGGCCGGGCGCGCCGGCAGGAAGAACGACATGACGACCTCGCCCCTGGTCAGCGAGAGCTTGCGCGGCCCGACCACGACGTCCTCGACCTTGATCTCGCGCCGGCCGGCCGGGCCAATGACGGTCGCGATCGCACCTGCGGCGATCAGTGCAGGCACGCTGTCGGCGGCGGGCGAGCCGTTGCAGAGATTACCGCCGAGCGTGGCGCGCCCCTGGATTTGGGTCGAGCCGATGAGGTTGGCGGCTTCGACGACGCCCGGCCAGACGGTCTTGAGGCGGGGGTGTTCCTTAAGTTCGGCGCCCGAGACGGCGGCGCCGATGCGGAAGCCGCCCGCTTCTTCCGTGATCCGGCGCGTTTCGGCGATCTTCTTGATGTCGACCACCAGCGCCGGCGCGATCATGTCCGTTTTCAGCTGGACCAGGAGGTCCGTCCCGCCCGCCAGGACGCGGGCTTCGCCGGCCGCTCCGGCCAGCAGCCCGACGGCCGCCTCAACTGTTTCCGGCGCCTCATATCTCATGCGTTTCCCCTCGTTCGATCGGCGTGACGCGACGATCCTTCGGCTTTGTACTGGAAAGCGGGTGCATCAAACCACACGCGTTGTACGCCGCCAACCGGGTCCCTATGCTGGCGGCCGGCAGGACGACAGGAGAGCAGCATGGCGAAGGGCTACTGGATCGCGCACGTTTCGGTGACCGACCCCGAGCGCTACAAGGAGTACGTCCGGCTCAACGCGGCGGCGTTCTCCAAGTACGGCGCGAAATTCATCGTTCGGGGAGGCCCCTACGAGGTGCGCGCCGGGTCGCGCCCGCAAGGCCAGCGGAACGTGGTGATCGAGTTCGAGAGCTATGCGCAGGCGAAGGCCTGCTACGACTCACCGGAGTATCAGGCTGCCCGCAAGGTCCGCGACGAGGCTTCGACCGCGGACGTCATCATCATCGAGGGCTACGACGGCTGATCGTCGCTGACGGGATCAGTTGGCGGTCGGTCCGGCATCCACCAGGGTGCGCGCGGCCTGAAGCGTATTGCTCAGCAGGCAGGCGATGGTCATTGGACCGACGCCTCCCGGGACCGGTGTGATGGCGCCGGCGACGGCGGCGGCGCTCGCGAAGTGGACGTCGCCGACCAGCTTCGGCTTGCCGTCCGGTCCGGTGATGCGGTTGATGCCGACGTCGATGACGACGGCGCCGGGCTTGATCCAGTCGCCTAATACCATCTCCGGCCGACCGACCGCGGCGACGACGAGATCGGCGCGCCGCACGACGTCCGGAAGATCGCGTGTGCGCGAATGGGCGACGGTCACAGTGCAGTCCTCGCGGAGCAGCAGTTGCAACATCGGCCGGCCGACGATGGTCGATCGGCCGATGACGACGGCGTTGCAGCCGGCGAGTTTCGGCATTGCCCGCTTCGCCAGGATGAGGCTCCCGGCAGGTGTGCAGGGCACCAGCGAGTCCTCGCCGATCGCCAGCCGACCGACGTTGACGGGATGGAAGCCGTCGACGTCCTTGGCGGGATCGATCGCTTCGATCACCTTGCGCGGGTCGATGTGCTTCGGCAGCGGCAACTGAACCAGGATGCCGTGCACATCGTCGGCGCGGTTGAGGGTTCCGATCAGTTCGAGAAGCTCGTCTTCCCGCGTGGTCGCCGAAAGTTTGTGCTCGATCGAGCGCATGCCCGCGGCTGTGGTCTCGCGGCCCTTGTTCCGGACGTAGACCTGGCTTGCGGGGTCCTCGCCCACGAGGACGACGGCCAACCCTGGAACGACGCCATGGATCCGCTTCAACTCGGCGACGCCGCCGGCGACGGATTTACGGATTTCCTCGGCGACGGCTTTGCCGTCGATGATCTGGGCCGGCATCGTGTGGTCCTCCCTGGCCGCGCAGCGGGCATTCCCATCGCTGCTTGCGGTGTTCGTCAGGCCGTCGTGGCGGCCAAATCCTTCAACGCGCGTTCGACCTCATCCGGATTTCCATCGACCCCCAGTGTTTTGATCCGGGCCGTCGCGCCGGCCAGGATGGTGACCGCAGACGGGGGCCGATCCGCGATCCGGGCGATCAGCCGGACGACGGCTTCGTTCGCTTCGTTATCAGCCGGTGCCGCGCGGACTTTGGTACGGATGGCTGGGCCATCGGCCGTGGCCATCGTTCCTTCAACCCGGTCGGCCGATGCGCGCGGCGTCACTCGCACACGCACGTGGATCCGGTCGCCTTGGCGCCAGACGGCCGACGTGCGGGCGCAACTCACAAGAAGAGTTTGGCGATGTTCGGCAGTATGACGACCTGCACGAAGTAACAGCCGAGCAGCAGCACGATGGGCGAAAGATCGAGGCCGCCCATGTTCGGAAGCATCCGCCGGATGGGTCCGAGCAGTGGCTCGGTCACCGCACCGATCGCCTGCCAGAGCGAGCGGACGAAGGGATTGTAGCCGTTGATGACGTTGAAATTGATCAACCAGCTCAGAATGACGCCGGCGATGATGACATAGGTGTAGAGCGTGATGAGGTAGCTGATGAAGTGAAGCAGCTCGATCATGTCCAAATCCGGCGCAGCGTTGCAGTCTGCTGTGTAGACGCAGCGCCGTGGGGCCGCAAGGCGCACGGCTCGCACGGCGTAAACAGGGGTTCGACGAAGCGGCGAGGTGCTGTTGATGGCGGTCGAGAACGGACGGAGCAACACGATTCTCGGACATCGCGGGGCCATACGGCGCGGGGGCAACTTTCCTTGACAACGCCCGGATGCCCCCCCTAAATGCGGCCGACCTCAGGGGCCGTAGCTCAGATGGGAGAGCGCTGCAATCGCACTGCAGAGGTCAGGGGTTCGATTCCCCTCGGCTCCACCAGAATCTATTAGCTCATTCCTGAATGGATGCTTTGGTTGCTGCGCTTCGACGACGGCGCGCGTCGCCGACGTATCTGCTCGATGGCCCAGCTGAGCGCGGCCAAGGCGGCAAACACCGGCCAGACAGGCGCGAGGGCCAGCCCTGCCAACAGGATCGGAAGTGCGGCGGTTCGCTCGGCGAGCGCATCGCGCCCATCGGTTGTGACGACGGCCGCCGCGATTAGGCTCGCGACGACGACGAAACCCAAAACAAACCACCAGATCACCATGCGGCCCTCATGCCGCCAGACAACGCCATCGGCCGCTCGGTGTTTCAGCGCCCGGTGCCGCGCATGATCAAAGCTTGGCGCAGGTACCCTGGGATCGGCATGCAGTCGCCGTCGCTTTCGGTACCGGTTTGAGGGCGTCGGCGCCGGCTGTGGCCGATCCCGACGTCGACCGGCAATGCTCCATCGGCAGCGCGGTGGTGAGCCAATTGTCCTTGGTCACGGTGACGACGTAGCGGCGGCACTCCGGTGGGGCGCCGGACACGAACTTCACCGTGAAGAGCGCGTGGTCTGGCCGACGGCGTGTCGGCCAGACGAAGGTGCCGGTATCGGGGGTCTCCGCAAGTGCCGTCGCGATCGCATATGCAGCGTTTCGGTAGTCACCATCCGACAGGCGATCCAGCAGTGCCGCCGACACGCCCGGGTGGAGGCCGATCGAAGCGGCGCGCGCCTGCAGCGGATTGTTCGGCGCGACGTGTGGGGGCGGCAGACGTTCTTCGGCTGGCGGCGCGGCCTCGACCGGCGGCAGGCTGACAGGGATAATCTCGCGCCCTGGCCCAAGTTCGGTTGCTGCAGGCTCGGCATCAGGACGCGCCGCCGCTTCTGCAGGACGCTCCGTAGGCTGCGGAGCCTGCACCGAACCGCGAATCGGGCCGACACGCTCGAAAGCGTGGGCGATGTAAGCTTTCCCGACCTCCGCCCACTCCAATACGCGGTTCTGATTCTCGAAGGCGAGCCAGCCCCCAGCGATCAGGACGGAGCCGGCGAGAAGACGGCCGATCAGCCGGCGCTTGAAACTTGCGACGGATCCCCCGATGCGATCATGGGGCTCCACGGATAAATCCGACCACGTATCAGAACCGGGCCGGCCATCGTCGCGAACGAAATTCTGTGAGCGGTACGAGGACGCGCACACGAAGACCCCCTGATCCACCTAAAGGTCTCGTCTCCCCGCAGGCCGAGATGTCCACAGGTAATCGGGCAAAAAAAGGGCGGGCCGCGGGTTCGATGGACCGCAGTCGTATGTTCTGGCGACGGAATTGTCTGCGATCGGCCCTGGTTGGAAGGCCGCCGGCCGCTGCGTCAATCGATCGGGCGGATATCCAGGAGCGGCGTCCCGTTGGCGCAAGCGAGACCGCGCACCCGCAGCTGATGCGTATCGACCTCAAGCACCTCAACGATCGCAGATGCGATCGGGTTTGGGCGGTCGAGGGAGCGCGTCGCGAAAGTTCCGATGGAGCGGTGGCCGTCGTCCCCGGGCTGCCGGACGAGGTCGCGGCGGGCCGAGGCGTTCCAGTAGACGAGTTCTATCCGCCGGAGGCCTTCGAGGCCGAGGATGGCCTCGTGCCATGGCTCGTCGATTTCGACGAGGCAATTCGGGAGGGTCTGGATCAAATTTTGGGGGACGTCCTCGAGGCTCGCGTAGGGTGTGCGAATAAATCCAATAAACAGAAGCCCTGCGTCGATGCGATGGGGATTTCTCACGGCAACCTCGCCGGGGCGAATGCTGTCGTGGCTCACCGTTCTTCCTCCTGTGCCGGTTTGAGGCGCGATTCCGAGACACCTCCGGCCGTCATCGACGTGGTGCGATCGGGCTCACTGAACGATGGCAAGCTAAGCTAGTTTTCTGCTGTTTTGTCCTGGTCGATTGCAGGTCCGATCTGCGTGAACCGCGGGGCCGCCATGACGCAGATCAGAACACGAGTCCCTTGTCCGTCAGGCGGGCTGGCGGCCAGTGCCCGAAACCGCCCGCAGATGACGAAGCGGCCGGCCGGGTGCGAGACCGTCTGCCGCAGCTGCGATCGCCTGCGCATCGATCCCGAAGTGCCGGTAGAGATCCTGGATTGTGCCGGTCTGGCCGAAGTGTTCGACACCGAGTGCACGCGTTCTGTGACCGCGAACGGCGCCGAGCCAAGCCAGCGTCGCCGGGTGGCCGTCGAGGACCGTGATAATGGCACAGTCGTCCGGGACCTCCGCGAGCAGGCGCTCGACATGGCCGACGGCATTCGTGCGGCCGAGTTCACGGGCGTGCTGGGCCGCCGTCCAGCCGGCGTTCAGGCGATCGGCGGAGGTGATAGCGAGCAGGCCGATGTCGCGGCGATCCTCGCCCATCAGCCCGACGGCTTCGATGGCCTCCGGCGCCACGGCGCCGGTGTAGGCTATCACGAACCGGGCGCTCGGCCCGGGTCTGCGCATCCAATAGCCGCCATCGACGATGTCGCGGGCCAACTCGTCGGTCATTTGACGTTTCGGCTGCTCGAGCGGGCGCGTCGACAGGCGCAGGTAGACGGAGCCGCCGGTCTTGTCGCGCAACCACGAGCGCGGGTCGGGTGCCGCGTCGCCGTCGAGCTGTATGTAATCGAAGGCCCACCGAAGGATGACGGAGAGTTCGTCCACGAAGGCCGGCTCGAATGTGGCGAGACCGTCCTGCGCGAGGCCGATGAGGGGCGTGCTGATGGACTGGTGGGCGCCACCTTCCGGGGCGAGAGTCACGCCGGACGGGGTGGCCACGACGATGAAGCGCGCATCTTGATAACAGGCGTAGTTCAGCGCATCGAGGCCGCGGGCGATGAAGGGATCGTAGAGCGTGCCGATCGGCAGCAGTCGCTCTCCGAACGTGGTGTGCGATAGCCCGAGTGCGGACAGCATGATGAAGAGGTTCATCTCGGCGATGCCGAGTTCGAAGTGCTGGCCTTTGGTGCCGAACTCCCAAGTGAAGGTCGAGGGGATCCTCTCTTTTCGGAAGATGTCGGCCATCGCCTCGCGGCCGAACAGGCCACGGCGGTTGACCCACGGACCGAGGTTGGTCGAGACGGTCACGTCCGGGGAGGTGGTGACGACGCGATCGGCGAACGGTTCTGTCGAGCGCGCCACCTCGTTGAGGATCAAGCCGAAGCCCTGCTGCGTCGAGATCGTTGGCTGCTCCGGCACGGCGAGCTTCGCCGGAATGTCGAGATGGGGCGAGCTCAGCCGGCGGCGGCCGCGCTGGGCGAACGGAACCTTGGAGAGGAACGCCTGGATGTCGTCGGCCGGCAGCTTCATGCCCTCGAACTTGTCCCACTCGTGGCCGGGGCGAATGTTCGAGGCGGCGCGATAGCCGTCGAGTTGCGCCGGCGTCAGCAGGCCGGCATGGTTGTCCTTGTGGCCGGCGATCGGCAGACCAAAGCCCTTCACCGTGTAGCAGATGAAGACGGTCGGTCGATCATGGTCGATGCTCTCGAACGCGGAGACGAGGTTCGGCAAATCGTGGCCGCCGAGATTGCTCATCAAGGCTGCCAGCTCGGCGTCAGTGCGGCTCTCGATGAGACGCGTCGCAGGACCCTGGTCACCGATGTCGTCGAGCAGGCGCTTGCGCCATGCGGCACCGCCCTGGAACGTCAGCGCTGAGTAGAGCTGGTTGGGGCAGCTGTCGATCCACGACTTCAATTGCTGGCCGCCCGGCTCGCGGAACGCTGCTTCCTGCAGCGAGCCGTATTTGATCGTGATCACGTCCCAGCCGAACGCGCGGAACAGGGCTTCGAAGCGCGCGTAGAGACCTTCACGGATGACCGCATCGAGGCTCTGGCGGTTGTAGTCGATCACCCACCAGGTGTTCCGGACGCCCTGCTTCCAGCCTTCGAGCAAGGCTTCGAAGATATTGCCTTCGTCCATTTCGGCGTCGCCGACGAGGGCGATCATGCGGCCTTCCGGCCAGTCCTTGGCCCAGCCCTTCGCCTTCACGTAGTCCTGCACGAGGCTCGAAAAGAGCGTCTGCGCCACGCCGAGGCCGACGGAGCCGGTGGAGAAATCAACGTCGTCGACGTCCTTCGTGCGCGAGGGATAGGACTGTGCGCCCTTGTAGCCGCGGAAGTTCTCGAGCTTCTCACGCGTCTGATTGCCGAGCAGGTATTGGATGGCGTGGTAGACGGGGCTCGCATGCGGTTTGACGGCGACCCGGTCCTGCGGACGGAGTGCTGCGAAGTAAAGTGCCGTCAGGATCGTCGCCATCGAGGCCGACGACGCCTGGTGCCCGCCGACTTTTAGTCCGTCTGTGTTCGGACGGATATGATTGGCGTTGTGGATCGTCCAGGTGGCGAGCCACAGAACTTTCTTCTCGAGTTCGGTCAGGTAGGGCAGTCGGGGATCGGACATGGCGGCACCTTGGCTGGCGGTAGCCCAATAGAGCAGATTTCGCCGGGCACTATCTGCTGAATCTTGCTTCAATTCACGCCAGCCTGGCAATAATCTGCTGATTAAGGGAACTGGGACAGCAGATTATGGCAGCGGCACCAACCGACCATACCGACCGGAAAATCCTCGAACTGCTGCAGCGGGACGGCCGCGCGACGATCCAGGAGATCGCCGAGCGGGTCGGGCTGACACCCTCGCCGTGCCTCCGACGGGTCCGACGGCTCGAGCAGAAGAAGATCATTCGGGGCTATGCGGCCATCGTCGATCAGAAGGCGGCCGGTCTTCCGATCAGCGTGTTCGCCTCGGTGAAACTCGAACGTCAGCGCGAGGACGAGATCGACCGGTTCTCTCAGGCGGTGTCACGCTGGCCGGAGGTTATGGAATGCTACCTGATGACCGGACCGCGGGACTATCTCCTGAGGATCGTGGTGCCGGATCTCGCGGCCTACGAACATTTCCTGAAGACGAAGCTGACGCGGCTCGAAGGCGTTGGGTCGATCGAGTCGAGCTTCGCCCTCGCGCAGGTCAAATACACGAACGTGCTGCCGATCGTGTGAGGCGATCGGTCAGAAGCCGTCCGGTGACCGGACGGCTTCGGGCCTGGTCAGACCGGAAGGATGACGCCCTTGCCGCTGGTCTGCGTGTCAAACACCCGATAGGCTTCGTCTGCTTGGTCGAGGCGCCATTTGTGCGTAAACAGCTTATCCACGTCGATGCCGCGCTCGGAGATGTAGCGGGCGCATTCGAGCTGGCCGACTGAGGAGAACGTCCACGAGCCGATGATGGTCACCTGACGGCGGAGTAGATCGTTGCTGACGTCGAGCGTGACCGTATCTCCCTCACCGACGTAGCAAACCTTCCCCCAGGTGCGGACGCATTTCGCCGCCTGCGAGCGGGCGATCGGCGACGACGAGGTATCCATCGAGAGATGCGCGCCGAGACCGTGGGTCGCGTCCTTGATAGTCTGCACGACGTTCTCGGTGGTCTTCGGGTTGATGACGACGTCGGCGCCGAACTCCTTGGCCCTTTGCAGGCGTTCCTCGCTGATGTCGAGTGCAATGACGCGCGCGCCCATTTTGTGGGCGAGCAGGGTCGCTGAGAGACCCACCGGGCCCTGGCCGAATACGGCAATTGTGTCGTCCGCCGCGATGCCGAGACGCTTCAGGCCACCCCAGGCCGTTCCTGTGCCGCACGAGATCGCGGCCCCTGCTTCGAAGGAGAGCTCCTCCGCCAGCGGAACGAGAGTGCGCGCTGGGCACTTCATGTAGCGGGCGTGGGCGCCATGTCCCGTCGCGCCGTAGACTTCGGCGACGCCCTCGTCGCAGAGCTGCATCCAGCCGGTCGAGCACTGTGGGCAGACTCCGCATCCGCGATAATGGTGCTGCATGACGCGATCGCCGATGCGGGCCTGCTTCTTGGTCACGCCGGACCCGACCGCGACCACCACGCCGCACGGCTCATGTCCGGCGATGATCGGGCCTGAGACGTTGCCAAGGCCAAGCGAAGCCGCACCACCGGCGGCGCCCCGGTAGTATTTGAGGTCACTTCCGCACATGCCGGACGCGCGGATTTCGAGAACCACCTCGCCCTCGCCTGGCGTCGGGTCCGGAAAGTCCATGATCTCGACTTTGCGGTTGCCGGCCAGCACCACACCCTTCATGCCGTTCCCCTATGTTTGCGAGTTGTTGGCGGTGCTCCTTGATCGGAGCACCGCAAGCTCTGGCGTCAGCGCATCACGAACGGGTTCGGCACGACGCTCGCCGTGCTGATCCACACACTCTTGGTTTGCAGGTAGGCTTCCACCGCCTCCATGCCGTTCTCGCGGCCGAGGCCCGATCGCTTGTAGCCGCCGAACGGCGACGTGTAGCTGACGGCGCGGTAGGTGTTGATCCACACCGTGCCGGCCTGCAGCCTCTCGGACATCAGCAGCGCACGGCTCATGTCCTGGGTCCAGACTCCCGCGGCGAGGCCGTAGGGGGTGTCATTGGCGATCTCCACCGCCTCTTCGAGCGTCTTGAAGCGGATGGCGGCTGCGACGGGTCCGAAAACTTCTTCGCGAGCGATGCGCATCTGGTTGTGCACGTCGGCAAAGATCGTCGGCTCGATGAACTGGCCGGTGCCGCACTCGGGCCGCGTGGCGACAGAGCCGCCGGCGACGACACGCGCGCCCTCGCCCTTGGCGATTTCGAGGTACGACTTGATCTTCTCGAACTGCGGCGGGTTGGCGATCGGTCCGATCTGCGTGCCCGGGTCCATGGGATTGCCCATCTTCGCGGCATTGGCGATCGCAGCCATCTTCTCGAGGAACTTCTCGTAAATGGTGTCCTGGACTAGCAGGCGCGAGCCGGCGATGCAGGTCTGGCCGGCGGCTGCGAAGATGCCGGAGATCACGCCGTTCGCCGCGTTGTCGAGGTTGGCGTCGTCGAACACGATGTTCGGGGACTTGCCCCCCAGTTCGAGCGTCACCTTCTTCAGGCCGCGCGCCGCCATCTCATAGATGCGCTGGCCGGTCGCCTCACTGCCGGTGAACGACACCTTGGCGACCTTCGGGTGCGTGACGAGCGGCTCGCCGATTTCCTGGCCATAGCCCGTGACGACGTTGACGACGCCCTCGGGGAAGCCGGCCTTCTCGAACAGCTTGGCGAACTCGAGCGTGGATGCGGAGGCGTGTTCCGACGGCTTCAGGACGAACGTGTTGCCGGCCGCGAGACCGGGCGCCAGCTTATAGGCGGCCAACAAGAGTGGTGAGTTCCAAGCGGTGATGCCGACGCAGACGCCGAGCGGTTCGCGTCTGGTGAAGTTGAAGGTGTCGGCCTTGTCCGTCGGGATGACGGCGCCCTGCAGTTTGTCGGCGAGGCCGGCGAAGTAATAGTAGAATTGCGGAATGTACTTCAGCTGGCCGTGCATCTCGGCCATCAGCTTGCCGTTGTCGCGCACCTCGATGGTAGCAAGCCGCTCGGCTTCCTCGACGACCAGGTCGGCGAGCTTTCGCATCAGCGCGCCGCGTGCCGACGGCGTCATCGTCCGCCACGGGCCGTTGAAGGCTTTGGCCGCGGCCTCGACGGCTCGGTTGGCGTCCTCCGCACGGGCACGCGGGATGCGGGCCCAGGGTTTGCCGACGAAGGGGTCGAGGGAATCGAACGTCTCGCCGTCCGCGGCGTCCACCCACCGCCCGCCGATCAGCATCTGATAGGTCTGCAGCGACGACGGTCCGGGCTGAATGTCCTTGGCGTGCTGGTTCATGGCGTCGTCCTCCTCGTTAGCCTCGTCTTGTCTGGGGCGGACCCTATCCCAATGGTGGCGGTGTCGAAAGCGGGTCGCAGGCCGCGCCGGGTGGTCGGCTGGCCTGCCCGGCGGCCCGATTGACAGGCGGTCGGCTGCCGCTAACGTCCGGCCGGAAACGAGAGGAAACGGAGATGTTCTTCGGCGGCATGCCGATCCAGCACGTCGCGGTGCGGGACGGGACGGTACGGTTAAGGCGCGGCGGGTCGGGTCTGCCCTTGCTGCTGCTGCACGGCAATCCGCAGTCGCACTTCATGTGGCACGCCGTGGCACCCGATCTGGCGTCGCGGTTTGACGTCATCGCGCCCGATCTCAGGGGTTATGGCGGTAGCTTCAAGCCGGCCGTGACGCCGGACCACGGGCCCTATGCCAAGCGCGAGATGGCCCGCGACATGGTCGAGGTGATGGAGCACTTCGGCCATCGCCGATTTTTCGTGGTCGGCCATGACCGTGGCGCGCGGGTCGCCCATCGGCTGACGCTCGATTGGCCGGACCGGGTGCTGAAACTCGCCGTGCTCGATATCATCCCCACACTCGAGCACTTCGAGCGGACCGACATGGCCTTCGCCATGGGCTACTATCACTGGTTCTGGTTCGCGCAGCGCCATCCCTTTCCAGAGAACATCATCAATGCGGCGCCGGACGCCTGGTTCTGGGCGCACACGGCGCGCGAGCCGAAGGACCCCGGCTTCTTTCATGCCGAGGCGCTTGCGGACTATCTGGCGGCAGCGCGCGATCCGGCTGCGATCAGCGGAATGTGTGAAGACTATCGGGCCGCCGCCACCATCGACCTCGTGCACGACCGTGCGAGCCGGGCCGCAGGGCAGAAGATCACCTGTCCGCTCCACGTGCTGTGGGGCGCGAAGGGCAAGATCCCGCAGTGGTACGACGCCCTATCGGTGTGGCGCGACTATGCGACCGGTCCGGTGACGGGCGGCGCGCTCGACACGGGGCATTATCTGCCAGAAGAAGATCCGGCCGGGGTGACGCGCGAGATCGTGCAATTTCTTGCGTGACCGCATGACCGAGACGTGAGGGGGAACGCTTGGAACACTTCGACTACGTCATCGTCGGCGCAGGGTCGGCCGGCTGCGTGCTCGCCAATCGGCTGAGCGAGGGCGGTCGCTTCGATGTGTGCCTGCTGGAGGCTGGCCCGAGCGACTGGCACCCGTACATCCACATCCCGGCCGGTTTCATCAAGACGTTCTACGACAAGCGGGTGAACTGGCTCTACACGCAGGAACCGAGCGAGTGGACAGGCGGACGGCGCATCATGGCGCCGCGCGGCAAGACCCTCGGGGGTTCGAGCTCGATCAACGGGCACGTCTACAACCGCGGCCAGCGGATGGATTTCGACACCTGGGCGCAGCGGGGCAATCGCGGTTGGGGCTACGCCGACGTGCTGCCCTACTTCAAGCGTGCCGAGCGCCGTCTCGGCGAAGGTGACGAAACCTATCGCGGTCGCGAGGGTACGCTGACCGTCACCGATCCGACCTGGCGTCATCCGCTCTGCGATGCCTTCATCGAGGGCGCGGTCCAGCAGGGTATTCCGCGTGCCAAGGACTACAACGGCGAGAGCCAAGAGGGTGTCGCCTACTGTCAGCGCACCATCCATCGCGGCCGGCGCGTCAGCTCGTCGACCGCCTACCTTTGGCCGGCGCGGCGGCGGCAGAACCTTCACATCCGCACGATGGCGCATGCCACCGAGATCGTGTTCGACGGCAAGCGGGCGGTCGGTGTCCGCTACGCCAAGGGCGGGCGCGGAGGTCCGATCACCGAGGTGCGTGCCGATCGCGAAATCATCCTCTGCGGCGGCACCTACAATTCGCCACAGCTCCTGCAGTTGTCAGGCATTGGACCAGCCGGCCTGCTCGCCGAACACGGCATCGCCGTGAAGCACGCTCTCGCTGGCGTCGGCGAAAACTTGCGCGATCACTACGGCACGCGGTTCGTGGCGCGCGTCAGAGGGATCGACACGATCAACGAGCGCGTGCGCGGTCTCAAGCTGGGCGCCGAGATCCTGAAATGGATGACGACAGGCGGCGGTGTGCTTTCGATCAGCCCCACGGTCGTCTACTGCTTCTGGCGCTCCGACCCGACCGTCGAGACTTCGGACGTCCAAATCACCTTCACGCCTGCAAGCTACAAGGAAGGGGTCCAGGGGCAGCTCGAGACCGAACCCGGCATGACGGTCGCGTCCTGGGCGCAGCGGCCGGAGAGCAAAGGCTGGGTGCGGATCGCTTCGCCCGACCCATTCGACGCGCCGAAGATCCTGACCAACTATCTCGCTGAAGAGACGGATCGGCGGGTGACCCTCGGTGCTATGCGGCTCGCGCGCAAGCTCCTGCATTCCGAGCCGATGCAACCTTTCATCGAGCGCGAAGATTATCCGGGCGCGCACGTCCAAGGGGACGACGAGCTTCTGGAGGTCGCGCGGGCGCGGGGGCTGACGACGTTCCACCCGGGCGGAACGTGTCGTATGGGACCGGCGACCGATCCGACCGCGGTTGTCGACGACCAGCTGCGCGTTCATGGGATCGAGGGCTTGCGCATCGCGGACGCCTCCATCATGCCGACGATGATCTCGGCGAACCTCAATGCCGCGTCGATCATGATCGGCGAAAAGGCGTCCGACATGATCCTCGGTCGGGAGGCCGAGCCAGCGGTCGCGCTGGCGGGCTGACCGGCCGACGCGACGGGCTCACTTCATCCGCAGGACGAGCCCGGCTACCACGAACTCTACCGTGCCGACCGTGGCGGCGAGGCGCTGGTTCAGCCGGCCCTGGGCATCTCGGAACTGCCGTGCCAGGGCATTCTCGGGGACGATGCCGAGTCCGACCTCGTTCGAGACGAGTACCACCCGGGCGGGTGTGTCTGCCATCGCCGCGACGAGCGCGTCGGTCGCGCCTTCTATCGCGTGTCCGCCGAGCATGAGATTGGTCAGCCACAACGTCAGGCAGTCGACCACGACGATCGCTTCCGGAGGTGCGTCGGTAGACAGGGCGCCGGCGAGGTCGAGTGGCGCCTCGATCGTGCGCCAACCTTGTCCCGCGCGCTCCTCTTTATGGGCGCCGATGCGGTCTTCCATCTCGCGGTCGAAGGCCTGGGCGGTGGCGACGTAGATCTTTTCGGCCGCTCCGTCGGCATGGGCGAGCGCGCGGCGGGTCTTGCCCGATCGTGCGCCACCCAGCACCAGCACATGGCGGGCCTGACCAGATGACGAAGTTGCCGGCACGTCGTGCTCCCGTTCGACCTATTCCTTGTTTGACGCCGGACTTCGCAAGCGGCTATCAAACTCGAACGGTCCTCCGAGAGGAGGTTAAAAGGGAACGCAGCGTCGGTCGACCCATATCGGGGATCGTCATTCTGCGGCCGCCCCCGCGACTGTGAGCGTGGAGCCCGTTTCTCGACAGCCACTGCCGGGCAAAGCCTGGTGGGAAGGCGAGACGGGTGACGAAGCGCGAGCCAGGAGACCTGCCGTTCGTGGAATTGAAGACGTGAACGGACGGGGTGCTCCGGTTCGCGACTGATGACGCCGTTTGAGGCGCTGCGGTCGTGGCGGGAGTGACCTCCGGACATTCGGAGGAACGGGACCAATGACGACCCATATCGCGCGCAAAGGCCGAATCGGCCTCGCACTGGCTGCCCTCGCGACACTCACCACTCCGGCCTTTGCTCACCATCCGACGGGCGGCATGATGCCGGTCAGCCTGTTCGAGGGTCTCGCCTCCGGCTTGGCGCATCCGGTGATCGGCCTCGATCACTTCGCCTTCATCGTCGCCGTCGGTCTCGTCGCTGCCGCGACCGGCCGCATCTTCGCGCTGCCGCTCGCCTTCATCGGTGGCACGCTGGCCGGCTGCGCGCTGCACCTCGCGAGCGTCGGTGTTCCCGCTGCCGAGGTCGTCATTGCCGCTTCCGTGGTCGTCGCGGGTCTGATCGTCGTGGCGCGCGCCGAAGTTCCGCAGTCGGCTCTTCTCGCGTTCGTCGCGGTCGCCGGTGGCCTGCATGGCTGGGCTTACGGCGAGGGCATCTTCGGGGCGGAGCAGGGGCCGCTGGCTGCATATCTTCTTGGCTTCGTCACCATCCAGCTCGGCATCGCCGTCGCAACGGCGCTCGCGGCGCGCTCGATCCTCAATCGGCCGGCGGGTGATGCTTCGCTCGTGCGTATCGCCGGTGCGGTCGTGCTCGGCATTGGCATCGCCATGCTGGTCGGTCGTGTCGAAGCGATCGCCTTCCCCGGCGTCGTGAACTGAGCAAGGCCACGATCATGACGCAGCGCACGCCTGCCACCATCATCACCGGCTTTCTCGGAGCCGGAAAGACGACGCTGATCCGCTCTCTGATCGAGAATGCGAACGGGCGCCGGCTTGCGCTTCTCATCAATGAGTTCGGCGATGTCGGGATCGACGGCGACCTGCTCCGCAGTTGCGGTGTGCCGGGATGCTCGGACGACGACATCGTCGAGCTCACCAACGGCTGCATCTGCTGCACGGTCGCCGATGACTTCCTGCCGACGCTGCAGAAGATCCTCGCGCGGGACCCGGCACCCGATCACATCGTGATCGAGACTTCGGGACTCGCGCTGCCGCAGCCGCTTCTCCGGGCGTTCGCCTGGCCGGAGATCAAGACGCGGGTCACGGTCGACGGCGTGGTGACGCTCGTCGATGCCAAGGCCGTCGCTGAAGGGCGCTTCGCGGATGATGAGGATGCCGTCGCGGCGCAGCGCGCCGCCGATCCCAATCTCGACCACGAGAGCCCCCTGCAGGAACTCTTCGAAGATCAGCTGTCGTGTGCTGATCTCGTCGTGTTGAGCAAGACCGATCTCGTCGACGCCGAGGCGCTGAAAGCAGTCGAAGCGATCGTCGCGCAGGAGAAGCGGCCGCAGGCGGGCGTCGTGCGCGCCACGGCCGGCCGCGTGCCGCCCTCGGTCATCATAGGCCTCGGCAGCGCTTCGGAGTCCGATGCGGAGAACCGCCGATCGCATCACGATGACGAAGACCACAGCGCCGAGGATCATGATGATTTCGAGAGCCTCGTCGTGGCCGTGCCCGCGGTGTCGTCCGCGGAGGATGTGAAAGCGCGCGTCGCAAATCTCGTCGGGCTCGACGGCGTCTTGCGAGTCAAGGGTTTCATCCGCGTCGCCGGAAAGCCGGCGCGCTTGGTCGTCCAGGCGGCGGGTCCGCGCATCGAGACCTATTTCGATCGGCCCTGGCGCGCGTCGGACGGCGACGCCGGTCAGCTGGTGGTGATCGGGCTCAAAGGGATCGACCACGGCGCCGTGCGCGCGATCGCTTCGGGTGGCGGGGCATGAGCGCTGTATCGGATGTCGGGCAGGCCGCAGGTATCAACCGGCACTCTCCGTGCGTCGGCATATGCCGGCTCGATCCGATCAGCGGCTGGTGCGATGGGTGCGGACGGACCGGACGGGAGATTGCCGACTGGATCGATGCGTCGGACGACGATCGGCTCGCGATTTTCGCGCGATTGCCCGAGCGTCTCGCCGAGATCGGCATGGGGACGCGCGTGCTCCCGTGGACGGCGACGGAGCTGCTCGATGCGGTGGCCGAGAGGTCCCGACGCGGCGGAACTCTCTGGTCGATCGGCCGGCCATCGCATGACGTGTTCGCGAACTTCAAGGCCGAGGCCTGCGTAGTCGAGCGTCGCGCCGACGTGCTGACGCTTTCGACCGCGGGGCAGGTGCTAACGCTCTCGGCGCACGAGAAGCTACGCGGTTTCGCCGACGTTCCCGCCGACGCCTTCATGGCGCTTGGTTTGCCGAACGGGCGCTCGAAGCTGCCGCCGACCGAAGCGGTGACGCGGCTTTCCGAGGACACCTTTGACACGGGGCTCGGCACGGCGCTCTGCCGGGTCGCTGTCCGCGCGTTCACGGCATCGGGTCGCCATGTGCTCGCCGCTGTCGAGGGCCGGGTTTGGGGCGATGTGGCTGATGACATTGCGAAACGTCTCTGCGACGCGCCAGTTGCGATCGTCACGGAGACGGTGCTCGCACGGCTTGAGACGCGGACCACCGGGGCTGGCCTCATCGACTTGGGCAGGGAACACGGTGGACCGGCTGTGGTGCTGCCTCCTGGTCTCGTTCCCAACTGGGCGCAGCCGATGCTGATCGGCCGTCCGATGGCGGACTGAACCGATGCACCTCCTCCCGGTTGAGCGGGGTGTCATCGACGACGGCGACCAGGCCGTCGACCTCGGGCAGAGCCCCGGCGATATCCTTTATCTCTCGGCGGCCGACAGCGAACTCGCGATGCTGGCTGATGCATGGCGTCGGCGTGCGACAACTGAGGCGGGGCTGCCGACCCTACGGCTCGCGAACTATCTCCAGCTCAAGCATCACTTCTCGGTCGATCTCTACGTCGAGCAGATGGTGGTGCAGGCCAAGGTCGTCGTTCTGCGGCTTCTCGGCGGACGAAGCTATTGGCCCTACGGCGTCGATATGATCGCGCAGGCCGTTCGCAGTGCGGGTGGAACACTGATCGTGCTGCCGGGGTGCCCGAAGCCCGATCCGGCGCTGCTGGCGACGTCGACGATCGATCCGAAGTTGGCCGAGCGACTTTGGACGTGCCTCGTCGAAGGTGGGCCGGGCAACGCCGAAGGTTTCGTTGGTTCGCTCGTCGCGCTGGCGCGCGGACAGCAGCCGGCGCTGTCCGTCGAGCAGCTGGCTCCGGCCGGTGTCTATCGGGAGGACGCCCCGCGCGACGCGCAGGGCTCGGCCGTTCTGCTGTTCTACCGCGCGCTGCTGCAGGCGGGTGACGTGGCGGCAATCGATGCGCTCGCCGAGGCGCTTGCGGCCCGTAAACTCGCTGTCACGGCGGTCTATGTGACGAGCCTGCGCGACCCTGCGGCCGTCGAGGTGCTGGAGAAGGTATTCGGCCGTCGGGCTCCGGACATCATACTGAATACGACGGCGTTCGCCGCCGGTCTGATGGACGATCTCGATGCGTTTGCGGCCGGTCCGTTCGGGTTCGATGCGGCTTGGCTGCAAGTCGTTCTGTCGGGTCAGTCGCGCGAATCCTGGGACGGTGGTCTCGCCGGTCTTCCGGCGCGTGACGTGGCGATGCACATAGCGCTGCCGGAATTCGACGGTCGTATCACGAGCCGGGCGGTGGCCTTCAAGAGCGATGGCGGCTTCGATTCGCTGACGCAGCTGCGTGTCGTCCGAATGGCACCCGAGCCGGACCGTGTGGCATTCGTCGCCGACTTGGCGGCGAACTGGGTCCGGCTGCGTAAGCTTCCTGCCGCGAAGCGTCGCGTCGCGATCGTGCTGGCGAACTATCCCAACGCCGATCACCGGATCGCCAATGCCGTCGGTCTCGATACGCCCGACAGCGCGGCGCGGCTGCTCAATCATTTGACCCGCGCTGGCTACGCCATCGAGGGAGCGCCGCCAAGCGGGCGCGAACTCGTCGATGCGCTGCTTGCCGGGCCGACAAACGCGATGGTGGCAGATCGCGAGGTTCGCGTGCGTCTGCCGCTCTCGCGGTACAAATCCGCCTTCGCGCGGTTGCCGGAATCGGTGCGTGATGCCGTGATGGAGCGGTGGGGCTCTCCGGAGGCCGATCACTTCGTCGTCGGTGATGCGTTCTCGCTGCCGGTGCTGCCGCTCGGCAATGTCGTCGTGGCCATCCAGCCGGCACGCGGGTACGGGCTCGACGTGAAGGCCACCTATCACGACGCAGCGTTGGTCCCGCCGCACGGTTATCTCGCGTTTCACGTCTGGCTGCGAGAAGCGTTCGGCGCGCATGCGGTCGTGCATCTCGGAAAGCACGGCAATGTCGAGTGGCTGCCCGGTAAGGCGCTCGCGCTGTCGGCGGAGTGCTTCCCCGAGGTGGCGCTGGGCCCGATGCCGAACATCTATCCGTTCATCGCCAACGATCCGGGCGAGGGCTGTCAGGCGAAGCGGCGCACTGCGGCGGTCGTCGTCGATCACTTGCCGCCACCCATGACGCAAGCCGACAGTTACGGCGTGCTGAAGGCGCTCGAATCGTCGATCGACGAATACTATGAAGCGCAGCGGCTCGATCGCCGGCGCGCGGAGCTGCTAGCAAGTCGCATCCTGCAAGAGGCCGAGAGCTTGGGGCTCGCGGAAGAGTTGGGCCTCGATGGGCAAGATCCGCCGGAAGTGCGCCTCACCAAGCTCGATGCCTACCTCTGCGACCTCAAGGAGATGCAGATCCGTGGTGGTCTCCACGTGTTTGGAGAGGTCCCAGCTGGCGACGCGCGCACGGACATGCTGCTGTCGGTCCTGCGGTCGCCGCGCGGCACGGCGGAGAGTGACCGCAGCATCATCGGGTCGCTGGCTGATGATCTTGCGCTCGGGTTCGATCCGCTGACGGCCGATCGTGCGCAGGGCTGGGACGGACCGCGCCCGTCCTTACTGCAAAATGTATCGGCTGCTCCCTGGCGCACGGTCGGTGACACGGTCGAGCGGCTGAACGAACTTGCCCGTCGCCTCATCGATGGACGTGAGGTGATCGATGTTGCTTGGGTGAAGTCGGCTTTTGTCCTCGACGAGGTGCGCGGTCGGATCGGTCCTGATCTCGATGCCAGCGGTCGGCGCGAGATCGAGGGTGTGTTGCGCGGTCTCGCCGGTCAGTACGTGCCGCCTGGTCCTTCTGGAGCGCCAACGCGGGGGCGGCCCGATGTCCTGCCCACCGGCCGCAACTTCTATGCGCTCGATACGCGGACGGTGCCGACGCCGGCCGCTTGGGACATCGGGCGCGCGGCCGCCGAACTGTTGGTCGAGCGCTACTTCCAGGAACACGGCGACTGGCCGAAGGCGATCGCGCTCTCGGCGTGGGGCACGTCGAACTTGAGGACCGGCGGCGACGACATCGCACAGGCGCTTGCGCTGATGGGGGCGCAGCCCGTGTGGGAACCGGGCACGCGGCGCGTCACGGGGTTCGACATTCTTCCGCTGGCCAAGATCGGTCGGCCGCGGATTGACGTGACGTTGCGGATCTCCGGCTTCTTCCGCGATGCCTTTCCCGGACAGATCGCCCTGATCGACAGTGTCGTGCGGGCGATCGCGGCGCGCGATGAACTCCCGGGCGAAAACCCCATCGCCGAGCGTGTCCGGGCCGAAGCAGCGGACCTCGCCCTCAAGGGCCTGTCGGCCGACGAGGCACGCCGTCGGGCAGCCTATCGCATCTTCGGATCGAAGCCGGGCGGCTACGGAGCCGGGCTCGGCGCCGTGCTGGAGGCTGATAAATGGGACGGACTCGAAGATCTCGCCGACGTCTTTCTCGAGTGGGGTCAGCATGCGTATGGATCTGATACAGAGGGGGTCGCCGCGCGCGAGAGCCTCGTGGGCCGTCTCGCTCAGATCGATGCCGTTGCTCATGCGCAGGACAACCGCGAGCACGATATTCTCGACTCGGATGATTATTGGCAGTTTGCCGGTGGGCTCGCTGCCACGGCGCGCGTTCTGCAGGGCCGAACCCTGCCGGTGTACTTCTCCGACACCGCGATGGCTCGTCCGGTGGTGCGCCGGCTCGACGAAGAGATTGCTCGCGTCGTCCGCGCCCGCGCCGTGAACCCGAAATGGATCTCCGCAATGATGCGGCACGGCCATAAGGGCGCGATGGAGATCGCGGCGACGGTGGATTTCCTGTTCGCCTTCGCGGCCACGGCAGAAGCCGTGAGCGATCATCATTTCGAAGCGGTCTATCAGGCCTATCTGGGCGATGAGGCTGTGAGAGATTTTTTAGCACGCGAGAACCGGGGGGCGCTCGACGCGATCGCTCATCGTCTGGCAGAGGCCATCCGCCGGGGGCTCTGGACGCCGCGCAGTAATAGTATCCACGAGATGCTCGATACGATCGGAAAGGCCGAGGCATGACAGACGAGGACAACGTACCGGAGTCGGACGATCGTCACGCCGCCAAGATGGCGAAGAAGAAGGCGGCGCGCGATCAGATCATGGCGACGAAGACGGAGGAGCGGGGCCTCGTCATCGTCCATACGGGCAAGGGGAAGGGCAAGTCGACAGCGGCGTTCGGCATGGTGTTCCGTGCGATTGCTCACCGGATGCCATGTGCCGTCGTGCAGTTCATCAAGGGCGCCTGGTCGACGGGCGAGCGCGATCTCATCAACGCGCACTTCTCGGACGTTTGTCAGTTTCACACCATGGGCGAGGGGTTCACTTGGGAAACGCAGGATCGCGCCCGTGATATCGCGCATGCGCGCGAGGCTTGGGAAAGGGCCAAAGAGCTCATTCGTGATCCCGCCATGCGGCTCGTGCTGCTCGACGAGCTCAACATCGCGATCCGCTACGACTACGTGCCAGTCGCCGAGGTGGTGGAGTTTCTGAAAGCGGAAAAGCCGCCCGGCACCCACGTCATCATTACCGGACGAAATGCGGCCGAGGCGCTCATCGAGATCGCCGATCTTGTTACCGAGATGACACTCGTGAAGCATCCGTTCCGGTCCGGCGTCAAAGCGCAGGCGGGCATCGAGTTCTGAGGCAACGATGGCCGGATCGCGCCGCACGCCCGCCGTGATGATCCAGGGAACGGGGTCGGACGTCGGCAAGTCGCTGATCGTCGCCGGGCTCGCTCGCCATTTCACGCGCCGTGGGCTCGCGGTACGCCCTTTCAAGCCGCAGAATATGTCGAACAACGCTGCGGCCACGGAGGATGGTGGCGAGATCGGTCGCGCGCAGGCGCTGCAGGCCTTGGCGGCGCGCGTGCCGACGAGCGTGCACATGAATCCGGTGTTGCTGAAGCCCGAGAGCATGGTCGGTGCGCAGGTCATCCTGCAGGGACGACGCTGGGGCACGCTCAAGGCGCGCGATTATGCAAAGCGCAAGGGCGAGTTGCTGCCAGCCGTGCTCGAAAGCTTTCATCGGGTCAGTGACGGTGCCGATCTCGTCATCGTCGAGGGGGCCGGCAGTCCGGCCGAAGTGAACCTCAGGGCCGGCGATATCGCCAACATGGGGTTCGCGCAGGCGGCGGATCTGCCGGTGGTGCTGGTCGGCGACATCGATCGCGGCGGCGTCATCGCCAGTCTCGTCGGCTGCCGGCATGTCGTGGATGCGGCCGACGGTGCCCGTATCAAGGCCTTCCTCATCAACAAGTTTCGCGGCGACGTCAGCCTGTTCGACGACGGGTTGGCGTTCATCCGGGAGCGGACCGGATGGGTGGGTCTCGGCGTCGTGCCTTGGTTCGTGGGTGCGGATCGGCTTCCGGCCGAGGACAGCATGGCGCTGCAAGCCCTGGCGAAGCCGCGTGGGACGGGGGAGGGGCCGATGCTCCACGTCGTCGTCCCGGTGCTTCCACGCATCGCCAACTTCGACGATCTCGACCCGCTGCGGCAAACGCCGGGCGTGCAGGTCGAGATGATCACGCGCGGGCGTGCGCTTCCAGGTTACGCGGATCTCGTGATCCTGCCCGGCTCGAAGTCGACGGTGGCGGATCTCGCTGCACTCCGCGAAGAGGGCTGGGACATCGACCTCAAGGCGCACGTTCGTCGCGGCGGTCGCGTTCTCGGACTCTGCGGGGGCTATCAGATGCTCGGGCGGACGATTGCCGATCCGGATGGCATCGAGGGACGGCCTGGGACGTCGCCGGGCCTCGGCCTTCTGGATGTTGAGACGGTGCTGTCGCCTGAGAAAGCGGTCGCGCCCGTGCGCGGGCTCGATAGCCTGACCGGAACGATCATCGACGCCTACGAGATCCATCTCGGCCGGACGTCCGGCACCGACTCGGTGAGGCCCTTCGTGGTGGTCGACGGTCGCGCAGATGGCGCCCAGTCGGCCGACGGTCTTGTTGCCGGGACGTACTTCCACGGGCTGTTTCGCGCGGACGCGTGGCGGAATCGGTTCCTGTCCCGCCTCGGCGTTTCTACTGCCGGCGACTTTTCCTACGACACAGTCGTCGATGCGACGCTCGACGCGCTGGCGGATCATCTCGAGACACATCTCGATACGGACCGCCTGCTCGACATGGCGCGCGCAGGGACCTGACCCCAACGCGCTCAGACACTGAAAGCGAGTGCCGCGACCAGGGCCGCGTGGACTATGCAGCCGGCGATCAGCAGGCGGAGGCCTTGGTCGACATCGGTCGGCGTGGCTTCGGTGCGTCCACCGTCGTTCATCCAGGCGTCCTCGACCCATTCGGTACCGTAGCGGCGCGGACCTCCTAGTGCGAGGCCGAACGCGCCTGCCATCGCCGCTTCGGGCCATCCGGCGTTGGGCGAGCGATGGCGGCGGGCATCGCGCATCATGGCCGCAAAGGCGGAGTAAGCGCGGCCACCGACGAGCGGTGCGGCGACAGTCAAGATGAAGCCGGAGAGCCGCGCCGGCACGAGGTTCGCAAAGTCGTCGAGGCGTGCGGCGGCCCAGCCGAACGCAAGGTGGCGGTCCGTCCGGTGGCCGATCATACTGTCGGCGGTGTTCAAGGCTTTGTAGGCGAGGAGTGCGGGTAGGCCGCCGACGAGATACCAGAAAGCAGGGGCCACAATGCCGTCGGAGAAGTTCTCGGCGGTGGTTTCGACGGCGGCTCGGCAGACTCCCGCTTCGTCGAGAGACTTCGGGTCGCGGCCGACGATCATCGATACGGCGACGCGCGCCTCCGATAGTCCGCCCTCGCGGAAAGCGACCGAGACGCGCGCGACGTGATCGTACAGGCTGCGTTGAGCCATCAGGACCGCGACGACGATGATCTCGAACACGAGCGCAACCGGATGCAGCCGAAACAGCGTGTGGGCGATCCAGCCGACGACGCCGCACACGGCGAGGAGAGCCGCGACGGCTGCGATTCCGAACCGGCGGCGCACGTCGAAGGTATCGTCCTCGCGATTGAGCCGCTGATCGAGTGTCGAGATCAGTTTGCCGACCAGAACGACCGGATGCGGAGCGCGCCGCCACAGCCAGTCGGGATCGCCGACGAGAGCGTCGAGGGCCAGCGCGACGAGCAGGATGAGCGGGATCGCAGGATCAAGCATCATCGGGGACCTGTGACCGCCGCCATCGCTGCGCGGAGCGCAGTCGCAACGCGGTCGATGTGCTGGCCCGGTAATCCGAAGCGCAGCCATGTCGGCTGATCTTCGAAGCGGCGGACCCAAACGCCGCGCATTGCGAGGGCGTGATGGATGTCGGATGCGCGCGGATGTCGGGTCAACACGAACAGGCCCGCATTGCCGACAACGTCGAGGCCGTTCGCGGCGAGCACCTCTGCGAATCGGGTTGATGCCGTGCCGATGGTGGCCCGCATCGTTCCCGTCCACGCTTCGTCCGACAGGGCTTGGCGGCCAATGGCGAGTGCGGGTCCCGGCGTGGCCCAGGGGCCGAGCCATTGGCTCAACTGGCTGATTTCTCCGGCGTGACCGATCGCGAAGCCGAGGCGGACGCCGCCTAGTCCGAAGAACTTGCCGAAGGATCGGAGAACAACGAGCCCGGGTGCGCCGGCAGACGGAACGAGGCTGACGCTCGGGTCGACGTCGGCGAAGGCCTCGTCGATCACGAGCAGGCCGTCGGCAGCACGCATTCCGGCGGTGCAGTCGAGGAGGTCGTTCGGTCGATAGCGTACGCAAGTCGGGTTGTTCGGGTTGACGACCACAAGTGCTGCCGCTTTGGCGCCCGACTCCGGTCGAGCGACCATGCGGATAGCTCCCCCTTCGCGCGCCCAAGCGATGGCGTGCTCGGAGTAGGTCGGGCCCACGATCGCGACATCGTCGTTCGGCCGCAGCCGCGCGATGATCTGGATGAGGCTTTGCGTGCCGGGCGCCGCACAGATGGCTGCGTCGTCCGGCACGCGATAGGCCATGCGAGCGGCATCGAGCAAAGCCTGTTCATCGCTCGCCTGCGGAAGCTGGCGCCAATGGCGCGCCTCGGGCGGATCGAACGGGTAGGCGATGGGGTTGATGCCGGTCGAGAGATCGAGCCAGCCGCCGGACGGCTCTCCGTATCCTGCCCGTGCTCCGCTGATGTCGCCGCCGTGCTGCATGATCGACCGTCAGCGGAGGAGGCTGGCGACGACCACCAGCGCGAGCAGCAGGGTGGACTCTGTCAATTCCACGCTGGCACCGAGGCAGTCACCGGTGATGCCGCCCAGGATGGTGCGCCAATAGAGGACGAAGCCGGCGGCGATGAAGGGCGCGATCAGCAAAGCTGGAGCGACGAAGGCAGAAGCCACGACGAGCGCCGCGAGATTACCGGCGAGTGCGATCGGCGTGATCGCCATCTTGAAGCGTGCGCCAGAGCCGGTTGCCAGAGGCTCGGTCCAATGCGAGACGACGAGGATCGTCCAGCGGGCCCACGCCGGCACCAGGGCGAGCCCGAGCAGCGGCGCGCCGAGCCGCACGATGGCGTCGACCAGGACGAATTTGGCGAGCACCTGCAGAACGATGGCGAGCACGCCGAACGTTCCCATATGCGGATCGCGCAGCACTTCGAGGAAGCGCGCGGGGTCGCGGTGCGCCGCGCCGAAGGCATCGGCGATATCACCGAGACCGTCGATGTGCAGGGCTCCCGTGATCCAGATCCAGGCGGTCAGCACCAGCAGCGCGGCGACCATGCTGCCGGCGGGTGCAGACATCGCGGCGAGGGCGACGAGGAAAATCCCGAGCAGCAAGCCGACGAGTGGAAAGAATACCGAGGCCCGGCTGACGTCGTCCGGCCGGAAATCCGCGAGGCTCGGCGTCGGCACGCGGGTCAGGAACTGCACTGCGACGATGAAGCTGCGCAGGGTCATGGCTGCACGATCTCGACGATCTCACCCCACCGATCACCGGTATCTGACCGGCCAAAGCGGAGTGTCACTCGCGTCGCACAGGCGAGGCGAAGGCGCCAGAGGTGATCGAAGGGCAGGCCCGTTGTCACGGCGAGGGCTGCGCGGATGGCGCCAGCGTGGGTCACCACGACGGTCGGCCCTCGATCGCATTCGACTGCGGCGCGGTCGAGTGCCCGCGACACGCGATCGAGAAACTCGGGCCACGCTTCGCCGCCGGGAGGCGCCGTCGTCGCCGGGTCCTTCAGGAAAGCGTCGAAGGTCGTGCCCTGCAACTCGGAGATCTTGCGACCCTCCCAATCGCCGAATTCTATCTCGCGCCAGTCTGCATCGACCCGTGGCGCCACGTCGAGCTGAGCGCCGACGACAGCCGCCGACGCTGTAGCCCGGCCGAGCGGTGACGTGATGATCGTCCGCCAACGTCGGCGGGCCGCCTGTGCACGCAGCAGGTCTGCCGCGTCGGTGGTCAACGGGGCGTCGCTGCGGCCGAGCAGCCGGCCATCCGCGGTCGTCGGTCCGTGGCGGAGAAGGTCGAGCTCGGCGATCATGCGGGTCCGGCCACTCCCGCTTCGGCGAACGTCGCCATTTCGTTGTGAAGCGCCAGGGCGGCGCGCAACAGCGGCACAGTGAGGGCGGCGCCCGATCCTTCGCCAAGACGCAGTCCGAGGTCGAGCAAGGGTTCGGCAGCCATCGCGTCGAGCAGTCGCCGATGCCCCTGTTCTGCGGAGGCGTGCGAGAACAGCAGCCAGGGCTGTACGGCGGCGTTGATGCGGGTCGCGAGCAATGCGGCGGCGGTGACGATGAAGCCGTCGACGAGGATAGGGACTCCCGCCTGCGCACAGGCGATCATGGAGCCCGCGAGCGCGGCGATCTCATAGCCGCCGACGGCTGCCAGCGCGTCGATCGGTGGAGCGCGATGTCCGGCCAGCCGGTGCTTCGCCAAGGCGGCGTCGATGACGGCGATCTTGTGCGCGAGGCGCTCGTTGTCGACGCCGGTCCCGCGGCCTGCGACTTCGGCGGCCGAGCAACCGAGCAGGGCGGCGCCGAGCGCGGCGGCGGACGTCGTATTGCCGATCCCCATCTCACCCAGCACGATGAGGTCGGCATTTCCGACGGCCTCGAGCGCGACGCCTCGGCCCATGTCGAGTGCGGCCGAGGCCTCCTCAGGTGTCATCGCCGATTCGACAGAGAAATCGCGCGTGCCGGCGCGAACGCGACTGTCTAGAACGCCTGCGATCGGCGCGGTGGCGCAGGAGCCGACGTCGGCGACCGTCAGGGTGGCGCCGATTTGTCGTGCGAGGACGGCAATGGCCGCTCCCCCGGCCGCGAAGTTGTGGAGCATCTGAACGGTGACGGCGGACGGATAGGCTGAGACGCCTTGCGCGGTGATCCCGTGGTCGCCGGCGAACAGCACGATGGCGACTGCGTCGGCCGTCGGGCGATCGTTCGCCTGCAGAGCGGCTAGCCGGATCGCGACCGTTTCGAGCCGTCCGAGCGATCCGGGTGGCTTCGTCAGGACCGACTGTCGGGCGGTCGCCCGTTCGAGATGTCGCGTGGAGAGAGGGCGCGGCGGCGCCAGGCTCCAGGCGGGCGGCGGTAACGGCAAGGATCACTCCGGGACCGGTTTCGTGATCCTAGTAGCCCCATTCCGCCACGCGGGGAACAGACGAGATCAGCAGGCGGCCGGACGCGCCCGGAGAGTCACGGGGATACCGGAGGGGTCTTCGAACACGAGCGTCTCTCCACGCGGTGTCCCCGCTGCGCCGATGCGTACGGCCGTGCGGGCGAAGGCTTCCGGATCGCGGGCGACCAGCTCATAGCCGAGAAGTCCGAGTTGCCCGGTAGAACGCCGCGCTGCGCCGCTGCTCGACCATGTGTTGACGGCGACGTGGTGATGGTAGGTGCCGGCTCCATACCACTGGGCTCCGGGCCGTTCGTGCGTCAGTGCGAGTTCGAGTTTCGAGCGGTAGAAGCTGGAGGCTGCGGCGAGGTCGCCACCGCGCAGATGGATATGACCGACACGGATGGGGATGGGCGCGCCGGTCGCGCCGGCGGCTTCGGCAAGCAATCCCGATAGATCGAGCCGGTCAGTCGTCATCACGTATTGCTCGCCTGCCCGCTGCCAAGTCGCGGGTGGGCGGTCGGTATAGACCTCGATCCCGTTGCCTTCGGGATCGGAGAAGTAGAGAGCCTCGCTGACCTTGTGGTCCGAGGCTCCGGACAAGCGCAGGCCGCCGTCGGCTGCGCGGGCCAGCCAGGCGGCGAGATGGGGGCGGCTCGGAACAACGAAAGCGGTGTGGAACAGCCCCGGTTCGGCACGGCGATCGTTGGGCGCGTCCGGCGCGTGCACCAGCGTCAAGATGGCTTCGCCGTCGCTCGCCAAGACGGCGCGTTCGCCGGTCGCGTCGACGACATCGAGTCCGAGGGTCTCCCGGTAGTAATCGGTCAGAAGCGAGAGGTTCCGAACCGCGAGTGCCACCCCGCCGATGCGGAGTGGGGCGTCGAAAGCAACGAAACGGGGGGCCGTGGTCGACATGGTGCATCTCCGCGATGTGACGTCAGACACCTAACGCGGGTGGCATCCACCAGGAAGGCGCGGGACGCCGATTTGACTGTTCCTCGGAGCTGAACAATCGCCCGTTTACCTGACCTTAGCCATAGCAACGGTGACTTGTTGTGAAATGTCCGTCTGCCTGCAATCTGTCTACGTCGCTTGATACGCCACGCACGGGCGACACCCCACTGGCGGCGGGCGATCTCCCCCGGCCTCTCTCGGCACTCCATCGCTCGCCGCCAGTTCTTCCTCTCAAACCCCGCTCGGGGTCCCGGCGCGCTGACGACGCGGGCCGAAAAGCACGGCGGCGCCGAGGATCAAGCCCGATACGGTGGCGATCATGCCGGCGGCGCTGACGGCATTCTCCGATCCGAAAAGGGCCGGACCTTCGGCCGCGAGAAAGAAGCCGATCACAGAGGCGAGCATCGCGAACAGGATGCTCCAGGCGACCTGATACTTAAGATCGTCCGTCATCAAGCGCGCGGATGCCGGCGGGCAAATGAACATGGCGATGACGATGATGGCACCGACGGCCTCGAACGCTGCAACGGCCGCGACGGCGACCAGCACGATCAAGGCGGCCGATGTCGCGCGGACCGGGACGCCGATCATACGGGCGAAGCCCTCGTCGAACGTCGCCACGACCAGCGCACGCCAGAAGATCACATGGAAAGCGACGACGACCGCGAGCACGGCGAGCAGGCGCGGCAGCGCGGGCGGGAGATCGGCCAAGGCGGCCGGATCGGTGAACGAGTGCCAGCCCTCGGCAGCCAGCCAGACGAGGCTTTCGAGGTTGCCGTAGAGCGCGTGTTCAACGTCGAGGTGGACGGAACGGGCGGACGATTGCTCGAGAATGATCACGCCGGCAGCAAACATAGTGGTGAACACGACGCCCATGGCGGCACCGGGTTCGACGCGACCAAGCCGGCGCACGGCTTCGATCAGCAATACGGCCACGATGGCCGCCACGGTCGCGCCGGTGAGCATGGCCCATGTGGTCACCTGGCCGGTCACGAGGAACGCAACGACGATGCCGGGAAGGACGACGTGGCTGATGGCGTCGCCGAGCAGGGCCTGCCGGCGCAGGATCAGGAAGTTGCCGGGTATGGCGCACGTTACGGCGGCGAGTAGGCCGACCAGCAACGGCACGAGCGAAAGCTGGACGAATTCTGCACTCATGGCGCTGCCACCCGCAGAGCGAGGCGCCGGTCCAACTCCGCGATCTGGTCCGCCGCGAGAATCGTCTCGATCGGCGTCAACCCGTCGTAGCGGCCGAGAAGCGCCGAGCCGGGCTCGAGGCGCCGGTAAGCTTCCCAACGGGCTTCGTCCCTGAGCGCGGCCGCGGCAGCGCCACGCCCCATCAGGGTTGGCACCCCGTCAGGGCGAACGAGACCGCGGCGACGCAGGACGAGGAGCGTGAAGCGATCGTAGACCGCTTCGCCGCGAGCAATCGCCAGCAGACCCTGGCGTTCGTGGACGCGCGCCTCGAAAGCGCGGAACCGGAGAGTCGAAGCGAGCAGGCCCCGTTGCGGTGCCGCCAGGAGCGAGAGGCAGAACAACACGAACGCGGTGACGACGACGACGGGGCCCGTCGGTAATTGGTGCGCGGAGGCAGAAACGGCCGTGCCGACGAAGCCCGCGAGCGCGCCCAGTCCCGCCGCGATCAGCACCATGTGATCCGCGCGGTCGGTCCAGAACCGGGCGGCGACCGGTGGAATGATCATCAACGCGACAATCAGCACGAGTCCGACGACCTTCAGACCGATAACCGTGATCGCAAGCGCCAGTAGCAGCATCGCGAGGTCGATCCGGCGCACATTGTAGCCGGCGGCGGCGGCATAAGACGGATCGAAGCCGACCAGGATCATCGGCCGACGGAGCGCGTAGAGCGCTACCACGCCAGCAGCAGAGGCGACGGTGATGAGCACTGCTTCGGAGAACAGCATGCCGGCGGTGGAGCCGAGGAGAAAGCTCGACAGGCCGGCTTGCCGTCCGGTGCTCATCGTCTGGATGATGGTGAGCAGAACGATGCCGGCGCCGAAGAAAACGGAGAGGACGGCGCCAATGGCGGCGTCTTCGCTGAGGCGCGAGCGGCGGGTGATCGCGTCGACCGCCAGCAGGCCCAAGGCGGCCGTCACCGCGGCGCCTGCCATCAAGCCGGCGAGTGATCGGCCATCTCCGCCGAATGCAGTCATCACGATGAAGGCGAGGCCGATGCCGGGAAGCGTCGCGTGACTGACGGCGTCGCTGACGAGCGCGCGCTTTCGCAAAAGAACGAACGTCCCGATGCCCGCAGCGGACGCCCCGAGCAAGGCGGCACCGACCGCGACCACCGCGGCGTTGTAACCGGCGGTCAGGGTCAGCGCTGCGAACAGGACATCCCAACTCATGAGCGGTTGCGATCGAGCTCCGGCAACTGCTGAAGAGACAGTCGCCCGCCGTACGTTGCCTGGAGGTTCTCGGCGTTGAAAACCTCGGCGACGCGGCCAGCGGCGATCCGCCGGACGTTGATGAGCAAGACGTGATCGAAGTACGCGGGCACGGTCGCGAGGTCATGGTGCACGGCGAGCACCGTGCGACCTTCCGCGACGAGGCTTTGCAAAACAGACACGATCGCCCGTTCGGTCGCCGCATCGACGCCCGCGAACGGTTCATCCAGGACGTAAAGATCGGCGCCCTGTGCCAAGGCTCGAGCGAGGAACACACGCTGCTGTTGGCCGCCCGAAAGCTGACCGATCTGCCGATCTTCGAATCCGGCAAGGCCGACCCGCTCGATGGCGCCGAGGGCACGGCTGCGATGTTCGGACTTGGCGAGTGACCACAGACCCAACTGGCGGTACAGCCCCATCATCACCACGTCCAGCACGCGAGCTGGAAAGTCCCAGTCGACACTCGAGCGTTGCGGAACGTAGGCGATGCGTCCGCGTGCTGCTTCGATCGGCCGGCCGAAGACGGTGATCTCACCGGAGAGACGTGGAACGATCCCCAGGGCAGCCTTCAGCAAGGACGATTTGCCCGCACCGTTGGGGCCGACGATCGCCACCATGCCGCCCGCGGGCACCGTGAAATCCACGGAAAACACGACGGGCTTCTCGCCGTAGGTGACGCTCAGGCCGCGAATGTCGAGCGGGCTTTGCGTGTCGATCGCCTCGACGACTTGGCCTTCGCGCGCGATAACCTGGGGCCGGGTCGCCGACAGTCTCATCGGATGACGACCGGCGTGCTGAGGCGACCGCTCATGCCGCGCTCGGGAGCTTCGCCACCGAGGGCTCGTGCCACCACCGTCGCGTTGTGATCGATCATGCCGATGTAGGTCCCTTCGTAGGTGCCGTCGGCGCCCATGGCATCGGAGAAAAGTTCGCCGCCGATGACGACCTTTTGCCCGCGCGACGCCGCACCTTCGATCAACGCGCGGACGTTGCGGTCGGCGACCGACGTTTCGATGAATACGGCCGTGATCTGTTTTTGGACGAGCAGGTCGACGAGTTCCTGCACGCGCTTCAAGCCGGCTTCGCTTTCCGTCGATATGCCTTGGATGCCCTGCACGGCGTATCCGTGCGCCCGACCGAAGTAATTGAAGGCGTCATGTGCCGTGACGAGGATGCGCCGCGTCGCCGGAACGCTTGCGAGAACGCGGTCTGCGTAAGTCGCGAGAGCATCGAGTTCCCCAATGTGTCGCGCTGCGTTGGCAGCATACGTCTCGGTGCCCGCGGGGTCGAGACGGGCGAGGGCGTCGCGGGCGGCCAGCGCCACATGGCGCCAAAGGCGTGGATCCATCCAGACGTGCGGGTCAAACCGGTCGGCGTATTCGTCGTGGGCCAGGCGATCGGCCTTCGGGACGGCTTCACCCAACGCGACGACCGGTTTGCGCTTGCCGAGCGTTTCCAGGAACGACTCCATCTGGGCTTCGAGATACAGCCCGTGCCATGCCACGAGGTCGGCGCGGGTCATCAGCGCGATATCCGAGCGCGTCTGGCGATAGCTGTGCGGGTCGACGCCGGCGGCCATCAAGCCGCGCACTTCGATGCGGTTACCCCCGACCTGACGCAGGACGTCCGCGATCATGCCCGTCGTGGCGACGACTTGCCGGCGTGCAACCTGTGCCTCGGCGCGCCAGCCGGCTACCGCGACAGCACCTCCGGCGAGCAATCCACCGACGGCAGCACGACGAGACAGGATGGGCATCGGCTCTTCCTGCAAATAATTCCTAATTGCAAGATAGGGCCCGGTTGGCGGGGAGTCAAGGCTAGTTGCAAACTATTTGCAACTAGCCGACGCGGCGGAATTCGCCGTCGATGACGTCGCGGCGACGAAGATCGTGAAGGTGGGTTCGCAGCAGCGCGACGTTACGCTTATTGGCGCGGAACGCCACGTCGAACGCGTCGCCGAGGAACGGTACGGCGCCGATGACCGTATCGACCGCGCTGTTCGCGATCATGCGGCCGATCACCAGCTTGGACGCGCCGAGGCGTCGCGCTTCCCAGATGAGGTAACCCGAGATTGCCTGCGAAGCGATGTCGCCGATCACCGGGACGAGGCCGAGCAGGGCGTCGACGCCGATGCGCACGTTGGTGCCGGGGATGGTCACGAGGCTGTCCATCACCGTCGCAAGTGCATCCAGGCGCGAGATCGCTTCATCGACATCGCTGACGGGGCCGCGCATAGGTTCGACGGTCGGGCGGTGGGCGTACATCGTGCTGGGCATCTCGTCCCTCCTCAGGGCCTTCCATGTGGCCCCTCCCGCCCGCCATTCAAGGGCGTCAGGTGTGGAGCGCCAGCCCCGGCCGTTCCCACTCGAAAGCGACGAGCCGGCCGAAGCCCGACATCGTGACGTAGACCGTGCGGAGCTCCGGACCGCCGAAGCAAAGGTTGGTCACGTAGACGTCCGGGAGCGGGATGAAGCGCTGGGATTTGCCTTCGGGGTCGTAGACGGTAATGCCGCCGTTGACGAGCGTCGCGACCAGGATGTTGCCGGCACTGTCGACGGCCATCGAGTCAAACCGCTGGTAGGGTGCACCCGGGCAGCCGACGAGCCGGCCGCCATGCGGTGCAGGCCACGGCAACCTTTCGACGGCGCCGGGCGCGGTGATCCCGAAAGCGATCAGCCGAGCGCCTTCGGTTTCGGCCACGTAAAGCGTGCGGCCGTCCGGTGAAAGACCAATGCCGTTGGGCGTCATCATCGGATGGACGACTTCGCGAATCTCGCTGCCGTCGAGCCGCGCCCAGTAGACGCCGCCGCGATCCATGTCGCGGGCGCGGACCTTGCCGAGGTCGGTGAAGTAAAAGCCGCCCTGGCCATCGAGAACGAGGTCATTTGGGCCGCGCAGGCTGTAAGCACCGCAATGCGTGTAGAGGACTTCGACGGCCCCGGTTGTGAGATCGATGCGTTCGATGCGGCCGCCGGAGTAGTCGTCCGCTTGCTGAACGGGTCGCAACCCGTAGGTCGCGTCATCGACCCACTTGAAGCCGCCGTTGTTGCAGACATAGAGCTTGCCGTCCGGACCGAGGGCGGCCCCGTTCGGACCTGCGCCAGTGTGGGCGACGACGGCCTTCTTCCCGTCGGGCGCGACGCGGGTGATGCGGCCGGCAGCGATCTCGACGAGCACGATGGAGCCATCCGGCATGGCCACCGGGCCCTCCGGAAAACGAAGTCCTGTCGCGATTTCACGGAGTTCGATGGACATCGGCGCCTCTCGTCTTTGCGGAGGCGCCGACGTTCAGGCTTCGGCGCCGTACCGGTGCAGGTCGGTGCCGAGGGCATAGAGCCAGGCGCGCGCCTCGTCCATCTCCGGCATCGTCTTGCGGACGAGAGCCCAGAACCTCTTGCCGTGGTTCATTTCCTTGAGATGCGCGACCTCGTGCGCGGCAACGTAGTCGAGCACCAGCGGGGGCGCGAGGACGAGGCGCCACGAGAACGACAGCACACCCGTCGACGAGCACGAGCCCCAACGGCTCAGCTGATCGCGAATAGCGACGCGGCGCGCCTTGAGGCCGAGATAGGCAGCGTGATGGGCGACGCGTGCATCGATGTCGCGCCGCGCCTGTTCGATGAACCAGTCGGTGAGGCGGCGGGCCAGATGCTCGGGGCCGCCGGAGACCGCGAGCGCGGCGTCACCGGCGGACGTTCGCGTGCAGGTTACAACCCCACGGCCACGCGCAGCCGGCACTGACTGCAGCACGTGTGGCGTGCCGCGCAGTGGCACGATTGCGCCGGGCTCGAACGGGACGGGACCCGGCATGGCACCGAGACGCTGGCGCACCCAATCGGCATGGCGATTGACGAATGTATCGACGGCGGTCGGGTCGCAGCGCATCGGCAGCGTCAAGATGACGGCGCGGTGCGTGCGGCTGACGCGCAAAGTCATACGGCGCGCCGCTGGATGGCGACGCACTTCGACCGGTGCCTCGATGCCAGGAAAGGCGAGCGCGATCGCAGAACGGCGCGCGCCGCCGCGCGTCTCCCGCATGTGTACCTCGCTTGGGACCCCACGCGGACCACTGTTCGGGCTTAAGCTGGCGCTCGACGTTTCGCCGCGCCACTGCCGATTCGGCCAGGGCCGACTCTGACCCCGCGCTATGCCTAGCAGACAGGCAGGCCACTACTCCAGGCGGAAATTCGTCGAGGCGCTTCGGGTGTCATATACGTGTTGCGAAAGCGCCAGCGACGATTTATTCAAATAGCTGAAGAAAAAATAAAAAGCCGCCGGCTGGCCGGCGGCTCGATGATCGTTCGCGACGTGTCGCCTTTCAGCCCGTCGGGCCGGCGTCGAAGCCCACTTTATCAATCAGTTCAGACGCGCGCGCGCGGTTCTTCGCGAGCGTTTCAAGCGAGAGCGTATCGGGTTTCAAGGTGCCCCAACTGCGCACGAGGTTGGAGGCCGGCACCTTCGGATTGACGGGATACTCATTGTTCGTTTCCGCGTAGATCTTCTGCGCTTCCTCCGAGACGAGGAATTCTGCGAGCTTCATCGCGTTCGCACGGTTCGGTGCATGCTTCGTGACGGCGATCCCGGAGATGTTGACGTGCGAGCCGCGGCCGGCGGTGTCGGGGAACAGCATCTTGACGGAGTCGGCCCACGGCTTCTGCGCCGGATTGTTCAGCATCGCGGCCATGTAATAGGTGTTGCCAATCGCCAGATCACACTTGCCTGCCTGCACGTCGCGCACCTGCTCGCGGTCGCCGCCAGCGGGCTTTCCGGCGAGGTTGGCCTTGAGCCCGCGTAGCCACTTCTCGGCTTCCGCTTCACCCTTGTGCGCAATCATCGCGGCGACGAGCGCGGTGTTGTACGGATGCTGGCCGGAACGGATGCAGATCTTGCCGCGCCATTTCGGATCGGCGAGTTCGTCGTACGTGATGGTGTCCTGCTTCACACGCTCCTTCGAGGCATAGACGACGCGGCTGCGCATCGTGAGGCCGAGCCAGTGGTTTTCCGCGTCGCGCAGGCTGGCTGGAACGGCGTTGGTAGCGTCGGTCGTCGCGACGGGCTGGGTCAAGCCGGCAGCCTTCGCCTCGACGAGGCGCGAGACATCAACGGTCAGCAGGATATCGGCGGGACTATTGACACCCTCGGTCGCCAGCCGCTCGTTCAATCCGGCACTGGCGAAGACGACGTTCGTCTTGATGCCGGTCTTCTGCGTGAAGGCCTGCAGGAGCGGATTAATGAGGCCCGGTTCGCGGTATGAGTAGATGTTGACTTCGCCCTGGGCGAAGGCTGCGGCGGGCGCGAGCATCGCGACGCCGAGAGCGAGCGGCCCGGCGAGCCGCTGCAAGGTCTTCCGTATCATGACTATCTCCAAACTTCGGGGGTCAAGGCCCCGCATCGGACACCGCAAAGGCGCGGCCGGCCCAAGGAGCCATCGTGTCCGCAGACCGTCAAGGGCTTTCCGGCAAACCACCAGAAAGTCGCAGAAACTCTTGAATTAGAATGGGTAAAGACTGAGAAGGAAAGAGCGGCGGTGCTTCGATTTTTTTGCGCCGCCGGCCTTTCTCGTCACACGTCGACGCTGGCGTTCAGTGCGTTGTCCTGGATGAACTCGCGGCGCGGTTCGACGACGTCGCCCATCAGCTTGGAGAAGATCTCGTCGGCCTCGCCGAGGTCGCCGAGCTTCACCTGCAGCAGCGTGCGGCTCTCGCGGTCGAGGGTCGTTTCCCAGAGTTGCTCGGGGTTCATCTCACCGAGGCCTTTGTAGCGCTGCAGCGACAGCCCCTTGCGGCCGGTGTCGTACACCGCCTTCAAGAGACCGGAAGGACCGAACACCGGCGTCTCCGTATCCTTGCGCCGGAGCGCCGCGGGCAGGCCATAGATCTCAGCGAGATGGGCTTGGCGATCGTTGAGGCGCCGCGATTCGACGGAGCCGAGGAACGGCCGGTCGAGGATGTGGACGTCCTTCACGCCACGCACTTCGCGCGTGAACACGAGGCCTTCGTTGTCCGAAAAGCGGCCCGACCAACCGCGCTCCGTTTCCTCGGAGACGCGGTCGAGGCGAACCGCCACTGCGGTCGCGATGTCTTCGGCGCTTGTGCGATCGGCGAAAATGCGGACATCGAGCGCGCCGCCGATGGCAGCTTGCTCGACGACGAAGCGGGCGTAGCGTGAATGCAGGCTGTCCAGGATGCCCTGGATGCCGCGAGCGGTCTCGACAATGTCGCGAAGGTCCTTGCCGGCGCGCACTTCGCCGGATCCAAGGCGCAACGTAGCATCCTCGAGGCCCGTGTCGATCAGATAATCCTCGAGTGCGCGCTGGTCTTTGAGATAGCGCTCCTGCTTGCCCTTGGTCACTTTGTAGAGTGGCGGCTGGGCGATGTAGAGGTGGCCCTTCTCTACGAGCTCCGGCATCTGACGATAGAAAAACGTCAGCAGCAGCGTGCGGATGTGGGCGCCGTCCACGTCGGCGTCCGTCATGATGATGATCTTGTGGTAGCGCAGCTTCGACAGGTTGAAGTCATCGCGACCGATGCCGGTGCCGAGCGCGGTGATCAACGTACCGATTTCCTGGCTCGACAACATCTTGTCGAAGCGGGCGCGCTCGACGTTGAGGATCTTGCCGCGGATCGGCAGAACGGCCTGGAACTCGCGATTGCGGGCCTGTTTGGCGGAGCCGCCGGCCGAGTCGCCCTCGACAATGAACATCTCGGTGTTGGCCGCATTACGGTCCTGGCACTCGGCGAGCTTGCCGGGCAGGTTCGCCATGTCGAGAGCGCCCTTGCGGCGGGTCAGCTCGCGCGCTTTGCGAGCGGCTTCACGCGCTGCAGCGGCCTCACAGACCTTGCCGACGATGATTTTCGCTTCCTTCGGGTGCTCCTCGAACCACTGCGTCAGCTGATCGCCGACGATGCTTTCGACGATCGGCTTCACTTCCGAGGAGACGAGTTTGTCCTTGGTCTGGCTGGAGAACTTGGGGTCCGGCACTTTGACCGACAGCACAGAGGTCAGCCCTTCACGCGCGTCGTCACCGGTCAGAGAGACCTTCTCCTTTTTCGCGATTCCCGTTTCTTCCGCATACTTATTGATGACGCGGGTCAGCGCGCCGCGGAACCCCGCGAGATGTGTACCGCCGTCGCGCTGGGGAATGTTGTTGGTGAAGCAGAGCGTGGTCTCGTGATATCCGTCGTTCCACCAGAGCCCAAGTTCGACGGAAATGCCGTCGCGCTCGCCGCGGATCATCATCGGCGCTTCGACGAGCGGAGAGCGCGAGCGGTCGAGATAGCGCACGAAGGCTGCGACGCCGCCTTCGTAGATCAGCTCCTCGCGCTTCACGTCGGCGTGGCGCGCATCCGTCAGTACGATGCGGACGCCGGAGTTCAGGAACGCCAACTCGCGCAACCGGTGCTCCAGCGTTGCGTAATCGAATTCAACCTTGGTGAACGTCTGCGGGCTCGGAAGGAACGTGACTTCGGTGCCGCGCTTCCCACCGGCTGGTCCGGTGATCGCCAGCGGGCCGGCCGGCACGCCGTCGCGGAATTCGATCACGTGCTCGTTTCCGCCGCGCCAAACGGTCACTTTCATGTTGCTCGACAGCGCATTGACGACAGAGACGCCGACGCCGTGAAGGCCACCTGAGACCTTGTAGGAATTCTGGTCGAACTTGCCGCCGGCGTGCAGCTCGGTCATCACGATCTCGACGGCCGAGCGCTTGGGCTCATGGTCGTCGTCTTCCTTGATGCCGGTCGGGATGCCGCGACCATTGTCGCGGACGGTGCACGAACCGTCGGCATTCAACGTCACCGAAACCTCGGTCGCGTGCCCGGCCAATGCTTCGTCTATGGCATTGTCGACGACCTCGTAGACCATGTGGTGGAGACCCGACCCGTCGTCGGTGTCGCCGATGTACATGCCGGGGCGCTTGCGGACAGCATCGAGGCCCTTCAGCATCTTGATCGAGCTGGCGTCGTAAGTGTCGGCTGGCGCGTCAGATTTCCGGGCCGGCTGGGGGCTCATTCGCGGTTCCGTTCGAGACTATTCCTGAAAGACGATGCTTATAGCACGGACGCGGCCAAAGTGCGTCGAAAACTGTGCCGAAATCGGCCTCTTCGACAGCAAATTTCGCGAGTTTTCACAATCACTTGCGTATCTGCCGCGGGGGGTCTCTCAGAGAGCCGCCGGTAATACCCGTCCATCCTCCACCGCGAGGAAGGTGGCGCGGCCGGTCAGGGCGTCGAACAAGGCGGCATCCGTGCCCGTCATCCAAGCCTGGACACCGAGCCGAATGAGTTCGGAAAACAGGGCGGCGCGGCGGGCGGAATCGAAGTGCGCAGCGATTTCGTCGAGCAGCAAGATTGGGACTGCGCCGTCTCGCCGCTCGGCGGCGCGTTCGGCATGGGCGAGTACGAGGCCGACCAGCAATGCTTTCTGCTCGCCGGTCGAACAAAGTTCCGCAGGCATGTCCTTTGGTCCGTGGCGAACAACGAGATCCGAGCGGTGTGGACCTTCGAGGGTTCGGCCGGCCGCACGATCGCGCTCGCGGCCGGATGCGAGTTGGCCGGCATAGGCGTCCTCCGCATCGAGTGCCGCGGCGGCGGCAACGAGCGCGTCGATGCTGCCCTGGAGGTTCAGCACGCTCCAGGGAAACGGCGATCCGGGCCAGCGCTCGCGCCGCGCGGCGATGCTCGCTTGGATCTGTGCGACGGCTTCGGCACGCATCGCGGCGATGGCGACTCCGGTTTCCGCCATAATCCGTTCGAGTCCGCCGAGAAGAGCGTCACCGCTGGCGCCCTGCTCGAGCAGCTTGTTCCGCTGGCGCATTGCGCGCTCGAATTGGCCGAGCCGTGTGCGGTAGCCGGGATCGAAGCAGAGGATGAGCCGGTCGAGAAAGCGACGGCGGTCGCCGGCCGGACCGGTGAAGAGCCCGTCCATCGCAGGGGTTAGCCAGACCATTTCGATGATGTCGGCAAGGGCGCCCGATCCGCTGCGGGTGGCGCCGTCTATGCGCACAATGCGGCCGGCGCGATCGGCCCCTTCGGCCGACAGTCCGGTGCCGATGTCGACGGCCTGATCGTGAATGCGGACCTTTGCCGCGACTGCCCAGTCGCCCTGTCCGCCCTGGCGGGCGACGGTTTCGTAGGCTGCACGGCGAAGCCCCTGACCGGGTGCGGTCAGCGAGACGGCTTCGAGGAGGTTTGTTTTTCCTGCTCCGTTCGGTCCAACGAGCACGACAGGTCGCGCGCCCGGCTCAATGACGGCAGACGTGTAGTTGCGAAAGTTCGTGAGGGCCAGCCGCTCGATCCAGAGCGCGGGGGAAGTCGGCTCGTTCACGTCGGCAGGATCGGTCACCGGACCGGGCACGGCGTCTCTCATTCGGCAGATGGCGGGCCGGCCCGGGACGTCCGTCGTCGCGTCACACGCGCATCGGCATCAGCACGTACAGCGCGCCCGGGTCAGCGCTATCCATCACCATGGTCGGCGATCCCGGGTCGGCCAGCTTGAAAACGGTGCTGTCGCTTTCGAGTTGCCCGGCGATGTCGAGGAGGTAGCGCGCGTTGAAGCCGATCTCGAGGGGCTGCGCCGCATACTCGACGCCGATCTCCTCGGTGGCGCTGCCGCCTTCCGGATTGTTGACCGACAGCACGAGCTTGTCGCCCGTGATGTTCAGCTTGACGGCGCGGCCCCGCTCGCTGGCGATCGTCGAGACGCGGTCGACCGCGCTCGTGAACTCGGCGTTCGAAACCTTCATTTCCTTGTCGTTGCCCTGCGGGATGACGCGGGCGTAGTCCGGAAAAGTGCCGTCGATGAGCTTCGAAACGAGCGTGATGGGGCCGATTTCGAACCGCACTTTCGCAGGCGACACGCCAACCTTGATCATCAGGCTCGAGTCTTCGAGCAGGCGATGGAGTTCGTGCACCGTCTTGCGCGGCACGATCACGCCCGGCATGCCCGTCGCGCCTTCGGGGCGGGGCGTTTCCACCTGGGCGAGGCGATGGCCGTCGGTCGCCACCGCACGCAGCGTCGGCGCACCGCCCGTCTCGGCGGCGTGCAGGTAGATCCCGTTGAGGTAGTAGCGAGTCTCCTCGGTCGAGATGGCGAACCGTGCCTTCTCGATGAGCCGGCGGAGATCACTCGCCAGCACTTCGAACTGGTGGGTCATCTCGCCAGCTGCGAGGTCCGTGAAGTCCTCAGCTGGCAACATCTGCAGAGAGAAGCGGGCCTGGCCGGAGCTCAGCATCAAGCGCTCACGCTCGGCATCGCGGCGGAGTTCGACCTGGGCCCCATCGGGGAGCTTCCGCACGATGTCGTGCAGCAGGTGGGCGGGCACAGTGACGGCGCCCTGCTGTGCGACGTCCGCGTTGACGGTTTCGCTCACCTCGCGCTCGAGGTCGGTCGCTTTCAAAGTGAGTTCGCGCCCGTTGGCGGCAAGGAATACGTTCGAGAGGATCGGGATCGTCGTCCGGCGCTCGACCACGCTGGTCACGTGGCTCAGGGCCCGCAACAGCTCACCTCGTTCGATCACCAGCCTCATTCGGTTCCTCGATGCGATCCTCGCCTCAGCCGCCCAATTCGGCGGCCTCCGGTCATAGAGTGCTTTGCCGGCATGTGGCAATCTCCCGCTCGACGTGCCAACAGGCGGTTCAGCATGGGCTGAACCGCCTGTCTATGCAAGTCGGGAGCGTGCAGCCGCCGGCTTATGTATTGAGGTGCTTCTTCAGTTCCTCGATCTCGTCGCGGACCCGCGGGTTGCCCTCAATCACGCCTTCGATCTTGCGGATGGCATGGAGCACGGTGGTGTGGTCCCGATTGCCGAAACGGCGGCCGATCTCGGGAAGCGAGCGGGCAGTCAGCTGCTTGGCGAGGAACATGCCGATCTGGCGCGGCCAGACCACCGAGCGGTGGCGGCGCTGGGAGAGGAGATCGCTTCGCGTGACGCCATAGTGGCGCGAGACGACCTTCAAAATGTCCTCGATCTTGATGCGGCGTGGCTCGATGCCCTGGACGAGGTCGCGGATGACCGTCTCGACGATGTCGAGGGTGATCGGCGTGCGCATGTAGGTCCAGGTCGCGTGCAGGCGGGTGACGGCACCTTCGAGTTCGCGACCACTTTCCGTCAGACGGTCGGCGAGAAGTTCGAGCACTTCGCGTGACATCTCGAACGACGGATCGCTGAGACGCTTCTCCGCGACGCGCTTTTCGAGGACGCGGAGGCGGAGTTCATAGTCGAGCGCGGTGATCTCGGTGACGAGGCCGCGCTGCAGCCGCGAGCGCATCCGCTCGTTGAGTCTCTCGATGTGGTTCGGAGCGCGGGCCGAGGCGACGACGACCTGGCGGCCGCCGTCGAGCAGCGTGTTGATGACATGGTCGAATTCCTGCTCGGTCTGTTGGCCGTGCATGAACTCGAGGTCATCGATGAGCAGCATGTCGATGTGGCGGAAGCGGTCCTTGAAGGACAGCGGATCCTGGCTGCGCAGCGCCTCGACGAACTGGTAGCGGAAGCGCTCGGCCGTCAGATAGAGCACCTGGGCGTGCGGATAGCGACGCTTCACTTCCCAGGCGATCGCATGCAGCAGGTGGGTTTTCCCGAGCCCGACCGACGAATGGATATAGAGCGGGTTGATGCTGCGGCTGTCGCTGAAGACCGTCTCGGCAACCTGCGTGGCGCCGGCGTGGGCCATGCGGTTCGACGTACCGACGACGAAGCTCTCGAACGTGTAGCGCGGGTCGAGCGGCGAACCTTCGAGGCCAGCGGCTTGGGTCCGCCCGGCGGCGGGTTGCGGCGTAGCTGCCGACGCCGAGGCGCGAGGAGCGCTGCCCGTTGCTCGAGTTGCGGCCTGCTCGGCGCTGCGGAGCTGATCGTCCGCCGAGTCCTGGGACGGCTCGGCTTGTGCCGACCGGGCAGCCTGACTGCCGGGCTGGCGAACGGCCACCTCGACCCGCTCGGCGTCCGGGAACTCGGCACGGCAGCAGGCCAAAAGGTCGTCCGAATAGTGAGACTGGATCCAGTTGCGAAGGAACTTCACCGGCACTGTCGCGCGGACGGTGCCGGCGTCGAAGGTTTCGAATTCGAGCGCGTTGAACCAGCTCGTGTAGACATCCTCGCCGAGACGAGCACGCAGCATGGCGCGAATGCGCTGGCCGCGCCCTTCAAAGGACACGCGCGATTTGGTGTCTTCATTCGCGCCGGCAATCCCGACAGCGTTGGTCGTTTCGACTGGAGTTGTTGTCGTGGTTTGCACGGCCACGCTTGCGACGGACGGCGTCGTTTCAATCGAATTCATTTCGCTATACCCCGCACGTTAGTCGGTCGCAGACACAGCAAGGCTCGTCGTCCGCCCGCACGCGGACGACCGCTGTTTCACGCGACTCGATTTATCTTCTCAGGCTTGCACCCACGGCAGACCGGCGAACTTCCAACCAGAAGTCCTGCCGCGATGCCGCTCACCGTCGAGAGGGCCCTCAAACCCTTCGGCGACGTTGCGGCAACGGCCGTATCCCCTTGCTGTCATGGCCTTGGCAGCGCTCAAACTGCGCACCCCCGACCGGCACAAGAAGAACAGCTCGTCGTCGGTGCGCGTCCGCTTCTCATCGAGCAAGGAGGTCAACCGCTCTCCGAACTCGGGGTCGACCCGATTGTCCGGGTACGACTGCCATTCGACAAAGACGGGTGACTTACCAATCCGGCTCAAGTCCGGCACGCCGACGTACGTCCACTCGGCTCTCGTCCTGACATCGATCAGAACCGAGGCCGGATCCGATGCGAGGCGGGACCAGACTTCCGTCGCGGTCACGTTCTCCACCGGGTCAGACACTGATGACCCCACTTTTTACCTCCACCCCGTGTGGATCGTCGGTCGCCCTCACAACCGGGCCATCCGCACGATGGCCAATGATCCTCACAAGATCAGTGTACCCTTATTACGCTGCCCTCTATACGCGGCGGGCGCCGCGCAACGCACATCCCCTGTGCACAACTAATGCATGCCGGGGACTTACTGAGACAAACCCGAAGTTCGCCGCGCCACGGCGCCGCTCGCCTCGGTGACGGAGTATTAACCACAGTGTGGGGCGCGAGGCAACCGAGCCAGACGGTGGGGGGCGACCAACCGTTTATCGACAGGGGGTGTGAGGAAACTCTGTGTCGGCGTCCGAGCTGTTGAGAAACCCATTGATTCAAGCCGGGTTTTCAAAACGCATGACGGAAGTCCGAAAAGAAAACGGCGCCGCGGGGGCGCCGTCACATTCGACGAATTTTTCTTGATCGGCTGTCGAGGGAGCCCGGAGCCGCCTTCGAGACGAGTCGCTCCGACAAATTCATCTCCCTACGACTCAATAGGTTTTCCGGTCCCTAGCTCCTTGAGGCGTCTGCTGACGGTGTAGCAGAAGTGTCACAATCTTGGTCGGTCGCGGAAAGCCTGGGGAATACTCAGTTCGGCAGCGCTTTGACGCGCGCCGCCAGACGCGACACTTTCCGGCTCGCGGTCTTCTTGTGCAGCACGCCCTTCTGCGCAGTACGGAGAAGGATCGGCTCGGCGACCTTAAGGGCGGCGACAGCGGCAGCCTTGTCTCCGGCGGCCAGCGCTTCTTCGACCTTGCGGACCTCGGTGCGCATCCGTCCGCGGCGCGCCTTGTTCACTTCGGTGCGGCGCTTCGCCTGGCGGTCGGCTTTCTTGGCCGAAGACGTGTTGGCCATGGATAAGTCCTCTCTGACAGACCCGACGTTACTGCTGCGACGTGCCATCTCGGGTGGAACGGCCTAAACGCGCGTACCGCCCGAAACGCTGTTCCGGGCGGCCTGATCGGACGTGCGTATACCGCTCAGTCGATTGTGGGTCAACAGAGCTCGCAGCAAAACCTCCGGTGGATGCGCCGATGCACGAGCAACGCGGCATGTTGAAAGCTGTTCGACGTTTGCTAAATGCTCGCCAGGGCCAAAACGGGAGATCGACATGACGGGCGGACTTGCGGCGCGGCTGCTGGTGATCGCGATCAGCGTGCCTCTCCTCGTCTGGGCGACGGCCCAGCGGGCGGCCGGCAACATCACGATGGCCTACGTCCATGCCGGCATCGCGCTGGTATCGGCGCTCATTCTCGCCGGGCTTGGGATCCTCGCCACCCGCGCCATCATCGCCGACGGTGGTTCTCGATCAGCGGTCGGTGCCAGCAAAGCCCGGGAAATGGGGATCGTCTGGTCCTGGGCGACCCTCGCGATCCTCGCCACGTACGTGACCGGCACGGCGACCTGGAAGGAGTGGTGGCACTTTCTCATCCCGTTCGCCGCCGTCTCCGGGCTCTGCCTCTGGTTTGCCAACGGGCTCGCGCGTGATGCCGCCCGCGGGGTCGACGACGAGGGCATGCTTAAGCTGTCACGCTATCTCGCAATCGGGCAGCTCGTCGGAATGGTCATCACGATGGTCGGATTGATCGTCGACGGGAAAATGGCTCGCTACATCGCGCCCCGCAAAGGCTGGGAGGATTGGCCGGCGAACCACTACTTCTTCTTTGGCGCGCTCGCGCTCGCCATTCTCAGTTTCCACGCCATTCGGGCTCAGTCGCAGGCCGCGTCGCGCCCCGCGATCAGTTGATGTCGCTCGATCGCACGGTGCCGCTCGCGTCCTTTGCCCTCGTGGCTATCGTCGCCGCGATGGTCTTTGGTGCGCGTGCAGGCCGGGCCGATCTCGTGTTCCTGATCGCGTTCGCGGTGCCGCTGCTCTTCGGTCTGCTGGCTTGGGTCATGAACGTGCGGCTCTGGTCGCTGCCGGCGATGCGCGTGACCGACGAAGCGGTGCCCGTCGCGGCCCGGCGCAATGCCACGCTCCTGGCACTCGCTTACGGCTGGGGGGCCATCACCCTACTGACGATTTATCCGCTCGCGGGTCTGCGTTGGTATCACTGGTGGCAGTACGGAGGGTTGATGGCCCTGGTGGCGGTGGGACTGTTTCTCTATGCCTCCGCGCTCGCGCGGCCGGACAGCATCGTCCGAACCCGGCCGATGCAGCTCAAGGCGATGCAGCTCACGGTCGTCCACGGGATGGCAATCGTCGGCGGTCTCGGATGGCTGATCCTGTCTGGCAAAGCCACGAGCGCCCGAGACGATTGGGCCGCCAATGCCGTGTTTCTTGCTGGCGGGGCGGCGCTCGCGATCGTCTCGGCGATGGCGGTCGTCACGCAGATGCGCCTTGCCCGCCGCTGACCTTCGACGCGGCTATTTGTGCTTGAACGCCGGCTTTCGCTTCTCGACGAAGGCCGCCATGCCTTCCTTCTGGTCCTCGGTCCCGAACATGGCGTGGAAGACGCGACGCTCGAAGCGGATGCCCTCGCCGAGGGTGGTCTCGTAGGCGCGGTTGACGCTTTCCTTCGTCATCATCGCTGCGGGCAGCGACATTCCGGCGATCGCGTCCGCGGCCTTCATCGCTTCGGCAATCAGATCCGCCGCCGGCACGATCCGCGATACGAGGCCTGCACGTTCGGCTTCGGCAGCATCCATGAACCGGCCCGTGAGGCAGAGATCCATCGCTTTTGCCTTGCCGACGAAGCGCGTCAGCCGCTGAGTGCCGCCGGCGCCCGGCATGACGCCGAGCTTGATCTCCGGCTGTCCGAACTTGGCGGTGTCGGCGGCGATGATGAAGTCGCACATCATGGCAAGTTCACACCCGCCGCCGAGCGCGAAGCCGGCGACTGCAGCGATCACGGGTTTGCGGCAGCGCGCGACGCGGTCCCAGGAGGCGATGAAATCCTCCGTGTAGGCTTCCATGTAGGTCTTCGCCTGCATCTCCTTGATGTCGGCGCCGGCGGCGAAGGCCTTGTCGGAACCCGTCAGAACGATACAGCCGACGGCAGGGTCCGCTTCGTAACCGTCGAGTGCGGCCGACAGCTCACGGATGAGGGTGGCGTTGAGCGCGTTCAGAGCCTGCGGCCGGTTGAGAGTGACGAGGCCGACGCGGCCCCGCGTCTCGGTGAGAATCGTTTCGTAGGTCATGTCTTCCTCCGCTCAACGCTGGCATTTGCCGCAATAGAAAGTCGATCGGCCGGACTGCACGCTTCGCCGAACTGTGCCGGCGCAGCCGGGCGTGACACAGGCTTGTCCCGAGCGTCCGTAGACCCGGAACGTGTGCTGGAAGTCGCCGAGCGATCCGTCGGTATGGCGATAGTCTCGGAGCGTCGAACCGCCGGCTGCGATCGCATCGAGCAGTACGCTCCGGATTGCCTGGACCAGCCGCTCGGCGCGTTCGGTCGGGCGGCCCGACTTGCTCGCCAACGAGCGCGCGCTGCGGTTGGGGCTGAGACCGGCGCGATGCAAGGCCTCTGCGACATAGATATTGCCGAGCCCGGCGACGACCGTCTGGTCGAGCAAGAACGCTTTGAGATCGACATTGCGACTGCGGGCTGCTGCGGCGAGGGTCGCAGCGTCGAAGGCATTGCCAAGTGGTTCAGGGCCGAGTTCGGCGAACAGCCGGTGGGCGGGCAACTCGGCCTCAGGCACCAAGTCCATGAAACCGAAGCGGCGCGGGTCGTTGTAGGTGACCGAGGCGCCGTTCGCCATTTCGAATACGACATGATCGTGGGCCGCGACTTGGCCTGTGTCGTGTTCGTACTCACCGATCTGCCGCGGGGCATCGCCCGGTGTGGCAATGGTGAAGCGGCCGCTCATGCCGAGGTGCATGACGAGCACTTCTCCGGAATCGAGGCGTGCGCAGAGGTACTTCGCGCGCCGGTCCAGGTGGGCGACGCGGCGACCGCGGATCCGCTCGGCGAACCGTTCGGGAAACGGAAACCGCAGGTCGGGCCGACGCTGGGCCACATCGCGCACGACTTGGCCGACCAGCACCGGCTCCAATCCGCGGCGCACCGTCTCGACTTCGGGCAGTTCGGGCACTCAGACCTCGCGCGCTTCTCACCGCGTGTCGATCATGCCATCGCAAGCCCGGCGATGCGACCCGGTTACGCGCCCTTGGCCGTTTGATAGGTGCCGACGCCTTCGCCGAGGAATGCGTTGTTGGCGGCGCGCAGCTTTGCCGCTTCATCGTCGTAGAGGAACGGCAGGAAGGCATAGCGCCGCCCGGAGGTCACCTTCGACACCTTGTGCAGGAGGCTGCACGAGAACACGACTGCGCCGCCCAGGGGGGCTTTGAAGCTGCGCGGGCCGTACTCGGGAAAACTCACTTCGCCGCCGGTGAAGGCATCGTTGAGATTGATGGAAACGGCGAAGCGGCGGTGAGCGGTGCCCTTGGTCGTGTTATCGCGATGGGCGCGGAAGTGGCCCCCATCCTCGGCCGCGTAGCAGGAGACGATGTAGCGCTCCATGCGCGTCGCCCGGAAGTTATGTACTTTCAGAATCTCGGGCACGACGCGGCGGACGATCCGCTGCTTGGTTGCATCGACGAGGCCCTGATCCTCGATGGTCACGTCTTTCCGGCGCTTGTGGGCTGCGTCGTAAGTGGCAACGGTTTTGCCGTCGACCTCACGCATGAAGCCCGACTCGGTGCCGCCGACCGTCTCGTAGAGATCGACCAGGGTCTTGCAGAACTCGGGCTCGAACACGTTCGGCAACACCAGAATCGGCGGCGGCACCTCGAAACCGGCAAAGCGCTCCGGCGGCGGGAGTCGCTTCACGTGGGCGATCACGGACGCCGCATCGCCGCCCGCGACCTCGAACGGGATTACTCTGGTGATCCGCATGGTGGGGTCGACGATGATCCACTGACGGCGGAAACTCGCAGCCGCATCGCCGTTTCGCGGCAGGGACCCGTACCGCCGCGAGACGGAACCGTCGAAGTCCCAGAAGATCCGGATACCTGGGTAGGAGTCTGCGAGGCGTCGCTGTTTCTCATCCTCCGGATCGCAGGTGACGGCGAAGAACGCCGCGTGAGCGTCGTCGAAGGCGCTGCGATTGGCCATGACCGTCTCGAAGGCCTGCCGGCCCTGGGTGTCCGAGGCCGTTCCCAGCATGCAGAGGACGATGTAGCGGCCGGCCGTCGTATCGAAATTGAAAGCCGGATTGCCGCCGGACCGCTGCTTGAAAAATGGAGCGGGGTCGCCGGCTGTGAGGTTCGCGTAGGTCATGGGATGGACGTGTCCGAAACCGTCAGCACTCGGATATGACTAGCGCGGACGATCTTAACGGAACGTTAACCGAGGGATCAACGCCGGATCATGCGGCGGATGTCTTGCACCGTCAGCAACCGCAGGGCGAATGCGGCGGCGAGATAGCTCAGACCGCCGGCAGCGACCAGCATGGCCAGGGCGCTACCGCGAACTGCGAAGCCGTGGCTACTCGCCAACCAGGGCGCGAGCAATTCTGCGGCGGCGTAGAGAACGGTGGCCATCACGCCGCTGGCAAGGATGACTAGTGGCAGCGAGCGGCGCAATCTCTGGTCCGGCCGGAAATAGTTCTGCCGGCGGAGCGCGGCATAGAGGAGCGCCGCGTTGAGCCAGCCGCCGAGCGTCGTCGCCAGCGCGATCCCGAGGTGCGGGGCGATGCCGAGGCTGCGGAAGGCGAAGAACAGTGCCACGGAGGCCGCCGTGTTGAAGGTCAGGCTGATCACCGCGAAGCGCATCGGCGAGCGGGTGTCTTCGCGGGCAAAGAAGGCGGGCGAAAACACCTTGATCATCACGAAGGCCGGTAGCCCGAACGCGAAGATCGCGAGGGCGTTGCTCGTCGCGACGGTGTCCGCGGCGCGGAAGGCGCCGCGTTCGAACAGCACGGAGACAATCTCGGCCGGGACCACGGCGAGCGCGACGGATGCCGGCACCGTCAGCAGCATCGCGAACTCCAGACTGCGGTTCTGGCTGTCGATCGCGCCCGTTTCGTTGCCGGCACGGAGTTGGCGCGCGACATCGGGCAGTAGGACCACACCGATGGCGATGCCGACAATCGCCAGTGGTAGTTCGTAGACGCGGTCGGCGTAATAGAGGTGGGAGACGGCACCGTCCTGTAGCGATGCGATGATGGTGCCGATCAGAATGTTGAGTTGGGTGATGCCGCCCGCGATCACCCCCGGGATGCCGAGCACGACCAGCCGTTTCACGTCCGGCGAGAGCCGCGGGCGCACGAGCCGCAGCCACATGTCGTTGCGTTTGAGGCCCCACATCAAGAGCGCGAGCTGGAATAGGCCGGCTGCGAAGACGCCCCAGGCAAGGGCAATGCCGGCGCGCGGATCGTTGCTGTAGCCGAGCAGGATGGCGATGACGATCGCGGCCATCAGCGTCAGGTTCAGGACGATCGAGACGGCGGAGCTTTCGGCGAAGCGGCCGAGCGAGTTGAGAACGCCCGACATCAGCGCGACGATCGACATGCAGAAGAGATACGGGAAGGCGATCGTCGTCAGCAGGACGGCGAGGTCGAACTTGGCGGGCGTGTCGGCGAACCCCGGTGCGATGACGTACATGAGCCAGGGCATCGCCAGCATACAGGCGATGCTGAGCAGGATGAGGACGAAGGCGAGACCCGCCATCGCTTCTTCGGCGAAGCGCTTGGCCGAGGCGGCGCCTTCGCCTTCGAGCCGCTTGGCGAACAGCGGCACGAAAGCAGAATTGAAAGCGCCTTCGCCGAACAGTCGGCGGAACAGGTTCGGAAACCGGAAGGCGACGAAGAACGCATCCGCGATCCAGCCGGAACCGAGGGCCGACGCGATCAGGATGTCGCGGCCGAATCCCAGGATGCGGCTGACCAGCGTCAGGCCGCCGACGGTGGCGAAGGAGCGGTAAAGCTTCATGGGGCGCGAGCCGTAACCGAGGGGGCTGCCCGGGGCAAGCGCCGAGATGGCGCTCGCCCGTTAGGCCTTGGCGCGCGGCGCCGACACCGGTCCGAGCAGTAGCGCACCTCGTCCCACACGCGCTCCCACTTCTTCCGCCACGCAAAGGGCCGGCCGCAGGTTGCGCATGGCTTCGTCGGCAGGTCCGACTTTTTCCGACGCACCTTGCGGTCCGAGCCGCTCATCGCGTGAGGGTTGGACCGGTCTTCGCCGGGTCCCAGAGCTTGATGCCGGCGCGGCGATACTGTGGCGGCAAGGTGATTTCGGCACCAAGCTTGTAGGCGGCGTGCCAGCCCCAGTGCGGATCGTCGAGGAAGGCGCGGGCGATGGCGACGAAGTCGGCCTTTCCTTCGGCGATGACGGCTTCGGCCTGCTTCGCTTCCGAGATCATGCCGACGGCCATCACCGGAATGCCGACCGCCTTCTTGATCGCCTCGGCGAACGGGACCTGATAGCCCGGGCCGATCGGTACCTTGATCGCGGGATCGATGCCGCCGCTCGACACGTCAATGAAATCGCAGCCGAGGTCCTTGAGCTTGCGCGCAAGCGTGATCGAGTCGTCCAGGCTCCAGGCACCGTCGACCCAATCAACGGCCGAGATGCGCATGCCGAGCGGCTTGTGCTCCGGCCACACCTTGCGGACGGCCTTGAAGACTTCGATCGGGAGACGCGTCCGGTTCTCGAAGCTGCCACCCCAATGATCGTTCCGCTTGTTCGAATAGGGCGACATGAACTGGTGCAGCAGGTAGCCGTGCGCGCCATGCAGTTCGGCGAGGTCGAGGCCGATCCGGTCGGCGCGGCGCGCGGCGCTGGCGAAGTGTTCGATGATGGCGAGGATCTCGTTCTCGCTCAGTGCGGTCGGCCGGTGCCAGCCCACGCCGAAGGGTTCGGCCGAAGGCGCGACCGTCGGCCAGCCGTTCTCGAGTTCCGGATCGTTGAGCGACTTGCCTTCCCAGGGGCGCTTGCCGGAGGCCTTGCGGCCCGCATGGCCGAGCTGAATACCGATCTTCGCTGTTCCGAAGCGGCGGCAGGCGTCAACTGCGCGCTTGAGCGCCGCCTCGTGGGCGTCCGACCAGAGGCCGACGCAGCCGTGCGTGATCCGGCCGCGCTCTTCGACGGCCGTCGCTTCGATGATCAGCAGGCCGGCGCCCGAGTTGGCTAGAGAGCCGAGGTGCATGATGTGCCACTCGTTGGCGAGGCCAACGTCGGCCGAGTACTGGCACATCGGCGATACGACGAGGCGGTTCGGCAGCTCTAGGCCGCGCAGGGACGTCGGCGAAAACAGTTGGCTCATGTCGCGCTCATTCGGAAAAACAGAACGGCCAAACCAGCCGTCGGGAAGGGGCGGCACCATAGCCCCATGTGGGCGGCCTTCACAACGGCGACCCGCGCGGAGCGAAAGGCTGCCCCTCGGCAGACGCCGCGTTGATCACCTCCTCGGGTTTCGCCCATACTCGGGTGGCGTCACGCGGGCGGGAGCATGAAAGTCAGAGTCGATCGGAACGAAGCAATGGCAGCGGCCCGACGCGCGCCTGGCCGGCGTCGCGTTGTGCGTGCCGATGGACAGGACGACGGGCGCCTCAACGCGATGGGCAAAGCCGTCTCCATTCTCGAAATCGTCTCGTCGGCCCGCCAGCCGATGACCATGCCTGAAATCGTGCGCGCGACTGGGCTGACCAAGCCGACGGCCCACCGCATCACGGCCGTTCTCTGCGACATGGGCCTGCTCGTCCGCGATCCGGCGCTCGGCGGTTTGGTCGCCGGTCGACGCCTGCTCGGGCTTGCCCTCGACGCGCTCCACGGGGCCGGACCGCGTAGCGTGCGCCATGCCGTCCTCAAGTCCGTGTCGGACCAGACGGGCGAGACGTGCAATTTCGGGGTCCTGGCCGGCGCCGAGGTCGTTTACGTCGATCGCGTCGAGGCGAAATGGCCGCTGGGTCTTCGTTTCGAGGCCGGAAGCCGAGTCCCGGCGCACTGTACGGCCATTGGAAAACTGCTGCTGTCGCGCCTGCCCGAACGCGAGCGGTGCAGCATCTTGGGCGCGCTCCCGCTGACCCGCTACACGACCCGAACCATCACCGATCCCGACCGCCTCCGCGCGGAGCTGTCTCGCATGGCCTCGTCCGACATCTCGGTCGACAACGGCGAGTTCATCGATGGGGTCGTTTGCGTGGCCGTCCCGGTCATGGGGGCCAAGGGCCGCGTGATCGGCGGGATTGCCGTGTCGGCGCCGGAAGCGCGCATTTCGCTCGATCAGGCGCTTCGGTTCGTGCCGGCGATGCGGATTGCGGCTGATCGGCTGGCGGCCACATTCGATAAGGCGGGCTGACCGACCCACAGGTCGCGGGTGGTCCAGTTGCCCGTCTGTCCGTTCCACTCCACAAGAGCCAGTGGAACACATGGTCACGACAGACACCCGTACCAGCGAGGCCGAAACGCCTGACGCGTTGGGCGCACTCACGCTCGACGTCGAGAGTCGGCTGCCGGTGCGTGCCGCGACCCGTGCCTCGACCGCCGTGGGCCTCGCTCTGGCGGCTGGGCTGCACCTCGCCTTCGCTGTCGTGCTCGTGTGGTCGGGCTGGCCGGACGGCTTCCTCGACCGCGACATCGAAGGCGAGGCCATCGGCGTCGAAATCGTTTCCGCGCAGGTGCTGGAGCCCCTCGACACCGATGCGCGAGCCCGCCAGGGGTCGGCTTGGGAGACGACGGTCTCGACCGCGGCACAGGCGGCCGACGCCGCCCGGACCTCTGCGACCGAGACTCCCGCGCTGGAGCGCGCCGATCGGGAACTCTCCACGCTGGACCCCGATGCGCCGCTGGCGAATCGCACCGAAGAGGGGGATGCGGCGCCCGAAACCGCGGAGGCCAAGGAAGCTGCAACCGCGCCGCCGGAGAAACCGGTGGCGACGCCATCGCCAAGCGCCCTAGCGCTCGAGGCCGAACGAGCCGGCGCGGAATCCAAGGACCCGACAGGAGCTGCTGCCGCAGCCCTCGCCGTCCAGACCGGCGGCGGCCGGCAAGCCATGGAGTACACGCGCCGAGTCGTCGAAACGCTGCGCCGCCAGCCGCCACGTCCATACAGCGGGGACCGGCGAACGGTGGTCATCCTGTTCCGCATCGGGCGCGACGGTGCCGTCGCCGCGGCGGAAGTCCGCCGAACGAGCGGCGACATCGATGTCGACCGTCAGGGTCTTGCTCTGGTGCGGCAAACCCGCTTTCCGGCTCCGGGGGCCGACGTCCCGGAAGCCAGCTTGTCGTTCGAGATCCCGGTCATCTTCGGGAACGCCCGCGGCTGAGGCGCTTTACCGCGCGAGCAAGGAACAAGACCGGCCGCCCGCCCGCCTGATAAACTGCTCGTCGAAGCAGTCTTCATGGCAGACGGAGACCCGATGGCCCGGCTCGCGCGCTCGCTCGATCGTCTCAAGGCCTCTTACGACGTTGTCATCGTCGGTTCGGGGTACGGAGGCGGCATTTCCGCGTCTCGCCTCGCGCGAGCCGGCAAATCCGTCGCCGTCTTGGAGCGCGGGCGGGAGTGGCTGACCGGCGAGTTTCCGACCCGCTTTCCGGACGTCAGGGCGCAGATGCAAGTAACGTCCGAGCGGCTGCGCCTCGGTTCGGATACCGCCCTCTACGATGTCCGCATCGGCGACGACATGCACGTGCTCGTCGGTTGCGGTCTTGGTGGTGGATCGCTCGTCAACGCCGGGGTTGCGCTGCGGCCGGATGCTCGGGTGTTCGCCGACGAGGTCTGGCCGGGTCAGATCCGGCAAGATGGGCTGCTCGACGAGGGTTACGCGCGGGCGGCGGCTTGGCTCGCACCGTCTCGCGATCCGGCCGGCGGGACACGAACCAAGCTGAAGGCGCTGGGGGCGGCCAGCCGATCGATCGGTGTCGAACCCGTCGTCAACCCGGTCGCCGTTTCGTTCGCCGACCGGGTCAACGCCGCCGGCATCTCTCAGCCGGCCTGTACCGCCTGCGGCGATTGCGTCGCCGGCTGCAACGTCGGCGCCAAGAACACGGTGGCGCTGAGTTATCTCCCCGATGCCGCGCGCCACGGTGCCGAACTCTTCACCCAGATCAAGGTGCGTTCGGTGACGCCCGGCGGGCCTCGGCGCTGGCTCGTACACTTCGCACCGAGCGACGACAGCAAGGGCGACGAGCGCACGGTCGCTGCCGACGTCGTCATCCTCGCCGCCGGGACGCTCGGGTCAACGGAAATCCTCCTGCGCTCGCGGGCACGCGGCCTGGCGCTCTCCGATCGGCTCGGGGCGCGCTTCTCAGCGAACGGCGACATCATTGCTTTCGGCTACGGTGCCAACATTCCGATCGATGCGGTCGGGGTCGGGCATCCGGCCAAACCAGGACTATCGCCGATCGGCGCTTCAGTCAGCGGCCAACTCGAAATTCACGATCCGGACGATTTAGCGCGCGGCCTCTGCGTGCAGGAGGGCGTTCTACCGTCGAGCCTCGCGCCGATGCTGCCGGTGCTGTTCGTGCCGAATGGCCGACTGCTCGGCGCGCTGCAGAGCCTCATCAGCGGCGTCTACAAGGGTCCGTTCGCGCGGCTGCAAACGTTCTTCGCCGTCTCCCACGACAGCGCGTCCGGGCGTTTCGAACTCAACGGTGACCGCCTGAAGCTCTCCTGGCCGGGTGCAGCGGACGAGCCAGTCTATAAGCGTCTCGACGAGATCCTGTCGACGCTCGTCGGCGCCGTGGGCGGCTCTTACGTGAAGAACCCGCTCGCCGGCACCGTGATGGGCCATCAACCGGCGACGGCACACCCGCTCGGCGGGTGCGGCATGGGTCCGGATCGCGACAGCGGCGCCACGGACCACAAGGGCCGTGTGTTCGACGGCGGCGCTGGGCAAGGGTCGACGGCGGTGCATGCCGGGCTCTACGTCGTCGATGGCTCCGTCATTCCCCGCTCGCTCGGGGTCAACCCGCTGCTGACCATCTCGGCGCTCGCCGAGCGGGCGATGATCCATTTCGCCGCCGACCACGGCCTTTCGTTCGATGTCGCGCCGAAGCCGTTGCCGGGTCAGGCCTTCGTGCCGGCCACTTCGCCGGGATTGCTGGCCGACCCGGTCGTCGGCTGAGCAACCTCCCGCGGCGTCTTCGACAGGCGCGCGAATAGGCAGAGCGGCAGGATCGCGACCGCGGCGGCAGTGTAGAGCACGAAGGCATTCGTGTAGCCGATCATGGTCGCCTGTCGCGTGATCTCGCGGGCGAACCGTGCGGTGCTCTGCGCAGTTTCCAGCGACCAGGCCCCGGACACCCACGGCAGGTCCCAGAGGCGATTGTAGTCCGACACGGACTCGATCATGCGCGCGTAGTTGGCACCCGTTGCGCGGACGATCTCCGCGACGGCCACCGAAATGAAGACCGACGATCCGACATTGCGCAGCAAATGGAACATCGCCATGCCTTCGGCGCGGTGTTCGGGCGCGAGCGTATAGAACGTGATCACCGTCATCGGCACCCACGCAAGGCCGACGGAAATCCCCTGCAGACAGGCATTCATGCCGAGTTCGAATTCGCTGACGTTGAGATCGAACGTCAGCATCCAGAAGCCCGTGACGGCCTGCGCCGATGCGCCCATCAACATAGTGAGACGTGGGTCAAGCCGCTGCAGGAACATCGCCACGAAAAAGCCGATAGCCGCACCGATCCCGCGCCAACCGACGAACGTGCCGATCGCCGAGTCCGGATAGCCGGCCTGCTGCTGCAGGAGCGGCGGCAGCAGTACGATTTGCGCGAAATTCAGCATGCCGAATAACGTCACCATCATCAGCCCGAGCGCGTAGTTGCGGTCGGACAACAGGCGCAGCCGGATGAATGGTTTCTCGGCCGTGAGGCTGTGAACGATGAAGACGTAGAGTGCGAGTACGGCGACGAAGGTGACCACGGTCACTTCGGTCGACTCGAACCAGTCGAGGCGCTGGCCGCGCGAGAATACGAGCTGCGCCCCCGCGATGGCGATCGACAGGCTGAGGAAGCCGGTCCAATCGAGGGCGAGGCGGCGCTGGTCGGGATCGGGTGGCAGGGCGAAGCGAAATCCGACGGCGGTCAGCAGGGCGACGGGAAGCACCATCCAGAAGCCCCAACGCCAGCCGAACTCTTCCGACACCTGGCCACCGACCGTCGGCCCGAGAGCCGGGCCGATCATGTTGGCCATTCCGTAGACGGCTGTGATGAACCCGTGCTGGCGCTGTGGGAAGGCGTCGAGAAGGATGGCCTGACCCAGCGGTACGAGCGGGGCGCCCGCCGCCCCCTGGATGATCCGCCAGAACACCAGCGACTCGAGCGAGTTGGCGAAGCCACAAAACAGGGTGGCGACGCTGAAGCCGGTCGCACACCAGACCATCGTCGCGCGGCGGCCGAACCGGGCGGCCAGCCATCCGGTCATCGGGGTCGCCACGGCGGTCGCGACGATGTTGAAGGTCATCGTCCAGGAGATTTCGTCCTGGGTCGCCGAGAGTGCGCCCTGCATCTGTGGCAGCAGCGCCGATGAGATGAGGACCGTCGCCGTATAGATCGTCGATCCCAGGACGACGGTCCCGAGCACCAGGACGCGCTGCCAGAAGGTCAACTGATAGACGGTTTTGTCGGTCATGCTATGCGGAGGCGCCGCTAGGTGGGGAGCAGCGGGCATCGTAACCTCAGCGGGCTTGAACCGCGAGCGGGCGGACAACAGATCTGCTGATCAGGAAACGAGCGCTCACGTCGGGCAGGGAGACGTCTTTACGTGGCGGCCACGCAGAAGACCTGGATGCGATTTGCCCTCGTCTGGGGGGTGCCAATCGTTGCCGTGGTGGCCGCGGCGGTGATGTGGCTCTATTCCGGCCGGTACGTCTCCACCGAGAACGCCTATGTGAAGGCCGACATCGCCCAAGTCTCGTCGGAGGTGGCCGGCCGGGTGATCGACGTCAAGGTCCGTGACCACCAGCGGGTGGAGAAGGACGACGTTCTTCTTGTTCTCGATGCGGAGCCGCTGCAAATCGCACTCGCCAAGGCGGAAGCCGAGATCGATGCGGCGCGCGGGCTCGTCCGGACGCTGGTTGCCACCTACAAGGAGGCGCAAAGCGAGCTCGAAGAGGCGGTTAATCGTTCGGCCTTCTGGGAAAGCCAGCTAGAGCGGCAGCGGCAACTCAGCGAGCGCGGCGTCGTCGCATCGGCCAAGCTCGAAGAAACGGAGAACTCCGCTGCCACCGCTCGGGACCGTGTGATCGTTGCCCGACGCAAGCTCGATCGCACCTTGGCGCAACTCGCCAACCAGCCGGAGCGGCCCATCGATAAGCATCCGTTGGTGCGGGAGAAGCAGGCTGCACGAGATCGTGCGGCCTATGATCTTGAGCGCGCGACGATCAAGGCGCCGATCGCCGGCATCGTTGTGAACGCGAAGCTGCAGCCCGGCGAGCACATCAAGGCCGCGACGGCGCTGTTCGCGATCGTCTCGGAGACCGATCCGTGGGTCGAGGCGAACTTCAAGGAAACCGAGTTGACGCACGTGCGCCCGGGGCAGAAGGCGAGAATCGTCCTCGACATCTATCCCGAAGTCGAATGGGAAGCTGAAATCAAAAGTATCAGCCCCGCCACAGGGGCGGAGTTCGCTTTGCTGCCGCCGCAAAACGCCTCCGGTAACTGGGTGAAAGTCGTGCAGCGCTTGCCTGTGCGCCTGCAACTCGAGCCGAGGCCGGGCCAGCCGCCGCTCAGGGCCGGCATGACCGCCACCGTGCGGGTCGATACGGGCCGTGAACGTCGGCTCGCCGACCTCTTCGGGTGGGCGGCTTTCGCCACCGGCCAGAAGTGATCCCCCAATCAATCTCAAGCGTGCTCGGCGTAGCGTGTGACGTTGGCGCGTAGCGTCTCGACGAAGGCGTCGCGCGTCGGGTCACGTGAGCCCCGCACCCATGCCGCCGCCAGCGGCAGGATCTGGAAGCGCTGCTCCCGTGCGATCGCCAGCCTGATGTAGCGCACGCCTGGCACGGCAAGGCGGGAGGCCCAGCGAGGCACGATCGCGAGGCCGAGGCCCGCTGCGACGAGATTAACGATCGTCTGCTTTTCTTCTGCAACCTGACCGATCGTCGGGGTGATCCCGGCGGCCGCGAACAGCTTCATCGTCAGGTCGTGGCTGTGGGGCCGCGAACGGCGGTCCGGTACGATCAGCGCCTGGCCCGCAAGAGCCCGGATCGTCAGCGCGCGGCGCCGCGATAGCGCGTGGCGTTCAGGGACCGCGACGACCGCGCTCTCATGCAGCAACTCGACGAATTCGATACGCGGGTCGCGGTGCTCCGGCGGGCGGACGAATGCGAGGTCGAGGGCGCCCGACAACAATTTCGGCAGCAGGCGGATCGTTTTGTCCTCCGACAGCTTGACCATGATGCCCGGCTGGCTGGTGCGAACGTCCTGCAACAGCATGGGGATGAGCCCGGCCGCCGCCGTATCGATCGCGCCGATGCGGAGAATGCGGGCGTGGCTACGTCCGGTCGCGCGAAAGCGCGCAGCCAGCGTGTCGGCCTGTGCGATCAGCGCGCGGGCGTCATCCAGGATCGCGGCGCCGTCGGCGGTGAGGCTAACGCTCCGGGTCGTGCGGTCGAACAGCCGTGTGCCGAGGGCATCTTCCAGAAGCCTGATGTTGCGGCCGAGGGCTGCGGGCAGGATATCGAGCCGGCGCGCGGCACGCCCGAAGTGCAGGTCATCGGCGACGACGACGAAGCCGCGCAAGTGGTCGAGGTTCATGGCGCCCCGTAACTGGTTTCGCCTAGATTGTATCGAATTATTATATAATCGCGAGCGATTGCGGAAGAGGACGCCGTGCGCGAACGTGCGAACGAAGCGCCGGTTAACAGGCGCCTCCACATTCGTTCCGATCCCCCGGAGGAGACCTTCATGCTCACGCGCCGTACGATGCTGGTGGCCGCTGCCGCCGGCCTTCTGGCTGCCGCGCCCCAGGCCACGCTGGCCCAGGGCTACCCTACCAAGCCGGTCACGCTGATCGTTCCTGCTGCCGCCGGTGGGCCGACCGACACGGTCGCGCGCCTCGTCGCGGAATCGATGAGCCGCACGCTCGGCCAGCAAATCGTGGTCGAGAACATTGGCGGCGCTGGCGGCACCGTCGGCATGGCACGGGTCGCGGCCGCGGCGCCGGATGGCTACACGATTGCCGTCTGGCACATTGCCCAGGCGACCGCGCCCGCGCTTTATGAAAACCTCAAATACAACGTGCTGCAGGATTTCGACCATATCGGCCGCATCACCGACGTGCCGATGACCCTCGTGTCGAAGACGGCCCTGCCTGCGAACTCGGTCGGTGAGCTTCTCGATTGGATCCGCAAGGAAAAGGACAAGGTCACCTATGGGCACGCGGGCGTCGGCTCGGCATCCCATCTCTGCGCGCTGATGCTGATGAAGGAGCTCGGTGTGCAGATGACCGGCGTCGCCTATCGTGGCACCGGGCCGGCGATGAACGATCTGCTCGGTGGTCAGTTCGACATTATGTGCGATCAGACCACCAACACGACCAATCAGATCAAGGATAGTAAGATCAAGGGTTTTGCGGTCACGACGAAGGGGAAAGTCTCGTCGGTGCCGAACCTGCCGCCGCTCGACTCGACAGGCATGAAGGGCTTCGAGGTGTCGGCGTGGCATGCGATCTGGGCACCTAAGGGCCTGCCAAAGGAGGTGAGCGACAAGCTCGTCGCCGCGCTGCAGGCTGCCATCAAGGACCCGAAAGTCGTGGAGCGCTTCGCGAGCCTCGGCACCGAACCGGTGCCGGAGGCGCAGGCAACGCCCGCCGCTCTCAAGGCCCATCTCGAAGCCGAGGTCCCGCGCTGGGGCGCGGTGATCAAGGCCGCCGGCGTCAAGGGCAACTGACGAAACTCGGCGGGTGGATCGGCCACCCGCCGCTTCCGCTGCATGAAAGAGAACGACATGAAGACTTACGCGATCGCGGCCATTCCCGGTGATGGCATCGGCACCGAAGTCATCTCGGCCGGCATCGAGGTTCTGAATGCGGTCGCTGCCCGCGAGGGGTCGTTCTCTTTCAAGTTCGATCACTTCGACTGGGGCGGAGAGTACTACAAGCGGCATGGCCGGATGATGCCGGCCAACGGTCGTGATCTGATCCGCAATCACGACGCGATCCTGTTCGGGTCGGCGGGCCATCCCGAGATTCCCGACCACATCACGCTGTGGGGCCTTCGCCTCGCGATCTGCCAGCCATTCGATCAGTATGCAAACGTTCGGCCGACGCGCGTGCTTCCCGGCATCACCTCGCCGCTGCGCCATGTGGAGCGGGCGGAACTCGACTGGGTGATCGTTCGCGAGAACTCGGAAGGCGAGTACGCCGGCGTCGGTGGCCGCGCGCACCAGGGCTCCCCGCTCGAAGTCGCGACCGACGTCTCGATGTTCACGCGGGCCGGCGTCGAGCGCATCATGCGCTTTGCGTTCCGCCTTGCCCAGTCACGCCCGCGCAAGCTGCTGACGATCGTCACGAAGTCGAACGCGCAGCGGCACGCCATGGTCATGTGGGACGAGATCGCCGCCGAAGTCGCCCGCGAATTCCCCGACGTGACGCACGACAAGATGCTCGTCGACGCGATGACGATGCGCATGGTGATGAAGCCGCAGTCGCTCGATACCATTGTCGCCAGCAATCTGCATGCGGATATTCTGTCGGATCTTGCGGCTGCGCTGGCGGGTTCGCTCGGCATTGCCCCGACCGCGAACCTCAACCCCGAGCGGGCCTATCCGTCGATGTTCGAGCCGATTCATGGTTCGGCGTTCGACATCACGGGGAAAGGCATCGCCAATCCGATCGGCACGTTCTGGTCGGCGGTCATGATGCTCGAACATCTCGGCGAAACCGCTGCGGCCGCCCGCCTGATGGGCGCAATCGAGCGCGTCACGGCGGACAAACGCTGGCACACGCCGGATCTCGGCGGCACGGCGCGTACGGCCGACGTAACGGCTGCGGTGATCGGTGCGGTCGAGGGCGCCAACCGCTGACGGGTGCGGGTCAGCCCAACGAGCAAGGGCTGGTGTCTTGAGATCGCTGTGTTCGCCGGCGAGCGCGATGCTCCGCTCCGCGAGCTATCGCACCATGGCCGGCCCGATCGGCGGTACGGTGACGATGCACAATGCCGAGCTCAGACTTCGCGTCGAGGTGCGCGCGCCGGTGCGGGATGGGTGATGGGGCGGTGCCTGCTTCTGCACTCAGCGGGACAAGCCAGCCTGCCGGAACCCCAAGTACGGTACGAAGAGCCTCTCAATCTGGCTGGCTTGTTGCCTCAGGTAAGTTAAGATCTCTGCTTCTTCGTCTAACGCGCGCTCAAGTAGATCGCCGCTGGCTTTCTCTTGCTTCTTCTTTTGAGCCTGGGCACGTAGACACATGCTGTCGATGGTCAACAGTATGTCTCTAATCTGACCGTCGAACAGAAACTCGGCACCTTCGATTCCTCTCGCGAAGGTCGCAAGATCATCCCGTGTGAACTGCCCTTCGATTGCTGCTTTGTTCAGTATAACTTTCACTGCGTCGTAGACCCGCCAGCGCTTCTCAAACAAGTCGAGACGCAACTTATCGTTGGCAGTCTTCCATTGGCGCCAAGCGATCATGGATGCCATAGCGCCGAACACGAACGCAGCAAACGTAGGTCCGAGCGCTTGTACGTATTGTATGTATGCTGGCAAACTCGATGTGGCGCTTTCCAAGCGGGAAATCTCCGCGGAATCATCACGAATAAACTGGCTACTGGGAGGTTGGCGACCCCGAGAGGATTTGAACCTCCGACCCTCAGATTAGGAATCTGATGCTCTATCCTGCTGAGCTACGGGGTCGCACCGTTCTTCGGCTACCACAATCGCCGGGGCCTGCCCAGGGTATCGCCGGCCGATCGATTGTCCTCAGGTTTGCTCAGCTGCCGCTGATCGCCACTCTGGTGCTCGGCCTCGCTGGGCCGGCGGCGTTCGGGTCGTGCGCCGACCTGCCGCGCGGGACGTCCGCCGTCGCGCGGGTGCTCGATGCCGCGACGGTGATCCTGGCCGACGGCACCGTCGTCCGTCTGTACGGCATACTTGCGCCGGACGGGGCGGATGCTGACGCCGATGCCGCACTCTGGCTGCCCGAGACGGATGCGCGACATGCGCTTGAAGCTTTGGTCGCCGGCCGCTCTGTCGGGCTGTTCTCCCCGCGGGCACGCGACCGCCATGGACGCCTGCCTGCACAGCTCGCTGTCGTCGATGGCGAGCGCACGCTCTGGGTGCAGGAAGAGCTCGTCGCGCTCGGCCATGCCCGCGTGACCGCCGGTCTGGACGACGCCGCGTGTGGCCAGCGTCTCTTCACCGCCGAGCGGGCGGCCCGATCTGCGCTCCGCGGCCTCTGGCGCAATGCCGCCTATCAGCCGGTGCTCGCCGAACCGCCGGGACCGGCGCTCGCGCGGGCGGACAGCTTTCAGATCGTCAGCGGCACGGTGCTGCAGGCCGTCGACGTGCGCGGCACGACCTATCTCAACTTCGGTGCCGATTGGCGGCGTGACTTCACCGCGGTCGTGCTGCCGAAGGTGCGTCAGCAGTTGGCGGCCCGCGGCTTGGATGTCCGCACGCTGGCTGGCCGGGGCGTCGAGGTAAGGGGCTGGATCGAACGGCGCAACGGTCCGCAGATCGTCGTTCGCAATGCGGACGACCTCGCGATCGTGCCTGAACCGTCTGAAGCCTCCAAACGATAAAGGCGCGGCTCGTATGAGCCGCGCCTCTAGAATTTCGAATGGCAGATGCCGGAGCTTCAGGCCGCCTTAACCTCGGCGGCGCTGGCTTCGCCCTCGCTTTCGGCGTCGCCCTCGCTCTCGGTGTCGGCTTCCGCTGCTTCGGCACCTTCCGCCGCGGCGCGACGGCCCTTGGCGCTGCGCGCCAGTACCTCGGTGATCCGCTGCACGGCGCCGCGCTCGTCGAGGCGCTCGACGGCGGCGATCTCACGCGCCATGCGGTCGAGAGCCGCTTCGTAGAGCTGGCGCTCGGAATAGGACTGCTCGGGCTGCGCCTCCGAGCGGTAGAGGTCGCGCACGACCTCAGCGATCGCGACGAGGTCGCCCGAGTTGATCTTCGCTTCGTACTCCTGCGCGCGACGGCTCCACATGGTGCGCTTGATGCGCGCGCGGCCCTTGAGGGTCTCCATCGCCTTCTTGACGATCGGCTCCTCGGCCAGCTTGCGCATCCCGACGCTCTGCAGCTTGCCGGTCGGTACGCGGAGCGTGAGCTTGTCTTTGTCGAACGTGATCACGAAGAGCTCGAGGGACATGCCCGCGATCTCCTGCTCCTCGATGCCAACAATGCGGCCTACGCCGTGCGCCGGGTAGACGATGTATTCGTTCGTCTTGAAGCCGTGGCGCGAGCTCACGGGCTTCTTGGCGGCAGCAGCGGCGCTGGCTGCGGTGGCGGCAGACGCCGTTGCCGCGGTGCGCTGAGCGATCTCTTTGGGCTTGGCCGGCTGCGCAGGTGCGGCGCCTGCCGGAGCCGTCTTCACGCCAAGCGGCTTCGCGACCGCCTGGGCGATTGTACGGACGGCCTGCGGCTGGACGGCGACGCCCGCCTGGGCAATAGCGGCCGGTGCGACGGCGGCCGGCGCGGCAGGTGCAGCGGCTACCGAAGCGGGGGCGACGGGCTTCACCGGCGATGCGGCCGGCTTGATTGCCGGCTTGGCAGCGGCCGGAGCGGCGGGCTTGGCGGCAACAGGTGCCATCGGCTTGGTGGCCGGCTTCGTCGCGGCAACGGCGGGCTTCGCCGGAGCGGCGGCCTTAGGGGCGACGGCCGGCTTGGCGGCGGGAGCAGCCGGACGCTTCGTGGCCTCGGCCTTCGCGGCGGCCTTCTGAGCGGGCTTCGCGGCTGCCTTCGGCGCCGGCTTGGCTGCCTGCTTTGCCGCCTTGGCTGCGGGCTTCTTGGCGGGCGCCGCGGCTACGGGAGCAGACTTCTTCTTGGAGGCGGCGACTTGAGCGGTCGCGGCTCGGGCCGGTTTGGCCTTGGCCGACGTAGACTTCGACGGAGCTGTCTTCTTTTTCTCAGCCATCTCTCACTCTCTCGCACCAATCGACCGGGCTACCCTTCAGCGGCACATGCCGTGACGGGTCAGTTGGCGCCGGTCGCCCGACGACGCCGCAAAAAGGCGCAGGCGCGACCCGCTGGGGGCGCGCCCGTTGCGCTATTGGGTTGGCTTGGCTGGAATCTGGACGACCCGACTTACCGACCGACCCGGAATGCGGATGGACATCGTGTCAGGGTCCCTCGACGCGGTCCGAATTAAGGTCCGCGCCGGATCACGCCGTTTGCAGCTACGCCACTCGGGAGCTTATGTAACACAATCTTCATGCAAAATGAAGTGGTCGCGTCAGAAAGGGTGTTGGGATCGTAAAGTCCCCAAACGATCGACCATACAACCGCCCTACTCGGCGATTAAGTTTCTCTTAATCAATCTCCCGAACCCGGTTCCGTGGAGAAATATGCTTCGAACTTACCGGCGACACCTTTGAATTCATCTGCATCGGCCGGTGCGCTTTTCTTGGACGTGATGTTCGGCCACTTTTCCGAATACTCGCGGTTGAGTTCGAGCCACTTCTCCAGACCAGGTTCGGTGTCCGGCTTGATCGCGTCGGCTGGGCACTCCGGTTCGCAAACCCCACAGTCGATGCACTCATCCGGATGGATGACCAGCATGTTGTCGCCTTCGTAGAAGCAGTCGACCGGGCAGACTTCCACGCAATCGGTGTACTTGCACTTGATGCAGGCTTCCGTAACGATATAGGTCATGGGTTGTCCGCTGCGTGGCTTCTCGGGGGTGGTGTAAGGGGGGCTAGACGGTCCGGCACCGGGACAGGTTGCCGCAAGCGCGCCAGTTCCGCAATTGGCCGCTTCGCTCAGGAAGCCTGTTCGGTCGGGTCCGGGGATGGCGGGCCGGCAGGCGTATCCGACAGTTCCTCGAACAATGTCCGAGCCTCAACCGGCGGGCCTCGCCGCTTTCCAACATCAAGGACTGCCAGCACGCGAACCCGGTGATGCGCGACCACCGTGACCACGTCGCCGATCTTGAGCGCCGCGGCGGGTCGCTCGACCTTCACCCGATTGATCCGAACCTTTCCGCTGGTCACGAGTTCCGCGGCGGCCGTGCGCGATTTCACGACCCGCGCAAACCAAAGCCATTTATCGAGCCGCTGGGACGGCGCCGTATTGTCCGGCGATCCCTCGCGTGCGGCCGGCATCAACCCCCGCCGGTCTCGCGCGCACGCTTCTCGAGCGCCTGCTTCAGCGCGCCGAGTGCAGCAAAGGGCGAATCTGGATCGGCGCCCTTGCTCGGCGAAGGACCAGATCGGGCGATGATGGGCGGACGCTCACCGCGCTCGCGCCGGTCTGGCCGGCGGTCGCCACCGCCACCCCCACCACGTGGCCGGTCGTCCCGGCGTTCGCGGTCGCCACTCGGGCGGGGCGGTCGGCCTTCCGGACCGTCGCGACGTTCGCCGCGCTCACCCCGGTCACGTTCGTTGCGGTCGCGGTTCCGGTTGTCGCGGTGGCGGTCGCCGCGGGCTTTGGGTTCCTCGCGGGTCGGTGCTCCGTTCTCCGGCGCTGCGGCGGCGGCCGTCGGCTGATCGGGTGTGCCGCCTCCGGGGGCTTGGCGCGCTTCGCCCCGATCGCGCTGGCCGCGACCCTGACCCTGAGGTTTGCCCTGATGCTGACGCGGACCGCCGGTGCGCTCCGGCCTGCGTTCCGGGCGCTGGCCGCGCTGATGGCGGCGACGGGGGCGCCAGACTTCTTCGAAGACGACCTCTGCGTCGGCACCGGCTGTTTCAGTCGAAGCCGCCTCGGAAGTGGCCGGCGCAGAGTCCTCGGCCGTTGCAGGTTCAGCGGAGATTGCGTCCGGCGTGGCGACCTGGGCCTCCGGTGCAGCACTGGTGGCATCGGCCGGCGGCGCGGACGTCTCCATGACCGGTTCGACGCCATCGGCGAGCTCTGTCGTGACGGTCGCCGGCTCGGTCGCATCGGTCGCATCGGTCGCGAGATCGCCGTCGCCGGTCGCTTCGCTCGTCGTTGTCTCGGATGGGACCACGTCGGCGGACGTGGCCGCAGGCTTCGGCGGTTCCGCCTTCTTCGGCCGGCGTTCGCACCAGAAGCCGAGGGCCTTGAGGACGCCGCCGAGTTCTTCCGCCGAACACCCGAGGATGGACATCATCTCCGGCAGGGCGAGGAAGCCGCCGTCGCCGGTCGCGCCGCGCGGGGGCGTGCCGCCGCCTGCAGGGGCTCGCCAGGCGACCAGCGGCCGGATCTGATCGGCGAGGCGTTCGAGCATGTCGACGCGCACGACCCGCGGGCCGCACACGTGGAAGCCGTGCACGCGATAAAACGGTTCTGGGATCGCCGTGTTGACGAGGATCGACGTCAGGCCCGGACGCGGCGCCTCGGGAAGTGCGTCGAGCGAAAGACCGGCCGCCTGCGCGTTCTTCAGGGCCCAGAGCGCCGCGCGAAGCTCCGTCGGTGCCGGCTTCAGGAGCAGTGGTATGTAGACGTTGAAGGCGCCGAAGCGGACGCCATACTTGCGCAGCTGCGCGCGGGCGTTCTGATCGAGCGACTTCAATTCGTCGCCGATTGTATCGCGCTTCAACAGGCCGAAGTTCTCGACCAGGCGGAATGCGATGCCGCGCGCGAGCCCCGTCACGTCTTCGGCTTTGCCGAGTTCGGCCAACGGCTTCAGGCGATCTGCAATCAGCTCGGCGATCCAGGTCTGCAGGCGCTCCTGCACCTTTTCGCGATCGGGGCCGGAAAGGTGCTCGTCGGCCAGCAGGACGACCTGCGGCTGAAGCGGGTTCTCACCCGGTTCGAGACGACCGATCTCTTCGTCGCGCCAGAGAATCCGTGCGGTGCGACTGAGTTTGAACGCGTCGGGCTTCGCGGCCGCAACCCGGCGGGCGCGCATCGACATCTCCTTCGCGACCACCTGTGCTGCTGCCTGTCGGGTCGCCTTGCCGTGGATGCCGTCCGCTTGCGCGTCCGGCGTGAAGCGGAAGCCGCGCAGCCGTCCGACGAAGTGGTTCTCGACCTGAATGGCACCGTCTTCGGCGATGTCCGCCGTCAGCTCGTCCTTGTCCCGCATGCCCTTCATGAGCGCGCTCGTGCGGCGATCGACGAAGCGCTGCGTCAGCCGTTCGTGGAGCGCATCCGACAACGCGTCCTCGATCGCCCGTGCGCGACCCTGCCAATGTTCCGGATCGGCCAGCCACTCGGGCCGGTTCGAAACGAACGTCCAGGTGCGGATGTGAGCGATGCGATTGGCGAGCGTGTCGATGTCGCCGTCGACGCGGTCGGCGAAAGCGACCTGCTTGGCGAACCAGTCCTCGGGGATCTTGCCGTCTGCTGACGTGAGGAACTTGTAGAGGGTCGACACCATCTCTGCGTGGTTCTGCGAGGAGATCCGGCGGTAATCCGGGATCTGGCAAACGTCCCATAGCAGTGAGACGGCGGCGCGATTGCTGGCCCGATCGAGAATCTCCGGATCGCTCGAAACGGTCTCAAGCGCCATCACGTCGTCGGCCATCCGCGCGCGGACGAGGCGCGCTTCCTGCGGCACGCGGCGCAGACTATCGCGGAGCGCGCCGACGGTCGCGAAATCGAGATCGCGCGATCGCCACTGCAACGTCTTGATGGTGTCGAAGGTGTGCGTCTCAAGGCGCTCGACGATATCCTGCTCGAAGCCCGGAACGTCGCCCGTCACACCGAAAGTGCCGTCGTTCATGTGACGGCCGGCGCGGCCCGCGATCTGCGCGAGTTCGCCGGGGGTGAGGTTGCGGAAGTTTTGACCGTCGAACTTGCGGACGGCAGCGAACGCGACGTGGTCGACGTCGAGGTTGAGCCCCATGCCGATGGCGTCGGTCGCGACGATGTAGTCGACATCGCCGGACTGGTAGAGCGCGACCTGGGCGTTGCGGGTGCGTGGCGAAAGGGCGCCGAGCACGACCGCTGCTCCACCGAGCTGCCGGCGGATCAATTCTGCGATCGCGTAGACGTCGCCGGCGGAGAACGCGACCACGGCCGTACGCTTCGGCAGACGCGTCAGCTTCTTCTCGCCCGAGTAGGTCAGCTTCGACAGGCGCGGACGGCTGATGAAGTTGGCGCCCGGTACGAGGTCGGCGATTGCGTCGCGCATCGTATTGGCGCCGAGCAGCAACGTTTCGCGACGGCCGCGCGCGTGTAGCAGGCGATCGGTGAACACATGGCCGCGCTCGGGGTCGGCACACAGCTGGATTTCGTCGATCGCGAGAAAATCGACGTCCATCCCACGTGGCATCGCCTCGACGGTCGAGACCCAGTAGCGCGGGTTCTCCGGCTTGATCTTCTCCTCGCCGGTGACGAGCGCCACGCGCTCACGCCCCACGCGATTGGCGATCTTGTCGTAGACCTCGCGCGCGAGCAGCCGGAGCGGCAAGCCGATCATGCCGGTCTCGTGGCCGAGCATGCGTTCGATGGCGAGGTGGGTTTTGCCAGTGTTCGTCGGCCCCAGGACCGCGGTCACGTTCCTGCGGGAGTCGAAGTCCATGCTCATCGGCGCGCCACTCCAGGGCCACTCGTGCAATGCCGACCTCGAGCGCGGGAGGCGCCAGCCACCTTGCGGGCAACGGTCGAAAGATCGTCCTTGGCGGCTGGCATGGCAAACCGCTGCGGCGAGATCAAGCCCCGCGGACGTTCGGCGCGGTAAAAATAAACCCGTTCCCACATGGAACAGAGCGCTTTCGCAATCCGGTGGACGGCCGTCAGTGGACCAGTGCGATCTGCCGGCGGCCGGATACGATCTCGACCTTCTGAGACGTCAACGTCGCCGTCCCGGCCGCGGTCGGAATTGTGATCTGGTAGGGTACGAGCAGATTGGCGCTCGGGATGGGGCGAAGCGCGATCTCGATGCCGGCGTTGGCGGCCAACTCCCGCGTCTCGTCGTTGTTCTTGTGACCCGCGATCGGAATGTAGCGCACACGGCAGACGTAAACGATGCTCGGCTGGCCGCTCGGGCGCAATTCGGTGATGCGCTGCTGGCGACGGAAACTCAGCAGCAGATCGAAGCGCTGCTTGCCGTCGAAAACCGATACCTTGCGGCCACATGGATTGCTCGCCCTGCCGCGCGACAGCGCCATCACGGCGGTCAACGGATCGAGCACGTCCTTCAGATGCTGATCTCGGACCGGTACGGAGCCGGGCGAGGGTGGGCTAGGTGGTACCGCGCTCACCTGGGAGACGGCGCCGTCTGCGAAGTTCATTTTGACCGACCCGCCGCGCGAGTTGGCGCGGTAGTCGAACGTGTAACCCTGGGGCTTCGGTGCGTCGCCGGCAACAGATCCGGCAGACCGCGTCGCACCCGACCAGGTGAACGCGCCGAGGAGTGCCGACAACTCGGCGTTGCCAGCGAGGCTGTAGGTGCCGCCGTTCACGGTCGCCTGGAACTTGAAGTCGCCGATGTCGAGGCCGGCGAAGCTGACCTTGTAGGTCGCTTCGACCCGAGAGGGCCACGGTGCAGCTTCCATCTTGGGGACGGCCGGTGCTGCGACGGCTTCCTCCGCCTGCCCTCGGGCCGTGCTCGACAGCGGCATGAGAAGCGCCATCAACGCCACCGCCGACCGACCGAACCGCTTAACGGGAGGCACCCTGCACATCATTTCCGCCGCCAGCCGTGGTTTGCGACACCGGCTCATCGCGCTAGAGCCGGTTTGGGTCAATTGTGTGTCTCACCCATCTATGCCGCAAGTGGTAAACGAAACCCGAAAGCGGGCGCCGTTGTGGGACACCGACAACGGCTTGACGCCGACGGTGCGGCACTCGTATAGACAGCGCGGCCGCCCGCCGGAACCTCGGCGGGCGCATGCATTTTCCGGCCGATCCGCGCTGTCGATCCCGTCACCGACGACTGCGGGGCGCGTGACGGCTCGCGATGGAGAGTTTCATGACGAGGCGCTGTGAACTCACTGGCAAGCTGCCGATGTCCGGCCAGCTCCGCAGCCACGCCGAAAACAAGACGAAGCGGACGTTCCGGCCGAATCTGGTCAACGTCACGCTGATCAGCGACGTGCTCGGTGGTCGCAAGGTGCGCTTGCGCGTGTCGGCCCACGGGCTGAAGTCGGTCGAGCATCGCGGCGGTCTCGACGCCTATTTGCTGAAGGCCAGCGATGACGAACTGTCGCTGCGCTGCCAGAAGCTGCGCCGCGAAATCATCAAGGCCAAGTCGGAGAGCGTGGCCGCCTGATTGGCCGCAGCGCGATCCGATATTCGTGGGCTCGTACCGATCAGGTGCGGGCCTCTTTGTCGTCTGCGAGTGTGAACTGCAGGAGCAGGTTGCGCTGCAGGTAGGCATTGAAGTTGTCGTCCGACATCAGCGTGACCACGGTCTCGCCACTCGCTGTTTCGTGGACGGCCAAGGCTTCCATGTTGTCGATATCGCTGCTCATGTCGGCAGTGAGAAGGACGCGTCCCTCCGCCGTCCGCCCCGGCGCGATCTCGCCCGCGCCGATCATCCGCAGGCGCATGGCCACGCCGGACAGCCATCCGAAAGAACGCTCGAGCACCAGAACGCTGCCGTCACGGAGCCCCGCGACATCGGTGATGTCGTACCCTTCCGTCGCTGTCAGGAACAGTTTCTCCGGGCGACCGCCCAGCCAAAGCCATCCCGTATGGGTGCCTGCGGTTTCCTGATAGCGCTCGGCGAACGCGAGCACGGTCCCGCGATAACGGCCGCCGCGCACCATGGTGACGGCTTCGATCGATCGGTTGCGGTGCAGCTTCTGGCGTTCCGCCGGCTGGGTCAGGTAACCCGTCGGCCGGCCGACGCCGCGCTCGGTCACCGGGAAACGCCCGATGCGGGTGTTCTGCTCGAAGGCAACAAGAATAGTGCCGCGTTCGAGCGACCCATCGACCAGGCAGACGGCCTCGGCATCGCGGTCCCGGTTGCGGTTGAGGTGCGAGCCGTCGGTGGCGAGGATCGGGCCGATGCGGGCGCTATCGAGGCCGACCGGCTTCTCGCCCTCGTAGACCATTTCGGCCGTCAGCCAGACGCCGGCATCCGAGACGGCGAGAATACGCCGGCCATCGTTGCCGAGTGTCACGCCCGACCATCCGCCGAACCATTCGCTGCTCGACGACAGCGTCAGCCCGCCGCGAAAAATCAGGCGGCCGAAGCGCTTTTCGCTGGAAAGCCTGCTGAACCCAGTGATGGGTTTGGCGAGGACGTCGATCGACATCGGTTCGAGGTCGATCGTCTTCGGTTTCGCGGATGCCGGACCGACTGGAATGGCAGTCGCCGCGGCCGCACCGACAAGGAAGCCCCGGCGGCCGAGGCGCGGGGCAAGGCGATCATGAAGGCGGGACGACACCTGCTGCGGTCTCCGGTCGCTCGTTTCGCTTACCGTGCCGCCGATGTCCGGCCCTTTCGTGGTGGCATTCGTGTCGGTGCGGGTGGCGGCTCCTCGTCGAACAGCTCGACGAGCTTGTCGGTCATGGCGCCCGCGAGTTCGCTCGGATCGGTGATGGTGACCGCGCGGCTGTAGTACCGCGTTACGTCGTGGCCGATGCCAATGGCGATGAGTTCCACGGGCGAGCGCTTCTCGATCTCCTCGATCACCTGACGGAGGTGATATTCGAGGTAGGCTCCGGAATTGACCGACAGCGTCGAGTCGTCGACCGGTGCACCGTCCGAGATCATCATCAGGATCTTGCGCTGCTCAGGCCGCCCGAGCACGCGGCTATGCGCCCAGGCCAGCGCTTCGCCGTCGATGTTTTCCTTGAGCAGACCTTCACGCATCATCAGGGCGAGGTTGCGCTTCGACCGGCGCCAGGGCGCATCGGCGCTCTTGTAAATGATGTGGCGGAGATCGTTGAGGCGACCGGGGCTGGCCGGCTTGCCGGCCGCGAGCCACGCCTCCCGGGACTGGCCGCCCTTCCAGGCGCGCGTCGTGAACCCGAGGATTTCGACTTTCACACCGCAGCGTTCAAGCGTACGCGCCAGGATGTCGGCGCAGCAGGCGGCGACCATGATGGGACGACCACGCATGCTGCCGGAGTTATCGAGCAGCAGCGTCACGACCGTGTCACGGAAGTCGGTGTCGCGCTCGCGCTTGAACGACAGCGGGAACATCGGATCGATGATGATCCGCGTCAGGCGTGCAACGTCGAGCATGCCCTCTTCGAGGTCGAAGTCCCATGCCCGGTTCTGCTGGGCGAGCAGCTTGCGCTGCAGCTTGTTGGCGAGCCGCGCTACGGCCCCGGCGAGCGCCCGGAGTTCCTTGTCGAGGAAGGCGCGCAGCCGCTCCAGTTCGTCCGGAGTCGAAAGATCTTCGGCGCGGATCTCTTCATCGTGGGCGCGGGTGAAGACCTTGTAGCCAAACGCTTCCGGGTTATCGAGCACGGAGGTATTGGGCCGCCAGGGCTGATCGCTCTCGGCTTCCTCCTCGGAGTCCATCTCAGCTTCGAAGCTGTCGGTCTCGGCAGCGTCCGTGGTTTCGGTCGCCTCGCCTTCGGGCGCCTCGGCTGTCTGTTCGTCCTCGGGGCGGTCCTGGCCGTCGCCGCCTTCCTCGTTGTCGTCGGACTCCTGCTCGCCACCTTCGGGCTGCTGTTCGTCTTCGTTGTTGCCTTCGGACTCTTCCGACTCGGCGAGGTCCTCCGCCAGCTGAAGGTCACGCAGGAGATCACGGACGATGCGGCCAAATGCTTCTTGATTGGCGGCACTGTCGTCGAGCCGCGCGAGCGTCTTCTCGGCGCGCTCTTCGATCCAAGGGCGCCACAGGTCGACCATCGCCTTGGTGGTCGCCGGCGGGGCGAGCCCGGTCAGCCGCTCGCGGACGAGCAGCGCGAGGGCGTCCTCCAGCGGCGCGTCGGCCCGGTCCGTCACTTCTGCGAAGCGACCGTGCGCGTACTGGTCCTCGATCTTGGCCGTGAGGTTACGGGCCATCCCGGGCATGCGGTTCGAGCCGAGTGATTCGACGCGGGCCCGCTCGACTGCTTCGAAGACCGAGCGCGCCGGCCCGGCACCCGGAACGAGCTTGCGGTGGATCTTCTGGTCGTGGCAGGCGGCCGTCAGCGCGAGGCTGTCGGCCCACCCGCGAATAACGGCGATCTCCCGCTTCGTCGGTGCGCGCGACGGCTCGGGCAGCTGCAAAGACTTGCCGTCGATCTGGGGCCGTCCGGCCGCGTAAGCCACCTCGAGTTCGTCGTCGCCAGCGATGGCGCGCGAACACGTCGCCAGCGCGGCCTTGAAGGGCTCGGTCGGCGAGTCTTTCTTCTTCGGAGGTTGTGCCATCGTCGGTGGCCGCGCCCTTCAGACGGTCGATTAGCTCAGCGCCACGTTTGCCGCGCTTTCCGGCAGTTCCTCACCGAAGCAGCGCTGATAGAACTCGGCGACCAGCGGGCGCTCAAGTTCGTCGCACTTGTTGAGGAACGTCAGGCGGAAGGCGAAGCCGACGTCACCGAAGATTTCGGCGTTTTCGGCCCACGTCAGAACCGTGCGCGGGCTCATCACGGTCGACAGGTCGCCGTTGATGAAGGCATTCCGGGACAGGTCGGCAACGCGGACCATGTTGTTGACGATCTTCCGCTTGGCTTCGCTCTTGTTGAAGGCTTTGGCCTTCGACAGGACGATGCGGACTTCGTCATCGTGCGGCAGATAATTCAGGGTCACGACCAGCGACCAGCGGTCCATCTGGCCCTGGTTGATCTGCTGGGTGCCATGATAGAGGCCCGACGTGTCGCCGAGGCCGATCGTGTTCGTCGTCGCGAACAAGCGGAACGACGGGTGCGGCCGGATGACCTTCGACTGGTCGAGCAGGGTCAGGCGACCCGACGTTTCGAGCACGCGCTGGATCACGAACATCACGTCCGGACGGCCGGCGTCGTACTCGTCGAAGACGAGCGCCACGTTGTTCTGCAAGGCCCACGGCAGGATGCCTTCGCGGAACTCCGTGACCTGCTTGCCGTCCTTCAGGACGATCGCGTCCTTGCCGACGAGATCGATCCGGCTGACGTGGCTGTCGAGGTTGACGCGCACGCACGGCCAGTTGAGACGGGCGGCGACCTGCTCGATGTGTGTCGATTTGCCCGTGCCGTGATAGCCCTGAACCATGACGCGGCGGTTGTGCTTGAAGCCCGCCAGGATCGCGAGGGTCACTTCCTTGTTGAACAGATAGTCCGGGTCGACGTCCGGCACATGCGGGTCGGGCGCGGAATAGGCCGGAACTTCGAGGTCGCTGTCGAAACCGAACACCTGGCGGACGGAAACCTTGATGTCCGGAAGACCCGGAACCTCCTGGGCAGTGGCGCGCATATTTCCTCGTATGGGGAGCGTCGTGGGCGGTCGGTTGTCGGAACTGCTGGGGCCGGGACCCCGGGCCCGTCTCGGCCGAAGTGCCGGCGCGGGTCCAGACGGTTTACACCAGTCCCGCCTGTTTCAAATAGTTATAGGCCTGGATGATCTCACGCAACTTCTCCTCCGACCCGCGGTCGCCGCCGTTGAGGTCGGGGTGGTGGCGCTTCACCAGCTCCTTGAAGCGGGCCTTAATGTCTTCGCGGGTCGCGCCCGCCTCCAGATCGAGCGTATTCATGGCCTTTCGCTCGAGAGGCTTGAGGTGCCGGCTCGTCGGCCCCGGTGCGGCATCGCCTTGCTTTGCGCGCCATGCATGGAACGCCTGCGCATTCGAGGCGCGACCGTTTTCACTGCGCGGCCGGGTATGACGTGTGCCGTGCGCCCACGAGTTGGCGCCGACCTTCCAGGTCGGGCGGTGACCGTAGACGGCCGACTCCACGTACTTCTCGACCTCGCTGTCCGACATGCCGTCGAAATAATTGTACGAGGCATTGTAGCGGCGCACATGCTCGGAACAGAACATGTAGAACTCGCCCTCGTGCCCCCGGCCTTTCGGCGCGCGAAACTCGGCCGTGTGGGTGCAACCTCGCCATGCGCACGCCGGACCCTTCGGCCGCTCTTCGCGCCGTTCGGCCTTCTTGGAGGCCCGGATCATGTCGAAGTATTTCGAGTCGAGTTTCATGGACCGGCGAGTATGGTCACGGCGTCGGCCCTGCACAAGACAGCTGCGACGCTTCGGAGGACAGTCGTGGCGGTCAAGTCATAACGCGGACCGCCTTTCGATCGACGATAGCGGCGAATGCTTCAGAGGTGATGACTAGACATGTCGCTCGAAACACGCATTTGGCAGAAACTGATGGTCGGGTTGCAGCCGGTCCGGCTCGATGTGATCAACGAGTCGCACATGCACGCTGGTCACGCCGGCTCGCCGGGAACGGGCGAAAGTCATTTTCGCGTGCTGGTGGTTTCGCCGGCCTTCGCAGGCAAGTCGCGGATCGATCGGCACCGCGCCGTCAACGCGCTGCTCGGCGATGAATTCCGTGACGGGATCCACGCGCTGGCGATCCAGGCGTACGCGCCGGGCGAAGCCGTCTCGTGATCAGGACGCTTCGGCAGCGCCGTCTGGCTTCTCCTCCGGAGCATAGGTCGGTAAGCGAACGACGACGCGACCACCGGCGATGTCGACCTCTGGCACGAATGCGTCCGTGAAAGGAACGAGTTCGGTTTGCCGCTTGTTCGGCAGGCGAAGTTCGAGAAGGTCGCCTGCTCCGAAGTTTTGAACGCTGATAACCTCACCTACGCGAGAACCCTCGGGTGAGACGGCGGCGAGGCCGACGAGGTCCTCGATGTAGAATTCGCCCTCTTCGGGGGCGGGCAGTCTGTCGCGCTCGACATGGAGTTCGGTGCCGCGTAGCGCTTCGGCGCCGTTGCGGTCCGTTACGCCGTCGAGCCGTGCGATGACGGCCTTGGGCGTCACCCGCACGGACTTGATGATGTGCGACCGGCCGTGCTGATCGATCAGCGGACCGTAATCGGCAATGCCGCCCGGCTCCGCGGTGAAGGTCCGGATCACCACGTCGCCCCGGATGCCGTGGGCACCGGTGATCTGTCCGAGGAGGATCCGGGCGGTCATATGGTCGGTCGCTCAGGTCGCAGCCAAATATCGGGCCGTCGGCCGGCAGACCCGCAACGCGTGTTGCGGGTCGCGGCACGCGCCGATCTCAGGCGGCGGCCTTCTCGGCCGCAGCGGCTGCGCGCTCCTGCGCCTTCTTCTTCGGCTTGGACTTCTCAGGATTGTTGCGCGGCGAACGCTTCATGAGGCCGGCGGCGTCGAGGAAACGGGCGACGCGGTCCGTCGGCTGGGCGCCGACCGACAGCCAATGCTTGGCGCGGTCGAGGTCCAGCTTGAGGCGTTCGGCGTGGTCCTTCGGCAGCATCGGATTGTGCGTGCCGATCTGCTCGATGTAACGGCCGTCACGCGGCGAAGCGGCTTCGGCGACGACAATGTAATAGTAGGGGCGCTTCTTCGTGCCGCCGCGCGAAAGGCGAATCTTGATCGACATCTTCTCTCGTCCTTCATTGTGATCTTCTGTTGGCAGTCAATCCTTCGCCCGGCCGTCCTGGCGGGGCGGAGAAACGGTCATTTCTTCTTCCCGGGTCCACCGAACGGGAACATCGGACCTTTTGGTCCGCCCAATCCCGGCAGCGAAGGTCCGCCGCCCGGCCCGCCGATCCGCGGTAGCTTCGGCAGCGAACCCGGCGCACCGAGGCCCGGCATTCCCTTCGGCATCTCGCCGCGCTTCACAGCTTCGATCATCTCGGGTGTCGGCTGCGGCATGCCGCCGCCGCCGAGACCCATCATGCCGGCCATGCGCTGCATCATGTTTTTGTTCTTGCCCATCATCTTCATGACGTCAGCCATCTGACGGTGCATCTTCAGCACCCGGTTGACGTCCTCGGGCTTGGTGCCTGAGCCTGCCGCAATCCGGCGCTTGCGCTTGCCGTCGAGTACTTTCGGATTGCGGCGCTCGTGCGGGGTCATCGACTGGATGATCGCGCGCTGACGGCGCAGGACCTTGTCGTCGAGACCGGCTTCGTCGATCTGGTTCTTGAGCTTGCCGATCCCGGGCATCATTCCGAGCACGCCACCCATGCCGCCGAGCTTTTCCATCTGGCGGATCTGTTCGGCCATGTCTTCGAGATCAAACTCGCCCTTCTTCATGCGGGCGGCCATCGCCTGCGCCTTTTCGGCGTCGATGGTCTGGGCCGCCTTTTCGACGAGGCTGACGATGTCGCCCATGCCGAGGATGCGGCCGGCGATGCGCTCGGGGTGGAAGTCTTCGAGCGCGTCCCACTTCTCACCGACGCCCATCAGCTTGATCGGCTTGCCGGTGACCGCACGCATCGAGAGCGCGGCGCCGCCGCGACCATCGCCGTCGACGCGGGTCAGCACGATGCCTGTGACGCCAAGGCGTCCGGCGAAGGCTTTCGCGGTGTTTACCGCATCCTGACCGGTCAGCGAGTCGACGACGAGCAGGACCTCGTGCGGACCGGTTGCCTTCTCGACTTCCGCGACCTCGCTCATCAGGGCTTCGTCGACGGTCGTTCGGCCGGCAGTGTCGAGCATCACGACGTCGAAGCCGCCGAGGCGGGCTGCATCCATCGCGCGGCGAGCGATCTGTAGCGGCGTCTGGCCGGCGACGATCGGCAACGTGTCGACGGCTGTCTGCTCGCCGAGCACCCGCAACTGCTCCTGAGCCGCCGGGCGACGCGTGTCGAGCGACGCCATCAGCACTTTCTTCTTGTCCCGATTGGTCAGACGGTGGGCTATTTTCGCCGTCGTCGTCGTCTTGCCCGAGCCCTGCAGGCCGACCATGAGGATCGGCACCGGAGGGGCGGCGGCGAGATCGATCGGCTGGGCATCGGCGCCCAACATGCGGACGATTTCGTCGTGGACGATCTTCACGACCATCTGGCCGGGCGTCACCGACTTCACGACTTCGGCGCCGACGGCCTTTTCCTTCACCCGGTCCGTGAACTCGCGCACCACCTCGAGGGCCACGTCGGCCTCGAGCAGCGCGCGGCGCACCTCGCGCATCGCCTCGGCGACGTCGCTCTCGGTGAGCGTGCCGCGCCGGGTGAGGCGGTCGAGGATGCCGGACAGGCGATCGGAGAGGGACTGGAACATCGGGTTTCCGATTGGTCGGTTGCGGTCGGCGCTTCAGGTCAAGCGCCGGGGACCTTCATGGCCTCGAAATCGATCATCACGTGCTCCTGGTACGCCTTGCGATCGGTCAAGCGCTGGTACCAGGCCTCGACGTGGGGGAGCCGCCCGCGCTCGATGTCGAGGTTCCAGAAGCGGTACATCAAGGTGCCGACGCCGATGTCGGCAATAGTGAGCTGATCACCGATGATGAAATGGCGATCGGCTAGAACCTTGTCCAGGATGGCAAGCCGGTCGTTCACGCGCTTCGCAGCTGCCGCGACGGCTGTGGTGTTGCGGTCGGCCGCCGTCACGCGCACGAGCTGGACGAAGCAGGTCGCGATGAGGTCGCCATAGAGCGAGGTCGAAGCCCATTCCATCCACTGGTCGGCGCGGGCGAACGCCTGACGGCCCTCCGGCGCGAGCGTGCCTCGCCCATAGGCTTCGGCCAGATACCGGACGATCGCGGCGCTCTCCCAGAGGACGAAGCCGTTATCGTCGAGCACCGGAACGAGCCGGTTCGGGTTCAAAACCCCATACTCGGGCGTATCGGTCTTGCCGAACGGACCGCCGGCATCGATCCGCTCGTGCGGCAAGCCGAGTTCCGCCACGGCCCACATCACCTTCTGGACGTTGACGGACGTCTTGCGGCCCCAAACCTTCAGCATCGCCAATCTCTCTCGTGCACCGGTGCAAGCGCAAAAGCGCCCGCGGGCGAAACTCGCCGGCGGACGTTTACCCCTGGCGGCGGCCCAGGGGCCGGGCGCCAAGTGGTGGCTCGAAGGTGCTGCCTTCGGAAGTCCGCCAGTCAATGCGCCACCGGGGCTCGGATGTCAACGGCGGCCCCGCGCGTTAACGCCTCGGGACGATCCGAAGAATGCGGCCATCGGGAGCGTCTGTTGCGACATACAACAATCCGTCCGGGCCCTGGCGTACGTCGCGGATGCGATCGCCGAGGTCCGTGAGCAGCCGCTCCTCGCCGACCACCCGATCCCCCTCCAGAACGAGCCGCGAGAGGTGCGTTTGCACGAGTGAGCCGACGAACAAATTCCCTCTCCACTCCGGCACCTTATCGCCGGTGTAGAAGACCATGCCAGACGGAGCGATGGATGGGTCCCAGACATAGAGCGGCTGCTCCATGCCGGACTTCGTGGTGCCTTCACCGATCTTTCCGCCGGAGTACTCGCGACCGTAGCTGATGACCGGCCAGCCGTAGTTTTTTCCGGCCTCGGGAATGTTGATTTCATCGCCACCCCGGGCACCGTGCTCGATCGTCCAAAGACGACCGGTCGTCGGATGGATGGCGGCAGACTGCGGATTGCGATGGCCGTAGCTCCAGATCTCGGGTCGGGCACCTGCGCGATTGACGAAGGGATTGTCACCCGGCACGCGACCGTCGGCTTCGATGCGGACGACCTTCCCGTAGTGGTTATCGAGGGTCTGGGCGCGGTCACGATGGCTGAAGCGTTCGCCGAGCGTCACGAACAGGCGACCGTCCGGCGCGAAGGCGAGACGTGAGCCGTAATGCATGTTGCCGCCGGCGGGCGGGTCCTGGCGGAAGATGACCTGCAGGTTTTCAAGGCGGCCGCCGCCTGCACCGGGCTCCGCGACGAGACGGGCGCGGGCAACCGACGTGCCGTCGTCGCCGGATGATCGGGGTTCGGAAAAACTGAAATAGATGAACTGGTTGTCCGAAAATCTCGGATCGAGGGCGACGTCGAGAAGGCCGCCCTGTCGACGAGCGACGATGGTCGGCAGACCGCTCAGGGCGGGTGACACCTGTCCAGAGGGGTCGACGATACGCATCCTGCCGGGTCGCTCGGTCACGAGGATGCGTCCATCCGGGAGGAAAGCGAGGCTCCACGGATTTTCGAGGCCACTCGCTACTGGCTCGGTCTTGACGGCCACCGTCCGCGCCGGAGCGGGGGCTTTGGTCTGGACGGCATCGGCGGCCGCGGGAAGCGCGAGGGCGGAGAGGAGAGCGAGAGAGACGGCTAAGCGCATCGGGTGCTCCTTCTACTTCTCGATCGCGACATCGGCATCGGGTCGCTCTGGTGCAACCCCCGGCTTTGCTTCTATATGCCCGCCATGACGACGACCCCCGCTTCCCTGCCGTTCCGCAAGATGAACGGTCTCGGCAACGACTTCGTGGTGTTCGATGCGCGCCAGCGTCCTGTTGCCATCGACGCCGGCGCAGCGCTTCGCATCGCCGATCGGAGTGCCGGGATCGGATGCGATCAGCTGATCATCCTCGAGCCGTCGCGACGCGCCGACGTCTTCATGCGGATCAGGAATGCCGACGGCAGCGAAGTCGACGCGTGCGGCAATGCTACGCGATGTGTCGCGTGGCTACTCGCCGGGGAAACCGGACGGGCGGCCGTGACGGTCGAGACGAAGGCCGGGCTGCTCGCCGCCAAGGTCGAGTCCGTCGATCAGATCACCATCGATATGGGCGAGCCGCGGTTCGCGTGGGACCAGATCCCGCTCCGCGATCCCTTCCAGGACACCCGCCATATCGAACTGCAAATCGGGCCGATCGATGCGCCGATCCTGCATTCGCCGAGCGTGGTCAACGTCGGCAACCCGCACGCCATCTTCTGGGTCGACAGCGATCCCATGGAGTACGACCTCGGACGTTTCGGGCCGCTGCTGGAGAACCACCCGATTTTCCCGGAGCGCGCCAATATCTCGCTTGCCCACGTCACATCTCGGACCAGCTTGACGCTCAGGACCTGGGAGCGTGGCGCAGGCCTGACGAGGGCATGCGGCACAGCCGCCTGCGCGGCCGGGGTGTCAGCTGCGCGTATCGCCCTGACCGAACGCAGGCTCACAGTGCATCTCCCCGGGGGGCCGCTCGTTATCGAATGGACCGCGGCGAATCGCATTCTGATGTCCGGTCCGGCGCAGCTCGATTACGAGGGCCGCGTCGACGCGTCGACCTTCGCACCTCTGGCGGCGCCGAATGACGCACGCTAAGTAACGCCGCAACTCGTCCCATCCCCGGAAAGGCTTGGGGGGCCGTCGGCCCCGTTTCGATGTCGAAGCCCGAAGTCATCACGCTCGGTTGCCGCTTGAACCTCTATGAGTCCGAGGTGATGAGCGGCCATGCCGCCGCTGCCGGCCTCGACGATGCTGTCATCGTCAATACGTGCGCGGTCACGGCCGAAGCGGTGCGGCAGGCGGCACAGACGATCCGGCGACTTCGTCGCGAGCGGCCGAATGCCCGGATCATCGTGACAGGCTGCGCTGCCCAGATCGAGCCCGAGCGGTTTGCCGAGATGTCGGAAGTCGATCACGTCATCGGCAACGACGACAAGATGCGCGCCGAGACCTTCCGCGCCCTCGCCACGCCCGAGTCCGAGCGAGTGATCGTCAACGACATCATGAGCGTGCGCGAGACGGCGGCGCATATGATCTCCGGTTTCGGATCGCGAACGCGCGCCTACGTGCAAATCCAGAATGGCTGCGATCATCGGTGCACGTTCTGCATCATACCTTATGGCCGCGGCCCGTCACGGTCGGTGCCGGCCGGCGAAGTCGTTCAGCAGGTGCGCCGTCTTGTCGAGGCCGGCTACGCGGAAATCGTGTTGACCGGGGTAGACATCACCTCATACGGGCCAGACCTTCCCGGCGAGATGTCGCTCGGACGGCTCGTTCGCCACGTGCTCGCGCATGTCCCGGATTTGAAGCGGTTGAGGCTCTCCTCGATCGATCAGGTCGAGGCGGACGGTCATCTCCTGCGCGCGCTTGCCGAAGAGGAGCGGTTGATGCCGCACCTGCACCTCTCCATGCAATCGGGCGACGACCTTATCTTGAAGCGGATGAAGCGGCGCCACCTGCGGAGCGATGCCATCGCCTTCTGTGCCGAAGCTAGGAGGCTGAGGCCCGACGTCGTGTTCGGCGCCGACTTCATCGCCGGATTTCCGACCGAGACCGAAGAGATGTTCCAGTCGACGCTCGATATCGTCGACGACTGCGGACTGACCTATCTTCACGTCTTTCCCTTCTCGCCGCGGAAGGGCACGCCGGCCGCGCGAATGCCGCAGGTCGCCAAGACCGAGATCAAGGCGCGGGCGGTGCGCCTCCGGCAAAAGGGTGACATGCGTCTCGCCGATTTCCTCGAAGGCGAGCAGGGGCGCCAGCGCGAAGTCTTGATCGAGAAGTCGGGGCTCGGGCGTACGCCCCATTTCGCCGAGGTGCAGGTCGATGCCGGAGCGGCCGGCGAGATCCTGCCTGTCCGGGTCACCGGGCGGTCGGGTCAGATGCTGGTCGGTGAGGTGGCGGCTTGAGCGGCGAACCGAAGCGCGGATTGTTCGGTCGCTGGTTCGGCCGGCAGGAAAAGCCCGCCGAAGAGGCGCCGGCACCCGACACGAACGAGCCGAAGACTGAAACGACGCCTGCTGCCGAGCCAGCGGTCGAATCGCCGGTTGTCGCGGCACCTGAACCACCTCCGGCGCTCGGCCCTCCGGTCGAGGTCGTCGAACCGCTTGTCGAGACGCCGGCCGCGCTCGTTCCCGAGGCGGCACCCGCTGCGGAGCCTCCGAAAAAAACCTCGTGGTTCCAAAGGCTTCGCGAGGGTTTGCAGAAGACATCGTCGAAGCTTTCGGATGGCATCGCCGCGGTCTTCACCAAGCGGAAGCTCGATGCGGATACGCTCGAAGACCTCGAGGACCTTCTGATCCAGGCCGACCTCGGGGTGGAGACGTCGATGCGGATCACCGAGGCGATTTCGAAGGGACGTTACGAGAAGGGGATCTCCGCCGACGACGTCCGCGCGGTGCTGGCGCAGGAAGTCGAGCGCGTCCTGGCTCCGGTCGCCAAGCCGCTACAACCCGACTTCTCGCGTAAGCCGCATGTGGTCCTGGTCGTCGGGGTCAACGGATCGGGCAAGACGACGACCATCGGCAAGATCGCGCATAAATACGTGCGCGACGGGCGAAAGGTCATGATGGCCGCGGGCGACACCTTCCGCGCTGCCGCGATCGATCAGCTCAAGGTTTGGGGCGAGCGAACAGGTGCCAAAATCATCGCGCGTGACGTCGGTGCGGATTCGTCCGGGCTCGCGTTCGATGCGCTCAAGGAGGCGCGTGACGGCGGCTTCGATCTCCTGCTCGTCGATACGGCCGGGCGGCTCCAAAACAAGGCCGCGCTGATGGACGAACTGGAGAAAGTCGTTCGCGTGATCCGGAAACTCGATCCAACCGCGCCGCACGACGTATTGCTGGTATTGGATGCGACGACCGGGCAGAACGCGTTGTCGCAGGTGGAAGTGTTTCGACAAAGAGCGGGCGTTACCGGTCTGATCATGACAAAATTAGATGGTACCGCTCGTGGAGGTATTCTGGTCGCCATATCGGCAAAACATGGTTTGCCGGTCCACGCGATTGGGGTGGGGGAAGGCGTCGACGATCTACAAGCGTTCGATGCGGGGGAGTTCGCACGCGCCATCGCGCTCAATTAGGAGGTCGAACGGAATGGTTCGGTCCCCTGAATGCGAGCACGGCGTGGGTGGCAGCGCGCGTTGCGAAAAGGAAGCGACCAAATGCTGAACTGGCTACGGCGGAAATACCCGTTCAACGCCGAGCAGACTGTGAACATCATGAGCGAGTTCGGGCCGCTCGTTACGATGTTCATCGTGAACGCCGCCTACGATATCAATGCCGGTACGTGGGCACTGATCATTACGACTGGCATGGCGATCGTGACGATGAAGATCGTCCTGAAGCGCCTCCCGGTGTTCCCGCTCATTGCCAGCGGCGTGACGATCGCTTTCGGCATCCTGACGCTGGTGACCGGCGACCCGATGTGGGTGCAGATCAAGGTCACGATCTTCAACGCGCTGTTCGCGATGTTCCTGTTCGTCGGGCTTTGGACGAACAAGAACTTTTTCCAATACGTCTTCGAGAAGACCTTCCACTACACGAAGGAAGGCTGGGACAAGTTCACATGGAGCTTCGCCTGGTTCTTCGTGTTCACGGCGGTGCTGAACGAGGTCGTGCGCCAGGTCTTCATCGATACCCACATGTACGACGTGCTGGGCCATCAGATGAGCGGCGTGAACATCTGGATCCTGTTCAAGATCGCTTTCATCATGCCGGTCAGCGGCGTGTTCGCGTGGTACCTGACGCGGCTGCTGCAGAAGTACCGCATCCCTGAAGAGCAGGTCGTGACCACGATCGTTCCCGCAAAGCGCGGGGCCGCGGTCGGACCGCGGGCGCCGCAGGGCGGTACGGCCAGCTAAACGCAATCATTGATCGCGACAGGGGGGCCGTGCTCTCTTGCGCGGCGGCCTCCCTCTCGTTGACGGACGTCCCATGAGCGACAACGCCCCGGTGTCGAAGGCGCCGCAGAATCAGATCGGCAAGCTGCTGATCGAACTCGGTCCAATCGCGGTCTTCTTCATCGTCAACTCGCGGGCTGGCATCTTCTGGGGCACCGGTGCCTTCATGGTCGCCACCTCGATTTCGCTCGCGGTTTCACGCATCCTGCTTGGACGCGTGCCGATCATGCCGCTGGTCTCCGGCGTCTTCGTTCTCGTTTTCGGCGCTTTGACGCTCTGGCTGCAGGACGAACTCTTCATCAAGCTCAAGCCGACGATCGTGAACAGCCTGTTCGCGGCGATCCTGCTCGGCGGTCTGTGGTTCGGCCACGCGCTGCTGAAGTACCCATTCGGCGAGGCTTTCGCACTCACGGACGAGGGTTGGCGAAAGCTGACGTTCCGCTGGTCCCTCTTCTTCGTGTTCCTGGCGATCCTCAATGAGGTCATCTGGCGGTCGTTCTCGACGGACTTCTGGATCGCCTTCAAGGTCTGGGGGGTGATGCCCCTGACTATGCTCTTCGCGATGGCTCAGATCGGTCTGATCACCCGCCATGCGGCTGCCGAAGAGCAGCCATCCGACGCCCAAGCGCGTCAGTAACCGACTGAAATTCCGAAGATTGTCCGTGATTCTCTTGTCGGTCCACGTCCTGTCAAGGGCGTAGACCGATCGTCTGCGTGCGATTTTAGCAACAGTTCGTGGGCGTTCGGAAACGACTAGGCAACTGAAATTCAAAGCGGACCGTGGACATCCGCACCAAGATGGTGTTTGCTCAGATTCGTTGAAGATGTTTCGCTGAAAGAGCGAGAATCCTCACGGGCTCCCCGGCCCGAAACCCTCACTCGAACCCCGAATGAACGAGACCATGTCCAAAGAGAAAACCGACCGTCTTGAGCGGTCTCCCATTCACCTGCTGCATCGGGCTGGCCAGTGCGCCGGCGACGTCTTCCAGGGCGAGATGGCCAAGGGAGAGCTGACCCCCCGTCAGTTCGCCGTTCTCTGGTCGGTGTCGCAGAATGAAGGCCTCAGCCAGACGGACCTTGTCGAGCGCACGGGCATCGACCGCTCAACGCTGGCCGACATCATCCGGCGGATGCTCAAGAAGGGTCTGCTAACCCGGCGGCGCACCAAGGAAGACGCGCGCGCCTATGCGGTCAAACTGACCGAGGAAGGCTGGCGGATGCTTCGTCAGGCCGAGCCGATGGCGCGTCGAGTCGATGACAAGATCCTGGCGACACTGCCCGGAGCACGGGCCCAGCGGTTCCTCGAGGATCTCGCGGCGATCGTCGACGCACTCGACGCCAAAGACGAAGCCGAAGCCGCAGCCCGGCGTTCGGAGTAATCTCGATCAGGCGGCGGGCTCAGTGGCCCGCCGCTTTTCCGATCAGACGCGGCAGAGCTTCGCTCGTCGCGGCGACCACAAACCGGACCTGCGCTTCGATCTCCGCGACGTCGGGCGGCCCCAACTTCCGATCGGTCGCTAGAACCAAGATCCCATGCACCGCTGAAAACAATGCTCTGGCGCCCCGCCGGCGTGAGGCATAATGGCCGACAAGCGCCGTCAGGGGTGGTTCCAGCATGTCGAGAAGCGCATTCTGCTGCTCGATGTACCACTCGGGGGCCGTCCAGTGGTCGGTGGTTCGATGCTCGAAGATCGCCCGCCACGCGGTCTGGTTCTCGAGTGCGAACGACATATAGGCGATCGCCAGTCCCATCAGGCGCTGCTCGGCAGGCTGGTCGGGCGGCACCGCCGACTGAAGATGGTTCTTCAGCCGGTCCAAGGTGCGCGCATTAGCCTGAACGATCAGGTCGTCGAGACCGTCAAACGTATTGTACAGTGTGCCCACCGAGCAGCCGCAGTCCTGCGCGACACGACGCGCCTGGAGTGCTTGCAGACCTTCGTTTGTCAAGATGTCGACGGCGATCTCGATCATACGTGCCTTGTGCTTGTCTTTCGGCACAGGCTCCTTCGCCATGCAGACCCCCGAGAACCGCCTAAAGATAATTTCCGCCCTGTGGGCTAGTCCAAATGTTCTTTCAAACTGAGATAAACAGTATTGAATCGAATGGAGACTTCAAGGGCTTCATTCGATATTGCTATTCAGGCGTAGCGACTTAGCCCAGGAGATCCCTGAGGTAGGGTATGAGAGGCAGGTCGGCCGGCGGCATCTCGTAATCGCGCAAACGGCTGGCGCGTGCCCAGATGAAGGTCTGTCCCTCGCGAGGCACCACCTCGCCGTCCCAGTTCCGGCAGAGAAACAGCGGCATCAGCAGGTGGAAGTCAGGATAGGCGTGGCTTGCGAACGTGAACGGCGCGAGGCACTGCTCGCACACGTCGATCGACAGTTCTTCGAACAGTTCACGGCGTAGCGCCTGTTCGGGCGATTCACCCGGCTCTACCTTGCCGCCCGGAAATTCCCAAAGGCCTGCCATGGACTTACCGGGTGGGCGCTGGCAGATCAGCACGCGATTCTCCGGATCGACGAGTGCGGCCGCCGCGACCAGGACCAACTTGCGGGACATGGGATCACCCTTCGCCACAGTCAGCAGACCGGGACCGCCGTTCGATCGGCGTAACGTCCCCGGCGTGCCTCACGTTTGCGGCGCGGTACCACTGCGAATGGCGTCGAGCAAGGCGCGAGACAGTTCCGACTCGTCGACAGGCTTCTGTAGCCAGGGCCGATCGCGGTCCTTCATACGTTGGCCGGCCCGGCTATACCCGCTGAGGAGGACGAACGGCACGCGGCGCTCCTCCAAGGCATCAGCGATGGGATAGGACGTCTCGTTGCTGCCGAGGTTGATATCGAGCACCGCGACGTCGATCGGCTTGGCGCCGAGGATGGCCATCGCCTGGGACGTGTTGCTCGCCGTGCCGACCACGTCACAGCCGAGACCCAACAGCACGTCCTCGACGTGCATCGCGATCAGGGGTTCGTCCTCTACGACAAGGACCCGCGTGCCGCTCAAGTCGGGACGCGGAGTCATGGTCGGCCTGCGCCGCTGGAAGCGGCCAGATCAGCGGAGACGCGCGCACCCATCTCGCTCGTGTACTCGATGCAGATTATGGCGGGACCCCATTGCCTCACGTCCCCGACCTGGTTGATTTCCCGCCCAACTAGGTGAGACCAAACACTTGTTGAACGCTCACGAAGCGTTTGAGTTCCCTCGGAAATTGTGACGCGGCTGACGATCAACTCCGATAGTCCGCGTTGATAGAGACGTAATCGTGCGTGAGGTCGCATGTCCACACCGTCGATGCGCCGTGAGCGATTCCAACGTCCACCGCGATTCGAATCTCGCGCCCCTTCATGTATGCCGCGACAACTTTCTCCTCGTATGTGGCAGCTCTCTCGCCGTCACGGGCCACGAGATGAGGGCCGAACCAGATCGAGAGCCGGTCGCGGTCGGCGGCCTCGCCCGATTTGCCGACGGCCATCACAACACGGCCCCAGTTCGGGTCTTCACCGGCGATCGCGGTCTTCAAGATAGGCGAGTTCGCGATGGATTTCGCGATCACGCGTGCCGCGCGATCGTTCTCGGCGCCCATGACATCGATCGTCACGAACTTCGAGAGGCCTTCGCCGTCCTTCACGACCATGAGGGCGAGTTCGCGCATCAGATCGTGAAGCGCCGTCGCGAAGACTTGCGTCGCAGCATCGGCGAGGTCAGCCAGACGCGGGGCGCCGCGTTTCTCTGCAGTGCCGGTCGCGAAAGCGAGGACGGTATCCGAGGTCGATGTGTCGCCATCGACCGTGGAGCAGTTGAATGTGCGATCCGCGATATCGGAGACGAGGCGCTGGAGCGTCGGCTGAGCGACGGCGGCATCCGTGAAGATGAAGCAGAGCATCGTCGCCATGTCGGGCGCGATCATGCCGGCGCCTTTGCAGAACCCGGCGATGGTGATCGGCTGGCCGCCGAGGCGGATCTCGCGCACGGCGAGTTTCGGGTAGGTATCGGTCGTCATGATCGCCCGGGCCGCTGCTTCCCAGGACGATGCGGTGGCGCGCGTCGCCATCCCGGCCAGGAGGTGGGCAAACTTTCCGGCGTCCATCGGCTCACCGATGACGCCGGTCGAGGCGAGATAGACTTCACCCGGTTCGCAGCCGACGGCGGCGGCCGCAGCTTCGGCCGTTATCCGCGCGGCCTCGTGCCCCTTGCGGCCGGTAAACGCGTTGGCGTTGCCGGAATTGACCACGATTGCGCGGGCCCGCCCGTGACGCAGGCTTTCGCGGCACCAGAGCACGGGGGCCGAGCAGGTCTTTGAGCGCGTCGTCACGCCGGCGGCGACGGTGCCCGGCGCCAGGACGGCCAACAGCAGATCCGTGCGGTTTTTGTAGCGGATGCCGGCCTCGGCCGTCGCAAATGCAACGCCCTCGATGGCCGGAACATCGGGCAGCGAGGGCGGCGCGAACGGAGATACCGCGGTTACCTTACCCATCGGGATCCTCCTCGTCTGTCAGACGGACTTGCCGGACGCCAACGCCGGCCCTTGAAACACAACGAGCCGCCCGATTGAAGCGGCTCGTCGGCAATGCTGCTAACCAGATGTTACTTCCAGGCGGTGGTCGCGGATCAGCGCTTCGGCTGTGTCTGCGCGTTCTCGGCGTCGACCTGCTTCTTGATTTCGGGATCGACGTATTCGACGGTTGCCTTGGTCCGGAGATCCGTTGCGATTTCCTGGGCCTTGCGATGGACCATCGACATCACGATGCGGTCCTTCACGTCTTCAAAGGCTGGCGGCTTGCGGTCGCGGCGCTCGTCGACGCGGATGAGATGCCAGCCGAATTGCGTCTCGACAGGCTGGGAGACGTCACCCGCCTTGAGCTTGAACGCGGCTTCCTCGAACTGCGGAACCATTTGGCCGCGCGTAAAGAACCCGAGATCGCCGCCCTCGTCCTTGGTGCCGGGATCCTTGGAGAACTCCTTCGCCATCGCCGCGAATTCGGCCCCGTGGGCGATCTTCTCGAAGATCTCGACCGCCTTGTCTTTGCTCTCAACGAGGATATGGCGCGCGCGCACCTCTTCCTGAGGCTTCATCTGCGCGACCTGGGCGTCGTAGAACTTCTTCGCCTCGGCATCCGTCACGCTGTCGCGCACCTTGACGTCGAAAAACGTGTCGCGGAGGGCCCGGCGGCGCCAGTACTGCATGCGCTCGTCGTAAGCGGCCCCCTGAGCCAGCTTCTGGCTCTCGGCGGCCTCGGCGAACAGCGAATGCTCAATCAGGTATTCGACGAGGACGCGGCGCTTCGTCGATTCGGGCAGGCTGCCGAGATCGCCACCGATTTCCGCGTCGGCGAGCTTGAGGTCGGCCTCCGTGATGGTCTTGCCATTCACTTTGGCGACCACGCTGCCCTGGGCGAGGGCGGGCGCGGCGGCCGCACCCATCAGGGCAACCGCGACGGCAGCAGCCCGGAACGTCGTACGAAGTGCAATCACGAAGGAGGTCCTCGCAGGTTGGCAGGGCGGGTCGGGCCGCCCGGGAAACGCCTGTTGATTACGCGGTTTGTGGCGTTCGTGCAAAGTCAACAATCCGAAATCGGCGCCCCTGCGGCGGCGTTAGCGGCCCGGCCCGGCCCGGCCGCTCCCGGAGCGCCCTTGCGGAAGGCGCAATTGACAATGAACAGCCCCGCTCCTTATCTCACGCCGTATCGTATGGACGCGCTCAAGGCGGCCGACCGGTCGGGCAACCGGGTCCGGGACGGCCGGGTTTCCTATTCGGCGCGCCGATCTTACATGCGGTCCGCGCCAGGCAGGCGGCGCGCTTCACGCGGCTCATGGGGGCCGCCACGCTCGAGGAATGGCTTGATGGTATCGCTCGGATCGCTCGGCACGTTCGCTTCGCGCATCTTCGGTTCGGCCAACGATCGCAAAGTGAAGGCGCTCCGCCCCAAGGTGGACGCCATCAATGCGCTCGAAGCGGAAGTGGCGAAGCTCACCGACGACCAGCTACGTCAGCGCACGATCGATTTCCGGCAGAAGATCGCCAACGGCGCGAGCCTCGACTCGCTGCTCGTGCCGGCCTTCGCGACGGTGCGAGAAGGGGCGAAGCGGACGCTCGGCCAGCGGCATTTCGACGTTCAGCTGATCGGCGGCATGGTGCTGCACGAGGGCCGGATCGCCGAAATGAAGACCGGCGAAGGCAAGACGCTCGTCGCGACGCTGCCGGTCTACCTCAACGCGCTCGCCGGCAAGGGCGTCCACGTGGTCACTGTGAACGACTACCTCGCCCGCCGCGACGCTGAGTGGATGGGGGCGGTCTATCGCTTCCTTGGCCTCACGGTCGGCTGCATCGTTCATGATCTCGACGACGAGCAGCGCCGCGAGCAGTACGCCTGCGACGTCACGTACGGAACGAACAACGAGCTCGGCTTCGACTATCTGCGCGACAACATGAAGCTGCGCCGGGACGAGATGGTGCAGCGGGGGCATTCCTTCGCGATCGTAGACGAAGTCGACTCGATCCTGATCGACGAGGCCCGGACGCCGCTCATCATCTCGGGTCCGACGGAGGATCGCGCCGAGCTTTACATCACCATCGACAAGTACATTCCGCAGCTCGAGCCCGCCGACTTCGAGATCGACGAGAAGCAGCGCCAGGTGGCGCTGACAGAAGTCGGCAACGAGAAGATGGAGAAGCTGCTGGCGGAAGCCGGCCTGATGAAAGGGTCGATGTACGACATCGAGAACGTCTCGATCGTCCATCACGTCAATCAGGCGCTCAAGGCGCACAAGCTGTTCCTCAAGGATCGCGACTACATCGTGAAGGGCGGTCAGGTCGTCATCATCGACGAGTTCACCGGACGCATGATGCCCGGCCGTCGGTACTCGGAAGGCTTGCACCAGGCGCTCGAGGCGAAAGAGCACGCCGAGATCCAGCCGGAAAACCAGACGCTCGCGTCGATCACGTTCCAGAACTACTTCCGCCTCTACGATAAACTCGGCGGCATGACGGGTACGGCGGCGACGGAAGCCGACGAGTTCATGGACATCTACGGTCTCGACGTAATCGAGATTCCGACGAACGTCACGATCGGGCGTCTCGACGAAGACGACGAGATCTATCGGACGGCCCGCGAGAAGTGGGAAGCGATCATCACGGAGATCGAGGCGGCTCAGAAGCGCAAGCAGCCGGTGCTCGTCGGCACGGTCTCGATCGAAAAAAGCGAACTGCTCGCAGAGATGCTGAAGCAGCGCGGCGTGCCGCATCAGGTGCTGAACGCGCGCTACCACGAGCAGGAAGCCTACATCATCGCTCAGGCGGGCGTGCCGGGCGCGGTGACGATCGCTACGAACATGGCCGGTCGCGGTACGGACATCCAGCTCGGTGGCAACGCGCAGATGCGTATCCTGCGGGAGACCGGCGACATTCCGGATGGACCGGAAAAGGAGAAGCGCATCGCCGAGATCCGCGCCGAGGTCGAGCGCAACAAGCAGTTCGTGCTGAACGAGACCTACGAGATGGCCGAAATCGAGCCGGCCAAAGGTTCCAAGGCGGCAAAGACGGTCAAGAAGCCGGGCGGCCTCTACGTGATCGGCACCGAGCGTCACGAGAGCCGGCGCATCGACAACCAGCTGCGCGGTCGCTCGGGCCGCCAGGGCGACCCGGGCCGGTCGAAGTTCTATCTGTCGCTTGAAGACGACCTGATGCGGATCTTCGGCTCCGATCGTATGGACGGCGTGCTCCGCAAGCTCGGCATGCAGGAGGGCGAGGCGATCATCCATCCGTGGATGAATCGCAGCCTCGAAATGGCGCAGCGGAAGGTCGAAGCGCGCAACTTCGACATCCGCAAGCAGATCCTGAAGTACGACGACGTGATGAACGATCAGCGCAAGGTCATCTTCGACCAGCGCCTCGACATCATGGCCGAGGACGACGTCAGCGGCACCGTCGCGGATATGCGCCGCGAGGTCGTCAACGAACTCGTTACGCGGCACATTCCGCCGAACGCCTATGCCGAACAGTGGAACGCGGCCGGGCTCCGCGAGCAGGTGCAGGGCATCCTTGGGCTCGATCTTCCGATCGAAGAGTGGGCGGCCGAAGAAGGCATCGCGGATCAGGAGATCCGGGAGCGGATCAATCAAGCTGCCGACGAGAAGGCGGCGCGCAAGGCGGCCGAGATCGGGTCGGACATGTTCCGGCAGATCGAGAAAATGGTTCTGCTGCAGACGCTCGACCACCTCTGGCGCGAACACCTCATCACGCTGGAGCACTTGCGGCAGGTCATCGGCTTCCGTGCTTACGGTCAGCGCGATCCGCTGAACGAGTACAAGACCGAAGCTTTCGTGTTGTTCGAGGCACTCGTTGCCAAGCTGCGCGAAGCGGTGACCGGTCAGCTGATGCATATCGAGCTGGCGCCGCCGGAGGATCAATTGCAGCCGGCGCCGCTACCTCCGATGCAAGCCCATCACGTCGATCTGACGACCGGCATGGACGAAATGGCGATGGCGGATGCCGTGCTCGCCTCCGAAGCGCGCGGCGTTCCGATGGGCGAGGCGCGGCGGGCCCCGTTGCAGACGCGGCGGATGGAAGGCGACGGCGTCGATCCGAACGATCCGGCGACGTGGGGTCGTGTCGCTCGCAATGCTGCTTGCCCGTGCGGGTCGGGCAAGAAGTACAAGCATTGCCATGGGAAGCACGGGTGAAACGCGGTCGTCCGCGTTCACGTGTCACATCGATGCTCGGTCGGTCACCGAGCATCGCGCCAAAAGCTGATCAGGCGTGCGGGCCGTGCTTCGCCAGGAACGGCAGGACGTGCCGGTGGAATTCTTCCGGCGCTTCGACTTGCAGCATATGCGAGACGTTCGGCATTTCGATGTAATCCGAGCCTGCAATCTGCTGGTGGATCGCTTGCGCCGCTGCCGGCGGCGTCGCCGGGTCGAGGCTGCCGACGATCACCTGGGTCGGTAGCTTGATCGCCGAGATGCGGTCCGTGACGTTCAGTTCCGAGATGGCATGACACCAGCCGGCATACCCGTTCGCCGGCGTGTCGATGATCATCTTGCGCAGCCGGGCGACGAGAGCGGGTTTGTTGGCGAGCGCGTCCGGGGCGACCCAGCGGGCCATCGCGCCGTCGACCACGCCCGGCATACCCGCCGGCCCGAGGACCGTGCGAATACGCTCCTCCCAGAGTGGCTTCGCATCGGCCGGTACGCGGCTCGATGTCGAGACCAGCGACAGGCAGTGAAAGCGGTCCGGATAGAGAACACCGAGATACTGTCCGACCATCCCACCCATCGAGAGGCCGAGGAAGCGCGTCTTGGCGATGCGGAGATGATCGAGCAGTCCGATGACGTCGAGCGCGAGCGTCTCGAAATTGTAGGCGCCTGGGGGTGCTTCGGAGTGCCCGTGGCCGCGTGCGTCGAGACGGATGACGCGGTAGGTCGGCAGCAGTGCGGCGGTGAGTTCGTCCCAGATCGTCAGATTGGTCGCGAGCGGATGGTGCAACAATACTGGCGGCGCATCCTCCTTGCCCTCGACGGAATAGTGCAGCTCGATGCCGTTGATCCGGGCCTTCGTCCCCATGGCGATCCTCACAATCCGTCTTTGGATGGCGGGCTGCTTTTGCTGCCCTTGTCGTATTTCGTGCCGGCCGCGATCCGGTCAGAGAGTGCCAGCAGCACACTCGATGCGATGAAGACGAGGTGCACGATCACGAGCCAGTAGAGATCGCGATCGGAGACCTTGCCGACGTTCATGAAGACCTTGAGGAGCTGCACGCCCGAGATCGCGACGATCGACGAGAGAAGCTTCAGCTTGAGGGCCGTGAAGTCGATCGTGCCCATCCACTCCGGCCAGTCCTTGTGCGACGAGTGGTCGACGCGCGAGACGAAGTTCTCGTAGCCGGAGAAGATCACAATGATCAGCAGCGAGCCGGTGAGCGCGAGATCGACCAGCGACAGCACACCCAGGATGATTTCGGATTCGGTCGCCGTGAAGCTGGTGACGGCAATATGAAAGAACTCCTGCACGAACTTCATGAGCAGGATGATGAGCGAAAGCGCGAGGCCGACATAGAACGGCGCAAGCAGCCAACGGCTCGCAAAGAGCAAATGCTCGACGCTCTTTTCGAGCTTACGGCCGAAGTGTTCCGCCACGTGGGCCTCCGTGCGTCTGGTTCGGGCGGCCATATCGCACGCGCCGTCGACGCACCGCAAGGCTCGCTGCGTCTGGCCCTCAGCGCAGGCGGCGGGCGCGCTCGGCGATCTTAGTCCGCGCCCGGGGGCCGTTGGTCAGGGAAAGCCACTTTCGACAACTCGGCAAGGTTGTTCGACACGGTGGCGGTAGTGGGTCGACCTGGCCGAGGCCCGCGGACGCGGGAGGACGCGCGGCGTTCTTCGGCGGCTGCAACGACGCGGCCGGCTTCTCCTGGTTCGCAGTCTTGATCGGCGGCGGCTCCGTCTGATCGTCCGGTGCGCCGCACGCGGCTAAAGGGCCTGGGTCGGCCACCTCCTCGGGGCCACCTTCGGAAAGAACATAGCGGTTGTCACAGACGCCGACGCGCGCTGGTCGGCCGGTGCGGGCGAATTGGTCGTAGCCGGCCTTCAAGGTCTGCCAGAACGGCGACCAGGGGTGATCCGCGACAGTGGCTATCCGCTCATCGCTCATGCGAAACGGAAAAACGTGGACGTGGATTCGCTCCTGCCCTGATGCGAGCGCGCGCTCAGCGAGACCATAGATTTCCGCCATCACGGCATTGGTCATGGCGAAGCAGCCGTTCGACGAGCACCCACCGTGCACGAGGATGTATGAGCCGGTGCGGCCCAGGCTCTGATCGAAGGCGTTCGGGAAGCCGAGGTTCAGTGAGCGCGGCCAGCGGCCGGTTCGGTGAAGCTGGCGGCGCGTGACGGTGTAGAAGCCTTCCGGCGCCTGACGATCGCCCTCGATCAGCTTCGGGCCGAGGTCGCCGGACCAATGGCAGATCGGGTAGGTGGCGAACAGGACGAGCCGGTCGTCCTTCTGGATCCAGAGCTCGAGCTCGGACTCCGCCTTAAAGACGCGCAGAAAGATCGGTGCACCGCGCGCACCGCCGATCGCTGCGAGGCGCTGCTCTAGACGCGTGAGGTCGGGCGTGCCGGGCAGTTCGCCGACGCCCTCCGCGAAGGCCCGCTGGCGCTCGACGCGGTCAGCACCCGCACCGATCAGTTCGATTTCGATCGCGTGGGCGGGCAGCGTGGCGCACGCCAAAGCGAGCCCGGCGACGATCGCCGCAGTACGCCTGACCAGCCGTTTGGAGATCATGCCGATACGAGCCCTCTGGCTCCGCGCCACCCACGAGGGGTTAACCATATCGGAGGCAAGGGGCGTCCGAAAGCTCGCGGCTCAGCGCGTTGTGGACGACGGCTCGCTCGGCAGGGGGCCACCGAGACCCATCATTGCGGACGGCCGAGGCCGCTCGTCGGGCGCGATCACTGGCGCGCCGGTCCCGATGTTCGCTGCTGTGCGGGTCTTCGGACCCGGCACAACGATCCGTTCTTCGGCCATCTGCAGACGCGGTGTCGCCGGTGAGAATGGCGCCTCACGGTCGAACGCGGGGCAGGCCTGATCGGCGTCGAGCCTCACCGGCTGAACGCCGCCGCGCCAGCGCGGATTGACCACGTAGCGGCGCGAGCAAACGACGACGGTCGGTGGCACGCGCGTCATCTCGAAGTCGTCGTAGCCGTCCTTCAGCGTTTGCCAGAACGGCATCGCTGGATGGCGGGCGTGACGCGCCATGTTTTCTGGCGTCATCCGGAACGGGAAGGCGTGGACCTGAATCGCTTCCTGGCCACCGATGAAGGATTCCCGCGCGAGGGCGTAGATCTCTTCAATCAAGCCGTCGGTCATGGCGTAGCAGCCGGCCGATTTGCACTTGCCGTGCACCATCAGAAAATCGCCGGTCCGGCCATGCGCGCGATCGAAAGCGTTCGGATAGCCGAGATTGAAGGCCAGATGAAACTGTGAGTTCGGGTTCATCTGCTGGCGGCTGACCGTGTAGAAGCCCTCCGGCGCCTGACGATCGCCTTGCCTCACCTTCGGGCCGAGTTCGCCCGACCAGTTGCAAATGGGGTAGGTCTTGAAGTGCTCGAAGCGGCCGTCCGAGCGCTGCTTCCAGACTTCGAGTTCGGAGTCTTCTTTGAAGATGCGGATGAAGATCGGCGCGTCGGGCGCCATCTCTTTCTTGCCGAGGAGCATCAGGCTCTCGCGCGGCAACGGGCGGAGGTGAGGCGGCACGTCCACCTGCGAACAGGCAGCAGCGAAAAGGCTCACGGCCACGGCTGCAGCCGCCCGCAAACGTCTCCTGCTCTGTTCACCCAGGCCGATCATGCTCATACACAGTGCCCCTGGCGCACCCGGCGACTCGTAAGTCGTTTTCCTTAACGAGCCGTTAACTGTGCGCCTCGCCTACCATTCGGCGAAGCGAGTCCGGCTGTCAAGGCGCTGAAAGTACGCGGAAAATGGGCCGAACTGCGGCGTTGCGCTGAACGCGGCGGTCAGACGAGCCGGCCGATGGCGAGAAAGCGGTCGTGCCGCTGACGGCGGATTTCCTCGGGCGACTTCTCGTCGAACTCGAGCAAGGCCTTGGCGATGGCGTCGCCGGTTGCGTTCACGGTCGCGTGTCGGTCGCGATGAGCGCCGCCGACGGGCTCCGGTATGATGCCGTCAATCACCTTGAGCGCCAGCAGATCTTGAGCCGTGATCTTCATGTTGGTGGCGGCGTCAATGGCGCGGGCCGAGTCCCGCCAGAGGATCGAGGCTGCAGCTTCGGGTGATGCGACGGTGTAGATTGCGTGCTCGAGCATCAGGATGCGGTTGGCGGTTGCGATCGCCACCGCGCCGCCCGACCCGCCCTCGCCGATGACGACGGAGATCATGGGAACGCCGAGCGCAAGGCAGCAGTCCGTCGAACGCGCGATGGCCTCGGCCTGGCCGCGCTCTTCAGCGCCGATGCCCGGATAAGCGCCAGCGGTGTCGACGAGCGTGATGACCGGCATCGCGAACTTGTCGGCCATCTGCATCAGGCGCACGGCCTTGCGATAGCCCTCGGGCTTCGCCATGCCGAAGTTGTGCTTGATGCGGCTTTCGGTGTCGTTGCCCTTCTCCTGGCCGATCACCATCACGGACCGGCCGCGGAAAACGCCCATGCCGCCGACGATGGCCGCATCCTCGGCGTAGTAGCGGTCGCCCGCCAGCGGCGTGAACTCGTCGATCAGCCCGTCGACGAAATCCAGCATGTGTGGCCGCTCGGGGTGGCGCGCGACCTGTGTCTTCTGCCAAGGGGTCAGCTTGGCATACGTGTCGACGAGGGCCTGATGGGCTTTCTGCTTCAGCCGCCCGATTTCGTCGGTGATCGAGACCGCGTTCGCCTCGCCCGAGCCGATCACGCTCAACTCCGAGACCTTGCTCTCGAGCTCCGCGATCGGCTTCTCGAAATCGAGGTATGTACGGATCGGTTGACGGTCCAAAGCCGGACGCTCCCCTGAAACGATAACTCGGCCACTCGGGGCCGACCGGTGGCGGACAATCACTCCCGGCCGCCCGCCAAGTCAAGGGCGGGCTGGTCTATTGCGAGGGTGTGCCATTGCCAGAACCACCAATGCGCGCAAGGGGATGGCGCTCATTAACCAGACGGCGGAGACGCTCCTCCAGGACGTGGGTGTAGATCTGGGTCGTCGAGATGTCGGCATGGCCGAGCAGCTTCTGGACGGCTCGGAGATCGGCGCCGCGGTCGAGCAGGTGGCTGGCGAAGGCGTGGCGTAGGACGTGGGGGCTCACCCGCTCGGGCGCGAGACCGACAACCTGGGCGAGGTCCTTCAACTCCTGACCGAGACGCTGGCGTGTGAAGTGGCCTTCGGCGCCGCGCGAGGGAAAAAGAAAACGGCTGCGCAGCATCGGGCTCAGCCCGTCCTCGGGGTCATCTCCCATCGAGAGATAGCGGTCGAGGGCAGCGAGGGCCTGGTCATTCAACGGGACGAGGCGTTCGCGTCCGCCCTTGCCGCGGATGGTCAGGACCCGACGGTCGCCGTCGAGGACGCTGCGGGGCAGCGAGACAAGTTCGCTGACGCGCATCCCGGTGGCGTAGAGCATTTCGAGAAGACACCAGAGACGAAGTGCGCGGGCCCGCTCGCGGCCGATCGATCCGGCAATGTTCTGCTCGGCAGCGGCCAGCAGCGCATCGACTTCGGCGACGCTCAAGGTTTTCGGGAGAGCCTGACCGCGGCGCGGGCCGGTCATGCCTTCGGTCGGGTCTTCGTCGATGATCTCCTCGGCGACGAGGAAGCGGTAGAAGCGCCGCATGGCCGATAGTCGGCGTGCCCGCGAGGCCGGAGCCAGCCCCGCCGTCGCAAGGTGTTGCAGGTAGGCACGGACATCGGCGGGCGTCGCGTCGGCTAGGGCCTTACCGCTGCCGTCGAGGAAGGCTCCAGCGTCATCGAGGTCGCGGCGGTAGGCGTCCAACGTGTTGCGGGCAGCGCCGCGCTCGGCTGCCAGCATCGCCAGGAAGGCTTCGACGTGATCGGCCGCCCGCTCCATCAATTGCTCGTGGTCCGCGGCCAGACGGCAAACAGCGCCTCGAGCCCCAGGCGGCGGGCATCGGCCTCGAAGCCGGCGCGCTTCAACGCGCGAATGGCGTCGCCGAGCGCGATGATGTTGGCTTGATCGGGGCCGCCGGGTCCGATCGTCCGCATGGTCAGCATGACAGTGCGGCCGAACTGCTTCTGCTGCGCGGCGTCCTTGAGTTCGGTGAGGATGCCGGTGTCCGGCAAGTGTCCGCCCGTCGGTTGAGGCGTGCGGCTCGCAGCCTCCCAGAGCGGGATGGGGACATTGTAGTCGAGCGCGTCGAGGACGGTCGCGAGGCGATGGAGGACGTCGGCGCCGAAGCGGCCGCGGAGTGCCAGCTGCTCGACCGACTGCAGGCTTTCGCCGCGACGGCCGACGAAAGCAGGGTCGGCGATGTCGGCGAGCGCCAGCCACGTCGACAGCTGCTCGTTGCTGCGGTCGAGGCCCTGCAGACCGGCGATGCGGCGGACGTCCTGGTAGCGACCGGACAGCAGCATCACCTCGATCGCGGTTTCGGCAAACCAGCCGATTTCCGGCGTGATGGTGAGCTCTGCGGTCGTTCTCTCGAGGGCGACGGCGGTCGGGACGTAGAGGCCGACGCGGCGTGCATCGTCGAGCAAGGCGCGGATCTGGCGAGCCTTCCGCTGTGGCGTTCGTTCGCTTTCCGCCGCGCGAAACAGGGCGGCACGACGGATGATCGGGTCCGATGCCGTGGCGAGGGCGGCTTCCGCTTCGAGTTTGGCCGCCGGGAGTCGCCGCCAGGCCTCGGCCAGCTCGACGCCCGTAATGGCTGTCAGGCGAGCCGCGGCTTCGGCCGCCGCGATACGGAGTGGAGGCGGCGTCGTCTCGCTCTCGGCGAGCGCGGCCAGCAGCGCAGGCTCCGCCCGTTCGACGGCCGGTCCCAGTTGCCCTGGCGCGGCGCCGAGTTCGAGCAGCCGGTAGTCGAGAATGGTCAGGCGCTGGGGCAATCCAGCCTGCGAGGGTTTCTGGCCGACGGCGATCGCGTCCAACGCACTGAGAGCGAACGAAGCCGGCGCCCCCTCTTCCCGGGCGAGTTCAGCCGCAAGCCCGGCCGCCGAAGCGTTGCCGGCGACAGCCGCGCAGAGGCCACCGACGAGCAGCGCTTCGATCCTCAGGGGCTTCGGCAGGTCGGCCTTTTGGGCGGCGATCCGACGCTGTGTCGCGCACGCTTCGCTGACGCGACCGCGGCCGAGGTCGATACGCACCTGCATCAGTGCGGTCAGTGGTGTTTGCTCACCCGACTTGGCAAGGACATCGGCCATGTCGCGCACGAGACCCGAGCGGTAGAGCGCTTCGGCCCGCAGTGCTGCGAACCGGCCGCCGCCGGCCCCGGCGGGAGCCGACACTTCGGAGGCCAGCAGCCGGCGCCACAGCGCACCGAGCGCCGGCGACTTCGGCGGGATGTCCAGCTCCGCCATCAGCGCCTCGATGCGCTGCAGGTCGAGGCCCTGCCACATCTCGTACGGGAGGCCCGAGCCGTCGGGGGCCGGTGCAGGGGCGAGTTCGCCGGATTCAACGGCGCGGCCGCGGCTGTCGATCGGAGCCGGCGGCAAGTCCCCGCGGCCGATCGGGCTGGATGCGGCGACGCCGTCCGCCGGAGTTGGCGGCACGTCGGGCCGGGTTTCCGAGGCGGGACGCCCGGAGAGCCACCGGGACAAACCGTCCATCGGTGCGAGCGGGGCGCGTTCGCCGGCCGGCGTCGCCGCTGGCGGCTGAGCTGGGGGAGCCTGGCGTGGCGGGGGCCGATAGCCTTCGTCGCGATTGAAGGGGTTCCAGCTGTCCTGCGCCATGGCTGGCGGGGCCACGAGGGCTGCGGCGAGAGCCAGGGCGGCGCGGCGCCGCGTCGGGCGTCTGCCGGACGTCCAACCGCTCATTTGCGCACCTTCACCCCATAGACGGGCTGGGCCACTTCCTTCTGGGTCGGCTCGAAGTAGGTCGCGAGGGCATAGAGGCCGCCGTAGCCGAGACCGACCGCGAGACCGACGACGATCAGGAACTTGAATAGGCTCGGCATCGCCTCCTCCACCGCGAATCAGCGTGGCAAAGTTTGTTGGCGCCATTGTGGTTCGCAATGGATCGCGGAAGGTGACCCAGGTTCATCTTCGCCGTCCTCCCGGATTGCCCGGGATCGCCGATGCCCTTAGACAGGGGGCCGGGGCTTTCGGGCCCCGTTTCCAGGCACGTCATGATGCGATTCGGACAGGACCGTACAACCCGAGTCTCGGGAGCGACCGCCGGCCTTTTGAAGGAAAGGCTCGGGCAGCGCTCGCTTGTGCTCGTCGGTCTCATGGGATGTGGCAAGAGTTCGGTCGGGCGTCGGCTCGCGACGGTCCTGGATCTGCCGTTCGTCGACGCCGACGACGAGATCGAGCGGGCCGCCGGCAAGACGATCCCCGAAATCTTCGAGGCGCACGGCGAGGCCTATTTCCGTGAGGGCGAGCGCAAGGTGATCGCGCGCCTTCTGAAATCCGGTCCGCAGGTGCTTGCGACGGGTGGCGGCGCCTGGATGTCGGCCGAGACGCGCGAGCGGGTGGCCGCCGACGGGATTTCGATCTGGCTCAGGGCGGAACTCGGCATCCTGATGCGACGCGTCGCGCGCCGCGACAACCGTCCGCTCCTGAAGACGGTGGATCCCGAAGCGCGGATGCGTGCGCTGATGACCGAACGCTATCCCGTCTACGCGGAAGCGGAGGTGACGGTCGACAGTCGTGAAGTGCCGCACGATGTCATCGTCGACGAGATCGTGCGTGCCCTGATGGCCGGTCCGCTGGCGGCAGGCGAGGCGGCGTGAACGCCGGACGAGGACACGACATGACGAGCGCTTCCGATCCGACCGACAGCGTGCGGACCGTCCACGTTCCGCTTGGCGACCGGGCCTACGACGTTCTGATCGGTCCCGGCCTCATCGCACGCGCGGGCGAGTTGATCGGCGGTCGGCTCAAGGGGCGGTGCGGGATCGTCACCGACGAGAACGTCGCGTCCCGGCACCTCGACGCGCTCAAGGCGTCGCTCGAAGCCGTCGGTCGGTACAAAGGGTCCGTCGTGCTGCCCGCCGGCGAGAGCACCAAAAGCTTCTCACATCTCGCACGCCTGTCGGACGAGCTGCTCGGCATGGGGCTCGAACGCGGTGATCTCGTCGTCGCACTGGGCGGCGGCGTCATCGGCGATCTCGCGGGCTTCGCCGCTGCGGTGCTGAGACGCGGTGTGCGGTTCGTCCAGATCCCGACGTCGCTGCTCGCGCAGGTCGACAGCTCCGTCGGCGGCAAGACGGGCATCAACACCTCACACGGCAAGAACCTGATCGGCGCGTTCCATCAGCCGAGCCTCGTGTTGGCCGATACCTCGGTGCTCGACACACTGCCCGAGCGCGAGATGCGTGCCGGCTATGCGGAGGTGGCGAAGTATGGCCTACTCGGTGATGCGGCGTTCTTCCATTGGCTCGAAGAAAATGCGGCCGATGTCTTGGCGCGGCGACCGCAAGCCTTGACGCATGCCATCGCAAGAAGCGTCGCCATGAAGGCCGAGATCGTCGTTCGCGACGAGACGGAAACGGGCGACCGTGCGCTCTTGAACCTCGGTCATACCTTCGGCCATGCGCTCGAAGCCGTCACGGGCTATTCCGCTCGCCTGCTGCACGGCGAGGGCGTGGCAATCGGCATGACGCTCGCGTTCCGCCTCTCGGAACACCTCGATCTCTGCCCGCCACAGACGGCCGCTCGCATCGCCGCGCACCTCCGCAAGGCAGGGCTGCCGACCACCATCGCCGACATTCCGGGTGACCGCCCCGACGCCGCGACGCTCGTGCGGCTTATGGGACAGGACAAAAAGGTCAAGGACGGGCGGCTCACGTTCATCCTCGTACGGGATATCGGACAGGCATTCGTGTCCCGCGATGTCGAGGCACCGCAAGTCGAAGCTTTCCTCGCCGGCCAGATCTGATCGGCAGACCGCTACGCAACCCGGAGCAATGGCTCGCCGGGTCACAAGTCAGAGAAGACGCTCATGCTCGACATCGAACTCGCACTCCTCGTGCTCGGCGTGATGCTGCTGCTCGTGGTGTCCGCCTTCTTCTCGGCTTCTGAGACGGCGCTAACGGCCGCGTCGCGGGCCCGGCTCGCCGCGCTCGAAACGGAGGGCGACAGCAGGGCCAAGCGCGTCAATGGGCTGCTGGTTGCGCCGGAGCGGATCATCGGCACGGTCCTGCTCGGCAATAACCTCGTCAACATTCTCGCTTCGTCACTGGCGACGAGTGCGCTGATCGGGTTGTTCGGCGAGGCCGGCGTCGTCTACGCGACGATCGTCATGACCGTGCTCGTCGTCGTCTTTGCGGAAGTGCTGCCGAAGACCTACGCGATCGCCTATCCCGATCGGCTTTCCCTGTTCGTTGCCCCGGTCATGGCAGTGCTGATCGTCGCGTTGCGTCCGTTCACGGCAGCGATCGATTTCGTGGTGCGGCTTGTGCTGCGGCTGACGCCGAGCGAACGCGACGACGAGGCGAACATTCTCGCGGCGCACAAGGAAATACGCGGCACCATCGAGCTGCAGACGAAGGAAGGCACGGTCGGGCGGCACGACGCCAACATGCTCGGCGGCATCCTCGATCTGCGCGAGCTGCAGGTGATGGACATCATGCTGCATCGGACCAAGATGGAAACGGTCAACGCCGACGATCCACCGCAGAAGATCGTCGAGGAGGTCGTCCGCAGCCAGTACACGCGCGTGCCGATCTGGAAAGACGAGCCTGAGAACATCGTCGGCGTCCTCCATTCGAAGGACATGCTGTCGGCTCTCGCGAAGATCGGCTGGGATGCGAGCCGGCTCGACATCATGAGCTTCGCGACGCCGCCGTGGTTCGTGCCAGACTCGACCGGGGTTAAGGACCAGCTCAACGAGTTCCTGCGGCGCAAGGCGCAGCTTGCGCTCGTCGTCGACGAATACGGTGAAGTGCAGGGCCTGATCACGCTCGAGGACATCCTCGAGGAGATCGTCGGCCAGATCTCGGACGAGCACGATACCGAGGCGCAGGCGATCCGGCTGCAGCCGGACGGCACCTTGAACGTCGACGGAACGGTGGCGATCCGCGACCTCAATCGTCACATGGATTGGGCCTTGCCCGACGACGAGGCGACGACGATCGCCGGTCTCGTCATCCATGAGGCGCAATCGATCCCTGAGCCCGGGCAGGCCTTCACTTTCTACGGCTTCCGCTTCGAGATCCTGCGCAAGAGCCGCAACAAAATCATCGCGCTGCGCATCAAGCCCGTGGCGCCGGTCTCCTCGGCGCGACAGCCGGGCGACACGGAAGGGTTGCGCGGCGGCTGAGGACATTCCATCCGCTCTTGCCGTGCACTCGCCAAGATTTGCGCACACGCTGGTCGCGATTCGTAAGCGCGTCGGCTTTCCCGGGGGACTGCATGCTCGGCTGGTTCAAGCGAAGCGACGGCTTCGAGTGGAAAGAGTACGTTCGCACGACGGTCCGGCTCAGGCGTGAGGACCGCAAACGCAAAATCGTGGCTGCCAAAGGGGCTGTCGCCAAGGGTGTCCGGGAAGCCGGTGTCGCCTCCGTTTCAGCCAGCAGCACGATGGTGCAGAAAATGGTTCGTGGCCTTGGCCAACTCCTGCGCGGCCTGGGCCGCGGGATTGCGTCACTCGCACTGATGGTCAGGACCGCGTCGGTCGTCGTCGGGCTCGCCATCGGCCGCACGGCGCGTCGCATCGGGCGCGCGCTCGCGCCGCCGATTGCGGCGGTCGCTAAATTCCTCGGCCAGCGGCCGGTCCGGCTCGCGTCGGCACTGCTCGCCGGTGTGGCTGCGACCTGGGCGCTGTCGCGGTATCGTGCCGAAGGCGTCGATGGCGAGGTCACCGCGGCGGGGACCATAGCGGCCGTGGCTGCGCTCGTGGCGCTCATGCCGATCATCGCGCCGCCGGTCGCGACGGCCCTGAGTCGAGTCGGCAGCATGCTTGCGAGGCTTGGTGTCACGCCGCGCATCGCCGGTTACGCGGCGGGTGTCGTCGCGGTCGCGGCGCTCGGTGCCGGTGCCTATCAGGCCACGATGAAGTCAGGCGGGTCTTCGCTCGCATCGCTGCCGTCTTTGCCGCGTCTCGGTATCCTGTCGACACCGGAAATCAGCGGGCGCGCGATGGCGGTTTCGGGCGATACGTTGCGGCTCGACGGTAAGCTGATCGGTCTCGCCGGGATCGAAGCGCCGGATGTGGCGCAGGTCTGTACACGCGCCGGCAAGCAGCGCTGGCGCTGCGGGGTCGCGGCGACGGAAGCGCTGTCGCAGAAGATCCGACGCGAAGTCGTCACCTGTGCGCCGACGGGCCGCGAAGATCGCGGGCGTCAGATGGCGCGCTGCCGCGTCGGCGAAGAAGATATCGCGGCCACGCTCGTCAAGGCGGGCTGGGTGTTCGCCGAGAGTGGATTCCTGTCCGCCTACGGACGAACCGAGAGCGAGGCGAAAACCAAGAAGGTTGGTCTGTGGGCAGGTGAGGCGGAGCGGCCCGATGCGTGGCGCACGAGGCTCTTTGCCGACGCAAAGAAAAAGGCGCCGAACAACTGTCCGGTCAAAGGCATCAAGGCGTCGACCGGCCCGCGCTACGTGATGCCTTGGGAGAGCGATTACGACCGCCTGCGCGTCCGCGTCTCGCGCGGCGAGCGCTGGTTCTGCTCGGAGGACGAGGCGCGGGCGGCGGGCTTCAAGCTGTCGTCCTGACCGCTCAGGCGGCGGCGCGCTCGTCGGGGGTCAAGGCCACCGCGAGGCGCGCCGAACCGCGCAAAATCTCGATCGAGACGCTGCGACCGATCCACGAATGATCGAGAAGGCGGGCGATGTCGTCGGCTCCGGTGACGCTCTCGCCATTGATCGCCAGGACGATGTCGCCCGCCTGCAAGCGGGCCCGCGCGGCCGGGCTGCCCGGCTGCACTTCGACGACACGGACGGCGGTCGTCTGGGCGACGCCCGCGAGGTCGCGAAGCCGCGAGGGCAGCGGGGTCTGATCGGCCGCGATACCGATGCGTGCGCGGCGCACGCGGCCATGCTGCAAAATTTGCGTCAGGACGTGCAAGGCCGTGTTCGAGGCGACCGAGAAACAAATACCCTGCGCACCCATGATCATGGCGGTATTGATGCCAATGATCTCGGCCGCCGACGACACGAGCGGACCGCCGGAGTTGCCGGGGTTGAGTGCGGCATCGGTCTGGATGACGTCGGCGATCATACGGCCGTTCTGGGCACGGAGCGACCGGCCGACCGCACTGACGATGCCAGCCGTCACGGTGCTTTCGAAGCCGAGCGGGTTGCCGATGGCGACGGCAATCTGGCCTTGCTTCACCTGTTTCGAGTTGGCGAGACGGGCAGCCGGGAGTTTGTCCGGCGTCTCGGCCCGCAGCACGGCGAGATCCGTATCGCCGTCGCGACCGAGGACGCGGGCGCGGAACTGGCGGCCGTCCGTCATCGCAACGTCGATCTCGCGGGCACCGTCGACGACGTGATTGTTCGTCAGCACGATGCCGTCGGGCGAGATGATGACGCCGCTGCCGGAGCCATGCGCGGCATGGCCGCGCCGCTCGCCCCTGATCTGCAAGTGCACGACCGACGGCGACACCGTCTCGACGATGTCGATGACGGTCTTCGAATAGGCATCGAGCAAAGCTCCGTCGTCTGGTGTGCCCGACGAAGAACGAGAAGGACCAGCGCGATCGCTGGTCAGCCAGCCGAGATGGAACTGCATGACGCCGACCGATCGTCTGGAAACGCAATCCCGATATATGGGCGGCGGATTCCGGCGGCGAAAGGGCAGCGAGGTCAGAGGTCCTTCGCCTGCGTGCGCAGGACGAACTTCTGGATTTTGCCGGTCGAGGTCTTGGGGAGCGGACCGAAAACGACGGTGCGCGGGATCTTGTAGGCGGCCATGTTGGCGCGACAGTAGGCGATGATTTCGTCGGACGTCGCCGTTGCGCCGAGCTTCAGTGTCACGAAGGCGCACGGGCTCTCGCCCCACTTCTCGTCCGGTCGCGCGACGACGGCCGCTTCCATCACGGCGGGATGGCGATAGAGCACCTCTTCGACCTCGAGGGACGAGATGTTCTCGCCACCCGAGATAATGATGTCCTTCGAGCGATCCTTCACTTCTATGTAGGCGTCGGCATGCCAGACGGCGAGATCGCCCGAATGGTACCAGCCGCCGCCGAAAGCTTCGTCTGTGGCGGTGGCATTGCCGAGATAACCCTTCATCAGCGTGTTGCCGCGGAGCAGGATCTCGCCCACCGTCTCGCCGTCGCGCGGGACGCGCTGCAGCGTGCGCGGGTCAGCCACGATCATCTCTTCGATGAGGGCGTGTGGAATGCCCTGACGCGCCATCAGGCGATAGCGATCATCGATTGGGCCAGTATCCCAGACGCTGTCGTGGACGCAGGTGGTCGATGGACCATAGCTCTCGGTCGTTCCGTAGGCGTGTAGAACCTCGAACCCCATTGCCTCCATGTTGCGGATGACGGCCGACGGTGGTGCGGCGCCACCCGTCATCACCTTCGGACGGCCGGGCAGGGGCTTCTTCGCCTCGGCCGGCGCGTGAACCAGCATGTTCAAGACGATCGGGGCGCCGCACATGTGCGTGACACCATGTTCGGCGATCAGCTCGAAGATGCGCTTCGGATCGATCTTCCGCAGGCAGACGTGGGTGCCCGCGGCCGCCGTCACCGCCCAGGTATAGGTCCAGCCCGAGCAATGGAACATGGGCAGCGTCCAGAGATATACGCTGTCGTGGTCGAGCTTGAACGTCAGCGCATTCGAGACCGCATTCAGATGCGCGCCGCGGTGGCTGTAGACGGCACCTTTCGGATTTCCGGTCGTGCCGGACGTGTAGAGAAGGCAGATCGAGTCCCACTCGTCCTCGGGGCCCGGATAGCGGAAGTTCGGATCGCCGCTCGCGATGAAATCCTCGTACTCGATCCCGCCGAATGCCGGCGCGCCGGACGTCTCGTCATCGGCGATATCGACGACGATCGGCCGCCGGTCCAGTCGCTCCAGGGCCGGTGCGATGGTCGCGTGGAATTCGCGGTCGGCGAGGAACAGCTTCGCGCCGCCGTGCTCGAGCGTGAAGGCGATGGTCGCAGGGTCGAGGCGAATGTTGATCGGGTTCAATACAGCGCCGAGCATCGGCAAGGCGTAGTGGGCTTCGAGCAGGGCCGGTGAGTTGGCGGCCAGAATCGCGACAGTATCGCCACGGCCGATACCGGCCTTGCGCAGCGCATCGGCGAAGCGGCGGCAGCGGGCAGCGAACTCGGCGTAGGTGAAGCGACGGTTGCCGTGGATGACGGCAGTCCGGCGCGGAAAAAAGCTTTCGGCACGTGCAAGGAAGCTCAGCGGCGACAGCGGGACGAAGTTGGCGGGCCGCTTGGTGAGTTCAGGGCGTTCCGTCATCGGTCGGTCCTCGGCGAAGCTCAGGCGTAACGCTCCGAGCCATACCATTGCAGGTCGGTGTAGCGGTCGCCGGCGGCGAAGCCTTTCGGCAGCACGGCTTCGATCGCTGCGAGGTCGGAAGCGGTGAGCGAAAGGTCCGCCGCGGCCACGTTCTCTTCGAGATGCGCGATGCTGCGCGTGCCGGGGATCGGAATGATGTGGTCACCTTGGGCGAGCACCCATGCGAGTGCAAGGCGTGCCGTCGTCGTCCCACGTGCCTCGGCGAGCGCGGCAAAGCGTGCGTAGGCGGCACGGTTCCGCGACCAGTTCGGCTCGACGAAGCGGGGGTTGCCGCGGCGGAAATCCTTCTCGGCGAGCGTCGCGATGTCGGTCAGGGCGCCCGACAGGAAGCCACGGCCAAGCGCACCGAAGGCGACGAACGCGGCGCCGACCTCGCGGCACGCCTGGATGAGCCCGACTTCCGGCGTGCGGGTCCACAGTGAGTATTCGGACTGCACTGCCGCGATCGGATGAACGGCAGCGGCGCGGCGCAGCGTGTCGGGCGCCACCTCCGACAGTCCGATGGCGCGGATTTTTCCGGCCTGCACCTGTCGCGCGAGCGCGGCGACGGTCTCCTCCACCGGACGGCCCGGCTCGACGCGATGGATGTAGTAGAGATCGAGGCGATCGGTCTTCAGCCGGCGGAGCGAGGCTTCGAGACATTCGATCATGTGGGATGGCCGATTGTCGAACGTGCGCTCGCCATTGGGTCCGCGGATGATCCCGAACTTCGACGCCAGCACGACACGGTCCCGCCGCGTGCGATCCTCTGCAAAAAAGCTCCCGAGCAGCGTCTCGTTCGAGCCGTTGCCGTAGACGTTGGCGGTGTCCCAGTGATTGACGCCAAGGTCGAGTGCACGCGCCATCACGCGACGCGACTCGGCGTCGTCTGCGGGCCCGTAAAAGCCCGCCCAGCTCATGCATCCGAGCCCGATTTCTGCGACCATGGGGCCGGAGCGGCCGAGGCGGCGCAATTTCATTCCGTCTCTCCAGGAAAAGGTCAGCCTTTGTAGCCGCGGCGGGCGAGGAACTTGGGGTTTCGCACCTTGAGCTCAGCGACGACGATGGCGTGTAGCCGCTTGCGCAGCTCGGGCTGATTGACGTCATTGACCCCACCGCCGCGGATGTCCTGCGCCAGACGCTCCATCGTGCCGTCGCCCTCGGGGTAGAGTTCGTCGAGGAGCGACCAGCCGGCGGCCTCGCCGTCCGCAATGATGTCGCGCCGCGCGATGTCGAGCGCGTTGGCGATCATCGCGACCGTGTACCGCCGCTCGGCCGGAAGGTGGGGCGCCAATTCGGTGTTGAGCGTCGCCACCGCAAGCTCGATCAGCGTCTCCGCCGAGATGCGCTTCACTGCCATGGCAAGCCTCCGCTGCTCTCGATCTTCGCGATGAGGTCCAACGCGTCGAGTTCCATCTCGGGTGCCATGAGGCCGGTCAGCGCCAGCTCGATCGACGTCTCGCCGCCCTTGCGATAGCGGTCGCCCTGGAGCACGGCGACGGCCGCCCACTTGGCGAGTGCGTAAACTTCCCAATAAGGCACGGCGGCCCGTTCGAGGGGCTCGGCCGCGACCGAGTCGTAGCCGCGATAGAGTGGTTCGCGGTCCGCGATGCCGCCGACATGCCGCTCGTCGGCGCCGAACCGCCAGCAACTCGCGCACAGCCAGCCGATATCTTCGTGCGGATCGCCCCAGTGGGTGAACTCCCAGTCGAGAATGGCGGTCAGCCGACCGTCGTCGACCATGTAATTGCCGGTGCGGAAGTCACCGTGCACCAGCGCGAGCGGCCGTCGTTCGGGCGCGTTGGTGTCGAGCCACGCAAGTACGTACTCGAGCGCAGGCCGTGCCTCGCCCGCATCGTCGAGCACGGCGCGGATTCGCTGCACCTCGTTTTTCGCGGCTGGCCGAAGCGGCAGCGTCAGGAATGGAAGCTCGGTGGTGTTGGGTGTGAGCGTGTGAATGCGCGCGAGGGCACGACCCAGGTCCTCGGCGAGAGCAGGGCCGAACTCGCCGACACGCGGATCACGGACTAGGCGGCGCCCCTGAGCGACGCCTGAAACGCGCCGCTGGACGAGGAACGGTGCGCCGATGACGGCGGAATCGGCGCAACGCGCGATCGGCTCTGCGACGGGGACTCCGGCCTTATGGGCCGCTGCGAGGACGGCGAACTCGCTCGCCCGATCAAGGCTCAAGGCGATGCGCGCGGCGGCATCGGTACGCAAGACCCAGGCATGACGGCCAGCCATCGGGCCTCCCGTCACCGCGACGTCGATACTCCAGTTCTCCTGGACGGCGCCGCCCGAAAGGAGCGAAGCCCCGACGATCTCGACGCCGTCTGCACCGAGACTGGCGGCCAGCCACGTCGCCAGCGGCGCGACGTTCGACGGGTCGAGCGTACGCGGACGCGCGCCGCTCATCGCCGCACCAGCCCGGGCACCTCGCCGATGAAGTCGATCTTGCCGAGTTCGAGGCCCGCATGACGCAGGATCGCGTAGGCGGTGGTGCTGTGGAAGTAGAAGTTCGGCAGGGCGAAGTGCACGAGGTAGGGCTCTCCCTTGAGCGTTACCGGATTGCCGGCGATGCGAATGACGACGTCGCGCGCTTCCGAGCCGTCGATCTGCTCAGGTCGGAACGTCTTCAAAAATGTCGTCGTGCGCTCGATGCGCGCGGCGAGCTCGGCAAACGACTGCTCGGTGTCCTCGTAGACGGGCACATCGACGCCGGCGAGACGGGCCGCTGCTCCCTTGGCGAAGTCGCTTGCGAGCTGAACCTGGCGGACGAGCGGGAACATGTCAGGAAAGAGCCGGGACTCGAGCAGAACGCGCGGCTCGATCCGGCGTGCGCGGACGTATGCGTCGGCCTTCTGAAGGACACCGGACATCGCCTTCAAGGTTTGCAGGAAGGCCGGCACGGAGGCCTTGTACATCGAGAGCGACATGCGGTTGGTTCCAGATCGTGGCGCGGGGCGCGACCGTGGCACGGATCGGGCGGCTGGAAAAGCGGGGTCGTCCCAGCCCCTCTGCTCAGCCGATGCGCGCCAGATAGTAACCGTCGGCGAGATGGCAAAGGCTGACGCGCCATTCGATCGGGCGATCGTCGAGGGCGAAAGCGATGCGGTCGACCTTCAACACGGGTGTTCCGGCAGCGATGCCGAGCGTCGCCGCCGTCGGTCCGTCGGCCGGGGCCGCAGCGAGCTTCTCTTCCGCCCGGGCGACCGTGACGCCGTAACGGCGCTGGAACAAGTCGTAGAGTGTGTTCGGCAGCGGCGAGACGGATTCGAGCTCCGGGAAGAGATCGGCCGGCACGGCGATCTGCTCGGTAACGAACGGAGCGCCCTCGCGCGTTCTCAATCTCGTGATGCGCACCACGCTCGCGCCCTTTTCGAGAGCGAGCCTGTCGCACTCGGTCCGGGAGCCCTTGGCCCGGGTCACCTTCACATCACGGCTGTCCGGCAAGATGCGATCGCCGGCTGCATCATAGAGATGAAAAAAACGAAAGAGCACGTCGGCGGCGGTTTGCTCGCGCACGAAAGTGCCGCGGCCGGGGCTGCGCACCAGCAGGTTCTCCGCCGCGAGCGCATCGAGGGCTTTGCGGACCGTGCCCTGGCTGACGCCGAGCTCGCGGGCCAAAGCGAACTCGTTCGGCAGTGGCGCGCCGGGCTTCAGCGTGCCGGATCGGATGCGCTCGCGCAGCATTTCGCGGACCTGCGCGTAAAGCGGTCTCGTGTCGAGCGCCATGCGATCCGTCATGAGCAGGCTTCCTCGGAACGACTTGCGAGGTTGCATCCTGGTATCTTATATAAGATACAAGTTTGCTCTGGCAAACCCCCAAGAAACCCATGGCAGCGGAGGATGCAGTGTCGAAAATCCCGCAATTCCTGGTGCACAGCCCCAAGGACAACGTCGGCGTCATCGTCGTCGAGGGGCTGAAAGCCGGGACCGAGATGTTCGGCGTCGTCACCGAGAACGACACGACGACGGGCTGCAAGGCCAATCACGACATCCCGATCGGGCACAAAGTGGCCATCACGGATCTCAAGGCCGGTGACACGGTCATCAAGTACGGCGAGGATATCGGACGCATGACGGCGGACGCGAAGCGCGGCGATCATGTCCACGTCCATAATCTGAAGACGAAGCGCTGGTAAGCGGAGGATCCATCATGGCCAAAACAGCGAACGGCAATCTGCGCTTCACCGGCTGGCGCCGTGAGAACGGCCGCGTCGGCGTACGTAATCATGTCGTCATTCTGCCGCTCGACGACCTCTCGAACGCGGCGTGCGAGGCAGTCGCCAATAACATCAAGGGCACGCTCGCCATTCCGCATGCCTACGGCCGGCTGCAGTTCGGTGCCGACCTCGATCTGCATTTCCGCACTCTGATCGGTACGGGCTCGAACCCGAACGTCGCGGCGGTGGTCGTCATCGGCATCGAAGACGGCTGGACGAACCGGGTCGTCGAAGGCATCGCCAAGACGGGCAAGCCCGTCATCGGCTTCGGCATCGAAGGGCACGGCGACATCGCGACGATCGCGAAAGCCTCCTACGAAGCGAAAAAGATGGTGCAGTGGGCATCCGAGCTGAAGCGCGAGGAGTGCGACATCTCCGAGCTTTGGGTGTCGACGAAGTGCGGTGAGAGCGACACGACCACCGGTCTCTCGTCGTGCCCGACCGTCGGCAATATGTACGACAAGCTGATCCCGAAGGGCGTCTACGGCTGCTTCGGCGAAACGTCGGAAATCACGGGTGCGGAGCATCTCTGCAAGGCCCGCGCGGCGACACCCGAGATCGGCGAGAAGTGGTACAAGATCTGGAAGGCGTACCAGGAAGACGTCATCGAGGCTCACAAGACGAACGATCTTTCGGACAGCCAGCCGACGAAGGGCAACATCGCCGGTGGTCTCTCGACGATCGAGGAGAAGGCGCTCGGCAATCTCGAGAAGATTGGCCGCAACTGCCGCTATATCGATGCGCTGGAACCGGCCGAGGCGCCGGCGAAGGGGCCGGGTCTCTACTATATGGATACGTCGTCGGCCGCGGCTGAATGCGTGACGCTGATGGCGGCGGGTGGTTACGTGGTGCACACCTTCCCGACGGGACAGGGCAACGTCATCGGCAATCCGATCGTGCCAGTCATCAAGATATCCGGTAACCCGAAGACGATCCGCACGATGGGCGAGCATATCGACGTCGACGTGTCGGGCATCCTGCGGCGCGACCAGACGCTCGATTCTGCGGGCGATGCGCTGATCGAGATGATCATCCGCACTGCGAACGGCCGGCTTACGGCAGCCGAGGCGCTCGGCCATCGGGAATTCTCGATGACCAAGCTCTATCGCAGCGCCTGATCAGGACATCCGGAACGGCGCCGGCCGATCAGCCGGCGCCGTTTCGTTTTGTGACCGACGAAGCAAATGCCGGGGATCTGAGCGTGCAGCGGATCGTCATCACCGAGTTCATGGACTTGCCCGCGGTCGAGGCTCTGAAACGCGATTTTGAGGTCCTTTACGATCCCGACCTCTGGAGCCGGCGTGACGCGCTTTCCGCCGCCGCCGAGGGTGCAGATGCGCTGATCGTCCGCAACCGGACGCAAGTCGATGCGGCTCTCATGGATCGGTCGGCGAAGCTCAAGATCATCGGGCGACTCGGTGTCGGCTTGGACAACATCGACACCCGGCATGCAAAAGCCAAAGGCATTGCCGTCGCGCCTGCGATCGGTGCGAATGCCGTGTCGGTCGCCGAGTACGTCGTCGGTACAGCGCTCGTCCTGCTGCGTGGGGCCTACTTCAGCACGGCGAAGCTGGTGGCTGGCGAGTGGCCGCGGGAAGCGCTTGGCAAAGGGCGGGAAGCGGCGGGTACGGTCTTCGGTATCGTCGGCTTTGGATCGATCGGCCAGACCGTCGGGGATAAGGCGCGGGCGCTGGGTTTCCACGTAGTTGCGAGCGACGACTATCTACCCGCGAATAACCCAGCGTGGTCGGGTGTCGAGCGGCTGGGTCTCGATGCTTTGGTGGCGCGTGCAGATGTGATCTCGCTCCACTGTCCGCTCACCGATGAAACGCGTGGGCTGTTTGGGCGCGAACGTCTCTCGAAGATGAAGCGCGGTGCCGTTCTCATCAATACGGCGCGTGGCGGTGTGGTGGACGAGCCGGTCCTCGCCGATGTGTTGCGGAGCGGACATCTCGGTGGCGCGGCGGTCGACGTCTTTGACCGTGAGCCGATCGACGGTGCGACCGGTACCCTATTCGCTGGGCTGGCGAACGTCATTCTGACACCTCACATTGCCGGCGTGACGGCCGAAGCGAATACGCGCATCTCGACCATCACGGCCGAGAACGTCCGGCGCGCCCTCACGTCGACAAAGGGAGATGCCGCATGACCCGCATCGCCATCGCGGATCTCGAAGCTCTGATTACGACGGCGCTCGAACGGTCGCGGACATCGCCAGCAGCGGCGCGCTCCGTTGCCCGCGCCCTGACGCAAGCCGAGGTGGACGGCCAGAAGGGACACGGCCTGTCGCGGTTGCAGAGCTATGCGGCGCAGGCTCGGGCCGGCAAAGTCGACGGGTTCGCGGCGCCGGTCCTTACGCGGGTGCGTCCTGGGACGCTCGCTGTCGACGTGAAGGCGGGGTTCGCCTATCCGGCCCTCGATCTCGCCGTCGCCGAGCTGCCGGCGGTGGCGCGGGAAACGGGTATCGCGATGGCCGGGATGATCCGTTCCCATCACTTCGGCGTCGCCGGCCATGTCGTCGAGCGGCTCGCGGAGCAGGGGCTCGTCGCCCTGGTGATGGGAAACACGCCTCAAGCGATGGCCTCGTGGGGCGGGCGCACGCCCGTCTTCGGCACGAATCCGATCGCATTCGCGGCGCCGCGTCCCGGTGGGCCGCCCGTGATCGTCGATCTGGCGCTGTCTCAAGTGGCGCGCGGCAAGATCATGACGGCGGCCCAGAAGGGCGAGCCGATCCCTGAAGGCTGGGCGCTCGACGCGAACGGTCAGCCGACGACGGATGCCGCCGCTGCGCTCAAGGGCACGCTGACGCCGCTCGGGGGAGCGAAGGGTTCGGCGCTCGCCTTCATGGTCGAGGTGATGGCCGTTGCGCTCACCGGCTCGAACTTCGCGTTCGAGGCATCGTCGTTCTTCGACGACAAGGGTGGACCGCCGGCCGTCGGCCAATTGCTCGTCGCGATCGATGCCGGTGCCGTTGCCGGCGCCGACGTCTACGCGAGCCGTATGGCGGCGTTGGCCGGCTTGATCGAAAGCGATCCCGGTGCCCGTCTTCCTGGTGCTCGCCGAATTGCTTTGCGGGCGCGCGCCGCAACCGAGGGCGTCGATGTCGACGACGCGCTCCTCAAAGGCGCACGCGAGATGGCGGGCGGTTGAGCCGCGACGGGCTGATCAGCCTGCCCGGCGAAGCTCGACCCGACGATCCAGCTGATAAAGGTCTTCCAGCGGAAGCGCGCGTCGATCGACCCCACGATAGGGCTCGCTGCTGCCCTTCGGAACGACAACGATGCGGCCTTGATAGCCACCCGCGCGCAAGACGCTTTCGATCGCTTCGAGACGCTGACGCGACAGCTGCAGATTGAAGTCGTCGCTGCCGCGTTCGTCGGCGTGGCCGGTCAACTCGATGCTGTCGACCCCCTTGAGGCGCACGTAGTCCACCAGGAGGCGCGCCGCCTTCTCGCCGAGCGGCGTTGGGCGGGCTTCGCGATAGACGAAGGTGATCGGAACCGGGAATTCCGTCAGCTGATGGGATGCCGTCGCCGGATTGGGTGTCTGCTGAGAAGCATCGGTCGCAGATGTCGTGGTCTTCGGTGCGACGGCCATGTCTGCCGAGGCAACACGCGGCTCGGTGCGGTTCTGTGATGCGCTTGCTGCGGCGGCGCGGGCTGCGGAGACGGCGGCTTCCAGATTGCGGACGACTTCCGTTTCCACGGCCGTCACGCTGCGGGGTGGTCCGGCCGGTACGTTCGCGGGCGCGGGTCGTGCGGCCACGGCCATCTCTGCCGCCGGAGGCCGCCCTTCGCGGAGTTCGATCTTCGGCTCGCCGGCCGCGAAAGCGTGCTCCGTGACGAACGACCATTCACCGTTGCCGTCTGCCTGGACGAAGCCGAGCACTTTGCCGGCTTCGACCACTGACACGTGAGAGCTGGGCTTTGCACGGCCGGCAAAGACGGAGACGCCGCCGCTCGGTGCGATCCGCATGAAGTCGAGGACGGGAAGCTTTGCCGACTTTTCCGGCGCCGCCGGCAGCGGATTGGCTGGGACCACGGCGGCGGCTGCAACTCGTGACGGCTCGGCGTCCGTCGCCGCGATGCGTGGCTTCGACGGCTGAATGACGAGGTAAACGGCCGATGCCGCTGCTGCGATGCCGAGCATCAAAAAGAAGGCTGCAAGGGCCAGAGGCTGCGTCCGCATACTGAAACCCACTCGTCCGGGAGGTCGGGGGCGGCCAAGCGCCACCGGATGGGCAGGATAGGCCGTTGCACTGCAAAATTCTACCGTGAATTCAAAGGTGTGGTTGACGGCGCGCGTGCACCCGGGGGAGTGCGCTAGCGGTCCTGCACCGGCGGCGACGGTTCGAACGGGCCGCCGAGCAGCATCGCGAGCGGATTGAAGATCGAGGGCCCTTTGAGCTCCTGGCTCGCGGCCGCCGTCTTGTGCTGCGTCGGCGTGGCCTGGCGCGTGTGGCCCGCCGAGGAGGACGCAACGGTCTGGCCGGCCGAGGCCGGAGCCTTGGGCCGCGCGCGCTGATCTTTGTTCGTCGTCGTGTCGGCGACGCGCGGCGGGCTCTTGCGGACGGGTGGCGTAGTGGCCGGCATCGTTGGCGCCGTCTGCCCATCTCCCGGTGAAGCGGTGGCGGGAAGATCGCTTTCCTCATCCGGCGTGGCGGCGAAGGGGGCTGGTTCACCGGTCTGCTCCGCAATCACGCGATACGGAATCGGTGGCACGTCGGAAAGCATGAGTTCTTCGAGCGGCGCGTATAGCGCGAGGCGCGACGGCTCTTCGAGCGAAAGTGATGCCATCTGAGTCCGGTTACTATTCTTGTCGGACGGCGCCGAGGTGGGCGGCAAGTCTGCCATCGCCCACTGCGCCCGCATGTCCGGCATCCAGATCAAGGAACCGAACAGGATCGCAGCGGCCACACCCGCCACGACAGCGATGGCGACTGTTCCAGGCATGGTGGCCGTCGCCTCGTCGCGTGATTCGTTCGTCAGTATCGGGAACGAGCGACGGCCCATTTCGATCGGGCGCGACTCCGCCGTGTCCGAGCCTTCCCCAAGGTCGTCGAAAAAGTCACTCCACCGAAAGCGAGGTTCGGGTTTGCGGAGTTCGATCTCGTTTCGTGCCAGCACGGTCCTCAGGTTGCGGCACGCGCGCGCCGTCACGGCCGCGTTGGGCTGAACGATCAAAGCACGCTGCGAAGGGCCGGCCATGTCGATAGTCCCGCAATCAGGCCAACGACGAGCAGCAGCTGGAAGACGACGAATGCCGCATGCCAGCGAAACTCGCGCCGCAAGCTACGCGCCTGCTGGTGCTCCTGCATGTTCATCATCTGCTTCTCAAGCAGATCGACGCGCCGCTGCAATCCGTTGAGCTCGCCGATCGAGCGGCCCAACAAGGCGCCCATGCCCGTCGTGATGTCGTCAGGGTCGGCCATCGATACCTCCGTACGCAAACGACATTGCGTGCGAAAAAAGAATTTGTGAACCAAAAGTGGGGCGCAAACTTAATTGGAGAAGTTGAGCAAAGTTCGAGATTGTCTTGTTCAAAACTTTTGAAGTTTGTCCGGACTAGAACAATGTTTAGATAAAAATGTTCGCGAATTCATTCCGTCGAGACGAGGAATTGCGCGCCAGGGCAGGTCCAGTCCACATTGACTGAACGATGTTGCGGCCGAGCGTGGTCGACCAGCCGGCGGCACACGCCCGACATTTCGCACGCTCCGCAGAGGCCGTGCTTGGTGCTGACGCTGCGGAGCGCGAGAAGGCTGATGTCACGATAAGGGTCAGTGCTGTCGGCTCGCGTATCGCGACAGCGGCGCATCAAGGTCGCGCAGAACACACGTTGGAAGTCGCTCGATCGGCCAAGCACAGGTGCTACTCTCGCTCACGATGAAAAGTGTCTCGCTTGCGCCAGCGCCGGTGATTGACTTTGGTCAACGGTGGCATGCGCTCGTAGCATCACGCCCGTGCAGCGTCGAAAGACACGCCGTATTTCTCCTCGAGTGGCGCCAGCATCGGGCGGATCGACGGATGCAAGCGCACGCCGTCGCGTTGTGCCTCGGTCCGGCGGCGCAATCCGGCTTCGCCCGGCAAACGCACCGGCTTCGATGGATCGATCGGTCGATTGCCGCGACAGGCGCCGGCAATCGAATCCATCTGGCGCACGAATTCCGCTTCGCCCGAGAACGCCGCGAGATCGAACAGCGTCATATGAACCGTCGCGCTCCACCCTTCGCGCGGGTCGGCGCGTCCGTGCCCTGCGAGCCCGCCCGTCAGCGCTTCCACGAGGAGTGCGAGGCCGTAGCCCTTGTGGCCGTGATCTAGGCCGCCGATCGGCAAAATCGTTCCCGGCGGATCGGTGAATAGGACAGCCGGATCCTTGGCCGGCCGGCCCGCCGCGTCGATCATCCAGGCATGTTCGAAAGTCTCGCCGGCCTTGTGTTTGCGGCCCGTCATGCCGTTCGTGGTGATCGAGGCCGAGACGTCGACCATGACGCCGCTGTCCGTGAGAGGGAAACCGGCGGCGATCGGGTTGGGCGTGAAAACGGCCTCTGTCCCTCCATAAGGTGCCACGCTCGCCGTGTTGGGGTCGGAGCACGTCAGCAGCATGAGGAAGCCATCCGAGAGCGCGCGCTGGAGGTAAACGGCGAGGCACGCGATGTGATGGCTGCGCCGAATGACGAGCGTTGCGACGCCCGTGGTGCGTGCCCGCGCTCGCAGCTGCTCGTAGCCGGAGTGCACCAACCAGGGTCCGGGTAAGCGGTGGCCGTCCCACAGCAGGGCCGCCGGCGCATCCGAGAGAACGGTGGGTTCGCCGTGCCGCTGCATGCTGCCGCGCTCGATCTCGCCGATGTAGGGGGCGAGCAGCGCAAGACCGTGCGTGTCGTGGCCGATGAGGTCGGCTTCGACGAGGGTTTCGGAAACGCTTCGGGCGGGAGCTGCCGCCAATCCCGCCGCCTGGAGGAGGGCCGTGGCGCACGATGTCAATCGCGCGGCATCGTAACGAATAAGTTCGGACGCCATAGGTCCTGTCTCCGGATCTGTCGCGGTCGGCGGACTACCGACCCGCAGAACGGCGCGACGTCAAGGCTTTCTCCGTTGCTTCTCAGGTGATCGGCGGATCGCTATGGTGCGCCGCCTCGCAACGGACCCGATCACGATGACCGCTCCCCGCTTCACCCGCCTCGCCGCCGAACTGCCATCCACGGTGCCCTTCGTCGGCCCGGAAGCCCAGGAGCGGATGCGCGGGCGGCCGTTCCGTGCGCGTATCGGCGCCAATGAAAGCGTGTTCGGGCCATCACCGAAGGCGGTCGCGGCCATGGGACAGGCGGCCACGGAATGCTGGATGTACGGCGACCCGGAAAATCATGACTTGAAGGTCGCCGTCGCTGAGCATCTCGGGCTGGCGCCGCAGAACATCGTCGTCGGAGAAGGGATCGACTCGCTCTTCGGCTACACGGTGCGGCTGTTCGTCGAGCCGGGTGATGTCGTTGTCACGTCGCTCGGGGCCTACCCGACGTTCAACTTCCACGTTGCGGGCTATGGCGGCCGTCTGGTCACCGTCCCCTATGCCCACGACCGTGAAGATCCGGAAGCGCTGCTCGAAGCCGTGAGGCGGGAGCGGCCGAAGATCGTCTTCTTCGCGAACCCCGACAGCCCGATGGGGTCCTGGTGGTCGGGCGATGACGTCCAGCGGTTCATCGACCGCCTGCCCGGCGACACCGTGCTGGTGCTCGACGAAGCCTATGTCGATTTCGCGCCGCCGGGAACAGCGCCGAAGCTCGACGTCTCGCGCCCGAACGTCATCCGTTATCGGACTTTCTCGAAAGCTTACGGCATGGCGGGTGCACGCGTGGCCTACGTGATCGCAGAAGCCGGTGTCGCCAAGAGTTTCGACAAGATCCGCAACCACTTCTCGGTGACGCGTCTGTCGCAGGCCGGTGCGCTCGCAGCCCTTGCCGATCAGGCGCATCTCAAGTCTGTGGTCGATGCGGTGGCGCGCGGGCGAGCCCGGATCGGCGAGATCGCCGCGACGCACGGGCTCCAGGCGCTGCCGTCCGCCACGAACTTCGTCACCGTCGACTGCCAGGCAGACGGCGCCTTCGCGAAGCGCGTGCTCGAACAGTTGATCGCCCGCGACGTGTTCGTGCGGATGCCGGGCGTGGCGCCGCTCAATCGGTGCATCCGCGTTTCGGTCGGCACTGATGACGACCTTGCGGCCTTCGCGGAGTGCCTGCCCCAGGCCCTCGCAACGGCGCGCTGATACTGCCGACTATTTGAAATCGCTCGGGCCGACGCTGATCGAACGGATGCCGCGGGCGAATTTCGCTGCCGCTGCGGCTTCCACCCGATCGCGATAGGCAAGGAAGACCCGCTCTAGGTCGCCAGCGGTCAGGGTTTCGTCGTCGATGCGGGCGAGCTTGGCGAGGGCGTGGCTCCAGACACGGCACACGACCGGATCCGGTGAGCCGTCGGCCATCGTGAAATAGACGGCCTCGGTTCTTGCGACAGGCCTTCCGCAGCGTTTCAACGCCATGACCGCCTCGCCCTTTGCCCGACCTTCATTGGGGCTGTGCCATGAGCCACCCGCCTTGACTTAAGTCAAGACGACCGGCGCCGACGGTCGGGTGTTCGCAGTGGGGAAGTTGGGGACGGTGAGCTGAGTGTTTCCGAGACCGCGTGAATCGAAACCTCCGGTTGGTGTCGGTGACTTCGGCCGGTGCCTAGCTTGACCCTCTGCGCACGGAGAGTGCGCGACTTGGGGGACAAGGTCTTTCTGGGCCGCACTGCGGAACACGCGTGGTGGGCCTCGGGACCGAGCTGGAGGTCACATGAGGCATTGGGCGATTGCTGCGGGGCTCGTCATGGCGGTGGGTCTGTCGGCCTGCACCGGATCACCCCCACTCGATACGGCATCGACCGCTCCGGCCGTTGGAGGTGGCGCGGTGTCGGCACCTGACGTGGCGTCGCCGAAGAGCGCAACGCCGTCGAGCCCTGTGCCGGTCGGTCAGGCGCGCGTGACGGTCACGCGGCCGTCCGGGCTTCTCTATTCGGGCGTTCCGGCGAGCATCGCCGTCGATGGACAGAACGTGGCCAACATCTGGCCGGGCAGCAGCGCGACGTTCGATGTGCCGGCAGGCGCGCGCACGATCACGGCGTCGTCGTGGTCGTATCCGCAGGAAAGGACGATGCGCTTGGAGGCGCGCGCGGGGGCGGCCTATGCGATCGAGGTGGTGCCGCGCGAGGCGTCGCTCGGGCCGACCATGATCCTCGGCCCGTTCGCCGGCGTCATCGACAAGGACGCGCAAGGGAACGGCGGGGCGTTCGAGTTGCGGTTGCTGGGCGGGTGACGCGGCGAGGCCGATCGTGATCCGCCGCCTCGGGCCAGGGTCATCGATCTCCGAAGATTTCCTTCTGATACCGCTTGAGGTCTTCCTCACTCCGGCGTCTCTCTCGTTCGGAATACTCGAGGGTCTCTCGCATGCGGCGCTCATGCTCTTCCCCGATCTGTCGGCTCCGTATCTCACGACCCGTTTCTCTGAGACCGAGAACGGGGCCAAAGATGAAGAGCATGGCCGCGATGAAGAGCCCGCCCCAAAGCACGTTTCGGATGAAACCTCCCACCCCTTGCTTCATGACAGGCACACGAGGGCTCTCGATGGCGCGATCGGTCTCGCGATGCATTCCTCGGAAGGAGTGTCGCGCTGCTCGTCCGTCATGGTCTCAAATCGCCTTGAAGCATGCCTTTGTCGTGGGCTGTTGGCGACCGGTGTGAGAGTTCACGATAAGGCACTGGATCTGAGGACGGAATGGCCGGCATACCGGACTGCTCTGACGGCCAGCGCCGAGGGCCAGATGCGGACATCCCTGTTCGGCGTCGCCGCGGTCGGCTAGCTTACTCCGATACACAGTAACCCGGGGGCGTTATGGCTCACGACGGGCACGACGACCACGACGACCATAGCCATCTGTCGCCGATGGAGGCGCGGGTTCGCGCGCTCGAGACCATTCTCGTCGGTAAGGGGCTCGTCGATCCGCAGGCGATGGACAAGATCATCGAGATCTACGAGCACAAGGTCGGCCCGAGAAACGGGGCGCGGGTCGTCGCTCGCTCTTGGGTCGATCCCGACTATGCGGCCCGTTTGCGTACCGACGCGACGCAAGCGATCGCTGAACTCGGTTACACGGGGCGTCAGGGCGAGCACATGGTCGCGGTGTTCAACGACGACCAGACACACCATTTGATCGTCTGTACTCTCTGTTCCTGTTATCCGTGGCCGGTCCTCGGGCTGCCGCCCGTCTGGTACAAATCGGCGCCCTACCGGTCGCGAGCGGTCATGGATCCTCGCGGCGTGCTGGCGGAGTTTGGCCTCACGCTTCCCGCGGAGACACGTATCCGTGTCTGGGATTCGACGGCGGAGACGCGATATCTCGTTATTCCTCAGCGACCGGCCGGAACCGAGGGGTTGACGGAGGATCAGCTGGCCGAACTCGTGACCCGGGACTCGATGATCGGAACCGGGTTGGCGCGGTCTCCTGAGGGAGTCGCGCCATGAACGGCCCGCAAGACCTCGGTGGCCAGATGGGGTTCGGGCCTGTTGCGCCGGAAGCCAACGAGCCCATCTTCCATGCCGAATGGGAACGCCGGGCCCTCGCGCTCACTCTATGCGCCGGTGCCATGGGGCACTGGTCCCTCGACGAGAGTCGCCATGCGCGCGAGTCGCTGCATCCCGCCGATTACTACAACTCCAACTACTACGAGATCTGGATCAAGGGGCTGGAACGGCTGTTGCTTCGCCACGGCGTCGTGACGCCCGAGGAACTCTCGGCCGGCTTACCGCAGGTGCCGTCGCCTCCTCCGAAGCGCGTTCTCAAAGCAGAGGCCGTTGCCGGGGCCCTGGCGCGCGGAGCGCCGACGGATCGAACGAAGGTCGGAGCGCCGCGCTTCTCTGTTGGGCAGCGTGTGCGTACGATTGTCATGCATCCAAGTGGGCACACGCGCCTGCCGCGCTATGCCCGAGGGAAAGTCGGCACGGTGGAATTGCTTCACGGGGCGCACGTCTTCCCCGATACCAATGCGCACGCCGCGGGAGAGCAACCCGATTGGCTGTACACCGTGCGCTTCGATGCGTCTGAGCTTTGGGGCCGCAGCGGCGATCCGACGGTCAGTGTTAGTATCGATGCCTGGGAAGCCTATCTTGAGCCCGCCTGAAAATCGCCACCGCGACCTATCGAGCGCCTTGGGGGCGATCCTGCCTTTGCCGTGCGATGGCGCAGGGCCCGTTTTCGCCGAGCCTTGGCAGGCTCAAGCCTTTGCAGTGGCGGTGGCTCTCAACGAACGGGGCTTGTTCACTTGGCCGGAATGGGCCGCTGCCATTTCGGCCGAGATCAAGGCCAGTGGCGATGCTGACGACGGCAGTCGATACTATGAATTCTGGCTCGGAGCGCTCGAGAAGCTTTTGGTGGCGAAGGGCGCCACGACGCCCGATTTGATCGCAGAGCTGTCGGCTTCGTGGTCCCGGGCGGCCGAGGCCACACCGCACGGCAAGCCGATCGAACTCGAAAACGATCCGCTCAGAGCGAAGGCCGACTAAACCATTGAAATAAATGGTACCGCCTCCCCGGCTCGAACGGGGGACCCCCAGATCCACAATCTGGTGCTCTAACCAACTGAGCTAAGGCGGCGTCGACGCGCGACACAAAACGCCGAACAACATCCAACGTCAAGAGCCTCCGCGGCAGGTCGCGGAGGTCCGACGGTTTCAGCCCCAAAGCGAGGCGGGCGATCAGGGCCGCGGTTGGGCCTTTTGGGTCGCCGTGGCGATCAGGCGGCCGAGTTCCTGGGCCTGCTGCATGTACATCTGCATCTGGCGCTGGGCCACGCGCGACTGGATCTCGAAGTATTCCTTCATGTCACGCGCGCGGGCGAGCTCGGTCGCGGCCTGGAAGCCCGCTTCCATATTCTGCTGCGTGTAGCGCATGATCTCACCTTGGATGTCGAGCGCGGCGCGCGTCATCGCACCTGAGGATTGCGACGCCGCATCTTGGCCTTTGCGAACCATGTCGAGGAACTGGTTGTAGGCTGTGCGGGTCTGCTCGACGTTCTTTTCCGCCATTTGGCGGAGACTGTCGGGGATGTCCATGCCCGGCTTGTCGTACATCGCGTGATCTCCCGTTCGGATCGGCACCTGCCCGGATCTCCTTCTCGTACCTTAGAGGATCGCCATCCCGTTGACACTCATCAACAACGCCGTGGGCAACGGGATGTGGACACCGGAGGCGGTTCGCGGGAAGAGTGGGGGGAGGTCGGCTCAGGAGGGCACGCGTGTCGGCGGCGCTGGCGCGACGGATCGAGTTCGAAAGTCGGAAGCTCGACGACGTCGCAGGTCCCGCGCTGCTCGTCGACATCGACAGCGCTTGCCTGGTTGGGGCGAACCCGGCCGCGCTGGTGGCGCTCGGTGTCGCGGCGTTGCCGCCTGGTGGCTTGGCTCTCGATCGAGCGACGCCGGCGCTCGCCGCCATTGAAGCGTCGGCTCGCCGGGCCGCCGTCCATCCGTTTATCTTCTGGACGGCCGGTGCCTCGCGGACATTGTCGTTGCGGGCCGAACTGCTGCCCATCGAGCATGCTCGAATCTACCTTCTCATCGCCCCGGAGCCTGGCCGGGCTGGTCTCGAATCGGCGCGAGCCACTGGCACGGCGGCGGCGCCACCCGTTTCGCCAGCGTCCGCCGTCCGGGACGATGCTGCCATACTCAGCGAAATCGGCCGTCGTATCCGCGAGGGGCTTGGAAGCGCGGCACCGGCGGCCAAGAACCCAGCGGCCAAATCCGCAATCTCGCCCTCAGCGGCCGACGAGCCGGCTTCCCCCGATCGCCCGTGGCCCGGCTATCGCGTGCTCAGCGAGCGTGATCTCGCGACGCTCGCGCACGAGCTCCGCACGCCGCTCGCGACCATTCGAGCGATGGCGGAAGCCGTGCGCGACGAGAAGCTCGGTCCGGCGTCGGCCAAAATCATCGAATACGCGGGCGACATCTATGCGAGCGCAGAGCATGCGCTCGAGGTCTTGGATGCGACGCTCGGTGTGGCTGCGCCAGAGCCGCGCATCGGTCGGCTCGACGCGAATCACCTACTGGCAGAGTGCGTCTCCGGCGTTCGGTCGCTCGCCGAGAAAGCCGGTGTGCGGATCACGGCGGCGCCCGCGGCCGGTCTGCCTCAGATCCTGGCGGACGAGCGAACGCTGAAGCAGATCCTGCTCAACCTGCTGACCAACGCCCTGAAGCACACGCCGGCGGGTGGCGAGATCGTCGCGTCGACGGCCTATCGCGTCGACGGGCCGGTCCGCATCGAAGTTCGCGACACCGGCCGGGGCATGTCGGAAGAAGACGTTGCACAGATCGAGGATGAGACGGAGGCCGACCGCCAGGGCGCGCCGCCGGCCGGCAAGGCGGGCGGGCTCGGGCTGCCGCTGGTGCGGCGGCTTGCAGCAGCGAACGGGGCGGAATTCGGCATCGACTCGAAGCCCGGTCGCGGAACGCGCGTGTTTTTGACCTTCGGCCGAGATCGGGTCGCAGCCGGGCCGGCTTGACAGCCGGCGCCGGGGCTGGCGAACGTGCCGCCCACTTCTCCACCCCTTCGGAAGAGTTCGATGGCATCTATCGGATGGCCAGCTTCGCGGACCGCTGCGCCGGCAAGTCTCCTCACGCAGTTTGGCGTGCTGGTGACGGTCGGCATCGTCGCGTTGCCCGTGCTGACGGTCATTGCGCTCTCGCTCACTTCCGATACGGCGGCGTGGCCGCATCTGGTCAGTTCGGTGCTGCCACGTGCGCTCGGCAACACGCTTTTCCTATTGGCTGGTTTGGCGATCGTCACGGCGGTGATCGGGACGGCGACAGCGTGGCTCGTCACCATGTACCGCTTTCCCGGACGGGAGATCGTCGACCGCCTGCTGGTGTTGCCGCTCGCCATCCCGACGTACATCGTCGCGTATGCCTACGTGGAGCTTCTCGATTACGCCGGCCCAGTGCAGTCGACGCTCCGTGGCCTGATGGGATGGTCGACGCCGCGGGACTATTGGTTTCCGGATGTGCGGACGACCGGCGGCGCCGTGTTCGTGATGGCGACGGTCCTCTATCCGTATGTGTACCTCACCGTTCGCGCGAGCTTCGTGCAGCAGTCGGTTTGTGCGCTCGAAGTGGCGCGGACGCTCGGGCGATCGCCGCTCGGCGTCCTGCGGGACGTCGCATTGCCGCTCGCGCGGCCGGCGGTCGCGGCGGGCGTCGCGCTCGTCATGATGGAAGGCTTGAACGATCTGGGCGCCGTCCAGCATCTCGGCGTGCAGACGCTGTCGGTCGCGATTTATGTGACGTGGCTGCAGCGGGGGAGCCTCCCGGGCGCGGTGCAGATCGCCGCCATTCTGCTCGTCATCGTGGTCGCGTTGCTGGTCTTCGAGCGGATGCAGCGGTCAGGCCGCTTCCACAATACGACGGGCCGCTTCCGCGCCATTCCGTTTCAGGAGCTTTCCGGTGTGCGCGCGTGGGCGGCAGCCGGTTTCTGCTTCCTGCCCGTGCTGCTCGGCTTCTGCGTGCCGATCGGCGTGCTCGTCGCTAACGCGCTAGTGGCGGGCGCTGGGGCGATCACGTCCGAGTTCTGGACGGCCATGCGCAACAGTCTCGTCCTGTCGGCGGCGGCCGCGCTCGTCAGCGTGCTGGTCGCGGTCTTCCTGTCCTATGCGGAGCGGGTCCATGCGGTCGGAACGATCCGTGGCCCTGTGCGTGCGGCTGGGCTCGGCTACGCGCTTCCCGGTACCCTGCTGGCGCTGGGGCTGATGGTGCCGCTCGCGGCCTTTGACAACGCGCTCGACGGGATGCTGCGGCGGACGTTTGGTTTTGGGATCGGGCTTTTGCTCTCGGGTTCGCTGTTCGCGCTCGGGCTCGCCTATGTGATCCGCTTCCTGGCGGTCGCGATGGGGGCGATTGACTCCGGCCTGCAGCGGATCTCGCCTAACCTCGATGCGGCGGCGCGCACGCTTGGTGCCGGTCCATTCGAAACGCTGGCGCGCGTGCATATCCCCATGCTGATGCCAGCGCTGGGCGCTGCAGGGCTGCTCGTGTTCGTCGACTGCATGAAGGAGCTGCCAGCGACGCTGCTCCTCAGGCCGTTCAATTTCTCGACGCTCGCAACCGAGGTCTACAATTTGACGGCGCTCGAGCAGATCGAGATGGCGTCCGTCGGGGCGCTGGCCATCGTCGCAGTCGGCTTGCTGCCCGTACTGATGTTGCACCGGGCGGTGGCGGGAGGACGGTCAGGGAGCTGACCGACCATCCTCGCGCTTCAATTACTGCTTCGGACGTGCGGGCGCGTTCTGCTTCTTCGGCTGCTGGTTCTCGGCGGCGACGGGGTTCTTCGCCGGCGCCTGCGTGGTGCCGACCGACATGCCGACGGGCCGCCACTGCCCGTTCGCGAACTGGTAGGCGAGCTGAAAATTCACCCGCAACGGCTCGGTCGGAAAGAAGCCGGTGACACGGAGGATGCCGTTGTCGTCGACGACCGGGGCGTCGGTCAGCTCTGGCGTGACCGCGACCACGGAAGAGATGTCCAGGCGCTGGTCCCTCAGAGAGGTGAAGGCGACGGCGAGTTGGGCCTGCGAGTTCTGCGCCTGGAAGATCGGTGCCGCGATCTCGCGCAGGACCGAATAGTTGCCAGTCTGGTTGGCCTGGTTGAGGGCCACCATGGTGGTCCGGATCATCACGATGAGGCTGATCGGATCGGGCACCTGTGGGCGCGCCGATTGGGCCTGAGTCGGCTGGGCCGAGGCCGCCGGCTGGCGCGGGGCGGGCGACTGGGCCAGCGCAGAACCCGCCATACACAAAGCTGTGCATGCGGTCAGTAAAGGCGCTAAACGCACTTGCTCCTCCCGTGATGAGATGTCCACGGAAGGAGCGTATACGTGATTCGATCTGTCCCGTCGGTTAACGGGCGTTTACCAGGTCATCTGGACGCCGACGCGGGTGCCGACCGAGCCGGTGTCGAGACCGACACCGAGCGCGCCGCTGGCGATCAGATGTTCGCTGAGGCGGAAGGCAGCGGTCGACGAGAAGGCGTTCTTGCCTTCGTAGTTGCCCCAATTCGCCGAGATGCCGAAGTTGTGGTTCACCGGCAGTGTCAGCGCGCCCGTCATCGCGATGGCGATGGCGATACCCTGAGTATTCTCGTCGATCTGCTTGAAGGCGCGGTTGACGTCGTGACGGACGTTGTTGACCTCGTTCCGGATGTTCGTCAGGTCGCTCTGCGAGGCGAGATTGAGGTCGGAGGCGCGATAAGCGGCCACGTCTCCGTTCGTGTTCGTCACCATGATGTAGTTGTCGCTCTTGGAGACCTGCGCCTGGCTCGCCGCCGAGGTCGTGCCTTTCATGGTGTGCGTGCTGCTGGCCGTGCCGTAGACCATCTGGTTCTCGCGCTCGCTCTTGGCGCCAGCGCCGATCGCCGCGGAGCCAGCGTGTGTGGCTTCCGCCGTCGCGCCGACCGCCGTTGCGTTGTCGGCGGTTGCCTTCGACCCGCCACCGAGGGCGAGGGTATTGTCGCCGGTCGCCGTCGCACCCGAGCCGATAGCCGATGCGAATTTGCCCGAGGTCGTCGCGGGGGCGAGGCTGGTGCTACCGTCGGCACCACGCAGCGAGACGCCCACCGAGCCTCCATTCGAGATGTTGGTGATGCTGGTGTTGATGCCGTCGAAGGCGTCCTGAACCGTCTTGTAGTTGGCCGAGCCGACTTTGAACTGCGATGTTGTCAGGGTGCCGTCCGCAGTCATCGAGACGGTCGTCCCGAGAATGCCGGAACCGAGCGTAGCGCCGATGTTCGTCATCTTGTCATCGAGGGCGTCAGCGACCTTGAAGAGCTGCGAGCCGTTGATGGCGTCTGTAGACGTTGAGGTCACGGCACCGTCGGCCACACCGGTGATCTGGCGGTTGATGCCGCCGCCCGATACCGAGACCACTCCGTTTGCGGCCTGATTGTTCGTGAGGTTCTGGCCGGCGATCGCGAAATTCATCCCACTGTTGGCCGCGCCTGCGGTGGATTTCGCGCCGAGCGCGACGGCGTTGGTTTCTGTCGCGGAAGCGCCGCTGCCGAGGGCCAGTGCGTCCGCCTTGCCAGCGGTGATCGTCGAAGCAGACGCTGCGCCGCCACCAGTGCCGGTCGCTTTCCAGCCGAGCGGGTCGCCGCCGGTGCCACCGCCGACAGTCGACCAGCCGAGATTGCCGTTGGCGTCTACGGTCACGACGTAGGTGCTGGTCGAAGCCGAGCCTGTCCCGCCCTTCAGCCCACTGAGCTGATACGTCGAGCCGCCGATGACGGTTTGGCCAGCGCCAGCCGTCACGCCCTGGCCGATCGCAATCCCGCCGGCAGCCGCCTGCGCGCCCTGTCCGATTGCGGTGCCATTCGCCGCCGCCTGCGCGCCTTGCCCTATCGCGGTCCCGTTCGTTCCAGTGGCCTGAGAGCCCTGGCCGACCGCGGTCGCGCCGGCGGCGGTGGCCTTTGCAGCCCCACCAAGCGCGAGCGTGTTGTTACCCGTGGCCTCGGCCGCCGAACCGACCGCCGACGCGAAGTTGCCGGATGTCGTAGCCGCAGTGAGGTTCGTCGTGCCGTCGGCGGCACGGAGCGAGACGCCGATGTTTCCGGTCGATCCGAGGCTGTCGATGCTGCTCTTGATGGCCGTAAACGTATCCTGGACCGTGTTGTACTGGGCCGATCCTAACGAGAACTTGCTCGTGGTTAGGGTGCCGTTCGGAGCTACCGTGACGGTGGTGCCGAGAATTCCGGAACCGAGCGTGGTTCCCATCTCGCCCATCTTGTCGTCGAGCGCGTCGCTGACTTTGAAGAGCTGAGAGCCGTTGATCGCATCCGTCGACGTGGCCGTCACCGCGCCGTCGGCAACGCCGGTGATCTGGCGATTTATGCCGCCGCCCGACACGGAGACGACGCCGTTGGCCGCCTGCTGATTGGTCAGCGTCTGGCCGGCGATCGCGAAATTCATCCCACCGTTGGCCGCGCCGGCAGTGGATTTCGCGCCGAGTGCGACTGCATTGGTTTCGGTCGCGGAAGCACCGCTGCCGAGGGCCAATGCGTCGGCCTTGCCGGCCGTGATCGTCGAGGCCGATGCCGCGCCGCCGCCTGTGCCGGTCGCTTTCCAGCCAAGTGGGTCGCCGCCGCCGGAAACCGTCGACCAGCCGAGATTGCCGCTGGAGTCCACGGTCACGAAAAACGAGCTGCCGGATGCAGCGCCAGTGCCGCCCTGGAGGCCCGAGAGCTTGTACTTGCTGCCACCGATCACGGTCTCACCAGCGCCGGCTGTCACACCGGCACCAATCGCGATGCCCCCGTTGCCTGTGACTGTTGCGCCGGAGCCGAGTGCGACCGCGTTCGTGAAGGCGCCCACGCTCGCTGCACTGGCAGGGCTGTTCGCCGTCGCGCCTGATAACTTGAGACCCGGTTCACTCGCACCGGCAGCCATTTCGACGGTCGAGAGGTCGCCGTCCTGGTCGACCTTCACGACGTACGTCTTGCCGTCGTTCGGAGTCGCGAGGCCGCCGAGACGATAGGTCTGGCCTGTTTTGCCGATGGAGATCTGATTGTCCGCCGTCGTGACGACGCCGGCGCCGATCGCGATGCTGTTCTCATGTTGAGCGGATGAATTCGATCCGATGGCAATCGCGTCCTTCTTCCAGCTTTCCGCTGCTTCACCGATAGCGATCCCGCCCGTATCTGTGCCCGCGCTGCCGGCGCCTGTGCCGACCTTGGCCTCTTTGCCGATGGCGATTGCTCCGCTGTACTTCGCTTGAGAGTCGGTGCCGATGGCGATCGCTCCGGCACCGAGCTTGTTGTTGAGATTGGTGCTGTCGCCGGCCAATGCTCCAGCGCCGATCGCGACACCACCGTCTCCACTCGTCGTCGCCATGTAACCGAACGCGCTGCCGTTGTTCTCATGAACGTAAGACTTGACACCGATGGCCGTCGCTCGGGTCGCGCTGGATGCCGTTGCAGGGTTCGTCGCGTCGTTCAGGTCGTATGAACCATTGTTCGGGACGACGCCGGCACCGAAGCCAATGGCGACGGATTCATTCCCCAAGGCAGCAGCGTTGCCACCGCAAGTAAGCGAGTACGTGTTGCTACCGGCGGGTACCTGAGCATTCGCCGATGTGCCGATCCAGCCCGGATCACCGTTATCGGGGTGTTTGACTGTGCTGCTTGGCACGACCGCGGTGACGCACGTCTGCGACTCCGTCACCGTCTGCGACCACGCCACGGTGGGAAGGGCCAACGGCGTTGCAACTGACATCGTGACTGCGACCGCGATGCGCGAGGCGGTCTGGTTCAATTCGCGCTTGAATAGATTACTGCCGTACATGGTCCCAACTCCTCCGATGAAGCCTGATCTCCGGACACGTCAGGACTGGCCACGCACAACGGGATGCACACCCTCGATCCGTACACACCGGGAGTGTGCGCCCCAATCCCTTAAAAAGATGTTGACCTGTGTTTCGAATCGATCGCTGCGGCGGTCGCGAATCGGTGCGTTGCCTCGTCAGGAGGCGTAAAATCGGGGAGGTCGGGCCCGATCGGGATCGCTGTCAACAGAGCGCAAACGCTAGAGCTCAATCAATAAACGCGTAGACCAAAAACGAAAAAACCCCCGCCGAGGCGGGGGTCTTTCAACGCACGGAATTACGAAATCAGACGGCTTCCTTGAGATCCTTGGAAGCGCGGAAGGCGACTTTCTTGCTCGCCTTGATCTTGATCTTCTCGCCGGTTGCAGGGTTGCGGCCCATGCGCGCCGGACGCTTGCGAACCTGCAGAACGCCGAGGCCGCCCATGCGAATGCGGGCGCCTTTCTTGAGGTGCGCGGTGATCATGTCGACCATGCCGGCCAGCATAGCGTTCGCAGTCTTGCGCGGCATATCGTGCGCTTCGGCGAGCGCGTCTCCGATGTTGCGGAGCGTGACAGTCGTCGGCTTGGCGGGCTTGTCGGCCTTCGCGGGGGCCTTGGCCTTGGCGGCGGGTTTGGCGTTCATCGTCGGTTTCCTGAGTTTCTATGGGTGAATTGGCGGAGCGCGCTGAAAAGCAACGGTGAGTCTTGATCTACTGAGTTTCGCGGGTCGTCACCATTGCGAAAATACGCATATCGATGAAATGAGCGGCGGAAATCATCGAATTGTGCTGCGTTTGCCACGCTGAGCAGCGTTGAAGTTGCAGCTCGCTCCGACAACCACGCGCGGCGTATGGCAGATTCGGCACCGGTCGATCCAGTGCCCCGCGCTCAGCTCTGGGCCGTTTCCAACGTATAAGCGAGTCGCAGGCCACCCCAATGGCGCCCATGGACGTAGATGGGCGCCGACACGTCCATCATCGGCACGACGCGCCCGCCGCCCATGTCGCGCTGATAGGTATGGAAGACGAATCGCTCCCGATTGCGGCCCGCGCCCAGGCCGACGCGATCCTTGAAGAACCGGCGGTTCCGGCTATGGGCGGCATTGGCCACCGGATCGGTGCCTTGAGGCTTCGCGAACTTGGTGTTGTGAGTGGGGAGGAAGCCATTCTCGTCGATCGGCGCGCAGAAGACGACGCGGCGGTCGAACGTCAGCGCCTCGTCGATGATCGGGGTCAGGATGCGGTCGAAAACTTCGACATAGCGCGTGCTGAACTGCTCCGGATTGCTGCCCTGGATCGGCCGGTACGCCTTGTCGAAGGCGTCTTCGATCGTCAGTTCCCGGCGGGCAATGGCCGCTTCGATGGCTTGCGCAACTCGGGCTGCGCGGCGGAGAACTTCGTCCAGGAACGGCGTGTCGCCGGTGCGCACGCCCGCCTGTACGGTCGTTGCCAGCAGCTTCTCTCCGGCGCCCTGCAGCGTGACGAGACGGGACTCGACCTGAGCGATATTGCGCGTTGACTGCGCGAAACCTTCCGAGAGCGCCTTTGCTGTATCTTGAAGTTCCATGCCTTTCTGTTCGACGTCGCTGGCCGCCGTTCCGATCGAGGACGTTTCCTCCGAGATCCGCCGCAGGGTCGTTTCCATGCTGTCGAACGTGCCGGCCATGAGCGTTGTGCCCTGCCCCACGGCCCGCGCCATCTCCGTACTCTTCTCTCCCTGTTCGATCATGCGGCGGGCCTTGTCGGTGAGGTCCGCCATGGTGCTGGCGATCTCTCCTGTGGCCTTTCCGGTCTGCGTCGCAAGATTCTTCACTTCGCTCGCCACGACGGCGAAACCCTTGCCGGCCTCACCCGCACGGGCCGCTTCGATCGTGGCATTCAACGCGAGGAGATTGGTCTGTCGTGCGATGGCATCGATGCTGCCGATAACTTGGCTGACCTTGGCGAGAGCATCCTGCAAGCCGGACAGCAGTTGCTTGTTGTGGGACACATTCGCCACGAGCTGGTCGATGCCCTCGATGGAAGTCCGGAGCTTGCCGATCGAGGCGGCGATCTCCTGGCTTGCCCGTTCGGCCACGTCGCGCGTAGTGGCTGCGCTGGCGGCAATCCGACGGCTGTCCGCGCCGAGTGCGCGCGCGCGATCCTCGACGCCGACGACCAGCTTCTTTTCCTCGGCGAGTCGCTGACTGACCGCGCTGACGTTGCAGGCGATATCGACGATCTGGTGCCCGATGGCGGCCGCGTGTTCTGCGAAGCGGGGAACGATTCGCTCGGCGGGTTCCGGACGATCACCCGCATCGGCCGAATCGTCATGCTTCTCCGCAATTGCGGTCCGCGTCATAGACAGGTCTCCCGTGGTCTAATTTGTACGGATTATGCGGCCACCCCCTTGTGCGGGGCTTATGTGCAACTGCAAGCGGACTGCCGCCCGGGGTGCCAGATGGCATGCGATTTGCTGATTACCGGAACGTTGAGGCAGTGTTCGGAATCAGTCATGCTTCTCCCACCTGAACTTCGCGAGCGCTTCGCGCATGTGCTGGATACCTCTCGTCCCCTCGGGGACCATCGTGTGCAGTCCCTCTTGCGGGATGCGACGATCCGCATTGCGGCTCAGGTGATTACGGAGTTGGAGACTCAGGTCGCGTTCGAGCTGGAAGCAGAGCGGCGGCGACGCGCGCGCACCAAGCCTCGGGTCGTGACGGCCGGAAGCATATTGCCAGAGTTCGAAGCCTGAGCGGCTCATTCTATTCATCTGCCTCATTTCGAGACAAAAGATCGCTCATCCTCCGGAAACGGAGGGAGCCATCAGACATCTGATTTCTTGATTGGGACGCCTTATCCGTCAGGGGCCGCTGCCACGACGGCGACAGTTTGGCAACAGCGCTGCTGCAACCAATAACAACTTTTAATAGTGGATATTGAATCCGGCATCCTGGACGGGTGAAGGTTTGGTTAAGCACCGCGATTCGCGGGCGCATCAGCATTCTGCGGCCAAGTTCCAGGGCATCCCAATGATCGTCATCGTGGATGAACGACCCGTCGTGACTGAAGGGTACAGCTCGTGGTTCGAACGCGAAGGCGTTTCGGCGACGGGGCTGCAACCGACCGAATTCGCGAATTGGGTCAGGACGGCGTCCGACCCGGACATCCTCGCGGTCGAGGCATTCCTGCTCGGGGACTGCACCGAGCGGAACGCGCTTACGCGGACGATCAAGTCGCGGACCGGTGCAGCCGTGATCGCGATGAACGACGCGCGGTCGCTACAGGATACTCTGGATCTCTTCTCGGCCGGCGCCGACGACGTTGTGCGCAAGCCTATTCACGTTCGCGAGCTGCTCGCGCGCATCAAGGCCATCGGCCGGCGCTCCAACCAGCACACCGACTGTGCCGTGGTGGGTGAGATGATCGTCCACTTCGACGGTCGCGATCCCGAGGTGCGGGGCCAGCCACTGCCGCTGCCCCGCCGCGAACGCCGCATCCTCGAATACCTCGTCGTCAACAAGGGCCGACGGGTCACCAAGACGCAGATCTTTAACTCCGTCTACGGACTCTTTGGCGACGACATCGACGAGAACGTGGTCGAGAGCCACATCAGCAAGCTGCGCAAGAGACTGCGGCAGCGGCTGGGGTACGACCCGATCGATTCGCAGCGATATCTGGGCTACCGCCTCATCGGGCCACAGGGGCGTGGCGGAAATGAATCGGGCGGGAGTTTGTCCAGCTTCGGGCAAGTTGCGGGTGATGTTGTCGATCCGGTGGAGCAAATCGAGGTCGACCCGGTATGAGCCTTTACGCAATGATGCGCACGAGTGCGTCGGGGATGGCTGCGCAGGCCAACCGACTGGGCACCGTGGCGGACAACGTCGCCAACTCGTCGACCACCGGCTACAAGCGGGCCTCGGTCGAATTCTCGTCCATGATCTTGGAGCAGGCGACGTCCGATTACACGTCGGGTGGCGTGACGCCGAACGTTCGCTATGCAATCAGCGAACAGGGCAATCTCGCTTACACGTCATCCACCACCGATCTCGCCCTCAGCGGGGAAGGCTTCTTCCTCGTGCAGGGTTCTGACGATCAGGTCTACATGACGCGCGCCGGCTCGTTCGTGCTCAACTCCGATGGCGAGCTCGTGAACGCGGCGGGCTTCAAGCTGATGGGTATTCCCAACGGCGGCGCGTTCGTGTCGAACAGCACGGCCGGACTCGAACCGGTGAGCATCGGCAACCTCGGCCTGGTGGCAACGCCTTCGAGCGCAGGAACGCTCAACGTCAACCTCAATTCGAATGCGACGGCCGTGACGACCGGCGCCGAACCATCGACGAACCTCGCGACCGCCGAATACACGTCCCGCTCTTCGCTGGTGACCTTCGACAACCTCGGTAACGAGGTGATGGTCGATATCTACTTCGCCAAGACCGGTGCCAACGCTTGGCAGGCCACTGCGTTCGAACGTGCTCCTGGAGCGTCGCCCGGCTTCCCGTATCCGGCTGCGGCGATGGACAACCAGACCTTCACGTTCGATCCGACCACGGGACGCTTTGCGACCGGTAGCCCGACCAGCCTCTCGTTCACGATCACGAACGGTTCGGCGATCACGCTCGATATGTCCGAGTCGAGCCAGTTCGCTGCGAACTACAAAGTGCTCGATGCTACGATGAACGGCAACGCCGCGAGCGAAGTCGATCGCATCGCCGTCTCGAAGGAAGGCATCGTCTCGGCGATCTACAAGAACGGCTCGCAGGTCGAAGCCTTCCGCATTCCGCTCGGGACCGTCACGAGCGTCGATATGCTGAGGCCTCTGCCCGGCAACGTCTACTCTGTCACGAACGACTCCGGCAACCTGCAGGTCAACCTCGCCGGTCAGTCCGGACTCGGCAGTATCACGTCGGGCGCTCTCGAGCAGTCGACCGTCGATCTCGCCTCCGAACTCACCACCATGATCGAGTCGCAGAACAGCTACACCGCAAACTCGAAGGTGTTCCAGACGGGCGCAGAGCTGATGGATGTTTTGGTCAACTTGAGGCGCTGATGACGCGCGGCGCGCGGCGCTGACAACCGGGGAATGACGGCATGTCACTGACGGTCGGTCTTGACATCGCTCGAAAGGGCCTAGCGGCGACGGCGGAGCAAACGTCAGTCGTCACCCGGAACGTCACGCGCGCCGGCGAAACCCTCGCGACACGGAAGACAGCGCACCTGACGACCATCGCCGGGGGCGGTGCGCAGGTCGTCTCGATCACGCGGGCGACCAACACGGCGCTGTTCAACAATCTCCTCGGTGCGTCTGCCGATTCGGCGGCTCAGCAAGCCATCGCCGCCGCGCTTGCGCAACTCGACGGTGTCGTCGGCGATCCGGAATTGCAGACATCGCCGGCTGCGCTGATTGGTAAGCTGCGCGATTCGCTCACGCAGCTCGCCGCAGAGCCGAGCGATGCCGTTCGCGCCCAGGCCGTCGTCGTCACGGCCGATACGCTGGCGAAGACGCTGGTCGAAGCTACGACGCAGATCCGCGACATCCGTGCGCGCGCAGATCTCGACATGAACACCGCGGTCACTCGCATCAACGATGAGCTGGCCAAGTTCGACGAGGTCAACCGCGAGATCATCAAGGGAACGCTGGCGGGGGTCGACGTGACCGACCTGCTGGACTCGCGTGATCGCATTCTCGCCACCCTGTCTGAAGACATCGGTATCCGGACGATCGACCGAGCCAACGGCGATATGGCGATCTACACGGACAGCGGCGTGCCGCTCTACGAGACGCGGCCGCGCGAGGTTACGTTCCAGCGCACACTGTTCCTCTCTCCGACGGATGTCGGCAATCCCGTTTACGTCGACGGAGTGCCGATTACCAGCGACGGGATGGGTATGCAGATCAGCTCCGGCCGGTTGACCGGTCTGGCGCAGGTGCGTGACGAGCTGACGGCGACCTTCCAGAGCCAGCTGGACGAGATCGCTCGAGGCTTGATTTCGACGTTCGCCGAAGTCGATCAAAGCGGCGGTGGTGGTCCGGCGCTCACTGGCCTCTTCTCATGGTCCGGATCGCCAAACGTCCCAGCAGCGGCGACAATCGAGACGGGGCTCGCCGGGATCATCTCGATCAATCCCGCTTACGATCGCCGCGTCGGCGGTAATCCGTTTCTGATCCGCGACGGCGGCGCGAACGGTGCTGCGTATGTGGCCAACACGACCGGTGCCTCTGGGTTCACGGATTACGTGGAGAGCTTCGTGACGGCGCTGCAGAGTCCGCAGGCTTTCGACACGAACGCGCAGCTCGGAACATCGAAGACGCTTGGTGACTTTGCCTCGCAATCGATCGGCTGGCTTCAGCAAATCCGCCGTGTCGCTCAAGCGGAAGCCGACTATCGGTCCACGCTGATGGAACGTACGTCCGAGGCGCTCTCCAAGGAGACAGGCGTCAACCTGGATGACGAAATGACCAAGTTGCTCGAGCTCGAGCGCAGCTATCAGGCTTCGTCGAAGCTCGTCTCGGTCATCGACAACATGTTCTCGACGTTCATGTCGGCGCTGAGGTGACGGGCATGAAGATTGGTTTCACTTCCACTTCCGCACTCAACAACGTCCCACGGCTGCAGACCATCAAGCTGCAGGGACAGCTCTTCAATGCGCAGAAAGAGCTGCAGACGTTGCGCCACGCCGACGTCGGCGTGACGCTCGGTTTCGACGCTGGCCAGACCGTGGCGTTGCGGGCGGAACGGCTGCGTATCGAAGAGATGACGACCAGCAACGGCCTCGCCGCCGTCCGGCTCGATCTCACTCAGAACGCACTGGACACGATGTCCAAGACGGCAACCGACATGATCGGCCAGCTGTTCGGCGCGCGCAACAGCATCACCGGTCCGGCTGCCATCAGGGAGTCGGGTCGAGCGGCCTTGAAGTCGTTCGTCGATCTGATGAACAGCCAGCTCAACGGCAACTTTCTCTTCGCCGGCATCAATACCGACGTGAAGCCGGTCGCCGACTATTTCGGGACGCCCGCGCCCGCGAGCCGTACGTCCGTCGATGCGGCGTTCCAGGCGTATTTCGGGTTCCCACCGGGCGATCCGCAGGCCAAGCAGATCACCGGAACACAGATGCAGGCGTTCCTCGATACGTCGTTCGCGACGCTGTTCGATTCGGCCAACTGGGCGACAAACTGGTCGTCGGCATCCGATCAGAACATCCGAAGCCGGATTTCGACGAACGAACTCATTGATACGTCAACCAACGCGAACGAAGTCGCGTTTCGCAACATTGCGAGCGCCTACACTATGCTCGCCGATCTGGACGTGACCAGTCTCTCGCAGACCGCATTTCAGAGCGTCGTCGATAGCGCGACAAAGATCATCGGTGGCGCGGTCAAGGACATCACGGAGTTGCAAGCCGGGCTCGGTGTCGCTCAGTCGCGAATCAAAGATTCCAACGACCGGATGGCGATCCAGGCCGATCTGATCGAAAAGCACATTTCGGTGCTCGAGAGCGTCGATCCTTATGAAGCGACGACTCGGGTGAACGCGCTCATGACGCAAATCGAAACTGCATACGCGATGACAGCTCGAATCCAGCAACTCAGTCTATTGAAGTACCTGTGACGCCCGACGGCGCGGTTCGAGGAAACGGGGACTGAAGATGTACCGCTTCGCCTATGCGGAAATCCTGGAAGAAGGCGGAAGCGCGGCGCGGGAGCGCGAGCGCGAAGTTTTCGATCACTGCATCGCGCTGCTCGAAGCGGCGGAGAAGGCCGGGAACGGCAGCAAGGCAGCTATCGAGGCGATCTTCTTCACGCGTCGCCTGTGGGCCTTCCTCATCGAAGACCTCGGCAGCACCGAGAACCAGTTGCCCGATGCGCTTCGGGGCAATCTCATCTCGATCGGGCTTTGGGTGTTGCGAGAGATCGAGAGCATCCGGCTCGGCAATTCGCAGAACTTCCGTGGTGTCATCGACGTGATTCGGTCGGTGCGCGAGGGGCTCAAGTGACAAAGCCGTTCCACATCTCCTTGAAGGCTGGCGAGCGAATTTATATCAATGGGGCGGTCCTCCGTGTCGATCGCAAGGTCTCGCTCGAGTTCCTCAACGAGGTGACGTTCCTCCTTGAGAGCCATGTGCTGCAGCCGGAGCAGACGACGACGCCGCTGCGGCAGCTTTACTTCATCGTGCAGTCGATGCTTGTCGAACCGTCTAGTGCTGCTATGGCGCACGAGCTGTTCCGCACCTCCGTGGCACGGCTCAAGGGGATGTTCCGTCGGGACGAGATCCTGGACATGCTCGAGACCGTCGAGGGGCTCGTCGCCGAGGACCGCGTATTCGAGGCGTTGAAGCGCATCCGCTCTTTGTTCGGCGTTGAAGCTGAAGTGCTCGGTGGCGTGTCTGCATCCCAGCCCGGCCGTCTGGCCCAGCACGTCGAGGTGGCCTGATGGCCGTCAACTCCGTCAATTCCGCAACGTCGACGACACCGGCAGCGCAATCAACCGCTGCGAAGACCGCGAACGCCGGCTTCAGTGCGCTTGACGGGACAGCTTTCCTGCGGCTGCTCATCGCGCAGCTCAAATATCAGGATCCGACCAAGCCCGTCGATCCGACGCAATACGTTTCTCAGTTGGCGCAGTTCTCCGGCGTCGAGCAGGCCGTAAAGACGAACTCGCTTCTCGATGGACTGATCACCACCAGCGCCCTGTCACAGGCCGAAGGCATGATCGGTCGGACGGTCGCAAGTGCCGACGGCAGCGTGGTCGGTAAGATCAGCGCCATGAAGATCTTGTCGGACGGCTCCATCGCTATTCTCGAAGACGGCCGGGAGCTGAAGCTCGGCGCCGGCGTGACGGTGTCCTGATGAACCAGGCAGACGCACTTGATCTCGTTCAAATGGCGATCTGGTGCGTCATGACGGCGTCGGGCCCTGCCGTCGCCGCGGCCATGGCCGTCGGGATCATCATCGCGCTCCTGCAGGCTCTGACGCAGGTGCAGGAAATCACGCTGACGTTCATCCCGAAAATCATCACGATCTTCATCGTGTCGTCGATTACCGCGCCGTTCATCGGTGGCGTCATCTTCGCGTTCTCCGAGCAACTCTACCAGCGTATCGAGACCGGGTTCTGACGCGTCTCTAAAGCGCATCCTGAACGCCACTTCCGCGCAAGGCTGTCGTGACAGGCTGGCCGTCACCAGCTTCAGGATCGACGATGGCCACACCGGCAGCACCGACGACCGCAGCGCTCCCGATGCGGAGCAACCACCAGGATATCGCGTTCGCGCTCGCGATCGTGCTGATCCTGACGGTTCTGTTTCTGCCGCTGCCCGCGATCGCCGTCGACCTTGGCCTGGCGCTTTCGATCGCGCTGTCAGTCGTAATTCTCATGGTCGCGCTGTGGATCCAGCGGCCGCTCGATTTCTCTGCATTTCCGACGGTGTTGCTGATCGCCACGCTGTTGCGACTTGCCCTCAACATTGCCACGACGCGCCTCATTCTTTCGGAGGGAGCGAACGGTCATGACGCCGCCGGGCATGTCATCGCGGGCTTTGCCAGCTTCGTTATGGGCGGCGACTTCGTAATCGGCGTGATCGTCTTCATCATCCTGATCACCATCAACTTCGTCGTGATCACGAAAGGTGCGACGCGTATCGCCGAAGTCGGTGCCCGCTTCACCCTCGACGCGATCCCCGGCAAGCAGATGGCGATCGACGCCGATCTAGCGGCCGGCGCGATCGACGAGAAGGAGGCGACGCGGCGACGCCGGGAACTCGAGGAAGAGAGCTCCTTCTTCGGCGCCATGGACGGCGCGTCGAAGTTTGTGCGCGGTGATGCGATCGCGGGCTTGATCATCCTCGTGGTCAACGTCGTCGGCGGCATTCTGATCGGCATCCTGCGGCACGATATGTCGCTCGCTCAGGCGACTGACGTTTTCGTCAAGCTATCGGTCGGTGACGGTCTCGTGACCCAGATCCCCGCGCTGATCGTCGCGCTGGCCGCCGGCCTCATCGTTTCGAAAGGTGGCACGCGCGGTTCAGCCGAGAAGGCTGTGTTCGGCCAGCTCGGCAACTATCCGCGCGCCCTGACGGTCGCGGGTGGCGTGATGCTGCTGCTCGGTCTTGCTCCAGGCTTGCCCTTCTTGCCGTTCGCCGTATTGACCGGGCTTTTGGTGGCGATGTCGGTCGGCATCAGCCAGAAGCGCGAACTCGCGAAGGCCGAGGCCCAGGCCAAGGTCGAGGAGAACGAGAGGCGGGTCGCGGAGGAGCAGCGAACTTCGGTCAAGGAGTCGCTCAAAACGGCCGAGATCGAACTGAGGCTCGGTAAGCAGATCGCCAGCACGTTCCTGACCCAGCACACCGATCTCGTGCAGCGCGTCGCCAAGATGCGGCGCCGGTTTGCCGAGGAGTACGGCTTCGTTGTTCCCGACATCAAACTGTCGGACGATCTGGCGATCCCCGCCAAGAGTTACCAGATCAAGATCCACGGCACGACGGTGTCGTCGCAGGAGCTGCGGATCGGCGACGTGCTGGTGGTCATCGGCGACGGCCCGCGGCCCGACATTCCGGGCGACGACGTGCGTGAGCCGGCATTCGGTATGAAGGCGATGTGGGTTTCGGAGATGTTCGTTCCGAACCTCAAGCGGGAAGGTTTCACACCCGTCGACAACATCTCGGTGCTTCTGACGCACCTTCGCGAAATCGTTCGAGGTAACCTCGCTCAATTACTGTCCTACAAGGACATGCGCTCGCTGCTCGACCGTCTCGACCCGGAGTATCGTCGTCTTCTCGACGAGATCGCACCGACGCATATCTCATACTCGGGGCTCCAGGCCGTTCTGAAGCTGTTGCTGGCGGAACGCGTGTCCGTGCGCAACCTCCACCTCATCCTGGAGGCCATCGCCGAAATCGCGCCGCACGTCCGGCGGACCGATCATATCGCAGAGCACGTGCGCTCGCGGCTCGCTCAGCAGATATGTGGTGATATCGCCGAGAACGGGGTTCTCAAGGTTCTCCGACTCGGCAATCGCTGGGACTTGGCATTCCATCAGAGTTTGAAGCGCGATGCCAAAGGTGAAGTGGTGGAGTTCGAGATCGACCCACGGCAGATCGAACAGTTCGGCAACGAGGCCAGTCCTGTGATCCGCAATATGCTCGATCAGGGGCACTCCTTCGCGATCGTCACCGCGCCAGACGCGCGCCCCTACGTGCGCATGGTGACCGAGCGCATGTTCCCGACGCTGCCGGTGTTGTCACACGTCGAGATCGCCCGCGGCGTCCAGATCAAGACCCTCGGCACGATCTCGTGACGCCGATCGGGCAGGAAACGCTGCTGGCGGTCATCCTGATGTTCTGCCGGATCGGCGGCTGCCTGATGGCCATGCCCGGGTTTTCCAGCTCTCGCGTTCCCGTCCAGATTCGGCTGTTCATTGCTCTGGGGATCACGCTCGCGCTGTCCCCACTGCTTGAGATGCCCGTCCGTCAGGCGGTGGGCGACCTGACGCCGACGCGCACGCTCATTGCGATCGGCAGCGAGATCGGCATCGGGCTCCTGATCGGTCTTGGGGCACGCATCTTTTTCGCTGCACTGTCGTTCATCGGCACCCTAATCACGATGTCGATGGGTTTCACCGGTATGCCGGATACCTTCATCGAAGACGGAGAAGCGCAGCCGGCGATGGCGACGATCATCACGCTGACCGCCACGCTTCTGTTCTTTCTCAGCGACTTGCATATCGACGTGCTAAAGGCTCTCATCGAGACGTATACGGTTATCCCAGCCGGCAGCGCTTTCCCGGCTGATTTGTCGATGCGCCGCATGGCGATCACGCTGACGGACGCGTTCATGCTGGCGCTTCAGATCAGCGCCCCATTCATCGTCTGGTCTTTGATCGTCAACCTGCTGTTCGGAATCCTCAATAAGCTGACGCCGCAGGTGCCGGTGTTCTTCATCTCGATCCCATTCGTGCTCGCCGGTGGATTGGCAGTGGCCTACTTCACAGTTGGCGAGGTGCTGCGGCTGTTCGTGAACGCGTTCGGCCTTTGGTTATGGAAGGGCTGATGGCACGCAGGACACGGGCCCAGTCTTTGGAGCGCATCACCGAGGCGCAAGCTCTTCTGGCCAAGGTCGAGCGGTTGCGCCTGCTGCAGATGGAGCGGGAGCTCGCGGAACTCCGGGAACTCGAGGACACACTCGTCAGATCGCTGGCCGAGGGGGGGGATCCACGTCTGTCCGCGGCCTACGCTCAACGGATCCGGACCCTGCAGGCGACGCTCCAGAAGACGGTCGAAAGCGTTCATCGGCAGGCGGAGGAAGCGCGCCAGCAGGCGGCCAAGGAGAAAAGTGCCGAGCGGCTCTACGACGTTGCTGCCCAGGAGGCTGCCCGGGAGGCCGAAAAGGCTGAACTCGCAAGGGTCATCGAGCTGACTTTGCAGAAGATAAGCCTCCCGTAAGTTCGTTGATGGAACTTCAACCACACGTCAGCAGCGCCGCGCCTTCAGCAGGACGAAATGACCACCCAGCCCGTCGACGCTTCATTTCATCTGGGTACAGCGCAAATGGCGCGCGTGTCGGCGGCACGCCCGACCGGCGATGCAAAGACGGTGCAGAAGGACTTTCAGGCCGTCGTGCTGACCACGATGATTGAGGCGATGCTGCCGCAGGACGCGCAGAGCGTTTTCGGTTCCGGCACGGCGGGTTCGGTCTGGCGCTCCATGCTGGCCGACAAGCTCGCGCACCAATTGGCGGAGCGCGACGTGCTCGGTCTTGGCGGGACGCTCGAGCGGCATATCGAGACGTTGCAAAAGGGCCGCACCAGTGGCGGCTCAAATCCGGCTTCGGGGGCGTAGGCGTCGCATGAAAAGTCCGTCAACGATCGCCGCACGCCGGAAAGACGCCGCATCGCCCGCCATTGTCGGGGCTACCGCGCTCGACAAGGATCGTAAGGCATCGATCCGACCGGCGAGCGATAAGGGGTCGAATCATATCCTCCTGGAGAAGACGATCGATCGGCTAGAAGATCTGATCGACGAGGAGACGGCGGCGTTGCGGTCGAACCGGTCGCCCGACCTCCGCGAATTCAACAATCGCAAGAGCCAGGCGCTACTCGAACTCAGTCGCGTGACGCGCGTCGTTGGTAACATGACCATTGATGGAGAGCTGGCCGATCGCTTGGCGGTGCTCCAGCAGAAGCTCGAGACCAATCGCGGTCTGATCAAGATGCATCTGGACGCCGTGCGCGAAATCGCGGCCTTGGTGTCGGGTTCCATCCAGGAAGCCGAGTCCGACGGCACATATACGCCGGCGGTGCGGAAGGCCGGGAAGGCAGGATGATCAAGCCGATCCTCATTGGTGTGTGGATCACGGGCGTGACCCTCGGGGCGGCTTACGGCGCCTTCACTTGGCAGGCCGGCCAGAAGCCTCCGGAAGAGAAGAAAGAGAAATTCCTCGGCAAGGTCGAGCAGGTCAAGACCAAGCAGCTCAGCGTGCCGGTCATCTCCGAGGGTGCCATCCAGGGCTATGTCGTGGCGCAGTTCGCGTTCACGGTGGAGTCCGAGGTCCTGAAGAAAATGTCCGTTCAGCCAGAGACGCTGCTTCTCGACGAAGCATTCCGAGTGCTGTACAATGGCGACATGCTGCAGTTCCGTACCATGACGAAAGGCGATCTCGATAAGACGGCTAAGCAAATCGCTGCCAACGTGAACAAGCGATTCGGCCGCGAGTTCGTCCACGACGTGTTGATTCAGGAACTGAACTTTGTGCCGAAAGAGCAGGCCAGGGGAGGCCAGAGGCTATGACGATGGAGGCGTTCGACAGGCGGTATGAGACCGACGTACGGCGCCCGTTCGCCGATCTCGTGCCCGAACTGCCGCCGATTGGGCGGGTCGGTCTGATAATTTTGATCGCCGGCTGGAGCGTGCTTCTGGTGGAGCCGTTCCTGCCGATGTCTGACGGCCGTGCGGGGGGCTTCGCGATCGCTCGGCTGGGTCAGAGCGCTATTCTGACCGGAGCGGCGCTGGCGATCGTCGGTCTTCTGATGACGATCGCGTCTCGTCATGCGGAATCGTCTGTTGCGCGCGGTCCGTTGCCGGATCTGCCGCCGTCGGTCGCCACCGACTTCGAGGAAGATGAGCCGGTCGAACCCAGCCATGCGATTCGCACGGCCGCCGAATCGCCTCAGGTTCGCGCGGCTGCGGCGCCCGCACCCGCTCTGCAGCCGCCGGCGCTTCCGCAGGCAGCACAATCGAAGCCGGGCTCTGCGCTGCAAGGCATTCCTACGGATGGAAGCATGATTGTCGTGGCGCGCGGTCAGGTCGACGACCGGTGCTTCCTCGTTCTCGCCGATGGCTCCGTCGTGATCGAGACGCTCTTGGGCCAGCGTCGCTTCAAGTCGCTGCCGGATGCGCGCGACTTTATCGGCGGGGGCAGTTTTCTGCTCCACGACACGGTGCAGATCCCGTTGACCGGTGGACGCATGATGGCGATGGTCGGCGGGACCAGCGAACCGGCGGCCAAGGTGCCTGCTGGTCGGGTCCTCCGCCACGTCTGACTTCAGGTTTGACTGGGGATATGCTGCGGCTTTTCGAGCGGGCCGCCGATGGCTCGCTCAGCCTTTCGTCTTCTCGATCGGTGCGGTGAGTGCGCGCGCGACTTCCTGGAACGGATCAACGCTCGGCGGGTGATCCGGTGACTGTTTCATTGCCTCCAGAATGCGCGGGACCGTATCGACGGCCTTGTCCAGTTCGGCGTCGGCGCCCTGTTTGTAGCCACCCATGAGCCTCAAATCGCGGGTGTCCTCGAACTGCGCGATCATGGACTTCAGCTTGAGCACGAGCCCACGCTGCTCCTGCGTCCAAACGTTATTGGCGAGGCGCGAGACCGAGCCGAGAATGTCGACGGCGGGATAGCGCCCCTGGTCGGCGATGGCGCGGTCCAGCACGATGTGGCCGTCGAGAGTGCCACGGATGCTGTCTGCGACGGGATCGTTGTGATCGTCCCCGTCGACGAGTACGGAGAACACGCCGGTGATGGACCCGCGGCCTTCCGCGCCAGGTCCGGCGCGCTCGAGGAGGCGTGGCAAGTCGGAAAAAACGCTCGGCGTGTAGCCGCGCGCAACGGGTGGTTCGCCGGCTGCCAGGGCGACATCGCGGGCGGCGTGCGCGAAGCGTGTCACGGAGTCGACGATCAGAAGGACGCTTTCGCCCTGGTCCCGGAGATACTCGGCGATGCAGAGCGCCGTTTTCGGCGCGAGGCGGCGCATCATCGGGCTTTCGTCGCCGGTCGAGACGACGGCGATGGTGCGGCTGCGGTCGTTTCCGAGGGCGTCCTCCAGAAACTCCCGCGCTTCGCGGCCGCGCTCGCCGACGAGTGCGACGACCGTGGTGTCGAAACCTCGCGAACGGGCCAGCATCGCGAGCAGAGTACTCTTGCCGACACCGGAGCCGGCGAAGATGCCGATGCGCTGGCCGGCGCAGAGCGGCGTGAACAGGTCGATGACGCGCACACCCGTCTTGATCGGGGTGCGTACCCGCTGACGCGTTAGGGCGGGCGGCGGATCGCAGTCGGGGAGCACCGCGCGGGTACCTAGCTGGAGAGGCTCGCCGCCGTCGATCGGCTCGGCGAGAGCGTTCAGTGTGCGGCCTTTCCATGAGTCGTGGGGACGGATCGAGATGAAGCCTTGGCGCCACGCGCGCGCGCCGATTCCCGTCGACAGGCCGGCGGCCAGCGGCTTGACGGTGACGCCTGCCTCGTCGATGCGGACGATCTCGCCGAGCAACGTGGAGCCGGCGTTCTCGACACGCACGCATTCGCCGAGCCGGACGAAGGGCGACAGGCCGGTCACGCGGAAGTAGGACGGCGCGATCTCGGTCACGATCCCAGCCACCGAGACGGCGTCGGGTTCGGCCGCCAAGCGGGAGGCGGCGGTCTGCAGGCGGCGCAATGCCATCATTCCGCGGGATTCGACCGCGTCCGAACTCGCCTCTGCAACCTGGGGCTCAGCCGTCATGGGTGTTCGTGTTCTCGTTCAGACTAGCTCGAGCTGCCGCCGAGCGTGCGAATTGCATCCGTCATCGTGTTTTCCGTGCTGCCGATCGCATTCGTGACGGCCTCGAACTGGCGCTGGATCATGATCAAGCGGCTCAGTTCCATCATCGGATTGATGTTCGCGCGTTCAATGTAGCCCTGCATCACGCCGTTACGGGTGAAGTCGAGAGCCGGGACGGCCGCACGGTCCGGCACGACACCGGAATTCTCGAAGCGCGTCAGACGGGCGGCCGGGTCGATCGTGAACAGCCCGACCTGTGCAACCTGCTGGCCGTTCTGGGAAATCGTGCCGTCGCGGCCAATGGTCGGCGGTCCGCCATTGGGATCGAGCTGCACCGGTGCGCCGCCGGCATCGAGCACCGGGTAGCCGTTCAAGGTCTGGAGGTCGCCTTCGGGCCGCATCTGCAGGCGACCGTCGCGGGTGTAGACGGTGCCTGCGGGGGTGAGGATGGCGAGAAAGGCTTCGCCCTGGACCGCGAGATCGAGCGGGTTGCCGGTACCGACGATTTCGCCGGTGTTCCGCGAGAGATAAGTGTCGCCGATCGACGAGAATGCGGTCGGTTCGTTCGTATTCGGAGAGATTAGCGATTCGAACTTGATTTCTTCGGAGCGGTATCCGGGCGTCGTTGCGTTTGCAACGTTGTTGGCGACCGTTTCGAGCCGCCGATTGAGGGCGAGCTGCGACGACAGCGACAGATAGATGCCGTTCTGCATGTCAGCCGCCGAGCCTCAAGCGCTGGATACTCTGGAGCAGGTTCATGCTGATGCCAGCGGATGGCGTGGCGCCGAGCAATTGCGGGATGGGGTTCATTCCGACCCCATTATTGAGATCGTACATCGTTCCGAAACGAGTCATGAACTTTTGAAGTTCTTTCGGATCCGAAAGGCTCTTGATATCGAGTTTGGACTCGATGAGTTCGGCCTGACGTTCGAGCGGCATCAGCGATGTCGACGGGTCGAGACCGAGGGCCGTCTGCACGACGGTGATCAAGTTCCTGTCGGCCAGGATCTTGTAGACGGACGTGATCTCGGGCGCTTTCCTCTGGAAATACAAGGCGAGCCGGGCGCCCTCGCTGGTTTCCCCGACCTGAGACTCCAGTGACAGGCGAACGAAGCGATCGACCGTTCCCTGACGGGTCCGTTCGAAGACTGTCGTGGCCTCGCCGTAGCGCTTGAAATTGAAAGCGGATGCGAACTCCCGGTACCGCCCATCGGCCAGCTTGTTCGCGAAGGCTTGTGGATCGTCGACGCCCTCGGTCAGTACCTTCCGCATGAAGGCCTTGGCGTCGACCATGTCGTCCAGACCGTAGGCCCTCATCGCGAAAGAGAAAGCCCGGCGGTCGGCCAGGAAATCGTCAATGGTTTTAACTTTGCCGATCTTCGAAAGATAATATTCAGCTTCTCGGGCGATTTGTGGCTGTTTAGAGGTGCTTTCCAGCGATCGTGTCAGATTGCCGGAGATCATCTTGTACGTGGCAATGGTGCTGAGCATGCTCGGGCCTCGTCGGGCAATCGTCACCAGCTTGCCTCGGCTGCCTTGCCCCTGGCTGATGCCTCTTCGGTGCGGCGGGTTCGCTGTCTCGCCGTCGAAACAGCCTGGCGCAAGCGGGCAGTGCTTGAAGTGAGTGTCGTAGGAACCGCAGGGAGACCCGCGTGACCGTTATCATCGGACTCGTGATCACGCTCGGCTGCATGCTCGGTGGCTTTGCCGCCATGGGCGGCAACGTGCTCGTGATCTGGCAGCCGTGGGAGTTCGTGATCATCCTCGGCATGGCGATCGGTACCTTCGTGGTCGCCAACCCGATGAAGATCATCAAGGACACCGGTGCAGGGTTCGCTGAGGCCTTCAAGAACATGGGGCCGAGCGCGCAGGAGTACCTCGAGCTGCTCGGGCTGCTCTACACGCTGATGCGCGAGATCCGCAGCAAACCGCGCAGCGAAGTCGAGAGCCACGTGGAGAAGCCGGCGGAGTCGCCGCTATTCCAGAATTTCCCCCTCGTGCTCGCCAACGAGGGTCTGACCACGTTCATCTGCGACTACTGCCGCCTTCTGCTCATCGGAAACGCTCGGACCCATGAGATCGAAGCGCTCATGGATGAGGAAATCTCGACGCTGAAGAACGACAAGCTGAAGTCCTACCATTCGCTCTACACGGTCGCGGAAGGTCTGCCGGCGATCGGTATCGTCGCGGCGGTGCTCGGCGTCATCAAGGCCATGGGTTCTCTGGACAAGCCGCCAGAGTATCTTGGCGCGCTGATCGGCGCGGCGCTGGTCGGCACGTTTGCAGGCATCTTCTTCTCGTATTCCGTCGTCGCGCCGATTGCCACCAAGATGAAGATCGGTCGCGAGAAGCGCATTCGTCTCTATGTCATCGCGAAGCAGTCGCTGCTCGCCTTCATGAACGGCGCGATGCCTCAGGTCGCGGTCGAGCATGGTCGGAAGGCCATTTCGGCGTACGAGCGTCCGACGATCGACGATGTCGAGCAGCAGATCAGCGGTGGCGGCGCCGGGGCCGAGCCGCAAAAGAAAGCGGCCTAACATGCGATCGGGTGATTGATGTCCCAGACCCAAGATGCAAGAGCCGTGCTGCCCCAGATGGGCGACGAAGGCGCCGACGTGCTGACGGGGCGTGCGGAACTCGCCGCAGCCCTCGGAGCCGCGGCCACGCGCGCCGAGGACAATCGCAACATCGATGTCGTGCTGCACATCCCGGTCAACGTGACGGTCGTTCTCGGGTCGACGACGATGCCGGTCGCCAACCTCGTGAAGCTCGGTCGCGGCGCGGTCATCCCACTCGATCGTCGGGTCGGTGAGCCGGTCGACGTCGTCGTCAATGGACGCGTCATCGCGCGCGGCGAAGTCGTCGTGCTCGAGGAAGGAAATTCGCGGTTCGGTATTTCGCTGACCGAGGTGGTTGCCGGAGGCGTACCCGACCGCGCGGCCTGACGTCTCTGCGTCGCGCCGACTGAACCTCCTGCAGCCGAGGCACCATGGCGGGCGAAGAGGACAAAGAGAGTAAAACAGAAGAGGCAACCGAGAAGAAAACTCGGGATGCCATCGAGCGCGGCAACATCCCGTTCTCGAAAGAAGCCTCGATCTCCGTCTCGTTGTTCGGTATGCTGATTGCCCTCGCCTACATGATCGGCGAGCGGACGCTCCAGCTCAGCTCCTCCCTTTCGCGCTTCCTCGGTGAAGCGGACCAGTGGCCGCTCGAGAACGGTGCCGACGCCGCTCGCATCCTCGAGATTTGCACATATGCCGCCGCGCTCGTCGTCGCGCCGATCGCGGTGATGCTCATGATCGCGGGGATCGCCTCCGCACTGGCGCAGAACCCGCCGAACCTTGCGGTGGAGCGGATCAAGCCGGAACTATCGCGCATCTCACTCATCAAAGGTTGGCAGCGGCTCTTCGGCGTGCAGGGCCTTGTCGAGTTCCTGAAGTCTCTCTTCAAGCTCGCGGCCATCGGTATCGTGGCGGTGATCTTCCTTCGCTCTTCCCAGGGCGAGCTCGTCAACGCGCTGTTCATCGAGCCAAAGGCGCTGCCAGAGCATCTGCAAACGTTGGCCGTCCGCGCAATTCTGCTCATCGCGGTGGCGACGCTATTCCTCGTCGCAGCGGACGTGGTGTGGTCACGGCTGCACTGGCGGCACGAGCTGCGGATGACGAAGCAGGAAGTGAAGGACGAGCACAAGCAGCTCGACGGCGATCCGCTGGTCAAGGCGCGCCAGCGCTCCATTGCGCGCCAGCGGTCACGCCAGCGCATGCTTTCGGCAGTGCCGAAAGCGACCTTCGTGATCACCAACCCGACCCACTATGCGATCGCGATGCGGTATGTCCGTGAAGAAACCAGCGCGCCGATCGTTGTCGCGAAAGGTCAAGATCTGGTCGCGCTCCGGATCCGTGAGATCGCCACGGAGCACGATATACCGATCGTGGAGGACAAGCCGCTGGCCCGGGCTCTTTATGACAAGGTTCAGGTGGATCAGGCCATCCCCGCCGAGTTCTACAAGGCGGTGGCAAGCGTGGTCTACTTCATCATGAGCAGAAAGCCCGGCGCGCGGCCGACGGTACCGAGGGCATAGCAGATGCTAAAGCAAGGCAACGATTTCCTGCGCGACCGCGAGCAGGTGATGGCGGAGAGCCTTCGTGAGGTGGCTGCCGAGCTGCGGCTCATCGAAGTCGCTGACTTCGTGGCCTATATCCGAAACGAACAGTTCGCGAATATCCGCACGCTCGTGAACTCGTCGACGGAGATGTTCTTTAAGCAGGGGACGATCCGATTCGGGGCGTCCGCGGATCTCGTGCTCGACTGGGGTCGGGCGCCGTCCATCCTACTCGACATGGAGTTCCACCACCTTCAGGTCGACGTGTACTTTCGCCTGCTGCTCGAATCGCTGACGGCCGGCGTCGAGATAAACTACATCTCATTCGGTACGGGTTCGTCCGATCCGGATGAGAACACGCGGCATCTCAAAGCTGCCGTTGCCGACGCTCGGATTCGGCCGCGTGCCGAGCATTTTTGTGGCGCCACTTTCGACCGCCCCGCGGTCGTCTAAGCGCACAAGCCCCGGACAAGTTCGTTCCGATATCCCTCGATGGTAGGCATCGGGGGACCGCGCCATGAAGGCGGAAAACATCTTCAGTCTGACATCGCGCCACAATCAGTGGCTGACGCTGAAGCAGACAACCGTCGCCGGCAACGTCGCCAACGCGAATACGCCTGGCTATCGCGGCCTCGACGTCAAGCCGTTCGAAGACGTTCTCGGCGATATGCAGGTCAAGCTCGCCCGCACGCGCCCCGATCACATCGCGATGTCGCCCGACCAGTTTTCGACCTCCGAGACGGACGCGGAAAACTCCTGGGCAGTCGTGCACTCCGGAAACACGGTGAACCTCGAGCAGGAAATGATGCGCGCCGGTGAGGTGCAGCGCTCATTCCAGCTCAATACGACGGTCACGAAGTCATTCCACCGCATGCTGATTCAGAGCACGAAGGGCTGATGAGCATGATCGATCCTTTACGCGCTTCACTGCGGATCGCTTCGAGTGGCCTGGAAGTTCAGTCGAAGCGTCTGACCCTGGTGTCCGAAAATCTTGCGAATACGGAGTCGACCGGAAACACGCCCGGTGCCGATCCCTACACGCGCAAGACGATCAGCTTCGAGAGCGAGCTCGACGACGTGAGCGGCGCAAACATCGTCAAGGTTTCGAGCATCGACAAGGACAAAGCGCCGTTCCGGCTTGAGCATCGTCCGGGTCATCCAGCGGCAGACGCGAACGGCTATGTGAAGTTGCCGAACGTGAATGCACTGGTCGAGCTGGCGGATATGCGTGAGGCCAACCGCTCGTACCAGGCCAACCTGCAGGTGGTGAAGCAGACGCGGGATATGATCTCCCTCACACTCGACATCCTGAGGACGCAATGATCGATCAGGTTTCCATTGCCCGGCTCTACGGGACGTCGCCTATGGAAAGCTCGGTCCAGGTTCGTTCGGCGGAGCAGGCAGGGGCTGCGGGCAGCGCTACGGCCGACAAGGATTTCGGCTCGGTGCTTGCCAACATGATCACCAATACGATCGATACGGTGAAAGCCAGCGAATCGACTTCGGCTGCGGGCGTGCGCGGGCAGGCATCGGTGCAGCAAGTCGTCGAAGCCGTCATGGCGGCGGAACAGAGCCTTCAAAGCAGTCTCGCGGTGCGCGACAAGATCGTGCAGGCCTACCTCGAGATCAGCCGTATGCAGATCTGAGGGGATAGCCCGTGAGGACACTCGCCATCGCTGCGACGGGCATGCACGCCCAGCAGGTCAACTCCGAAGTGATCGCGAACAACATCGCGAACATCAACACGACGGGCTTCAAGCGCTCGCGCGCGGAGTTCACCGACTTGTTGTACCAGGCGGAGCGTCTCGCTGGCGCTCCGACGGCAGGTGGCCAAAACGCTGTTCCCGAGGGGGCGGAAATCGGCCTCGGCGTCCGCACCGTCGCGATCCGCAACCTCCATCTTCAGGGCTCGCTGGCAAACACCGGCAATCCGCTCGATCTCGCTTTGAATGGCCGCGGTTGGTTCCAGATCAACGGGCCGAACAACGAAACGCTCTATACGCGCGCTGGTGCGTTCAACAAGAACGCCAACGGAGAAATCGTCACGGCCGAAGGCTATGCGGTGCAACCGGGGGTCACCATTCCGGCCGAGGCGACCGAAGTCGTCGTCAACGAGAGCGGCCGGGTCTTCGCGCGGGTGGGTAATGCAACGCAGCTGCAAGAGCTCGGCCAGCTGACACTGGCGAATTTCGTCAACGATGCCGGCTTACAGCCGCTCGGCGGAAATCTCTATCGCGAGACGGCGGCATCGGGCGCGGCCGTCGTCGGTGTGCCCGGGGATCCGGGCTTCGGCAAGCTGCATCAGGGCTATCTGGAAAACTCCAACGTCGATCCGGTGAAGGAAATCACCGAGCTGATCTCGGCGCAGCGCTCCTACGAGATGAACTCGAAGGTCATTCAAGCTGCGGACGACATGTACGGGACTGTCACCAAAGGCATCCGCTAGCAGGCAGGCGTGATCTCATGATGCGGTTCGTGGCGCTCATCTCGGCGTTCCTGTTGGCAGCGGCGATGCCGGCGCACGCGACCCTCGAGGTCCGCGAATTGCCGGTGCCACGCGCAGCAATTTATCCGGGTGACGTGATTGGCGCCGAGATGCTGGTCGGGAAGGCGTATCGCGTGGACACGCGCAACCAGCTGACGGTTCACGACCGGGTGGAGGAGCTTGTCGGAAAGATCGCGCGCCGCACGCTGCTGCCGGGTCAGCTCATCCCGCTCAATGCGGTACGCCAGGAAGATCTCGTTAAGCACGGGCGACCCGTGACGCTGCTCTTCGAGGCGGACGGGCTTAGCATCTCTGCGACGGGCATTGCGCTTCAGTCGGGGGCGCCGGGCGACTTCATCAGCGTCCGCAACGCTGAGACCGGCGTCACGATCAAGGGTGTGATCGGCTCGGACGGCATCATTCGCGTCGGTGGGTCGTGATGGTCAGATGGTTCGCCAGTGTCGTGCTAGCCTTGTTGCTCGCTGCGCCAGCCGCGGCGGCGACACGCATCAAGGACGTCACCTCGGTGCAGGGTGTGCGCGCGAACCAGCTGGTCGGCTACGGCCTCGTAATCGGGCTCAACGGGACCGGTGACAGCCTGCGCAACGCGCCGTTCACGAACCAGTCGATCCAGTCGATGCTGGATCGTATGGGCGTCAATGTTCGCAATCAGAACGCCCGGACCAAAAACGTTGCCGCGGTGATCGTGACAGCGGAGTTGCCGGCTTTTGCGGGGCGTGGTTCGCGCATCGACGTGACGGTGTCGTCGCTTGGTGATGCGTCGTCATTGTCCGGCGGCTCTCTGGTGATGACGCCACTCTATGGAGCCGACAACCAGATCTATGCGGTGGCGCAGGGTCCCGTCGCGGTGTCCGGCTTTCAGGCTGGGGGCCGGGCCGAGACCGTGACGCAAGGCGTGCCGACGACAGGGCGCGTGCCGAACGGTGCGTTGATCGAGCGCGAGCTCACGGGACGCTTTTCCGACGAGCAGCAGATCAACCTCGAACTCAAGAACCCGGATTTTGCGACGGCAATGCGCGTCGTCGATGCGATCAACGTTTTCGCGGTTCAGCGTTGGGGGCAGCGGGTCGCGCGCGAGGAGGACTTACGGACCATCGTGCTGCAGAAGCCGCCGCGTGTCCCGTCGGCCCGCTTCATCGCCGAACTCGGCGAATTGGTCGTCAATCCTGATACGCCGGCTCGCGTCGTGATCGACGAGCGCACGGGGACGATTGTTATCGGCAAGGACGTACAGATTTCAACGGTTGCCGTGTCGCACGGCACGTTGACCGTGCGCGTCACCGAGACGCCGCGCGTTTCGCAGCCTCTGCCGTTCTCGCGCGGCGAGACGACAGTGACGCCCGAGACGTTCGTCTCCGCTGACCAGGCCGGTGGCAAGATCGCCATCATGCGCGGCACGAGCCTCGAGACACTCGTCGCAGGTCTCAACCGCATGGGCCTCAAACCGACAGGGATCATTGCCATTCTGCAGGCGATCAAGTCGGCGGGGGCCCTGCAAGCCGAGCTGGTGGTGCAATGAGCGCGGGCCCCAGCGTCGGATCGAGGCGGCGCCGCGTCGTCATGGCCGTCGCTGTGGCGGTGTCGGCACTTGCGGTTGCCGCGCCATTCGTCGAAGCGCGCGATTGGCAGACGATCATCGTCTATCCCCTTGGCGAGCCTGCTGCGACCGATACGCCAGTACAGACCTATCAGCCGGGCGTCGCGACCGGCGTTGCGCAACCGGCGCCGCCCGCTGCGATGCCGGCGACGCGGCCCGTCGTCCTGCCGCCCGGCGCCCGCAGCATTCCGCCGTGGCCTCGTCCGCTAACGGAAGACGGTCGCGAGCTACAATTGTTGACTGCTCCGACCCTGGCGCCGCGGGGGCGCGCGACATCGCCGATCGTTACCGGTGCTACGCCAGAGCCAGCGGCGAAGCAGGCCGGTGCGCCTGGACAGGGAGCCGCGCCCCGTCGGCGTGGCGAGCCACCGCCGGAAGATGCGACTGCGGGTCAGCAGTACTGCTTCAACGTGGCGGATGCCGCGGCCGATGCGCGATTCGCCTGGCAGCAGCAAACGATTGCCGAAATCGAGCGCGAACTCGAAAAGCGAGTTGCGATGCTCGAGGAGAAGACCCGCGAGTACAAGACGTGGCTCGCCCGGCGCGAAGAGTTCGCGAACAAAGCGCAGGAAGGGCTCCTCAAGATCTATACCCGAATGCGGCCGGACGCGGCGGCGGCTCAGATTGCGGCAATGGACGAGGAGACGGGCGCCGCCTTGATGACCAAGCTCGACCCGAGGGCTGCGAGCGCCATCATGGCCGAGATGGATCCTCAGATGGCGGCGCGGTTGTCCGCCACCATTGCTGGCGCAGCGCGTACCGGTGACACACGCGAGCAGGCGGCAGCGAATGCCCGCGCCCTTCAACCCGAGCCGAAAAAACAATGAAACGAGCGGCACTCCTCCTGACCTTGCTGGCGCTGGCCGGCTGCGGCACGAACATTCGCGAGATCGGGCGGGAACCCGCGCTCACGCCGGTGGGGACGGGCATCCAAACGAGCACGGTAGCTATCCCGCTCGAACCTTCGCCGGCTCCACGCTATCGCCGCGGCAATTCGATCTGGCAAGATCAGTCGGCTGATCTGTTCCGCGATACGCGTGCCGTGAAAGTCGGCGACGTCGTTACGGTCAAGATTGCGGTGCGCGACCGGGCATCGTTCGACAACAGCACCAACCGCAGCCGCGAATCCACCCGTGGCCTGACCGGATCGTACGATTTCTCACTTGGTGGTGAGTCGCTGTTCAAGGGCACGACCCTAAACCGGACGGGTACGGGATCGGTCAGTGGCACATTCGGCGGCTCAACATCGACGGACAGCAAAGGCCAGATCGAGCGCTCGGAAAGCATCGAAGTGCAGGTCGCTGCGGTCGTCACCGACGTGTTGCCAAATGGCAACCTCTTGATCGCAGGTTCGCAAGAAGTCCGCGTGAATCAAGAGGTTCGCGAGTTGCGCGTGGCGGGCCTCGTGCGGCCGCGCGATATTTCTACCGACAATGTGATCTCGTCCGACAAGATCGCCGAAGCGCGAATCTCGTATGGAGGGCGGGGACGCATCATGGAGGTGCAGCAACCCGGGTGGGGGCATCAGGTCATGGACGTGATCTGGCCCTTCTAGACGGCGGTCCGCTGAGGGCCGCCCTCGCGGTCTTGGAGGCGAACCCATGGCGAAGGCGCCTGCGAAGAAGAAGGACGAGGGTGGCGACGGCAAGCCGTCGGCCATGGCCGGAATCATAGGCGTCGTTGTGGCCACGTTGCTGGCCGCTGGCGGAGGTGTGGGCTTCGGCCTCAAGGTCCTCCCCGGGCTGGCGGGCGGCACGCATCCTCCCGAAAACGCGAAGCCCAAAGCGCCCGATCCCAAGGCGATGGCCGTCGATCAGATCCGCGTTCGCCAACTCGCACCGATTGTCACCAATCTGGCACAGCCACGCGAGACGTGGGTTCGGCTCGAAGCTTCGGTGGTCCTCGAAACCGAGGATCTGAAGGAGCTGAACGTACTGATCGCCAAGATCTCGGAAGATTCGACCGCTTATGTGCGGACCCTGACGCTCGCGCATCTCGAAGGCGCGACGGCGCTGCAGCACCTCAAGGAAGACTTGAGTGATCGGGCGCGGATCCGAAGCGAAGGCAAGATCAAGGAAGTCATCATCACCGGTCTGGTGGCGGAATGATACGCCGCGCCGGCTGGCTCGCCGCCTGTTTCGCGGGCTTGCTCGTCCTGCTGCTGCTGGCGGGAAATAGCTTCGCGCAAACCCAGCCGGCACCGCTCGGGCCACCGCCGCCGGCTCAGCCCGGCATCACGGGACTGCTCGACAACCTGATCCCGCCCGGCGACACAACGGCGGCCAGTCGCATCATTCAGCTCGCGATCGCCATCACCGTTTTGTCGCTGGCGCCCGGCCTGCTGATCATGGTGACGTGCTTCACGCGCTTCATCATTGCGCTTTCCTTCCTCCGCGCTGGCATCGGCCTGCAGACGACGCCACCGAACCTCGTGCTCGTCAGCCTCGCGCTTTTCATGACGTTCTTCGTCATGGCGCCGACGTTTGATGAGGCTTGGCGCACCGGCGTGCGGCCGTTCATGGAAAACCGGATTACGGAGCAGGAGGCGTTCACGCGGGTTACAGAGCCGTTCAAGAAGTTCATGCAGGCCAACGTGCGCGATAAGGACCTGCGCATGTTCGCCGACATCGCCCAGCAGAAGTTAGGGATTACGGTCGACCCTCAGGCAGTCGAGCTCCGGGTGCTCATTCCGGCCTTCATGGTGAGCGAGCTGAGACGGGCTTTCGAGATCGGATTTCTTATCATCTTACCGTTCCTAGTGATCGACCTAATCGTCGCCACACTGACGATGTCGATGGGCATGATGATGCTGCCACCGACCATAATCGCGTTACCTTTCAAGGTGTTGTTCTTTATCCTTATCGATGGCTGGAACCAGCTGGTCGGTTCGCTCGTGCGGTCCTACGTGTAACCGATCGAGACGGCGATTAACCTCCGGTAAACCGTTCAAGGTTACGAATAGGTATCCACACCGGGTTGAGGCCGTGCGCCTCAAAGGCATGAAGCCGCCCTTGGTGTACCGGTCGATCCGGTATGTCCCCACCCACGGAACGCTTCGGGACATACAATGAACAGCATCAGGACCAACTTCGCCGCGATGACGGCGCTTCAGACGCTCAACACGACCAACCGGGATATGTTGACGACGCAGAACCGCATCTCGACAGGTTTCCGCGTGTCCACGGCTTCCGACAACGCTGCGTACTGGTCGATGGCGACGACGATGCGGTCGGACAACAAGGCCCTTTCGGCCGTCTCCGACGCGCTGGGCCTCGGCTCGGCAACGCTCGATACGGCCTATACCGCGCTCAACAAAGCGATCGACGTGACCTCGGAGATCAAGGCGAAGCTGGTTGCCGCGAAGCAGCCGGGCGTCGAGGTCAGCAAGATCCAGACCGAAATCGACGTTCTGCAGGACCAGCTCCGCTCGATCGCGCAGTCGGCCTCGTTCTCCGGTGAAAACTGGCTCTCGGTCGACACTGGCGGCGCCGACTACAATGCTTCCGAAGTCGTCGTGTCGTCGTTCACCCGCACATCGGACGGCATCAGCGTCGGCACGATCTCGATCAGCATTTCGTCGACGTTCCTGTTCGATTCGAACACGGATGGCGCCGGCGTCGTCAACGGCGGCTCGGGAACGGCCGGTGCGCTCGGCATCCTCGGCTCTGCTCGTCTCAACGCGACCGACGCTGCCGGTCTCGGCGTGACCGCCGGTACCGCTGACGACACCGGCACGATCGTCATCGCCAACTATGCGGTCGATCCGACCACGCTGACGCCGGCTGGTACGGCCAACACGGTCAACGAGTTCGACCTCAACAACCTCGGCACCAACACCATCGATGACCTGTTGCAGGCCGTCGATCAGGCCATCTCCGAGATGACGGACGCCGCCACCAACCTCGGTGCTGCGAAGAGCCGGGTGCAGATGCAGTCCGAGTTCGTCGACACCCTGATGGACTCGATCGATCGCGGCGTGTCGACCCTGGTCGACGCCGACATGAACGAGGAATCGACCCGTCTGCAGGCCCTTCAGGTCCAGCAGCAGCTCGGCATTCAGTCGCTGAGCATCGCCAACTCGGCCGCTCAGAACATCCTGGCGCTCTTCCGCCAGTAATAGACACACTTTCGGCCTGAAACAGCGCCACGCCCCCGGTTTGCGGAGGCGTGGCGCTCGCGTTCCAACTTTCGCGCAAGCTTGCCCACCCAAGATACCGCCCGAACCTGCTCAAGATGCTCGGGATTCGGATGTTCGGTCGGGAACAGTTGCAGCGGCTCGTGGCAAGCTTCGCCGCCCTCGGGACCAAACGCCTTGCGGCGCTTGGGCTCATCGGCTTCGTCGTCTTTGCCGGCGTCGGGCTTGGCAGCCTTTATCTCAGCCGCCCCGACATGGAGACGCTCTACGGCGGACTTGCGCCGCAGGACGTCACGCGGATGGGCTCCGCGCTGCGGGAAGCCGGCATCACGTTCGACGTCAGTTCGGATGGCACGAAGGTGCTGGTCGCGCGCGGACAGACGGCTCAGGCGCGCATGCTGCTCGCCGAAAAGGGGCTGCCCGGCAGTTCGGGGACGGGGTACGAGCTTTTTGACAAGCTCGGCACGATGGGCCTGACATCCTTTATGCAGGAAATTACGCGGGTCCGGGCCCTTGAGGGCGAGATCGCGCGCACGATCCAGACGATGAAGGGGATCAAGGCCGCGCGTGTGCACATCGTGATGCCCGACGCGACGTCGCTCCGGCGGAATTCGCAGGCCCCGTCTGCCTCCGTCGTGATCCGCACCGAGGCTGCCGGTGACTTCTCGTCGTCCGAAGCGGTCCGGCATCTGGTCGCTGCGGCCGTCCCTGGTCTCGCGCTCGACCAGGTCAAGGTGATGAGCACCGACGGTACGGTTCTCGCCGCCGGGGATGGCACGAATCCGACGCCGACCAAGATGCTGGCGCTGGAACGCACGGTGTCGCGCGAGGCGCAGGACAACGTCCGTATGACGCTCGCGCCGTACTTCGGTCTCGGAAACTTCCAAATCAGCGTCGCGGCGCGACTCAATCTCGACAAGCGGCAGAGCAGCGAAACCGCCTTCGATCCCGAGTCGCGCGTCGAGCGGTCGATCCGCACAATTCGCGAGACCGGAAGCTCGCAGAACGCGAGTAACCGCGCCGCCGTCGGCGTCGAGCAGAACCTTCCGGCTGAGCAACCGAACCAGGGTCAAGGCGACCAGTCGCGCAAGCAAAACGATCGCCGCGAGGAAATCAGGAACTTCGAAGTCAACTCGCGGACGCTGCAGACGGTCAGCGAAGGCTATCGGATCGACAATCTGACGGTGGCCGTCGTCGTCAATCGCAAGCGTCTGTTGTCGACGCTCGGAGAGAATCCGACCCAGGAGCAAATCGACGCCCGCATCAAGGAGGTCGAAGGTCTCGTTGGCACGGCGGCCGGCATTGATACGAAGCGCGGCGATCGCGTGACGGTCGCAGCCGTCGACTTCGTCAGCGGTGCCGACGCCCTCGAGCCGATCCCGTCCGCCGGCATCCTCGATCAGGCGATGCAGCACATGGGCTCGGTCATCCGCGGCGCCGTCATTCTCGTCGCGACGTTCTTGCTCGTCTGGTTCGGCCTCCGTCCGATCGCGCAGTCGATGCTCGAAGCACAGGCGCGTGAAGCCGAGGCGCTCGCTGCGGCCGAGCAGGCCAAACTGGCGGCGGCCGAGCAGGAAGCACAGCGGCAGGCGCTTATTCAGCAGGTCGAGGAAGAAGCCAAGTTGGCCGAGCTTCCGAAGCCGAACCAGCTCACGCCTCAGAAGAAGCTCGAGCGGATCCTCGAGATCGGTGAGGAGCAGGCCGCCAACATTCTCCGCCAGTGGATGCGTACCACTTGAACAGGGACGAACATGACGATCGTTGACCTTTCTCACAGGCTTCTGCGGGGCCGTATCCCGGGATGGAGCTCATGATGACCGCCATCCCGATTTCGAAGTATCTCGCCGAGCTCCCGGTATCGCGTCCCTCTGGTGAATCGACCGGGCAGCGTATCACGCGCCTTGCGCGGCTCGCCGACTTTCGCACCGAGCCCGATCCTGCGGCAGAGATCGAGAAGGCCTATCGCCGTGGTCTCGAAGAGGGCCGTGCGGCGGCGCGGGCCGAATACGCAAAGCACATCGACGACCTCCGCCAAACCATGGAGGCCGAGCGCATCGCCGATCGCGTCGCCTGGACTCAGGCTGAAGCGGCACGATTCGCCGATGCGCTCGAAGCCAGCATGTCATCCGTCGAGGGTCGCATCGCCGAGGTCGTCGCACGTGTGCTCGAGCCGTTCCTGGTCGAGGCGCAGCGTCAGCGGGCGGTGCAGCATCTCGTCGATGCGATCAATCAGCTGACGGTGCGTCAGCAAGGTCTCTCGCTGGCGGTCACGGGGCCCGAGGATCTGCTCGTTGCGATCAACGAGAGGCTCGGCAGTCGCGTGCAGGTCGAGCTGCGCGTTTCCGATACCGTCGACGTCTTGGTCGAAACCGCGGACTCGACCATCGAGACGCGGATCGCAAGCTGGATGCAGAGCGTGGCGGAGGCTCTGCGTGTCTGAAAAGGAGGCCACAGCGCCGCGTGAAGTCGTCATCATTCGCCGCAAGGGCGGCGATGAGGACGAAGGCAAGAAAGGCGGCGCATGGAAGATCGCCTTCGCCGACTTCATGACAGCGATGATGGCGTTCTTCCTCGTCATGTGGTTGATCAACTCCAGCGACAAAAAAACGATTACGCAGGTCGCGACCTACTTCAATCCGCTGAGACTGACGGACAAGACGACGGCCGATCGTGGCGTCCATGAGATGACCGAGGACCCACTCGAGAAGGCGGACAAGAACGACAACAAGGGACCGAAACCGAAGGACGCGCCGGAGAAGGCGAAGTCCGACGCAAAGGCCGCGCAAAAGTCAGGGCAGTCCGATGCGTCCGGTGGGCGTGCGACGCCCGACAGCAGCGACAAGGCCAAGCGCTTCAGCGACGAGGAATTGTTCAGCGATCCCTATGGCGTGCTCGCGAAGCTTGCGCTTCAGGCCCTCAATCCGGATCCCAAGCTCGGCCCGGGCGCGTTGAAGGCGCAAGATACCAAGGAAGGCCGCGGCGACGCTTGGCGCGATCCTTTCGATCCGGCCACGTGGCGGTCGACACGCAAGCCGCGCGATTCGGACTTCGAGGCCCCGCCGGCTGGTCCGCCTCCCACGCCCGAGGTCGCGAAGAAGAGCGAACCGCCGCCGCCGGCTCCAACGGCGGTAACTGCCGTTCCGCCGCCGCCCGCATCGCCCGCGCAACAACAGGCTGCGGACGAACAGCAGATGGCGCAAGCGGCCGAGGCCGCGAAACGACTGGCGGAGGAGATCAACGCCGCTCTTCGCGCCGCGCCCGGCCTGCAGCGGCCGGAACTCACCGTCGAGGCGACGCCGGAGGGTCTTCTCGTCAGTCTCACGGACAAGTCCGACTTCGGCATGTTCGCGGTGGGATCGGCGGAGCCCCGGCCGGAACTGGTGGTTCTGATGGAATCGGTCGCAAAGGTGTTGGCGAGCAAGACCGGCAATCTCGTGGTTCGCGGACACACGGACGGTCGGCCCTTCCGCGGCGGCAACTCAGACAACTGGCGCCTGTCGACCTCGCGCGCTCACATGACCCATTACATGCTCGTGCGTGGGGGCGTCCCGGAGCGGCGCATCGAGCGCATCGAGGGCTATGCTGACCAGAAGCTCCGTATGCCCAATGATCCGGAAGCCGCCCGCAACCGCCGCATCGAAATACTTCTGAGGGTGAGCGGATGAGCCGCGCCTTCGTCCTCGGTGCACTTCTGGCGCTTACGGCGCCGGTTGCCGTGCAGGCGGCCGAGGAGAAGGATCTCGGCAACGAGCCGTATCAACTGGTTCGTTCGCTGCGGCTCATCCAGGACAAGGTGGCGCGCGGTAGCGAGCAGGCGCACGTCTTCCAGCGTCAATTCATCGAACGGATCGCACATAGCATCCTGACGGCGGAGCCCGACGCCTGGAAGGATCGGCGCAACGTGCGTGCTGCGATCATCTACGCGTTGAGCGGTGGCGATCCGCGCGTGCTGCGCGACGTCATGACGAAGTTCATCCTCTCGGAAGCCGACGATGCGATCTGGCGTGGCGCGATCGCCTATGCCGAGGGCCGCACGGGCGAGGCTTCACAACTCCTTCTGCCGCTGCAGGCGCGCAAGCTCGACGCCTCCCTGGCCGGGCAGATCGCTCTGGTGCAGGCCGTCTTGATGGTGCGCCGGGAACCGGCGAAGGCGGTCGCGCTGCTCGACGAAGCACGACTGCTCGCACCCGGGACGCTCATCGAGGAGGCGGCCTTGCGCCGTCAGGTGACGCTGCTGGCCGCGAGCGGCGATCTCGACATGTTCGAGAGCCGCTCGCTGCATTATCTCAGGCGTTACGGGCGGTCGGTCTACGTGTCGGGGTTCCTCCAGAGCTTCGTGCGCGTTCTGGTAACGACGCCCGAGTACGCAACGAACCGCGAGCGCGTCGAGGCTCTGAAAGCGCGGCTCGACGATCTCGATCCCCTGGTCAAGCGCGATACCTACCTCGCGATCGCAGAGGAAGCGATCGTCCGCGGACGCGTCGAACTTACGCGTCTTGCAGCCCGCCGCGCCACCGAACTGGTCAAGGATGGCAGCGTCGCCAGCGTCCGCCTGAAGGTCTACGACGCCGCCGCCATGATCGTCAGTGAGGATTTCGATCAGGGCTTCGCCGCGCTCAAGGCGATCGACCGGTCAAGGCTCGACGAGGCGGACGCCTCGCTTCTCGACGCTGCCATTGCGATGGCGGGCGAGGTGCGCAAAGCGCCCGAGGTCAGCGAACTCATTCCCGTACCACCGAACGACGTGCGCAAACGAGCCGAGCGCGCGATCTCGAAGGTGGACGATCTTTTTCCCCGATAGACGGATCCAGCAATGACCGCCATGGCTGCAACCCCAGCATCTGCCCCGCGCCCCGGTGATGTTCTGGCCGTGCGCGGTGCCCAGCCCGAGGGGCGCAACAAGGGATCGGGTGCGGCCCAGGACGAAGGATTTCCAGATCTCATGCAGCTTCTGTCTGGCGAAGTTGCGCCGGATGCGGCGATGCCGGGTGCGCAGGATCAGCCTGCTGCCGTCACGCCGCGCATTGCCGGGAGTGTGATTCAGGCGATCGAACTGTTCCGGCCCGGCGCCGGGGAAGGCGGCCCCGTCGCCGAGCTATCCGTGGAACTCCTGGAGACTCTTTCCGCCAGTGTTCCTCCCCTGACGGACGAATCGACGGGAGCGGGCGCTGCCCCGTCGCCCACCAGCGGGCTTGCCAATGCGCTCGCCATGCTGCAGGCCGTCGGTCTTCCCGTGCAGGCGCGTAGTGATGAGCAGGTCGCCGAACGACTGGCGTTGCCTTCGGCACAAGCCGAAGTTTTGCCCACAGCTCCGACTTTGCCGGTCGATGGCGCTGGTGCTGACGGGGTAACCCCTTCGGTGAGTGGTGCCCCGCCGATGCCCGACGTGCCCGCCATTCCGGACGAGCGCGCCTCCTTATTCGCGCGCCTGACCGGAGCCGCTCCGGCCGCGCAGCCGGCAGAAAGCGGGGCGGCGGTTGCTGCCGCGGCAGCATGGTCGGTCACACGCCGGGAAACTCATTTCGCTCCGTTGCCGGATGGGCTGCAGGATGGCCGGGCGAGGGTCGAAGGAGCCGCGACGCTCGCCGATTTGCCGGAGACTGCGGTTCGCGTCCTCGACGGCGCCGCGAAGGCGCCGCCGATCGACGTGCAGACCGGCGGTGGAGAGCCGGCGGTCGAGACGATTCAGGCTCTCGTCGCGAAGGCGTCATCGGCGACTCACGCAGAGATCGAGACGGCTGGTCAAACAACCACGCCGATGCAGCAGGTCTTCCAGAAGGTGCTTGCCGAGCTGCCTGCGCCATCGTCTCCGGCGCCGTCGTCGACACCGGCGACGATGGGGCCCGTCTGGCGCGAACCGTTCGGTGGGCAGCCGTTGCGGTCGCTAGACATCGCTCTGGAACCGGCAGGTCTCGGTACCGTCACCGTGAAGCTTTCGGTCCGCGACGACGTCATCCGCGTCGAACTCGACACCAGCCGCTCGGAGGCCGCTCAGCTTCTCGAGCGCGATCGCGACTCGCTCACGTCGCTGATGAAGTCCGCAGGGTATCAGGTCGAGCATCTGACCGTGCGCCACACCGGCGGCGATGCGGCCATACAACTGCTACAGCAGGCACTCGACGTCCAGCCGACCGGCCGCGACGGGAGCGCCGGTCTGTTCGGTGGGGACGCCTCGGGCGGAGGGCGGTTCGCGCAAGGACAGCGGCATTCTGGAGAGCCGGGCGTTGCACCGGGAGAACGATCGCCTACGCGACCGACCGGTCCTGGAGGCTCATCTGTAACGACGTCATCCGTCGCCGGAACATCCGGGACGCTCTACATCTGACACGTGCTTGGAGAGGAGACCACCTGAATGGCGAAGACAGGGTTGCTCGGTCCCTATCGGCTCGTTTACGACGAGGTTCACAAGGTGATCGCGCGGAAGTCCGCGGGCACCTTCGTGCTCGGTCACGAGGACCACGAAGGTCGTTTTCTCGTGAGTCTCGTCAGCCGGTCGGACAGCGACGTTCGCACACGGTTGTGCGAATTCATCGGGACAGCCAATCAGTTCAAGTACGCTCTTTACTCGTCGTCACGCGACGCGTTCGAGAAGGAGTGTCAGCTGTTCCACGACTTCCAGCCGCCGCACAACGTGTTTCACCCTATGCGTCCCGCCGGCTCGACGTGGGAGTGTCCACGCTGCCAGGTCTCGATCCGTCGGCGAGCAGGTTGATCACGTCGGTGAGCGCGGCCTGATAGCCATGGTGCCAATAGGCGCGCTCGGGCGTGTCCGAATCGAGGTGGCGCTGGTCCACTTCGGTGAAGGGCGCTTCGTCCTGCAGCCAGTCCCGAATGCGGTCCCGGCGGTGGATCAGCGTGGAGATGTTTTTTGTACTCGACATGATGGCATTAGACGCCACGCCCACTTGCCGAGTCCTTACCGATCTCCTGCCATCGCGCCCGCTGGTTAAGACTTCGTCGCCGTGAGGGCCGATTTGCCGGGCGTTTAGGTTAATGCCAAAGGGCCCTTCGCTTAACCATGATCCCCGGCTCACACGCCGAGGATCGCACGCAAGCGCTTCGCGATCGAATCGAGCGGCAGGACTTCGTCCGTCCCGCCGGCTTCGTAGACGGAACGTGGCATTCCGTACACGACGCAGCTCGCCTGATCCTGCGCGATATTGTAAGAGCCGGCTTTCCGTAAGCCGACAAAACCCTTGGAGCCGTCGTTGCCCATGCCGGTGAGCATGACACCGATGACGCTCTTTCCGAACGATTGCAGAGCACTGTCGGCGAGCACGTCGACGCTCGGACGGTAAAGGCTTTCGCCGCGATCGGGTGACACCTTCAACTGTGTCGTCGAGACGCGGAGCTGCATACCGCCCGGAGCGATGTAGACGACCCCCGGCTCAAGCGGCATGTCGTTTTTGGCCTCGACGACGCGCGGTTGGCACGTCTCATCGAGACGCTTGGCGAGCGCGAGCGTGAATTGCTCCGGCATATGCTGCGCGACGACGACCGGCACCGGCATGTTGGCGGGTAGGCCGCCGATGACGTGCTGGAGAGCCTGCGGTCCGCCGGTGCTCGATCCGATGAGGACGAGTTTCGTGCCGAGGCGGTTCGGCGCCGTCCGCATGGCCACCGGCTCGACGCGACGCGGTGCGATCTGCGGCTGATGTGCTGCGACTGGGGCGACGTCGGGGGTGGCCCGGCGCGCGATGTTCGACGTGACGGCCGCCAGCAGCTTCTCGTGGATCTGTTCGGCGCCTTTGGTCTTCGGGATAAAGTCGACGGCGCCGGCGGCGAGAGCGTCGAGCGTTACCTTGGCGCCCGCGTCGGTCGCCGCGCTGACCATGATGACGGGGATGCTCGTCTTGGCGACGATCGCCTTGAGTGCTTCGATGCCATTCATGATTGGCATTTCGACGTCGAGCGTGATGGCGTCTGGTTTCAGCTGCAACGCCTTTTCGACGGCTTCGCGGCCGTCCTGCGCCGTGTCGATGACCTTGAAGCGGGGGTCCTTCTCGATGCGGCGGACCAGTGCGCGGCGGATGAACTGGGAATCGTCGACGACCAAGACCCGATATTGCTTGTTCAGCCGGCGGTTGTTCAGTGCTGACGACGAGTAAACATCGTTCATGACGGGCGCACGCGATCCTGAGGTTCTAGTTTTCAACTGGAAGTTATATGGAACTGTATTTAGCCTCCGTTAATAGAGGTTCGAAGGCGGATGATCGCACGTCAGATGAAGTTGATGACCGGACCGTGAGGCAACTTAACGTTGTATAAAGGCTGCCCCGGCATAGTTGGTCCTCAAGGGATTTCCCCGGGCTGGCGACGGAGCGTGCTCGGGTCAGTTTCGGGCAAACGGAGGCGTTGATATGAGCACCCTGTCGGGGCCGGTACTCGTGGTCGATGACTACAGCACGATGGTCCGCATCATGCGTAAGTTGTTGAAGCAAATCGGCTACGAGGACGTCGACGAGGCGGCGAGCGGCGAAGCTGCCTGGCAGCTCATCGAGAAGAAGAAGTACGGCCTCATCATCTCCGACTGGAACATGGACCCTATGACGGGGTACGAGTTGCTCGTGAAGGTGCGCGGCAATCCCGAGACTGCGAACATCCCGTTCATCCTCGTCACCGCCGAGTCGAAGCCCGAGAACGTCGTGGCGGCGCGCAAGGCGGGCGTCAACGACTACCTGATCAAGCCCTTCAACGACAAAGTCTTGAAGGAAAAGATCGACAAGGTGCTGGCGTCGCTGGCCGCCGCGGCCTGATCGATCCCGCCGAGCGTTGCTCGGCCGCACGGCAGCCGGCGCCTTTGGCGCCGTCGCCTGCCCGGGCGGCCCGGCGACAGGCTCGCACAAGGTTCGGTGCCTAATGCCGGTCTATTGGCCGGGAAAGGTATCGAACCCTGATGGCGCAGGAGCCCGCCGCCCACATCCTGTTGCAGCGTCCGAAGCTGCAGATCGACCGCTTGCCGGTCCTGCAAAGCATCTTCGAGCGGCTGGCCCAGGCCTGCACCGAGGGCTTTCGGCAGATTTGCGTTCCACCGGTCACGTTTTTTCTCAATCAGGTCGAAAACAAGTATTCCTGGGATGTCCTCGAAACATACGAGGACAGTATTGCTGCCATTGTCCATTGCCGGGAATGGGACGCGCCGATGCTGGTCGGCGTCGATCGCCGTTTCGTTTTCTCACTTGTCGAAGCAGCGGTCGGCGGCGATGGCTCCGAAATGCCTTACGAGTCGGATCGTCCTTTCTCCAGTTTCGAGGTGCAACTCGCACAACGCATCTTGGAGATGGCCGTCAATAGCCTCCAGGCATCCTTTTCGGCCTTGGCTCCGACAACACTGAAAATCGAGAAGGTCGAGGCCAAACTCGAATTTTCAGCGCTCGGACCACGCAATATCCCTTCGGTGGTGACCCAGCTCCTGTTCCAGGTCATTGACCAGGGCGGCCGCATGTTCGTCCTGATCCCGCAGAGCGCACTCTACAATCTGAGGACTAAACTCGGACAAGAGCGCGCATTCACGTCTTCGTCTGGGGTCGACCCGACATGGGCCCGCCGCCTCGAAAGTGGCGTTGCCAAGACGGAGGTCACGCTCACCGCCGTGCTCGAGGGGCGGAGCATGACGCTCTCGGAAATCGCAAACCTGAAGCCCGGACAGGTTCTAGCACTCAACTCGACACCGGCGAGCCTCGTATCGCTGCAGAGCGGTACGGAACCGGTCTTCCTCGCCAAGCTCGGGCAATCCGACGGATACTTCACGGTGGTCGTCGATCAGCCGGTCAAGAAAAAAGATGATCCGCTCGAAGACGCACTTTTCACCGGCCCGAAAAGGCGCTGACGCGAAAACAGCGTAGACGGAAAAATCCCGCCGCTTTCATCTAGCCCTTAGGACGCGCCAAGTAGTGGTGCGTTTAAAGCATTTGCTAAGGGTTCAACGTCACTAATCAATTCGTGACATCAATAAGCTGTAAGGCAATCGCGATTAGTTTCGTGATGACAGCCGGGCAATGGCGGTTCCAAGAAGAGGTGGCTAATGGATGCTCTGACGAATGATGGGTCGATCGATGCCGGCGACCTCGAGGCGCGTGCGGCCGATCTCGTCAATCCGGCCTCTGGCATTGCCAACGACTACCTGAATCATTTCAACGAGGTTCTTCTCCTCATCGAGAACCTGCCGGTGATGCTCCCCGAGATGGTCGACGAGATCCTCGGATGGACGCCCATCAGCTATCGCGAGTACTTCGAGAAGTCGCGCCTGCCCGGCAGCGCCAAGGCCCTTCAGATCTATGATTCGCTGGACGCCGATTTCCGCGCCTACTTCGAGCGCGAGATCGAGGGCCTCAACCGACTCGCGCTCGAAAGCGTCTCCGTGATCAAGCAGCATCGCGCGGAAGACGGCTCGATCGATCCGGATGCCGTTTCCGATTACTGCGAGCGCGCTTCCGCGACGATGCGCAAGTCGCTCGAGCACACCGCCGACATCGTCAACAACGGTCGCAAGGCCGTGGTCGAGGCCGCCCAGAGCATGGCCGATCGGCTGCTCGTGGCGCCTGCTGCCTGAAATAAAGCAATGCCCAGGGGAGGGTTGCAGACATGGACGAGCTGCTCCGAGACTTCCTGACCGAGACGACCGAGCACATTCAGGGTGCCGAAACGCAGCTCGTGATGTTCGAGCGCAACCCGAGTGATGCGTCGCTCATCACCAGCATCTTCCGCCTGGTGCACACCATCAAGGGGACGTCGAGCTTCCTCGGTCTCAACCGCCTTCAACGGGTCGCGCACGCAGCCGAGACGTTGCTCGGCCAGATGCGTGACGGTGCGCCGCCGACGGAGCGCTCGGTGTCGCTCGTTCTGACGGCGATCGACCGCATTCGGAACATAATCGAGGAAGTCGAGCAGATCGGCGCCGAGCCGGAAGGCGACGACGGTGACGTCACGATCGCGGTCGAGCAGTATGCCGAAGGCGGTCATGGGCCGGAGGCCGGGGTCGAATCGCACCACCCGGTCGAAAAAGTCGAAGCTGCTGCACCGGCCGCCGCTCCGGTCGCCGCTGCTGCACCGATAGCCGCTTCTGCGCCGGTGACGCCGGCCGCGAACCACGACCATCACGATCACGATCACGACGATCACGGCGACGACCATCATGGTTCGCCGGCTGCGGCCGTGGCCGCCGGGTCGTCGCCTGCCAAGGCGGATGCCGCGCAGGCGAAGCAGCAGGGGAACGGCGGCGGTGCTCGCAGCCAGGAGAGCATCCGCGTTGCGGTGGATACGATCGAGCGAATGATGCAGCTCGTGTCCGAACTTGTTCTGACGCGCAACCAGCTTCTCGAACTCGCGCGCCATCGCGAGGACGAAGAGGTGAAGGCGCCGCTGCAGCGCTTGTCAGCGTTGACCACGGATCTGCAGGACGCCGTCATGCGCGCCCGTATGCAGCCGATGGCACGCGTGTTCGCGAACCTCCCGCGGCTCGTCCGTGAGCTGTCGACCGAACTCAGCAAAAAGATCGACCTCGTCACGGAGGGCGCTGATACGGAACTCGATCGGCAACTGATCGAAGTCATCCGCGACCCGCTGACGCACCTCATCCGCAACTGTGCGGACCACGGCATCGAAACGCCGGAGGCGCGCGTCGCAGCGGGCAAGCCGGAATTCGGCCAGATCCGCGTGTCTGCATCGCACGAAGCGGGCCAGATCACGATCGACGTCGCCGACGACGGCCGTGGGCTCAACATGGAGAAGATCAAGAAGAAAGCGGTTACGAACGGTATCGCGACCGAGGCCGACCTCGAACGAATGACGGACGAGGAGATCTTCCGCTTCATCTTCGAGCCCGGGTTCTCGACGGCCCAGAAGGTCACCAGCGTCTCCGGTCGCGGTGTCGGCATGGACGTCGTGCGGTCTAATATCGAGTCGATCGGTGGTTCCGTGTCGCTCTATTCGAGCCCTGGACGCGGCAGCCGCTTCTCGATGAAGATCCCGCTGACGCTGGCCATCGCTCCGGCACTGATCATCGAGGTCGCCAACCATCGCTTCGCACTGCCGCAGGATGCGGTCGTTGAAGCCGTCGGGATCGGCAAGGATTCGCGCCACCTCATCGAGACGGTGCAGAAAGCGCTCGTGCTCAAGCTGCGCGAGGAAGTGCTACCGGTCGTCGACCTCAAGGACGTTCTCGGTCTCGCGAAAACTTCTGAGCCCGGTTCCGGTGATCAACTGGTCGTCGTCGTGCGCGATGGTGGACGCTCGTTCGGCGTCATCGTCGATGGCGTCGCCGACATCCAGGAGATCGTCGTCAAGCCGCTCAGCTCGTCGCTCTCCCACATCAAGGTCTTCACGGGTCACACGATCCTCGGCGACGGTTCCGTCGCCCTCATCCTCGACCCGGCGGGCATCTCGGCCCGGCTCGGCATCGAGAAGACGGGCGAGAAGCGCCGCGAGAGTGGTGGTCGCGATCTCCATCGCAGCGAAACGAAGACGCGGGTCGCGCTCTTCACCGCCGGCGACGGTGCGCAGAAGATGCTGCCGCTGTCTCTCGTCTCGCGCATCGAGATGGTGGAGACGCAGCGGATCGAACGGTCCGGTTCGGACTACGTCATGATGTACCAGAACCGGCTCATGCTGATGTTCCCGCTGTCTGGCATGATCGACCTGTCACGCGACTCGGTGCCCGTGCTCGTCGTCAATGCCGAGGGTACGAGCTTCGGCCTGGTGGTCGACGAGATCATCGACATCGTCGAAGAGAGCCTCAACGTCCAGATCGCCGGCGACGATCCGTCTGTGATTGGTCTCACCGAGATCCGCGGCAAGGCTACGCAGTTGATCGATATCAGCCACTTCCTGCAGTCGGCACAAACGATGGTGCGGGGAGGCCAGACCGCTGCGAGCAAGAGTGTCCTCGTCGTCGAGCCGCGCTTGCATGAACGTGAAACGCTGCATCCCGTACTGACGGCGAGTAGCTATCGGACTTTCGCAGTCGGGACATCGGACGAGGCCTTCGCGCTCGCCGAGCAGGGTGCGAAGTTCGACGCCGTGATCGTCGGGTCGACCTTGAAGGTCGCCGACATGGCACAGCTCGTCGATCGCATGAAGCGCAAGCTCAGTCGCCCGGACATGCCGGTCGTCGTCTTCGGTGAGATCAGCTCGCGCGAATTCCACAACGAGGCGCGGCTGGAAACGGCAGTCACCGTTCCGCGCGGCAACCGGACGATGTTGCTCGCGGCGCTCGCCGACGCGTTCGCCAGCATCGCCGCAAGCAAGGCTTCGAGCATGGAGATGGCTGCATGATGTCGCTTCAAACGGATCACGCGACGGCTGCCGTACAGAACGCCGCGTCCGCCCAGACGCTCTTCTCGGTCGAAGAGAGCTACTTCACTGTCTTTGCCGGCGGCGAAGTCTTCGGGCTCTCCGTGCAGAGTGCTCAAACGATCTTCCGGATCGAGTCGGTGTCTTCTGTTCCCGGAGCGCCGCGGGAGATCGTGGGCCTCGTCAATCTGCGCGGCAAGATCGTCATGGCGGTCAGCCTGCGCCTACGGCTCGGCATGCCGCTCGAAGACAACTTCAAAGATGCGCTGGCGATCGGGGTCGAGCACAAGTCCGAGAACTTCGCGCTCATCATCGACCAGGTCGGCGACGTGTTCTCGCTGCGCGCCGCGACGCGGGTTCCGACACCGCCGCACCTCGATGCAGCCCGTATGCGGCTGATGTCGGGTCTCTACCAGGTCGGTGACATGCTCGTGCCGGTGCTCGACATCGGAGCTCTGTTCGACTTCTCGCGCTGACGCCTAGTCCCTGTCCCTGTTCTCGTTCCGAGTGGAGTACTGCGTATGAAACAGGCCCTGATCGTCGACGACTCGCGTTTGACGCGAAAGTTGGTGCGGCGAATCATGACTCGCCTCGAATTCGAGGTGAGCGAAGCGGAAGACGGCAGTGCTGCTCTGAAGCACTGCCAGACGCACACCCCGGACGTCATTCTTCTCGACTGGAACATGCCGGAGATGGATGGGCTCGAGTTCCTCATCCATCTGCGCAAGCTGCCGCGCGGCGGTGAGCCGAAGGTCGTCTTCTGCACGACCGAGAACCAGCGCGAGCGGATCGAGTCGGCTTTGTCGGCCGGTGCCGACGAGTACGTGATGAAGCCGTTCGACGAAGAGATCATCAAGACGAAACTCGAACAAGTTGGATTTGCATTGTGAGCTCCCCCGTAGCACTGCCCAAAGTCAGCGCGCCGTCTCAGGCCGGAGCGCCGGGGATGCAGTCTTACGACGCTCTCTGCGCTTACCTGAAAAAGTCGTCCGGTCTCGTGCTCGACCGGGACAAGCGGTATCTCGTCGACAGTCGCCTGCTGCCGATTGTGCAGCGGGAGAAGCTGTCCGGGCTGCCCGAACTGGTCAACATTCTCGAGAAGGGCTCGTCGCCGTCGCTCGCCAAGGAAGTCGTTCAGGCGATGACGATCAACGAGACGTACTTCTTCCGGGACAAGCTGCCGTTCGATGCGCTTCGCGACGGTATCATCCCGCGGATCATCAAGGCGAAGGGTAACGACAAGACCCTGCGGATCTGGTGTGCCGCCAGCTCCACGGGTCAGGAGCCGTACTCGATCGCAATGACGCTGGCCGAAATGAAGGCCAAGCTCGCCGGGTGGCGGATCGAGATCATCGGTACGGATCTCGCCCAGCACGCGATCGAGAAGGCGCGCGCCGGAACGTACAGCCAGTTCGAAGTGCAACGCGGCCTGCCGACGCCGTTCCTGCTGCGCTATTTCACGCAGTCGGGCGACGTCTGGCAGATCAGCGATGCTATTCGCCAGCAGGTTTCGTTCCGCAACTTCAATCTGCTGTCGGACTTTGCCCCGCTCGGCAAATTCGACGTGGTGTTCTGCCGGAACGTCCTGATCTATTTCAACGCACCGGGGAAAAAGGACATCCTGCAGCGGATGCTCAAGCAGCTGAATCCAGAAGGGTTCGTCGTGCTCGGTGCCGCGGAAGGGCTGGTCGGCATCGATATCGACCTCGCGCCCGATCCGGAAGTTCGGCCGTTCCTGACGCGGCCGCAGAATATCGCGAAGACCCCACGCTGATCGAATGCCCCGGCTTCGGCCGGGGCACGACACTCAATCGTCGCTGCTCTGCTCGCTCGCCATCTCGATGAGACCGCGCTCGATCATTTCGAGCGCCAAGTCGGCGATTGCGCGACGTGCCTTGACGATCTCCTTCTGCGGAGCGCTGGCACCACTCGTCACTTCCTGTTCGATCATGCGGCGGGCGCGGGCACCAACCGACGCCAGGATGAGATCGCGCAGGTAAGGCTCGGCGCCCTTGAGCGCGAGGATGACCCGCTCCGGCGGAACCTGGTCGATGAGCTTGCTGCGAGCCTCGTCGGTGAGCTTGGCGATGTCGTCGAACGTGAACAGCAGGCTCTTGACGCGCTTGGCTTCCTTCGGGCGGTGCTGCTCGAGGTTCTGCAGCACCTCGTCCATGTGCTGGCGCTCCATCTTGTTGATGATGTCGGCCAACTTGGCGTGAATATCGGGGCCCGTGTTGCGGGTGACCTTGATCATCAGTTCGTCGTGCATGACGAACTCGAGCACGCGCTGCGGCTGCTCCATGATTGGCTTGATCGACAGCATGCGGCGCATCAGCTCATTGCGCTGCTCGGCGGTCATATAGCTCAGGACGCCCGACGCGGTCGCCGCATTCGCCTTGGCGAGGATGTAGGCGCCGACTTGCGGATGCTCCTTGCTGATGAATTGGGCAATCGCCTGATGCGGAATGTCGGCGAGGCGCGTCCAGATCGACTGGGCAGGCTGCCCGCGCACGTCCGACATGATCTCGGCGATCCGCTCGGGCGGAATGATGCCGGCGAGCAGCGCTTCGACGTCGGCGAGTGACCCCTGGAGATCCGTGCCGGTCGCGAGGGATTCGGCGAGCTCCTCGATCAGCTTCTCGAGTACCGGCTTGGCAACGGTGCCGAGCATGGCCGCGCTGCGCGCGATCATCTTGATCTCGGTTTCGTCGAAGTGCCGGAGGACGCGGTCGGCCATGGGTTTGCCCATGGCGAGCAGCAGCGCCGCGACCTTGTCGGGGCCGCTCAACGGCTTCGCCACGGGGTGATTGATCGACTTGGCCGCTACCACATCGCTCATGCCGGTCCTTTCCGGTATGGCGGGGTAGCCGGCGCGACGCTCCGATCGAGACGAGCGCCAGGGATCGCGCGGGCGGGGATCACCGCTTCGGGCGCCATCGGCTTCTCGGTCGTCGGGTCGGGCATCGGCTTTCGGCGCTCGTAAATGAAGCGGGTCGAAACGCGGAACGACGGTCGCGGTGCAGGACGGGCCGCGCGGCGGCCGGGCAAAGTTCGACCGCGAAGAGACCTCGCCCAGTATCCCATCGTCCGGATTAGGCGTCGAACCTTACGCAAACCTTTAAGCGTGGCTTACGGCGGCAGGGTCGTGAGGAAGTGTGTCCCTTAGGCGCTGCGGGCGTGGCGCAAACGCTCGTCGATCAGCCGGTTGAAGAGGGCCATGCGGTGGTTCGCGGCATCTCGTTCGCCGCTCGGGACCCGGTCCGGATGATTGACGCGGGCGAACAGGCGGCGAAGGCGCTCCAGTTCGGCCCGGGTTGCTTTTTCGGGTACGGCGGGCAAGTGATCGGTTGCCGGAGCGTCACCGAGATCCGCCTCACTGTCGAGGAATCGCTGATGGAGACGGGCCGGGCGAACGTCACCCATGTCGGATTTACCGGCAAGGGCCAGGGCGATTCGGGCCGACAGCGCCGCCCACGCGTCTGCGGCTGCACGACGGTTGGAGTCGCCCGCGTCGTCCGCTGCGATCTCGTCGAGCAGGCGCGAGAAGGCGTCATCTCCCGGAACGTGGTCCGACACTGGTCACCGCCGAAGCCGAAAACAATCGAAGGCTAGGCGAGAGTGCCTAGCCTTCGGTTAACGGCGGGCGGTTTCGAGACTTTAGGCGGCGCGCTGCTTGCCGTTCTGGCCGATCGAAGCGCGGAGGGTCCCGACGAAGCGATCGACCTGGGTGCGGACGTCGCTCGCGTGCGTCGACAACTCTTTCGCGGTTGCCAGGACCTGGCTGGCGGCCGCCGCCGTTTCGCTGGCAGCGGACGTCACCCCCGAAATATTCTCGACCACTTCGCCCGTACCTCGTGCCGCATGCTGGACATTGCGGGCGATTTCCTGGGTGGCGGCGCCCTGCTCCTCGACGGCGGCGGCAATGGCGGTGGCGATCTCGTTCATCGATTTGATGACTTCGCTGATCGCAGTGATGGAGTGAACGGAATCCTCCGTCGAGACCTGGATGCCGCTGATCTGCGAGCCGATCTCGGCGGTTGCGCGCGTCGTCTGCTCGGCGAGCGACTTCACTTCCTGGGCGACGACCGCGAAGCCCTTACCGGCTTCGCCCGCGCGGGCGGCCTCGATCGTGGCGTTGAGCGCGAGCAAGTTCGTTTGCCGAGCGATCGCGTTGATCAGGTCGACGATATCGCCGATCTTCTGAGCGGCCCGCGACAGGTCGCGAACCTTTTCGGTGCTCTCACCCGCCGTCTGCATCGCCTTTTCGGAGATCTGAGTCGACGTCGCGACTTGCCGGCTGATTTCGGTGACGGAGGCCGACAGCTCTTCGGCTGCAGCGGCGACGGTCTGAACGTTCGAGGAGGCTTGCTCGGCAACCGAGTTCGCCTTGCCGGCGCGGTCGCTCGTTGCATGAACACCTGACTGCATCGTCTGAGCGGCCGCCGACAGCTGGCCCGAGGCGTTGTTCAGAACACCGAAGACTCCGCCGAAGGCCTGCTCGAAATCGTTGGCGAGTTTGGTCATCATCTGGTCGCGCTCGCGGCGCCACGCGGCGACATAGACGGAGACACCGAGTTCCATGTCCAACATGGCCGTCTTGGTGAGGGCTTTCTGCAGCCGCGACCGCTTTTCGGAGGCATGGCGATCGAGGAAGCCACCGGGGAAGCGCTGGCTGACCATGTCCATCATCAGACCGGCCATCAGATTGTAAGAGCCGAGATACCACTCGGGCTCCAGGCCCAGGCGATTGTGTGTCTCGCCGACCCGCTCGATCGACTCGAGGTAGGTGCGATCGAAGCGCCCGTCGAGAATCTTCGTCCAGTGCTTCAGCTGCATCTCTTTGGCATGAGAGATGATGGACTGTGACTTGAAGTGGTGCTTGGCCTCGTCGAACTTGGTCACATGGGCGTAGAACTTGTCGAGCACGCCCGGCAACTCGGCGAGAATGAAATCGCGGTGCTCCTTAAGGGTTGCGATGATCTCGCTGTCGATGCCGGTGAATCTCAGCCGCGCGTCGATGTTGTCTTGTGCCATGGTTTTGGGCCCGCTTCCTTTGCCACTTTGTGGCCGGTTGTCGTGTCGCGTTATCGGGTTTTCATCCCGCAGTCCGGGAACCCTGAAATTCTGCACACCCGAAGGTAGAGTGATGCTTAAACGAGCACCAAAGACCTTAACCGAACCTTTCCTTTGATCCTGGCTTATCGAAAAAAGGACGAACTGCCCCGATTTTGCCGATCGAAGCGAAGCGGTCTGCAATCTGACCGTGGAGTGTGGCTCGGAAGCAGTTGCTGGCTGCCGTGAAATTGCCTCTACAATCGAATTGTTGAAGCGCGCGACGCCGAGGGGAATTGGTTGCCGCGACAGCGAGAGGGGGTTGACGTGACGACCATCGCCACGGACGGGAAGGTGATTGCGGCCGACACCATGACGACGCGGCCCGGCGGGTTTCGCGAACCCGGGCATTATAAAAAGATGCATGTGGTCGACGGGCCGGGCGGTGTTCGCTGGTTGATCGCCGTCGCCGGCGACATGAGCATGGTCGAGCCGTTGATTCGCTGGGTCGTGGACGGCGCGACGGCGGCCGACATCCCGTTCCGCGACGACCGTCACGCCGACTGGCATCTCTGGGTCTTCAAGCCGCAGGGACTGTTCGAGGCCATGGCTTCGGCCCCGCGGCTCTGTCCGTGCCACTATCCGAACGCGATCGGTTCCGGCGCCCGCTTCGCAATCGGCGCGTTCGCGATGGGCGCGACGCCGCGGCAGGCGGTCGAAGTCGCCAGCCGCTTCGACATCTACACCGGGGGCGACGTCGAAGTCCTCGACATCGCCGATGTGCTGGGTCTGCCGAAGACACGGACCTCGAGCGACGTGACGCCGCTCACGCCGAAGATCCGGGCGGCCGAGTAGGTGCCTATTCCGCTGCCTTGGCCGCTGCCGTCTTTCGTGCGGCCAACTGCACGAAGATGACGATGCCGGCCAATGCCGCGCCGGCGAGGTCGGTTTCAAGCCCCGGCTTGATGAGCAGCAGCGAGGCAGCGATTAACAGGGCCCGCTGCCAATAAGGGGCGGGTCCGATCAAGTAACCCGCAAGACCGGCGGCGAGCAGGAGACAGCCCGCCGTCGCCGTGATCGACGCATGGATGATGCTCGGCCAATCGCCGATCATGAGCAGCGCTGGCTCGTAGACGAACATGAACGGCACGATGAAGCCGGCGGCGCCGACGCGCATCGCCGCCCAGCCCGTCCGCCAGATGTTGGATTTCGCGAGACCGGCGGCCGCGAACACCGCCAGGGCGACCGGCGGCGTAATGGCCGACAGGATGGCGAAGTAGAACGCGAACATGTGCGCAGCGGGCTTGATGACGCCGAGCTTGATGATCGCCGGGATCAGCAGCGACGACATGATGATGTAGGCCGGTGTCGTCGGCATGCCCATGCCGAGTATGATGCCGGCGATCATGGTGAGGACGAGGGCGAGCAGAAGGGTATCTTGCGAAAGGGCGACGACCCACTGCGTGAAGGTGATGCCGAGGCCGGTCAGCGTCACGATACCGATGATGATGCCGGCACAGGCGCAGGCGAGCGCTACGGCCAGCGTGTTCCTGGCGCCGTCGATCAGGGCACCGAACACATTCTCCCAGGTCACCGTATGGCGCGTGTTGGCCCGCAACGCCGCGACGGGGAAGCACGTCACGATGCCGGCCAGTGCCGCGAGCGGCGAGGAATAGCCCGAGTACATGACGGCGAGGATCGCGAGCACCGGCAGGAACAAGTGGCCCTTCTCGCCGAGGACACGTGAGAGGACCGGGAGTTCGGACCTCGGCACGCCGCGCAAGCCGTCGCGCTTGGCTTCGAAGTGCACGGCTGCGAAGCAGGCGACGTAATAGAGGATGGCCGGGATGAGCGCCCAGACGACGACCTGGCCATAGCCCACGCCGATGAACTCGGCCATGACGAACGCGGCGGCGCCCATGATCGGCGGCATGATCTGGCCGCCGGTCGAAGCCGTGGCCTCGACGGCGGCTGCGAAGTGTGGCTTGAAGCCCGTGCGCTTCATCAGTGGAATCGAGATTGGACCATCGACCATGACGTTGGCGACGGCCGAACCCGAAATCGTTCCGAACAGTGACGACGAGACGACCGCGACCTTGCCCGGGCCGCCGGCCGTATGCCCGGTCAGGCTCATCGCGAAGTCCATGAAGAGTTGGCCGGTGCCGGTGCGCTCCATGAACGAGCCGAAGATTACGAACAGCATGACGTAAGCTGCAGAAACGGCGAGCGGCTGACCGAAGATTCCCTCGGTGGACATGTAAAGCTGATCGATCACGCGCATCGGCTCGACCCTGGCGACGAGCAAGCCATAGGCGAGGAAGCAGATGGCGGTGATCGGCAGCGCGAGGCCCATCAGCCGGCGCGTCGCTTCAAGGATCAGCAGGACGAGCAAACCGCCCGATGCCATGTCGATCGGGTGCAGGTCATCGACGTAGAGGATGCGATTTATGAGGTAGTCGTAATTCCAGAAGACGTAGCCGATCGAGAACAGCGACGCGGCGACCAGAAGATAGTCGAAGATGCTGGCTGAACCGGCCCGGGCGATCGCCGCTTCTCGCTCGTCCGGCAGCATTGCGGCTAGGCTCTCTTCATCGAGCGATGAGCGCCGGAAAATCAGGAAGGTCAGGACGATCGCGAAGGCAAGATGCGCGCCACGGAAGAAAAGATCGGTCGGTGGGCCGACGAAGATCTCGCGCAGCTTCGGCGTGATCCAATCCATGGGCGGGACGGCGACATAGAGATGGTAGAGCGCCATCGCGACGCCCACGGCCGCGACGATCGACTTGCCGATCCGATCGCGTGCGAGAATATCGGCCGTTGCCATGGGATCGCCCTTGTACTGCGCGGGGACGCGGAAAAGACGAAGGGCGGTTCAGCACCGCCCTTCTGCAAGCTCGGTTGCCGGCATCACTTCACGGTAATGCCCTGTTCCTTGTACCATTTGGCAGCACCCGGATGGAAAGGCACGCCGATTTCCTGCGCCATCACCTGTGGCGTCAGCTTCGCCATGTCCTTGTAGAGCGCGCTCATCTGATCCTTCGCCGGCATCAGTGACGCGGTGAGTTTGTAGACCGTCTCTTCAGGGAGATTGCAGGCCGCGATGACGTGCGTGAAGTAGCCGATCGTCTGAACGTCGGTGTCCTGCTTGGCGTAGGTTCCCTTCGGGATCGTCACCAGCTTGTAGGCCGGGTTGATCTTGCGCATCGGCTCGTAGATCGATGTCAGATCGAGCAGCTTGATGTCGCGCGCCGAGGCGAGGTCCATCACCGAGCTCGCCGGAATGCCCGTGCCGAGCGTGAACATCTGGGCCCGGTTGTCCTTCATCTGCTCGACGCTGTCGGTGTAGCTGTTCGTGAAGCTCGCCTTGACGTCCTTGTACTCCATGCCGGCGACGCGCAGCGTGTGGCGCGCGATGAGTTCGCCGGTGTTGCCGCGGACCTGGGTGGCAAAGCCTTTGCCTTTCACGTCCTCGATCTTCGTGATGCCAGCATCCGCGAGCACGACGACCTGGAAGTACTGCGGATAGAGGGTCGCGACGTTGCAGACCTTGGTGTGCGGCTTGTCGAGCGGCGCTTCGCCCGTTCCGGCGACGGCGTCGGCCGTCGATATCGTGTTGCCGAACCCGATCTCTGCTTTGCCCTCCTCGATGGCGCGTACGTTGGCGATACCGGCGCCCGGCAGCGTCGAGACCTTCGCGCCGGGGATCGCTTTCTCGATCATGTCTTTCAGCTGGCCGCCGAGAGGCACCCAAACGCCGCCCTGAGGACCCGTCATGATGCGAATGTCATTGGCGGAGGCCGGACCGGCGGCGAAGGTGGCCGCCACGGCGACTGCCACGGCGGAGAGCAACGTCGATTTCATAAATAGCCCTTTCTCGATGGTCTCAACCCTCGGTGGGACCCGCAAAAGCGGGGCTCGGCACGATGGCTGTGACGTTGGCGTTCCTCGTCTGCCTGGGCGGCCGCCCGGCAGTTCTTTTCTGAGTGACGTCGACCTTTTTCGAACCCGGGGCCCCTGTCAAGCGGCAGGCCGCCGTGGTTGACGTGCCCGCGCCTTCAACCGAGTGTCACGGCGCGAGGATAACTGGGTCGTCATCGCAAATTGAGGAGGTCACCATGCGGGGGTTTGAGCCGCGATCCGTCGCGTTCGAGGAAAGCGAGAACGCCGGCAGCAACATGAGCGCGAACGCGACGCTCGGCGATGTCATCGCGGAACGCCTGTCCCGCCGTGACCTGATGCGCGGGGTGCTCGCCGTGACCGCCATTGGGGCCAGCATCTCGCCCTTCGCCCTCGCCGCCCGCGCGCAAAGCGGTCCGGGCTCGTCGACGCCGAGCTTCAACTTCAAGGAACTCTCTGCCGGTTCCGACCCTCGTCACCACGTTGCCGAGGGCTACGATGCCGACGTCCTCATCCGGTGGGGAGACAAGGTGCTGGCTGATGCGCCCGCCTTCGATCCGCGCGGGCAGACGGCCGAGGCCCAATCCCGGCAGTTTGGATACAACAACGACTACCTCGGATTCATCCCGCTCGACGGTCGCAGCGATCACGGCCTGTTGGTCGTCAATCACGAGTACACCAACGAAGAGCTGATGTTTCCGGCGCTCGGGCGGCAGGATGGGCGGGCGAAGTTCGCCGGCATGACCGCGGCGCTGGTAGGCGTCGAAATGATGGCGCACGGCGGATCGGTGCTGGAAATCAAGCGGACGAACGGCAAATGGGCCGTCGTCGAGAATTCGAAGTACGTCCGGCGCATCACGGCCGAGACGGAGATGCGGATTTCGGGTCCGGCGGCCGGGCATCCGCGCATGCGGACCAATGCCGATCCGACGGGGACTAAGGTCCGCGGCATGCTCAACAACTGCGCCGGTGCCACCACGCCGTGGGGCACCTGGCTCACCTGCGAAGAGAACATCAACGGCTATTTCTGGAACAAGCAGGCGGCGGACAGCGTCCCAGACGCGAAGGCGCTCAAGCGGTATGGGATCCCGGGCGAATGGTACAACTGGGGCCAGTACCACGACCGCTTCGACGTCGCCAAAGAGCCGAACGAGCCGAACCGTTTCGGCTGGGTCGTCGAAATCGATCCGATGGACCCGAATTCGGTGCCGGTGAAGCGCACCGCGCTCGGACGCTTCAAGCACGAAGGGGCCGGCAACATCATCAACGCGGATGGCCGTTTCGTCGTCTACCAGGGTGACGACGAGCGTTTCGACTACGTCTACAAGTTCGTGACCGAGGGGCGCGTCGATCGAACGAACCGCGCGGCCAATCGCGATCTCCTGGATCGCGGTACGCTCTACGTGGCGCGATTCGATGCGAGCGGTACCGGGACGTGGCTTCCGCTCGTTCATGGACAAGGACCGCTGACCGAAGCGAACGGCTTCCGCGATCAGGGCGACGTCGTCATCCACGCCCGGCTGGCGGCCGATATCCTCGGCGCCACCAAGATGGATCGTCCGGAGGACGTCGAGGCCAATCCGAAGACCAACAAAGTCTACGTCATGTTGACCAACAACAGCCGGCGGAAGGTGGATCAGGTCGACGCGGCCAATCCGCGTGCGGACAACCGCTTCGGCCATATCATCGAGATCACACCTGACGGCGACGATCACGCGGCGACGACATTCCGTTGGGACATCCTCGTGCGCTGTGGCGATCCCTCGATCGCGGCCGTCGGCGCGACGTTCAACGCGGCGACGACGAAGGATGGCTGGTTTGGCATGCCGGACAATTGCGCCATCGACGCCATGGGTCGGCTCTGGATCGCTACCGACGGCAATTCACCGGCGAAGACTGGTCGCGCCGACGGCGTTTGGGCCATCGAAACTGATGGGGCTGCGCGGGGGACCTCCAAGCTGTTCTTTCGCTGTCCGAACGGCGCCGAGCTTTGCGGGCCCGAGTTGACGCCGGACCTCGAAACGTTCTTCGTCGCCGTGCAACATCCCGGCGAGGCCGACGACGACGATCCGAATGCGCAGCCGGCGACGTTCGAGAACCCCTCGACACGCTGGCCGGACTTCGCAGACGGGATGCCGCCGCGGCCATCCATCGTCGCCATCACGCGGCGCGGCGGTGGCAAAATCGGCGTCTGAGCCGACGTCAGCGGACCAGAATGCGGCCGACGACGGCGAGGCTGTCGTCGGCTTTTCGTTCGAGGACGACCATCTCACCAGATGCCGGGTAGATCCCGGTCAGTCCCGTTACCACCACTTGGTGAGTCACCAGCAGCACCGTCTCGTTGCGCGGCAATGCGGCGATGTCTTTGCGCAGTTGCTCGATCTGTTTCGGGCCACGCCCGCTTTCGCCGAAGAACGAGTTGAGCGAGGGCAGGACGGTCGGTTCCGTCCCTGTGATGAGGCGCCCCGTTTCGACGCACCGGCACCAGGCACTCGACAGGACGCGCTCGAAGGTCACGCCGTTGCTGCGGGCCTGCTCACCGATGCGGCGTGATTGTGCCCGTCCATTGGCGTCAAGATTGCGCTGGGTGCCACAATTCGAGAGATCGAGCCCCGGCGGATCCCCCACGCCGGGTGCCTCGGCATGGCGCATCAACACGATGTGTCCGGGGCGTTCGATCGCGCGCCAGGTGGCTTCCGTGGCGCCGGCAGCCGGCGGGACGACGAGAGATACCAGCAGAGCGCCGAGCGCTAGAACCCAACCCATCAACCGCAAAGCCATACCCATTTCGCCTCGATCACGACCAACGTCCTTCGGGGAACGCCGGCAGGATCGCGACGGATCAGGCCTGCGTCAGTTGTGATCCTCGGGCAGGCGCGGGAGCGGGTAGAACTCGATGCCCTCTTCTTTCAGCTGCTTTACGTCGTCGGGCGTCGCTTCGCCGTAGATGCCGCGCGCGGGAGCTTCTTCGTGGTGAATCTTGCGTGCTTCGTCCGCGAACTGCGGCCCGACGTATTCGGCGTTGCGCTCGACCTCGGTCCGCAGTTTCCGCAGCAAGCTGATCATTTGCTTGCGAGTTTCGTCCGTCGGGCTCGCTTCGGGTGCGCTGGCGACCGGTACCATTTCGCGGCCGCGCGTCGCGACGCTCGGCGCCATCAACGCCTTCTCGACTTTCTTCGAGCCGCAGACCGCGCACAGAACTTTGCCGCCCTTCGACTGCTCGTCGAAGGCTGTGCTGGATTTGAACCAGGCTTCGAATTCATGTCCCTTCTTGCAGCGAAGGGCGTAGCGGATCATGTCACGTCCCCATGCCGTTCGTTGCGTCGACGCCGAACACCTCGACCGGCCGATCGTGTTCGAGAGATGGGATGCGCCGACGCGCTTCCAAGACCGCGCCCCAGTCAACATCGGCAACGATGACCGAAGGGTGAACGCCGTCGGCTTCTGTGATTACGTCTCCCCAGGGCGAAACGATCAGACTGTGCCCATAGGTCTTGCGCCCGCTTTCATGCTCGCCGGCCTGGGCGGCGGCGAGGACCCAGCAGCCCGTTTCGATCGCACGGGCCCGCATGAGCACGTGCCAGTGCGCCGTACCGGTCGGCACCGTGAACGCCGACGGGATGGCCAGCATTTCCGCGCCGGCATGGGCGAGCGCCCGGTAGAGATACGGGAAGCGAAGGTCGTAGCAGATGGTGATGCCGAGGCGGCCCCAGGGCAGCGTTACGACAGGGGCGCGGCCGCCGGGTGCGTAGTTCTTGCTCTCGCGATACACCTCGCCCGCGGGGAGGGTCACGTCGAACATGTGGATCTTGTCGTAGCGTGCGGCGATGCTGCCCCGCGGGTCGAACAGGTAGGCGCGATTGGCCAGCTTGTCGGCTGAGAGCTTCACCGCCATCGAGCCGATGTGCAGCCAGATGCCGAGGTCGCGGGCCAGCGCCGAGAAGCGCTCCAGCGCTGCGTTGTCGGTTTCCGGTTCGACCGCCGCGAACAGCCGCTCGCGGTCGGGTTCGAGCAGCGTCGTCACTTCCGGCGTCTGCACGTAGACGGCGCCCCGCCCGGCCGCTTCGCGGACAAGATCGGACGCGGCCGTCACGTTGCGGCCGACGTCGCGACCGGCGCACACTTGAACGAGGCCGACGCGTGTCGGTGGGCGGGTCGGGTCCGTCATCATGCTGCCAGCAGCGGATCGAGTTCGCCCTGGCTATCCAAAGCGTAAAGGTCGTCGCAGCCGCCGACGTGCCGGTCGCCGATCCAGATCTGCGGGACCGTATAGCGACCCGCCTTTGCCGTCATCTCGTCCCTGAGTGCGGGATCGCGGGAGACGTCGATCTCGTGAAACGCCACGCCCTTGCTCGTCAGCAGGCGCTTGGCCATGTGGCAATAGGGGCAAATGGGCGTCGTATAGATCGTTACCTTGGGCATCGTCCTCGAGTCCAAAAAGGCCGAGGACTATGGCGCTTCGGACGGGGCTGCCGCAAGATGTCACGACGCCGCCGCGGGCACTCGCTTGCCGAACGCCAACCCCACGATCTGGTCGCCGAACATGAAGAACACCGACTTGGAGCGGATGGAACTCGTCGCCCGGCTCGCCCTGCCGACGGGCTTCGCGAGTGCCGTGCAGCCGATCACGGCGCAGACGGCGATCACGACCGACACCCAGGGTCTCGTCGCTGGGGAGATCAGGCTCGATGCGCCGGACGGCCCGATCCCGGCCTACCGGGCGATGCCCGAGGCTGCCAAGTCTCCTCCGGTCGTCCTCGTCGTCCAAGAGATCTTTGGGGTTCACGAGCACATCAAGGACGTCTGCCGGCGGCTCGCGAAGCTCGGCTATCTCGCCATCGCCCCCGAACTTTACGCGCGGCAGGGTGATGTCTCGAAACTCGCGTCCATCGACGAGATCCGTGGCGTCGTCGCCAAAGTCCCGGACCGGCAGGTGATGGCGGACCTCGACGCTGCCGTCGCCTGGGCGCGATCCGCCGGCGGAGATGTCAGCCGTCTTGGCGTGACCGGCTTCTGCTGGGGCGGGCGCATCGTGTGGTTGTACGCTGCCCACAACCGTGGCCTCCGGGCCGGGGTTGCCTGGTACGGGCGCCTCGTCGGTGACGCGTCGGACCTCACCCCGAGACACCCGGTCGACGTCGCGGCCGATCTCGGTGCCCCGGTGCTCGGGCTCTACGGCGAGGCGGATGCGGGCATTCCCGTGGAGACGGTGACGCGCATGGAAACTGCGGCGCGGGCGGCAGGCAAGACGGTCAAGTTCGTCGTCTATCCGGACGCACAGCACGCTTTCCATGCCGACTATCGGCCGAGCTATCGGGCCGAACCCGCCCGCGATGGTTGGGACCGTATGTGCGCATGGTTCAAGACCCACGGCGTCGCTTGAGGCCCGCGTGTCCCTCCGCGCGCTCCGCACTCTTCTCGCCATCGCCGAGCGCGGCTCGTTCGCGGCGGCAGCGAAGGCCTGCCATCTGACCGAATCCGCCGTTTCGATGCAGATGAAGGCGCTCGAAGCCGAACTCGGCGTGACCCTGTTCGACCGGTCGGTGCGGCCTCCTGTTCTGACCAAAGCTGCGCTCGATCTGATCGGCGATGCAGAGGCGGCGCTCGTCGCTTACGAGCGCCTCATGTCGAAGGTGCGGGACGAACCGGAGGTGGCGGGCACGCTGCGGCTCGGTTCGGTGCCGAGCATGATGTCCGGCCTGTTGCCGCGGGCGCTCGCGGATCTCGCGCGTCGTCGGCCGGGTGTGCATGTCGCCGTCACGATGGGACTGTCGGCCGATCTCGTGGATCGGGTCGCAGCGGGCAACCTCGATGCCGCCGTGGTCAGCGAATTGCGGCGCACGCCGCGCGGCCTCGTCTGGCGGCCGGTGCTCGAAGAGCCCCTGGTCCTCGCTGCCCCGCTCGATGCTCCGAACGAAAGCGCGGCGGAACTGCTGACGCGATACCCCTTCATCCGCTACACGCGTCAGGCGTGGGTCGGAGCGCTGATCGACGACCTGTTGAAGCGGCGGCGTCTCGCCGTGCGGGAGGCGATGACTCTCGATACGTTGGAGGCCGTTACGGCGATGGTGCACCATGGCCTCGGCGTCTCGATCATACCGGCGCGTACGGCGACGGGTGGTCAGGCGGCGCCCGTCAGGTACGTGCCGCTGCCCGGGCCGCCGGTGAAGCGGGTGGTTGGACTGCTCTACCGATCCGATGGGGCGGCCGAGAGGCTCGCCGTGCTGCTGCTCGACGATCTCGAGCGGGTGGTGGGCGAAAGCACGCCGGCTGCGCCGCCCGTGCGCCGGCGACCGCCGCGGCGCGGCAAGCACTGATCTTCAAGATTTCTGAAGATACGGTTCAGGCTTATTCGCTTTCTCTGATGTCCTGGTCTTGCTAGGGTTTTCCCAGGAGAACAGCCATGGCCTCGAACCATCCCGTCCTCAATCCCGAAAAACGGCCGCTCACCGATGCCGCCTTTGCGAGGGACGAGGTTCGGCTTGCCAATCGCAATTCCGGGATCCTGCTGGAAACCCTCCGGCACGACGTGACGCCGACGGGACTCCACTACCTCCTCAACCACTTCGACGTTCCGTTCGTGCCGGCCGAGCGCGCCGCGGACTGGACCCTTCGGTTCGGCGGCCGGTTCGCCGCGCCGTTCGCGCTGACGCTCGCAGAACTTCGGGCGATGCCATCGCGTACGCTGCGCGTCACCATGGAATGCGCCGGCAATGGCCGCTCATTGTTGTCGCCACGCCGACAGAGCCAGCCCTGGATGTACGAGGCGGTCGGCACGTCGGAGTGGACGGGCACGCCGCTCGCACCGTTGCTCGAAAGGGCAGGGATCGGTCGCGACGTTGTCGACATCGTGTTCACGGGCGTCGACCGCGGCTTCGATGACGGCGTCGAGCACGACTATGGCCGCTCGCTGTCGGTGGTTCAGGCCATGCATCCCGACGTGCTGCTCGTCTGGGGCATGAATGGGCAGCCGCTGCTGCCGCAGCACGGTTTCCCGCTGCGGCTCGTCGTGCCCGGCTGGTACGGCATGGCGAGCGTCAAGTGGCTCGATCGCATCGATGCGTGGGATCGTCCTTACGATGGCTTCCAACAGGTTCGCACGTACGTCTATCGGCAGACGGAGGATGATCCCGGTACGCCGGTGACGACGCTTCGGGTGAAGTCGCTGATGGTGCCGCCCGGGATGCCCGATTGGTACACGCGCCGCCGTCTGGTGGATGCAGGGCGCGTGGAGATCGTCGGCCGGGCCTGGTCCGGCGCCGGCGTTGGCATCACCCGGGTGGAAATCGGTATCGACGGTGAATGGCAGGACGCGCGGCTCGATTCTGTGGCGGGACCTTACGCGTGGCGCGGCTGGCGGTTCGACTGGCAGGCGACGCCCGGAGAACACGTCATCCAGTGCCGCGCGACGGATGCGAACGGCGACGTGCAGCCTACGACGCCGCGCTTCGATCGCGGCGGCTTTGGCAACAACATCGTCCACACGGTGGACGTGACAGTGAGGTAACGCGCGCATGGGCGACACGCTCGATGTCTGGCTGTGGCGGGGCGGCGAGGACGGCGCCTATCGCCGCTACGAGGTCCCGCAGCGCCAAAGCCAAACCGTGCTCGACGTGGTGACCTACGTGCAGCGTCATCTCGACCCGACGCTCGCCTACCGGTTCGCCTGCCGCGTCGGCATGTGTGGTTCGTGTGCGATGACCGTCAACGGACGACCGCGCTGGACGTGTCGCACGCATGTCTCCAAGGTGGCCGACGGCGGCAAGCTCGAAATCGGGCCGCTCGCCAACCTGCCCGTGATCAAGGACCTCACCACCGACATGACCCGCTTCTTCGAGAAGTGGGTCGAAGCGGACGGTCGCTTCGTGCCGTCTGCGACGCGGCATGATCCGTTGCCGCGGATTTCCCCGGAGAGCGACGGACGCGTCGAGGCCGATGCCGCGATCGAGTGCATCAACTGCGGCATCTGCTTCGCGGCGTGCGATACGGTGCGCTGGAACGAGGACTACCTGGGGCCGGCCGCGCTGAACCGCGCCTGGACGCTCGTCAACGACGAGCGTGATGCCGGCAACACGTCTCGGCTCGAAGCGGTCGCGGCCAAGGGCGGCTGCCACGCCTGCCATACGCACCAGAGCTGCGAGCAGCATTGCCCGAAGGCGCTGAACCCGACGGCTTCGATCGCCGGTTTGAAGCGTCGTACGATGAAGGCGTTCATCCGGGGAGAGATCAAGTGAACGTCCGACTGTTCGTCTGGCAACGGATCACCGCCGCCGTCATGGCGCCGCTGGTTCTCGGCCATCTGGCGGTGATCTTCTACGCCACCACCAACGGTCTCTCGGCGGCCGAGATCCTCGGGCGCACGCGTGGAAGCGTCGGCTGGGCGCTGTTCTACGGCGTGTTCGTGTTCGCCGCTGCGGTGCATGGCGCGATCGGCGTTCGCCAGATCGCGGCGGAGTGGGGCCGCGTCAGAGGCACTGCGCTCGATCTGCTGATGTTCCTCTTCGGCGGTTTGCTGTTCCTCCTCGGGCTTCGGGCCGTCATCGCCGTGGTGCTGCCATGAGCAGCGCACGATTTCGCGTCGAGCAGCGCCGTGATTCCGGTTATCGGCGCGACACGCTGTGGCGGGCCGCGATGGTCCACCGCATTTCCGGATTGGCTTTGGCGCTTTTCCTGCCGCTCCACTTCCTGGCGCTCGGTTTGGCGATCGAAGGGGAAGCCCGGCTCGATGGTTTCCTCAAGTGGACCGAGCAGCCGATCTTCAAGCTTGCGGAGACGTGCCTCGTGTTTCTGCTCGCGGTGCACCTGCTCGGCGGTCTGCGGTTGATGGCGATCGAGAACCTGCCCTGGCGCCCGGGTCAAAAGACGCTCGCCACGGCGGCGGCGGGTGTCGCACTCGCGGTTGCGGCGTTGTTCCTCCTGCGGCTCATCTGAGGATGTGATGTCATGATCGAACGGATGCAGACGGACATCCTGATCCTCGGGTCCGGTGGGGCCGGTCTTTTCGCCGCGCTGCACGCGCATCAGGCGATGCCGCATGCCGAGATCACCGTCGCGACGAAGGGGCTGCTCGGCAAGTGCGGTTGCACGCGGATGGTTCAGGGCGGCTACAACGTCGCCCTCAACCCGGGCGACTCGGTCGAGCGCCACTTCATGGACACCATCGAAGGCGGCAAGTGGCTGCCGCACCAGGAGTTGGCCTGGACGCTCGTCACCAAGGCGATCGAGCGCGTCCACGAGCTCGAGAACGAGATCGGCTGCTTCTTCGATCGCAATCCGGACGGCACGCTGCACGGCAAGGCGTTCGCCGGGCAGACGTTCGACCGTACGGTGCATAAGGGCGACCTGACCGGCATCGAGATCATCAACCGGCTGATGGAGCAGGTGTGGGCGCGGCCGATCCGTCGTCTCGAAGAGCACCGCGCCGTCGCCCTCATCCCCGATGCGTCCGGGGAGAGCATTTCCGGAGTGCTGATGATCGACGTGCGCACCGGCACGTTCCGGTTCGTGCAGGCGAAGGCGGTGCTTCTCGGCACGGGCGGCGGCCCGACCATGTACAAGTATCACACGCCGTCCGGCGACAAGAGCATGGACGGCCTCGCCATGGCGCTGCGGGCCGGACTGCCGCTGCGCGACATGGAGATGGTGCAGTTCCATCCGACGGGTCTCCTTGCGGGACCCGATACCCGCATGACCGGCACGGTGCTCGAAGAAGGTTTGCGCGGGGCCGGCGGCTATCTGCTCGACGGCGCCGAGCGGCGGTTCATGGCCGATTACGATCCGAAGCTCGAGCGGGCGACGCGTGACGTCGTTTCGCGCGCCATGTACGCGGAGATGCGTGCGGGCCGGACAACGCCCAACGGCGGCCTGTATATCAAAATGAGCCATCTCGGGCCGGACAAGGTCCGCAAGCAGTTCAAGGGTATGGTCGAGCGCTGCGCGGACTGCGGCTTCGATCTCGCGGGCGGATTGGTCGAAGTCGTTCCGACCGCGCACTACCACATGGGCGGCGTCGTCTGCGACGTCGACACTGGTACGGCGATGACGGGTCTTTACGTCGCCGGTGAGGATGCGGGTGGTGTTCATGGCGCCAACCGTCTCGGTGGCAACGGCGTGGCCAACTCGACGGTGTTCGGAGGAATAGCGGGCGAGGTGATGGCCTCGTTCATCGCGCGAAACCCGCACTGGCGGAAGCCGAACGAGGATGCGCTCGCGTTCGAGAAGGATCGCGCCGAGCATCCGTTCCGCAAGCGGCCTGGGGACGTCAATCGGCTGCGTGATCAACTCATGGACGTCATGTGGGACGACGTGGGCGTGATCCGAGACAAAGTGGGGCTCGATCGTGCGCTCGCCCGGCTCGACGGCATCGAAGGCGAGCTGGTGTCGATGGGTGTGGCGGATGGCCAGCGGGCCTTCAACCTGACTTGGCACGACTGGCTCAATCTGCGGAGCCTCGTCGAGATCTCGCGCACGATCACGCTGGCTGCATTGGGCCGAGAGGATTCCCGCGGCGCGCATTTCCGCAGCGACTTCCCGGAGGCCGGTCCGCTCGAGACCTCGACCTTTACGGTCGTACGTCAGGCGGAGAGTAAAGTGGCGGTCTCGCACGAGCCGGTCGTCTTCTCGATCGTCAAGCCCGGCGAGACCCTTCTCAAGGACAAGCACGCGGCGGAGTGAGCCGCTGCCTTCGGTTGCCCGAGATACGAGGCCAGCATGATCCCGCAAGCACTTCTTCAGAAGACGGCCGAACAGCTGATGGCGAAGGCGGCCATCGAGATTCCGGAGGACTATCTCGGCGGGCTCAGGGCCTGTGCGAACACCGAGAAGGGCGATCTCTCCGCGTTCGTCATAAAGGCCATGCTGGAGAACTACGAGGCCGCGAAGGAAGATCGCCGTGCGATGTGCGGCGATACCGGCTGCCCGCGGTGGTACGTGAAGATGGGCAACGAGGCGCGGCTCGAAGGCGGACCGATCGCGCTCGAGGCCTCGTTGCGTCGCGCGACAGCGAAGGCGACGCATGACGTGCCGCTGCGGCCCAACCGGGTGCACCCGCTCTGGCGGACCGACCACGACAACAACGTCGGCATCAATGCGCCGGAAATCGAGTACGCCTTCCACCCGAATGCCGACTGGATCGATCTCACGACCGTGCATAAGGGCGGTCTGTTCGGTTCCGACTACCGGATGCTGTTCCCGGGCGACGGCATCGAGGGCATCAAGCGGTTCTACCTCGATACGCTCGTTTCGTTCGGTAAGCGCGGTCTCGCGTGCCAGCCGGCGATCGTCGGCATCGGCCTCGGTGGATCGAAAGATGCCTGCATGGTGCTCGGCAAGCAGGCGTCGTGCCTGAGGACGGTCGGGTCGCGGAATCCGGACTCTAAGGTTGCGGCGCTCGAAGACGAGTTGAAGTCGCTCGGCAACAACATCGGCATGGGCGCCATGGGCTTCATGGGTTCGTCGATGGTCGTCGCCTGCCACATCGAGGTCGGCTACTGCCACACGGGCGGCATGCCGATGAGTGTGCACATGTTCTGCCTGTCGTCCCGTCGCGCGACGGCACGTGTCCACGCCGACGGCCGGGTCGAGTTCCGGACGGACCCCGAGTGGTTCACGGACTACTCGCGGCGTGCCACAGTGGAGTGGGAGCCAACTGCGCCGGCCGTCGCTGCCGAGTGACAGCGCCCCAACACCGAGCCGGGGAGGAACCACATGCGCGCCGCCGTACTGACCGAAGTCAATAAGCCGCTCGAAATCCTGGACCTCCACCAGGAAGGTCCGAAGGCGGGTGAGGCGCGGGTGAAAGTCCGAGCCGCCGGCGTCTGCATGAGCGACTGGCATATCATGAACGGCGACTGGCCACTGCCGTTGCCCATGGTGCTCGGCCATGAGGCGGCCGGAGAAGTCGTCGAGGTCGGACCGGGCGTTGGCAACGTGAAGGTCGGTGACCACGTCATCTTCTCGTTCCGCCCGCACTGCGGTCATTGCCGCTACTGCTCGCGGGGCCGCTCCGTCATCTGCATCGGACGCAACGACACGCCGCGCTGGGGCATGCACGACGGCACGTCGCGCCTGAAGTTCAACGGCGAGCCAGTCAACGTGATGGCGCGCATCGGCACGTTCTCGGAATATGTCGTGTGCCCGTCCGAGCAACTCGTATCGGTGCGGAAGGATCTTCCCTGGACGCACGCCGCCATCATCGGCTGCAGTGTTGCGACAGGGGTCGGCGCCGTGGTCCGCCACGCCAATGTCGAGGCCGGTTCGTCCGTTGTCGTGATCGGCTGCGGCGGCGTCGGTCTCAACATCATCCAGGGCGCGCGTCTTGCCGGCGCGCTCCAGATCATCGCCGTCGATCTTCTCGATCAGAAGCTCGAATACGCCAAGCAATTCGGTGCGACCCACACGATCAACGGCAAAAGCGAAAACGTCGTCAAGCGGGTGCGGGAGCTGACGGAAGGTCTTGGTGCCGACTACGCGTTTGACGCCATCGGGAGCGACAAAACGGCCGTGCAGGTCGTCGACGCGGTGGCTCCCGGCGGCCATGCGGTGCTCGTCGGCATTCCGTCTTTCGCGACAACGGCGCCGATCACTCTGGTCAACATGGTCTATGGCGAGAAGAAGCTCACCGGTAGCTACTACGGCTCCGTCAGCCCGAACATCGATTTCGGCGTGCTGGCGGATTTGTCGATGTCGAAGCGGATCGATCTCGACAGTCTCATCAGCCGCACCTACCGGTTCGAAGAGATCAATGAAGGCTTTCAGCTCATGCTGTCCGGGCAGGTCGCGCGCGGCGTGATCCTGTTCGACTGACGAGGTGCCCATGAAAACCGTCCACTTGAAGCTGCCGCTCGAGACCAAAGACCTCGAAGGGCTCGAACTCGGGACCGTCGTCTACCTGACGGGTCGCGTCTTCACGGCGCGCGAGGGCGTCTACAAGCGGGCGGTCGAGGAGGGGCACGGATTGCCGGCGCCGCCTTCGGAAATGGGCATCGCCAACTTCCACTGCTCGCCGGCGGCGACCGTCAATGCGGACGGCACGACGACGATCGGCGCGGTGACGGCGACGGCCTCGTTCCGGTTCGCCAAGTGGCTCGACGGCTGGTTCAAGCTGTCGGGCTGCAAGCTGATCATCGGCAAAGGCGGCATGACGAGCGATATCTACAGAAAGAGCTTCGTGCCCAACGGCGCGATCTATCTGACGACCGTCGGCTACGGTACCGGAGCCCTGCTCGGGCGCGGCATCCGGAAGGTTGCCGCAACCCACTGGATCAAGGAACTCGGGTTGGCGCAGGGTATGTGGGTGCTCGACGTCGAGAATTTCGGGCCGTTTCTGGTCGAGAGCGATCTCGCCGGCAATTCGCTGTTCGAGCGGGAGAATGCCAAGATCGCCCCGCAGCTCGAGAAGATGTATGCCGGAACCAAGCCGCCGGCGTTGCGCCGCTTCGGCGAGACGGACGACCGGGCGGACGAGCTCATCTGATGGCGGACGACAATGGCGGTCTCGACTTGACGCGTCGGTCGACGTTTCGACACTGGACGCGCATTCCGATCCGCTACAACGACCTCGACACGCTCGGCCATGTGAACAATACGGCGACGACCGTTTATCTCGAGCAGTCGCGCTGCGAAATGCTTTACCCGCTGATCGGTGATGCGCGGAAGCCGGAGATCGACCTCGTCGTGGCACGCATCGTCATCGATTACAAAAAAGAGCTGAACTTTCCCGGTGTCGTCGAGGTGGGGTCGGTCGTCACCTACGTCGGGACGAAATCCTTCCGTATTGCGCACGGCTTGTTTCGCGGCAGCAGCGATGACTGCGTCTCGACGGCCGAAGGGGTCCTTGTCTGGTACAGCCTGACCAAGCGCGTCTCGATGGTGCCGCCGGAGGACTTGCGGGCGGGACTGCTCGGATACGCCGTTGGCTGATAATCTACGCGCGCCGTCCTGCACGCGCGAGGAGACGCTCGGCCCGTGTCAGGTGTGGACGGTCGAACATCTCTCCGTTGTGCGAGACGACGCCCGCATCGGGGTTGGCGGCGAACAATGCGACGATCGTTTTCGCCTTCTCGATTTCTTCGGCAGGCGGCGTGAAGGCGGCGTTGATCGGCGCGACCTGATCCGGATGGATCGCGAGCTTGCCGGTGAATCCATCGCGTGCCGCTTCCGCACATTCCCGCTCGAAGGTCGCTGTATCGCGGAAGTTCGCGAAGACCGTGTCGAGCGACTGCACGCCCGCGGCGACGGCGGTGAAAAGGCAGAGGTCGCGGGCGAGGCGGAACGGCGAGGTGAAGCGGCCGTCGGCCTCGCGCGTGGCGCGGGCGCCGAGGTCGGCGGAAAGATCCTCCGCGCCCCATGTCAGGGCTTCGAGACGGGTGCTCGCGCCGATGTAGCTCTTCATGTCGAGTAGCGAGATCGCGATCTCGGTCGCGATCGCTGAGATCTTGATGGAACCTGCGGGTATGCCGGCCTGCTCCTCCAGGTGGCCAAGGGCGACCGAGAGGCGGTGGACGTCTTCGCCCGAGCGTGTTTTCGGCAGCAGGATGCCGTCTGGCCGGCCTTTCACGACCTCCGCGACGTCGCCTTCCCAAAAGACCGTATCGAGAGCGTTGATGCGCACGTAGAGACGTGGCCGAGAGCCCGCGGCCGGTGCAGCGGCAAGAAACTCGCGCGTCATGCCGCGAGCCGCCGGCTTGCGGTCGGCAGCTACCGAGTCCTCGAGGTCCATGATCAAGGCGTCGGCGCCAGTGGCGAGCGCCTTGGCAATCTTGCGCTCGCTGTCACCAGGCACGAAGAGGAGCGATCTCATGGGCGTCTCGGGCTCCCAGATTTCTTGTTTGTCTCAGCGGGCCGCCGTCTGCGTCAGCTCGCTCAGAAAGGCGCGCATCTGTACCTCACAACGCTGGCCGTGGAGAACCCGCAAAGTGTCTTCCCTGGACGGCAGCGGCGCAATGAGGCGCAGGCGGATCTGCCTCATCGGCCGGTCGGGAACGAGCACGGCGTAACTTCCGACCTTCGGAGCAAAGGCCTCGGGCCAGGGGATGTCGGCCTTGCCGGCATCGAATGTGAGTTCGGTCCGCTGGCTGGCCGCCACGTCGACCAGCGTCACCTTGAGCGGGCGTTCGCCCGCCGAGCGGACGAGCGACAGCGGGGACCCCTTTTCAACGCACCAGTCGCCGTCGGCCTCGATCGGCACGGCCGTCCACGAGAATGCCGGCGGCCGAGTTGCGCGGGTGGCCGGTGCCGCACGCACGGCTCCGACGGACGACTCGCTGCCGCCGGTCTTGCCGACGAGCTCGGCGACTTTGCTGAAGAGGCCGGCGTCGGGCTTTTCGCCTTTGGTCAGGGACGCGACGGCTGTCTTGCTGGGTCCGCTCAGGGTGCGCATGGCGCCCGTCGGCAGCAGGACCTCGATGGTCGCGCCCGACGGCAGGTCGATCGTGGCGTTGTCGGCGATCGTGTCGCCCGCCTTCAGCGATCCGCCCTTGGCCGACAAGACGATCACTTCCGCCTGGGCGGCTGTCATCCAAACCAGGGCGGCCGCGCAGGCGAGAGACAGCCTGAGCGTCGACGACACTGCGGACATGGGCAAATACTCCTCGGGTGAAGGCGTTCAGGCCGATGCAGCGCGGCGCCGCCGGCGCAGGAACAGGTCGGCATTGCGACCGAGCCAGGCGCCGGCCAGCCAGCCGAACAGTGGCAATGTAAACGGCATGATCGTGCGGAAACCAAGGAAGACGGCAGCGTCGGCGAGCACGAGCATGGTCACGCCGATGCCGTAGACGAAGCGCTCGACGTTCCAGCGTGCGCCCACGAAGAACCCGAGCAGCGTCAGGCCGAAGACAATGATCGGTTCCGCCCATGGCGGCGCGTGGGTGATAGCGCGGCGGTCGATGATCTGCGCGACCATGTGGGCGTGAAGCTGGACCCCCGGCAGTTTGGGAGCGCCCACGGCCGATAGAGGTGTCTGATGGCGGTCGAGGTCCGGAAAGTCGCCGCCGATCAGGACGACGCGATCGCGCAGAAGCGTCCCGAGCGCTGTCAGGACGGCGCGATTGCTGCTTGCATCGGCGTTCAAGAGGGCGAGCGCCGGGATCGCCCGGAACGCCGTTTCCAGAGGCTGCCCATCGACCTTCAGCCAGGCGATGCGATGGTTGCGATAGTCGTCGGCGGTGACGGGTTTCACCGGCGGCCGGAGCGACGCCTCTTGCGGCGTCGGCACGTCGCGCGCCAGTAGCTCGGCGAAGCTCGCGGGATAGAGGCCACCGCGCGCCGGGCGAGAGACGTATCGCACGATGCCGTCGCGATCGTAGGTCAAGGACAGGTGGCCGGCTTCCCGCCCGGTCTTGGCGAGGAACGCCGCCTGCCACGCGCGCTGGGTGGGGTTCAAGCCGGCCCGCTCGTCGGCGGCCCCGAGCACGATGCGGCTGCGGCTGTCGCGAAGGGCCAGCGCCAAGGCATCGTCTTTGGCCGGCTCCGTCGGACGGTCGAACAGGAAATCGATGCCGATGGCGCGGGGACCGGCCTGATCGACGACGCGGACGAGTTGAGCGAGCACGGAGCGGTCAGTCGGTGAGCGATAGTTGTGGCCGGCGAAGCGTGCGAGCGCCTCTTCGTCGACCGAGACGACGACGATGTCCCGATGGGGTCGGGGGCTGCGGTCGGCCAGGAGTGCGGTGCGGGCGTCGGCCGCGAAATGTTCGAGCCGGACGAGGGCCGGCGCCAGCGTTGCGCCGGCGAGCAGCAGCGCAGCCGTCAGTGCGGAAACCGCGATGCCGAACACGGCGATCGCGGGTCCGCCGCTGGCCGAACGCGCCGGCGCCGTACGCTGCAGCATACCTGGTCCCCCTTCACGGCTGGGCATCCTAGACCGGGCTGCCCGCCTGGTCACCGTTCGCCTTGCCACCCCATCGGATACGGGATTTAAGTCGCCCGAAAGACACGGGAGCATCCCGTCAGGGATGCGACAGGGAGCCGAGCGGACGATGACGACCACGGGAGCGAGCGCCAACCTTTATGAGGATTTCGCGCGGGTTTTCGCCAAGCACGCCGGGCAGACGGCCTTTCGCACCGCCGACGGCCAGCGGCTGAGCTACGGGGATTTCGCGCGACAGGTGGCCCGGATGGCCAACGCTCTCGTGTCGCTCGGCGTGAAGCCGGGGGACCGGGTGATGGCGCAGATCGAGAAATCGATCGAGAACGTCGCGCTCTATCTCGCCTGCCTGAAGGCCGGTGCGGTCTTCAATCCGCTGAACACGGCATATACGGCGGCCGAGCTCGACTACTTCATCGGAGACGCCGAGCCGGCGGTCGTGGTCATTCCCTCGGACAAGCTCGCCAAACTCGAACCGATCGCGAAAAAGCATGCGGTCGGCGCGGTGATGACGCTTGAGGCGGACGGTTCGGGCAGTCTTTCCGATCTCGCCAAGCGGCAGAGCGACGCCCATGAGACCGTGGCGCGCTCCGACAAGGATCTCGCAGCCCTTCTCTATACGTCCGGAACGACCGGCCGTTCGAAGGGCGCGATGATCACGCACGAGAACCTGTCATCCAATGCACACGTGCTTCATGCGTACTGGGGGATGGTGCCGGGCGACGTGCTTCTCCACGCGCTGCCAATTTTCCACGTGCACGGATTGTTCGTTGCGCTGAACACCGCGTTCCTGAACGCGTCGGAGATCATCTGGCTGTCCAAGTTCGACGCCGCGACCGTGATGAAGCTCTTGCCGGACGCCACGGTGATGATGGGGGTGCCGACCTTCTATACGCGCCTTCTCGGCGAGCCGGCTTTCGGCCGCGAGCAGTGCCGGAAGCTGCGGCTGGTCATCTCCGGGTCAGCCCCACTGCTTGCCGAAACGCACGTCGCCTTCAAGGAGCGCACGGGGCTCGAAATCCTCGAGCGCTACGGGATGACGGAAGCGGGCATGATCACTTCGAACCCGTACCGTGACGGGGCGCGCGTTGCCGGCACGGTCGGATATGCGCTGCCGGGCATCTCGGTCAGGATCGCGACCAAAGAAGGCCAGGTGCTGCCCGCGGGTGAGGTCGGCGTATTGGAGGTCAAGGGGCCAAATGTTTTCAGCGGCTATTGGCGCAACCCGGAGAAGACGCGCGAGGAGTTCCGCGACGACGGCAATTTTATCACCGGCGATCTTTCGGTGATGGCCCCGGACGGCCGGGTGACCATCGTTGGCCGCGCCAAGGATCTCATCATCACGGGTGGCTTCAACGTCTACCCGAAGGAGATCGAGGACGAACTCAACCAGATGCCGGGCGTCGTGGAGTCTGCCGTCGTCGGTGTTCCGCATCCGGATTTCGGCGAGGGCGTGATCGCGGTGCTTGCTGTCGCCAAGCCGTCGGATGTCGCCTCGGAGGCGGAACTCTTGAAGCAGCTCGGGGAGCGGCTCGCGAAGTTCAAGCTGCCCAAGCGGATCTTCGTGTCGACCGAGCTGCCGCGCAACGCCATGGGCAAAGTGCAGAAGGTCGAACTGCGTAATCAGTACGCGAAGACCTTCACGTCCTGAACCAAAACAAAAAACTACGGGAGGTATCCAATGGCCGAGCGTCGCAAGAGGCCCGAGGAACTGCGCAGTCATCGCTGGCTTGGCGTGCAGGATCTCCGATCGTTCGGCCATCGCTCGCGGTTTCGGCAGATGGGATACGACTCGGCCGACTGGGCTGAGCGGCCGGTCATCGGGATCATCAACACGTGGAGCGACATCAACTCGTGCCACGCGCATCTGCGTGCCCGGGTCGATGATGTGAAGCGCGGCGTCTTGCAAGCGGGTGGTTTCCCGATCGAGCTACCGGCCATCTCGCTCGCCGAGCCGTTCGTGAAGCCGACGACCATGCTCTATCGCAACTTCCTCGCGATGGAGACCGAGGAATTGCTCCGTTCCCATCCGATCGACGGCGCTGTGCTGCTCGGCGGCTGCGACAAGACCACCCCCGGTCTTCTGATGGGCGCCGTATCGATGGGCGTGCCGGCCGTGTTCGTTCCCGCAGGTCCGATGCTGCGCGGGCACTGGCGAGGCAAGATGCTGGGCTCCGGGTCGGACGTCTGGAAGTACTGGGATGAGAAGCGCGCCGGCCGCATCAGCGAGCAAGACTGGGCGGAAATGGAGAATGGGATCGCCCGCTCGTTCGGCACGTGCATGACGATGGGCACGGCGGCCACGATGATGAGCATCGCCGAAGCGCTGGGTATGACGCTGCCGGGAGCTTCCGCTATCCCTGCCGCCGACGCCGGTCATTCGCGCATGGCTGCGCAAGCCGGACGGCGGATCGTCGAGATGGTCTGGGAAGACCTGACGCCGAACCGGATTTTGTCGTCCGCCTCGTTCGACAACGCGATCAAGGTTCATATGGCGCTCGGCGGTTCGACCAACGCCATCATTCACGTGATCGCCATGGCGCGGCGCGCCGGCGTGCCGCTCGACTTGGATCGGTTCGATGCGTTGTCGCGCGGAATGCCGGTCATTGCCAATATCCGTCCGTCGGGCGAGCACCTGATGGAAGACTTCTTCTATGCCGGTGGGCTTCCGGCGCTGATGAGCGTCATCCGCGATCGTCTCGATCTCGGTTGTTTGACCGTCAGCGGACGAACACTCGGTGAGGACATCAGCTCGGCGCAGGTGCATCTGCCGGACGTCATCCGCACAGTCGACCGAGCGATCTACGCCGAGGGCGCGACCGCTGTGCTCCGCGGGAATCTCGCGCCGCGTGGTGCCGTGATGAAGCCGGCCGCGGCCGAGCCCCGACTTCGCAAACACCGGGGAAAGGCACTCGTGTTCCGCAACTACGATCATATGGCGTCGGAAATCGAGCGGGATGATCTCGACGTGACGCCGGACCACGTCCTGGTGCTGCAGAATGCGGGACCGAAGGGTGGGCCGGGTATGCCCGAGTGGGGCATGCTCCCGATCCCGCGCAAGCTCGTGAAAGCCGGCGTACGCGATATGCTGCGCATTTCGGATGCGCGGATGAGCGGGACGAGCTATGGCGCGTGCATCCTGCACGTTGCGCCGGAGAGTTTCGTCGGCGGTCCGCTGGCTCTCGTCCAGACCGGAGACGAGATCGAGGTCGACGTCGCCGCGCGCCGTCTACACCTCCATGTCTCAGATGAGACGCTCGCCAGTCGCCGGGCTGCCTGGAAGCCAGAGCCGCCGCGCTACGAGCGCGGCTACGGCCGCATGTTCCAGGAACACATCGGCCAGGCCGACGACGGCTGCGACTTCGATTTCCTGCTCTCCGGCCCGAGCGTGCCCGAGCCGGAGATACATTAGGGCGCTCACGCGACTGTTCCGGGCGCTTTGCGCCCGGGCCGCTCCGCGGGGGCGGCGCCTGCGCCGGCGCGCTTGCGCGTTCGCCGCCTTTGGCGGCGGGGAGCTGGGCGCTCACGCGGCTGCCCGCGCTCGCCGCCTTTGGCGACGAGACCAAGCGTCGTGGGCTCAGTACGTTGCGCGGCCGCCAGAAATGTCGAGCACCTGGCCAGTCGTGAACGAGCAATCCGCTGACGACGCCCAAGCGATGAGGGCTGCCACTTCGTCGACCGTCACGAGCCGGCCGCGCGGGATTTTCGAGAGCATGTAATTGATGTGCTCTTCCGTGATCTGATTGAGGATCGCGGTCCGTGCTGCCGCGGGTGCGATGGCGTTCACCGAGATGTCATAGCTCGCGACTTCCTTGGCGACGGACTTCGTCAGGCCGATGAGCGCGGCTTTGGAGGCCGAGTACGCGGACGCATTCGGGTTGCCTTCTTTGCCGGCGATCGATGCGATGTTGACGATGCGCCCGTAGTTCTGTGCGATCATTCCCGGCAGGACCGCGTGCATGCAGTTGAACGGCCCTTCGAGATTGATGCGCATCGTCTGCTGCAATTCCGCGACGGGGTAGTCCCAGAGCTTCGCGGTCGGGCCTGCTATTCCGGCGTTGTTGACCAGAATGTCGATCCGGCCGAACGCGGAGACGGTCTTGTCGCGCGCCGCGTCGACGGCTTTCGGGTCGGCCACGTCGACCGCGATGGCAATCGTGCCGGCGCCGAGCTCGCCGGCCGTCTTCTCGGCTAGTGCGATGTCGCGATCCCACAGGGCGACGCGCGCCCCGGATTTGATGAATCGCTCTGCGGTGGCGCGGCCGAAGCCCTGGGCGCCGCCGGTGATCGCGGCAAACCGGCCGGCAAGATCGATCTGGTTGGCCATGGGTGTCCTCCTCACGTTTCTTGTTGCCTCGTCGCGAGGCCGAACGAGGGGACAGTGGCCGGTCCCTGCCGCGTCAGCAAGAGGATTGACGGTCCGCAAACGATCTCGTCCGCCGCGCGTTAGCCTGGCAAAGGCGCTGCCAAGGAGCTGACGGACATGGCATTCGATGTGCTGAAGGCGGAGATCGGTCTGCTGCTCACGCAGATGGAGAACGAACGCGTACCGGAGGATCGGCACGAGCTCTACCTGCAGATCGCGCGACGGCTCAGCGAACTCAGGGCCTATGGAATGCCGCTTCCGCAGGATCTGGTCGCACTTGAGCACGCACTCGAGCGCGAGTTCGCCGCCGATCTAGACCGGCCCTAGGCAGCATTCGGCCCTAGCGCTTCTCGACCTCGCGGTCGCGCGCTTCAACGCGCCGGCAGGTTTCTGCGAACTGGTCACGCGACATGTGCGTCTCGGGACTCCAGGTCCGAAGGCAATCCTCGAACGACATCTCGGAGCCCTGGGCTGGTGAGCGCTCGCCTTCCTGGCCCGTCTGACCGGCGGCGCCGCCTTGTGCCGCCCCCTGCGCACGATTCGCCGCCCGGCCGGATCCGGTGGTCGGTTGGTTCGGCTGAGTGGTGCCAGTGCCGCCCTGGATGCCGCCACCTGGCTGTTGGCTCGGCGGCGTTGGGCCGCTGATCGTCGGCGACGTCGCGCCGGGGCGGGGCGCGAACTGCTCGCTGTTGCCGGGCGTGCTCGGTGGGCCGGGTAGTCGCTGGGGAGATGGGCCGCCGGGCTGCGTCGCACTCGGGCCGACGCTTGGTCCGGTGCGGGTGGATGGTCCGGTGATGGAGCCTGCGCCAGCGCCACCCGTGCTGCCACCTGCCGAGCCGCCGCTCGATCCGCCGCCTGAACCGCTGCCTGAACCGCTGCCTGAACTCTGGGCCATCAGCTGGGACGAGGCTAGCAACAATGACGCCGTGAGAGCCGCGAGAGTTCGGCCTGTCTTTGCTCGTCTGGACATTGAAATTCTCCTGTCGCCGGGTCAACAGGAGACGGCCCGATCTGTTCCTGGCCTTTGTCGTCCGCAAAACGACAAAGGGCGCGGTAAACCGCGCCCTCGTTGATTTGACTCGATTGCGCCGGCGTTCAGCCGGTGGCCTTCAAATTGCCCGCCGCGGCCTTACCGGTCCGGCGGTCCGTCTGAACTTCGTAGCTGATCGGCTGGCCCTCGTACAACCCATCAAGGCCGGCGCGCTCGACGGCGCTGATATGGACGAAAACGTCCTTACCTCCGTCGTCGGGCTGAATGAAGCCGTATCCCTTTTGGGCGTTGAACCATTTGACTTTGCCGGTCGCCATCGGACCATTCCTTCTCGTCTAGACATAGCAATAGCTCGCGCCGCCGTGGAGCGACGAGAACGTCGTTTGGATTGTGGGATCCTTGTCACCAAGTCGCATTGCGACCGAACGGCCAAATCGGAGCCTATCCATCGATGACATATCAGCGCAGATGTTTGTGGCACAGTCAAGTCGTCACAGGCCCGTTCTGTTCGCCGTCAATTCGTCCTTGGTAATAGAAAAATGTCGGACAAATTGATTGGAAGCAGTGCGAAGCGAAGCGGACCGTGCGTCGCGGGCTCTGGCCGTGTCGCGAAACTCCCCCTAGTCTCCGCATCATTGCGTCCCGTGGGGTTCAGCCGATGTTCACTCGCTTTGCGTCGCTGTCGTTGTTGGTGGCCTGCGGTCTTTTTTCGACAATGGCATTCGCATCTTTGGCGGCGGCGGCAGAGCGCTGTCTTGCAGTGGCGAAGGCACCATATCGCTCGCTCGTTCAACCGGCGTCGTTCAAGCTTGCGCAGCGCGCTGCCCTCGACGTGCGCCTGACCTTTGTCGGTCATGCGACGTTCCTGATCGAGAGCCCGCAGGGCATCAAGATCGCGACCGACTACAACGACTATGTCCGGCCGAGCGTGGTGCCTGACATCGTCACCATGAACCGGGCGCACGACACGCATTTCACCAACTTCCCGGAGCCGTCGATCCGTCATGTGCTGCGCGGCTGGAACCCCCAGGGCGGCGCAGCCGAGCATGACGTCACCCTCGACGACGTTCGCGTGAGAAACGTACCGACCAACATCCGGAGCTGGGACGGCGGGACTTCGCAATTCGGTAACTCGATCTTCGTTTTCGAGATCGCGGATCTCTGCATTGTCCACCTCGGCCACCTCCACCATACGCTGCGTTCCGAACAGCTCGCCCAGATCGGCCAAGTCGATGTCCTGCTCGTGCCGGTCGACGGATCTTACACGCTCGATCTCTCCGGCATGATGGAGGTGCTCGCCGACATCCGCGCACCGCTCATGATTCCGATGCACTACTTCTCCAGGCATACTCTTGACCGTTTCCTCGCCCGGGCGCGGGAAGTTTTCGACGTGCGGGAGAGCGAGCAAGCCTCGCTCGTGCTCAACCGTGCGATGCTGCCCAGCCAGCAGCAAGTCCTCGTTCTCCCTGGCCGCTGAGGTCGTAATATATTCTTATATCTGAATAGATTGATGCGTCCTATCGCACCGATCGTGCGAGCGCTCGGGCACTGCGGTGGATTGGGCCGCACCGGGAACGAATTCAAGCAGGCGCAAGTTTGTCACGCATCAACTCATTGTCTCGAGGAGAAGAGCAATGGCCGAAGAGAAAGATAAGCGTGGCGGGATGACCGTTGAAGAAGCCGGCCGCAAGGGCGGCGAGGCGACCGCCAGCACGCACGGTCGCGAGTTCTACGAAGAGATCGGTCAGAAGGGCGGCGAGGCTCGTAAAGAGCAGCTCGGTCCCGAAGGATATGCCGAACTTGGACGAAAGGGCGGCGAGGCGACGTCTGAAAAGCACGGTCCTGAGTTCTACTCGGAGATCGGGCGCAAGGGCGGCGAGACGGTGAGCCAGGATCGCCAGCACATGCAGGAGATCGGCCGCAAGGGTGGCGAAGCCCGTGCGGAAGATCCGGACATCAAGAGCGGCGAGACCGGGCGCAAGGGCGGCGAATCTCGCCAGTCCGGTCGCGACAAGGAGTAAGGCTTACAAGGGAGGCGCTTCGCCTCCCTTCTCTTCCTCTGCCGAGGGAGTATTGGCGGCCTCGAAGAATGACGCATCGCGCGAGATCATGGATCTCGGCGACAACATGCCGGACCAAGAGTTCGGCGGTCCTCAGGGCGTTCAGCGGGCCTGCGGCGACCTGCGATCAGCGCCTAGTGCGCCTCGTCCCAATTGCTCGCCGCCTTGGCATCGACCTTCAACGGCACGGCGAGCCGTTGTGCCGGTTCCGGTGCTTGCTCCATCACCTTGCCGACCACCTTCAAGGTCGCTTCTACATCGCTATCAGCGGCTTCGAGCACCAACTCGTCGTGCACCTGAAGCAGCATTCGCACGCTCGCAAGTCCGGCATGGGACAGGGCATGCGGCAGACGGATCATGGCGCGGCGGATGATATCGGCCGCCGACCCCTGAATGGGAGCGTTGATCGCTGCGCGTTCGAGGAAACCGCGCATGCCGGGGTTCTTCGTGTTGATTTCGGGGTAATGGATCCTGCGGCCAAAAATCGTTTCGACGTATCCGTGGTCATGCGCAAATTTCTTTGTTTGCTCCATGTAGTCGCGAATTCCGGGAAATCTGCGGAAGTAGGTTTGGATATACTCGCCTGCTTCCTGTTTTGGGATCCCGAGCTGGGCGGCCAAACCGAAGGCTGAAATTCCGTAGATGATGCCGAAATTGATCGCTTTCGCGCGTCGGCGAATTTCCGACGGCATGCCTTCGATCGGCACCCCGAACATCTCCGAGGCCGTCATCGCGTGAATGTCGAGGCCGTCGTCGAACGCCTTGCGAAGCTGCGGGATGTCGGCAATGTGGGCCAGTACGCGGAGTTCGATCTGGCTGTAGTCGGCCGAGACCAGCTTGTTGCCCTTGGCTGCGATGAACGCCTTGCGGATCTCACGGCCTTCCTTGGTGCGGATCGGAATATTTTGCAGATTGGGCTCGGTCGAGGCTAAGCGGCCTGTCGTGGTTGCAGCCAATGAGTAGCACGTGTGGATGCGGCCGGTGGCCGGATTGATGTAGCCGGGTAGCGCGTCCGTGTAGGTCGACCGAAGCTTCGACAACTGTCGCCACTCGAGCATCGTGTTGATCAGCTTGCGGGCATCCTCGGGGAGCTCTTCGTTTGCCGCGAGATCGTCGAGGAGGCCTGCGCGCGTCTCCCATTGCCCGGATTTCGTCTTCTTGCCGCCCGGAAGCTTCAACCGATCGAAGAGAAGTTCGCCGAGCTGCTTCGGTGAGCCGAGGTTGAACTTATGGCCGACAAGACCATTCACCTCATCTTCCAGTCGCGCCAGCGATTGCGCGAACGCGCTCGATAGACGCGAGAGAATGGTGGGATCGACCGTGATGCCGGCGCGTTCCATGTCGCCGAGAATACAGACGAGCGGTCGCTCGAGCGTCTCGTAAAGGGTCGTCATGCGCTCGGCGACGAGGCGTGGCTTCAAGACCATCCAGAGGCGCAGCGTTACGTCGGCGTCCTCGGCCGCGTACTCGGTTGCCTTGTCGATCGGGACGCCGGCGAACGTCTTGTCCGCCTTCTTCGCTCCCGGCGCGTGTTCTATCACCTGACTGAACGAGATGCAGGTGTGCGCGAGATGGCGCTCGGCGAGATCGTCCATCCCGTGGCTGCCGCGCCCCGCGTCGAGCGCGTAGGACATGAGCATCGTGTCGTCGAGCGGGTCGAGACGAATGCCGAGCCGGGCCAGCAGTTGGCAGTCGTACTTGATGTTCTGGCCGATCTTCAGGACCGACGGGTCCTCGAGGATTGGCTTCAATCGATCGATCGCTTCGCGCAGCGGCATCTGGACGGGTGTCGCGTCGCCGAAGTCGAAGCTTCCGGCCGCGGCGCGATGACCGAGCGGCACGTAGCATGCGCGTCCTGGCTCGGTCGCGATGGCGAAGCCGACGAGGTCGGCCTGCATGGCGTCGAGGCTTGTCGTCTCCGTATCGAAGGCGAATCGGCCCTTTTCACGGGCTTCGCGCAACCAGGCATCCAGGCGATCTAGGGTCGTGACCGTCTCGTACTTCGTCCGGTCGCAGGGGACGGCATTGGCCTGCTGCTTCCACCACTGCGCGGCCGCCGTAAGATCTCCGTTGGCGGATGAGCCGGCTGGTGACGTCTCGACCGATGCTCGGACGGCACCTTCACCGGACGAGGCGTGGGCGCGCGGCAGGCTTTTGCCGACGGAGTTCTCCAGCGGCGGCGGTGCTTCGACACCCATCTTCTCGGCGACCCGCCGGGTGAGCGTATTGAACTCCATGCGGCGCAGGAAGCCGAGCAATCTGTCCGGTTCCGGATCGCGTACACCCATCTTGTCCAGCGTCACATCGACCGGCACATCCGTCTTCAAGCGGACGAGTTCACGAGACAGGCGGGCCTGATCGGCGAATTCGATCAGCTTCTCGCGGCGCTTCGGCTGTTTGATTTCGCTGGCACGCGCGAGAAGGGTATCGAGGTCGCCATACGTCTGGATGAGTTCGGCGGCGATCTTGATTCCGATACCCGGCACACCCGGTACGTTGTCGACCGAGTCCCCTGCCAGTGACTGCACGTCGATGACTTGCTCGGGCGGCACACCGAACTTCTCGATCACCTCGTCGCGCCCGAGCCGGCGGTTCTTCATGCTGTCGAACATGGCGATTCCCGGTCGAACCAACTGCATCAGGTCCTTGTCGGACGAGATGATGGTGACGTCGGCGCCATGCTCGGCCGCTTCACAGGCATAGGTCGCGATCAGGTCGTCCGCTTCGTAACCTTCCTTCTCGATGCAGGCGACGTTGAAGGCCTCGACGGCGTCGCGGATCAGCGGGAATTGCGGAACCAGTTCCTCAGGCGGCGGCGGGCGATTGGCTTTGTAGGTCGCGGAGATCTCGTTGCGGAAACTCTCCTTGCCGGCATCGAAGATGACCGCGATGTGCGTCGGCTTGTCGGCCTCTCGGCTGTCTGCGAGCAGTTTCCAGAGCATCGCGCAGAAGCCATGCACGGCACCGACCGGCAGACCGTCGGACGGTCGCGTCAGCGGTGGAAGAGCATGGAAGGCGCGAAAGATGTATCCGGAGCCATCGATCAGGAAGACGTGGCTGCCCTTGATGATGGGTGTCGGTTCGCCGTCTGGGTGGGTCGAGGCGCGAGGCACGCGTTTGGCGCGCTCGGCGGACGGGGCTTGGTCGGATGTTGTCATGGCGCGGGACTATAAGGGCTCGTGGCGACGGGAACGAGGGGCGAGGGCGCGGTCCGTGGTGGCCGTTGGCCGCGTCACGGACGACGCGCGTCCGGCACGGCGTCCGTCGAGGCGAAATAGGGTTTGATGTCGAGGAGCGGGGTTCCGTCCAGGCAGTCGATGGTGCGGACCGCGATGCGGCCGGCTGCGTCGTCGACGGCCAGGATTTCTACGACGGCCAGGGCGATCGGGTTCGGTCGGACTGGCGACCTCAGCGCGAAGGTGCCGCGTGGCCGTCCGAGATGGCCGGGAACTTGCCGGAGGAGGTCGCGGCGGGCCTCCTGCATCCAGTAGAGCAGGATGGCGTGTGAGAACTTGTCGAGGTCGAGCAGGCCGGCCCGGTACCGCGGGTCCAGTTCGATCGTCGCGCTCGCCGTGCTCTCGCGGGTGTTGTGCGGGCAGTCCCGGCGCGTCTTGAAGGGCGTTCTGATGCGGCCGATGAACACGAGGCCGGCGTCGGTGGGCGCCGGCAGGTCGACGGCGACTTCGCCGTCACGCGGGGGAGGACCCTGGTCCAGGGGCGGCGGCGCGACGCTCATGCTGAGTCTCCTCGGCGGCTTGGCCCATGCGGCGGACAGGGCGTTTGCGGGCGGTCGAGGAATAGGCTATCAGTCCCGTTCTGGCCAAGCACCCATAGCTCAGCTGGATAGAGCGTTGCCCTCCGAAGGCAAAGGTCAGAGGTTCGAATCCTCTTGGGTGCGCCACTGATTTTCCCATTGAAATTCAAGGCTTGTCGTCGGGTTCGCATGCGTGTTCCGGCCATATCGCCATGCGCGAACTCTCGGTGAACTTTGCTGCAAGTGTGCCTGTTGTCTGGCACACTCCTGACACACCTTTTGGTGGCAGCACGCAGGGGCTCGACCAGCCGGCTCGGCCAATGGTTGGACCTATGCGGCCGAAGCCCACCTATGCATCCAAACAGCCGATGGGCGTGACCGGCGATGATGTCGCCGACCAATTCGGATGTTCGCGGCGGACCGGGCAGCGGCGGACATGCAGGTCTCCGCAGTGATGGCCGTCGATAACGACCAGGTGCGGCGATCTCGGCGGATCGCCGGGGATGGCCGTGCCGCAGCTTCTGACGCTGACACAGAAGAATAAGCCGCGATCATTCCGAAAGTTCGACCCTCAAGCAGTCGAGTAATTTCCGTCTGCTTGCTGTGTTGGTGCCGACAACTGCCGCTATCGAGGGTAGAGGAGGAGAATCGGCAGGGCGCGAAATGCGAAAACGGATGTGGCCGGTCTACGCCAATGCCATCTCGGACTCCGTGGGCCGACATCTCAATGAACGTGAAGCAGCAACGATCGCGGAGCCTCTGGGAAGGCTCGCTGACCGGAAGAGCGAGCTGACAAGTGGTCGCGCAGTGAGCGGAGCGCTGGCGCGTCATCCGCAAGCGCCGAGCGATGCTCGTAGTTTGTCCGAAGGCTGCATCGAGGTGACCAGCAGTCTGGGACTCATGGCGTGATCAATAGCGATCCGTGCCGACGACGGCGGTCTCCGGGCCGAACGGTGCTGTCATCTTCGAAGGGGAATTGGGCGCGGCGGCATCCAGGCCCAAAGTTGTCGTTTTGCCCTCACGGTCCTGCGGGCGCCTCAGCCGAGCCGATCGGTTCGGCGTCGATCATGTCGAACGTATGCACGAGGAGGCGGTCGGCGAGGAGTGTGATAACGTTGTAATTCGGCAAGCCGGCCATCCAAGGCGTATCTCCGTTCCTCATGTCCAGGACCATCTGGTGTGAGCACCCGCGCCCTGCCGTGAAGGGTAGACCGCCGGGGTAGACACCCGACATTGGGACATGGATGTGACCCAGAAAGATCTGTCGGACGCCCCCCGAGTGCGATGTCAGCAGATCGAGGTAGGGACCAGGCTCCGCCATGCAGATGTTATCGAAATGTGGCGCACCGACCGGCAGCGGCGGGTGATGCTGAAAAATCGTCACGGGCCGATCCTCGGCTTCGCTGAGGCGGGCGGCGAGCCAATCGAGTCGCTGACGGCAGAGATGTCCGCCGATCCGCCCAGGTTCGTGCGTATCGAGAAAGATAAGCCGACCGATCTGGCCGGGACCATCGAGAACCGACTGGACGAAACCGGCACTGTCGACGGGGTGCTCGGGAAAGGCCGCGCGGAAGTTCCCACGTAGATCATGATTGCCGAGCATCAGGCGCACTGGGATGGCAAGCCCATCGAGCAGACCCGCGAGTCGCCGGTAGGCCGAAGGCTCGCCGTAATGGGTGAGATCTCCCGTGACCGCAACGAGGTCGGCGTCCGCGTGCCGCATCACCACGTCGCCGAGGACCGTCGCGAAGCGAGAGCCGGAGTCGATGCCATAGATCGTATCACCCTCCGGGCGCACGTGCGGATCAGTGATATGGATGATTTTCATGTCGCTTTCCCCATGCGGACGAAGACGTGGTCAGCGGGGTGCAGACACCCCGCCGACCCTCCGATCACTTTGCTTTCATCATGTCGCGCGTGGTGGAGACGATCTCGGTGAGACCGGCCTCCGGCGTGACTTCACCACGCATCACCTTGCCGATGACGTCTCGCTGTGCGCGCCAAATGCGGACCGTGTTGCCACCCGGGTATGCGCCCCACGGACCGGCGCGGTCGATCTGCAACACAGGCGTCCTGTAATTGGGGTTCTTGTCGTAGAACGGTCCCAGGAACTCAGGGCCGGACGCACGCAGATTGGTCGGCAGATAGCCGGTCATCTCCACGACGATCTTCTGTGCTTCAGGTCCCGTCACATACTTGATGAATTCCCATGCCGCTTTCTGCTTGGCGGGGTCCTGGGTGAACATCATCACCGCGTTGCCACCTGTCGGGATGCGCCCGTTGGCTTGATCGGCAATCGGGAACTTGGTCGTTCCCCAGACGAACTTGCCGCCGACGAGGTTGGTGATCTGGGTTAGATGGGCGGGCGTCGTGAAGAAGATGCCGATCTTGCCTGCACCAAACTGCTGGCGGCTCTGCTCCCAGTCGATCATCTGCATGCCGCCGTCCGTCACCATTCGGCGGAACGTCCGGAGCGCCTGCAGACCGGCCGGACCGTCGAACGCGATGTCATCGCCCGCCTCGTTGAGCAGGCGCCCGCCCGCCTGTGAGATCATCGCCTCGAAGAGCCAGCTGTCTGGCCAGCCGTGGATGTCGTAGGCCATCCCGTTGATGCCGGCGGCCGGATCGTTGATCTTCTTCGCGAGTTCGATCACGCCTTCGAACGTGGTCGGCATGTTCGCCGGGTCGCCACCCGCCTTCTTCACCAGCTCCGTGTTGAAGTACATGATGGGGTTCGACGCATTGAACGGCAGGCCATAGATTTTCTTCTCGACGATGCCGAGGCCGACGAGGTTGTCTGAGAAGTTGGCCTTGCGGAAGTCGGCGCCTTCCTTGTCGAGGAAGCCGTCCAGCGCCACCACCTGATTACGCTTCACCAGTGTCCGGACGAGTTCGGGAAAAAGATGGAATCCGGAATAGAAGACGTCGGGCAGCTGGTTGGTCAGGGCGCTCCGCAGCATGACCTGATGGCCTTCGTCATAGCTCGGCGACGGAGCGCGGAAGTTGATCTTGATGTCCGGGTTCTTTGCCATGAATTCCTTCGCCAGCGGCTCGTGAAAGCGCGCGAAGCTCGGAAAGCAATAAAGTACGTCGAGGGTCACTTCCTGAGCCTTCGCCGGCGTCAGGGTGGCGGGCGCCATAGCGCCGAGTGCCACGGCGGCGGCGAGGACCGCCCTTCTCGTCATCGTCATCTCGTCGTCCTTCTCTGTGCTAAGCAATCGGGCGCTTCGCAAAGGAGACCGCCGGCCGCGCCCGCGCCGTCGTCTCGCGCAGCGGGCTATTTGATGCCCGTCATCGTGATTCCTTGGACGAAGCGGCGCCTTGCGATGAGAAAGAGCAGGACGAGCGGAAGCGTGATGATGGTGGCGCCGGCCATCAGGCTGCCGTAGTTGGCTCCCGACTCGGTTCCGGTGAAGAACAGCATCCCGAGCGGGGGCGGCGCGTACTCGAGACGCTGGATGACGATCATCGGCCAGTAGAGATCGTTCCAGTGCGCAACGACCGAGAAGACCGAGAAGGCCGCGATGGCCGGCCAAGCCGAGGGCACGACGATGCGCCAGAGGATCTCGATCTCGCCGACGCCATCGACGCGGGCCGCCTGAATGATCTCGTCGGGGAAAGTCTTGAAGGTTTGCCGGAACAGAAAGATCGCAAACACCGAGATGAAGAATGGAACCATCATCGCGAAGTAGGTATCGAGAAGGCCGAGGTTCGCGAGAGCGATATAGAGCGGCAGCGCAGGTACCTGAATCGGGATGCAGAGACCGGCAATCACGAGTCCGAAGAGTAGAGACCGTCCTGGAAAGGATAGTTTTGCGAGGGCATAGGCCGCTGGGATGGCGACGAGCAGCTGCACGATCAGAATGCCCGCACAGACGATGACGCCGTTGGCCATAAATTTGAGCAACGGCGCGGTCTTGAGCGCCTGGGTGAAGTTCTCGACCCCGTGGAAGGCACGTGGGAACGGATCAAGCGGATGCGCAAGAATTTCGCTCGGAGGGCGTACCGCCGTCGCGAACATCCACACGAACGGCAGCAGCATGACAACCGCGCCGACGATCAACACCGCATGCGTGGCGATGAGAGCAAAGGCCTTGCCGAGCGACAGATGGCCGGATCGTGGCGGCGCCGACCGTTCGGCCTCACCGGGAGCAACAGCGATCGACGTCATGAGTAATGCACCCGTCGGTCGAGCTGGAAGGCCTGGAGAAGCGAGAACGCGAGCATGAAGGCGAGGAAGACGACCGTCAGTGCCGCGGCGTAGCCCATCTTGAAGTACTGAAAGCCTTCTAGATAGATCGCATACAGAAGGACTTCCGACCCATACTTGCCCTGCGTGAGAGCGGCGACCGTATCGAACACTTTGAAGGCGGTGATCGAGGTCGTGACCGCGACGAAAAGTGTCGTCGGTGCGAGCATCGGCCACGTCACCGTCAGAAACCGATCGACGGCGCCGCCGGCTCCATCGACCGCCGCGGCGTCGTAGAGATCCCGTGGGATCGCTGACAGGCCGGCCAGGAAGAGAACCATGTTGAAGCCGATCACCTGCCAGAGCCCGATGGCTGCGAGGGTCGGCAGCAACAGCTGCGGGTCTGAGATGAATGCCTGCTCTGAGAAGCCGAGTGCCTTCAGGGCTGCATTTACGGGGCCGAGGCGGGGATGCAGCAGGAACTGCCAGACGGCAGCCATCGCGATCAGCGTCGTGGTGACAGGTAAGAAGTAGACAACCTCGTAAAGCCCGCGTGTGCGCGTGCGCGCATGGATTAGCAGAGCGAACAACAGTCCCAGGGCGACGCCACCCGGCAACACGATGGCGACGTAAAGTAATGTGTTGGCAATCGCGCGCCGGAAGACGGCATCGGCGAGGGCGCGCTCGAAATTCGCCGTGCCAACCCAGCGGATCGCGATTGCGCCGATCTCGTAGTCGGTGAAGCTGAGGGCCAGCAACATGCAAACCGGCACGACGAGAATGGCTAAGATGAGAACCGCAGCCGGTGCCGCGAACAGCGCGCCGAGTGCCGCAATCCGGCTACGCCGAGCGGCTGCTGCTCTTTGGATGTTCGCCGCCGACGTCATGAAGCGACTGCCGCATGCTGGCGCGCCACGACACGAGGGATCGTTGACCCTGCGGAGCTCGTCACGACAGCACGACCCTCGGTGTCGAACACGTGCAAGCGGGTCGGATCGAGGGAGATTGCGATTTCGGTACCCGAGGTCCGCACCTGACCTTCGCCGTCGGCATGCGATGGCAAACGCGCGACGGCGTTCTCAACGCTGTCGCCTGCCATGACATCCAGATAAGCGAGAATTTCGGAGCCGTGATGTTCGAGCCGACGGATGCGTGCGGCAATGGCATCACTGTCACCGCTCGCGCTGTTCAGCCGGACGGTCTCCGGGCGGAATGCCACCGATACGGCGGATCCCGGCGAAAGTGGTACACTGACAGCGATCTGGCGGGCACCGATGCTGAGCTGGCCGCCTGCCCCGACGCGACCAGGAAGAACATTTATGCTCGGTGAACCGATGAAGCGCGCGACGTCCAGCGTTTCAGGACGATCGTAGAGATCCTGTGGCCGGCCGACCTGGGCGATGCGGCCCTGGTGCATCATCGCCACGCGGGTCGACATGGTCATCGCTTCGATCTGGTCGTGCGTGACGTAGACGAAGGTCGCTCCGAGGCGCTTGTGCAAGTCCACAAGTTCATCGCGCATGTGCACGCGCAGCTGTGCGTCGAGGTTCGAAAGTGGCTCGTCCATCAGAAAGACGGAGGGGTGTCGGACCATCGCGCGGGCGAGTGCCACCCTCTGGCGCTGACCGCCCGATAGCTGGCCCGGTCTTCGGGCGAGCAATGGCTCGATGTGTAGCTGCGTGGCGACCTTCTTGACGTCGTCAGCGATCATGCGCTCGACGCGACGGCGACGCGGTGAAAGATAGCGCAGGAGCGGCAGGCGTTCCGGAAGCGATAAGCGGCCGACGACCAGCGGGAGCGCAATGTTGTCGAAGGCCGTCATGTGCGGGTAGAGCGCGTAGCTCTGGAACACCATGGCGATGTTGCGCGCGCGCGGCCCGAGATGATCGACCGTGACACCGCCGATTCGAACGGACCCGCTGCTCTGTGTCTCGAGCCCGGCAATAATCCGCAGTAATGTCGACTTGCCGCAGCCTGATGAACCGACAAGGGATACGAACTCCCCTGGCGCGACGTCGAGCGAAACATCGTCGAGGACAGGCCCGGCGCCAAACGACTTCGAGATCGCTTCGATCTGTAGTCTGGTGCCCATCGAACGCGGTTCCAATCTTTGCGAACGATGGGGCTCTAGACCAAGCCTGTTTCAGTCCTGTGACAGGCGCGCGGCTCCAACAGGCTCCGCCAGTGTCGCGCGGCTGTCACCTGGATGTATTAGTCCCACGAAGGCCGGCTTCGTGTTTTCGGCCGGCTGATCGATACTCGCGCGTGCACCGGAGGGCCGCCCCCTCCGGTGCGTTTTTGTCCAATGAGGCGCGAGTTCGCGTTCGACGTCGTCATCATCGTGTAATCAGGGCGCGTTTTCCTGTGTGCATCGTCCGATGGCCGACGTGCAGGTGAGACATGAATCGCGGTTCCGCGGCTACGCCGTATGCAGACGAATTGATGGTCGCGCTGCCGCCTGTGCTCAGCGTGGTCGGCTCTTGCTCAAGCTTGCCGAAGGTGGTGATCAACCTGCCCCGTCGGACGGATCGGTGGCAGGCAATTTCCGATCGGATGACCCGGGCGGGCCTGGCGGACATCATCAAGGCTCCTGCCGTCGAGGGCGCGCGGCTTCCAGCGGCCACGATCGCGGGGCTGACGGGGCTCCCGGCCGGCGATATCGACCTCCCGCCGCGCAGTCATCTCTCGCTGACGCGTCCGGCGCTCGGCTGTTTCCTTTCGCACCTGGCGGTCTGGCGCTGGGTGATTGCGTCTGGCCATCCGCGCGTTCTCGTGTTCGAGGACGATGCCGCGCCTGCGCCGACGTTCGACCTCGCCGCATTCGACGCTACAGTCGGCGATCTTCCAGGCGACGCCGGATTGGTATTCGTGGGCCGTATCATCATGGCCGGCCTGGCCGAGCGTCCGACTCCGCGGCGCCTTCCGCGCATGTACTATTTCAACGGTACCTTCGCGTACCTCGTCACACCCGCCGCTTGCGAATACCTCCTCGAGCACCTCGGCCCGCCCGAGTTCCATATCGACCATCAGATGAGTGCGCTGCTTTACGACCGGCGACACGAGTTTGCGGCGTACTACACCGAGCCTGCGTTCTTTGAACCGGACTGGTCACAGCGGAGCGACTGTTACGTCCCGATCGTCGGAGAAACCGATGCGGACCGGGAGCTCGATGCGATCTTCGCCGGGCGCCGCCGCACTTTGATCGGCGAAGGCCGGAACCTCCTCGACCCATGACCGGCCAGACGACATCCACCGACATGGTGATCAGCCGCGAGCAACTCGGGCGTTGGCTCGACCGTGCGCGACAGATCGGCCCGGCAGCACCGCGGCTGACGCATCTCATGCTCCGTCTCGCGGATCGCCCCTGTCGCGATGCACTCACCGAGGCGCGGGAGGCGGCGTGCCTCGCGGCGCGGACCGCGCTGTGGGACGTTCAGGCGATGGCTGTCGCTCTGGCGACGGAGCTCGATGCCGCGCTCGAAGATGGACTGATCGCTCCGTCAGCCGGTGCGCAACCGCGCTCCGTCCGAGAGATGGCATAGCCGTCCATTCGCAATGGTGGCCACGGCAACAGGCTGCGGTCCGGCCCTATCGACGAGTACGATATCCGCTCGCTTTCCTGGCGCGATCTCACCGCGGTCGTCGAGGCCCATCATTGCCGCCGGCGTCGATGAAACGAGGCGCCAAGCCTCGGCAAGAGAGGCGCACCCGTCAGCGGCAAGACGGAACGGTGCCTGGAGAAGGGCCGGATAATAGTAGTCTGACGCCAAGGCGCCGCAGAGACCTTTCGCGACCATCTCCGCCGCTGACGGACAACCCGTGTGGCTGCCGCCACGCAGGACGTTGGGTGCGCCGAACACGGTCGGTTCTCCGGCGGCGATCGCGGCAGCAGCCGTTTCTTCGTTGATCGGGAATTCGCTGACGCGCGCTCCGATCTTGCGGAACCAGGCCCGCTGCGCGGGGCTCGCGTCGTCGTGAGAGAAGATTGCGACGCCGTGAGCTTTCGCTGCCCCTGCGAGGCGCACGATCGAAGCCGGCACAGCTTCACGCCGGCTCCACATCCGATCGACGAGCGCATGGAACGCAGCTTCCGAGAGGCCGGAGCGCTGCACCATCTTCGCCATCTTGTCCGGGCGATGGCGATCTTTGATCGTACCCGACATGTGATCGTTGAACGCCAGGCAATCGATGGCACCCGACGCGAGCAGCGCAATGATTTCGGCTTCGGCATCGAGGTTGAACGTCTCGTGGCGGAGATGGACGCGCGTATCCGCCGCGAGTCGGGGTGCAAGTTCGGCGATCGCCGCGACGATCGCGAGTGCGATGTCGCGACCGCGCAACCCGGGCTCCCAGGACCAGGTGACGCCATGGTATGCGGTGGTGATCCCGCTCGCGACGATCTGGCGATCGGTGTCGATCAGCGCGATCTCGAGAGGAAATCTGACGAGCGGCCGTGGTTCGATCTGACGCTCGAAGGCGTCGCCGTGCACGTCCACGATCCCCGGAAGCACTAGAAGCCCGTGCGCGTCGATTGAGACATCTGACCTCGAGCCGACGTCATCGAGACAAATCTTGCTCGCACCGGCCGCCTCTTCGACGGCGACGTCGACTGTGCTCCAATCGGATCCACAAAGGGCAAGGCCACCGCTGATTTTTATCCGCATGCTGTAGGATCTCCCGACGTGCCGGATGATTGGGAGTTGGACGACGTCAAGTCAAGCGCGCTCGCCGTCATCGAGCTGTCGTGAACGACTGCTAACTGCGAGACCGATTTCGGATCTGGCCGCCCGGCCGTCCAACGGCAAACTATTTGGAGTGCAGGATGAGCATCATGAACACGCGCCGTCATGTCCTGGCCGTCATGTCGGGTGCAGCGCTCAGCACCGTATTGGTCAATCGGCCCGCCTCCGCGCAGACAACGGTCCGGTTCGCCGTGACGGACATCGACGGGCTCGAGTCGCTGCAGCGGGAGTTCGGACCCTTCAAGGCCGCGCTCGAAAAGGCGTCGGGCCTGACCGTGCAGCTCTTCCCAGTCTCGGGCCGTACGGCTGCGGTCGAGGCGATGGCGGCAGATCAAGTCGATTTCGTGCTGACGGGTCCTGCCGAGTACGTCGTGTTCAACGCGCGCCTCAAGGCTCAGCCGGTCGTCGTGTGGACCCGCCCGAACTATCGTTCGAGCATCGTCGTATTGGAGAACGGACCGATCAAGTCGCTTTCCGATCTTAAGGGCAAGCGCATCTCGTTCGGCGAGATCGGTTCGACGTCGCAGCACCTCGGTCCGGCGACGATCCTGGCCGATGCGGGCCTGGCGTACTCGAAGGACTATCAGCCGGCGTTCTTGAAGCTCAACGTGGCGGCCGAAGCGTTGATCAAGGGTGACCTCGCCGCGGTTGGCATGAACCAGACGCATCTCGAGCGGGTTCGCAAGGCCTTCCCGGATCAGAAGTTCGTATCGCTCGGTGACGGCATCGTGCTGCCCGACGATGTCGTCCTCGCCTCGCCGAAGGTGAAGCCCGAGACACTTCAGAACTTCCGTAAGGCGTTCGTGGAGAACGCCGCAGATCTGCACGCCGCCATCACGTCGACCAAAGAGAACAAAAAGTTCGAAGGCGGCAAATTCCGGCCCGATATCTCCGATCGCGATTACGACATCGTTCGTCGGATGTACGTCAACATCGGCATCCGCGAGTTCACCAGTTTCGTCGGCAACTGAGCCGGTTCGGATGTCCGTAGCTGCGGTCCTTGAAGAATCGGCGACAGCGCCAACGCCAGCGGTGCGGCCAGTCGTTTCCGTCCGCCAGCTCACGAAGCATTTTGGCAACCGTATCGTGCTCGACGGGGTCGACCTCGACATCGCTCCCGGGTCTGCCGTAGCGCTTTTGGGCGCCAACGGTTCCGGCAAGTCGACGTTGCTGCGATGCCTCATCGGGCTCGTGCCACCGACGGCGGGGCAGGCCCTCGTGCTCGATCGGGATGTCGCCGCACTCGGTACCCGCGACCTTGCTCGCCTGCGAGCGCGTGTCGGCATGATTTGGCAGAAGCACAACCTCGTGCCGCGCCTTTCCGTCCTCACCAACGTCGTCCACGGCGTGCAGTCCCGCCGCTCCGGATTGCGCACGTGGAGCCACGTCTTCGCACCGAGCGACATCCGCGGCGAGGCGCTCGCTTGTCTCGAAGCGGTCGGCCTCGCCGACCGTGCCGGCCAGCGCGCCGACAGCTTGTCCGGCGGCCAGTCTCAGCGTGTCGCCGTCGCGCGCATGTTGATGCAGCGCCCGGAAATCGTGCTCGCCGACGAGCCGGACGCCAGTCTCGATCCTCGGGCCGGGGAAGAGGTCATGCAGACGCTGCACGATCTTTGCAAACGCAAGGGGTTGACCCTCGTGTTCGTCTCGCACCGCCTCGAGCACGCGGTCCGCTTCTCCGACCGCATCATCGGTCTCGCTGACGGCCGCATCCGGTTCGACAAGCCGGCCGCGGCATCGGATCCCGCTGCGCTGCGCGCTTTCTTCACGCCCGTGGCCGCATGACGAATGCAGCCTCGTTCACGGTCGCGCGTTTCGAGCGTCCGAGCGCCCTCACGTTCACATTGACGGTAGCTGCCGTCGCGTTTCTGATCTGGTCGTTCGTCAGTGTCGAGCTCTCCCTTGAGCGGCTTCAGCGCGGCATCCCTTCGCTCGGCAATATCGTCGGACGCATGCTACCGCCCGACGTGGAACGCCTCCCGCAAATTCTCGAGTCTCTGCTCGTGACTTTCCAGATGGCTCTGGTCGGCACAGTGCTGGGACTTCTTTTCGCCTTTCCGCTCGCCATCCTGGCAGCAGACGGACTTTCGCCGAGCCCGGTCGTTCGCGGGTTCTCGCGTAGCCTGATCGCTTTCTTCAGGACGGTGCCGGATCTCGTCTGGGCGCTCATCTTCATCATCGCCGTCGGTCTCGGGCCCGCGGCCGGTGTGCTCGCGATCATGGTCGACAAGATCGGCTTTGCCGGGCGCTTCTTCGCCGAAGCGATGGAAGAGACCGACAAAGGCCCGCGAGAAGCGCTCGCTGCACTAGGCGCCACGCGAACCGGCGCGATCTTCTCCGCCGTGGTGCCGCAGGCCTTTCCGTCGTTCATCGCCACGTCGCTCTTCAGTCTCGAGAAAGCGGTACGCGGCTCGGTCGTGCTCGGACTTGTCGGGGCAGGCGGCATCGGCGTCGAACTAAAGGTCGCCTTCGATCTCTTCGATTACGACACCGCCTGCACGATCATCATTGCGATCTTCCTGCTCGTCGTCATCGTGGAGCAGGTTTCGAACATGATCCGCCGCCGGCTGATCTGAGCGGCGACCGTCACAAGCCCCGCACGACAATGCATGTCATGTCGTCTGCCTGCTCAGCGCCACCGCTGAATTCATCAGCTTCGGCAAACAAGTGTCCGAGGAGGTCGCCGGCCGAACCAAAGGTGGAAGATCTGGTAAGGAGACCGGCGAGACGTTCCTCGCCGAATTCCTCCTGGGACGGATTCATGGCTTCGGTCATGCCGTCCGAGAAGACCACGAGCGTTTCGCCCGCCTGGAGGCGGATCGACTTTTGGGCCGCCGACCGGTCGTCGAACATGCCAAGCGGTAGCCCTGTTGCGGGGAGTGTCCTCAGCGCGCCATCGCTGCCGACGAGCATTGGTGCATTGTGCCCGCAGTTGCAGTAGGCGAGATCGCCCGTTTCGACATCGACGATGCCGAAGAATGCAGTTGTGAACATTCCGCTCGGATTATCTCGGCACAGGATCGTGTTCGCCCGCGCCACGATATCCGCAGCTTCGGCGAACTCGCGCGCGGCCGTGCGCAGGACGGTGACGGTAATCGACATGAAAAGGCTTGCGGGCAAGCCTTTGCCACAGACGTCGCCGACGGCAAGTACGAGCCGACGTTCGTCGAGCCGCAGCAGGTCGAAGAAATCACCACCGACCTCGCGGGCAGGCCGGATGGTGGCAGCTACGTCGAAGTTACCGCGCCGGCCGCTTCGTTCGGTCTCCGGCGGCAAAAGGGACCGCTGGATGACGGCCGCACCGGCCATCTCGTCTTCCTGCCGGCGCTTTTCGGTGATCTGGCTCGCGAAGCGACGGAACATGGTCGCGAAGGCGGCGATCTGCGGCGGTGGATTACGCAGGTCTTCGAGGATGCGAGCATCGAACTCGCGCCGTTCGAGCGCCTCCAGCGCATTCGTATAGAGGCCGAGGGCGTTGTTGATCGCGCCAATCTGACGTCCGAGCTGTGCGATCACCGCAACGAAGAGACCGGGAAGTCGTCGGCCAAGTTCCAGGAGGTCGCCCCGCGCGATCGGATGCAGCACGGCACCGGCACCGGCACGAATGGTCGCCGTCCGCGGAAGGTCCGCCAATACGCCGATCTCGCCGATAAGGCGCGGGGCCTCCAGCGTCGAGAGCGGAACGCTCCCGTAAGCCGTTTCGGCAAAGACCGTCACCTCGCCGGCCGCCAGAAAGTACGCGACATCGCTCGAAGTACCCTGGCTGACGAGGACCGTGCCTGGGGCCGGCGTGATCGGCAGTGACCAACGCAGGAAGTCGGTGAAGACGTCGCTCGTGAAGATATCGTCTGCCAACGTATCAGCCCTTGCGCGGGTCGTCGAACGTCAGGATTACGCGATTGCCAGGCCCGGTCCGTTGGTAGCTGACGTGCGAAGCAAACGAATGGATTAGCTGTATGCCGAGCCCGCCTGGCTCGATGACATCTAGCGTGCGGTCGACCCGGTGAGGTACCGCAGCGCTCACGTCGAAGGGCGGGCCATCGTCCTCGACCGTCAGAACGATGCGCCCCTGCGGAAACGCAACGTCGACCTCGATGTGCGCCGACGGGCGACCGCCATGGCGGACGATGTTGCCGAGCAATTCTTCCGCGCATACCTGGATAGCGTAACGGGTATCGGGGTAGACACCGGCGCTGTGGCACGTCGCGTCGAGCCACTCGCAAGCCGCGACGATCCCTGCCACCGATCCGACGAAGGTGTGTCGTGCGTCGGTTACCGGGTTTTCGCCGCGATCCGCCACTTCAGCCGACCTGAGTCAGCGCGGCCGGCAGTCCGTGCGCAATAGGGATGACGGTATCGACGCCGCTCGATGTCAGGACCTTTTGCACGTTCGGCTGAGGATCGAGCAGCACGAGCCTTCCACCTTTGCTGGACATCGACTTCGCCGCCATAACCAATGTCCGCATTCCCAGCGAGGCCAGAAACTCGACGGCCGCCATGTCGACCACCACCTTTTTCTTGGCGCCGGCCAGCACGGCGAACTGCATGTCGACGGCCGAAGCGCCTGCAATATCCATGCGCCCGGCGAGCTTGACGATGGTCACCCCGCCTTCGCCTTCCGTGACATCGACTTTCACGTGTTGTCTCCCCACCCGCAAGTTGTCCTGACGGATGTGCGACAGTTCAGTAACAGGCATGTGACAGTCGGCGCCATCAGAAGCGAACCATCCCTGGGCGTTTGCATCCGTCCGCTTGGACAGGACCCGCGGGGCCTGTCATCCAAACTTCGCGGAACTGTGGTCCGAAACGCCGATGCTACGGCGGAGGACCAGATGATTCGGGATCGCGCACCGCGCGTCGAGATCGTCTATTTCAACGCCGGCGGCGGCCACCGCGCCGCAGCAATGGCGTTGAAAGAAGCGCTCGGCGCCTTCGATCCCATTTGGCAGGTCGAACTGGTGCAGTTGCAGGAACTGCTGCAGTCGCTCGACCCCCTCTATCAGGCCGCCGGCCTCCACTCCGAGGAACTTTACAATCTCGTCCTGAAGCGCGGCTGGACCTATGGCTCGGAGACATTCCTGCGCGTCCTGCAGAAGGGCATCTCCATCGAGGCACCGGCTTTCAAGCGGCGGCTGCGGGAGTGGTGGGCCGACCGCGATCCCGACCTCGTCGTGTCCGTTGTGCCGAACTTCAATCGCGTCCTGTACGAGGCCCTGGAGCTCACGCATCCCACGGTGCCGTTCGTGACGATCATGACCGATTTCGCCGATGTGCCGCCCAACTTCTGGATGGAGCCGCAGGACCAGTATCTTGTCTGCGGGACCCGAAAGGCTGCCCTGCAGGCCACACTGACGGGCTACTATAGGCCCGAGCGCGTCTTCGAAGTCTCCGGCATGATTATTCGTCCGCGCTTCTATGGCGCGCTGGCCAGCAAACCGAAGCTCACGCGGGAAGCCCTTGGACTCGATCCCCGAGCCAAGGTCGCACTCGTCATGTTCGGCGGATACGGCTCGGAAGAGAGCACCGAGGTGATCGATCATCTCGGACGACAGGGGGTGGCCTGCATCCTGATGTGCGGTCGCAACGAGAAGCTGCTCGAAAAGTATCGGTCCCACCGTTCGGTCCACGCGGTCGCCTTCACCGAGCATGTCGAAGAGTACATGCGGCTCGCGGACTTCTTCGTCGGCAAGCCGGGGCCGGGCAGCATCAGCGAAGCGCTGCTGATGGGGCTGCCGGTCGTCGTGACCAGCAGCAGCCGAACGATGATTCAGGAGCGATACAATGTGACCTGGATCGAAGAGAAGGGTGTCGGCATCGGCGTCGCCAACGGTCGCCAGCTCGACGAGGCCGTGCGCTATCTGCTGGCCGGCACGCGTCTCGAGCAATACCGTCGCCGAGCCGCCACCCTCGCCAACCGCGCCATCTTCGAGATACCGCCGCTGCTACATGGCATCATGGACGGCCATGAGCGCGGGGAGCAGACGGTCTCTTCCGCGCGTGATCGGATGTTGGTCGGCGGTCTTGGTTGGCGGGTAGGCTGACCGAGCAAAAGGCCAAATGCGTAGAAACTTTTCCGCATAAGGCCCGGACCACGCGCCAAAGTGACGGTCGGCTGGCATCGGCTGTCGTTCAATTTTCAACTTACGGGTGTATGAGGAATGGGTAGCGTGAGAGGTGTTCCCGTGTCTCGGTCGTACTCGGATCTTGCTGCCCTTGTTCTGGTGATCGGCGTCATCGCCGGAACCGCCGCCGCGATCGCTTCGATCGGCTGAATGTCAGGAACCCGGCTTTCGGGCGGTACGCTATGCTGCTAGCTCTGCGTCCGCTGCATCGGGCGTGGTCGCATAGATCGCGTGTAGCTGTTCTTGCGAGATCGCACTCGCATCCTGATCAACGAAAACGCGGCCTCCCCGGAGTGCGACGATGCGGGTTGCAAATCGCTTCGCCAAAGCGGTCTGATGAAGACTGCACACGACGGCAATTCCACGTTCCCGTGCGATCCCTTCGAGTAGCTTCATCACGTTGTCGGCAGCGGAGGGGTCGAGGCTGGCAACTGGTTCGTCAGCCAGGATGATGCCAGCCTGTTGAGCGACGACGCGCGCGATCGCGACGCGCTGCTGCTGACCGCCCGAGAGGCTGTCCGCCCTCTGATAGGACTTGGCCAGGAGCCCCACCCGATCGAGGGCAGCAAGCGCCGCCTGCCGGTCTTCGGCCTTGAAGGCCCGAAAGGTCGCTCTGAACGGGCCGACCGATCCGAGACGGCCTGCCAATACGTTGTCGAGGGCCGATAAGCGGCCGATCAAATTGAACTGTTGGAAGATCAAACCGATCGAGCGTCTATGGCGTCTCAGAGCGGAGCCGCGCAACGTATCCATCCGTGTTCCGAGGACATGGACCTCGCCCGTATCCAATCGTGCAAGCTGCGTGATGCATCGGAAAATCGTCGATTTACCGGACCCGGACGGACCGAGCAGCGCGACAACCTCCCCTGGCCGCACGCTGAAGGAGACGTCGTCGACGGCTTTCGACTGCCCGAAACTCTTCGATAGGCCGACGATTCGCAGAGCGGGTTCCACACCGCGCATCATACGAGCCTCCTGCGAAGCCATGCGCTCAGTTGGTCGATCACTGTGACCATCAGCAGAACGATCGCCGTGAGCGTGAGCAGACGCTGGAAATCCAGAAGGTCGATAGCAGCCTTGATCTCAATCCCGATCCCACCGGCACCCACGATTCCGAGGATGGTCGACGTCCTAACATTCGCTTCCCAGACGTAAAGCGACACAGAAGCCAAACTCGGCAAAACGGAGGGAAGGAGTGCGTATGTCACGACGCTCGTGCGACCCGCACCTGTCATTGCCGTAGCTTCGAGCGGGGCCGCCGGGACGGTTTCGATCGCCTCACTGTTCAACTTGGCGATGACGCCGAGAGAGTGCACGATCATTCCGAGGACGCCGGCGAACGGTCCCAACCCGACTGCGGCAACGAACAGAATCGCAAAGACGACCGTGTCGATGCCGCGGAACATGTTGACGAGCCAGCGGACCGGCAAGCCGAACATCGGCCATGGAGTCACGTTACGCGAGATCAGGATCGACAGCGGAAATGCAAGCACGGTCGCAACGGCCGTCGCGACCGTCGCGATGGCAACCGTCTCGGCCGCTCGAATGAACATGACGTCGAGTTCGTTGAGCTGAGGCGGCCAACCTTTGGCCGCCCAGGCTGCGAGGCGCGGAAGGCCGGCCGCTAGGCGGGCGAGGTCGACGTCGCTCAGCCGGACGCACACCGCCAGAAAGCCGACGATCATCAAAGCCACCAACAGACGGAGGAGCGTCTGCAGCGACAGCCAACGAATGGCCGGTTCTTCATAAATTCCCGGTGCTACGCGGACCGGCACGCGCTCCGTCATGCTCACCCTCCGGTAAAGCCGCGGCGCCGGAGGGGGCGCCGCAGCTCTTACAGTTCTACGCTGATTTCTTCAGTACACCGAGGTCAACGCCCATCTTCTCGAGAACGAGATAGGGCTCATCGGTGCCGACGACATAGCCCGTGTAGGGATATGGAAGCTGCCTCGCGATTTCTTCGCCGGAGATCGCAACGAACGCGGCCTGAAGCTTTTTCGCCATCTCGGCGTCCATGCCTTTGCGGACCGCGACCACCTCGTTCGGAAGCGGATCGGACTCCCAGATCACCTGGTTGGAGTCCTCCTTGATCGTATTGTTGCGGATCATGATGTTGCGGTGCGTATCCCAACCGGTCGCGAGATCGACCTGACCGTTGACAGTCGCCATCTGCGCGGCTGCAGCCGACGCACCTTCGGCATACTTGCCGAAGAACGTCTTGGGATCGATCCCCTTGCTCCGGAGAAAATGGGTCGGGACCAGCCATCCCGATGTCGAGCCGACATCGAGCATCTGCATCGAAAGACCCTTCGCATCGTCCGGAAACTTCGCGATCTTCAGCCCGGGGCGTCCGACGATGATTGCCTTGTATGTCGGCCGGCCGTTGACGAGCATCGTGTTGATGATGCGCGCGCCGCCATTGTTCTTCGCCAGCACGTAGCCCCACGGACCCATCTGGGCAACGTCGATCTGTTCGTTGGCGAGCGCGGTCGCGATGCCTGCCCAATCATTTGCGACGCTGAGTTCGAGCGTCGCGCCGACCTTGTCGCAAACGGCGGTATAAACCGGTTCCCACACGCGGCGCGTATCCGCCTGCGTGGGCTGCTACGGACCAAGTCCGACCCTGACGACAGGTTTGGCCTGAGCGCGCCCGATCGAAGGCGCGGCAAGAATGGCTGCAGTGCTCGCTGTCAGATGAAGGAATTCGCGACGCCGCATCATCAGATCCTCCAGGTTTGTGCGCGCACGGTGCGTCCTCGCACGGCCGCGGGGATACACTTAACGGGGCTCAGTAACGGAGCGATGACAGTTGAGCGCGGCTCAGATCAATCGGCTGGGCCTTTCAGCCGCTTTTCGGCAAGCACATCGTATGACCGGCGGATCGCCTTCAAGGAAGGCTCCCAGCGGTCGATCGCGAGGCAGGCATAAAGCACGTCCACGACGAGCAATTGTGCGACCCGGCTTGCCGTCGCTTCCATCCGGTAGCGGGTCTCGACCGCGGCCGTGAAGAGCGCGACGTCGCAGTACTTCAACAGTGGGCTACGCCCATAGTTCGTAATGCAGATCGTTTGCGCGCCACGCTCCTTCGCGAGACGCGTTGCAAGCAGTGTCTCCTTCGCTTGCAGTGCGGTGGCTTGCCGCCATCTTGGCTACGACATCCGCGGTCTGGTCGCTCCGTACGATGTCCTCATGAAGGAGTTCGCGGCTCGCAGCGATCTCGCGTGCGATGGCGATCTTGACGTCCGCGAAGCCTTTGGCGCCGATCTGCTGACAAAGGGCTATGACGCTGCCTTCACTGACACCTGCAACGCGCGCCAATTCCTCGACCGACATTTCGACGACGGCATTGGGCTGCTCGACCATCACTTTGGCGAGCCGCTGAGCCGCCGGAGGCAGCGTATCGCGCATCGCCTTGAGGAGAGCGACCGGAGAGTTCAGCCGATGTTCACCACGTGCTGCAATGCGCTTCACGATCAGAATGCTCGCGAGAAACCACGATCCAGGCAAGCCGTCGCGGGCTAATCGACCATGGCGTTGATCTTCGCCGCCATCGCCTTCGTCGCCTCCACCGTGGCTCGCGCCTCATACCAATAGCGCGGCTTCAGTTCGATGTTGAAGACCGTCTCGGCAGGAAAGCGTGACGTGCGCATGACGTCGTCCCAGGGGATGGCGCCCCAACCGACGGGGAGATGCAGGTCGCCATGGCCGAATGCCACTCGCTCGCCGTCCGCGAACGTCCAGATGTCATCAGCGCGGCCGAAGTTATCATGAATGTGCACGTGCTTTGCCAGCGGGGCCAGGGCCGCGATCTCCTCGAGGAAGTCCAGGCCCCAGTAAGCGGCGTGCAAGAACGCATGGCCCACATCCAGTGTCGCCTTTACATGGGTGTGGCCGACCATGGCGATTTCTTTCGCCAGCCGACGGCAGCTCGAGGCGTAGGTTGCGCCATCGTGCGTCCCAAAGAGGTTCTCTACACACACGATCACACCGAAGGATCGGGCAATTTCGCCTGCGCGGGCCAGCCATTCGCGCTGGCGTGAGTAGCAATCATTAAGAACGAACTGCTGAGGGACGGGGCTCTTCAGCCCGGAGTGCAATACGTAATGCACGGCCCCCAGTTCGGCCGCGACTTCCAGCGATGCAGAGAGCACCTCGAAGTGCCGCGGCAGGCGAGCCGGATCGTCGAAGAAATTGATCGAGAGCGGACCATGCACGGTGTAACGGAGAGGTCGCGCCGACGTCGCCCGCTCAAGAATGCCGAGCCGATGGCGGATGATCCGGCCGGCCAGCACAATATCCTGATCGTAAACCGAGAGCTCGGCGAACTCGGCTCCTGCTTGTTCGACGCGATCCACTATCGCTCCAACGTCGCTCAGGTCGGGTCGGCCGGCTGCTGCCGTCAGGCCGACGCCGATCACTCTCGTCATGTTGGCTCCCAATCTTCCGCCGACGCTTACGCTAGCGCCGCGTTGCACGGCGACGACGACAAGCGTGTGACACCCCCGCGACGACACGTGTCACACGCGCATAACGGGATGTCGTTCAGGCGTTCGTGCTTAGGCTTGAGCTCAACGCGGTCGTGGCCCGTCCTCTGCGAGACCTTCGATTGCGATCGCAATGGCGGAGTCGAGGGCGATGGCGCATTCATAGTCGTCCTGCGCTTCGGCAGGACGCCCGAGACGTCGCCGTGGTTCCCCGCGCGTAGCGTAGCCAGGACGATGGCCGAAGCACCGCAAAGGCGCGGCCAATCAATCCGACTGCTGCGAAGAGACCGACGGTCACGAGGCACAAGCCGGTGATCTGGATACCGTCGGGCCATTCGCCGACGACCGGGATGCCGATCAGGATCGAGATCGCGGGCACGATGGCTGGGAAAAGCACCGCTCGGCTGACCCCGAGGATGGAGACCGCCTTGCTGTAGGCGAGCAAAGTCAGCACGCCCTGGATCAAGCCTTGTGCGATGCCCTGGGCCAGCAGCGCGTCGACAGGCAACGTCAGTACGCGGGATAGGCCGTGAAAGGTTAGGTATCCGGGCACGACAACGAGTGCGGTGAGTACAGCGACCACTGCCGTCGCGCGAATAGGGTCAACGCGCCACTTGCGCATGAGGATCGTGAATGCGGCCCATAGCATGCTGGACGTCACGAACATCAGGTCGCCGATCCATGTCGTTCCGCTCACTGTGCTACCTGCCAGCCCGTTCGAGCTGACGAGAACGACGCCAGCAATGACGGTCAGGCCACCCACTACATGCCATCTCGTCAGGCGCTCACCCAGCAGGACGACGGCACCGAGCGTGCTCAAGATAGTGACCGTGGACGGTGCGATGACCGCGCCATGCGCAAGTGGGGCGTAGGCATAGCCGCCGATCTGCAGGAAGGCGAACAACGGACCACCTGTCAGGAGCAGCAGGAGGCCGCGTCGCCAACCGATTCCGGCGAGTGTCGGCAGACCGAACCGCATGAGAAACGGAAGCATGATCAGTCCCGCCACGAAAGCGCGGGCCAGGATCATGTCATCAGGTGATAGGCCGTTGAGTGCTCCGGCGCGGGCCATGGCGAACGAAGTGGCCGCGCCGCATGCCATAGCCAAGCCGAATAGATAGCCCATCGCCATGGATGGCGAGTGCTGCGGTTTGGAGAGGTTCGTGCTCATGACCGTCTCCATTCCGACTCGTTGCTTGTGTATTGCAGCAGTTATGCCTGCGCCGCCGGAGGCGGCGTTTGCCGAAACCCTCAGGCACTTTGCCGGTCAGCAATTGCCGCCAGCGCAGCGATCGCATCGCTGGGCTCGAGGCGCTTGCGATAATCGGGATCGACGAAGGCGAGTGCGATGCGGCCGCCCTTCTCGACGACATACGTGGCCGGCATCGGCAGCGACCATCGGTCGTCGCCGTTGCGTGCGGGCAAGTCGTGGCCGGCCCTTACGAAGTAGGCTTTCACCGCAGCCGAGAGCTCGAACCGTATGCCGAGGGCATCGGCGAGACGTCCGTGTGCATCGGAGATAACCGTGAACGCGAGGTCGTTCTTCTCGGCTGTCGTAAGGGCGTTGTCCGGCGTCTCGGGCGTCACGGCGATGAGCTGTGCGCCGAGGCGGGTGATTTCCGGAAGCAGCTTCTGGTAGGCGCGCAGTTCCAGATTGCAGTAAGGGCACCAGCCGCCGCGGTAGAACGTGACGACGAGAGGGCCGTCGGCTGCCAGACCCGCCGGGTCGACATGACGCCCGAGCTGATCGGAAAGCGAGACCGCCGGGAAACGGTCGCCAGCTTTCAGCGCTCGCGATGCCTGAGGCCTCAGAGCGCCGTTATCGTCGACCATCATCTGCGCGACGGCGGGGCCGACACGCTCTGTCCAAGTTGCTTTGAAGGCGTCGAGTTCGGCTTGCAACGACATGACTGTGGCTCTCGATATGGGTTGGGCGTTACGGCCGAAGCCGGGCTGAGGATGTCGGCGTTCGGGTATCAGGCAGCGCGGTGCATCTCGAGCTTCGGCGCTGCAGGAAAATCGACAGGGACGCGTGTCGTCGCATGTAGGTAATTGGTGACGACCTTGTCGCCGATCACGACGATGGCATCGACGAGGTTCTCTTTGCTCCAGCCGGCTGCGAGGAAGTCGTCGACGAACGCTTCATCGGCATGTCCGCGGTTGAGCGCGATGCTCTGTACGAGGCGCGCCAGCGCATCGAGCTTGGCGTCCCAGGATGCGCGGCCGGATCGGATCTCAAGGATCTGCTCCGGCTTGAAGCCGACCATGCCACCGATCACCGTGTGGGCCGCGAGACAGTACTCGCAGTCGTTCACTTGGCTGACGACGAGATTGACGACTTCCCGCGCTTTGCCGGTGATCGATGACTTTGAGTTCTGGAAAGCGAGGTAGTTGGCGAGCGCAAGCTCCGAATGAGCCAGGGTGGCATAGAGATTCGGCACCATGCCAAGTTTGCTCTTCAGCTGGTCGAAGATCGCCTGGTTTGCCGGGCTGACGTCTTCACGGGTGGGAACTCCAATCACGCTCATGACCATCTCTCCTGCTCAAGTGGCGGCTTGATTGGCCGCCCGTGCAGGAAGGAATGCCGGATCGAAGCGGTTTGCATAACAGGGCGGACAATCATATCTTTCATACGAAAATCGTATGGATGGCCCATGGATCTTCTCGGACCGATGCGCACGTTCGTTCGGGTGGTCGAGGCTGGCAGCTTTACAGCCGTCGCCGCCGAACAGAACACGACCCAACCGACGATCAGCCGGCAAGTGGCGGCACTCGAAGATCATCTCGGCGCTCGACTGCTCACGCGCACGACGCGGGCGCTGACCCTGACGGATGACGGGCGCGCCTTCTACGAGCACGCCTTGCGTGCGCTCGAAGCCATCGGAGAGGCGGAGAACGCTGTCGGACGCCGGCAAGCGAAGCCTAGCGGGTCGCTTCGTCTGGCGGTACCTGTCGTGCTCGGACGCCGGCATATCGTGCCACGATTGGCGAGGTTTCTCGCCCGGTATCCCGAGGTCGCGATCGACTTGGCGATGAGCGACGGCTTCGTCGATCTCGTGGAACAGGGCATCGACCTCGCCATCCGCGTCGGCGAGATCACCGACCAGAGTCTGGTCGCGCGCAAGATCGGCATGGTCCGGCGCGTGACAGTTGCCTCACCTGCGTACCTGAACGCCAAGGGTACGCCGCGAACGCCCGATGATCTGAAAAGGCACGACTGTATCGTCTATACGCGTCTCACCACGGGCAGCAGATGGCATTTCGAAAGCAGGGACGGTCCGCTGTCGGTGACCGTCTCCGGCCGCTACCGCGTCGATAACTCGGAGGCCGTGAGGGAGGGCGTACTCGCCGGCCTCGGCATCGCCGTGATCCCCGCTTTCGCCTTCTCCGACGAGATCAAACGGGGCACCGTCAAGGTGCTGCTGAAGGCCTACGAGCCCAAGCTACTCCCGCTAAACGCCGTCTACCCGTCGCGCCGGTATGTGCCGCTGCGCGTGCGGGCCATGATCGACTTCCTCAGCCACGAACTCGAGATCGATCCGGTGCTGAGTGGGTATGGGGACGCCGGCAAGTAGGAGAACGTCCGATTGGCCACCGAATAGTCGAATGGCGAACGAAGTACGAGTGATGCCTTGGCAATCATTTCCATCGAATAGTGTCGGCTGCGCTCGTTCTCTCGGTCAAGTCGAGTTGGCGTTCAGTGCATCAGTTGCCGGACACGAAGGCTCTCGCGTGCCTCGGCGTCATTGGCGTAGCGCTTGATGGCAGCGGCCAGCAAGGGTGACGGAATGCCGTAGTACAGTGGCAGGATGGTGAAGGGTTTCTGGCCGATGGCCCTGAGCGCCTTTGGTCGCGCCGTGGCAGGCTTGACGTCCAATTGTTCTACGTTCGCGATAGTCAGCAGCACCATCGAGTTGTTCTGGAACTCCGTCTGCTGCACATCGATGATCCAATCCCATGGGACGATCGCTTGCCAGCTCCTGGAGCCGATGATCAGACCCTGCGGTTCGAACTGGAGGAACCCCGCCGGTACGATCCTCAGTGCGACCAGGACCAAAAGTACCGCGCCCGAAAGAGCAATCAGGCCGCCGAGCCATTGAAATAGGATTGGGTACGATTGACCAAAGACGACCATCAGCGTGCCGAGGCTGGTAAGCCAGAAACCGATGGTCAGGAGAAAGCCGCGGCGCGGCAGGATACGGGCTCCGCCTACGACTTCGATATCGGTGAACTGCAGTCTATGATCTTGATAGCGCCGCCAATGTAGCCAACCGAGGAACACGGCGCCCGAGCCGAAGAATGCCGTTGTCACGATGCCGACCGAAGGGTTGGATGGCATGATCAACAGACCGAGCAGACCGAACAGCCCATTGATGATGAGTGCCAAGAGATCGCTAGGTGCCATCTTGGCGGTCGGGGGTGGTCCCGTATCTGCCTCTGCCTCCCGGGCCGGGCAACGATCGGCGGCTTTTACCTTCGGTGCACGGGGCCGGCCATTCATGAGGGCGACACCTGGTTCGGTTCGGCGATGCGGCGCAAGCTACTCATTACAGCTTCTCTAGGCCTCATGGCAGCCGGCGCGCTGCCGGTGATGACGGCTGCCATCGTGGCTCGGCAGGCAGAACTCGCTGCCGCCGGGAGAGCGTATTGCGTGCAGATCGCCGATCAACAATTTGGCTATCGGGCCGCCGCGGGTCTTCGCGACTTCTCAGGCTACACCATGCGCGCGCGGCGCCGTGAGCGGGGCCTATTCGGTGCATTCCATGCTGTGCTCTTTGCCGAGCGATCGGAGGCGAAGGCAGTCAAGTGGGGGGAGCCGGTCTACGAACGCTTCAACTGGTCGTACCGTCAGCTCCGTTTCCTGCCGATCGTTGGTCAGGGCCACGCCGCTCTAGGGGATGTTCCCGAATGCGTGCCAGTTCCTGGTTTCGCGCTCACACTTCCATTGGCCGGATGATTTCGCACGCGCCGATCAGACTGCCATCATGGCCGACTGCTGCAGCGTTGGGCGCGCGCTTCGACAGGACATCAAGTCTGCTCTTGATGAACGCAGCCCGACATTGAGGTTCAGAGCCGGTTCAAGTCCTCACTCGCAATATGGCCCCATCACAAGCCGGGAGCCACCAAGCAACCGCAATCGGGAGAGGACCATGAGCTTTCGCATCGCATTCACTGTCGCTGCTGTCGCACTTGCCTTTGGCAGCACGAGTACTCTGACATCCACGACTGCCAACGCGGATGGCTACGTCTCGATCGACCAACGCGGGTGGGGCAACGGTGCCGCAGGAAGCCAGCGCGGATTTCGCAATCGCCTGACCATCTACCAGGATGGCTCCCGTAACTCGGCGCACAGTCGCCAGTTCGGCGCCAATAACCGGGTGGTGATCGGTCAACAGGGCAGCCGCAACTCCGCCAATACGTACCAGAACGGTCGCGGCAACATCGCTGGCGTCGCCCAATTCGGTTCAGGCCATACCGTCGTGACTTCGCAGGATGGTTCTGGCAACGCCGTCGGCGTGATCCAAGCTGGCCGCAACAACCGCGCCAACGCGACCCAGGTCGGCGCCGGCAACGTGTCCGTGATCGTGCAGGACTGATGTCGCCCTGAGTGGCCAATCCCAACGGACGTTGAACCGGAGATCGGGACCAGATCGAAAGGAAGCAGCCATGCCGAATTTCTATGTGACAAGCCTTGGCATCGTTGTGCCCGCGCTCGCCGCAGTTGGCCTCTCAGCCGGCGCGAGCTCCGGCCAGAGCACGAAGGCCATCGATCAGCTGAAGTGCCAGATCGACGTGAGCCGTACCGCCAGTGGCATCGAGCTTCAGGCGGTTGTCTCCACCGGACGCGACACGGCTGGCAACTACCGCTTACGGATTGACAAGTCCGGCGGCGGAGGAAATGCAACCATCGATCAGTCCGGAGGGTTCGAAGCCAATGCCGGCGCGCCACGGGTCGTCTCCACCGTGGGCCTCGGAGCTGATGGCCGATACACCGCGCGCCTCTCCGTTTCCGCGGATGGACGTACGCTCGAATGCACGCGGCGCGTCGGCGGCTCGCTGTAGCTGCGTGAGACAGGGTTGGATGAGGGGCACGGGCAACCGTGCCCCTTTTCTCTTTTGAGGCAGCTGCCTGCCGAGGTTTTCAGTTTGCGCCTTGAGGTGAGCCTGCCGCGCAGCTGAACGCAAGCTGCAAGTCCGGTTCTGTCTGTGTTCAGTCTGGGGAATATATCGTGCGGATTAGCGCTTGGGCTAGAAGCGCGGATGATCAGGAGAACCCGCTGTGAGACATCTCTGGAAAGCTCCCGCAATCATCGTGGCACTCGCGCTCGCCGCCTCGGCGCCCGCCTCCGCGAACGGCTGGAGCCTCTCATTGGAACCCAGGGGTGATGCGGCGAAATTCATCGGTACTGGCCTGCAGATCTACGGACTGACGCGCGAGATGAAGAATCGCGCGAGGATCAGTCAGCGCGGCGAGGGGAATGGCGCTGCGATCAGCCAGCGTGGACAAGGCAACAACGCCCTGATCGTCCAGCGCGGAAAGGGCAACTCGGGGACCATCACACAGACGGGCGACAACAACAGTTACGGACTTTTCCAGTTCGGACGCCGGAACTCGGCCAATATCGCGCAAAGCGGGACCGGACGGGTTGGCCTCACGTTTCAAGGCGGGTGGTAACGAGTGGGCGTTTCGTTACGCCTCGGATCATGCATGGAGGCGAGCTAATACAGCCTCCCTCCTGCTGCATCCATCATCAGCAAGGTCTCGCCAACGGACACGAGGTTGAGCATCTAGTTGGGGCTGATCCACAGTCCCGCCGATCCCTGCTGCTGGACATGCAAACGTACGGCGTCCTGATTTGATCTCATCCAGCATGCGGACCAGCGCTGGAAAGTCTACCGCAGCCTTGCGCCTCTGCCTGGTCAACAATGGTTGAAGCAGGACGATTGGCGGGCCGTGACGAAGCCGGTGATACGCAGGCATGCAAGTTCAGTCGGCGTAGTAACATTCCGCATCAATCAGAGGTCTCGCCATCGGAGGATTGCTACGCATTGTCTTCCGATGTGAGTGGTTCCATCGATTTCGCGAATGGTGGCTCGGCGACGTTTCTCACCGCCGAGCGTATCGAGTGGTGACCAGCCATTTGTTGTAAGAGTGATCGCCCTGCGCAAAGGCCTCGAGTTCACTCGGAGAGAGAATACGATCAGCTGCTCGTCCCGATCCTCGGTGAGCTCCGAGCACGTTACAACATAGCGATAATCGCATGGGCCAGATCCGGTCGGTGTTGCGCGATGAAGAGGGTCGGCTGAGCAGCGGTGAGGGGTAGACAGCGGCAAGCTGAAGCCCTTGTTCCGTCGTCCATCGCCCGAAATGCTGCTTATGAATCGCAGAAGCGCGGCGGCACGGCCACGGCAGCGGAATTGATAGCTGGCAGATGCAAGTCAAGAGTTGACGTGCGCTGACGGCTGGGCATCATGAACGCCGTTCTTAGCTGTCTACTTGCGTCGGTCGCATTTTGGCCGGTGCAGCACCGGTGTTACCGAACTTCATTGAACAGTTGATTTCAGCACGAACATTTTACGGCATTTCCAAACGCGTACGAGCGACCTGGTGGCTCACAGTTGGCTGAGCTGCGCCGTTACGTGGTGGGTCTACGACAATCGAGCACTCGAGGAGCGAGTATGCGTCCGCGTAGGGGAGTCGAATTGCGTGTTTCGTCAGTGTCGAGCGGTCAAGCCGAGGGGGCGTTGTCATGAGTGACGCCATCCAATCCGTGCTGATGATCGACTATGAGAACGTCGGCGGCCTGGTGCCCGTGAAGACGGTTGAGCGCTGGCTGGCCTGGTTCGAGGATGGGCAGTACGACCCTGAAAGACGGCCGAGGACTTTTGCCGCCCGGCGGATCTACTACACCAACATCGCCAGGAAGCCGAAGAACGAAGAAGCGAGGCAATGGCTGACGTTTGTTGAATGTCCGAGGCCCTACTTTGGTGCCAAGAACGTGGTCGACATGGCGCTCATCCTCGATGTTGCCGAGATGGCGTTCCACGACCCCTCGATCAATGAGTTCGTCATTCTCTCGCGAGACCGGGATTACCTGCCCTTGCTCGGGCGGTTGCGTCAGATGGGCCGACGTACGGTGGCGTTGGCGCATCCGGACGGTCCGGGGATCGAGGTATTCCAGCAATTTGCTGACATTGTCCTGACAGACGGCCAGCTGAAGAGCGCGCGGCAGTACGTGCGCATGGCTTGTGGAGCCTGAGACAGCTGTCGACAGCAGCATGGTCCGGCAATCTTACAGCCAGCAGATCATAGAGTACGGTACGCGCCACGAGTAGGTCTTATGCACCAACCCACCCAGTCCTGAGGCTACCTCCTTTCCATCCGTAAGCTGTGAAACGACTGGCACGGACAACGGCATAGCTTGGCCTCTCCTGATGGATTGTATGGATTTCTGCCGGAGCAAACGCCTTCGTTTCGCGCGCGTCTGCGTCATCAATGGCCGGCGCGACCGCCCAGCCGCTTTAGCCGACTGTCACACTGGCATCGCTGAAATAGCTTCCTATGGTCCGGGCCAAGCTGCTAGCTTTCACGCGTTACATATCTTCGTGCAGGGCTCCGAGAGAGGCCAAGCGTGTCACCCGAAGATCATGAGAAGCTGCTCGACACGATTTACGACGCGGCCCTCGATCCGGGACTCTGGCCGACGGCGATGGCGCACATAGCGCGTGTCACGAACAGCGCTGGGGGCATCCTCATCGGCCAACGCATGGACCTGCGACAGGTCTTGTTCTCGCACAACGGAGGTCTGGATCCCGACTGCAATGCGGCTTTCCAGGATCGACATATCGACAATGTCTGGTCGAAGACCATGGTCCGCAAGCCAGCCGGCCAACTCGTGGTCTCTGACGAGATCATCCGCCTCCAAGAGCTACAGCGCACGTCGTTTTTCGCCGATGTCCTTCGCCCGCAGAACGTCGCGCACAATGTCATGGCGCCCGTCGCGGTGCGCCGTGGCTTTCTGGTCGCTTTCAATATCTGCCGGACCGCCAGACAGGGGCCGCCCAGCGGCATCGACCACGCGCGACTGCGCCTGCTCCTGCCGCATGTCGTGCGTTCGCTCGCTCTCGGTCATCGCTTCGATGCTTACGGGTATATCCAACGGGCGGAGCACGACGCGCTCGACAGGCTTGCCATGGGTGTCGTGCTGCTCGATGAAACTTCAACGGTCGTGTTCTGCAATCGCTCAGCGGGCGCTTTGATCGGCGAGGCCGGGCCGCTTCGACTTGTCGGCGGACGTCTGGTCACCAATCATCCAGCCTTGATGCGCCGGTTCGAAGGACTCGTCGGCGACGTCCTTGGTGGCGTGCCGATGGCGGCGATAGCTCTCCCCGTTCAGGATGAGAGCCGCACCATCCAAGTGGTCGCCTCGTCGATCCGCGGCAGAGATAGATCCCGGTTCTATGGAATCGGCCGCCGGCCTCCGGCTGTTCTGCTGTTCCTGATCGACACCGTGGCTGACCTCGATGCAGAGCCGATCGCCTTGCGCGAGGTGTTCGGTTTGACGCCGGCGGAAGTCCGGGTCGCGTTGGCCGTCGTGCGGGAACCTGGGCTGGCCGCCGCCGCCAGTTCGCTCGGCATGTCGACCAACACGGTGAAGACGCATCTCTCCCGGGTGTTCGCAAAGGTAGGGGTGCGCCGGCAGGCAGACCTCGCACAACTCGTGTCCGCGCTGGCTTCCGTGCGCACCTAGACGTGGTTCCCATCACCTGTTCGGGTGACGCCCCGGTCGGGCGCGGCCAAGTAGTCTCGGTCTCGTCGGGAATGTCGTCGAAGCCGCTCGCTGGATGCGCGTCGATTCAAGATGAGGCAAGTCTCACTCGCGGCCTCAAACGATCCTCACGACGCGGGTCGAATGCCGGCGCAGGATCACGTCGTCAGCGTCACGATCTCATCCCCGGCAAACTGACGGAGTTGCTGGATGAATGCGTGGGGCGGCGTCGTGGCCGCGATCTCGACGGCCGCGCTGGCGCTGCTGACGCAGCCGACGGTGGCGAGCGACTGGGACGACTGTTTCGAAGCTTTCGCTCTCGCAGATCTCGTCGATGGCTGTACCGCGTTAATCGAGACACCGGATCTACAGCCGTGGCAGCGCGCAATGGCGTTGAACAATCGTGCCAGCGCCCGCGTGCAGCAAAACGACCTCGATGCTGCGGAGCAAGACTACACGCGCGCAATCGAGATCGATCCGCATTATGCCAAGGCCTACTACAATCGAGGCACGCTCCGTCTCAATCAACGGCGCCTACGTGAAGCCATCCAGGACTTCACCCTTTCACTGAGCTTCGACGCAGGCATGACAGGGGCTCTCCATAACCGCGGCGTTGCTCTGGAGCAGATGGGTCGCCTCGACCTTGCCCTCTCTGATTTCAACGAGACGCTGCGACTCGCCCCGATGATGTCATCGGCGCTCAACAACAGGGGAGTGGTCCTCCGCCGGCTCGGTCGCTTGGACGATGCGCTCGCCGATTTTTCTGCCGTGATTGCGGCGTCACCCGACAATGCGAGAGCGCTCAACAACAGAGCCAAAACACTGATCTTGCTCGGTCGCCCTGGTGAAGCCGAGATCGACGCTGATCGCGCCGTCTCAGTATGGCCCGACTATGCAGACGGCTATGCCACACGCGGGGATGCGCGGCGCCGTCTCGGGCGTCCGGCCGAAGCGCGAGACGACTATGAACGCGCTGTCGCGCTCGACGCCGCAAATACGATCGCAATCGAAGGTCTGGCGACGGTCGCGCCGCGGCCACATTGATTTTCGCATCCCATCCCGGGGAACGTCCGCCAGATTTTTTCGCTCGTCTCCATGTCCCAATGTCGGGCGTCGACCCCGGCGACTCTGGCAGAGCGTGGGTGCTCGAGCCAGGTGCTGCCGGACGTGAAAATCGGTGCCACGCCTCGGAGGACCGGCTTGCCGAATTGCGCTGTCATCGCGCTCCTCGGCGGCCGCAGCCATCTTCGTCGTGCCGCAGACGCTACTCGGCAGACGCCGCGGGGGCTGGCCGCATGTTGTGATTTGGCAGAAACAAGGCCACCGCCCAGCACGCCGCGAGAAGAAGGGCGGAACCTGCGAGGCACGCGACGATGCCGCCCGACTGATAGAGAAGTCCGGACATCAGCGTGCCGAGCAATCGCCCCGTCGCGTTGGCCGCGTAATAGAAGCCGACGTCCTCGGCAGCTTTTTCTGACCCCGCATAGGCGAGGATCAGATACGAGTGCAGGGACGAATTGACCGCAAAGGGAAAACCGAAAATCGCCAAGCCGACGGCCAGCAGGATGTCAGGGCGGGGTGTTCCAGGCATCGTGAGCGTAATCGCGAGAGCAAGCGGCACGGCCAGGAGGATGAGCGACCAGAGTCGCGCGGCCGGTACTTCGCGACTGAGGCCATCGCTACTGCGGGTGACGAAGCGTGGCGCGATCGCTTGGACACCGCCATACGCGATCGTCCAGGCGGCCAAGAAAGCACCGACCTGGGAGAACGACCAACCAGCCGCATACAGATAGACCGGCAAGCCGACGACGAACCAAACATCGCGGGCGCCGAACAGAAATATGCGGGCCGCCGCGAGCAGATTGACGCCATTCGATTTGGCGAATAACTCGCGCATTGACTTCGAAGCCTTGGCTTTTCCGAGGTCGCGCGGCAGCGTGATCACTCCGGCGATGAAGACGACCGCAAGCAATCCCGCCATCAGCCAGAGAGAGCCCCGAAAGCCGACGGTTTCCAGCAGCAGGCCGCCGAGGAAGAAGCCGATGCCCTTCATGGCATTCTTCGAGCCTGTAAACCACGCGACCCACGCGAAGAGCTGGCCGCTGCCCGCGTCGGACGTCGCCTTGATCGCGGACTTGGATGCCGTCTTGGTGAAATCCTTCGCAAGACCTGCGATGCCTTGAGCGGCGACGACCCAAGCGACGGACGCCGCTGCGGCCCATGTCGGATCGAGCGCCGACAGCATCAACAGGCCGCAGATCTGCAAGCCCTGGCCGATCGCCAGCATGCGGGGGATGCCGAATCGTACGGCGAGCCAGCCCCCGGCCAGATTGGCGATGATGCCGGCAAACTCGTACAGCAGGAACAGGAACGCGAGTGTGAAGGGTGAATAGCCGAGCTTGAAGAAGTGGAACAGCACGAGCATCCGCAGCGCGCCGTCGATGAGCGTGAAGCCCCAATAGGACGCCGTGACGATGAGGTAGTTGCGCACCGCGGCGGACATCAGACGCCCTTCACCGCGATGCGGGTCGCTAGGTCGACCATGCGGCAGACGTAGCCGATCTCGTTGTCATACCAGGCGTAAACCTTGAGAAGGGTGCCGTCGGTTACCATCGTGCTCGGCGCGTCGACGATGGCACTGCGGGTATCGTTACAGAAGTCGACGGACACCAGCGGCCGCTCCTCGTAGCCCAGGATTCCGGCCAGCGTGGTGTTGGCCGCGCCGGCGAAGAGGGCATTGACCTCCTGTTCCGTCGTCGGGCGTTCGAGTTCGAAAACGCAGTCGGTCAAGCTGGCATTGAGGACCGGCGCGCGCACCGCATGACCGTTGAGCTTGCCCTTGAGCTCCGGATAGATCAGCGCAATGGCCGTCGCGCTGCCGGTTGTCGTCGGCTGCAAGGACAGCATGGCCGAACGGGCACGGCGAAGATCTTTGTGCGGGGCATCGACGATCACGTTGGTATTGGTCGGATCGTGGATCGTCGTGATCTGCCCATGCCGGATGCCGATGGCCTCGTGGATCACTTTGACAACGGGGGCAAGACAGTTCGTCGTGCAAGACGCTGCCGTCAGCAGGCGATGGCGGGCGGGATCGTAGAGGTGGTCGTTGACGCCGACGACGATGTTGAGGGCGGCGGCATCCTTCACGGGCGCCGCGACGATCACGCGCTTCACGCCGCGTGCGAAGTAGCCTTCGAGTTCGGCCGGCTTCAGGAATTTGCCCGTGCACTCGAAGACGACGTCGCAGCCAAGGTCTCCCCACGGCACGTCGCCCGGCAACTTGGCGTCGCTAAATCCGATCCGCTGGCCCTCGACGACGATGGCATCGTCACCGGCCACTTCGATGCCGGCGCGCCAGCGACCGTGTAGGCTGTCGAATTCGAGGAGATGGGCGGTCGCGGCGGCGCCGCCCTTGATCTCGTTGACGTGGACGATGTCGAGCCGCGCATCGAGATTGGGGTCGCGTGCATCGCGCACGACGCCACCCATGGCCGCGCGCAGTGCGAGGCGGCCCATGCGCCCCATACCGTTGATGCCGATTTTCATGTTGGATTTCTCACGCCACGTTGCGGTTGGGGTCGGCGAGTTCGTCGAGGCGCTTTTTGATCGCCATGCGATCCAGGGTCCCGAACGGTAGATTGATGAAGGCCTCGAGCCGCCGGCGGATCATGCCGTAAAGCTCATTGAGGAGCGCCGTACGCTCGACCGCGGAGCCCTTGAACTTGGCGGGGTCCGGGAACGGCCAGACGGCCGTAATTGGACGGCTGCCGAGGTCCGGACACGCTTCGCCGTCACCGGGATCACAAAGGGTGAGTACGAAATCCATGCGCGGTGCGCTCGATCCGGTGAACTCCTCCCACGACTTTGATCGAAGCTCTGACACGTCGTGTCCCAGCTGCTGCAGGCGGTCCAGCACCTCCGCCATCGGCGCGCGGGCCGGATCGGAACCCGCAGAATAGGCACGGAACTTGTCGCCTCCGACCTTCTCCAGGATCGCCTCGGCCATGATCGAGCGCGCGGAGTTCCTCGTGCAGAGGAAAAGGACGTTGAAGGAAGGTTCCATCTGCCGACTCCTTTCGCGTATGACAGGAAGTACTTTCTGAACGGCGCGCACGACGTCGGATTGTCCGGCGTAACAAGTCGCCGCAAGCCCCTCGACCAGCACGCGAATGCCGACTTCGTCGACGTGATAGCGCACGTGGCGACCTTCGCGTGTGGACGCCAGCAACCCGGCTTGCTCAAGTGCCGCGAAATGAAATGAGAGCGTGGACGGTGGTACGCCGAGCGCGGTTGCCGCAGATCCAGCGGTCATGCCGTCGCGCTTTTGAGCCGCGATCAGTTCGAGCAAACGCAGTCGCGACTCCTGCGCGGCGACGGTCAGCATGGCAGACAGGCGTTTTGTTTCGATAGCCATAGAAGTATCGTTACGCTGTGTTTATGACACCGCGGTGACAGGCGCAGTCGGGCCGCTGATAAGATCGCCCAAAGAATGCGGGCCTCGGTGATCGGTCAGCGCGCGGGAGCGTCGGGCAACAGTTCCGGGCGGTACTCGAAGTGCATGGTATCGAAATGATACCAGCGGCCGCCCCAGATGAAACCGTTCCGTTCAAAGACGTCGATGATCTTCTTCGGAAAGGAGTTCCGCCAGACGCGGGGGCCTCCTGACCAGCGCCAGTAGTGTGACACGGCAAGATTGAGGTCGATGGCTGCCCCATAGGCATGCATGGAGCGCGTGCGGGTCCCGGCGATCGATCTGCAGGCATAGGTCCCTGCGGACGGCTTCAGGTACTTCATGTCTTCTTTCGGCAGGCCGTCCAGCTCTGCGGACACGCGTTCGAGCGCTTTATCGACGCCGTTCACCGTCGTGACCGATACTGTTCCGCCGCCGTGGCGAGGAAGCCAGTTGATGCTCCGGAGACGCTTCGTCACCTCGCCCTTGTAGCAGTCGCCGTACATGGCAACGAAGAGCGGTTCGTAGCGGACGCGTCCTGGATCGAAGTTTGTCGGCGGGGGCGTTGGCTCTTTGCCGGCAGGGTAGGCCGCATAGAACATGTCGTCGATGTCTGGATCTTCGAGCAACTGCTCGAAGCTCTTCCTCGATCGCCCGTCCGACACTTTGTACTTCTGGCCGTTCTTCATGGTGACGAAGTCGGCGTCGAACGAACTGATGAAATCGGGGTAAGCGCGGACGAGTTTGGCCAGATGGTGCGATAGATCGGCAGGCTTGGCGCCATAGCCGTCTGCTGCCACCGGGGTCACGAGAGGACCGGTGGCCCACGCGATGAGTATTCCCGCCGCGAGCGCCGGCCACCGCGCGGTGCGTCGCGTGCTCTGCGGCGTCGACGGCTGATGTCTACGATCGCCGGGCATTGGTGGGTCTCGCAGCACGTGGCGGGATTTGATTTCTTGGCTCGGCGACCTCAGCTGCGCGGCGTGATCCCTTTGCGCATGTCCGACGGGGTCATCTGATAACGCTGCTTGAAGCGGCGGTTGAAGTGAGACAAATCCGAAAACCCGGCTTCGAAGGCGACCTCTGCGATCGACCATGTCGCGTAGCGAGGGCTCGTGAGGTAGCGCCGCGCGACTTCGAGCCTTTGCTCCAGCACGAACGCCGAAAAGGTCGTCCCGTCATCCTCGAACAGCATTTGCACATACCGGGGCGAGACGCCCTGCCGTACGGCCAGCGCGTCGAGATTTAGTTCGGCGTTCTGGATGATGTCGGCCTTGATGGCTTCCAGGCGTGCTGCGCGCACACTGCGCTGACCGGCAATCTCCCGACCCTCTTTGGTCGGTCCGATCGCGAGCGCGATGAGATCGTACACGTGCATGGCCGATAACCGCCCGACCTGCGGATCGGTGATACGCTCCGGTAGCGACGCCACATAGGAGTGAAGAAGGGTCAGCGCCTCGTTATCGGCTGTGATATGGCGCGCCGAAGACTCCTCGACGTTCGCAAGCGGCGAGATCGCGCTGAACGGGACACGGATCGACGTGTAGGTGGCATCCTCGAACAGCAGGTCCGCCGGCTGGCGATACACCAAAAGGACGCCGTCGCCGTTCTGAGGCACGCCCTCCCGCCGCCCTTGGGTGAGGCTCATCCGGCCACCAGACTTGATCATGAGGCAAATGGTGTCTTCGCCATCGGCGAGCATCGGAGCCGGCCTCGTCACCCGTGCCGTCAGTCCAGACAACATCTTCGCCCGCCGCAGTCCGGGGGCAACCAGCATTTCCATCTCGACCGCTTGTCCAGGTGCGGCGTCGAGTTGGAGTCGGATCGACTCGTCGAAAAGTTGACGCAGCGCCGGCAGTCGACCCTCTGGAGCGAGCTTACGGGTCGAGAAGCGAAGGGAGGTGAAAACGGATGAGTTCGACATCATCGGACCTCGGTGAAGCTCGCCTCTCGGGCAGGATGCATGGAGCAGACTGCGGTGTCCATGGCGTGACGGTCAGTTCGCCGTCGGCCCATCCGATCTTCATCGACGTCCAAGACAGTCGGACGACCGCGGACGACAATCGTCGTCACTGCAGCGGACTGGCGAGGTGAAGATGTTCCAGCTCGATGATATCCTGGGATTCTTTGCGGCCGGTTGTGTCTTGCTGACCTTCAGCATGAAAACAATGCGATCGCTCCGACTCGTTGCGTTGATCAGCAATATCGCGTTCGTCGCTTATGGCTATCGCGCCGGCATCGTCCCTGTCCTCGCTCTGCATCTCCTGCTGTTGCCGATCAATTTGATCGGGTTGCTGCGCGAGGTTCCGAATCTCGCACGTCATATGAGAGGGCTGTCACTCGGCCCGTTGCCAGTTCGCGTCCAGCCAAGTGTAAGTTCGCCCACGTCCGAGACGTAAAGGCAGGTGGCGGAGACAGTGGCGAACCTTCGTTCGGAGACACAAACCATGCTCAAGCCATCGTGGATCGTCTGCGCCGCCGTTGCAGTCCTCGCCTCGGCCAATCCCGCCGCCAGCCAGCAGTCTTTGCCGGCAGCGGCGACGCAGACACAGGGCATCAAGCGCATTCCGCTGCAGCGATTCGATGTTCCGGGAACGTCATATGAGACAGTCATCGGCATTGCGGAGATCGCAGCCAACGTTTCGATCGGCCGGCATATCCATCCGGGCCCAGAGTCCGGATACGTGATGGAAGGCAGTTTCGAGTTGCTCGTCGACGGCGAGGCGCCCCGCCAGCTCAAGGCGGGGGACTCCTACAAGGTGCCGGCCCGGGCGGTGCACGACGCCAAGACGGGGCCTGGCGGCGCCAAGGTCCTCGCCACGTACGTCGTCGAGAAAGGCCAGCCGCTGGCTTCGCCGTCCAACTGAGTCGGCCGCGCGCAGCGGAGGGGCCGGCTGCGCAGCTCCGGGGTGTCGCCTCGGCGCGGCTGTCGCACCGGCCGCGCTCGGCTTGCGCCGCACCTTCGAAAGTGGTCTTGTGCCGGCCTGGGTGGACGGGGGTTGGCTGCGCTAGAGCAAGAATGCTCGCGGCGCACGATGCGACCACCGCCAATGAAAGAAAAGAAAGCGTTCGATCTACCCGTTCGGCTGCTGTTGGGTTTGAGCGCGATCCTGGCGCTATTGCCCCCGTCGTTGCTCGGCACCTACGCTCTCGTCGATCTCATCTCGCGTGACCGGAAGGCCCAAACCGAGCGGCTGCATGCGACTGCGCGCTCGCTCGCCGCATCGGTGGACCGGGAGCTTGATGCGCTGCGCGAAATGGCCGTCGTATTTGCCACCTCGAGATTCGTGCTGCAGGGAGATCTTGCGCGGTTCGATGAACTCGCGCGGGACGCTGCAAAGACGGTCAACGGCAACATTGTGCTGATCGACCGTGCATATCGCCAGCTCGTGAATACCGCTCTGCCGCGCGGCTCGCTTCTGCCGAAGACCAATCACACCGAGGCCATCGATCGCGTCTTCGCCACTGGGCGGCACGTCGTGACCAACCTCGTGCGGACGACGACGACGAACGCGACCATTCTAGCCATCATCGTCCCGGTCTTCGTCGACGACGAGCCGAAGTATGCGCTGGCGTTACAGCCCGATCTCGCCTTGTTCAGTCGCGTGCTACAGCGCGTTCCGCTGCCGGAGGGTTGGCTTGCGGCTGTCGACGATGCGCAAGGACAAATCATTGCCCGGACCGTCAAGCCGGAGGAGTTCATCGGCACGAAGGCGCGGCTCACGCGGTCGGAAGGCTCTGGCCTCGTACCCCTTACGGATCTCGAAGGCCGACCGTCGCTGCTCGCTTTCTATGTTTCGCCGGAGACGCGGTTTCGCGCCGTCGTCTGGACGCCTGAAGAGTCATTCTACGAGGCCAGCCATCGGCTGACGACATGGCTCGCCGGCCTGGGCTTAACTGTCCTCGCCCTGACGCTCGCGGCCGCCTATACGACGGGAAATGTGTTGAGCCGGCCCGTCATCGGCATTGCGTCCGCTGCCCGGCAACTGGCGCGCGGCGAACCGGTGCGACACGAACCATCGGTCATGCGCGAGGCTAACGTCGCTGGCCGTGCCATGGAGCAAGCGGCCGGGATCATTTCGGACCGCGAAGTTTCGCTGCGTCAGCAGACCGAAACCACGCGGCTTCTGATGCGCGAGCTCGTTCATCGCATCAAGAACCTGATGGCCGTCGTCTCTGCGATCGGCCGGCAGACCGGTCGTTCCGCGACGAACTATGCCGATTTCCAGGCGCGGTTCGAAGCGCGGCTCGCCGGCTTATCGAGTAGCGTCGATCTACTCGTCTCCGGAGACTGGCGGAGCGTCGGCCTGCGCGATCTCATCGTATCGCAGCTTCGTCCGTTTGCGGATTTGTCCCGTTTCGAGATCACGGGGCCGTCGCTGCTGCTGACGCCCGAGGCGACGCAGAATCTTGGGCTCGCGCTGCATGAACTCGCGACGAACGCCGCCAAGCACGGAGCGTTGTCGGTCACGCAAGGTTCGGTCGCCATCAGGTGGCGGGTCGACGGTGATCAGTTCGAGCTGTCGTGGAAGGAGCGGGGCGGTCCTTCCGTCGTGGCGCCTTCTCGCACCGGCTTCGGGCATGCCGTGGTCGCCGATATGACCGGGTCGGCTCTGATGGGGAGTGCCTCCTTGCGGTTCGAGCCCGACGGCGTGGCGTGGGTGCTCAGGGTGCCGATCGGGTCGGTTGTGCGCGAGGTTTAAGGCTTAGGGGCCGACTTTCGCAGGTGACGTGCCCGCAGCGAGGGCGCGGCGGCTCTCGATCTCGTCGGTGATCAGCTTCAAGTTCCGCAGGTTGGCACGGAAGGCGAGGTCGAAGAACGGACCGGCGATGGGGATCACGCCGAGCGCCGTGTCGGCGGCGACGTTGGCCAACATGCGGAGGAGGAGCTTGCGGTCGGCACCTAGTTCGCGTGCAAGCACGATCAGGCGTATCGCGAACCCGGCCATGACGAGATCGCCGATCACGGGAACGATGCCGGCGATCGGGTCCCAGCCGAAGCGCACCTGGGTTCCTGGGATGCGGAACTGGCTGTCGAGCAGCACGGCCCAGTGCCCCAGGCGGTCGAGCCGTTCGGCGAAGTCTGCCGCGGGCTTGCCGCTTCCGCCTGGGTCTTGGAGTGCCATCACCCTCCGGCGGGTGCCGTCCTCTCGGTCATGCTGGCTTCACTGCCAGGAACCGGCCACCGCCGAGCGCGCGCTCCTCAATCAATCTTACGAACAAAACATAGGCTTCGTAAAACGCATCGTGGCCGGCGGGCGTGCCCGCTTCTTCGGCCTGGCGGCGCAGATCGCGGAACATGCGCATCCGCTCGCGCAGGATCACGGCCCATTCGGTCGTGAGATCGACCACGCGAGCGACGGTGAAGCCTTTCGCGGTGAGCAACGTTTCGTAGGTTGCGAACGATTCGAGTTCCTCGACCGCGATCCCATCCCACAGCAGCTTGCGTTCTTCGGACGACAGGGGCCGGTGGACGACCCAGTCGGTGAAGGCGAGCCGCCCGCCCGGCCGCAGAATGCGGAAGGCTTCTGCGATGGCCCGGTCGCGGTGCGGCAGATGCAGGAACGCTTCCTGACTGATCACCACGTCGGCCGACTGGTCGGGGATGGGCGCCGCTTCGACATTGCCTTGCACGATCGTGACGCGATCCTGCATCCCGACGAGGCGCGACAGCGTCGTCGCACCGGCCACGCGTTCCGGGGTCAGGTCGATCCCGCGTACCGTTACGCCGTACTTGTGAGCGAAGTAGCGAGCGGGACCGCCTAGCCCGGCACAGAAGTCGACCACTTCAAGCCCTGGCCGCAGACCCGCCAACTCGGCAAGGGCGTCGTTGACGGGAAGGCCGCCGTAATGGTCCTGGTCGAATTCGAACAACTCCGGCGGCTCGACGCGATCGAGGCTTCCGCGCTTGGCCTTCAACTTGGCCAGAATGATCTCGCTCGAGATGGGGTGGCGGCGGTAGAAATCTGCAGGCGTCCGGATCTCGGTCATACGCAACTCGTGTCGGCGTGCTGAGCTCTCTCGTGGGTCGGAGCTTAGCGGACGGCCCCTGTGGCGTGGCCGTCGAAGGGCGCATAGCCACGTGTCGTGGCGAGCGGGGCTCCCGGGGAGGCGACATGAAGTGGTTCAGGGTCATCGCGGCCTTGGCGATGCTGGCATGCCTGGCGCCGGCGGTGGGCCTCGCCTATGTGGCCTACATGGCCAACCGCTACGGCTGCACGGTGCACGAAGGGTTCGCCAATCCCTGCATCGTCGATGGGGTCGATATCGGCGAGCGGCTTTACACCCTGGGCGTGATGGGCTGGCTGATGCTGGGAACGCTGCCCATTTTCGTTGGGATCGCAACCATTTGGCTCGTCGTCGAAATCGCCCGCTGGGTGATGCGGCGGCGGTCGGCGGCGGCGCCTTCGACGGGTCAGACGTAGGCGATCAGTCGCCCGGCGGCGGCCACGGCGATCCAGATCGCGATCGATACCATCGCAGCCGTCCGCAATCGGCTCGGGATCGCCGAACTCGCATCGAGGCGGTCGAATCCGGCGGGCAAGTGCGCCACCACCAGCGCATTGAAAGCGCCCGCCGCGATAAGCAGGCCCTTCGCCTGGAAGACCGGGTTCATGGCGACGTGGCTCGCCTCGGCGACGAACAGGACGAAGCCAGTGCCGCCGAGCAGCGCGAGGGCGGCGACGGCGAAGCGTCTCGCCGGGAAGACGATGTCGGCCGGACGCGTGCCGGCAAACGCACCCAGAAGACGGAGGTCGAGGACGGCGACGGCCCCCGCGAACACCGCTAGCCCCACGACGTGAAGGACATTGGCCGTCGGATAGATCCAGACCGACTGTCGGATCGCATGCCCGAAGGCCGACGCCTCAAGTGCGACGAGGAACGCGGGCGCGGCCTCGTTCATCACCGCATCTCGACGGTCTTGCCTTCGACGGTGATGCGCTCGGCCCGCATCTCGTCTTTCTCGACGGTCGAGGGATAGCCGTAGGCGGAGATCTCCTTGCCGACGCCGACCATCTCGGCGATGGCACCGCGAGTCTGCATACGGCTGACGGGGGCGAGCGTCACGGTCCAGACTTTCTCGGCCGTCTGTACCGTGAGCGTCGTGTGCGGGTTCTCGTACTTCGACGTCAGAATCTTGCCGGTGACGGTAACCGGCTTGCTCGCGTCGTAGCTGCCCCAACCATGGTGGGCGATCGAGGGGGCAGCGGCGATCGCTGAGAGGGCGACGGCGGCGGCGACGAGCTTGGCGCGCATGTGCGATACCTCCGATTGGCTTCGCCGGTGCTATTCCACAGGTCTGCCGGCACTGTCAGGTCACAACGCCGTCATCAGCCCGGCAGGCGCACGATCGCCGAGATCTCGACCATCATCTCGGGCTTGTTGAGCCCCGAGATGAGCAGAAGCGTGTTGGGCGGGTAGCGTCCGTCCGGAAACAGGCTCTTGTAGACCGCGCCGCGTGCTTCGAACCATGGAGCGCGACTGTCGGGTCCAACGAGGTAGGTCGTGAACTCGAGCACATCGGCGAACGAGGCGCCGAGGTCGGCAAGGATTTTTCCGAGGTTCGAGAAGACGACCGGCACCTGAGCGGCGAGATCGTTTGGGGCGACGACGTTGCCGTCGGCATCGACCGAGACCTGCCCGGCGATAAAGGCGATGCGGCCCGGTTCGGCGATGGCGACGTGGCTGTACATGCCGATGACGCGTGGTGCGCTCGGCGGATTGACGTAGGTAACGGCGGACGACATCGCGGGCCTCCTGGTGTTCATAGGGTCTACGTGGTCGGTGGATTGTCGGTTCGGCTTTTTCGATTGCCCGCCGGCTGGCGCTCTTCGTTCGGCCAGAGGCCGAGGGCCTCGAGCTCTCTCGGGCTGCGACCGGGCCGGCTTTTGTAGGTCGGCAGCGACCATTCATAGACGAGCGCAAGGCTGCGGACGACGAGGCAGCTTCCCACGCCCAACGTCCAGGCAAGCGCACTCGTCGCGCCGGCTCCGATGGCAGCGACGAACAATAGGGCGCCGACCAGCGCGGCGGTGACATAGACGTCGCGGCGCAAGAGGAGCGGTACCTCTCCGCCGAGAATGTCGCGGACGATGCCGCCGAAGGTTCCGGTGATGACCCCCATAGCGACCGCGACGACGGGGGCCGCGCCGGCCGCGAGGGCCTTGTCGGTGCCAAGCACGCAGTAGACCGAGAGCCCGATGGCATCGAGCCACAGGATGGCGCGGTAGCGCGACTGGAGCATTGGGGCGGCGAAGAACGTGGCCATCGACGTGACGATGCACACGGTGAGGTAGGTAGAGTTCGCGATCCAAAAGACCGGCACGCCGAGCAAAACGTCGCGGATCGTGCCGCCACCGATGCCCGTCACCGTGCCGAGCATGATGAAACCGAAGACGTCCATCTGCTTGCGGCTGGCGACGAGCGCACCGGAGATGGCGAAGACCGCGACCGCCGCGTGATCGAAGACGGCGAACAGGGTCGTCAGGTCGAAGTTCGTCTGGATCATTCGTCGGCCCGCCGTTCACGGCCGATTGCAAATTTCAACGGCCTGCCTCATGTCGGGGGGTGATCTATCAGTTTTGGAACGAGCGAGCAGCAGCCGATGCCGGCGAAGCCCCGACCGATTGCGACCGCCAAGGAGAAGCCCCAGCCGCGCAAGGCCCCGACGCCCCAGGCGGCAGAGGGGCCACGCTACTGGCTGTTCAAGTCCGAGCCCGATGTCTTCTCCTGGGAGATGCTGAAGGCCAAGGGAGCTGCCGGCGAGCCGTGGACGGGCGTGCGGAACTTCCTCGCACGCAACAACATGCGCGCCATGAAGCTCGGCGATCTCGGGTTCTTCTACCACTCGAACATCGGCAAGGAGGTCGTCGGGATCGTCCGCGTATCGGCGCTCGTGCACCCCGATCCCGAGGACGACACCGGGAAATGGGAGTGCGTCGACGTCGTGGCCGTCGAAGATTTCCCGAAGCCTGTCACGCTGGCCGACGTCAAGGCGAACCCAAAGCTCAACGAAATGTCGCTGGTCACGTCGATGCGCCTCTCCGTGCAACCCGTCACCCCGGAGGAATGGGCGGAGGTCTGCCGGATGGGTGGCCTCGCGGCCAGGAAGACGGGCCGGTGACACAACCCTCCACGGCTCCAGCGACGCTCTCGGATCTCAAAAAGCTCGTTCGGCGCGTCGCGCGCCTGCAGACGGCGCCACTCGTGCCCGAACTGCCGCTCTGGCTCGCGGCGGACTCGCACGCGATCTGGCAAGAGATCGACCAGACTGCTCCCGTCGAAGCGGCGCGTCGCCCCTATTGGGCGTTCGCGTGGCCGGGCGGGCAGGCGAAGGCTCGCTATCTGCTCGACAATCCGGACCTGGTGCGGTCGCGCCGGGTCGTCGACATCGGCACGGGCTCGGGCATCGGCGCCATCGCCGCGCTGCGGGCTGGGGCGCGGAGCGTCGTCGCGAACGATATCGACCCGCTGGCGCTCGCCGCCGTCGCCCTCAACGCCGAAGCCAACGGGGTCGAGGTCGAAATGTCGGGCGCGGACCTGCTCGACCGCAACGACTTCGAGGCGGATGTCGTGATGGTCGGCGACGTGTTCTACGAGCCCGAATTGCACACGCGGATGGCCCGCTTCCTCGATCGGCTGAAAGCCGGCCGCACGACCCTCCTGTTCGCGGACCGTGGGACGACGCGGCTGCCGATGCGGCCACAGGCCTGCCTTGCCCGCTATCCGACGCAGGTTTTCCCGGTCCTCGAAGACAGCCATCACGAAGACGGCCTGCTCTGGCGGCTCGCATGAGCGCGCGGACCGACTGGGCCGCATTCATCCGCGCCAATACGAAACTGCTGGCGCCACCCCTCGTGCCGGAAATCCTACTGTACTTGGCGGAGGAGTCGCTACCCATCTGGCGACGGACGGAGGAGGAGCTCGCCGAGATCAATGTGCCGCCGCCCTACTGGGCCTTCGCCTGGGCGGGGGGACAGGCGCTGGCGCGCCACCTGCTCGATGAGCCGCAGCTCGTCGCAGGACGTCGCGTGCTCGACATCGGCACGGGCTCGGGCCTCGCGGCGCTGGCCGCGGCGCGAGCGGGCGCACGCACCGTCGCAGCGGCGGACATCGATGCCATTGCTTGCGAAGCTGTGGCCCTCAATGCCGCGGCGAACGGGCTCGCAATCGACGTCATCGGCGACGATCTGCTGGCCCGCGTGCCACCGGCCGTCGACGTGCTTCTCGTCGGAGATCTGTTCTATGAGAAGCCGCTGGCAGAGGCGGTCCTCGCCTTCATCGACGCGGCAGCGATGGCCGGCGCCCATGTTCTCGTCGGCGACCCGCAGCGCAGCTATTTTCCTCGCGAGCGCTTCTCAGTGCTCCGCTCCTATCCGGTCCCGGTGACCCGGGAACTCGAGGACGCCGAGATCAAGCATGCGGCCGTGTGGGAACTCGCCCGAAGCGGGAATTGACACCCGGCACGTGTCGTTCTCTGAAAGGGAGTGAGACAGGAAGGGTTCGGCACATGACGATCGCCGGCATTGAACCGATGTCCGTCTTCTGGTCGGCCGTCGGCGGCTTTCTCGTCGGCGGCTTTTGGTACGGGGCGCTGTCACGCGCCTGGCTCGACGCCGTCGGCCTCACGGAAGAGCAGATCAAGGGACGGCCCAACGCGGTCCCGTTTCTTATCGCCTTCCTCGGCAATCTGGTGATCGGCTTCGGCCTCGCGGTCCTGATCCGAACCACGGGGCAAGCCACGCTCTCGGCAGGGGCGATGCTCGGCGCCCTCGTTTGCGCCGGCTTCGTGCTCACGACCCTCGCCGTCAACCATAGCTTTCAAAATGCCCGCCGGGTCCTGACCCTGATTGACGGCGGTCATTGGCTTGGTGTCTTCATCGTCCAGGGTGCCGTGCTCGGCTGGTTGATGGCCGGATGAGCTAAGTCCTTCGTTAGTCTTAAAGACCAACGGGGTGATTGCGATGGCGCCGCTCGCTGCCCATAGTTAGGGCAAGAGCGTCTTAAGCCTGGAGGAAACGGGTCTATGTCCGAGAAAGTCTATGCCGTACCTGCCGAGTGGGCGAGCCGCGCCTGGGTGGACGCCGCGAAGTACAAGGAGATGTACGCGCGCTCCATTTCGGACCCGTCCGGCTTCTGGGGCGAGATGGGCAAGCGGCTCGACTGGATCAAGCCGTACAGGACGGTCAAGAATACTTCGTACGATCCGCACAACGTGTCGATCAAGTGGTACGAGGACGGTACACTGAACGTCTGCTACAACTGCGTCGACCGTCACCTCAAGACGCGCGCCGATCAGGTCGCCATCATCTGGGAAGGCGACGACCCGACGGACGACGAGAAGATCACCTATCGCCAGCTGCACGAGCGCGTCAGCAAGTTCGCGAACGTTCTGAAGGCCAACGGCGTCAAGAAGGGTGATCGCGTCACCATCTACCTGCCGATGATTCCCGAGGCGGCCTACGCGATGCTCGCCTGCGCGCGCATCGGCGCCATCCATTCCGTCGTGTTCGGCGGGTTCTCTCCCGATAGCCTCTCGGGTCGTATCGAGGATGCCGACTCGAAGTTCATCATCACGGCCGACGAAGGTCTGCGCGGTGGCCGTACCGTCGGCCTGAAGCGCAACGCGGATGAAGCGCTGAAGAAGACGAAAGGCGGCGAGAAAGTTCTCGTCGTCCGCCGCACGGGCGCCGAGGTGCCGTGGACGCCCGGCCGGGACGTCTGGCTGCACGAAGAACTTGTGAAGGTCAGCGCCGATTGCCCGCCGGTCGAGATGAGCGCCGAGGATCCGCTGTTCATCCTCTACACCTCCGGCTCGACGGGTAAGCCCAAGGGCGTGCTGCATACCTCGGGCGGCTATCTCGTTTATGCGGCGATGACGCACCAGTACGTATTCGACTATCACGAGGGCGACATCTACTGGTGCACGGCCGACGTGGGTTGGGTCACCGGCCACAGCTACATCCTGTATGGGCCGCTCGCGAATGGCGCGACGACGCTGATGTTCGAGGGCGTGCCGACCTATCCGACGGCGTCGCGGTTCTGGCACGTCGTCGACAAGTGGAAGGTCAACATTTTCTACACCGCGCCGACGGCGATCCGCTCCCTGATGGGTGCCGGCGACGACTTCGTGAAGCGCGCGGACCGCAGCTCGCTGCGTCTGCTTGGGTCGGTGGGCGAGCCCATCAATCCGGAGGCCTGGGAGTGGTATCACCGCGTCGTCGGCGACGGCCGTTGCCCGATCGTCGATACGTGGTGGCAGACCGAGACTGGCGGCATCCTCATCTCACCGCTGCCCGGTGCGATCCCGCAGAAGCCGGGCTCGGCCACGCTGCCGTTCTTCGGCATCCAGCCGCAACTGGTCGACGACAAGGGCGTCGAGATGCAGGGCGCCGGCAGCGGCAACCTCATCATCAAGGACAGCTGGCCGGGTCAGGCGCGCACCGTTTACGGCGACCACGACCGCTTCGTGCAGACGTACTTCTCGACCTATCCCGGCACGTACTTCACGGGCGACGGCTGCCGGCGTGACGCCGACGGCTACTACTGGATCACGGGCCGCGTCGACGACGTCATCAACGTGTCGGGCCATCGTCTCGGCACGGCGGAAGTCGAGTCGGCGCTGGTTTCGCATCCGAAAGTCGCCGAAGCTGCGGTCGTCGGCTATCCGCACGATCTGAAGGGCCAGGGCATCTACTGCTACGTCACGCTGATCTCCGGCGTCGAGCCGACGGAGGCCCTGCGTAAGGAGCTCGTCACGCACGTGCGCAAGGAGATCGGGCCGATCGCATCGCCCGACCTCATCCAGTTCTCGCCGGGTCTGCCGAAGACGCGGTCCGGCAAGATCATGCGCCGCATCCTGCGCAAGATCGCCGAGGACGACTTCTCCAACCTCGGCGATACCTCGACGCTCGCGGAACCGGCGGTCGTCAGCGATCTGATCGAAAACCGTCAGAACAAGCGCGCCTGACCTGAGGCACGACGGTCGACATGATAAGGGCACCGCCGAGGCGGTGCCCTTTTCCGTTTGCCGATCGCGATAACGACGGCGGCTAGGCTGGCAGCATCTTGCCCGGATTGAGAATGTCGAGCGGGTCGAGAGCGCGCTTGATCTGCCGCATCACGGCGATGCCGGCGCCATGCTCGGCTTCCAGATACTTGATCTTGCCCTGCCCGACGCCGTGCTCGCCCGTGCACGTGCCGTCCATGCGGATCGCGCGGTCGGTCAGACGTGCGAGGAAGCCCTCGATCTTGGCTTTCTCGGCCGGGTTGTTCATGTCGAAAACGGGCGTCGTGTGGAAGTTGCCGTCGCCGACGTGTCCGACGATCGGCGCGATGATGCCCGTCTCCTGGATGTCGCGCTGGGTTTCGAGCACGCATTCGGCGAGCCGCGAGATCGGCACGCAGACGTCGGTCGCCAGCACGTCCTTGCCGGGCCAAGTGGTGCGGACCGCCCAGTAGACGTCATGGCGGGCCTTCCAGAGGCGGCGGCGCTCCTCCTCCTGCTCGGCCCAGTCGAAGCGGATGGCGCCTTCTGCGCGTGCGATTTCGCCGAAGAGTTCGACGGTGTCACGCGCCGAGACCTTCGTGCCGTGGAATTCGACGAAGAGCGTCGGGCGTTCCTCGAAGGACGTTTTCGAATGCGTATTCACCGCGCGGATCTGCATCTCGTCGAGCAGTTCCATACGGGCTACGCCGAGGCCGAGCTGGATCGCCTGGATGACGGTGTTGCAGGCGCCCTCCAGCGACTGGAACGGGCAGACGGCGGAGAGGATGACCTCGGGGATGCCGTAGAGGCGCAGCGTCAGCTCGGTCATAATGCCGAGTGTGCCTTCGGAGCCGACCAGCAACCGGGTCAGGTCGTAACCGGCAGCCGATTTGCGTGCGCGACGACCGGTGCGGACAATCGAGCCGTCGGCCATCACGGCGGTTACGTTCAGCACGTTCTCGCGCATTGTCCCGTAGCGCACGGCGTTGGTGCCAGACGCGCGGGTGGCGGCCATGCCGCCGATGGTGGCCTCTTCGGCGCCCGGGTCGATCGGGAAGAAGAGACCCATGTCGCGCAGGTAGTCGTTGAGCTGCTTTCGCGAGACGCCGCACTGTACGACGCAGTCGAGGTCACGCTCGTTGACCTGCAGCACCTTGTTCATGCGCGAGAAGTCCAGCGACAGTCCTCCTCGCGGCGCGTTGATGTGGCCCTCGAGCGAGGTGCCGGCGCCGAACGGGATGATCGGCACGCGGTGCTCCGCGGCGAGGCGCACGACTTCGGCCGCTTCTTCCGTCCGCTCGATCCAGACGACTGCATCCGGCGGCTGATTGACCAGCCAGGTCAGGTTGTTGGCATGCTGCCGGCGGATCGCCTCCCCGGTCTGCAGGCGTTCTCCGAAGCGCTGCTTCAGAATGGCGATGGCCGTCGCCACGTTGGACGGCGGCGTTTCGGCGGCGGAGGTCGTCGTCATGAAGGGCCTTTCGTCTCGTTTGAGCACCGTGCCTGCGCAGCGAGGCGGTTACCCGGCCGGCATGCTATGGGGGTCGCGTGAACGGCGCAACGGCGCCGGCAGAGGGGGTCGCGACCGATATGCGCATGGGAAGCTTCCTGGCAAGCCTTTGGTTTGCTGTCGCTTTGGCGGTGCTGCCGGCGGTCGCACAGCAATCTCCGCGGCCTCAGTGGAGCCGGATCGCCAGCGAGAGCCCGACCGCGGCGGAGGGAGTCCTCGCTTTCGATCTCTCGGCGGCGCGTGGGCAGTGGAAAGCTCTGCGGCTTGAGATCAAAGGTGGCGATCTCACCGTCACGAAGATCGAAATCCACTACGTCGGCGGTGCGCGATACACCGAAACGCGTCTCATCGCGCTGCTCGAAGGTGAGCGGACGCGCCCGCTCGATCCCGGACCCGACCGCTTCATCGATCGGGTCCTGGTCAGATACCGCAAGGACGCGGCCGCGAAAGGGAACGTGGCCGTCGAGCTGTGGGGGCAGCAATCGTCGGTTGGAGCGGGTGCCGAGCGCGGAAGTCTCGCACCGTCATCGCCTGCGGTCGCGGCTCAGCCAGCGTCGCGCGAAGTGCTCATCGGCATGCAGCGCATCATCCCTGGGGCCGATGGGTTCGATGTCGGCGAAGTCGGGCGCTTCGCGCGTCTTCGGCTCAAGGCCCACGATACGGATGTGCATGTCGAGCGTGTCGGGGTGATCTACGCCGACGGCACGACGGAGAACTTTGCACTCGACGTGCGGCTTGCAGCGGGGGCCGTCGGCCCCTGGATCGACGTTCGCTCGGATCGGTTCATTCGCCGGGTGGAACCGGTCTACAAGTCGCGGCCGGGGCTGCGCGCCGTCGCCAGGGTCGAGCTGACAGGAGAACTGGCGCCCGACTGGCTCGGGCCTCGTGGTCCCGGGCGCGACTTTAACGGTGGGTGGGTTCTGCTCGGGGCACAGACGGCCGGGTTCGTCGGGTTCGACCGGGATCTGATCCCGGTCGGTACGAACGAAGGCGGCTTCCGCAATCTTCGCGTTTCCGTGCGCGACCGCGCCGTCACCCTGGAGCAACTCGTCGTCGTCTATGCTTCGGGCGGGCCGCAGATCATCCGCCTCGGGCAGCGGATCGATGCCGGTGGGTCGCTCGGACCCGTCGCACTCGATCCCGAACGGCCGATCCTGGAAATCCGGGCCCGCTATCGGTCGCGCTATCTCGACCGGCGTGCATCCGGCTGGCGGCCGGCGATCGTCGAAGTGTGGGGCCAGCACTAGCGCGAGCCTCAACCCTCGCACCAGCAACCTGGACTAGCCTTCCTCGCGACGTTTCACGAGAAACCAACCGAGGATCCCGTGCGACTGGCAGCCGCCATCCTCGCCGCACTGACGCTGATCTCCTTCCCGACGACCGCGCCTGCGCAGGACAGGGGGCGCTGGGTGGTCGTGGGGCAACACGGCTTCGAGCCCGGCGAAGACCGCGCGACAGTCTTCGTCGAGCGCGGTGGCGGTCGCATCGCGCGGCTCAGGGTCGAGGCGACGCATGGGGCTGTCTACATCGAGGCCCTCCGCGTCATCTACGATACCGGCAACAGCGAGACCTTGCGCCTCGGCATCGACCTGCGCCCGGGCGCCGGGTCCGCCGTTTACGACCTCGCGGGATATGGCCGCCGGGTCGAGGCCGTCGAGATCCTCGGGCAGGCCGGTGCGGGTCGAGGTGGGCGTGCTCTGGTGCGGATTTACGGGGAGGCCGTGGATCTCGGTCCGGCGCGCGGGGAAGATCGGGCTTTTCGCGAGGTTGCCCCACGGCTCGCCGGTCCGCAGTGGACGAGCTCCGAGCCCGCACTGCTCGACCGCCAGCGGATCGATCTGTCTCACGATCAACACATCCTTCGGGTCGGTGCCGATGCCGTCGACGTCGGCGCCATTCGGGTTCGGGTGCGGGATGGCGCACCGTTCATCCGTAGTTTGCTCATCATGACGACCTCCGGCGACAGCCGCGAGCAGCGCGTCGGTCGCCGATTGCGCGCGGGCGATGCGACGATCCCCGTTCCGCTCGACAGTGACGGCGTGTCCGAAGTCGTCGTGCTGATCGAGCCGACCGACGTCACCCGCATGGCGACGCTCGAACTCGAAGGCATCGGAAGTGCGCGTGCTTCACGCTCCTCCGAAGGCCGCATTCCGCCCGGCTGGGTTCTGCTGGGAACAGGTGCCGGCACGGCACGCGATCAGATCCTGATCGAGAGCGGAGCCGGTCCCGTCCGTTCTGTCGCGCTCAAAGTGAGTGATGGCGACGTCGTGCTCGGCCGCATCGCCTTCCTCTACGCGGACGGGCGTCGCGACAGCTATCCGGTGAACAAGGAGATTCCCGACGGCACGTTCACGCCGGGGATCGAGTTGCGACCGGATGTCCGGCTGGAGAAGGTCGAGCTCGTCTATACGGGTGGTGATCAATCCGCGACCGTGGAAGTCTACGGCCGGCTGGCTGCGCGCTGAGGCACCGGTGACGCGGTCCATCGCGCCAAGTGTTTTTCGGCTTCCGCGGCCGGCATCGGGCGGCCCAGCAGATAGCCCTGCGCTTCGTGACAGCCGAGGCGGCTCAAGAGTTCGAGGGTCGCCGGATGGTCGATGCCTTCCGCTGTTACCCGCAGCCCGAGACCATGCGCCATCGCGATCATCGCGCACACGATCGCGCGGTCGCCGGAGTCGGTCGTGATCGCCGAGACGAACGAACGGTCGATCTTGATGCGGTCGATCGGGAAGCGCCGCAAATGGGTCAGCGACGCATATCCGGTGCCGAAATCGTCGAAGGCGATCTCGAAGCCGATCCGGCGAAGGCGCTGCAGAGTCCGCTCGACGTCGTCCGATGCCGATCCGAGGAAGATGTTCTCGGTGATCTCGAGGCCGATGCAGGACGGTGGGATCGCGTGTCGGTTCAACGCGGCCTCGAGGGCCTCTTCGAGTTTTCCCGAGTGGAAGTCCGCCGTTGCGAGGTTAATCGAGATCTTGTCGAACGCGATTTCGCGCCGACGCCATTCAGCGGCTTGTGCAAACGAGGTTTCGATGACGTAGCGACCGATGGCGGAGGCAGCACGCGGATCCTCGAAGGCGGTCGCGAACGCCGCGGGAGCCAGCAATCCGCGCTCGGGGTGGTTCCAGCGCAGGAGAGCCTCGAAGCCCGCGGGTGCTGTCGTGGCCGCGCGGACGATGGGCTGGTAGTACAGCTCCATTTCGCCCTTCTCGATCGCGGTTACGACATCGGCGCTCGTGCGGACACGTGTCTGCAGAGCTTCGCGGAATGCCGGCTCGAAGGCGACGTGGTGGCCGCGGCCGAGCGCTTTCGCCTTGTTCAATGCGATATCGGCACTCGTCAGGAGCGCTTCCGCCGTTGCGCCGTCGCGTGGTGCCAAAGCCGATCCGAGGGAGGCGCTGGCGGGTTGAGAGGCTCCGTCGATCTCGAACGGGGCTGCCAGCGCCGCGCGGATCGCCATCAGCGCATCGTCGACCTCCGCGGTTTCGTGCACGTTCGTCAGAACCAGGGCGAACTCGTCGCCGCCGATCCGGGCGACGAGATCACCATCGCGCACGGACTTCGACAAACGCGCGGCGAGAGCGGCCAGCAATGCATCGCCCGTCGCATGTCCGGCCGTATCGTTGATTGCCTTGAAGTCGTCGACGTCGACGATGCAGACCGCAAGGCCCTCGCCCGTCCCTTCGGAGAGATCGAGGCGGCGTGTCAGCTCGGTGGTCAGCCAATGGCGATTGTGGAGGCTGGTCAGGGCATCGATGTGGGCCGTCCGCCAGAGGCGCTCCTCGCTCTCACGGCGCCACGTCATGTCCTGCAAGGCTGCGAGACGCAGCACGCGACCGTTCGCATCCGTGAAGTCGTGGGTGCTGACGACGGCTGGCGTCGTGCTGCCGTCGTGGCGACGGATCTCGATCGCTTCGGGTTGCTGCGAGGCCGTGACAGCTTGCAGCGTGAGATCCGTCAAGCGCCGTTGGACGAGATCTTCCGAATGGTATCCCGACATTTCGGACAGTGCGCGGCTCGCCAGGAGGATCGAGTCGTCGGCTGGGTCCGTCACGCACAACCCGACGGGTGCCACGTCGAACAGGAGGCGGAAGCGCTCCTCGCTCGTACGCACCGCTTCCATGGCGCGGGCGATCGAGGTGATGTCGTGGTTCAAGATCATCAGTCCGCCGACGGCACCGCTGGCATCGTACCAGGGCCGGATCTCGCGGCGGACAATCATTTCGCGGCCGGACGGGGCCCGGATCGTCGCTTGCGGAATGCACTCGATATTGCCCGCGAGAGCACTGCGATGAAGAGCTTTCCAGCTTTCCGGCAGGTCGGGGAATACTTCGTAGTGATGGCGTCCTATCAGGCTCTCGTCGGTTATCTCGTAGGTTGAGAGCCATGCCTGCGTGTGGGCGACATAGCGCAATTCGCGATCGAGCATCGCGACAGGCGCGGGTGCTGCTTGAACGAACGCCTCGAGTCGCGCCTTGGTCTCGGCGAGCGAGTGAACGGTACGGCGGCGGCGCGTGATATCCCGGCCGACGCCGCGCCAGCCGCGGAATTCTCCGCTCGGCGAAAGGATCGGCTCGCCACTCAACGAGACCCAGCGATCGCTCTCGCCAGCCATCGCTTCGGATAGCCGGAACTCGAAGCTTCGGAACGTCTGGCGAGCAGCGAGCAGGCGCTCCAACTCCTCACGACTCTCTGGCGCAGCTTGGTCGACGAGGTCCGCGATGCGGTTGCCGATGAGCTTGGTGGGCGCAAGGCCTGAGCGATCGGCTGCCTCAGAGACTTCCGCCAAGCGATGATCGTCCGTAAGCCGCCAATACCAGTCGGCGGAGAGATTGCTGAGGCTTTTGAACTGAGCGGCTGTTTCGGCAAGCCGGTCATAGGCGACCTGCAAGGCTTGCTGGCGTTCGGCCAGCAGTTCGTTCGTGTCTTCGAGCGCCGCGTAGGCGCGCCGAGCCGACTTGGCCATCGGACGCAGGAAGGTGGCCCAGAACGTCACGAGAACGATGTAGACGACGACGAGGGCTATATCGCTCAGGGATTGCCAATGCTCTGCCTTCCGGCGGGTCTGCGAAGTGATATCGGCGACCAGAGCTTCAAGCTTGATCGGAAGTTCCGTCGTTCCGAGCTCGACGATTTCGATCAAACGAGGATGCGTCGTGCCTTCGGGCAGGACCTTCGACGCGATGATGTGGGCCGACGCCACGAAGCGTCGCAAGGTCGTTTCGAATTGCGCGGCGTCGAAGGTTGTCGGGGCAGCCGGCACCGCCAGCTTTTGCGTCTCGACCCTCCGCAAACCAAGTGAATCCGAGCCGCATTCGATCGGCTTATCGATGACGGTCTGGAGTGCGACGCCGTCGCCGCTCTTGAGTGCCTTGTGGCCGGTCATCAGAGCTTCCGCACACGCGGACATCTCTGCCTGGGACCAATCGCGTAGGCCGCGGTTCAATAGAATGTCGCGGGCATGCCCGGTGATGCGCTCGACCAGCGCGACCTGCCGGTGTGCCACGGCCATCTCGAGAGACGTCGTTACGGATTGGACTTGGAAGAGACGACCGGCGAGCCACACCCCAGTGCTCGTGAGGCCGAGCAGTCCCAAGCCCAAAACGGCGGCGGATGCCAGCCTGAGAACCGCGCCCGGGGCCAGCGCTGCCTCGGCCGACCTTTTGGCGTTCCTGAGCGCAACGCCTCCGGCCAGACTCCCAAAACTTGGGGTCGATGTCAGAGCCGAGCGTATCACGCCGGTAAACATTCAATGGTCCGGTGTCGCCGGTTCAATGGTTCTGCGGGACCCGGACAGACACGCAGCCATCCGTTTTCGGAGCATTCGGCTCCGAAAGCATACGTCGCGATCGCCCACCCAGGCGGTGAATGCCGTTCAGAGTAGGCCTAGCGTGTTAAAAGTTCGCTTCGGAGAATGTGAATTTCTATTTCGTAATGGAAACCGTGGATCGGCGGGCCGCCGGCTTCAGGAAGAACAATGTTTTCTCAAATTCAAACAAAGCGCCGACCGGTCGTTCGCTCCGGTCGGCGCTTGGAGGGTCAGGCGCTCAACGAGCCGTTGATCCAATCTTCGAGGCGCTTCTTCTGGACCAGTGCTCCGACGTGTTGGGCATGCACCGCACCATCCTTGAAGATCATGAGGGTCGGCATGGCGCTGATGCGGTACTTCTGCGTGACCGCGGGGTTCTGGTCGACGTCGATCTTGACGACCTTCACCTTGCCCTCGAGCTCGCTCGCGACCTGGGTCAGGGCGGGGGCCATGGCACGGCACGGGCCGCACCATTCGGCGAAGAAATCGACGACCACGGGCTGATTCGACTTCAGAACCTCGTCTTCGAAGGTGCTGTCCGTCACGCTGTTGGTGGCCATGCGGGGATCTCCTTTCGCGGCGGTTCGCTGGAGCCGCCTTCGGTTGGTGGGGGAACCTAGGAACGACGGGTTCGAGCGTCAAGGCGAGGCGGCCAGCTCCCAAAGGCGCGACTGGATTGCATCGAGTGCCGCCTCCGGAATCGGCATCAAGCGCGTTCCGTAGGTCCAGAGGATGGCCGCCGTAACGGTGCGGCCGGGGTAAATCTCTCGTAATGCCAGGCGATACGCGGCCATCTGCAGCATGTAGGCCAGGGGCACGCCCTCGACCACCGACGGTGGGGGCCGGTTGGTCTTGTAGTCGACAATGAGAACGCTGCCGTCGATCAGCGCCAAGCGATCGATTTGGCCATTGATATGCAAGTCGGGGCGGCGGCCGGCCGGGTCGCGCAGGCGGGCCACCATTGGAACTTCCGCCCGGCTACCCGGCGAAAAGACCGGCGCGAAGGTTGGATCGCGCAAAACCGCCAGGGTTTCTGTCACGATCGAGGTCTGCATGGCGGCCGACAGGGCGCCGCCGCGGGTCGCCAGGAAGCCCTGGGCCGCAGCGTGCCAGGCGTCCGGCGGCAGGTTGGGGAGGTGTTCCAGCAGGGCGTGGGTGAGCGTACCGCGCAGGAACCGATTGTCGGCGGAGAGGGTGGCTGGCGAGGGGGCTGCCGGCTCGCGGACGTTTCGTTCAGCGGCGCCGCGCGGGGTCGGCGGCAGCGGTTCGCCTTCGTCGTCCACGTCGAGCGGCGCGAGGCGGGAGGGCGCGACCGGAATGACGGCCCTGGGTTCGGCGGCCGGCAGTGTCGAAGCCCACGGCGGAGGATGTTCCGCGGCGACGGCTTGTTCACCCGCCTTGCGCTTGTCCTCGGCGGCTGCCGTCTGCGGATCTTCGAGGCGGAGCGTCGATGTGCCGTCGCCACGGCTGATGAACGTCATCCGATCGCTCAGGGCGTCTTTGATCTTCTCGTACCAGCAGGCAGCGTTGCGTTTCTGGGCTGTCTCCCAGCCGGTCACATACAGGCGGTCGCGCGCCCGCGTCATCGCCACGTAGAGCAGCCGATTGCTCTCCTCGCTTTCGGACGTGCCGGCCGCGTCCCGCGCTTGGGCGACGACGGGAAGTCGACCGGCGCCGGCGACCGTCCAGAGACAGGGCGGCTCAATTCCCGTCGGCCGCTCGATATCGAGGCCGACGAGGCCGGAGCCGCGGGCGCGGCCCGTCTGACATGTGTCGGGCAGAAAGACGATTGGCGCCTCCAGGCCCTTTGCACCGTGAACGGTCAGCACCCTGACTTGATTCTGTCCGTGTTCCAGATCGCGCTTGATTTCGTGGCGGGTCTCGGCGAGCGCCGCGAGGAAGCCGGCGAGCGAGGGCGGTGCCCGGTCGTCGTAGGCGAGCGCGAGGTCCAGGAACTCGTCGATGGCCTCGGCCGCTTCGGGCCCCAGTCTCGAAAGAAGCTTTCGCCGTCCGCCGTCACGATCGAGGATCTGCACGAACATTTCGTAGGGCGGCAGATAATCCGCAATCTGACGCCAGCTTTTGAGCTGCTCGGCAGCGGGGACGAAACGGCTGTCCGTCTTCGCTGCGGCAAGAAGGGCTTTATAGAGGCTTCCCGGACGATCCGGTGCGATGGCAATGAGCGCGTCGTCGTCGAGATCGAACAGCGGTGACTTGAGAACGGCCGCCAGCGAGAGATCGTCCTCCGGCAGCGCGAGTACCTGCGCGAGGGCGACGAGGTCCTTCACCGCAAGCTGCTCGCCGAGCACCATGCGATCGGCTCCGGCCACGGGAATGCCGCGCGCCTTGAGGGCCGCCACCATGATCGGCGCGAACGGGCGCCGCCGACGGACCAGGATCATGATGTCGCCGGGCTCGATCGGTCGTCCCGTTGACGCCAGCGTCTCCTCACGTTCCAGCCACCCGAGGATCGTGTCGGCGATGCGGTCTGCCAGACGACGCACGGCGGACGATGGTGAGCGCTCGCCGAGCGGATCGAAGGCGGGTGATGGCACAGGAGCTTCGAACGGCTCCGGGTCCCAGATCTCGACCAGCCCCGCGTGGCCGATGCGTATGGCTTCGTGACGGATCTGGCCGGCATTGGCGGTCAGACCCGGCGTGCGGCTCGGATCCGCGAATACGCGGTCGACGGCCCGGAGCACGGTTGGCACGGTCCGAAAAGACAATTCGAGCGCGACGCGCCGCCAGTCCTGGCCGGACGACTTGGCCGCCGTCGCAAAGTAGGAGCCCATCGCTGCGAACTGCCGCGGGTCGGCGCCTTGAAAGCTGTAGATCGATTGCTTCTCGTCACCGACGGCGAAGATCGTGCGCACCTTTTCGTTGGCGCCCTGCCCGGCAAAAAACTCGCGGGCCAGAGACTCGACGATGCGCCATTGCTGGGGACTGGTGTCCTGCGCTTCGTCGACGAGGATGTGGTCGATGCCGCCGTCGAGCTTGTACAGCACCCATGCCGTCATGTCCTGGCCGGACAGAAGAGACACCGTGCGGGCGATCAGGTCGTCGAAGTCCAGGACGGCGCGGGCGGCCTTGGCTGAGACGTAGCGCTCGCGGACGGCGCTCGCGAGGCGCACCAGTGCCATTGTCGCTTCGACGGCGCGGGCGGCATCGCGGCGCGCGAGTCGTTCGGCGAAGCGATCGCGTGCCTTGCGCAAGCTGTCGGTCAGTCCGGGTTCGGAGTCTTGGATCGCCTTCGTGATGAAGGCTCTGTCGCTACGGGCCTCGCGCTTTTCCGTGAGGAAGGCGGACGTCAAGGCTGCGAGGCGAGCCCCCGCTGTCGTGCGGGCGGCTTCGGCGAGACAGGCCGCGAGGCGTTGGTCGGTCTTCGCACCGCCGCTCAGAGTACGCGCCGCCTGCTGCAGGCTCGCCGTGTCGATGATCTTCAGAAGGTCCGCGGTCAGGCTGTCCGGCGTGTCGCGCGCGGCAAGGCCCAGGGAGCGGCGATACAGTGTCTCGAGGACAGCGATGCCGTCCTCGATGCAGTCGCCGAGCCGATTGATCGCATCGAGCCAATCGCGCTCGGTGAGCGCGGAGGCCATAAGGTCTTCGAAGCGTTCTCCCTGGGCATGGACGACGACGGCCGTCAGCGCATCGGCCAGCGCGGGATTGTGCCCGCTCGTGGCGTCGCTGAGTACGTCGTCGATCGACTCACGACGGAGGCGTCGTCCCATCTCGTCATCGAGGATGGCGAATCCCGGCGGTACGAACGCTTCGAGCGGAAAGCGCTGCAACAGGCGTTCGCAGAAGGCGTGGATCGTTTGAACCTTCAGGCCACCGGGTGTTTCGATTGCCCGCGCGAACAGGCGCCTCGCACGGGCCTCTTCTTCGGTTGTGGGCCGCTGGCCCAGCAGTTCGTGGAGGGCTGAGCGGAGTTTTTCGTCGGGCATGGTCGCCCAGGTGGCGAGGTCTGCGAAGACCCGCTGTTCCATCTCGGCCGCCGCGGCTTTGGTATAGGTGAGGCAGAGGATGCGCTCGGGGTCCGAGCCGGCCAGCAGCAGGCGGAGCACCCGTGTCTTGAGCACGTGCGTCTTGCCGGCGCCAGCGTTGGCCGAGACCCACGCGGACACACGCGGGTCGGCGGCGGAAGACTGAGCTTCGGCCGTGCGAGCGAAGGCGCGTTCTGCAGCGGTCATGCCTCCTCTCCTCCTTCACCCGCCGACCACTCGTCGATCCGCGCGAGATGGGCGAAGTCGTCGTAGTCATAGGAAAAGCGAGCGCGTCGCGTCGCGCGATAGGGCGTTTCCGGATCGTCGTAGCGGTCGACGAGGCGTGCGAGTTCTTTCAAGGCCTCCCCCGCCACTGCGTCGACCTCGGCTGGTTCGGCCAGGATATCTATGACGTCGCCCGGCGGATCGCCGCCGCTGGCCCGGATGTAGCGCAAAGCGGCGACCGTTCCGCCAACGCCCGGGAAGGCGCCGCGCGCGAGCATCGCCGCTTCGAGAGGAAGCTGCGGGGCGCGGCCTTCCACGACCTGCTTGCGTTCGGGTGCTCCGCCCGACTTGTAATCGGTGATGACGAACCCGCTCCTCGTCTCGTCGATCCGGTCGGCGCGTGCCGTCAGTGTGAATGGGTTGCTCGTGTCCGGTAGCAGGAGGCGGCCGTCGACTTCGGCCAACACCTTGGTGGTGTCGGCGCGCAGCGCGGGCTCGGTCTCGGCGAACCATTCCGCGAACCGGCGGAAGCGCGGCACCCAGAATGCCTCGACTTTCGGATCGCCGGCGTGCTCGACGAGGACGGCGGCAATGGCCGACGACAATTCTCCGGCCGCGTCGTTCGGGAGCCGGTCGGGGTGGCGCTTCGCGAAGCGGCTCAAGGCTTCGTGGAGGATAGACCCGCGCAGTGCCCCATCCGGTCCCTGGCCGATCGCCAGCAGGCGTTCGAGCTTGAGAACCTTACCGGCATACAACGCATACGGATTTCCTATCCAGGTTTCGACGTTGCTGACGCTGAGCTGGCGGGGACGCAAGCCGACCGGCGGCCGGGGTTCCGGCGGGAGGATGCGGCGGGCCGGTGCCGTATCGCGATGCCGGACCCAAGCGAGCCAGGGTTCGGCAGGCGTCAGGGCGTCCGCCGCGTCGATCCCGCCGAGAAGGGCCTTCAGGCGTAGAAGCCAGCGCGAGGCGACGGCCGGTGTGCCGTCGACTTTCAGGGCGCGTGTCATGATCACCCGTGGCGAGGTGGCGAGCGACCAGAAGTCATGAGCGGCATAACCGATTTTCTCTTCGGGGCTCGGAAGGCCGAGTTCGCGCCGCATCGGCCGATTGAGCCACGGCCCAGGATCGGCTGCTTCGGGCCAGATGCCGTCGTTCAGCGAACCGAGGATCACGACATCCGGCTGCTGCAGGCGGGATTCGAACGGTCCCCAGATCGAGAGGCGCGGATGGACGGGTCCGCGGGGGCGTACGTTCTCCATCCCGAACAGCGCGCGGAAAACGTCGGGGTAATCCGACGGCGCGATGTCGGGTACGTCGAGACTCGCGTCCGCGATGCGTGCGAACAGCAACGCACCCGTCTCGCCGGCCTCACCCTGCCAGAGAGCATTGCCGCCCAGTTCCTGCTCTTCTTCCTCGGGCCTCAGCGCCAGCCGTTCTCCGGCGGCCGCATGGGCGGCCGCGATGTCGCGCAAAGAGACGGTTTCCGTCTGCGCGAAGGCGGCGATCAACGGATCGAGCGCGGCGCGCAGATCGGTCACGAGATTGCGTGCGCGCTCCCAGTCTTCGGGCCACAGCCGACGCGTGGCCGCACCGCGCCGCTGGCGATCGGCTTCGGCGCGCTCGAGGGCGCGTTCGAGGGCGTCCGGCCCGCGGCCGAGATAGAGCGCGCGTAGCGCGGCAATTTCGAGGGCACGCGCGGCGAAGCGGACTTCGCGCGCCGTGCGGCCGAGCCGGGCGAGTGGATGGCCGAGGAGAGCGACGACGGCCGCGGGCTCGAAGTTCCGACGCACGACGTCGACCACGAGCTCCAGAAACGTTCCCGGTGGCGTTTTGGCGAATGGCTTGCCGGCGGAATCGTCGATATCGATACCCCAGCCCTTGAGCCGGATCGCGACGCGTCGAGCGAGTCTTCGATCCGGCGAGACCAGCGCGGCGGTCGCGCCCGGCTTTTCCAGGGTATGGCGCAAGATCAGCGCGATCGCTTCGGCTTCCTCGGCCGGTGTCGCCGTCTCGATGAGAGAGAGCCCCGAGACGGCCGTCCTGACGGCTTCGGGAGATGTTCTTTGGAGATATGTCTGCCAACGGTCGGTCGTTGCGGCCGGGCGCAGGGCTTCCGAAAGAACGGCGGCCCGCGCTTCGGCTGCCGGATCGGCGGCACCCCGCAAGACTTGCACGTTCTCGCGCTTGATCTCGAGTTTCGCCAGCAGCCGCGCGAGGCCATACTGGGGATGCTCAGGATGGCCGGTCTCCTGTGCCGTCGCCGGCAATAGAGCGTTCCATCCGTCCGCATCGAGATGAAGATCGAGGCTCGGGAGGACGATCGCGCCTTGTGGAAGGGCGGCCACTGCCCGCATGATCTTGAGCGTGGCGGGAATGCTGCCCGTCACGCCGGCGACGATGACGGGGCCGGAGGGCGGTGCCGCCGCGAGACGGCGTGCTTCCGCCAGCAGTACGGCGTTGCGGCGGCCGGCCGGCGACAACTTGCCGATTTCGCCGAGATGCGCGGGCCACCATTGCGTGACGATCGAGAGAAATTGCAGCGTCTCTTGCCAATGACGCGAATGATGGTCCGGCACGAGACTTTCGAGTTTGGCGAGGTCGGCGCCTTCCGTTTCGGCCATGTCGATCAGCGCTGCGAGGTCGGTCGCCATGGCGATCGCTTCCGCAGTCGTGCGGGCACCGGCCACGGGTGCGTCATCGCCGGCGGCACGGCGAGTGACGGCCGACCATTGCAGCACCAGCCGGGCCAGCACCAGTCGCCGGTCGAGTGCGTCGATGGCCGGTGGAATGTTCGCCGCGGCGGCATCGAGCCCGCCGATGCCGGCCAGACCGGCGAGAAGGCCGGCGTCGTCGTCACCTTCCGAGATCGGAACGACACGCGGCAGCAAGAGAGCGCGGCCGCCCGCGGCCCTTAAAAACGCATCGGCGAGAGCTCGCGTCGCGCGCCGGGTCGGCATGAGGATCGTGTACGCGGGAAGGGCCAGCGGCTCGGGAACCGGCCCACCGGCGGTCGGCAAGTCGCCTGCGAGAATCGCACGCGCGAGTGCGTCGAGGAACGGACGGCCCGGCGGGACGGTGAAGATCTTGCTCATGGCAGGCGATCGAGCCTCCGCGTCACCGGGCGACGGCAGCGAGGCGCGCTTCGGCCTCGGCTAGGGCGTCCGGCGTGCCGACGTGCATCCAAAGGCCCTGCAGCCTGAGGCCGAAGAGGCGGCGCTCGGCGAGGCTGCGGTCCCAAAGTCGGTTCAGTGAGAAGGCGCCCTTCGGAGCGTTCTCGAAGAGGCGCGGATGTGCGATCGATACGCCGGTAAAGGCAAAGGGGACGACCTCGCGCTCCTTCCGACGGCGGAGGACACCGAGCTGATCCATTGCGAAGTCGCCAGACCCGTCGTAGCCGAGGCTGCCGGAGGTGGGCGCCAGCAGCATCAGGGAATCCATACGGTCCGGGTCGTAGGCCTCGATGAGGCGCGCCAGATTGGAGCCGACGCCTTCCGCCCAAACGGAGTCGGAGTTGTGAACCAGGATCGGTCCACCGCCGAGCGAGGGAAGGGCGCGGATGATCCCCCCGCCAGTATCGAGCAGGGCATCGCGCTCGTCCGAGATGGTGATCCGCGGAGCCGATCGCCCCGCGAGGTGGTCGATCAGCTGATCGGCCTTGTAGTGCACGTTGACGACCGCGTGCTCGATGCCGGCTGCCGCGAGACGATCGAGGACGTGATCGATCAAGGGGCGGCCGCGCAGGCAAACGAGCGGCTTCGGGCGATCGTCCGTCAGCGGACGCATACGCACGCCGAGGCCGGCTGCCAGCACCATGGCGGTGGTCGGACGTCGCGTCATCACGATTCCCGTCGAGCGTTCGGCGGCCAGGCGGGGATCGCGCGATCCTCGGCCGGCCAGTGACGACGGTACCATGCCGCCAGCGGCGCCAATGCGTCGTGCTCCAGACCGCGGGCAAGATATCCCCAGATGCGCGGCAGGTGGGCAAGGTAGCGTGGCTTGCCGTCTCTCATGGCGAGCCTCGCGAAAATGCCGAGGATCTTGGTGTTCCGTTGCACGCCGAGCGTTGCGTAGGCGGCGGTGAACGCGACTTTATCGAAGCCCGGTTCCCGCTTCTCGACATTGGCAACATAGAACGCGAACAGTTGGCGTTCGAGGTCGGCAGGGACGTCGAGGCGTGCGTCCTGCAGCAGCGACACGAGGTCGTAAGCGGCGCTGCCGATAACGGCGTCCTGGAAATCGAGCAAGCCAACGCGGCGGATACCGCTGCGCTCCGGCAACCACATCAGATTGGGCGAGTGGTAGTCCCGCAGCACCAGGGACGGCGGCTCGGTCAAGACGTTGGCGATCAGGCCGGTCCAAATGTCGGTGAAATCCCGGCGGATGTCGGCGGGGACCGGTGATCCTTTCACCAGTGGCCACAACCAGTCGACCAGCAATTCGGTTTCGATGGCCAGGGCCTCGGCGTCGTAGTTCGGCGGCCGATAACTCGTTCCGTCCGGCAGCGGAAAAGCGGTTTCGACGCGGATGCCGCGGAGTTCCACGAGGGTCTCGGTCGCGGCCTGCCAGAGGTCGCGCTGTGATGCTGCAGCGGCGAGCTCAGCCCCGAAGACGCGGTCGCCGAAATCCTCGATGAGGAGCAGACCACGCGGGAGGTCACTCGCGAAAATCCCGGGGGCGGACAGACCGGCCGCCCGCAAGGCCTCGGCAATGGCGACGAACGGGCGGACGTCCTCGGCGAGATGCGCGATGCGGCTATAGGGCAAACCACGCCTGACCGGCGGACCGTCGGGCCTGCGCGGACTGTCCATCAGCACGCGCGATCCCGCCGAGGTTGCGATCCGCGCGTATCGCCGGGCGGACGCGTCGCCCTGCAGGTACGAGACGGAGATAGCTCCGTGGTCATCGATGAGAGGCGTGAGGAATCCTATGATCTGAACGCACCGCGTCATCCTCTCCGCGAATTGATCGTCCGCCGTCAGATCGAGGATCCGCAAACGCGGATCTGATGTTTCGCGGAAGGAGATCTTCAGGGCCGCTTGCGGCAGGGCGGTTTCTGCCCGTTCCGGCCATTCGACGAGAGCAGGTCCGCGTGTCAGGGACTCTTGCAGACCGAGTTCCGCCAGTTCATCGGCGGAGGCCAACCGATAGAGGTCGAGATGGGCGATCTCGAACCGGTTGGTCGGGTAGCTTTGGATCAGCGAGAAGGTCGGGCTCGGCACTTCGGCGGAGAGATCGTCGAGGGCGGCACGGATGAGCGCGCGTGCGAACGTCGACTTGCCGACGCCGAGATCGCCCGAGAGCGTCACCAGATCACCGGGTTTCAGCGCGAGGGCCAGCACCTCGGCCCATAGCGTCAGGCGGTGTTCGTCGACGGCGTCGAGGGTCCAAGTCTCCATGGCCGGACGGAAACGCGAGGAGCCGGCTGCGTCAAGCGGTCTGCCGGAGGTGCGCCGGGGCGACCGTGTCCGCGCGATGGATCGGCAGGCGGACCGTGACGCGGGTGCCACGGCCACGCTCCGACTCGAGCGACATCTCGCCGCCGTGCAGGTCGACGAGGCTCTTCACCAGCGACAGGCCGAGGCCGGCGCCGCGATGCCGGGAACCTTGGCTCCGGCTCTCGAAGCGCTCGAAAACGCGTCCCATCTCCTCGCTCGGGATGCCGACGCCTTCGTCTTCGACGAGGAAGGCCACCATATCCTGCACCGGCCACACGTTGATGCGGACGCGGCCGCCGGGGTTCGAGAAGCCGATCGCATTCGAGAGCAGGTTATAGAGAATCTGCCGCACACGGGCTTCGTCGGCCGTCATGCGATCGATGCCCGGTGCGATGGTGATGTCGACGAAGAGGCGTGCCTGGGCGGCTCGATCGCGGAGCGCGGCCACACTCGCTTCGACGACACGCCGAACATCGATGTCGGAGAGCTTGAGCTCCAGCGTCCCGGCATCGATCGTCGCGAGATCGAGAATGTCGTCGATGATCGAGAGAAGCGTTCGCGACGAACCCGAGATATCGCTCAGATACTCGCGCTGTTTTTCAGTGAGCGGGCCGGTGCGCGGGCTCGTCAGCATTTCGCTGAAGCCGATGATGTTGGTCAGCGGCGTGCGCAATTCATAGGACACATGGCTGATGAACTGGTTCTTCAGGCGATCCGCGGCGACAAGGGCGTCGTTGCGCTCGATCAGCGCGCGCTCGTACTGTTTGGCCGCCGTCACGTCGTAGAAGGTGAGCAGCGTTGCGCCGTCCGGCAGCGGCGTCACGGCGTAATCGATGACGCTGTCGTCGACCCGCAGCATCTGGTCTTCGAAGCCTTCGCGTTCTTCCGCGACTGCGGTGACGGATCGAGCGATGCGCGTCCATGTCGGTTCGTCGTCGTGGATGACGCGGGCCTGCCGGATGATCTCGTGGATGTGCGGCGACGCGGCCAGCGTGGCGGGCGACAGCCGCCAGATCGAAGCGAACGACGCGTTGAACAGCTTGAGCCGTCCATCAGGTCCGAACACCGCGACGCCTTCCTTGAGGCTGTCGAGCGTCTCGCGCTGCACGTTGATCATCGTGCGATAGCGGCTTTCGAGGGCCAACCGCTCCGTCGCATCGTCGTAGAGATACGTGACGCCGCCATCGGGGCGCTGCTCGGCGATGACGCGCACCATACGCCCGTCGGGCAGATGCCACCATTCTTCGCGCTCGAGCCCTGATTTGTAGATCGAGAGGTGCTTGCTCTTCCATTCGCGATAGTTCGCCTGAGCGGGCAGGCGCGCGAGCGAGCGAAGACGATCGAGAATCTCGGCGTCCGTCGGCTTCGAGGTGAGCCAGTTGCGATCGAGCTGCCAGAGGTTCGTGTAGGCCTCGTTGAAGAAAATCAGGCGCTGGTCGCGGCCGAAGCTCGCGACAGCGGTGGCCACTTTATCGAGGGTGCGGTCGTAGGCCGCCATCTGCCGATCGAGCTGGCCACGGACGATTTCGAGAGCAGTCACGTCGATGGCGGCGCCGACGGTCGCTTCGCCCGCGGGAAGAACCACGAGGTCATGCGGCCGGCGCTCGCCGCCGACCACGACATGGTCGCGCTTGCGGTACGTCCCACCTTTGCCGACCGTTCGTCCGATGTCGGCCCGCTGGTGGCTTTCGAGCAGTTCAATCTGGCGCTCGACGACTTCGGTGGCGCTCTCGGCTTCGACGGCCTTGGCGTAAGCCGTATTGACCCACTCCAGGCGGCCGTCCTTGGCGCGCATCCAGACGGGCATCGGCAGTGCGTCGAGCAGCGCGCGGCTGCCGCGGATATCGCGGGTCAGGTGGCGATGCTGCTCGATGATCCGGACGAGGTCGCGCTTGTGGCCTGCGACATCGCGGAAGCGCAGGACCGCCCGGCCGCCGGCAGCGCGGCCGTCGGCCTCCACGTGTCCGCCGGCCCGGGTCTTCACCAGAATGTTGAAGGCGCGGCCGTCGGCGAAGAGCTGGTCGAGGGCCAGTTTGAGCTCGGCGGCGGCCTTCATGTCGAGCCATTCGCCGAACCGGAGCAGCAGGGCATGGTCCGTCGGCAGGCCGGCGACCGTGAGGTTGTGTGCGACGATGCGCGGTTTCAGGCCGTGGTCCCAGAACACGAGGACCTGCTGTTCGGCCTTGATGATCGATTCGGTCGCCGTCAGCGTGCGGCGGAGTTCCGTCGCTTCCGTTTGAGCGTCGTTCACTTGGCGTGAGGCGCGCGTTGTCGCGCGATAGACAAGATAAACGACGGCGGCAGCCGCGCCGCCAAGCAGCAAAAGCGTTGCGACGTGATCGAGGATCCGGCCCGCGCCGCCGCCCGCATCACCGTGCGTGACGGTGGCGGTCAGGAACACGGCCAACGAGAAGCTCACCGCCAGCAACAGCAAAAGCTGTCGCCGCGCGCGGGCCTCGTCGCTGACGGTGTCTGCGAGTTGCATCGTCTCCGACTGCTCGATCGGTCGCGAATCGTTCAGCGGAGTATGTGGAGGTTCGCGGAGTCGAGCCAGAGCGGTCCCGGCACACCCGGCCGGGAAATCGCCGTGCCGGGCCCTTGCGAATCGAAGCGGCGCTTCGGGCGCTCGCCTCGGTTGTCGGTCCGGTCGTCGGAAGAGGGGCGGAGCAGGTCGTCCCGCTCCGCCCGCTGCGCACTCAGTAGCGGTAGGCTTCGGCCTTGAACGGACCTTCCGGCTTCACGCCGATGTACTCGGCCTGATCCGGGCGAAGCTTCGACAACTTGGCGCCGATCTTCTCGAGGTGGAGGCTCGCGACCTTCTCGTCGAGGTGCTTCGGCAGGGTGTAGACCTTCTTCTCGTACCGGCCGGTGTCCCGATTGGTCCAGAGCTCGATCTGGGCGAGGGTCTGGTTGGTGAAGGACGCCGACATCACGAACGACGGGTGACCCATCGCGTTGCCGAGGTTCACGAGGCGGCCCTCAGACAGCAGAATGATCCGCTTGCCGTCCGAGAACTCGATTTCGTCGACCTGCGGCTTGACGTTGTGCCACTTGAAGTTCTTCAGGCCGGCGACCTGGATCTCATTGTCGAAGTGGCCGATGTTGCAGACGATGGCGCGATGCTTCATCGCCCGCATGTGGTCGACGGTGATGACGTCCTTGTTGCCGGTGGCGGTCACGAAGATGTCGGCGCGGGGGGCCGCGTCTTCCATCGTGGTGACTTCATAGCCTTCCATCGCCGCCTGCAGCGCGCAGATCGGGTCGATTTCCGACACCATCACACGGCAGCCGGCCTGGCGCAGCGACGCGGCCGAGCCCTTGCCGACGTCGCCGAAGCCCGCGACCATCGCGATCTTGCCGGCCATCATGACATCGGTGCCGCGGCGGATGCCGTCGACCAGCGATTCACGGCAGCCATAGAGATTGTCGAACTTCGACTTGGTGACGCTGTCGTTGACGTTGATGGCCGGGAACAGCAGGCGGCCGTCCTTCTGCATCTGATAGAGGCGGTGGACGCCCGTGGTCGTCTCTTCGGTGACCCCGCGAATGTTCTTCGCCAACTCGGCGAACCAGCCCGGCTTCTCGGTGAGCGTGCGCTTGATGAGCGCGAAGAGGATTTCCTCTTCTTCCGAACCTGGTTTGGAGAGGAACGCCGTGTCGCCCTTCTCGGCGCGCAGACCGAGGTGGACGAGCAACGTCGCATCGCCGCCGTCGTCGAGGATCATGTTCGGCGTGCCGCCGTCGCCCCACTCGAAGATCTTGCGGGTGTACTCCCAGTAATCCGTGAGGCTTTCGCCCTTCCACGCGAACACCGGAATGCCGGCGGCGGCGATTGCAGAGGCAGCGTGGTCCTGGGTCGAATAGATATTGCACGAGGCCCAGCGGATGTCGGCACCGAGGGCCGCCAGCGTCTCGATGAGCACGGCGGTCTGGATGGTCATGTGCAGCGAGCCGGCGATCCGGGCGCCCTTCAGCGGCTGCTTCGCGCCGTACTCGGCGCGCGTTGCCATCAGGCCGGGCATCTCGGTCTCGGCGATCGAGATTTCCTTGCGGCCCCAGTCGGCGAGCCCGATGTCTTTCACGACGTAGTCGGTCTTGGGCATGGAAAAGTCCTCGGTGAAAGTGGAGGCAGCGCCGGCCAGGCTCGTCGGTTGGTCGATGGCCCGGCGTCTGTTCCGTTTGGTCAACGGCCTGCCGCGGCCCAGCTTCTACCCGGACGACAGGCGGATTTCAAGATATGCAGAAGTCTTTATGTGCTTTCGATGACGTTAACCGTCGACGCACTCTTCACCGAACCCATCCGCAACGAGGGCGACCAATGCCCGGAGGGCGGCCGGTGCATCGGGCCCCGTAACCGAGAGGCGGAGGTCGGTGCCCGGGCCGGCGGCCAGCATCAAGAGGCCCATGATGGATGTCCCGCCGACCGTCTGGTCGTCGCGGGTCACCGACACTTCGGCATCGAATGTCTCTGCAAGTCGGACGAACTTTGCGGACGCGCGAGCATGGAGCCCCTTGACGTTCCGGACGCGTACGGTGGCCATCAAAGGCTCACTGGTCATCGCGATCGCCTCCGCCCGCCCCGTCCCCGCCTATCGGCCGGCTTCACCGGTCAAGAATTGGCTGGCGACCTTGATGTATTTGCGGCCGGCTTCCTGCGCGCGCTCGACGGCTTCTGCGAGACTGGCGTCCGGGCGGACGCTCGCGAGCTTGATCAGCATCGGCAAATTCACGCCGGCGATGACCTCGACTTTGGCTTCGTCCATGCAGGAGATGGCGAGGTTGGACGGTGTCCCGCCGAACATGTCGGTCAGGACGACGACGCCGTCGCCGCGGTCGGCCCGCTTCACGGCGGCGATGATGTCGGCGCGGCGGCCATCCATGTCGTCTTCCGGGCCGATCGAGACGGTCTCGAGCTGACCTTGAGGGCCGACCACGTGTTCGAGTGCAGCGCGGAATTCAACCGCGAGCGCGCCGTGGGTGACGATAACGATGCCGATCATAGGGCCGTGCTTCGATCAGGCACTGCGTGCGGCTCCTGGGTCGGCCCGCTTCGGTTCCCTCGACCGCAGCGCGCCGCTTGAACGGGGTTGCACATTGCCGAGATTTGGGCCTTGCGCAACCAAATTTCCAGATGAGCCGGCGTGCGGACGGCTGTATTGACACGTTCGCCGTTGGTAAACGAGGCGGTTCGAGGCACCCGAGGAGGTCGAGAGCATGACATCAACCCAGGCGCGCGCGCGCCTCGTCGAGATCATCAGAGAGAAGTCCTTCCAGTCGGGCGTCGCGATGAAGCTCGCTTCGGGACGCTCCAGTACGTTCTACTTCAATATGAAGCCGACGATGCTCGATCCGGAGGGGGCGACGCTGGTCGGGCGCTTGCTGGCCGAAGCGCTCGCCGGTGAGCAGATTGAACTCGTCGGGGGTTTGGAACTCGGCGCCGTGCCGCTGGCGACGGCCGTCGCGATCGCCAGTCATGCAGCCGGGCGGCCGCTGCCGGCGTTCTTCGTCCGCAAGCAGGCGAAGGATCATGGAACCCAAAGTCTCGTCGACGGGCTCCCAAAGGGCGAGACGCTGGCCGGCCGGCGTGTCGCGATCCTTGAAGACGTGACGACGACCGGCGGGTCCGCGATGAAGGCGATCGAAGCGGTGCGCGGTGCGGGCGGCAGCGTGGCCGTCGTTCTCACGGTCGTCGACCGGAAAGAGGGCGCGGTGGAAGCCTTTGCCGCCGCGGGTGTTCCGTTCCGCTCGCTGCTCAGCACCGACGATTTCCGCTGATCCAAATAGAAAGGGCAGCCGATCGGCTGCCCTCCTGACTTGAGCGACCTCGATAGACGAGGCGCCGATTACTCGGCCGCCTGACGGAGCGCGGGGGCTGCCGCCTTCACGTCGGCGTCCACGTGGTTCTCGAACTTGCCGAAGTTCTTCTGGAACATGTCGACCAGAGCCTTGGCCTGCGCGTCGTAAGCGGTCTTGTCGGCCCACGTTTCGCGCGGATTGAGGATCTTCGGGTCGACGCCGTCGAGCGCAATCGGAACCTGGAAGCCGAAAATCGGATCGATCCGCATCGGCTGGCCCTTGAGATTGCCCGAGAGAGCGGCGTTGAGGAGCGCGCGGGTCGCCTTGATCGGCATGCGGTTGCCGACGCCGAACTTGCCACCGGTCCAGCCCGTGTTCACCAGCCAGCAGTCGACGCCATGCTTGGCGATCAGCTCGCGGAGCATGTTGCCGTAGACGCTCGGGTGGCGCGGCATGAAGGGTGCGCCGAAGCACGTGGAGAAGGTGGCTTGCGGCTCGTTGCCCATGCCCTTCTCGGTGCCGGCGACCTTGGCCGTATAGCCCGAAAGGAAGTGATACATCGCCTGGCTCGGCGTGAGCTTGGCGATCGGCGGCAGGACGCCGAACGCGTCGGCGCACAGCATCACGATGTTTTTCGGCTGACCGGCAAAGCCCTTGTCGCTGGCGTTGGAGATATAGGCCAGTGGGTAAGCCGACCGCGTGTTCTCGGTCAGGCGGCCATCGTTGAAATCCGGCGTGCGGTCGGACTTGAGGATGACGTTTTCGAGCACGGTACCGAAGCGGTTCGACGCGTCCCAGATCTCCGGTTCGGCTTCTTTCGAGAGGCGGATGGTCTTGGCATAGCAGCCACCTTCGAAGTTGAAGATGCCGTCGGTTGACCAGCCGTGCTCGTCGTCGCCGAGAAGCGTGCGCTTCGGGTCGGCGGAGAGCGTCGTCTTGCCGGTTCCGGACAGTCCGAAGAAGACGGCGCTGTCACCGGCCGGTCCGACGTTGGCGGAGCAATGCATCGGCATGACGCCGCGCTCCGGCAACAGGAAGTTGAGGAACGAGAAGACCGACTTCTTGGTCTCGCCGGCATACTCCGAGCCGCCGATGAGAACGAGGCGCCGCGTGAAGTCGCACGCGATGACCGTCTCGGACCGCACGCCGTGGCGGGCCGGATCGGCGCGGAAGCTCGGCAGGTTCACGACGGTGAATTCAGGCGCGAAGTTGGCCCGCTCGGCATCGGTCGGGCGGCGAAGCAAATAGCTGATGAAAAGGGCATGCCATGCGCGCTCGCAGAAGATGCGAGCATTGAGGCGGTGTTTCGGGTCCGCGCCGGCATAAAGATCCTGCACGAACAACTCACGCGCTTTTGCGTGCGCAAGAAAATCTTCGAGAAGTACTTCGAATTGGGCCGGGGTGATTGACTTGTTGTTGTCCCACCAGACGGTCTTGTCGGTCGTTGCATCCCGGACGGTGAACTTGTCCTGCGCCGAACGGCCGGTATGCACGCCTGTTTCCACGACCAGCGCGCCGGTCGAAGCGAACTTGCCTTCGCCACGACGGATCGCAGCCTCGATGAGCTCGGCGGGGGACGAATTCCGGGTGATCCGCTCAGATACGTTCAGCGGGAAAACTTCTTTGCTCATCGGGGTTCCATGGTGGACGCGCCGCTCCTCGGCGCTAGGGGCAATGCCGCCCGAGATCTTTGTCGCGTGGCAACGATTGCCGACGTTTCCTCAAACCGTGATCCGAGACCGAAGTTCAAAGTTGACGAGACGGTCTTCAGTGCCGGGGTGGATAGAGAAGGGTTATGGCATACTCAAGACGGTCGAAAGTCGCAACGCTGTAAAACCTGATGGATAACAGCCCTGCACAGTAAATCTGCGCGGCGAGCAAGTCGCGCTGCAGTGCAGCACAAGAACAAGCGAGCATCTTATCTTGTCATACGACAAGTTAGCAGTCGGACTGGCGCCTCGCCTTTTCTGCCAGTTCGCTGAGAATTCGCCGAACATCAGACGTCGTCGTGATCGGCATCGCAAAGGTGATCCGTTGTCCGACTCCGTCGACCCGTAAGTCCAGCCCCCAGGGGTCGATGCCGGTCATCCGGATCTCGGCCGTTCCGGGTGGGCGTCCTGCGTAGAGGGCCAGGGCATCGGCGTGATCGGAGTTCATGTGATCGACGATCTCGCTCTCGGCCTCCAATAGCGCATCGGCCGACGCAGCCTCGCCGATGATTGCCGTTGCTGGAACCGTCGAGATGCGGCCAAAGCCGGCCACCAGGTGTGCCGCTTCGACGTCCAGTTCAAAAATGCGGAAATCTGCGAACTCGGCATACCCGGCCGCATCGGGGTGGCGCGCGACATAGCGCTGCTTCGCCCCATCGCGATTAGAAACCTTTGCGCGGCCGACGACCGTGACGCGTGGCGCTGTCAGAGCATCGCTCTCGGTCGGCTTCGCTGCGAAGAGGAGACTGGCGCGCGGATCGGCGGCGATGTTTCGGGTGTGCCGCGCCAAGTCCGACAGCAACATCAGCGGCGTACCATCGGGGGCTGTCGCAACGCCGACCAGCGTGGCGAACGGATGACCGGTGCCCGTGTCGATCGTCGCGAGGCTGGCGATGACCGCCTCGCGAACGAGAAGGCCCGCAACGCGTGCGGCATCCCGTTCAACCGGCGTCCCGGATGCCGGGTTCTCGGGCGTTTTCGGGGTCGTCATGGGTCGTCCTTCCGCCTCTGCCATGCCACGTTCCCTTGCCCTGGACCGCGCACTCGCCTATTCACCCACAGTTCAGGGGCATTGCTCCAGCATCCGGCCACATTTCGTTCATCAAGGGGCCATAAGCGCTCGACGAGTTTCGCGGCGGCAGGGGCGAGGGATCCATGAAAGAAAAGAGTACGATTGCTCTGGTCGACGACGAAAGGAATATCCTGACGTCGCTTCGCATGGCGCTGGAGGCCGAAGGCTACCGCGTGCGCACCTATAGCGATGGCGCCTCGGCTTTCGAGGCGCTGACCGAAGAGCCCGCTGATCTCGGCATCTTCGACATCAAGATGCCGCGTATGGACGGGATGGAATTGCTGCGGCGGGTTCGCCAGCAGTCCGACATGCCCGTGATCTTCCTGACGTCGAAGGACGAAGAGATCGACGAACTGTTCGGCCTCAAGATGGGTGCCGACGATTACATCGCGAAACCGTTCTCGCAGCGGCTCGTCGTCGAGCGCGTCAAGGCGGTCTTGCGCCGGTTCCAGCCAAAGGACGCGGCCGCGGCGCAGGCGGAGGCCGCTCGCGTTCTGGAGCGCGGCAAGCTCCGGCTCGATCCCGAGCGTCACACCTGCCACTGGGACAGCAAGCCGGTGACCCTGACGGTCACGGAGTTCCTCATCCTGCAGGCACTGGCGCAGCGGCCCGGCGTGGTGAAGACCCGTGATGCGCTGATGGACGCCGCGTACGACGATCAGGTGTACGTCGACGACCGGACCATCGACAGCCACATCAAGCGCCTGCGCAAGAAGTTCAAGCAGGTGGATGACGACTTCGACGTGATCGAGACGCTGTACGGCGTCGGCTATCGTTTCAAGGAATAGCCGGCGCGAGGCAGCATGGCGGTCGAGACCGAGCGGCAGGGACGACGCCAGAGGCTTTGGTTCGTGCGCCCCGCCGCGCGTTCGGCGTCGCCGGTTGAGGCTGACGAGCGTGCCGACGAGGCGGGTGCACTCGGCCTCCTGCGCCGGGCGGGCCGCGCGTTCGTCGAGTTTCTCTACAATGGTCCGCTGATCCGCTGGATCGCCGGCAGTCTGCTGCGCCGGATCATCGTCTCCAATCTGCTCGGCTTGACACTGCTTTTGATCGGCATCGTTTATGTCAGTCATCAGAACGTCTGGCTGATCGACGCGCGTCGTGACAGCCTTCTCGTTCAGGCCGACGTGATCGCCAAGGCGATCGCGATGAATGCCAGCGTCGAGCCCGGCGGCGGGCTGCGCATCGATCCCGACAAGTTGCCGACGGCCGAAGGCGCGCTCATTCCATTCCGCGACGACGGCTTCGCTGCTTTCGAGCTTTCGCTCAGTCCGGAGCGGGTCGCGCCGGTGCTGCGCCGTTTTGTCGATCTCGGCACCAACCGGGCGCGTGTTTATAGCCGCGATGGCACGCTGGTCGCCGACACCGCGCTGCTGCTGCAGCGCGGCCAGATCACGGCCCGGCCGGAAGACACGCGAAGCGGCCGGCCCCGCAACAAGAATTTCTGGACGCGGCTGACCGAGTGGTTGATCGACGACGAGCTGCCTGTCTATCGCGAGATCGGCACGGCGAACGGAATGGCTTACTCGGTCGTGCGCAGTGCCATGACCGGTGTTTCGATCCCGCTCCTTGAGCTGACCGAGGACGGCGACCGGATCGTCTCGGTGGCGGTTCCGATCCAAAGGTCGAAGTCCGTGCAGGGTGTGCTTTTGCTCGCCACGCTGCCGGGCAATCTTGACCAGGACGTCGCGGCCGAGCGGCAGACGATCTTCCTGCTCGCCATCGTCGCCTTCGCGGCGGCTGTTTTCGCGTCGGTTCTTCTGGCGCGCACGGTGGCGGGGCCGATCCGGCGTCTCTCCGATACCGCGGAACACGTCAGCCACAACATCACGGCGCGGCAGGAGTTGCCGGACTACTCCGGTCGCACGGACGAGGTCGGACAGCTGGCACGGGCGTTCCGGTCGATGACGGGCGCGCTCTACCGGCGGATCGAAGCGAGCGAGAAGTTCGCGGCCGACGTCGCGCACGAACTCAAGAACCCGCTGACGGCGGCGCGCTCGACAGCCGAGTCGCTCGCTTACGCCCGAACCGATGCGGAGCGCGATCAGCTCGTCGCGCAAATCCAGTACGAGCTGAAACGGCTCAATCGGCTGATTACGGACGTCTCGAATGCGTCGCGGCTCGATGCAGAACTCGCCCGCCAACAATTGGAGGCCGTGGATCTCGTTGACGTCACAAGCGGCATCGTGCGGACCTTCGAGGACATCCTCTACGATAAAACCCAGAAAGTGGTGCTCGACATCGTTCCGACGGCGGGTGATCAGCCTTACGTGGTGACCGGGCACGACGGGCGTTTGGGCCAGGTGCTCACCAATCTGATCGATAACGCCGTGTCGTTCTCGCCCGAGGACGGCGTCGTTACCGTGCGGCTGGCACGAGACGAGCGCGATGTGATCGTCAGCATCGAAGATCGCGGCCCCGGGATTCCCCCGGACAAACTGGAAAAGATTTTCGAGCGGTTCTATACCGATCGCCCGCAGACCGAAGCTCAGCGTGGCAAGAACTCAGGACTCGGCCTTTCCATTTCTCGCGAAATCGTTCGCGCTCACGGTGGGCGCATCTGGGCCGAAAACGTGTACGCGGCTGACAACGGCTCCTTCGGTCAGCCGATCGGTGCCCGGTTCGTCGTGCGGCTGCCAACGGCGCGAGGAAGCGGCGCGCGCGGCCGCTTCGGCTGAGCGAAGCCGACCATGCAGACCATTCACGCCACCGCCATTTCTTCGCAGGGCGCCGGCGTGTTGATCCGCGGTCCGTCCGGCTCCGGGAAATCGGATCTCGCGCTCAGATGCTTGAGCCTATCCACCGGCACGCTTCTGCCGTTTCCATTCGAACTCGTGTCAGATGATCGGGTGGTGGTCGAGCGTGAAGGCGATGCCGTCATCCTCAGCGCTCCGCCGACAATTGCCGGGCTGCTCGAAGTCCGTGGTCTCGGCGTCGTTCCCATCTGTCCGGTGGCTTCCCGTGCTGCCCTGAAACTCGTCGTAAATCTGGTTCAGTCGCACGAGATCGAGAGGATGCCGGAAACAACGACGGCAGCGATCGCCGGTCTCAATTTTCCGGCGCTCGCGCTCAGTCCGTTCGAAAGTTCAGCCCCTCTGAAACTCGCGCTGGCATTGTCGCGCCGCTAACCATCGAATGGATGTCGAAGCCTGCGCACCCTGGAAGTCGCGTCTGTGCAGCCGGTAACTCAGTAGATTTTCGCCGACTTGCACGATCATCCCTCGGTTCTTTAAGCAAATTCCCCGGGTAATCCGAAAAATGCTTTGTCGGGTGCTGCAAGACGTATTGCTTGTCGCGCCGGATCATTGTAGGCGAGGCATGTTCTAATTCCATGAGCGGCGGAAAACAGATGACCAAGATTAATGTCGATCGGCTGGGCTATAAAGAGCTGCTTGACCTCCAGGAGGAAATTGCGGCTGCCATCGTGCGTCGTCGTGAAGACGAGCGCAGCGAAATGAAGAAGAAGATCGAGGAACTGGTTGCTGGTTCGGGCTTTGCCGTCGACGAGATTATCGGCAAGGGCCGCCGTGGTGGCCGCAAAGGCGGGGCGACGCAGGTCAAGTATCGCAATCCCAAAGATGCGTCGCAGACGTGGACTGGCCGTGGCCGTAAGCCCAACTGGCTGGTCGAAGCTCTGGGCAAGGGCCAGAAGCTCGAAACTTTCGCCGTCGATTGATTGCGCACTGCGGATCGCCGGTGAGGCGATCCGCCCTCAATGCTCACCGGAGAGCGCGTCTTCGGCCATTCCGACTTAGATTTCAGACCGTAGCGGCCTCTGCATCAGTCTGTTGATCGCCGCGTCGACCGTCGCGCGGCCCGACAAAACATCGGCCACCGCTTCGATGATGGGCACGTCGATGCCCTCCCGTTTGGCGATGTCGAGTGCCGCCTCCGCCGTATAGGCGCCCTCCGTCAGTTTCTTTCCCGCTTCTTCGGTGCGTTCGCCGCGCCCGATGCTCATCCCGTGCGCAAAATTGCGGGACTGCGGGCTCGAACTCGACAATACCAGGTCGCCCAGGCCCGATAGGCCGGAGAGCGTCTCCGGTTTCGCCCCGAATGGCTTCGCGAAGCGCGTCAACTCGGCGAAGGCGCGGGCGATGAGGGCGGCGCGGGCACTTTCTCCGAGGCGGCGGCCGGTCACGATGCCGGCGGCGATCGCCAAGACATTCTTGATTGCGCCGCCGATTTGCACGCCCGCCAAGTCATCGGACACGTACGGACGAAACTGAGGTGTGCCCAGGCGCTCGGCAATCGGTCGCGCGATATCGAGGGTTGAAGCGGCCAGCGTCACCGCCGTCGGCAAGCCGCGGGCGACGTCATCGGCGAAACTCGGGCCGGACAGCACGAGCGGTGTCGCGGAGCGCAGGGTTTCCGCGAGGATGTCCGTCATGAAGAGGTCGGTGCCTCTCTCGATGCCCTTGGCGGTGATGACGGCTTTGACGTCGGTCGGCGCGTGCGGGGCAAATGCCATGAGCACGTTCCGCATCGCTTGGGCGGGCATGGCGAGAAGCCAGACGTCGGCTGCGGAGAGGGCCGCCGGTTCAGCAGTGACGGTGATGCCCGGCTCCAGCGGAATGCCCGGCAGTCGAGTCGTGTTCTCCCGATCACGGTTCATGGCCGCGACGTGACCGGCGTCTCGCGCCCACAGTACGACGGCGTTACCGGCACGCGCCGCGACGAGCGCCAAGGCGGTGCCCCAGGCGCCTGCGCCGATCACGCCGAGCGGTGCGGTGCTCATTGGGTCATCCCTTTCTAGGCCTTGGCGCCGAGCCGGCCACTACCGAGCACTGGCGTCGCTGCGCCGTCGAGGGGCCAACGGGCGCGGGGCGCCGCATCAAGCCCGTCCGGAGCTCTTCCTGTCGCCATGTGCTCCAGAGCGGCCCACGCGATCATCGCCGCATTGTCGGTGCAGAGCGCCGGTGGAGGGACGTGGAGGGATGCACCGGTTTCGGTCGCCAGGGTCGCAAGCGCCCCGCGGAGGCGCTGGTTCGCCGCCACGCCACCGGCCACCACGAGCCGGAGCGGTATGCTCCGCCGGTTCTCCGCCACGAGGCGAAGTGCTCGCCGGCAGCGATCGACGACGCTGTCGCTGACGGCGCTTTCGAAGGCAGCACAGAGATCGGCGACGTCCTGATCGGTCAGCGGCGCGGCGGCCATTGCCTGATGGCGTAGGGCCGTCTTCAGGCCGGCGAACGAAAAGTTCGGCTCCGGCCGGCCGGCCATGGGTCTCGGCAGCGGGAAGCGGTTGGCCCGGCCGCGCTTGGCGCAGCGTTCGACATGCGGACCACCGGGCTGGTCGAGCCCGAGGAGTTTCGCGGTCTTGTCGAAGGCTTCACCGAGGGCGTCATCGATGGTCGTGCCGAGGCGGCGGTAGACGCCGATGTCCTCGACGTCGACCAGCTGGGTATGGCCGCCGGAAACCAGAAGCAACAGGTAGGGCGGTGCGACGGCGTCGGTCAGACCGACGGTCAACGCGTGGGCTTCCAGGTGATTGATGGCGAAGAACGGCAGCTGATGGACGAGGGCGATGGCCTTCGCCGTGGTGACGCCCACCATCAGGCCCCCGATTAGCCCCGGACCGGCAGCGGCGGCCACTCCGCTGAGGTCGCCATACACAAGCCCCGCCTGACCCATCGCCTCGGCAACCAGGATGTCCAGGCATTCGACGTGGGCGCGGGCGGCGATTTCAGGCACGACGCCGCCATAAGGGCGGTGCTGCTCCCACTGCGAGCGGACCACGTTCGCGACGATGCGGCCGCGACCGTCCGGGCCACGTGCCACGACGGCGGCTGCCGTTTCGTCGCAGCTCGTCTCGATGCCCAGAACGACTGTCTCGCCGATTGGTTGCACGTGCTCCCGCCGGTCTCTCGCTCACCTTGACGAGGGCCGATTGCCATTGGTTCAGCTGGCGCGCATAACTCGCCTTCGGGGACCTCTCAGGGGTCGGTATCATCCGGAGCGCGCGCGTTGCAAGGTGACAGGCTGAGAATTGGGACGCGGGGCTCTCCGCTGGCACTCGCGCAAGCCAACGATGTTCGGCGTCGTCTGATGGCGGCGCACCGGCTGACCGAAGACCAGATCGAGATCGTCGTTATCAAGACGTCGGGCGATCGCATCCAGGATCGGCCACTGTCGGAAGTCGGCGGCAAGGGGCTCTTCACCAAGGAAATCGAAGAGGCGCTCTTTGCCCGGACGATCGACCTCGCCGTGCATTCGATGAAGGACCTCGAAACGAAATTGCCGGACGGGCTCGGGCTCGCCGCCGTGCTGCCGCGCGAAGACGTTCGCGATGCTTTCATCAGCCTGAAATATCGCAAGCTCGCCGATCTGCCCGCCGGGGCGGTCGTCGGCACATCGTCGCTTCGCCGGCGCGCCGCGCTTCTCAGGCTGCGGCCCGATTTGAAGATCGTGGAATTCCGCGGCAACGTCGAGACGCGGCTCGCCAAGCTCGAAGCCGGGGTCGCCGACGCGACGCTGCTCGCGTGTGCGGGCCTCAATCGGCTCGGCCAATCGCATCGCATCACGGCGCCGATCGAGGTCAACGAGATCCTTCCGGCGGTCGCGCAGGGCGCCGTCGGGATCGAGATCCGCACCGACGACGGCCGGACGGCTGAGTATGTGGCCGCACTGGACGAACCGAAGACGGCGCTGTGCGTCACCGCCGAGCGCGCCTTCCTCGCCCGCCTCGACGGATCTTGCCGGACGCCGATCGCGGCGCTTGCTCGGCTCACGGATGATGGTATCACGATCCGGGGCGAGCTGCTGGCGACCGACGGAAGTGCGGCTTGGGCTGCGTCCCGAACGGGAGGACGTGCCGAGGCCGTCCGACTGGCCGTCGACGCCGCCGAAGAAGTTCTTCGCGCAGCCGGGCCGCGCGTACAGTAACGAGGCAATCAGCGTTCATGCGTCTGCTGGTTACGCGTCCGAAGGCCGATGCAGTCGAACTGCAGGCTCACCTGCTGGCGCGGGGGCACGAGGTTCGTCTGGCGCCTCTGCTCGAAGTGTCGTTCTCCGATTGTGATCCGATCGAGCTCGATGGGGTGCAGGCGCTGATCGCGACCAGCAAGAACGGTGTGCGTGCGCTCGCCCAGGATGCCGCGTTCGATGCCGCCCGTGGGCTCGCGCTGTTTGCGGTCGGCCCGGGAACGGCGGCCGCGGCCCGTGCGCTGGGGTTCGAGGCGGTCATTCAAGGCCCTCGATCGGCGCGCGAGCTGGTGCCTATGATCGCCGAGCATACCGACGTCAACGCCGGTTCACTGCTTCATCTCGCGGGCGATACGCTGGCGTTCGATATCGCGGGAGAACTCGGTTCGCTCGGCTTCCATGTGTTGGCGCCGGTGGTTTACGTCACGCGCCCGGCGACGGAACTGCCGAAGCCCGTGCTCGAGGATCTGCGCGAGGGCAACCTCGATGGTGTCCTGCTCCTCTCCCCGCAAACGGCTCGGGTCTGGGTGCGGCTGGTCGACACACATTCTCTGTCGCGCCCCGCTCGGTTCCTGCCCCACATCTGCCTCTCGCAGGCGGTGGCCGACGCTTTGCGTCCCCTCGGGTCGGTGCCGCGCGTCGTCGCGGCCGAACCAAATCTCGACGAAATGCTTGCCGCCGTAGAGCGAGCCGCCACAAACTGGTCGAAAGGCAACGTCTCGTGAACCATTGGTCGGCTCATATCGTGCGCGCGTGCGCACTGCGGTCCGACTCGCTCGTCAGTCAGTCCAAGTTGGAGGGCGTTCCCTCATGTCGTCTCCGAACGATCCGAAGACCCCGCCAGGGGGCGAGCCGAAGAAACCATCCGCAATCATTGACTTGAAAGCGACCGAGGTGAAGGGCGGCGATCCGAAGGGCGCGCCGAAACAGGTCGAGGGGCCGTCCGGCGACGCTAAGGCGACCGCATCGGCTGTACCACCGGTCGGCGCGGCTGCGCAGGCCAAGTCCGACCCGTCGCCCAAAGCGGACGCCGGTGCATCTGGTGCAGCCAGTGGGTCGAAGAGTTCGGCCTCGACTGCTTCAGCAAGCGGCGCGAACAAGCCCGCCGGGCCGCAGCCTGCCTCGGGACCGGTCCCGCCGGCGGCCTCCGCGGCGGCCAAGCCGGCGCGCGGGTCTTCCGTTGCCTCGATGGCCACACACGCCGTTGCCGGTCTCGTCGGTGGTCTCCTGGCTCTGCTCGCTGCCGATACGGTCGGTCCGCAACTCGGTCTGCCCGGTCACGACAAGTCGGCGACGGCGGCGCTGCAGAAGCGCATCGGTGAGTTGGAGCAGCGGGTCGGTGCCGCTGCCAGCGCATCCGACCAGACGGCAGCCGTCGCGCGCACGGTCGCAGCGGCTGAAAAGCGCCTCGCCGATCTCGAGCAGACGAATAGCCGGCTCGCGCAGCTCGAATCTCAGAACTCGGCGCTCGCCGAGCAAACGCGGGCGCTGAAAGACGCCGTCGCCAAGGCGCCGGCGAGCGACGATGCGCGCGTCGCGCGGATGGAGGAGCGGCTCGCCACCATGGCCGCCGCGGCGGGTACCGACAATCGCGTGCCGCAGCTCGCCGCAGTGACCGGCAAGCTCGCGGATCTGGAAGGCACGATCACGACGCAATTGACGCAGGCCCGGACGGCGTTGCGGCAAGACCTCGACCAGCGCCTCGCGCCCATCGCCGAAGCTAGCGAGGCTGCGCGGTCGGGAGCGCAGCGGCTCGATCGCGAGCTACAGGCTCTCAAGACGGAGGCCGCGCGGCTCGCCGAGAGGGCCGAGGCCGGAAAGCTGACGGATGATCGCTTGCAGCAAAGCATCCTCGCCGTCGAGCAGCAGGCGGCGGCCGTGAAGGCGAGCCTGGATGGTCTGAGCGGTCAGCTCACGGCCGAACTCAAGTCTCTCACCCGCCCGGCCGACGTCGCCAGCGCCGTCGGTCCGCTCAATGCGAAGATCGGCCAGATCGAGGCGAGCCTCAAAGACGTCGTGCGCAGCGAAGAGGATCGTAAGAGCAGCGCCGAGCGCATCGTGCTGTCGCTCGAACTCGGCAACCTGAAGCGCGCCGTCGAACGCGGCGGCAGCTATGCGTCCGAGCTCGCGAGCGTGCAGAAGATTTCGGGTGGGCGCCTGCCGCTCGCGCCGCTGACGCGCTTCAAGGACACCGGTGTCGCGACCACGGCCGATCTCGCCGAGGAGTTCCGCTCCGTCGCAAATGCCATCCTCGACGCCGAGACCGTCGGCACGGACGCCGGTGTCGTCGATCGCCTCCTGGCGGGTGCCAAGTCGGTCGTCCGGGTCCGGAAGGTCGGCCATGAAGCCGACGACAAGAGCCCTGAAGCCGTCGTCGGCCGCATGCAGGAAGCCGTGCGCGACGGACGTCTCGCCGCCGTGCTCGACAATGCGAAGCAACTCGGCGAGCGCGGCCGTACGGCAGCGAAGGGCTGGCTCGAAAAAGTCGAAGCCCGGTACGCCGTCGAGCAGGCGATCGCGGATGTGGATCAGCAGCTCAAGGCCGCCATCGGCGGCGCCGCTCCGGCCAAGGGAGTCAACTGATGTTGCGGCTCGTTCTTTGGCTGCTCGGCGTCGCGGCGATCGCGACGGGGCTCTCCTGGCTCGCGGACCGGCCGGGCAGCCTGCTGATTTCCTGGCAGGGTTACGAGATCGAGACGAGCGTGTTTCGCGCCATCGTCATTCTGGCGCTCGCCATGGGCGCGGTGATCCTGCTCTGGACCATTGCCCGGCAAATCTGGGAAGCGCCGGCGAGCATCGGCAACTTCTTCAATCGGCGGCGCCATCGTCGCGGTCTGGAAGCGCTTTCCGGTGGCATGATCGCCATCGGCGCGGGTGATCGTCAGTTGGCGGTGCGTTACGCCGTACAGGCGCGGCGCGCACTGCCCGACGAGCCGCTGACGCACGTTCTGAGGGCCCAGGCTGCCCAGTTGGCCGGTGACCGGTCCACCGCACGGCGTATCTTCGAGGCGATGCTCGGATCCTCCGATACCGAACTTCTCGGCCTGCGTGGGCTCTTCCTTGAAGCCGAGCGCGAAGGCGAAGCGGTGGCGGCCCGGCAATTCGCCGAGCGCGCCATGGCGATCAATCCGAAGCTCGGGTGGCCGGTCGAGGCGCTGTTCGAGCTGCAATGCAAAGCGGGCGACTGGGCTGCCGCACTCGATACGCTGGCGGTAGCCCGCCGGCACGGGCATATCGAGCGGTCCGTCGCCGACCGGCGACGTGCCGTCTTGCTGACGGCGCAAGCGCAAGCGCTCGAAGACAGCGATCCGAACAAGGCGCTGGCGCTCGCCTCCGAGGCCCATACCTTGGCGCCGGATCTCGTGCCCGCGGCCGCCATTGCGGCTCGACTACACGCCGCCCGCGGTTATCCGCCGAAGGTCGCGAAAATCGTCCAGAAGACTTGGAAGCGCTCGCCGCATCCCGATCTCGCGACGGCCTACGCCTACTCGCGTCTCGGCGACAGTCCGCGCGATCGGCTCGACCGGGTGAAGCAGCTGGCGGCCCTTTCGCCGAACTCGGCGGAGAGCCCCATCGCCGTCGCTACGGCAGCCATTGAATCGCAGGATTGGGCGCTTGCACGCTCGGCGCTCGCGCCGCTGCTGAACGGTCGCCTGACGCAGCGCGTCGCCACGCTGATGGCGCGCATCGAAGGCGGTGAGCACGGCGACAAGGGCAAGGTGCGGGAGTGGCTCGCACGCGCAGTCAATGCGGAGCCCGATCCGGCCTGGACGGCGGACGGTGTCGTCTCCGAGCAGTGGGCGCCGATCTCGCCGGTCACCGGCGCTCTCGATGCGTTCCAATGGCGTGTTCCGGTCGAGGCGGCGGGTGCACGCAACGAAGAGCGGATCACCCAGAAGCTCGAGGAACTGGTTCCGCTCGGGGCGCGCGGCGAACCGGAGATCGCGGCCGAACCCAGGCCGAATGTGCCGGCTGCGCCCCCGATCGCGCGGGAGGCGGCCCTCGACGTCGAGGCGGCCGAGCCGACGCAAGCGCCTCGCGCTCAACCGAGGCCTGCGGCCGTCGACCGCGATCCGAGCCGGATGGTCGAGCCGGCGACGATGGCGGATGCGGCCTTGCGCGGCTGAGGCGAGCGGCGTCTTGCTGGCTGCCGTCTTTCTTGTACGGCGATCGCGGGTCTCGTGACCGCCGCTTGCATTCGCGCGACGCAACAGGTATCACGCGCGAGTTGTCCGTCGCTTCGCGCCGGCCGGTCGCCGCAATAGCTCAGCTGGTAGAGCACCTCATTCGTAATGAGGGGGTCGGGGGTTCGAGTCCCTCTTGCGGCACCAGATAAATCAAAGACATGCGGATGAATTTGCACCGGCGGATATCGCGCCGGCGCTCAGCTTTTGATGCCGCGTTCCGACAGCGCGGCGAGGATCGCGTCGGCTCGTGCCGTGCGCGGCGCGTCGGGGCTGACGGACGGGTGCCGCTTCAAGTCGAGCGCGCCGACTTGGCGCTGCCAGGCCGCTGTCGCGCTCGCCATGCCCGACGGCAGGCCGAGTTCGGCGACCATCTTCGTGGCCTCTTCCATCTCGGCCGCCCGGCGCGTTCCGTGAACCATCGCGCGCTCCAGCATCTGTCCGGTCCGGCCGTCCCAGCCGAAGCCTGGATATGTCTGTTCGAGTGAGGCGAGGACGACGTCGTCGACGCCGAGCTGGCGGCCGGCGAGCACGCACTCCAAGGCCAGCGCTTCGAGCCCCTTCATCATGATCGAGCGCACCAGCTTGATCGAGGAGGCCCGGCCGACATCGCCCTGGGCGTCCTTGGCATCCAGGGCGAGGTCCGCGGCCAGCGCGAGCGCGGCGGCCGTGTGGGGCCCGCTGATGAGGAGCGGTGTGCGGTGCAGCAGAGGATGGACCGGCGCCATCACGGCGATATCGACGTAGCGCGCGCCGGCCGCTTCGATGAGACCCGCTGCCTTCTGCTTGGTCTGGGGCGCGCAGGAGTTGCAGTCGAGGTAGAGCGCATCGGCACGCAAATGTTTGGCTGCTGCGCGGGCCGCGTCGAGCGCCTGATCTGCCGTCACCATCGAGAAAACGACGTCTGCGCCGGCAAGCGCCTCGTCCCGCGACAGGCAGCCCTCTACGCGCGCAGCTTCGTAAGCCGCCAGTTTGCCGTTGCGATCCGGGCCTTCGGTATCCGTCTTGATATCGTAGGCGCGGAAAGAGGCCGGCGCCCGATCTCCGAAGCCACGGCGGAACGCGCTCGCAGCTTCCCCGAACCCGAGGAAGGCGACCGCATACTTGTTTTCGGATCGAACCGGAGATCCGGGACTGCTGGCTGTCATGGGTGACCTTGCCGCTTGGGTAGACGGCGAGCGTAGCAGGAGCCTGGGCCCCGGGTGAAGTCCGGCGGCCGATGCCGGGGGTCGGCGCGACCGACCACAATCGTCTGGCGCCCTGGGGCCCGGAAATGGCAACGTCGGACCCGTTGCACCATCGTTCCGCTCGCGCGCGAGGGAGCCTGCCCATGACATCAGCTGCAAAGTCAGGTCTCGTCATCACGGCCCATCCGGGCGATTTCGTCTGGCGGGCCGGCGGCGCGATCGCGCTGCACGCCCGGCGCGGCTACCGCATGAAGATCGTCTGCCTTTCCTTTGGCGAGCGGGGCGAAAGCCAGTTCGCCTGGAAGCAGCGCGGGGTGACCATGTCCGAGGTGAAGGCCGGCCGTCGCGACGAGGCGGAGCGGGCAGCGGCCGTGCTCGGCGCCGAAATCGAGTTCTTCGACTGCGGCGACTATCCCCTGCGGCCGACCGAGGCCATGCTGGAACGCACCATCGATATTTTCCGAGAACTGAACCCCGCTTTCGTGCTGACCCATGCGCTCGAAGATCCCTACAACTTCGACCATCCGACGGCGGCGCACTTCGCGCAGGAAGCCCGCGTGATCGCGCAGGCGATGGGCCACCAACCGGAGAGCTATACCAGCTATGCGGCCGCTCCTGTGTTCCTGTTCGAGCCGCACCAGCCGGAGCAGTGCAACTTCAAGGCCCAGGTGATCCTCAACATCGACGAGGTCTGGGAGACGAAATTCAAGGCGTTCCAGGTGCTCGCCTCGCAAAAGCATCTCTGGGCCTACTACGAGCGCGTGGCGCTCAATCGCGGCGTTCAGGGCGGGCGCAACACCGGCAAGCCGATGACCTATGGTGAGGCCTACCAGCGCCTCTTTCCGGAAGCTCTGGAGGTGCTCGCATGATCTCGGCGGACGAGCCGTGCTTCGACGTCGCTCACCTCGGCCACGTCGAGATCTATACGGACAAGTTCGAGGAGAGCCTCGACTTCTTCACGCGCGTCTTCGGCTTGAAGCTGGCGGGCCGCGATGCGACCAGCGCCTATCTGCGCGCCTGGGACGACTACGAGGTCCACTCGCTGAAGCTGACGCGCCACCACACGACCGGGGTCGGTCACATCGCCTATCGGGTCTCGTCGGCGAAGGCACTGGAGCGGCGCGTCGCGGCGATCGCGGCGAGTGGATACAAGGTGATCGGCTGGGTCGACGGCGACCTCGGACACGGTCGCGCCTTCCGGTTCGAGGACCCGTTCGGTCACGTCTTCGAACTTTACTGGGAGACCCGCCGCTACGCGCCCCCGGCCGGCGATCGTCCGGCGCTCAAGAACAATGCCAGTCGGTTCCATCATACGGGGGCGTGCCCGCGTCGCATCGATCACGTCAATCTGATGTCGGACGATGTGACGGCATTCCGCAAGTTCATGGAAACGTGCCTTGGCTCACGGGTGACGGAACTCATCCAGCTCGACAATGGCCGTCTCGGCGGCTGCTGGTTCACGGTCAACAACAAGACCTACGATCTTGCGTGTACCGAGGAGCATGGTCGCGGACACGGCCGCCTGCATCACGTGACCTACGCGATGGACCAGCGCGAGGACATTCTCCGCGCGGCCGATATCTTTCTCGAGAACGGGGTGCACATCGAGACCGGCCCGCACAAGCACGCCATACAGGGCACCTTCTTCCTCTACGTGTGGGAGCCGGCGGGCAACAGGATCGAAGTCGCGAACGCCGGCGCACGTCTCATCCTGCAGCCCGATTGGCAGCCGATCGTCTGGACGGAAGCGGACCGCAAGAAGGGGCAGGCGTGGGGGCTGAAGACCATCGAGACGTTCCACACGCATGGGACGCCGCCGGTCAAAACGTCGAGCTGAGATCGGGTCATCACGGCATGACGGGCGCGCTGACGATCATTTCCTCCATGGCGACGCGGCACGCCCTTGCCGAATGCGTCACCTCGTTCAAGGTCGAGACGGGACGAGATGTCGACCTCGTCTCGATCGGCGGCGTCGATGCCGCGAAGCGTATTCGCGCAGGCGAAGCTTTCGACGTCGTGGTGCTGGCCATGGCTGCCTTGCAGAAGCTCGCCGCTGAGGGCTTCGTCGCGGCCGGCCGCCTCACTGTCTTCGCCCGCTCGCCGACGGCGGTCGCCGTGCGGTCCGGCGCACCGCGGCCGCCGAAAATCGGCCTTGACTCGATCAGGACGCTGATTGCGTCGGCTCGATCGATCGGCATTTCGAGCGGTCCGAGCGGTGTCGCGATCCGTCGCCTGATCGAAGGCTGGGGACTTGGCGCAGAGGCCGGTCCTCGGATCGTCGAGGCGCGGCCGGGCCATCCCGTCGCGCGATTGATCGCCGGCGGCGACGCCGACATCGGCTTTCAGCAGTTGAGCGAACTTTCTGGCGAAGCCGGCATCGATGTCATCGCTACGCTGCCGGCGGATCTCGTGCCGCTGACCGAATTCGCAGTCGCTCGGCTTGCGGCGTCGCGGAACGACGAGGCCGATCTTCTGATCCGCCACTTGCTGTCCGATCGCGCACACGCGGCGCTCGCCCGATACAGTCTGCAATCGCCTTGACGGGTTGCTCACACGATCATCGCTTCGATGAGCGACGGTCCGGGCTCGCGGAGACTTGCCCGCTGCACGTCGGCGGACGTCTGGTCGATCTCGCCCCTTTCAGCACATCACATTCGCTGACTCAGCACCTTGTTCTCCCGCTCTCTGCGCTTAACGATTAAACGAAATCGGGAGGGATTGAGCATGACAGATCCGTTTCTGGGCAGCATTTCGCCGAGCGCATCGATCCTCGACCCGATGGGGTACACTCGGACGTCGTTCCTGGACCCGTCGCCGGTCTCGTCGACGCCTCGGCCGGCGGCGCTGCTGGGCACGCAATGGGATCCGCTTGGAATGACGAGCGAGGCCGCGGACGATGGCGGTCCATCCTACGATCCGCGTTTGCTATCGCTGACAACGCCTGAGACGGCAGGGGACGACGACGTCGACCCTGTGCTGGCCTACTACCAGAAGGAAGTAGCGAGGGCCGATGCGAGCAAGACGCCAGAAGCACTCCAGACGCTGGGTCGCGTGAACATAGCGATTAAGAATGCATTAAAGTTCAAGTTCGATTCATCTGGCTGGCAGGCGGGAGTCCAATTAGCGAGTGGTCTTTACATCACTGAAAATACTTGGATTACCGTAATTACTTACGCTGGGACGCTAAAGAGATTTATGCTGAAGCCCGGTGAAGATTTCGGAAAGCCGGCAGGTTGGAGTAGTATAGATTTTGCCACTGACATCCCGGGGACAAATATTGTCCAACCCATCAGTACCCAGAGATGGATCCTGCTTCCGACCAAAGCGACGGAAACTGCTGCTCGCTCGGCGCTTAAATGGGGACAGCAAGTTCCCCACTTACGTCAGTATCTTCCCAATCAACACTGGGGCGAAGCTGGGCCCAAGGCGTTGATGCAACATTACGGCGTCTACACAGCCGCTTCTAAAATCATCTATGGTCGGGAACTTCCAGGAATCGTTGCAAACGGTCAGTTATACTTCAGGCAGACGTTCTTCGGTGCTCTTGGGCGGCTCCGCATGGTCGTGGAATTTCAAGGCATCGCCGATCAAATTACTAGGGAAGCCAATGGAAGATATGCCTCTTTGGCCCAACTTTTGGTGACGGATGAACCGGAGTTCAATCATCCGAGTATTGGCGGTTGGAGCGCGTTTCTCACGCCAGGAACTGGAGCACTAACGGGCTTCCTTTTCCACCACGACGAAGTGTCGGGGCACAGGCCGCTCGACATTATAGGAGCGAATGGAAAATGGCTCAGGCAAAATCATGACTTTTCGCTGCATGTCAGGCGAGCCCTGGTTTACTTCGCGCATGCACTTTCAGGCTCAAAATTCTCTGGCAACTTCAAACTGAATGTGCAGGCTGCCGTCAGGACTGCCGCTAAGTACGCAAATCTGCACCACTTCTTCGATGGGAAAGATGATCCATGGTCGGGGTCGGCCATCTACGAGCCGAGTCATCCGCGAGGCAGAGAACTCACCGAAAATCGCAGGACAATTCCACGGATGCCGTTTGCCGGATTCGGCGGTGCGCAAGCTGATGCAAACGCGGCTGCCGTGGCCACAACATTAGAGCTAATCGATGTGGTCGACATTCCGGAGGTACTTTACGCGGTTTACAGGGACTTTCGGCTTAATAATTTTGAGGTTCTTGGAGAGCGCCTGAGGCAGCATGTTATGGGGAGATCTCGCACAATTGCGGGTGATCTGCTTGCGCCATTGATTATCAGGCTTATAGCGATCCCTGGCGTTATCGCGACACCGAACGCTGCACGTCCCTTCACCCAGCGAGATCTTGAGAATGTATTGGGAAGCGATTGGATGCTCACAGACGATGGCGATAGAGAAGTGGTTCTTTGGGCGCACCTAGAAGAGGCGCTCACTCGCTACATCGAAAATCCGACCAATAACGCAAGGGTGCGGGCACTAGATGATGCTTTTGAAGAGTTCAGGCAGGCCGTTATGATCTTATTCGATGAAAATCAACACTGGGATTTGGGCCCGAACGATTTAATTCAGGTTCATCATTTCCGCGCCATAGTGAATACTGTCATCACGGGCGCCGAGGAGAATCCCGTGGGTTCTCTGCTTATCGATGATCCCTATGATATAGGTGCCCATCGGAATGAAATAACGGCCAATCTTGCGGTTCGAATGCCTGCCCTCGATCATACCAATCTCGGCCGCATGGTAGCCGGCCTGTCAAACTTGCGGTCACGACCTTAGGCTATGCCTCCGTCAAAGCTCCGTACCAAGACGCTGGCGCTGGCGTGTGAGGTCAGGGCGACCTTCGTGTCGAGAAGCGGTCGCGCCGGCACCTAGGGGGCGGCAAGCTCAGTGGATAGTGGATAGGACGCGGGGAGAGCGTCGGGGAAATGCATCATGCGGACAAGCTCGTGAGCCGCATCATCTTCCTCGAAGGCTTCCCGAACATGCAGACGCTGGCGCCGCTCAGGATCGGGGAGAACATCAAGGAGGTTCTGGAAGCCGATCGCGCCGCCGAACATGAGGCGCGCGACGCCTGTACGCGGGGTCGCGACATCTGCCACGACGCGAAGGACTACGTGTCGGTGGAGATTTTCGAGGAGCTGCTCGAAGACGAGGAAGGCCACATCGACTTTATCGAGACGCAGCTCGATCTTCTGGCGAAATTCGGTGAACAGAGTTACGGCTGCCATACTGCCGAAAAGCAGCGAGCGGATGTCTGGTCGATCTCGTCCCTTTCATCACATCACATTCGCTGACGCAGCGCCTTGTTCTCCCGCTCTCTGCGCTTTCCGATTAAACGAAATCGGGAGGGATTGAGCATGACAGATCCGTTTCTGGGCAGCATTTCGCCGAACGCATCGATCCTCGACCCGATGGGGTACACTCGGACGTCGTTCCTGGACCCGTCGCCGGTCTCGTCGACGCCTCGGCCGGCGGCGCTGCTGGGCACGCACGCCTCGGCTTTCAACGATGCCGGTGGGTTCATCAGCTTTGCGCGGTCGAGTCCGGCGCAGGCCCCATGGGATCCGCTTGGAATGACGAGCGAGGCTGCGGACGATGGCGATCCATCCTACGATCCGCGTTTGCTATCGCTGACAACGCCTGAGACGGCAGGGGACGACGACGTCGACCCTGTGCTGGCCTACTACCAGAAGGAAGTAGCGAGGGCCGATGCGAGCAAGACGCCAGAAGCACTCCAGACGCTGGGTCGCGTGAACATAGCGATTAAGAATGCATTAAAGTTCAAGTTCGATTCATCTGGCTGGCAGGCGGGAGTCCAATTAGCGAGTGGTCTTTACATCACTGAAAATACTTGGATTACCGTAATTACTTACGCTGGGACGCTAAAGAGATTTATGCTGAAGCCCGGTGAAGATTTCGGAAAGCCGGCAGGTTGGAGTAGTATAGATTTTGCCACTGACATCCCGGGGACAAATATTGTCCAACCCATCAGTACCCAGAGATGGATCCTGCTTCCGACCAAAGCGACGGAAACTGCTGCTCGCTCGGCGCTTAAATGGGGACAGCAAGTTCCCCACTTACGTCAGTATCTTCCCAATCAACACTGGGGCGAAGCTGGGCCCAAGGCGTTGATGCACCATTACGGCGTCTACACAGCCGCTTCTAAAATCATCTATGGTCGGGAACTTCCAGGAATCGTTGCAAACGGTCAGTTATACTTCAGGCAAACGTTCTTCGGTGCTCTTGGGCGACTCGGCATGGTCGTGGAATTTCAAGGCATCGCCAATCAAATTACTAGGGAAGCCAATGGAAGATATTCCTCTTTGGCCCAACTTGTGGTGACGGATGACATCAAAACACCCGATTTTCTTGGGTCGGGTCATAATCTGACTGCGGGGACTGCCGCGTTGGCGGGGTTCATTTATAACCACGACGAAGTGTCGGGGCACAGGCCGCTCGACATTATAGGGGCGAATGGAAAATGGCTCAGGCAGAATTACGATTTCTCGATACATGTCAGGCGGGCCTTGGTGTACTGGGGGAACGTGCTTGCGGGCTCCTCGTTTGTGGGGAACCTCAAGTCGCATGTCCAGGCTTCTGTCCGTAAGGCTGCTCAGCTCACAAACTTACATCACTTCTTCGATGGGAAAAATGATCCATGGTCTGGGTCGGCCATTTACGAGCCCAGCCATCCGAGAGGCAGGGAATTAAGCGAGAACAGAAAACAGTCACCCAATTACCCCTTTGAAGGCCGCAGGACCCCAGAAAACAATTTGAGATTGGCTGAAATTATTCGGCAGATTGACCAAAACGATATTCCCGAGATAGTCGATAGAGTGCACCGTGCATTTCTCGGCGACAACCCTACGACGTTTGGACAGCTTCATCGGTTGCAAATAGAAGTGGAGGCTCGCAAGGAGGCGCGAAGAGTGCTGGTGCCCTTGATAATGGACCTGATAGCTATTCCCGGAGTTGTCGTGGGGCAAAATTTACAGGATCCAATATCGGAAGAACTGATAAACCGAGTGATCGATGGTCCAGGGCCTGTTCCGAGCGGACCCAATTTGCGCGCGGTTTTGGAAGATGCTTTGCGAAACTATATTGCGTCTCCTTGGGAGCCTAATCGGAGGGCTGCTTTAGACACAGCCTTTCTTGATTTTATGGAGCGTGCGGATGAGGCTTTCGACTTCGCTGGGAGAGTTGGTCTCTTCGCGGGCGATTTTCGCGCCATTGTGAACACTCTGATCATGGGTGGCGAAGTGCTCTATGGTGCGGAATTAGAGGGCAACCCTTACGGGCAGTACGCTAGGATGTATAATTACATGGCAGATGCTCAAGTTCTCGGGGGCGCCCCAATGGATGTTCGAGCTGCTATTGCCCGGTACGCATGCCGTCACGCTCGCGTGCGGCAGGAGCCGTAAACTCGCGTCGACGATGGTGGGCGGAGCTACAGTCAGCTCTCGTTGTCGAATGGTGTTCCGCGGCTTTCACACGATCATCGCTTCGATGAGCGACGGGCCCGTCTCGCGGAGGCTTGCTTCGAGGGCTTTCGAGAAATCTTCCAAGGTCTCGGCTCGCGTGGCCCGCACGCCGAACCCGCGGGCCAGGGACACCCAGTCGATCGGCGGATCGTCCAGCTGAAGCATGCGCTGGGCGTTGCGGCCGAGTTGGTTCGCGCCGACCGCGCGCATTTCCAGCTTCAGGATGGCGTAGGTCCGGTTGGAGAGAATGATCGTGACGACGTCGCAGCCTTCGCGGGCCTGGGTCCAGAGCCCCTGCGCCGAGTAAAGGGCGCTACCGTCCGCCTGCAGATTGATCACTTTGCGGCCGGGCGCCGCGATCGCCGCGCCCGCGGCCATGGGGATGCCGAGGCCGATCGCGCCGCCGGTCAGCTGGAGGTAGTCGTGAGGGGCCGCGGCAGCCGTCTGCTGGAAGAACGCGCGACCGGACGACACGCTTTCGTCGACGACGATGGCGTGATCCGGCATGCCGTGGAGCACGACCGCGAACAGGGCCGCTGGGCTCAGAGGTCCGGCCGTCGGCCGTGCCGGTAATTCGCGTTTGGGCGTACCGGTGTCGCTGGTGGCCGGGGCTCCAATCGCATCGGCCAATCGGCGGAGTGCCTCTTCGAGATCCTGGTCGGCTTCGGCGAGCGTGTGGACCGTACAGCCGGGTGGCAACAGGCTGCTTGGCTTTCCGGGGTAGGCAAAAAACGCGACGGGTGCCTTCGCCCCGATCAGGATCAGCACGTCGAGATCGGCCAGGAACGGCAGCGCCATGTCGACCACGTAGGGCACGCGCTCGACATCGACGCGTCCGCGGCCACGTTCGACGCGGCTGTTCGACATCTGGCAGAGCAGGCGGCAACCGGCGTGGCGGGCGATCCGGCCGGCATGAGTAAGTGCGGCCGATCTCAGCGCTCCGCCGCTCATCATCAGGCCGACGCGGCGGCCGGACTTGAGCCAGGTCGCGGCGTTCGTCACCGCGGCTTCGTCGACCTCCCGCTTCGACGGGCGTGATGCCGTCTCGACGCGTATCCCCTCCGCCGGAGACCATGCGGCGTCCGCCGGCAGGATAAGCGTCGCGATGCCGGGCGTGCCGACGGCGGCGCGCCAGGCGGCGACCGTCATCTGCCCGACCTCGGCAGCCGAGCCGATCCGGCCGACCCAGTCCGACACCGGCCGCGCAAGACTTTCAATGTCGCTCGTCAGCGGTGCGTCGTAGGGCAGATGGTACGTCGCATGGTCGCCGACGATGTTGACGATCGGTGTGCGGGCGCGGCGCGCGTTGTGGAGATTGGCGAGACCGTTCGCGAGGCCGGGCCCCGTGTGAAGGAGTGTCGCCGCAGGTTTGTCGGCCATGCGCGCGTAGCCGTCGGCGGCGCCGGTGACCACGGTTTCGCTGAGGCCCAGGATGCAGCGCATCTCCGGCCGCCGATCGAGTGCGGCGACGAAATGCATTTCCGACGTGCCCGGATTGCTGAAGCAGGTGTCGATGCCGTTCGCCAGAAGCGTCGCGGTCAACAGTTCGGCGCCGTTCATCGTGGGTCTCCTTCGCCGCCACTTCTCGGGCGTTTCCGCAAGCTTGGCGCAACGCTCGTGGATAAACCATGTTCACGCAATCGGCCGTATGAATAGCCGCGCATGGCCTTCGTTTGATTAGCACCGACGCAGGGAGATGCCGATGCTTGCCCACCAGGACTCCGACACGGTCTGCCTTCGCGCCTCGGTGATCGCGCGCTGGATCGACATGGCGCGGCGGATCGGAGAACCGGCGGCGGCGCTGGACGCGCATTTGCGCGCCTTCAATCGCGACGAAAGCCGCAGCCGTCTCCTGGAGGCTCGCCGCGCCGCTCAGAAGCTTGTCGCCAGTGCCGCCGGCCGGACGGAGCAGACGATCGCGATCGTGCTCGTCGCCGAGATCGCGGCTGCGCTCGATCGATCGTGACGCGCGGACGCCGCGACGCGCTGGCGCAAAAGCGGACGAGACTTAGAATCTTTCTTTGAATGACTCCAATTTGTACCGTTCACGGAATTGTTTCTTGACGGCGCGCAGCCTTGCGATACCTGTCTGCTGGTACTTCTCGTAGGGGCCTTGAACCCCTGCCGTTGGAGCCAACATGACAGAGATGCCTTTCCCGCGCCGGCCTTTTCCGGCGCACCTCGACGGGCCCGAACGGCTCGTCGCCATCGGTTTTCGATGCTGGATGGCCGGATACCAGACGGGCGATATCGCCTGCTGGGAACACGCCTGGAACATCTTCGCTTCGGAACTCGGGCCGGCGCCCGCCCGCGCTGCACTGACCGACCTCAGCTGCTGGGTGCGCAAGATTCACGCGACGTCGGGGCGGTCGATCGAGACCTATCCCGCCGCGTGCCGAGGTTTCTGCCGGGACGAGTGCGTGGCGGTCGCGATGGTGGCCGCCAGCCAGCATCATGTGTGCCCCGCGCTGCGCGCTTGCACCTTCGCGTTGCTCGGTGGGAGCCAAATCGAGGAAGTGGTGAGCGAGACGGATGTGCTGGCGGCGACATTGGCGACTCTCGACCAAGTCCTGTCGCCCGCGACGGTCCACCTGGCGACGGACGGCACTCCCAGTCCTTCGGCTCGACGGCACTAGCCGACCACGCGCGTGAGTGGTTTAGGCGCCTGACGAAGCGTTCGCTCACTTCGACGCGTGCATCAGCTCGTCGAGGAGCGGGTTGGGGAATCGCCGCTCGACCGTCACGCCGTAGAACGTCTCCGTCATGTTGGGCAGCTTGGCGCTCTCGACGAGCGCGCCGCTTTTCAGCTCGTCCGCGACCACGATGGGCGGCAGCACGGCGAGGCCCACGCCTTCGCGTGCCAAGAGACGCATCATTGCCATGTCGTCTACCTCGGCGGCGATCTGCGGTGTGATGCCGAGCTGATCGACCAGCGCGTCGAAGCCCATGCGCAGGCCGCTTTCGCGTGTCGGCAGCACCAGCGGCGCGCGTGCGAGGCGCTCGCGCAGCGGCAGGCGCGGCGGGCAGAGCTTCGGCGTACCGATGAGACTGACCGGTTGTTCGTCCAGTCGCTGCACGATAAAGGACGTCAGCGCGTCCGCGTCTGGCGGTTGATTGGTCAGCACGAGATCGAGATGCAGGGCCGTCAGTGCCGAGAACAATTCGGCAGCGCTGCCCGATCGCAGGATCACTTCCACGTCGGTTCGTCCAAGTACGGGACGTAGGAACGCCAGCTGGAAGTTGCGCGACAGCGTCGCGAGCGCGCCGACGCGCAGTGCGCGCCGCTGCCGGCCGCTTTGCTGGAGCGTCGCGACGAGCTCACGACCTGTCGCGAAGATGGCATCGGCATGGTCGAGCGCGATCCGCCCCGCCTCGGTCAGGTGCAGCGCACGGCCGCGCCGCTCGAACAGGGGCTGGCCGAGGCGCTCCTCCAACTGGCGGATCTGCGCCGACAGGGCGGATTGGGACACGTTGAGCACTTGCGCCGCCCGCGTCAGGTGACCTTCGTGGGCGACGACGTGGAAATAGCGGAGGTGGTGGTAATTCAGCTCGGACATGCGTTCACTTAAACAGAACGATTATGAACGAACAATATATTTTTCTTGGGAAGGGTGGTTCGTTAGGTCTCGTGCGCTTCATCAACGGGACGACACGCCATGATTCTCGCTTGGTTACCGCTGCTGGCTCCCGCTGCCCTGCTTTACGTGGCTTACCTCGCTTCGAAGGAACCGGGACAGCGCCCGCGCCGCGTCCTGGAAGTGGCGACCTGGGCGACGCTCGGCAGCCTCGGTATCGCCGGTGTCTCGCTCCTCGTCCTGGTGACGGCCGGCTCGGGCACGAGCCCGCTGATCGGTCTTTTCGGCGTCGGGCTGTCGGTGCGTCTCGACGTGGTCAGCGTCTCGATGCTCCTGCTTGTCGCCTTCGTCGGCTGGGTCGTGGTGCGCTATGCGATCACGTACCTCGACGGTGAAGCGCGCCAGGGTGCCTTCATCGGCTGGCTGGCGGCAACGCTCGCCGCCGTTCTGCTGCTCGTCATGTCCGGTAATCTCGCGCAGCTGATCGTCGCTTGGATCGCGACCAGCGTCACACTGCACAAGCTTCTGCTCTTCTATCCGGAGCGGGTGACGGCCATCCGTGCGGCGCACAAGAAGTTCATCGTCGCGCGGGTCGGTGATGTGGCGCTTATCATCGCCGCCGCGCTGCTCGTATCCGCCTACGGAACGACCGACATCGCGACGCTGCTCGCCGCTGCCGGCAAGGCCGGCCCGGCACCCGCGGCCGCTCTCTGGGCCAGCGGCTTCATCGCGCTTGCGGCCATCCTGAAGTCGGCACAGTTCCCGACGCACGGCTGGCTGACCGAGGTGATGGAGACGCCGACTCCGGTCTCCGCTCTGCTGCACGCCGGTGTGATCAACGCGGGCGGCTTCCTGCTGATCCGCTTCGCCGATGTGATGCTGCTGGCGCCGGGCGTCCTTGCCGTGCTGGTGATGATCGGGGGGCTGACGGCTCTCTTCGGCGGCCTCGTGATGCTCACGCAGCCGGCGGTGAAGACGTCGCTCGCGTGGTCGACGATCGCCCAGATGGGCTTCATGGTCATGCAGTGCGGCCTCGCGCTCTTCCCCCTGGCGCTCCTGCACATCGTCGCCCACTCGCTCTACAAGGCGCATGCCTTCCTGGCGTCGGGTACGGCGGTCGACACGGTGGCTGCCATCCGGCGCCCCGGTCCGGTTGCCATCCCGAACAGTATCGCGGTGCTCAAGGCCTTCGCGCTCGCCCTCGCGATCTACTTCGCGATTGGCCTGGCGTTCGGGTTCGATGCAAAGTCACCGCAGGCGATCGCGCTCGGTGCGATCCTCATCCTCGGCGTCGCCTACCTGCTCGCCCAGGGCCTCGCCGACGCCGCGCCGCGCGCCCTTACGATCCGCACGGCGACCTTCTCGGTGGTAACGGCCGTCGGCTACTTCGCCCTGCAGCGTGCGGCCGAGTGGTGCACGGCCGGCGCACTGCCGCCGACGCCCGCACCGGGTCCGCTCGAGTGGGCGCTGATCGTTCTCGCCGTGACGAGCTTCGGTCTCGTGGCGATCGCGCAGGCGACGTTTCCTCTGTGGGCCTACCATCCAGCGGCCGCCGGCCTCCGCGTGCATCTCTCGAACGGTCTTTATGCCAACGCCGTTTTCGATCGTCTGATCGGCGGCTGGTCGATCCGGCGCGCTTGACGATATTTCGAGGAGCAATTCCATGAGCCTTCAAACCAATGTCGCTGCCCTCGACTCGGGCGCCGTCGTCGCCGCAGCCGAGCAGGCCGCAAGGATGATCCCGCCGCTCTGGCCGCTCGCGTCCTCGGTCGCCGTCAATCCATTCCTCGGACAGACGCGGGAAACGCTCGCCGACACGGGCGCCCGTCTCGCGCGGGTCGGCGGGGTGCCGGTGACGATGCCGCGCGCCTGGTACACGGCGCGGATCAACGACGGCACCATCACCCGTGACGACCTCGCCGGTGCGATCTCCGCCTCAGCCCATCGCGGCCGGCCCGCTGACGTGGCAGACCTCGAAGCGCGGATTCGCGCGACGCGGCCGGCCTTACAAGCGGTGCCATCGATCGCTCAGCTCGCGGCGGACGTAAGCGGGATCGATTGGCCTGGTATGATCGCGGATCGGTTCGGAACCTGGGCGGCAGCCTATTTCGACGAAGGTCAGGCGCTGTGGGCGGCGCCGCGCGGCAAAGGCGCGTGGTCGGCGTGGCGCGCTTATGCGACGCACGATCTCACACCCGAGATCGAAGGGCTCTCGGGCTTCGGACAGTTCGTCGCCGATGCTCCGGAGGCGGCGCAAGATGCCATTGCCCGCGCCGTCGGTCGTCTCGGACTGACGTCCTCCGCGCTGCCGACGTACTTCCATCAGCTGCTGCTCTCGCTCGGCGGCTGGTCCCAGTTTGCACGCTATCGGCTGTGGCAGGCGGAACTGGCCGGGGGCACCGACCCGATCCTGGTCGACCTCCTCGCCGTACGGCTCGCTTTCGAGGAGGCCCTCTTCGTCCAATACGGCGGCCGTATTTCGGCCGGCTGGAGCAACGCCGTCGCCACGCATGCGGAGCATATAGTACCCGACCCCGACTTCGTCCTCGATGCTATCCTGCAGGAAGCGGCCGAGCGGGCTACACAGCGGTCGCTCGTCGCCGCCTTCGAGAGCCCGGTAGCGACTCCCGCTAGCGGCCGGCCCGTGCTGCAGGCCGCGTTCTGCATCGACGTGCGGTCGGAGGTGTTCCGCCGGGCGCTCGAGTCGGTCGATCCGTCGATCCGCACCCTGGGCTTCGCGGGCTTCTTCGGTGTCTTCGCCGAGCATCGCCGGTTCGGGTCGGACGTCGCCGAGCGGCGGCTGCCGGTGCTCCTCAATCCGACCGTTCTCAGCTGCACGGGCGATCCGCAGAGCGACGCCGATCGCTCCGCGCGCTACGAGGCGCGCGCGCGCCGCGCCTGGGGCCGCTTCAAGCTCGCCGCGGTCTCGTCGTTCGCCTTCGTCGAGGCGATGGGCCCGGTCTATGTGGGCAAGCTTCTCAAGAGCGCGCTCGGCAAAGTGACCGGCGCGTCCGGAGACTCGACCAAGCCGGTGTTCGCGACGACGATGGATGTCGCCGCTCGAGTAGGCGCCGCCGAGACCGTGTTGCGCGCCATGTCGCTGACGGAGGGCTTTGGCCGTATCGTGCTGCTCGCCGGCCACGGCGCCAACGTCGTCAACAACCCGCATGCTTCCGGCCTGCATTGCGGCGCTTGCGGCGGCTACCCCGGCGACGTCAATGCGCGCCTCCTCGCGGGGCTGCTCAACGATCCGGCCGTCCGTACCGGCCTCGTCGATCGCGGGATCGTCGTGCCGCAAGACACCTTGTTCGTGGCGGCGCTGCACGACACGACGACCGACGCCGTCACGCTCTTCGAGCAGGACGGTCCGACGGCGGAACACACGGGCGATCTCGGGCGCGTGCGTGAGTGGCTGGCAGCTGCCGGTCGCATCACGCGGGCAGAGCGCGCGCTGCGGCTGCCGCGTGCGGATGGCGAGGCAAGTGTCGTCACGCGCAGTGTCGACTGGTCGGAAGTGCGGCCGGAGTGGGGATTGGCCGGCTGCCGGGCGTTCATCGCGGCGCCGCGGACCCGCACGGCCGGGCGCAACCTCGCAGGCCGGGTCTTCCTGCACGACTACGAATGGCGGGCGGACGGCGAGCGCGGTTTCAAAGTTCTCGAGCTGATCATGACGGCTCCGGTCGTCGTCGCGAGCTGGATCAGCCTGCAGTACTACGGCTCGACGGTGGCGCCCGACGCCTTCGGTGGCGGCAACAAGCTGCTGCACAACGTCGTCGGCGGGATCGGCGTGCTCGAAGGTAACGGCGGAAACCTGCGCGCCGGTCTACCGTGGCAGTCCGTGCACGACGGTACCGATTACACGCATGAGCCGCTTCGGCTCTCGGTGATGATCGAGGCGCCGATCGCGGCAATGAACGACATCCTGAGCCGGCACGAGGATGTCCGCCAGCTGTTCGACAATCGGTGGCTCCATCTGTTCGCCATCGATGCCGACGGCCAGGTTGCGCAGCGGTACATCGGCGATCTTATGTGGGAGCCAGTCGGCCACGCGCGTGAGCTGCTGAAGGCGGTCGCCTGAATCAATCCACCGCCGGCTTCTCGTCGGCGCTGACTAGTCGGTTCGCCGGATCGTTTGGCTGGGCGAGGCGGCGGGCTTGCCAGGCCACGACGTCGCTTGTTTCGGCGGCGGCGAGTTCGCGGCACGCTGCATGTTCGGCCGCCGCCTCGTCCTGACGTTCGGCCGCGACGTGCGCGAGGAAACGGGCGTGCGCGGCGGCGAATGCTCCGAAATCGGCGCGTTGCGTCACGTCTTCGCCGCCGACAAGAGCGTGTATCCGCTCGGGGTCCTTGCGCCCCTTCAGGACCACCTGCTCGATTTCCAGACAAGCGAGCCGTCCCTGAACCGCGGCTGCGGTCGCCTCCGAAACGAGGATGCGCAGGCCAATGCTGCGGGTCATCCCTTGTAGCCGCGAGGCGACGTTCACGCTGTCGCCCATTACGGTGTAGTCGAAGCGGATGTCGGAGCCCATGTTGCCGACGACGTTGAGGCCGCTCGCCACGCCGAGGCCGATCTTCAGCGCACTGATGGGTGTATCGGTGTTCTCCGCTTCGGCGAGAAGCTCGGCGTTGAGGCGATCGAGGCGGTGGACGATGTCGAGGGCGGCGACGCAGGCGTGGTAGGCGTGATCCTCGTCGTCGAGTGGCGCATTCCAGAACGCCATGATCGCGTCGCCCATGTATTTGTCGATCGTCCCGCGCTGGTCGATAATGGCATGGGACAGGGGGCTCAGTAGCCGGTTCATCAGGCGGGTGAGGCCGGCGGGGTTGCTCTTGAAGCGCTCGGCGACGGCGGTGAAACCGCGGAAATCCGTGAACATTACGGTCAGGTTCCGTGTCTCGCCGCCGAGCACGAGGCGATCAGGTTCCTTCACCAGCCGCTCGACCATCTCAGCCGAGAGATACTGCCGGAAGGCGTCGCGAATGACGGTGCGCTGGCGTTCCTCGCGGACGTAATTGCGGAACGTCAGCAGCAGGTAGATCGTGCCGCCGGCAAGGAGCGGAAACGTCATGTCGAGAAGAAAGCGCGCTTGCGTGAAGAGGAGCCAGGAGAGACCGGCAATCGCCACCGCCATCGCCGTGCCGAGCAGGAGTGTGGCGCGGGCTCCGAAACGGGGAATGCTGAACATGATCGCCATCGCGACCACGAAGGCGAGCGAGACTTCCGCGCCCGTCGCATAGTTCGGGCGTTCGAGAGACGCGCCCGTGAGGATGCTTTCGATCGCCTGCGCGTGAACTTCGACACCCGGCATGATCGGTTCGACGGGTGTGGTCCTCAGGTCGAACAATCCTACGGCCGACGTGCCGACCAGAACGATCTTGCCGGCAACGGTCTCCGCGGCCTTCGGGTCTTTCAGAATGTCGACCGCGGGGATGTAGCGGCTCGGCGCATGAGGGCCGAAGTGCAGCCAGAGCTGGCCGCTGCGGTCTGTCGGGACCTCGACTCCTGCGAGGACGACGCTGCGGACGCCGGCTTCGTCCCGCTTGACGAGCGTGGTGCGTCCGCCCGTCGCGACACGGATCACTTCGACCGACAACGCGGGAACGAGACGATCTCCGGCCCACGCGATCAAAGGGATGCGGCGAATGACGCCATCACCTTCGAGGCCGACGCTGAAAAGCCCGCGTCCTTTGGCAGCGCGCTCCAGCGCCGGCAAGTTGGTGAGCAGGTAAGGGAAGGTGAGAACGTCGCTTCGCGGGTCGCCGCCGAGCGTCGCGATGGAGGCGCGCGGGATGTCGTCTGCCGCGCGCACGACGGTCGCGCTGGGCGATCCTGATTGACCGAGCACGGCGGGCGCACGGGCCAGCGCACTCGCGAACGCCGCGTCGCTGTCGGGCAAGGCCGCGAGAGCATCGCGGATCGCCTGATCGTCTGTCCGCATCGTCCGCGCGAGTGTGCCGGGGGATAGTCTGTCGGGTTCAGCGAACAAGACGTCGAAGCCGATGGCGGCTGCGCCCGCGGTGTGGAGACGGTCGACGATATCGGCGAGAACGGTGCGCTGCCACGGCCACTGGCCGAGTTCGCGGAGGCTCTTCTCGTCGATGTCGACGATCACCACTGAGTATTCGGCGGGAATGCGCGGATAGGTTCGCTGGAACTGGTCGAACGCGAGATTGCGCAGCGCCACGAGGGGAAGAGGATCGAACAGGCGAAGCAGGATCCATGCGGCCAAGGCGAGAGCTGTCACTGCGATCCCGGGCAGCCCCTGTCGGGGCAGCAGACGCGCCGCCACACGTCCGATCCTCGGCAAAACACCCATCGCCGCGGCCACCCTCCGCCCATCTCGCCCCTCGTGGATCGCGGCGCGATACGCAGCGAAGGCAGCGGTACTCTAGCATCCGGAGAGTTCGAGGAAAGTCGACCGCGAACTTCGGGGGCTTACCCCCTCAGGTGAGCCGCGTGAGAACGCGTCGCGACTGGAAGAGCGATCCCTCGCGGGTGACGAGGAGAGGGGGGGCCCACTCGCGGAACAAGGCATAGTAAGGCATGGCCTGGTGTGCCGCGTAGGCCGCCGCGTCGACATAGACCTCGTAGAGGAAGACGACTGTCGGGTCGGATGTATCCTGGCAGACGTCGAACACGTGGCACCCCGGTTCGCTCCGGGACAGCTCCGCGTGCCGGCGCATGCGGGTTAGAAATTCGTCCGTGGACCCAGCGACCGTTCTGAATTCGGCCATGACGACGTAACTCATTGAGTGCGCTCCCCCTGTCAGTCCTCTGCGTCTTTCTTCTGCTCTTCCAAAAAGCGCATGCGCTTGCAGCGCCGATTGAACTCGACACGCGGAACACCGAGCGACTTGGACCAGCCCTCGTCGCACTGCGCTAGCGAAAGCGGAACGAACGTGCGGGCACCGGACTCGACCGGGGCCGAGGCGCCAGGACGGGTACCGTATTCCGGGACGCGCAGTTTCGGCGGAGCCGGCGGAGGATTGGGTGTGCCGATCACCCGACCCGGCGAGCCGGGGTACATGGGAACCACGCGCGCGTATGGATCAGCGGGCACGCCCATCGGGGATGGGACGTAGCGACCGTCCCGATCGTACTGGCCGAGGGCGGGGCTGCCGGCCAAGACAACAGCGAATGCCGAAACAGCTACGCAACGCGCGATCATCGTCGGTTCCAATGCTCCCCTCGAGCGGCCGAACGACCGCTCACGAGACATATGGTGTTCTGACATGGATCAAACCATCGAGCCGCAGCGCGCCACATACAGGTATCACCACACACTGCCATTCGTGAGCAACGGCTTATGGAACGCACCGATATGGATCAAGAGGCCCGTCGTATTGCAGAGGCTATGGCGGAGGAATGCTTGCGCTGGTCACGTGGTGACCACGCGGTCGGACTGCCGCTGGCTTACGCCATCATTTCGCAGTTTCTGACGATCGTGCGCGTCGAACTTCAGCCCGAGCGCGCCGAAACAAAGATCGCAAAAACCTGAGAGCGTTGTCAGCGCTGGCCGTTCAGCACGCTTCTGGCGGCGACGACGCGCAGACCGTCCCGCTCGAGTTCGCGCCATTCGTCGACGACGTGCCGCGCGACCACCTTCGCTCTCGCGCGGGCTGCCTCCTCGCTCGCAGCGTACACGACGACGCCACGCACGGCAGGGGCTTCGGCGCGCCAACGCCCGTCCGGCTTCAAGGCGGTTTCGATTTTGACCGGCATGAACCCCTCCCTAGCTACGCGTTACGGGGACACGAGAAGTCGTCACGCCCGTAGGACCGGCCCCACTCGTTTCCCGGTTCAGGGCGGGAACGTCGGTGGTGGGGTTTGGTTCCATTTTTCGAGAGCGTAACAGACGCCGTCTTCGCTGGCTCGTGGCCCGACCGGGCATGTGGATGGGTCGGAACCGTCGATGGTGATGGTGGTTGGCAGGGCACCCCAGCGAAAGGTGCGCCGCCATGCAAACGGAACCGCAGATCACCTTCAAGAACATGGATGCTTCCGCGGCCGTGGAGGCCATCGTTCGCCGTCGCATCGCGGGTCTCGAGCAGTTCCACGACAACATCATCGGCTGCCGAGTCGTCATCGAGGTTCCACACCGAAGCGGCGAAAGCGGCAAGGTCCCCCTTGGGATTTCCGTCGAGGTGACCGTGCCGGGACGACCGACCATCGTCGCCAAGGATGCGCAGGAGCGCCACGAGGCGAAGGAAGATCAATTGGCGCCGGTCAACAACGCCTTCGATGCGGTCGAGCGGCAACTCGAAAAGCTGGCCGATATCCGGACGCGTGACGTGCGCAGCGCGGCGAGCGAGGCTCAGACCGGGATGGTGGTTCGGCTGTTCCCCGATCGGGGTTACGGCTTCGTCGAGGTCGACAATTCATCCGAGCTCTATTTCACCCGCAATGTCGTGGCCGGCGATGCCTTCTATGACCTGAAGCCCGGGATGCTCGTGCACGTGGTCCAGGCGAACGATGAAGGACCGATGGGTCCGCAGGCCAATTCCATCAGGCTGCTGGATAAAGCGACCACCCCCGGCATCGACGAACCGTAGCGTGATTTTTCGTCTATAAACAAAGAAATAAATCCTCTTCCGTATTTCCTCGGGACTTTATTCATTTCGGTCAAAATGCTTCACTGAAACATGATCGATTAACTCTATTGCGGTCACATCGTCTCTCTCATGCGAGCGGGGGCGACGTGAGGATCTTTCTGCTGCAAACGGGTTTGATCGCTGCGACTTTCCTCGCGATGGCTTTTGTGCCGGTTGCGGGTCGTCCGGTCGCCGTGCTGTCGGCCGGTCCTGCGCTGGCGACCGTCGCGGAAGCCGGAGGCGATGTTCTCGCCGGCAGCTTCAGCCCGTCACTGGTTTTCGCCACTTCCGAGCGCTCCGACTTCGTCGGCCGTCTCTATGCGGCCGGCGCGACACTCGTGGTCAAAGCGCCGGTAGGCGCAGGCTGTGCAACAAGCAAAATATCCAGGTGATCGAAATGTCCGCTATCGACCGCGTCCGCAATAACTTCGGCCTACTGTTCGTCGGCTTCTTGTGGGCCAACGTCGCCGTCGTTGCCGTCCTCGCGCTCACCGTCGGCGAAGGGTCGGCCTGGGTCGCGCTCGGTGCGGCGCTGGCCATCGTGGGCGTGGCGACGGCTGCCTGGATGGGCGATCGCACAGGGGGAAGTACGCGCCTCGTGACCTCCATGGCGGGATCGGCGATTGTCGCTGTCGTCGTCTACGTCCTCGACGGGCATCGCTATCAGCTCGACGCCCACATGTACTTCTTCGCCATGCTTGCGTTCTCAGCCGGATGGTGCGACTGGCGCGCCCTAGTGGCGAGCGCGGCCGTCGTTGCGCTGCACCACACGGCTTTTGCCGTCGTCCTTCCGACGGCTGTGTTTCCATCCGCCGACACCGATCTCGTACGGGTTCTCGTGCATGCGACGGTGCTGGTCGTGCAGACGGCCGTTCTCTCGTGGCTGACGATCAGGCTCGACGAAGCTTTTGCCACCTCCGACAGCGCGGTCGAGCGCGCCGAGGCCGCCAAGGCCGAAGCCGACCAGCTCGCGGCTTCTCAGATCGAAGCCGCTCGCCTCGAGGCCGAGCGGAACGACAAGCTGAAGGCCAGTGTCGACGCATTCCGCAATGAAGTCGCCAAGTTCATGGCTTCGCTCGGCGAGCAGAGCCACCGACTGCAGTCGACGTCTGCCACGCTCGGACAGATTGCCGAGACGGCGGTTGCGCGTGCGGCGGAAGCTGCGACAAAGTCGGGCGATGCCTCGACCCGGGTCGGCGCAATCGCGACGGCCTCGGAAGAGCTGTCCGCGTCGATCAACGAAATCGCCAGCGGTGCCAGCGAGACGCAGGCCGTCGTCGAACGGGCGCGCACGTTCGCCCATGCGGCTTCTTCCGAGATCGGTCAGCTGACGGCAGAAGCCGAAAGCATCCGCGAAGTCATCGGCCTCATCCAGGGGATCGCCAGCCAGACGAACCTGCTCGCGCTCAATGCGACGATCGAGGCGGCACGGGCAGGCGAAGCTGGTAAGGGGTTTGCTGTCGTAGCCACTGAGGTGAAGGCACTTGCCGACCAGACTTCGCGCGCCACGAGCGATATTGAGACCAAGATCCAATCGATCTCGCGCTCGACCGAGACGGTGGTCGGCCGGATCAACGGGATCGCGTCCGAAGTGGACCGCATCGTGGACGTGATCGCGACAATCGCCGGTTCAATCGAGCAGCAGCGCGCCGCGACGACCGAGATTGCGGAGAATGTCGTTCGTGCGGCGGATGCAGCTTCGGCCGTGGCCCAGGTTTCTCAGTCGTCGAATGCCGTCGCCGCGGAAGCGCGTTCGTCGGCCGAGAAGGTCAAAACGACAGTGGGTGGCAGCGTCGAGGCCGTGCAGCGGCTCGGAGATTGCGTCCAGGACTTCCTGAAGCGGATCGCCGCCTAGGGCGCCGATCCTTCGGCAAGCCTTCCGCCAGCGGAGAGATAGCGGCACCAGCCGCACTCCGCTTTCGGCGGTGGCAGAGGCCCGCGCAGACATGCGGCCGCATTGAGAAGCGCAGGCTCCACCCAATCCGTTTTTCCTGTATAGGGCAGTACGCTGATTTTGAAGGCCAGGTTCGCGTCGAACCGTTCCGCCTGCTTGCGACCGTTGCAGTAGACGAAATAGCCCGTGTCACTGACCGGCAGGCCGTTCGCTCGCAGGAGCCACTGGTACGTCTCCATCTGGCGCTTGTAGGAAATCTGCCAATCGGCATCGAGGCCGACTTCGCCCTCTTTCGCCGTCGCCTTGTAGTCGACGACGATGTAGGCGCCGGAAATGCGGTCGATCCAAAGATCGTCGATCGCTCCGAAAACCTCGAAGCCACTCGGCGTGTGATTGTGACGAACGCCGGTGAAGTTATGGCGCCACTTTTCGAGTTCGGGCCGTTGCGCTGGGATCGCGTCGATGCCGGCTTCCGTCATGAGCGGATGAGGCTTCTGAACGGCGCGATAAAGATCGAACTCGCGCTTCAGCAGCTGGTCGACTGCTTCGTTGAGCGTGAACGGCGGTCCGGAGGGTCGACCGATGCCGAGCCGCCGATCGAGGTAGAAGCAGCGCGGACACTCGTGGAAAAGATGCAATTTCGTACGACTGAGCGCAAATGGCGCCGTTACAGTCGGATCGAACAAGCGCTTTGCCATCGCTTTACCCCGTTTGACGACGGGATATGATAAGCGAAGCGAGCGGCGCCGTTCCGGAAACGGCGCCGGTTATCAACAAACGGTTCGCAAGATGACGCGAGCGCCGATCAGGCGACGCGATAGCGCTCGATATTGCGCCCGGCCGAAACCAGCCACTTCGGCCGCCGACCGCGTCCCGTCCACGTCAGGTTGGGATCTTTGGGGTGGCGATAGCGGACGACCGTGCCGTTGGTGGATTTGCCGGCGCGGCGGCGCATGCCCAGCAATTCGGGGAGAGAAAACCCCGACGAGGCTGCCATCTCTTCGAGCCTGCTGGCCAATTCCTGCCGCTCGGCGAGCCGACGTTTCTCGATGGCTGCCGAAACCCGTGACTGCAGGTCGAGCAATTCCCGATAGCTCAGCTTTTCGACCCGGCTCGACGAGCCGCGGCGGCCCATCGTGCGCATCTGCTTCTTTCCGCGAGTCATGTGACCCTCCGTCCCCCGATCTCGAATTCGATCAGGCTGATTCTCTCTTGCTCGGGGCAGAGCCCACGCGCATTCCGGCACTATTGCTGCCTAATTGTTGCGAAATAGCAACTAAAATGGCGAGCTACAGCCGTTGCTGGAGCGACTTTACCGATCAGTGCGCCATAAACACCGGGATTTCAGTTGCATCGAGAATGTGACTCGTCGCGCCGCCGAAAATCATTTGCCGCAATCGGCTCTGGGTATAGGCGCCCTTGATCATCAGATCCGCACCCAATCTCTGGGCTTCCCCGAGCATCGCTTCGCCGGTCGTCCGGGAGCCCGGGGCAACGGTCAGCTCGTCGGCCGAAACTCCGTTTGCGATCAAATGATTCCGGAGGGCCGATCCTGATGGTCCGGGCACGGTGCCACCCTCGATGGTCAGTACCGTGACGTGCTCGGCAGCTTGCAGGGCCGGCATTGCTAGCGCCACGGTGCGAGCCGTCTCTGTGCTGCAGTTCCAGGCTATGACGACCCGCGTGCCGATGGTTTTCGGGGGATTCGGCGGGGCTACGAGAATGGCGCGGCCGCCTTCGAACAGGGTCGCCTCGAGCATGACGCGAAGGGAAGGGAGCGCCGGGGGCGATGGTCTGCCGAACACGGTGATATCGAAAATGCGGCTCAAGGCTGAAACCGAAATCGGCTCGTCGATCGGTTGACGCCACCCGAAGGTGCGCGGCGCCATTCGGCCGTCGTCGCGGGCGAAGTTCCGCGACGCCATGAATGTCTCGAAGCGCTGCCGGCTCTGCGCCGCCGTTTCGCGGATTTGCGATTCCGAGGGAGGGATCCAGCCGCCGCCGAAAAGATCGACCGCTACATACTCGGCGGGGACGAAGTCGAAGGGTACGCCTTCGATGTAGGAGCCAAATCGATCGGCAAATAGTCGCGCCGTTTCCAAGACTGCATTCGGGAGGCCGTCCTGATTGAACGGCACGAGGATGGTCTTCATCGACGTCGTCCTCCGCAGTGGCGGAACCCACTATAGGCGCTTCTTCGTTCGTTTGAAAACCAAGCGCTTGAGCCGGTTGCGGTGCCCGTTCGGCCTCGGAACGGGTTCAGGGGCAATCCGTTGACGTGGCGTGGCCGGCTCGTCCGATGGCCGATGAAAGCCGGCTGTCAGCAAAGACAAGCAAGGAGCAGAGTTATGTTGCGGAAAACTGCGGGAATGCTCGTCGTGTTTCTCACGGCCGGTTCGATGGCCGCCTTAGCCCAGACGAGCGGTTCGACCGGCGGAACGACGGGAGGATCCAAGAACGGAGCGGCCAGCGGCAGCGCGATGCAGCTCTCCCAGAGCGAGTGCGAGTCGCTCTGGAACCAGGCCGACAGCGGTGGCTCTGGCGCGCTCTCACAGACCCAGGCGCAGAACTACGTGACCAATTTCTCGCGCGTCGACGCCAACTCCGACGGCCGCATCTCGCGGACCGAGTTCATGCAGGGCTGCAGTTCTGGCCAGGTCCAGCGCTCGGCGACCACGGGTAGCGGCACAGGCACCACAGGCTCGACCGGCTCCACGACGGGCGGGACCAGCGGCTCCGGCAGCACATCCGGCGGCTCATCGGGTTCGATGGGCGGAAGCCAGAAGAAGTAAGAACCCGACGGCTTTCAGCGGGCCGCGAGCTGATCGCGGCCCGTGTTCCGTTGCAGCCGCGGTTGCGCGCCCACGATCGCGGCGAGCCGCGTAATGAGCTGATGGATGTGGACCGGCTTGTCGAGGCGTTCATAGCCGCGCGCGAACCGTGGGGATGCGTAGGTCCGGTCCGAGTGTGCGCTCACGAACAGGAACGGAACGCGTGCCTCGTGCAGGCGGGCGGCAACCGGCCAGACGAGATCGCCCTGCAAGTTGATATCCAGCAGAGCAGCATCAGGAAAACCGGCATCCAGGAGGCGGTGGGCTCGCGCCACGTCGTAGGCCGGCCCAACGACGGTCCACCCTTCGCTCTCCAGTTCTTCCTGATACATCAAGGCAGTGAGGACTTCGTCCTCGATGATGAGCACGCTCGGCATATGGCCCGTCCCGCTTGGGTCGACGCGAGATAACGCGCCGTCACCGTGTCGGTTCCGAGCATTCCGCCGATTGATCGTTCAACTATCGCGGCTGGGTACCATGGAGACCCTGCGGCTGCAGAAAGCTGCCGCTTGTAGCTCGGTGAGGGCGGCATCCAGTCGTGGATTGCCGTCGGCGATGGTGTTTACCGTGACGACGAGACGGCGACCCTTGGCCGGGTCCACGAAAGCCAGCGTCGTGGAGCCGAGATCGCGGCCGTCGTGGCCGTAGATGCGGACCCCGCAGGGCAGGTCGACCATCATGATGCCGAGGCCGTAAAGATAGCGTCCATCATGGTCCTGGATCGGGTCGGCGACCATGCGTTTCAGGCTTTTGGCCGGCAGCAACTGGCCCGACCAAACGGCTTCGAGCAGGTGGGCGAGATCGTCCACGTTGGCGAACAGCCCGCCATCCCCGCCGAGCGCGTAGGGATGGATCGTGACGTCGGCCCATCGCGCGTAATCGGTCAGCGGGCCTTTGCGGCCGTCTCCGGGCAAATAGGCGCGGATATGCCCGCGCGGAAGTTCACCGGTGACCGAGGGAAAGCCCGTCCGCGTGAGCCCGAGTGGTGCGATCACCCGGGCCTCGATGACGGCGCGATAAGGCTTCCCCTCGACGGCCTCGATCAGCCGATCGAGAAACACGTAATTGGTGTTCGAGTAATTGTGCTCGCGGCCGACGTGGGTCCATTTTTCGTTGAGCGCGCGCGTCACGAGTGTCTGTTGCGGCGGCCGACGTGCCAGCATCCGCTTGATCGCGACCGCCGACATGATGTCGTCGCCGAGCGTCAGATACTCGGGCATCCCGGTCGACTGGTTCAAGAGCTGTTCGATCGTCAGATCGGCCTGTCGCTTGGGCAGACCCGCTACATACCGCCCGAGCGGCGCGGCGAGATCGACCCGACCCTCGGCGACCAGCTGCATGACGACGGCGGCCGTTGCCAGCTTCGTCACGCTCGCGATGCGCCAGATGTCATGGCGGTCGATCGGCCGTTTCGACGTGAGGTCAGCGACGCCGGCCGCTGCAAACGCCTGAGATTCTCCCTCGCGGATGAGCGCGACGGCGCCGGGTGCGCCGCTGGCGACGAGGCGCGAGACGGCGCGGGAGAGATCGAACGCCTGATCACCAGCCGCGACCGGCCAAGCCGGAGCCAGGATCAAGCACAGAAAGACGACAAATGCGTAAGTGCGCTGCATTCCTGCCGAACACCCGGGAATCATCCTGACACGCACGACTATAAGCAACTCTGATCAACCGGTCGGTTCCGCTCGATACACCGACGGCGCGATCGATCCAGCCTGTGGGTAAGCTACACGTCGCGTCATTGATCCAACGCACCCAATCGCGCGGCTCGCTCTTCCGCTCTACTGGGGACCATGGCATGGTCGCTCGCAATGCCACCGGGCCCAGGAGAGCCGGATTTCTGGGGAAGAGTTGAATCAGTTGCTCGCGAGCGTCGCCCGAGGTGACCGGGTTGCGCTCGACCGGCTTTACGCCCGCACCTCCGCGAAACTTTACGGCGTCGTCCTTCGTATCGTTCAGCGACGCGAGGTGGCCGACGACGTGTTGCAGGATGTCTACGTCCGGGTCTGGGGACAAGCCGGACGCTTCGCTCCGGACAAAGGGTCGGCGATCGCTTGGCTGGCAACGATTGCGCGCAATCTCGCCATCGACCACGTGCGCCAATCGAAGCGCTTCGTCTCCGAGGAGGATGCGAAGCTCGCCGAGCGCGCTGACGATGGACGCTCCGCGCTCGAAGGGCTTGAGTTCGACGACGATGCGCGGCGGCTGAAGTCGTGCCTCGACGCACTGGAGCCCGAGCGTCGGGCGCTTGTCGTGGCGGCCTATTTCGATGGCGCGAGCCGTGAGGATCTCGCCGCGCGTACCGGCGCTCCCGTCGGAACGATCAAGACGTGGCTGCACCGCAGCCTCAAGCAACTGAAGGACTGCCTGATGTCATGAGCGACGGCGACGACATCGAGATGCTGGCGGCCGAGTACGTGCTCGGCACGCTCGACGCGACGGAGCGTGCGGACGTCGCACGCCGTCGCGCGCGCGAGCCGCAGCTCGATGCCGCCATCTTGGCGTGGGAGCGCCGCCTCGGACCACTGGCCGCTGCCGTGCCGCCTGTCGAGCCGCCGGCCGATCTCCTCGACAAGATCAGGCAGCGCGTCGATCGCGCCGATTCCGGCGCCGACGTTGTCGTTCTGCAGCGCGCGGTGCGGCGCTGGCGTTCGATCGGTCTCACGGCGATGGCGGCGGCTGCCGCGCTGCTGGTCGTCATCGGCGTGCGGGAAGCCGGTCGCGAGCCGCCGTCGCGCTACGTCGCCGTTTTTCACCAGAACGACGAGACGCCGTCGTTCCTGCTGTCGATCGATCTCGCGGAGCGGCGCGTCACGATCCAGCCGGTCGCGGCTCCACGCCAGCCGGACCGGACGTATCAGCTCTGGATCGCGTCTGATCAGCTCGGCGCGCGGCCGCGTTCGCTCGGTCTGCTGAGCGATGCTTCGCTGACGACGGCCGAGATCAATCTTCCCATCGATGTGGCATCGCTCCGCACGGCGACCTTCGGGATCAGCGTCGAGCCGAAGGGTGGGTCACCGACCGGCGTTCCGACCGGACCTGCCCTGCATGCCCGCCTTCTGCGAGTGCCGCAGACCAACTGATCACGCAGGCGTGATCCGAGCCGCGAAACCCGGCCGCTGCCGTCCCGTAACTACGCCGCCTTCCGAGAGAAGGCGTCCGATCAGCCAAGGGATCTCCCATGTTCAAAGCTTCTCTTCCGCTCGCCGTTGCCGCTGCCGCGCTGCTGTCCGGCCTCTCAGGCGCCGAGGCGCAGACCGTTATGGCGCTCGTCGACGGCAAATCGCTCGCGACCATCGATCTTGCGCAGAAAAAGGTCATGCGGTCGGTGACGCTCGACGGTGGCGCGACGCTCGTCGGCATCGACGTGCGGCCCGCGGATGGCCGGCTCTATGGGTTGGCGGGTGACGGCACGATCGTCATCGTCGATGCCAAGACCGGCAAGTGGGAGAAGAAGAGCCAGCTCAGTGAGAAGCTTGCGACAGGCGTAACGTACACGGTCGATTTCAACCCGGTCGCGGATCGTCTGCGTGTGATCGCTTCGAACGGTACGAACCTCCGTATCAACGTCGACGACGGCAAGACGACGGTCGACGCGCCGCTGAAGTTCGCGGACGCCGATGCGGCGAAATTGCAGACGGGGCGCGTCGTCGCCGGCGGTTACGTCAACAGCTTCGCCGGGACCAAGGAAACAGCCCTCTACGATGTCGACGCCACCACGAACTCGCTCGTTAAGCAGGCGCCGCCCAACGACGGCATTCTCAATACGGTCGGCTCGCTCGGGATCAAGCTTGGCACCAGCGTCGCCTTCGACATCCTCGCGGATGGCAAAGGCGGCAACGCCGCCTGGCTGATGAGCGACGACAGTCTCTTCACGGTCGATCTCGCGACGGGCAAGGCGACGGCGGCCGGCAAGATCGGCGGTCTCAAGGGCAAGGTGACGGATATGGCGGTGATGGCGCCCTCCGGCGCGAGCATGTAACGCGCCAGCGCTCCGTTGCGCGGCGGGCGTCGAGCGGGCAGCGGGGCTCTCGGCCCCCCGACGACGGGCCGCGTCGCCCCACCGGCCGACCTTCTCGGGCCGGTGGGGTCGCCTTCACCCGATTGCAGGCCGGCTGTCGTCGGGGCTAAATGCTCCGGCGCGAGCACGGAGGCGGCCATGGCGAATCATACGTTTTTCTGCGTCGACGGGCACACCTGCGGCAATCCCGTGCGGGTCGTCGCCGGGGGCACGCCGGCGCTCAGCGGCCGCACGATGATCGAGAAGCGGGCGCACTTCCTCGCGGAATTCGATTGGATCCGCAAATCACTGATGTTCGAGCCGCGCGGCCACGACATGATGTCGGGCTCGATCCTGATGCCGCCGACGCGCGAGGACTGTGACGTCGCGATCCTGTTCATCGAGACGTCGGGCTGCCTGCCGATGTGTGGGCACGGAACCATCGGCACCGTGACGATCGCGCTGGAGCGCGGGTTGGTGCAACCGCGGACGCCGGGAACTCTGATGCTCGACACGCCGGCCGGCGTGGTCAAGGCCGAGTATCAGATGTCCGGCCCGTTCGTCGACTGGGTGCGGATCACCAACGTGCCGTCCTACCTGCACGCCACCGGCCTCGAGGCGGAGATCGACGGTCTCGGTCCGCTGGTGGTCGACGTCGCCTACGGTGGAAATTTCTACGCGATCGTCGATCCGCAAACGAACTTCCGCGGGCTCGAAAACTTCCAGCCGAGCGAGGTCCTCTCGTTCAGCCCGAAGGTGCGAAAGGTGTTCGGCGAGAAGTTCAAGTTCGTGCATCCGGAGAAGCCGGAGATTTCCGGCCTCTCGCACGTCATGTGGACCGGCAAGCCGCTGAAGTCGACATCCACCGCGCGCAACGCCGTGTTCTATGGCGACAAGGCGATCGATCGTTCGCCCTGCGGGACAGGCACGTCGGCGCGCATGGCGCAGTGGGCGGCGAAGGGCAAGCTGAAGGCGGGTGACACCTTCGTGCACGAGAGCATCATCGGCTCGGAGTTCGTCGGGCGCGTCGAGAAGGCCGTGAAGCTCGGCGATCGCGATGCCATTGTCCCGTCCATTCAGGGCTGGGCACGCGTCACGGGCTTCAACACGATCTTCGTCGACGACCGCGACCCCTACTGGGAAGGCTTCCAGGTGGCCGACGCCTGACGCGTCAGAGCGGCGCGGTGGCGGCGTCGAGCCATTGACGGTCGGCGCCGGTCACTTCCGGGCCGAGCACCGACCGGACGCGGGCGTGGTAGGAATCGAGCCAGCGCCGCTCGTCCTCCGTCAGCAGATCGGTGACCACGAGCCGGCGGTCGATCGGGGCGAGCGTCAGCGTCTCGAAGCTCATGATTTCGCGATCGCCGCCGGGCGGCACGTGCGGGCTGGTGACGAGCACGAGATTTTCGATGCGGATGCCGTAAGCGCCTTCCTTGTAGTAGCCGGGCTCGTTCGACAGGATCATGCCCGGTTCGAGCGCGACCATCCCGCGCCGTGAGATCGACGCCGGCCCTTCGTGGACCGAAAGATAGCTGCCGACGCCGTGGCCGGTGCCGTGGTCATAGTCGAGCCCGCGCTCCCACAAGGCCTTGCGGGCCAGGGGATCGAGGTCGATGCCGCGCGTGCCGCGGGGGAACCGGGCGGTCGCGATGGCGATGTGGCCCTTCAACACGAGCGTGAAGCGCTCGCGCATTTCCGCAGACGGAGCACCGATGGCGACCGTGCGGGTGATGTCGGTCGTGCCGTCGACGTACTGGCCGCCGGAGTCGATCAGAAACAGCTCGCCGGACTGCAGGCGACGGTTGGATTTGGTCGTCACGCGGTAATGGACGATCGCGCCGTTGGGTCCCGACCCGGAGATCGTGTCGAAGCTGATTTCCCTGAGGGCCTGCGTTTCGGCGCGGCAGGCTTCGAGTTTCTTGACTGCCGTGATCTCGTCGATCGTGCCGGATGGCGCTTCGCGGTCGAGCCAGGCGAGGAAGCGCACCATGGCCGCGCCGTCGCGGACATGCGCCGAGCGGCAGCCGGCGATCTCGACGTCGTTCTTTCGCGCCTTCATGGCCGTGACCGGGTCGGACCCGCGCGCGATCGCTTTCGCACCGCCGAGGCGTCGCGCGAACCACCAGGCTGCCGTATCGGCATCGAGGCGGACGCGCTTGCCGGCCTCCTTCAAGGCCGAAAGCCGCGCCGGCAGCATGGAGGGATCGGCAACTTTTGCGATCTTCGTGATGTGCGCCTTGCCGTCGCCGCCGAGCCGCTCGGCGGCAATGAATAGCTCCGGCTTGCCGGTGACCGGGACCAGGGCGAACGCGAGCACGAGCGGCGTGTGCGGCACGTCGGTTCCGCGGATATTGAGAAGCCAAGCGATCGAGTCCGGGAGCGTCAGGACGACGGCATCCTGGCCGTCCGCCGCAAGCCGCTTCTGGACGGCGGCGATTTTCTCGGCTGCCGACTGTCCGGCATACCGCTCTGGATGCGGAAGAATGGGACCGGCCGGGGCCGCCGGACGCGTCTTGCCCCAGATGCGATCGACTGGATTACGCGGCACCGCTTTCAACACGATCCCCTTCGGCGCCAGCGCCTCGGTCAGACGTTCGATCTCGGTGACCGTGTGGAGCCAGGGATCGAAGCCGACGACCGCTCCCTTCGCTTCCGCGGTGATCAGCCAATCCGACAGCTTCTCGTTCGGGATCTGGCGGATCTGGAAGACGTCGGTGTCGACCTGCGCTTTCGCCTGGACGGTGTAGCGCCCGTCCACGAACAGCGCCGCCGTTCGCCGGCCGATCGCGGCATACCCGGCCGAGCCCGTGAAGCCGGTCAGCCACGCCAAGCGTTCGGACCGCTTGGCGACGTATTCCCCCTGGTGCTCGTCGGCCCGCGGCACGAGAAACACGTCGAGCCCGAGATCGCGCATCAGCGCCCGCAGCTTCTTGACGCGCTCGGTGCCGGCCGAGCTTTCTCCCGGTGGATCGAAAGTCTGGAACATGGAAGTCCTCTCGATCTCCTCCGACGACGGAGGAGAAAGATGTCCTCAAACCGCCATCGGGGCGCCGTGCTCGTCCACGAAGGCGATGCGAACCATGTTGGTCGTCCCCGGCGATCCGAGCGGGACGCCGGCGATGATCAGGATTCCTTCGCCCGAGCGCACGAACCCATCGTCGAAGGCGATGCGGCAGGCCTTGCGCACCATGTCCGCGAGGTTCTCGGGATCGCTGGTGAGAACCGAGTGCATGCCCCACACCATGGCGAGCTTGCGTCCGGTCGTCAGCACGGGGGTCAGACCGATCACGGGCAGGTTCGGACGCTCGCGGGCGACCCGCAACGCCGTCGATCCCGTCGCCGTGTAGCAGATGATCGCCGACAGCTTCACGGTATCGGCGATCGCGTGGGCGGCGGCGGCGATGGCGTCGGCGCCCGTCGCTTGCGGGGGCGTCTGGGTCGCATGCACGAGGCGGTCGTAGCTCGGATCGCGCTCGGCCACGATGGCGATGCGGTTCATCATGTCGACCGCTTCCACCGGGTACTGGCCGACCGCGGATTCCGCCGACAGCATGATCGCGTCGGCACCGTCGTAGACGGCCGTCGCGACGTCGGAGACTTCGGCACGCGTCGGCATGGGCGACGAGATCATGCTTTCGAGCATCTGCGTCGCCACGACGACGGGTTTGCCGGCCGCGCGAGCTTTCCGCGTGATCTCCTTCTGAAGGCCGGGCACGCGCTCGACCGGCATCTCCACGCCGAGATCGCCACGCGCGACCATCACGCCGTCGACGTTTGCGATGATGTCGTCGAGATCGGCGATGGCCGACGGCTTCTCGATCTTGGCCATGATCGATGCGCCCTGGCCGATCAGCTGTCGGGCCATTCTTACGTCGTCGGCGCGCTGCACGAACGAGAGCGCCACCCAGTCGACGCCAAGGCGCAGCGCGAAGTCGAGATCGGCCTTGTCTTTCTCCGTCAGCGGCGTGATCGGCAGGATGGTGTCCGGCGTGGCGATGCCCTTGCGGCTCGCCAAGGGACCACCCTGGATGACCTCGGTGGTGATGACGTCGGCCGTGCGTTCGACGACCTTGAGGCGCAGCTTGCCGTCATCGAGCAGCATCGAGTGGCCCGGTTCGACCGCTTCGAAGAACTGCGGGTGCGGCAGGAACACGCGCTCGGCGGAGCCAGCGCTCTCGTTGCGGTCCAGTTTGAAGATGGTGCCGGTGTCGATGAAGGCTTTGCCGCCCGCCAGCTCGCCGACGCGAAACTTCGGACCCTGAAGATCGGCTAGAATGCCGATCGGGCGGCGGAACTTCAGCTCGGCATTGCGAACGGTGGTGTGCAGCTTCTTCGCCACGTCGTGGGTCGAGTGGCTCATGTTGATGCGGAAGACATCGACGCCGGCCTCGAACAGCCGTTCGAGCATTTCGGGCGGCGACGACGCCGGCCCCAAGGTGGCCACGATCTTCACGCGCCGATTTCGTCTCATCGTGGGCGACCTCCCTGATCTTCCGGATCGGCAAGGCGGATCGTCCACTCGCGTGAGTCGCCCGTGTCCACCTCGAAGAACCCCGTCCGGTTATAGCCTCGTCTCTGGCAGTCCTGCACGCCCCGGATGAAAAACGATCTATCCCCGGTACACATGAAGCTCGTTCCGGCCCACTCGCCGCCGCGGTCGTAGTCGACGGCGTGGACGTAGATGTAACGGCTCGGCATGGGGCCGTTCAAAAGCGTCTCGCATGACTGCGCCGCGACATTCCACCATCCCTCGGTGGCCCAACCTTTGGTGTCGCGGTAGCCGAGCGCGAGGCCGATGCGGGCCGAGGTCTGATTGCAGACCCTGAGATCGGCCATGGCCGCGTCGAGCGCGCCGCTCACGACGAGAGCAGCGGCCGCTGTCAGCGCGGTTCGCAAGACGGGCGGGCTGCGCAGCATCGGCGTGCGGAAGACCTCGGTTCGGTGAATGCGCCCGGCCCGCTTAAGGGTCGACGAGCAGGCAGCGGAAGTCGTTGACGTTGGTTTGCGTTCCGCCGCGGTGGAGAAGACCGCCGACGGCGCGGAAGAACCCCGTCGAATCGTTGTTGGCGAGGAACTTGGCTGGATCAAGATGGCCGGCCGCAGCGCGCGCGAACGTCTCAGGCAGCACCACGGCGCCGGCCGGGTCGTCGGGATTGCCACCGCCGCCGTCGATGCCGTCGGTGTCGGCTGCCAGCGCCGAGATGCCGGGCGTGCCGGCGAGGGCAATGGCGAGCGCCAGCGCATACTCCTGATTGGGGCCGCCGGCGCCGGTGCCTTTGACCGTCACGGTCAGTTCGCCGCCGGACAGGATCGCGACGCGTTCGCCCCGCGCCCGCGCTTCCAAGGCCAGGCGGGCATGGGTGGTGCCGACGTCGCGTGCTTCGCCCTCGAGCGCGTCGCCGAGGAGGACGGGGCGATAGCCGCGCTCCGCGGCAGCCGCAGCGGCCGCCTCGAGGGAAGCCTTTGGGGCCGCGACGAGCGTGAACGTCTGGCCGGCGAGCGAGGTGGCGCCGGGCTTCAGGGTTTCATTGGCCGGGTTCGCCAGTGCGGCGGCGATTTCCGCCGGGGGCGTGACGGCGTAGCGGGCCAGAACCTCGCGGGCGTCGGCAAGGGTCGTCGGATCGGGCACCGTCGGGCCGGAGCCGATACTCGCCGGGTCGTCGCCCGGCACATCCGAAATGGCGAGCGTGATCAGCCGGCCGCCGCGGGCCGCGACGGCTGCTGCCAGCTTGCCGCCCTTGATGGCCGAGATGTGCTTTCGCACGGTATTGATCTCGTTGATCCGCGCGCCGCAGCGCAGGAGTTGGCGGGTCAGCTGCTGCTTAGCGTCGACCGAGACTCCACCAGCGGGGGCCATCATGAGCGCCGAGGCGCCGCCCGACAGAAGCACGAGCACAAGCGTATCGCGATCAGCGGTAGCGGCGACGGCGAGAGCACGTTCGGCTGCGGCGATGCTGCCGGCGTCGGGAACCGGATGGCCGGCTTCGATGAGGTCCAGTCGGGAGAGCGGCAGCGCGGAGCCGTGCCGCGTCACCACGAGGCCTGCGAAGCGGTCGGCCGGTAGACCGGCGTAGTGGCGTTCCGCCGCCTGGGCCATGGCGGCTGCCGCCTTGCCGGCGGCGATCACGGCGATGCGCTCGTGGCTCGCGATGGCCGGCAGGTGGGCGGGCACGCACTGGCGCGGATGGGCGCGGGCGACGGCGATATCGTACAGCCCCTCGAGGACGGAACGCAGATCGTCCGGCCGGTCGCCTCCGTGTGTCATGCGTTCCACCCCCTCGGCCTCGTCTTTCGTCCGGGTGTGGGCGATGGCGCCGCGAGCGTCAAGGTCCGTCGGGCGTCCTGCCGCGAGACAGGGCCCCCGTCGCCGCGGTATGACGCCCGCATCGTTGCGGTCGCGGCCAACCCCTGATGATCCAGTCTTCAGCTTCGATGATTTCCGGCGAACGTGCCGACGCCTTCGAGATCGTGGCCGGGAGCGCCGGTACGGGCGTCATTCTGGTCTGCGATCACGCGGAGAACCGCTTCCCGGCCGAGTACGGAACGCTCGGTCTGCCGCCGCACGAACTCCTCCGGCACATCGCCTACGACATCGGCGCCGCCGCCGTCACCCGGGCGATCGCGGGCGCGCTCGGCGCGCCCGCGGTTCTCAGCCGATACTCGCGCCTGCTGATCGATCCGAACCGCGGCGCGGACGACCCGACGCTGATCATGCGGCTGTCCGACGGGGCCATCGTGCCCGGCAATCGGCACCTCGATGCGGCCGAGCGAGAGAAGCGCATCAACCTCTACTACCGGCCCTACCACGATGCGATTCATCGCGTGATCGACCGGTGTCTGGCCGCGGGGATGCCGCCCGCGATCCTATCGATCCATTCCTTCACGGAAGCCTGGAAAGGTGTGCCGCGGCCCTGGCACGCCGCGGTGCTGTGGGACCGTGACGCTCGTCTCGCTCGTCCCTTGCTCGACGCGCTCGGTGCCGAGGGCGATCTCGTGGTCGGGGACAACGAGCCCTACCATGGCCGTCTCGAAGGGGACTGCATGTGGCAGCACGGGACGCAGCGCGGGCTCGCCCACGCCATCGTGGAAATCCGCCAGGACCTGATCGGTGATGCGGCCGGGCAGGCCAGCTGGGGCCGGCGGATGTCCCGCATCATGTCGGCGATCCTCGACCGTCCGGACCTCGTGGCCGCGTTCCGGGTCGTTGCGGGACCGCCCGGCAGACCTCATATCGACGCGTAAGCGCGTACAGATCGGAGAACCGCAGATGAGCCAGCTTCCCGACATCGACGAGAAGACGCAGACGGAACTCGAAGCGGCAGCCTTCCGCAGCCTTGTCGCCCACCTGCGCCAGCGCACCGACGTCCAGAACATCGACATGATGAATCTGGCCGGCTTCTGCCGGAACTGCCTCGCGAACTGGTATCAGAAGGCCGCCAACGAGAAGGGCATCGCGCTCGACAAGGACGGCGCGCGGGAGCTTGTCTACGGGATGCCCTACAAGGCTTGGCAGGCGCAGCATCAGCGCGAGGCGACGGCCGAGCAGAAGGCCAAGTTCGAGACCTCGCGGCCACACGAGCATTGAATTCCGCGTAGAAGCGACCTCCGCGGATGTCGGGGATAAACGGCGGGGGCCTTGCCGGTTTCCTTGAAGCCGCCCCACCCGGGTCCTAGCGTTTTGACCGAGTCGTCCGATGCGTCCTTTCGCGTGTCGGGCCGGGGGTCAGTCGCAAGGGGGTATCAGCCTATGACCGCGCTGCAGGAGACTTCGCAGAACCATCTGCGCCAGTTCGTCGAGCAGATCGAGCGTCTCGAGGAAGAGAAGGCGGCGCTCGCAGGCGACATTCGAGACAAGTACGCCGAGGCCAAGGCCGTCGGGTTCGACGTCAAGGTGCTGCGGCAGGTCATCCGCCTCCGGAAGAAGAGCAAGACCGACCGGCAGGAAGAAGAAGCCGTGCTCGCGACGTATATGCACGCTCTCGGCATGCTCGACGATGCTGCAGCGCAACCGTTCAGAGACGCGGCTGAGTGAGATTCTGTCGTTGAAAGTGTCGTTGTGGTCGGTCGTTGCAACGACATAGGCGATGAACTGGCCTGTCGTTGTCGACCGATATCAACGACATGTCGTTCTTTTTGCTGCGCTGCAGCGCGCTGGGCCCGCGGTCAGATCCCCTGGCCGTCGACGTCGCGGCCGAGTTCGCGGATCGCTTGTTCCGCAGGCTGCCAGAACGGGTGGACCTCCAGAAGCTTCTGGTAGACCTGATAGGCAGCCTTCTTCTCCCCCAGTTCCTTCAGAATTTGGGCCAGCCCATCGAGCGCCTTGAAGTGGCTCGGGTCGAGTGCCAGCGCCCGGCGCAAATCGCCGAGCGCGCGGCCGACATCGTCTCGCAAATAGTGGACATAAGCCCTGCGGTTCCAGGCTTCCGCATAGTCGGGGGCGAGTTGGACTACGGTGTCGAGCAGCTTGATCGCGAGATCGAGACGCTTCTCGTTGGCCGCCACGACGGCGCGCTCCATCAGTACAGAGACGGTGTCGCTGCCGGGGGTCAGCCACAGGCGCTCGATCGCCTGAGCCGCCTTGTTGGCCTCGTCGGCGTCACCTGCAGCAGCCAAGTGGGCGTAAAGGTTCTGGAGTAACTTCGCCCGCTCGCGCGGCGAGTCGGGCATGCGCGAGTGCAGCGGGCGTTCCGCTTTTGCTTTCGGCTCGGCCGCCTTGGGGTCGCCGGACTTCGGCTCCGCCGCTTTCGGCTCGCCCGGCTTGAGCGGCGCGTTTTTCGGCGGCGGATTGCGCTCGGGCTGCTGCTGCGCGGAAGCGAGCGTCGGTGCAGCCAAAAGCAGACAACAAACAAGGGCCGCAAAGCTCTTGCTGCGGCCCCGTCTCAAGATCGAAATTCGGTCCATCATACCGGTAGCTTAGCGTGACGCCGCCGCCGGTCAACTCACGGGCGCGCGAGGCACCGGCGAGCGATCAGCCCTGGCGAGCCTTGAAGCGGCGCATCGTCTTGTTGATGACGTAGACGCGGCCCTTCCGGCGGACGACGCGATTGTCGCGATGACGCGAGCGGAGCGACTTGAGCGAGTTCTTGACTTTCATGGCACGGGTCCGTGGATCGAGCGATTGAGGTGGCCCGAAACAAGCGACGCGGAGCCGAGGCCCCGCGTTCGATCGTCATCAAGGCGGAATTCGCCGGTGGTTTAGCGTTCGGCTCCGCTGGCGTCAAGGGTCGGTGGTCGACGGAGCAGCGTTGCGCGATCAATTCCGCCGAGTCTGTCTCGCACGGTGCCGTTGGCTCGATGGGGCTCCTCCAGGCACCGGCTATCGACTGCCGGAGGAACTCGCCAAGTCACATCCCGACGCGGGCCGCACCGCCCGCGACGCCGCAGAGCGGGTCGAGGACTGATATGAATTCGTCCCGACTCTTCTGTAGGTGCTCATCCCGAGCCTGCCCTGGTGGAGTCCAGATCCGGATTTTCGCCGCCAAGGCTAGCTTAGGCCGATCGCCCTCACGGCGCTCGGACTCGCTACGCCGATAGCCGGCTACCGGTTGTTCGTTTCAAAGTGAGGGTGATGGGCTCCGGGTGCGGCTGCGGAGCAATGGTGGTGGGCGCGACAGGGATCGAACCTGTGACCCCTACCATGTCAAGGTAGTGCTCTACCGCTGAGCTACGCGCCCCTGCACCGGACGGCGCAGAAAGGAGGCTGGTCTATACTTGGTGACCTCGATCCGCGCAAGCGTCGTTTTCGACGGAGCGCGCCGAAAGATCACGCCTTCAGGAGCCGGTCGACTTCGTTGACCAGATCGCGGAGATGGAAGGGCTTCGAGAGCACTTTCGCTTCGCGCGCGACGGCAACATCCGTATTGAGAATGACCGCCGCGAAACCCGTGATGAACATGATCTTGAGTTCGGGATCGATCTCGCTGGCTTTGCGCGCCAACTCGATGCCGTCCATGCGCGGCATCACGATGTCGGTCAGTAGGAGCGTGAAGGGCTCCTGGAGAAGGCGCGCGTAGGCATCTTCACCGTTGTCGAAGGCCACCACTTCGTAGCCGGCCTTCACCAGAGCGCGATCGAGAAACCCGCGCATCGAGTCGTCGTCTTCCGCTAGAAGGATCCGCCGTTTCGGCTGGCGTTTGGGCTCGATCGTCATGGGCCACGCTTCTACTCGACACGGCCACCACCGCGGCAGCCTGCTGCACAATGTTCTTGCTGCTTTGGGTAAAGAGCGAGTGAACAGCTGAAACTTAGCAGGACACGCGTCGCCCATCCAGAAATTTGCTTCTCTATCATGCGAGGCCAGTTAATCGCCTGCCCCGCCACCGGCGTTTCGACATAAGGTCGCGGCAATCTATCCCCGTTTCCAGGGAGGCCGTCGACTGGACTATTCCGAGCGACGCCTGCACAGTCGGCAAAGCACCAAGGGACGGCGCTGCGACGTATGACCAGCCGAGAACGAGATGCCATCCTGGCCGAGTTGTCGCCGCCGTTCACGGTGGCGCTGCCGGAGGAGCAGTCTGCGCCGTTTGTCCTCTGCTCGCCGCACTCGGGTCGAGTCTATCCGACCGTGCTCCTCGAAGCGAGCCGGCTCGACGCGCATGCGCTTCGCAAGTCCGAGGACTATTTCGTCGACGAGTTGTTCGCGGGTGCGGACCAGATCGGTGTGCCGATGATTTCTGCGCGGTTTCCACGCGCTTACCTCGACGTCAATCGCGAGCCGTACGAACTCGATCCGATGCTGTTCCTCGAGCGCCCACCGACGTTTGCCAATACTCAGTCGCTGCGGGTCGCGGGTGGACTAGGCACGATCGCCCGGATCGTGGCCGAAAGCGAAGAGATCTATACGCAGCGGATGCCGATTTCGGTCGCCTTCGAGCGGATCGAGCGGCTGTACAAGCCGTTCCACCAGGAACTTGCTCGGTTGCTTGAGCGTACGCGCTCAGATTTCGGCCATGCCGTGCTGCTCGACTGCCACTCCATGCCGTCGGCTTCGATGGGCACGCAGCCTGGTGGGGGTCCCCGGCCCGATTTCGTGATCGGTGACCGGTTCGGTGCGTCTTGCAATCCGCGGCTGACCCGGCTTGCCCGCGAGATCCTGGGCAGCATGGGCTTTAACGTTCAGCTCAATCGGCCCTACGCCGGTGGCTTCATCACGGAGCATTACGGCCGGCCGGTGAGCGGTGTCCATGCCTTGCAGATTGAGATCAACCGAGCGCTCTACATCGACGAGGTCAGTCTTCAGCCCCACGGCGGGTTCGACGGCCTCCGCGTTTTGCTTAGGTCATTTCTCGAGCGCCTGGTCGTCGAGTGGGGCGGCCTCATGAAGCCGCGCGCGGCAGCCGAGTAAAGCTCCCGAAAAGAAAAAAGGCCGTCCGAGAGGACGGCCAAGTCTAGGGAGGAAACGCCCAAGGAGGGCAGTGATGCGGGCAAGGCCCGCATCACGAATTAAATGTATGCTGCATCGCACAAGGATGCAACCCCCTTCAAATCGAGGCTCCATCACAAGGTTGCGAGGTGATCGCTCCTTGGCTTCTGCCGTGGCCGGCGAATGACTTAAGCGTCGGGGTTGAAAAGAAAAGAGGCCGTTCGGGGATGCCGAACGGCCCAAGTCTAGGGAGGAAACGCCCAAGGAGGGCAGCGGCAAACGCCGCACTGCAAACATAGTCCGCCCCCCCTCTTTCGCAAGTGCGAATTTTGCATTGCTGAGAGAACCGGCACTCAAGCCTGCCTGGTCGAAACTTAGGCATCTTGTCGGCAAGCGCCTTTATGTCAGGCGCGACCGGGTGAGCGAGCCGCAAAACAAAAAGGCCGTTCCGAGGAACGGCCAAGTCTAGGGAGGAAACGCCCAGTAAGGGCCGTGACAGGTCAGCAAATCTGTCACGGGTCCAAGGATGGTGATATTCGGGTGCTTCGGCAAGCGAAGCTTTGGTCGTATGTCTCTAGTCGTCCTAATTGTGCCTTTAGCGCCACAACCGATGGTCCAGGGTGTTGCGCGCTTGCTCACAACGCGAAGGAATGGTCGGTCATGCCGTTGCAAGGTTCGCACAGAGGCACTGCGGAGCCGGCGGGAGGCCCGCCGGTTCGGCCACGTGACGTCGCGACATGGCTTGCAGCCGCCCACGACTTTGCGGACGCCTCGGGGGAGGCTATCCGGCCTTACTTCCGACGCCGGATGACGGTGGACAACAAGGACGGCGGTGGCGGCTTCGATCCCGTGACGGCTGCGGACCGGGCTGCCGAGCGCGCAATTGCCCGGGAACTCAAGCGGCGTTTCCCAACACACGGTATTGCCGGCGAGGAATATGGCGCTGAGCGTGAAGGCGCGCGCCTGCGGTGGATCGTCGATCCCATCGATGGCACGAAGGCTTTCATCCTGGGCTTGCCGACGTGGGGCACTCTGATCGGTCTTCTCGATGGCGAAACGCCAATCGTCGGCCTGATGGACCAGCCGTTCACACAAGAACGCTTTTGGGCCGGTCAGAAGGGCGCTTGGCATCGGGTGGCTGGTGGCAAACCGAAAAGGTTGCGCGCGCGCGCCTGTGGGAAGCTTGCCGACGCCATGATGGCCACCACGTCGCCAGATCTCTTCAAGGTGGGCGTCGAAAGCGAGCGGTTTCAGGCCATGCGGCGGGCGACGCGGATGACCCGCTACGGAACCGACTGCTATGCCTACTGTCTGGTGGCGGCCGGTCACCTCGATCTGGTTGTCGAAGCCGGGTTGAAGCCCGTCGACATCGTCGCGCTCATTCCTATCATCGAGCAGGCGGGTGGCTGCGTCACCAGCTGGACCGGAGGATCGGCCATCGGGGGCGGCCAAGTCGTGGCGTCCGGCGATCCGAAGCTTCACGAGGCGGCGCTGAAACTGCTCGCCCGCTAAAGCCGCTAACCCGTCAGGCTCTCTATGCCCAGATAGGCGTCGAAGGCGGCCCAGAATTCGGAGCGGATGGAGTCCTGCTCTTGCAGGATCTCGTGCTTCGCCGTCGGTAGCAGGATGCGTGTCGCGTGCTGAAGGCGGCTCGCGAAATCATCGACGGCGCCCGGCTCGACGACAACGTCCGCTCCGGCGACGAATATCAGCATGGGAATGGCAACACGGCTCGCCGTTACCGGCTGGGTGAGCCAGTCGATCGAGCGAAAAGCGGCATTGAGCCACCCGATCGTCGCCGAGCCGAGGACCAACTCCGGCGCCACGTGCGTCAGCGCGACGTTACGTGTCCAGCGCTCGCGGTCGGACGTCAGAATGTTCTCCTCGAAGGTCGGGGAGTCGGTGCTGCGTTCCGATCCACCGCGCACATAACGGCCGCCGAGCCCGAGGGCGGAGCCGGTGCGGGCATAGATCCGCGCGAGCCAGGGCTTGGTGCCTAGGATGTGTTCGTGCAGCGACATCATGGGCGCGCACAAGATGATCCGTTCGAACCAGTTGCCGGGCGACAGTGAGTTACGGACCAGGACGTGGCCTCCCATCGAGTGGGCGAGCGCGTAGTAGGGTGGAGGGCAGTCCGGCAGCACGATCTGGCGCATGAAGCACAGCAGGTCGCGGTCGTACTCCGAGAAGTCGCGGATGTAGCCCTTGCGTGGATCGTCCAGCGGCCGGTGCGAGCCACCCTGGCCGCGCCAGTCCATGATGGCAACCGCGAACCCGCGGCGGCGAAGGTCCGTGATCACCTCGAAGTATTTCTCGATGAACTCCGTCCGGCCCGTGAAGACGCAGACCGTGCCGCGATGAGGTTGGCGGGCTGCCTTCCAATGCGCGTAACGCAGCGGCGCGCCGTCGTACCCGGGAAAGGTTCCGACGACGGCGCCGCTCGGAACGGGGTTCCGCGCCATTCCGACCAGGTCCATCGAGCCGTCTCCGACCGCTGTCGCCACTTCGCGAGCGGCCGATCCGATCATATCAACGCAGGCCGGATGGAGCGACCCACGGTTGCGCGTCTTCCACGCTCAGTAGCGGTAGGCGCGGCTGCCCTCGTAGCGGGGTCCACGGAGGCTGTCGTTGGGCGCGTACTCGTAGGCGCTGTAGGCGTGTTCGTTGCGATCGACGAGCCGCGTGCCGATCAGGTCACCGGAGCAGCGCTCGATCTTGAGCCGGTAGAGTTTGCCGTCAGGGCGATAAGCGAGGACGGTTGCAACGTCGCCACGGAAGTCCAGGTCATGGAAGCCTGACCAGCCGTCCTGCTGCAGGCCGCGTCGGATCTCTTCGCGCGGGACGCATGAAGAGGTGCGATCCCACTCGCGCCGATCGATATAGGCCGGCGGCGGCATCGGCGGAAGGTAGGCACGCCGCTCCCTGTAAACGCGGTCTGTGTAGACCGTCGGGGGCGGAAGATCGACGTAGCGGGGCGGCGGTGGCGGAGCCGTTTTGTAGTCCCGTCCATAGAGATCACGGTAGCGTGGATCGTCGTAAGGCGACCCAATGCGCGGGCGATCGTCGTCGTAGATGTCAGCAGCCGAGGCGGACTTTGCGAGGGGCATTAGCAGGACAACCGCAGCGGCGACAGCTGCCAAAGTTCTCGAGACCATGACGCGGTTCCTCGATAAGAGACTGACCCGACGTTAGGCTCAGTCTCGGGCCTGCCACATGAACGCCACATGAAGGCCTTGGTGCCGTGCGGGCACACATGGCCTTGAATGTTTTCAGACGCTGCCGACTGTCCGACCCGCTTCGCGCCGCGCCACCTCGTCGATCGCAATCGCGCTCATGTTCAGGAGACCGCGCACCGTCACGGACGGAGTGACGATATGCACGGGCTTAGCGGCGCCAAGCAGAATCGGACCAATCGCGACGCTGCCGGACACCACCTTGAGAAGATTGAAAGCGATGTTGGCTGCATCGAGCGTTGGCATGATCAGGAGATTGGCGGCGCCCTGCAGACGCGAGTTCGGGAACACTTCCTCGCGGATAAACGGCGACATGGCCGAGTCTGCATGCATCTCGCCTTCGACCTCGAGTTCTGGCGCCCACTCCGTAAGGATCGCAAGCGCTTCCCGCATCTTGCGGGCGCTCGGGGTATCCTCGGTGCCGAAGTTGGAGTGCGAGAGCAGCGCAATCTTCGGCTCGATGCCGAAACGGCGGACTTCGGCGACAGCCATCAGCGTCGTCTCTGCAATGTGTTCGGCGGTCGGGTCATAGCCGACGTAGGTGTCGGCCATGAACAACGGACCTTGCGGAAGTATGAGCCCAGACAACGTTCCGAAGCTGCGCACCGATTTGTCACGGCCGATGACCTCGGCGACGTGGCGGAGCTGCGTCAGGTAACGGCCGACGGCACCGCAGATCATCGCATCGGCGTCGCCGCGGCGGAGCAGAAGGCCGGCGATCACGGTGGACCCTGCGCGCAGCACGCGTCGGGCATGCGAGGGTGACACGCCCCGGCGTTCGACGAGCCGATGATACTCCTCGGTCAGCTGGGGAATGCGCGGGTCGGTTTCGGGATCGAAGATGTCGAAGTCGCGGTCGGCCTTCATCCGTAGGCCGAGGTGCGAGATCGAATGCGTAATCTGCTCGCGGCGTCCGACTAGTATTGGCCGGCCGATCCCTTCAGCGATGACCTGTTGGGAAGCCTGAAGCACGTAGGGGTGCAGGCCTTCCGCATAGACGATCCGACGCGGTGCAGCGGCGTGGGCGCGCTTCGCGGCGTCGAACAACGGGCGCATGACAAAGCCCGAGCGGTAGACGAAGCCCGCGATTTTTTCGCGGTAGGCCGCAAAGTCGGTGATCGGTCGCGTCGCCACGCCGGAATCCATCGCCGCCTTGGCGACGGCTGGCGCGATTTCGATGATCAAGCGCGGATCGAACGGCTTCGGGAGAATGTAGTCAGGCCCGAACACGAACGATTCCGCGCGATAGGCCGACAGCACGACGTCGGAGGCTTCGCTCTCTGCGATGGATGCGAGGGCCGTCACCGCTGCCTTCTTCATCTCCTCGTTGATGGTCGTCGCGCCGACGTCGAGCGCACCACGGAAAATGAAGGGGAAGCAGAGCACATTGTTGATCTGGTTCGGGTAGTCTGTACGGCCCGACGCGATCACGGCATCCGGCCGGACGGCCTTCACGTCCTCAGGCATGATCTCGGGCGTCGGGTTGGCGAGTGCGAACACCAGCGGGCGCGGTGCCATCGCGGCGACCATGTCTTGCGTGACGATCTTGCCGGCTGACAGGCCAAGGAAAACGTCGGCCCCTGGGATCACCTCAGCGAGCGTGCGCGCGGATGTCTCCCGCGCGAACGGCTCCTTGTAGGGATCCATCAGTTCCTTCCGGCCCTTATAGACGACCCCTTTGATGTCGCAGATCGTGACGTTCTCGCGCTTCAGTCCGAGCGCGACGAGCAGATTGAGACAGGCAAGTGCAGCCGCGCCGGCGCCGGAGGCGACGAGCGTCACGTCCTCGAGTCGCTTCGCGACGACCTTAAGCCCGTTGAGAATGCCGGCCGCCACCACGATCGCTGTGCCGTGCTGGTCATCATGGAAGACGGGGATCTTCATCCGCTCCTTCAGGCGGCGTTCGATCTCGAAGCACTCGGGAGCCTTGATGTCCTCAAGATTGATACCGCCAAACGTCGGCTCGAGCCGCGCGACCGCCTCGACGAAGGCGTCGACCTCCTTCTCGGCGACTTCGATGTCGTAGACGTCGATGCCAGCGAACTTCTTGAAGAGAACGGCTTTGCCTTCCATCACCGGCTTCGCGGCCAGGGGGCCGATGTCGCCGAGGCCGAGAACGGCGGTGCCGTTGGAGATCACGCCGACGAGGTTGCCGCGGGCGGTTAGGCGAGAGACGGCCGACGGATCACGCGCGATTTCCTCGCACGCATGTGCGACGCCGGGCGAATAGGCGAGTGACAAATCGTGCTGGTTTGCGACTGGCTTCGTGGCCTGGATCGCGATCTTCCCGGGCGGATCGGCCTCGTGGTAGTCGAGCGCATTCCTGCGCAGATTCATGTCCGCCACGTTCCGTCCTCCCAAGTGCCTTTCCGCCTTGGTGGCATGGACGGCAGCAAGGGGGAAGGGGCGTCCGGCGGCTTGTGCCTCAGTCGACAGTTCTCAGGACGCCGAGCTTGACCAAGCGTGCCAGCATGCGAACGGCGCGCGCGCGATCGGCGCCACCCATCACGAGGACGAGATCTGCAACCGATACGGGTTGTCCGGATGCTGCCTCGATGACCGTGTGTGCTATCGCGGCCTCGATGCGTGACCAACGGCCGAAGTTGACCATGTTCAAGGCGCTCAGTTCGGCAAACCGGGCTTTCGCTGTCTGCGGATCGACCGGCAATGCGAGGCGGACGTCGTCCGTCAGCAGTCGGGTCGGATAGTCGGCGAAGCCGGTGAACGGATCGATACGCGCCGGCCAGGGGTGAGCGGGAGCGGGCCGATGTGGGCTGGCAATGCGCAATCTCTCCATCTCGGCCCAGAGGTCCTGATACTGCGGCACGATCACGGCCCAATCGTAGGTGGTGCGAGCCCGGTCCCGACCGGCCTCGCCCATGCGGCGCCGCAGGTCTTGATCCTGTGCCAGCGTCGTCAAAGCTGTAGCGGTCGCCGCAATATCCACGGCGACGACCATACACGTCTCGCCGCAATAAATGTCGTAGGTGTCTGCGCCGACGGCATGGGCGCCGGCGATGTCAGCTGCTGATCCAGGCGGCGGGGCCAGGGTCGCAATGCGGAAGCCGTCGACGCCGTCGCGGACGGTATCCTTGTATCCGTTCCAGTCTGACACCACGACCGGCATGCCCGCGGCCATTGCCTCGATCGGCACCAGACCGAACGTCTCCTGGATGTTGTCGGACAGAGAGCAAAACACGTCACCCGATGCCCAGGCGATGGCGCGCTGATCCGGCCGCCGCCCGTCCAGGACCCGGACTGGGACACTAGGGCAGGCCGCCTGCTGAGCATCCGAGAAGGCCTTCTGAATGGAGGCGTTGGCGTGCCAGCCGCATTCGACGAGCATGATCTCCCGGCCGGAATCGCGGCGTGCCCGTTCCAGGGCCTGATACATCGCCAACGGATGCGCTTTGGCGTGGAATGACAGCCGGCCGGTAAACAGGACGACGAGTGTCTCCGGACCGGCGCCAATCGCGCGGCGGGCGGCCGTGCGCTGGGCGTCGGAGAAAACGAAGTCGTCGCAGTGGAGGCCGAGGGGGATCACGGGCAGCATCGGCTCGATGAATCGCGAGGCGCCCACGCGATCTTCGAGATAGGCGCGCTGCGCGTCGAGAATGCCTCGCACATGGGACAAGACAGCGGTCGAGGTGCAGATCACGGCGTCCCATGGCTGAACCGGGGCGCTCAGCAGGTCGGCGATCGCATCCATCGCCCGGCTCGAGGCGGTCGTGTGCGTTACGCCTGTCAGACTCCAAGCGGCGTCTCCGTAAAGTCGCCTCTGCCAGGCGAATTCGCCGATGCCGGGACCCGGCGTATAGAGGCAACCGCCTTCGATCAGGTTCGCGAACGTGTTGCGGGTCCAGGCCCGGACGGGCTCGCTGCGACCCTGGGCGGCGACCTCTGCCGCAAACGTCTTCGCGTGGGCCTGGTCCTCGACGAAGCACCGGAAGTCCCGCACGCTGGCGTGCCGGGCGTATCCGCGAAGAAACGACTCGCCGGCCGCGTTCCGTCCCATCAGCTTGGGGCCCGTCGTGGTGTAGGCCTCGGGCACGAAATGTATGACAGCGCTCGGTCCGTCGGGGCGGGTTGGCGGCATCTGGTCTCTCGCGAATCGGACGACGCGCAAAAAAGGGCGACGTCGGATCGACACTTCACGAACGTGGTTAACGAGTGGTAATCACGCGAGCGCTCGGGTCATTCGCGATACACGGCTTCGAGTGCCGCCTCCGGGTCCTCGAGGCGTTGCAGGCGGGCCATCGCCAATGCCGACACGCGGAGAAGCAGGCTGCGGCGTCGCCCTCCGGCCAAAGAGTGCACCGGGGCCGGTCGGAGCAGTTCGCCGCCGAACCGGTCGGCGACGATGAGGCCGGTATCAGGCGGCAGCACCTCGGTCGGGAAATCCGGCGCCACGGCAAACAGAAGGTGGTCACAATACTCGCGGTAGTCCGGCCATTTCTGGTCGGTGCGGAAGTCATCGAGGCTCGACTTCACCTCGACAATCCAAATGGTTCCTTTGCCGTCCATCGCGAGGATGTCAGCGCGTCTCCCGTTTGGGAGAGGGACTTCGCAAACCGAGGCGTAGCCGTGGCCGGCGAGCAGGCGGCGGCACCCGCGCGTGATCGCGGCGGCAGCCTGCGATTGGCGGCCATCGCTGACGGACAATGGCTCGTCGACGGGGCTTGCCCGATGAACCTCGAAATCGCTGTCGTGCTCGCTCGTCATTGCGCTGCCATTTTCCGGCGGTTCGCCGTCCGCGCGGTCGAGCCTTGCGTTACCAGCGGAGGCCCGGCATTGACGCGTTCCCTTGAAGCCGACGCCATACCATAGTCGGCGGGCCAGGGGGAAAGACGGAGGGCTTCATGTTCTTCAAGCGCACCCGCTCAAGTCAGGAGGCGGTGCCGGCAGCCGGTGCGGTTGAAAAGACCGCCAATGTCCCGGCCGTCAAGTCGCCGACGGGCACAGCGCTCGCAACGACGGCACCGAAGGCACCGAAGGCGCTGGCCGTTGGCGAGCTCAGACGGGTCGTCGACCCGAAAACTCTGGGGTTCGCGGACACCTCGGAACTCGACCCCGCGTCGGGCCTGATCGGCCAGGAGCGCGCGCTCAAGGCGATCCAGTTCGGCGCTTCTATGCCGAGCCACGACTACAACATCTTCGTGCTCGGACCGCCGGCGGCCGGCAAAAGTTCTGCCGTCAAGGCCTATCTCGGCCGCCGTGTGGCGGACATGCCTGCGCCCAGGGACTGGGCCTACGTCAACAATTTTGAAGCCGCCAACCGTCCGAAGGCGCTAGCGCTCCCGTGCGGGCGCGGCAAAGCCCTCCACAAGGGCATGATCCGCGCGGTCGACGAACTGCGCAATGCGCTGCCCGCCATGTTCGAGGGTGAAGAGTATCAGGCGCGGCGGCGGGCCATCGACGAGCATTTCCGCTCGGACCAGGAGAGCCAATTCGAGGCGCTCAACAAGAAGGCGCAGGCGCAGAACATCGCCATCCTGCGCACGCCGATGGGCTTTGCGATGGCGCCCATGCACGAAGGCAAGGTGGTGAAGCCCGAAGTCTTCAACGCGCTGCCTGAAGACATGCGCAAAGTCGTCGAGGGCAAGATCGAAGCGCTGCAGAAGGAACTCGAAAGCATCCTCGAGCGGGTTCCGAAGTCGGAGAAAGAGCGCCGTGCGCGTCTCGCGGACCTCAACGAGGAGGTCGCCGCGATCGCGGTTCGTGATGCGCTCGACGATGTGAAAGCGGAGTTTGCCGACCTCGACGGCGTCACGTCCTGGATCGAAGCCGCCGGCCACGACATGATCCGTAACGTCGCGCTCTTCCTTGCGGGCGGCGATGAGAACGAGGCCGTGAAGCAGCCGGTCGATACGTCGCGCGATCCGCGGTTCCGGCGCTACATGGTGAACCTGCTCGTCAGCAACTCCGTCGAGGACCACTGCGCGGCGCCGATCGTCGAGGAACTCAACCCGACGTACGGCAACCTGATCGGCCGCGTCGAGCACATCTCACAGATGGGCGCTCTGCTGACGGATTTTCTGCTCGTAAAGCCCGGTGCGCTGCATCGTGCGAACGGCGGATATCTGCTGGTCGACGCCCGCAAAGTTCTCATGTCGCCGTTCGCGTGGGAGTCGCTCAAGCGCGCGATCAAGTCGCGCGAGATCCGCATAGAGCAGCCCGCCGAGACGATGGGCCTCGTCTCCACACAGACGCTCGATCCAGATCCCATCCCGCTCGACGTGAAGGTCGTTCTGTTCGGCGACCGGCAACTCTATTACTTGCTCGCCGCTTACGATCCGGACTTCTCCCGTCTCTTCAAAGTCCAGGCCGATTTCGACGACACCATCGCCCGCAGCACCGACAACGATCTCTCCTACGCCCGTCTGATCGCCTCGATCGTCAAGGAACATACGCTGAAGGCTGTCACCGCGGATGGTGTCGCGCGGCTCATTGAAGAGGGGTCGCGGCTCGCCGACGATCGCGAGAAACTCTCGATCGAAATCGGGCGGATCGCCGACATCGTACGGGAAGCCGATTTCTGGGCAAGCGAGGCCAAGCGCGAGAAGATCTCGAGAGCGGATGTCGCCAAGGCGGTCGAGGAGCACATCCAGAGGGCGGATCGTCTACGCGACCGAGCCCAAGAAATGATCGACCGCCGCATCGTTCTGATCGATACGGCCGGCGCCAAAGTCGGGCAGATCAACGGGCTTTCGGTGCTTCAGCTCGGGGACTTCTCGTTCGGCCGACCGAGCCGCATCACGGCGCGAGTGCGGATGGGCGCAGGTCGCGTCACGGACATCGAGCGTGAGGTCAATCTCGGTGGCCCGTTACACTCGAAAGGTGTGATGATCCTCTGGGGTTTCCTGGCGGGCCGGTTCGCGCAGGACGTCCCTCTCGCCATGGCGGCATCCCTCGTTTTTGAGCAGAGCTACGGCGGCGTCGACGGTGATAGCGCCTCGTCCGCCGAGCTTTACGCCCTGCTGTCCGCGCTCTCCGACGTGCCGATCAAGCAGAGCTTGGCGGTGACGGGTTCCGTCAACCAGTGGGGTGAGGTCCAGGCAATCGGCGGTGTGAACGAAAAGATCGAAGGCTTCTTCGACGTTTGCAAAGCTCGCGGCCTCGATGGAACGCAGGGCGTTCTCATCCCCGAGGCGAACGTGCAGCATCTTGTGCTGCGCGATGACGTGGTGGCGGCCGTTCGCGACGGCAAGTTCGCGATTTATGCCGTCGGTCACGTCGATCAGGGCATCGAACTGTTGACGGGCGTCAAGGCCGGAACGCGGGGTTCGGACGGATTGTTCGAGGCTGGTAGCATCAACCGTCTCGTCGAGGATAAGCTGACTGCGTTCGCTGAGAGGGCGCGCGCCTTCGGCAGGAGCAAGGACGGCGGCGGCTCATCGGACGGGAACGGCAAGGACGTGTCATGATCGTTCATGTCGCGGCGGCCGGCGAAGCGCGCGGTCGCGTCGTCCTGCAGCTGGGTTCGGGCGAGCCCAATGTGCTCGCTCTGCAGGCGGCTGTTCAGGTGGCACGCGCCTTCAATTCCGAAATCGAAAGCCTCTTCATCGAGAGCCAGCAACTGCTGCAGCTCGCCAGCTATCCGTTCGCGAGGGAGATTTCGCTCACGGGGCGGTCGAGCCGCAGCATCTGCTCGGCCGATATCGAGCAGGATCTCAGGCTCGCCTCCCAGGCCGTTCACCGACAGCTCGATGCGCTGGCCCAGGCTGCGGACGTGCCGCTTCGCCAGCGCGTCGTCCGAGCCGAACCCATCGAGGCGGTCGCTCAGGCGTGTGCCGAATGCGGGCCGTGGAACGTCGTGGCGCTCGGCTATGCCCTTGTCGGCCAGAACCTTTCGATGTTCGCGGACCTTTTCGCCTCCGTCACCGATGCGACCGGTGTCGTCGCAGTGGGGCCGAAAGTCCGGCGGGCTACCGGCCCCGTCATCGTCGCAGTCGAAGACGTAGTGCGGCTGCCGGCGATGCTTGCGACGGCCGAGCGGCTCGCGCCCCTGTGTGCCGCCGTGGAAGGCCCAGGAGAGATCGTGGCGCTAGTGGTCGGCGACGACGTCGATCAGCTCGTGCTCCTGGAGGGCCACGTACGGCTTTCGCTCGGGGATCGGGAGAATGTGCGGGTCCAGTTGCTTGATGCCCGAATGGGGTCGAGCGGCGTCGTCGCCGAAAGCCTCCGTCGTCTCGAAGGCGGGTTCATCATCGCAGCTCACGGTGGGCTCACCATTCCGGACGGACCGGACTTCGCTTTTCTTGCCTCGGTCGTGGAGTGCCCCATGTTTCTGGTGAAGTGACAAGCGGCTTTCATCTCGGGCGGGTATGATCTGCGACTCCGGCCGACAAACTGGCTGGAAGCTGGCAGAGCGGAGATTGGCATTGGCAAGTCGTCCCGGCGGATTGAGGGCTTTGCTGGCTAACGCCGTTTCGGCGGCCGGTAAAAGCACCGAGCACGGTCGGTTAACTGATAGGCTGGGAACGTCGCGGGTTCTGCTCGGTACGGTTGCCGCTCTCTGTGTGCTCAGCATTCTGACAGGCCACATGACCCTGGCAGGCGCCGCGATCATGCTGGGCGGTGTCAGCGCCATCCTGACGATCGCAAAGCTCGGCCGGCGAACAGAGGGTGAGCGTTCCGCCGGCGGTTCTTCGATTCGACAATCTACGATCGCCCCGAATACTTCGCCGGCGGCGAGCATCTGGCGTCAGTTGGTGGCCGCCCTGCCCGAGCCGATGGCGATCGCCGACCCTGCGGGCCGCCTTATCGCCGTGAATTCGGCGATGCTCGTCCTTTATCCACGGCTCGCGGTCGGCGCGCCCGTGAGCAATGTCGTGCGCCATCCGGAATTGCTCGACGCCATGGACGACGCCCGGACGACCGGCGAGCGCCAGTCCGTCGAGATCGAGGATCGTGTGCCCGTTCGCCGGCGGCTGATCGCCACGGTCACACCACTCGACGCCGGCTCCGATCCAATGGGACCCGCGGTTGCTCTCGTCATCCGCGACGTTTCGGAGGAGGAGCGGCTCGCGCAAATGCGCGCCGATTTCATCGCAAATGCCAGCCACGAGCTGCGTACGCCACTCGCGTCGTTGCGCGGCTTCGTCGAAACTCTTCAGGGGCCCGCCCGCAACGACGAGGCCGCACGTCAGCGGTTCCTCGCAATCATGGCGACCCAGGCTGCGCGCATGACACGCCTCATCGACGATTTGCTTTCCCTCAGCCGCATCGAAATGCGGGCCCACGTTCCGCCGAAGGGCACCGTCGACCTCAACGAGGTAGCGGCGTTCGTCCGGCAGTCGTTGGAGCCAGTTGCGGAAGCCGCGCTGATCGACGTGAAGCTGGAGGTAGCCCCGGGTGATGCCATCGTTCGGGGTGACCGTGACGAGTTGGTGCAGGTTCTGCAGAACCTCGTCCACAACGCGATACGCTACGGGCGTGATGGTGGGCACGTCACGGTCAGGGTCCGGGACAATGGCTCGATTGCCGGCCGGCCACGCGTCGCCGTCGAGGTCGAAGACGATGGACAAGGCATTCCGGTCGAGCATTTGCCCCGGCTGACCGAGCGTTTCTATCGCGTCAGCGCTGCGGTCAGCCGTGAAAAAGGCGGGACCGGTCTGGGGCTCGCAATCGTCAAGAACATCGTCAACCGCCACCGGGGCGAATTGCGGATCGAATCCGAGGTCGGGCGCGGATCGACGTTCACCGTCCTATTGGACCGCATCGAGCCGTCGCAGCCTAATATTGTCGTTTCAGAACATAGACTTGATATGTCATAAAACGATCGCACGCCTCCGGTACTGGTGTGCCGGCGCGTGAGCGGTGGTCGTAGCCGTTGGGTGGCCGCGGCAAGCAAGGCCGGTCTTGGCGCACCGGGGAGCGGAGTTGATGTCGGCACTCTATTTCGCGACGCTCGCCATCCTGGTGCTGACGGCGTTTTTCGTTGTGCGGCAGAAGGCGCAGGTCCTGCGCGTCAGCGGCGGCAGCCTGCATTCGCTGCCGACCTATCATGGCCTGCTGGCTGCCGCATTCGTCCTGATGCCAATGCTGGCGGTCTACGCCATCGGCTCCTTGATTATCGCGCGCATGGCCCCGGCGGCTGCGCTCGCCGCGTTTCCACCCGAGATGGCGGGCGATCCGCTGCGCAGTTCGGTGATCCTGCGTGACGTGCACAATTACCTGAGCGGGACACACACCGGTGAAGTCACCGAGGCGCTGAAGCGCGCGTCTGCCGCTTTCTCTGCCTGGGTCGACACGGGCGGAATTGTCAAGTTCGCAGCGGGCGTGCTGGCGGGTCTTGCGGGCTTCCTATACGTGCGCGGGCGGGTCGCCGCGCATTTTCGCGCCCGCAATGCCTTCGAGCGGGTGGTGATCGTCGTCCTCGTGATTTCCGCGACGATCGCTGTGCTGACCACGATCGGTATCGTGTTCTCGGTTCTGTATGAGACGGCGCGCTTCTTCTTCGATCCTTCGTTGAAGGGCAAGCCGACGGTGGGCGAGTTCCTGCTCGGTACGGAGTGGAATCCGCAAGCGGCGCTCCGGGCCGACCAGGGCGACATTCGAACGGCCTTCGGTTTTCTGCCGCTGCTCGGCGGCACGCTGCTCATTACCGTCATCGCCATGATCGTCGCAGGTCCGCTTGGGCTTCTGTCTGCGATCTACCTCTCCGAGTACGCCTCGAACCGCTTCCGTTCTTTCGCTAAGCCGGTTCTCGAAATTCTCGCCGGCATCCCGACGGTCGTTCTGGGCTTTTTCGCCGCGCTGACAGTGGCGCCCCTCATCCGCGGTTGGGGTGAGTCTCTCGGCCTCGACGTCGCCTCTGAAAGTGCGCTCGCTGCAGGCCTCGTGATGGGGATGATGATCATCCCCTTCATCTCCTCGCTCTCGGACGACGTCATGAACGCGGTGCCTCAGTCGCTCCGCGACGGTGCCTACGCCCTCGGCGCTACCAAATCCGAGACGATCCGCCAGGTCATCCTCCCGGCGGCGCTGCCGGGGATCGTGTCGGCCTTCATGCTGGCGATCAGCCGCGCGATCGGCGAGACGATGATCGTTGTGATGGCCGCCGGTCTCGCTGCCAATCTGACGATCAATCCGCTCGAAGCGGTCACGACGATCACCGTCCAGATCAAGACCATTCTCGTCGGCGATCAGGAGTTCGACAGCGCCAAGACGCTGGCGGCCTTCGCGCTCGGCTTCGTCCTCTTCTTCGTCACCCTGACGCTCAACGTCATCGCGCTGCAGATCGTGCGCAGATATCGAGAGCAATATGACTGATATCGCTCAGCCGTTCTCCTTTAGCGGTCCGCGCCGTCTCGACGTAACGTCGGAGGAAGCGAAGCGTCGCATCAAGGCGCGCTATCGTGCCGAGGCTCGCTTTAAGGCCTACGGGCTGATCGCACTTTTGACGACAACGCTGTTCGTCTTCGCCCTGCTCGGAAACATCGTGTGGAAGGGTCTGCCGGCGTTCGTCGAGCACCGGCTCGTCATGGACGTTGCCGTCCCGGCGGCGCCGTTCGGAGCCAATCCGAACGCGCAGAGCATTCGCTCGGCCGACTACTTCCCAATTACACGGGATGCCTTGAAGGCTGCCATCCCAGGTATCGAGGGCCGGCGGACCGAGCGGACGCTAACGGGTCTTCTCAGCAGCGGTGCGGCGGACGATCTTCGCGGCAAGCTGGTGGCAAACCCGGCATTGATCGGTACGACGGTTCGGACCAACCTTCTGCTGTCGGACGATGCCGACATGTACTTCAAGGGACGCGGCACCGAGATTACCCAGCGGCCGCTGAGCGGAACCGCCCGCGTCACCGGCACGCGCGGTCAGGTGAAGATCGTCTCGACGGGTGACGACTTCGCCGCCGAACTGGCGGCGGCCAAACAGTCCTATCTGGCGAAGAGTGCAGTCTTCAAAGCCGAGAGCCTGCGCATTACGCGGCAGGCCGGCGGCAAGGAGAATGCTCAAGCCAAGGAATTGATGGGCGATGCCGAGCGCTACGCAGGATTTGCGGCGGCCAGTCAGGCAACCCTGCCGCTCGATCCTCGTTTATCCTCGGTGCTGATCGCCATCAACGGCGGTCTCGTCAAGCTCACCGAACTGTCGGCTCGCGAGGTGTCTGGCGAAGTGCTTCTGCCCCTGACAAGCGAGGCGCCGGCCGGCGGCGGCACATGGCGGATGGTGACGTATGTAACGCCGGAAGCCGACCGCAAGGTCAGCGATCTCGAGGTTGCGTTCCTCGAGCGGTTCCGCGAACTCGGTAAAGTCGAGGCTGGCTTCAACTGGCGGTTCTTCACTTCGGGCGACAGCCGTGAACCAGAACTCGCGGGCATCCGCGGCGCGATCATCGGGACCATACTAACTCTGACCGTCACGCTGGTGCTCTGCTTGCCTATCGGCGTGATGGCGGCGATCTACCTCGAAGAGTTCGCACCGAAGAACTGGTTCACGGACGTCCTCGAGGTCAACATCAACAACCTCGCGGCCGTTCCGTCGATCGTGTTCGGATTGCTGGGGCTCGCGGTGTTCTTGAACTTCTTCGACATGCCGCGATCCGCGCCGCTGGTCGGCGGTTTGGTGCTCGCGCTGCTGGTGCTGCCGACCATCATCATCGCGTCGCGTGCGGCAATCAAGGCGGTGCCGCCATCGATCAAGGAAGCGGCGCTCGGCGTTGGTGCCTCGCATCAGCAGGCAGTTTTCCATCACGTGCTGCCGCTGGCGCTGCCCGGCATCATGACAGGCACCATCATCGGCATGGCGCATGCGCTCGGTGAAACGGCTCCGCTCTTGATGATCGGCATGGTCGCTTTCATCGTCGATGTGCCGCAGAGCATCACGCAATCGGCGACGGTTCTGCCGGTCCAGATCTTTCTGTGGTCGGATCTGCCGGAAGCGGCGTTCCAGACCCGCACGGCCGGAGCGATCCTGGTTCTTCTCGGTGTGCTGTTTGCGATGAACGGAGCTGCGATCTGGTTGCGCAAGCGGTTCGAGCGGCGCTGGTGAGTGACGTCAGGAAAACGAGGGCTTGGTTATGGACATGCCTGTCATCGAGGCGCACGCGACAGCCGCGAAGGATGCTGTCGTCAATCCGGCCCGCGCGAAGGTCTCGGCGCGCGACGTCAACGTCTATTACGGCGAGAAGCACGCTATCAAGAACGTTTCGATTGACATCGGGGACCGGGCAGTCACGGCCTTCATCGGTCCGTCCGGCTGCGGAAAGTCGACGTTCCTGCGTTCCATCAATCGCATGAACGACACCATTCCGATTTGCCGAGTACTCGGGAAAATCGAGATCGACGGGCAGGATATCTACGATCCGGCGCTCGACGTCGTGCAGTTGCGCGCGCGCGTCGGCATGGTGTTTCAGAAGCCCAATCCGTTTCCGAAGTCGATCTACGAGAACGTCGCCTATGGGCCCCGAATTCATGGGCTTGCGCGCAACAAGGGTGAACTCGACGAGATTGTGATGGGCAGTCTCGAGAAGGCCGGGCTTCTCAAGGAAGTAAAGGATCGCCTCGGCGACTCCGGCACCAGCCTTTCGGGCGGCCAGCAGCAGCGCTTGTGCATCGCGCGGGCCATTGCCGTCAGCCCCGATGTGATCCTCATGGACGAGCCGTGCTCGGCGCTCGACCCCATTGCGACGGCGAAGATCGAGGAGCTGATCGACGAGCTTAGGCAGAACTACTGCATCATCATCGTCACGCACTCGATGCAGCAAGCGGCCCGCGTTTCGCAGCGTACGGCCTTCTTCCACCTCGGCGATCTCATCGAGGAAGGCGAGACGGCGCAGATCTTCACGGCGCCGAAGGAAGAAAAGACCAAGGCCTACATCACCGGTCGGTTCGGCTGAGCTGTCGACCGCCGTATTCGGAATGCCGGAGGCGCGCATGAACGAGCACATCGTCAAGTCCTACGAGGAAGAGCTGCTGTCGCTTGATCGGCGCGTTGCGCACATGGGTGGCTTGGCGGAAAACATCGTCGGCAGCGCGTTCGATGCGCTCGAGCGCCGGGATCCGCGGCTGGCTGAGCAGGCCATTGCCGCAGACAAGGCCGTTGACGGCATGCATCTTGATATTGAGCAGGCGATCATTGGCATCATCGCTCGGCGTCAGCCTATGGCGGACGATCTCCGCCACGTGATGGTTGCACTGCGGATCGCCGGTGAACTCGAGCGGATTGGCGACCTCGGGAAGAACATCGCCAAGCGGGCCTTGACGATCGCCGGCGAGACATATCCGCGGCCGCTGGTGTCGGGGCTCCGGCACATGCTCGATCTCGCTCAGCGGCAGCTGAAGGACGTCCTCGACGCTTATGCCGCACGGGACTCCGAAGCCGCCATGCGCGTACGCAACGGCGATGCCGATATCGACTCGACTTACAACTCGGTCTTTCGCGAGCTGTTGACGTACATGATGGAAGACCCGCGCAACATCAGTCTTTGCACGCATCTCTTGTTCGGCGCCAAGAACATCGAGCGGATCGGCGATCACACGACCAACATTGCCGAGACGATTCATTATCTGGTGAAGGGCGAGCAAGTCGCGGACGATCGGCCGAAGAGCGACCGCACCAGTTCGACGCTGATCACGCGCTGACACCTGCGAGGATGGGTATGAGCGCAAAAGTTCTTGTCGTCGAAGACGAGGCTCCTCTCTCCGAGCTTCTCTCCTATAATCTTTCGGCGGAAGGCTTTGCGGTAAGGCTCGCGGAGAACGGCGAAGAGGCGGAAATTCTCGTCAGCGAGGAGAGGCCGGATCTCATTGTCCTCGACTGGATGCTGCCTGGGGTCTCAGGCATCGAGCTTTGCCGGCGGCTGAGATCTCGACCGGAAACCCGGGCGATCCCCATTCTGATGCTGACGGCGCGCGGCGAAGAGGGCGATCGCATTCGCGGGTTGTCGACCGGCGCGGACGACTACGTCGTCAAGCCATTCTCGCTGCCGGAGCTCATGGCGCGTATCAAGGCCATCTTGCGCCGGGCTTCGCCGGACCGGCTCGCGGACGTGCTGCGGGTTGCCGACATCGAGCTCGATCGCGCCGCTCACAAGGTGACCCGCGGCTCGCGGCAAGTGCGGATCGGCCCGACGGAATTCCGGTTGCTCGAGTTCTTCATGGAGAGCCCCGGCCGGGTGCTGTCGCGCGCGCAACTGCTTGATGGGGTGTGGGGCCGCGACGCGTTCGTCGACGAGCGGACGGTTGACGTCCACATCGGTCGTCTCAGAAAGGCGCTCATCCGCGGCAAGGAGCATGATCCTATCCGCACTGTGCGCGGCGCCGGCTACGTCTTCGGTGAGCGACCCACGAACTGAGTGGCTAAACAGCCGATGAACGCGCGGTTCAGGGCGAGTTCAAGGCGCCCGGAGCATCCTGGCATCATCAAGCCGCGGATCGGAGCCGCGGTGGCCAACGGGAAGGATGACGAAAATGACCCGCGTGATCAAAGCCACTCTCCTCGCCGCCGCAGCGCTGGCGACCACCACGACCCTCGCCACGGCCGGCGATCGCGTCGACCATCGCCAGCAGGCTCAGGCCGATCGCATCGAGCACGGGCGTAACACGGGCGCCATCACCTGGCGTGAAGGTGTGAAGCTCAGGCAGGAGCAGGCGCGGATCGCGCGTCTCGAGGCACTGTACCGAGCCGATGGCAAGCTCGACCGGTGGGAGCGCCAGCGCTTGCAGGACCTGCAGAACGCCGCGAGCCGGCACATCTACGCCGAAGGTCACGACCGTTGGAGTCGCTGGTCGGTCCTGCCCCGGTTTGGCCGCTGATTCTGGTCAAGTTGAAAATTGAAGAGTGTTCATCGGAAAGCCGCGGTAATTCCTGCGGCTTTCTGTCCGATTATTTGCCGTTTGACAGATCAGTATTGGCAGATTGGAGGATAGCTACGCATAGTCTGTCGACCGGACCAGTCGGTTGGATACAAGGCCCTTTATGGGCGGTAGCACGAGCCGTGCTGCACTTCGTGCAGTTCTGGCCCAAAATATAAGGCAGTGCCGGCACAGGCTGGGTCTCAGCCAGGAGCAACTCGGTGACCTCGCCGGGCTGCATAGGACCTACGTGGGCGCGGTGGAGCGCGGCGAGCGCAACCTCACCGTCGACAACATCGAAAAGATTGCCCGCGCGCTACAAGTCACACCCAATGTCCTGCTCGCTGAGGCGAGCGATGGCTTCGATGCGGCGCCAGCCTCGCCCAAGCGGCCGAATTTGCGCTGAATCAACGACCGCCTGCGGCCACACCGCCACGAAGCCCAAGACATGGAGGGCACCGTGGCACGCATCGTCATCATCGTCGGCAATCCTCGCAAGGAGACGTTCTCGGAGGCGCTCGCGGCCGCCTATCAGCGCGGCGCCGAAGCGGCCGGGCATCAAGTCTCGCTCTTTTCGCTCTCCCGCATGGAATTCGATCCGATCCTGCGCAACGGGTTCAGCAAGCCCTCGCAGCCGCTGGAGCCCGATCTCGTCGCGGCGCAAAGCGCGATCGGCGCGGCCGACCATCTCGTGCTGATATTCCCGCTGTGGTTTGGCACGCTGCCGGCCTTGCTCAAGGGGTTCATCGAGCGGGTCTTCCAGCCAGGCTTCGCGATCACTGGCAGCATTCGCGACGGGACCTATCGTGCGATGCTCTCGAAGAAATCGGCCCGCGTGATCATCACCATGGGCATGCCGGGGCTCGTCTACCGCTGGTACTATGGGGCCCACTGCGCGAAAATGCTGCGTCGAAACATCCTCGAGTTCGTGGGCTTCAAGCCGGTCCGCACGACCATTCACGGGATGATCGAGGCGGTCAGCAGCGAAAAGCGTGCGACGTGGCTCACCGAGGCCGAAGCCCTCGGACGGCGAGCTGCATGAGGTATCGATTTCTCAGGCGACCATCAGCAGAACGCCCATACCCTGCGCCTGGCTAACAGCCTGCTGCGGCGTGATGCCGTCCAGCTGTGCACGTGCCAACGGGTGCGTCCGGGACTTCAAGACGAAATGCGGTCGCTCGCCCTGTGCTCGCGGATAAGCAATGCCGGCTAGGCCGAGCGTGCGAGAGAAGCCATCGAGGCGCGTCGCCAAGCGGCCCGGGAAAGCCGGCAGCGCCGTATTGTCTTCGTCCTCGAAGGCCTCGAAGTAGGCCTTGTAGGCTTCCCAGCCGACTTCGATCCAGACGGCCCACCGGAAGCGCTCGTCGTAGCCCATGATCGGCGTCAGCAGGGCGACGCGGATGAAGTAGCGCTGCCCGTCGAGGATGGCGAAATCGGTCGTTCGCAACACCCGACGCTTAAAGTCCGCAGGCTCCAGAGCACTGCAGATGTCTGGGTGCTCGTAGGACACCTCCGGCAGGCCAGTCTCGATCTGACCCGACCCCGCGCAGCGGAATCGAATTCGTGAACGATTGGCCCAGATCGACGCGACGTCCGTACTCATGAGCGTCGAGCCCCCGACACACCCGTGACACCACCGAGAACCGGCCGCGCCGGCCACTCTTCCGACCGTCTGCACGACGCAGAGTGGTCGGCCGAATTGGCCAGAAACACCACTCTGCACCCCGCAGGTGAACCCCGGCTAAACGCCACGCTCAAACCCGGTTCAGGTCGCTTCCGCCAGTATCTCATCATCACCCGGCGGTAAAGCCGGAGCGGAAGGAGACACCAAATGTTCAGGATGATCACCGTTGCGGCTGCACTTATGGTTAGCGGCGCAGGGCTGGCACAGGCCTATACACCTCAGGGCCGCGACATCGACCGCCGCCAGGATCGCCAGGAACGGCGGATCGAGAACGGTGTTCGAGACGGCTCGCTGAGCCGTGGCGAAGCGGCCCGCCTGAACAATCAGCAGAGATATATCAATGGGTTAGAGCGTTCCGCCCGCCGCGACGGTTACATCTCGCCGCGTGAGTCCTTCGAGATCCGCCGGGCGCAGGACGCAGCCAGCCGCCATATCTGGGCCGAGCGCCATGACCGCCAGTTCGGTCGCCATGACCAGCGCTTCGAGCGACGCCATTGGGGCTGGCCGTGGGGGTACGGCTGGGGCCGCAGCTGGTACTAAGTCGCCCCCAGGGAAGGGCCACCGCTCCGGCGGCCCTTCTCCCAGGCAAGGGGGGCGTCTAAGGTCGGGCACGACGCCGCGTGAGGAAATAATGGCCCCGACCAAACGGCCGCGAGGCAAGGCGCCCCGGCCGAGCCACAGTGCGAAACCCACCACTCCCAAGAAAACAGGTCTGCCGAGCCGCGACGAGTTGCTGGCTTTCGTGCGGTCGTCGCCGGAACGTGTCGGCAAACGCGAGATCGCGCGCGCGTTCGGAATCAAGGGCGGCGATCGCATCGAGTTGAAGCGGCTGATCGCCGAGTTGACGGACGAAGGGGTGCTTGCCGGCGGTCGCAAGGAACTTCGCGAACGTGGTGGGCTGCCGCCGGTTGCAGCGCTCGAAATCGTTGCGCGCGATGACGACGGCGACCTGGTCGCAGAGCCGCTCGTGTGGAACGGCGAGGAAGGCGAGCGGCCACGGTTGCTCGTGCTCGACAATGCGCGGCTACGCGCCGACGGCGAAGCCGCGTTGGGGATCGGCGATCGCATCCTCGCACGCTGCGAGCGGCTCGATGAGCCGGACGTCACCGGCTTGCTCTACGAGGCCTACCCGATCAAGAAACTGCCGCGCGAAAAGCGTCGGCTGCTCGGGATCTATCGGGCCCATGCGCGCGGCGGTGGTTCGATCGTGCCGATCGATCGCAAGGAACTTCGCGAGTGGTCGATCCAGAAGGGCAACGAAGGGACGGCGCGCGACGGTGATCTCGTTCGCTTCGACCTCGCACGATCGGGCCGCCACGGCATTCCGCAGGCGCGCGTGGTGGAGGCCCTCGGCAATCCGGAAGACCAGCGGCAGATCAGCCTGATCGCGGTCCATGCGCACGGAATACCGGACGACTTCCCGGAAGGCGTCATCAAGGAGTCGGAGGCTCTCGACGAGCCGACGATGTCGGGCCGTGTCGACCTCACGCGCCTGCCACTCGTCACGATCGATCCTCCGGATGCGCGCGATCACGACGACGCCGTGCACGCGCGGCTCGACGAGGATGCGCGCAATCCTGGCGGCCACGTGGTGACGGTCGCGATCGCCGACGTCTCCTGGTATGTGCGGCCGAATTCGCGGCTCGATGCCGAGGCGCAGCTTCGTGGCAACTCGGTCTATTTCCCCGACCGCGTCGTGCCGATGCTGCCGGAACGGATTTCGAACGATCTCTGCTCGCTCCGCGAGGGGGAACTTCGCCCGTGCCTCGCTGTCGAAATGATCTTCGACGCGAAGGGCAAGAAGCGTGCGCATCGCTTCATGCGAGCGATGATGCGCTCGGCTGCGAAGTTGTCTTACCAGCAGGCTCAGGCGGCGATCGACGGTCGGCCCGACGACAAGACGGGTCCGCTTCTCGAGCCGGTCCTCAAGCCGCTGTGGGCCGCTTACGCCGCTTTGCAGACGGCACGCAACGTGCGCCAGCCGCTCGATCTCGATCTTCCCGAGCGGCGGATCATCCTCGACGAGGCGGGCCGTGTCGCGCGCGTCGTCGTACCGGAGCGGCTCGCGGCGCATCGGCTGATCGAAGAGATGATGATCCAGGCCAACGTCGCCGCCGCCGAAGCTTTGGAAGCCCGCAATACGCCGGTGGTCTACCGCATCCACGATCAGCCCTCGAAAGAGAAGCTGTCGGCGTTGCGTGACTTTCTCGAGTCCCTCGAGCTGCGGCTGCCTGGGGCCGGCTCAGGGAACGTGCGGCCGGCTCATCTCAACGAACTCCTGCAGGCCGCGAAGGAGCTGCCGGCGCCCGACGTCGTCAATGAGGTCGTTCTCAGATCTCAGGCGCAAGCGGAATATTCACCCCAGAACGCGGGTCACTTCGGTCTGAACCTCTCCCGCTACGCACATTTCACGTCGCCGATCCGTCGCTATGCCGATCTCCTCGTTCACCGTGCGCTCGTGCGCGCTCTGAAGCTTGGCGAGGGCGGTCTGACGGACGAAGAGGTGCCACGGCTCGCCGACGTTTCGAAGCGAATCTCGGAAGCCGAGCGGCGCGCTATGGCGGCCGAGCGGGAGACGACCGATCGGCTGATCGCGGCCCATCTCGCGGACCGTGTCGGCGCTTCGTTCGGCGCGAGGGTCTCCGGCGTGACGAAGTCCGGTCTGTTCGTGCGCCTGAACGATACCGGAGCGGACGGGTTCGTCCCGATTTCCGCGCTCGGCCGCGACTTCTTCCATTACATCGAGGAACAGCACGCGCTGATCGGCGCGCGGACGAATGCGGGCTTTCGGCTCGGTGATCGTGTCGAGGTCCGTCTCGTCGAGGCAATCCCGACGGCCGGTGCGCTTCGCTTCGAGATGCTCAGCGAAGGCCGCGAGGGACACATTTCGCTCGCCAAGGGTTGGCGAGGGCGGCGCCTCAGGCCCCGACGGCCGCGTCGCTGAAAAGAGGCGGCCGGTCGCCCGCCAAAACGACCGGCCGCTCTGATGCGATCACGTCAGCTTGTGACTGAGGCGTGGGTCGCACCCGGCTTCCTTGGACCAGCGGTCGAGACGGGCTCGCTCACCGCTTTTCGCAAGGGAAGGTCAATTTCGCCCACGGCGTATCGATGCGGCAGTCGCCGTTCGGCAGGCGGGTGAAGTATTTGTCCAGCTGCAATTCGCTGAGGTCGAGCGATTTGCGCTCGCTCGAGCGGGCGTCGGCATGGCGCTCGGGCTTCTGAGCGGGTGCCGGTTCGACGCTCTGCTGCGGTGCGGGAGTGGGTGGCGGGGTCGGAGGCGCGCTCTGCCCGAGTGGCGCGGCGCCAGCGAGAGGCTTGGTCACTGGCGCTGGAGCCGGTGGAGGAGCCGTCGACGGTGCCGCCGCCTCCGGAGTGACCGCGGCCTGCCGGCCGCCCGCGCACAAGGCGAGGTCTGCAGGCGCTCGTTTCCAAACCATCGACTTCGAGAACAGCTTGCTGCCGGCGTAACCGGTCACGCGAAGGCTCTGCCCGTCGATTGGCTTCAATTCGACGTCGTAGCGGCGCTTGCGCTCGGGGCTGTAGATCCAGCCGCCGTCCCAGGTGCCACGCTGCACCTCGACGACATCGCCGATGATCTGCTTGCCGCAGCCATCGGCGTCCTTGGTGTCGCGCACCCAGACGACGTGGCCGCACATACCGTTGCTGCCGCACGGTCTGATTTCGATCGCACCCTTGCCCGTGTCGTCGAGCCAGATGCCGGTGGGATCGGTGGATGCCAGCGCAGCGCCGGACCACGAGACAGCGGCGAGAGCCGCCGCAGCGAGCAGTCGTTTGTCGAGCGGCATATCGAGCCTCCTCAGTCGATGACCATGTTGTCGGCCACTTAACGCGCGAATGGGGCAAGTCGCTGTCCCCCGCGGAACAGGTGCGATGGTCCGCGGCAGCGGTCGGCTCAAAGCCCGACATAGGTCCTAGTTGGCCGCGATTGACCCTCGGGCGCCGAACCCCGTATCACCGCGGGCGACATGTCTGGCGGAGCAGCCCTGATGACAGCCCACTTCGATCAGCTCGAAACGCGCCATCCCGAAGCGCGCGAGCTCGCGCTGTTCAACTTGCTGCCGGGTCTGATCGCTCGCGCAAGGGAAACGGCTCCGGGCTGGGCGCAGCACCTCGCCGACGTCGAGCCCGCCGCTGTGACAAGCCGCCATGCGCTCGCGCAGGTGCCGATCCTGCGCAAGGGAGAACTCAAGGATCGTCAGGCCAAGCTGCCGCCGTTCGGTGGTTTCGCGACCACGGAGCCCGGTGCCGTCGCCCGCATCTTCATGTCGCCGGGACCCATCTTCGAACCCGAGGGCCTCGGCGAAAACTGGTGGCGCAGTGCGCGTGCGCTGTTCGCAGCTGGTTTCGGCAAGGGCGACATCGTCCACAACACGTTCGCCTATCACCTAACGCCGGGTGGCTGGATCCTGGACGCGGGAGCGCGGGCGCTCGGCTGTGCGGTGATCCCGGCGGGCCCCGGCAATACCGAGCAACAGCTCGAAGTGATCCATCACCTGAAACCGACTGCCTACATCGGCGTCCCGGACTACCTGAAAATCCTCCTCGACAAGGCGCGTGAAGCGGGACGCCCGATCACCTCGTTCCGGCGCGCCATGGTTTCGGGCGGTGCGCTGTTCCCGTCGCTCCGGCAGGAGTATCGCGAGCAGGGAGTCGCCGTGTTCCAGGCCTACGCGACGGCGGATCTCGGCGTGATCGCCTACGAGACGCCTGCGCTCGAAGGGATGGTGGTCGAAGAGGGCGTTATCGTTGAGATCGTGCGGCCCGGCACGGGCGATCCCGTGCCAGAAGGTGAAGTCGGCGAGGTGGTCGTGACCTCGTTCAATCGCGACTATCCGATGATCCGTCTGGCGACCGGTGACCTCTCGGCCATCCTGCCGGGTCAGAGCCCGTGCGGGCGGACCAACATGCGCATCAAGGGCTGGATGGGCCGCGCCGACCAGACGACGAAGGTCAAGGGCATGTTCGTTCATCCGGAGCAAATCGCCGAAGTCGGCCGCCGTGTGCCGGAACTCGGTCGTCTTCGTCTCGTCGTCGGCCGCATCGGTGAGCAGGATGCGATGGTGCTGAAGGCCGAGACGGCTCGTCCCGACGACACCTTGGCCGCCCGCGTCGGTGACGTGCTGCAGGCCATCACCAAGCTCAAGGGCGAAGTTCAGCTGTTGGCCCCGGGTACCCTTCCGAACGACGGCAAGGTCATCGCCGACGAGCGCACGTACGGGTAACGCGCATCAGAAATGAAGGTTGAGTCCCAACCGTAGGACCGTCTTCGACGGATCGGTTTCGACCTTCATAGCCCCCATGTCTTTCAACTTGTCGAACAATTGGCGCAGCACTTCCGTCCGCCAGCTGAATTTCTGAGGAATTCGCCATTCGACGACGTCGCCGAAGGCGAGCCCGCTAATGGTCGAATTCTTTGATGCCTGGCGGGTTAAGCGCTGAACGGCTCATGGTCGATGCTAGGTTGAAGTATTGAGAAGAAATGCGGCGACGGCATCGGCCGCGGCTTCGAGATTGCCGCGCCGGGTGAAGCCCTGGCCGCCGCGGGGACCGAGATCGTGGTCGCCGTCTCCTGCCCAATGGAGCGTGATCGACGGCGAAAGCGTCAATGCCTCGACCTCGGCGCGTTTGCCGAACGGGTCGCGTTCGCCCTGGACAATGAGCGTTGGACAGCCGAGGTCAAGCAGATGGGTGGTTCTAAGTTCATCGGGCTTGCCCGGCGGATGAAACGGATAGCCGAGGCAGACGAGCGCCATGACGTCTCCCCGTGCGTGCAGGTGGTTCGCGACTAGTGACGCAACCCGCCCGCCGAGCGACTTGCCGCCGATCGCAAGCCGCGCCGTTGGCCAGGTATTGCGGGCCGCAGCGATGGCCGTCTCGTATTCCGGCTGCAGAAGATCCCCGCGCGGGGGTGGACGCTTCTTTCCACTGCTGCGGCGGGCGGCCATGTAGGCGAACTCGAAACGCGCCGTCGCCACGCCGCGCTGGGCCAAGAGGTCCGCCATGAGGGACATGAAAGGGCTGTCCATCGGTGCACCCGCGCCGTGCGCCAGGAGCAGGCGCAAGGGTGCATCCTCGGGGCCGGCCAGCAGGAAGTTCATGCCTTGTCCTCTCAGTGCTTGTGCGGGCAGACGTGATCCGGCGGTATGGGGTGCGCCGTCCGCCACGGCAAGGGCGACGCCGCCATGCTGCGACGAGGGAGGAAGAGATGGGATGGATCTGGCTTGCGGTGACCATCGCGTTCGAGGTCACGGGCTCGACCATGATGAAGCTCGCGAAAGGCTTTTCGGAGTTCTGGCCCTCCGTGATGGTCTTCGTCTGCTACGGAGCGTCGATCGCGGGCCTTACCATGGTCCTGAAGACGATCGAGTTGTCTGTCGCCTACGCCATCTGGTCCGGGGTCGGGACGGCGCTCACGGCGACGATTGGGATCTGGTGGTTCGGCGAGACGTTGTCGGCCCTGAAACTCGCCAGTATCGGGCTCATCATCGCCGGCGTCGTCGGCCTTCATCTGGCGGCCGCAGCACAGGCATGAGCGGCTTTCCGCCGGGCTCGCTTGGCCCTATTCTCGCCCGACGGATCACGTAGCGCGGCGACAGAGGGGGCTGCCGCATGCCGCACAAACCATACCTTGCAAGGTGCCGGATGGCATCTGCACTCGCCGGCATTGCGCTGCTGGCGGCCACCTCCGCGACGGCGCAGACCGCCACCCCCACACCCTCGCCTGCGGCGCCGCCGCAGCCGGCCATCCTGCAAGTTCCGAAGCCCGTTCCGGCGACGCCGCCAGCCGCTGCGCCCAAGCCACCCGCTACCCCGGCCAAGGAATTGTTCGGAGCCGCCCGCACCCCTGCTCCGTTGCAAGCCCGAGCCATCGGCTTCTATGCCCGCGGCTGCCTCGCCGGCGCCAGTCCGCTCGCCATCGACGGGCCGGCTTGGCAGGTCATGCGCCTGTCGCGGAACCGCAATTGGGGTCACCCGAAGCTCGTCGCCTGGCTCGAACGCTTTGCAGCAGATGCCAAGCGTCTCGATGGCTGGCCCGGTCTGCTGGTTGGCGACATCTCGCAGCCGCGCGGCGGCCCGATGCTGACGGGTCACGCCAGCCACCAGATCGGCCTCGATGCCGATATCTGGCTGACGCCAATGCCCGATCGCCGCCTTACCGAAGCCGAGCGGGAATCCCTGTCGGCCGTCTCCATGCTGGATGCTTCGGACAAAGGCCGCGTCGACACGAACGTCTGGACGGCCGGCCACGCGCGTCTGCTGCGCAGGGCGGCCTTATCCGACGACGTCGAGCGCATTTTCGTCCATCCGGCGATCAAGAAGGCGCTGTGCACCTCGGCGACGGGTGACCGCGGCTGGCTCGGCAAAGTGCGCCCCTATTTCGGGCATCACTTTCATTTCCACGTACGCATGACTTGTCCGGCCGACAGCCCGACCTGCACGCCGCAACCGCCGCCGGCCGGCAACGAAGATGGCTGCGGGAAGGAAGTCGACGACTGGATTAAGATCGTGACTAAGCCGCCGGAGCCGGAGCCGGCGCCCGCGAAGCCCGCGCCGCCGCCGAAGCCGCTGACGCTCGATCAGCTGCCGGCCGAATGCCGGCTCATCCTCGAAAGCGCGCCGTCACCCCAGGAGGCTAGCGCCGTCCGTCGCTGAAGCCCGGCGCCGTGCACCGATCATGCGAGAACGCTCGGCGATCCGTCTCCCCGTTGCCGCTTTCTCTGCTGGCGGAAAGACGTCGAGACTCGGCCAGAGTCCGGTCACGAGCGTTCGGGCGTATGGATTGGCGTGACCGGACCGGCGCATGGCGGCGGCGGCTGCAGAATGGTCATAGCTGAGCCGGTGCGTCGTCAGGCGTACGCTTTCCTCGCCGAACGGCGTCACCAAGCCGTACCAGACATCGGGCGTCCCATCATTGGCCGGCATGCCGAGGGCGCCCGTATTGAACCAGACCCGGTGTCCGACTTCCCTGATGAATGGCACACCACAATGTCCCGCCAGCACCACGTCGGCCCCCGCGGCATCGAGTTCTTGCGCGATCGACTCGGACTGCGATGCGAAAACCCAACGTGCCGTCTCTTCGACGCCACCGTGGACGACACGAAACGTCAAGCGGGAGTAAGCAAAGGTCAGCGTGGTCGGCAGGCTCCCCATCCAGTTGCGCAGTTCAGGCGTCAGCTGACGATTGGCGTAAGGGTACCAACCTTTCGCGAGCAGGTCGCAGGCGGTGCCTTCCTCGAAATTGCAGCCGCAGTCATCGGCACCGGCCGCCAGCTGCTGTTCACAATTGCCCTGGATGACGTGACAACCCCAGTCGCGGACGAGTGCCGCGGTCTCAAGCGGCTCGGCACAGTAAGCGACGACGTCGCCGGTGCACACAACATTGCGCGGCGGGATGGCAAGGTCCTCCACTACGGCCCGCAAACGCTGCATGGCGCGCAGGTTGGAGTAGGTGCCGCCGAACACGACGATGGGATGTGAAGGGTCTGGCAAGGTCACGCGCGGTGCTCCTAGTCGAATCGCATCGGGCGTAACCATGCGGATTGGCAATCACAATGCACAAATGATCACGATCGCGCGGGCGTCGAGGTCAGAGGCGCCACGAACGGGTGAGCGCTTCGATCAGCCGGTCCGTCCGCGACCGTATCGTGTCCGGGCTCCAGACCGCCGCCGTCGCTGCGTCGCGCGCGAGCAGAAAACGGCTACCCGCCAGGATGCGGCGCTTCTCCTCAAAACTGTGGGCCGAGGCGAGTTGGTTCTCGGCACGCGAAAGAAACGCAAGGTTGCCGAGACGGTTCGCGTACTCGGCGATTTGGGCGCGGGTTCGGAATTGGCGCCACCAATCGGTGCCGTCGGTCGGATGACGCGGCAGGATATGCTCGATCGTCACCCCGTCCGGGTGGAGGGGGCCGGGATCCTGGCCGAGTTCGACGGAAATGCGTCTCAGAACGAGGTCGCTGTAGCGCTTGGCCTCGAACGTCCGGGAGCGAAGATTGGATATTGCGGCTTCAACCAGTTTTCGCTCGACGTTCAGAGGCCCGATGTCGGCCAGCGGCAGGGGTCTGCGCAGGACGTCGCATACCTCGATATAGCGGCGCTCCTGGGCCACCGGATCGGTTCCGGCGATTTTCAGGAGCCAGGAGAGCCGGTCGAGGAAAAAGAAGAACTCACTCGTTTCCGGGTTGCCTTCGCCGCGAGTCTCCAGCCATCGGATCGCTGGCGCGACCCACAACGCGTGATCCAGCCAAGACATCAATTCGATACGCTGGGCAATCGTATCGCGTGAGCCGCCGAGCCCGATCGTCCGCTTTACGGTCCGTTCGAGCCACCCGGCGCGAGGCGCGAATTCCCGCTCCATGAAGCCGATGCCGGTGCGGTCGAGGCGGTACATCCGGATGAGATCTTCCTCGATCGGCTTGGTCGATCGACGGCTAAGCCCAATCATGCGGAGGTGAGCGAGGAGTTCCTGCGTACGATCGCGTCCGATGCGGGCGGCCCATGAGTCCCAGATCCGGGCGGCGGCTTCCTGCTCTTCGCGCGGCATCGCTGCCAGCAGCGTATGCTTTGCGCGGTCCGCATCGTGATGCTTGAGGCCCGTCTGCTCTTCGGTTGCAAGCATGTCCCAGGCCTCTTCGGGGTCTTCGACCGTGCTGACCGTGACGAGACAGGAGAGGTAGGCGAACGTCGCGAGCTGAGCAACTTCGTCGGGTGTCAGTCCGTCGAGAAACGTCTTCACGTATTCTCGATTGTTCAGGATTGTGCGTTCGGTCTGCGAGAGTGCCATGAGGTCGTCGTCGACGTCGCGCAGCGTGGCGCCCGGCTCTTGGATATAGCGCGACAGGAACGGCGCGATGCTCGGCTGGGGATTGAGCCTGAGAGTGTCGCCGCCGACGAGGCCGTTCAATTGATCCGCTACGGGGGAAGCAAGGCGATCCCTCAGCACGCTGAAGAGGATCGTCAGCGTCGTGATGCGCTGGTTACCGTCGATCAGCTGGTCGGCCGGTTCTCCCGGCGGGCGCGCGAGATAGATGTGGCCGAGAAAGTATCGATTTCGACCGCTCGAAGGCTGCATGGCGGCTCGAATATCCGCGAGCAGGCGGCCGACTTGTGGCTCACCCCAGGCGTAGCTGCGCTGAAACCACGGCAGCGAAAGCGTGCGATCGCCGGCGAGAAATTGACCGACCGACAGTGACTCGACGCGGATCTGACTGACCATCGAACGCAATTCAAAAATGAGTGTGATTGCCGAGCCGAACGGCGGGCGAGTAAAGGCGGGAAGGAGAACTCAGGCTCGTATGTGGCCAATCGGCAGGGACATCAAGCGGCGAGCGTCAAGTTCGGGCGCAGTGGGGCAGTCGGAACACGTGACGGGCATGGTTGGCCTCCGCTCGCCGGAACTCTCTTCTGCCCCACGACTGCGGTGCAGCAGGTTCCGTTGAGAACATATTGCCCGATCTCGCCGTTTCTGGCGATAACGAGCAGCGCGGGATCCAGGAGGAAACGCGGGTGAGCCGAACCGAGACCGTGATCTACAAGATCGCGCCGCACGCGCTGTGGGCCGAAGCGCTAGCTGCGGGCTGCATGACAGGCTCGGAGCATGACCGGCGCGACGGCTTCATTCATTTCTCGACGCGTAGCCAACTTGCCGAAACGGCGCGGCGTCATTTCTCCGGACAGGCGGATCTCGTCCTCTTGGCCGTGCGGGCGGGATCGCTCGGGGCCGCATTGCGCTGGGAACCTTCGCGCGGCGGCGATCTCTTCCCGCACCTCTATGCGCCGATGCCAACGATGGCCGTCTGTCGCACATGGATGCTGCCACTCGACGGCAGTGGCGTGCCGGTGCTGCCGGAGGATATCGCATGATCGGCGGATGGTCTGACCTCGCGAGGCCGATGCTGCTCGCGCTGCCGCCGGAAACGGCACACGAGATGACGCTGAAGGCCTTGGAGACGGGCGTCTATCCGCGAGATCGTGAGCCAGACGCGGCCGTTCTCACTGTCGACGCTTGGGGTCTGCTGTTCCCCAACCCTGTTGGGATTGCGGCCGGTTTCGACAAAGATGCGCGGGTGCCAGATGCCATTCTCGACCTCGGCTGCGGCTTCGCCGAGATCGGGACGGTGACACCACTGCCGCAGAGCGGCAATCCGCAGCCGCGCGTGTTTCGCCTGATTTCGGAGCGTGCTGTCATCAATCGGCTCGGCTTCAACAATGGCGGCCACGATGCGGCCTATGCGCGGCTGCGCGCGCGGACGGCGCGCGGCATCGTCGGTGTCAACATCGGGGCGAATAAAGACAGCTCCGACAGGACTGCAGATTATGTGCTCGGCCATGATCGCTTCGCGGAGCTCGCGAGTTACCTAACGGTCAACATCTCGTCGCCGAACACGCCGGGTCTGCGCGACCTGCAGGCGCCTGCGGCGCTCGACGAGTTGCTCGGTCGCGTCATGGCGGCGCGGGAGGCGTTGGCAGCCCGGGGCGGGCGTCGCGTCCCGATCGTTGTCAAGGTGGCGCCCGATATTGCCGAGGAGGATCTTCCCGCGGTCATCCAACGACTCGAAGCGCACGCTGTCGACGGCATCGCCGTGTCGAACACGACGTTAACGCGGCCCGGCGTCGACAATCTCTCCGAAGCCAAAGAGGCCGGTGGTTTGTCGGGACGGCCGCTCTTCCACCGCTCGACGGTGCTGCTGGCGCGAGTCCACCAGCTGACCGGAGGTCGAATTCCGCTGATCGGCATCGGCGGCATCGACTCGGGCGAGGCGGCGCAGGCGAAGATCGAAGCGGGCGCGACGCTCGTGCAGCTCTATACGGGGCTCATCTACGAAGGGGCTGGGCTGATCGGGCGCATGAAGCGCCACCTCGCGCGCTGGGCTCTCGGCCAGGGCGTCAGCAGCATATCGGCGCTTGCCGGGCGGAAGGCCGCCGATTGGGCGGCCCGTCCGCTCGGTTGATGCGCCCATTCGTCAGAAGCAGTGCTGCTTCAGCGTCCAGCTGACGACCTTGCAGCGGCCCGAACTGCAGTCGTGCACGGGGATGCGCTGGTAGTCGCAGTAGACGCGGTTGCGGCCAACGCCGAGCGGGCCTGAGTAGCCGTGCATCGGCGTCTTGCCGGTATCGAAGTTGGCTTCGAAGCCCTGACTGCCCTTGCGGGCTTCGGCGGTCGGAGCGGTCAGCAGTCCGCCCGTCAAGGCGAGCGTGGCGACGGCGGCAATGGCAGCGAAGTGGCGGCGCATAGTGTGGTCCTCCGGTGGGCCGCACTTCGGCGGCGGAATGGGCTAACCTTAGGACGCCCCGCGCCGCCGACCTGTTCCCTCCGGCACATCGCGTGCCCTACGTGACCGGTTTGCCCTCGTATTCCTGACTGCAGAACGTGCCGCCCTGGAAGATGTCGCCGATCGGATCGGGACCCGTTTGCTTCTGCCGCTCCATCGCGTAGGCGACGTGCTCTTCGCTGCGCCCGGTGGGCTTGTAGCCGAGGGCGTGGGCGCGGCTGTTGTCCCACCATGCCCGCGCATTGTCGGAAGCGCCGTAGACGACTTCGTACCGGATGTCCGGATGCTCGAGACCGATACGGATGAGTTGAACGAGGTCTTCCGGCTTCAACCAGATGGCGAGGCGGCGGGCATCGATGGGCTTGTCGTCGACGTTGCCGATGCGAATGCAGAAAACCTCGAGCCCGTACTTGTCGGCGTAGAGCGCGCCGAGCGCTTCGCCGAATGCCTTGCTGACGCCATAGCGGCTGTCAGGCCGCACGGTGACGTCGGGGCCGATCTTCTCGTCGCGCCGGTAGAAGCCGACGGCGTGGTTCGACGACGCGAAGATGATGCGCCGGACCCCTGTGCGGCGGGCGGCTTCGAAGGTGTTGTAAAGTCCGATGATGTTGGCCTGAAGGATCGTTTCCCAGGGACCCTCGACTGAGAAGCCGCCGAGATGGACGATGCCTTCGACGCCGTCGCAGATGCGCTCGACGGCAGAAAGGTCGGCGAGGTCGGCTGCGATGAACTTTTCGCCGGGCTGCAAATCAGCGGGCGTTCTGATGTCGCTGAGGACGAGCTCGGGATAGATCGGCGGCAAGAGCTTACGCAGCCGTGCCCCGACGCCGCCTGCGGCGCCCGTCAACAGTACCTTCTTCATCGTCGTGTCTTCTCCGCTGTTGTAGGCCCATTTTGTCCTATCATCGTACAATTCGCCAGTGTGGCCCCGCGCGACATCCGGGCGATGAGGTCGAATGCCGAGCCGCTTGCTCGGCCATTGCAGAGCAGCGATCCGCTTCCTACATGCCTCATGTCAGCAGTCTGACCTGGAGAGACAGATCATGAATGGCGAGGACCGTCAGTTGATCACCGGCCTGTTCGACCGCATGCGCAGCATGGGTCGGATCGAGAAGGACCGGGATGCCGAGGCCCTCATTGCAGATCAGGTGCGTCAGAATCCCGACGCTGCCTACATGCTTGTGCAGTCGGTGCTCGTGCAGGAGCACGCGCTTCAGCAGGCCGGCGCACGGATCGAAGATCTCGAAGCGCGCCTCCGCGATCTGGAGTCGCGCGTTCCGCAGCAAGCGCCGCAGCAGAGCGGTGGCTTTTTCGGTGGCCTGTTTGGTGGCGGTGCGAACCGCGCCAGCGTTCCGCCGGCCGGGCATCAACCTGCCGGCTTCGGACAGCGTCCGGCCGCCGGCTTTGGACAAGCCTCGCCGGGCTTCGGCGGGCAGCGTCCAATGGGCGGTCCGATGGGGCAGCCCGGGTCGCCGTGGGCTGGCCAGCCCGGTATGCAGCCCGGAATGATGCAGCCCCGCCAGGGTGGCGGATTCCTGCAGTCGGCGATGGCGACCGCGGCCGGTGTGGCTGGCGGCATGCTGCTCGCGAACTCGATTTCGGGCATGCTCGGCGGCAACTCGGGTGAGGCCCAGGCAGCTGATGCGGGCGCCGCGACCGCCCAACCGGCAGCCGACACGGCTGCTGCCGAGCCGGCGGCTGAGGACCCGATGATGCAGGATGCCAGCTTCGACGATGCCGGCGGTGACTTCGGCGGCGGTGATTTCGAGGTCTGAAGACTAGAGCCGGTACTGACAGAAATGGAGAGCCCGCTCAGGAAGCGGGCTCTTTTGCTTTTTGCGGTTCAAGTGTTTTCGTGACGGCATGACTTATCATGCCGATCTCCCCGTTTAACGTTGGGCATCAACAAGGGGGGGATGAACAATGTTTTCTGGTATGCGTGATCAGGCTGCTTCGGCGCTCGAAAATCCGATTGAAATGTCGATCGACCTAGGAAATCTCTCGGTCGATTTCATTGGCGATACGATGAATTCAGCGACCGGTGTGGCGAACAGCATGCCTACGCTGGCCAGTGCCAATGCAGCGACCGGACCGACCCAAGGCGACGACACGCTGTCGGGTTCGCTCAGCGGAATTACGCTCGATGGCCGCGGCGGAATCGACACCATCGATTACTCGGCACTCAAGGTGGGCGTTACGATCGACCTTCAAAAAGGGAAGGCGAGCGCCAAGGGGCATAAAACCGATACCCTGCTCAACTTCGAGAATGCGATCGGCTCATCATCGGCCGATCAGTTGCTAGGAAATGCGTTCGGCAATCGTCTCGAAGGGCGCGGCGGAAACGATAGCATTTGGGGTGCGGGTGGGGACGACACCCTCTTCGGCGGGTCGGGTAACGACGTGATCTATGGCGGCACTGGTCACGACATCATCGAGGGGGGCAGCAGCAAGTCGACCCTGTACGGGGATGCGGGGAACGATTCGCTGTCGGGCGGCGGGACTGGGTCGTCTCTCTTCGGCGGCGAGGGAAATGATGTCATAAACGGCATCGGTTTAGCTGCTGGTGACTTGTTCGGAGGACTCGGAGACGATCAGATAAATGCTGGAGCGGGTGATCGCGCTTTCGGCAACGCAGGCAATGATACGTTCAGTTTTTTTGCCGGTGAGAAGCTGACGATCGACGGAGGCGCGGGAACCGACGTCGTCGGTAACGTACTCTCGGGTTTTTACTCACTTGCCCTGATATCGCCCGGCACTTACGAATTGATCACCGCCGCTTCGCCGACACCAAACCTACAGGCTGCGACCCAGCTGAAGAATATCGAGACGTTGCGGGTCGTTGGAGGGGCGTCGGCCACTGGCACAGTGGACCTCGAGATCGTCACCAAGGGAAGCGCGACCAAGCTCAACGGGCAGGCCGTGGCAGCGACCAAGGGCGCAGACAACCACATCGGCGGCAGAGGGAACGATGCCCTGTTCGGCGGATTGGGGAACGACACACTGACCGGCGGCGCGGGTGATGATACCCTAGCTGGTGGTGCTGGCGAAAACATCCTGGACGGCGGGGCAGGGAACGACGTTGCTCAGATCGACTTGCGGTTCGTAGATGTGAACATCAATTCCGACGGCGGCGTGCTTTTTGTCGGGCTACCTGAAGATCCGGCCATCACGCAGGTCAAGAATGTCGAATGGATCGCATTTGCCGATCAGGCCGTCACCGTAAAGTCAGTCAACTCTGAAATCGACGTTTCGTCGGATGAGCTTGGCAACGTCATCGTTGGAAATTCAGCAGCACAAGCCATCAGAACGGGCTCTAATCGCGACTTTATCTTCGGGGGAGGCGGCAGAGATAGCCTCTATGGTGGGGCAGGGGATGATGTGCTGACGGGCGGCTCGGCTAGCAGTCTATTGGAAGGTGGTTCCGGTGATGATGTCCTTTCTGGAGAGGGGGTGGCCGACACCCTGAACGGAGGCGCCGGAGACGATAAACTTATAGCGCTCAACGGTGGTTTGGTTCGTGGCGGATCCGGAAATGACTTGGTAGCCATCACAAACTTCGGCGGTTCGATCGATGGTGGCGCTGGAAGAGATAGTCTGTCCGCATCCTCCTCCACTGATGTTTTCTTCGAGAGATCGATTGATGGTGATTACAAAATAGAAGTCTACAATATTGAATCAGGGCATTTCGACAATGCCGACGTTTATAGTGTCGAGGCAATACAATTATTCGATCCAATAACTTTCGAAAATTCTTGGTTTGAGTTGTTAGCCGCGGGCAACGAGTTTTCAAAGTTGCGACAGGTCGTGGTCGGGGGCGGTTTTTCGGAGACTCTGAGCGGTGGGCTTGGAGAAGATCTACTCTTCGGTGGCCAAGGGAACGATAGCCTCGAAGCTGGGGCGGGCGACGACACGCTCGAAGGCGGTGTCGGCACCGATATGCTCGACGGCGGGCTTGGGTTCGATGCGGCAACTTTCAAGCGTGCGAAGGCCGGGGTGGTCGTCAACTTAGAGGTAGGCACCGCCGTTGATGGGGGTGCGACCGACACACTCATTAGCATCGAGGCCGCCTATGGCTCATCTTTAGGCGACATATTGACGGGTTCTCAAACACATAACTTCTTGGATGGCTGGCACGGCAACGATACGTTGTTTGGAGGTTCGGGCAACGACACGCTCGACGGCGGGCAAGGGAGTGATCTGGTTAGTGGAGGCATCGGAAATGACACTTTTTTCTACGGACTCGCTCCGAACCAAAACAACCTGAGTGGGCACGACACCGTGAATGGCGGAGCTGGCAGCGATGTTCTGGCGGTGGCCTTTGAAGCGGCGATTCGAGGCTTTGATATTTATGTCGGTGGCAAGCTGATTCTGCGCGTGGATGACAAGGTAAGCCAAAAATCTATTGCAATTGGTGCGGAAAAATCAGGTTACCTTTCCATCGCGGGTGTGCGTCAAATCGATTTCTCGGGACTTGAAAAAATAGATTGGAGCGAGGCGATTTTCTAGGTGCAGGGAGAGGGGGAGAGACCGGATCGCCCCACGCGATCCGGCTGAATCGGAGCGACTGCTTCAAAGCGGAATGTTATCGTGCTTCTTCCACGGCCCCGGGACCTTCTTTGTTCGGAGCATGTTGAGCGCGCGGCAAATGCGGCGCCGCGTGCCGTGGGGCAGGATGACTTCGTCGATGTAGCCGCGTTCGGCGGCAACGAATGGGTTGGCAAAGCGCGCCTTGTATTCTTCGATGCGGGCCGCGATCTTGTCGGGATCCGAGAGTTCGGCGCGATAGATGATCTCGGCGGCGCCCTTCGCTCCCATCACTGCGATTTCCGCTGACGGCCAGGCGTAGTTCACATCGCCGCGGATGTGCTTCGAGCTCATCACGTCGTAGGCGCCCCCGTAGGCCTTGCGGGTGATGACGGTCACCTTCGGCACGGTCGCCTCCGTGAAGGCGAACAGCAGCTTGGCTCCGTGCTTGATGAGACCGCCGTACTCCTGCGCGGTGCCCGGCAAGAAGCCCGGCACGTCGACGAACGTCACGATCGGAATTTCGAAGCAGTCGCAAAAGCGCACGAAGCGGGCGGCCTTGCGCGAGGCGTCGCTGTCGAGCACGCCGGCGAGCACGAGCGGCTGGTTGGCGACGACGCCGACCGTGTGCCCTTCCATGCGGGCGAAGCCGGTGACGATGTTCTTCGCGTAGGCTTCCTGGATCTCGAAGAAGTCGCCTTCATCCACGACCTTCAGGATCAGCTCCTTGATGTCGTAGGGCTTGTTTGGATTGTCGGGGATGAGCGTGTCGAGGCTCATCTCGACCCGATCCGCCGGATCTTTGGTCGGCAGAACCGGCACGCCCGACTGGTTGTTGGCCGGCAGGAAATCCATCAGCCGGCGCATCTGCAGCAGCGCTTCGACATCGTTCTCGTAGGCGCGATCGGCGATCGAAGACTTCGTGGTGTGAACCTTGGCACCGCCAAGTTCTTCCGCCGTCACGGTTTCGTTGGTGACGGTCTTCACGACGTCGGGGCCGGTCACGAACATGTAGCTCGTGTCCTTCACCATGAAGATGAAGTCGGTCATGGCCGGCGAATAGACGTCGCCGCCCGCGCACGGTCCCATGATGACGGAGATCTGCGGGATCACGCCGGAGGCGAGCACGTTGCGGGTGAAGACTTCGCCATAGCCGCCGAGGGCCGCAACGCCTTCCTGGATCCGGGCGCCGCCGGCGTCGAAGAGACCGATGATCGGTGCTCGGGCGGCGAGCGCCATGTCCTGGATCTTGGTCATCTTCCTGGCGTGGGCTTCCGACAGCGAACCACCGAACACCGTGAAATCCTTGGCGAAAACGAAGACGGTGCGGCCGTTGATGGTGCCCCAACCGGTGACGACACCGTCGCCCGGTATCTTCGATTTCTCCATGCCGAAGTCGGTGCAGCGGTGCTCGACGTACATGTCGAACTCCTCGAAGGAGTTCTCGTCGAGCAGCAGGTCGATGCGCTCGCGGGCGGTCAGCTTGCCGCGCTTGTGCTGGGCCTCGATGCGGGCGAGGCCACCACCGAGACGGGCGTTCTCGCGCCGCTTCTCGAGCTCCTCGATGATTTCCTTCATCTCTGCCTCTCACCGTTGCAACAGGGCCCCGGCTACTTGCCAAGCCGGCCGGGCGGGCGCAAGCACGACGTTCTGCCGACCGACCCGACCGAAGCGGTCGCCGTGATGGTCACTGGAAGACTGGAACCGGTTTCATTGTCCGCCGTTCTGCCCGCATGGCCGAGATCAAGCGGGATCTGGAGGACACAGCGCGCGCCGAGCGGGATGCCGAGCGCACCATCGGGGCCGATTGGGGGTGGTTCGTCGCCCTCGGCGCAGCCCTGATCGCAGCCGGGCTCCTGGCCGTCCTTTTCCCGGTGCTGACCACCGTTGCCGCCAACGTCGCGATCGGCGGCATTCTGCTGGCCGTGGGCCTGCTGCAGGTCGGCCAAGCATTCAGCGTTCAACGATGGGATGGATTCGTCTGGACGCTCTTGTCCGGGCTTGTGTACGCCCTTGCCGGTTTGATCCTCGCGTTCTTCCCGCTCGCGGGCGTCCTCACATTGACGGTGCTGGTAGCAGCCTTGCTGATCGCGGCGGGCCTCGTCGAACTGGCCTGGGCGTTTCGAGGGCGGGGTCGCGCGGGCTCTACTTGGAGCGTCGTCAACGGTCTCGCCGCCCTGGCGGCCGGCACCATCATCGCACTCGGCTTGCCGGGAACGGCAATGTGGGTTCTTGGGCTGCTGGTCGGCATCAACTTCGCGCTGTCGGGCGCGCGCTTTCTCGCACTCGGGCTCGGGGCGCGCCGGCGTTTGCAGGGCGGCGTCAGGTCGTAGGCCGTTCCAGCAAAGTCAGGAGGCGGGCGGCGGCATCCATCTCCGCCTTCCGGCGGGACCGTCGCTCGGAGGCCTCGGCATCTTCGCCCCACTGCTCGATCTGGAAGTCTTCGTCGACGTGGGCCCGGACCCAGGCGCTCTCCGCGTCGATGCTGCCGTGCTGCACCGCGAGGGCAAGCAAGGCCGAGCCGGTCAACGTCATCATCACGTGCACCGAGCCGAGCCGAAAGGGGTCGAGGCGGTCGACATGACGGGCGACGCGGTCGAGCGTTTCGGGGAGCTGGGCCACCGGCATCACTCCTTCCGCCAGGAAGAAGCGGGTGCCGAGCGCACGGTGTGCCCAGTCGAGCACGGGGTCCCAAGCGGCGGCCTGCCGCTTCATGAGTTCGGCCGGGAAATCTGCGCGATAGCAGACGAGGTCGCTGCCCGCGTACTTGACGATTTCGGTCCGGACGGCTTCGGCATGCGCGCTGACGCCATCGACGATGGTATTCACGAGCCGCGTCAGCGGCATGGTGGCCGGGTCGATTTTGTCCGCCTGGTTGGCCCATTCCTCCGCGAGCGCGGCGGCGAGCGGGTGTGCCGGCACCGCGAGCAGCTTCTTGCTGGGCGTCCGCGCCGGTCGGCTATCCAGCAGGACGACGAATCCCTGGTCGTGTTGGCCGGCTTCGGCGCGCGCATAGAAGCGCCTCGGCAGCGGCCGCTCCATTGCTTCGCGGCCGGGAACCTTGTTGGTGATGCCGTCGGATCTGTCCGTCACGTCTCCGTCTCCAGCATGGCCATCACCCGCTCCAACGCTGCGGGCAGGGCCTCGTATCCGCGCACGATCGTGTGCGCGCCGCTGTGGTGCAATTCGTCGGTTTGGTGGTAGCCCCAGGAAACCCCAATGGCGCCGACGCCTGCCGCACGCGCCATCTCCATGTCGTAGGTCGTGTCACCCACCATGATCGTCTTGCTGGCCGCGGCGCCGCTCTCACGCATGGCGCGGCGGATCATTTCGGGGTGAGGCTTCGAGGGGTTATCGTCGGCCGTCTGAATGGTGATGAACCGGCCGTGGAGATCGAAGCGGGTCAGGATCGCGTCGACGCCCCGCCGCGATTTCCCGGTCGCGATTCCGAGCAGCGTGTCGTCGCGCGCAGAAAGCTCGTTCAGTACGTCGAGTGTGCCGGGGTAGAGCGGCTCCTGATGATCGGGCAGGCGGCGCAGGTCACCGAAGGCGGCTTTGTAGGCCTCGCTGACGGCCTCGACTTCGTGTTGATGCGCATCGGGAAGCAGCCGGTGGACGGCGATCGGCAGCGACAGGCCAACGATGGACAAGACGCGTTCGCGGGGCAGCCGCGGGAGGCCGTGAGCATCGAAGGCGCGGCCCATGGCTTCGACAATGATGTGCTGGCTGTCGACGAGTGTGCCGTCGCAGTCGAAGACTATGAGCCGGGGTGCCGTCATTGCTTTTCTTTCGCGCGCCGGACCTCGGCGCGCAGGCGCTGCGTATACCAGACCAGGAGACCGATCAGAACGAACTTCGGTCCGAACATGACGGCGATCTGGAGCCAGTATTCGTCCATAGGCGTCTCCCTTACCTCACCGTGCGGTACGCCGCGGTCCGGTTCGTGGATGAGAGACGTCCTGTCGCGCGCCGGCTCGCTCGGCGCAACCCATCAGTTGTCGCGGCGGGTCAGCGTCAGTCGAAGAAGTCCAAAAACTTCTTCATCGTCGACTTCTGGGGGCGTCCGTAGCCGTACTTGCGACGATCGTCGTCATCGTCGTCATCCCAGTCGCGGCGGCGATCGCCGTAGTACGGTTGCGGCGCATGCGGAGCCGGTTGCGGCTGATAGCCGGCCGGCGGGGGCGGCGGCGCGTAGGCTTGCGGTTCGCCGGCCGGAAGCATGCCCGCCAGCTTTTCGAGCTCGCCGCGGTCCAGCCAGACGCCCCGGCACTGGGTGCAGACGTCGATCAGCACGCCCTGCTTGTTCATCTCGCGCATCGTGCCCTTGCAAACCGGGCAGGTCAGAACCGACATGGTGGCCCTCGTTCTCCGCAGCTGCGCGGGATATGGGGCGAACCCACGCGGGTTCAAGATGGCCGGCTGGCTTCGCCGGACAGTCGCTCAGCCCAGGAGAGCAGATCGCGCTACTCCGGCATTGTGCCTCGGCGGGCTGATGATGTGCGCCGCGTGGGCGGGACTTCGGGCATCGGCGGCACCCGGAACTTCTTGCGATAGTCGCTTGGTCGCATTCCGGTCAGCCGCTGGAACAGTCGGCGGAAATGAGGGACGTCCTCATAGCCGACATCCACGGCAATCGATTCAATACTCGCGTCGCTCGTCTCTAGCATCTGCTTTGCCTCCTCGATGCGCATCGCCTGAACGTAGGCGAGCGGTGCGTAGCCCGTGGCCCTCTTGAACCGGCGGTCGAGCGTGCGCTTCGGAAGGTTGGACAGGGCGGTGAGTTCGAACACCACGTCGCGGCGGTGGTAATTGTCCGCAATCCAGCTCTGTAGCCTATCGATGACCCGATCGTCGTTGCGCACGCCGCAGAGCAAGGAGGCGTAGGCGGATTGCCCCTCCTGGTGCCACTGGTAGAGGAAAATCTTCGCGACACGGATGGCTTCGTCTGGGCCGACGTGCCGGGCGATCAGCATCAAGCAGAGGTCCTGCCAGGACGACGCGCCGCCGCAGCAGACGATGCGGTGGCCGGGTCCGGTCGGCACGAGAAGCCGGTCAGCATGTACGCGCACGCGCGGAAACGCGGAGCGGAACAGCCGCTCGTAAGCCCAGTGGGTGGTGGTATCGAGGTCGTCCAGCAGACCGGCCGCCGCGAGCACCAGAGAACCGCCGCATGCTGCGTAAATGTGTGCGCCGTCGTCGTGCTTCGTCCGGATCCACCGCAGGAGCTTCGGATCCAGGCGCGCGAGGGACTCCGCTCCGTCGACGAGGACGTTCGGCACGAAGACGATGTCCGTTGATTCGTTATCGTCAATTCCGGCGTGCAGTACGATCCTCACGCCGTTGACGAGTTCGATCTGTCCGGCGGTGGCTCCGACCAAACGCGGCTCGAAGAAGGGCGCGCCTTGCGCTCCGCCGTGCAACTGGTTCCAGAGTCGGCCGGCCGCCCAAAGCGTATCGAACACACCGTAGATGATCGACGCGTCGCACTCGCTGAAGACAGGCACGGCGACTCGCAAGGGATTTCTGTCCACCGATCGCTCCCGTGGCCCAATCCCCGCTGCCGATGGCCAATCTGCCCCTGATCGTTGCAGCGCACCAGAGCTAAGCATCGCACCACTCGCGACCCGCTCCGGCGTGTGTTGCGCAATTTGATCAGGAGCCTTCCATGACCCTCGATATGACGAAGCTCGAGCCGCTGCTCGGGACGATGGTGACCGAACTCGGCGCCGCGGTGAACGCCGCGCTGGTGATCGTCGGCGACAAACTCGGCCTTTACCGGGCCCTCCACTCGCAGGGGCCAGCCACGCCGAGTGAGCTCGCGCGACGCACCGATACCAACGAGCGCTATGTCCGCGAATGGCTCTCTGCGCAGGCGGCCTCCGGCTTCATCGGTTACGACGAGAAAGCCGGGACTTTCCATATCTCGCCCGAGCAAGCGGCCGTGTTCGCGGATGAGGAAAGCCCGGTTTACATGGCCGGCGGTTTCACCAGTCTCACGGCCGTCTACGCCGACGAACCGAAGCTGACCGAAGCGTTCCGCACCGGTCGAGGCATCGGATGGGGCGAGCATTGCAACTGTCTGTTTTGCGGCACCGAGCGGTTCTTCCGGCCGGGGTACAAAGCCCATCTCGTCGCGGAATGGCTGCCGGCGCTCGACGGCGTGGTCCAGAAACTCGAGCGCGGCGCACGTGTCGTCGACGTGGGCTGCGGGCATGGCGCCTCGACTCTCATCATGGCCGATGCCTTCCCGAAATCGACTTTCCTCGGCATCGATTTCCATGAAGCGTCGATTGCCTGTGCGCGTGGCAAGATCGACGGGCGGAGGAACATTTCGTTCGAGGTGGGCAAGGCGCAGGACTTCGCTGGCACCGGCTTCGACCTGGCGACGATTTTCGATGCCTTGCACGACATGGGTGATCCTATCGGCGCGGCCCGCCACATCAAGCGGACTCTCGCGACCGGCGGTACACTGATGATCGTCGAGCCGATGGCCGGCGACCGGCTGGAAGACAATCTCAATCCGGTCGGCCGCATCTACTATGCGTTCTCGACCAGCATCTGCGTGCCGGCCTCGCTGAGGCAGGAGGTCGGTGCGGCGCTCGGTGCGCAGGCCGGCGAGGCGCGCCTCAAAAGCGTGCTGCAGGAGGGCGGCTTCGGGCGCGTTCGGCGCGCGACCGCGACGCCGTTCAACATGGTACTCGAAGCACGGGCCTGAGCGACCTGTCGGGTCGTCGGCGTCAGTCGTCGGCGTCGTACTTGCTCGGGTCGAGGCCCAGCAGTTCCCAGGTCGTCAGCATGTGTGGCGGCAGGGGGGCCGTGACGTCGATCTTCGGCGCGCCTGGCCGCGGATGCGGGATGACCAGACGCCGGGCGTGGAGGTGCAACTTTGCCTCCATGTTCTCGGCCGGCAGATTCATTCCGCCTTCGTACTTGTTGTCGCCGACGATCGGATGGCCGATCAGGTCCATGTGGGCGCGCAACTGGTGCTGTCTTCCGGTCACCGGCTTGAGGCTGACCCAGGCCGCCTTCTGTCCGACGCGATCGATGACGCTGTAGTGGGTGGTCGCGTGCATGGCCTTGTCCTGTTCGCCGGGCAGGGCCTTGCGTACCCGATCTCCATCCGGGCCCGACGCCTTGACGAGGGCGGCCTCGACCTTGCCCTGGCGCGGGGTCGGCACGCCTTTGACGAGCGCCCAGTACGTCTTGGCGGCGGACCGCGTCTGGAAGATACGGCCGAGCTTGGCAGCGGCGTCGCGTGTTCTGGCGACGAGCAGCACGCCGGTGGTGTCGCGGTCGAGGCGATGGACGAGCCGAGGCCGGTCACCGAACCGGTCGGCCATGCCGGCAAGCATACCGTCGATGTGGCGCTTGGTGCCGGTCCCGCCCTGGACGGCGATGCCGAACGGCTTGTTGAGAACGAGGACATCGTCATCTTCGAACAGGATCGCGCGCTCGATGAAGTCACGGTCTGCTTTCGAGACGCCGAGCGGCGCGACGAGACCGGTCTTGCCGGCCGGTTTCGGCTGGCGAATGATCTTCGGTACGCGGATCTGTGCACCTGCGTCGAGACGAGCGTTCGCCTGCACGCGCTTCGAGTCGACGCGAATCTGGCCCGATCGCAGCAGCTTCTGCAGATAGCTGTAGCCGACTTCGGGAAAGTGGAGCCGGAACCAGCGATCGAGGCGGAGACCGTCCTCGTCGCGGCGCACTTCGATGGTTTCGACGGGGTCGCTCATGGATGGATAGCCTTGGCCAGCGCAAGGCCGGCATAGAGTGCGAGGATGGACACGACAACGGAGCCGAGCACGTAGCCGACGGCGGCCATCGTCGCGCCGCGGTCGAGCAGGTGCGCGAAATCGAGCGAGAATGCAGAGAACGTGGTGAAGCCGCCGAGGATGCCCGTGGCGAGGAACACCCTGAGGGCTGCCGTTTCCTGCTCGCGGCCGACGACCAAACCGGCGAGCAGACCCATCAGCAGGCAGCCGACCACGTTGACGCAGAGGGTGCCCCAAGGAAAACCTGAACCGAGCCACCGATGCGCCGCCACGTTGACGAGATAGCGCAGCCCCGCGCCGATCGCGCCTCCGGAGGTGGCCAGAAGAAAATACATCATCATCGTTGATCCGCAGCCGGCCGGTCGCTTGCCGTCCGATGTCCTTCGCGCGGACCGGCCGAAAAAGCAACTTCGACGCCTAGGGGGAGGATGTCGCTCAGCTGCGGCGCTGGCTACAATTGGCCTTCGCCAGTTCTGCCTCAACCTCTGCCCGGTAGGCGGGGCTCTGCATGGGTCCGCGGAGGATGGCGAGACCCTGCCTGTTCGGCAGCGTGACCTGCGCGAGGTTCTGCTGTCCGGCTGCATCGCGGGGGAGGGGCACGAATTCGTCGGTCTGGGGTACGAGCAGCAGCGCCAGATCGGTCCGCTTGCCGTCCTGTCCCGCCACGACAAAGAAGTTCTCGCCGGCAGCGCTATGGAGGGAGAGCGACCAGCCGAGACCCGGCAGCGAAGCGCGTACGACGATTGCTCCGTCCGTGGCATCGAACCGGCAAACGGCGTAGCGTATGTCCGGCGCCTGGAACGGATAAAGCTGTGTCGACGCGGTGACCGGCGGCAAGACCTGCATTCGGTTCACCGACAGACGGGCGGCGACGGCGTCGAAGGCGCGCGAGGCCGAAACCTTGGCGGACCATAGCGTCACGACGATGTGCAGCATTGCGCCGATGATGAGGGCGCCGGCGATCGTGCGTCCGTGGATCCATCCAGGCAGCTTCAGGCGCATTGCAGCCTCCGGATCACCGGCAGCGAAGTCTTCGACGAAGCTCCGCCGTCGGCGGACGCGTGATCCTGCAGAGCGCCATACAGCGTGAGGGTGAGAGTGAGCCGGCCGCCGGCGCCGACGGGGAGCCAATTGCCGGGCCGGGCGTCGCGGGCGATCGTGATGGCGATCGTGCCGTCGAGATTGCGGGTGATGCTGGCGCTGTTGAACGCGTAGCGGTCCGATGGATTGGGGATGAGGCGGCCGAACTGGTCGAAGACCGCGAGGCTCCACCATTGGGCCTGCGGCTCTGCCCCTTCGATCGCGTAGTCGCACGAGGATTGAAGGCGGCGGCCGTCGGCGTCGGTGCGCGCCTCGTAGACGGTCACCGCGTTGGCATTCAGTGGCAAGGCGCCGAGATGGGCGAAACGCCATCGCGTATAGGGATCGGCATCGGTGCGGCCGGCGGCGGTCCAGGCGACCCAGCTGCCCTGCCGCTCAGCCGTCAGCGGTGACGGATTGGTCGACATATACCAGGCGGAGCCGTAGCCGCCACCGATCGCGATCAGCACGAAGAGGGCGATGCGGCCGCCATACGTCAACGCGATCGCGATGCGTGCCTTGAGGCGATCGAATGCGCGCGCGACCCGGCCGCTGATCCGAATGCCCGTGGTAAGCCGGGTGAGCGGCTTGCCGAGGGGGCGGCCGAGAGAGCGGATATCGGGCAGCACGTTCATGTCAGCGGAGTGCCTGCTGGGGAAGCGGCTGGAGGCGCGGCTCCGGCGGGCCGAGGATCGCGTCGGCACGCCGCTCCGGTGGGGGCGCTGGCGGCCCCATGGGTCCCGGATCGTCCGCTGCCGGCGTTTCGCCGCCGCTCGCCTTGCGAAGCGCGGTGGCGAGCTTGCGCAGCACGTCCTTCGTCTGCTCCGACATCAGACTGCCACTGGCGCGGGCCTGTTGGCCGGCTTCGAGCGCACGCGCGGCGCGCGGATCGGTGCGCCGCAATTCGGCCAGTCGCTGCTGCTCGGCGACCTGGGCCGGATGCGGCGTCAGTCCCGGGATCGTCGGAATGTTCGGGCTTGTGTGGGCGACCGACATGAAGGAGTGCCATGCGGCGGCCGGGAGACTGCCGCCGGTGACGTTCCGCATCGGACGGAAATCGTCGTTCCCGATCCAGACGCCGGTGACGTAGCGGCCGGTGAAGCCCATGAACCAGGCGTCGCGATAGCTCGAACTCGTGCCCGTCTTGCCGACCGCGTGGGTAATGTCGAGCATGGCGCGGCGTCCCGTACCCTCGGTGACGACCAGTTGCATCATCTGGTTCATCTGTTCGGCGACGCGCGGCTCGACCACCTGCGGCGCCGGCGGTTCGTCGCGTTCGCGCGAATAGACGAGTTCGCCCTTCGAATTGAAGGCTTCGAGGATCGCGTAGGGCTTCGCGAGCTTGCCGTGATTGGCGAAGGTCGCGTATGCGCCAGTATGTTCGATCGGAGCAATGCCGGTGTCGCCGAGGGCCATGGAGCACGTGCGACGCACGCCGCGGACGCCGAGGCGCTGGGTCAACTCGACGACCTTGTCGCGGCCGACCTTCAGAGAGAGATCCACGGCGGTCGTGTTGAGTGACACCTTGAAGGCATCGCCCATGGACAACGAACGGCCGGACCCGCCGCCGCCGCTGTAGTTCTGCGGATACCAGTTGCCACATGGTCCCGTTGCGTCACGAACGATGGAACGGTTGGTGTAGCCGTTCTCCAAGGCCGCCGCGTAGACATAGAGCTTGAAGGAGGAGCCCGGCTGGCGACGCGCCGCCGTGGCCCGGTTGAACTGGCTCTCGCCGTAGTCGAGGCCGCCGACGAGGGCACGGACGGCGCCGTCGGTTTCCATGGCAACCATCGCGCCCGAAGTCGCGTTCATCGCACGACCCTGCTGACGGATTGTATTGACGAGCGCCTCGTCGGCGAGCCGCTGCAGCGACAGGTCGACGGTCGTGCGCGCTGTCAGCACGAACTGCCCCTTGCCCTCCATCACGCGCTGGATTTCGTCGAACGCGTAGTCGAGGAACCAGTCGGGCGAGTTGGTGCGCTGGGTTTCGATCGGCCGTGCCGGAGACAGGCGCGCAGCGTGCACCTCGCCCGGCGTGTAGAAGCCGGCCTCGACCATGTTCGAAAGTACTTCGTTGGCGCGGGCGCGAGCGGACGGCAGGTTGATGTGCGGGGCGTACTTGGTCGGTGCCTTGAACAGGCCCGCCATCATCGCTGCTTCCGCCATCGTTACTTCGCGGACGCTTTTGCCGAAGTAGAACTGCGCCGCCGCCTCGACGCCGAAGGCGCCGCCGCCCATGTAGGCGCGATCGAGGTAGAGCTTGAGGATCTCGCGCTTCGTCAGTCGGCTCTCGAGCCAGAATGCCAGGAACAATTCCTTGATCTTGCGGCGGATGGAGCGTTCCGAAGACAGGAACAGGTTCTTTGCGAGCTGCTGGGTGAGCGTCGAGCCGCCCTGGACGACTTCGTTGGCCCTGAGGTTTTCCATCATGGCGCGCGCCGTTCCAAGGAAGTCGACGCCGAAGTGTTCGAAGAAGCGGCGGTCCTCGGTGGCGAGCGTCGCCTTGATCAGGTGATCTGGTATCTCCTCGAGCGGGACGGCATCGTTGAGGTTGATGCCGCGCTGGCCGATCTCGTTGCCGTCCTTGTCCAGGAACTTGACGGAATACTTGCCCGTCGAGAGCCAGCGCCCTTCTTCGATTTCGAGGAACGCGGGGAGCGCGAGCGCGTACATAAGTACAGCACCGCCGGTGGCGATGGTCACGCCTTCCGACATCAGCTCGTTGAGCAGGCGTCGCCAGCCGGTCAGCCGAAAGCGCGCAAAGAAGCTCGACGCCGCATTGTAGCGATCCTTGAAGCGCTCCCAGGTCTCGGCCAGCGTCGAATCCAGCCACGCGTCGAGGCGCAGCCAGTTGACTAGCCGGTCACGATCACCTCGCCTGAAGAACCAGTCACTCACTTCAATCGCCTCGCCGCCGTGACATGCGATCCGTGCGCACACCGGCGCGCCGCGACTCGTCTCGCGGGCCCGGTTCGTGCTTATCTACACCGTGCGCTGGCCACATCGCGAGGACCTTTTGAGCGACGCGCTGCCGTTCTGGAAAACGAAGACGCTCGACGAAATGTCGGCGGCGGAATGGGAGAGTTTGTGTGACGGGTGCGCGCGCTGCTGCCTCGTGAAGCTCGAGGACGAGGATACGGGCGAACTTCATCTGACGCGGTTGTCGTGCGCGCTCCTCGACGTCGGCAGCTGCAAGTGCGCCGACTATCCCAATCGTTTCGAGAAGATGCCTGACTGCATCCAGATCGACCCTGAAAAAGTGCGCACCATCGAGTGGCTGCCACCGACCTGCGCCTATCGGCTGGTCGAAGAAGGCAAAGATCTCCAGTGGTGGCATCCGCTCGTGTCGGGCGACACCGAGACGGTTCATCAGGCCGGTATTTCGGTCCGCGGGTGGGCCAAGAGCGAGGCCAAGGCCAAAAAGAGTACGTGGCATCGCTACATCATCAAGGATTTCGAACCCGTCTGACGCGCGACACAGGCGGCCGGTCGCTCGACTTGGCGGCTCGGCTCGCTAGAATGTGGCGCGAGAGCGAGGGAGCCGATGGTAGAGTTCAAGGATCTCTGGCGGGGCCACCCGATCAACGAGAGCGTTCAGACCCCGTGCATCGCGCCGGAGGATCTGACGAACCTGGAAGGCAAGCTGATCCGGCGCGGATTTCCGGTGTTTTCCAACCAGTGCGCCATCCGCATGGGCGTCTCGTTGAAGCGGGCCGGCGTGGCGCCGGAGCAGATCAGCAACTGTGCCCATTGCGTCGTCCATGGCCGCGACCACATGCACTTCATCAACGCGAGCCAACTCGCGAACGCTATCAACCGCGCTAACTTGCCGGGCGTAGGACCGCGCGAAGTCTTCACCGGTACGGACGCCAACCATTTCTATCCAAAGATGTTCGGCCGCACGGGCATCATGTACATCCAGGACTACTGGTCGCGCTCGACCGACCGCCCCGGCAATCCGACCGGTGACCACATCGATGTCTGGAACGGATATCGGTCGTCGGCGAAGTGGCTGATGGAGTGGTTTTCCTGGCTCGGTTACTACTCGAACTACGCGCAGGCGCGCGAAATCTGGTTCTGGCCGGTGAAGTGACCAAGAAGAGGAGGCCGCCAGCGTGCGCTACCTGACCGCAATCCTCTTCGCCATCCCGGCCGCGTTGCTGGCAACCCTCTACGTGTCTGGTCCGGTCGCCAACTGGTATACGGCGCTCTACACCTACGACGATCCGGACGCGGTGGCTGCTGCACATGCCACGGCGTTCATGATCACCAACCTCTTGGGGCTCGGGGTCGGTTGGACGATCGGCTGGTGGATCGGCGGCGCGCTGTTCCGGCGTCGCGAAGCTTAAGTCCAGTCATCTAGGAAGTGGCGGCCTTTGCGGTCCTCGACTTCGACCACCCAGAGATCGGGATCGAAGTCGCGCTGACGGGCAAGGTAACGCTCGACGTCGTCGTCTGAGGTGCCAGGGCGCTGGTGTTCGGTGAACTTGCGGTCTCCGCGGTCGCCGCTGAGGCCGGCCGGCACCGGGCCAAAGAGAGCTGCCGTGCCGTCGAGACGGCTGATTTTCACGTAAATCGCGCCCGCGTCGTCGTCGCCGTGATGCACCACGGCGGCCGGCACGTTCTCGGCCGCGCAGCGGCGGATGTACGCGTGAACCCAGATTTCTGATTTGAGGCGCATGATGCGAGTTAGCCCCATCGCCGCGGCGCCGGCAATGTCTGGCAGTGCCGACTCAGCGGCTTGGCGGAGCCGGCCGCGGTCCGACGGCCGAAGCTTTCAACAGGCGGGCCATGAGCGGACCGGAAATGCGACCCGACGGCTTCATGCCCTGATCCAGTTCGAATTCGCGGATCGCTCGAATGGTGTCTGCGGCGACCCGTCCGTCGGGCCGGCGCGGATGGTAGCCGAGTGCTCCGAGGTGCTGTTGCACGGCCCGGACGATCAATTCGGCGCCGCCGCGCTGGTCAGTCGAGGTGCGGGAGGCCGGCGGCGTGCTGCCGAGCAGTAATGCTTTCAGGAGCGGCTCCGACGGTTCGCCGGTCGGGGCGATGCGGAGGTCCTCTTCATAAGCGTAGATGGCTGCCCGGGTAACCAGTCCCGGCACTCCGTCCTGCGCGCCCGGCTCGTAGCCCCGCGCCTGCAACTCCCGCTGGATGGCGCGAACGAGATCTGACGCGCTCATCGAGTCGGGTTCGGGCAGAGGGCGGCCGTCCTTGCCCGCCTTCGGACCGACGACGGAGGCGGTCTCGACCGTGCGGGTCGGGATGTCGATTGACGCAGCGGCCGGGGACTGGGGAGCGGTCCGGGCGAGGCGTGCGTGCTGCGTCGGCTGGTTCATGACATTGGCGACAACGCCGGCGATTAGCACGGCGAACACCGCGAAGCCGATCCGCGTGGTTCCCACGGCCATCGTCATCTCCAGGCCAGCAGTTCGACCTGCAGGATGGGTCGCGAAGATTGACGAGTCCTTAAGCCGACCTTCCCTCCGGTCCCGTTTTCACGCGTCGTTAACGCTGTCGGCACGTTTCGCCGATCCACAAGGCCCACGGCTAAGCAGCCTTAAGCATCGTCGCGTCTAATCGGTTGTGACGCGAGCCAGAGGCGGGATTACCGCCCGGAAGCCGCGGCGGAGAGAGTGCGAGAGTGAAATGTTTCTGATCCGAGCTGCGTTCTGGATCGGTCTGGTGGTACTGCTGCTACCGACCGATGAGAAGAGCCAGGCCCGCCTGATCAATCAGGCGCAGGCTGCGCTGCACTGGACCTGGACGTTCTGTGACCGCAACGGGCCGACCTGCAAGGCCGGCTCGGAAGCGTGGGCTACCTTCGTGCGCAAGGCGGAGTTCGGCTTCGCGCTGGCGACCGGGATGGTTCAGGAGTGGTCCGAGAAGTCGGCGGGGCAGGGGGCGGTGTCGCCGATCGCTCCGGCGGTGGATCCGGTCGGGCGCCATCCGGGCACCACGCCGCGCCTCAAGCACGAGGATACGGCGCCTGCCTGGCGCGGCGGTGCGAAGACCGGCGCGTAACCGATCGGCCCGCTGCGCTCCGCCCACTTGCGGAGTGCCGGGGTCCCGCCCTATGTCGACGCTCGTGCCTCAGATGCCGGGCGACCCTGAATGACCCTCGATACCATCCGCTCGGACTTCGCGCTCCTCGACGACTGGGAGGATCGCTACCGCTATGTGATCGAGCTCGGCCGCCAACTGCCGGCTTTGCCGGATGCGCTGAGGACCGACGCCAACAAGGTGCGCGGCTGCGCGAGCCAAGTGTGGCTGGTCACTCACGTCGCCCATGATGGTCAGCCGCGGCTCACCTTCGAAGGCGACAGCGATGCCCACATCGTCAAAGGGCTGGTTGCGATCCTGTTCGCCATCTACGCCGGCAAGACCGCGGCTGAGATCGCCGCGCTCAACGCCGAGGGTGTGCTCCGCGAGCTTGGTCTTTCCGATCACCTCACGCCGCAGCGCTCCAACGGCTTTCGCTCCATGGTCGACCGTATCCAGAGCGATGCGCGCCGTGCGCTCATCGAGACTGCTGGCGGCGCGTAACCCGATTTCCATCGACGATCAGTCCGCGGGTTCCTCGGCTGCGCCGTCCATCGCGGGGCGATAGTCGTGGGCTCCCCAGTGACGGATCGGCGCCTTGGCGGCCCAAGTGGATGTGGTTGGGGAGATGTACCCGTAGTGGCGGGCGAGTGCCTGCAGGGCATACTGGACGACGATTTTGCCCGAGCGTTCCGGCCAACCGGCCCGGCGCTCGATCTGCTCGAGGCCCGTCTCGAGGCAACAGACGTCGATCAAGACGCCTGCGAAGTCGGGGCCGACGGCCGAAAGCGCCCGCCGCACCCGATCTCGCGCGGTGGCCGCTCGGTCTTCGATGTCCCGGCCGCCCCCGCTCCCCGAGCCGCCTTGGCCGACCGGAAGCCCATGCCAGGCCATGGTCGTCCGTGCGCCCATTTCCCCGGCTCGGAAGTCTCCTGCGAGTTTGAGGCCCGCCTTGAACTGCTCGTCGGTAATGAGCGGGGCACCCGTCTTGTCCTTGCGGCGCCGCAGCCAAGTCAACGGGCTTTCACTTCGATTGGCTGTCGTCCGGGATCGGATGTCACTCATCGCCGTCGGACTCCAAGGCGACGGCGAGCAGGCGCACGAGTTCTTCGAGTACCGTCATTGCCAGATCGAAGTCTTCGCAATCACGCTTATCCTCGATCATGCGAACGGCGTGGGACACAGTGGTGCGGTCGCGGTCGAACATCTCGCCGGCATCGCGCATCGAAAGTCCGAGCGCTACATGAGCCAAGTACATGGCCATTTGACGCGCTTGGGCGACAGATTGCGCGCCGCGTGTCGGTTGATTGATCCGTTCTCGCTCGATTGCAAAGACGCCGGCCACCGTGCGCTCAAGCGCGCCGCGGAGCCAAACCTTCTGCTCCTTCGCGGAATAGCCACGCGGCAGTCCCTCAAATCGCGAATGGTGGTCTCTGGTTTCTGTTAGCATCTGTCGAACTAGGCCTCCGTTGCCACCAGCGACCGCCCAGTCCTGCGGTCGCTGAATGGCTGTCAGCCTACGGTCGGTTCCGGAGGGGTGGATAAGTCCGGAACCCGCCCTCCCGACGTCTGCAATATCCGTACCCAAATCAGTTGTTCGGCATGTAGTGGTGGCGGTCCGCTACTTATCCACCCCGCTTAAGCCGCTGACATGCTCGGCCTGTTTCAAAGGAGGCCGGCATGGTCAAAACAGGACACTTGCAGGCATCGATATCCGAAGCGGGGTTGCCCCGGTTGGACCGCGGTGCGGCGTTGCGGGGTTGGCGCACGTTCGAGCCTGCATCGGTACTTGTCTATGAGAGGGATCGTGACCTGCCGCGCCTCGTCCCCTGCTGGCCAGCCGAACTCGCCGCCGCGGAGGCGTCGGCCGAGGGGCACCTGAACCTGATCGGGCGGATCAGACGCGCCGTTCGCCGCGAGCGTCGCAACGGGGTGGCCGGGTCCTGGCTCTACGACGCGGCCCGCCACCGGGCACTGGTCGAAGTGCTGCGCCGAGAGGAGACGCTGTTTCGCTGCCGCTGGCGACGGCAACCCCTCCGCTAGCGACCCTCGTTACTCGTCGTCCTTATCGCGCCGAGTGCCAAGACCCATTTGCTTGGCGAGGGCGGAGCGTGCGGCGGCGTAACTCGGCGCGACCATGGGATAGTCGTGCGGCAGCCCCCACTTCTCGCGGTATTCCTCGGGCGAGAGATTGTAGTGCGTCCGCAGGTGGCGCTTCAGCGATTTGAACTTCTTGCCGTCCTCGAGGCAGATGATGAAATCCGGATGCACAGATTTCTTGATCGGCACCGCCGGCTTCAGTTCTTCGCGGGTCTCGTCCTTGACGATCGTTCCGACGCGGCTCAGTGCGCTGTGGACGTCGTTGATGAGTTTGCCAAGATCGTCGGCGACGACCGGGTTGTTGCTGACGTAGGCGGAAACGATTTCGGCCGTGAGCTCCAGCAACTCGATGGGCGTACCCGCGTCCTTCTGGACTGCCTCGTCGTCCATCTGGCTGCGCTGAAGCATGACGATACCCCGACTACCGCTGAACGACCCACACTCCACACGGGTCCCTCCGCGGCCCTCGCGTGGGCCGCCGATCTGCCGAAGGGCTCCGAGAGGCCGACTGGTCCCCGCGGCGTGCTCCGCAGTGATGGTCTCAGCCGTCCTTGTTGAAGACTGGACTAGGACAACAACTGTCGCAGCCTGTCAACCGCCACATCAGGCCAAGACTTGCGTAGTCGTCCGGTGTGCACCGCAAGAACAACCGGCAGAAGCTATGCTGGTTTTGCTTTGAGCCACATCATGATAGCTGGGTCTGCCTTGCTCGCGCTGCGCAGAAATGGCATTGCTGGCCACCTAACAGGCCGCAGCGCGGGCGTCGTGGCATCGCGAAAAGACGGCATCGGGGGAAGCATGCATCGCAATGGAAGTCCTGCCGCTTCGACGGCGTCCAAACTCGTTCCCGCGTGGGCCAATGCCGTTCCGCTCGGCGTTCTGAGGCTCTTCGGGCTCGGCCTCTTCGCGTTTGCCCTGCTGTCGGGTTCATCGACGGTAGAAGCTGCGGCGCCCGGAGGCTTCTCGGGACGGGACCTCGGCCTTGTCTGGATCCTCCCGTTCGTCGGCATCCTGCTCTCGATCGCCATCATGCCGCTCGCGATGCCGAATTTCTGGCATCACCATTTCGGCAAAGTCGCCCTCGTCTGGGCGCTGGCCTTCTGTCTGCCGTTCGCTGTGATGTTCGGCGCTTCGACGACGCTGCACGAAGTTCTTCACACGGCGCTGCTCGAGTACATCCCCTTCATCGTATTGATCACGGCGCTCTACGTCGTGGCGGGCGGCATCTTCATCCGCGGCAACATCCACGGTTCGCCGGCGACGAACACGGCGATGCTCGCCTTCGGCGCCTTCATCGCCAGCTTCGTCGGTACCACCGGCGCATCGATGCTCATGATCCGGCCGATCATCCGGGCGAACGACGATCGCCCCTACAACATGCACGTCTTCGTGTTCTTCATCTTCCTCGTGTCGAACATCGGCGGAGCACTGACTCCGCTCGGCGATCCGCCACTCTTCCTTGGCTTCCTGCAGGGCGTCGAGTTCTTCTGGACACTGAAGCATCTGTGGCAGCCGACGTTGCTCGTCTCGGCCATTCTGCTGGCGCTGTTCTACGTGATCGACAGCTATCACTATAAGAAGGAAGGGCGGACGAAGGTCGATCCGACGCCCGATATGTCCATCGGCGTCGAAGGCTGGCAAGTCAACGTGCCGCTGCTCGCCGTCCTCGTCGGGATTGTGCTGTGGAGCGGAATCGTCAAGACGCTCGGCACGGTCTCGATCTACGGCATTGAGGTCGATTGGAAGGGGATCGTACGGGACGGCGGTCTGATCGCCGTTGCGGCGCTCTCCATTCTGCTGACCCCGAAGGCCGCCCGTGAAGGCAACGGCTTCTCGTGGGGTCCCGTGCTGGAGGTCGCCAAACTGTTCGCGGCCATCTTCATCACGATCATCCCGGCGCTGGCCATCCTCCGAGTCGGGACCGACGGGGCTCTTGCGGGTCTCGTGCAGCTCGTCACCGGTCCGGGTGGCAAGCCGATCGATCCGATGTACTTCTGGCTCACAGGAACGCTTTCGAGCTTTCTCGACAATGCGCCGACTTACCTCGTCTTCTACAATCTGGCGGGTGGCGATGCGCAGACCCTGATGGGGCCGCTGGCGACGACGCTCGCGGCGATCTCGCTCGGTGCTGTTTTCATGGGGGCCAACACCTACATCGGAAATGCGCCGAACTTCATGGTGAAGGCCGTCGTCGAAGACCGCGGGATCAAGATGCCGAGCTTCTTCGGGTACATGGGGTGGTCTTGCGTCATCCTTTTGCCCTGCTTCGCACTCGTGACCGTGTTGTTCTTCTGACGGCGGCTTCACGGAAGTTTGCGAGGATGGTGGCTTGCGGAGAGGTGCCGCGGCCACGATCTACCTGCGCAGAACTCATGCGGAGGAGAAAAGCCATGTCTGCCGAGACGAGCCACCGACCTGACAAGGTGATCAAGACCGATGCGGAGTGGCGCAAAGAACTGTCGCCCGAGGCCTATCGCGTGACGCGGCAACACGGCACCGAGAGGGCATTTACCAGCCCGCTCAACAACGAGAAGCGGCCCGGTACGTTCATGTGCGTGGCCTGCGGGGCCCCACTGTTCGCGACGAACGACAAGTTCGACAGCGGTACGGGTTGGCCGAGCTATACCCGGCCGATCGATACCGATGCGGTTGGCGAGAAGGAGGATCGCTCCTTTTTCATGCGGCGAACCGAGGTACACTGCGCGCGCTGCGAGTCCCACCTCGGCCACGTGTTCCCCGATGGCCCGCATCCGACGGGGCTGCGTTACTGCATCAACGGCGTGGCGCTCAAGTTCGAGCCGTCGGAGCGCTGATCGGCCGGTTGCCGGTTGGAACGGCGCGGAGCATGCTCCGCGCCGAATTCATTCAACGACCCCAAGGTGTCACGCATGACGACCGCGGCCGCACTGCCGAAGCCTCCCCGTGCCGAGAAGCGACCCGTAGCCATCCATATGCACGGCGTCGACATCGTTGACGAGTTCGCCTGGCTGCGCGCTGCCGCGTGGCAGGACGTGATGCGCGATCCTGCGACACTTCCGGCGGATATCCGGGCCTACCTGGAGGCGGAGAACGCCTACACGGCCGCCGTGATGGCCGATACGGCTGCGCTGCAGGAGCGGCTGTTCCAGGAGATGAAAGGGCGGATCAAGGAGGACGATAGCTCGGTACCTGCCCCGGATGGCGGGTTCGAGTACTACACGAGCTTCGTCACAGGCGGACAGTACCCCCGCCTCTGTCGCCGACCCCGTGGCGGTGGCGCCGAGCAGGTTCTGATCGACGGCAACAGCGAAGCTGCGGGCAAGCCCTACTGGCAGCTCGGGGCGACCGCGCACAGTCCGGATCATCGTTATTTGGCGTACGCTCTCGACGACAAAGGGTCGGAGCTTTTCACGATCCGCGTGCGCGATCTCGCGACGGGCCTAGACCTCCCCGATGAGATCCTGGACACCCGCGGGGCGATCGCGTGGGCGCGCGACAGCCAAACCTTCTTCTACGTGCGGCTGGACGCGCAGCAGCGGCCGATGTTCGTGCATCGCCACACGCTCGGGACGCCGGCCGCCGACGATGCGCTCGTCTATCAGGAGGCCGACATCGGGTTCTTCGTCGGTGTCGGGCAAACGCAGTCGGGCGACTTCGTTCTCATCGATACGCACGACCATGCGACGTCGGAGGTCTACCTCATCGATGCGCGCACGCCGACGATGGAGCCGCGCGTCGTAGCCCCGCGCGTCCCCGGGCACGAGTATGGCGTCGAGCACCACGGCGATCACCTGATCATCACGACCAATTCGGGCGACGCCGAAGACTTCCGGATTTGTGAAGCCCCCGTCAATCGGCCCGGTCAGGAGAACTGGCGGGAGATCGTTCCGCACGTCTCGGGGCGTCTCATCCTCGAGACCGTCGCGTACAAGGAGCATCTCGTTCGCCTCGAACGCGAGCACGGTCTGCCGCGCATCGTCGTTCGGCGCTTTTCGGACGGGGCGGAGCATCAGATCGCCTTCGAGGAAGAGGCTTACTCGCTTGGTCTCTCTTCGGGCTACGAGTACGATACGACGACGGTGAGGTTCACATACTCGTCGATGACGACCCCGTCGCAAGTCTTCGACTACGACATGGAAACCCGCTCGCGTGTGCTGCGGAAGACGCAAGAAGTTCCGAGTGGTCACGATCCGGCGGATTACGTCACACGGCGCCTGCATGCGCGAGCCGCGGACGGCGAACTGGTGCCGATCTCCCTGCTCTACCGGCGCACTACGCCACTCGATGGCTCGGCGCCGCTGTTCCTCTACGGCTATGGCAGCTACGGCATCTCGATCCCAGCGAGCTTCTCGACGACGCGGTTGTCGCTCGTCGATCGCGGCTTCGTTTTCGCCATCGGGCACATCCGGGGCGGCAAGGACAAGGGCTATCGCTGGTACACCGACGGCAAGCACAAGAAGAAGATCAATACCTTCACGGATTTCATCGCAGCGGCCGAGCATCTGATCGGCGCCGGTTACACTCGCCCCGGGCGGATCGTCGCGAACGGAGGTTCGGCGGGCGGCATGCTCATGGGGGCCGTCGCCAACATGCGGCCCGACCTCTTCCTCGGCATCATCGCCGACGTGCCGTTCGTCGATGTTCTGAACACGATGCTCGACAAGGACCTGCCGCTCACACCGCCCGAGTGGCCGGAGTGGGGCAACCCGATCGAGAGCGCGGAAGACTTCGCCATCATTCGCTCGTATAGCCCCTACGACAACGTCGTGGCCAAGCCCTACCCACACATTCTCGCCTTCGGTGGGCTCACCGATCCGCGCGTCACGTACTGGGAGCCGGCAAAGTGGGTTGCGCGGCTCAGGGATCGGAAGACGGACGACAATGTCCTGGTGCTGAAGATCAACATGGAAGCCGGACACGGCGGCGCATCCGGCCGTTTCGAGCAGCTCAGGGAAATCGCGTTCGACTACGCCTTCGCTCTCAAGATCGCCGGTTTGGCGGCCGCGTGAGGCTCACGCCCGCTTGCGGTCGCCGCGGCCTTCTTCCGCCAAGTAGCGCGAGACGAGGGCCGCGGCGATCTCGTCTTCGCCTTTGATCACCACGTCGGCGCCGAGTTCGAGTAGATAGCTTTCCTCGGTGTCCGAGTGGGCGTGCGCAAAGATTCGAAGGCCCGCGTTCGCCGCGCGTGCCGCCTCGATGATGTTGCCGGCTTCAAAGCCTTCCGGGATGGCGACGAACAGCGTCTGTGCCTCGGCGATGCGCGCCGTCTCCAGAAGATCGATGCCCGAACCGGTCAGGCTTTCGACCTTCTGCTCACGCAGCGAGGTCAACATCTCGTCGCGTTCGTCGACGGCGCACACGGTAACTCCAGCCTTGATGAGGGAGTCGGCGATACGGCTGCCGATGCGGCCGACGCCGACGACGACGGCGTGACCCGGTTCGCGGGGGGCTGGCGGCTGCGCGGGCGCGGGCGCCACGGTCGCCGGCTGGCCTGCGCGCCGTTCCAGCCAGGGACCGAGGCGGTCGAGGGCGAAGAAAGCCACAGGATTGAGAACGATCGAAATCAGGGCGCCGGCGAGGATGAGGTCGCGACCCGCTTCGGGAAGGATCGCGAGCGCGACGCCGAGCCCGGCCAGAATGAAGGAGAACTCGCCGATCTGGGCGAGGCTCGCGGAAATGGTCAGCGCGGTCGACAGCGGATGGCCGAATGCGACGACGATCGCGAGAGCCGCCAGCGACTTGCCGATCACGATGATCGCGACCGTGGCGATGACCGGCAGGGTATCCGTCACCAGGATCGACGGATTGAACAGCATGCCGACCGACACGAAGAACAGCACGGCGAACGCGTCACGCAGCGGCAGCGTCTCCGCGGCCGCCTGCTGGCTGAGTTCCGACTCCTTCAAGATCATGCCGGCGAAGAAGGCGCCGAGGGCAAACGAGACGCCGAACAGCTTGGCCGAGCCGAAGGCCACGCCAAGCGCGATGGCGAGGACGCCGAGGCGGAAGAGTTCGCGAGAGCCGGTGTGGGCGATGCGATGGAGCAGCCACGGGATCACCCGCCGGCCAAAGGCCAGCATCACGACGAAGAAGGCGCCGATCTTGAGGATGGTGAGCAGCAGTGCCGACGCGACCGCGCCCGGCTCGCCCGCCGCGCCGCTGACGAGCGGTGCAATCGTCGGCAGGAGGACGAGCGCGAGGACCATGAAAATGTCTTCGACGATCAGCCAGCCGACGGCGATCCGGCCTTGCTCGGAATTCAGGATTCGACGCTCCTGAAGCGCGCGTAGCAGGACGACGGTCGAAGCAACCGACAGCGCCAGGCCGAACACGACGCCCGTGACAATCGGCCAGCCCATCAGAGACGACAGGCTCATGCCAAGCAAGGTCGCGATGCCGATCTGCACGATGGCGCCCGGCACCGCGATGGCGCGCACGGACATCAGGTCCTTCCACGAGAAGTGGAGGCCGACGCCGAACATCAGGAGGATCACACCGATCTCGGCGAGCTCATTGGCGAGAGCTTGATCGGCAACGAAGCCGGGCGTGTGCGGTCCGACCGCGATGCCGGCGAGCAGGTAACCGACGATCGGAGAGGCCTTGAAGCGGTTGGCGAGTGCACCCAGGACGAACGCGAGACCGAGACCGGCGACGATGGTGGCGATCAATGGCGTGTCGTGCGGCATCCCGGGGGTATCCCTCCTTTGAGTTGTCAGCCGGTCGAAAGGACCAAGCGGTCCCTCACTCTCCTTGTGTTCTCACCTGTAATGTCGGCACGCTGATGACAGCGCCGCTCACTTCAGCCTCAGCCATATCAGCACGAGCTCGCCGACCAGCAAACCGCCAAATCCGACCAGCAACACCCCGGCGACGCGATTGATCTGGCCGAGGCGGCGGAGATCGATCCGATGCCGGATTCTGCCGATCATCATCGACAGTGCGATCCACCAGCCGAAGCTGCCGGCCATGATCGACGCGACCATCGCGAGTGCGTCGATCTTGCCCCGAACCTCGACGAAGCTCGACACGCCGCCAAAGATGGCGATGAGACCGAGGACCGCGCCCGGATTGGTGATCGTCAGGAAGAATGTTTTGGGGACGTCCCACGCTACGCCACGAATCGCCGAGACCACCGAGTCCCAGTGCTTCTCGTCCTCGCGCGGCGGCTCGATGTGCGGTGCCGTGAAGTAGAGCTTCACTCCGAAGAGAGCGAGTACCAGTCCGCCTACGAATTGGATGGAATAGCGATAATCGGAAATAGCGCCCGAGATGGCGCCGACGCCCATGGCCGCGAGGAAGGCGATCAGGCCGTCACCAAGCACCGCACCGGTTCCGGCCGCGACCCCCGCGACGACGCCATGGGAAATCGCGCGCTGGATGCAGAGCACGTTGACGGGACCGACCGGCGCGGCGATCAAGACGCCGACGATCAGGCCTATCGGGATGATCAGCGGGTTCGGAATGAAGTCCATGTCAGTCGTGCTGCCGCTCCTCACTGCCCTTCGACGCGTCCCGCACTTCGGAACGATCGAGCCCGCGTGGGGCTTCGAAGGGCAGAGTATCGGCGGCGGCTGCTCGCACAGGAGCTCCTGACATGTTCGATGCGGATCGACGGTGGCTTTCAGGCAGACTCGCATTGGTAGTGGCGATGGCCGGGCTTGTCCATGCGGTGGCCTCGGATTTCGAGGCTGCGACGGCGCGCGATCTGAAAGGCAAGCGGAGCGAGGCGGCGGCGTCCGCTCGCAAGCCTTCCGACGCCCTTCCCCCCGGTGTGGTCGAGATGCGGGAGCAGATTTTGGCGGCCGTCTCCACGGGCGACATCGAAGAGCTTCGTCTCGCGCTCGACTGGAATGAGCTGCCGCCGGAAATCGGAGCGCCGCCTGGCAGCGATCCGATCGCGCACTGGCGGTCCATCTCGGTGGACGGGCAGGGTCGGGACATCCTGGCGGTGCTTGGCGATCTGCTGTCGGGCCCGCCGGCCGTGATTCCGGGCGGGCGGGATATCGAAAACAGCCGTCTCTACGTCTGGCCGGCTCTGGCCGAGAAGTCTCTCGCGAAACTGACGGCGGAAGAGGCCGAGCTCCTGGCTCGGTTGGCCCCGGCGGAAGAGGCGAAGGCGATGCAGGAGACCGGCCGCTATTCCGGTTGGCGGCTCGTGCTGGGTGCCGACGGAACCTGGCATACTTTCAAGCGCGGAAACTGAGCCGCGGCTCGGCCGCGCCGGCGTTACGCGTCTTCAGGCGCAGGCGCCTTCCGATAGGGCGCGAACTCAGCCAGCATTTCGCGCTGCTCGGCGACGTGGCGGCGTTCCTCTTCGAGATAGCGAGCGATGGCGCGTCTCAGCGCTGGGTCGGCGATCCAATGTGCTGAGTACGTCGCAGTCGGCATGTAACCACGTGCCAGCTTGTGCTCGCCCTGGGCGCCGGCCTCGACGCGGGCCAGCTTATGCCGGATGGCGTAGGCGATGGCCTGATAGTAGCAGACTTCGAAGTGCAGGCAGGGATGGTGCTCGATGGCGCCCCAGTAGCGGCCGTAGAGGCAGTCGCCGCCGATCAGGTTGAGTGCTCCCGCGATCCACCTCCCGTCTCGCTTAGCCATGATGAGCAGGCAGCGATCGGCCATGGAGCTGCCGAGCTCAGAAAAAAAGCGGCGATTGAGGTAGGGCCGGCCCCACTTGCGGCTCCCCGTGTCCATGTAGAACTCGAAAAAAGCGTCCCAGTGCGCTTCCTCGATTTCGGAGCCGGAAAGCCAAACGATGTCCAATCCGGCGGCAAGGGCCTGCTCGCGCTCCTTGCGGACAGTCTTCCGCTTGCGGGAGGCCAGGGCGGCGAGGAAGTCATCGAAGGTCTCGTAGCCTTCGTTCGACCAGTGAAATTGTTGATCGGTGCGCTTCAAATAGCCGTGCGCGGCCAGGGCGTGCCAATCCGCTTCGCTGCAGAATGTGACATGGGCACCGGACATCCCGGCCTGGCGGCAGAACTGGGCGGCTCCCTCGGCGAGCAGCGCGCGGTGGGCGTCGGCGGATGGCCCGGCAGCCGCCAGCAGGCGCGGCCCCGGAACGGGCGTAAAGGGCACGGCGATCTGGAGCTTCGGGTAGTACTGTCCGCCGGCGCGGTGGTACGCGTCGGCCCAGCCGTGATCGAAAACGTACTCGCCCTGGCTGTGAAGCTTGGCGTAGGCCGGCATGGCGCCGACGAGCCGGCCTTCCTGACGGATCAAAAGGTGGCGCGGGATCCAGCCCGATCGATTGCCGACCGAACCGGACGTTTCAAGCGCCGTCAGGAAGGCGTGGTCGACGAAGGGGTTGTAGGTCGCGGCGTGCGGGTTTGCGAGGGCGTTCCACTGCGCAGCGTCGACGGCTGCGAGTGACGTCGCGATTTCCACCCGTCCTCCTGCCGCCTCACCCATGGTTTTCCCCGCCCGCTCTTTCCATATGTACGCAGCGCCCGGCTGCAGGATCAAACGACCGGCTGTCGCGGCGCCGCCATGGGGGCGTCACCTAGAGTGCGCTAAACTGCTTGCCCGGTTGCTGCGTCGTGCGGCGACTGGTTGAGGAGGACTAAGATGGGACGGTTCTGGAAGTCGTTCGTGGCATTGGCGCTAGCCGGTAGCGTCGGTCTCGGCACGATCGCGATTGCCCAGGACGGTGGCGTCAAGATCGGCAACCCATCGTTCCTCCGGAACTTCGTCTCTGCCGACAAGGTGGAGGGGGTCGGCGAGCAGCAGTATGGCCAGATTCTCGCGCAGGCGCGCCAACGCCGAGCGCTGCTGCCGGACGACCACCCGGAGGTGGTGCGGCTGCGGCGCATCTTCGCTGACCTCCAACCGCACAGTGCCAAGTTCAATCCCCGCGCCAAGGACTGGAAGTGGGAGGTCAACCTCATCAACTCCCGCCAGATCAACGCGTTCTGCATGCCGGGCGGCAAGATTGCGTTCTTCACCGGCATCCTCAGTCAGCTGAAGCTGACGGACGACGAAGTCGCGATGATCATGGGCCACGAAATCGCGCATGCGCTGCGTGAGCACGCGCGCGAGCGGATGGCCAAACAAACGCTGACCAACGTTGGCGCGCTCGCGGTCGGCGTATTGGTCGGCGGCAACGTCGGTGAACTCGCGCGCGTCGGCGGCGGGCTGCTTGGTCTCAAGTTCTCGCGCGACGACGAACGCGAAGCCGACCTGATCGGCATGGAGCTGGCCGCGCGTGCCGGTTACGATCCGCGTGCCGGCATCACGCTCTGGGAAAAGATGAGCCGTGCCTCCCAGGGACAGCCACTCGAGTGGTTCTCGACCCACCCGTCGAGCACGAGCCGCATCGATGCGATCAAAGCGAACTTGAAGGATGTCTTACCCATCTACGAGGCCGCAAAAACCAAGCGCGGCTGAGAGGAAGGCCGTCACCCGGGGCTCGGGCGACGGCCTTTTGCAAGCTCAGGCAGCGCGGTCGAGCGCTTCCAGTTCGTCGATCATGCGCGCTATGACGGCGAGCCCCTTGTTCCAGAATTCGGGCTGGGACGCATCCAACCCGAACGGGGCCAGCAGTTCCGAGTGATGGCGCGAGCCTCCCGCACGCAGCATCGCGAAATACTTGTCGACGAACCCCGGGTGGGCTTCCTCGTAGAGCGCATAGAGCGAGTTCACGAGGCAATCGCCGAAGGCGTAGGCGTAGACGTAGAACGGCGAGTGGATGAAGTGCGGGATATAGGTCCAGAAGACCTCGTAGCCCGGCTTGAACTCGATCGCGGGACCGAGGCTTTCGGTCTGCACGTCGAGCCAGAACGCGTTCAGCTGATCGGCCGTCAGTTCGCCATTGCGGCGCTCTTCGTGAACCTTTCGCTCGAAGGTGTAGAAGGCGATCTGCCGAACGACCGTGTTCAGCATGTCCTCGACCTTTCCCGCCATAAGCGCCTTGCGCTCCTTGCGGTCCTTGGCCTGAGCGAGGAGAGCCTTGAACGTCAGCATTTCGCCGAACACGGAGGCTGTTTCCGCCAGCGTCAGTGGTGTCGGCGCGAGGAGGGGGCCCTGCTCCCGCGCGAGCATCTGGTGGACGCCGTGGCCCAATTCGTGGGCGAGGGTCATCACGTCGCGTGACTTGCCCTGATAGTTGAGCAGCACATAGGGATGCGCCGAGGGCACCGTCGGATGCGCGAACGCGCCGGGTGATTTGCCCGGCCGGGTCGGCGCGTCGATCCAGCGCTTATCGAAGAAGTCACCTGCGATATTGGCCATCTCGGGTGCGAACCCAGCGTAGGCCGACATCACGATCTGGCGGGCTTCGTCCCAGCGGATGGTGCGGTCGGGCTTGTCCGGCAGCGGAGCATTTCGGTCCCAGTGCGCGAGCTTGTCGAGGCCGAGCCAGCGCGCCTTGAGCGCGTAGTAGCGATGCGAGAGCTGCGGATAGGACTGGCGCACCGCCGAGACGAGTGCGTCGACGACGGGGCCTTCCACCCGGTTCGAAAGGTGGCGTGCGTCGGCAACGTCGTGGAAGCCGCGCCAGCGGTCGGAGATTTCCTTATCTTTGGCGAGCGTGTTCGTAATCAGGGTGAAGAGGCGCACGTTCTCGCCGAACACCTTGGCCAGAGCTTCGGCGCCAGCCTGACGGCGCGAACGGTCGGCGTTCGAAAGCAGGTTCAGGGTTGGTTCGATCGGCCAGGGGGGTGCCTCGCCGGCTACGGGGAAGCGCAGGCCGGCCATCGTCTCGTTGAACAAGCGGTTCCAGGCACCACGCGCGGTCTGCGACTTCTCGTGGAAGACCTGCTCCAGCTTCTCTTCCAGCTGATGGGGCTTCTCGCGGCGCAGGTCCTTGAACCAGGGTGCGTAGCGGGCGAGTTCCGGCGCGGCGAGGGCGCGCTCCAGGGCCGCGTCCTCAATGGCGTTGAGCTCGAGTTCGAAAAAGATGAGTTCGGCCGAAATGTTGGTCAGGGCTTCCTGAGTGTCGCCGTAGAACTTGGCGCGCGCTGGGTCTGTTTGGTCGCCCGTGTAGCGGAGGCCGGCATAGGAGCCGAGGCGCCCCATCAGGTCCGAGAGCCGCTCATAGGCCTTGACCGCCTCGGCGAGACGGGCCGGCTGGGCCGCCAAGCCAACCAGCTTACCCTGATAAGTTTCGCGGATCCGGCGGGCGTCGTCGGCGGCTTTCGTCAGGTCGCGCTGCCACTCCGGACTGTCGGGGGCGGGATAGAGGTCGGAGAGGTCCCACTCCGGCATGGCGCCGAGGTCGACACCGGCCGACGGGCTCGTTGCGCCGGCGCCCGCCGTCGCGTTGGCAGGCTGAAACATTAACGATTTCATCATGCTGCGTGATCTCTCGTCATGGAATGGAGCGTCTCAACCGGAGCCCGGATAGAGGTCGAAGGTCTTTTCGAACCACCTCGGTTCCATCTTCAACGTTCTTTTTACCGCCTTCGGCCATCGTCATTGGAAGTTGGCGTTTCAGTTCGGTCCGTCAACCGTTCGTGACGCCTTTCGTGTTCCTGTTGTCAGTTGCGTCGAGTATCACATGCCTAAGCGCGTCCTTATCGTCGATGACGAGCCTGCGCAGCGTCGCATTCTCGAAGAAATCATCAAGCGGCTTGGGTTCGAGACCCGCTCCGCCCATTCCGGGGAGCAGGCGCTCCAAGTTCTCGAAAGCCCCGACAACGGTGGAATTTCGCTGGTCGTCCTCGACCTCGTGATGCCGGGCGTCGACGGCATGGCCGTGCTTCAGCGGCTGCAGAGCAAGCCCAGCAAGCCGCCGATCATCGTGCAAACGGCGAACGGCTCTCTCGACAACGCGATCGGTGCGATGCGCGCCGGCGCGGTGGACTTCGTCGTCAAGCCGGCGAGCCCCGAGCGGCTCGAAGTCTCGATCAAGAGCGCGCTGAAAATCGAAGCGCTCCAGGGCGAAATCACGCGCATTCGCAAAAAGGTCGAAGGCACGCTGAGCTTCGACGATCTGATCGGTCGCGGCGATGCCATGAAGCGCGTCGTCGCGCTTGGAAAGCGCAGCGCCACGTCGAACATTCCTGTGCTGATCGAAGGTGAGTCGGGTGTCGGCAAGGAGTTGATCGCGCGCGCCATCCAGGGCGAAAGCGAGCGAGTTGGCCGGCCTTTCGTTACCGTCAACTGCGGTGCGATCCCGGAGAATCTGGTCGAGAGCATTCTGTTCGGTCACGAGAAGGGCGCCTTTACTGGGGCCGTCGAAAAGCGCGTCGGTAAGTTCCAGGAGGCAGACGGCGGAACGCTGTTCCTCGACGAAGTCGGCGAACTGCCGCTCGAAGCCCAGGTCAAACTGCTGCGGGCGCTACAGGAAGGCGAGATCGATCCGGTCGGCGCCAAGAAGCCCGTTTCCGTCAACTTCCGGCTCATCTCGGCGACGAACCGGGACATGATCCAGCTCGTCAAGGACGGCAAGTTCCGCGAAGACCTCTACTATCGCCTCAACGTGTTCCCGATCTGGGTGCCGCCGCTGCGCGAGCGACTGGAAGACGTTCCGGAACTCGCTAATCACTTCCTCGCGCGCTTTGCGGCGGAGGAAGGCAAGCGCATCCTGGGCTTCCACGACGACGCCATGCGCCTCCTCTGCTCCTACGGCTGGCCAGGGAATGTCCGACAGCTCGAGAATGCGGTGTTCCGTGCGGTCGTGCTGGCCGATGGGTCTGAACTCACCGTCGCGGAGTTCCCGCAGATCGCCGCCCACGTCGAGGGCTTCAAGGCCATCATCCCGGCGGCTCCGGTCGTTCAGCCGAAGCAGCCGTCCTACACGGGGCCCGCGCTGCTCGGCGCCGAAGACACTGTTCCGCAGACGGTCGACGTGAAGTCAGGTGACGGCAAGTCGCTCGGGATCCCGGCGATCACCGACAACGGGGATATCCGTCCGCTCGTCGCCATCGAAGCCGACATGATCCGCCTCGCCCTTGGGCGCTACCGCGGACACATGACGGAGGTCGCCAAGCGGCTCGGTATCGGGCGGTCGACGCTCTACCGCAAAATGCAGGAATACGGGCTGGAGCCGCGGCCGAACTGAGGGTTGGAGGCGAGAGAGTCTGCCCACAACATAGTTCGGCCCACAACTCGAATACACTAGCGGCGTGCAGTTCGGCCACACTCAGTGCGGCCCGCTGGATGCCGCGTACCTGCATCTGGCAATCAGGGCGAGCGTACAGTAGTTTGGCCGCATCCATCCCGGGGGGAGGTTGCCATGCGGTCGGCCACACGTGCCACCACCGTTGCTGTGTTTGCACTCGCGGTCGCCGGCCCTGCTGCCGCACAGTACAAGCCCGCGGCCGAGCAGGCCATCGAGGCGCCGATCGTCGCGCCCGCTCCGCTGCCGTCCGCCGCAGCTCTATCAACCGAAGCCCCCGCCATTCCCGGTGCGCCGCCGGCGCAGGCAGCAACGCCCGCGCTTGCGCCTGCTGCCGCGGCAACTCCGACGCCCGCCGCGCCGGCTGCCGTGGCGGTAGCTCCCGCTGCCCCGCAACCCGATCCGGTCGTCACTGCAGTTACCGAACGCCTGAAAGCGCTGGCCAGCGACCGGTCCGTTCCGAAGGCGGATCGCGAAGCCCTCGAAACCTACTATGGCGCCGCCGAGGTTCGCCCGGTCTGGACCGCTGCGGGCGGACTTTCGTTGCGAGCTGAAGCCGCCATGCGCGAGATTGTCGCGGCCGACGATTGGGGACTGCGCGCGAGTGACTACACGCTGCCGAAGCGTCCGGTGTCCGGGGCGGACGCAGCGGCGCTCGCTCAGGCCGAAGTAACGATGGCTCTTGCCGTCCTGGAATACGCCCGGCATGCCCGCGGCGGCCGGATGGACCCGACGGATCTTTCGTTCAACATAGACCGGCAACCGCCGCAGATCGATCCGTTGCGCGTGCTCGCTGACGCGGCGAGCGCCGCGAACGTCGACAGCTATCTGCGTTCGCTGCATCCGCAGCATCCGCAGTTCGAACTGCTGCGCCAGAAGTATCTCGAAGCACGGCGCGCGCCGACCGAACCGAAGGCTGAAGAGCCGGCGCAGAGCCCGCAGGCCAAGGGCAAAACCACGGCAAAGAAGACTGCTCCGCCGGAAACACGTTTAGCGCAGCGCATTCTCTACAACATGGAGATGTGGCGCTGGATGCCGGAGGACCTCGGCAAGCTTCACGTCGTCGCCAATCTACCCGAGTACATGAAGCGCGTCGTGAAGGACGGAAAGGTCATTCACGAAGAGCGCATCATTATCGGCAAGATCGAGAACCAGACGCCGATCTTCTCCGACGAGATGGACCACATCGTCTTCCATCCGTACTGGGGCGTTCCGGACAGCATCAAGGTCAAGGAAATCTGGCCCAGCCTCGCGGGCAGCGGACAGGTGCTCGACAAGTATGGCCTCAAGATTCAGCGTGGCGGTCGCGACATAGATCCGCGCAGCGTCAACTGGTCTACGACGGATATTCGTCAGTTCACGGTGCTGCAGCCGCCGGGTCCGAGCAACGTGCTGGGCGTGGTGAAGTTCATGTTCCCGAACAAGCACCAAGTCTACATGCACGACACGCCGACGAAGAACCTCTTCAATTCGGCGCAGCGGACTTTCAGTCATGGCTGCATGCGCGTGCGTAATCCGGTGCGCTTCGCCGAGGTCATCCTCGAACAGGACAAGGGCTGGGATGCCGGGCGTGTCGGGTCGCTCGTGAAGGGCGGACCGCAGAACAACCACATCTACCTCGAACGCAAGATCCCCGTGCACGTGACCTACTTCACGGCCGTGGTCGGCGCCGACGGCAAGCTACAGACGTTCCCCGACGTTTACGGGCATGAGCCGAGGATCCAGATGGGGCTCGACGGCAAGGCGCACCTGATCGTCAAGAAAAAGCCGACGCTGACGCCGCCCGATGCCGTGACCCGGCTCGCCGATACGAAGCAGAACTATCCTATCCAGAACTGGATGAAGCAGATCTTCGGCAATTTCTGATTGCTGACGAGCTTTGGAGACCAGAAGGCGGGCCTCGGCCCGCCTTTTGTCGTTAACGCGCCGTTAACCGAGTTGGCGTGCAGTTGGCTCGGCCTAAAACGTGCCGTACTCGCGCGTCATACCCCTGCCGACGCGCGATCGCAGGGGCATCGTCTTTGGTGGCGCGTTTTTGGGGGATGTGGTGCCGCGGCCTGGCGCCCGTAGTGCAGAGTATCGAGAATGCGATCCATTCCGCTGTTCGCTTTGCTGGCGGTGCTGTTGGCCATGGCCGGCTTAACCGCAGCCGAGGCCTCGCAAGGCGATCGCATCATCCGCTTGCACAACGTCCACACCAAAGAGACGGCTGACATCCTCTACAAGCGTGCCGGGAAGTATGTCCCTGAGGGCCTCGAAAAGGCGTCGTGGCTGCTGCGTGATTGGCGGCGCAACGAGGCGACCGAGATGGACCCCGAGCTCATCGATCTGCTCTGGGAGATCCACGCCGAACTCGGCTCCAGCGAACCGATCCACATCATCTCAGGCTACCGCTCGCGCACGACCAACGACATGCTGCGGAAATCGGTCGGAGGTCAGGCGAGCGAAAGCCGGCACATTCTCGGCAAGGCCGCTGATGTCTACTTTCCGGATGTTCCGCTGAAGCGGCTCCGCTATTCGGCGCTGATCCGCGAGCGCGGCGGCGTGGGCTACTATCCGACTTCGGGATCGCCATTCGTGCACGTCGACACCGGCCGGGTGCGCGCGTGGCCACGGCTGCCGCGGGCCGAGCTTGCGCTTCTGTTCCCGGATGGTCAGACACAGCACGTTCCGGCTGACGGCCAGTCACTTGTGCCCGGTGATGCACGTATCGCGCGGGTGAAGCATCAGGATCTTGCGGAAGAGATCGAAGCTTACCGGACGAGCCGTCGTGATCCGCGCGTCGCCGAACTCAGGCCGAAGCAGGAGGCGACGTCGAAGTCGGTACAGGTGGCGCGTGCCGAACCGCCCCGTCTCAAGGCCGAGCCCACGCCGGTGGCGCGGCCGGTGGTTGCTCGTCCTCCGGCACGGGTCGAGGATAGAGATCGCGCCGGCTTGACGACCCTGGCGCAACTGGCGGCCCAAAGCGAACCTCAGAAGCCGCGCCTGCCGGCACCGATGGTGGCCAGCCTTGGTCCGACACTCCCGACCAGCCTGTTCGCACCGGAGCGCCCGTCAGCGCCGCCACTCGCCGCATCCGAGTCCGCAGATGCGACGCCCTCCGCCGACACGGTCACCTGGGTCCAGGCCCCCGCCTGGGACGAGGACCATCCGGAAGAGCTTTCCTATCGTCCGTTCGCCATTGCGCCGCTGATGAGCGACGATCCTGGCATCGAACCGGCGGCCCTTACGACTCTGAAGGCTCCCGAGGTGGTGCGGACGCTCGAGCTTCTCGATCAGACGGATGTTCCGGCGCTGCGTCTTTCGACGACCCGCCAGCGTGTCCCGACACCGGAAGCTCTCGGCTTCCGCGGTCCGGCAGTCGCCATCAATACCTACTTCGGTCCGCCTTCGCGCTGATCCGGCCCGTTCGACCGGTTCCTGTCAGATGCGCGCCCGGGTGCGATGCGCCCGGCCTCCCGAGTTGCTATAGAGCCAGCTGAAAACGACAAGGGCGGCTCGGCGGTCGCCCGGATCCGGGAGGACTGCATGACCACGCCCTGCATCATCACGGTGGCGATCACCGGCTCGGTGCCGACGAAGGCCGACAATCCGGCCGTGCCGATCACGGTCGCCGAACAGGTCGAGTCGACACACGAAGCGTTCGAGGCCGGCGCGACGCTCGCCCATTGCCACGTGCGCAACGACGACGGCACGCCGACCTCGGATCCGGAGCGCTTCGGGCGCCTCGTCGAAGGTCTGCGCAAGCACTGCCCGGGAATGATCATCCAGCTCTCCACTGGTGGGCGGTCAGGCACCGGCCGGGAGCGCGGCGGCATGCTTCCGCTCAAGCCCGACATGGCGTCGCTCTCCACGGGCTCGTGCAATTTTCCGAAGCGCGTCTACGAGAACAGCCCGGAGCTCGTCGATTGGCTCGCGGATGAAATGCTGAAGTACGACGTGAAGCCGGAAATCGAGGTGTTCGACCTCTCGATGCTGTTCAAGGCGGTCGAGATGGAGAAGGCCGGCCGGATCAAGGGGCCGCTGCACGTGCAGTTCGTCATGGGCGTGAAGAACGCCATGCCGGTCGATCGGCCGACGTTCGACTTCTATGTTCAAACCATCAAGCGCCTCGCGCCGGACGCTACCTGGACCGGCGCTGGCATCGGCCGCGAGCAGATCACGCTCAATCGCTGGTCGCTCGAACTCGGCGGGCATTGTCGAACGGGTCTCGAGGACAACGTCCGCATCGACAAGGCGATACTGGCGCCGTCGAATGCCGCCCTGGTCAAGCGGGTCGTCGATCTCTGCCCTGAATACGGTCGCCGGCCGGCGACGGTTGCCGAAGCTCGCAGTCTTCTCGCGCTGCATTGATCGGGAGCGTGGCATGGCGATCGAGGTCAACCTCCCGGAGGTCGTCGCCGAGGTGCGTGCCGCCTTCGAGCGGTACGAGAAAGCCCTCGTCTCGAACGACGTCGAAACGCTCGACGCACTGTTCCGTGATGCGCCCGAGACGATCCGCTATGGCGCGACCGAGAACCTCTACGGCTACGCCGAGATTGCGGCCTTCCGTGCCGGACGTCCGTCGGCGGGGCTGGCGCGCCGGCTGTCCAAGACGGTGATCACGACTTACGGCCGCGATACTGCCGTCGCGTCCACGCTCTTCTACCGTGAGACGAGTCCCGGGAAAGTCGGACGTCAGATGCAGACCTGGGTGCGGACGCCCGACGGCTGGCGGGTGGTCGCGGCGCACGTCTCAGTGATCGCGGACCCAGATCAGGGTTCATAGCCCTCGAAGGTCGGAGCGTCGGACCACCGCGCGGCGATCGCGCGGTCTTCCGGCGTCGTGACTGTCCAGCAAATCAGCGGAACGCGCTGGACTTCGCGGACGTAGCGGGTCACGGGGGTCGGCAGATCCTTGACGTGATAGCTGTAAAAGTCGGGCGCCGCATCGGCGGACTCGAGCAGATGCGTCAGCCGTTCGCTTCGGTCGGCGTCGAGGACATCGCGCCACCAACCGGTGTCGCGATAGACGCCTGATACGATGCCGCGCGGGATTTCGGGGGCACGGGCCCTCATCTCCACCATCACGGCCGGATCGAAGGACATCACAGCGATCGGGCCTTGATAGGCGAGGACGCGGCCGGCGATCTCGTCGAGATAGCGCGACGGCAGGGCGGTCCAGGCGCTCTTGATCTCGACGATCAGCGGTACGCGGCCGGCGACCAAGTCCAAAAGGTCTGAGAGTCGCGGAATGCGATCGCTGCCACCCGACAGCGTGAGATGCGCCAGTTCGCCGGATGTGCGGTCGGCGACCGGTCCGCTCTGGTTCGTGAGCCGCTCCAGGCGGTCGTCGTGGAAGACCATCGGCACGTGATCGGCGGCGGGCTGAATGTCGCATTCGATGGCATAGCCGCGCTCGACCGCGGCTCGAAACGCGGACAGGCCGTTCTCGACGCGGCCGGTCTCACGGGCATGAAGGCCACGATGCGCGATGGGCCGCGCGAACAGGTCTCGGTTCACCATCCTGTGTCCGGCGCGCGCGCCGCCTTTCCAATGCCGCTTCGAAGCCTTACCCTGCTTCCGCGGCTTACAGCAGAGGGCGGCAAGATGGCGGTAGCGAAGCGGACAGCCGGTTGGAAGGTGACCGTGGCGGCGGTGGCAGCAGCGGCCAGCTTCGGCGGCACGGTTTCGCACCTCGCTGCAGCACCCCTTCGCGCCGATCAGGTGGTGTTGGCGCCGCATCGCGCAGTCTACGACTTTGCGCTCGCCCGATCGAGTGCAGGGACCGGGGTGAGCGATATGACCGCCCGCATGGTTTATGAACTGACTGGCTCGACCTGCGAAGGCTTCACCCAAAACATGCGCTTCGTGACACGGGCGACCACGCAGGACGGCGGCATCTCCGTGAACGACCTCAGGAGTTCGAGCTGGGAAGAAGGCAGCGCCAAGAACTTCCGCTTCAACTCGACGACCCTCCGGGACGATCAGCAGCAGGAGCAGACCGCGGGCGATGCGGCGCGCACCGGCAACGATATCCGGGTCGACCTGACCAAACCGCAGAAAAAGAAAACGTCGGTCGCGCCTTCGGCGCTGTTCCCTATCCAGCATTCGCGCGAGCTTCTCGCTGCGGCGTCGCGCGAAGAGACGGTCTTCCAAGCCGATCTCTATGACGGTTCGGAGAAGGGTGAGAAGGTCTATGCGACGACGGCCGTGATCGGTCGTGTACGCGCCGCTGGCAATGCCAAAGCCGACGTCGAGAACACCGACAAACTCGTTACATTGAAGTCATGGCCGGTGTCGCTCAGCTATTTCGAGCCGGGCAAGGGGCGGGCCGATGCGATCCCGACTTACGAACTCGCCTTCGTGCTGTTCGAGAACGGCGTCGTGCGGAACCTGACGCTCGACTACGGCGATTTTGCCCTCAAGGGCGATCTGAAGTCGCTGACGTTCCTCGACTCGCCGAAGTGCGAACCAAAGCGCTGAGCAGGCCTGTGGCAAACTAGAGACCGATTACGTCGATCAGTTCGGTCGCGAAGTCGTCGCCACGCTCGTACATCACCCAGTGACCCGCTCCGGGCACCGTCCGGAAATCGAGTTCTGGATGATGTTGCGCCAGAATTTTGCGCACGGCTTCGAAGGAGGGGTGTGCGAGGATATCCCGCGCGCCCCAGATCGACTTGAGCGGAACACGCACGTCGGCGAGGCCGCGGGCGATGTCGTCCGTCCCCGCAAAATGTCTCGTGCGCAGGCGGGTTCTCGCGACGTTGGCCGCTTGGATGTCGACGGCGAGATCGTCGATTGCGGCCGGGTCGGCGAACATCAGGATTTCGAGTGTGCGACGATGCACGGCACGACGCTCCGTGTCCGTCATGCCGGCTCGCTCCTTGGGAAACTCGTCCATTGGCCACGGCGGCAAACCGAGGGCCGCGCAACCGACAATCGTGAGGTCGGCGATGTGGCGGTCAAGCGCTGGGGCCGCGAGCGTCGCAACGTGTGATCCGTAGGAGAACCCGACGAGGTGCGTCTCGCTCCCGGCAGTGACGAGCGAACGCAGTCCGGCCGCGACGACTTCGGCCGACGAGGCCGGAACTGGCGGGTCGGGCGGCATGGCGCTGTCCCCCAGGCCGGGGAGGTCCGCGGCGAGCACCCGGCAACGGGCGGCGAGGGCCGGGATCGTCTTCACCCAGTGCCGCCACGAGCCCGATCCGCCATGCAGCAGCACGACGGTCTTGTCGCCTGCTCCCCAGGCCCGCCAGACCATCTCGCCAGCCCCGCAGGGCGTGGTCAGCACTTGCGCTCGCGCGGCGAGCGCGGAGAGTGTAGGGGTGTCGTCCGCCATGCTTCACTGCCTCCGGTCGGCGCCTGCCATAGGCGAAGGCGACGGAGAATGACAAGGACCAACGATGCGCCCGCACTCGAACTTCCGGATCAATGGCCCGCGGCTGTGGGACAGCCTGATGGAAATGGCCAAGATCGGCGCCACGCCGAAGGGCGGCGTCAACCGCCTGACGCTCACCGACCTCGATAAGGAAAGCCGGAACCTGTTCGTGCGCTGGTGCCGTGACGCCGGCTGCTCGATCAGCGTCGACCGGATGGGATCGATTTTCGCGCGCCGACCGGGGACCGAGGACGGCCTACCTCCTGTCATGGTCGGCAGCCATCTCGATACGCAGCCGACCGGTGGCAAGTTCGACGGCGCACTCGGCGTCATGGCAGCGCTCGAAGTCGTTCGGACGCTGAACGATCTCGACATCAAGACGCGCCATCCTGTCGAGGTGGCGATGTGGACGAACGAAGAAGGATCGCGGTACGCGCCGTCGATGGTGGCGTCGGGTGTGTTCGTCGGCGCCTTCACGCTCGAGCACGCACTCGGTCTCAAGGACGTCGACGGCAAGGTGTTCGGCGAGGAACTGCAGCGGATCGGTTTTTCTGGCGATGCGCCCGTCGGTGGGAGGCCGATCCATGCCTTCTTAGAGCTGCACATCGAGCAGGGTCCGATTCTCGAAGAAGAAGAGATCGACATCGGTGTCGTCACCCACGCCAACGGACAGCGCTGGTACGAAATCGAGGTGACGGGCGTCGAAAGCCACGCCGGGCCGACGCCGATGAACCGGCGGCGCGACGCCATGGTTGGGGCGGCACGCATCGTCGAACTCGTCAATCAGATCGGCTGGCAGCACGAGCCGAATGCCTGCGCGACGGTCGGCATGGTGCAGGTCCATCCCAACTCGCGGAATGTCATCCCTGGCCGGGTCTTCCTGACTGTGGACCTCCGCCATCCGGATGATGCGCGGCTTTCGTCGATGGACGAGGCTCTAAAGGCGGGGGTCGCCGAAATCTGCGAGCGGAGCAAGCTCTCGCATACACTGAAGCAGGTGTTCTACTTCCCGCCGACGGCGTTCGAAGCGTCCTGCGTATCGGCCGTGCGCAGCGCTGCCCAACGTCTCGGCTTCTCGCATCGCGATATCACGTCGGGAGCCGGCCATGACGCGGTCTACATCGCACGGGTTGCTCCGACCGCAATGATCTTCACGCCGTGTGTCGGCGGCATCAGTCACAATGAGGCCGAGGACATGACCCCGTCGTGGGCGACAGCGGGCTGCGACGTGCTTTTGCAGGCGGTGCTGGAAAAAGCCGAAGTCATCGGCGGCTGACAAGAAAGACAGTAGGCGGGAGGAGACGAAGACATGGCACGCACGATCGGTTTCGTAGGGCTCGGCGCGATGGGGTCGGCGATGGCACGCCGCCTGGTCGAGGCGCAGCATCGCGTTGTGGGCTACGATGTCCGCGCGGAAAGCGTCACGAAGTTCGTTGCCGTTGGCGGTCATGGAGCATCATCGGCGGCCGAGGCGGCGGCGGGCGCCGACATGCTCGTGCTGATGGTCGTCAACGCCGACCAGGCAGAGGCGGTGCTGTTCGCCGGTAAGGCGCTCGACGCCCTCGCTCCCAAGGCTGCGGTCGTGCTGATGGCGACGTGTGCTCCGGCGCGCGTGGCGAGCATCGCCAAGCGCGTCGAAGACACTGGCCGCAGCTTCATCGACGCGCCCGTTTCGGGTGGTGTCGTCGGGGCGGAAGCCGGTACGCTGACGATCATGGCGGCCGCGAAGTCGGACGTGTTCGCCGCTGCGCGCCCGGTGCTCGCGACGATGGGGTCCAACCTCTACCATCTCGGCGAGGAGGCGGGGCAGGGTGCCGCCATGAAGGTCGTCAACCAGCTCCTGTGCGGCGTTAACATCACGGCTGCAGCCGAAGCACTTGCGCTTGCCGAGCGGGCCGGCATCGATCCGAAACTGGCGCTGGAGATCCTGTCTGGATCGGCTGCGTCGAGCTGGATGCTGAAGAACCGCGGCCCGCGCATGGTGGAAGATACGGACGTCGTCACCAGCGCGGTCGATATCTTCGTCAAGGACCTCGGGCTCGTGCTCGACGCCGGCCACTCGGCAAAGATGGGGCTGCCCCTCGCGGCGCTTTGTCATCAGCTCTATGTAGCGGCATCGGGGATGGGGCTCGGCGCCAAGGACGACAGCCAGGTGATCGCGACCTATCGCGCGCTGAAGCGTAAGGACTGATGGCCGCTGCGCTCTGCGTCAGCGGCTATGTCTTGCGACGATCGTCGACTTGATGCCGAGAAGCGAGAACATGTGGTCGTGCGTGTAAGCGATTTCGGCGATCAGCAGGTGGTCGCCGGGTTTCAGCTGTAGGCTGAGTTCGGCGTCGGTGGCCTTTATGTTTCGCTTAACCGGCGTCAGAGCGACGTCGTCGGTCCGCACGACCTTTTGGTTGTCGGCCCGGCGGACCAGGCGCACGACGCCCGCCGTCGTATTCGACGGGTCAGCCCACGGCGCCATCTCCGTCAGGATTTCCCTCAGGAGCCTCTGTTCCGCGATCGTCATCGTAGCCGGCGTCTGAGCCGTCGGCGCATCGATGTAGATCGAGGCGGCCCGCACGATGGATTCGGCGGCGCTCAAGAGAGTTCGTTGCCTGAGGATGAGTTCACTGAAGTCGACGATGAACATGAAGATCCCGATCAGTATCGGGAACAGAAGTGCGAACTCGATCGTGATGGCACCACGCTCGTCGGATCGAAAACGGATGCGATTTGGCGGGCATCGCATCATTGGGGCACGACGACGGTTGAAACTTTGATCGTATCCGCAAAGGCCGTCGGGAAAACCCCGCCCAGGTTTGGCAGTGGTACCAGCTTCACGCGCTTATAGGTCACCGTCACAATCGTTGGCTGATTACTCGTAACCGCGAAAGCCGGCGCGTTTTTCGCAGGCGGCTGTCCCGTCAATGGTCTTGCGGTTACCTTCGTCGGCGCGCCGATGAATCCGGCGTCGATCTTGGACGTAATGAGAGCAATGGCGGCGCGTTCGGTCGTCGGGCGCGTGGCCGCCGTCATCATCGCCCGAGAGAGATCGAACACCGATTTCTCGGCGAGATTATAGCTCAAATACACGAGCCCAACCTCGACGAGGACGAGGAAGGACAAGATGAAGATGGGCGCGAGGATCGCGAATTCTATGGCGACGACTCCGGTCCGGTCGCCGAGCAAACGGCGTAATGCGCGACGTGAACGCCGTCGCGCGGTCCTGACGCAACAGGACCGCCCGCCATGCGGTTCAGTATCGCCGAAGCCTAAGCGCCCACGCATCCCACGCCTCCTCCTTGCATCCTTCTAGCAGAAGAAACCTATACAGATGGTTTCTATGCTGATGGACTTGTTGAAGTCAGGGGTAGGTCGTGCCTAGGGTATTCGGCGCCGCTGCGACTTCACGGTCGGTGACGGCGAACCAGACGTCCTCGGTCATGATAGGTTTGCCGTTGCGCACGGCCCAGGAGCGCATGAGGTCCAATCCCTTGTGATCCTTGGCGGTCACAATCTTCGTGCCGAGTTCGGTGATGCCAAGGCTCGCGAGGCTGACCAGCTCGCCAGGGCCGACAATCGCGTCGCCATCGTCGATCCAAGCCGCGAGGCCGTCGAGGTCCGCCCCGCGCAGGATGCCCGTACCGCTCTGATCGAGTGCCCGCAACTTCTCGTAACCGTTTTCGAAGGTTTCGTCGGCGCCGAACAGGCGATTGCCGTTCATGTCCTCCGCCGCGCGGCCGTCGCGGTTGTCGATGAGAAACGCCTGTCCGCCGTCGCCGACGATCCACTCTGTGGACAGCTTGCGACCCGAGCCATGCACGTCAAACCGCACCGTCCGGCCGGGGAGGCGCAGGGACTGGTAGGACATCGATGTGCCAGTGGTGCGGATCTCGGTGCGGCCGTCGAGTGCCAGGACGATCGGCGACTCGATCGTCAAGCATGTGCCGTCAGGCTTCTCCCAGAGGGCCTTGTCATGGTCTCTCACGTAGACGAGCCGGAGATTGTTCTTAAGCACGTCCTGGAAGGTGTCAGCATTGGCACCCTTGATTTTCGAGAGGTACGCGAACTCGAGCGTCGATCGGGTGGACGTCTTCTCACCTGACCCGATTCTCCGATATTCCACCGTCACGTTCCGGCCGCGGTCGTTGAATTCGAAGTTGCGCGAAAGCCCGATGGTCATCGTGATGCGTTTCGGTGCTTTGTAGAGTTCGTTGCCGCTGTAGAAGTACTGTGTCGGCTTTCCATTGCGCATGTTTCTGAACTCGCGCGTCGCGGCCGGGTCGTAGTGGTTGTCATCGACTGTGGATTTCGGCGCCTTTGCCTTACGGATGAATTCGGTCGGGTCACAAGCTGCGCCGCCTCCACCGCCGTCGTTCGTATTGCAAGAACCACCTATGCAGACTTCCTTCTCGCAATCCGGCCCAACGCATTCTTCCTCGCCGCGCGGCACTCCGGGACAGAATGGCGGCAGCGTCCCGTCACTATTGGCCGGCTGGAAGTGCATACGATCTTTCGAGCGGAGTCTGCGTCCGCCGAACGTCTCGCCGATCGTCATGTCTGCGACCACGCTCTGGCGGTAGAGTGGGTTGTTCAGCCGGTCCGTCAGCGTCACGACGAATGCGTTTCGATCTATCTTTGACATCTGCTTCAGCATGGCGACAGAAACGTCGTCACCCACGACGTTCGTCATAACCAGAAATGCCCGCTGAGCCTCCGTACAGCTTTCGTCCTTGCGGATCGGTTCAGGCTTGCAGAGACGAACGACTTCTAGGGAATTCCCTCCGAGACCCAGGAACTTGGCCATGATGGTGTCGACGTCGCCGCTGATGGCGACCTGGAATTCGCTGTCGGAGATCGGTTGACCGGCCCTTTCGGACTTTTTGACCATGACGGTCGCCTTGATGTCCGTCCCCAACGGATCGTTCTTGAATTGGTCTTGCATGAACTGCTGGGCGGCCGCGGCAAGATCGCTCGACGTGCGATAGATCGCGCTGTCGGCTCGCTCGATGCGCTCGCAGGTCAAGGCCGCTGCCGTTTGCATGCGCTCGCTTGCGTTCTGCACGGCGATGAGGTCAATCGATACGGCGCCGATACCCATTGCGACGATGATCATGAATGCGCCCATGATCTGCAAGCTGCCGGAGCGGTCGAGCAGCATGCGAAGGCAGGTGTGGCGAATAGAAGGGCGCATGACAACATCCGCAAAAACAACGAATACGTCATACCTATTGCACGCAAAGCGGATAATCTGTCGACAGATTAAAATAGCGGTAAACATCTTGTTGCCGGTCGATACGGATTGGTACGTCGGCATAAAAAAGCCCTCCCGAGCGATCGCTCGGGAGGGGCTGGTCGACAGGAGTGTGACAGCTCAATTGCGAGTCGTCTGCGAAGCCTCTGGTGCCGCGGCAACTTCCCGGTCGGTTACGGCAAACCAGACGTCTTCCGTCATGATGGTCTTGCCGTTGCGGACCGCCCAGGATCGCATCAGGTCGAAGCCATTGTCGTCCTTCACAGTCACGATCTCAGTGCTGAGTTCGGTGATGCCGAGGTCGCGGAGGCTGACGATTTCGCCGGGGTCCACTACGGCGTCACCGTCGTCGATCCAGGCCGCGAGGCCGTCGAGGTCGACACCGCGCAGAACGCCCGTTCCGCTGGTGTCTAGTTTGCGCAGCTTCTGATAGCCGTTCTCGTAGTCACCGCGGCTTCCGAACAAACGGCTGCCGTTCATATCTTCGGCTGCCCGGCCGTCTCGGTTGTCGACAAGGAGAGCCTGGCCGCCGTCGCCGACGATCCACTCCGTCGACATTTCGCGACCGTAGCCGTGAACGTCGAACCGCACGGTTTGTCCCGGGATACGCACGGCTTGGTGAGATGTCGAAGTACCCGTGGTTCGGATCTCGTTTCTCCCGTCTAGAGCAAGGACGATCGGAGAGTCCGTCTCGACGCATGTGCCGTCAGGTGCTTCCCACAGAGCCTTGTTCTTGTCACGGACGAAGACGAGCTTCAGCTTCTGGTTCAGGACCTGGGGTAACGTCGTTTCGTTCTGCGCCTTGAGTTTGGAGAGGAAGATGTCCTCCAGCGTCGAGTTCATCGAGCGCGTTACCTGCTTGCCATTTGCAAAGGTCTGATACTCGACCACAACGACTGGGCGGATCGTATTTCGCTGGAATTTGGCGGCGATCGGAACGCTGAATTCAATGATCTCGCTGCTCTTATACAGCTTCAGCCCCTTATAATAGAAGCGGCTGAGTTTCCCATTCGTGGAAATCCACTGCCTCGTGGCGCGCGGATCGTAGTTAGAGTCTTGTTCGGTCGCGTCGACCTTCTTGTCGTTCTTGTAGAAGGTCGTGGGATCACAGGTTCTGCCACCTCCTCCACTTCCGCTACCTCCACCGCCACCTCCGCTCGTAGGCGGTGTGCACGACGCACCCGTGCAAGTTGGTGTCGGGGTCGTCGATGGGATGCCTGGGCAGAAGACGGGTATCGTCCCATCCACATTGGCCGGCTGGAAGTGGAGGCGATCCGTCGGGACAAGCGTTCGTCCGGCGATCGAAGTTCCGATCGTCAGATCGCTCGTCACGGTCTGTCGCACGATAGGGACATTGGTTTGGTCGGTCAGCGTCATGACGAACGCATCCCGCGGAAGTTTGGAGAGGTCGCGAAGACGTTGTAGGGGTACGCGCTCACCTGCTGCGGACGTCATGACATAGAATGACTTCTGGTCCTCGCGGCAGCTTTGATCCGGCTGCGGCGGCTTCGGTTGGCAGATCCGAACGACATCGATCTTGCTACTGTCGAGTCCGAGAAACTTCGCCATCAGCGTTTGGACGTCGCCGTTCACAGCAACTTGAAGCTCGGCTTCGTCGATCGGCCGACCGCTCCGCTCAGGGTCCGTGACTACGACCGTCGCCTTGGCATCGGTATCGAGCGGATCGTTTTTTAGCTGATCGCGGAGGAACTGCTGTGCGGCTGTCGCGAGGTCGCTCGATGTGCGGTACAGCGAGTTGTCGGCGCGGCTAATGCGCTCGCATGTCAGGTCGGCTGCCACCTGCATGCGCTCGCTGGTGTTCTGCACTGCGATCAGGTCGACCGATACGGCGCCGACGCCCATCGCGACGATGATCATGAAGGCGCCCATGATGTGCATGCTGCCGCTTCGATCGAGCAGCAAACGCCTGAGCGTGGGTGGAAAGAGTAGACGCATGGTAACCCCCTGCTTTGTAGTTCCGACTACGTCTTATCTGCTGTTCAGCCCCTTTTAGTTCGTAAGCGGAATAAATTGATTTGGGTCGTGGTGAAGAATTTGTTGCCGGCTGTTCCACAACGGGGAGGCCGACATCCGTGGGGGAATCGGCGACCCGGATCGTGTCTGCCGCCTTTGCCTTTCGGCTCTGCGCACGACACCCCTTCCCGTCGCCGCTCGTTTCATTAAGAAAACGGGTAAGGCTCCCCGGACGGGGCAAGAACAAATGGAGGACGCGGGGATGGGGTACGTCGAAGAGGGCGCAGCCTTCGATTACGTGATCGTCGGGGCGGGTTCGGCTGGGTGTGTGGTTGCGAACCGACTTAGTGCCGATCCTGACGTCACGGTCGCGCTCGTCGAGGCGGGCGGTAAGGACAGCAATGTCTGGATTCATATCCCCGCCGGCTACTACCGCAACATCACCAACCCCGCGATCACTTGGCAGTACGAGTCAGGGCCGGAGCCGCATCTCGGCGGCCGGAAGATTGCTTGGCCGCGAGGCCGGGTGCTGGGCGGGACGAGTGCGATCAACGGGCTTCTCTACGTCCGCGGCCAGGCGAATGATTTCAATCACTGGCGCCAGCTCGGGAACGCGGGGTGGTCGTTCGATGACGTGCTGCCCTATTTCAAGCGCTCGGAACGCCAGGAGAGGGGGGCGAGCGAGCTGCACGGCGCCGACGGCCCGCTCGGCGTATCGGACGTGCATATGCACAACCCGATCTGCGAAGCCTTCATCAAGTCGTGCGTGGCCGAGGGCATCCCCTTCACCGACGACTTCAATGGTCCGTCGCAGGAGGGCGTCGGCTACTATCAGCTGACCAATTACAAAGGGCGGCGGTCGACGACGGCCGTCGCCTACCTTCGCCCGATCCGCAATCGGGCGAACCTTTCGGTCATCACGGACGCTCCGACGCAGCGGGTTATCGTGGATGGGCGGCGTGCGACGGGTATCGTCGTGCGGCAAGGCGGTGTCGAAAAGACGATCCGGGCGCGCCGCGAGGTCATCCTGTCGGCCGGGGCGATCGGCTCCCCGCAGCTGCTCGAAGTTTCGGGGATTGGAAATCCGGACGTCCTCAAGGCGGCCGGCGTCGAGGTAAAGCACGCGCTGCCCGGCGTCGGTGAGAACCTGCAGGACCATTATCAGGCCCGCATGGTCTACGAGATGAAGGCGGCCGGCAGCCTCAACGAAGTCTGGCACAGCCGGTGGCTACAGTTTCGGACGGGGCTCGAGTACGTGCTGTTCCGGCGCGGGCTCCTGACGATCGGCGCGGGCGTCGTCGGCGTCTTCACTCAGTCGCGGCCGGATCTCGACGCGCCCGACATCCAGTTCCACTTCATCCCGTTGTCGGCCGAAGGACCGGGGCAGGGTCTCCACAAGTTCCCCGGTGTGATCGTCTCCGTTTGTCAGCTCCGACCTGAAAGCCGGGGCCACATTCACATCACTTCGCCCGATCCGCGCGAGAAGCCCTCGATCGTCTCGAACTACTTGGCGACCGATCTCGATCGGCAGGTGATCGTCGATGCCTTGAAGCTCGCGCGTCGCATCGTCGCCCGGCCGCCGTTTTCAGACATCACGGTGCGGGAGTACGTTCCCGGCACCGTTGTTGCCAGCGACGACGATCTGCTCGCCTTCGCCAAGGCAAAGGGCACGACGATTTTCCATCCCTGCGGCACGGCGAAGATGGGGCGCGACCCGATGGCCGTCGTCGACGAACGGCTCCGCGTGCACGGAGTTGAAGGCCTCCGTGTGGTCGACGTCTCGATCATGCCGACGATGACTTCGGGCAACACGAATGCGCCGGCGATCATGATAGGGGAGAAAGCCTCGGACATGATCCGCGAGGACGCCCGCGCTGCGCGTGCCGCTGCGTAACGTTTGGAGACCTTCGACGACAATGGCCGCTCTCGATTACGAAGCCGAATACAACAATCGCAAGCGTGTCCCCGAGCACGTCGGGATCATGACACGCTGGTCGGCGGAAAGCCTCAAGACGCGAGATTCGCTGTCGCCCTATAAGGAACTCGCGTACGGCGGCAAAGAGCGCGAACGCTATGACCTCTTCTCGACGGGCCAGCGTGGGCACTCGACGCCGCTCATCGTCTACATCCACGGCGGCTATTGGCAACGCGGTGACCGCAAGGACTACAGTTTCGTCGCGCGCACGTTCGTGGCGAACGGCATGGACGTGGTCGTGCCGTCGTACACGTTGGCGCCGCAGGCTTCGATCCGCGAGATTTTGGAGGAGTTGCGGCGCTGCCTCGTCGCGGTGTGGAAGCGGCTCGGACGGCGGCCAGTGGTCGTCGGTCATTCGGCCGGAGGACATCTCGCAGCGGCACTTTTGGCGACCGATTGGTCCGCCTACGCTGGTGTCCCGGACGACCTCGTGCGCGCCGCATACTCGATCAGTGGCGTCTTCGAACTCGATCCGCTCGTGCAGACCTCGCTCAATGAAGCGCTGCGGCTCGATGTGGCGGAGGCGCGGGCCATGAGCCCGCTTCTCTGGTCGCCACCCGCCAAAGATCGCTGGCTCGTCGCCTCCGTCGGTGGAGACGAGTCGCGCGAGTTCCTGCGCCAGAGCCTGGCCATCGCGGGCCACTGGTCGAAAGCTGGCGTGAAAGCCGAGTGCGTCGTCGTGCCGAACGCCAACCACTTCACGATCGTCGAAGAGTTGGCCAACGCCGACAGCGCAATGTTCCACCGCGTCGCGCAGATGGCCCGGGCCGGCTAGCCGGCGCAGCCGGCGTGCACCTTCACGACTCGATCGGATGACGCGGGGAAGCGCGCGAGCTTCGCGGCCGGTCGGACGGGCCGGCGGACGAGCTCGCCGCCGCAGTTGGGGCAACATCCGCCAGGCAGGCGCTTCGTTGCGCACTCGGTGCAAAAGGTGCACTCGAACGAGCAGATCAGCGCCTCGCTTGAATCCGGCGGAAGGTCGCGGTTGCAGCACTCACAGTTCGGTCTGAGGGCGAGCATTCGAATTTCCTCCGCGGGTCATCTCTCTGACAGGATTGCAGGCAGCGTGACGATGCGGACGCCGGCGCCTTCGAGCGCTTTCCGCACGGCGGTGGCGACTGCGACGCCCGTCGGCTCGTCGCCGTGAATGCAAACAGTGTCAACGGCGATCGGAACCAGCTTGCCGCTGCGTGTCACGACGACGCCATCCTTCACCATGCGGAGGGCTTGTGCGGCCGCCGTCTCGGGGTCGCGGAAGACCGAACCCGGCCTGCTCCTCGGCACGAGCGTCAGATCGTCCTCGTACTGGCGATCGGCGAAACCTTCGCGTGCGATCCTCAGACCGAGTTCCTGCGCTGTGCGCTCGAGTTCCGTGCCGACTTGGGCCACGTAGATCAGGCTCGGATCGACCACCTTTACGGCCCGGGCGATGGGGAGCGCGTAGTTGCGGTCGACGGCCGCCATGTTGGCGAGCGCGCCATGGGCCTTCAGATGCGTGACAGGGAGGTCGGCGTAGCGCGCGATCGCCTGCAGAGCGCCGATCTGGTAGGCGACCATGCGTTCGATGTCGTCCGGCTCCATCTTGATCTGACGCCGACCGAACCCCCAAAGATCATTGAAGCCGGGATGGGCGCCGATCGAGACGCCGAGGTCGCGCGCCAGTCGGCAGAAGCGATACATCGTGTTCCAGTCGCCACCGTGAAATCCGCAAGCGACGTTGGCGGAGGCGATCTGACGGATCAGGGTCGCGTCGTCGCCGATCTGCCAGGCGCCGTAGCTTTCCGCGATATCGGCATTGAGGTTGATCGCACCGGCCATCCGCGCGCTCCCGCTGGTTCTTTTGCAGGGAGCCTATCCCGACCCTGCCGGCGGGTCATCAGGGCGCGAGCCAGACGGCGGACGGGGTGTCGCTCTCCCAGGAAAACAGCGCGCGCCGGTGCCCCGCGTGGGCGAGATAGAGCCACTCGAGACGCGTCACCGTGGTCAGCACCGCAACGAAGTTCCGCTCGGCGGCTTCGTCGGTCGCCCCTTCAAGAGCGGCCTGCGGATCATCCACGGTCGATCCGGGTGCCGCGATCTGTCCATAGCAGAGGCGGCTCATCGCCTGTGACTGGCGCCACGCCGATGCGGCGAGATCGGACCCGAAGGGATGCAGGACGGCGGTGCCAGACAAACGGATTTGCACCTTCGCGCCAGGATCATAGGCGTGCAGGGCGATCGCGGGAGCGTGCGTCAGCTCGGCGAACTTGCAGCTGCGGCGATCGGTATGGAAGCGGAACGTGCGGGCACGTGCGTCGACCGCGCGCAGCACGACAGTGCGTATGCGCGGGGTACCGTCAAGGCCGACGGTCGCCACCGTCGGCGTATGGAAGGCGTGTCGCCGGTCGACGGCCCCGCGGACGAGCAGGCCCCAAGCCTCGTCAAGCGTTGCGGGCAAGTCGTCGTAATAGGAGGGGAGCGGCGGGGCGGGCATACCTTCAGGTACGACGGCGGCCTCCCACGGATCAAGCGAATGCCGCCTGCTTCATCGCCAATAGAGACGCCGAGGGTTGTCGCATAGGACGGCATCGCGGGCGGCCGGGTCGAGCCAACCGTCGAGCCGCTCGCGAATTGCGGTGTAGGAGGTGATCTCCGGGTGTTGGGTCCAGGGCCAATCACTGCCCCAGACCATGCGGTCAGTGCCGGCGGCGTCGCGGAGCGCCCTGGCTGCTGACCGCGCATCGGCCGCGAACCGGTACGGTGCGGAGAGCTTGATCCAGACCGATGGATCACGTGCGGCAGCGAGAACGGCCGCGAACCCCGGACACTGGCCGGGTTCATGGCTCTCGGGCCGGCCGAAGTGGTCGATCACGATCACTGCTCCGGCTCGCAGGAGGGCCGGTAAGAGCGTGGCCCATGCCCCGCCCGCGCACTGGACCTCGATATGCAGTCCGGCTTCGGCGATGCGACGCACGAGGCCGGCCCACGGCTCGCGATCGAAAGCCGGAAGGTCGCGTCCGATGAGGTTGAAACGGATGCCGCGCACGCCGGCCGTGCGGAGGTCGACGAGATGCTCCGCGCCAGCATCCGGGGCGACGACCGCGACGCCGCGGAAGCGCTCCGGGTACTTCGCGATGGCGTCGAGGAGGTAAGCGTTGTCGGTGCCGAGAAAACTTGGTTGCACCAGGACGGCGCGCGCGATGCCGTGAGCGTCGAGAAGCGCGCAGTAGTCCGCCAGCGGCGCCGAAGCCGTCGGCCGGTAACGCGCGTCGGCAACGATTGGCAGATCGAGCGTGAAAACGTGAGCGTGGCAATCGACGCGACGCGCGCCGTGGTTGTCTGGCAGCTTGTCCATGAAGGACCATGGCAGACCGCAGACAGATCTGTCACCCGGCCGATCAGCCAAGGGGATGGTTCACGTCACCATTTCATGCCGGCGGGTCGCCAGCCGGCGGCGGTCGCCTCGGCCTCGGTGCAGAACCAGCGCTCGCCGCGTCGCTCGTCGACCTTGCTGACGGCGTACCAGGGGCTCCAGGGCGTGTGGTAGATCTGCCCGTTCTTGGTGATCTTGCCCTTGATCGCGCAGCCGCTCGGCGCCGCCGGAGCCGCGGCTGTCCACGAACGCTCACGATAGGTCCAAGCCGGCTCGGCTTCGCCCTGCCAAATGCCGGCGCGGGCCGTGCGAGCTTCTGCTTCGATAGCGACATACGCGCGGGAGTATTTGACGAACGCCCAGGCGAAGCCGTTCCGGACCATTTCTGCATTGAGATCTCGTCCGGCCACTGCACACTGGCCGAGCGCGCGCCCGTAAAGGTCCTGTCCGGTGATCGTGCAGGAGACCGCCGACGTGCCGATCATCTTGTCGAGGGCGTCGCGGGCGGCCGTACCGCACGGCCAGGTGCCGACCCAGCGGCGACCGCAGCTTTGACCGATCTCCGGGGCGTCGATGCCTTCGAGGCGGACACGCGTCTGACCGATGTTCAACGTATCGCCGTCGACGACGGTGGCCGTTCCGGTCACGACGGAAGAGGGCCGGTGGCCGTCGCCGTTGGGCGTCCGAGATTCACCGGAAGTTGTGGTGACGGCTACTAGAAGACCGACACACAACCAGGGGCACATCGAGCGAACAAACCAAGCACGCATGAGTTGAATTACACTCAGGGTGATGGCGTGCGCGAGACGAAAATGCGCCGTTGGTGAGAAAATTGTAAACGGGAGTAGAAAACTGAAACTTCAGCGAGCGCAGCCTAGACGTGCGCGGATGGTTCGTGAGCGTCCACGACGCCGTCTATGAGATTCGCTGCCATAAGCCGAGCGGTGTCCGGGGCGCCGCCGGCGACATCGACCAAGAGCGACGGCCATCGCGCGATCTCTGCATCGAGCTTCCGGCGCGCGGCCTCGGCGTCGGCAATGTCGACGGCAGTAAAGCGGAACGTCATGCCGGGGGCGAGACGGCCGAGCGCCGGGACATCCGCCGAAATCACAGTTGCGATCTTCGCGTAGCCGCCCGTGGTCTGGCGGTCGGCCAGCAACACGATGGGACGGCCGTCGCCCGGGACTTGGATGGCCCCCGGCGCTATACCGTCCGAAACGATATCGTGCCCGTTTTCGGCGGCGATCAAAGGTCCGTCGAGCCGCAGCCCCATCCGGTCGGACATCGGAAGAACACGCCAGGTTGCAGCGAGGAAGGCTTCCCAAGCGGTGCGCGAGAAGTGATCGTGTTGCGGTCCGGCGACGACGCGGGCGACGGAGGGCGGCGCGAAGCTCGCGATCGGCAGACGGCGTTCGGAGCCGGGTGGTGCGGCCGGAAGCGCGAGCGTCAGGAGTTGTCCAGCTTCGAGACTTCGTCCGGCGATGCCGCCGATGCCGGCGCGGGCATAGGTCGACCGGCTGCCCATGACGGGCTGCACGTCGAAGCCGCCGGCGACGGCCAGGTAAGCGGCGATGCCGGGGCCTGGAATGGTGATCTTGATCCGCGCACCGCGTCGCACGGTGACGCTTTCGCTGGCTGCGATCGATGACGACGCCCCATCGCCGTCCTCGACGGCGAGTTTGGCGCCGGCGACCGCGACACGTGCCGAGTCCGCCAGGACTTCGAAGGCGGCACCCTGGTACAGCATCTCGACCCCTGCCGCGCCTGCCGGATTGCCGACGACGACATTGGCAGCTGCCAGCGCAACGCGGTCCAGCGCGCCCGATACAGGCACGCCCTGGCGCTGATAGCCGGTTCGTCCGAAGTCCTGGAGCGTCGCCGCCAAACCCGGCGCGACCACACGAAGTGCAGAGGTCATGTCGCCGCTTCTAACGCGGCCGGCGACCATTCTCCACCGGCCGACGCGGCGGCCAGCCGATCGAATTCGCCGCGCTCGATCGGTTCGAAGCTCACTTCGTCACCGGGCCGCAGAAGGATCGGATTGTCGCGCCGGAGGTCGAACAGCCGGGCCGGGGTGCGAGCGATCAGATGCCATCCGCCGGGGCTTTCGAGGGGGTAGACGATCGTCATTCCGATCGCGATGGCGACGCCGCCGGCCGGCACGTGGGTGCGCGGGGTCTTGCGGCGCGGCAGGCGGAGCGCCGGCGCGGTATCGCCCATGTATGGGTGTCCGGGCAGAAAGCCGATCATGTAGACGCGGTAGGGCCGGCGTGCGTGGAGAGCGATCACGTCGTCCGTCGTCTGTCCGATCGCCGCGGCGACGTCGGCGAGATCGGGCGCGAGGTCTGGATGATAGCAGGCCGGCAGACGAAAGCGGCGGCCAGGGGGCGGCACGTTCGTCTCGCTGGCCGCCTCGTCCGCCAACTGTAGAATCTCACCGGCCAGCCGCGCGTGCGACGTGACGTTCGGGTCGTAGTGGACCATCAGCGACCGCAGGGTCGGGACGGCTTCGACCACGCCCGGGAGGCCGGCCCGCACGAGCGCGGCATCGAGCGCCAGCACGCGTGCCGACAGCACAGGGTCGATCGTGCTGCCGAACTCCACGACGACGGCGGTGTCGCCGCTGGCGAGGATACGCGGTCGAGGGGCCGGATCGCTCATGAGTGTCCGGCCCCTCGCGCCGCGTCTCGATCGTCGTCCGTTGCCGGCACGTCAGTCGACCGACGCCGCGGCGCCGTCGTCTTCGACCGCTTCGGGGAACACCGGGTAGACCTTGGCGACGCGGCCCATCTGCTTGGTCAGGGCCAGGACGACATCGATCGTCGGAGTCTCGACGTCGACAAGGCGACCCATCTCCTGCACGACCGTCAACAGCGCGTCGAGCTCGATCGGGCGACCCTTCTCGAGATCCTGCAGCATGCTCGTACGGTGAGCGCCGACGGCGGCAGCGCCATTGATGCGCTTCTCGATATCGACACGGAAGTGCACGCCGATGCGCCGCGCGATTTTCTCGGCTTCTTCCATCATCCGGCGGGCGACCAACCGGGTGCCACTGTCCGTTGCCACCACGTCGAGCGTGGCGTGGGTCAGCGCCGAGATCGGGTTGAAGCAGAGATTGCCCCAGAGCTTCAGCCAAATGTCGTTGCGGATCTCGGGGTAGACCTTGGGTTTGAGGCCGGCCGCTTCGAATGCTTTGGCGAGCGCCTTCACGCGCTCGGTTTCCTTGCGGAGCGGTTCGCCCAGGCCGTAGCGATCGCCATAGGTGTGCTTCACGACGCCCGGGGAGACGATCTCGGCGGCAGGGTAAACCGTGCAGCCGATGGCGCGCTCGGGTCCAATCGTTTTCCACTGCCGGCCTTCCGGGTCGACCGACTGCAGCTGCAAGTTGGAATACTGGCCCTCGAACCCGTAGAAGTACCACCACGGAATGCCGTTCTGAGCCGTGACGACGGCCGTGTTCGGACCAAGGAGCGGTTTCAGCTGATCGGCCGCCTCCCAGGCCTGATGGGATTTGAGCGCGACGATCACGTAGTCCTGCGGTCCGAGATCGGCCGGATTATTGCTCGCCGGCATCCGGGCGACCTTTTCTTCGCCGCCGACGATGAGCTTGAGGCCGTTTTCCTTGATGGCGGCAAGGTGGGCGCCACGCGCGACGACGGAGACATCGACGCCGGCAAGCTTCATCAGGACACCGATGTGCGCGCCGATGGCGCCGGCTCCGTAAATACAGACCTTCACGCTTTCCTCCTTGGCAGAGTGGCCATCTCGTTGTGCCCGTCGTCTTGGCCGTCGTCCCGATCGGTCGCAACGGTAGCGGCTGATACGGCGGGTCGCAAACTTCGGTTCTTGCGTCGTGGGGTCAGACGTAGATCATCTTCCGCGTCATGCCGCCGTCGACCACGAACTCTGTCCCGGTCACGAAGCCGGCGTCGGGGCCGACCAGCCACGCTACCGCGGCAGCGATGTCCTCCGGGCGGCCGACGCGGCCGACGGCATGCTGGGCATGGTCCTCGGGGCGGAGCGGGCCGTGCTTGCCGGTGTCAATCCAGCCGGGGGCGATGCAGTTCACACGCACGGGCGCCATGGTCATCGCCAACGCATGTGTCAGCGCCACAAGCCCGCCCTTGCTCGCCGAGTATGGCAGCGTCTCGGGTTCCGACTGGTGGGCGCGCGTCGATGCGATCAAGACCATGCTGCCGTTCGACTGGCGCAGGTCTTTCTCGGCCTCGCGGGCGAGGAGCATCGCGGCAGTCAGATTGACCGCGAGAACACGGTTCCATGTCGCGAGCGTGAGGTCGCGCAGAGCGCCGCGCGGGTTGATACCGGCGTTCGAGACGACGGCGTCGATCCGCCCGAAGCGCTCGCGGGTCGAGGCGACGAGATGATGGATGTGGGCTTCCTCGCCGGCATCGCAGACGATGCAGGTGCCGCCGGTCTCGTCGGCGACCGCTTCGGCCGCCGCTGCGTCCACATCGGCGACGATGGGGTGCCATCCGTCAACAGCGAGCCGTTTTGCCGTGGCCGCACCGATGCCACGGGCCGCTCCCGTAATGATGACGACGTTTCGTTCCGAGTTCGTGGCTGGGCTCATGGCATCCTCGTCGGCTTCCAGCGTGGGCAAAACAGGCGAGCCGGTGTACCCGTTCCGACCACAACCATAAACGCTGGAGGAGACGAATGACGCGGATCGCCGACATCGAAGTCTTTCCTTTGCGAATCCCGTTCACCGACGGCGGGTCCGGGCAGGGCCTGATGCCGACGCGATGGACGCACCTCGATGTCGCGCTGGTGCGGCTCAGGACTGATGACGGGCTGACCGGATGGGGCGACGGGTTCGCCTATTCGTGCCTAGCGCCGGTCGCGGCGGCGATCCGCGATATGGTCGGTCCGCTGGTCATCGGCCGCGACGTCGGAGATGTCGCCCAGATCAATCGCGACCTGCAGCAGAAGCTGCATCTGCAGGGCCGCTACGGGATCACGACGTTCGCGATCTCGGCCGTCGACATGGCGCTGTGGGACATCGCCGCGAAGGCGAAGGGTGTCCCGCTCGCCGATCTGCTCGGAGGCCGCAAGCGCACTGCGATCCCGGCCTATGCAAGCCTCGTCCGCTACGGCGATGCGGGCCTCGTCCAGAAGTTCGCCGAGAAAGCCGCCGGTGAAGGTTATCGCGACGTCAAGCTGCACGAGATCACGCTGCCGAATATCGAAGCCGGGCGCCGCGCCGTCGGCCCCGACATCCGGCTGACGACGGACGTCAACTGCAACTGGTCGCTCGCCACAGCGGAAGAGATGCTGCCGCACATGAAGCGGCTCGAGCTCTTCTGGGTCGAGGAGCCGGTGTTCCCGCCCGACGACGCGGAAACGCTCGGCAGGCTGATCGATCGCTTTGGGGTTTCGATCGCGACCGGCGAGAATGCCTGCACGGCCGTCGAGTTCGCGCGGATCGTCCCGCGCGTGACCTACTCCCAGCCGAGCGTAACCAAGGTCGGCGGCGTGACGGAATTTCTCGCGGTCTGCGATCTCGCCGAAAGGTACGGCAAGACGCCGATGCCACATTCGCCGTACTTCGGGCCCGGCTACTGGGCGACGCTGCACCTCGCCGCGGCGCGGCCGGCGTGCGCACTCTTCGAGTTCCTCTACATCGAGGCCGAGCGCTGGTTCTCGCCCGATATGCCGCTGCCACGCCATGGGCAGGTCCTTGTGCCGACGGGGCCAGGCCTTGGGTTCGAGCCGGACCCGGAGGTGCTGACCCGCTACAAGGTCGCCTGACGACGATCCGGAAACCAAATCGCCGGGGGCTGGCGCCACGCGCCGAGAACCGTGCTAAACGTTTCGCACGTTTGTGATGGATCGTTCCTTGACTCGTCGGATCCTGCTCGTGATCGGCGGCGGCATCGCCGCCTACAAGTGTCTCGAACTCGTGCGCCGTGCGCGCGAGAAGGGGATCGGTGTCCGCGCGATCATGACGCGCGCTGCGCAGCAATTCGTAACGCCACTGTCGGTCGGGGCGCTGACCAACGACCGGGTGTTCACGGAGCTGTTCGATCTCGACGACGAGCGCGAGATCGGCCACATCCGACTGTCGCGAGAGGCGGATCTCATCGTCGTCGCTCCGGCTACCGCCGACTTTCTCGCGAAGATGGCCGGCGGTCACGCAGATGATCTCGCCAGTGCCGTCTTGATGGCGACCGATAAACCAGTCCTCGTCGCGCCGGCCATGAACCCGCGCATGTGGCTCCATCCGGCGACGCGCCGGAACGTCGATCTGCTCACGGCGGACGGCATCGCGTTCGTCGGTCCGAATACGGGTGAAATGGCGGAGCGGGGTGAAGCCGGTCCCGGCCGCATGGCCGAGCCCGCAGAGATTCTCGCGGCCATCGAGGCCCTGCTCGATGCACCGCGTCGCTCCGGTCCGCTGGCTGGCCGCCGCGTGATCGTGACGGCCGGGCCGACCCACGAGCCGATCGACCCGGTTCGCTACATCGCCAACCGCTCCTCCGGAAAGCAGGGCTATGCGATCGCGGCGGCGCTCGCTCGCCTCGGAGCCGAGGTGGTCCTCGTCTCCGGGCCGACGTCGCTCGCCAACCCGCTCGGTGTTGAAACCGTCCGTATCGAGACGGCCCGCGAGATGCTGGCGGCGGTCGATGGACAGTTGCCGGCCGACGTCGCGATCTTCGCCGCCGCCGTCGCCGACTGGCGCGTCGCCAGCGCGGCTGACGAAAAGATCAAAAAGGCCGCCGGTGCCGCCACGCCGACGCTGTCGTTGGTCGAGAACCCCGACATCCTGAAAACGGTCGCGCATCTGCCTCGCGGCCGGCGGCCATCCTTGGTGGTCGGCTTCGCGGCCGAGACCGAAAACGTGATCGACCATGCCAAGGTGAAGCGCCTCGCCAAAGGCTGCGACTGGCTCGTCGCCAACGACGTTTCACCGGAAACGGGCGTGATGGGCGGTGACCGCAACACGATCCATCTTTTGACGCCCGAAGGCCTCGAAAGCTGGGAGGAAATGGGCAAGGACGACGTCGCCGAGCGGCTCGCGCGCCGCATCGCGGAGGCGGTCGGTCCGAAGCCCGAGGAGATCGACGTATGAGCCGTCCCGTCTCGCGCGTCAGGGTCCGCGTGCAGCGCCTCGCACATGCCGACGGTCTGCCGTTGCCGATGTATCAGTCGGCGGAGGCAGCGGGTCTCGACCTGATCGCGGCGGTGCCCGAGAACAAGCCGTTGCGCCTCAAGCCGCGCGGGCGGGCCCTCGTGCCGACCGGCCTCGTGCTGGAGTTGCCGGCCGGAACGGAAGCGCAGATCCGTCCGCGGTCGGGTCTCGCGCTGAAGCACGGCGTGACCGTTCTGAACGCGCCCGGAACGATCGACAGCGACTACCGCGGCGAGCTCATGGTGCTGCTCGTCAATCTCGGATCGGTCAGCTTCGATGTGCGGCGCGGCGAACGCATCGCCCAGCTCGTCGTGCAGGCCGTCGCCCGCGCGCGTCTTGTCGAGGTCGACACAGTCGGGCCGACGAAGCGCGGTGCCGGCGGCTTCGGTTCGACCGGCATCGTCGTGCCCGTGCCGGCCGATCCGCGGCGTGTCCCGCCCGTCAAAAAAGCAAGCAAAGTCTCCGCCGGCCGCCGCAAGCGAAACGGCCGTCCTGTCGGCGTCCGCTGAGACGGTAAATCTTTCGATCCAGATCTGATGCCCGGCACGAGACGTGCCGAGTCCGTGCTTGCGGGGGCCGCCGGTGCGCGCCCATATGAGGGCATACGTCTCCCCCAAATGCCGGAGCCAACAATGACACAGGCGAGCAGAATTGAGATCAAGACGGTCGACAAGATCGAGCAGGGTGGCGCCGCTTGGGGCCGCGGCCGGGTCTACGACAGCATTGCCGAAACGATCGGGCAAACGCCGCTCGTGCGGCTCAGCAAGATCGCCCGCGATGCGGGCGTGACGGCGGACATCCTGATGAAGCTCGAGTTCTTCAATCCGCTGTCGAGCGTCAAGGATCGCATCGGCGTCTCGATGCTCGATGCGCTCGAGGCTCAAGGCAAGATCACGCCGGGCAAGACCGTGTTGGTCGAGCCGACGTCCGGCAACACGGGTGTCGGTCTTGCATTCGTCGCCGCGGCGCGCGGCTACCGCCTGATCCTGACGATGCCGGAGTCGATGTCGGTCGAGCGGCGGAAGATCCTGGCGCATCTCGGTGCCGAACTCGTGCTGACGCCGGCGGCCGGTGGCATGCCTGCCGCCATCGAGCGCGCCAATCAGCTGCTCGGTGAGATCCCCGGTTCCGTGCAGCCGAGCCAGTTCGAGAATCCGGCCAACCCGGCGGTGCACGAGCGCACGACCGCGCTCGAGATCTGGAACGATACGAAGGGCAAGGTCGATGCGCTGGTGATCGGCGTCGGTACGGGCGGGACGATCACGGGATGCGGCCGCGTGCTGAAGCTGAAAATCCCGGGGCTGAAGATCTTCGCCGTCGAGCCGACGCACTCGCCGGTCCTGTCGGGCGGCGCGCGTGGCCCGCACAAGATCCAGGGCATCGGTGCCGGGTTCAAACCGGGCGTACTCGACATGGAGCTCGTGGACGAGGTCGTGCAGGTCTCGAACGACGAGGCCTTCGAGACGTCACGGCGTCTCGCCAAGGTCGAGGGCGTGCCGGGTGGCATCTCGACGGGCGCCAATCTCGCTGCAGCACTGAAGGTGGCGGCACGGCCCGAGTTCAAGGGCAAGACGATCGTCACGTTCGCGCCGTCGTCGGCCGAGCGCTACTTCACGAGCGATCTCTTCCTCGATCCGCCGAAGTAATCCTTCAAGCGACGAGCGCGCGGGCGAATTGCGGGTAGATTTCCGCGATCTCGCCCGCGACGCGGCCGCGCAGCAGGTCACGCGCCGCGGTCGCGAGTGGTGCGGTGGTCGGAACGCGGCCCGCCGGTTCGTCGTAGTCGAAGCCGGTTGCCGCCTTGACCTCTGCACTCGTGACCCCGGGGTGCGTGCTTGCCAAGGCGAAGCGCGCGCGAGCGCGGTCGAAGCTGAAAACACAAAGCCCGGTGACGAGTGCGTGCGGACCGCCAGGGCGATACTCGCCGGCCGGTGACGTCCCGGCCGCGCTGATGAAGTCGACCTTCGGCACGAGGGTGCGGGGTGAGTGCTCTTCGCGGAAGAGGATCACGCGCGGTACGAGGTGATAGAGGTAAGCCGATCCGAAGGAGCCCGGGAAGCGGACCTTCGGCACGGGATAGCCGCCGAGCCCGACGAGATTGATGTTGGCCTGACCGTCGATCTGCCCTCCCGACAGGAAGAATGCGTCGATCCGGCCCTGGGCCGCGCAGTCGAACAATTCGCGTCCGCCGTCCGTAAACGGATTGTGCTGGCGGCTGCCGAGCAGGGAGACGCGGAGGCGACCACCCGAGAGTGCGCGTGCGAGCAGGGCCGCCGAGCCCGGCACTGGCGAACTTGCACCCACGGCGACGTGAGAGAGGCCTTCCAGCATCGGCAGGATTGCGGCGATCATCGTTTCGGCACGGGTCACGGTCGGTGTGCTCCGAGCACATGCGCGTCTATCCAAGCGGCGAAGCCGTCCGGCGTTCGAGCGGCGCGGGCGTAGTCCGCGAGCAGGGCTTCGTCCGGCGGATAGGCGCCGGTGAGGCCGACCGGGGCGGCTCCTCGTTCCGCGACCGCGATGGCGGAGACGTAGAGCGCCGGTATGGTGCCGGCGGCCGTGCGATCATCGGCCAGGAAGTCCGTGTCTTCGATCTCTTCGACGGTCACGAGCGTGGCGCGGGCGGCATGTGCCATCAGCATCAGTTCGCGGCGCACGCCGATCCAGACATTGCCGTTGCGGTCGGCGCTGCGGGCGTGGAAGAGGGCGACGTCCGGGCGGATCGCCGGCACGAGGACGATCGGGTCGGGGTCTTCCGACATTGGGTTCTGGGCGACTTTCCAGTCCGGCCTGTGACGCAGGAGATCGGAGCCCAGGATGCCGCGCAGCGGCATGAACGGAACGCCTTTTTCCGCCGCCTGAAGACCGGCGTGGATGACCGGACAGGTGGCGTCCCGCATAGTGAGACGGCCGGCCTTCAGCGCGTCGGCGAATCGCGGCGGCAGGCCCTGCTCGCCGAGGGTCATGGCGGCAGCTTCGATCGAGCGCACGGCGCCACTCCCGATCAGCCAGTCTGCCTGCAGGCCGCAGCTCGGCACGCCGATCAGGTGCAGGTCTTGCACGCCACGGCGAACGAGGGCGCCGACGGCGGCCATGGCGCACCCGGAGTAGTCGGGCGGAATGGCGATCTTGGCGCCGTTCGGGACGCGCGACGCCAGGTCGTCGAGTGGGAGGATGTCAGGACCCACGTCAGGTTCCCAATTGCTTCGACCGCGCGGCGACCATCGCCGCAACGAAGTCCTTGCAGCTCTGACCTATGCGGCCGCCGAGGCTCTCAGCCGTCGGATTGAGTGCTGACACGAACCCATCGTTCCAGGCCGACATGCCGTCGCCGATGCGCGAGGAGAAGGCCGAGACGCACGCGCCCGCGATGCCGGCTTTGTCGAGCGCGGCGAGGCGCGAAACGCCGGCGTCGTCCATGCCGCGGTCGGCGTCGTTGCAGATGACGACCGCCGCCTTGTACTTCACCGCCTCGCCCGGCTTGGTCCGCAGCATTGCGCCGTGGGAAGCCGTCACGATGATCTGGCCTTCGTCTTCGGGTGCGACGAGTGAGATCGAGTCCATGGCGACGACGCGGACCTTGGCGCCGGGTGGGCTCACGACGACGCGGGCCTCCGTCAGCTCTTCAGGCTTCGGGGAGGCCGGCCGATTGGCGGCGACGAGCTTCGCAACGGCATCCTTACAGCTCATGCCGGGTGCGAGCCCGATCGCTGCGGCCTGCGGATTGACGAAACTCACGATGCCGCGGGCCATAGCGTCGGCGCCGTCGCCGATGCGCGCGGTCCGGCTCGAGAACGTTGCGGCCGGCACACCGAGACGCGCGAGCAGGTCGAGCCCGGCGATCCCCGCCTGCTCGCGGCCGATGCCGGCATCGCAGAGGATCACGCCGCTGACACCCTGTTTCGCGGCGTAGTAGGCGGCGTAGCGGCCACCGTGGGAGGCGCAGAGGCCCGCGCGGCCGCGGTGCTCGTCTTTCAAATGCGTCACGCTGTCGAGAACGATCGGCTCTTTGTGCATATCTGGGTCCTTCGGCCGTTCGGCGCGGTGGCAGTTTCCTCGGCTTGATTTTGTGATCCCGCTCGCTGATCCTCGCAATCGGAAACGCCACCGCCGATCACATGGCCGGCACTCGCGCTGCGCGCGGCTGCCGGCCGAGGGAAACGAACAAAACCGGAGCCGCCATGCCACCGACCGTCTCGGCCGATCGCGCCGGCGACAACGTGCGCCGTCTCGCCGATCTCTACCGAACAATGATCCGGATCCGTGCCTTCGAGGAGACGGCGCTCGCCGCCCACAAGGCCGGTGAGATCCCGGGCCCCCTCCACGTGTCGATCGGACAGGAGGCGGTCGCGGCAGGCGTTTGCGCCAATTTGGTGCGCGAAGACCGGCTGACATCGAACCACCGCGGCCACGGCCACGCGCTCGCCAAGGGCGCCGAGCCGGGGCCGATGTTCCTCGAACTCTACGGCCGCGAAGGCGGTTACTGCCGAGGCAAGGGCGGGTCGATGCACATCGCCGACTTTTCGGTCGGCATGCTCGGTGCGAACGGCGTCGTTGCGGGCGGCATCCCGATCGCGGTCGGCGCCGCGCAGGGGCTCAAGATGCTCGGCAGCTCGGCGATCGCCGTCTGCTATTTCGGGGACGGCGCGGCCAACCGCGGACCGTTCCTCGAAGGTCTCAACTGGGCGGCCCTCTACAAGCTGCCCGTTCTCTTCGTGTGCGAGGACAACGGCGTCGCTGCCTTCACGGCCGCTTCGAGCGTGACGGCGGGGCCCGGCATCGTCGCGCGCTCGGAAGCGCTCGGTGTGCCGGCGAGCAGCATCGACGGCAACGATATCCTCGCGGTCGACGAGACGGCAGGTCGGCTGGTGGCCGACATCCGCCGCGGGGCGGGACCTCGTCTGCTCCATGCCAAAACCTACCGCTGGACCGGACACACCTCGACGGATGTGGCCGCCTGGCGTGATCCGGCCGAGGTCGAAGCCGGAAAGAAGGGCTGTCCGATCGTACGGGCGGCACGCGTCCTAATCGAGCGCGGCATGCCGGAGGCGGACCTCGCGGCGATCAAGGCAGCGGCGGATGCCGAAATGGGGCGTGCTCGCGAAGCCGCGAAGGTGGCGCCTTGGCCTCGTGCCGATGTCGCCTATGCCGACGTCCAGGACATCGGCGCCGTCGCGCGGGGAGCTTGAACATGCCGAACGTCACGCTGATCGAAGCCGGCCGCCTCGCCGTGCAGCAGGAAATGCGTCGCGACAAGACCGTCTGGGTGCTGGGTGAAGACGTCGCCCGCGGCGGCTTGTGGGGCCAGTACAAAGGCTTTCTGGAAGAGTTCGGCCCCGAGCGCGTCGTGTCGACGCCGATCTCGGAGTCTACGATCATGGGCGCCGGTCTCGGTGCCGCCCTCGTCGGGACGCGGCCGATCATCGAAATGCGCATCTTCGACTTCGTGATGTGCGCGATGGACGAACTGGTGAACCAGATCGCCAAGGTCCGCTACATGTTCGGCGGGCAGGCTCGGCCGGCCGTCGTCGTTCGGATGCCGCACGGCATGTGGCGCAACTCGGCGGCGCAGCACAGCCAGATGCTCGAATCCTGGTTCGCGCACCTGCCGGGTGTGACGGTGGTCGCGCCGTCGACCGCCGAGGACGAAGCCGGGCTGCTCGTCACGGCGATCCGCTCCGACGATCCCGTGCTCTTTTTCGATCCGAAGGATCTCTGGCAGGCGCCCGGTACGATCGCCGATACCATTGAGCCGATCCCCTTCGGTAAGGCCCGCCGTGTCACCGAGGGCGATGCCCTGACACTCGTCACCTGGAGCGCGATGGTCCCGCGCGTCGCGGAGGCGGCCAAGGCCCTGGCGGCCGAAGGGATCGCCGTCGATACGCTCGATTTGCGCACCATCTGGCCGTGGGACGAGGCGGCGGTCCTTGCCTCGGTCGCACGCACGAAAAAGTTGCTCGTCGTGCACGAAGCGGTTGAGGTCGCGGGGTTCGGTGCCGAGATCGTCGCGCGGGTCGTCGACCAGGTCGGGCCGCAGGGCCTCAAGGTCGCCAAGCGCCTAGGGGCGCCACGCATTCCGATTCCGTTCGCGCCGCCGCTCGAAAACGAGGTGCGCGTGACGACGGACAAGATCGTCGCTGCCGCTCGGGCGATTGCGAAGTCTTGACCTTCAGCGGACCGCTACTCAGCGGTCCGCGCTCACTTCACGACGAGGTCGAGCGGAGCTTTCGAGAGCACGTCCGCTCCTTGATCCGTCACCAGACTGGTGCGGCCGAGGGTCATGGCGAGACCGTCGTCATCGTCGAAGATGATCATGTGAATGAAGAACACCATGCCCGGCTCGGCGATCACGGGATTGCCGGCATAGAGCATCGGCCAATCCATCCAATTCGGCGCATAGGTCGTGCCGAGGGAGTATCCGCACGCGTTGAGGCGGTAGCGCGAGAGGCCGGCGTCGTCGAGCACGCGCGCGTGCGCGTCGAACACCTCACTGATCGGCCGGCCGGGGCGCAGCGCCGCTTCGCATGCCAGCAGGGCATCCTGCGCTGCGGCGTGCAGCGCGATCTGGCGCGCCGGTGGGGTGCCGATCACGAGCGTCCGCATCAGGCAGGAATGGTAGTGACGATAGGTGCCGGCGAACTCGAGGGTCAGCTGATCGGCTGCGGCGAGCGTGCGGCGGCCGCTGAAGTAGCGGCACATCATGGCGCCGGGACCCGAGCCGATGATGAACTCGTTGCCGGGATCGTCGCCGCCGCCGCGAAAGATCTCGCCGTGCATCGCGGCGAGAATGTCGCCCTCGAAGGCGCCGGGTCCCGCCAGTTCGACGGCCTTGCTCCAGGCGCTGTCGGCGAGTTCTGCCGCGCGGCGCACGTAGGTGATCTCGGCGGGTGACTTCACCACGCGGAGTCTCGAGACGAGGTCGGACGCGTCCTCCAACTTGGCGAAGCCTTGCATCGCGAGGGCGAGGCGGCGGCCATTTCGTGCGGTCAGCCCGTAGGATTCCCACTCAACGCCGAGGCGCCCGCCCCGCAACCCGAGTTCGGCGAGGATGACTTTGAGATCGTCGGCCGGCGACGCTTCTTCGCGGTCGACCCAGACGCGGACGTCGCTGACAACGGACGTGAACTTGGCTTGGCGGTAGTCGGGCGCACGCGTCAACAGCGCGAGGCGCCCGTCGGCCGTCATCACGAGGCATTGGAAAAAGACGTAACCGAAGGTGTCGTAGCCGGTCAGGTAGAACATCGACTCCTGCCGGAACATCAGCAGGGCGTCGAGACCGCGCGCCTTGAGCTGCGCACACGCTTTTTCCCTGCGCTGGGCAAGTTCGGCCTCGGAAAAATGCAGATGGCGGGACATTGCGCGCGGGCTCCTCGATCGGCTGGCTGCCAACGCATGTTCATAATGCGCCTCGGGTGCCGCGGTCGAGCGGTTCCGGATCGTCTCAGGACTGCGAAAGTGGGGCCCCGGCGGCGACCATGGGGGCGAGCAGGCGCGCGAGGTCTTGTACCGCCTCGTCCTCCGAGCGATCCGAGGTTTCGAACACGGCGTGGGCTTGGCCATAAAGGCCCGACCGGCTTTCGAGGATCGCCTCGAGGTCTTTCATGGCTTCGTGACTGGCTTTCATGGGGCGCCAATCGCCCTGCGCCACGACGCGCTGCATGTGCTCTTCCGGCGTCGCCTTGAGCCACACGACATGGCAAGTCGAAAGCAGGAGATCGAATGTCCCAGGCTCCGTGACGATGCTGCCGCCGGTCGCGATGACCGCACGGTCATGGGCCTGGACGACGGCCTCGAGGGCACCGCGCTCGAACTTGCGAAAGCCGGCTTGGCCCTCGGCCGCGAAGAGGTCTGCGAGGGTCAATCCGCTGGCCCTCTCGATCTCGCGGTCGATTTCGACGAACGGCACGCCGAGCGTCTCGGCGGAGCGGCGTCCGAGGGTCGTTTTGCCGGCGCCCCGCAGACCGATGAGTGCGACGCGGCCGGCGGGTTCGAAGGCGCGACCCCAGCGGCCGGTGATGAAGGCCCGCAGTTCGCGCACGTCTTCTTCACCGAGCGCGTCGATCTGATGCCGGACGAGGGCGAGGTCCACGGAGGGATCCGGGCGGTCCGAGACGAGTTCCTGGATGGCGATGTTCATGGCGCCCGCAATCTGGCGCACGACGAGGAGCGAGGCGTTGCCGGCGCCCCGCTCGAGCTCGGCGAGGTAGCGCTCGGAGACGCCGGAAGCCTGCGCCAGAACGCGGCGCGACATGCCTCGCCGCGCCCTCAGAAGGCGGACCCGCTCGCCGATCAAATGCAGGTAACTTTCTTCGTCCGGGCTGGCGCCACGCCGGGCGTCGGATGCGGCGTTCCTGGAGTCGGTCGGCGGCATCGGGTGTCGTGCTTCCTCGTTGGCGGGCGGTGGCATTATACTGCAGCGATGCCGGGCGGCTAAGCCGGCGACCGAACGACGCTGGGCCAACCGGCGCGACCGGAGGAAACGAGGAAGGCCCCGATGTCCTATCCGAGCCGTTACAACGCCGCCGTCGCGATGGTCGACAAGCATGTCGCCGAGGGTCGTGGTGGAAAAACGGCGTTCATCGATCCCGTGCGCTCGCTGACGTACGGCGAACTTGCGGCGCAATCCAACCGGTTCGCGAATGTCATGGCGGCGCTCGCCATTCCACGAGAGGCGCGGGTGGCGCTGCTGCTGCACGACACGGTCGACTTTCCCGTCGCCTTCTGGGGGGCGATCAAGGCGGGCGTGGTGCCGGTGCCACTCAATACGCTGCTCACGACGGATCAGTACGGCTACATTCTGGAGGACAGTCGGGCGCGCGTCCTCGTCGTGTCCGCTCCGCTGTTGGCGGTCGTCCAGCCGGTCCTCGGGCGGCTGCCGTCGCTGACCCACGTGATCGTCGCCGGCGGGGAGGCGCCGCCCTTCGCGTTCTCGCTGGAGAAGGAACTCGCCAGTCAGCCGACCGAGGCCAGGATCGCCGACACCGCCGCCGACGAGACGGCGTTCTGGCTCTACTCCTCCGGCTCAACCGGCATGCCGAAAGGGGTTCGCCACGTCCACACGAGCATGATGGAGACCGCCCGGCTCTACGGTCAGCGGGTGCTTGGAATCCAGGAAGCGGATGTCGTGTTCTCCGCGGCGAAGCTCTTCTTTGCCTACGGTCTCGGCAATGGCATGAGTTTTCCCCTCTCGGTCGGCGCCACGACGGTGCTGCTGCCGGAGCGGCCGACCCCGGACGCTGTATTCCGAACGCTGAAGACCCATCAGCCGACGATCTTCTACGGGGTGCCGACGCTCTATACGGCCATGCTGGCGACCGGTGTGGGCCGCGACGGCGGCTCCGAGCGTCTGCGGCTCTGCGTATCGGCCGGTGAAGCGCTGCCGGCGGAGATCGGCAAAGCATGGCGGGGCCGGTTCGGCGTCGACATCCTCGACGGCGTCGGCTCGACCGAGATGCTGCATATCTACGTTTCGAACCGTCCCGACGACATCCGCTATGGCACGAGCGGCAAGCCGGTGCCGGGTTACGCCATCCGCCTCGTCGACGAGATGGGGGCCGAGGTCGCGGTCGGCGAGGTTGGTGAAATGCTGGTCCGTGGTCCGACCACGGCCGAGGGATACTGGAACCAGCGCGACAAGAGTCGCCGGACATTCGCCGGCGAGTGGATGCATACCGGCGACAAATACACGTGCGACGCGGACGGCTACTACACGTACGCAGGGCGTACGGACGATATGTTCAAGGTGTCGGGCATCTGGGTGTCCCCGTTCGAAGTCGAGAGTGCCCTCGTTACGCACGAGGCCGTGCTCGAGGCGGCCGTCGTTCCGCAGGAGGACAGCGACGGACTGTTGAAGCCGAAGGCGTTCGTCGTCTTGAAATCGGGGCGATTGGCAGACGCCGCGCTCGATACGGCGTTGCAGGAGGTGGTTAAGGCGAAGGCGGGGCCCTGGAAGTATCCGCGCTGGATCGTCTACGTGGACGCGTTACCCAAGACCGCGACCGGCAAGATCCAGCGGTTCAAGCTCAGGGGCGCCTGAGCGACGCGATGGCGGCGCCGCCTCCAGATCTTCCGGCGGTGCGGCATGTACCGGGAACCGGCACCCGACCGGAGAGGGCCTTCCTCGCTCGCTATCGCGCGACCGTTCCTTCGCTGGTCACCGAGACCAATGCGCTGCAGGTAGCGGCTTACCGCTATGGCTTCGATCTCTACGCTGCCGGCTTCTACTGGGAAGCGCACGAGGTCTGGGAGCCGGTCTGGATGGCCTGTCGGCCGACGGGACGGCCGCGGGCGCTGCTGGCGGGGCTCATCCAACTCGCCAACGCGGCGTTGAAGCGCGACATGGCCCAGCCGCAGGCGGCGGCGCGCCTGCACATGGCTGCTCGACAGCATTTGGCGGATGCGGCGGTCGGTGGGTCCGGATTGATGGGCGTGTCGATCGACGACCTGATCCGGGCGATCGATACGGGCGAAGCGGACATCCGTCTTCCACCTTTGCCAGCGAGTGATGGGCGCGACGGCCTATAGACTCCTGGCCGGCATGAAATATAGTGCAGGTCGACGGCGGTAAGGCAAACAGACCCAATGGTGCCCAGCACCCCGCCCAAGGGATCGAGGAAACGCCCAGGAGCCGGGGGTCACGTGTCCGCCCAACGGATCGATTTTCAAACCGACCCGTCGCGCTACCGGCATTGGAAGCTCAAATTCGAAGGGCCCGTTGCGCGCCTCGTCATGGACGTGGACGAGAACGGCGGGCTGTTCGACGGCTATCAGCTGAAGCTCAACTCCTACGACCTCGGCGTCGATATCGAGTTGTCGGATGCCGTGCAGCGGCTGCGCTTCGAGCACCCCGAAGTGCGCGTCGTCGTGCTCGAGTCCGGCAAGGATCGCGTGTTCTCGGCCGGTGCCAACATTCGCATGCTCGCCGGGTCGACGCACGCGCACAAAGTGAACTTCTGCAAGTTCACAAATGAAACGCGCAACGCCATGGAGGATGCGAGCCGCGCCTCGGGGCAGAAGTATCTCTGCGCCATTCGCGGCACGGCGGCCGGTGGCGGCTACGAACTCGCTCTGGCCTGCGACGAGATCATTCTATCCGACGACGGAAACTCCACTGTCTCCTTGCCGGAACTCCCCCTGCTCGCGGTCTTGCCCGGAACCGGCGGTCTCACGCGCGTAACGGACAAACGCAAAGTCCGCCGTGACCTCGCCGACGCCTTCTGCACGACGGAAGAGGGCATCAAGGGCAAGCGCGCCGTCGCGTGGCGGCTTGTCGACCGGGTCGTGCCGAACTCGCGCTTCGAAGCGGCCGTGGCCGAGGCGACGGCACGGCTCGCGCAGGCATCCGATCGGCCTCAGAGCGGCAAGGGCATCACGCTGACACCGCTGGCACGGACGTTCACCGATGACGGGGTCGTCTATTCGTCGCTGCGGGTCGATGTCGACCGTGTCGCGCGTCGTGCGACGCTGACGATCCTCGGCCCCGAAGAGGCGCCGCCGGGAGACGCGGCCGGACTTGAGGCCCAAGGCTCGCAATTCTGGCCGCTGCGGCTCGCGCGAGAACTCGATGACGCGATCTGCCACCTTCGCCTCAACGAGCGTGACGCCGGCGTTTTGATCTTCAAGAGTCAGGGCCATGCCGCGCGCGTCCTCGCCTACGACGCGTTGCTCGATCGCTCGGCCGACCACTGGCTCGCGCGCGAGATCCGTTTGCTGTGGAAACGGGTGCTGAAGCGTGTCGATGTGACGTCGCGTTCGCTCGTCACGCTCGTCGAGCCGGGGTCTTGCTTCGCCGGGACTTTGGCGGAATTCGTGTTCGCCGCCGATCGCTCGATCATGCTCGAAGGCACGTTCCCCGGCGATAATCGCGCCCCGGCCGCGATCGTGCTCGGACCGGTCAACTTCGGCGCCTATCCCATGCCGAACGACCTCTCCCGTCTCGCAACGCGGTTCCTCGGCGAACCGGACGCTCTCGAAGCCGCGCGCAGCCAGATGGGAACCGAGGTCACGGCCGAAGACGCGGAAGCGGCAGGCCTCGTGACTTTCGCCTACGATCATATCGACTGGGCGGACGAGGTGCGCATCTTCCTCGAGGAGCGGTCGAGCTTTTCCGCCGACGGATTGACGGGCCTCGAGGCGAACCTGCGCTTTGCCGGCCCCGAGACCATGGAAACGAAGATTTTCGGTCGCCTGACCGCGTGGCAGAACTGGATCTTCCAGCGGCCCAATGCGGCCGGCAGCGACGGCGCGCTCAAACGCTACGGCTCCGGCGTGAAGGCGAGCTTCGATCCGGAGCGAACTTGATTTCAACCATGCCCGTCGCCTCAACCGGCGTAGAGGCAAAACGACGACATACCGGCGAGTTGATCCATGCCTGAGACCACGCACGTCGACTACTCGACCAAGATCCCGAACAATGTCGGGCTGATGGACGATCAGCGGGTGCTGAAGGCGCTCGAACAATGGCATCCAGGCTACATCGACTGGTGGATGACGATGGGGCCGGAGGGCTTCCAGACCTCCGACGTCTACCTGCGGACGGCGGTGTCGATCGACCCAAAGGGCTGGGCCAAGTTCGATTACGTGAAGATGCCGGAGTACCGCTGGGGCATCCTGCTGGCGCCGCGCGAAGACGAGCGGAAGGTGAATTTCGGCGCGCATCGGGGTGAGAAAGCGTGGCAGGACGTGCCGGGCGAGTATCGCGCCATGCTCCGGCGGCTGATCGTCATCCAGGGCGATACCGAGCCGGCTTCCGTCGAACAGCAGCGCCACCTCGGCAAGACGGCGCCGTCGCTCTACGACATGCGCAACCTCTTCCAGGTCAACGTGGAGGAGGGCCGGCACCTCTGGGCGATGGTCTATCTGCTGCACAAGTACTTCGGGAAAGACGGCCGCGAGGAGGCGGACGAGCTTTTGCAGCGGCGCTCAGGCGACGTGGACAAGCCACGGATGCTCGGCGCCTTCAATGAGGAAACGCCGGACTGGCTTTCGTTCTTCATGTTCACGTTCTTCACCGATCGCGACGGGAAGATGCAACTCGAAAGCCTCGCGCAGTCGGGCTTCGATCCTCTGTCACGCACCTGTCGGTTCATGCTGACGGAAGAGGCGCACCACATGTTCGTCGGCGAGACTGGCATCGGGCGGACGATCGAACGCACCTGCGAGGCGATGAAGAAGGCGGGGATCGAGGACCCTTACGACATTGCCGCGGTGCGCAAGCTCGGCGTCGTCGACCTGCCGACGCTGCAGAAGAAGGCCAATCTGCACTTCTCGCTCTCGCTCGATCTCTTCGGTTCCGAAGTCTCGACCAACGCCGCGAACTATTACAATGCCGGTCTCAAGGGGCGCTTCCAGGAGACCAAGATCGACGACGATCATGAACTCACGCGGGCAACGTACCCGGTGCTGAAGTTCGTCGACGGCCAGATCAAGATGATCGCCGAGCCGGCGCTCACCGCCATCAACATGCGCCTGCGCGACGACTACGTGAAGGACTGCCAGGGCGGCGTGAACCGCTGGAACAAGATCATCGAAAAGATGGGCGTCAACTTCCAGCTCAAGCTGCCGTCGGTCGCCTTCAATCGACACATCGGCGAATTCCGCAATGTCCGTGCGTCACCGGACGGCCTCGCCATGACCGAAGCGGACTGGGCTCGGAAGAAGGACGAGTGGCTGCCGTCGACCTCCGACGGCGACTACATCGCTTCGCTGATGGTGCCGTGCTGGGAACGCGGCAAGTACGCCAACTGGATTGCGGCGCCGAAGGTCGGCATCGACAACAAGGTCGGCGACTTCGAATACGTGAAGATCCACTACGCGTGATGCCCCGGTCAGCTCTTGTCGCCGCTCTTGTGCCGCATGCTGTAGACGTGCTCGGTCGACGGGAAGCTGCGGTTGCGGACGGCTTCGGCATAGCCGCCGATGGCGGCGTCGATGGCAGGGCCGATGTCGCCGAATGCCTTGACGAACTTCGGCACCTTCGGCGTCAGGCCGAGCATGTCCTCCATGACGAGGATCTGGCCGTCGCATGCCGGAGACGCGCCGATGCCGATCGTCGGGATCTCGATCTGGCCAGTGATCCGCTCGGCCAGCGGCTCGGCGATGCCTTCCAGCACGACGGCGAAGGCGCCAGCCTCGGTGACGGCGCGCCCGTCTGCCTCGATGGCGGCCCATTGTGCCTCGTCGCGCCCTTGCACGCGGAAGCCGCCGAGCGTGTTGATCGATTGCGGCGTGAGACCGATATGCGCGAGAACGGGAATACCGCGCTGGACCAGGAAGCGGATCGTCTCAGCCATGTGCTGGCCGCCTTCGAGCTTGACGGCGCCGCACTGGGTTTCCTTCAGGACGCGAGCGGCGCTGCGGAATGCGACGGCAGGGCTTTCCTCGTAGCTCGCGAACGGAAGATCCACGACGACGAGGGCCTTCTTGGCACCGCGCATGACCGCTTGGCCATGGGCGATCATGACGTCGAGCGTGACCGGCAGTGTGGTCTCGTGGCCGTACATGAGCATGCCGAGGCTGTCGCCGACGAGCAGGAAGTCGACGTGGCGGTCGGCGATGGCGGCTGTGTGGGCGTGGTAGGACGTCAGCGATACGATGGGCGCGCCGCCTTTGCGCCGGCGGATGTCGACGGAGGTGGTGCGGCGGACGGTCGGCTCGACGGACATGGAGGGCCTCCTTCCAGGCAGGACGCGCTGAGCATGGCCGGTCTCCTACTCGAACCGAAGGGGCGCGTCATGGCGATCCGTCAGCGCAGGCCTGCATGGCAGGAGGGCAGTGCCGGTCTGGTTTCAGGAGGCCGGCGATGAGCATGACCGGAACGTTGAAAAAGCAGCATCTCATCGATCCGGAAATCTGTATCCGCTGCAACACGTGTGAGGAGACGTGTCCGATCGATGCGGTGACGCATGACGACACGAACTACGTTGTGGATGCGGAAAAGTGCAACTACTGCATGGACTGCATCGCGCCGTGCCCGACCGGGTCGATCGACAACTGGCGCATCGTCGTCCAGCCCTACAGCCTCGCCGAACAGTTCGCATTCACTGAGCTTCCGAAGCAGGCGGAGTTTTCAGACGCCGACGCCGGGATGATCGAGGCGATCGAGGACGAAGTCGCGCAACTGCTGGCCGAAGCGCATCGCGGAACGGGTGGCAAGCCCGTGGCGCCGGCGACCGCCTCGAAGCCGACGGTCAACCTCTACTCGCGCGCTCGACCGGCGATTGCGACGGTGCAAGGCAATTATCGCATCACGGACGACGAAACGGAGAGCGACGTCCGGCACATTGTGCTGCAGTTCGGCGACATCGTGTTTCCGGTGCTCGAAGGGCAGTCGATCGGCATCGTGCCGCCGGGGGCACGCGCCGACGGCCGCCCGCACGACGTGCGCCTCTACACGGTGGCGAGTGCGCGCGATGGCGAGAAGCCAGGCGGCAACAACATCGCGCTCACAGTGAAGCGCGTGCCCGGCGGCGTCGCCTCGACCTACCTCTGCGATCTCAAGAAGGGCGACAAGGTCGAGGTGACGGGGCCGTTCGGCGCCACCTTCCTCATGCCCGGCGATCCGGCAGCCGACATCATCATGATCTGTACGGGGACAGGATCGGCGCCGTTCCGCGCCTTCACCGAGCGGCGGCGCCGCGCCATGCCGGGGGCTTCTGGCCGGCTCGTGATGTTCTTCGGCGCGCGAACGCCGGGCGAGCTGCCCTACTTCGGGCCGCTGCAAAAAGTCCCGAAGACGGTTCTCGAACAGCATCTCGTCTACTCGCGTGTCGCTGGCCAGCCGAAGGAGTACGTTCAGGACCGGATGCGTGCCGAGCACGGTCGGATCGCCGAGTTGATGGGGCGTCCGACGACGCACATCTTCATCTGTGGGCTCAGGGGCATGGAGGCGGGAGTCGAGGAAGCGCTCGCCGACATCTGCCGACACGCGGGGATCGACTGGGCCGCGCTGAAGCCTGCGATGCGCAGCACCGGCCGCTATCACGTCGAGACGTACTGAGGGTCTCGCTCAAACAGCTTTGGTGCCGCCGCGCCCGCCGAGTAGGCCTTCGGGGAACAGGATCAAGAGCAGGGTCAGCAGCGCGAAGGCCGCGGCATCCCGGCTGTCGGGTCCCATCGTCCCGGACCAGAACGTCTCGAACAGCCCGAGCACGATGGCGCCGAGGAATGCGCCGCCAATCGAACTCAGTCCGCCGACGACCGCGACGAACAGTGTCTTCAACCCAATGACGAAGCCGCCGTGGAAGCTGGCGACGCCGTAAAGGAGGGCGACGAGGATGCCCGCAGCGGCGGCATAGACTGTCGCCACCAGGAAGGTGATGCGTAGCGTGCGGGCGACGTCGACGCCACACAGTTCCGCCATGTGGAGGTCCTGCGCGCAGGCCCGCCAGGCACGGCCGAAGGGATGGCGGGCGACGGCGAGCGTCAGGGCGGCCGCCATCAGTAGGGCGAAGGCGACGCCGGCGATCTGCACGTTCGTCACGGTGATCGTGAAGCCGTCGATGCGCGCCAGTTCGATGGGGTCGCCGCCGACCGGGCCGAGCCACCGCTCGCGGCTATCGTTGGCGAGACGGGCGCCTTCTTCCAGAAAAATGGCGAGGCCGAGGGTCGCCACCAGCATAGCGAGCGATGTCTCGCGGACGAGTGGCCTCACGACCGTCCGTTCGAGGACGAGACCGGCGAGAGCGGTGTGGAGGGCGGCCGCAGCGCCGGCGATCAAGAAGGGCAGGACGATGGTGCCCGGCAGCTCGATCATCGACGCCGTCGTCATGTTGATGAACGTGTAGGTCGCCCAGATGGATAGCGCGCCGAAAGCGAAGTTGATCCGTCGCGTGATCGCGTGCATCAGCACATAGGAGACGGCGAGCAGCGCGTAAAAAGCGCTCACCTGGAGACCGTTGAGGGCCTGCTGGATGACATACCCGCCACTCATGCGCCATGCTCCGGCGCTGGGGCAACGGGGGCGGAACTGGAGGTCAGTGCCATGATCGCGTCCCGACGCGTTGCGCTCTCGGCCGTCGTCTCTCTCGTCCTGCTTGCGGGGGGCTGCTCGGACCAGAATTCGCCGGCCATCGTCATTGAGGGAGGCGGTTTCATTTTCAACTATCGGATCGCAGAAGTCTTCTATGGCGTGTCAGTAAAGCCGATGCGCAAGCTCGCTCCCGGCACAGTGTTGGAGGCGTCGTTCGACAACCCGTCGGGCGGCCCGCCGATCCAAGTCACCGAGCCGGTCACGGGCGACAGAGTTTCCTACGGACTTCGTACGCCGGCTTTGTCGGGCGTGAAGGCCGAGCGCGACTATAAGGTCGTCGTGGTGGCGCGGGGGCCTGGCGGCCAAGAAATCGGCCGAGCCGAGCGGGTCTTCCGCTCCGCGCTCGATCAGGAGATGAACCCGGAGAAGCCGTTGACTGTCGGTCCCGGCTATACACCCAACCCGGACCTGCAGACGAAATGACGGCCACCGCAGACGTCGCCTATCTCGCCCCGGACGGGTTTTCCGGGCTGCTCGAAACTGAACTCGGTGACCGGGTGCGCGCCCGGTACGAGCGCCTTTTCGTCGCGAGGCCCGACGGGCCGCCGCCTGTCTGGGTGGCCAACGTCTGGCGCGCGCCGGTCGAAATTCCCATTGCGTCGATCGGGGACGGTGTGCGGCGGTTGAAGGCGATCCAGCGCAATTGGGTGGTCTACAGCGCCGACCACCATCGTCGCGCTGCTCTGATCCAGGAGCAATTGCCGAAGGTGTCCGCCAAACCGCTCGTCTTCGGCCAGGCCCCACCAAGCGCACCGCTCGGATCGTGGACCTTGGTGCGTCCCGATCTCATCCTGGCGTCGCCCGACTGCTCGAGCCCCTTCCCCAATGGGGAAGCTCGGTTTGTCGAGGATCGCGATGCACCCCCGAGCCGTGCCTATCTCAAGCTCTGGGAGACGTTCACGCAGACGAGTGTGCAGCCGGCGCCCGGCGAACTCTGCCTCGACCTCGGGTCATCACCCGGCGGGTGGACGTGGGTGCTCGCGAGCCTCGGCGCTCGCGTCCTCAGCGTCGACAAAGCGCCGATCGAGCCGCACATCGCCGCGATGCCGGGTGTCACCTATCGCCAGGAGAGCGCGTTCGGGCTCGATCCACGGACGGCGCCGCCGGTCGACTGGCTCTTCTCGGACGTCATCTGCTATCCAGCCCGCCTGCTCGGGCTCGTCGAGCGGTGGCTGGCTGCCGGCAAGGCGCGCCGGTTCGTCTGTACGCTCAAGTTCCAGGCCGAAACCGATTTCGACACGATCGAGCGCTTCCGCGCAATTCCGGGCTCGCAGATCTTTCACCTGCATGCCAACAAGCACGAGCTGACCTGGGTAAAGCTCTGACCGAGAACCGCGCATGGCCCGACGTCCCTTTCCGCCGGACAAATCCCGCCGCCGGCCGCCGCCACGCCAGCCGTCACAGGATCGGCGGTCGCCCCGACCGGACAGTGTGCACGAACGGGATCTCGATCGGATCGCCGGCCTTGCCGCGGTGACGGCGCTCTTCGACGTCGCGAAAAATCGTGTGCAGCGGCTCTTCTTCACGCCAGATCTCGCCGACGCCGCGGGGCCCTTCGCTGACGTGCTCGCAGCCGCACGCCGGCCTTATCGGGAGGTGAGCGCGGAAGAACTTCAGCGGATCGCCGGCACGGCCATGCACGGGGGCATCGTCGCGCTTGCCGAACCGCGGCGGATCAACGAGGCGCGGCCGGAAGCCCTGGCGAAGCCCGCCGAGCCGCTGCTCGTGCTCGACGGCGTCGGAAACCCACAGAACATCGGCGCAATCGTTCGGACCGCCGCCTTTTTCGGTCTGCGGCGGATCATCATCTCCGACCATCCGGATCAGGCCGGTCTGTCGGACGCGAGCTTCCGCATCGCCAAGGGCGGGCTTTCGTATATCGACATGCTCCGCGCGCACGATCTCCCGAGGTTTCTCGCGGCGATGCGGCCCTCTCACGCGGTGATCGGGACGGCGCTGTCGCGTGCCCGGCCGCTTGAGGAGGTCAGCGCTGCGGGCTTCGGCTCGCGGGCACCGCTGGTCGTGCTCGGCAACGAGGAGACCGGCCTGCCGCGCGCGACGCTGCAGGCGTGCGAGATGGTCGTGGCGCTGCCGGGGTCCGGCCGTGTCCAGTCCCTCAATGTGTCCGTCACGGCCGGAATTCTCATTCACGCGTTGCTGCGCGGACGCTGATCGCCTTTCAAACGACCAGTATGATTTTGCCGATGTGCACGCCTGCCTCCATGCGCGCATGCGCTTTCGAGGCCTCCGTGAGTGGGAAGGTCGAGTCGAGCGGCACCTTGATCCGTCCGTCAGCCAGGAGCGGCAGCACGTGCTGCTCCAGGGCGCGGGCGATGGCACCTTTCACGGCTGTCGGTCGGATCCGGAGCGTCGAGCCGGTGAGGGTCAGCCGTTTCAGCATGACGCGCTGGAGATCGGCGGTGACCTGGCCGCCCTTCTGGAACGCGATGTTGACGATGCGGCCGTCTTCGGCGGCCGAACGGATGTTGCGGTCGACGTAGTCGCCGCCGACCATGTCGAGGATCACGTTGCAGCCTTTGCCGCCCGTCATCTCTTTGACGACGTCGACGAAATCCTCCTTCGTGTAGTCGACGGCACGGTCGGCACCGAGGCGGATGCATGCCTCACACTTTTCGGCCGAGCCGGCGGTCGCGATCACGCGGGCGCCGAACGCCTTGGCGAGCTGAATGGCCGTCACGCCGATGCCGCTCGTGCCGCCATGGATCATGAACCACTCGCCGGCCTTCAGGGCGCCGCGCTCGAAGACGTTGTGCCAGACAGTAAAGAAGGTTTCAGGGATACCGGCGGCCGAGACGAGGTCGAGGCCCGCAGGAATCGGCAGCGCCTGGGGCTCGTCGACGGCGCAGTATTCGGCATACCCGCCACCGTTGACCAAGGCCATCACGCGGTCGCCCGGCCTGAAGCGTGCCGTGCCCTGGCCCACCGCTACGACATCTCCCGCGATTTCGAGGCCCGGAATCTCCGAGTGTCCTTTCGGAGCCGGGTAGAGACCCTTCCGCTGCAGAACGTCTGGCCGATTGACGCCGGCGGCTGCGACCTTGACGAGGATCTGGCCGGCGCCAGGCTGCGGGACAGCGACCTCGCGCGGCACCAGCACGTCTGGGCCCCCCTTGCCGTCGATCATGATGGCGGTCATCGTCGCGGGGACTGTGGACATGCGGGCCTCCGTATCGGGTCGTGGCGACAGTTGCCAAAGTGGGGCGCGCGGCACAAGAGGAGGCACGCGATGGACTGGGATGAGACACGTCCGAAGCCGGCCCGGCAGATCGTCGTCGGCGAGGACCTCACCGCGCAGTCGGTCGACGAGCTCACTCTTCGTATCGCTCTACTCGAAGCCGAGATCGAACGTACGCGCCGCGAACTCGACGTGAAAGCGGCCAGGAAATCGGCGGCAGATGCCCTCTTCCGGCAGGCACCAAAAAGAGATACCGCTTAACCACCTGCTCAGACTTGTGCGGATAATCTGATGACGTTGTTAGTAATCGATGGGTCGGTTCACGCCCGACCTCTCACTCCCACTCTGTTCAACTCGCGAGCCGTCCACCGTGGCGGCTCGCTTTTTGCATTTCAACTTCCGCGAGTATTTACTGGGTTCCCGGTTGCCTCAAAAATCTCCTAAAGTGGGGCAACTCGTTAACCGTCTGGTGTCACCTTGCCCGTGACCACCAACGCGAAGTAACAGCGTGTGTCAGAGTGAAGCATGTCGAATCCAATCAATTCGCAGGGTGAAGCCGGAAATCCGGCCGTAACCGTGTCCTTCGCCCGGAAATTCGGTGCGTCGGAGCACTTCACTGCCATTTTCAAAGACGGCATGGCGCTGGTCGAGCGATCGGCTGCCTATCTCGACGGCGATGGTCGCCGCGAAGCCAAGCAACTGCCACCGCAGGTTTCAGTCGTGTATGCGACGGAGAGCATGCGGCTGACGACGCGGCTGCTCGAGCTCGCGTCTTGGTTGCTCGTTCGCCGGGCGCTCAACGAAGGCGAGATCACCGAGCAGGAAGCGCAAGCGAAAGGCATGCGCATCAAGCTCAGGACCACGGTGCGGCCCGATCAGATCGCCCGGTTCGCGGAACTCCCGAAGGGTTTGCAATCACTGATCGAGCAGAGCTTCGCGCTCACCGATCGCGTGCTGCAGATGGACCTGACCCTCAATCGCAGCGCCGAGACGCAACCGACGGCGATGGCCAATCCGGTGGCGCTCCAACTCGACAAACTCAGTTCAGCCTTCGGTGCCGTGCTCGCCAAGGCCTGAAGTTTCTGGCGACCAGCCTTCGAACGCAGAAAAGCCCCGGCAAAACCGGGGCTTTCGTCGTTCAGAAGCTTCAGATGAAGCTCAGAACAGGCCTTCGAACTTCTTCTTGAAGCGCGACAGGCGGCCGCTGCGGTCGGTCAGCTTCGCGTCGCCACCCGTCCATGCCGGGTGCGTGTTCGGATCGATGTCGAGAGCCAGCGTCGCGCCTTCCGACCCGTAGGTCGAATACGTGACGAACTCGGTGCCGTCCGTCATGACGACCTTGATCTGGTGGTAATCCGGGTGGAAGTCGGCGTCTTTCTTCATGGCGTCCTCGCAAACGGTCGTGACAGGCCTCTGGCGGCCAGGGAGCCGAGCGCGCCACGGGATGTCGGGGAATTGCGCGCTCGTATACCCGAGGGTTGGGCCCGAGACAAGGGCTGCGGGAGCTACCTCTTGCATCTTGCGCCTGCCGCCGGGGCATGCACAGTCATTCCTCACATGCCGGTGGGCAGCCGCCGGTCAGACCGGCCTTCAGCCGGCTTCGGGTGGAACAGTAAGGGATCGCCGGCGGCGGGCAGAGCCAAAGGCGTACGGTAGCGTGACCGGTCGAGACACTCTCGAAGACGTCGAGTCGTCGAAGCGAACCCGCCGTTCGCTGAAGCCGCTCATGGGGCTAAAGCCCTACCTGATGCGACAGCCCGTGACGCTGGCCCTCGCCGCCGTCGCGCTGGTCGTCTCCGCGCTCGCCATGCTGAGCGTACCGATCGCGGTCCGTCGGGTCATCGATGTCGGCTTCACCGCCGGCAACGGTGAATTCATTCACAATTACTTCCTGATGCTGATCCTCGTCGGCCTCGTGCTGGCCGTGGCCGGGGCCAGCAGGTTTTACTTGGTCAATATTCTCGGCGAGCGCGTCGTCGCCGATCTCAGGCGGGACGTCTTCCGACATCTGGCGACGCTCGGGCCAGCCTTCTTCGAGAAGACGCACTCCGGCGAGATGATGAGCCGGCTGACGGCCGACACGACGCAGCTGAAGTCGGTCGCAGGCTCGACCATTTCGCAGGCGATCCGAAACGTCATCATGCTGATCGGTTCGGTGGCGCTGATGTTCGTGACGAGCGCACAGCTGTCGACGCTGGTGCTGCTCGCTATTCCCGTCATCGTGCTGCCAATGATCGCTTACGGTCGGTTCGTCCGTAAGCTGTCACGCAAGGCGCAGGATACGCTCGCAGAGGCGTCGGCTTATGCGGCGGAGAATTTGGCTGCCGTGCGGACGATGCAGGCGTTTTCCCACGAAGGCGTGGTTGCCGATCGGTTCGCTGGCGCCGTTGAGCGCTCGTTCGGGGCGGCGCGCGAGCGCCTCTCCGCGCGCGCGGGTCTAACGGGCATCGCGATGTTCCTGACGGTCGCCTCGATCGTCGCGATCCTGTGGTACGGCGCGAGCAAGGTGATCGCCGGCGAAATGACCGGTGGCACGCTCAGCCAGTTCGTCATCTATGCCGTGCTTGCCGCCGGCGCGCTCGCCGAACTCTCGGAAGTCTGGGGTGAGGTTTCGCAAGGCGCCGGCGCTGCCGAACGGCTTGCCGAACTGCTCGCCGTCGAGCCTGAGATCAAGTCGCCGCCCAATCCGCTGCCGATGCCGCAGCCGGCGCGTGGCGAGATCGTGGTCGACGCCGTCCAGTTCCAGTACCCGTCGCGGCCCGACGCATCGGCGCTGCAAGGAATTTCTTTGAGGGTGGCGTCGGGTGAGACCGTCGCACTCGTCGGACCCTCCGGGGCCGGCAAGACGACGTTGTTCAGCCTGCTGCTCCGCTTCTACGATCCACAGGGTGGCCGCATTCTCGTCGATGGCGTCGCTGTCGATCGAGTCGATATCCCCGCGCTCAGGTCGCGGATGGCGCTCGTGCCGCAGGATGTTGCGCTCTTCGCCGACACGGTGCTGGAGAACATTCGTTATGGCAGTCCCGGAGCCAGCGAAGACGACGTCGTGCGTGCGGCCATCGCGGCACAGGCGGACGGGTTCATCCGCGCGCTGCCCGAAGGTTACGGTACGCGGCTCGGTGAGCGCGGGGTAACGCTTTCAGGCGGCCAGCGCCAACGCATCGCCATAGCCCGCGCCGTTCTTCGCAATGCGCCCATCCTCTTGCTCGACGAGGCGACGAGTGCTCTCGACGCGGAGAGTGAAAGAGACGTGCAGGCGGCTCTCGAAGGCGTCATGCGTGGACGCACCACGCTCGTCATCGCGCATCGGCTCGCGACTATTCAGAAGGCCGACCGGATCGTCGTCCTCGACGGGGGGCGTATTGTCGAAGAAGGCACGCATGCGGAACTTCTTCGCCGCCGCGGCCTTTACGCCCGCCTTGCTGAATTGCAGTTCGGCGGCGGGGCGGAGGCGCAGGCGGCCGAGTGATCGGCGGCTTCGCGCGCTGCGATCTCAGCGGTTGGTCAGCTTCAGCTCGATGCGCCGGTTGCGGCGCAGGACATCCTCACTGCCGCCTTCTTCAAGCGGCGCGAACTCGCCGTAGCCTGCGGCCACGAGCCGGCGCGGAGAGACGCCGCGGCTCGCGAGATAGCGGACCACCGAGATGGCGCGGGCCGTCGAAAGCTCCCAGTTCGAAGGGAATTGCGGATTTGAGATCGGTCGGATGTCCGTGTGGCCGTCGACCTGCAGCGCCCAGTTGATCTCGGGCGGGATCTGCCGCTCGAGTTCGATGATTGCGCCTGCGAGCTGATCGAGTGCGGCGAGGCCTTCCGGCGTCATCTGGGCCTGGCCCGAGGGGAAAAGAACTTCTGACTGGAAGACGAACCGGTCGCCGACGACGCGAATGTCGCGGCGGTCGCGCAGAAGCTCACGCAGGCGACCGAAGAAGTCCGAGCGATACCGCTGGAGTTCCTGTACCTGGCGCGCAAGGGCGGCGTTGAGGCGCTGGCCGAGGTCGCGGATGCGATCCTGCGAGTCCTTGTCCTTCTTCTCGGAGGCTTCGAGAGCCTCATTGAGCGCGGCGATCTGACGGCGGAGCGCCAACAGCTGCTGGTTCAGCAGATCGACCTTCGCGAGCGCCTCGTTCGAGAGCTGTTTCTGGCTTTCGAGGTCGTTCGTCAGACCCAGGATCTGGGCCGTCAGTCCGCGGGTCTTCTCGTCACCGCTAACGGCGAAGCCTTGGAGTCTGGTGTTCTCCTCGCGCAGAGAGGCAAGTGTTGCCTGCAGGGACGCGAGTTCATCCTCGGCCGATTTGCTCTTGCCCTTCTCGAGTGCGAGCAGGTTGGTCAGTTCAAGGATCTGGCGGTTGAGACGGACGAGGGCCGTGTCCTTTCCGCTTGCTTCCTGTGAGACGAAGTATTGCGCGAGCATGAAAATCGACGCGAGAAACACGAACACCATCAGCAGTGTCGACAGCATGTCGACGTAGGCCGGCCAATAATGTCCTTGCTCGCGCTGTCCACGCCGGCGGCTGTGGCTCGGCATGGCTTACCGTCTCCCGGCGATCGTTCCGCCGAGGGTCTGGCGGATGCCTTCGAGGCGACGGGTCACGTCGTCATGGCGCGCCGCCGACTGGTTCGCCTGCTCGTCAAGCCATTGGCGCACGACCTGCTGCTCGTCGCGCATCTGGCCGACGAGCTGTTGGACGCCCTGAGCGAGCGCAACGTCGGTGCCCGGTGACGATCCGGGCGCGCCACCCGTCACTTTCTCACTGAGCGCACTGATCGAGCGATTGAGGTCCGCGATCGCAAGGTAGAGCTGGCGATTGCCGACGTCCTGGCCGCTTCCGGGGACGAGCTCCGTGATGCCCGACAGCCATTCCTCAAGCTCATTGTAGAATCGATTGTGCGATTGGCTGACCTGAAGGTCGAGGAAGCCCAGCACCAGCGAGCCCGCGAGGCCGAGTAGCGACGAAGCGAACGCCGTGCCCATGCCTTTCAGAGGGGCCCCGAGGCCTGCCTTGAGTTCCTCGAACACTAGAACGCTGTCGCTCGCCTTGGTGTCGAGTGCTCCGATCACGCGGCTGACGGATGAGATCGTTTCGAGCAGGCCCCAGAATGTGCCGAGCAATCCCAGGAACACCATAAGGCCGACCAGATAGCGGCCAGTATCGCGTGCTTCGTCGAGGCGTGAGGCGATCGAATCCATGATCGTCCGCATTGCCGTCGTCGAAAGCTGAAGGGTGCCGGTGCGATCGCGCAGCATGGTTGCCATGGGCGCCAGCAGCACGGGGCGATGCGACATGGCGAGCCCCGGATCGGCGATCCGGAACGCGTTCACCCACCGGATCTCCGGGAACAGCCTGATGACCTGACCGAACATGTAGAAGACGCCGACCAGCAGCGCCGTCAGGATCATGCCGTTGAGAAAGGGGTTTTGCCGGAAGGCGTCGAGCAGTTGCTGGAACAGGATCGCTGCGATCAGCGTCACCAGCGTCAGGAATATGAACATCCGCGCCAGGAAAACGCCCGGCGTCGACAGGGTCCGATGCATGGTCCCCGTGCCGAGTTCCGCTGGACGTATGCGCGCCATGAAGCTGCTCCGCGACCCCGTTCGACAATCTGCGAGATTATCCTGCCAACATGACAGGGAAAACCGGCAATATTCGTGCAGGAAACGGCAAGTGTGCCGAAAATCGCGTCAATATTACTGCCGGGCGATCAGGCGTTGCGCGTTGCCGTATCAAGAACGCCGAGTAACGCCTTGTGAATCGAGGTATTTCCGGCAACCACGCTGCCGGTGCCAAACATGTCCTGCCCGCCGCTCGCATCGGTGACGAAACCGCCGGCCTCGCGGACCAGCAGGATACCGGCCGCCATGTCCCAGGGCTGGATGTTGTGCTCCCAGTAGCCGTCGAAGCGGCCGGACGCCGTCCACGCCAGATCAATCGATGCGGCGCCCGTGCGGCGAATACCGGCAACCTCACCCATTGCGGTCTCGACCTCGCGCAGGAAGCGCGCATGGCCGGTGCGTCCGCGATGCGGGATCCCGGTCGAGACAACGGCATCGACCAGCGTCTTCCGAGCTGCGACACGGAGGCGGCGATCGTTCAGGTAGGCGCCTTTGCCCTTCTCCGCTGTATACAACTCATCGCTGATGGGATTGTAGATCAGGCCGGCGACGATCTGCCCATCGCGCTCGAGGGCGACCGAAATGGCGAACAGCGGCATGCCGTGCAGGAAGTTGGTGGTGCCGTCGAGTGGATCGATAATCCAGCGATGGGACTTGTCCGAACCCTCGATCTCGCCGCCCTCTTCCATGAGGAAGCCATAGCCCGGTCGAGCCTTCGAGAGTTCCTGGAAAATCGTCTTCTCGGCGCGTTCGTCGGCGGCCGAAACGAAGTTCGCCGGCCCTTTGACGGAGACCTGCAACTGTTCGACCTCGCCGAAGTCGCGCGTCAGCCCGCGCGCGGCCTTGCGGGCCGCCTGCACCATCACGTTCATCAGGGCGGAAGCGGGCATCGGAAACCTGACCGGACGAGGGACTGAGCAGCGGGGCTGCCGGGAGACCAGCAGATAGACCCCTCGCCGCCGGAGATCAACACGCGGGGGCCGATCCGGGACCCACGGGGCGACCCGAACGTTAACGGTGCCGTGCTAACGCTGTCGGCGCCCGCGTTGTTGCCTCCGCCCACAAATCGCTTCTATGGCAAGGCACGTCAGGCCGGCTCATTCCGGAGAATAGGACCATGGCAGCTTCTACGAAACGCATCCGCAAGGCGGTCTTTCCTGTGGCCGGTCTCGGGACCCGCTTCCTGCCGGCGACCAAAGCCGTGCCGAAAGAGATGCTGACCGTAGTCGACCGGCCGGTCATCCAGCACGTCGTCGACGAGGCTCGCGCCGCCGGGATCGAGCATTTCGTTTTCGTGACGGGCCGCAACAAGGCGGTCATCGAAGACCATTTCGACAACCAGTTCGAACTCGAACGGACGCTGCAGGAGCGGGGCAAGACCAAGGAACTCGCGGCGCTTCTCGATGAACTGCCCCGCGCCGGCCAAGCGAGCTTCACGCGCCAGCAGGCGCCGCTCGGCCTCGGCCATGCCGTCTGGTGCGCGCGCGACATCGTCGGCGACGAGCCGTTCGCTCTGCTGCTCCCCGATATGCTTCATCACGGCGCCAAGCCCTGCCTCGCCGAGATGATCGAGGCTTATGCGGCGACGGGCGGCAACCACATCGCCGTTTCGCCGGTCCCCGAAGATCAGACGCACCAGTACGGCATCGTCGGTGTCACCGACCGCGACGCCAGAGTGAGTGCGATCACCACGATGGTCGAGAAGCCGGCGCGTGGAACGGCGCCGTCTAACCTGCACATCACCGGGCGTTACATTCTGCAGCCGGAGATCTTCTCCGTTCTCGAAACGCAGGAGCGCGGGGCGGGCGGCGAAATCCAGCTGACGGATGCAATGATCAAGCTGCACCGGTCGGGTCAGCCGTTCCATGCCGTCCGGTTCGATGGCGCGATCTACGATTGCGGATCGAAGATCGGTTTCCTGGCCGCCAACGTCGCCTATGCGCTGGCGCGCGAGGATCTCGCGCCGGCCTTCCGGGCGGAGATTGCGAAGCTCATCTGAAAAAGCGAAAGGCCAGCGCAGGGGAATGCGCTGGCCCTCGGTCGGCGGAGCGTCAAGGGAAGAACCGCTCCGCCAGCGGTGGATCGTCAGCCTTCGATCTGCTTCGTCGATCCCTGGCCGATCGCAATCGTCCGTGGGCGCATGCGCTCCGGCAGATTGCGGACGAGGTCGATGTGCAGGAGGCCGTTCTCGAGGTCGGCAGATTTCACCTCGACGTAATCGGCGAGCTGGAAGCGGCGCTCGAAGTTCCGTGCGGCGATACCGCGATGCAGGAACTGGCGGGTCTTGTCCTCGGCCGCCTTCTCGCCACGAACCACGAGGCTCGTTTCCTTGGCTTCGATCTTGATCTCGTCGCGGCTGAAACCGGCGACGGCCATGGTGATCCGATACTCGTTCTCACCGAGGCGCTCGATGTTGTAAGGCGGGAAGCCCCCATCGCTCTCGTGAGCCGTCATGCTGTCGAGCAGCTGGACGAGGCGCTCGAAGCCGATCGTGGAGCGATAAAGGGGGGAAAGGTCGACAGGTCGCATCACAAGTCCTCCATCAGAAGCAACGTGTGTCATGTGGTCCGCCCGGGGGCCGGACCGTCTTCATTGCACCCTCTACGAGGCGTGCCGTCTTGAAATAGGCGAGGGTTACGGCCGTTCAAGAGGGGCTGCGGCAGAGGTCAACGGCGCCCGCGCAACTCCAGCAGACTGGCGGTGAGGAACCCGAGCAAGCCCATCAGGACGGCCGATATGAGGATCGTCGGCTCGGTCCCGATGCCTGACTTCATCGCTCCGAAGACGACCGGACCCGCCGCGTGTCCGAGGAAGAAAAAGAAGGCGTGCAGTGCGACCGCGGCCCCGCGGGCGTCTGGCGCGAGTTCGGTCGCTTGGACCTGCAGCGAATTGTGGATCATGTAAAAGCCGATGCCGACGACCACGAAGGCGAAGGCCTTGGCTGGCCAGCCGGGCCCGAAGGCGACGAGGACGAGTGCTGCAGCGACGACGACGCCACCCCAGCGGATCATGTTCATCTGTCCGCCGCAGATTGCCAGCAGCCGGGCGACCATCAGCGTGAAGAGCACGCCGCCGAGCCCGAAACCGGCAATCACGAAGCCTGCCTCGCGTACCGAGCCTGCGTTGCGTTCCTCCAGGATGACGGCGAGGTACGGCAGCATGCCGTAGAGCACGACGCCTTCGATGAAGACCGCGGCGTAGCAGACGACCGCCCGCGGATTGCGGAAGACCTGGAGGTAGCCGGCCTTGGCGCCGGCGAGCGTGAATTTCGTCCGCTCGGCATCCGGACGTGGGCGCAGGGACGGCAGCGTGGCCAGGAACGTCGCCAGGCTCGTGGCGGCGATGAGCCACAAGACCGCGCGCCAGCCGAGCGTCGAGCCGATCAAGCCCGCGATGATGCCGCCCGCGAAGCCACCGAGCAGGATCGCCGACAAAACGCGGGACAACGCGACCTGCCGTTCGGCGAGCGAGAAGCGGTCCCCGACCAGGGCGAATGACAGCGGAATGATGCCGCCGGCGGCGAGACCGCTCAGGACGCGGGCGACATACAACGTGTCGAGGTTCGGTGCGAGCGCGCAGAGAGCCAGAGCGACGGCGAGCACCAAAAGGCAGCCCTGAATAACCCGCGCCTTGCCCAGGGCGTCACCCAGTGGACCGAGGATCGGTTGTCCGATGGCGTATGGCAGCGAAAACGCCGTCGCCAGCAGCGCGACTGCTTGCGGATCGGCCATGAAATCGCGCGCGACGGCCGGAACCATCGGGTCGAGGATGCGGACGGAGAGGGCGGAGGCGAAGCCAGCCAGCGCCAGGACAACGAGGATGGGCATTTGTGCTGCAGATGCGAAGTGGACCGCACCCTAACGCACCGCTGTCGAGGCAGTAAGCGCATTTGTTCAGGGCCGACCGGCGTGAGGCGCGCACGTCAGAAAAACGAAGGGGCGGACTTGCGTCCGCCCCTCGATGCCCCGCTGCCGTGTGTCGATAATCAGAAGAGACCTTCGATCTGTCCCTTGTCGTTGAGGCGGATCGCCTCCGACGACGGCACCTTTGGCAGACCCGGCATCGTCATGATCTCGCCCGTGATCACGACAATGAATTCCGCACCTGCCGACAGCCGAAGTTCGCGGACCGGCACGATATGGCCGCTCGGCGCGCCACGCAGGTTCGGGTTGGTCGAGAACGAGTACTGCGTCTTGGCCATGCAGACCGGCAGGTGGCCGTAGCCGGCTTCCTGCAGTTCCTTGAAGCGCGCCTCGACGGACGCGTCGCATTGGATGTCGGCCGCGCGATAGATGTCGGTCGCGATCTTCTTGACCTTGTCGCGCAGCGGCAGAGCGTCCTCGTAGAGCGGCTTGAATTTCGCCTCGCCGCCGTCGGCCACTTGGACGACGTGGCGGGCGAGATCCTCGATGCCGGCGCCGCCCTTGCCCCAATGCTCGCAGAGGAAAGCCTTCGCCCCGGCGCTCTCGGCCGCCTTGATTACGGCGTGGATCTCGGCGTCGGTGTCTGTGATGAAGCGGTTGATGGCGATGATCGGTGGGACGCCGAATTTGCGGACGTTCTCGATGTGCCGCTTCAGGTTCTCGCAACCCTTCTCGACCGCCGCGACGTTCGCCGTCTTGAGTTCTTCTTTCGACATGCCGCCGTGCATCTTCAGCGCCCGGATCGTCGCAACGATCACCGCTGCTGCCGGGTTGAGGCCGGCCTTGCGGCACTTGATGTCGAAGAACTTCTCGGCACCGAGGTCGGCACCGAACCCGGCTTCCGTCACCACGTAGTCGCAGAGCTTCAGCGCGGTCTTAGTCGCGAGCACCGAGTTGCAGCCGTGCGCGATGTTCGCAAACGGACCGCCGTGGATGAACACGGGGTTGTTCTCGAGCGTCTGCACGAGGTTCGGCATGAGCGCGTCCTTGAGCAGAACGGTCATCGCGCCTTCACCCTTCACGTCCCGGGCGTAGACCGGCTTCTTGTCGCGCGTGTAGCCGACGACGATGTTGCCGATGCGGCGCTCGAGATCCTTGAGGTCCATGGCGAGGCAGAAGATTGCCATGATTTCCGAGGCGACGGTGATGTCGAAGCCGTCCTCGCGGGGGAAACCGTTGGCCGTACCACCGAGGGAGTTCACGATCGAGCGGAGCGCGCGATCATTCATGTCCATGACGCGGCGCCAGGCGATCCGGCGGGCGTCGAGGCCGAGCGTGTTGCCCCAATAGATGTGGTTGTCGATCAGCGCCGAGAGCAGGTTGTGAGCCGAGGTGATGGCGTGGAAGTCGCCGGTGAAGTGGAGGTTGATGTCCTCCATCGGCACGACCTGGGCGTAACCACCGCCGGCCGCACCGCCCTTGACGCCGAAGCAGGGGCCGAGCGACGGCTCGCGCAAGCAGCTCATCGCCTTCTTGCCGATCCGGTTGAGGCCGTCACCGAGACCGACCGTCGTCGTCGTCTTGCCTTCGCCGGCGGGCGTCGGGTTGATCGCCGACACGAGGATCAGCTTGCCGTCCGGCCGGTTCTTCATCTGCTCGATGAAATCGAACGAGATTTTGGCCTTGTACGGACCGTAGTTGAGCAGGGCATCGGCCGGGATGCCGACCTTCTTACCGACCTCTGCGATCGGCTTCATCTTCGCCTCTCGGGCGATTTCGATATCCGATTTCACCGCCACCGATGTTCCTCCCGCCGGTTTCTTGGTTTCAGCCGCCGGCTTGGGTGCCGGTGGGTCGAAGCGGTCACCGACCTTGAGGCCGGCGGTCGCTGCAAACTCCGATGCCGCGATCTTCGGGCCGCCGGCCCGCACGCGCTTGATCAGGATGCGGCCGTTCTTGGCAGCGACCTGCATGCCGTCTGCCGTCAGAGAAACGATCTCGCCGGGATTGCCCTGACCGTCGATCTTGGCGCTGTCGAAGATGTCGACCTTCGTGCCCTTGATGGTACCCCAGGCGCCGGGAGCCGGGTTCGTCGCGCGGATGAGGTTGTAGACTTCGTCGACAGACTTCGACCAGTCGATCTCGGCCAGATCCTTCTTGAACCAGCTTTCGTAGCTGCCCTTCGCAAGGTCCTGGACGATGCGCGGCGCCTTGCCGTTGCGAACGAGGTCGAGTGCCTCGAGCATGGCATCGACACCGATGGGGAACAGCTTCTTGAAGTAGACGTCGCCGAGCGTCTCGTCGGGTCCGATGTCGACTTCCTTCTGAAGAAGGATTGGGCCCTCGTCGAGACCCTCGTCCGGCCAGAAGATCGTGAGGCCGGTCTTCTTTTTGCCCATCGAGATGGGCCAGTTGATCGACGACGGACCGCGGTGATCGGGCAGCAGCGAGGGGTGATACTGGAACGTGCCAAGACGCGGGGCGTCGAGGACGGGCTGCGGCACGAAGAGCAGCACGTACGCCATCATGCAGACGTCGGCGTTGAAGGATTTCATCAGCTCGAGGGCTTCGGGCGTCTTCCAGCTCTTCGGCTGGTAGAGCGGCAGGCCCTTCTCGCGGGCGAGCGCGGCGAGCGGATCCTCGGGCTTCCCTTCTTTGGTCGGCGCGCAGCAGACGGCGACGACGTTCTCACCGCGCTCCAGCAGCTTTTCGAGGACCGCTTTGCCAAAGGCTTCCTGACCGTGAACAACGATGCGCATTGATGACCGTTTCCTCTGTTGTCCGACGACCGGGCGGCCCCGGCTCATCCCCCGAAGCGTGACCGCGAGGAGACCGTCGACTGCATTGTTGAAGAAGGCCGCGAGCAATGCCCGCGGCCCAATTTCGTATCGACCTATTCGGCCGCCATCTTCTTGGCCGGTTCCGTTGCGCCCGACGTTTTGATCTGCTGGACTTCGTCTTCCGAGTAGCCGAGCACGCTCTTCAGGATTTCGTCCGTGTGCTCGCCGAGGAGCGGGCTGCGCGTCACTTCGGTCGGGCTCGCCGAGAGCTTGATCGGGTTGCCGACCGAGAGGTATTTGCCGCGCTTCGGATGATCCACTTCGACGACGGTGCCGGTCGCGCGGAGCGACTGATCCTCAGCCAGTTCCTTCATCGACAGGATCGGGCCGCAGGGGATGTCGTACTGGTTGAGGATTTCCATCGCCTCGAATTTGGTCTTCGTCACCGTCCATTGCTCGATGCGCTCGAAGACCTGGTTGAGGCGCGGCAGGCGAGCTTTCGGCGTCGCGAAGTTCGGATCGGTTTTCCAGCCGGGCTCACCGATGACGTCGCAGATCGCTTCCCAGACGGGGGCCTGGGTGATGAAGTAGATGTAGGCGTTGGGGTCGGTCTCCCAGCCTTTGCACTTCACGATGCGGCCCGGCTGGCCGCCGCCCGAGTCGTTGCCGGCGCGCGGCACGGCATCGCCGAACGGGACGCCTTCGCCGTACTGCGAGTATTCCATCAGCGGGCCATGGGCGAGGCGCTGCTGATCGCGCAGCTTCACGCGGCAGAGGTTGAGCACGCCGTCCTGCATTGCGCAGGTGACGCGCTGGCCCTTGCCGCTTTTGGTGCGATGGAAGAGGGCGGTGACTATGCCGAGCGCGAGGTGGAGTCCCGTGCCGCTGTCACCGATCTGAGCGCCGGTGACGAGCGGGAGGCCATCGCGGAAGCCGGTCGTCGACGCGGAGCCGCCGGTGCACTGCGCGACGTTCTCATACACCTTGCAGTCTTCGTACGGGCCGGGGCCGAAGCCCTTGATCGAGGCGACGATCATGCGCGAGTTCAGTGCGTGGATCGTCTCCCAGGGGAAGCCCATGCGGTCGAGCACGCCGGGTGCGAAGTTCTCGACGAGGACGTCGCACTCCTTGATGAGCCGCTCCAGCACCTCTTTGCCCTTCGGGTGCTTGGTGTCGAGCGTGATCGATCGCTTGTTGTGGTTCAGCATGGTGAAGTACAGGCTGTCCGCATTCGGAACATCCTGCAGCTGGCCACGCGTGATGTCGCCCTGCCCTGGGCGCTCGACCTTGATGACGTCAGCGCCGAACCAAGCGAGCAGCTGTGTGCAGGTTGGTCCGGACTGGACGTGCGTGAAATCGAGAATGCGCACGCCTTCGAGTGCTTTCATCTTGGGCTCCTATCGGTTGAGAGCTCTCGCTCGATTCAGGATTTGGAAACGACGCTCTGCGGGTTGAGATTGCCGATACGGCCGCTTTCGGTGCCGGCCTTCTCGTCGATCACCGCATTGATGAGCGTCGGGCGACGGGACTCGATGGCCTCGTTGACGGCGCGAGTGAGTTCGTCCGGCGTCTGCGCGTAGACGCCCACGCCACCGAAGGCTTCCATCATCTTGTCGTAGCGGGCGTTCTTCACGAACACCGTCGTTGCGACGTCGGAACCGCCCGACGGATTGACGTCGGTGCCGCGGTAGATGCCGTTGTTGTTGAAGACGACGACGCAGACCGGCAATTTGTACCGGCAGATCGTCTCGATCTCCATGCCGGAGAACCCGAAAGCGCTGTCACCCTCGACGGCGAGCACGGGCTTGCCGGTTTCGATGGCTGCAGCGACCGCGTAGCCCATGCCGATGCCCATCACGCCCCAGGTGCCCACGTCGAGGCGCTTGCGGGGCTGATAGATGTCGATGATGCTGCGCGCAAAATCGAGCGTGTTAGCGCCCTCGTTGACGAGGATCGTGTCGGGCCGCTCCTTGATGATCTTGCGGAGCGCACCGAGAGCGCTGTGGAAGTTCATCGGCAGCGAGTTGGAGAGCAACTGCTGCGCCATCTTGGCGACGTTCTTCTCCTTGCGCTCGGCGATCGCGCCGGTCCAGGCGCTGGGCGGCGCCGGCCAGTTGCTGCCGAGGCCTGCAAGCATCGCCGATACGCTGCTCGCGATGTCGCCGACGACGGGGGCGTCGATGGCGACGTTGCTGTCCATCTCGGTCGCCGCAATGTCGATCTGGATGAACTTCTGCGCACCGCGCTCGCCCCAGGTCTTGCCCTTGCCGTGCGAGAGCAGCCAGTTGAGGCGGGCGCCGATCAGCATCACGACGTCGGCTTCCTTGAGGACGTAGGAACGCGTCGCACCGGCCGACAGCGGATGATTGTCCGGCAGCAGGCCCTTGGCCATGCTCATCGGGAGGTAGGGGATGCCGGTCTTCTCAACGAGTGCGCGGATATCGGCGTCGGCCTGGGCGTATGCCGCGCCCTTGCCGAGGATGATCAGCGGCCGCTTGGCGCCTTTCAGAAGGTCGAGGGCGCGGGCGACGGAATCCGCCGAAGGGATCTGGCTTGGTGCCGGATCGACGACCTTCACGAGCGACTTCTTGCCGGCCTCGGCGTCCATCACCTGGCCGAGAAGTTTTGCGGGAAGGTCGAGGTAGACGCCACCCGGGCGACCAGAGACGGCAGCGCGGATCGCGCGCGCCACGCCGATGCCGATGTCCTCGGCGTGCAGGACGCGGTAGGCGGCCTTGCAGAGCGGCTTGGCAATGGCGAGCTGGTCCATCTCCTCGTAGTCGCCCTGCTGCAGGTCGACGATCTCACGTTCGGATGATCCGCTGATCAGGATCATCGGGAAGCAGTTCGTCGTCGCATGGGCGAGGGCGGTCAGGCCGTTGAGAAAGCCCGGCGCAGACACCGTGAGGCAGACGCCCGGCTTCTGGGTGAGGAAGCCGGCGATCGAGGCCGCGTAGCCTGCGTTCTGCTCGTGGCGGAAGGAAATGACGCGCATTCCGTTTGCTTGCGCGAGACGACCGAGATCGGTAATCGGAATCCCCGGTACGCCGTAGATCGTCTCGATGCCGTTGAGCTTTAGGGCATTGATGACCAGATGAAAGCCATCCGTCAGGTTCTGTGTCTGCGGTTCAGACGACATCGGACCTCTCCTTATCCCCCTAGAAGGTGTTGTTCGTGTCCACGGACGCCGTTCGCTCTGAATGGCGTCCGTAACGGCGTCTCAGTCTAGAACTACGAAACGTTCCACGTGGTCGCGGAGGCGCAAAGTGTGCTCGCGCACCAGCCGCTCGGCGCGTTCGGTATCGCGTGCTTCGAGTGCAGCGACGATTTCCTTGTGATCCACGACGGAGCGCTTGGCGCGGTCCTGCTCGAAGATCGTCCGCTGGCGGATGGCTCTGACGTGGAAGAAAAGCTTGTCGGCCATCTCGGCGATCAGGCGGCACTTGCCGAGACTGATGATGGCCTGATGAAACCGGATGTTGGCGTCCGAGTACTCGCCCATCTTTCCCGAGACGCCGTCGCTCGAGAAGGTGTCGACCAGTCCATGTAGCGACGCGAGTTCCTCGTCGCTGGCTTCTTTCGTGGCGAGGCGCGCGGCCATGCTCTCGAGCGCGGCCCAGACGGTCACCATCTCGAGAATCTCGTCCTTGGTCTTGCGGACGATATAGATTCCGCGGCGTGGGACGACGCGAACGAGCCCCTCGTTGTCAAGTTGCGCCAGAGCTTCACGCAGCGGCGTGCGGCTGACGCCGAAGCGGGCAGACAGCGCACGCTCGTCGAGGCGCAGCTCCGCGTTTCGGTCGTAAATGTTCATGCCCATGATCGCCGACTTCAGCGCCTCGTAGGCTCTGGTTTTCAGGCTAAGCCCTTCACCGATCGGCTCGATCTTGAGCTCAGTCGTGGTCATGATGCCCATATTCCGGCCGGTTGGCCGGACGAATAGCCGGCAAACCGCGCTTCTGGTGCGTTTCCTCGCGGCCTCTTTTTATGCTGGCTCGCGCACTTGCTCGCTAAGGAGCGGCACCTGCGGAGTCAGTCGTCGGCCATTTCTGTGGTATACCATACACCAGAAGGAGTGAAAGCGACAAGGCCTGCAGAGGCCTAGCCACCAATCCGCTTAACGTGCGGGATGCGTACCTTCAGTGTCAGCCGGCGCGCACACCAATGACTAACCACAAGGCATATTGCATACCAGCCGGGCGACGTATAGGCTGACGCTATGGTCGGTTAACTTGCGACCTAAAAACGGGCTGAAAATCGGCCTAAAAAAATGGGGTGAAACCCCAAAAGCGAAACCGAGTGAAAACTCGGAGAGGAAACGCAGGGACAGGGGTTCTTCGTGGAAGAAATCTCGTCGTTGATGCATGGGTTTGCGGTTGTTTTGACACCGTACAACCTGATGCTCATGTTCATCGGCATTCTGCTCGGTGTCGTCATCGGCGTCTTGCCCGGTCTCGGCGGGGCGAACGGCGTCGCCATTTTGCTGCCGTTGACGTTCTCGATGCCGCCGACATCGGCCATCATTCTCCTGTCCTGTATCTACTGGGGCGCGCTGTTCGGCGGTGCCATCACCTCCATTCTCTTCAATATACCCGGCGAGCCATGGTCGGTGGCGACGACGTTCGACGGCCATCCGATGGCTCAGAAGGGTAAGGCTGATGAGGCGTTGACGGCGGCCTTCACGTCCTCGTTCGTCGGCGCGATCTTCGCCGTCATTGTCATTACATTCCTGGCGCCGGTGGTCGCCAAGTTCGCCCTGAGATTCGGACCTGCCGAGTTCTTTGCGGTCCAATTCCTAACGTTCGCCAGTTTCATCGGCATGGGCCGCGGTTCGCCGTTCAAGACGCTTGCCTCGATGTGCCTCGGTTTCGCACTCGCGAGCGTCGGGCTGGACGGCGTCACGGGTCAGCTGCGTATGACCTTCGGGCACGAGGAGCTGCTCAACGGCTTCAAGTTCCTCGTTGCGGTGATCGGTCTATTCGGCATCGGCGAAATTCTCGCCTCGATGGAGAGCGGGCTGAACTTCTCAGGAGCCAAGGCAAAAATCCGCCTCAACGCGGTGCTGCAGACCTGGAAGCAGATGCCGCGGATGTGGGTCACGTTCCTGCGCAGCTGCGTCGTCGGCGCCTGGATGGGCATCACGCCCGGCGGTGCCACCCCGGCCTCGTTCATGGGTTACGGCCTCGCGAAGCGCTTTTCGAAGAACGGAGAAAACTTCGGCAAGGGCGAGATCGAGGGCGTGGTCGCTCCCGAAACGGCGGCGCATTCGGCCGGTACGGCTGCGCTCCTGCCGATGTTGACGCTCGGTATTCCGGGCTCGCCGACAGCCGCGGTGCTGCTCGGCGGTCTGCTCATCTGGGGTCTACAACCCGGTCCGATGCTCTTCGTCGAGCAGAAGGAATTCGTGTGGGGCCTCATCGCATCCATGTACATCGGCAACGTCGTCGGCCTCATCATCGTGCTGACCTGCGTTCCGCTGTTCGCCGCGATCCTTAGAATTCCGTTCTCCATCATCGCCCCAGTGATCCTCGTGATCTGCGCCGTCGGCGCCTACACGGTGAACAACGCCATGTTCGATGTGTGGATGATGGTGATATTCGGGGTGGTGGGCTACGTGTTCACCAAGCTTGGCTATCCCCTGCCCCCGCTGGTCCTCGCGCTCGTGCTGGGTGACCTCGCCGAGGGTTCGTTCCGGCAGGCCATGCTCGGTTCGCAGGGTGATCTCAGCGTCTTCTTCTCGAACTGGCTCGTCGGTTCGATCATGACGCTCGGCCTTCTGCTGCTGTTCTGGCCGCTCATCAGCTGGATCAAGGACCGGCTAATGCCACCTCGCGCCCTCAGCGCGTCACGTTGACCGGGAACGATCGGACCTCCATCTTCAGGTCGGATCGCGTTCCGAAGCGTTCTGCCGGTAAGCCACCCCGAGAGGCGGCACCGGCGGATCGGGTCAGAAACCAAAAGCCAGATCAGGAAGGAAATTCAGCATGTCCAAGTTGAGGTTGACGGCAGCGGTGGCTGCCCTGACCAGTGTGATGACGATCAGTGCGGCTTCGGCGGCGTGGGAGCCCTCAAAACCGGTCACGTTCGTAATTCCAGCGGGTACCGGCGGTGGCGCCGATCAGATGGCGCGCTTCATCCAGGGTGTCATCACCAAGCACAACCTGATGACGCAGCCGATGGTGGTGGTCAACAAAGGTGGCGGCGCCGGCGCGGAAGGCTTCCTCGAGGTCAAGAACGCGCGAAACGATCCGCACAAGATCATCATCACGCTTTCCAACCTGTTCACCACGCCGCTCGGCACCGGCGTGCCGTTCAGCTGGAAGGACATGACGCCGGTCTCCATGCTGGCGCTCGACCAGTTCATCCTGTGGGTCAATTCGGAGACGCCGTACAAGACGGCGAAGGAATACATCGAGGCCGTCAAGGCTGGTGAAGACCGCAAGTTCAAGATGGGCGGCACCGGCTCGAAGCAGGAAGATCAGATCATCACAGCCGCGCTCGAGCGCATCACAACGCCGAAGAAGTTCACATACGTGCCGTATCAGGGCGGTGGTCAGGTCGCCGTCCAGCTCGTCGGCAAGCACGTCGACTCGACGGTCAACAACCCGATCGAAGCAGTTTCGCAGTGGAAGGCGGGCGCGGTCCGTCCGCTCTGCATCTTCGACGAGAAGCGCAGCACCTACAAAGAGAAGGTCACGGCGGATCAAGCTTGGTCCGACATCCCGACCTGCAAGGAGTCGGGCGTGAATGTCGATTACCAGATGCTGCGCGGTATCTTCATGGGCCCCGGCGCCACCAAGGAGCAGGTCGCGTTCTACGTCGATCTCTTCAAGAAGGTGCGTGAGACTCCGGATTGGAAAGAGTTCATGGAGCGTGGCGCTTTCAACCAGACCTTCATGGCGGGTGACGACTTCGCCAAGTGGGTGGAGAAGGCTGACAAAGAGCACTACGAGCTGATGAAGGAAGCCGGCTTCCTCGCTCCCGGCAAGTAACCCGAAACTTGGGGCCCGCCTACGGGCGGGCTTCTTGCTCATCGGCGGAGATTGAACATGCACGACGCGAACGACAACACGGACGAGCCAAGTCTCGTCTCGGTACGGACGATGGATATCGCCGTGTCGATCCTCTTTCTGGTTGCCGCGGGGATCGTGGTCTACGATAGCGTGCGACTGGGCTTCGGCTGGCGGCCGAACGAAGGGCCCGCAGCCGGCTATTTTCCATTTTACATCGCACTGACGATGGCCGGGGCCAGTCTGATCAACCTCTTCTGCGCGCTTCGGATCGGCCATAATGCGCACGAGAGCTTCGTCTCGAAGCCGGCCTTCAATCGCGTGATGGCTATTCTGCTGCCGTCGCTTGTCTACGTCGGCCTCATCGAGTTTCTCGGCATCTATGTCGCCAGTGCGATCTTCATCATCGCGTTCATGCTGACGCTCGGCAAAGAAGGGATCGTCCGTTCGATCGCCGTCGGGGTTGGCGTTCCGCTCGTTCTTTTCGTGATGTTCGAGATCTACTTCCTCGTTCCGCTGCCGAAAGGTCCGCTGGAGGCAATGCTGGGCTACTGAGCCGAGCCGGCGCTTTCCAGCATATTGGATCGCAGTTTGTGCAAAGGGTCGGACGAGCAGTCCGGCCCTTTCTCGTTTCGTTGCTTGGCGCCACTGAGCGGCTCCTGTAGCGAAATTCAAAAGAAAACGGGCCGGTCAATGACTGGCCCGCTTCCAAATGCGTCTGCGAGAGTGCAGGTCGCGTATCAGCCCGCGTGCCCCGCCCGTTGCTTGCGGGTGAGGATCCACCCGAGCACCAGTACGAACAAGGCTGAAGCCGCGGAGACAACGTATTCCATCGCGTGGTGGCTCAGGCCGATGGCGTGGGCGACCTGATCGACGTAGTCGATGGTCAGCGGTTCTTCGACAAGCAACTCGCCCGCGACCCAGCCGAGGAGCGCGGCACCCGCCCAGACGAGGACGGGGAACCGCGTCAACAGTCCGAGGATCAAGGCGGCGCCAGCCACGATCAGCGGGATCGAAATCGCCAAGCCGAAAATGATGAGCCCAGTCTGCCCCTTCGCCGCGGCCGCGATTGCCAGCACGTTGTCGAGGCTCATCACCATGTCGGCGATGGCGACGGTGCGAACGGCGCCCCACAGATTATCGCTGTCCTTGACGCTGTCCTCGCCGTGATCGTCGCCGACCAGCAGCTTCACGGAAATCCAGAGGAGAAGCAGGCCGCCCGCCAGCTTAAGCAGCGGAATGCCTAGCACGTACTGCATTCCGACGGTGAAGATGACGCGCAGCAGCACGGCAGCGCCGGCTCCTAGAATGATGCCGATCTGACGTTGCTTCGGCGGCAGCGAGCGGCAGGCGAGTGCGATGACGACTGCGTTGTCGCCGGACAAAAGGATGTTGATCCAAATGATTTTCAGGATTTGCAGGCCGGTGGTGCCGTAATTCGAAACGAGAAAATCGTAGTATTGGACAATCTGGTCGCCGACCTGAGAGAGCATGACGAGCATTTCTGACTTCCCCCCCGGATGAGCGTGGCCCTGGCCAGGCCGCTCGTTACGCCATTGCTGATCGCTCGTCCGACACGAGAATAATCGGCCGATTTGGGGACAGGAAGCGACCCCGACGAGAGGCTGAGATGTCGTTCGAGACGATCTCTGTCGGTCTGTCGCAAAGTCCGACTTTTCGCGTGTCGGTTGCTAACGACGCGCAACGACCGACACTCGACACTTCACGGACGCTGGTATATGGTATCTGGCATACCAAAAGAGGGCGGAAGCCCTCGAATGGCTCGCGATCGGGTGCTGAACAGCGGTGTTCACGGTCGCAGGGTCCCGGCGGCAACGACCGCGCGGAGGAGCGCCGATGTTTCTTCACGAGTTCCAGGCGAAGGAACTCCTGGCGCGCTACGGCATCAGCGCGCCCAAGGGTCGCGTCGCTGCGTCTGCGGCGGAGGCCGAGCGGGCTGCGCGCCGCCTCGGTGCCCGGCGCTTCGCGATCAAGGCGCAAGTCCATGCCGGGGATCGGGGCGCCAACGGCGGCGTCCTGTTCGCCGACGACCCGGCGGGCGTTGGGCAAGCGGCGGGGCGGCTGATCGGGCGGCCCCTGGTGACCTCGCAGACCGCACCTTCCGGTCAGCTCGTTCGGCTCGCTTACGTCGAGGAAGCGATCGAGATCCAGCGACTTCTCTATCTGGCGGTGATGATCGACGAGACAGCCGGCCGGTTGATGTTGCTCGCCTCGGCCGCAGGCGGTGACGACGTCGAGCGGCGGATCGCGGGTAACCCGGCTGCGATGCATCGCATGGCGGTGCCGCGTTCGTCGCCCGCGGGGGGCGACGTCTTCACCGAGTTCGCCGATCGGCTCGTGCTACCGAAGGCGATTGCGGGCAACGTCGCGGGGATGATGCGCCGTCTCGTCGAGGCGGCGATCGATTGCGACGCGCAGCTCATCGAAATCAATCCGCTTGCGGTGACGCCCGAGGGCGCGCTCATCGCGCTCGATGCGAAGATGCAGATCGACGAGAACGCCATGTTCCGTCAGCCGGAACTCGCGAGCCTGCGCGAAGTGGAAGCGGCCGAGACCGGCGATCCACTGGCGCTGGCCGCCCAGACCCATCAGATCAATTACGTGCGCATGGACGGCGAGATCGGCGTCGTCGTCAACGGCGCGGGGCTCGCGCTCGCGACGCTCGACATCCTCGCGGACAAAGGCGGCCGGCCGGCCAACTTCATGGACATCCGCACGACGGCGACGAGCCAGGACATCGCCTACGGCTTCGCGCTGCTGCTGTCGAACGAGCGGACGCGCGCCATTCTCGTCAACGTCCACGGCGGCGGTATGCAGCGGTGCGATACGATCGCGGAAGGCATCGCCATCGCAGTACGCGGCGGCAAGCGGACCGTGCCGCTCATCGTCCGGCTCGCCGGCAATAATGCCGACTTCGCGCGCACGCGGCTGAAGTCGACTGGCCTCGCGTTCACCGAGGCGCGCGACATGGCGCACGCGGCGGAGCTCGCGGTGCGGGCGAGCCGGAAGGATGCCGCCTGATGGCCGTGCTCGTGAGCGCCGATACGCGGGTGATCTGCCAGGGCCTCACGGGTCGGGCCGCCACCTATCACTGCGCTCGCATGGTGGCTTACGGAACGCGCCTTGTCGGCGGCGTCACGCCCGGCAAGGGCGGTCGCACGCATCTCGACGTTCCGGTCTTCGACCGCGTGCGCGATGCGGTCTCGGCGACTGAAGCCAATGCCAGCCTCGTGTTCGTGCCGCCCGCCAATGCGGCGCGTGCGATGATCGACTGCATCGAGGCGGAAGTTCCTCTCGTCGTCGCGGTGACGGAACGTATTCCGCTGCAGGACATGATCCGCGTGCGCGAGGCACTCGACGGTTCGCGGACGACGCTCGTCGGACCGAACAGTCAGGGCGTTCTCGCGCCCGGGATCGCGCAGCTCGGTGTGATGACGACGGTGAACGCGCGGCCGGGCCGGGTCGGCGTCGCATCGCGGTCGGCGTCGCTGACGAGCGAGATAGTGGCGCAGCTGACGGCGGCCGGCCTCGGACAATCTACAACGATCGGCGTCGGCGGCGACCCCGTGCACGGGCTCTCGCTCGCCGGCGCGGTGGACCTTTTCCTAGATGATCCTGATACGGATGGCATCGTGCTGATCGGGGAGATCGGCGGCACGGCGGAAGAACTCGTCGCAGAAAAGCTTCGCGACCGCCGGACGTCGAAGCCGATCGTTGCGCTGATCGCGGGGCGGAACGCGCCGCGCGAGAAGCGCATGGGACATGCGGGCGCATTCGCCAGCGGCCGCAGCGGCAGTGCAGAAGAAAAGGCGAAGGCCCTCGAGAGCGCCGGCGTGATCATCGCCGAAAGCGCGCATCTCGTGGGTGAAACGATGCGCAAAGCGCTCGAGGGGAAACGATGAACGACATGTCCGCCAAAGGTGACTTCGACGCACGGGCCGGCAGCAAGCCGAAGGGTAACGGCCGTTCGATTCATCCCGGGGCGGGGCGGCGGAATGCGCCGCTGTTTCCGAAGGGTCGCGTGCTGCGCCAGGACGAGCTCGATACCGTGAAGCGGCTGATCGGACCCGGCCCTTACGAGCGCGCTCTGCTGATCGAGTATCTACACAAAATTCAGGATGCAGAAGGGTGCCTGCCGGCCAGCCTGCTGCATGGACTTGCCGAGTCCTTGCGCATCCCGATGGCCGAAGTTTACGAGGTGGCGACCTTCTATGCCCACTTCGACGTCGTCGGCGACGGCGAGCCGCGTCCGCCTGCCGTGACGGTGCGCGTTTGCGATAGCCTGTCGTGCATGCTCGCAGGCGCGGAGCAGTTGCTCGCAGCGCTCCAGCGCGAAGACATGCCGGATGTCCGCGTGGTGCGGGCGCCGTGTATCGGCTCGTGCCATACCGCACCCGCGGTCGAGGTCGGCCATCGTCATGTCGATCACGCGACGGTCGATGCCGTAAAGGCTTTGGCAGTCGCCGGGGCGACGGACGCGGAAATCCCCGCCTACAAGGGCTTCGACGCCTACGTGGCCGAAGGCGGCTATTCGGTTTTGCGCGAGTGTCTCTCGGGTGCACGCAAGGTCGAAGATGTCATCGCCGCGCTCTCCGATGGCGGTCTGCGCGGTCTCGGTGGTGCCGGCTTCCCGACAGGCCGCAAATGGGCGCTCGTTCGGGCCGAGAAGGGGCCGCGCCTCATGGCAGTCAACGGCGACGAGGGCGAACCCGGGACATTCAAAGACCGTCTCTATCTCGAAAGTGACCCGCATCCTTTCCTCGAGGGCATGCTGATCGGCGCGTGGGCCGTCGAAGCCCAGGAAGTCTTCATCTACATGCGCGACGAGTATCCGGCCGTGCACGAAATCCTGCACAAGGAGCTTGCGCTCGTCGCGGCTGCCGGTCTCATCCCGCACACGAAGGTGTCGGTGCGTCGTGGAGCTGGCGCCTACATCTGCGGCGAAGAAAGCGCGATGATCGAGTCGATCGAGGGAAAGCGGGGTTTGCCACGGCACCGTCCGCCGTACGTCGCCCAGGTCGGCATCTTCGATCGGCCGACGCTCGTGAACAACGTCGAGACTCTCTACTGGATCACGACGATCCTGACGCGCGGGCCGGAGTGGTTCGCGTCCAAGGGAAAGAACGGCGGCAAGGGCTTGCGCTCCTACTCCGTATCCGGACGGGTGGCGAAGCCGGGGGTGGTGCTGGCGCCGGCCGGCACGACGGCACTCGAGCTCATCGAGCTGTGCGGCGGCATGGCAGAGGGGCATGGCTTCAAAGGTTATCTGCCGGGCGGCGCCTCGGGCGGCATCCTGCCGGCCAGCATGGCGGACATTCCGCTCGACTTCGGGCAGCTCGAGAAGCACGGCTGCTTCGTGGGGTCGCACGCGGTGGTGATCCTGTCGGACAAGGACGACATGAAGGCCGTGGCGTTGAACCTGATGAAGTTCTTCGAGGACGAAAGCTGCGGCCAGTGCACGCCCTGCCGGAACGGCACCGAGAAGGCCGTGCGGCTGATGTCCGGCAAGACGTGGGATACCGCGCTGCTCGGTGACCTCAGCCAGGTGATGCGCGACGCTTCGATTTGCGGGCTCGGCCAGGCGGCCTCGAACCCGATGATGTGCGTGATCAAGTATTTTCCGGACGACCTCCGGTAACGGAACGATGGGCCCCCGAGCGGGCCGATGAGAGACAGAGCGCCGAAGCGCCAGAGACTGCGGGAGGAAGCGATGACCGACAAGATCACATTCGAGCTCGACGGCCGCCAGGTGGAGGCGGAACCGGGCGAGACGATCTGGCAGGTCGCTCAACGGCAAGGGACGACGATCCCGCATCTGTGCTGGCATCCGGCGCCGGGTTATCGCGCCGACGGAAATTGCCGCGCCTGCGTCGTCGAGGTGGAGGGCGAGCGCGTGCTCGCGGCCTCTTGCATTCGAAAGCCGACGCCGGGGATGAAGGTCAAGACGGCGACCGAGCGGGCCAAGAAGGGCCGCGAGATGGTCTTCGAGCTGTTGATCGCCGACCAGCCGGCCCGCGAGGACAGCCACGATCCGAAAGCCAAGTTCTGGCAGTGGGTCGACGCCATGGGTATCGAGGCCCGCAGCCGTCTTCCGCAGGCTGAGAAGCCGGCCGCCGATAACAGCCATGCCGCGATCGCCGTCAATCTCGACGCCTGCATCAACTGCGGACTTTGCGTGCGGGCCTGCCGCGAAGTGCAGATGAACGACGTGATCGGTATGGCCTATCGCGGGGCTGGCTCGAAGGTGGTGTTCGACTTCGACAAGGGCATGGGCGACTCGACCTGTGTCGCGTGTGGCGAGTGTGTACAGGCTTGCCCGACGGGCGCGCTGATGGAAGCGAACCTGCTCGACGAGACGGGTCGGCGCGCCGCCTACGAGGACAAGAGCGTCGATACGCTCTGCCCCTATTGCGGCGTCGGCTGCCAGACGACCGTGCACGTGCGCGACAACAAGATCCTGTACGTCGACGGTCGTGACGGGCCCGCCAACAACAACCGGCTCTGCGTGAAGGGTCGGTTCGGCTTCGACTACATCCACCATCCGGACCGGCTGACGAAACCGCTGATCCGGCGCGACGGCGTGGCGAAGGATGCCAACATGCAGCTGCGCCGCGACGAGCTGCATACGGTGTTTCGTGAGGCGACCTGGGAAGAGGCGCTGGAGCGCGCAGCCCACGGCCTGAAGCGCGTGCGCGACCGCGACGGCGGTGGTGCGCTCGCGGGCTTCGGTTCTGCGAAAGGGTCCAACGAGGAGGCCTATCTCTTCCAGAAACTGGTGCGGCAGGGCTTCGGCACCAACAACGTCGACCATTGCACGCGGCTCTGCCACGCTTCGTCGGTGGCCGCGCTGATGGAAGGCCTCAACTCAGGTGCGGTGACGGCACCCTTCACGGCGGCCAAGGACAGCGACTGCATCATCGTGATCGGCGCGCGGCCGGCCGAGAACCATCCGGTCGCGGCGACCTTCCTCAAGAACGCGGCGAAGCGTGGCGCGAACCTGATCGTCATGGATCCGCGCGGGCAGAACCAGGGCATCGCGCGCTATGCCAGCCACGTGCTGCAGTTCACACCCGGCCGTGACGTGGCGCTGCTCAACGCAATGCTGCACGTGATCGTCACGGAAGGCCTCGTCGACATTCAGTACGTTCAGGCGCATACGGAAGGTTTCGAGAACCTCAAGGCCAAGGTGAAGGACTTTTCGCCCGAGGCGATGGCGGAGGTCTGCGGCATCCCGGCCGCGAAGATTCGAGAAGTCGCTCGCCTCTACGCGAAGTCCGAGCGCTCCATCATCTTCTGGGGGATGGGCGTCTCGCAGCACACGCACGGGACGGACAACGCGCGCTGCCTGATCGCGCTCGCCCTGACGACCGGCCAGATCGGCCGACCGGGCACCGGTCTGCATCCGCTGCGCGGCCAGAACAACGTGCAAGGCGCTTCCGATGCGGGGCTCATCCCGATGGTGTTCCCGGACTACAAGTCGGTCGAGAACGCGGATATCCGCAAGTCCTACGAGGACTTCTGGGGTACGACGCTCGATTCGAAGCGCGGGCTGACGGTCGTCGAGATCATGCACGCCATCAAGCGCGACGAGATCAAGGGAATGTACATCATGGGTGAAAACCCGGCGATGTCGGACCCCGACGTGCAGCACGCGCGCGAGGCGCTGGCGCACCTCGAACATCTCGTGGTGCAGGACATCTTCCTCACCGAGACGGCGTGGCACGCCGACGTCGTGCTGCCGGCTTCGGCGCATGCGGAGAAGTGGGGCACCTTCACGAACACGAACCGTCAGGTGCAGCTCGCGCGGCCGGTGATCGATCCGCCGGGCGAGGCGCGGCAGGATTGGGAGCTGGTTCAGGAACTCGCGCGACGCATCGGCCTGCCGTGGAGCTATCGCCATGCGGCGGATGTGTTCGACGAGATGACCAAGGTGATGCCGTCGCTCGCCAACATCACGTGGGAGCGCCTCCTGCGCGAGGATGCGGTGACGTATCCGTGCGAGGCGCCCGACCAGCCCGGCAGCGAGATCATCTTCGCGACGTCGTTCCCGACGGCGTCGGGCCGCGCCAAGATCGTGCCGGCGGAACTCAGGGCTCCAGACGAACTGCCGGACGAAGAGTACCCGATGGTTTTGACGACCGGCCGCCTGCTCGAGCACTGGCACACTGGGTCGATGACGCGGCGCGCGCGCACGCTCGACACGCTGGAGCCGGAGGCGATCGCCGGGCTCAATCCGCGCGAGATGGATCGTCTCGGCATCCAGCCGGGCGAGATGATCACGGTGGCGACGCGGCGCGGGGCGGTGACGCTCAAGGCCCGTGCCGACCGCGACGTCGCCGAGGGGATGATCTTCATCCCGTTCGCGTTCGCCGAAGCGCCGGCCAATATGCTGACGAACCCGCAGCTCGACCCGATGGGCAAGATCCCGGAATTCAAGTTCTGCGCAGCCCGCATCGAGCGACCACAGGTGGGCAGCGCGATCGCCGCCGAATGAGGTGGGGGCCCGGCCGAAACGCGTGGCCTCACTGTTTCATGGGGATGGTCGCTGGGATGCGGCGGCACCCTCTCCCCGCAGGCGCTAAGCGGGGGAAGAGGTCGAGCGAGCCGCTTCAGTGTGCCGGGGGAAACTGCGGCGACCGCCAGGCCGTCGGAATGTGAAGCCGCTCCGCCGATGCGGAGTGCGGCGGACCCGGAGGCTCGCTGCTTCCTCGGTTTGACCGGAGGCTTCGATGACGTTCCTGCGATTTCTTTTCGATCCGCGCGGGCGAATCGGCCGCCTGCAGTGGTGGATGGGCGGCGCCGTGGTGCTCGTGCTCTCGCTCGGCCTCGCATTTGCCAGCGATCCGGCAGGAGCTATGGCGGGGCTTCGCGGCTTGATCTCCGACGACGTCGGCGCGCCCGTGATCGAGTTCGGCTGGCTCCCCTTGCTCGTCTCGCTGCCGGCGACGATCGCGCTCACGACGAAGCGAATGAGCGACCGCGGGTATCCGGTCTGGTTGGCGGCCGTGGTCTGCGGTTTCTATGCTGTGCTGGTCATGATGCCAGGATCGGCGCCCGATCAGATGCCGAGCTGGCACGAATACGCCTTCATGGTCCTGCTCGTCTGGATCGTCGTCGACTGTGGATTTCTGGGGGGCCGCGCCAGTGATCGTATCGAGATGCAGCGGGCCTAGTTGCTAGCGCGTATCTTCAGGCTCGTTGGATCCGCCGGTTCCTGCCGGCGGATAACCCGTTTCAGGGTCGTGGACGCCACATGTTGCAGGCTAGGCACTCATCCACAACTCGAATCGTTCTGTGGCGGTTCGGACACTACGAATGTCAACACCTCCTTAACGAACGGCCCCGCGCTTGTGACTGTTGGGCCATCTGAGGTATTGTCTTTGCACACCAGAGGTTCATCTGTTGGTCGAGCCGCGTTCTAGTGCTCGTAATCTCGGTGTTTCCGCGTAGGGGCCAAGTAATTCTGTCGGCTCCATTGTCTGCGTCGCGTCAGTACTCCGCGTCAATCAGTTCAAACTTGTAACCGGCACGGTCGCTCGTCCGTCGGCGTTGTTGCGCGATCTTCCGCGCGCCGCCCCGGTCCTTCGATCCGCCGGCCCCGCTCGCGGTTCGCTCCAGCGGCCGCGTGCGCTTGCGCGAGGAGCAGATTACCGATGGGTTGGAACGACGAACGCGTCGAGCTCTTGAAGAAGCTCTGGTCGGAAGGCCTGAGTGCGAGCCAGATCGCCGGCCGTCTCGGCGGTGTTACGCGCAACGCCGTCATCGGCAAAGTCCATCGTCTGGGCTTGTCCGGGCGTGCGACGACCGCGCGGCTCAAGTCCCACCGGCCGCGGGCTCGTGCCCAGGTCGCCGTCAAGCGGCTCGCAAAGCCGACGACGACACGTTTCGCGCAGACCGGCAATCCGGCGGTCCGCGCCCTCTATCAGCCCGACGCCGAGCCGTTCGTGCCGTCGGCCGACGAACTGGACATCCCGCTCGCCGAGCGCAAGTCGATTGAAACGCTGACGGAGTGCAATTGCCGTTGGCCGATCGGCGATCCGCAGGCCGCCGACTTCCACTTCTGCAATCAGAAGAAGATGGCGGGTCTGCCCTATTGCGAATTCCACGCCCGCCGCGCCTTCCAGCCGCCGCAGCCGCGCCGGCGCGAACAGCGCGAGATCGCCGCTCCGCAGCACGCTCCGGCCCTCGCCCGGACGCGGACCGAGAGCGTCGACGCCTGACGTGGCGTGACCGGGGCCGGCAACGGTTCCGGCCCGCTTGGCCGCAAAATGGCCCGGAAACGCTGGCAGATCGACCGAAACGGGAGCCGGTCGACTTGCCACTTCGGATGACATTCCACGCATGGATCCTGCCGCGTGCCCTGGGGCTTTCCTCGGCGCGCGGCGTCGTCGTTTGTGCGATCTGGTTCGCGATGTTGGTGTCGGCTCCGGGGGCGCGGGCCGATGCTGCGTTCCGCGCGTGGGTGGCCGCCCTGAAGCCCGAGGCGATGGCCGCGCCCTACAACGTCTCCGCCGCCGTGTTCGATCGCGCTTTCGAGGGCGTCACACCGGACCTTCGCCTTCCGGATCTTCTCATTCCTGGCCGGCCGCGGCCGGCGTCGAGCGGGCAGGCGGAGTTCGTGAAGCCGCCCCAGGCTTATCTCGATCGCACGTATCTGCAAAAGCTCGGTGAGGAAGGCCGGGCGCTGGCGGTCCGTCACGATGCGACGCTCGACAGGATCGAGGCGGTGGTCGGCGTCGATCGGAACATCGTGCTGGCGATCTGGGGCCGCGAGACGGCGTTCGGCAAGCATCGGCTGCCGCATCATGCGATCCGCGCGCTGGCGACGCAGGCTTATGTGGGTCGGCGCAAGGATCTCTTCCGCACCGAGCTGCTCTTTGCCCTGAAGATGCTCCAGGACGGCATCGTGCGGCTCGAAGACATGCGCGCGTCGTGGGCAGGTGCGATGGGGCTCACGCAGTTCATGCCGTCGGAGTTTTTCCAGTCGGCGCGCAGCATCGACGGCGGCAAGCCGGACCTCTTCAACTCCGTGCCCGATGCGCTCGCGTCTGCGGCGGAGCAGTTGCGCCAGAAGGGCTGGATCAAGGGCCTGCCGTGGGGCTTCGAAGTCGTGGTGCCGCTGCGTGCCGATTGCGCGCTCGAGGGCCCGACGCAGGCGCGCAAGCTGTCTGAATGGGCCAAGCTCGGTTTCATGCGGACGCGCGGACGACCGCTGCCGCGCGAGCATTCTGACGTCGAGGCCTACCTGATGTCGCCCGGCGGAGCGCTCGGGCCGGCCTTCCTCGTAACCGAGAACTACAAGGTGATCCGTCGCTACAACATGTCGGACCTCTACGCGACGTTCGTCGGCCATCTGTCCGACCGGATCGGGGGCGGCGGTGATTTCGACACTCCCTGGCGCAACATCGCCGATATTCCGGAGGCGGACGTCGCGGCGATCCAGACGCAACTGAAGGATCGCGGTCTGCCGATCGAGAAGATCGACGGCAAGGTTGGCTCGAACACGCGGATGCTGATCGGCACCTATCAGCGGCGAGCGTCGCTACCGGTCGATTGCTGGCCGACGGACGGGCTGCTGCGTCACCTCACGGGGGCGGGCGCGCGATGACGAGCCGGTCGACCGTCATTCTCGTTGTGGGTCTTTCGTTCGCGTCGGTCGCGATGCCGCTCGGTGTGTCGGCGCAGACGGCGGCCTCGGCGCCGACGGCAGCAGCGACGGCACCGGCGACCACAGCGCCTCCGGCGGCGCCGGCTGCAGCGACGGCGCTGGAACTTTCGCCGGAAGAGCTCGCACGACGCTTTCGCGAGGTGCTCGACGAAGCCGGTCGACGCGCTGCGTCGCAGGGCGTGTCGGCGCGCGTCATCTCCGCGGCGTTCTCGGGCCTCGAGCCCGACATCGAGGTGCTCGACTTGTCCCGACGGCAGCCCGAGTTCACGAGTGCGCTTTGGGACTATCTCGGCCGTCTCGTCAGCCCGCAGAGGATCGCCGACGGACGCCAGAAGCTCGAAACGGAAAAGCAGACGCTCGCCGACGTCGAGGCGACGCTCGGTGTCGATCGGCACGTCGTGCTCGCCATCTGGGGCGTCGAGTCGAACTTCGGAACACGGATGGGGGATCGCAGGATCGTTCGTTCGCTGGCGACACTGGCGGCTGGCGACGACCGGCGTTCGGCGTTCTGGCGCGGCGAGTTGGTGGCAGCGCTGCGGATCGTCGAGCGGGGCGACATCGCCGGTGACCGGCTGTTCGGTTCGTGGGCCGGCGCGATGGGGCACACGCAATTCATCCCCTCGACCTATCTCCAGCACGCCATGGATTTCGACGGCGACGGCCGGCGCGACATCTGGAATTCGGTGCCCGACGCGCTCGGCTCGACGGCGCGCTACCTCAAGACGTCCGGCTGGCTTGCGGACCGGCCGTGTCTCGTCGAAGTGACGTTGCCGCCGTCGTTCGATTATGGGCTGGCCGCGCCGCAGGTGGAAAAAACGTTCGCGGCGTGGGCGGCTCTCGGCATCAAGCCGGTCGGCGACGGCACGAACACGGCCTGGGCCGCGGCGAAGCGTCTGCCGGGCTCCGCGCAGCTTCGCGTGCTGCTGCCGGCAGGCGCGGCGGGCCCGGCGTTCCTCGTGACGCAGAATTTCAACGCGGTGCTGCGCTACAATCAATCGATCGCTTATGCGCTCGCCGTCTGCCACCTCGCGGATCGGCTCGCCGGCGGTGATCCCATTCTCGCAGCCTGGCCGGTCGACGATCCGCCGCTCGCACGGGCGGACCGGGAAGAAGTGCAGCGGCTGCTGACGACACTCGGGTATGACGTCGGCGGCGTGGACGGGCTGATCGGCGGGCGGACGCAAGCGGCGGTCAGGGCCTATCAGCGCGCCAACGGCATGCCAGCCGACGGCTACGCCAGCCAGCGGCTGCTGGAGCGGCTTCGTCGTTCGGCCGGATTGTGATAAGCGAGACGTGAAGTTCGGCCATCGGCCGCGTCGCGACAGTGCCTTCCTGGAGGACCGTGATCTCGATGCTCGCCCGTCTGCTCGTTGCTGTCCTCATGTGCCTCGCCGGCTGGGCAACTGCGCCCGGCGGCGCCAGCGCGCAGGACGACGCGGGCGGCAACAGCTTCATCACGCCGTTTCCCGAGAACGACAGCTATCGCATGCTTGTGATCGGCGACTCGCTCGCCGCCGGCATCGTCGATGGGCTCGCCGATGCGCTGGGGGCCGCCGAGCAGGTCCAGGTGCCGCGCAAGCACCGGGTGCTGAACGGGCTGTCGCGGCCGGAGTTCGACGAAGACATCAAGTCGTTCGAGGATCCCAACTGGCGCGAGCCGCTGCACATCGCGGTGGTGATGACGGGCATCTGGGATCGCATGCCGCTGCGCAATGCGGTCGGTCGGCGGGTGGCACCCGGGACACCGGAGTGGCGCGATCTCTACGCGCAGCGCGTCGATCGGCTGATGAAGGCGCTGAAGCGGAAGAAGGCGGCGGTCTATTGGGTCGGGCTGCCGGTGGTGCGGCGGCCGGACTGGAACCGCGACATCGAGACGATGAACGAGATCTTCCGTGAGCGGGCGTTCCTGGCGGGGCTCAAGTACATCGACGCCTACGCCGGCTTCGTCGACGAGACGGGTGGCTTCAACTCCTATGGTCCCGATCTGACCGGCAAGATGCGTCTGCTTCGCGAGGGCGACGGCGTGCACTTCACGGAAGCCGGTTATCGCAAGCTCGCGCACTTCGTCGAGCGCGTGGTGCTGCGTGATCTCGCGACGGCGAAGGCCGAGCGCTCGATCCCACTGCTCGGCAGCGAAGCGGAGCAGCGGCGTGTGTCGCCGAACAAAGCCGAGACGGCGAGCAAGGACGCGCAGCCGAAAGGGAAGGCAGGGCCTGCCAATGCGCGCCCCGCTACGCCGGCCGCGGCGCAGGGGCCGACCGACGGCGATCAGAAGGCCGACAACGGGCGCATTCAGTTGCGGCTCGTCGGCTCGCAAGGCCGCGAGGAGACGCTGACGGTCGAGCTGCCGCGACCGTCGATCCCAGCGAGCGTGATGGCGCTGATCAATCGGCGCGAGTCGGCGGAGCGGCCGTCGCAGCTCGGCGATACACTGATCGACGAGATCACCGGCGGGCTTCTGGTGATGACATCGGTGACGCCGGCAGACGCGAGTGCGCGCCGGCGCGTGGCGCCGACGCAAGCGCCGTTCTTCCGTGTTCTGGTGAAAGGCGAGCGCGTCGAGCCGAAGCCCGGCCGTGTCGACGATTTCTCGTGGCCGAAGCCCGAGGTTTCGGCCGAGGCGCCGCTCGCGCCGGCCGCGCCACCGCCCCGCCAGCCGCGGGGCGGCTGAGGACTTCAGCGCGGCAAGTCGGTCCTGCCCATCAGCGCCTTGTCGATGGCGTGTGCCGCCTGCCGACCCTCGCGGATCGCCCAGACAACCAGCGACTGGCCACGCCGCATGTCGCCCGCCACGAAGACCTTCTTGCGGCTCGTGGCGTACTCGCGATCGTTGGCGCGGACGTTGCCGCGGGCGTCGAGTTCGAGGCCGAGGTCCTTCACCATGCCGTCGGCGACCGGGCTGACGAAGCCCATGGCGAGCAGCACGAGGTCGGCGGGGATCTCGAACTCCGAACCCGGGATCTCCTTGAACTTCTCGTCGACCTTGATGCAGACGAGCTTGGTGACGCGGCCGTCCTTGCCCTCGAAGCGCTTGGTGTTGACGGAGAAGTCACGCTTGGCGCCCTCCGCCTGGCTCGACGAGGTGCGGAACTTGAGCGGCCAGTGCGGCCACGTCAGGTCCTTGTTCTCGCGCTCCGGCGGTACCGGCATGATTTCGAGCTGCGTCACGCTCTTGGCACCGTGGCGGAAGCTGGTCCCGATGCAGTCGGAACCGGTGTCACCACCGCCGATGACGACGACGTGGCGGTCCTTGGCGGTCTCGGCGGTCGCGTGGTTCGACAGCGGCTCGCCGGCGACGCGGCGGTTCTGCTGGGGCAGGAAGTCCATCGCGTAGTGGATGCCCTGCAGGTCGCGTCCGGGCACGGCGAGGTCGCGCGGCTTCTCGGCGCCGCCGGCGAGCAGCACGGCGTCGTGCTGGGCTTCGAGGTCGGCGATCGAGACGGTCGAGCCGACGTGGACGTTGCAGTGGAAGACGACGCCTTCGGCTTCCATCTGCTTCACGCGCCGCTCGACGATTTGCTTCTCCATCTTGAAGTCGGGGATGCCGTAGCGGAGGAGGCCACCGGGATAGGCGTTCTTCTCGTAGACGTGGACGTCGTGGCCGGCGCGGGCGAGCTGCTGGGCCGCAGCGAGGCCGGCGGGGCCGGAGCCGACGATCGCGACCCGCTTGCCGGTCTTCTTCTCGGGCGGCTGGGGAACGATCCAGCCTTCCTCGAAGCCACGGTCGGCGATGGCACACTCGATCGTCTTGATGGTGACGGGGTTATCGTCGATGTTCAGCGTGCAGGACGCCTCACAAGGCGCGGGGCAGACGCGGCCGGTGACCTCGGGAAAGTTGTTCGTCGAGTGCAGATTGCGCAGCGCCGTCTTCCAGTCGCCGCGATAGACGAGATCGTTCCAATCCGGGATCTGATTGTTCACCGGACAGCCGTTGTGGCAATACGGAATGCCGCAATCCATGCAGCGTCCGGCCTGCGTCTTGACCTCTTTCTCCGGCAGCGGAACGACGAACTCGTGCCAGTGCTTCAGGCGCTCCTCGACCGGGGTGTAGACCCGATCCTTGCGCTCGAACTCCATGAAGCCGGTGACCTTACCCATGGGTCGCTCTCCCCGTTCCAGTCGATGGCGGCGTCCCGCCGCTCTTCAATCCGAGGCGCGCTTCGCAGCGGCCGATCCATTCTTTAACGTGCGGCCGCGAGGCCAGGTCGAAGCCGCCTTCGGGCGCGACGCGCGTGTAGGCGACGAGTGCGATGTCGGCGATCGAGAAGGCGGGGCCCGCGAACCACAGGCGGTTCCTGAGGACGCGGTCCATCAGGTCGAGGGCCTGTTCGCCGCGCTCGACGCGCATGGGATCGCGGCTCTCTTTCGATTTGCCGAGATAGACCATGTGGAAACGGCAGCCGGCGACGAAGAACTCGTGGCTGTTCTGTTCCCAGAACATCCAGGCATCGACCTCGGCGGCGGCGAAGGGGTCCTCAGGCAGGAGGGCCGATCCGCGGGCGAGATAGCGCATGATCGCGTTCGACTGGGAGAGGCAGCGACCGTCGGCGAGTTCGACGGCCGGCACCTGACCCATGGGGAAGCGCGCCAGATACTCCGGCGTGCGGCTTTCGCCCCTCATGATGTCGACCGGCACCCAGGTGTAGGGAAGGCCGAGGACATCGGCCGTCCACTTCACCTTGAGGCAATTGCCGGACTGGAGGTCGCCGTAGATCCGCATCGCGTCATCCGGCCCGGTGCGATGGGGTCTCGGCCGGGGCGCTGGCCGCGAGCTTCTTCAGGGCCTCGCGGAACTCGACCGGCATGACCTTCTTGAACTTGGGCAGGAAGGCCGCCCAGTCGGCGAGGATCGCCTTCGCCTTGGCGCTGTTGGTGTAGCGCGCATGGCGCGAGACGAGTGTGTGCAGACGGCGCGCGTCGTTGCCGTCGAGGCCGGCGATGATCTCGGCGATGCCGTCGGCAGCGATGGCCGCGTCTGTCGCCGTCTCTGTGCCTTCGATTGCGATGAGTTCCGCCATCTCCAGGTTGGCGCGACGCTCGAAGTCGCCGCTCTCGTCGAGGACGTAGGCGACGCCGCCCGACATGCCGGCCGCGAAGTTGCGGCCGGTCTGGCCAAGCACGACGACGACGCCGCCGGTCATGTATTCGCAGCCGTGATCGCCGGTGCCTTCGACGACGGCGACGGCGCCCGAGTTGCGCACCGCGAAGCGCTCACCTGCGATGCCGCGGAAGTAGACCTCACCGGTGATGGCGCCGTAGAGCACGGTGTTTCCGACGATGATGCTCTCTTCCGGGACAATCGCCGACTTCGGGTTCGGGCGGACGATGATTTTGCCGCCCGAGAGGCCCTTGCCGACGTAGTCGTTGGCCTCGCCGACGAGGTCGAGCGTGACGCCCTTGGCGAGCCAGGCGCCGAAGCTCTGGCCAGCGATGCCTTCGAGGCTGACGTGGATCGTGTCGTCGGGCAGGCCGGCGTGACCGTGGGATTTGGCGACAGCGCCCGACAGCATGGCGCCGGCGGCGCGGTCGCTGTTGGCGATTGCGGTCTTGATCTTCACGGGCTTGCCCGCTTCGAGGGCAGGCTTCGCCTCGGCAATGAGCTTGCGGTCGAGCACCTTGTCGAGGCCGTGGTTCTGGCGCTCGCAGTGATGGATGGCGACGCCCGCCGGTGCTTCCGGCTTGAAGAACAGCTTGCGGAAGTCGAGCCCGCGCGCCTTCCAGTGGCCGATGGCGCGCTCCTTGTCGAGCATGTCGGACTGGCCGACCATCTCGTCGAACGAGCGGAAGCCCATCGCGGCCATCAGCTCGCGGACTTCTTCTGCGACGAAGAAGAAGTAATTGATGACGTGCTCGGGCTTGCCCTTGAACTTCGCGCGTAGCACCGGATCCTGCGTGGCGACGCCGACGGGGCAGGTGTTCAAGTGGCACTTGCGCATCATGATGCAGCCGGCGGCGATCAGCGGAGCCGTCGCGAAGCCGAACTCGTCGGCTCCGAGAAGCGCGCCGATGACGACGTCGCGGCCGGTGCGGACGCCGCCATCCACCTGCACCGCGATACGGCCGCGCAGACGGTTGCCGACGAGCGTCTGGTGCGTCTCGGCGAGACCGATCTCCCAGGGCGAGCCGGCGTGCTTGATGGAGGTCAGCGGAGAAGCGCCCGTGCCGCCTTCGAAGCCGGCGATCGTCACGTGGTCGGCGCGCGCCTTGGCGACGCCGGCCGCAACGGTGCCGACGCCGACTTCGGAGACGAGCTTCACCGAGACGTCCGCGTCCGGATTGACGTTCTTGAGGTCGTAGATCAGCTGCGCGAGGTCTTCGATCGAGTAGATGTCGTGGTGCGGCGGCGGCGAGATGAGGCCGACGCCCGGCGTCGAGTGACGGACGGCCGCGATGGTGCGGTCGACCTTGTGGCCGGGCAGCTGGCCGCCTTCGCCCGGCTTCGCGCCCTGCGCCATCTTGATCTGCATCACATCCGAATTGACGAGGTATTCGGTCGTCACGCCGAAGCGGCCGGACGCGACCTGCTTGATCGCGGAGCGCATGCTGTCGCCGTTCGGCAGCGGCTTGTAACGGTCGGCTTCCTCGCCGCCCTCGCCGGTGTTCGACTTGCCGCCGATGCGGTTCATCGCGATGGCGAGGGTGGTGTGAGCTTCGCGGCTGATCGAGCCGAAGCTCATCGCGCCGGTGGAGAAGCGCCGGACGATGCTGGCTGCCGGCTCGACCTGGTCGAGCGGCACGGGCTTGCGGCCGAACTCCTCCGCCGACTTGATGCGGAAGAGGCCGCGGATCGTCATCAGCTGTTCCGACTGCTGATTGATCTGCGCGGCGAAGTCCCGATACTTCTGCGGAACCTTGCCGCTCATCGCGTCGGCGTTCGCGGTGGCGCGGACGGCGTGCTGCAGGTCGGCGACGACGTTCGGGCGCCACATATGGGCCTCGCCACGGATGCGGTAGGCGTACTCGCCGCCGACGTCGAGCGCGTCTTCGAGCGCGGGTACGTTGGCGAAAGCCTGGCGGTGGCGCTCCATCGTCTCACGCGCGATCTGCGGCAGGCCCACGCCCTCGATCTGGGTGTGCGTGCCGGTGAAGTAGCGCTGGACGAATGACGAGCGCAGGCCGACGGCGTCGAAGATCTGCGCGCCGCAATAGGACTGATAGGTCGAGATGCCCATCTTCGACATGACCTTCAGGAGGCCCTTGCCGATCGCCTTGATGTACTTCTTGACCGCGTCCTTCGGCGAGATGTCGCCGCCGAGTTCAGGCAGCATCGCTTCGATGGTCTCGAAGGCGAGATAGGGGTTGATCGCTTCCGCGCCGTAGCCCGCAAGGGTGGCGAACTGGTGGACCTCGTGCGCCTCGCCGGTCTCGACGACGAGGCCGACGGAGGTGCGCAGACCCTGGCGGATAAGGTGGTGGTGCACGGCCGACGTCGCGAGCAGCGACGGGATCGGAATGCGGTCGGGGCCGGTCGCGCGATCGGACAGGATAATGATGTTGTAGTCGCCCGAGCGCACGGCTTCTTCCGCCTCGGCGCAGACGACATCGAGGGCGGCCGACATGCCGGCGGCGCCCTCGGCCACCGTGTAAGTGATGTCGATCGTCGTCGTCGAGAAGTGGTTGTCCTTGACGCTGCCGATCTGGCGGATGCGCTCGAGTTCGTCGTTGGTCAGGATCGGCTGGAGCGCTTCAAGGCGCTTCACCTTCGCCATGCCTTCGAGATCGAGAATGTTCGGACGCGGACCAATGAACGACACGAGGCTCATGACGAGTTCCTCGCGGATCGGGTCGATCGGCGGGTTCGTCACCTGTGCGAAGTTCTGCTTGAAGTAGGTGTGAAGCAGCTTCGGCTTGTTGGAGAGCGCGGAGATGGGGGTGTCCGTGCCCATGGAGCCGACGGCTTCCTGTCCGGTTGCCGCCATCGGCGCCATCAGGAATTTCAGGCTCTCCTGCGTGTAGCCGAACGCCTGCTGAAGATCGAGGAGCGAAACGTTGCTCTTCTTTTTCGAGGGTACCTCGGCGAGCGGCAGCTCGTTGACGCGGATCTGCGTGCGATGCAGCCACTGCTCATAGGGGTGCTTCGAGGCGAGCTCGTTCTTCAGCTCGTCGTCGGAGATGATGCGACCCTTTTCGAGGTCGATCAGCAGCATCTTGCCGGGCTGGAGACGCCACTTCTTGGCGATCTTTTCCTCCGGTATCGGAAGAACGCCGGACTCCGACGACATCACGACGCGGTTGTCGGTCGTCACGAGGTAGCGGGCCGGGCGCAGTCCGTTGCGGTCCAGCGTGGCGCCGATCTGGCGGCCGTCGGTGAAGGTCATCGCGGCCGGGCCGTCCCACGGCTCCATGAGGCAGGCGTGGTACTCGTAGAAGGCACGCCGCTTCTGATCCATCGTCGGGTTGCCGGCCCACGCTTCTGGGATGAGCATGGTGGCGGCGTGAGCGAGGCTGTAGCCGCCCATCGTCAGGAATTCGAGCGCGTTGTCGAAGCAGGCGGTGTCGGACTGGCCCTCGTAGGAGATCGGCCAGAGCTTCGAGATGTCCGGGCCGAACAGCGGCGAGGAGACGGACGCCTGGCGGGCCGCCATCCAGTTGACGTTGCCGCGCAGCGTGTTGATCTCGCCGTTGTGCGCGACCATGCGATAGGGGTGCGCGAGCTTCCACGACGGGAAGGTGTTGGTCGAAAAACGCTGGTGGACGAGGGCGAGCGCGGAAGCGATCCGCGGGTCCGACAGGTCGCGGTAGTACTGCTTGACCTGGAAGGACAGGAACATGCCCTTGTAGATCAGCGTACGGCTCGACAGCGAGACGACGTAGAAGCCGATGTCGGAGCCCTTGTAGGCCGAGTAGATCGCCTGCGAGATCACCTTGCGGGTCAGATAGAGCCGGCGCTCGAAGGTCGCTTCGTCACAGCCCTTCGGTCGCGCAATGAAAATGTGGCGATGGACCGGTTCGGTCTTGCGGACTAGGTCGGACATCTTGCTGTTGTCGACCGGCACGTCGCGGAAGCCCAAAAGTTCGAGGCCTTCCTGTCGGACGACACGGGCGATCACGTTCTCGCAGTGCCGGCGCAGACGCTCGTCGCGCGGCATGAAGAAGTGGCCGACGGCGTAGTCACCCGCCTTCGGCAGCTTGATGCCGAGCGACTTGCACTCGTCCTTCAGGAAGTCATGCGGGACCTGGATGAGAATGCCGGCGCCGTCGCCCGAGAGTGGGTCTGCGCCGACGGCACCGCGGTGCTCGAGGTTCTCAAGGATGGCGAGCGCGTCGGCGATCAGCTGATGCGTTTTCTTGCCGGAGAGGTCGGCGATGAAGCCGACGCCGCAGGCGTCGTGCTCGCGCTTCGGGTCGAAAAGGCCGCTTTCCACCTCGGCTTGCGGTTCGAGGCTTTCGATGTCGGGCTGGCCGTTGGCGCTGGAGACGGCGCTGCTGCTCATTTTGACCCCCTAGGACCGGCAGGTGCGTTCGCTTGAGTGACCCGTCACGGGTCGATGTCTTGTCGAAGAAATAGGCGGCTCGGCGCCGCGGCCGTCGTCAGACGGCCTGTTTTCGATCGTTGCGCTTGGGCTTTCGGGCATCCGCGCACGCGAGGGCGCCTGCCGCGCGGGCAGCCTCCACCTTCACACTGTCGCGTCCCGTTAGCACAACACTCGCGCTCCGATATCCGGACGGCACAACCGGCGCGTCGCGGAAAGGACAACAATCCTGACCTTTTCGAGGCACGTTAAGCAGATTTCAGAGCCGGACACAAGCGGCAATCAGAACTTTGACACGGGCGCGGCAGACTGCGCGGCGGGCCGAAATCGCGCAATAAAGTTGCGCAACCGCAGGTGTTGCTTCCGTGCCATCCCCATCGGCCGATCAGCCTAGGCCGGCTGGCTCGCTTCGTTAACCACAACTAGCATGCGAGCGCCTGGGAATCGCTCCCGGCCAGAGGAGGAATTGGATATGAAGAAGCTTCTCGCAGTCGCCGTGGCCGCGGCGTCCATGGTGCCGTTCGCAATGCCGTCCGAGGCGGCCAAGTGCACCCGGCTCGCCGGCCAGGGCGTCGGGATCACCAACGTGCTCGCCACCGAGAATTCGAAGATGGCGGTCGCCAACGCGGCGTCGTCCAAGGGCCTGAAGCTGAAGGGCAAGGCGACAACCTCGTGCAAGTACGAGGGCATCGTGTCGACCTGCGTGACCAAGCAGTCGGCCTGCAAGTAATAAGCACGCCCCCTCCCGCGGCGGGGAGGGGGCAGTTCCCGTTTCAGCAGGATGGAAGCGGCTCGTCCGCTTCTACCCCTTTGTCCGAACCCTAGAACAGGACGGCCGCTTTGAGCTTGGCCGAGGTATCCGGGGTCGCTTCGGTCAGCCCGACGAAGCCGCCGAGCTCGATTGCCCAGGTCGGCCCATCCTTCGCCCGCGTCAGCGCACCGTCGAAGTAGAGCACCGGGCCGATGCGATGGTCCTGCTCGTCTACTGCAGGGGCGTTACCGATGTTCGGGATCGTGCCGAACGCCTCGACGCCGATCGCAAATCCTTCCCGCAGAGACGTCTTGGCCTGCACCGCGTAAGTGAAGGCGGTGCCTTCCTCGCGGTTGTTGCCGAAGGTCTTCTCGAAGAACGTATTGAAGGTCAGCGAGCGGTCGTCGTTGCCCAACTGGATGATCGGCCCGAACACGACGGCATTGGTTTCGCCCTTGTGGATGCCGGCATCGACGCCGGTGAACCAGCCGAGCGCGACGCCCTTCATGGGCTCGCCGAACGAAAACTGGACCTCGCCGCCGACCGCCGAAGCCTGCCAGTCATCGTCCGAAGGCTTGTCCATCGCGAGCTTGGCGCCGAGCTTCATCCACGCGCTCGGCGACCAGGCGCCGGCGATTTCGAGACTCGACCGCGTGCGATCGCCATCGGCCGAGAAACCATTCTGGTACGTGAAGTTCTCGCTGATCTCCCGCTCGCCCTTCTCGATGCCGGCGCCTTTGACGTCGAAGACGCCGGCGGAGGCCCCCTGCATCGGCAGGATCGCCGTGGCGACCGCTGTCGCGAGCACGAGACAGCTTAGTCGTATTGGTGTCATCGGCGCCCCCCCGGCGCGCCGATGGAGGTCACTTGTCGTCGCCATATCGATCTCCCCCGATAGAACGTCGACCAACTATCCGCGTCCAGCTGGAGTGAAGCTGACTGCGGTGCGCGCCGTCTAGTCGGTAGTTAGGAGGCGTCGACGCGAACCGGCGCGCCCGTGGCGATCCGGCCACCCTCGCGCACCTTGGCGTAGACGCCGAAGTCGCTGTGCCCGAAGTGGCGCATCAGCATGGCGGGGATCGCCATGTCTCGGGCGGCGGTCACGGGATCGACGTTGGTCGCGTCGCAGCGCTGGGTGCGGGTGAAGACTTCGAGCGTCGCGTCACCCGCCGTGACCTTGCGGCCGACCCACTTGAATTCCTCCCAAGCCGGAAGGCCGTCGATGACGACGTTGGGGCGGAAGCGTCGCGGGTCGACGGTGCGGCCGATCACGCGTTCGAGGTCGCGCACGCTCGCGAGATTGACGATGTGGACGCAGCGCGCGGAAACATCGGAAAACGAGTGGCCCGGCGCCGAGACGATCTTCGGTGCGCCACGGAGTTCCGACTTCATATAGGCGGCGATGAACTGCTCCAGCATCTGACGGCCGAGCTTCGTTTCGAGGGCCCCGCGGGCGACTTGCTTGCCGGCGCGGAAGATCGTCAGGGTGCGGTCGGTCTCGTCGAAGCGCGCTTCTAGGCTGGCGAGGCGCTCATCCCGCATCAGCATCACGAAATTGATCTTCGGCAGGTGGCGCGGCGCGTTAGGGTCGAAGCGGCCGCCGCCGTTCTCGATGGCCCAGGCGCGGTCGTAAGGTAGTGGCTCGCCGGGCGTCAGGGTGACCTCGGTCATAGCTTCGGGCGTCATGCCCTTGACCGGGTAGCGATACATCGCCGTGATATGCGGCGGTTGCTCGTCTGCCATGCCATCTCCTCCCGGAGCCGAGCGCAATCCATACGCCCCGCTCCGGGCCGCGAAAAACGAACCGGACCGTCGCGACGATCCCCCTTTTGCCGCGCGCAGGCAACCTTATATCTCGGGCAGGGTGCGGGGGTGCCGAGAGCGGGCTCCCGCGCGTCAATTGTTCGGCGCTGCAGGCGGGCTTTCGGGACGCAGGCGGCGGGCGAGGAGGAAGACCATGAATTTCGAGAACTACACCGATCGCGCCAAAGGCTTCATCCAGTCGGCGCAGAGCCTCGCGCTTCGTGAGGGTCACCAACAGTTCACGCCTGAGCATCTTCTCAAGGTCCTGCTGGAGGATTCGGAAGGGCTGGCGGCCGGTTTGATCGACAAGTCGGGCGGACGCTCGCGCGAGGCTCTTTCGGCCGTCGAGAGGGTTCTGGCGCGGCGGCCCAAGGTGTCGGGCAGCGGGGCGGGGCAACTCTATCTTGCGCCGGAACTCGCGCGGATATTTGAGAACGCTCAGAAGATCGCCGAGAAGGCGGGCGACAAGTTCGTCACGGCCGAGCGGCTGCTCTTGGCGATCGCGCTCGAGAAGGGCGCTGAAGCGCAACGCATTCTCGCCGACGCGGGCGTCACCGCGCAGGGTCTCAACGAAGCGATCAACGACATCCGCAAGGGTCGGACGGCCGACAGCGCTTCAGCGGAGAACGCCTATGACGCGCTGAAGCGGTATGCGCGCGATCTCACCGAGGCGGCGGCATCGGGCAAGCTCGATCCGGTCATCGGGCGCGACGACGAGATCCGTCGGACCATTCAGGTTCTGTCACGGCGCACGAAGAACAACCCTGTGCTGATCGGTGAGCCCGGCGTCGGCAAGACCGCGATCGCGGAAGGCCTCGCGCTGCGGATCATCAAGGGCGACGTGCCGGAAAGCCTCAAGGACAAGAAGCTGCTCGCGCTCGACATGGGCGCGCTGATCGCCGGAGCGAAGTATCGCGGCGAGTTCGAGGAGCGGCTGAAATCCGTGCTGCAGGAGGTGCAGGCGGCCGAAGGTGGCATCGTGCTCTTCATCGACGAGCTGCACACGATCGTCGGCGCCGGCAAGGCGGAAGGTGCGATGGATGCCGGCAACCTGCTGAAGCCGGCGCTCGCACGCGGCGAACTCCATTGCGTCGGCGCGACCACGCTCGACGAGTATCGCAAGCATATCGAGAAGGATGCGGCGCTGGCGCGGCGCTTCCAGCCGGTGTTCGTCGGCGAGCCTTCGGTGGAGGACACCATCTCCATCCTGCGCGGTATCAAGGAAAAGTACGAACTGCATCACGGCGTGCGCATCACCGACAGCGCGCTCGTGGCGGCTGCGACGCTTTCCAACCGCTACATCACCGACCGCTTCCTCCCCGACAAGGCGATCGACCTCGTCGACGAGGCGTCGTCGCGGCTCAGGATGCAGGTCGACTCCAAGCCCGAAGAGCTCGACGAGATCGATCGCCGGCTCATCCAGCTCAAGATCGAGCGCGAGGCGCTCAAAAAGGAGCAGGATGCGGCGTCGCGCGACCGGCTCGAGCGGCTCGAGCAGGAAGTCGCCGAACTCGAGGAGCGGTCGGCCGAGCTGACCAGCCGTTGGCAGAAGGAAAAGGGCAAGCTCGGCGAGGCGCAGAAGCTCAAGGAAGAGCTCGAAGCGCGGCGCAACGAGCTCGATCAGGCGCAGCGCAAGGGCGAGTATCAGCGCGCGGGCGAACTCACCTATGGTGTGATCCCGGACCTCGAAAAGCGGCTCAAGGCGCTCGAGTCCGATGACGGAAAATCGACGCCAATGGTCGAGGAGGCGGTGACGCCCGATCACGTGGCGCAGGTCGTGTCGCGCTGGACCGGCATTCCCGTCGACAAGATGCTCGAAGGCGAGCGCGAGAAGCTCCTGCAGATGGAGCAGGCGCTGGCGAAGCGCGTCGTCGGCCAGGCCGAGGCTGTGGAAGCCGTCGCGACGGCCGTGCGGCGGGCGCGCGCCGGTCTGCAGGACCCGAACCGGCCGATCGGCTCGTTCATGTTCCTCGGGCCGACGGGCGTCGGTAAGACCGAGCTGACCAAGGCGCTCGCCGCTTACCTGTTCGACGACGAGCACGCGATGGTGCGTATCGACATGTCGGAGTTCATGGAGAAGCACGCGGTCGCCCGGCTGATCGGCGCGCCTCCGGGCTACGTCGGCTACGAGGAAGGCGGCGTGCTGACGGAAGCGGTGCGGCGGCGGCCTTACCAGGTGATCCTGTTCGACGAGATCGAAAAGGCGCACCCTGACGTGTTCAACGTGCTGCTGCAGGTGCTCGACGACGGGCGCCTGACGGACGGCCAGGGCCGCACGGTCGACTTTAAAAACACGCTCATCATCATGACCTCGAACATCGGGTCGGACTATCTCGTCAACCAGAAGGACGGCGAGGATACCGATCTCGTGCGCGAGTACGTGCTGGCGGAGGTGCGCACCAAATTCAGGCCGGAGTTCCTGAACCGGGTCGACGAGATCATCCTGTTCCACCGCCTCAGGCGCGAGCAGATGGCGGCGATCGTCGACATCCAGATGGGCCGGCTGCAGAAGCTGCTCACCGATCGGAAAATCACGCTCGACCTCTCGGACGAGGCGCGCACGTGGCTTGCCAACCGGGGCTACGACCCGGCCTATGGCGCCCGCCCGCTGAAGCGCGTGATCCAGAAGACCGTGCAAGATCCGCTTGCCGGAATGCTGCTCGCGGGGCGCATTCGCGACGGCGAGACAGTGCAGGTCGGCGTGCGCGACGGCGAACTCGCTTTTAACGGCGAAGGCGCCAAGGCCAAGGCCGCGTAAAGGCTCCCATCCTCCCCCTGTGCGCGCAGGGGGAGGATGCGGCCGCGCCCTCGCCTTTGCCGGCATTGACAGCCCACGGCGCTGGCCCCATAGATGCGACCATGAAGCCCGTGGCCATCCTTTTTGCCCGACGTGCCCGCATGCGTGGTTCCGCGCGCTTGCGATGACGGCTCACGTCTGCCCGTCCCGCCGGCCGCGCCCTTCGCGCGGCGTTTTTGTTTCTAGCCTTCAGGATGCCAGACAATGTCCAAGCCCAACCCGGCCGGAGCTCCGTCGCCCGCCGCCCAAGGTCCGTCTCCTTCCGTCATGGGCACCTACGCCCGCCAGGACGTCGTGTTCGAGCGGGGCGATGGCCCGTGGCTGATCTCGACGACCGGTGACCGCTATCTCGACTTCGCGAGCGGCGTCGCGGTGAACGTTCTCGGCCATGCCCACCCGAAGCTGATCGCTGCGCTCACCGAGCAGGCTCACAAGGTCTGGCACACGTCGAACCTCTATCGCGTCGCCGGGCAGGAGAAGCTCGCCGAGCGGCTCTGCGCGCTGACCTTCGCCGACAAGGTGTTCTTCGCCAATTCGGGTGCGGAAGCATGCGAAGGCGCGATCAAGCTCGCGCGGCGCTACCAGCACGTTTCGGGGCATCCGGACAAAAAACGGATCATCACCTTCAAGGGTGCCTTTCACGGGCGGACGCTCGCGACCATCGCGGCCGGCGGCAACGAGAAGTATCTCGAGGGCTTCGGCCCGGACATGCCCGGCTTCGACGTGCTGCCGTTCGGCGATCACGCCGCGCTCGAAGCGACGATCGGGCCGGAGACGGCGGCTGTCATGATCGAGCCCGTGCAGGGCGAGGGTGGTGTCCGCGTCGTGCCGCAGCAATGCCTCAAGGGCCTCAGGGAGCTTTGCGACAAGCACGGCGCGCTCTTGATCTTCGACGAGGTTCAGTGCGGCGTCGGACGGACGGGCAAGCTGTTCGCTTACGAGTGGGCCGGCGTGACGCCCGACGTGATGGCGATCGCGAAGGGCATCGGCGGTGGCTTCCCGGTCGGCGCGTTCCTGGCGACGGCCGAGGCCGCGAAGGGTATGACGCCCGGCACGCACGGCTCGACGTTCGGCGGCAATCCGCTCGCCATGGCGGTCGGCAATGCGGTGCTCGACGCGGTGACCGAGCCCGGCTTCCTCGAGGGTGTGCAGCAGCGGGCGCTCTACTTCAAACAGCGGCTCGCGGCGCTGAAGGACGAGTTTTCGGACCTCGTGCTCGAAGTGCGCGGCTCGGGCTTTCTCACCGGCATCCGGCTCGCGCCGCCGGCCGGCGACGTCATGAAGGCCTGCACGGCTGCCGGCCTGCTGACGGTCTCTGCGGGCGACAACGTTCTTCGCCTGCTGCCGCCGCTCAACGCGACGGAGGCCGAACTCGCGACCGGCATCGATCGCCTAAGCCAGGCGCTCAAGGCAACGCGCGCCGCGGCCAAGGCCTGACGACGGGACGCTCCGATGACACCACGTCACTTCATCGATCTCGACGCCATCCCCGGCGCGACGCTCCGGCGGATCGTCGACGTCGCGCACGAAATGAAGCGTGCCGGCAAGCGCGTGCCCGACACGTGGCGGCCGGCGGGCATCGCCGACATGGTTCTCGTGATGATCTTCGAGAAACCGTCGACGCGGACCCGCGTTTCTTTCGACGTGGCGATGCGGCAGCTCGGCGGACAGACGATCGGACTGAACGGCACCGACCTGCAGCTCGGGCGCGGCGAGCCGATCGCGGACACGGCGCGGGTGCTCTCGCGCTACGTCGATGCGATCATGATCCGCGCCAACATGCACGAGACGGTGACCGAACTCGCGAGCAACGCGACCGTGCCGGTCATCAACGGCCTGACGGAAAAGAGCCATCCCTGCCAGATCGTCGCCGACATCATGACGTTCGAAGAGCGGCTCGGGCCGATCTCCGGTCGCACGGTGGCGTGGGTCGGTGACGGCAACAACGTCGCGGTGTCGTGGATGCATGCGGCGGCGCGGCTCGGGTTCGAGCTACGGATCGCGTGCCCGGGTCAGCTCAGGCCCGAGAAGTCGGTGATCGATGCCGTGCAGAAGGATGGGGGCCGGGTGATCGTCTCGGATGATCCGATTGCGGCCGTATCAGGAGTCGATTGCGTCGTGACCGACACTTGGGTGTCGATGGGCCAGACGGACGGGACGCGTCGCAAGCAGCTGCTCGGCCCTTATGCGGTCGATCAGAAGCTGATGAACCGGGCGGCCAAGAACGCGATCTTCATGCACTGCCTGCCGGCTTACCGCGGCCACGAGGTGACGAGCGACGTCATCGATGGTCCGCAGTCGGTCGTCTTCGACGAGGCGGAGAACCGGCTGCACGCGCAGAAGGCCATTCTCGCGTGGTGCCTCGGAGGCATCGACTGATGGCGGCCGACGTGCCCGGATCTGATCTGCCGCCGGATGATCTGGTTCTGCCGTTCCAGACCGTCACGTCGCGCATGGTCGGCCGCGTGGTGCGTCTCGGGCTTTCCGCCGATACGATCCTGAAGCGGCACGAGTATCCGGTGCCGGTCAGCGAGACGCTCGGGCAGTCACTGGCGCTCGCGGCACTGCTCGGGACGGCGCTGAATTTCGAGGGTCGGCTGATCATCCAGACGAAGAGCGACGGTCCCCTCGGCTTCCTCGTCGTGCAGTTCGAGACGCCGGGGCTGGTGCGCGGCTATGCGTCGTTCGACGGCGTGCGGGTCGAGGCGCTGGGCAAGGCCGGCGGGCAGAGTGCGCTGCTCGGCAGTGGTCACTTCGCGATGACCATCGATCCGACCGAAGGCAAGGAGCGCTATCAGGGCATTGTCCCGCTCGATGGCGGCACGGTGATCGATGCGGCCGAAGGATATTTCCGCCAGTCCGAGCAGTTGCCGACGTTCATTCGGCTCTCGGTGGCGCGCCATTTCTCGTCGGGCGGCGGCGATCGTGGCTGGCATTGGCGGGTCGGCGGCATCCTCGTTCAGCACGTGGCGCCGGAGGCGGCGTCGGTAACCGAGACCGAGGAAGACGAGGCGTTTCTGCTCGGCGACAAGGATGACCACTGGGAGCGCGTGCGGCTGCTCGCTTCGACCGTCGAGGACCACGAGTTGACGGATCCGACGCTGTCGCCGGAGGAGCTACTCTATCGCCTCTTCCACGAGGAAGGCGTGAGGGTGATGCCGGCGCGGCAGATCGCGGTGCACTGCAAGTGTTCGCGCGAGCGAGTGCTCGGCTTTCTGAAGAGCTTCGGCGCCGAGGAGCTCAGCGACATGCGCGAGGACGACGGCCAGATCGGCGTCACCTGCGAATTCTGCAACAGCAAGTACCGCTTCCGTCCCGACGAGATCGGGTGAGCCGACGCGGCGATGAAGCCGCCTCCCGCATACGTAAACGTGGGTCCCAGCCGAACCCTGGATCCTCGGGACAAGCTCGTGGATGACGCCCCAAATTAGAAAAGCCGCGGCCTTGGCCGCGGCTTTCGTTTGGTTCGGGCCATAGATGGGCGCCAAGCGCCGATCAGACAGGTTTGTCGGGGGTCGCCTCGTCGGGTGCGGCCGGGGCCTCGCCGTTGACGTCCGGGGCTGCCTCGCGGCGCGGACGTCGAACGGGGCGGCGGAGGAACTCCGGCTGCTCGTAGCCCTGGCCGAAGCGGTCACGCCGGCGCTCGCCGCGCGGGGCGCCACCCTCGGGGGCAGCGGCTTGCGGCTCCGGTGCGGGTTGCGGCACGGGCGGCTGGCCGTTCACGTCGGCGACCGGGGGCCGCTCGCGGGGCTCGCGGAATTCCCGCGGCTCGCGCTGCTCGCGCGGTTCACGGGGCTCGCGATGCTCACGAGGTTCCCTGGGTTCGCGCGGCTCACGATGCTCACGCGGTTCGCGATGCTCGCGAGACTCACGCGGCTCACGATGCTCGCGGGGCTGATGATCGCGGTTGTCGCGGTGGCGAAAGTCGCGGCCCTCCCGCGGGTGCTGACGGTAGCCCTCGCCGCCACCCTGGCGCTCGTGACCTCCGCCCTGGTGATGGGGGCGCTCGTGACGCGGCGGGCGCTGGATCGGGTTGCCCTGCTCGTCGAAGCGGCCGAAAGGCTGCTGCTGACTGCCGGGGTCATACATCCGCGGCTGAGATTCCATGCCGCGCACGGACGACTGGAAATCGCCGCCGAACTCATCGCCCTCGTCATCACCGTAGTCGTCGCCACCCTCGCCCTGCTCGCCGAACGGGCGGCGCTGCATGGCATTCGGATCGCCGCCCATCTGCTGCATCTGCTGCTCGCGATAGGCCATGATGATGCGGGTGTAATGCTCCGCGTGCTGCAGGTAGTTCTCGGCGAGCACGGGGTCGCCGGAGGCCTGGGCGTCACGCGCCAGAGAGAGATACTTCTCTGCGATATGGGCGGGCGTGCCCCGGATTTTTACATCCGGTCCGTTCGATTCGAAGCTGCGCGCCAGCGGATTTTGACCTTTGCGGTTGTTGTTGTGACGACCGCGGCCTCTACGATTCTGCTGTCCCTGCCTCATGCGATCCCAGTGCTCGACCCTCGTTGACTGCACGTCCTGTGTGTCCGTTCGGCAGGCTGATTGGGCATCGACCAACCGGCTGTGGAGGTCCGCAGCCTTCCTGCCGTCCGTCCTTCGGGGTCAGCCGGGCTGATCGCCGTACGAACGGTCTCACGTGCTGATAGTTCGACCCGATGCGGTCCTAGAAACGACCTTCTCAGTGGTTGCACGTCCCGAGGCTTCGTGCGCAGCGAAGAAGGTGGCCTTTCAAGAAACCTTCCACTGCCAACTGATCGGTGAAATTCGATGTCGGCAGTTCGCTGGGTATCGCCGCTCGGGCGCTTCAGCAGGAACCTTGCCTGCGGTTGTTACCCTGTCGCACTTCAGAAGTTTATAGCACACCCCCTGGTGATCCAAGCTTTTTTTCAGGTGTGGTTACAATTGTGTCTTGATGGCCACACAACGCTCGATGCCGGCGAGGTCCCGGAAGATCGTCGGGCGGCGTGCGCCCTCGATCCGTGCGCGGGCCGCGAGCTTAACGACGTCGTTCGACTGACCCGCTCCGACTTCCAGGCAGAGCCATCCCGTGGGCGCCAGATCGGAAATGCCGGCGACCAACTCACGGTAGACGGAAAGGCCATCTTCGCCACCGTCGAGCGCGGTCGCCGGGTCAAAACGCGCGACCTCGGGATCTAGTTCTGCGATGGCGTTTGAGGGGATGTAGGGCGGGTTCGACACCACGAGATCGAAGGTCCCTTGGATACCTTGGAAGGTGCGCGCGAGTTGCCAGGAGGCGCGCGCCTCGACGCCGTGGCGCGCTGCATTCTCCGCCGCGACCTCGAGAGCGGCCGGCACGATGTCAGTGCCGAGCCCGGAGGCGAGAGGGAGTTCCGCGAGTAGCGTCACGAGGATGATGCCCGTTCCCGTGCCGACGTCGAGGATGCGGATGGGGCGATCACGCCAGCCCTCGCGCGTCGCGATCGCGAGAGCAGCTTCGACGACGGTCTCGGTATCCGGGCGCGGGTCGAGGGAGGCAGGCGTGACGCGGAAATCGCGACCGTAGAAGCCGCGCCGGCCGAGGATGCGTGCCACGGGCTCACGATCGAGGCGACGGCGGCATGCATCGGCGATCCGCAGGCGGACGTCGTCGCCGAGCGGCACCGGCGAGACTACGACGAAGGCGGGATCGAGATCGGCAAGGCCCGCTACCAGGAGCCGCGCATCACGGTCGGGGCTGTCGAGGCCGACCTCGCGGAAAATGGTCGTCAACTGCCGGACGGCGTCGGCCGACAGTACGGGCACGTCGCACTGGGCTCGATCAGGCGCGGGCATCGGACTCCATCGCGGCGAGCTGGGTGGCCTGGTGATCCGTTATCAGAGCTTCGACGAGTTCGTCGAGGGCGGGGCCTTCGAGGACCTGATCCAGTTTGTGCAGGGTGAGGTTGATGCGGTGGTCCGTCACGCGGCCCTGTGGGAAGTTATAGGTGCGGATGCGCTGCGAGCGATCGCCGGAGCCGACCTGATCCTTGCGCTGGGCGGCACGTTCGCTCGCGAGTTTGTCGCGCTGCATCTCGAACAGTCTGGCCTTCAAGACCTGCATGGCAAGCCGCCGGTTCTGGTGCTGCGACTTCTCGGCGGAGACGACGATGAGGCCGGTCGGCAAATGCGTGATGCGGACTGCGCTCTCGGTCTTGTTGACGTGCTGGCCGCCGGCGCCGGACGCACGCATCGTATCGATGCGGATCTCCTCCGGGCGGATGTCGACGTCGACGTCCTCCGCCTCGGGAAGAACGGCGACGGTGGCGGCGGATGTGTGAATGCGGCCGCTGGCCTCCGTGGCGGGGACGCGCTGGACGCGATGGACGCCCGACTCGAACTTGAGACGGGCGAATACGCCTTCGCCCGTCAACGAGGCGGTGACTTCCTTGATGCCGCCGAGGTCGTTCTCTGAGAGCGAGATCACCTCGACCCTCCAGCCGCGGTGCTCGGCATAGCGCGAATACATACGGAAAAGGTCGGCGGCGAAGAGGGCCGCTTCGTCGCCGCCCGTGCCGGCGCGGACTTCAAGGATGGCGCTGCGCTCGTCGGCGGCGTCCTTCGGTAGAAGCTGGATGCGGAGTTTCTGGGTCAGCTCGTCAAGGCGGGACGACAACTCGCCGATCTCCTCGCGGGCGAGAGCGACCATCTCTCGGTCGCTGCCGGGGTCGGCCAGCATCGCTTCGAGGTCAGAGCGCTCGTTTTCCGTCTTGCGTAGCGCGCGGATCGTCTCGACGACGGGCGTGAGGTCTGAGAACTCGCGCGAGAGCTTGGCAAACTGCGGCTGGGCAGCGCCGCGGCTCATCTCGTCCTGGAGCATCTCCCAGCGATTGACGAGGCGTTCGAGTTTTTCCTCGGGCAGCTTGTTCATGGCATCATCGGATCAGAGCTGCACGCCATCGCGCGTGGCAAAGTTCAGCAGGTCGGCGCGGACGGAGCCGGTGGCGTGGGTCAGCAACTCGTTCATGCGCGCTTCGATGCGGCCGGCATCGAGCGAGAGGACCATCGCCTTCACCGGGCCGACGGATGCAGGCGCCATCGAGATCGAGCGGAAGCCGACGCCGATCAGCGCCATCGCTTCGAGCGGGCGCCCAGCCATCTCGCCGCACAGGTTGACCTGGACATGGTGCCGGCGGCCGGCATCCGTGATGGTCCTCAGGGCACGGAGGGAGGCGACGGACAGCGGATCGTAAAGGCCCGCGACCTTGGGGTTCGAGCGATCGGCGGCATACAGGAACTGCATCAGGTCGTTGCTGCCCACCGAGATGAAGTCGACGCGCGACATCAGCGATTCGATCTCGAACAGAATGCTCGGGACCTCGATCATCGCCCCGACGCGGACGCGCGACGCGGGGCGGCCCGTGCGCTTCTCCATGCGAGAGCGCTCGTGCTCGATCCAGACGCGGGCCTCGTCGATCTCGGAGGCGACGGTGATCATCGGGATCATCACGTCGAGCGGGCGGCCGTCGGCGGCTTGCAGCAAGGCGCGGATCTGGGCGCGCAGGAGAGCGGGCCGGGCGAGCGAGAGACGGATCGCGCGCCAGCCGAGAGCCGGGTTCTCCTCGGGCGGCATGCGGATGTAAGGCAGCACCTTGTCGCCGCCGACGTCGAGTGCGCGAAAGACCACAGGCTTGTCGCCGACCGCGTCCAGCACGGTCTTGTACATCTGCGTCTGGCGCTCGATGCGCGGGAACGTCGACGCGATCATGAACTGGAGTTCGGTGCGGAAAAGCCCGATGCCGTCGGCGCCGGACTCGACGAGGTGTGGAATGTCGACGGGCAGGCCCGCGTTCATGTGGAGGCGGATGCGCTGACCGTCGCGGGTGATCGCGGCCTTGTCGCGCAGCGCCTGGTACTGCCGCTGACGACGGGCCCGGAAGCGGACCTTGTCCGAGTAGGCGGCCACAACGTCGCTCGACGGGCGGACGTGGACCTCGCCGGTCTCGCCGTCGACGATGATCGGGTCGCCGTTCGCGACGCGCTCGACGAGGTGCGGTACGCCGCCGACCGCCGGCAGGCCGAGTGCCTTGGCGACGATGGCGACGTGGCTCTGGCCGCTGCCGTCCTCCATGATGAGGGCGCGGAGGCGGGAGCGGTCGTAGTCGAGCAATTCCGCCGGGCCCATGGTGCGGGCCACGAGGATGGTGTCGCTTGGCAGATTAAGCCGGTCGGGACCGCTCGCCTTGCCGACGAGGAGGCGCAGCAGGCGGTCGGAGAGATCGTCGAGGTCGCGAAGCCGCTCGCGCCAGAAGGGATCGTTCTGGCGCAGCATGCGGGCGCGGGTGGCGTTCGAGACACGCTCGACGGCGGCTTCCGCCGTCAGACCTTCTGCGACTGCATCACGGAGACGGCGAAGCCAGCCGCGGTCGTTGGCGAACATGCGGTAGGCTTCGAGAACTTCGCGGTGGGCGCCGGCGCTCTGCACACCTTCGCGCGCCAGCATCTCGTCAAGGTGGCTGCGCAGATCGACGACGGCGGCATCGAGGCGCTCGAGCTCGGCCGGGATGTCTTCTGCGAGCAGGTTCGTCACGACGACGCGCGGCTCATGCAACACGACGTGGCCGAGGGCAATGCCGTCGGAAATCGGTTCGCCTTCGAGGAGTGCCGACAGCGAGCGGCTGATCTCGGCGGCGCCGCCGACACCGGCGACTGCGCCGGAGACCAGATGCTCGGCGATCACCATCGCGGTCGTTTGCAGAACTTCGACGTCCTCGTCGCTGTAGGTGCGCGGGGTGCGGTTCTGGATGACCAGAACGCCGAGTACGGTGCCAGCGCGCAGCACCGGCACAGCGAGCAGCGAATGATAGATCTCTTCGCCCGTTTCCGGGCGGTAGGAGAAGGCCGGGTGGCTCGGCGCGTCGGGGACGTTGACGGGGGCGGCGAGTTCGGCGCAGCGGCCGACCAGACCCTCGCCACGCTTCATGCGCGTCTGATGGACCGCCTCCTTCTTCAGGCCTTCGGTGGCGAACAGTTCAAGGGACGCGTCCTGGCGCTTCAGGTAGATCGAGCAGACCTCGGCGACCATGAGGCCGGCGATCTGGCGGACGATCTTGTCGAGGCGCGCCTGGCCGTCACCCGGTTCGGCCATGATTTCGCGAAGCCGGCGCATGATGACGCGCAGCGTGGTTTCGCCGGCATGTCCCCGCGAGTCATCCCCGCGCCTCGTCTGCATGGGCGGCTGCCGTTCCTCGCCTCAGGTTCCGGACAGGCGTCCGTTTCACCTGGTCTGATCGCAGATCCGGTCCGAGCCTATACGGCTCACGACGCAATTTGAATGCGCAGCGGAAGATTTCCAGGCCGCCGCCCGCGGATGTCCGCTATTCGGCGTCGAGGCCGTAGAGCGAATGCAGCGTCCGCACCGCCAGCTCGGCGTAGGCCGCGTCGATCAACACGCTGATTTTAATCTCGGATGTGCTGATGGCGAGAATATTGATGCCCTTGTCGGCGAGCGCTTTGAACATCGAAGCGGCGACGCCGGCATGGCTGCGCATGCCGATGCCGATGACCGAGACCTTCACGACGTCGGCCGAGCTGTTGAGGTCGAAGTAGCCGATTTCGTCGCGGGCCGACTTCAGGACCTGGAGGGCGCGCGGCAACTCGCTCGCCTGAACGGTGAACGTCATGTCGGTGTGGCGCCCGTCGGCCGACAGGTTCTGGACGATCATGTCGACATTGATGTTGGCCTCGGCGAGCGGACCGAAAACGCGGGCGGCGATGCCCGGTTTGTCGGCAACCTTCAGAATGGTGACCTTGGCTTCGTCCTTGGCGTAGGCGATCCCGCTGACGACTTGCTGTTCCACGATCTCATCCTCGTCGCAAACGATAGTGCCGATGTCAGTCTGTTCGCCGGGCCGCACGGGCGGCATTGCGTCGGGGGCCACGAAGCTCGACAGGACGCGCGTGCGAACGCGGTGCACCATGGCCAGTTCGACCGAACGGGTCTGCAGCACCTTGGAGCCGAGCGAGGCCATCTCCAGCATCTCTTCATAGGAGATCTTGGAGAGGCGGCGGGCCTTCGGGACGATCCGCGGGTCGGTCGTGTAGACGCCGTCGACGTCCGTATAGATGTCGCAGATGTCGGCCTTGAGGGCGACAGCGACTGCGACCGCGCTCGTATCCGAACCACCGCGCCCAAGAGTGGCGATGCGGTTGTTCTCGGGCTCGATGCCCTGGAAGCCGGTGATCACGGCGACTTCGCCCGCGTCGATGCGCTCGCGGAGCTTGTCCCCCGGCACATCCATGATGCGGGCGGCGCCGTGGGCCTTGTCGGTCAGGATCGGGATCTGCCAGCCCTGCCAGGAGCGGGCGGGGACGCCCATCGACTGCAGGACGATAGCGAGGAGGCCGGCCGTAACCTGTTCGCCCGACGCGACGATGGCATCGTACTCGCGGGCGTCGTGCAGGAGGGAGGCCTCACGGACCCAGGCGACGAGCTGGTTGGTCGCGCCGGCCATTGCAGAGACGACGACGGCCACGCCGTTGCCGGCGTCGACCTCACGCTTCACGTGGCGGGCGACGTTGCGAATGCGCTCCACATTGGCGACGGAGGTGCCGCCGAATTTCATGACGACGATGGCCATGCCGTGAACCGCTCGCCGCGCCTCGTCCGGCGCGCGGACACCCGTCCGCACCGGCCTTTCGCGCGACCCTTCCCGATGAAATATCCTCTTTGCGGGGCGTACTCTTATCGGTAACGGTCGAGGCCTGCAACCCGAGCGACGGAGGCGTCGAGCCGTGACGTCAGAGGCGATGGATCGGACGCTGGATCGGGAAGAAGTCGAGCGTTTCGGCCGACTTGCGGACCGCTGGTGGGACGCGTCGGGAGAATTCCGCCCGCTGCATCTGTTGGGGCCGGCGCGGCTCGCCTACGTGCGCCGCGAGGTGGTCCGGCACTTCGGTCGGCCGGATCAGGGTTTTCGTCCGTTCGCGGGGCTCACCCTGCTGGACGTCGGGTGCGGCGGGGGCCTGATTGCGGAGCCACTCGCTCGCCTAGGTGGGACGGTCACCGGTATCGATCCTTCGCCGGATAACGTCGCGGCGGCGCGGGCGCACGCGGAGGCCGTTGGGCTCGACATTACCTACAAGACGGAGCGGCTCGAGGACGTCGTCGCGGCCGGCGCGAAATTCGACGTCGTCACTTGCCTCGAGGTTCTCGAGCACATCCCGGATCCGGCGGCGTTCGTTAAGCTGCTCGCCGAGGTCGTGCGTCCGGGCGGTCTCCTCATTCTCTCGACGCTCAACCGGACGGCACCAGCCTACGCGCTCGCCGTGGCGGCGGCGGAGCGCCTGCTCGGCTGGCTGCCGGTCGGGACGCATCAGTGGGATCGCTTCATCACCCCCGACGAACTCGCCGGGTATTGCCACGATGCCGGTTTGACGCCGGCGCCGGCCCAGGGGCTCGTCTACGACGTCCGCAGCGATCGCTGGCAGCTCGGCGCCTCGACCGAGATCAACTACCTGTTGGCGGCGGCGCGTTCCGGCAGCGGCTGAGCGGTGAGCGGTTGCCCGGCGATCGAGGCGACCTCGCGCATGACCTGCTCGCGTGCCGCGAAGTGCACCATGTGGCCGATGCCGGGCAGAAGGCGGGCGGTGGCGTTGCCGATCTCCTCGCCGAAGCGTTCGCTGTGGCGGTGCGGGTCGGTGACGGTGTCCGATGCACCGGCGAGCAGTGAGATCGGCATGCGCAGGTCGTCATAGTGGTGCTGGAGCCGATCGGCCGTCGGCATCATCAAGGCGGCGTCTTCGGCGATGGCGCGTATGGTCAGGGGGCGTACCGCCATTTCGACGGGGACATCCTCGTAAAATCGCCCGGGAACGGCATGTGGCGCGAACATGCGCTTGTACATCGCCGGTACGGTCATGCGGTTGATCCACGGCATGACGGAATAGCGCAGTATGTCGCCGAGGACCGGGATGACCGGCGGTAACATCATCATGATGTCGGCGCGGGGCGTGGGATAAAGATACGGGGCGAGCAAGACGAGGCCAGCGACTTCTCCCGGGTGCTGAAGAGCCCAGGCGAGGGCCACGAGCGAGCCCCAAGAGTGTCCGACCAGCACGATACGCTCTGACGTGCCGCGCTGCACGAGCGCATTGCGGATGACGCGAGCTTGCTCCTCGGCAGTCCAGACGCGGTCGCGCGGACGATCACTGTGCCCGTAACCGGGCCGGTCGACGGCGGAGACGCGGAACTGCTGGCCGAGGGCGGCGAAGAGGCCGCTCGACACAAAGTCGTCGAGGGATGTGCCGAGGCCGTGCAACAGCACGACGGAGGGTCCCTGGCCTCGCTCATAGAGATGGAGGCGGCAGGCGGCGCTGGTGACGAAGCGACCCCGAGGCGGCGCGGCTGAAGCGGCACGGCGCGCGAGGCCATAGTTGGCGAGTGCGGAACCGGCGACACCGGCGGTCGCGAGGCCGACGACGGCGCGCAGCGTGCGACCGGACGATTCGGCGCCGTTTGCCGTCGCCCGCGATTTGGCGCTGAAATCCGGCCGCTCGTGACGCTCGCGGTCGTCGCGTTTTCTGCGGCTAGCTGGAACATCCCCGCTCAGCGCCAGAGCCGTGTGCCGATGGGCCGCTTCCAGATGATCGCGGCGCGCGTTTTCGCGGGACTCCCTCTCTCGGTGCTCCGAGCGGTCCCTCAGGAAACGACCCGTCATGGCTTCGTGCCTTTCTGTCGCAATCCGTCACATCGTCACCCGGTGCGGTCGGCAACGTTTCGCAGGACCGCCCGGTTCCTGGGGCGAACAGGCCTCGCCGGAACCACGGACGACGTTGCGCGTTCCGGTTCACAGAGATGCAGACCTTCGACTTCGATCCTCACCAGAATGCGCTCTTCCTCGATCTCGACGGCACGGTGATCGACATCGCCGAGACGCCGCAGGGCGTGCGGGTTTCACCCGATCTCCCAGGCGTTCTCGCGGCCGTCGCGGCGCGCCTCGACGGGGCGCTCGCGGTGATTTCGGGACGCCCGATCGCGGATATCGACCGCTTGCTCGATCCCTGTCGCTTCGCGGCTGCAGGCGTGCACGGCGCCGAACTTCGCTTCGCTCCGTGTGCCGATGTTCAGCGGGTGGTGGCGACGTTCCCGAAGGAGTTGGCGGCCCGCATTGCCCGGCTCGCTGAGATTCCGGGCGTCATCGTCGAGAACAAGGCGGCGGCCGTGGCCGTTCACTACCGCAATGCGCCGGACGGCAGCGGCGCGGCGATCGAGGTCGCGCTCGCCGAGTTGATGCGTGAGCCGGACGGGGAGGGTCTGACGTTGCTATCCGGAAAATGCGTCCACGAGGTGAAGCCGGCGCGGCTTGGCAAAGACACGGCGCTCGCGGCGCTCATGGCCGTCGCGCCTTTCGCCGGCCGGCGGCCGGTCGTCGTCGGTGATGACGTCACCGACGAGGCCGCCTTTCGCGTGGCTCCGGATTACGGCGGGTTCGGCGTCGCGGTCGGCCGGATGCGGCCGTTCGCCTGTGCGCTGCTCGCAGGGCCGGCCGACGTCCGGGCGTGGCTCGGTCGGATCGCGGGGACGCCATGACCGCGACCGGTCTCGACTACGGCCTCATCGGCAACGGCCGGATCGCGGCGCTCTGCGATCGCCAGGCCCGCATCGTGTGGTGGTGTTTTCCGCGGTTCGATGCCAACCCGGTTTTCTCGCGGCTGCTCGCAGGGCACGCGGAAAAAGGGTTCACCGATGTAGTGCTCGATCGCCAGGTGCGGTCGCGCGCCTGCTATGTCCGCAATACGGCGATCCTCGAAACGGTACTGACTGATGAGGATGGTGCAGCCGTTCGCGTGCTCGATTTCGCGCCGCGGTTTCGCCAATACGGCCGCATCTTTCATCCGGCCGACATCGTGCGCCGCATCGAGCCGCTGTCGGGTCATCCGCGGATCACGATCCGCGTGAGGCCGACATTCGGCTACGGCAAATCTGCGGCGGCGCGCACGCTCGGGTCGAGCCATATCCGCTACGAGGGCAGTGGAGAAGCGCTGCGGGTGACGACCGATGCGCCGCTCTCTTACATCGCGGAGGAAATGCCGTTCGTCGCGACGCGGCCGATGACGCTGGTGTTTCATCCCGACGAGCCGTTCGTCGGGCCGATCGAAGCGACGGGACGTGCGTTCGAAACGCAGACGGCGGACTACTGGCGCGACTGGGTACGCGGGCTCGCGGTGCCTCTCGAGTGGCAGAGCGAGGTTATCCGCGCGGCCATCACGTTGAAACTCTGCAGCTTCGACGAGACGGGCGCCATCATCGCCGCGCACACCACGTCGGTGCCGGAGTCCGCGGGGTCCGGTCGGACCTGGGATTATCGCTATTGCTGGCTCAGGGACGCCTATTTCGTCGTGCAGGCGCTGAACCGGCTCGGCGCCACGCGGACGATGGTGTCGTATCTCGACTACATCACCAACGCGACGGCGGGCGGTGGGCGGCTCGCGCCCGTCTACGGGCTCGTTCCCGGTTCCTCGCTGGACGAATGGATCGCGCCGGATCTCGACGGCTACGAAGGGCACGGTCCCGTTCGGATCGGCAACGCGGCGGCCGGACAGGCGCAGCACGACGTATACGGCAGTGTGGTGCTCGCCGCGCAACAAATGTTTCTTGATCAGCGGCTTGCGCGGATGGGCGACGTGTCGCTCTATCGCGCGCTGGAGCGGCTGGCCGAAGAGGCCTGGCAACTCGCGCTCGTGCCGGATGCAGGGATCTGGGAGTATCGCGGTTCGACGCGGCTGCACACGCACTCTGCGGCGATGTGCTGGGCCGCATGCCACCGTGTGGGTCACATCGCGCACAGACTCGGACTGAGTGATGAAGCGAGCCGCTGGCTCGGGCGCGCCGGCAATCTCAGGGCCGACATCCTCGACCGCTGCTGGAACCGAAGTCGCAACGCCTTCACGGCGGCGCCCGACACCGACGCGCTGGATGCGAGCGTGCTGCTGCTTGCGGAACTCGGGTTCGTCAGGCCGGATGATCCGCGCTTCACCGGGACAGTTTCGGCGATCGAGCGCGAACTTGTCCGCGACGGCCACGTCATGCGCTACACGGCGCCCGATGATTTCGGTGACCCGGAAAGCGCGTTCGTGATCTGCCGCTTCTGGCTGATCGACGCGCTGTGGGCGATCGGGCGGCGCGGCGATGCGCGCGCGCACCTCGAAGAACTGCTCCGCCACCTCAATCCGTTCGGACTTCTCTCCGAGGACATCGATCCGAAGTCCGGGCGTCTCTGGGGCAATCTTCCGCAGACCTACTCGATGGCGGGGCTGTGCGTCTCCGCGACCCGATTGTCTCGAACCTGGGAGGAAGCATGGCCGCCCGGCTGATCGTCGTCTCGAACCGCGTGGCCCAGCCCGCGAAGCATCGTCCCGCTGCCGGCGGCCTCGCGGTCGCCGTCGAAGCCGCGCTCGACCATCTGCCGGGCGTCTGGTTCGGCTGGAGCGGCAGGCTCGCCGACAAGCCGTCAGGGCTCGTCGAGAGCTCGCGCGTCGGAAAGACGACCTACATGGTCACAGATCTTCCGCGGGCAGATTTCCAGGAGTACTACAACGGCTACGCGAACCGTGTGCTGTGGCCGATCCTGCACTATCGAGTTGATCTCGCCGAGTTCTCGCGCTCCGATCTGACGGGATATCTGCGCGTCAACGAGTTCTTCGCCGGCCGTCTCGAGGGCATCCTGAAGCCGGACGACGTTCTGTGGGTGCATGACTACCACTTGATGCCGCTCGCATGGCTTTTGCGCTCGCGCGGCATCAAGAACCGCATCGGGTACTTCCTGCACGTGCCTTGTCCTCCCGCGGACCTGCTGTTCGCGCTGCCGCACCATCGCCAGATCCTCAGCTCGCTGCTGTCTTACGATCTCGTTGGCGTGCAGACCGACAACGATCGTGAAAACCTGGTCCGGTATCTGGAGCGTCAGGGGGCGGAAGTTTCGGGAGATCGCATGGTCGTCGGGCGGGATGGTCGCTCCGCGCACTTCGGCGTCTATCCGGTCGGGATCGAGCCCGAGACTTTTCAGAAGGAGGCGGAAAAGGCGGCCGTTAGTCCCGCGGTCGAGGAACTGAAAGCAAGCCTCGTCGGGCGGCAGTTGGCGGTCAGCGTCGATCGGCTCGATTACTCCAAGGGGCTTCTGCAGCGGCTCGATGCGATCAAGGCCTTCCTCGCCGCAAATGCCGACTGGCGCGGGCGTGTCACGTTCCTGCAGATCGCGCCAAAAAGCCGTGCGGAAATCCGTGAGTATGCGGAGAACGACCGCCTGGTGTCTGAAGCTGCGGGCGCGATCAACGGGCGGTACGGCGAGGTGTCGTGGACACCGATCCGTTATATCAACAAGACGCAGTCGCGGAGTTTCCTGGCAGGCGTTTACCGGCTTGCGCGCGTCGGCCTCGTGACGCCGCTGCGTGACGGCATGAACCTCGTGGCGAAGGAATACGTGGCGGCGCAGGATCCGGCCGATCCGGGTGTGCTCGTACTTTCGCAGTTCGCAGGGGCGGCGTCGGAACTCAAGGACGCGCTGCTCGTCAATCCGCATGAGCCCGAGGCGGTGGCGGTTGCCGTCCGCACGGCACTCGAAATGCCGCTAACGGAACGTCGTATGCGCTATCAGGGCCTGATGGAGAAGGTGCGGACCCACACGATCGGCGTCTGGGCCGAGCGCTTCATCGACGATCTCGTTGGCGTGCGGGCGCCCGTGAACGTTCGCGATCGATTGAGTGCGTGATCTGAGATCAGGGGCCGGTCGGTAATCTCGTGCGGCTCGCCAGTGTGGCGGCCACCGTCGGTCCGCCGATGCCGACCAGAAGCATGGCCACGGCGACGGTGACTTTGCCAACGCCGAGTTCGCCAGTGCTCGTTAGCCAGATGGCGCCGCCGATCGATGCGAGCGCGATCGCAATGCTGCCGATCTTTCCAATGATCTGAAGCGTGGCTTCACGCCGCGCTTCTTCCCGGCTCATCTCCAGTGATTTGTCGACGAGCGCGATCAGCGCCTGGAGACCTTCGCTGGTCCGGTGCTGCCGGATAGCTTCGAGGAGTGCGGCTTGAAGTTCGAGTGACAGCTGAGCGGGCGCGATGCCCGCTGCCACTCTGTCACCTGACGGTCGTTTTGCGCCGCCGTGAGGTCGGTTCGACTGAGAACCTTTCGACAACGTCCCTCTCCCCTGTGCGCTTCAGGATAGAGGGATTTCGTATGGCGGCAACTGATAATTCGTGTGCGACTCGATCGAGTGCGACCTTGAGAATGTCGTTACCTTGCGGAGAGGTTCGCTTCATCGTCGCCGGAAAAAGCGCGAAGCCGGTCATGTAGCCGCGGACCAGAGAATTGGCCATGACGCGGGAGACGAGCGACGGTCTCGCCGCCTTGCTAGCGGCGTCGTCCACGCCGGCGCGCAGCACCAATTGGGCAGCAGCCAGTCTACCGATTTCAATGGTGGTGGGCTTCCGCCGTCTCCGCATTCTCGCCTTCCGGGTGCTCCGGGCAAATCAACGCATGCGGAGCTTATCAGAAATGGCGGCGGAAGTGAGAAGGTTTTGCGGGGTGCTGGGGAAATCTGGCCCCGGCACCCCGCGAACTAAGTTCAACCCAGGTGGCTGACGAACTTCGCCACCATGTAGACCTGCAGGCCTTCGATCCCGCCCTCGTGGCCGAAGCCCGAGTCCTTCACGCCGCCGAACGGCGTTTCCGGCATCGCGAGGCCATGGTGGTTGATCGACACCATGCCGGCGTCGAGCGCGTCGGCCACCTTGGTCGCCGTGTGCGCGTTCTTGGTGAACGCGTAGCTGGCGAGGCCGAACGGCAGCTTGTTGGCGCGCTGGAGGACCTCGTCGGTGTCCTTGAAGCGCAGCATCACGGCGACCGGGCCGAAGGGCTCCTCGTTGAGGATGCGCGCCGTCTCCGGCACGTCCGTCAGCACGGTCGGCTCGAAGAAGTTGCCCTGGTTGCCGATCCGCTTGCCGCCGGTCGCGACCTTGGCGCCCTTCTCCTGGGCGTCGCGGATGAGGGTCTCCATCGCGGTGATGCGGCGCGGATTGGCGAGCGGGCCCATCTTGCTCTCGGGGTCGAGGCCGTCACCGACCTTGAGGCCCTTGGCGATGTCCGTGAACTTCGCGACGAACTTGTCGTAGACCTTCTCGTGCACGAAGAAGCGGGTCGGCGAGATGCAGACCTGGCCGGCGTTGCGGTACTTGAGGCCGGCGGTGAGCGTCGCGACCTGGTCGGTGTCGGCATCATCGAAAACGAGCATCGGCGAGTGGCCGCCGAGCTCCATGGTGATCCGCTTCATGTGCAGGCCCGCCATCGCCGCGAGCTGCTTGCCGACCGGAACCGAGCCGGTGAACGACACCTTGCGGATGAGCGGGTGCGGAATGAGGTACTCGGAGAGCTCCGCCGGCGTGCCGTAGAGCAGGTTGATGACGCCTGCCGGCACGCCTGCGTCATGGAAGCACTTCACGAGGCCGATCGGCGAGCCGGGCGTCTCTTCCGGGCACTTGATGATGATGGTGCAGCCGGCGGCGAGCGACGCGGCGATCTTGCGGACCGCCTGGGTGACGGGGAAGTTCCACGGCGCGAAGCCGGCGACGACGCCGACGGGCTCCATGACGACCATGTTGCGGACGCCATCGGCGCGGGCCGGGATGATGCGGCCGTAGGCGCGGCGGCCTTCTTCGGCGAACCAGTCGATGACGTCGGCGGCGCCGAGGATCTCGACCTTCGCTTCTGCGAGGACCTTGCCCTGCTCCTGGGTCAGCACCGTCGCGATCTGGTCGACGCGCTGGCGCAGAAGGTCGGCGGCCTTGCGCAGGATCTTCGAGCGATCGAAGGAGGAGACCCGGCGCCAGTCCTTGAAGGCGCGGTCGGCGGCGGCGATCGCCGCGTCCATCTCGGCTTTCTTGGCGTGCGGGAGATGGGCGAGAACGGTGTCCTTGGCCGGGTTCATGACGTCCTGGCCGACGCCGCTCGAGCCCTTGGTGAACTTGCCGTCGATGTAGAGTTCCAGATTCTCGTACATGGGACTGTCCGCGCCTCGTGCTGACCAAAAGTCGTATGACGACCCCTTTAAGGGCCGGGCGGACAGATGGCAAGGCGCGGGCGGTCGCTCGCTTGGGTGGCGGGTATGCGGGGGAGGGGGCAGGCGGACTAGCAGCCAGCTCAGAAAAACTATGCAGCCCTAAATGACGTCAAGCGCTGCCTGATTGCAAAGTCGATCCAGGCTGAGCAGAGGAACTGGATGTTCCTGTACACATCTCGGCTGGTATAGCCAGGCGGATCAAACACAGGCGCGTATTCGGAAAGAAGGCGACCGTTCTCCAGTCGTATCTGCTCAAACGGATTCATTCCCTTCAATGACGCGCGACCGTAGCTGTCCTCTAATCGATGTATGTGAATACCGAGTACCCCCTTGCGTTCGTTCCATCCTCTGCAAATCTCGTAAAGTACCCATGGCCGTGTATATGTTTCGGTCCCAATCAAAACAATCACACACGATTTTCCCACTAGTTGGTCATCGATCCACCGCTTTATGCCATCGGGCGCCCGTTTAATCTTCTCCCACTCGTTCGCGTGGGCCAACTTTTGGCCTTCGACGGCTCCAATATTTCGCACCTGCTGAGCCCGCCAGTGGTCTGCTTGGTAATGAAAGCTGTAGAAAACCCGTCGTTTCAAGGTCGATCTCCTAGCTTTTGAAAAGAACCACCGCTACGGCCAAAAGAACTACAAGTAAAACAAAATGTATCGGCATCACTGGCCAGCTAAAGGCTATTCTAGCTACGCTATGCACTTTCTGCCTGTACCGATGCGTGCTCATATCAAACGGCTCGGCGATGGTGGAATGCCTTACATCTTCGTATAGATGGCGAAATAGTTTCTCCACTTGAAGATACTTCGCATCCAGCCACCAAAAAACTAGGATTGGGGGAAGCGCGGCGGCTAGGTATACTGCGGTTGGTTTCTGTGCTGTGCCGGCGAACGCAATAATTGCTGCCGTAAGTGTGACCGAAAGGGTCTTGAGGGCAAAGCAATTGGAGGACATTCGCGCGATTGCACTTTGCACCATTTGCATATGCGCGATCTGTCGCTGAAGATCATCAGGCATGCGGCGTGCCGGTCGCAGAATCGAACGTACAAAGATCACAGCACGCGCTACTGAACTTGTCCAGCTTTGGTTCTGATTTGTCCTCGCTTTGTTTTGTGTGCGGGTTTCCTGACTAATCGGTGGGTTCGTATGCCAACCACCCCAGCCCACACCCCCAAGTCTCGCTTGAATCGTAACCCCTTTCCGCTTATCTGCAGCCGCTCCGGAGGCGTGAACCGCTTCGCGGCGAGGTCGCCGCGCGCCTTCGGTCACCCAGAGGACGAGAGCCATGGGCTACAGGGTTGCTGTCGTCGGCGCCACGGGCAACGTGGGCCGGGAAATGATGAACGTGCTGGCCGAGCGGCGCTTCCCCGCCGACGAGGTCTACGCGATCGCTTCGCGCCGTTCGCTCGGCACGGAGGTTTCCTTCGGCGACAAAACGCTCAAATGCCTCGACCTCGAGCAGTTCGACTTCTCGAAAGTGGACATCTGCCTGATGTCGGCGGGCTCGGCCGTGTCGAAGGACTGGTCGATCAAGATCGGCCAGAAGGGCTGCGTCGTGATCGATAACTCCTCGGCCTGGCGCTACGACGCCGACGTGCCGCTGGTCGTGCCCGAGGTGAACGCCGACGCCGTGCGCGGCTTCGCCAAGAAGATGATCATCGCCAACCCGAACTGCTCGACGGCGCAGATGGTCGTCGCCCTGAAGCCGCTGCACGACAAGGCGACCATCACGCGCGTCGTGGTGTCGACCTATCAGTCCGTGTCCGGCGCCGGCAAGGATGCGATGGACGAGCTCTGGAACCAGACCAAGGGCAAGTACGTCCCCGGTCAGGAGTACGAGCCGAAGAAGTTCACGAAGGAGATCGCCTTCAACGTCATTCCTCACATCGACGTCTTCATGGAGGACGGCTACACGAAAGAGGAATGGAAGATGCTGGCGGAGACGAAGAAGATCCTCGACCCGAAGATCAAGGTGACGGCGACCTGCGTGCGCGTGCCCGTGTTCGTTGGCCACTCGGAGGCGGTGAACATCGAGTTCGCCAACCCGATCACGGCCGAGGAGGCGCGCGAGGTGCTGCGTGAGGCGCCGGGCATCATGGTCGTCGACAAGCGGGAGCCCGGAGGCTACGTCACCCCGATCGAGGCGGCCGGCGAGTTCGCGACCTACGTTTCGCGCATCCGCGAGGATGCGACCGTCGAGAACGGTCTCGCCATGTGGATCGTCTCGGACAACCTGCTGAAGGGCGCGGCGCTCAACGCCGTGCAGATCGCCGAGACGATGATCAACCGCGGGCTGCTCAAGAAGGCGGCCTGACGGGTCACCGTCCGATCCAGGTTCGAACGCGCGCGGGGCCACCCGCGCGCGTTCTGCGTTTCGAGGGGCAGTCGCAGGACTGATCACACCCTTCGCAGGACTGGTCCCGGGGCCGGGGGGCGTGCTAGGCGGGGGCGCCTAATTCCCATCCGAACCAGGAGGCGCCCCGATGGCCGCGACCCGCACCGAGAGCGACACCTTCGGACCCATCGAGGTCCAGGCCGACAAGTACTGGGGCGCGCAGGCGGAGCGTTCGCTCGGCAACTTCAAGATCGGCTGGGAAAAGCAGCCGAAGCCGATCGTGCGTGCGCTCGGCATCGTCAAGCGGGCGGCCGCCGAGACCAACATGGCCCTCGGCAAGCTCGATCCGAAGCTCGGCGAGGTGGTCGTGCGTGCCGCCCAGGAGGTGATCGACGGCAAGCTCGACGATCACTTCCCGCTGGTCGTCTGGCAGACCGGGTCCGGCACGCAGTCGAACATGAATGCCAACGAGGTGATCTCGAACCGCGCCATCGAGATGATGGGCGGGGCGATGGGCTCGAAGAAGCCGGTGCACCCGAACGATCACGTCAACATGAGCCAGTCGTCGAACGATACGTTCCCGACGGCGATGCACATTGCGTGTGCGGAGGAAGTCGTCCACCGCCTGCTGCCGGCGCTGAAGAAACTGCACGGCGCGCTCGACGCCAAGGCGAAGGCGTGGGCGGGCATCATCAAGATCGGCCGCACGCATACGCAGGACGCGACGCCACTGACGCTCGGACAGGAGTTCTCGGGCTACGCGCAGCAGATCGCCAACGGCATCAAGCGCATCGAGATTACGCTGCCCGCGCTCATGGAACTCGCACAGGGCGGCACGGCGGTCGGCACGGGGCTCGCCTCGCCGCAGGGGTTCGCGGAGAAGATCGCGGACCGCATCGCCGCGATCACCGGGCTGCCCTTCACGTCGGCGCCGAACAAGTTCGAGGCGCTCGCCGCCCACGACGCGATGGTGATGACACACGGCGCGATCACTACCGTCGCGATGAGCTGCTTCAAGATCGCGAACGACATTCGCTTCCTCGGGTCGGGGCCGCGGGCAGGGCTCGGCGAACTCGCGCTACCGGAGAACGAGCCAGGATCGTCCATCATGCCGGGCAAGGTGAACCCGACGCAGTGCGAGGCGCTGACGCAGGTGGCGGCGCACATCCACGGCAACAACGCGGCGATCGGCTTCGCCGGCAGTCAGGGGCATTTCGAGCTTAACGTCTTCAATCCGATGATGGCGTACAATTTCCTGCAGTCGGTTCGCCTCCTCGCCGACGCGGCCGTGTCGTTCACGGACAATTGCGTGGTCGGCATCGAGCCGCGGCTCGACAACATCGCGCAGGGGCTGGCCAACTCGCTGATGCTCGTCACGCCGCTCAAGGAGAAGTACGGCTACGACCGTGCCGCCAAGATCGCGAAGACGGCGCACAAGAACGGCACGACGCTGCGCGAAGAGGCGGTCAAAGACGGCATTCCAGCCGATGATTTCGACGCCATCGTCCGGCCCGAGAAGATGATCGGTCCCGATCCGGCTTAGTGTCATCGGAGACTTTCATGCCGGGTGACGTCGTCAATCTGAGGCAGGCGCGCAAGGCCAAGGCGCGGGCCGAGAAAGAACGGCAAGCAGCTGAGAATCGTGCGCGCTTCGGCCAGCCGAAACGCGAGCGGGACGCGCGCGAGGCGGCGGCCGATCTCGATACGCGCCGGCTCGACGGACATCGTCGCGGCGACCCGAAGGACACGGGCGACGGGGATGCCGGCGACAACGGCGGAGACGGCAGCCCGTGAAGCCGGTCAAGCGCTCGTTCTCGATCGCCGGTCACCGCACGTCGATTTCGCTCGAAGCGCCGTTCTGGGATGCACTCCGCGACATCGCGCGGAGCGAGGGCAAGGCCGTCGCGGCGCTGGTTGCGGAGATCGATCGCCAGCGCGGGGCCACGAATTTGTCGAGCGCCGTCCGCGTCTGGCTGTTCGAGCGCTACAGGACGGCGGCCGGTGGTACGTCGCGGCTCAGCGCTGCGGGAACAGATACTGATTTCCCCACCATTCCGAAGGGCGAGACTTGACCGCGGGTTTCGGTGCCGGCGGCGGCGCGGCCTGATCGGCCGGGGGCGGACCCGCGGGTGTCGGCGGCGGGAGCGCGCCCGAAACGACCGTGCCGGGCGTTGCCGGACCACCCGCGACCGGCGCTGCTGCCGACGACGATGCTGATCCGGCGGCGACGGCCGCGGCGGCGCGGGCCGCCGCTTCGGCCGCGCGGGCTTCTTCGAGTGCCTGACGGCGCTGGGCTTCTTCGCGGGCGCGCTGTTCGTCGAGGCGACGTAGCCGCTCGAGTTCTTCGACGTCGCGCTCCATCAGACGCACGGTCAATTCGCGGGCGAGATCGTCGGCTTCGATGCGTGCTTCGCGGCGGGCGAGGTCCCAGGCCGGGCCGGACCAGACGATGGAGACAGGCGGCAGCGGGTCGCGCCGTTTTGTGCCGACGTCGCGCGTGCGCGGTTCAGCGCGCCACTCGCTGTCGGCGCGCACGGTGCCGAGATCGAGGGTCGTGCGGTTCGTGAGAATGGCCTCGGGGGACTCGACGCGCAGCTGCCCCACCTTGAGCACGCCGGCCGCCACTTCGAGCGGGACTGTCCGGGTTCCGACGTTCAAGGTCCCGCGGGCGAGCGCGGTACTAACCAGCGTTTCGAGCTGACCCTCCGCCGGCACGCCCTCGGTCGCCAGAAACGACTGCGCCGCGCGCTGGATGGCGGCGGGGTCGAGGCCGGGAAGGGCGGCGCCCTTCAACTCGACGTCGCCCTTGCCGCGCGCGGCCTGCAACAGCGAGCGAGGGCTCAGGCCGCGGCTTTCGAGCGACAGGCGCACGCCGGCTGTGCCCCTGGCGGCTTGTGAACCGCTGGCGACGGAGCCGAGATCGACGTCCTTCATTTCGAGGCGCCCGTTGAAGCCGACGTCGACCGGGCCCGGCAGGAGGTCGAAAGCGGCCGTCAGTTTGCCGTCGAGGACGCTGGCAGTGAGGTTTGTCAGCGCGACCTTACCGGGCCCGAGCGTGGCCGAGAGCGTGACGTCCTGCAGAGCGGCGGCGCTGTCGATTTCGAGTCGTGGCGTCGCGAGCGTGATCTCCATGGTCGCCGAAGTCGCGGCGGCGAGGTCGAACGGCTGATCGGGCCACGGCCCATCTGTCTCGCTCGCCGGCAGCGCGTTGGCGGCTCGCAGCGGTGCGACCGACGGCGTCGCGGGCGGAGGCGGCTGGACGAGCGGCGCGAGAATATCGCGGAGCACGAGCCGGTCGGTCACGACGCTCGCCTGCCATTTCCCCTGCGCATCGCGGAGCACGGCACCCGATACGCTGACCCCGGCCACGCGCGTCCGGTCGAGGGCGACGGTCAGCCCTTCGGCGCCGACGGCGAGGCCGATGGTCCCCTGGACGGGAACGTCGCGCCAGATTTGCGCAGCCGGCAGGCCGGACAGCCGGACGAGATCGCGGGCGTCGCGGGCATCGATCGTCAGACGGCCGACCATGTCGAGCCCACGATCGGCCAACGTCATCCGGCCGTTCCACCGCAGATCGGCGGCGGGGCTGTGAGCGCGTGCTTCGGCGAGCGTCAGCAGGCCCGCCGCGGGTATGCCGGAAAAACGAAGAGACAAGCGGGCCGGGCCGGTCTCGGTGCGGCTCTCTGCCAGTCCTGCAATCGCGAATGCCTGCGGCCCATCGAGTTCAATCTCGCCCTCGACAACGCCTTTGCGCCAGTCGGCGGCCGTGCGCGCGGCTTGACCCATGATGCGGATTCGGGTGGCCCGCGCGGAACCGTCGGCGGTGAATTCGGCGGGCTTGCCCATGGCGGCCGGCAGGACGTAGCTGCCGGCGATACGTAGCGGCAGAGCTGAGACCGGCAGCTTGCCGGCGGGTAGCAGCGGCCTTAACTGCTCGAGTGCGGATTCATCGCGGGCTGATACGGTCCAGTAGAGCGACCCCGTTCGGGCATCGGGCGTGGATAGTTTCTGCAGTGTGCCTGTGACGTCGAGCGCCAGACCGTCTCCGATAGTTGTCTTCAGTCTGCGGATGTTCAAGGTATCCGCCGTGCGCTCGACGTCGGTGTCCACCCGGGTCAGCGTCGTCGTGCCGTCGGTGATGCGATCGGCGGCGAGCGCGATGCGGACGTCGCCATTCGCAGGATCGAGCCAGCGCCGCGCTGGATTCGTCGCTGTCGCGCCCCCCGGTTTCCAGCCGGCCAACTCCACCAGATGGTCGCGTGTGAAGACACCGGGCAGCAGCGTAGAGATGTCGAGATCCGCGGCGGTCAGCAAGAGTTCGGTGGCGGTGCGCGCGCCGAAACGTTGGCGAAGGCTGCCTCGCAAAGGCTGGCCGGCGATGTCGGCGACGATGCGGTCGATGACGATCTCGTCGTCGCTGGCGCGGATGGCGGCATCGACGATCGCGGCGCCGTCGGCGTCGATCTTCGCGTACGCGCTACCACGGGCGGCCCATTCGAGCAGGCGGCGCATCGAGGCGGCGCGGACGAGCAGGCGACCTTCGAAGGAACTCGCGTCCGCCGAGGCGCGGCCCGAGACGTCGATGTAGCCGCTGCCGGGAAGGCCCGCTTCCAGACGATCGAGGCGGAGCGCGCCGTCCTGGCCGCCGATGACGAGCGAGACATTGCTCGTCGCGTCGCCGCCGAGGGTGATCTGATCGACCGCCATGCGGGCTCGGAACTTGCCGCGATCTGGGAGGAGCACATCGAGGGCACGAACGAGGGAGCGCGCGACGTCCAGCGGACGGACGCCGTCACCTTTCGCGGTCATGCGGTCGAGATCGAGCCAGCGCGATTCCAGCGTGGCGTCGACATCGAGGCCGGCCGTCCATTTTGCGGCGACGGAACCGGTGACGAGTTGCGGTTGGCCGTCGCGCTCGAAGGCGAGCGAAAGGTCGTCGAGGCGCGCGCCGCGGCCGTCGCCGTCGATGCGGCCGCGCAGTTCGAAGCCTGGGGCCGCGGACGCAGATCCGCCACCCGAAGCGGCGGTGACGGCCATGCGGGCGGTGACGTCGCCACTGAGGCGCGCGACTTTCGCGAAGTCGGTCAGCGTGCCATCGAAGGAGAGGGTGTTGCCGGATGCCAGAGCGCGCACGGCCGCCTTCATCCGCAGGACGCCGCTTTCGGAATCGGCGGTCGAGAGGCGCAATTCATGACGGCTGCCGGCCCAATCGAGCAGACCGCGGAAGCGAACAGGACCACCCGCCGATTCGAGTTCGCCAGCCACGTTGGCGAGCGTCAGCAGGTTCTGGCCGTCCGGGCCGGTGACGGTGATCTGCCCCTCGGTAATGGAGACGGTGCCGACCGTCAGCGTGCTCGCCGACATCGGTAACGTGTCGCGCTGCAGCTTGAGTGTCTGCCAGTTGCCGCGCCCGTCGGCGGCGAGGGTGAGGCGCAGTTCGGGGCGCACGATCTCGGCGGTGTGAACGTCGAGGGCGCCGCGCAGAAGACCGGAGAGGCCGATGCCGAGTTCGAGGCGCTCGGCGCGCAGCAGCGGGTCGCTCGGGATTTCACCCGGCTCCAGAGGCACATCGGCGATGCGAACGCGTTCGAAGCGCATGCGCGGCGAGGGCAGGATATCGACCGATACGCCACCCGCGACGCGGACCTCGCGGCCGAGCACGCGGCTCGCCTCGGCTTCGAACTGGCCGCGGTAGAGGTTCCAGTCGACGAAGTGCGGCACGGCGAACAGGGCCGTCAGCACGGCAGCCAGCAGGGCGCCGCACCACAGGAGGAAGCTGTTCATACGAGCGCGCTCGACCGGTTGGCGCCCAAGCACGCATGGGTCGGCCGCAGCGGCGGCGGCTCACCTGCGCGCCGTCCAACCTCGACCCTCGGATCGCGTGTCGTCACGTGCCGCCTCGCAAAGCATGACGGTTCGCACACGTCGAGCGCGTGCCACCAATGCTAAAGTAAGGCTAAGTCGAGCGGTCCTCAACTGTCCGCCGGCAGGAGCGCTGGCAGATTTGCCACGATTTTCTTCTTGGATCGCGGCGCGCCGCTCTGTTGAGGCCGCCGCGATTCGCGTTGCCGCGACACCCCAGCTTGGGATAACCCCGAACGCATGTCTCAGATTCGGAAACCGTCGATCGACGATGCACACGGCGAGGCGACCAGCGACACGGGGGCCGACGGTGCCGGCCCGGTGACGCAGCGTCCGGCCGCGCCGCCCGCACCGCCCGCCCGCCAGGGTTCGATTTCAAGCCGCGCACGTGCCGTCGGCGAACCGCCTTACATGCAAGGCCTCAATCCCGGGCAGCGGCAGGCCGTCGAGACGCTCGACGGCCCCGTTCTCGTGCTCGCCGGCGCAGGGACGGGCAAGACGCGCGTGCTGACGACGCGCATCGCCCACATCCTCGCGACGGGCCGTGCCTTTCCCTCGCAAATCCTCGCGGTGACTTTCACCAACAAGGCAGCACGCGAGATGAAGGAGCGGATCGGCCATCTCGTCGGCGGTGCGGTCGAAGGGATGCCGTGGCTCGGCACGTTCCACTCGATCGGCGTCAAAATCCTGCGCAAGCACGCCGAACTTGCGGGACTGAAGAGCGGCTTCACGATCCTCGACACCGACGATCAGCTCCGGCTGATGAAGCAGGTGATTGAGGCGGCCGGGATCGACAAGGATCGCTGGCCGGCCCGCCAGCTTGCGACGCTGATCGACAGCTGGAAGAACCGCGGGCTGGTGCCCGACCAGGTGCCGCCCGGCGAGAGCTTCGCGTTCGCGAACGGCAAGGGGCGCGACCTCTACGCGGCCTATCAAACGCGGCTCAAAGACCTCAACGCCTGTGACTTCGGCGACCTGCTGCTCGAAGGCCTCAGGATTTTCCGCGAGAACCAGGACATACTCGCCGACTATCACCGGCGCTTCCGCTATATCCTCGTCGACGAGTATCAGGACACCAACGTCGTCCAGTACCTCTGGCTGCGCCTGCTGGCGCAGGGCTCCCCCAACGTCTGCTGCGTCGGCGATGACGATCAGTCGATTTACGGCTGGCGCGGCGCCGAGGTCGACAACATCCTCCGTTTCGAGAAGGACTTCCCGGGCGCCCAGGTCATCCGGCTCGAACAGAATTATCGCTCGACGGGCAACATTCTGGCCGCGGCGTCGCATCTCATCGCGCACAATGCCGGACGGCTCGGCAAGACGCTGCATACGGACGGCGAGACCGGTGACAAGGTCACAGTCACGGGCGTGTGGGACGACGAGGAAGAAGCGCGCGTCATCGGCGAAGACATCGAGCGGGCAAAGAAGGCCGGACAGCGCCTCAACGACATGGCGATCCTGGTTCGGGCATCGTTCCAGATGCGCGCCTTCGAAGATCGCTTCGTCACGCTCGGTCTGCCCTATCGCGTGATCGGCGGACCGCGCTTCTATGAGCGCCAGGAAATCAAGGACGCCATCGCCTATCTCGACGTGACGGTGAACCCGGCGAACGATCTCAAGTTCGAGCGGATCATCAACGTGCCGAAGCGCGGCATCGGCGATACGACCGTGAAGCGCATTCACGAACTCGCGCGCGGGCGGGGCATTCCGCTTGCGCAGGCGGCCCGCGAAATGGTCGAGACGGAAGAGCTGACCGGCAAGACGCGGAAGTCGATCGCGGACCTGCTCGCGTCGTTCGAGCGGTGGCGGGCGCGGTCGGCGCAGGTCACGCACACGGAACTCGCCGAGCAGATCCTCGACGAGAGCGGCTACACGGCGATGTGGCAGGCGGACAAGAGCCCGCAGGCGCAGTCGCGGCTCGAAAACTTGAAGGAACTCGTGCGTTTCATGCACGACTTCGAGACGCTCGAAGGGTTCCTCGAGCACGTCAGTCTCGTGATGGATGCCGACGCCAACGACGACGGCGATCGCGTTTCGCTCATGACGCTGCATGCGGCCAAGGGGCTCGAGTTCAACACGGTATTCCTACCCGGTTGGGAAGAGGGCCTCTTTCCGCACCAGCGCTCGCTCGACGAGAGCGGGATCAAGGGTCTCGAAGAGGAGCGCCGGCTCGCCTATGTCGGTCTCACGCGGGCGAAGCGTCAGGCCAAGGTTTCGTTTGCACAGAACCGGCGGACGCGTGGACTTTTCCAGGCGGCGATCCCATCGCGGTTCGTCGACGAACTTCCCGAGGCGCATGTCGACGTCGTGGAGGCGAAGAGCCCGTTCGGGGGCGCCTACGCGAACTTCGGCGGCAGCTTCGGCGGCGGGCGGCAGAACCCTTACGGATCGAGCCGGTTCGATCAGCAGCCGGAGCGCTTTTCCTCGACGTATGACACCCCCGGCTGGCAGCGTGCGCAGCAGAACTGGAAGAAGGGCGGCGGCACGGCCGGGCGCACCAAGCAGCCGCTGCTGATCGAGGGTGAACTCGTCGCGACGTCGAGCAGTGCGACAACATACGCCATCGGCGATCGCGTGTTCCACGACAAGTTCGGCTACGGCAATGTGGCCGAGGTCGACGGCAACAAGCTCACGGTCGACTTCGACAAAGCTGGCCAGAAGCGCGTCGTCGATAGCTTCGTCACACGGGCGTGATATGCGTGCTGGAGCGCGCTGGGCGGTCGGCACGCTCGCGGCTTTGATCATGCTGACGACGTCGGCCGGTCATGCCGGTGAACCCATTCGTTTCGAGGCGTCGGGCGGCGCGCTTACAGGTGTTGTCGTGCGACCCGCCGGCGCCGGCCCCTTTCCCGCCGTCCTCGCGCTGCACGGTTGCGGGGGGCTCTTCCGGCGCGATGGACGAACGCTGTCGTCCCGGCACGATGACTGGGCCGACAGGCTCGCCGCGGCCGGCTTCCTGGTGCTGTTCGCCGACAGCTTCAGCGCCCGCGGGCTGGCGGAGATCTGCCGCCATGCGGACCATTCCGTCACCCCGCGCCTGCGTGCCGACGATGCGCGGGCGGCGCTGACGTGGCTCGCCGATCAGCCTGGGGTGGACCGCGATCGGCTGTACGTCATCGGATGGTCGCACGGGGCAATGAGCCTGCTGTGGCTGCTGCGTCCAGGCTTTCTGGACGGCGCGCCGCGGATCAAGTCGGCCATCGCGTTCTATCCCGGGTGCCGGGAGATCGCGCGGCAGGGCGACTGGCGCCCGTCGGCGCCGCTGACGGTGCTTGCGGGCGCGGCCGACGATTGGACCGATCCGGCACCGTGCGCGGCGCTGTCTGCCAAGGCCGGCTTTCGGTTCATTTCGTACCCCGGTGCGTACCATGGCTTCGATGCGCCGGATTCGCCGGTGCGGCTCACGCGAGGTCTCGCGCGTGTGCCGGGCGGGGCAGCGCACGTTGGGACTGACCCGGCGGCGCGGGCGGCGGCGATTTCGGAGGTGATGGATTTGCTGACGCGTCCATGAGGCTCACGCCTCCTGACGCTTGCCGCTGATGATGTCCCAGGCGACGTTGATTTCCTTGATCCGTTGTTCGCGACGGCGACGATCCGGTTCGTCGCGGGCGAGGTCGGGATGCCAGCAGGCGCGCAAGGCCTCGACGAGCTTCTTCAGTACCCGCTCGCTGACGTCGGGCGAGGCGCCGAGCACTTCGTAGGCGCTCAGGCGATCGACGGGTTCGGCGGGTTGGCGCACGGTGGCGCGGTCGTCGAGGCTTCTGGCGGCGTCGTCGACGATCTTCCGCAGGCGGGCGGCATCGGCAGCGGCCGTCTCGAAGCGCCGGCGCAGGGTGTCCCAGTCGGCCGGTTTGCCGTCGGCGCGTGCCGCCAACGCGCCGATCCGGCGGCGCTGCCGCTCGATCTCGGCGTGGAGCGCGCGGCGCAACGGCGAAGTGGCGAGGCGCGCGGCTTGTTCGGCGGCCCGCGCGATCTCGGCCATCGCGATGTCTTCGAGGTCGCGGCACGCTGCAGCCGCCGGGTCCGACGGCAGCTCGGAGCGCGGGCGCCGGGCGTTGCCGAGCCGGCGCAAGCGATGCCGGAACCGTGCCCGCAATAGATCGGACTTGCGCGCGGCGAGCCCGACGGTGACCAGCGCTGCAACGAGGGTGACGACGAGGGCGCCGGCGATGACATATCCGCTGGTCACGGAGGTCGGCACCGCGTCGCTCCGCTCGACGACGGTCAGCCACGAGGCGACCTCGGGCTGTGCCGGGGCAGGTTCAGCAGCGGGTCGGATCGCGAGTTCCGGGCGCGGAACATTGTCCACGCGCGCGATATGGGCGCCGACCTCGTCGACGGGCGCGTGGCCGGTCGGGAAGACGACGAAGTTCGCTGGGCGTTTGCGGGGAGACTTGGGGTCTGCAAGCGCGGGCTCGATGTGGAGTTTCAAGCTGCCCGATTCGACCGTCGTGCGACCGAGGCGCTGGTGCCCGAGGGCGGCTGCGACCTCGACCCATGGGACGACCCCACCCTCACACGCGATCGAGAAACGGTGAGCCCGGACGTCGAGGCACGAGCCGCCGTCTCGGCAAACGGGAACGATGGCTTCGCTGCGCGGCCCTCGGATCGCGTAGGCCTGCGGGGAGGACGAGAGAACGAGAAGGCGGTTGCCGTCGACGACACAGCGATTCGGCATGACGACGGTCTCGCGCGGCTCGGCGGCGATAGCGGCGCCCGTCAGGGACGCCATCGCAAGACCGATGAAAGCAGCCGTGCCGCCGATCGCCCGCACCCTTCACCTCCGCCTGGGCCTCCGGTTGCCCAAGTCCGTTGCAATCGAGGCACGGACGTGACGAAAACGCGGCTCAGGAGCGGCGTTCCACAGCCGCTTCGAGCGCCAGGGCGCTACGAGGGTTTGTACGCCGGTGCGGGCGTCATACTCGTGCGCGGCATCCGCCGTATGCTGGCGGACTGGGCGGTTATGGTAAGGTGCGGCAAGGGCTTGCGGAGGAAGTTCGATGTCGTCGATCGACAGCGTGGCGCCAGTCGGCCCAGCACCCTCGGGTGCCGGGGACAAGGTGGTCGAGGTCGTCCGCCCGGGCTTGAAGATCGTCGGCGCGGATGGCCGCCCCGATATCGTGCCGCCCGATGCCCAGCGGAAAACCGAGCGCTTTCTTCCCGTAACGCGCTTCGCGCTGATCGAGCGGCTGACGCGGACCGAACTCTGGCCGCCCGGGCAAGCGCAGAAGGCCCGCCGATTCTTCCGTTATCTCGATTACTGGCGGCGCCAGCAGTACACGGCGGTGCTCGGTGAACTCGAGCGCGATTACGAGCCGTTCAGTCCAGATACGGATCTTCTGCTCACCCGCACGTATACCGCTGACGAAAAGAAGGCGATGCAGCGTCGCGCCGTCGACGGCATCGAGAAGCTGCTCGCGCAGGCGAACTATGTGCGCGTCGATCCCGCCAACGTGCAAATCATCATGACGCAGGACAGCCACTACGGCCTTGACCTGCACGTCGATCTAGACGCGTTCGAAGAGCTCGCTCTCTATTATCGTGGGGCTTCCACGCGAAAGGATCAGCGCCGCACGCTGCGCAAATTCATGCGCAAGGAAGAGTTCGACGTGCCGATCTTCCAGCGGCTGTTCCTGATGTTCAAACTGAAGCCGTTCGAGCGGCGCGTGGAAGATCTGATGTCGCGCGAGAAGCTCTCGCGATCGGCCGCAGAGAAGCGTGTGAAGAAAATGCGGGCGCTCCTGCCGGCGCAGGTCCGCGACGACAATATCTACATCAAGCTCTTCAAAAACATGCCGCGCAGCGACCTCGAAATGGTGTTCCCGAACACCCAGGTGCGCTTCCGGCTGATGGACAAGCTGAAGCTCGGCCTCACCGGCGGAGCCGGCCTCGGCATGGGTGTTTTCTCGGCGGCCGGCAAACTCGCCCTCGCGTTCACGAACCCCGTCGCAGCGGCGGGCGCGGTGGCCGGCCTCAGCGGCATCGCCTTCCGTCAGGCGATGAATTTCATGAACCAGCGGCAGCGTTACATGGTGGTGATGGCGCAGAACCTCTATTTTCATTCGCTGGCGGACAATCGCGGCGTGATGATCAAGCTCGCCGACCGCGCTGCCGAAGAGGACGTGAAAGAGGAACTGCTGCTGTACGCTGTGCTCGCCAAGGAAACTGTCTATCGGCACGAGTTGCCGGCCGTGGATCGGGCCGTGGAGAACTATCTGCGCGAGGCTTTCGGTGTTGACGTCGATTTCGACCTCGAAGATGCGCTCGCGCGGCTCAAGTCGGACGGTCTCGTGCGCGAGGAGCAGGACGGCCGGCTGGTCGCTCTCGGTCCGGAGGATGCGGCACGTCACATCGATACGTTGTGGGACGGCTATCTCGACCGGCTCGCCGACGACAATGCCGAAGAGGGGCGTGAGATCGACCGGGCCGCGGGTTTGGCTGCGCTCGATCCGCACCGTCAAGCCGGCGAGCTGAAGCGCGCATGAGCCGGTACAAAGTGACGTTTCGGGTCGAGGAACTGTCGCCGGCCCGTGCGGCCGCGACCGCTCTCTCGGATCTGCTCGAGCCTCCTCCGCATGCCGCGACGTGTTTCGAGGAAGGCACCGGCCACCGCGTGGAAGCCTACTTCGCGGAGGCTCCCGACGCGCATGTCATCGGCCAACTCGTGGCCGATGTGCTCGGTCTCGCGGAGGCGCCGGCCGTCACCGTGACCGAGGTGCCGGATCTCAACTGGGTTGCGATCTCGCAGGCGGCGCTGCCGCCCGTGCAGGCGGGCCGCTTTACGGTCCATGGTCGGCACGACCGCGGTCGCGTGGCGCGGGGACCCTGGTCGATCGAAATCGATGCGGGCGAAGCCTTCGGCACGGCGCACCACGCGACGACGCGCGGATGCCTGATCGCGCTCGATCGCAAATCCAGTGATCGAAAAGTCGAGACAGTGCTCGACCTCGGCTGCGGGTCGGCAGTTTTGGCGATCGCCGCCGCCCGCCTCTGGCCGGCCGCGCGGGTCGTCGCGAGCGATATCGACCCTGTCGCGATCGAGGTCGCCCGCGACAACGTGCGCCTTAACGGCGTCCGATCCAGGGTGCGGACGCACGTGAAAGACGGCGTGCCGCACGGTGGCTTCGATCTCGTCGTCGCCAACATTTTGGCGGCGCCGCTGATCGAATTAGCACCGGTGATCACGCACGCCGTTCGCCGGGGCGGCACGCTGGTGCTGTCTGGGCTGTTGATCGGGCAGGCGCCTCAGGTCGTGGCGCAATACGTGGCGCACGGGTTCACCCTCGTGCACCACGAACGCAGCGCCGGCTGGTCGGCGCTGACGCTGGTCAGGCGGGGCGGGCGCCGCGCGCAGACCAAGCCTTCGGGGTGAACGTCTCGCCCTGGTGGACGAGGTGCAGTTCTTCTTCGGCGATGCCGATATCCAAGAGTTCGGCGTCACTCATGCGGGCCAGCTTGTCGCGCAGGCGCTTGCGGCGCCACGCCGTTGCGACGTCCGCGGTCAGACGGGCAAGGAAAGAGGCCTCTTCCTGAGCATGCAGCGAGGCATGCCCGGCGACCGTGTGGGTCATCGTGGTCATGGTGGTCTCACGAGTTGCTGAAGACGGGAGGCTGGCCCGACCGCTCGCTTACTGAAGCGGCCGGGCCGAAACGCGCGTTAATCCCAGTAGGAGCTCGGCAGCGCACCGTTCTTCCGCGTCGCGTGGATCTCCTCGGCGGTGAAGCCGAGGTCCTGCAACTGCGTATCGCTCATGCGGGCGAGTTGGCGTGCGACGATCCGCTTGGCGCGCACTTCCTGCGCCGCGACGATGCTCGCAATGACCCGGGAAAACAGACCTTCGCCCTTGCGGACGGACTCGGTGGCAGCGCCGACGGACGGCGCCAACATCTGGATGCTCATGTTCGCTCTCATCTCTTCGAGAACCGGTCGTTGCCGGCTTTTGCGGCCTCTTCGGCTCGCTGCGAACAAAAGTAAGTGCGCCTTCGCATGTGCAGTAGGCGTCATGCGGCGCCGCAGCATTGCATGCGATGCATGGCTTCGTCAGGCCGCCGCAATTTCCCGATCGGCGGCGGAGCTGGTCGCTTGTTCGACGAGCCGCTGCAACCCACCGATGTTCGGCAGTTCCAGGCCACCGTCTTCCGCGGGGGCCACGAGCCCTGCACGGGCCAGCCGCACGAGGGCGCCTTCCAGTGTTTCGATCTCGGTCTCGAGCTCTCGGATCGCAGCGCCGACGGTGAAGTCCCGTGCGATCCGTCGCGGCGTCTGCCCGTTCCCGGCGGCGGCGCGAACCATGTCGAGCAGGAGGGACGCGAGGCGGAACGTCACCGCTTCGGAACGGGCGTCGTCGGCTTGGCCGGTCGAGTCGGTGGGGGCGTCAGGGCGAATCATCATGGCTTTAAGTCTACGCGAAACCACGGAGGAAAATCGGCGGTCGTGCCTGAATAGAGGCTGAACGCAGTCGATCCGTGGCCGGTCTTCATCAGCGCGCCGAGGAACGCGGGCCACCGGCACGCGTTCACGCGACCACACGAACGGCAAGGCGACGCGCCATGGACAGTCTCGACGCCACTCTGTTGGCGCGTATCCAGTTCGCCTTCACCGTCTCGTTTCATTTCCTCTTTCCCGCTTTCACCATCGGTCTTGCCAGCTATCTCGCGGTGCTCGAAGGCTTGTGGCTCTCGACGGGCCGCGACGTCTACCGCGTGCTGTTCGATTATTGGAAGAAGGCCTTCGCGATCGCGTTCGGCATGGGGGTCGTCTCTGGGATCGTGATGACCTACCAGTTCGGGACGAACTGGAGCGTGTTCTCGGACAAGGCCGGGCCGGTGCTTGGTCCATTGATGGCCTACGAGGTATTGACCGCCTTCTTCCTCGAGGCCGGCTTTCTCGGAGTTATGCTGTTCGGCCTCAACAAGGTCGGCCGGGGCCTGCACATGTTTGCGACGGCGATGGTCGCGCTCGGCACGGCGGTTTCGGCGTTCTGGATCCTGTCCGCCAACAGCTGGATGCACACGCCGGCCGGCTTCGCCATGAACGAAGCGGGGCAGTTCATCCCGACGGACTGGTGGGCGGTGCTCTTCAACCCATCCTTTCCGTATCGCTTCGTCCACACGCTCATGGCCGCCTATCTGACGACAGCTTTCGCAGTCGGTGCGGTCGGCGCCTGGCATCTGCTGCATGACCGCGAGAACGAGGGCGCGCGCCTCATGTTCTCGATGGCGATGTGGATGGCGACGCTCGTTGCGCCGCTCCAGATCGTGGCCGGCGACTTCCACGGCCTCAACACGCTCGAGCATCAGCCGGCGAAGATTGCCGCGATAGAAGGCCATTTCGAAACGCAAGCGGGTGCCCCGTTTCTTCTCTTCGGCTGGCCCGACATGGCGGCTGAAGAGACACGCTATGCCGTAGGTATTCCGAAGCTCGGTAGCCTCATCCTGGCGCACGATGCCGAGGCCGTCATCAAGGGGCTCAAGGCGTGGCCGCGCAACGACCGGCCGAACGCGACGATCGTGTTCTGGTCGTTCCGCATCATGGTGGGCATCGGTCTCCTGATGGCGCTGCTCGGCTTGTGGTCGGCCATCGAGCGCTTTCGTGGACGGCTTTTCGCATCGCGCGGGCTCTTGCGAATGGCGGTGGCGCTCGGACCTTCGGGCTTCGTCGCCGTGCTGGCCGGTTGGGTGACGACAGAAGTCGGCCGTCAGCCCTATACGGTCTACGGTCATCTGAGGACGGTGGAATCGGTCGCCCCGATCGACGCGCCGGCCGTGCTGACGTCGCTGATCGCGTTCATCGTGGTCTACTTCCTCGTGTTCGGCGCCGGGACCGTCTACCTGCTCCGCCTGCTCGGCCACGCGCCGCAGCCGGACGAGCCGGGGCTCGGGTCGCAGCCCGTTCGCGCGGCCGGCATCACGCCCGCACCGGCGCTCGCTCAGTCGAGCAAGGCAATGGCCTCGGCAGGAGGACGGGTCGATGGAGCTTGATCTCGCGTTCCTGTTCGCCGGCCTGATCGCGTTCGCGGTGCTCGCGTACGTCGTATTCGATGGCTTCGATCTCGGCATCGGCATCCTCTTCCCGTTCTTTCCGGAGGAGGATCATCGCGACACCATGGTCAACTCGATCGCGCCAGTGTGGGACGGCAACGAGACGTGGCTGGTGGCGGGTGGTGGCGGGCTGCTCGCCGGCTTCCCACTCGCGTACGGGATCGTATTGCCGGCCCTCTATGCGCCGTTGACGGCGATGGTGCTGGCGCTGATCTTCCGCGGCGTCGCGTTCGAGTTTCGCTTCCGCTCGCGTACCAACCGGCGCGGCTGGGATCTCGGCTTCGCGCTCGGTTCATTGGTCGCGGCGCTGGCGCAGGGCATCGCGGTCGGCGCGCTCGTGCAGGGTATTCCGGTCGCGAATCGCGCCTATGCCGGGGGATGGTGGGACTGGCTGACACCATTCACGATGCTGACGGGCGCGGCACTCGTCGCCGGATACGCGCTGCTCGGCGCGACGTGGCTCGTCGTGAAGACGACGGGCGAACTGCAGGCGGAAGCGCGGCGCTGGGCCGGGCGCGCGGGTCTCGTGACGCTCGCGGCGATCGCGATGGTGAGTGCGGTGACGCCCTTCCTGCAGCCGGTCTATCGGGAGCGCTGGTTCGCTTGGCCGGCCATCCTCTATACGATGCCCGTGCCGCTGCTCGTCGTCGGCGTCGCGACCCTCTTGTTCCGGAGCCTCGCGCGGCGGCGTTCGGACTACCTGCCGTTCTTCTCGGCCATCGGGCTTTTCGTGTTGAGCTACATCGGTCTCGCGATCAGCCTGCATCCGTGGATTGTGCCGCCGACCGTCACCATTCAAGATGCGGCATCGCCGGACTCGAGCCTCGCCTTCGTCTTGGTCGGCGCCGCCGTGCTGCTGCCGATCATTCTCGCCTACACGGCCTACTCGTACTGGGTCTTCCGCGGCAAGGTCTCCGCCGATGTGGGATACCACTGATGGCGGAGGATGTGGAGAACCGCTCACTCCTCTCGCGGATCGCGTGGTTCGTCGCGCTTTGGCTTGTCGGCGTCGCTAGCCTCGCACTGGTGGCGACCGCATTGCGTGCGCTCATCGCACGTTAAATCGATACATTGCTGCAACCGGGCCGCAGGCGGCCGCGTTCACGACTCACCGCTTATCAGCGTCGCGGGGTAGCGGCCGGTGAGGTCTTCCATGTCAGACGAAAAATCCCTCCGAGAACGGCGCGCCTTTCTTGGTCTCGCCGTAGTGGGCCCAGTCGCGGCCATGTCGGGACTGCTGGGCGTCGGTCCGGCGGCGGCCTACGAACCTGGACGTGAAGAGTCACGAGCTCGCTACCGGCCGGACAGTCCTGATGTCCAGGCGTTCTATCGCACCAATCGCTACGAAAGCTGACCGCTCATGCTGACCAAGCGTCGCGATACGTCGGAGCGTCAGAAGGCCTCCGCCAAGCCGCAGCCCGGATCGCTTCTCGATCGGCGCAGCTTCCTCAGGCGATCGGGTGTCGTTGCCGGTGTCGCGGGTCTCGCCTCGCTGGCGCCGCAGACCATCCAGCCGGCAGCAGCATTCGTCTCCGGTCCGATGCCGGGCGTCGACATCGTCAAACGCAAGAACGTCTGCACTCATTGTTCGGTCGGCTGCTCGGTGATCGCCGAGGTGCAGAACGGGGTGTGGACCGGCCAGGAGCCGGCATGGGAGAGCCCGATCAATCGTGGGACGCACTGCGCCAAGGGTGCCGCGATCCGCGAGATCGTGCACGGCGACCGTCGCCTCAAGTATCCACTGAAGATGGTCGACGGACAGTGGCAGCGCATCTCCTGGGATCAGGCGATCGAGGAGGTCGGCGAGCAGCTGAAGAAGATCCGTGGCCAGTACGGCGCCGACTCGGTCTTCTGGCTCGGTTCGGCCAAGTTCACCAATGAAGCCGCCTACCTTATGCGGAAGTTCGCCGCGTTCTGGGGCACCAACACGGTCGATCATCAGGCGCGCATCTGCCACTCGACGACGGTCGCGGGCGTCGCCAACACGTGGGGCTACGGCGCGCAGACGAACAGCTACAACGATCTTCGCAACTCGAAGACGATGGTGATTCTGGGCGGCAACCCCGCCGAGGCGCACCCGATCTCCATGCAGCACGTGCTTGCGGGCAAGGAGACCAACCGCGCCAATCTGGTCGTCATGGATCCGCGGTTCACGCGAACTGCGGCGCACGCGACGATGTATGTCCGTATCCGTCCTGGGACAGACATTCCCGTGCTGATGGGCATCATGTGGCACATCATCAAGAACGGCTGGGAGGACAAGGAATTCATCCGCCAGCGTGTTTACGGGATGAACCAGGTCTACGAGGTCATCGAGAAGTATACGCCCGAGGAGGTCGAGCGCATCAGCGGCGTGCCGGGTGATCAGCTCCGCCGCGTCGCGGAGATGATGGCGAAGGAGAAGCCGGCGACGCTAATCTGGTGCATGGGCCAGACGCAGCACTCGATGGGAACGGCAAACGTGCGGGCGTCCTGCATTGCGCTGCTTCTTACAGGCAATGTCGGTAAGGCCGGGACCGGTGCCAATATTTTCCGAGGTCACACCAACGTGCAGGGTGCGACCGACCTCGGCCTCGATGTGACGTCGCTGCCCCTCTACTACGGCCTGACCGAGGTCGCGTGGCGGCATTGGGCCCGCGTTTGGGGCGTTGACTACACTTGGCTGCAAAACCAGTTCGACGAGGTTCCTGCCAAGGCCGGTCGCAAGGCCCGCAGCCGCAAGGAGAACATGGAGGTGCCCGGCATCACGTCGACCCGCTGGTTCGACGCGGTGACGATGCCGGCCGACGAGATCGATCAGGCGCACCCCTTGAAGGCAATGCTGATCATGGGGCATGGCGGTAATACGGTGCCGCGCATTCCGGATGCGGTGAAAGGCGTCGAGGCTGTCGAGTTGATGGTCGTCGTCGATCCTTATCCGACGTCGTTCGCGTCGATGTCGAATCGCAAGAACGGCACGTATCTTCTGCCGGCGGCGACGTCGCTCGAGATGGATGGCAGCCGGACGGCCTCGAACAGGTCGCTGCAGTGGGGCGAGAAGATCGTCGACCCGCCCTACGAGACGAAGAACGACTACGAGATCATTTATCTGCTCGCGAAAAAGCTCGGCTACGCGGAGCAGATGTTCAAGAACATCAGGGTCGAGAACAACATCCCCTCGGCCGATGATCTGCTGCGCGAGATCAACCGCGGTGGCTGGTCGACCGGCTATTGCGGGCAGTCGCCGGAGCGGCTGAAGGCGCACATGCGCAATCAGTCGAAATTCAACATCGTCTCACTGCGCGCGCCGAAGGAAGATCCGGAAGTCGGCGGCGACTATTATGGGCTGCCATGGCCCTGCTGGGGGACGCCGCAGATCCGTCATCCCGGTTCGGCCATCCTCTACAACACCAGCCTGCACGTGAAAGACGGCGGCAGCACGTTCCGTGCGCGCTTCGGTCTCGAGCGGAACGGCGAGACCCTGCTGGCTGAGGATTCCTACACCGTCGGCTCGGAGCTTACGGACGGCTATCCCGAAATCACCATGGGCGTGCTGAAGAAGCTCGGGTGGGACGAGGATCTGACACCGGAAGAATTACGCATCATCCAGGAGATCGGCGGCAACGCGGTCGATAGCGTTTCGTGGGCGATCGATTTGTCGGGCGGCATCCAGCGCGTCTGCCTCGACCACGGGATCATGCACTACGGCAACGGCAAGGCTCGTGCGGTCGCGTGGAACCTCCCGGATCCCATCCCGATCCATCGCGAGCCTATCTTCTCGCCGAGCGCCGAACTCGTCGCCAAGTATCCGACGCGGCCTGACGAGCGCCAGTTCCGCATGCCGAACGCCGGCTTCACGGTCCAGAAACTCGCGATCGAGCGCGGAATCCCGCGTGACTTCCCGATCATCCTGAGCAGTGGCCGTCTGGTCGAGTACGAGGGCGGCGGCGAGGAGACGCGGTCCAATCGCTGGCTCGCTGAGCTTCAGCAGGACATGTTCGTCGAGATCAATCCGCAAGATGCCGCGGCGCGCGGCATTCGCGAGCGCCAATGGGTCTGGGTGCTCGGAGCGCAGGACGGCGCGCGGGTGCGCGTCCGGGCGCTCGTCACCGAGCGAGTGGCGCCGGGCGTCGCGTGGATGCCGTTCCACTTCGCTGGCTTCTACCAGGGTGAGGACATGCGCCACCGATATCCGGCGGGCAGCGATCCGATCGTGCTCGGTGAGAGCGTCAATACCGTTACGACCTACGGGTACGACCCTGTGACGAACATGCATGAAGGCAAGGTGACGCTGTGCCAGATCCAGGCAGCGTGAGGAGAGCCGTATGGCCCGCATGAAGTTCCTCTGCGATGCGGATCGCTGCATCGAGTGCAACGCCTGCGTCACCGCGTGCAAAAACGAACACGACGTGCCTTGGGGCATCAATCGCCGCCGGGTCGTTACGCTGAGCGACGGCAAGCCTGGTGAGCGCTCCGTTTCAATGGCGTGCATGCATTGTACGAACCCGCCGTGCGCGGCGGTCTGTCCGGTCGACTGCTTCTACCAGACGGCTGACGCGGTAGTGCTGCACTCGAAGGAGCTGTGCATCGGCTGCGGCTATTGCTTCTATGCCTGCCCGTTCGGAGCACCCCAGTATCCGCAGGTCGGCAACTTCGGCAGTCGCGGCAAGATGGACAAGTGCACCTACTGCGCGGGTGGTCCGGAAGCGGACAATACGGCGATCGAGTATGCGCTCTACGGACGTAATCGGCTGGCCGAGGGCAAGCTGCCGTTGTGCGCCGAGATGTGCTCGACGAAATCGCTGATGGCCGGCGATGGCGAAGTGATCGCGCAGATCTATCGGGAACGCGTGCTGAAGCGCGGATATGGATCGGGCGCCTGGGGTTGGCGGACGGCGTACAACGAGGACATCTCGGTATGAGTGCAGAGCCCTTCCCACGTCGCTTCCCGCTGCCGAGCCTTGCTGTGGTCGGGCTCGCTCTCCTGCTGGCGTTCACGACGATGCCGGCCGACGCGCAGACCGGCGGCCAGGCGAAGTCGCCGAGTGGGTCCAACCCGACCGCCTCGTCAGTCACCGAGCAGAAACTCTTCCAGGAACTCGATCGACTGAGCGGGCGCGTGACGGTGCCGAATCCGCAGCTCGCCATGCTAGAGCAGCCGCAGGGCCGCAGCTATCAGAGCTTCCATGAGCGCTGGCTGCCGTGGATCGGCGCCATCGCGCTGCTCGGCATGATCGCGATCCTGCTCGTCTTCTATCTTTGGCGTGGTCGGATTCGTCCCACACCGGAGGAGCGCTCGGGACGTGCCGTCGTACGCTTCTCCGCGTTCGAGCGACTGAACCATTGGATGATGGCGACGTGCTTCATCGTGCTGGCGGTGACGGGGCTCAACTACGTTTTCGGGAAGCGGCTGATCATGCCGCTGATCGGCGCCGAAGCGTTCGCCGACTGGTCGCAATGGGCCAAGTTCGCGCACAATTTCATCGCCTGGCCGTTTATGCTGGCGTTGTTGCTGATGTTCGTCCTGTGGGTGAAGGACAACATCCCCGACCGCTATGATGCGGCGTGGCTCAGGGCCGGCGGTGGCCTGTTCGGTGGGCGCCAGCCGCCGGCAGAGCGGTTCAATGCCGGTCAGAAACTGCTCTTCTGGTCGGTCATCTTCGGCGGCGTTCTTCTGTCCGTCAGCGGCGTGATCATGCTGTTCCCGTTCGTGGTCGTCGGCCTGCAAGGCATGCAGATCGCCCAGTACGTGCATGCGATCACGGCTGTGGTTCTGATTGCCGTGATCCTCGCCCACATCTACATCGGGTCGCTCGGCATGGAAGGCGCGATCGGGGCGATGACGACCGGGACGGTCGATCAGGCGTGGGCCTATCACCATCATCCGGCCTGGGTCGAACGGCAGCGGCGAGGGCAAGTTCAGGCGCCCCCAATCGGACCAGGCGAGGTGCCGGCGTCATGAAGACCGTTCTCGGAGGAATTGTTTTTGCTGTCGTGCTCACCGTGGTGGCCGGGTATCTTCTGCCGCGCGCCCAGGAACCTGCCTATCGCGCGTTCGCGACCCAGAGCGTCAGGATCGGTAATCCCGGCACGAATCTGGTCGGGCCAACGTGGAGCGGCGAAGGTCAGGTGCCGCCGCCGGGGAAGACGACCGCCACAAGCAGCACCGGCAGCAGCCATGAGTAGCGGGTTCACGGTCGGCGTCGTCGTTTCGCGTCGGCAACTCGGCGGCCGGTGGGGTGGTGAAGCGTGGCATGCGAGCGCGGTCCTGACCGAGGTGCCGGCGGCGGCCCCCGGCACCTGGATCACGGCGGAAGATCTCTACGCGGGTGACTACCTCGTCGACCTGAATGTCCGCGCAGTGCCGTTTTATCGCGACAACCTTGAGACAGCCCGCCCGTCAATGTGGGTCGCGCTGGCGGTCGATCCCACCGGCTGCCGCGTCACGGGCCTCACGGTCGATCCTGACGAGGGTGAAGCGCTGTCGTCCGATACCGGACTGACAGTCGATGCGCTGGCAATGCCCGATGAGATCCGCGCTCGCGTCGCGGACTACGTGGCTGCGCACCCCGTGTTCCTCCAATTCGAGAAGCGCAAGCGTCGCCGGAACGTGAGCGGGGATGCGGCATGAGCGATTTCCTGACCCGGTGGTCACGACGCAAGCGGGCCGCGGAGGCAGAGGTCGGCGAAGCGCCGGTGGCCGAAGCGGCTTCGGTGCAGGAGGTCGGGAAACCGGCCGCGGCTCAACCCGAGCGGCCTCCCTTGCCGAATCTCGCAGACATCTCGGCGGACACCGATATCAGAGGATTCCTTGCACCCGACGTTGCGCCTGAACTCAAGAAGGCCGCGCTGCGCCGCGCCTGGGCCGCTGATCCCGCTGTTCGCGATTTCGTCGGGCCGGCACGCGACTACGCTTATGACTGGAATACGCCCGGCGGTGTCCCGGGGTTCGGGCCTCTGACGCCAGCGGCGGTGGCGCGGGTCGTGACGAGTGTCGAAGAGATGCTCACCCGGATCGAGCCTATAGGACGCGACGCACCGATGCCCACTCTGGCGTCCGTCGACGAGCATCCGATCTCGGAGGAACAGAAGACATGAAGGCTTCCGTCAGGCTGTCCGCGGGTCTGGCATTGGCGTTGGCGACCGCCGCTCCGTTGGCGGCTCAAACGCCATCGGCACAACCCGACCAGCAATCGCCTCCGCAGCAGGCGCCGCAGCAACCACCCCAACAGCAGCAACCGGCGCTCCAAGCTGGTGCTGCTCCTTCGCCCGCGCCACAGCAACAGGCCCAGGGTCCAGCCGATCTCTGTGGTGATCTCCTTGTTTATGCCGAGAGAAAAATCAATCAGCCGCAGCCGGGTGCACCGTCCGCTGGTGGTGGCCAGTCACCGCCGAGCCAGCAGCCGCTGCAGCCCTCACAACAGGGGCAACGGCAACAGCCGCAAGCCCAAGCGCAGCCTCAGCCCCAGCCGCCCCATCAGGCGAGCGGTCAGCAACCGTCTGGGTTGAGGCCCGACGACACGCAATCGGGGACGCAAGGAGGCGGGACGAAAGATTCGTCGACATCGTCCGATACGACACATCAGCCGGCCGCTCCCACCACCGCTCCGGTCTCGACCGGTGCAGCGCCGGAGCCCGCGACGAGCCCGCACGCGACCGGTCGTCCGGGCGATAGTCCGGCGGTCAAATTGTTTGCCGACGTCACGATCGAGCAAATCCGGGCGGCTGTGCAGAACCGCGACTGGGCTGCCTGCCGGGATGCGGCTCAAAAAATGCGAAGGGCCGGCGCCGATATGCCGGCCACTTTGATCGCGCTGGCCGCACTCGATCCGGGCGCGCGGGACCGGGCACAGAAGAAGTAAGTCTAAGGGCAGAGATCGCGCGCACCAATCGTCAGTTCGTGGCGGCCGGGCTCGTGGAGCCGCACGGCGGCTTCTTCGATCTCGCCGCGGTGCGCGACGAACGTCGCCAGCGCTTCTTGCGCCGTCAGCCAGTCCGCCTTGCCGGCCTTTACGGCGAGCGCATTGAAGGTGACGAGGCAGACGACGACGAAGCGGCCATCGAGCATCTCGAACATGACGCCCTCCGGCTCGACCAGCGGAGGCGTGTCGGAAGACTGCAGCGTCATCGGATCGCTCGCATGACCGCTCGCCTGGGGCACTGCGTATGACGGCGCGAGATTGCCGCAAAACACGGGGCAAGCCAATTGCGATCGTCAGCCCGGCCCGTGACGCAAAGGCTCCGGCAGGCTGGCCGGTAGGGGGCCGAGCATCCGTGCAGCCGCCTGTAGCGCAACGACGTAGCCATAGGGACCGAGGCCGCAGATGACGCCGCGGGCGGCGCCCGACAGCTTCGAGTGGCGATGGTGTTCGTCGCGCGCGTGCAGGTTCGAAATGTGCAGTTCGACGATAGGGCCGTCGAAGGCTTTGAGGGCGTCGAGGATGGCAACGGACGTGAAGGAGTAGCCGGCAGGATTTATGACGATGGCATCGGCCGAGGTGCGGGCCGCCTGGATCTGATCGACGATCACGCCCTCATGATTCGACTGGTGAAAAGAGAGAGCGACGCCGAGGACTTCGGCGGCCTGGCGGCAACTGGCCTCGATCTCGGCGAGGGTCGTCGTGCCGTAGATATGCGGCTCGCGCACGCCAAGAAGATTGAGATTCGGGCCGTTCAGAACCGTGATGCGCTTTGCCATGTCGCTGCCTTTCTTGAGGTGATGGGGCAGCGTGGGACGCGGGCGGTCGAGCGTCAACCGCGCTCGGGCCAGCCCTGGCGACCGACGAGTGGGACGAATCGCACGTCGGTGAGCGCTTCCTCGTCGATGAGATCGCCGTGGCGGACGATGCGAACGAGGACCTGCAGGTCTGGCTCCGCGCCTACTGGAATGACCAAGCGGCCGCCGTCGGCGAGTTGATCGAGGAGCGCAGGCGGCACCCGCGGTGCGCCAGCTGATACGAGGATGGCATCATAGGGCGCATGCTCCGGCCAGCCGAGGGTGCCGTCGCCATGGCGGACGTGGACGTTGTCGATGCCCGCTTTGTCGAGGCGTTCGGCGGCGGTTGCGGCGAGGGAAGCGATCGTCTCGATCGTGTAGACGACGCGAGCGACGCGCGAGAGGACGGCGGCGGCGTAGCCTGATCCCGTGCCGATTTCCAAGACCACTTCATCGCCGCTAAGGCGCAGCGCCGCGATCATGTAAGCGACGATGTACGGTTGCGAGATCGTCTGGCCGTGGCCGATCGACAGGGGGCGGTCGGCGTAGGCGGCGTTCCGTTGCTCGGAACGGACGAAGTGTTCGCGACGGACCTCGGCCATGGCAGCCAGCACACGGGGGTCGCGCACACCGCGGGCTTCGATGTGGCGAGCGACCCAGGCTTGCCGGCGGCTATTCTTCGACATTGGGTCCCTGCTCGGCGTCAGGTCTCAGCTCGAACTTTCTCCCACGGAAACCTGCCGCGTCTTGAGCCTCTGATTCGTGATGTCGGTTGCAAAAAAGTCGGTGAGTGCGAAGGCCGACCACAGCACCGCCACCGCGTGATGACGCCAGGATAACGTCTGAAGTCCGTCGACGCCTACCCAATAGGCTTCGAGCATCGCGACGACGATCATCGGAGTTGCGGCAACGAACTTGTCCAAGGCAGCTGAGAAGTCGTCCCCGCGGCTCGTCTGGCGCGCGAGAGACCACTGCTGAAGGACGGCATATGCGCCGAAGGTGGCGACGACGCCGACCCAGAAGACTTCGCGCTCGGCAAGCGCGGGACGGTAGGGGACCTGGAACAGCAGCAGCCAGACGAGGCCGACATCGACCAGCAGCGCGGCGATGATGCTGACGGAGCGGGACGTCAGATGCTTGCGCTTCTTGGGCAGGCGAATTGCTGTGCTCGTCATCTCGCGTCTGCTGACTGTCGCCTGCGAGAACGTGCCGGCAGGGCATTCGTTCGGATGCTCGGCCGAAGGCTCGCTGGGCGGGGCGGGACGGAGCGTCAGGTGAGGCGGAACAGAGCTCGCATCAGCTCTTCGCCGACGCCCCGGAAGACCAGAAGCCAGCCCAAAGTTGCGGTCGCGAACCCGATCAGAAACCAGCGCAGGCGCATGGGCCACGTCCCCACCACGACCCGGACGGCGTGCCCGGACTCGCTTCAATGATGGACCCGGGGAGGGGGTTCGGAGAGGCAAATTCCGCCCGTGAGGGTGAAAAAAATCGCCGTCTCGGGGCTTTGGCGGTCGGACTGAGCGGTCTTAACTATCGGATTTACCGAGAGAATAAAACCCGATGACAGCTATGTAAATTTTTTCTGCATGCCGGTCTTGCAAGCTTTGCAAACCTCGCTAGATAACCCGATCGCTGCGCTTCGGATTGACGCAGCGTCCTTGGGAGGAGCTCGATGAACCGCAGAAAGTTCTTGAAGACTGCCGGCGCAGCCGGTGCCACGATGGGTGCAGTCGGCGCCGTTGCCGCCCCGGCCATTGCCCAGTCCGCTCCTTCGATCAAGTGGCGTCTGACTTCGGGCTTCCCGAAAGCCCTCGACACGATTTACGGCGGGTCCGAGACCATCGCGAAGTTCGTGCGCGAGATGACCGACGGCAAGTTTGAGATCCAGACGTTTGCCGCGGGCGAGATCGTCGGCGGTCTGCAATCCGTGGACGCCGTTTCGAACGGGACGGTCGAACTCGCCAACACGGCGATCTACTACAACTGGGGCAAGGACCCGGCGTTCGGCTTCGCCACTGCGGTTCCGTTCCTCATGTCGCAGCGCGCTCAGGACAGCTGGCTGATCGACGGCGGCGGCGAGAAGCTGCTGAACGAATTCCTCGCCAAGCACAACATCATCGCCTTCGAGGGCGGCAACACGGGCTGCCAAATGGGCGGCTGGTGGCGCAAGGAGATCAAGTCGGTCGCCGACTTGCAGGGCGTCAAGTTCCGCATCGGCGGATCCGGTGGTGCGGTGATCTCGAAGCTCGGCGTCATCCCGCAACAGATCGCAGGCGGCGACATTTACCCGGCCCTTGAGCGCGGGACGATCGACGGAGCCGAGTGGGTCGGAGCTTATGACGACGAGAAGCTCGGCTTCCACAAGGTCGCGAAGTTCTTCTACTACCCGGGGTGGTGGGAGGGCGGTTCCGTTCTTCACACCTGTGTGAACATCGCGAAGTGGAATGAACTGCCGAAGAGCTATCAGGCTATCCTCCGTGCGGCGTCCGCTTACGCGAATACCGAGATGACAGCGAAGTACGACGCACGTAACCCAGCAGCGCTGAAGCGCCTGCTGTCTCAGGGCGTCCAGCTTCGTGCCTTCCCGCAGGACGTGATGGATGCGGCGTTCAAGGCGGCCAACGAACTCTACGCCGAGATCGGCACCAAGAATCCAGACTTCAAGAAGCTGCACGACGCTGCAGTCGCCTTCCGCAATGACTTCTATCTCTACAATCAGATTGCGGACTTCTCGTTCGACAGCTTCATGATCCGCGCACGCGCGCGGACGTGAGGTAAGAGTTCGGGAGACCGACCGCCTCTCGCAGGGGCGGTCGGTCTCCTTTTTCGTTTGGCGTATCGGGGGAAGCAAGACCGATTCGCCAAGGGGGTGGGCCGGTCGATTGCAAGTCCACTGCAATCGACAGGCCTCGGGGGCATTCGACGAACTTGCGGGCGTGAACATGACGTTTCTGCTGGGCGTCTCGCGATCCATAGATTCCGTCAGTGAGCGGATCGGACGCCTGACCGCATGGCTTGTGCTCGTGACCGTGTTGGTCTCGGCCGGCAATGCCGTATCTCGCAAATGGTTCAATATGTCGTCGAACGGGCTGCTGGAACTCCAGTGGTATCTGTTCGGCGTCGTCTTCATGCTCGGCGCCGCCTGGACCATGCGCACCAACGAGCATGTGCGCGTCGACGTCGTGTCCTCGCGCTTGCGGCGCAGTACGCGTAACTGGATCGAGCTCTTCGGACTCCTCGTCTTCTTCTTCCCCTTCGTCCTGCTTCACGTCTACTACTCGTGGCCCTTCTTTATGATCTCCTGGCAAACGCAGGAATGGTCGACCAACCCTGGCGGTTTGATCATCTGGCCGGCAAAGCTGATGGTCCTGCTCGGGTTCGTTCTGCTCACGGCGCAGGGTGTCTCGGAATTCATCAAGCGTGTCGCGATCGTGCGCGGGATCATCCCCGATCCCGCAGCCGAAGCCGAGCAACCTCAACACTGATCGCGCCGCACGAGGCTGAGACCCGCCATGATCGAACTCCTCACCACCTATCTCGCCCCGATCATGTTCGGGTCACTCGTTGTCTTCCTCCTGCTCGGCTTCCCGGTCGCGTTCACGCTGTCCGCCGTCGGAATCATTTTCGGGTTTATCGGCATCGAGCTCGGCCTCTTCACGCCGAACTTCCTGCAGGCACTTCCCGAGCGCGTGTTCGGCATCATGTCGAATGAAACGCTGCTCGCCATTCCGTTTTTCACGTTCATGGGGTTGATCCTTGAGCGTTCGCGGATGGCGGAAGACCTGCTCGACACGATGGGTCAGTTGCTCGGTCCCGTACGCGGCGGTCTGGCGCTCGCGGTCGTGTTCGTCGGTGCCCTGATGGCTGCGACAACCGGTGTTGTGGCGGCCGCCGTTATCTCGATGGGCCTGATCTCCTTGCCGATCATGCTGCGCTACGGCTACGACCAGCGTCTGGCGACCGGCGTGATCATGGCGTCCGGCACGCTTGCACAAATCATCCCGCCTTCGCTTGTTCTCATCGTGCTCGCCGACACACTGGGTCGCTCGGTCGGTGATTTTTATCAGGGCGCGATCGTCCCCGGCCTCATGCTCGTCGGGCTGTACTTCATCTACATCATCATCCTGACGACGTTTCGGCCGTCCTATGGTCCGCCGCTCCCGCCGGAAGCCCGCACGCTGAAAGGTGGCTACGCGTCGCTCGCCGTAATGTTGGCGCTCTCGGTGGCCGTTGGCGTCGCTGTTACCTTGTGGGTCACGCCGCGTGTCGAACAGGCACCGGAGGTCTACGGGTCGGCGGCGGCGGTGGTCTTTGCGCTCGTCTGTGCCCTTTTGAACGACGCGTTACGCTTGCCCATCCTCTCCAAGACCTGCACCCAGGTTATCAAGGTCCTGGTGCCGCCGTTGGCGCTGATCTTCCTCGTACTCGGCACGATCTTCATCGGGCTCGCCACGCCGACGGAAGGTGGCGCAATGGGTGCCACCGGTGCCTTGGTGCTGGCTGCGCTGAACGGTCGGCTGGAGTTCAATCTCGTCAAGCAGGCGGCGGAATCGACGCTGAAGCTCTCTGCATTCGTTCTTTTCATCCTCATCGGCGCGCGGGTGTTCGCGCTGACCTTCTACGGCATCAGCGGCCACGTCTGGATGAAGGAGCTTCTGCTTTCGCTTCCCGGCGGCGTGATCGGCTTCCTGCTCTTCACGAACCTCGTCGTGTTCATCCTCGGGATGTTCATCGACTTCTTCGAGATCGCCTTCATCCTGATGCCGCTGCTCGTCTTCCCGGCCGAGGCGCTAGGTATCGACATCGTCTGGTTCGGCGTGATCATGGCGATGAACATGCAGACGAGCTTCCTGACGCCCCCGTTCGGGTTCGCGCTGTTCTACTTGCGATCTGTAGCGCCATCCGAGGCGTACAAAGACAAAATTACTCAACAGATCATTCAAGGTATCCAGACCACGACGCTTTATCGAGCAGTGGTGCCGTTCATCGGTCTGCAGCTTATCATGGTGCTCGTGATCGCTTTCTTCCCTGGGCTCGTCACTCACTATCGGGAAGCGGAACGCAAAGTCGACCCGACCGAAGTTCAGCGCCAGATCGACAACATTCAGATCCCCGGCCTTGGTGATCCGCCGCCGCCCGTATTCCTTCCGACTCCGAAGTAAAGCGTCGGATCAGTCGAGCAAGTGTGAGGCGCCGCGAAGCCGCTCGACGGCCTCGTCGACCACACGCGTGACGATGGCGCCGGCAGGCTCGCGGGTGCGGACGAGGTCGACGGCCTCGCCGACGATGACGGGGGCGGTCGTGACGTCGCCGGCCGCGCGCGCTTTCTCGAATCGTGCGCGCTCGTCGGCGATGACCGTGGCGAGGCCGGCCGGGTCGCTGTGCCAGCGTCGGGTGAAATCGTTCTGCAAGGTGCGAAGATCCCACGCCGTCGGCCAGTCGAGCGCGCGGGCCACGTCGAAGACGGAGCTACGGATCGTGGCATCACCGCGCCCCTCGACCGCGGCGTCTTTGGCGCTTTCGGGCGTCAGGGCCTCGTCGGCGGCGTAGAAGGCGGTGCCGCAGAGGACGCCGCTCGCCCCGAGCATGAGGGCAGCTGCCAGTCCGCGACCGTCGGCGATGCCGCCGGCCGCGACGACGGGGATATCACCGGCGATGTCGACGATCGCCGGGACGAGCGGGAAAGTGGCACGGCGGGCGCCGTGTCCTCCGGCCTCCGTTCCCTGAGCGACGATGACGTCGGCGTTTGCGTCGACGGCCTCGCGCGCCTGCTCCAGCGTCTGCACCTGGACGATCAGGCGCGCGCGCGTCTGGCGGATCTTCGGCAGAAAGCCGCTGAAGTCTCCGAACGAGAGCATGATCGCTGGCGGCGCGTGGGCGAGGGCGACATCGAGGACGTCGGGTTGGCGCGCGAGCGACCACGTGATGAATCCAATGCCAACGCGTGCATTGCCAGCGGCGGCGATCTCGCGGCCGAGCCAGCCCGCATCGCCGTATCCGCCACCGATGAGTCCGAGCCCTCCAGCACCTGTGACGGCAGAGGCAAGGGCGCCACCGCTGACGCCCGCCATCGGGGCCAGCAGGATCGGATGGTCGATTTCGAGGAGGTCGGTCAGCGGGGTGCGGAGACGCATGTGTTCCTCGATTTATTGCCGGAGCCTATCAGCGCCCGCCGGCTTGCAGAAGGGCAACCGGGCGACCGGTGCGCTTTCTGTGTGGCGGCGTGTGCATCGCGTGTATCGGACCGGGGCGTGGGCCGAACTTTTCGAACCGGGGGACGTTGCAAACATACAGAGTGCAACGGAGGTTCGACGTGGCGCAAAAGTCCGCACGGGCAGTCCCCGCCAAGGCCGCGGGTGGCCGACGGTCCAAGACGTCACGGGGTGGCGCACAAGCGAGCCGCGGCGGCTCACTGCCGGTGAGCAAGAAGGTGCCCGCGGCGAAGAAGGCTGCGCGCACGTCGCGCGCCTCACTGGAAGCGGTCCGTGACGACGCGTTGAGGCGGCGGTCGACCGAGCCGGCGAGACAGGACGAGCCCCGACGCGTCGAGATGCCGAAACGCGCGGAGCCGCAGAAGCCATCGCGTGAAGCCGAGGTCGGTAATCGGGTGACCCCAGGCGTCGCGGAAGCTGGGACCCGTGAACCTGCACCGCCGATGCCGCCGATGCCACAGATGCCGCCGATGCCAGCCATGCCGCAGTTACCCTTCGCCAATGTGGTCTCCGGTGGGCTGCCCTTCCAAAGCATGGGACTTCAAAGCCCCGTCTCCGGCCTGCCGATGGCGACGAACCCGATGGCGCTGCAGCAACTCGGGCAGCTGAACCTCGAGGCGGCCATGTTCTTCGCGCGCCGCAGCGTGGCCTCAACCGAGGGCCTCCTGCAACTGATGCGCTGTCGGACGATGCCGGAGGTGTGGCGGGTTCAGATGACGCTCATCCTCGATGCTCTCCTCGATTTCCAGAAGCTGGCGATGCGGCTCGCCAAGCCACCGAACGACGGCTGACCCCGTCGGGGTATCCCGCCTAAGGTGATCATTGCGCATGCGGAGGGGTCCGATCGGCCTCCTGCCTGTTTGCCGTTTACGGATCAACTGGCCATTTCTCGCTGCCGCTTGATCGGCGTCAGGAATTCATGATCCGACCGCTCGGATTTTGAATCTTCGTTTACCATGCTCTGTCGAGAATTCAGCGTCGGTTCGGTTCTGCGAGGCCAGCACCATGACGCTCTCGGCCGATCTACCCTCTACTGACGACCTTCTCGACGAACTCCCATGCGATCCGATGACGATCGGCACTTTGATCGTCTCGACGATCGAAACGAGTCCGGTCAGCTTCACGCTCGCCGATGCGCGACGACGTGATCGACCGCTCATCTATGTCAACGACGCGTTCTGCAAGACGAGCGGCTATAGTCGTCGCGAGGTTCTTGGTCGCAACTGCCGATTCCTGCAGGGGCCTGGTACAGACGATGCCGCCGTCGACCAGCTCCGCCAGGCGCTCGCGGAGGGTCGCAATTACGCCTGCCGACTGTTGAATTACCGGCGAGACGGCACGCCGTTCTGGAACGATTTGCACATCACGGCGCTCCGCGATTTCGATGGCTCGCTGATCGCGTTTGCCGGCATTCAGGTCGATATCACCGAGCAGGTCCTGCTGGAACGTCAGCAGGCGCACCGTGGTCGGCTCGAGGCGGTTGGTCAGCTCGCGGCCGGTCTCGCTCACGAGATCAACAATCTGCTTCAACCGATGCTCGGGTTGCCCGGCTTAATTGGGCCGGCGCTGCCCAAGGATGCACACGAGGAGCGGGAGTGGCTGCACCTCATCGAGGAGCACGCCGCGCAGGCCCGCGGCGTCGTCCTCAATGTCCTGTCCTTCGCGCGGGAGGCTCCGTCTCCGCGCGCCGCCTGTCACGACGCGACGGCTGTCTTCTCGCGTGCCTTGGACTTCGTGGGGCGACTGTTGCCGACGTCGATCGTCATCGAGAGGCATGGGCTTCTGTGCAGGGGCACCCCGAGCTGTCCTGTCCGGCTGGACGAAACCGACGCTCGCCAAGTCATCGCGAACCTTCTGCTCAATGCGTCCCAGGCGATGAAGGGGACGGGCCGCATCGCGGTGCGACTCGAGGAGACTGGCCGCGGCATCCTGCTCACCATCCGTGATGATGGCCCCGGCATGCCCGCACACGTCCGCCAGCGGATCTTTGAGCCCTTCTTCACCACCAAGGCCGTCGGCGAAGGTACGGGCCTCGGGCTCGCCGTGGTGCATGGGGCCGTCCAAAGTTGGGGCGGGGCCATCGAGGTCGACAGTGCACCCGGCGAGGGGGCGACGTTCTCAATCAGCGTTCCAAAATGGGGAGGTTAGCCATGGCAAAAATACTGGTGATCGACGATGTTGCCGGCGTGCGCAAAACCATCGCCGCAATTCTGCGGCGGGCGGGGCACGACGTGACCGAGGCGCCGGACGGGGAGAACGGCCTCGTCGCCGCACGTACACTGCAGCCTGACGTGGTGGTGACCGATCTTCTGATGCCGCACATCGACGGCGTCGAAGTAATCGACCGGCTGAAATCGGCGGGAAGCAAGGTCCCTCGTATCCTCGCGATCTCGGGCGGAGGATCGCTGGTCGGCGCAGAGGAAGCGCTGGCGATGGCGCAGACGACGGCGGATGCGACGCTGCGCAAGCCGTTCGATGCGAGCGAACTCAATGAGGTCATCGACCGTCTGATCGGGAGGGCGTCGTGAAGTTCTTCGCAAACATGAAGATCGCGCACCGGCTCTCTCTCGGTCTCGGCGGCATCATTCTTCTGATGGGCGCCGTGTGTACGAAGAGCTATCTCGGCTTCGAGGAGGTGCACGAGAGCTTCGGGCAATTCAGCCAGGCTGGCGATCAAACGAAGGCGTCGGAAGAGTTGCGTATCGCGATTGCGGACTTCGTCGGCCTCGCGAAGGAATACGTCGCGCGGAACACGGAAGCTCGCTATCGCCGCACGCTCGACTCCTACGCAGCCGTTCAGGACAAGCTGAAGGAGGCGGCCCGCCATACCAACGGAAGCTACGGGGACGCGCTGAAGGGTGCGTCGGCGGCGACTACTTCGCTGCGCGAGACGTTCGAGCAGTTTGTTGCCGCGCGGCGTGAGCGCAACACGGTGGTCGAGCGCGTCGGGTCGACCGTCGCGGATGCGCTGCAGAGTGTGGCGGGCGAGGCCGCCGCGGCTCCGCTCGCCGTTGCTCTGCTCCAGGCGAAAGACCGCATGCAACTTTTCATCGATCGCCCTCAGGCGGAGACGATGATCGAGGCGCGCCGTCATCTTGAAGACGCGAGCGGCGCGGCGAAGACTCTGATGGATCGCGACGGATCAGTTCGGCGGGTTGCCGCCGTCACGTCGGATCTCGCTCAGATCGAGAAGCTGATCGGACAGGAAGCACAGCTGGCGGACGATCTCTTCGGGCCGCGGGTCTCGGCGGTGCGCGCTGCGGCGGAGCGCATGATCACGGCAACCCGGGTCATCGAGCAGCGAAGTGCTCAGGCATTCGTCGCCGCGAAGCTGTCGGCCGAGAACGTGATCCTCGCCGGTGGCATCATTGCGTTGGTGGTGGGACTGGCCGTGGTCCTCGCTCTCACGCGGTCGATTGCGCGCCCGATCGTCGCAATGACAGAGTCCATGAAGCGGCTCGCTGCCAACGACCTCGATGTGCGGGTGCCCGGCGTCGGGCGGCGGGACGAGGTCGGCGCGATGGCCGGGGCGATGCAGACGTTCGTCGAGATGGCGCTCGAGCGGCGTCGCCTTGAGGAGGAGCAGAAGCGGACATTCCGCGAGCAGCAGCATCGTCAGGATGAAATCGACCAGATGATCGGCATGTTCGGCCGCTCGATGGATGGCATGCTGAAGCAGATGGAAGGGGCGTCCTCCGGTATGGCGGCGACGTCGGAAGAGATGCTGTCCAGCGCGCGGACGAACATGCAGCGGGCCGAGCGCGTGCAGAGCTCGACGCAGCGGGTGCACGACAACGCGAATGCGGTTGCGGCCGCAGCCGAACAGCTGCGCAGTTCCGTGGACGAGATCGCCCGCCAGATCAACACGGCAAGCCTGATGTCCCGGGAAGTGGCCGCGAGTGCCGCGGCGTCGGAGCAAAAGGTCGACGCGCTGACCCGTGGTGTTCTGCAGGTGACGGAGGTCGTCCAGCTCATTCGCTCGATCTCCGAGCGGACGAATCTGCTCGCGCTCAACGCCACCATCGAGGCCGCGCGGGCCGGCGAAAGCGGCAAAGGCTTCGCTGTCGTCGCGGCGGAGGTGAAGTCGCTCGCCAATCAGACGACGCGGGCGACCGACGACATCCAGAAGGTGATCGAGGAAATCGGGAGTGCGACGAACGAGGCCGTCGATAGCATGCGGTCGATCTCGGGTAAGATCACCGAGCTCGACAGCGTCTCCCAGTCGGTTGCGGCGGCGACGCTCCAGCAGGGCGAGGCGACGGCGGAAATCGCCCGCTCGGTCCATCAGGTGACGGTCGACCTCGACGGAGTCCGTCAGGAAGTGGCGGGTGTCCACGATAGCGGCGCGGTCGCCGAGCGGACGTCGCAGACGGTGCGGCAGTCGGCGGGAACGCTTGCTGGCGAGGCGTCGGTTCTGTCGAGCGAGGTCCGCAATTTCCTCGATGGCATCTGCGACGGCGAACGGCGCGATCGCATTCAGCGGCGCGAGGTGCGGATGCCGGCGCGGGTGCGGGCCTCCGGGCGCGAGATCGCGACGACGATCGTCTGCATGTCTCCGGCCATCATTGAATTGGATGGCAACGTCGATGTTGCGCCAGGCGGCAAAGTGTCGATCGCGATCGAGGGGCTCGGCGACGTTCAGGCCCGTCTCGCGCACCAGACGGGGCGCACGACCGTGCTGCAGCTACCTTTGAACCGCGAACACCTCGATCAGATGTGCAGGTTCATGGAACGACTGGCTGCTTGAGGGCTGCCCCCGTCGTCATTGTCGTTGTGCCGGCAGCCGCTCAAGCTGCCGGCACCCTCTCGTTACTTTGCGAGGCCCGAGGTCCTTGAATAGCGTTCCCGCCGTGCCGGCCAACCTCGTGGCAAGCGCACGTGCCTGATCAGACGTCTCCCAGACCGGCATAGTGCCGCGCTCCTTCATGGGGTCCTGCACCATGGGAGTGGCGTGAGCCTTCTGCGCCGTTTGGACAATTCGCGCCCGGACATCGGCGGGCACGCCCTTCGGCAGGACGAGAGCGAACCAATTGACGAACTGCAAGTCTTGAGCGTCGGCCCATCCGGGAAGCTCGCCATCCGCGTGCTGTCCAGGACGGCGACGGCCTTCACCTTGCCGGCCGATGCGAGCGCGCGTACTTCGATCGGCGAGATGGTGTGCAGGCTCATCGCGCCGGCAGCCAATTCTTGGAGTGCTGGAGCGCCATTCTGGCTCGGGCGGGCGGACGGACGGATCGACCGACGTGATCGTGCTAGGGGCAATCGAAAGATCCGTAAGCGAATTTGAGCCGCGCGCGATGCCGTGGTGTGCTTGCGCGAGGCCTCTCGCTCCGCGGATCGGGCCACCCGTCTCTAGCGGAGCGAGACGTTGGTGGACATCGTCCGATGTCAACCTCTACTCTTCGAATGCCGCACGGGGGACGGCCGACTCGACGCCGGGCACGGGGCGGTCGCCGATCAACGCTGCGTCGCCGAGATGGGCGTCGTCTTCATCGACAATCCGAAGCGCCGTTTCAATAACTCCTGCGCGGAAAGCATCAAGGTAGACTGGCACATTGCGCCGTTCTTCAGTATAGAGATAAAATGACATCGAGTGCCGCCGTGGATGTTCCGGCGCGGTTTACTCCTACCACCGATGAAAGGCACATGCAGGATGAGTGATCCTTCCGACGCGAAGCCGGCTTTTTGGTTGAGACTTCTCCAATTCCCACTCACGCGGATCGTCGTGTTGGGATATGTCCTGCTTTACATGATGGATGTGAGTAACGGCTTCATGCAGAAGTTCAAGGGCGACCCGCTGGCTTCTATCGCCGCTGTCGTCGGCATGACGGCATCGGCGCTTGCGGTGTACATCGGATGGGCGCGCATCATTGAACGTCGTCCGGTTCGTGAATTGGCTCTGCCCGGCGCCGGCAAGGAATTGGGTGCCGGTCTGCTCATCGGCGCCGGGCTTTACACGGCTTGCGTTCTCATCCTCATCGGCCTGGGCGTTTATCGCGTCGACGGACTGAATCCCTTGACTTTCGTTATCCCGGCGGTCGCCATGGCCCTGAGTTCCGGAATGTTCGAAGAGTTAGTTTTCCGCGGGGTCCTGTTCCGCTCGGTTGAAGACTTGTTCGGGAGCTGGGTTGCGCTTCTCGTATCCGCCGTCGTGTTCGGAATGGTTCACCTTCTCAATCCGGCTGGCACGCTGAGCGGGGCGATCTTCATCAGCATCGAAGCTGGCTTGTTGTTGGCCGCGGCCTACATGCTCACGCGTCGCCTGTGGCTGAGCATCGGCTTCCATATGTCATGGAACTATACGCAGTCCGCCATATTTTCCGGCATCGTGTCTGGCGCGGTCTCTGAGCCAGGGCTGATCCGATCCAACATCAAGGGACCGGACGTGCTGACCGGGGGTAGTTTCGGCCTCGAATCCTCGGTGATCGCATTAGCGCTCTGCACGGCCACCGGTGTTGTCCTGCTCGTTATGGCCATCCGACGCGGGACGATCGTGCCACCTGCCTGGAAGGTTGGCACCTGACTGGATCAGTCGAGAGACGCCGCAGCGTGTTCTAAGCAATGGCGGAGAGGGGGGGATTCGAACCCCCGATACGGTTACCCGTATGCCGCATTTCGAGTGCGGTGCGATCGACCACTCTGCCACCTCTCCAAGTGCCGGCGTGCCGAGTCGGCGCCGCTTGTAGCTTGCGCCCGGTGCGGTGGCAAGGACATCGCTGCCTGTGAGAGAGGAAGGGCCCGATCGGCCCTCCCTCCAGTCGTCGATCACTGCCGCCAGGCCATCCGGCGGGCGATTTCTGCATCGGCTCGCGCCTGACGGTGGGCGATGATCGCCGCTACGACGCAGCTGAGTGCGGTGCCGATGGTGCGCCAGTTCGGCATCGCCGTCGGCATCGTGTCTGACGGTGCCGGCGAGAATGCGAGCGGCAGGCTGGGGGACAAAGTGCTCATGATTGTTCTCCTCTGATCGGCCTCGTTGGGCCGGGGCGAGAAATGCCCGAGGAGAGCGGTGGACGCTGTTCCCGAAGGTACGCCGCCGAATGGGTCAGGCGGCGTGCGCTAGGTCCGCCTGCCAGACGAGAGGCGATGTCGCCGGGCCGTCTTCCTCAAAGCCCTGGGCGACGGCGCGGCCTTCGGCCGGAGAGGCGATCATGGCGAGGCGCGTCAGCGGATTGAGCACGGGCGGCTGCAACCAGCCGAACTCGGGGGCGACGATCGGGTGCAGGTCGGCGAGGGCCGCCGCGCGACCATGGCTATCGATGCCGCGGCCGTGGCCCGTCCAGCCGTGCGTCTGCCAGTGGTTGGCGGCAGTGCGCTGGCCCTCATGGAGAGAGAAATCGGTCTCCGTGCGCTCGACCACGCAGGCGTCGTCCGGGCCGATGCCGACGAGGCTGAAGATGGCCGGGGCCGCGATGGGCGTGCTCATCAGGCGGCGGCGGGCTTCGGCATAGGTGTGGCAGGTTTCGAAGACGTCGCGCAGCAAATGGGCGGCCGGCAGGTGACCGACCCGCCAGACCCGGACGCGGTTGGCTGCCCAGTCGGTCGGCAGGAAGCCGCCGCCGAGCTTGCGCATGGGCGCTTGGTTGATGGCGGCGGCGAAGCGGCCGGGGGCGACGGCCTGCAGCACGCCCGTATAGCCAGGCCATGTGAGAGACAGGTAGCGGCCGGCCGCGCCGGCGATGTCGGCGGCGACGACATGGCGGCCGAGCCCCGGGGTGCGCCAGTCGAGGACTCGGACGAGGCGCGGCGGTCCGTGGTTTTCGGACGGGCCTACTCGGCAGGTACAGCCCCACTCGTAGTTGACGCTGAAGAAGTAGACGCCCGGTCGCTTCAGCCGCTCCGCGACCGCGTCCATCTCGCGGAGGTAGGGGTTCCGGGATTTCAGCAGCCAGCGGCGGGAGACGGTGTCCCCGATCCGGAGGAGCGATTGCGGCACGTGCCGGGTCGCGAGGTCGAGCAGGGCAAGGGTTCGGTCGGCGGCGCGCTCGAGGGTGCTCAGCGGAAAGTCCGGTCCGCTCGGCAGCACCGGGATCGGGGGGAGGGAAGAGGTCGCCATGGTCCACTCGCGGAAAGGTTATCGCACCACTAGCGGGCCGGTCGGGCGGAACGAGGGCCCACATGACCGAGAACGCGAATTCCGCTTGTCGGGCGGCCGAAAAAAACGCATAACCCGCCCTGCACGCGGGGGCGAGAGCTTCCGCGCACGAGGCGCTGTCTGAGGTTCAGACCGGCATTCGAGCCGGTCAGTAAAGTCCGCAGCTTGGCCTGCGGCACCACAGGGCGCGGGAACATTGAAGGATTACAATCATGTACGCTGTCATAAAGACGGGCGGCAAACAGTATCGTGTCGCTCCGGATGACGTTCTGACGATCGAGAAGCTCGACGGCGATGCCGGGGCAACGATCGAGTTCACCGAGGTTCTGATGGTCGCCAACGGGGCAGCGCCGAAGTTCGGCGCGCCGACGGTGGCCGGCGCCAAGGTCGTGGCGGAGCTCGTCGAGCAGACCCGCGGCCCCAAGCTCATCGCATTCAAGAAGCGCCGCCGGAAGAATTCGCGTCGCAAGCGCGGGCACCGGCAGGACCTGACGACCGTTCGCATCAAAGAGATCATCGGCGCCTGACGTCCGGCGCGGCAAGGAGACCCTCCCATGGCACACAAAAAGGCAGGCGGCTCGTCGCGTAACGGCCGCGACTCGCAGTCGAAGCGGCTCGGCGTGAAGCGCTTCGGTGGCGAAAGCGTTCTTGCCGGTAACATCCTCGTCCGCCAGCGCGGCACGAAGTGGAAGCCGGGCAAGAACGTCGGTCTCGGTACCGACCACACGATCTTCGCGCTCGTCGACGGCAAGGTGAAGTTCGAGACGAAGCGCGACGACCGCACGTACGTCTCGGTCGAGGCGCAGAAGCTGGACGCGGCCGAGTAAACCGGCGCGCCGACGTTCGATCCGCATGGGGGGAGCGGGGCGCCGTCTCCCCCTTTGCTTTTCGGAGGTTGGACGAGGATGACGGCGGAGGGCGGAACGCTGACGACGGAGCGGCTGGTGCTCAGGGCGCCGCTACGTTCCGATGTCGGACGGATTGCGCAGTATGCGGGCGACTTCGAGGTCGCGCGCATGACGGCACGGATACCCTACCCCTACGGTCTCGCCGACGCCGACGCGTGGCTCGACATGGTCGAAGCCGAGGGCGGCGCGTTCGCCATCACGCGCGAAGGCGAGTTCATCGGCTGCTGCGGGTTCGCCCCGCTCGATGCGCACGCGGCCGAGATCGGCTACTGGATCGGCCGGCCGTGGTGGGGACAGGGCCTCGGGACGGAAGCCGTCCGTGCACTCGTCGCCTATGCCTTCGTGAGCGATCCGGCGCGGCGCCGGCTCGTCGCCTCGCGGTTCGCCGACAATCCCGCCTCGGGGCGGGTGCTCGAAAAGGCCGGCTTCCGGCCGGAGGGGGAAACGGAACACTTTTGCGCGGCGCGCGGTGCCACCGTGCCGGCAATCACGTATGTCTGCCGGCGGCCGGGCCTCGCGGCGCGTGCCCGGCGCTGGCTCGGAGAGTTTGCGTCATGAAGTTTCTCGATCAGGCCAAGATTTTCGTGCGCTCGGGCGACGGCGGGGCCGGCAGCGTCTCGTTCCGCCGTGAGAAATTCATCGAGTTCGGCGGGCCGGACGGCGGCGACGGCGGGCGGGGCGGCGACGTCTGGCTCGAATGCGTCGACGGACTCAACACGCTGATCGACTATCGCTACCAGCAGCATTTCAAGGCGGCGACCGGTGGGCACGGTATGGGCCGGAACCGCTCGGGCGCGAAGGGCGCCGACGTCGTCCTCAAGGTGCCGCCGGGGACGCAGGTGCTCGCCGAGGACCAGGAGACGGTGCTCGTCGATCTGACCGTGCCGGGCGAGCGCAAGCTGCTCCTGCAGGGCGGCAACGGCGGTTTCGGCAATGCGCACTTCAAGTCCGCGACCAACCAGGCGCCGCGGCGAGCCAACCCAGGCCAGCCGGGCGAAGAAATGTGGATCTGGCTGCGGCTCAAGCTGATCGCGGATGCGGGGCTCGTCGGACTGCCGAACGCGGGCAAGTCAACATTCCTCGCAACGGTGACGTCGGCAAAGCCCAAGATCGCCGATTATCCATTCACGACGCTTCACCCCAATCTCGGCGTGGTGCGCTCGGGGGACGGGGAGTTCGTGCTCGCCGACATTCCGGGGTTGATCGAGGGGGCTTCCGAAGGGGCGGGTCTCGGCACACGCTTCCTCGGGCACGTCGAGCGGACGCGTGTGCTGCTCCATCTCGTCGATGCGACGTCGGAAGACGTGGCGGCCGATTACCGGACGGTGCGGCGCGAGCTCAAGGCCTACGGCGGCGGTCTCGCGACCAAGAAGGAGATCGTCGCGCTGTCGAAATGCGATGCGCTCGACGAGGCGACGCTCGCCGAGAAGGCCGAGGCGTTGAAGAAAGCAGCACGCAAGAAGCCTATGCTGCTGTCGGCCGTCTCGGGGCTCGGTGTGAAAGATGCGCTGCACGCGCTCGCCCGTGAAATCGGTCGGGCGACGGAAAAGGCCGAAGCCGAAGAGCAGGGCGACCAGCCGAAGCGGCGGTGGTCGCCCATCTGACGTGGCGCCTGCCGGGCGTGATCCCGGCAGGGATCAAGCGACGTCGAGCGCTTTGCCGGCGATGACGAGCGGCGGACTGCCGGCCGGACGTGGCGTGAGGCTTTGGGCACCGTCGATCGCCTCGATCGCCTGCACGAACTCACCGACGCGGCTCGCGGACGCCCGCCACTCTGCGAAGCGGACGAAGTTGTCGACGATCCAGTTGAGCGCCATCTGAACCTGAACGAAGGCGGTGGCGAGCTGCATCACGGCGCCGAGCGTGAGTTCTCCGGACACGTACTTCGGTGTTGCGAGCAGGACCGGGAAGACGCCGACCAGCACAGCGTTGGCGCTCGCGATGCCGGAGACGCGCGATTGCCCGACCATCACGCGGCGCCACGATCCGACAAGTTCATCGAGAGCGCGCACGATGATGGCGCGATCGGGAGATTTGGTGTCCGGAGCCGGGGCCGCCCGTCCGGTTTCGCGCACGCGGGTCAGCTCGTAGCGGAACACGCCTTCGCAGTGGTTCTTCGCGGAGATCTGGCCGATCAGCGACCAGCCGACAAACCAGGCTAGACCCGACATCACGCAGGCGTAGAAGATGGCACCGAACAGGAAGTAGGCCGGAATGGTGATGCCGGCGGACGAGATGCTCAGCGAACCGCCGACCCGGGCCAGGACCTCGAAGAAGGTGATGGCGAGCAGAATGCAGCTCGTGAAGCCGACGGCGAGATCGAACAGAAGATCGACGCCGAGACGGACGTCGTCCGAGATCCGGAACTCCGGCGTCTGAGCGCCGCGTGTGCCTTGGTCGAGACGGCGGAACTTGTCGTCGTGGAGCCAGCGCGTGAGGATCTTCTTCGAGATGAACTCGCGGATGCGGACCTGAAACAGCATGCGGGTGAAGACGGTCGAGACCATGATCAGGCCGGCGCCGAGCACGAGGCCCGCGAACAGCCACAGCAGGTCGTCGAGTTCACCGGCCGCCTTCTTTTCGAGCGCGTCGAAGAAGCGGGCGTTCCAGCGGTTGATGAGCGCTTGGAGATAGACGCCGGCGAGGATCAAGACGGCAAGCAGCGCCGTCATGAACCACGCGAACTTCGCGTTCGGGCCGCGCCAGAAGCGCCGGACCAAATGCAAGAACTTGGCCGTTGCCGTCGGCTGGCCGTTGCCGATCACTTGGTTACTCAAGACGCCCCCGCCGACTTGCTTTCGACATTTTGCCCGCAAATGCCCTGTCTTGTCGATGCCGCCCACCCAGGGCCGCACCTCGACGGAACGATAGCGAACCTGTACGAGACCTGAACGGAAGACGGGAGATCGGGGCCATGTTGCAGATTTGGGACGTCGATTGGTACCTGGACGAGGCCCAGTGCCCCTGTGACGTCCACTTCACCCAGTGGGTCGACGAGACCAAGCTCACCGGGGCTACGGTCTTCCATTTCGGGACCGGCGGACATCATCATCTCGGGCTGCACAATCTTGAGCGCGGAGCGCCAAACACGATCCTTGGCATTACGGCGTCGCCGCCCGAGTTCCAGCGGTTCGTCGAGCTGGCCATCAAGCATCCCCGCCTCTCATACGCTTATCAGGTCTGGTTCGGGGACATTTATCTGTTGAATCCCAAGCTTCTACCGGATCTCGATGTGGCGACCATGTTCCACACCGGCGAGTTCCGTGGCGATAGCCAAGATGCCTATGGCGGGCTCACCGATCGGCAATCTGTGGACGTCGTCCTGCAGCGCTTGCGGCCGGGTGGGCGTCTTCTCTTCTTCACCGGCTCCTTCGCCTACGACAAGGCCGAGGCGATTGCGAAGGACCTCGTCCGCGAAGGCTTGGTGGTGGCGGACGGTGCTTACAAGTCGCTGGTCATCTTCCGGAAGGTTTGAGCCCGAACCTAATCGAGCTGTTCGAAGAGCCGCTGCAGCAGGCGCATCCGCGGTTCAAGTGACGAGATGTAAAGATGCTCGTGCAGGGTGTGGGCGCCGTCACCGTCGACACCTAGGCCATCGAGGGTCGGTACGCGATCGGCGACGAAATTGCCGTCGCTGCCGCCGCCGGTGGCGCAGTCGACCAGTTCCAGATCGAGTTCGGCTGCGATCGCGCGGGCCTTCGCCAGAAGCATCGCCACACCGGCGTTCTTCTCGAACGGCGGCCGATTGAGCCCGCCGGTCACGGCCAGCTTGACGTCCGGATCGTGGGGCTTCAGCGAGAACAGGAAGGCTTCCATTTCGCGGGCGTCGGCAACCGAAAGGACCCGCATGTCGATGGTGGCGTGGCACTCGGCTGGGACGACGTTGTCGGCGGTGCCGCCCGCGATCTGCCCGATGTTGAAGGTGATGCCGCGGGCGTAGTCGGTCTTGGCCTCGATGGCGAGCACCTGTCGGCAGATCTCGCGGATGGCGCTGCGGCCATCGGCGTGGCGGCTTCCTGAATGAGCCGGCCGGCCGACGGCGCGCATGTCGTAGCGGCCGACGCCTTTGCGGGCGGTAACGATTTTGCCGCCGTCGCGCGCTGGCTCGGTGACCAGGACGTACTTGGCGCCGGCGCCGGCGGCTTCGATCAGGGCACGGGAGGTCGGACTACCGATTTCCTCGTCACTGACGATCAGGCAGCGAATGGGCAGCGAGTTCGGGATGCCCTTCGCCGCCATCTCCCGCATGGCGGCCAGCGCGATATAGGCGCCGCCCTTCATGTCGTAGATGCCGGGGCCGTAGGCGCGATCGCCGTCGACGCGGTAGGGCAGCGGTCCGGTCAGCGTGCCGCGCGGGTGCACGGTGTCGAGATGGGAGAGGACGAGGATATAGGGCCCATCACCGCCCCAGGGGCTGCGGATGTCGAGGTGGTCGCCCAAGCCGTTGCGTCCGGGGATGCGGGTGACATGAGCGCCGAACGCTTCGTACTCCGATGCGCAGAGCGCCATCACCGTATTGACGCCGACGGCGTCGGCCGTCTGACTTTCGATTTCGACCCAGCGGCGGATCCCTTGGAGCAGGTCGTGGGTCGTCTCGGCGGCCATGATGTCGTTCCTCGCTGATCCACTCCCTTAGCGAAGGCGCCGTGTATCGAGCAAGCGACCCGGGCGGCGGACGGAGCCGCGAGACGGGCATAGCGCGCAGGTCAATCGTAGCGGAGCGTCGTCGCCTTGCCGCGGAACACCCAATAGGCGAGGGCCGAGTAGGCGACGATCACCGGCAGCACGATGCAGGCGCCAACGAAGATGATGAAGAGGCTCTCGGGTGCGGCGGCGGCCTGCCAGATCGTCAGCTTCTCGGGCACGACGTAGGGCCAGAACGAATAGGCGAGGCCGTGGAAGCCGAGCACGAACAGCGCGACGGCGCCGGCGAGGGGGACCCACGACCATCGATCGCGCGGGAACGGCATCCGGCCGAGCACGTACCAAAGGCCGACGAATACAGCGGCGGTGACGAGGGGCAGCGGCGCCAGCAGGATGATGAAGGGGAAGGCGAACCACTTCGAGAAGATGCGCTCCGAGACGAGCGGGGTCGCGAGGGAGACGGCGATCATGCCGAGGCCGACGAGCCAGAGGGTCGTCCGTGCCCAGTCGATCGCCTTCTGCTGCAGTTCGCCTTCGGTCTTGAAGATCAACCAGGCGGCGCCGATGAATGCGTAGCCGGCGGCAATGCACACGGCGGTCAGGGTGGCGAAGGCCAGATGCGGGACGGTCATCTCCAGGCCGACGATGTAGAGCCCCAGCATGAAGCCCTGCGCCAGACCGGCGATCAGCGAGCCGCCGGTGAACACTCTGTTCCAAAGCGCCTTCTCTTCCGGTGTTGCCACTTTGGCGCGGAATTCGAAGGCGACACCGCGGGCAATCAAGGCGAGCAGCAGAACTGCGACCGGCAGGTAGAGGGCCGTCAGGATGTAGCCGTGGGCCGTCGGGAACGCGACGAGCAGAAGGCCGATGGCCATTACGAGCCACGTTTCGTTGGCGTCCCAGAAGGGGCCGATCGACCCGACCATGACGTCCGCCTCCTCGGGTGAGGCGCGTCCGAGCAGGATGCCGACGCCGAGGTCGTAGCCGTCGAGGATCACGTAGGCGAGGATCGAGGCGCCCATCAGAACGGCGAACGCGGCAGGCAGCCAGGAGGCGTCGGCGGGCACCATGATCGTCTCCTCAGGCGTGGGTCGGAAGGCGTGTGACGACCGATGTCGAGAGCGGTGTCACGAGCGGCTTGCCGGCGAGGTAGTAGAGCGAGCGCATGTAAGCCACGAGCAGCAACGCATAAGTCAGGAGGTAGGCGATGAGCGTCGCGCCGACATGCGCGGCAGGGACGGCGCTCGCGGCTTCGGCCGTGGTCAGAACACCGTAGACAAGGTAGGGCTGGCGGCCGATTTCGGTGACGTACCAGCCGGCCAGCGTCGCGACCCACCCCGAGAACGTCATGGCGACAAGTGCGCGCTTCGACCAGACGCCGATTTCGCCGCGGCGCCAGAGCTGCCACGCGCAAGCCCAGGCGACGAGCAACATCAACATGCCGACGCCGACCATCACGCGGAACGACCAGAAAACGGGGGCGACCGGCGGATGACGGCCCTTGAAGTCGTCCAGCCCTGGGACGACCCCGGCCGCGTCGTGCTTCAGGATGAGGCTCGCCCCGGACGGGATTGAAATCTCGAAGTGGTTGGTGCGTGCCTCTTCGTCGGGGATGCCGAACAGCACGAGCGGCACGTGGCTGCGCGTCTGCCAATTGGCTTCCATGGCGGCGACCTTGGCCGGCTGGTGCTGCAGCGTGTTGAGGCCGTGCAGGTCGCCGACGAGGATCTGGACCGGGATCAGCACCGCGGCGATCGTCACGCCGGTGCGCATGGCCTTTTTCGCGCCCTCGCCGCCGCCCGCTCTGAGCAGCTGATACGCTGAAAGGCCTGCGATCAGGAACGCGGCGGTAAGGCCCGACGCCAGCAGCATGTGCGTCACGCGATAGGGCATCGAAGGATTGAAGATGATGGCCATCCAGTCGGTTGCGTGGGCGACGCCGTCGCGCATCTCGAAGCCGGCCGGCGTGTGCATCCAGGCGTTGAGCACCATGATCCAGAAGGCCGATAGGGTCGTGCCGACGGCGACGAGGACGGTCGCGAGCGTGTGCAGCCAGTCCGGAACCTTCCGCCAGCCGAACAACATGATGCCGAGGAACGCGGCTTCGAGGAAGAAGGCCGTCAGGATTTCGTAGGCGAGCAGTGGGCCAGCGATATTGCCGACGCGCTCCATGAAGCCCGGCCAGTTGGTGCCGAACTGGAAGCTCATGGTGATGCCGGAGACAACGCCGAGCGCGAACGTCAGGGCGAAGACCTTCACGTAGAGACGATAGGCGTCCATCCACGCTTCGTCACGGGTGGCAGCATAGCGCAGCTTGAAGAAGAGCAGGATCCAGCCGAGCGCGATGGTGATCGTCGGGAAGAGGATGTGAAACGAGATGTTTGCTGCGAACTGAATGCGCGCGAGCAGGACGGTATCGAGATCCATCAGCGGTCTCCCGTTGTTTCAGCCACCGCGCCACGGCGACGCGAGCCGCGTCCGCTGGGCAGCATGACCAGACGGTCCTTCCAATCGAGTACCTTCGAGACTTTGGCGCCGAGGCGCAGGAGCTGGATCAGGCGCTCGGTTTCGAGCCGCTGGACGTCGTCGTACCAGCCAGTCAGCAGCTCGATCATCTCGTGCATTTCGCGCATGCGACTCTGCGCGTGACGTTCGGCGTCGTCGCTCGGCGTGCGCATCATCAATTCGCGGAGCACGGTCATCGTGGGGTCGATCTCCCGCTTCTTGCGCTCTTCTGCGAGCACACGGAGGATCGCCCAGACGTCCTGTGGTGTTTCGAAGTAGTCGCGTCGATCGCCGGCCACATGGCGCAACCGTACCAGGTTCCAGCCCTGCAGCTCCTTGAGGCTCATCGAGACGTTGGAGCGGGAGATGCCAAGCCGCTCGACGATTTCGTCGGCGTTGAGGGGGTGATCGGAGATAAAGAGGAGGGCGTAGATCTGTCCGACGGTGCGGCTGATGCCCCACCGGCTGCCCATTTCTCCGAAATGCAACACGAAGGCTTCTGCGAGCGGTGGCAAGCTCATGGCGGCGACCCAAGCACCCCGGACTGAAGAGGCTTCCCGGATTTCAGACATTTCTGAAATAGGAGTAGCCCGCTCGGGTTACCAAGCGCCGAACGCCGCAGGTGGCCGGCTTGCGACAGGCGGGCGCACCTCGGGGGGCGCCGTTTGGTGGCTCAGTCTTTCAGGGACTGAATGTAGGCGATGAGGTCGCGGATTTCGGGAAGCGTGATCGCAACTGCCGGCATCTCCGGATGGGGAATGATGATCTTGCCGGCGAGGGCTTCCGCACTGTAGCCGCGACCGGCGATCGCGCGGAAACTCGGCGGTTCTATGCGGGCGGCGGGAGATTGCTGGGCGCCGACGTCGTGGCAGTTCGAGCAGAGGCGCGCGGCGAGGGCCTGCCCGCGCGCCGGGTCGGACTTCGGCGCCGGCTGCGCCAGGGCCACCGGCGCGGCACCGGCGAGGAACAGGGCGAAAAGCGTACCACGGGCGACGGGCCGCGAGAGCGTTTTGAGCAGAGGGTCGATCATGAAGCCTCGGGTCGTCAGCGCCATTCGATAGGCCAAGCTCGGCGCGAATCGACCCGCCGGCATTGATCCAGGACAGCCCTTTCAGGCGACGTGGACGACGAGGACGGTCGTGTTGTCCTGATAGGCGTCGCGCGCCGCCTCGACCTCGCGGATGAGTGCTGCGGCGACGCCCTCCGGTCCGGTATCGGCATAGCCGGTGACGAGGCGCGCGACGACGTCGGTGTCGAGAGTGTGGATGCCGTCGCTCGCCAGGACGATCCAGTCGCCGGATGCCAGTACGAGCGGACGGCGCGAGCGATCGATCAGGTCCATCTCTTCGCCGGCGACGGCAGAGCGCAGCATGTGGCGGCGCGGATTGTTGCGTGCTTCGGCCGGTGTGATCTTGCCTTCGGCGGCGAGCTGGTCGAGGGCGGGGGCGAGGGAATGGTCTTCGTTCAGCAGTTCAATCTCGCCGCGCCGGACGAGGTACATCGGGCTGTCGCCGACGCTGATCCACTCGAGGCCTTCCGGCCCGAATGCAGCGCCGATGACAGTCGAGCCCATGCCGTCGAGGCGCGGCGATTGCTCGACGATGCCGGCGATCGCCGCGTTGGCGGCGTGCAGGGCGGCGTCGAGGCGGACGGCGGTCGCGCCCCGTGCCTCGGCGAAGGCGACGACGAACTCTTCGCAGACCGTGCGGCTCGCCAGCGCACCGCCGGCATGGCCGCCCATGCCGTCCGCGAGCACGGCCAGGAGGTCGAGAGCGGGATCGGCTGGGTCAGGCTTCCAGGCGAGCGCCGAGTCTTCCTGATAGCGGCGGGCCCCTATGGTTGTTCGCGTCGCGTGTGTGTAGCGCATCAAAGCTGGCGTGCAGCCCTCTTCGTGACCTTGCCGTCCGACAACTCCGACCAGTCGAAGTCGGGACCGCAGAATGGCACGAAAACGAGCTGCGTGCGCCCCACGCCGATGACGTCCATGGCCTGGAGCGGTACGGCCGAAGTCGGCTTTTTGTCGTTGACGGCCACCACGTTCGTCTTGGCGAGGTTCGGCACGAACAGGAAGGTGCGGTCGGCCGAGTCGTAGCGGATGTAGGCCTGCTCCTCGCTCGATATGGCGTCGTCGCCGAAGTCGATGGGAATGCGCTGGCTCGGCGAACGGCCGAGCGTGTTGTTGCCTTCGTAGATCGGACGATAGGAACCGAGCCCGGGGCCGCCAACCACGACGAGCCAGCCGACGACGGGGTCCTGATGGAACGTTTCGCGCTCGACCTTCTGGCGGCCGCGGACGAACTGGGTGCGCGCGGGCGCGTCTGTGCCTGCGGCCTCGACTGCGGGCGTTGCTTCACGGGCGGCGGCGCCGCGGACGACCCGGGTCGTCGGCGGTTCCATCTCGACGTGGCGATCGCCGGCTGGCAGCAGCGGTGCGGCCGCACGGGCCTCGCGGACCGCTTCGGCCGCGCTCGGAGGAGTTTGCGGAGACTTGTCGTTCATAGGTGTCGCCTCCCGTGGCGTTGAACCGGCAAGGGCGAGCGCCGTCGCGGGCCGCCCTATCAGCTTCGTCGTGATCTCCTGGGCGCGCTCGTCATCGTCACGGCTCGCCGCCCTGAGCGCGTCCTTGAGCGATCCGAGGAATTTCGCGCGGCGCTCGACTTCTTCGGCCATTCTTCCTCCGCCAGACGTCTCCGCACGGGAGACACGATTGATAGGCAAAACGCTCGATACGCGATGATCATCCGGCCGGAACGGCCTCGGTACTCGTACGCTTCATGTGAAAGGTCAGGACCGTGCCGCCGATCTCGATGGACTCACCGCCGCGAAGACGCACGCGCGAGGCGCGGCTCCCGTCGACCGTCACGCCATTACCGTCCGGCCCCGAAACGTCGACCAGCCAATACCGTCCGTCTTCGGCGCGATGGACGAGCGCGTGGTAGCGATGAACAGTATCGGCGTCGATGCAGATATCGTTGTCGTCCTGGCGACCGATGCGCAGGATCGGGTGATCAGCCGACAGACGACCCGCGATCGTGCCGGCGCGGCTGAGCGCTGCGGCCGGTGATTCGGTGCGCCAGGCGATGGTGGGGCCATCCTGGATTTCGGATTGATTCGCGGCACGCGGGAGGTGACCGCGTCGCTGACTTTGTCGCTTGAGAACAAGTCCGCCTGCAACCAAAAGAGGAACAGCACAGAGCGCCGCGAGGCCGAACATGAGAACCGGCGCCGCTGCGAACCCAGCAATCAGGAAATCACGCACCTGCGCGATCGTCTCGCTCATCGTCGCCGGCCGCCGTCGCAAGAATCTGTGACAACGCTGTCACGGCAACGCGGCTCAATTGTGGTGGATCGGAGATCGTGCGTGGCATTGCCCGTGACCTCGCCACATTTCTGAGGGAGAGAAATCGAACCGGAACGCACGCGCGACCGGATCTGCCCGCAGCGACCCGCACAGGACGCATGAGCCACATCCTTGCATTGCCGAGCGAGACGGTGCTCGCCGACGATTACAGGATCGAGCGGGTCCTCGGCGCGGGCGGGTTCGGGATCACGTACCTCGCGACCGAAGAGCCGCTCGGGCGGCGGGTGACGCTCAAGGAATACTTTCCTGCGGATTTCGCTCACCGTCTCGACAATCGCGAGGCGGTGCCGCGTTCGGCCTGCGTCGCGGAAGACTATCAGTGGGGGCTCGACCGCTTCATCTCCGAAGCGCAGACGCTCGCGCGGTTCGACCACCCGAACATCGTCAAGGTCTACCGGTACTTCCAGGCGAACAATACGGCCTACATGGTCCTGCACTTCGAGGAAGGGCAGAGCCTCAAGGGCTGGCTGAAGGCACTCGGGCGGGCGCCGCGCCAGCGCGAACTCGACGACATCCTGAAGCCGCTCCTCGACGCGCTGGAGACCATCCACGCGGCCGATTTTCTCCATCGCGACATCGCGCCGGACAACATCATCATCCGCAAGGACGGCTCGCCGGTTCTGATCGACTTCGGATCGGCGCGCGGTGAAATCGCCCAGCACTCGCGCACGCTGTCCGCGCTCGTGAAGCCCGGTTATAGCCCCTACGAGCAGTACGCCGAGACGGGGCACCGGCAGGGACCCTGGACCGACATCTACGCGCTGGCCGCGACGCTCTATCATGCCGTGAGCGGCAAGCGGCCGGCGGATGCGCCATCTCGCGTGGTCAACGATACGCTGGCGCCGGCGCGCGAGGTCGCGATCAGTTCCTATCGCGTCAATTTCCTGGCCGCGATCGATCGCGCGCTCGCACTCGACATCGATGCGCGACCCGTTTCGATCCGCGCCTGGCGCGGCGATTTGCTGGCGCCCGACCCGAAGCGCAGTTGGTTGAAGCGGACGTTGAAGACGGAACCGAAGGCGCCGGCGGCGGCGGCCCGTCCGATGGCTGACGTTCTACCTCCCGTCCCCGATGCGCCCGGTCAGCAGGGCGGCTTCCTCGATTTCGTCGACGGGTTGAAGAAGAAGCCTTCGTCGGGTGGTGGCGGCGTCGAGGCGGTAACGGCGCCGGCGGCCGCGAGGGCCGCTGCCCCCGCGAGCCTGACTGCCCGACTGTCGCAAGTCGTTCCGGCGCCTGCCAAGGCGGCACCGCCGCATGCTGCTGCAGTGCCGGCCGTAGCGCCCGCGGTGGCCGAGCGTGCCAAGGCCCGGCCGCGGCCGGTCAAGACCCGGTCGTCTATCCGACCGCTTCTGTTCAAGCTGGCGATCGGCGCTGGTATCGCGTCGGTCGTCGTGGCCTTTCAGGACCAACTCGTCCGTCCCGCCCCGGAGCCGACGACGAAGGTTGCGCGGACGGAATCGAGCCAGCCGGTGCGCCCGGCGAACGAGGCGCGGGTCCGCACGTCTGATATCGAGACGCGCAGTCTGCCGGCGACGCCGCCGCGACCGGTCTCTCCGCCTGCGGCATCGACTCCTGCTCCGGCCGTCGCCTCGATGGCGCCGGCGGCCTCCGTTCCGACAACCGCGGCCACACCGGCGCCGCCGGCTGCCGTTCGGATTTCCGCCCACCGTGGCGGTGTGCTGTCGGCGCAGTTCGCCGGCGACGGCCGGTCGGTGGTCACGCTTGGCCAGGATGGGCTCCTGCGCGCCTTCGTTTTGGAAACGGGCGTGGCACAGCGCACCATCGACCTATCACATGAGGCAACATCGCTCGCCGTCGTGGGCCGGAAGGCTGCCGTTGGTCATGCCGATGGCAGCGTCACCGTGCACGACCTCGATACCGGTGAGCAGACCTCGCGCTTGCCCGAGGCCGCAGGGCTCGGCACCATTTCTGCGATCGCTTTCGCGGGCCCAGAGCGGCTGCTCGCCACGTCGAACGGGGGTGGCGTCGCGGCCTGGGATTTGAAGCTCGCGGCGCGTGCCGGTCCACTGCATGGTGGGCACGATCAGCCGGTGCAGGCGGTGGCGGCGCATCCGCGCGGCGCGACGTTCGTCACCGGCGGGCGCGACGGGACCATCCGGATCTGGGACCCGGCGCGGGCCGATGCGATCCGCACCGTTCGCGGCAATCGCGCGGCCATCACGGCGCTCGCGTACGCGCCGGACGGACGTGTTATCGCCGCGGCCTCGGCAGACGGTACCGTGCGGCTATGGTCGGCGACGACGGGGCGGCTTCAGCGGGTGCTTCGTGGTCCGCAGGTGCCGATCACCGCGATCGCTTATTCGCCGGCAGGTGATCTGCTCGCGACGGCGTGGCAGGACGGCGTCGTGCGGCTCACCGGCACGGGGCGCTGGCGGACGGTCGAAACGCTCGCCACGCCGGGGGTTTCACCGCGGTCGATCACGTTCTCGCCAGACGGCCGCTACGTCGCCGCCGGCACATCCGACGGCGCGGTGACGGCCTGGTCGGCGATCTTCACGCGCAGCCGCGACGGCGATTAGGCAGGTATGATCGGGTGGCGCGCCGCTTCGGAGGGGCGCCCGCGGCTCCCATCCGAAACGATCGCCTTCAAGGGGTGCCTAAGCTTTCTGCTCGTCCAATTCCTTGAAGACTTTGCGCGCGATGCGGAAGCATTCGACGCCGGCCGGCATCCCGGCATAAACAGCGATTTGATGAAGGATCGATTGGATCTCGTCGCGCGTCACGCCGTTGCGGATGGCGCCGCGCAGATGCAGTTCCCATTCCTCCATGCGGTTGACGCCTGCGATCAGGCCCAGGTTGATCATCGAGCGGGTCTTCGCCGGGATGCGCTCGTCGCCCCAGATCGTGCCCCAGCAGTACTCGTTCAACATGTCCTGGAACGGACGGTTGAAGTCGTCGGCAGTCGACATGCTGCGCTCGACGTAGGCCTCGCCGAGCGTCGCCTTGCGCTTTGCCAAGCCCTTTTCCCAGATCGCCTTGTCCACGCGTGTCCTCCTTCTTCTGAGCGAGGGCGCGACCTTACCGCGGCTTGCCGGTCCCGGCGAGGGCCACGTGCTGGGCGGTCAGGCGGGTATCCCGCCGGTTCTGCGCGATGTCGCGTAGCTGCACGGCGACATTGGGAGCGAGAGCTTCGAGGCGCCGGAAATCTTCGTAGCCGAGCTTCAGGAGGCGGCACTTGCTGGCCGTCACGAAGGCGCCCGGCGTGCGCTCGCCCTCGAGCATAGAGACAATGCCGAAGAAGTCCCCCGTCTCGTAAGAGCGGGTGAAGTCAGTTGCCCGCAGCTGTACCCGGCCCGAGGCGATGAAGTAGGTGGCGCGGTTCACCGTGCCGGCCGCAATTACTTCCGTGCCGGGCGGCAAGTGGTGCGCGTGGAACAGCGGCATGATCTCGGCGACCTGGCCGGCGTCGAGCTCGGCGAGCATGGGAATGCGTGACATCAACGACCAAGTGATCACGAAATCCCGCCGGCCGACTTCCTGGGCGAAGCCCGTGGAGATTATGGCGACGGGCAGCGCCAGGATGCAGAGGCCCGTCAGCATGACCAGCATGGCGAAGAACTTGCCGCCGGCCGTGTGGGGGACAACGTCGCCGTAGCCGACCGTCGTCAGCGTGGTCATGGCCCAATAGGCAGCCTGCGGCACGCTGCCAAACTTGTCCGGCTGGGCGTGGCCTTCGAGGTAATACATGCCGGTCGACGCGATCAGCAGGGCGGCGCCGAGCAGCAAGCCGGCTGCGCCGAGCGAGCGACGCTCGTTGGCGATGACGCGGAAGAGCGTGTGCATGGCCGGCGAGTAGCGAGCGAGCTTCAGGAAGCGCACCAGCCGCAAGGCGCGCAGGACGCGCAAGTCGATGGGAATGATCAGATGGAGATAGAAGGGCAGTATCGCCAGCAAGTCTATGATCGGGCCGAGCCGGGTGGCAAAGGTCAAACGTGCCCGAAGCGGCGGCAGCTTGCGAAGATAGGGCATATGGACGGATGTCCAGACGCGGGCCGCGTATTCGAGCGTGAAAATCGCCACGGACGCCACCTCGAACCACCAGAACGCGCGGTGCCATTCGGCATCGATCTCGGGGACCGTCTCGAGGCAGAAGGCGATGACGTTGGCGATGATCAGAGCGACGATGAACCCGTCGAACAGTTCGTTGGCTCGCTCGTACCCGCGACCGCCCTCGATCACGGCATAGACGCGTTCGCGAAGATTGCGCGGGGGGTGGTCCAACGAGCGGGCTCCGGATCGGTGTGATGGGTCGCGGGTACTGTACGCGCCGGCACCGTCCGGGCAATCTGATGGACATCAATCGGGAAAGGAAACAGACGTGACACGAACGGCCGTCGTCGCGGGGGCGCTCGGGATCGTCGGCCGGGCGGCCGTCGAACGCCTAGTTGCAGACGGCTTTGAGGTGATCGGCCTCTCACGCCGACAGTCGACGCTGCCGGGCGCCCGTCTGGTTGCGGTCGATCTCGCCGATCCTGCCGATGCGCGGCAGAAGCTCGGCAACGTGTCCCGCGTAACGAACGTCTTCTATGCAGCTTATGCGCCGGCGCCGTCGCTGGCGGAGGAGGCGCGGCTCAACACGCGGATGCTGGTCAATCTGGTCGAGGCCATCGAGGAAGGCTCTTCGGACACGCTCGCGCACGTGCAGCTCATGCAGGGCAGCAAGTGGTACGGCAACCATCTCGGGACTTACCGGACGCCGGCGCTTGAAAACGATCCACGCCACGCAGCGCCGTGCTTCTATTACGACCAGCAGGATTGGCTGGTTGCGCGCCGAGCGACCCGACCTTGGAGCTGGTCGGCGCTCCGCCCGCACGGTGTGCTCGGCTTCGCGCTCGGCTCGCCGATGAACCAGCTTACGGGTGTCGCGCTTTTCGCCGCTCTCTCGCGTGAACTCGGCTTGCCGCTCTGCTGGCCCGGTACGCAAGAGGCCTACGACTGCGTCTATCAGTTCACCGATGCGGCGTGGCTCGCGCGCGGTATGGTCTGGGCCGCCACGACGCCGGAGACTGCGGATCGCCCGCTCAACTTCACGAACGGCGACTTCATCCGCTGGCGGCATCTCTGGCCGCTGATCGCCGAGGCATTCGACATGGAGGTCGGCCCGGTGCGCACGCTCCGCCTCGCCGAGCAGATGGCTGACAAAGAACCGGTGTGGGCGCGGATCCGCGAGAAGCACGGTCTCGCGCCGCACCGTCTCGACGACCTCACCAACTGGGGCTTCCTCGATTTCGTCGTCCGGTCCGGCTTCGACCAGATGTCCGACATGACGGCGGCTCGGCTGGCAGGCTGGACCGGAGTGAACCCGTCGCGGGCCGCTTACCTCGGGCGCCTCGCCGATCTACGGGAACGCCGCATCATCCCGTGATCCGTATGCCTATTGCGGCGCAGCAAGGGGTAACCGACCCCTTCCTGATACGATGGTCTGGGTTTTGATCCGTTCACTCGACGGGGGTGGCGAACCCGGTCAGATTGGGCCCGAAAAGACCGCGATTGGAAGCCCAGCATGCCCACCACGCTCCCGCCGCCGACGGTAAGGCACAATGTGCCCGTGCTGGCGCTCTGTCAGGCTCTCTTCATGTCGGTCCAGACGATCGGGATCGCAACGACGCCGCTCGCCGCCTACGCGCTGCTCGGGACGGATAAGTCGCTCGCGACGTTCCCGATCTTTTTGGTGCACGCCGGCGTGATGCTGACGACGGTGCCGGCTTCGTTCCTGATGGCGCGGATCGGTCGGCGGGGCGGCTTCTCGGTTGGCGCCGTTTCGGGCATCGCCTCCGGGCTCGTCTCGACCGCGGCGATCTTCCTGCAGAACTTTCCGCTGCTCTGCATCGGCGCGCTTTTGCAGGGAACCGCGGCCGCCTTCGCCTGGTACTTCAGGTTCGCCGCTGCCGATGCCGCCGCGCCGCAGAAGCGTGCGCAGGCGATCTCGCTGGTGATGGCGGGGGGCGTGCTCGCGGGCCTGCTCGGTCCGCAGACGGCCAAGTGGGCGGTCCACTGGTTCGACCCGGTCGTTTTTGCGGGCTGCTATGTCGCCGTGTCGCTGCTCTCGGCCGGTGTGCTGGGCCTCGTGCAGTTTCTCCGTATCCCGGGGTTGACGGCGGAACAGCGTGCGGCGGGCGGGCGTCCGATGGGCCGGATCATCCGCCAGCCGAGCTATATCGTGGCGCTCATCTCGTCGATGTTCGGCTACGGCGTGATGACGCTCGTGATGTCGGCGACGCCGCTCGCGATGCTGGCCTGCGGGTTCCACTTCACGGACAGCGCGACGGTGATCCAGGCCCACGTCGTGGCGATGTTCCTGCCATCGTTCTTCACAGGCCACCTGATCCAGCGCTTCGGCGTGCTGCCGATCATCGCGACGGGTGCGGCGATCAACATCGGGTGCGCCTTTGTCAATCTTTCCGGGATTGGCTTCGAGCACTTCCTGATCGCCAACATTCTGGTCGGGCTCGGCTGGAACTTCACCTATGTCGGCGGGACGACGCTGCTGACGTCGACCTACGAGCCGGCCGAGCGGGCGAAGGTGCAGGCGAGCCACGATTTCATGGTTTATGCGACGACTGCGACGGCAGCCGGACTCTCGGGCTTCCTGCACGCCACGTCGGGGTGGACGTTCGTCAACATGGCGGCGATCCCGATGCAGGCGATCATCATCGTCGCTGCGCTGGCCCTGTTCCTCCACCAGCGCCGTGCGGTCCAAGCGGCGGCGCCGGCTGAGTGAGTGTCAGCCGCCGGCCGGGGCAACCCGGTCGGCCATCTCGGCACCGCGCGTGCCAAGTGGGCGGCTCGGCCCTTCGGTGGTGTCGTGTTCGGTCTGGTGCTCGAGTTCGGCGTTTAGCTCGCCGCCGACGAGAATGACGATGGCGCTGAGCCAGACCCAGGTGAGAAAGCCGATGGCTGCGCCGAGCGAGCCATAGGTCTCGTTGTAGTTTCCGAAGTTCGCGACGTACCAGGAAAAGACGGCCGAACCGGCGAGCCAGGCGAACGCCGCAAGCGCGCTGCCCCACGTGACCCACCGCCACTGCGGCTTGTTGCGGCTCGGACCATAGCGGTAGAGCACGGCGAGGCCGAATATCAGGATCACGAGCAACAGCGGCCAGCGGCCGAGCGCGAGCAGCGTTCCGGCGGTCGTTTCGCCGAGCCCAATCAGGGAAAAGACGGCCGGCAGGACGATAATCGCGCCGGCGGCCAAGACGAGGAACAGCATGGCGCCGAGCGTCAGCGCGAGCGACTGTGCGTTGAGTTCCAGGAAGCTGCGCTTTTCCTCTTCGCGATAGACGATGTTGAGCGCATCGAACATCGACTTCATGCCGGCGTTCGCGCTCCACAGCGAGACGAGGAGGCCAGTCACGAAACTGAATCCGAGGGTGCCGCCGCCCTGGTTGGCGATGCGCTTCACCTGGCCACCGACGATTTCGACGGCGCCGCCCGGGACGATGCCGGACATGGTCTGCATCTGCCGCTCGATGAGGGCGGGATCGGCGACGAGGCCGAAAATCGAGACAAGCGCCGCGATGGCCGGGAAGAGGGCCAGCAGCGCGAAAAAGGTGATCCCGGCCGCGACCAGCAGAATGCGGTCCTGGCCGACGCGAGTGAAGACGCGTTTCGCGATCTCTTTCCAGCCTTGTGCCGGAACCTCTGACGGGGTCTCGGCATGAGCTCCCGCCGGGTTTGCTGGGGAGCGGGCGTCTTGCCACTGCGCCATCTTGCGACGTGGATGTTGGCGATCGCATGACGTCGTCGCCCGCCGCGCGCGGTCGACCGTGCTTGCCGCATAAACGAACGCGGCGCCGGCAGCTACCGACGCCACATCCGCGAACGTCCGAGTGATCCGCAAGAGTTCAGCCTCCGACGAGGTCACTATTCGTTACTCGCCGTGACGGGCCTTCCCGCCCTTGCGGCCGGTCTCGCCGCTCTTGATGTCCGGATCGTCACTGCGCGCCTCGCCGCCCTTGCGGCCGATTTCCCGCATGTGCTCGCGGTCCTGGCTCACGGTCTCGCCGCCTTTCTTTCCTATCTCGGAATAGAATTCGGGGCCGTGCTTCTCGCTCGTCGCCTCGCCACCCTTGCGGCCGAGTTCGACATAGCCCTTGTGGCCGAGCTGCTCCTTGCGCGTCTCGCCACCCTTTTGCCCGCCCTTCTGTCCGATCTCGGAATAGAACTCGGGACCGTGCTTCTGCGACGTCGACTCACCACCTTTGCGGCCGGCTTCCTCGACCGTCATGTTACCCTTCTTGTTTTCGGCCATGAGTGAACTCCTTCTGCATGTGCCTGCCGAACCAACACAGGCGGGCAAAGCAGGGTTCCAGACGGTAGGCAGGCGCTTCTCTGCTCGCGGACACGTGCGATTTCAATGCGCAGAGACTGGCAACGGCCAGCGCTGCCGACCCGCGGAGAGCCCGGCAATAAAGGAGAAACGCGCCGATCAGGGTAGCGGCAGGGTCTCGTGCTCCTTGAGCGTCTTGCCGGTCTCGGCATCGACCTCGAGCATCTTGACGCGGTAGCCCCACAAGTGGGCGACGTGCTGCAGTGTGCGGTCGCACTGGTCCTTTTCGAGCAGGATGCCGTTGCGCACGCGGTGCTGGAGCGTGAGCCGGCGGCCGCCCGATAGGTCGGCGCTGACGACCTGGATGTCAGGGTCGCGTGCAGAGGTGTCGTACATGGCAGCGAGCTTGCGACGGACGGCGCGGTAGCCCGCCTCGTCGTGGATCGCCTTCACCTCGACGAACGGGCTACCCGAGCTGTCGTGGATCTGGAAGAAGCGGAAGTCGCGGATCACTTTTGGCGACAGATACTGGAGGATGAAGCTGTCGTCGCGATAATTCGCCCAGGCCTCCTTCAGTGCGCCGATGGCGTCGCCGGAGCCGGCGAACTCGGGGAACCAATCGCGATCCTCCGGTGTCGGCTCTTCAGCGATGCGCTTGATGTCGCGCATCATCGCGAATCCGAGTGCGTAGGGATTCATGCCGCCGAAGTGCTTCTGGTCGAACGTCGGCTGATAGACGACGGACGAATGGCTGTGCATGAATTCCAGCATCGAGCCTTCGGTGATCAGGCCGTCGTCGTACATGCGGTTCAGAATTTCGTAATGCACGAAGGTGGCGCAGCCTTCGTTCATCACTTTGGTCTGCCGCTGCGGGTAGAAGTATTGCGCCAGCATGCGGACGATGCGGAGAAGCTCGCGCTTCCACTCGTCGAGCTTCGGCGCATGCTTCTCGAGGAAATAGAGCAAGTTTTCCTGCGGTAGGCCGAGGAGCATGTTCTCCTTGGCGGCATCCTTGGTCTGGAGATCGAGCGGCGGCTTCTGCAACTTCGAGCGCGGTACGGTGCGCCAGAGTTCGTTGTAAGTCGCTTCCTCGTAGTCGCGGCGAGCCTGCTCCTTTTCCTGCAACTCGCTACGGGAGCGGCGCCGCGCCGGATGGCGGCTGATGCCTTGGCCCATCAGCGCATGGGCGCTGTCGAGCACCGCCTCGACAGCTTCGACGCCGTAGCGCTCCTCACACTCGGACACGTACTCCTTGGCAAAGGTGAGGTAGTCGAGAATCGAAGTTGCGTCCGTCCATTGGCGGAACAGGTAGTTGTTCTTGAAGAAGTGGTTGTGGCCCATGGCCGCGTGCGCCATCACGAGCGCCTGCATCGTCATGGTGTTCTCTTCCATGATGTAATTGATGCATGGGTCGGAATTGATGACGAGTTCGTAAGCCAGCGCCCGCGCGCCCTTACGGTAGAGCGTCTCCTCGCGCGCGAAGTGCTTTCCGAACGACCAGTGCCGATACATGTTCGGCATACCGATCGACGCGTAGGCATCGAGCATCTGCTCGGCGGTGATGACCTCGATCTGGTTCGGGTAGATGTCGAGGCCCATGTCCTTGACGCCGATCTCGTGGATCGCGTCGTAGACCGTCTTGACGGTCGAGAAGTCCCACTCGGCACCCGTGAACAGCGGCCGGCGTGCACTCATGGGGTCGCACCCTCGAGACGAGCCGCCTGCCGGTTGTCGCTGGAGGGGGCGAACAGGTCGCGGAAGACGGGATAGATTTCGTCGGCCGCCGAGACGCGCCGGCGGGCGAAGTGCGAAAAGGCGGCTTCGAGCTGCTGATAGCTCGACCAGACGATCGACGACAGCGAGGGAATGGGATCGTCCGCTCCCACTTCGATGTAGGCGAAGTATTGGCAGATCGGCAGGATCTCGTTGGTCAGAAGGTCGATCGAGACGGCCATGTCGTCGTCGAAGTTGTGACCATCCGAAGCCTGGGCGGCGTAGATGTTCCAGTCGGCCGGCGAGTAGCGATCGGCGACGATCTTCTGCATCTCCCGGAAGGCCGAGGAGATCACGGTGCCGCCCGTCTCGGTGCCCTTGAAGAAGGTTTCCTCGTCGACCTCCTGCGCCTCGGTGGTGTGGCGGATGAAGACGATGTCGACCTCGCTGTAGTGGCGCGTCAGGAAGAGGTGGAGCAGCATGAAGAACCGTTTGGCGAGGTCCTTCAGCGGCTCGGTCATGGAGGCCGAGACGTCCATCAGGCAGAACATGACGGCCTGGGTCTTCGGCTTCGGACGGCGCTCGAAGCGATTGTACTGGAGATCGAGCGGGTCGATGTAGGCGACGACCTTGCGCAGATAGGACAGGCGGCGCATACGGGCTTCGAGCGCAGCGATTTGCTTTTCGTCCGGCTCCGGCTCGCTCCGCAGGCGCGCGATTTCCTTCTCCAGTTCTTCGAGTTCCTGCAGGCGTGGCCGGCGCAGCGCGATGCGGCGTGCCAGGCTGTTCCGCATGGTGCGGACGCGGTTGAGCTTCGCCGGTGAACCGTCGGTCGTGAAGCCGGCCCGCGCCGGTTGCGGCGAGCGGATGTCCTTCAGGCGGGCCTTGACGAGGTTCGGCAGTTTAAGGTCCTCGAAGAAGAGGTCGAGGAACTCCTCACGCGTCAGCGAAAAGACGAAATCGTCCTCGCCCTGTCCGTCCGCGCTGCCCTTCTGGCCACCGCCGCCCGAACCGCCTTCGGGCTTGCGGATGACGTCGCCGACCGAGAAGTCCTTGTTGCCGGGCAGCACGAAGTCCCGCTCGCCGCTGTTCGAGCCGAGGCCGAAGGAGGGCTCGCGCAAGCTTTTCGAGCGGATGCGGATGTTCTCGCCGTTGTCGACTTCGGAAACCTTGCGCTTTTTCAGCGCGTCGCGGACCGCCTCGCGGATCTCGCTCTTCGCCCGGCGCAAGAACCGCTGGCGATTGCCGAGGCTCTTCGCCTTGGGATTGAGCCGACGATCGACGATGTGCATTCCGTCTATCCGATCCTAGATGTGCGTCCGGCAGGGCGCCGAGCGGCTGTGACGCGGCATCAGCCGGACTTCTTCACCCGCATGTACCATTCGACGAGGCGACGTACCTGGCGCGGGGTGTAACCGCGCGCGACCATGCGAGATACAAACTCCTCGTGCTTCTTCTCGGTTTCGCCATCCTTCTTGGCGCCGAAGCTGATGACGGGGAGCAGGTCCTCGACTTGGCTGAACATCCGCTTCTCGATGACCTCGCGGATTTTTTCGTAGGACGTCCAGTTCGGGTTCCGCCCGCCGTTCTTGGCGCGCGCCCGGAGCGAGAACTTGACGACCTCGTAGCGGAAGTCCTTCGGGTTCGCGATGCCGGCCGGCTTCTCGATCTTCGACAGCTCCTGGTCCAGGACCTGCCGGTTCATCAACTGTCCGGTGTCGGGGTCCTTGAAGTCCTGGTCTTCGATCCAGGCGTCGGCATATGCAACGTAGCGGTCGAACAGGTTCTGGCCGAAGTCGTGATAACTCTCGAGATAGGCCTTCTGGACCTCGTTGCCGATAAACTCGGCATAGCGGGGAGACAGTTCCTCCTTGATGAACTCGATGTAGCGGTCCTCGCGCTCCTCCGGCAGCTGCTCGCGCCGGATCGCCTGCTCAAGGACGTACATGAGGTGAACCGGGTCGGCCGCGACCTCCTGCGTGTCGTAGTTGAAGACCTCCGACAGCACCTTGTAAGCAAACCGGGTCGAGGTGCCGTCCATGCCCTCGTTGATGCCGGCGGCCTCGCGATACTCCTGGATGGTCTTGGCGTGCGGGTCCGTGTCCTTCAGGCTCTCGCCGTCATAGACGCGCATCTTCGAGAACAGCGACGAATTCTCGTGCTCCTTCAGACGGGTGAGGACCGAGAACTGCGCCAGCATGTCGAGCGTGCCGGGGGCACAGGGCGCCTTCGACACTTCGCTCGAACCGAGCAGCTTCTCATAAATCTTGCGCTCTTCCGAAACGCGCAGGCAATACGGCACCTGGATGACGCAAATGCGATCCAGGAACGCCTCGTTGTTCTTGTTCGACTTGAAGCTCTGCCATTCGCTCTCGTTCGAGTGGGCGACGATGAGGCCCTGGTAGGGCAGAGCTCCGACGTTCTCCGTACCGACGTAGGTGCCGTCCTGCGTGGCGGTCAGCAGCGGATGCAGCATCTTTATCGGCGCCTTGAACATCTCGACGAACTCGAGAATGCCCTGGGTCGTGCGGTTGAGGCCGCCCGAGTAGGAGTAAGCGTCGGCATCGTTCTGGCCGAAGAATTCCAGCTTGCGGATGTCGACCTTGCCGACGAGCGCCGAAATGTCCTGATTGTTCTCGTCGCCGGGCTCTGTCTTCGCGACGCAAACCTGGCGGAGCCGCGACGGATAGACCTTCACCACACTGAATTTCGAGATGTCGCCGCCGAACTCGTCGAGCCGCTTCACGGCCCACGGGCTCGTGCGGCCCGTCAGCTTGCGTGCCGGAATTCCGTACTTGTCTTCTAGCGCGCGGCCCATTGAGACGGGATCAAACAGTCCGAGCGGGCTTTCGAAGATCGGACTGACTTCCTCGCCGGCCTTCAGGACGTAGATCGGGCACTGCTCGATGAGTTCCTTTACGCGCTCGGCAAGCGAGGACTTGCCGCCGCCGACCGGACCGAGCAGATAGAGGATCTGCTTGCGTTCCTCGAGCCCCTGCGCGGCGTGGCGGAAGTAGCCGACGATGCGCTCGATCGTCTCTTCGAGGCCGAAGAAATCGCGGAAGGCCGGGTAGACCTTGATCGTCCGATTGAGGAAGATTCGGCCGAGCCGTTGATCGCGCGACGAATCGATGACCTCAGGTTCCCCGATGGCCATCATCATCCGCTCGGCCGTTCCCGCGTACATCGTGGGATCGTTGCGGCAGCCTTCCAGATAGTCTTTGAGCGACATCTCCGACCGCTTGTGGCGATCGTAGCTGCGTGAAAAGATCTCGAAGATCTCGTTATCAGTCGCCATGGTCGTCCCGCGCTCTCTTCCCGTACACCGTGATCGGTGTCTCTGAGGGCGAACTCCGCGGCCACAGATGGGCTACGTAATTCGCCCCGTTGCCAATCCTAGCACACCGTGCCGGCCCGGCTACGTCCGAACCGGTCGCACATCGTCCTGTTACGTGCGCGAGGCCAGGACCGAGCAACTTGCCAACAAGTTCCGGCAGAAGTGCGTCGACGCAGTCACAGTTCGTGTGCTCATCAAGTCACCAACCGGAACAAACCGAAGCATAGGAAATAGGCATTCTGCGACGTCATCCAAGGTAGGCCCTTGGCACGCCACGAACTGTTGCAAATCGCTGACCAGGACTCAGACCCGTTGGGACAGCTGCTGCACTGTTCATGCCAAATGGCGGCGGACCGCACCTGCCACCGTTTCCAGATCGGCCGATCCGTCGGTGGCAATGGCCATCAAACGATCCAATGCACCGGCTGAGAAATGTTCGGCCGATTGCATGGCGGCAACTTTGTAGGCCTTCGTCGCCAGCCCCATGGCGGATTTCGGTCCCTGCACGCGCAGTGCGACATGTGCGGCCGCCGTAAGGACCGGAGCACGATAGAGTTCGGCACCGCCTGGTCGGGTGCCGCGCTCGGCACGTGCGATGGTAATGCCGGCCGCGGCCGAAGCGCCGGCCCGCATTTCGACCTCGGCTTTCAGCAAGAGAAAGAAGGGGATGGCCTGCTCGGCCCCGGTTGCCCTGTAATCATGCAGCCCGGTGACGAGACGTGCGAGGCCTTGCTCGTGCGAACTCTTGGCAAGTTGCCAGCCGAGCACCACGTCGGCCCAGGCACGCCAGTAGATCAACCCGTGGCGACGCGCGATGTCGTGAGCCTCGTTGGCGAGATGCGCCGCGGCGTCGCCATCGTGGATGAGAGCGGCCCGCGTCGCGAGGACACAGAGAACGTGGCCGCTTGTGTGAGGATGCGCGACGGCTCGCGCGCGTCCCACCGCCGCAGCAGCCGTTTTCGAGGAGGCCTCGTAGCGACCGGCAATCGCTTCCGCCCAGGCGAGGCCGGCGAGTGCTACGGCCCGTTGATCGGAAGCAAAGCGGAGTAGAATTCGCGGGTCGGCGTCGTCGCTACAGAGCGCAAGCGCCTGCTGATAAATCGATAAAGCATCGCGGGGGCGGCCGGCGAGCAGGGACGTCAGCGCATAAAGGCGGAGCGCGGCTGCAGCGGCTTCGCGATCCTCGCTGGGCGGCTCGGCAACCAGTTCTCGGCCGATTGCTTCCGCATTCGTGATCTCGCCACGCACGAGATGCGACGCCTGCAGGCCGAACAGAACGTCGAATCGCGTCGGCGAGCGATCCTGACCCGTCGTTTCGGCATAGTGAATGCAGGCGCGATAGGCGGCGACGACGTCCGGGTGCGCGTTGCCGAGTAAGGTGCCCTTCGTACTGGCGCGCAGAGCTAGCACATTGAGGTGGGCACTCGGTTCGCCGGCACGGTCGCGGAGTGCAGCGGCGCGGTCGAGGGCATGGCTCGCCCGTCGCGGCTCGCCGGTCCGGGTGGCGAAGAGGGCCACCCGGCGCCAGCAGGCGAAGGCGAGAGGCCAGTCGTGGCCCCGCTCGGCGTGGCGGGCGGCGCGCGCTGCGGCGTCGATATCCTCTTCGGCTCGTTCGAAGATGAAGCGCGAGAGGCCGCGCGACCAGACGCGGGCCTGCTCGCGCGGGACGGAGCGTGCGAGCAATTGAGAGCCTCGACGGAGGGCGGGCCATGCAGCGCCGTTTTCATCGACTGCCACCGCGCCGAGGGCGGCTAGGCGCGCAATCGATTGGCGCACGGCGGCCGTGGGCTCGCCGACAACCGCAGCGAGGCAGTCCGCGTCCAGGGGGCCGCCAAGGGCGGCAATGCACTGCAGGACTGTCGAGTCCGGGCCGGCAGCAAGCCGCCGCCGGCGAGCCTTCAGCAGGAGAGCGTCGTCTCCCTGGGGGTTCTCGAGGCGTTCAAAGCCCGAACCGAGCGCAGGGTTAGAATCGTCGGCGCGAGCCAGGAGGTCGCGGATGGCGCAAAGCACGTCTCCATCGATAAGGACCACTTCGCCGCTGGCTGTCGTCCAGGCATCCGCCGCGCCCGCCTCGGCTGCGACGCGGGTGTCCGGTAGGCGTTGGGCCAGTTCGGCCGCACAGGCGCGAGCGGCTACAAGCGGATCGTCGCCCGCCCGGTTCGAAAGACCCCAGACGGCCGTCGTAATCTTGCGGTCGCGCTCGTAGATCTTGCCACCGTGGCGCTGCACGGCTTCAAGCACGGTCAGCCGGCACACTGCGCGTGCCGCCGAGCCGATCTTCCTCTCGATTGCTGACGTGTGCACGGCAACCGCCGCGACGACTGTCCGTTCTGCGCGAGCGGGCCAGACGGAGCCGGCCGCCGGACGATGTGCGCCTGGCATCCTACGCCCCATCTGGATGGAAACCGTGTCCGCCAAACCATGTGGGTAGATTTGTTGACACTGCCTTTCCCGCGCTGCCGAGTTCGCTAAGGTGTCGCAATGGGATGGCGCGAATACTGGAACACCGACAGTCCGATCTACGTCAACGCGCGACACAAGCGCGTGCACGGGGAGATTGTGGCCGATGCGGTGATCCGGCTGATGGAAGGCCATCGCCCGCGCGTGCTCGACTTCGGCTGTGGCGAGGCGCTGTTTGCGGATCGCGTCGCCGATCGGTCGAAGCAGTTGTTCCTGTGCGACGGCGCCGAAACGATCCGCGGTCGGCTGACGGCGCGCTTTGGGGAGCGCGCCGATGTCCGCGTGCTTGCTCCCGAGGATTTGGAGATGGCGATTGAACGGCGATCAATCGATCTCGCGGTGGTGAATTCCGTCGTCCAGTATCTTGAGCGCGGAGAACTCCGATCGCTGCTTGCCTCGCTCCAAACCAGACTGGCACCGGGCGGCAAGCTCATCATCGGTGACGTCATTCCACCCGATCAGTCGCCGCTGTCCGATGCGCTGGCGCTGCTGGCGCTCGCCGCTCGCAACGGCTTCTTGCTGGCGGCCGTCGCGGGCCTCGTGCGCACCGTGTTCTCCGGCTACTTATTAAAACGCGCCGAACTTGGACTTACCCGCTACTCCGAGCGCGAGATGCTCGATGTGTTGCGTGGTGCGGGTTTCGCCGCGCATCGCGCTCATCCTAACATCGGGCACAATCAGGGTCGTATGCTCTTTATGGCGACGCCCGTCGAAGCTGCGGCGAACGCTCAGCCGTAAGCCGCCGCGATGACCGCCTTCTTGCCGCGGATGTGGCGCCGGAGGAGATCGGCGAGCGCCGCGCCGTCCCGCTTCTTCAAGAGGTTGACCATTTCGATGTGCTCGGCGATGGCGCGGGCCCATTGTTCATCGGTCTTGTGGGCGCTGTAGCGGGCGCGCTGGATGCGGCCGGCGAGCGTCGCATAAGTGCCCGCCAGCGTGGCATTGCCGCTCGCCAGCATCAGCGTGTCGTGGATCTCCTTGTTCAGCCGGAAGTAGGCGGGCTCGTCGCAGCGCTTCCAGGCGGCGACCATCGCGTCGTTCTTGGCTTCGAGCGTAGCGATCTCGGCGTCCGTCATGCGGTGGCAGGCGGCTTCGGCGGCGACACCTTCGAGACCGGCGATCACCTCCAGCACGTCTTCGAGCTCCTTGTCCGAGATCGACGCGACGCGGGCGCCGCGATTGGGGAGCAGTTCGAAAAGCCCTTCGGTGGCGAGGATCTTGATCGCCTCGCGGAGGGGCGTGCGCGAGATGCCGAACCGCTCGGCGAGTTCGAGTTCGTTCACGCGCGAGCGCGGTTCGAGTTCGCCGTCGAGGATCAATTGCCGGAGGCGGTCGGCGACTTCGTCGTGGAGGTAGCGGCGTGGAATGCCGGCGGCAGCCGATATCCGTGTCACAGCCGCCCCCCGAGTGCCGCGTCGAGGACCTGGACGACGTGGATGGCCTCGCGACGCGTCCCATCGGCGATCTGATGGCGGCAACTCGTGCCGTCGGCGACGATGATATCGTCCGGCGCCGCCTTGCGCACGGCAGGAAGAAGCGACAGCTCGGCCATGGCTTTCGACGTCTCCAAGTGCTCGGCCTGATAGCCGAAGGCGCCGGCCATGCCGCAACAACTCGACTCGATGGGCACCACCTCGACGCGGCCAACGGCGCGGAGGATCTGCTCGACTGGCGCCATCACGGCCGCGGCCTTCTGGTGGCAGTGGCCGTGCAGGTGGATCTTGCGGTGGGTGCGGGCCGACACGCCATCGAGGGAGATGCGTCCGGCGGCCAGATCGTCGGCGAGGACTTCTTCAACGAGGCGAGCCTTGGCGCCGAACGCCGCGCTCTCGTTGCCCGGTATCACGGCGGCAAGTTCATCGCGGAACGTCAGAAGACAAGACGGTTCGAGGCCGACGACGCGGGCGCCGCGCTCGGTGAACGGCAGGAGCGTTGCGAGGGTGCGCTTCATTTCCTGGCGTGCTTCGTCGACCTGCCCGGCCGCGAGGAAAGTGCGACCGCAGCATAGCGGTCTTCGGCCAGATGCCGGCACGACCCGGTGGAGGCGATAGCCGAGCGTGTCGAGCACGCGCTCGGCTGCTTCCAGATTTTCGCGCTCGAACCATCGATTGAAGGTGTCCGCGAAGAGCACGAGATCGCGGCCGTCACCGACGATGTCGTCCGGCGTCGCGATGGGACCGATCTCTTGCCATGGTCGCCGCCAGCGCGGCAGGGAGCGGCTGGCGGCCAGGCCCAGCGTGCGTTCCGAGAGCCAGGCGGCGCCCGGCACCGTGTCGCGGAGATTGAGGAGCGGCGCGACGGCGGCCGCCAGCGGCGCGTAGCGGGGGAGCCAAGCGACGAGACGTTCGCGCAGCGGCAGCCCGTGCACCGCGCTCATCTGCGCGAGCACTTCGGTTTTCATCCGTGCCATGTCGACGCCTGTCGGGCACTCGCGCTTGCAGGCTTTACAGGAGACGCAGAGGGCGAGCGCATCGCGGACGTCCTTCGACAGGAGCCCTTCGCTGCCGAGCTGACCCGACATCGCGAGACGCAAGGTGTTGGCGCGTCCGCGGGTGACGTGGGTCTCGTCTTTGGTCACACGATAGGACGGGCACATCACGCCTGCCTGGGTTTTTCGGCAGGTGCCATTGTTGTTGCACATCTCGACGGCGGCGCCGAAGCTTCCGGCTTCCGACCAATCGAGACGCGCTGGGCCCGGCAGCGTGGCTTTGTAATCGGGAGCGAACCGCATCAGGCTGCGATCGTCCATACGGAGCGGCCGGACGATCTTGCCGGGGTTCAGGCGATTGTCCGGATCGAACGTGTCCTTGATCTCCTCGAAGGCGGAGGTGAGGCGATCGCCGAACATCGGCCGGATGAATTCCGAGCGCGAGATGCCGTCACCGTGCTCGCCGGAATAGGAACCCTCGAAGCGGCGCACGAGATCTGCGGCGGCCTCGGCGATGGCGCGCATCTTGGCGACACCGCCCGCGTCTTTCATGTCGAGGATCGGACGCACGTGGAGGCAGCCGACGGACGCATGCGCGTACCAGGTGCCGCGCGTGCCGTGCCGGGCGAAGAGATCGGTGATGGCCTCGGTGTAGGCGGCAAGGTGTTCGAGCGGAACGGCGCAATCCTCGATGAAGGAGACCGGTTTCGCGTCGCCCTTCATCGACATCATGATGTTGAGGCAGGCCTCACGCACCTCCCACACCTGGCGCTGGCGCGGCGGCTCGACCACTTCGACGACGGCGTCGGCGAAGCCGTGATCGGCCATGCAGGCATCGAGACGGCGCAGGTCGGCGCGCAGGTTCGCGAGATCGGCACCGGCGAATTCGACGAGCAGCAGGCAATTGGGCGCCCCGCGCGTGATGTCGGCGAGGGTCCGGCGGAAGAGCGGGATGTCGGCGCCGAGCACGAGGACGTTGTTGTCGACCAGTTCGACCGCGGTCGGGCCGAGTTCGACCAGGAAGCGCGTCGTCTCCATGGCCGACCGGAAGTTCGGGAAATGGCAGACGCCCATCACGCGATGGCGTGGGAGTTCGGCGAGCTTCAGTGTGATGCTCGTGAAGGCCGCCAGCGTGCCTTCCGAGCCGACAAGCAGATGGGCGAGGTTGGGGTCCGCCGCGACGAGGCTGTCGAGATTGTAGCCGCCGACGCGCCGCTGCACCTTCGGGAACCGGGCAGCGATCTCGGCCCGCTCTCGCTCGGCGATCGCGAGCGCGCAGCGCGCGAGGTCACCGGCGGCGTCGTTGCGGCTCGGCGATACTTTGTCGAAACGGATGGATCGGCCGTCGGCTGTCAGGCCGTCAACGGCGAGGACGTTGTCGACCATCTTGCCGTAGCGAAGCGACCGCGCCCCAGAGGAGTTGTTGCCGGTCATGCCGCCGATGGTGCAGCGGCTGGCTGTCGACGGCTCGACCGGAAAGAAGAGATTGTCGCTCTTGAGCCGCGCGTTCAGGTGCTCGAGGACGACGCCGGGCGTGACGGTGACCGATCGGCTCGACGGGTCATAGGCGGTGACCGATCCGAAGTGGCGGCTGCAATCGACGACGAGGCCGCTGCCGATTGGCTGGCCGTTCTGCGAAGTACCGCCGCCGCGCATGACGACCGGCACGCCTTCCTCGCGGGCGATGTCCAGGACGGCGGCGATGTCGGCCGCCGATTTCGGGAGGACGACGCCGGCCGGCATGATCTGGTAGATGGAAGCGTCGGTGGCGTAGCGGCCCCGCGTCGGCAGATCGAACGCGACGTGGCCTTCGAGACTGCTCGACAGCCGGCGTTCGAGGCGGACGTTGCGCTCGACCTTGGACTTCATCGCCGGCGCGGCCGTTTGGGTCCCCATCGGCATCACGTCAGGTCCCACGGCGTCGCCTCCCGCTTGTCTCAGCGCCGTTTATAATACAAAATGCAAAATCATAAGCAACCGAGCCGTTCTGGCTCGCTCGGGAGAAGCGCCATGAGCTCAGTCGTCGCCACCGGCCGCCATTTCCTCCAGCTCCCGGGGCCGACGAACTGTCCGCTTCCCGTGCTCGCTGCGATCGCGATGCCGACGATCGACCATCGCGGGCCCGAGTTTCAAAAGCTGGCGCTCGACGTGCTGGCGCGGATCAAGCCGGTGTTCGGCACGAAAGAGCCGGTCGTGATCTATCCGGCGAGCGGCACCGGGGCCTGGGAAGCGGCGCTCGTCAACACCTGTTCGCCGGGTGACGCGGTGCTGATGTTCGAGACGGGCCATTTCGCGACGCTGTGGCATCGGCTGGCGACGCGGATGGCTCTGAAGCCCGAATTCCTCGAAGGGGATTGGCGCTCGGCCGCCGATCCGGCGCGGATCGAAGCTCGGCTCCGGGCCGACAAGGATCACCAGATCAAGGCAGTCTGTGTCGTGCACAACGAAACGTCGACGGGCGTCGTGTCCGACATCGCCGCTGTGCGCCGGGCCATCGACGCGGCGGGCCATCCCGCGCTGCTTCTCGTCGACACCATTTCGGGCCTCGGCTCGATGCCTTACTTGCACGACGCCTGGGGCGTCGACGTGTCGATCTCTGGCTCCCAGAAGGGGCTGATGCTGCCGCCCGGCCTGTCCTTCAACGCGGTCTCTCAGAAGGCGCGCGCCGCGGCCAAGTCCGCGCGCTCACCCCGCGCCTATTGGGAGTGGGAAGAGATGATCGCCAGCAACGCCAAGGGCTGGTTCCCGTCGACGCCGGCGACGAACCTGCTGCAGGGGTTGAAGGTCGCGCTCGATCTGCTGGAGGCGGAAGGTCTGGCGAACGTGTTTGCCCGGCATGATCGTGCTGCCGAGGCGACGCGGCGCTGCGTGGCGCACTGGGGCCTCGATCTCGTGGCGCGCAACCCGGCCGAGCGTTCGAACGGACTGACGGCCGTGTTCGTGCCGGAGGGTCATTCGGCTGACGCGTTGCGGAAGATCGTGCTGGAACGCTCAAACCTGTCGCTCGGCAGCGGTCTCGGCCGGCTGGCTGACACGGTCTTCCGAATCGGCCACCTCGGTGACTTCAACGAGCCGATGGTGACCGGCACGCTGGCATCCGTAGAATCCGGTCTGGCGCTCGCCGGCATTCCGCATACACCGGGTGGCGTCACCGCCGCGCTCGGCTATTTGCAGGGTAACGCGCGCTAGGCGGCTCTCTAACGACTGCGCGACATCGCTTCGCGCCGGGCGGCGTCGACCGCCTGGCCGACGACGGCGGCGAAGATCAGCGCGCCGCCGACCACTACGCCGAAGCCTGCCGTCTCCCGGAAGGCGATGGCGGCCCAAATCGGCGAGGCAATGGCTTCGACCTGCGCCAGCATCGTGAGTGTGACGGCGCTGACGTGACGCGAACCCTGGCCGAACAGCCAGAGGCCGAGCGACAGGATGACGGCGCCATGGATGAAGGCGAGCGCGGCATCCTTCAGGGACGGCACGAGGTCCGCACCGGTGAAGATCAGGATCACCGCCGACCCGACGATCGAAATCAGTCCGAACGCGATCAGCAGCGCGTCGAGCTGACCGGATTTGGCGGCGCGGGTCGCGAGCGTGTAGCCCGCGAAGCAGACCGCGGAGAAGAGGGCTAGTGCGCGCCCGACCCAGTTGCCACCCGTGAAGTCGCCGCCGACCATGACGTAGACGCCGACGAGCGCTACGGCGATTGCGATCAACGTCCCGGTGGTCAGGCGTTCGCGCAGGACCGGCCACGCCAGGGCGGCGGCCATCAAGGGCGCGAGTGAGCACAGAAAAAAAGTCTCGGCGAAGGTCGAAACCTTCAGGGCCAGGATGAAGGTCATCGCAGAGAGCGCGATCGAGGCTCCGCCGATCCAGCCGGCGAGGGGAAGCTCGCGCAGCTGACGGACCGGATCGGCGCTGCCGCGGATGGCGGCCACCGTCACGAGAGCGAGCGTGAAGCCGGTCGAGCGCCAGAAGATGTACTGGAAGGCGTCGGCGCCGGCAGCGCCGCGAATGAAGAAGACGCCGAGGCTCAAGACCAGTCCGCCGAGGATAATGGTCAGACAGCCGAAGACATAGGGATCACGCCACGCCGACGTTGGCTTTGCAGTCTCCGAGGCAGTCATGGCGGCGGTTCGCTCCCTGGCCGGCCTAGGCTCCGGCGGGGCCTATTCACCCGGTTCGCTCGCTGTGCGCAAGACCGGATCGGATTAGGTCAGCGCGGTTCGCGGGCCACCTCGTCGAAAATGCGGGCGAATTCGACGGCACCGGGCTGCCGCTGCCACGCATCCATGCGGCGGTCGATCTCGAGGAGCAGCTCAGCTGCCGTGCGACCGCGGACGATCGAATTCCGTTCATAGCCGCCGCGCGAGAAAAAGTTCGGGGTCGGCATGGCGGCGCCGACCGGCGTCATCATCTCGATGCCCGTCGAGGGGCCGGCGAGGTTCATCAGCTCGAGTTCCGCCGCGGTGAGGACCGGGCGGCCCTCGCCGATGGCATACTTGCGAATGTCGTTCAGTTTCGCCGACTGCAGCCAGGGGCCGATGTCGCCGTCGAGGTTGAGGGCATGGATTCCGAGGCCGTCGGGCGTGTTGGCGAACCGCATGTGGTTCGCCCACTCGTTCGGAACCGAGCGGGCACGCGTCAACATCTTGCGCAGCACCTGCTGTTTGGCGCGCAGCGAGGTCACGCGCGCCGGCGGCGTGCCGGGTGCAGCGGCCATCCGTGATAGCCGCTGAATGAACGCCTCGCCGTGTTTGACGATCTCGTTCACCGAGTTCGCGTTCAACAGCTGCGCGTAACCGAGTGCTGAGGAGATGGCGCGGCCTTGGCGGGTCTGCGGATTGATGCCGGCCTGCATGTCGGCGGTGCCGTTGCCGCCCGTTTCAAAGATGTAGACCCTGACGACCTGTTCCTTCGTCAGCCCGTGGGCCAACGACTCGCGCGCGTAGCGCCGCTTGAACTCGGGCTCTGGAATGCGCTCCGGTTCGAAGCTGTAGACGGCTTTCGCGTGGGTGAGGAAATCGGCGACGACGGGAAGCGGCTCGGGCGGCGGCTTCGGCGGTTCCTTTTTCTCCTCCTCGGCGAGGAGGGCCTGCAACTCGGGTGTGAGCTTGGGGCCCGTGTACTCGGGTGGGAAGACCAGCACATAGTCCTCTGCGGTCGCAGCCTGGCCCGCCCGGATCTTGCGGCGGCGCTCGGTGCGCCGTGTCGAAACCTGCTCCCAGTACGCCGTGAGTTCGGCATCGAAGCGGGCGCGCGCATCCTTCCAAGCTTGCAGCCGGCTCTGCGGATCGCCGGTCAAGCGGTCGAGCAGGACGGCAATAGGGTCCTGAGCACGCGCCGGCACGGCGTCACGGGCCAGCCAAGGGCCAGCGAGGAGCAGGGCGAGCATTCGGCGACGCGGCAGCAGCATCCTTCCCTTTCTCACCTCAAAATCAGGCCGACGTTCGGCACGGATCGATGCGCCCGGACGTCGCGTATGCGCTCAGCGGCTGGTTCTGCTTGCCGCCGGCGCCCGCTCGTGTCCATAAGCTCCCAGCCATGTCCGAAGATTTCGCGAGCGATCCATTCCGTCTGCCGGGTTTCACGGCCCGGGCCCGGAAAGGGTTGTTCGAGGCGCCGTCCGAGGCGATCTTCGACCCGCGGACTGGCAAGGCCTGGGGGCGCAGCGATTTCGATCTCAACCCCGATCTCGTCGCCGACCTCGCGGTGATGGAACCGCCTCGGCCCGCCGCCGTGCTCGTCCCGATCGTCGCTCGCGACGAACTGACGGTACTGCTGACGCGGCGCACGGCGCATCTGAAGACGCATGCGGGCCAGGTGTCGTTCCCCGGTGGCCGCATGGATCCAGAGGACGCCTCGCCGATCCACACGGCGCTGCGGGAGGCTGAGGAAGAAATCGGGCTTACGCGAAACCACGTCCAACCGCTCGGCTATCTCGACAGCTATCGGACGGGAACGGGCTTTCGCATCGATCCGGTGGTGGCGCTGGTGGCCCCCGACCACGAGCTCGTACTGAACGCGGAAGAAGTCGATGCGGCCTTCGAAGTGCCGCTGGCTTTTCTGATGGACCCCGCGAACCATCAACGCCACGAGCGGGAGTGGCGCGGACGACAACGCGCTTTCTACGCCATGCCTTATGGCGATCACTACATCTGGGGCGCCACGGCCGGGATGATCGTCAATCTCTATGAAAGATTGTTTGCAGCATGATCCGCATCGTCATCGAGAACCTGCTGCTCTTTCTCCTGCCCACTGCGATGTACATCGCCTATGCCTACCTGCAGCGGCGCGCCAAGCCCGACGAGAAGCAAGGCGGATTGCTCGACGATGCGCCGCTGATCTGGCTGTTCGTCGTGGGAGCTGCGCTGGTGGTCGTCGTGCTCGTCGCCTTCGGCAGCACGTCCGGCGGCAAGCCGGGGCAGGGCTACACGCCGCCGAGTTTCGAGGGCGGCAAGGTCACACCCGGCGAACTGAAGTGAGACGCCATGGCTGCTGGCGAAGTTCACGTCCCGCCGCTGCCCCGCCTCGATGAGCAGCCTTGGCTGGCGAAGCGCGAAACCCAAGCCGTTCTGGCGGCCCTCGCAGCTGGCGGATACGAAGGGCGCATCGTCGGCGGTGCAGTTCGCAATTCGCTGATCGGCAAGGCCGTCACCGATCTCGACATCGCCACCAACGCCCCGCCGGACGAGACGATGCGGCTCGCCGCGGCACACGGCTTCGCGACGGCGCCGACCGGTCTCGCGCACGGCACGGTGACGGTGGTGGTCGATCATCACCCGTTCGAGGTGACGACGCTCCGCGAAGACGTCGAAACGTTCGGGCGCCATGCGACGGTCGCTTTCACCGTCGATTGGGCTGCCGACGCGCGCCGGCGTGACTTCACGATCAACGCGCTCTACTGCGCCGCCGACGGCACGGTGCACGACCCGCTCGGAGGATGGCCCGATCTCGTTGCGCGCCGCGTGCGCTTCATCGGTGATCCCGGCCAACGCATCGCCGAGGACTACCTGCGCATCCTCAGGTTCTTCCGCTTCCACGCGGAATACGCCCGGGGGCCTATGGATGCCGAGGGCCTCGCGGCGTCCGTCGCAGCGCGACGCGGGCTCGATCGGTTATCGGGTGAGCGCATTCGCCAGGAACTCCTCAAGCTGCTCGCTGCCCCGGGGGCCGTCGCGGCCGTGCGCACGATGGCCGACTACGGTCTTCTGACCGAGATCCTGCCGGTGGCGCCGCGGCTCGGCGCTTTCGCCCGACTGGCGGAGGTCGACGGCGCGGCAGGTCTGAGCCCGCGCCCCGTCCTGCGACTCGCCGGGCTGACGGTGGCGATCGACGAGGACGTGCCTCGGATCGCCGACCGATTGAGGCTCTCGAACGATGAACGCGCGACGCTGATGGCTTTCGCGCGCGGGCTCGGCGACGATCAACCCCCGGCTTCCGTCCAAGAGGCGCGACGGCTGCTCTACCGCCTTGGAGAGGCCCGCTACATCGATCGTGTGCTCAGTCTTTGGGCGTTCAATGGGGAGTTGGCCGACGAGCGCTGGCAGGCTCTGCTCCGTCTGCCGAAAAATTGGTCCGTCCCACGGTTTCCGGTCAGCGGCGCCGATGTGCTGGCGCGTGGCATCGCGCCCGGACCGACCGTCGGCCGCGTCCTCGCGACACTCGAACTGCTGTGGGTCGACGCGGGCTTCCCGGACGATCGCGACTGGCTGCTTCGGCAACTCGACCAGATGACCCGGCAAGCATGATCTGCGTCCGGCCTTGCGACACGCGATAACTCTGCGCTAACGATGATCGCGGCCATCCGGCCGAGCGTGAGTTTGCGTCGCGAGTTTTCTGCATGTCCGAGCACGAGCCGTCGTCCGAGGGTAGAGCCGTCCTCCTGTCTACGCTCCTCGCCATCTCAATCGTGCTCGCAATACTGGCGGCCGTCGTCGCCCTCGCCTGGCAGCCTGGAGAAGGGTTGCGCGAAACGGCAGCCGCGCTCGGTGCTGCGGCTCTCGTCCATCTCTGTGCGGCATTCGCGATCGAGTGGACCCGGCGTCTCGGCTGACCGGGACAACGCGACGCTGCCGGAAGCGCTGTTCGGCTCGCCTCGCCCATTGCACTTCGTCTCGCTCCCCGCCACTCTGCCCTTCGTCTTGCACACGGGAAGGCGTGCCGCCGACGGCTTTCACGCGGCGCGCGGGGAGCAACGATGGGGACCGCTTTCGACGAGATGCGCGAGGCCGAAGGGCGCGTGCGAGCCGGCTATGACGTGCTGGCGCAATGGCTCGATCAGACGCCCCTCGAGACACTCGCCAACCGCAGGGCCGAGGCGGAGCTTTTCTTTCGGCGCATCGGCATCACCTTCAACGTGTACGGCGATGCTCAGGGAACTGAGCGGCTTATTCCGTTTGACATCATTCCGCGGGTCTTGACGTCGGCGGAATGGAACCGGCTGAAGCGCGGCCTCGAACAGCGCGTCAGGGCCCTCAACGCCTTCATCGCCGACGTCTACAGCGAGCGGGCGGTCGTCAGGGCCGGCATCGTGCCGGAAGAACTGGTGCTGCAGAACCCGGCGTTCCAGCCGGAGATGACGCGCATTGATCCGCCTGCCGGCGTCTATACGCACATCTCGGGGATCGATGTCGTGCGCGTTGATGCCGAAACCTTCTACGTGCTCGAAGACAATGCGCGTACGCCCTCGGGTGTCTCCTATATGCTCGAGAACCGGGAGGCGATGATACGCCTATTCCCGGAACTGTTCGGGCAACTGAAGGTTGCGCCGGTCGAGAACTATACCGACCTTCTGCTCGAGACGCTGCGTTCGGTCGCGCCGAAGGCTGCGTCCGGCGAGCCGCGCGTCGTGCTGCTGACGCCTGGGCAGTACAACTCCGCCTACTACGAACACTCGTTCCTTGCCGACAAGATGGGTGTCGAACTCGTCGAGGGCCGCGACCTGTTCGTCCGCAACAACGTGGTCTTCATGCGGACGACGGAGGGGCCGAAGCGGGTCGACGTGATTTACCGCCGCATCGACGACGAGTTCCTCGATCCGATGGCCTTCAATCCGAAATCCGTGCTCGGTGTGCCGGGGCTCGTCTCGGCCTACAAGTCCGGTAACGTCACGCTCGCCAATGCGCTCGGCACGGGTGTGTCGGACGACAAGGCGATCTACAGCTACATGCCGGACATCGTGAAGTTCTTCCTCGGCGAGGAGCCGATCCTGCACAATGTGCCGACGTGGCGGTGCCGGGAGCCGGACTCGTTGAGGTACGTGCTCGCGCACCTCGACGAACTCGTCGTGAAGGAAGTGCAGGGTTCGGGCGGCTACGGCATGCTCGTCGGTCCGCACGCGACGAAAGAGCAGCGCGCGAGCTTCGCAGAGAAGATCAAGGCGGCGCCCTCCAACTTCATTGCCCAACCGACGCTCGCACTGTCGACGGTGCCTTGCTACGTCGAGAACGGCGTCGCGCCGCGGCACGTCGATCTCCGGCCGTACGTGTTGCTCGGGGCAGACGGTGTCCGCGTCGTTCCCGGAGGGTTGACGCGTGTGGCGCTTAAGGCCGGCTCGCTCGTGGTCAATTCCTCACAGGGCGGCGGAACGAAAGACACCTGGGTGGTGGAGGTCTAGATCATGTTGTCTCGCATGGCCGACAGCCTGTTCTGGCTTTCGCGCTACATGGAGCGGGCCGAGAACCTCGCACGCATCCTGGACGTCGCGCAGCGCCTTGCGGCCCTCCCCACCACCTACGCCGGTGCGTCCAACGAATGGGAGAGTGCGATCAAGACGGCGGCCTGTGCGCCGGCCTTTCATGCGACCTATCCGGCGGTGACGCGCGAGAACGTCATCGAGTTCATCGTCGCGTCCGAGGCCAATCCGTCCTGCATCCGCTCGTGCATCGAGATTGCGCGCACCAATGCGCGGGCGGTCCGGACGACGATCACCGGCGAGATGTGGGAAATCGTCAACGGCGCTTGGCACGACATGCAGCGCGTCGATCTGCGTGGCATGTCCCCGACGCGGCTTGCCGACTTCCTTGCCAATGTGAAGCAGGCGTCTCTGCGCTTCGACGGGGCCGCCTACCGGACGATGCTCCGCACCGATCATTATTATTTCCAGCGTCTCGGGACGTTCGTCGAGCGGGCGGATAACACGGCGCGGCTGCTCGACGTGAAGTATCACGTGCTGCTGCCCGACAAGGAACCGGTCGGGGGCGGGCTCGATTATTTCCAGTGGTCGTCGATCCTCCGGGCGGTGTCGGCGCTGACGTCCTACCACTGGGTCTATCGCGAGAACGTGCAGCCGTGGCTGGTGGCGGACTTCCTGATACTCAGGCCGCAGCAGCCCCGCTCGCTGATCTCGTGCTACACGGAGATCAATGCGCAACTCGATCAGCTGGCGGATGCCTACGGGCGGCAGGGCCCTGCCCAGCGGCTTGCGCGTTCGATGCTCGCGCGTTTGCAGAACGCCGACATCGACGCCGTTTTCCAGAGCGGCCTGCACGAGTTCCTGACCGAGTTCCTGGCCGAGAACAACAAGCTCGGCGCGGCCATCACGGAGCAGTACCTCACATGACGGGCGAGGGGTGTCTGCGGTTCGGGCGAGGGCTCTCCGCATGCGGATGAAGATCCGTCACGACACCGTCTTTCAGTTCGAGGAGCCGGCGCGCTCGGCGCTCAATATCCTGCGTCTGACGCCGCGCAACACGGATTGCCAGTTCGTCAAGCGCTGGCGGATCGAGATCGACGGCGATGCCCGTCTGGATCGCGGCGAGGATGCGCACGGCAACATCACGCATACGGTGTTTGTCGAAGGCCCGCTTTCGCATCTCAGGATCACCGTCGACGGAGAGGTCGACACGGCGGACACGAACGGGATCATGCGTGGCACGGTGGAGCGACTGCCGCTGCCGCTTTTCCTGCGACCATCGGCCTTGACGCTGCCATCGCCTGCGATACTCGCGTGGTCCGAGGCATCATCGGCGGCAAGCGGCAACGATCGTCTCGCGACGCTGCATCGCCTAATGGCGGACCTTCATCGCGACGTCAAAAAGCTGCCGGCGGCGATCGACCTCGAGCGAGCGGTGGAAGCGGTGTTTGCGGAGCGCCATGGGTCGGCGTCCGATCTCGCGCACGTGCTCGTTGCGGCTGCCCGCGGGCTCGGTGTGCCGGCACGCATCGTTACAGGCTACCTCTACGATGACGACCAGGGGACGGCGCACGCCTGGATGGAGGCGTGGGTCGAGCGCGTCGGCTGGATCGGCTTCGATCCAGCGAAGGGTGTGTGCGTGACCGATCGGTACGTCCGCGTGGCCAGCGGTCTCGATCTGCTCGATGCGGCGCCGGTTCGGGGTGCCAATCTCGGCAGCGGGCCTGAGGCGCTGCGCGTCTCCGTGCAGATCGACCAGGGCCGCCAGATCGTCGAAGCCTGAGCAATCAGGCGAACGGGCGCGGGTCGAGGAAGCGGTCGAGCACGTTCTTCATCAGGCGCGATACGTCGTTGTCATAGCCGTTGTGCGGTAGTGATCCGCAGAACGTGATCGAGCCCGTCGAAAAGACGGCGCCCTTGCCGCCCGCGGTTTCGAAGAAGGTCAAGTCCGCATGGATGAGATCGCGGTGCGGGCGGCCGGCGATCGTCGTGATGTGGGTCAACTGTTCCTCGGGCACGAGCACCCATGGCGCCTCGGGCGGATGATCTTCGGATCGCGCGACGACCAGCGCGTGCGCCGGTGTGCCGAGCCGCTTGTCCGTTCGGTCGAGTTCGAAGCCGGCGGCGCCGTGGCCGGAGAGGCCGTACCCGCCGATCGTTTCCGAGCCAATACCAGCGCGCATCCAGGCGACGCGGGGATCGTCCGCCTCCGGCGTGAAGCGGTAATGTGAGCCGACGAAGTTACCCTGTGCGGTGAAGCCGACGCCTGACAGCTTTTGCGGAGGGCGGCCGTTGCGGCGCCAGAGGCCACCGTATTCGCCGTCGAACTGATTGTAGTATTCGCCGGGGTCGGCGGCCCAGGCGCGAATGCCGCCTTCGCCACGGCGGATTTCGACGACGCCGGGCTTCTCGGCGCAGAGCGCGATCTTCCAATAGAAGCCGTTGCCGCCGAGGTAGCAGAAGCGTCCGCCGCCGTCGCGATAGGCAGTGAGCGCGTCGAGCATTTCACGGGTGTGATACTCCGGGTGCGTCCCGGTCAGTAGTATCGGGTAGGACCGCAGAAGCTCGTGGCCTTCGTGATGGAGTTCCCAATCGGTGATGATGTCGTAGCTGTAACCCTTGGCCTCCAGCCAGGCGGTGAGGTGAGAATCCGCCGGATAGTGCCGGAGACCGGAGGCGCGGATGTCCGGATACGGATAGGTCAGGTAACCGATCCGCAAATTAAGGATCGGGCGATGCCAGGACGACAGCGACACGCCGCTGCCGTCGGCATGATAATTGTAGGTGGAGAGTGCGTAGTCTCGATGCTCGCCCGGATTATGAGGATAGCCCTTCCATGCGGTGGTCTGCGTCAGCCAGGCCTGCCGCCAGGCCTCGTCGTTCATCCACTCCGGCCGGGCGTGATTGGCATAGACGGTATACGTGAACGTCGAGGCGAGGACGGCGATGTCGGCGGTCCGCTTTCCCTTCGGCGGCACGACGAAGAAAGGTACGTTTTCCTCGATAGCACCGGCCGATAGCACGAGCGCGTAGGCGGCAGAGCGCAGGTCGGGCGGCAAGGTAAGGCGGAACGCGGTCGGCCAGCGGCAATCGTCGATGTCGTCGTCGTGGAAGTGGATCGCGCCGTACTCCTCGGGCGCGTGCCGCCAGCTCATTTCGCGACCCGACCAGTTGGAGCCGGTAACGGCGCGGGTTGGGCTGTTGATGAGGCGCCCGTGGCAGCCGAGTGGTCCGACGTCGACGATGCGATCGGTTTCGATCTGCTGGCTGAAATCCCAGGCGGCACGAAGTGAGGATGCGTCGGCGGCGCTCGGCGTGTCGACTGTGCCGGCGTAGAGGGCCGGCCGCTCGAGGCGGCCATTGAGGGGGCGGCCAGCGGAGGGAGGGGCGCCGCCGGCGAAGGTCAGGCGGCTGCAGCCGGTGCTGACGATGGCGCCGGGCAGCTTGGTCGTTGTTTCACTTCGCGCTCCGCCCGTGAGGTCTTCGACCGTCGTCCGCAGCGTCGCGCCCCTGGCGTCGTGGCGTACGGTGAGCCGGACCCACTGGCGCTCCGTCAGCGGACTGCCGACAGATGCTTTGGCCGGCGCTGCGCCGCCTGTGCCGGCAGTCGCCACGAGCTTGCCCGCCGTGTCGAGTGAGAGGGCTAATCCTGCCCGCCCGTCGTCGGTCAGCCAGGAGACGAGGCATTGCTCCGTCCTGCCGATCAGCGTCGGCAGGACGGTCAGGACCAGCGTGAAGTCGGCGAGGCCGGCGAAGCAGCGCGCTGCGTCGACCTCGGCATAGGAGCCGAGCGGAACGTCGTGCGCCGACGGCTCGCACACCTTCTCGACTGCCACGCCCAGCTTCTCGAGCACGATTCCCGACCCAGCCGGGTTCGGGTCGGCCGAGATGACTCGGACGACCCGGGCGGAGACCGGCGCGCCGGTCCGGTTCGAAACCTTGAATTCGAGCGTCTCACCGGGGCGCGCCGACAGGCGGTCGGCATAGGCAGCGAGTGGCAACACTTTGTCCGTCCTCGTTCGTCAGAAGGCCGTCTTGTCGCCGCCCTTGAGTTCGAGCGCTTCGCGGGCATCGGCCGGTGTGGCGACTTCGAGACCAAGGGCTTCGATCATCTGGCGGGCGAGCTTGACCTGCTCGGCATTGGTCTTGGCGAGACGGCCCGGACCGGACCACAGGCTGTCCTCGAGTCCCACCCGGACATTGCCGCCGAGTGCGATCGCCTGTGCGGCGACGGTCAACTGATTGCGGCCTGCGCCGAGAACGGACCAGTGATAATCGCTGCCGAACAGGCGATCGGCAGTCCGTTTCATGTGGGCAACGTCTTCGGGGTGTGCGCCGATGCCACCGAGAATTCCGAAGACGGATTGAATGAGGAAGGGCGGCTTGACGAGGCCACGGTCGGCGAAGTGGCGGAGCGTGTACAGGTGGCCGATGTCATAGCACTCGATCTCGAACCGGGTGCCGTTCTCCGCACAGGTCGTAAGGATGTTCTCGATGTCGGCGAAGGTGTTCTTGAAGATGCGGTCCTTGCTGCCTTCAAGATACGGGCGCTCCCAGTCGTGCTTGAACTCCTTGGTGCGTTCGAGCATCGGGTAGAGGCCGAAATTCATGGAGCCCATGTTGAGCGAGGCCACCTCCGGCTTGAAGTAGGCGCACGGGCGAAGCCGCTCCTCCACGGTCATCGTCGGTGCACCGCCGGTGGTGATGTTGATCACCGCATCGGTTCGCTGCTTGATGACGCGCAGGAACGGCGCGAAGGCTTCAGTAGACTGGTCTGGCTTGCCGTTGACGGGATCGCGCGCATGGACGTGGACCAGCGCTGCACCAGCTTCTGCGGCGCCAATGGCGGCGTCCGCAATCTCCTCCGCCGTGATCGGAAGATAGGGCGACATCGAAGGCGTGTGGATTGCGCCGGTGACGGCGCAGGTGATCATCACTTTCCGTGTCTTCTTCGCCATGCGGGCGTCCTCCTCGGGAATTAGAACTTCTTTTGGTCACGCTTGTGGGCGGCGAGCGCGGCAAGCCTGTCGTCGCGCCACCGGCTCTTGGCGGCGATCTCGTCGGTCGAGGGTTTGCGGCCCCAGCTTTCGACAACGCGTCGGATGTTTTCCGGTCCCCAGACCTCTGGTTCGACGGGCCGTGAGGACATCCGGTAAAGCGCGTCGGAGTATCGGTTGCAGTAGTCTTCGATGCCGCCGGGGGCGTTGAGCTCAATCGTCTCGAAGGGACCCATGAACGACCACCTGAGGCCGAGGCCGTGGGCGATCGTTTTGTCGAGATCCTCCGCCGAACAGAAACCCTCGCCGACGAGGCGCATCGCTTCCGACAAGAGGACCGCCTGCATGCGATTGAGGATGAAGCCCGGGATCTCGCGCTTCACTTCGACGGGGACTTGTCCGACGGCGGCGTAATGCGTGCGGGCGCGGGCGATCGTTTCGGGGGCGGTCCAAGGTGCCGGGGCGAGTTCGACGATCGGCACGACGTGGGGCGGATTGACCGGGTGCGCGACGAGGCAGCGGTGGCGGCCCGGCAGACCTTCTGAAAAGCTCGACGCAACGATGAAGGACGTCGACGAGGCGAGAATGGCGCCGGCCGGTGCGGCGCGGTCGAGGGCCGCGAAAAGCTCGCGCTTGGTGTCGACCTTTTCCGGTCCGCTTTCCTGGACGAGGTCCGCGCTGGCGACCGCTTCTTCGAGGCTCGAGACCACTTGAACTCTGCGGGTGGCCTCAGCCGGGTCACGGACGAGGCCGTGGCGGGCCAAATCCTCGAGCGATGCGGCAATCAGTCCGGCGGCCGTGTCGCGCACGGCATCGACCGGGTCCCAGACCGACACGTCCCAGCCGGCTCGGGCGAATACATGAGCCCAGGCCCGGCCGATCAATCCCGCACCGACGATTGCCGCTTTCATGGGGCACCGCCTCCTTACTCTTCGTTGGCAGACATCATAGAGCGGTGAAGCCGGCCGAGGGAGGGGGCTGGCCGGCGGGCAGGACTGGCCCTTGTTTCGTGCAGAGCCGTGAGCCTGATCAGGACTTCGGCTTCGCGGCCGGCGGTTCCGGCAGGAGAGTCAGCACCGAAATGCCGTCGAGTTCGCTCTTGCCGCCGGCCACCAGCATGCGGAACATGGTCAGCGCCTGGCTCGACATCGGCATCGAGAGGTGGTGCTGCTTGGCGGCGCTGTTCAGCATTTCGAGGTCCTTGAGGACCTGCCGCGCGTAGCCTTTCGGTGCAAAATCGCGCGCGATCATGCGCGGGAAGATGGCCTGGAGCAGGTTAGATCCGGCATGACCGGTGGCGAGCGCCTCCGGCACCTTCGACGCGTCGACGCCGTAGGCTTCGGCGAGGCGCAGGGCTTCGGCCAGCACGCAGTAGTTGGTGAGCACGAGCGTCTGGTTGACGAGCTTCGTCGCCTGACCGGCGCCGACATCACCCATGTGCGTCAGGCGGCCGAGCTTTTCGAGGACGGGCCGCACGGTCGCAATGTCGTCGGCGGCTCCTCCCGCCATGATGGCGAGCGTGCCGCTCTCCGCCGCCCCAGGGCCGCCCGAGACCGGACCATCGACGAAGCCGGCGCCCGTCCGCTCGCGGAGGGCCGCGGCCAGTTCTTTCGTCGTCTCGATTTCTGTCGTCGAGTGGTCGACCACGACCTTTCCGGCCAGCGGCCCAGCCGTGACGATGCCGGACGGTCCTGCGACCACGTCGGCGACGGCATCCGTGGTGGTGACGCAGATCAAGACGATGTCTGCGCGGCGCGCGACTTCCGCGGCGGACGTGGCGATGGTGGCGCCGTGGCTGCGGGCGACTTCGCACCGGGCGGGCACGACGTCGAAGCCGACGACCGCATGGCCGGTCGCGACGAGCCGCTTGACGAAGCCTTCGCCCATCAGGCCGAGGCCGACGAAGCCGATCGTGCGGGGGGGTGGGCTCATCTCAGTCTCTCCGGGTCAGCGCAGCAGCTTGGGGATTGCCAGCGAGATCTCAGGGATCAGCGTGAGCAGCGCCAGCGTGATCAGCAACGGGGCATAGAACGGCACCATCGCGCGGACAATCGTCATCATGCGCTCACCGGTCATACTGGCGAGCAGGAAGAGGCTGAGGCCGAACGGCGGCGTGACCGTACCGATCATCAGGTTGAAGATGACGACGAGGCCGAGATGGATCGGATCGACGCCGGCTGCCACCATCGGCGGCGCGACGATCGGCACGAGGAGCAGCGTCGCCGTCGTCGAGTCGACGAACATCCCAGCGATAAAGAAGATCAGGTTGACGATGAGGAGCAGCACCAGCGGGTTGTCGGAGATGCCTCGGAACCATTCCGCGAATTGCTGTGGGATCTGCTCGACCGCCAGAATCCAGCCGAACATGGCGGCCGCGGCAACGATGATGAGGACGGCCGCGGACGTTCGCACCGTCTCGATGCCGGCGTTGAGAATGAAGCTCCATGTCATCTCGCGGTACACGAAGCGTCCCACCAGAAGGATGTAGGCGACGCAGATGGCGGAGGCTTCCGTTGGTGTGAACCAGCCGGACAACATGCCGCCGACCAGCAGGAACGGGGTCAGTAGCGCCGGCGCAGCCGGCAAGAAGGCGTCGATGAGTTCCCTGAGGGTCGGCCAACGTGCCGAACGCGGATAGTTGTTTCGAACCGAAACGATCCAAACGGCGATCATGAGGAGCGCGACGCACAAGAGTGCGGGCAGGATGCCAGCCATCAGGAGCTGGATGGCACTGATCGATGTGACGGATGCGTAGATAATGATCGGGATCGAAGGCGGGAAAATCGGTCCGACGATCGCCGACGCGCCGGTGAGTGCAGCTGCGAAGGGAACCGGGAAGCCGGCATCGCGCATGGCCTTGATCTCGATCCGGCCGATGCCGCCGACGTCGGCGAGTGCTGCTCCGGAGACGCCCGAAAAAATCAAGCTGCCGACGATATTGACCTGGGCGAGGCCGCCCGGCAGCCGGCCGGCGAGCACATGGGCGAAGTGATAGATGCGGTCGGTGATGCCGCCAGCGTTCATCAGATTGCCGACCAGGATGAAGACGGGCACGGCGACGAGCGGGAATGAGTCGAGCGCGTAGAGGGTGCGCTGCGCGACGGTCGCGAGCGGTATGTCCTGGGTCCAGATGTAGACGAGAGACGGGAGCAGGATGGCGAACACCACCGGCACGCCCAGAACGAACAGCGCGAAGAAGGCCGCGAGGACGATGAAGCCCCATTCCATAGGGTGGTCCGTTTCTCAGATCGTCGGGGTGGCGTCTTGGGTGCGCGGCGACTCACGGCGCAGCGCAAACCAGAGGTAGCCAAGCGTCGCGATCGCGAAGCCAAGTACCATCGGCAGGATGAACAGCCAGAAGGGAATGTCGAGAGTAGGCGTGCGGGTCGAGGCGTTCTTGAGAGCGCTCGCCATGCCCGCGTAGGCGATGATGCCGAAGCAGGCCGCGCCGATCAGAAGTGTTGCGCGCTCCAGAAGGACGCGTGGGCCAGTGGGAAGCAATCCCACGAACTCGGCGAGGCGGATGTGCTGGTTGCCAGCAATCAGAGACGGGACGGCCAGGAATACGAGAATGATGAGGCCGTAACGCGTCGCCTCCTCGAGCCCCGTGATGGGGCTCGAGAAGACGGTGCGGAGAATGACTTGTGTCGCGGGCAGGAGCACCAGCGCCGCAAGAGCGAGCAGCGACACGATGCGGCCGCTGCCTTCGAGCCAGCGCCAGATGGTGGTCATGGATGCTCCCCCAAAGTTGCGGCCGGGCTTTCACCCGGCCGCTGCCGTCTCACTTGATGGCGTCGAGCTGCGAAAGGTAGGTCTTCCAGTTGGGAAAGTCGGCATCGACCTGCTTGCGAACGGCTTCGCGGAATTCGTCGAGCTTCAAGCCTTCCTTCTCTGTGATGATCGTCGCGCCCTTCTCCTTCAGGAACGCAATTTCCTTGGCTTCCGCGTCCCGGTACCATTCGAGCGAGCGCTTCGCCATTTCATCAAGGCACTCCTGGAAGATCTTGCGATCCGCCTCCGGAATGCCCTGCCAGGCCTTGTCGTTCACGAAGACGGCGAGCACGCTTTCCATGTGTCCCGTCATCATGACGAACTTGTTCGCCTCGTACATCTTGCGGGCGATGATGTTGTTGAGCGGGTTCTCCTGCCCTTCGACGAGACCGGTCATCAGTGCCGGCATGATTTCGGCGATCTCGACGGGGGTCGGAATGGCGCCCATGCCCTTGATCATCGTGTTCCAGAGCGCGATCGGCACACTGCGGAATTTCTTCCCGGCCATGTCCTTCGGCGAATAGACAGGGTAGCGCGCCGTCAGGTGGCGGGCCCCACGATAGAAGTTTCCGATGATGCGGACGCCACCGTTGGCGATCAGCTTCTCGTTGATGGACTGGAGGACCGGGCTCGCCGTCGAGGTCGCGCGCATCGCATGTTCCGCCCCACGGAAGGCGTACGGCGCGTTGAACACGGCGACGTCCTTCTCGAACCGGTCGAGCGAGGAGAAGTCGTGGTGCGCCATCTGGATCGCGCCCACGCGCACGCCGTCGAGCATTTCGGAGAGGTTGCCGAGCTGAGAACCCGGGAACACGCGGAGTTCGACGCGGCCCTGGGTGCGCTCGGCGACGAGCTTGGCGAGTTCCGCGGCGTAGCGCGTCTGCCCCTCGCCCTCTGCGCCGACATGGGCGTAGCGCAGGGTCACTTTCTGCTGTGCGAACGCCGGTGCCGCGAGCATCGTCGCGGCGGCCGCGGTCAGTAGGATACGTCTGGTCAGCATCGTCTCTTCCTCCCTGGTGGACCGCTCTTCGGCGGTTTCTCAAACGGATCGCGTCGTCAGGCGTCGATCCGGTAGAACTTGCGCGCGTTGCCGGCGAACAATTTCATCCGGTCTTCGTGAGGTAGTTGTCGCGTGATCTCCAGAAAGCCGTCGAAGATCTCATCGTAGGACGCGACGAGGCTGTCGACCGGGAAGTTCGACGCGAACATCGCGCGGTCGCTGCCGAAGATGCGGATGGCGTCACGGACCACTGGCCCATTGAGGTCGGCCGTCCACGGACGACCGGGCACGCCGATGCCCGAAATCTTGATGGCGACGTTCGGCTGAGCGGCCAACGTTTCGAGCGCCCGGCGCCAGCCGGCCAAGCCGTCCTCTGAGCGATCGGATGGAAGGCCGGTGTGGTTCAGAATGATCGTCGTCGCCGGGAAATCGCGGGCGAGGTCGGTGGCCGCATCCAAGTGCCACCACGGCGTCTGAAGATCGAAATGGAGACCGTGGCGCGCGAGGCGGGCATAGCCGTCGCGCCACTTCGGGTCGTCCATGGAGCCCGGCGTGCCGCGTCGGGCCTCGCGGCGGTCCGATGCCGACTTCGGCTTATGGCGGACGCTGCGGACGAGTGGGAAGGCCGCCTGCGCGGCTAGCACGTCGGCGGCGTCATCACGATCGAGCCAGGCCTGGGCCACGACGGCGTTCGGCAAGCCGTTGGCCTTGGCGACCTCGTGGACCCAACGGGTCTCGCCGATCGGATCCCGGTGGTCCCACTCGGCCTCGACGTAGACCGAGGCGACGAGATTGAAGCGGCTGGCGTCGCGGCGGAAATCGGCCGGCATGTAGGTGCGCCGGATCGGGGCGTAATTCCCATAGCGAAACGGGATCATTGGCTCGTCGCGGAGCCAAGGATGGTAGTTTCGCTCGATGTCCCACACGTGATGGTGGGCATCGATGATGGCGATGTCCGTCATGCGTTTCCTGCCCTCGCGCCGGGAGTTTCTGTGCCGCAAGCGGCCGCCTCCCGTTCGCCAACTGTATACAGCATGCAGCAGCGGTCAGGATGCACCAACGCCGGCCCTCACGCAACGGCCGCTCAGGGCGTGTGGGTCGGGCTCGTCGGTCGACTCACCGGTTTGCCTTCGCCACTCTCCGCACGCTCCGCCGGCGTTTTGGGGTGAAGCTGGACGAGCCAGAGTGCGAAGGCGAGCAGTGCAGCACAGACCGGCAGCACGACGAGGCTTGCGATCTGTTCGAATGAAAGGACGGTGCGCGGCTGCTCGAACGCGTGCAGCGTCGTGCGGAGAAAGAGCACGAACAGAATGACGATGATGACTTCGGCGACGACCTGCTTGAGTTGCCCGATCTGGCCGACGCGCAGCCACGACGGCAACGCCAGTTCTTCCTCCGGCTGCTCGGGGTGGATGAACAGGGAGTAGACACCGTAGCTGAAGTAGAGGAGCACGATAGCGATGAGGAAGCGATCCAGCGCTTCGATCACGCCGAGGGTCGCGGCCGCCGTCGGTCGCACTTCCTCGCCTGGCGTGTGGGGCGGCAGCCAGTGAACGTAGGCTTCGACGACGCTGACGAGGCCGATCACGAACATCAGGAGCGACCCGGCAAGGCTGCCGACGACGGCCATCGCAGCCAGGAAGCGTGATCCGACGATCGCGCGCCGCTCCAGCCGGCGAAGGTCCATGCCGATGTCTCCCGTGGTGGTTACGAGCAAGAAGTCGGAGCCGAGGAAACGGTTCCCTCCGGTCGCCGCGGGGCGTGGCGCTTGACGGCATGGCGATGAAGGTGATCGGTTTCGGCGAGCCTCGCACAGAGGCCAGTCGTCAGGGGGACCCATGCGCATTCTCGGTCGGATCAGCTCCATCAACGTCCAGAAGGTCGTCTGGTGTGCCGAGGAGCTCGGCCTCGCCTATGAGCGCGTCGACGTCGGCGGCAAATTCGGCGGCAACACCACGCCCGAATATCTGGCGAAGAACCCGAACGGACGCATCCCGGTGGTCGAGGATGGAGATGTCGTCCTGTGGGAGAGCAACGCGATCGTCCGCTATCTCGCCGCCAAGTATGGCTCCGGTTCGTTGTGGCCGACGGATCTGGTCGTGCGCGCCGACGCGGACCGCTGGATGGACTGGGCTTCGATGACGCTCACCATGGCGATGCACGGGGCGTTCTGGCAGACGGTCCGAACACCGCCGGAACAGCAGGACAAGGCTCTGATCGCCAAGTCGACGGCTGAGGGGCAGGCGGCCATCGACATTCTCGAGAAGGCATTGGCCGGCCGTGCCTACATCACCGGCGAGACCTTCACGATGGGCGACATTCCGCTCGGCTGTGCGGCGCACCGCTGGCTCAATCTCACGGTCCCGAAGAATCCGGCGCCGAACGTGGAGCGCTGGTACGGGCGCATCATGGAGCGACCGGCCGTGCGCACCGTGCTCACCACGCCGATCACGTGACGGACCGTAACGTGGCAAGGCCGGTCGCGTCGTCGCCGTGGACACCGCCGCTCGCAGACGGGCCGCCGCGTCATCTCTGTACGGATTGCGGCGTGTCGCGCTCGTCCGATCCCAAGCGCTGCGGGCGAGCCTGCCAATTCATCAAGCCGCAGTATGAGACCCTCGAACGGCAGGTGCACGGTCGCACGCGGGACCCGTCGCGGCCAGACGAGCTGCACTTTGGGCCGTTTACACGGATGGTTCGTGCGGAACTCGTGTCGCCGCGAACGGGCGCGCAATGGACGGGCATTACCACGCGCATCGGTGAGCGGCTGCTCGAAACGGGCGCCGTCGACGCCCTCATTGCGATGGCGCCCGACGAGACGGACAGCTGGCGACCGAAGCCGGTGATCGTCACCCGGGCCGAGGATATGGCCCGGTGTCGTGGCATGCGGATGGGCTACGCGCCGCTCCTGGCGCTGCTCGAGCCGGCGATTGCCGCCGGCCACAGACGCCTCGCCATAATTGGCATCCCCTGCCAAGTCTACGCGCTGCGGGCCCTCGAACGTGAGCTCGGTCTCGAACGGCTCTACGTGATCGGCACACCCTGTTCCGACAACACCACGACCGAGAACTTCCATACGTTTCTCGCTCTGCTGGCTGACGATCCAGCGACGATCACGTACCTCGAGTTCCGCGCCGATTATCATGTCGAGCTTCGCTTTCGCGACGGACGCAAGAAGGAAATCCCGTTCCTGATGCTGCCGCTGTCGACGCTGCCGCCGGATTTCTTCCCGATGACGTGCCGGACGTGCGTCGACTACACCAATGTGCTGGCGGACATCACCGTGGGCTACATGGGTGGCGAGGGGCACCAGTGGCTGATCGTGCGCAACGAGCGCGGCGAGGAACTGCTCGACCTTCTGGGAACGGAGGTGCGGCTTGCGCCCTGCGGGTCGGCTGGGCGGCGGGCAGGTCCCGTCAAAGGCTTCCTCGCAAACACACGGCGGGCGGCTGGCGGGCTGCCGCTCAACACGATGCCCAACTGGCTCCGGCCGATCGTCGCCTGGTTGATGCCGCGGATCGGTCCGCGTGGCCTCGAATTTGCGCGCGCCCGCGTCGAGATGAAGGCCGTGGAAACGGTGCTACACCTCGAGCGGGCCGAGCCGCGGCGGATGCGCCATATGATCCCCGACCACGTCTGGCGGCTCGTACAACCTTACGGTCTGGCGCAACCGCCGTCCGGTCGGTCGGACGAAGAGCGCCCCGTTCAGCGGTGACCTACCTCGCGTTGTCCTGCCAGAGCCAGGCCGCGCCACGCACGCCGCTGGCGTCGCCCCAGCGAGGCGGACGGATATCGACCGTCGGGTCGTCGGCGAAGATCCAGGGCGCCATGGCAGCGGGCAATCGCTCGTAAAGGTGGCCGAGTTTCGAGAGGCCGCCGCCAAGTACAATGACGTGTGGGTCAAAAATGTTGACCACGTGGGCGAGGCCACGTGCGAGCCGTCCGAGGTGACGGTCGAGTGTGGCCGCAGCCGCGGCATCGCCGCTAGCTGCCGCGTTGACGATGGCTTCGGGAGACGCGTCCCGGCCCGTCGTGCGGCGATGGTCGTCGGCGAGGGCTGGGCCCGCGACCCATGTCTCCATGCAGCCATGGCGACCGCACCAGCACCGCGGGCCAGGCACTTCCTCGGACGTTGGCCAGGGGAGCGGGTTGTGCCCCCATTCGCCGCCGATGCCGCGCGGGCCGTCGATTACGGCTAGGTCGCGGACCAGACCGCCACCGCATCCAGTGCCGAGGATCACACCGAACACCGAACGGGCTCCGGCTGCGGCGCCGTCGGTGGCTTCCGATAGCGCGAAGCAGTTGGCGTCGTTGGCGGCGCGGACCGGTCGGCCGAGCGCAACGGCGAGGTCGCGGTCGAACGGCCGGCCGTTGAGCCAAGTCGAATTCGCATTCTGGACGAGGCCAGACCGCGGCGAGATGCTGCCTGGAATGCCGATGCCGACGGTGGCGCCGGAGCTACCCGCCTCGGCTTCGAGCTTGCCGATGAGTTCGACGACGGCGGCGATCGTGAGGGCGTAGTCGTGGCGCGGGGTCGCAACGCGTTGGCGTGCGATGGCCGCGCCGGTCGGGTCGAGCAGGACGCCCTCGATCTTGGTCCCGCCGAGGTCGATCCCGATCGCGTGGCCGACGGCGCCGGTCGAGAATGTCACGCTCATGGGCGGCCCTCGCGAGCGCCGGCCAGGAGGGCCGCCGCCGGACCTATCCGGTCAGCCGCAATGCCGACTTCCGCCGCGAACACGAGCAGCAGGCTTTCATCGTCCAGCAGGTGAGACAGCACGGCCGCCAAGGTCGAATCCGCGTCGGCCTGTCTACGCAATTCGGCGGGCGAGGTTCCCGTCAACTGGAGGAAGCGAATGAGCCGGTCGGGGTCAGCGGCCAGGAATCCGAGCGCGGCTTCTCCGATTTCGCGGGCTTCCTGTTTCAAGACGGGGCGGACTTTGGCCATTGAATTAACCATCTTTCCAGGCGCGACCCAGTCGGGCCGCCAGACTTAAGCGCTTGCTTACAGCCGCCCCTGCATCGTCGCGAGTGCGAATCGTGCGACACGATCAGGACAGACGATGCTGGAACGGGTCATGACCCACCAAGGCGACACCTCAGCGGGGCAAACTAGCCGCCGCGACGGCGTGTCCAAGACGATCCTGATCGTCGAGGACAACGAGCTCAACATGAAGCTGTTTCGCGACCTGCTGGATGCCCATGGCTACCAGACGCTGGCAACGCGAAGCGGCAGCGACGTGATGCGGCTCGCGCGCGACCATCGGCCTGGTCTCATTCTCATGGACATCCAGCTGCCCGAGGTTTCCGGCCTCGAAGTCACGCGCTGGATCAAAGAAGACGACGAGCTTCGCGACATTCCGGTGGTCGCTGTCACGGCGTTCGCCATGAAGGGGGACGAGGAGCGGATCCGTCAGGGCGGGTGCGAGTCCTACATCTCCAAACCGATTTCCATCAGCAGCTTCATCGATACGGTCCGACAGTTCGTCGGCGATGCGTAAGGACTTGTGGTATGACCGCGCGTGTACTTGTGGTCGATGACATCCCCGTCAACGTCAAGCTTCTCGAAGCTCGTCTGACGGCTGAATACTTTGAAGTGCTCGCCGCTAACAGCGGCCAGCAGGCCATCGAAGTCTGCCAGCGCGAACGCATCGACGTCATTCTTCTCGACGTGATGATGCCGGGTATGGACGGCTTCGAAGCGTGCCGTCGCATCAAGGCGATCCCGTCCTGCAGCCACATCCCGATCGTCATGGTCACGGCGCTCGATCAGGCGAGCGATAAGATCCAGGGCCTCGAGGCTGGCGCCGACGACTTCCTTACAAAGCCGGTCGATGAGATCGCGCTCATCACGCGCGTGCGCAACCTCGCGCGCGTGAAAATGCTCAACGACGAAATGCTGATGCGGGCGAGCACGAGCCACGCGCTCGGTTTCGGTGGCCGCGATCGCACGGACGACATCTCCGGCGAGAACGGCCGCATCATGGTCGTCGACGATCATCCGCGCACGGGGCCGCGTCTCGTCGAGTCGATCCGGAAGCACCATGACGTGCTCTTGGAATCAGATGCCGCGCGCGCGCTCCTACGGCTCGCCGAGGACGACTACGACACGATCGTCGTGAGCCTCAGCCTCGAAGATACCGACGCACTCCGCCTCTGCAGCCAGATCCGTTCGCTTGACCGGTCGCGCCACTTGCCGATCGTCCTGCTCGTCGAGCCGGGCGAGACGACCCGCCTCCTCCGCGGTTTCGACATCGGCGTGAACGACTACGCGATGCGCCCGGTGGATCGGAACGAGCTGATGGCCCGGCTCCGGACGCAAGTTCGCAAGAAGCGCTTCTCGGCCCTGCTGCGGAACCGGCTCGAAGAGAGCGTGGAACTCGCCGCGACCGATGCCCTGACGGGCCTTTTCAATCGGCGTTACATGGAAGGGCACGTGCGGACGCTGATGCACAGCGCCCACCAGTCCCGGCGTCCGCTGTCGATGCTGATTGCCGATATCGACCACTTCAAGCAGGTGAATGACCTGTACGGCCACGATGCCGGCGATGCGGTGCTCCGTGAATTTGCGCTGCGGCTGCGGCGGTCGACACGGGTCAACGATCTGCCGTGCCGTCTCGGCGGCGAGGAGTTCGTCGTGCTGATGCCCGATACGGCGATCGCCCGGGCTTTCCAGGTCGCTGAGCGGCTGCGGGCGGCTGTTGCGGCGGAACCCTTCGAAGTCGGCGGACGCGAAATCCGCATCACTGCGAGCGTGGGTGTTTCGGCCATCGCGGTCGGGACCGACACCCCGGAAAGCGTGCTGAAGCGGGCGGATCAGGCCCTTTACGCCGCCAAGCGCGAGGGCCGGAACCGCGTGAACGTGCAGGATGCGGCCTGACAAGTCCGTTGCGGGCAACTCACGGTTGACATAATTTCGCCTGGAAGCTGCCGCGGCTAACTGCTTGACTGCAGGATCGGAAATTCATCTTGAGAAGATGAATTGCTTGCCAGCCTGAAGCCGTTCTGCCACAGTCCAAGCGGTTTGTGGGCTGATTAGGGGAGGCCCGTTGCCGCAGTCGCGGCGCTCGTTTTCGAATACGCCCGCGAGGTCGTCAGATCCGCCGCATCGAACTGATGCATCGGGGGCGTTGGGTTATCTGAGCCGGCCTGGAAGGCCTCCTCGAAGGCTGCGAGCAGATAACCACACCAAGCAGATGATCGACGCCCTCTTTGGTCGTCTGTTTGGGTTGAGGCCAGGGGGTTGTGGCTACTTCGGTTTCGTTACCCCGCTGCCGAGGTCGGCTGCGATCCCCTGGTCAAGTCTCTCGGCGCCATGCAGCGCAGAAGTCTCCCGCGCATCCTCTAAGCACGGTCGAGAAACGGAAACGCCGGCACGGGGCCGGCGCTGCATCACTTGATCTTCGTTTCCTTGAAGTCGACGTGCTTGCGCGCGATCGGATCGTACTTCTTGAACGACATCTTCTCGGTCTGCGTGCGCGGGTTCTTCTTCGTCACGTAGAAGAAGCCGGTTCCGGCGGTCGACAGCAGTTTGATCTTCTGCGTCACGGGCTTCGCCATGGCGGATTTCCTAGCCTTCGAGCGTCACGAAAGGCCGCTTTGCCAGCCTGTCGGACGGATTGATCGGAGAGTGCGCGAACATACGCGGCGGCGCCTTCGTGTCAAGCCGGATCGGCGCCGCCGGGGATGCTCAAGAGATCGCGCCGGAAGGTTCCGCTGCGCGAATGGTAATAGGGAACCGGTGCGCCCGGTTGCTCGAGCTTGTCGAGTTTCAACCTGTCGGCGAGTTCCTCAAGGATGACGTGGGTGATCGGTGGGAGGTCGAGGTTGCGGGTCTGCTCGCGCGTGAACCACTCGACGCCCGAGAGTTCGTCGGTCACTGGGTCCACGCGGGCCGCGATGTGCTCGGCAGAAACGCAAAAGAAGCGGGTGTCGAACCGCCGCGGCCGGCCGGGTGGCGTGATCGCGCGGGCAAAGTAGGTGAGCGTCGAGAGTTGCGGCAGGTAGCCGAGCCCGAAGAACGGCTGCCAGCCGTCGTGGTTCGTCTGAACCGGGGTGCCCGAGGTGGTGCCGAGCACGATCCCCGCTTCTTCGAAGGTTTCGCGGATAGCCGCCAAGGCAAGTGCCCGCGCGCGCGACGACGAAGGGGTGCCCTTCATGTCGAGCAGCAGTTTCGCCTGCTCTTCGCTGCGCAATTCGTCGGCGCTCGGAATGTGGCGGTCTTCTTTGTCGACGCTGCCGCCCGGGAAGACGAACTTGCCGGGCATGAACACCTGGTCCATGCGCCTGCGTCCCATCAGAACGCGCGGCTCGCCGCTGCTGCGGTCGACGATGATGAGCGTTGCCGCATCGCGCGGTTTCAGGACCTTGCGAGGCGCGGATTTCGTTTCTTTCGTACCTTCGGCCACGGGCGGCAGCCTCAGCCTGTCGGGCCGGGCGCGGTCGGGGCCTCGACACTGTCGGGACCGCCGAAGCCGTGCATACGAAGCGCCCACTGCAGCCCGACCATCGCGCCCTTGAAGCGAGGCAGGAGCAGGAGTGACAGGATGAGTGTCAGGGGCGTCCACAGGGCGGCGTGGATCCACATCTCAGGACGCCAAGCCTGCTCTACGGCAAGCACACCTGCCACGACGACGTGACCAACTACGAAGATCGTGAAGTAGGGCGGGGCGTCGTCGGCGCGGTGGTGGTGAAGTTCCTCCCGGCAAGCTGGACAGTCGTCGCCGACCTTCAGGAAGGCAGAGAACAGGCGGCCTTCGCCGCAGTGCGGGCAGCGGCCGTTCCAGCCGCGAACGAGGCTCCGCACGAGGTCACGGGGCGCCGGGTCGGTCGGGGTGATTTCGCTTGTCATGGCGGAATAAAGCGCGCGCTGCGGAGGCAGCGTCAAGCGCCATGCTGACGCCCCGAGCGATCGCGCGTGGCGGCAATGCAGTTTCGCCGTCCCGGCTTATTGGAGCGTATTCGGAGACGTGAACTCGCCGCGTTCGATGCGCGAGACGAGCCCCTTGGCCATCGTGGCAACAGCCGTTTCGCCGTAGATGCCGACGAGGTCGGTCAACGCCGTAAAGAGGGCGGCATAGGCCATCAACTCCGGTGCCACGCCGTCCTCGGCACCCTGGTCCCAAGCCTGCAACATGATGCCGAGAGCCTTGAGGCTGTCTTCGGACGTTTCGGCCAACTCACCCAACTGCATAACGCGTTACTTCCCCCCGAGGTGGCCGAACTCATGGCCGTCCCGTGTCGACAGCTAGCACGGTTGTTTCACCCTAACCCGCATCCCGCCAATTCAGAGTAAACTTTCGGGCGATTAGTCGGTTACGGGACGCTTTTCACGAGGCTTTCGGCCAGTTGAACCCCTTCGCCGAGGAACTTGGTCAGCGCTCCCTGCGCGGCGGGTGAGCACTGCGTGTAGGTGCGGCTGTAAGAACGATAACCTTGGTTGAAACTGCGGGTCAGTTTGGCACGCCGGAGTGCGGTCGACCCCTCGGTGTCCATGAGCTCCCGCATCTTATCCCGCCAGAGCTGGCCGTCGGTGCCGCCACAGAGTTCGCGGAGATAATGGACGGCGCCCAGGATCTCCGAAAGGCGCAAGAGGCGGTCGTCGTAGGGCTTGCTGTCCTGGGCGACCGCGGGAAGCGGCAAGAGTAACGTAATCGCAACGAATAATGACCGGCTGGAGCGCCGAACGTGATGGAGCCGGGTATCCGCCATGTCCTGCCTCCTGCTGGCAACCGGGCTATTCGGTCCGCGGCGGTTCGGCAAGCCTATCGCGCGCAAGATGTCGTTCAGCGGCGCGGCGGATGATGTCGCGGGCACCCGGCGTGGTCTTGAGCGCGTCGGTCGCTGCGAGGTCGTAGAAGGCTGCCGCTGCCGCATCGCAGGCAGCGACAGGTTCGCCAGCGATCCATCGCCCGTGAAAAACCGAGAGCACGTAATGAGCGGTCAGCGTCCCGCTGGTGTCGTGGACGATGACGTCGTGGACGTCGACGAGGCCGTCGATCTCCGCTGTGATCCCGGTTTCCTCCATAACTTCGCGTCGCGCCGCTTCGATCGCCCGCTCGCCCGGTTCCACTTTGCCGCCCGGGAGGCTCCAGACGCCGGCTCTCGGCGGTGCACTCCGTTCGACGAGGAGCACCTGGCCATCCTTGAAGATGGCGGCGCTGGCGGCTGGACGCGGCCAATGCGAAGCAGGTTTTGTCTGGGGGTCCGGCACTGTCGATCGGATCCTCGGTTGGCAGTCGGAGCCACGGAGTTCGGCATGTGCTCGCGCTTCAGCCTCACCTCGCCTCCCGATGTGGTACGTCGCCTGTTCGGCTACGACGAGCAACCCGATTTTCCACCGCGCTACAACATCGCGCCAGGGCAGCCGGTTGCCATCGTGCGGAGCGGGCCGAACGGGCGTCGGCAATTTCACCTCGTGCGCTGGGGGCTCATCCCGTCATGGGTGAAGGACCCTGGCGCCTTTGCGATGCTCGTCAACGCCCGCGCGGAGTCGCTCGATGACAAACCATCGTTCCGCGGCGCAGTGCGCCACAAGCGCTGCCTCGTTGCGGCCGATGGATTCTACGAATGGACCGGTACGAAAGGGTCGCGCCGCCCGTACTTCGTGCGACCGCGGGCGCCGGGGCCGATCGCGTTCGCGGCCCTTTACGAGGAGTGGATGGGCGCCGACGGCAGCGAGATCGACACGATGGCCATTGTGAGCGTGCCGGCGAACCGCATCGTCGCGACCATCCACGATCGGATGCCGGCGATCCTGCCGGTGGAGGCGTTCGCGGACTGGCTCGATTGCCGCAATGTCCGCGCCGACGAAGCGATGCGACTCCTTGCTCCGGCGCCTGACGATCTGCTGAGTGTCTTCGAGGTCTCGACGGCGGTGAACGATCCGGGCGCCCACGGGCCAGAGCTGCAACTGCCGCTCAGGCCGACCCTGTTCTGATCGCTCAGACGACGACGCCGGGATTGAGGATGCCTTTTGGGTCGAGCGCGGTCTTGATGCTGCGCATGAGGTCGATTTCGACGGCGCTCTTGTAGCGTGGTAGCCAGGGCCGCTTCAGCCGGCCGACCCCGTGCTCGGCGGCGATCGACCCGCCCATATCGGTGACGATGGCGTGGACCGCCTCCGACATCGGTTCCCACATCGCGAGGAAGGCCGCCTTGTCCATGCCGGGCGGCTGCGCGACGTTGTAGTGAATGTTGCCGTCGCCGAAGTGTCCAAGTGGTATCGGGCGGGCGCCGGGGCAGATCTTCTCGACGGCGGCATCGGCGCGGGCGACGAACTCGGCGATGCGGGAGACGGCGACGGACACGTCGTGCTTGATGTTGCCGCCTTCGGGGCGCTGCGCTTCGGATATGCCTTCGCGAAGGCGCCAGAGCGATTTTGCGTGTGACAGCGAGCCGGCCATGACTGCGTCGACGATGCGATCGGTCTTTTGAGCTTCGGACAGGAGCATTTCGAGGTCGGCCGCCGCCTTGCCGTCAGCGCGGGCACCGGAGAGTTCGATGAGAACGTACCACGGGTAGGCCGAGGCGAAGGGATCGCGCGTCCCGGGGATGTGGCGCAGCACGAAATCGAGGGCGATCCGCGGGATGAATTCGAAGGCCGTGAGTGAGGTCCCTGCGATCGCCTGGGCCGAGGCGAGGAGTTCGAGCGCATCGGCCAGCCGTGGTAACGCAACGAGCGCGGTCGCCTGCTCGACCGGCCGCGGAACGAGCTTCAGCACCGCAGCAGTGATGATGCCGAGGGTGCCCTCGGAGCCTATGAAGAGGTCGCGGAGGTCGTAGCCGGCATTGTCTTTCTTGAGCGCACGCAGCCCGTTCCAGATGCGCCCGTCGGCCAGGACGACCTCGAGCCCGAGTGTGAGCGCACGGGCGTTGCCGTAAGCGAGGACGTTGGTGCCCCCGGCATTGGTGGCAAGGTTGCCGCCGATGCGGCACGACCCTTCGGACGGGAGGCTCAGGGGAAAAAGCCGATCGACACGCTCGGCGGCGGCACGAGCGTCGGCGAGCGTGACGCCGGCTTCGACGGTCATCGTGCCGCCTTCCGGGTCAACGGTGCGGACGCGATCGAGTCGAGCCAGCGACAGAAGAATTTCGTTGCCTACGATCGGCGTCTGGCCGCCGACGAGCCCTGTGTTTCCGGATTGCGCGACGACGGGAACGGCGGCTCCGTGAGCCAGCGCGAGAATGCGTGAAACTTCGTCGATCCGACCGGGACGCAGGACGAGTGGGGTTCGGCCCTGCCAGAGGCCGCGCCACTCGACGAGATAAGGGCTCTGGACTGCCGGGTCGACGAGAGCATGAGCAGGGCCGACGACGTCGATCAGCTGATCACGCAGGCCGTTCGGCCATTCCTGGGAAACATTCTGTCCGGTCGTCGCGCTCATCGGTGGTCCTTCTGGCGGGTGCGACCGTAGACCTCGTCGCATCGGCTGGGGCGGCCGTCCAGTGCACCTCTCTTTGGTTCACTTGAGAGCTGTTTGGCGCTCTTCTCCACTTTTGAGCCCCTTTGAACCCCCCTAGGCCTACTTCAAGCCTCTTGAGCGACGGAAAGAAGCGCTTGTGGCCGTATGTCACATGCTATAAACCCGTGCGGCTCGGTCGGTGAATCCGGCCGAGGCGACGCCCGCGGCCGCCGCCGCCCGTCGACGCCGAGGACACGCACCGCTCGGGAGAGGACCGAATGGCCGAACACAATCAAGAACGCTACTGGGGGCGTACCCAACGCCTCATGTGGACGATGCTCACAATCTGGGCCGTCTTCAGCTTTGGAATTCATTTCTTCGCCGCAAGCCTGAACACCATCAAAGTCGCCGGCTTCCCGCTCGGCTTCTACATGGCGGCTCAGGGCTCGCTCATCATCTTCGTGGCGATGCTGTTCTGGTTCGCTTACGCCCAGGACAAAATCGATCGCGAAGAGGGTGTGGCGGAAGAAGAATAATCATCTCGGGGGGACTTCATGTCGAATTCGAACATGACTTCCGAGGGCGGCTTTCTGGCCAATCTCGGCAAAGTTTATGCGCTGTATACGGGTGGCTTCGCGGCCTTCGTCTTCTTCCTGTTCATCCTGGAGAAGATGGGCGTCTCTCACGCCATCATCGGTTACCTGTTCATCTTCTTCACCATCGGCATCTACGCGCTGATCGGCTTCCTCTCGCGCACGGCGCAGGTCGACGAGTACTACGTCGCCGGCCGCAAGGTTCCGGCCTTCTACAACGGCATGGCGACCGCTTCGGACTGGATGTCCGCAGCCTCGTTCATCGGCATGGCCGGCATCCTGTACAATCAGGGCTATGACGGTCTCGCCTTCATCCTCGGATGGACGGGCGGCTACGTTCTCGTGGCGGTGCTGATCGGTCCGTACCTGCGCAAGTTCGGCTGCTACACCGTTCCGGACTTCTTCTCGGCGCGGTACGGCGGCAACCTCGCTCGGACGCTCGCGATCTTCGTGCTGATGGCCACGTCGTTCACCTACGTGACGGCGCAGCTTGTCGGAACGGGCTTGATCGCGCAGCGCTTCTTCGGCATGCCGTTCCAGTACGCGGTGCTCGTCGGTCTTGCCGGCATTCTCGTCTGCTCGATGCTCGGCGGCATGCGCGCCGTCACCTGGACGCAGGTTGCCCAGTACATCGTGCTGATCATCGCCTACCTCGTGCCGGTGGTGATCTTGTCGACGCAGAAGTATGGCATCCCGATCCCGCAGCTGACCTACGGCGGCGTTCTTTCGGACATTGCGGCGCTCGAGCAGCAGATGATCCAGAAGGGATTGGCGACGGCGCAGACTCTGCGTGCGCATTCGACGCCATTCCAGTTCTACGATCAGCTGAACTTCTTCGGCCTGATCCTCGTGCTGATGGTCGGCACCGCGGCGCTGCCGCACGTGCTGATGCGCTACTTCACGACGCCGTCGGTGAAGGACGCCCGCGCCTCGGTGGCGTGGTCGCTTCTCTTCATCTTCATCCTCTACTTCACGGCGCCGGCTTACGCTGCGTTCGCGAAGCTCGAGGTCTACACGGACGTTATCGGTGCGCAGCTCACGAACCTGCCGCAGTGGATTTACACCTGGGGTAAGGTCGGCCTCGTCCAGATCTGCGGCTCCAACGCCGTCGATCCGGCCGCCGTCGCATCTGCTTGCGGCAAGATCGCCAACCATCCGGGCGTCGTCCGGCTGGCCGATCTGCGCATGCACAACGACTCTATCGTGATCGCGACGCCGGAAATCGCCGGCCTGCCGTATGTCGTTGCTGGTCTCGTCGCTGCCGGCGGTCTCGCCGCGGCGCTGTCGACCGCCGACGGCCTGCTGCTCGCCATCGCCAACGCGCTCAGCCACGACATCTACTACAAGATGATCGACAAGAACGCGCCGGCGGCTCGCCGCCTCGTCATCGCCCGCATCCTGCTGGTGATCGTGGCGATCCTGTCCGCGTACTACGCGTCCACCAACCCTGCAGACATCGGAACGCTCGTCGCTTGGGCCTTCTCGATGGCGGCCGCCGGCTTCTTCCCGGCGCTCGTGCTCGGCATCTGGTGGAAGCGTGCCAACTCAGCAGGTTGCGTTGCCGGCCTCGTGCTCGGCTTCGGCATCACGATCTACTACATGTTCGGCACGCGCTACTACGCGGTCGACTTCTACCAGACCTGGTCGGCCCTCTCGGCTGCCACGGATGCTCAGGTCGCGCGCTTCAACGAGCTCTACAAGGCTTGGCAGGCGGCAGCGGCTGGCGCGGCGAAGGATGCAGCATGGGTCGCGCTCGACCGTCATGCTCAGACGATCGCCAACTGGTTCGGCATCCGCAACATCGTGTCGGGCCTTATCGGCCTGCCGGTAGCGTTTGTCGCCACGGTCGTAGTCAGCCTCATGACCCGCGCGCCGAGCAAGGAAATCTACGACATGATCGACGCGATCCGCACGCCGCGGGGCGCCACGGTCATGGCCGAGAAGTAAGACGTTTCGCGGGGGCCGGAATTCCGGCCCCCGCGGGATGCACCGGGAGGGGAATTACAGACGGGGTGGTACGGAAAAGGGGCGCTTTTCAGCGCCCCTTTTTCGTTTCAGCAATTTCAGGAAAAGCGACTCAGCGCGTTTTCCCTTCCTTATCGTGACCGTTCGTTTTGCCATTTGCGGAGGAATGCCGCTCCGGTTCTTGCTCGGGGGCCGTTTCGCTCGCGTCGGCAGGCCGGTTGGCGTGTGCTTCGAGAAAAGATTCAAGATCCTTGTGGGCGACGCGCCATTCACGCCCGAATTTGACCGCGCGCAGCGACTTGTCGTGGATCCAGGCGCGCACGGTGCTCTCCTTCACCTTGAGGAGATCGGCGACCTCGTGGAGCGTAAGCAGAGGGCGGGACAGCATGGTGACCCATAAGCATGTGTTGGTTTGATGCAGTATGCTAAACTTTAGTCTAGGGTGACTGTGTTTGTCACCCGATTTTGTCAACTTCGCGGAGCAGCCGCGCGTTTCAGGCGGTCGTTGATGGCCTCTCCGAGGCCGCCTTGGGGGATCGGCATCACCGCGATGCCGGAGATGCCCCGCGCGTCGAGGGAACGCAGCGCGGCGAACAATGTTCCGGCCGCTTCAATCAGATCACCAGTCGGGCTCAGGTTGATCGTCGGGCCGTCGTGCTGGGGGACCCGTGGGCCAAATGCGAGAAGGCCCTCGCCGGGCCGTGCGTCCGTTGCTTCGAGCCGGACGGTCGCGCTTGGCGCGTAGTGGCTTTCGAGCTGGCCTGGCGATTGCGGCGTAGCAGGCGATGATTCAGCTGGTCGGATGACGGGACGGCGCACGATCCGCTCGATCTCTTCGGCGGTGACCGCGCCCGGCCGCAGCAGCCGAACGCCATCCGGAGCGCAGAAAACGACCGTCGATTCGAGCCCGTGATCGGTCGGGCCGCCGTCCAGTATCAGTGCGACGCGGTCACCGAGGTCATCTGCGACGTGTGCGGCCGTCGTCGGGCTGACGTGGCCCGAGCGGTTGGCGGACGGTGCCGCGACCGGCACGTCCGCGGCGGCGAGCAGCGCCAGTGCGACCGGGTGCGATGGCATGCGGATGGCGATGGTGTCGAGCCCGGCCGTCGCGAGATCGGACACAGGACACTCCGGCCGGCGCGGTAGGACCAGCGTCAGCGGCCCCGGCCAGAAGACGGCGGCGAGTGCCAGCGATTCAGGGTCGAACGTGGCGAGCCGCTGGGCTGCGGCAAGGTCGGCCACGTGCGAGATCAGAGGATTGAAGGAGGGCCGGCCCTTCGCCGCGAAGATCCGCGCGACCGCCCGTCCATCGGTGGCGTCGGCGCCCAGGCCGTAGACGGTTTCGGTCGGAAACGCGACCAACGCGCCGGCTCGGATCAATCGGGCGGCTTCGGCTATGGTACGCTCGTCGGCGGTTACGATCGGCACGAGGCACGTCCTGCGGCTGTCGGCGACCCTTTCCAGTAACGGGGAATGGCGCCTACTCTGCCCGCGCAATGACACGAGAAGAGACAATAAAGAGGAAACGATGGGCTATCAGGCTCCCGTAGACGACATGCTGCTGGCACTCAAGTCCGCTGCGGACTTCGACCGCCTGGCAGAGGCCGGAGTCTACGACGGCCTGGACGAGGAAACGGTGCGCGCCATACTCGAAGAAGCCGGGAAATTCGCAGCCGACGTGCTCGATCCGCTCAACTGGCCGGGCGACCGCGCCGGCTCGACGCTGGTCGACGGAAAGGTCGTGACGCCGCCGGGCTGGAAGGAGGCCTACGAGGCCTTCGTCGAGGCCGGGTGGAACGCGCTCCCGGGCTCCGAGACCTATGGCGGCCAGGGCTTGCCGAGCATCATCGCTTCGGCGGTGGCGGAAATCTGGAATTCGGCGAACCTGTCGTTTGGCCTCTGCCCGCTTCTGACGCAGGGCGCGATCGACGCGCTCGAAGCGACGGGATCGGAAGAGCTCAAGGCCCGCTATCTGCCCAACATGATTTCCGGGCGGTGGACCGGCACGATGAACCTCACCGAGCCGCAAGCGGGGTCCGATCTGGCGAGCCTCGTGACACGGGCCATGCCTCACCAGCACGGGACTTATCGCCTGTTCGGCACGAAGATCTACATCACCTACGGCGAGCACGAGCTTGCCGAGAACATCATCCATTTCGTACTGGCGCGCCTGCCCAATGCGCCCGCGGGCACGAAAGGCATTTCGCTGTTCCTCGTGCCGAAGCGGCTCGTCAATGCCGATGGATCGCTCGGACGGCGCAACGATGTCGTGTGCGCCGGTGTCGAGCACAAGCTCGGTATCCACGCGAGCCCGACCTGCACCATGAAGTACGGCGAGAGCGGCGAGGGGGCCGTCGGCTATCTCGTCGGCGAGGAGAACAAGGGCCTCGCCGCGATGTTCATCATGATGAATGCCGCGCGTCTGGCGGTCGGCGTGCAGGGCGTCGCAGTCGCCGAACGGGCGACACAGCGCGCGACGGCCTACGCCCGCGAACGCAAGCAAGGGCGCACGCACTGGAACCCCAAAGGCGAAATGGCCGCCATCATCGAGCATCCGGACGTGCGTAGGAACCTGATGCTCATGCGGGCCCTGACGCTGGCGGCGCGCGGTATCTGCTTCGCCACGGCAGCGGCGCTCGATACCGCGGAACGTTCATCCGATCCGGCGGTGAAGACGGCAGCCGCACATCGCGCGGCGCTGCTGACGCCAGTCGCCAAGGCATGGTCGACAGACATCGGCGTCGAGGTCGCCTCGGTCGGCATCCAGGTGCATGGCGGCATGGGTTTCGTCGAAGAAACGGGTGCCGCGCAGCATTTCCGCGACAGCCGCATCCTGCCGATCTACGAGGGGACCAACGGCATCCAGGCCATCGACCTCGCGATGCGCAAGTTGCCGCTCGACGGCGGTGGCGTGGTCAAAGCGTACCTTTGTGAATTGAGGGCAGTCGCGGACGAGGTCCGTCGCGTGAACGCCGCCGCGTTCGGCCGCACTGGCGATATTCTCGGCGAAGGGATCGATGCGCTCGAGCGGGCGACCGGCTGGATGCTCGCCCGGCACAAGGCCGGCACGGGCACGGATACGGACGCGCTGCTCGCCAGCGCCAGTCCGTATCTCAAGCTGTTCGGTGTGGTCGCTGGGGCTGGTTACGTCGCTCGCGCGGCCATCGCCGCCTATCGCGACGGCTCGGAGGCTGCTGACGACGCGGTGGCTGCGGCGCGGTTCTTCGCGAAGAACGTCGCGGTCGAGGCGGCCGGGCTCGCACGGATCGTCACGGAGAGTTCCGACGCGCTGCTCGCTGTGGCGCCAGATCGCCTGTCGGCGTGACGCCATGACGGACGAGATCAAGGTCACGATCGCGGACGGCATTCACACGATCCGGTTCGATCGGGTCGCCAAGAAGAATGCGCTCTATTCGGCAATGTACGTGGCATTGCGGCAGGCGCTCGAAGCCGCCGAGCGCAACCCCGCCGTGGCCGTGCACGTGTTCGAGGGCGCGCCGGGCGTGTTCACCGCGGGCAACGACATCGGCGAGTTCCTGTCGGGAGGCGCCGGACTCGCTCAGCCAACGGTCGATTTTCTCCGGCTTCTGCCGGTGATCGAGAAGCCGATGATCGCGGCGGTCGACGGCTTGGCCGTCGGCATAGGCACGACGCTTCTTCTCCATTGCGACCTCGCTTACGCGACGCCGCGGGCGACGTTCCGCACCCCATTTCTCGATCTCGGCGTGGTGCCGGAGGCAGGTTCGAGCCTGCTCGCGCCGCGCCGCCTCGGCCACCATCGGGCGTTCGAACTGCTTGTCCTTGGGGCGACATGGTCGGCGGCGGAGGCCGAACGCTACGGTCTCGTCAACGCCGTCGTGCCGGAGGCGGACCTCGCGTCCCGCGTTCGCGAGACGGCGCTCAAGCTCGCCGCGAAGCCGCCGGCTGCGCTGGCGGCCGCGCGCCGGTTGATGAAGGGTGATGCCGCGGCCGTGCTGGCTCAGGTCGATGCCGAAGTCGCGCTGTTCGCGGAGCGTCTTGCTTCGCCGGAAGCGAAGGAAGCTTTCGCGGCTTTCCTCGAAAAACGTCCGCCCCGGTTCGCGACGGGTCACTAGGCGGCGCTGGGCGGGCATCGAGCGGAGGAGGCGGGATAAGATGCGGAGCAGGACAACGGGACTGGCTCTCGCAGCAGCGCTTCTCGTCGCCACGGGCGCGCCCGTCAAAGCGGACTGGTTGACGCGGCTCGCCGTGACGGGCGAGCGGCTCGGGGTCTCGGCCAGTCGCCACGCCGGTGGCGCGGTCGAGCGTCTCGCGCCGCGCGTCAAGGCCGCGGCCGCGACCTCCCGATCGGGAACCGTGCTCGGTGCGGCCGTCTCCCAGGAGGGGCACTGGACGTTCGTCAATGCTGCCGGCGAGACGCTCACCGCCGCTTCCGGTGACGAAGTTCTCCGTGTGCTGCCTCTGATAACCGGTGGCGTGGCGAAGCCGGCCCTGCTCCTCGACGTCGATGCGATGTTTGCGCCCGCCGCCCACCTCAAGCTGCTGCCCCAGGGGCTCGACCTCAGTGTCGCGACTTCGGCAGCGATCTATCCGATCGTCGAGCGCAGCGGCGGCCGATTCGTCCGCCTGCGTTCCGCGGTGCTTCTGGAAGCGAACGGGCGGGCGGCGTTCGACGAAGCGCTGTTCCAACTCGCGCGCCCGCTCGGCCGCGGCGACGTGCGGGTGCTGTCGCTGACGATCGATGGTCCTCAGACCTTGCGGAAGCGCGTCGCTCTCGACGATGCCGGCAAGCCGCAGGCCGACCCTATCGATCCGTACAAACTGCCCTCGGCGCTCGCAGCGCTGTCGGGCCAGACGGCCATCGTCATCGGTCGGAGTGAAGGTGCGCTCTTACACTTCCGACTGCCGTCCGGCGGCGAGCGCGCCCTCCTGATCGACGATCTCACGTCGGCGGCGGCGCGCCATGACGTCAATCTCGTCGTGCTCCAGGCGGCGGCTGCCCGGCAGCCCGGGACGCGCAACTGGTTCTGGCAGCGCGTCGAGGTCGCTGGGCTCGACCACGCGCGCGACCGGCCGACCTTCGCCGACTTCCTCGATGCGTTCGCGGGTGGTGATCCGGCGGCGCCGGTGCTGGTGAGCGCGGCACGGCAAGACGGTCTGCCGACACGGCTCGTCCTCACGCGGAGTGCGACGGGAGGCGGCGGTATCGGTGATTTCTTCGCCGATCTCGCGGCCGAAGTAACCGGGCGGGTCGTCAGTCTGCGGGCCGATGCCTGGATGGTCAGTGCCGAGCGGCAGGAGGAACTGTCGCGCCGCATCGTGCCGGGCGTACCGTCGTCGCTGCAGTGGGGTTATCTCGGGCTGCTATTGGTCGGGCTTGCCGGACTGCCGGCCGCGCGCGGCTGGTGGGAGCGCGTCTGGCCGCCGGAAGATCGCTCGGAATACGCGGCCGCGGCAGGTTACCATGCGGCGCGGGCGATCAAGTTCGTGGTGTTCACCGCGTTGTTCCTGCCCGTGGTGGCGCTGCCCGCGGCGGTCGCGCACACTGCACGTCAGGTTCTGCAACTCGTCCTGCTTCCCTTTCGCCTCGCGGGCCAATTCGTGCGCTGGATGTCGCGCAAACAGGAGACTGCCGGATGAGCGGGCCGCTCGCAGGGAAGACCTTGTTCGTCACGGGCGGCAGCCGCGGCATCGGCCTCGCGATCGCGCTCCGCGCCGCGCGCGACGGCGCCAACGTGGCGATCGCGGCCAAGACGGTCGCGCCACATCCGAAGCTCGACGGCACGATCCATACGGCGGCGGCGGCGATCGAGGCTGCGGGCGGGCGCGCCCTCGCGCTCGCCTGTGACATCCGGGACGAGGCTCAGGTCGAGGCGGCGGTGGCGAAGACCGTCGAGACATTCGGTGGCGTCGACATCGTCCTCAACAATGCGAGCGCGATTTCGCTGACGCCGATTTCAGCGACCGAGATGAAGCGGTTCGACTTGATGCATCAGGTCAATACGCGCGGCACGTTTCTCGTGACCAAGGCCTGCCTTCCACATCTGCGGCGATCCGAGAACCCGCACGTCCTCATGCTGTCGCCGCCGCTCGACATGCAGCAGAAGTGGTTCGCGGGGCATGTCGCCTACTCGATCGCGAAGTTCGGCATGAGCCTCTGCGTGCTCGGTTTGGCGGAGGAGTTGCGGAGCCAGGGTGTCGCGGTCAACGCGCTATGGCCGCGCACGACCATCGCGACGGCGGCGATCGCCAACGTGCTCGGTGGTGACGCCCTGATGCGCCGCAGCCGCAAGCCGGAGATCCTGGCCGACGCGGCGCATCTCGTCTTTCGTCAGCCGGCCCGCTCGTTCACGGGGCACTTCCTGATCGACGACACGTTCCTCCACGACGCCGGTGGCGTCACCGACTTCGAGCCGTACCGTGTCGACCCGACAGTGCCCCTGGCGGCAGATTTCTTCGTGCCGGAGAGCGTTCTGGCACCGCCTGGGGTGGTCGTTCACCCCATGTCGCCCTGATCGCTCAGCGGCCTGCCCAGGGATGGACCCGGAGCCGATGCGACGGCTACACTGACGACAAAAGCCGACAGGAAACGTCCGCCGAATGACCCTTCTCATCACGCATCCCTGTTTCGTCGAGCACGACACCGGCCCTGGTCATCCCGAACGGCCCGACCGTATGCGGGCGATCGACAAGGTGATGGAGCACGAGCTGTTCCAGGACCTGAAGCGGGCCGAGGCACCGCTCAGGGACGACGTCGAGCAGTGGATCGCGCTGGCGCACCCGCAGTCCTACATCGACGAGCTGAAGGCGGCGCGGCCGGAACCCGGCCAGGACTCCGTTCGGCTCGATCCGGATACGGTGATGTCGCCCGGGACCTGGCAGGCGGCGCTCAGGGCGGTCGGCGCCGGCTTGATGGCGGTCGATGAGGTTTTCGCCAAGAACCATCGCAACGTTTTCTGTCAGGTGCGGCCTTGCGGGCATCACGCCGAGACGGCGCGCGCCATGGGTTTCTGCCTGTTCAACAACATCGCCGTCGCCGGACTTTATGCGCGGGCGAAGTACGGGGCGGAGCGGATCGCTGTCGTCGATTTCGACGTCCACCACGGCAACGGCACGCAGGATATCTTCTGGTCCGACCGCGACTTGTTTTTCGCGTCCACCCATCAGATGCCGCTCTACCCCGGCACCGGCGAACTCAACGAAACGGGCGTCGCGCGCAACATCTGCAATGCGCCGCTCCGGCCTTACGACGACGGCGAGCGCTTTCGCGAAGCGTTCGAGCAGCGGGTGCTGCCGGAGCTTGATGCGTTCCGCCCCGACATCGTTCTGATCTCTGCCGGCTTCGACGCGCACGACGCGGATCCGTTGGCGAATCTCCGCCTGCTCGAAGCCGATTTCCGCTGGGCGACCGACCGGCTCGTCGAACTCGCCGACCGACGTGCGGACGGCCGCGTCGTCTCGATGCTTGAGGGCGGGTATGACCTCAAGGCGCTGGCGCGATCGGTCGCGGTCCACGTCAAGTCTCTGATGGAGGCTTGACGTGGAGCCGTCCCGCCCGGAAGAGGGGGGTGGGGAGGAAGCCATGGTGAGAGCAGCGGTGAAGTACCCGGACATCAAGGATCTGAGCTTCGAGAAGGCCTTGAAGGAGCTCGAGGGCATCGTCGGCCGTCTCGAAAGGGGCGACGTCGAACTCGAAGAGAGCATCTCGATCTACGAGCGGGGCGAGGCGCTGCGCGAGCACTGCGACCGGCTGCTGCGTCAGGCCGAGGCCAAGGTCGAGAAGCTAACTGTCGGCGGCAACGGAGAGGTCCGGGGCAGCGAACCGCTAGATCCCGAGAGCTGATGGCTTGGCTGTCTGTCCATTATATTTGACATAAATGTGTCAATTCGGCGCGACATCCCCTTGCGTTGTGCAGCCGAGAGCGTAACTTTGTCGTAGGACAGAATGGGCGATCGATTTCCTAACGTCTTTCGTATGTTGTCCATCGTTCGCCAGACCGCCGTACTGGGGAGGGCACTGTGACCGGTTCCACCAAGACGCCGCTTCTCGATATCGTCCAAACGCCGGAAGATCTCCGCCGTCTGCCCGAGAAGGATCTTCGGCAGCTCGCCGATGAGCTCAGAGCCGAAACCATCGACGCCGTTTCGGTGACTGGTGGTCACCTTGGTGCCGGGCTCGGCGTGGTCGAGCTGACGGTGGCGTTGCACTGGGTGTTCGATACCCCGCGCGACCGGGTGATCTGGGATGTGGGCCATCAGGCCTATCCGCACAAGATCCTGACCGGCCGGCGTGATCGCATTCGCACATTGCGGCAAGGTGGCGGTCTGTCGGGGTTCACGAAACGGGCCGAGAGCGAATACGACCCCTTCGGCGCAGCGCACTCGTCAACGTCGATCTCGGCCGGCCTCGGCATGGCCGTCGCCCGTGACCTCGACGGCCGGCAGAACAATGTCATCGCGGTGATCGGCGACGGCGCAATGAGTGCCGGCATGGCCTACGAGGCGATGAACAACGCCGGGGCCATGGACAGCCGGCTGATCGTCATCCTCAACGACAACGACATGTCGATCGCGCCGCCGACCGGGGCGCTGTCGTCTTACCTCGCTCGCACGACGTCGAGCGGCACCTACCTCTATGTGCGCGACATCGCCAAGCAGCTGGCGAAGCGCTTGCCGAAGAGCTGGGAGCGCCGCGCCGCGCGGATGGAGGAGTATACGCGCCACCTCTGGCAGGGGGGAGCGTGGTTCGAGGAGCTCGGCTTCTACTATGTCGGCCCAATCGACGGGCACAATCTCGACGATCTGCTCCCGGTGCTGAAGAACGTCCGTGACACCAAGCAGGGGCCGATCCTCGTCCACGTCGTGACTCAAAAGGGCAAGGGTTACGGCCCCGCCGAGGCGTCGGACGACAAGTATCACGGCGTCAACAAATTCAACGTGATCACCGGCGCACAGGTGAAGCCGAAGCCGAATGCGCCGAGCTACACCAAGGTGTTCGCCGACAGTCTTGTCGAAGAGGCCGAGCGCGACGACCGCATCGTCGCCGTGACCGCGGCGATGCCGTCGGGCACGGGGCTCGACATCTTCGGCAAGCGCTTCCCCGAGCGGACATTCGACGTCGGCATCGCGGAACAGCACGCAGTGACCTTCGCAGCCGGTCTCGCGACGGAAGGCTTCAAGCCGTTCTGCGCCATTTATTCGACGTTCCTGCAGCGTGCCTATGATCAGGTCGTGCACGATGTGGCGATCCAGGGCCTGCCGGTGCGCTTCGCGATCGACCGCGCGGGGCTGGTGGGTGCGGACGGGCCGACGCATGCCGGCTCGTTCGACCTCGCCTATCTCGGCTGCCTACCAGGAATCGTCCTGATGGCGGCCGCGGACGAAGCCGAGTTGAAACACATGGTGGCGACGGCCGTGGCGCTCGACGACCGGCCGTCGGCATTCCGTTATCCGCGCGGTGAAGGCGTCGGTGTCGAGATGCCAGCGCGTGGCGTGCCGCTCGAAATCGGCAAAGGCCGCATCATCACGGAAGGCAGCAAGGTTGCGATTCTGTCTCTCGGGACGCGGCTCGCCGAGGCGCTGAAGGCGGCCGACCAGCTCGGCGCCATGGGCCTTTCGACGACCGTTGCGGACGCCCGCTTCGCCAAGCCGCTCGACCGGGACCTTCTGCATCGCCTCGCCCGCGAGCACGAGGTGCTCGTGACGGTGGAAGAAGGCTCGATCGGCGGGTTCGGCTCGTTCGTGCTGCACGACCTCGCCGAGGCGGGATACCTCGACGGCGGGCTCAAGGTCCGGTCGATGGTACTGCCGGACACCTTCATCGATCACGATAAGCCCGAGAAGATGTACGATCGCGCCGGTCTCGGTGCGGCCGGCATCGTCGCGAAGGTCCTCACGGCCCTCGGTCGAGCTGGCGTGGCCAACGACGCGGGGCTCGCCTGAGGCGCGGTTAGACCGGCCTGCGATGCAGGCCGGCGAGCCGTCCGATCGGATGTCGTCCGATCAGATGTCCAGAGTACCGGCCCTGGCTGCGGCGTAGCGCGTTCCGACAACCGACCAATCCACGACGTTCCACCAGGCGGCGAGGTATTCCGGGCGCCGGTTCTGGTACTTCAGATAGTAGGCGTGCTCCCACACGTCGTTGCCTATGAGGACGCGCTGGCCGTCCATGAGCGGTGTATCCTGGTTGGGCTTTGACGACAGGGCGAGCTTGCCCTCGCGGTCGACGGTGACGAACACCCAGCCCGAGCCGAACACGCGTGCGCCGGCACCGTTGAATTGCTCCTTGAGCTTGTCGAGCCCGCCGAAGTCGCGATCGATGGCGGCGGCAAGATCGCCGCTCGGGTTGCCGCTTGTGGCGCCCATGATTTCCCAGAACATGGTGTGATTGGCGTGGCCGCCGCCGTTGTTGCGGACGGCGGTGCGGATGGACTCCGGCACTTCGGCGAGACGCGCAATCAGTTCGCGCAGCGGCAACTGGGCGAGCTGTCCGTGGTCCTTGAGGGCTGTGTTCAGGTTGTTGACATAGGCCTGATGATGCCGTCCGTGATGAATTTCCATCGTACGGGCGTCGATGTGAGGCTCGAGCGCGCCGACGGCGTAGCGCAGTGCCGGAAGCGTGTGCGGGCCCGTCGGAGCCTGGGCACTCGCCGATCGGACGACGCCGAGCGACGAAGCGGCCAACGCGCCGGCGATGAAGTGGCGGCGATCGAGAGTGGTCATCGGAGACATCCTTGGTGCGAAAGTTGGTGCCCGGAGCGACGCTAGAGACGATGGGTCTTCCCTGCAAGCGGAGAGCCGGTTAGGTGTCGCGTCTGGATCAGGCCTTGGTCGAACGCGGTCTGGCGCCGACGCGTTCGCGTGCCCGTGATCTGATCGTCCGCGGTCTCGTCGCGGTCGACGGTATCGCGGTGGCGAAGCCTGGCGCGACCATCGGTGCCGACGCCGTGCTCACCCTCGCGCCGGACGCCCCGCGCTTCGTTTCGCGGGGTGCGGAAAAGCTCGTCGCGGGGCTCGATCATTTCCGGTTTGATCCGGGCGGTCTCGTATGCCTCGACATCGGAGCCTCGACCGGAGGCTTCACCGAGGTGCTCCTCGCGCGCGGAGCCACGCACGTGAACGCCGTCGATGTCGGCCGCGGGCAATTGCACCCGACCCTCGCAGCCGATCCCCGCGTCTCTTCGTCCGAGGGCAAGGATGCGCGCGACCTCACCGCTGCAGACATTGGCGGGCCGGTCGACGTGCTCGTGGCCGACGTCAGCTTCATCGCGCTCGCCAAAGCGCTGCCAGCCGGGCTTGAGCTCGTGAAGCCCGGCGGATGGATGGTTGCGCTGGTGAAACCGCAATTCGAGGTCGGGCCCGAGCATATCGGCAAGGGCGGTATCGTGCGCGACGAAGCGCAGCAGCTAGCTGCGGTCGACACCGTGGCCGACTGGCTCTCCAAGCGGGGGTGGCGGATCGTTGGGACCCTGCCGTCGCCAATCCTCGGCGGATCGGGAAACAAGGAATATCTGATCGGAGCACGCCGTGACTGATCCGCTGTTCGATGAACAGATTACGGTGACTGCGCTCGGTGCGCTGGGCGATGGTGTGGCAACGGCGCACGATGGCCAGCAGCTGTTCGTGCCGGGTGGCTTGCCCGGCGAGGCTTGGGTGGCAGAGGCGGATGGGACCTATCGACGGCTTACCAGCCATCCGCAGCGCGCACCGGATCGGTGTCCGCATTACGGCCTCTGCGGCGGTTGTGCCACGCAGCACATGCCGGACGACGTATATGTCGCCTGGAAACGCGATCTGGTGGTGACGGCGCTGCGCCAGCATGGGTTCGAGGAGGCGGATGCGCTCGTCGCGCCACTCGTCAGGGTCGCGGCACAGTCGCGCCGTCGCGCGGTTCTGACGGCTGTCCGGCGTGGCGCGGGCTTCGACGTCGGGTTCCATGCGGCGCGCTCGCACGATGTGATCGCCATTCGACAGTGTGCGGTGCTCGTTCCGGCGATCCTCCGGGTGCTGCCGGCGCTGGGCGAGCTTGCGGCACTGACCTCGGGCGGCTCGGAGGAGGTACGGTTTGCCGTCCTGGCGACAGCGACGGGCCTCGACGTCTGCGTCGTCGAACCGCGCGTGGCGCTCGGCCCGGGGCCGCGTGCGCGGATCGGTGAATTGGCGGCGCGTTCCGGTTTCGCAAGGGTCTCGATCGGCGACGATGCGATCGTGCGGCTCGTCGAGCCGGCATTGATGGTCGGCGATATCGCCGTGGTGCCACCGCCTGGCGCGTTCGTGCAAGCGTCGGCCGAAGCGGAAGGTCAAATGACCGCCTCTGTACTCGAAGGCTTGGGCGGGGCGCGCCGGGTGGCCGATCTTTTTGCCGGCCTCGGAACGTTTACGCTGCCGATCGCCCGGCGCGCCAGCGTCGTCGCATTCGACACCGATAAGGCAGCACTCGAGGCGCTGTCTGCGGCAACGCGGTCGGCGCGCGGCCTGAAGCCGGTGACGGTGCGTGTCCGAGATCTGTTCCGTGAGCCGCTTTCGCCGCGTGAGTTCGTCGACGTCGATGCCGTCGTTTTCGATCCACCTCGCGCCGGTGCGCGTGCTCAAGCTGAGCGCCTGGCGCGCACAAAGCTCGCGCGGATCGTTGCGGTCTCGTGCAATCCCGCCACGCTGGCCCGCGATCTCGCGACCCTCTTGATCGGGCCCTATCGTCTGCGGTCGGTTGTTCCGATCGATCAGTTCGTGTTCACGGCCCACGTGGAAGCCGTAGCCGTGTTGGAGGCCAGCTCTCAGGCGAGACCGTCCAGGAGCCGGCCCACGTAGGCGGGGACTATTCGGGTCGCCGGGCCATGATGGGCTTCCGCAAACATGCGTCGGCCTTCGGACGGTTCGAGGTTGAGTTCGACGGTGTGCGCGCCGGCTGCGCGCGCTTCGGCGACGAAGCCCGCCGCCGGATAGACGTTGCCGCTGGTGCCGATCGAAACGAAGAGATCGCAGTCCTCCAGCGCCGCTTGGATCCGCTCCATGTGGTAGGGCATTTCGCCGAACCAAACGACGTCGGGGCGCATGCGGCCCATCTGCTGGCACGCCGGGCAGGTCGTCTCTGTCGACAGGTCCTGCTGCCACGCCTGCCGCGCGTCGCAAGCAATGCACCAAGCCTTCAACAATTCTCCGTGCATGTGAATGAGGTTCTGCGAGCCGGCGGCCTCATGGAGCGCGTCAACGTTTTGCGTGACGACGAGGACACTGCCGGTGTGCTCGCGTTCGAGTCGAGCGAGCGCGTGGTGTGCCGCGTTGGGTGCGACGCGGGCGTGGTCGCGGCGGCGCATGTTGTAGAATTCGTGGACGCGGGCGGGATTGCGGGCGAAGCCCTCAGGCGTTGCGACCTCCTGCTAGTCGAATTTGGCCCATACCCCGTCGGGGTCGCGAAAGGTCGAAATGCCAGATTCGGCCGATAAGCCGGCGCCGGTCAGGATGACGATGTTCCGGAAACGGGCCATGGCGTCCTTTCCGCGTCCTCAGGGGCCGCCGGTCAGCGCCGCAAGGCGTGCTTCGAGTTCGTCGATACGGGCCTGCATCTCGGCCAGCGTTTCCGCCACGTCCTCCGCGGCGAAGAGCTGCGGGATGTGCTGCGCGCAGTTGGTGTCCCAGGCCTCCACCGCAAACAGGATGCCCTGCTCCACGCGACCGGCGTAGCCTTCGACTGCGAGGGCGGAGAGGAGCTCGGGTGGGCCATCGACGATGCGCGCCTTACCCCACAGCTTGAGCCGACGGCGGGCCTCGTAATCCATGATGAAAAGGAAGGCCTTCGGATTGTCGAGCAGATTGCCGGTAGTGACGAACTGGCGATTTCCCGCGAAGTCGGCGAAACCGAGCGTCTGCTCGTCGATCACACGGATGAAGCCGACCGGGCCGCCACGGTGCTGGACGTAAGGCTGGCCGTCTGCGTTGGCCGTGCCGAGATACGCTGTGCGAGCACGGCCGATGAAACCTGCAACCTCTGGCGTTACGCGCGTACGCCATCCCCCGCGCGCTTCGAGCGGCGCGAAACTCTCCCTTGAGCCGCGTGCCGTCTGGACAGCTTTCACGGTCGGCGTGAATGCGATGTCGCTCGAAGGTCGCAAGCAACGATTCTCCCAGGTCTGCCGACGCGGGATATAGCATCTTCCGATCGTCCGTGCCGAGGCATCCGCCGCTCGCGATCGTGGATCAGGTGCGAACCATCGCCGCTGGGACGTCGACCTCGAAGAGCAGCCCCTCCGGGCGGAATTCGATCATCGCTGGCTTGTCGAAGTCTTCGATAATGGCGCGCTCGAGCAGCTCGGTGCCGAAGCCGCGGTGCGCCGGCGGGGAGACGGGCGGCCCTCCGTATTCCTCCCAGCGAAACAGGAAGCGCGCGGCCGCGCCGGTCCCCGTGATCTGCCACGTCACACGGACGCGGCCGCCCGGCCCGGACAGGGCGCCGTGCTTGACGGCATTGACCGCTAGTTCATGCAGCACGAGCGCGAACGTCTGCGCCGGGCCCGATTCGAGCACGATCGGCGGACCGTCGAGATCGACGCGGTCGACGATACCTTCGAGTTCGACCCGGACCAGTTCTTCCAGTGCGACGCCGCGCCAGTCGCTGTCCGTCAGCATGTTGTGGGCGCGGGCAAGCGCCTGTAGGCGCTCGAGGAAGTTGATGCGGCCGGCTTCGATCGGACCGCTGCCGGACAGGCTCCGCCGTGCCACCGACTGGATTACCGCGAGCATGTTGTTCGCGCGGTGGCGCAGTTCTCGCACGAGCAACTTCTGGCGCTCGGCGACGCGCCGCTGGTCGGTGACCTCTTCGAGAATCAGGCCGACCCCGACGAGAAGACCGCCTTCGTCGAGCAGCGGATAGTATTGCGAATTGAACGACCGGAGCACGCCGGGCAGCCCTGGCATTTCGCCCTCGAACTCGATGCCCAGGCGGGCCTCACCCGAGGCGAGGACGTGCTCCAGATGCGGTTCGAGGGCATCGGCGACCGCCCCTAGTACCTGGCGGGCGGTTCGTCCGAAATGCTCCTGACGCGTCACGCCGCTCATGGTGGCCATCGCAGCGTTGGCCCGGACATAGCGCAGATCCCGGTCGAAGAGCGCCAAGCCGATCGGTGCAGACGCGTAGAGCGCTTCGAGTTCGCCGAGCTGGCGCGCCGAGAGCTGTGCGGCTTCCGCGAGGCGGCGTTCCACGATTTTTCTTGCGGTGATGTCCATGCTGAGGCCGATGACACGGTGGGCGGTCCCGTCGGCATCCCGTCTCACTTCGCCGCGAGACAGCAGCCAACGGATGCTGCCGTCCGGGCGGATGATGCGAAACTCGCTTTCGTAAGAGCCGGTGGCGATCGCGGTGTCCCTGCGGGTTAGGACGCTCGCGATATCGTCCGGGTGGATGAGCCGGTCCAAGGTCTCGAGGCGCCCGTCGAACGAGTCCGAATCGACGCCGAATATCTCGAGCCGTTCTGGTGAACAGTCGACCCTTCCGGTTTTCAAATCGATCTCGAACGTCCCCATGCGACCGGCCTTGAGGGCGAGCCGCGTTTTTTCGTTCGCGATTGCTGCGGCCTCTTCGGCATCGCGGCGCTCTCTGGATGCCGCCTGCAAGGCCAGGATCACATCGTTAACCTCGTCCACCGTGGACTCCCGGGCAGATACCGGGGCGCCGCTGCCGAGCGCCCGCGCGGCTTGTGCCACGCGCTGGATCGGTGCCGCGATCGCGCGGCCGAAGCCCATGGCGAGTACGAGCGACAAGCCGAGCAACGTCGCGCCGGCGAGCCCGAAAAGGCGCCATGTCGTCTGCAGCGGCCCCTCGACGGACTCCACGGGGATCGAAACGACAGCCTGCCAGTTCGCCTCCGTCAGAAAGGCGTGCGCTCGATAGACTTCGTAACCTTCGAGCCCGATCGTCCGTGTAACGCCGCGTGGCGGCGACGACAGAACGAGCAGTTGGCGTGGGACCTCGAAGGTCTCGAAGCGATCGGCATCGTGGGATCGCGTAATGATCCGGCCGGTGGCATCGAGCAACGCAACCCGCCAACGCTCATCGAGGCTCGCACGCTGCAACAGGGTTCTCAGCCGATCGGGTGGTTCCGCGGACACGACGGCCAATCGCTTCGAGTCTGTTGTCCCCTCGACCGGAACGCCGACGACGAGTTGAGGTGACGCGCGCGCCGGTATCGCGAGATCCGAGACGAACGCTCCGCCGGCCTCAGCGGGAAGCCTGCGACGCACGAGGTCGACCAGCCATGTGGTTTGATCATCTCCGTCTGCGGACAGGTCGATGAGGAAGATGCGGTAGCCGTCGGTCGGCCCGACCAAGCGGGCGTGTTCGTCGAAGGCTGCCACATCGCCACGACGTGCTGCGGGAGAACCGGCGAGGACGCCGAGCCGTGCCACCCGAGCGGCAAGATCACGATCGATGGTGCTCGCGAAATCGCGGGCAGCCGCGAGGGCGCGCCCTTCGATTCGGCGGTGCTCGGCGGCCGCGTAGTAGCGCAGCAACAAGCCACTGAAGATCAACACCGGCAGGATGAGCGCCAATCCATAGGCGGCTAAATGAAATCCGACTGGAAAAGACGGCAGCCGCCGGCCGGATTTTGTCGTCATTACCCGTGTGCTCCACCGCGAGCACGTTGCGCCCAGCCGCCGGAGGTGGCGCGGTCTCCATCGGGACGGGCTCGTCGCCGCATCGCTGGCGTAAGAACGCCGACTGCCGGCTCGGGTTCCCTTTAATGGGAGCCCGAAATCCGATGCGCTGGAGAAGTGACCGGCCGGGTCGCCGATCACTCCGACATCGCGTGCTGCTCTTCGCCGGCGATGGCCTTAAGGTCCTTCAGGAATTGCCGCCTGCGCGACTCCGGCAAATTCTGAAGGATGCTCGTCTGGACACGGTCTACAGTGAGGGCCTTCAGGCGGCGCCGTCCCTCCGTCGAGAGTTTGACGGCGTAGGCCCGGGCATCGTCCTTGCGCCGAGCGCGTTGGATCAGGCCCTTGTTCAGCAGACGCTTGACGATATCGGCGAGCGTTGACCGGTCGATGCCTGTCGCGTTGCACAGTTCTGTCTGGCTGACGCTGTCGCGGCGCGACAGGGCATCGAGAACGGCGAACTGGCGTGGCGTTACGTCGCTTTCGCGCGCCTCGTCGCCGAATGTGCGCTCGGCTCGCTGGATAGCGCGCCTGAGCAGGTGAAGTATGAACTGCTCCATCGGCTCGTCAGCCTGCTGACTTGCCGCGTTGCGCGGTCTGGCGACTGCCTCTGCCCGCGTCTTTTCCTTGCTTCTTGCCACTACTTCTTCTTCTGGTTCGAGCCTGACCCACCGCCGGACGCCCCTGTCGCCGCGCCGCCTTCGAGCGACCGGCGCATATCCATGGCCATGTCGAGGTGTTGGCGAAGCTTGGGAAGTGTTTGTTCAGCAAACTGCTTTATGTCAGGATTGCTTCCCTGCTTGCTGTAGCCGGAGAACAATTCCACCGTCTCCTGGTGCGCCGTGACCTGTGCATCAGTGTAGGCGCGATCGAAGGTGGCGCCGTTTCGCTCACGCAGGTTCGATATGATGGTGGCGTGTTTCTTCGTCAGCGCGACGTCGGGAACCGACGTGCCGGCCTGTTGGGCCGCTTCGGTCAGTTGCTGGTTCGCCTGGGTATGATCCTGTATCATTTTCTGCGCGAAAGACTTCACGTCCTGGCTGCGAGCCTGCTGTTCGGCGAGCTTGCTCGATTCGATTTCGAACCGTCCGCCTTCCGCCGCCTGCTTGATGAAGCTCGTCGTCTTCTGATCGACCGCTGCTCCGCGCTCGGACTTCTGTCGTGCCTGACTGCCTGATTGCCCGGTGGTCTGGGCAAGCGCGCCACCCACCGCCACGACGGACAGAGTGCAGACTAAGACGTATCGGAACATCTGTGGACACCTCTCTCTGTTCCGGGTCTCTGGTCCGGGCTGAACGCTGTTGCCGCTGCACCGTTCCTTGCCGGACGATTGCGTCAGCTGTTCTTGCTGCGAGTGCGGGACTTCGCGGCCGTCTTGTGCGCCGTGGTTCGCCCACTGGATTTCGATTTCGTCGTAGCGCGGGTCGCCTTGGCGGAGGGGCGGTTCGCCGTGCGTGCTCCCGAGCTGCTGCCGCTGCCCGCTCTCTTACGCGACGAGGGGCGCGAGCGCGTGGCCGTCTTGCCGGAAGTCTTTCGGGCGGCGCCCGCTCCTTTGCCCGATGGGGCGGTCTTGCTGGCCGATCGCCCTGCTGTGGCCGCGGTGCGCGTCGTGCTTCGACCCTTCGTTGCGGCCTTGCTGCCGCGACGGCCTGCACCTCCGCCGGAACCTTCAGCCGTCGAACCTTTTTTCGTCGCTGCGCGCGCCATGTCATCTCCTCCGGGAACAACGGCGTTCAACGCTGCTGGCTCGATGCTGGTTCCTGCTCAGCTCCGCTTTGCAGCGGACGGGCAAGTCGGCGTCGGCCGGAACAACCCAATTCGCGTGTCGTTCAGAGCCGACGAGAGGCCTAGCGAGCGAGGGCCGAGGGATGACCAATCTAGGCAAGTTGGCCGGCGCCTTGCTGGTGGTTCTTACCGTCGATGCATTAAGGCCGCTGCTCGCCCATGTTGGCGAAACTGGGCAGGACTACGGCGTTTTCCGTCGACCCGACGGCACATCGTGCTGCAACAACCGTGACTGTCGTCCAGTGCAATGGCGGACGACACCCGACGGCCGCCTCTATATGTTCCCCGAGGGCCGTCAGGTCTATATACCGCCCCATCTCGTGATCCGTCGCCCCTCGGACGACGGGAACGCGCACTGGTGCGGGATCGTCATGTCGACCGGGGACACGGCGACTTTCTGTGCGATCCTCCCGCCGCAGAGCATGTAAGCCGCGGCAGACCTATGACCGCTTTGTGAATGCGGCGTCCTGTTCTGCGCGAAGCCGCCACAACACGGAGGCTTCCGGGGGAGCGACGGCATCGACCGTCAGCATGCTTCCAGCGGCGACCGGGCGCACCAAAGTCCGACCGACCGCCATGTAGTAGGGCAACGGCTGGCCAGCGGTTGCCGGTGCGGCCGGTGTGAGGCGCGGCTCGAGGTCGGGGATAGCATGCCGGTTGCCGACGATCTCGAGGCGCTGGCCGGCGGGGAGATCGCGCGTCGCGACGGCGGTCAGGTCGACGACCGGACGGTATGTCTCGTCGACCGAGGTATTGGCGAGGCGCGCAGCTGCGAGGACCGACATCGGCGCCTCGACCCCCAGCAAGTGGGATGGATTGTAGACGAGGCCATAGCGTCCATCGGCCGTTGTCGGAATGCCTTTGCCGGCGAATAGTGCGCCGGATTTCGCATCCGCCCACTCGACGACGACGAAGACGCCGCCTGCGAAGCTCGCCTCGTCGGGACGACGCAGGCAGTTGAAGACGTCGATGCGGCCGACGCCGTCGAGCACGCCGCCGTGTGCCTTCGGCCGATAGATGTGCGGCAGCTCGACAGTGCGGGCGAGAGGGGCGTGATAGTCCGCGCGGTCGGGCATCAGTCCCGTCGCATTTGCGACGAGGGCCATCTCGCAAAAATCCGGAACCGTGCGCTGCGGGATGTCAGCGAGCGCCACGGACCGCGCCGCAAGCACGCGAGCGGGATCGGCGCCGAGTTCCCAGAGATCCGCAAGAGCAGGGGCCTCAACTTGCATGGTCGTCCAGCTGACGCGCCTTTTGCGGGGATCGAATACGTAGTCGTACTCGCTCGACTTACCGGCGGCGACAACCGGCAGACCGAGTGCGCGGCACCACGTGACAAGCGTGATGAGCAACGCCGGCTGATCGCCCTCGACCAACGTGTAGGGCACGCCAGCGCGGCGCGCCTTGGCGGCGAGAATTGGCCCCACCACGCACTCGGCTTCCTTGCTCACCATCGCGACGCCGACGCCGGCGGCGATCGCTGCTTCAGCGTGGCGGGCGCCGTGTTCGGGGTCGCCGGTTGCCTCGACGACCATTTCAACGCCAGTGGCGAGGAGATCGCTTAACGTTCTGCAGACGGCCAATCGACCGGCGGAAACGGCGGAGCGGGCCGCAGCGGCACTTTCGGTGACGATCGCATCGAACCCGGCAGCCTGAAGCGTCTTGGCTGTCGCCTCGGGATCTTTGTCCAGCACAGAGATGATCCGCAGGCCTTCCATTCGCCGCGTTTGGACCAGCAAGGACTGTCCGAATTCGCCGACGCCGACGAGGGCGCATGAGACGGGGCGCTCACGCGCCGGGGCAAGGAGTTGCTGGAAGTGCACGGGCCGTGGTCCTCCGGTTGCGACGCCGCCGACGCTAGCGGAAAGACGGGCCTTGCCAAGGGATCAACGCGGTGGCGACAGTCAAGTCATCGTATTGTCGACGACCCCTTGCGGGACCCGGCTGCCCGTTCTAGTGTCCCGTGCAATCATCGTACGAGGCCGCTAACGGCCCGATCCAGGGAGGACTTAATGACCAAAATCGACAGGCGTAAATTCCTGAAGGCGACCGGTGCCGGCGCCGTCGCAGCATCGACGGGCGGGCTGGCTGCCATTCTTGAGTCCGGCCGCGCGCCGGCCTACGCTCAGCAGACCACGGTGCACTGGCTGCGCTGGAACGACTTCGTGCCGGCCTGCGATCAGTTGCTCCGCACCAAGTTGCTGCCCGAGGCCGAAAAGGCGCTCGGCATCAAGGTCAACTACGAGACGGTAAACGGCAACGATCTTCAGCCGCGCATCACCTCGGGCATCCAGTCGGGCGCCGGTCCCGACATCCTGATGCTCTTCAATAACCACCCGCATCTCTACAAGGCTAGCCTCGCCGACCTCAGCGACGTGGCTGATGCCGTCGGCAAAGAGCAGGGTGGCTATTACAATATCTCCAAGGGCAACTGCTCAGCCGACGGCAAGTGGATGTCCATGCCGATGGCGATCATCGGTGCGATGAACGCCTACCGCAAGTCATGGTTCGCCGAGGTCGGCTACAACGAGTTCCCGAAGACCTGGGACCAGTATCGCGACGCTGGCAAGAAGCTGAAGGCGAAGGGCTATCCTATCGGCCAGTCGCTCGGCCAGTCGTTCGGCGACCCGCCGACCTTCGTCTATCCGCTGCTTTGGTCGTTCGGTGCCACGGAAGTGGACGACAAGGGCAAGGTGGCGCTGAACTCGAAGGAAGCCGTCGATGCCGTCAAGTGGATGGTCGGCGCTTGGAAGGATTCCTTCGACGAGGGCGGTCTCGCCTGGGACGACGCAGGCAACAATCGCGCCTTCCTCGCTGGAACGATCTGCTCCACGCTCAACGGCGCCTCGATCTACATCGAGAGCACTCGTAAACCAGATCAGTACAGGACAACGGACGGTAAGCCGCTCAAGGACGACATTCTCCATGCGCCGCTGCCGGCCGGTCCGAAAGGCCAGTTCGGCATGCATACGTACACGTCGCATGTCGTGCCGAGCTACTCGAAGAACGTTTCGGCGGCGAAGGAACTGCTGAAGTTCATCCATAAGAAAGAGAACTACGACCAGTGGTTCTCGACGGCGCAGGGCTTCTACACGCCCGGCACGACGGGCTGGGAGACGCACGCCGTGTGGACCCAGAACCCGGTCATGGCGCCATTCGCCGTCGCGGGTAAGCTCGGCCTGACGCCGGGTCATCCGGGCGAGCCGAACGCGAAAGCGGCCGAGGTGCTGTCGAAGTACCTGCTCGGCAACATGATCGGCGCGGCGATCCGTGGCCAGTCCGCCGAGGACGCTGTCAAGTCGACGGCCGACGCTCTCAAGAAGATCTACGAGGGCTGACGAGCGCTCTAGGTGCTCGCACCGGAACTCCTCAGCCGAAACCGACTGGGCTGCCCGCGCAACGGGCGGCCCATCGGCGCAGAAGACGTGAACGGGGAATTCACATGGCTGTGACGACGGCGGGCGGGACCGCAGTGCGCAGGGAAGTCACTCCCAAACCGCCCTGGCGGCCGCTGGAGAACGAGACGGCGCTGGCCGCCGTTCTGCTGCTTCCCACGATGCTCCTGCTCGGGCTGTTCATCGCCTACCCGTTCTACCGCGGCATCATGCTGTCGGTTTCAAATGCCCGTGTCGGCATTCCTGGCGAGTTCGTCGGCCTGCAGAATTTTCAGCGACTGCTGTCCGATCCTATCTTCCACATGGTGGTCTGGAATACCTGCTGGTACACGTTCGTCACGACCATCTTCAAGCTGGCGCTCGGGCTCTGGCTCGCGATGCTTTTGAATCGCGACTTCAAGTTCAAGGCCTTTACGCGCGCCTTCATCCTGTTGCCCTTCATCATTCCGACCGTGCTCTCCACGTTCGCGTGGAAATGGATGTTCGATCCGACGTTCAGCGTCCTGAACTGGATGTTCTACCAGCTCGGGTTCATCACCTCGGCGATCAACTGGCTGGGTGACGGCGATCTCGCCATGCTGTCGATCATTATCGTCAACATCTGGCGCGGCGTGCCTTTCTTCGCCATCAGCCTGCTCGCCGGCCTGCAGACGATCAGCCCCGATCTCAACGAGGCCGCAGCGATCGACGGCGCCAAGCCCTGGCAGCGCTTCATCCACATCACTTGGCCGCTGCTCCTGCCGGTGACCATGGTGGTCGTGCTGTTCTCGGTCATCCAGACGTTCGCCGATTTCCAGATCGTCTACGTCATGACCGGCGGCGGTCCCTCGAACGCGACGCATCTGTTCGCGACCTACGCCTACCAGCTCGGCGTCGGCACAGGCCTCCTCAGTCAAGGTGCGGCCGTCTCGCTCGCCATGTTCCCGATCCTCTTCGCGATCGTGATCGTCCAACTGCTCTATATCCGCCGCGTGGAGACCCGCTGATGATCGAGGGTGGCATCTGGCGTCGCTGGGTCTTCTTCCGGCTCCCTCTAACCTTGTTCCTGATCTTCCTGCTGTTCCCGTTCTTCTGGATGGTGATCACGACGTTCCGGCCGGATGGCGAACTTTACCGGCCTTGGCGAGCTGCGAACTACAATCCGTTCTGGACGTGGAATCCGACGATCGTCCACATCAAGTACCTGTTCTCGGAGACGCAGTTCCTGCTGTGGCTCTGGAACACGATGTTCATTGCCACGCTGTCGACGATCATCTCGCTCGTCTGCGGCGTGTTCGCTGGGTACGCGTTGGCGCGCCTGAACTTCCCGTTCGCGGGCGGCCTCGGCACGATGATCTTCATCACCTATCTCGTGCCGCAGACACTGCTGTTCATTCCGCTGTCGGAGATCATCCGAAACTATAAACTCGGCGATACGCCCTGGTCGCTCATTTTGACCTATCCGACGTTCCTCATCCCGTTCTGTACGTGGCTGATGATGGGGTACTTCAAGGCGATCCCGAAAGAGCTCGAGGAATGCGCGCGCATCGACGGTGCCTCACGCCTCGTCGCGATGATCTACATCATCATCCCCGTGGCGGTGCCGGGCATCCTTTCGGCGATGATCTTCGCCTTCACGCTCTCCTGGAACGAGTTCATCTACGCGCTCGTGTTCCTGTCGTCGCCGGAGCAGAAAACGGTTCCTGTCGGCGTCGTCTCGGAACTCATACGCGGCGACGTATTCTTCTGGGGACCGCTGATGGCGGGCGCGCTACTCGGGTCGATCCCGGTGGCGATCGCGTACTCGTTCTTCGTCGAACACTACGTGTCGGGCCTGACGGGCTCGGTGAAAGGCTAATCTGAGGGGTGGCGAAGCCCGGGGGGGCGCCGCCGCTGGGAGTTAGGAAGCGGAGTCACGATGGCTGAGGTCACCATTCGAAACGTTCACAAGCGGTATGATGATTTTCATGCCGTCAAGAACGTCAGTCTCGAGATCAAGGACACCGAGTTCATGGTGCTCGTCGGCCCGTCCGGGTGCGGCAAGACCACGACGCTGCGCATGGTAGCCGGTCTCGAAACCATCACCGAAGGCCAGATCCTGATCGGCAATCAGGTCGTCAACGATTTACCGCCGATGGATCGGGACATCGCGATGGTGTTCCAGAACTATGCGCTCTATCCGCATATGAGCGTCGCCGAGAACATGGCGTTCGGTCTCAAGATGCGTAAGTTTCCGAAGGCGGAAATCGAGCAGCGCGTGAAGGAAGCCGCCGATATCCTGGGCATCAAGGACCACCTCCATCGCAAGCCGCGCCAGCTGTCGGGCGGTCAGCGCCAGCGCGTGGCGCTCGGCCGTGCGATCGTGCGCCATCCGCAGGTGTTCCTGTTCGACGAGCCGCTGTCGAACCTCGACGCGAAGCTGCGCGTGCAGACGCGCGTGGAACTCAAGAAGCTCCACAATCGGCTTGGCACCACGGCGATCTACGTGACCCACGACCAGGTCGAAGCGATGACGCTCGGCGATCGCGTGGTGGTCATGAAGGACGGCATCGTCCAGCAGGTCGGTGAACCACTGCAGCTCTACAACACGCCGGCCAACAAGTTCGTCGCCGGGTTCATCGGCTCGCCTGCCATGAACTTCTCGAACGTGCGCATCGTCGAGCAGGGCGGCAACCTGTTCGCCGAGAACGCCGGCATGAAGATCAAGGTGCCAGAGCACATGATCACGGCGATGCGTCCGCACACGGGCCAGTCCGCTGTCCTCGGTGTGCGCCCTGAAGACATCGCGGTTGCCGGCAGTGCTCCGGACGACGGCTTCCAGTTCGAGGCGCTGACAGAAGTCGTCGAGCGCCTCGGCGCCGAGACGCTGCTCGACGTCCGCGTTGCCGACGGCACGATGGTCGCGAGCGTCGAGCCGACGACGCCGGCGAAGATCCAGGAGCGGATCAAGCTCCGGTTCGAGCCGCGCAAGATCCACTTCTTCGACGCCAAGACCGAGCAGTCGATCACCGCGGCCTGAGGGCGGCGGGGTCGGACGTTCTCGTTGCTCACTCGGTCACCCAAGGGCCGGCGGTCGCTCGTCGTGGCGCCGGCTGCTCAGGAGGGTCGCTATGGCCGCCAACGCATTCGAGATTGCCGTCATGCCGGGTGACGGCATCGGCAACGAGGTGATGGACGCCGCGCTGCACGTCCTCGACGCGGCGGAGAAGCGGTTTGGCATCGGGACGCGTCGCGATCGCGTCGACGGCGGCGCCCAGCATTACAAGGCGACCGGCGTCGCGATGAGCGAAGAGAGCTTCGCGCGGGCCGGTCGGGCTCACGCCATCCTGTTCGGCGCGATGGGCTGGCCGGAGATCCGCTATCCCGACGGCACGGAGATCGCGCCGCAGCTCGACCTCCGGTTCCGCTTCGAGTTGTTCGCCGGCGTCAGGCCGATCCGGGCGATCCCGGGCGTTCCGACGGCGCTCGCGCATCCGCGCGCTCAAGAGATCGATCTCGTGATCCTGCGCGAGTCGACCGAGGGCATGTTCGCCTCGCGCGGCAAGGGCGAGATCATCGAAGATCGCGAGGCGCGCGACACCCAGGTCATCACACGCAAGACGACCGAGGCGCTGAGCCGCTTCGCCTTCGACCTGGCCCGGCAGCGGGCCAAGCGGCGCGGCAAGCCGGGTAAGGTGACGCTGATCGACAAGGCGAACGTGTTCCGGTCGTTCGCCTTCATGCGCAAGGTGTTCGACGAGGTCGCCGCTGGTTATCCGGACGTCACCGCCGCGCACCACTACGTCGACGCCGCGGCGCTCGACCTCGTGCGCCGGCCGTGGGACTTCGACGTGTTGCCGATGGAGAACCTGTTCGGGGATATCCTGTCGGATCTCGGCGCCGGCCTGATCGGCGGCATGGGGTTCGCGCCGTCGGCCGACGTCGGCCAGGACCATGCGCTGTTCCAGCCGAGCCATGGTTCGGCGCCCGACATCTTTGGCAAGCGGATCGCCAATCCGACCGCGATGATCCTGTCGGCCGCGATGATGCTGGAGTGGCTCGGTGAGCGCCATGCGAGCGAGGCGGCGATCACGGCCGCGCGGGCGATGACCAAAGCAGTCGATATCGCGTTCGGGCAAGGTCGCGTGAAGTCTTACGACATCGGTGGGCGCGACGGGACGGACGCGATCGCCAAGGTCGTCGCCGATGCGATCGGTTCGGGTGAGGCCGACCCCACCTGAGGGAGACGGCCAGCCTCGACAGCGTGCCCAGGGCGAGGTGTCATTCCATGTCTCTCGACGTCGCGATCGTCGGTTGCGGCTACTTCAGCCGATTTCACCAGGACGGCTGGGCGCGCAGCCCCGCTGCACGTGTCGTCGCAGTGGTCGATGCCGATATTCAGAAAGCCACGGCCGCTGCTGCCCCGTTCCCGGACGCTCGCGTTTACACGAGCGCCGAGGCCATGCTCGCGGACGTCCGGGCTCACCTCATCGACATCGTGACGCCACCGGCGACGCACCATGCGCTGGTGGCGCTGGCCGGACGGCATGGCATTCCGGTCGTCTGCCAAAAGCCCCTCGCGCCGACGTTCAAAGAGAGCATTGCGATCGTCGAGGAGGCCGAGCGGGCCGGCATTCCGCTCATCGTGCACGAAAACTTCCGCTTCATGCCGTGGTTTCGCGAGGCGCGCGCGGTGCTCGACAAGGGATTGCTCGGCACGCCGCTCGGCATCTCATTCCGGCTGCGTCCGGGCGACGGGCAGGGGCCCAACGCCTACCTCAGCCGTCAGCCGTATTTCCAGAAGATGACGCGCTTTCTGGTGCACGAAACGGCCATCCACCTCATCGATGTCTTCCGCTATCTGATGGGTGAGCCGACGGCGGTGTTCGCCCGCCTGAAGCGGTTCAATCCCGTCATCGCCGGCGAAGATGCGGGCGTTATCGTGTTCGACTTCGCGAGCGGGGCGACGGGCGTTTTCGACGGCAATCGCCACGTGGATCATCCGTCCGACGATGCGCGCATGACCATGGGTATCATGTACCTCGAAGGAACGGGCGGCGTGCTGCGGCTCGACGGCTTCGGCAACCTGCACTTGAAGCCCCACGGCGAGGTGGAGCGGCCGTGGCCCTATACATGGGAGGACAGGGGCTATGGCGGCGACTGCGTCTATTACCAGATCGCACACATCGTCGCCCATTTCGTCGACGGTGCGCCGGTGATGAACACGGGCCGCGATTACCTGCGCAACCTGGAAATCCAGGAAGCGATCTATCGCTCCAACGAGACGCGGGGGATGGTCGAGGTCTGAACGGGTCAGTCGCGCAGCTTCGGCGGTCGAACTGTTTCGCCAGCGCTCTGCTCCACGGTGCCGAGAGCATCGGCCAGGCGGACGGCGGCGCTGCCCGGGCGCAGCGGCTTCTGCTGGCTTTCGTGGGGTACCCATCCCGTGAGCGTGACGATCTCGAAGGTCGCCTTCACGCGACCATTCGGCAAGCTGAACTGCTCGCCATACAGCTCGAGGGCACGCAGGAACGTCGCGCGGCGCATTGGGGCGCGGCGGCGCTCGGCCAGCGCGTTGCTTGCGCCCATGGCTTTCAGTTCCCGGACGAGCGCAAGAGGGTCGGCGTAGGTGACGGTCACGGTGTCGGCATCGGCGACCGGCAAGGCGAAACCGGCGCGTTGCAGGAGTGCGCCGAGTTCGCGGACGTCGGCGAAGGGAGCGACCCGCGGTGAGGCGCCGCCTTCACGTTCTGCCTCCGCCTGGAGAAAGGCGCGGCGAAGCTCAATGAGCGTCTCGCCGCCGAGCAGGGCACCGAGGAACAGGCCGTCTGGGCGCAGTGCCCGACGGATCTGCAGCAACGTGCCTGGAAGGTCATTCACGAATTGTAGCGCGAGGGCGGACACGGCGAGGTCGAGGGCGCCGTCGGCGAAGGGGAGCGCTTCGATGTCCGCGAGCACGCGGGGATGAGGGGCCTTCGCCAGCAATTGGGCTGCCGAGTCGACCGAGACGATCGTTCCGATTCCCGCTACTCCGGCGAGCCGACGGGCGAGCACGCCGTGATGGCTGCCGATATCGGCGGCAAGGGGAAACGCGCGGTTGATGGCGACGAGCCGATCCGCGAAGTCGTCCGCGATGCGGGTGAGGAGAAAATCGTGTGCCTCGGCTGCCGGCGCCGCACGGTTGCGCTGCAGGTTCAAAGCGGACGGATCGAAAATGAGCGGTGGGGTCGACATGCTGGGTACGTACCTAGCTCGACAAACGTCCGGCGGCCAGACGGAGTCCGAGGGGAGCGACACAGCGACAGCAGTAGGAAACCATGGGCGGGGTCGAGGATGCGTCACACGAAGAGCGGACGGCTCCGCCGCGCCGCTTGTCGTCTACGCTCGCTCGGCTCGGGGCACCGGTGCTGGACTTCCTGCTGCCACCCGTGTGTGTGGCCTGCTCGGCGCGGGTGGCGAGCCGGGACTCTCTCTGTCCGGCCTGCTGGACCCAGATCTCCTTCATTTAGCCACCGCTGTGCGACCGCCTTGGGATACCGCTGCCGTATGACGCGGGGGCGCGGACGGTTTCCGCGCGGGCGCTGGCCGATCCGCCGGTCTATGGCCGCGCCCGGGCCGTCGCCGATTTCAGCGGCGCGATGCGCGATCTCGTCCATCGCTTCAAGTATGCGGATCAGCACCATCCGCGCCGGTTGTTCGGTCGCTGGCTGGCCGTAGCGGGTCGTGAACTCCTGGCGGACGCCGATGTGCTGGTGCCGGTCCCGTTGCATCGCTGGCGCCTCGCGCGGCGGCGTTTCAACCAGGCAGCAGAACTGGCGCGCGAGGTCTCGCGACTGACCGGAGTGCCGTCGAACCCCGCGTTGCTGCAACGGATCAAGCGCACGCCGACCCAGGTCGGCATGACGGCCGACCAGCGACGGCGGAACATGCAGGCGGCATTTGCAGTCCCAGCGAAGGCGGCCGACGTCTTCGGCCTCAACATGGTGCTCGTCGACGACGTGATCACCACGGGGGCGACGGTCGACGCCGCCGCCCGCGTTTTGCTGGCGGCCGGTGCAACTCGAGTGGATGTGCTCGCCCTCGCCATCGTCACCGATTCGGTCGAGCGGCCGAGCGGCGCCGCAGCAGTCCGGTCGTAACAGCTTCGCAAAACCGACGTATGGCAGCGTGCACTTGCAACGACCGGGGTCGCGGTTGGTGCCAGGGGAGGAAAACGCATGGGAATGCTGTCGTGGCCGTTCCAGTTGCGTTATCTGCCGTTCACGGCGGCAGTCGTCGCGTTGGTCGCGCTCTCGACCTTCCTGCTGCTGCGCCCGGCCTGGTACGATGCGCTCGTACTGCCACTCGCGGTGGTCGGCGGTCTCGTCGGCGTCGGCATCCACGACATCATGCAGCGGCGACACTCGATCCTGCGCAATTATCCGATTGCGGCCCATCTCCGGTTCCTCCTGGAGGAAATCCGCCCGGAGCTCCGGCAGTATTTTTTCGAGGGCGACAAGGACGGCGCGCCCTTCAGCCGTGACCAGCGGGCCATTGTCTATCAGCGAGCCAAGAAGGCGCTCGACAAGCGGCCCTTCGGCACGCAGTTCAACGTCTACTCGGACGGCTTCGAGTGGTTGAACCACTCCATGCTGCCGCGCGAGCCGTCGTCCGCGCCGTTCCGCATCCGCGTCGGTGGGCTTGAGTGTACGAAGCCCTATTCCTGCTCGGTTCTGAACATCTCCGCAATGAGCTTCGGCTCGCTGTCAGCCAATGCGATCCGCGCGCTCAATCGCGGCGCTGCCATGGGGCAGTTTGCGCACGATACGGGTGAGGGTGGGTTCAGTCGCTATCACCGGGAGCACGGCGGCGACATCATCTGGGAGATTGGCTCAGGATACTTTGGTGCGCGCAACCCTGACGGCACGTTTTCGATCGAGAAGTTCGCTGAGACGGCGGCGAGCCCGCAAATAAAGATGGTCGAGCTCAAGCTCTCCCAGGGGGCAAAGCCCGGACACGGTGGCGTGCTACCCGCGGCGAAGGTGACGGAGGAGATCTCGAAGACACGCGGTGTTCCGCTTGGGGAGGATTGTATCTCGCCGGCTCAGCACTCGGCGTTCTCCACCCCGATCGAGATGATGCACTTCATCGCGAAGATGCGCGACGCGTCCGGTGGCAAACCGGCGGGCTTCAAGCTCTGCATCGGGCACCCTTGGGAATTCCTCGCGATTTGTAAGGCGATGGTGGAGACCGGCATCACGCCGGATTTCATTGTGGTGGATGGTGCCGAAGGCGGCACCGGCGCCGCGCCGCTCGAGTTCATGGATCACGTCGGCATGCCGCTCAGGGAAGGGCTGACGTTCGTGCACGGTGCGCTCGTCGGCATCGGGTTGCGCAACCGCATCAAGCTCGCCGCGTCCGGCAAGATCACGACAGCCTTTGATATGGCGCGGGTGATGGCGCTTGGGGCCGACTGGTGCAACGCGGCGCGCGGCTTCATGTTCGCGCTGGGGTGCATCCAGGCGCAGAGTTGCCATACGGACCGCTGCCCGACGGGGGTCGCCACGCAGGATCCGCTCCGCCAGCGTGCGCTCGTCGTGCCTGACAAAGCCGAGCGCGTTGCCAATTTCCATGCCTCTACGCTGAAGGCGCTGGCCGAGGTGATTGCGGCGGCGGGGCTCGAACATCCGAGCGAGCTTCGCCCCGATCATTTCTCGCGGCGCGTCACGTCCGATCGCGTCGTCACGTTTTCTGAGCTTTATCCTGTGCTCGCCGAGGGTGAGCTGATCACCGGCACGGACCATCTCCGCTACCGCGAGGCATGGCGGATCGCCCGGGCCGACACGTTCATGGCAGTCCGCTGACGCGCCTAGATCCTCAGTAGACGACGACCGAGCGGATGCTCGTGCCGTCGTGCATCAGATCGAACGCTTCGTTGATGCGCTCAAGCGGCAGCATGTGGGTGATGAGCGGGTCGATCTCGATGCGACCGTTCATGTACCAATCGACGATTTTCGGCACGTCGGTCCGACCGCGCGCGCCGCCGAAAGCCGTGCCGCGCCAGACGCGCCCGGTGACGAGCTGGAAGGGACGGGTGCGGATCTCCCGGCCAGCGCCGGCGACCCCGATGATGATGCTTTCCCCCCAGCCCTTGTGACAGGCTTCGAGAGCGGTGCGCATCACGTCGACATTGCCGATGCACTCGAAGGTGTAGTCAGCGCCGCCATTGGTCAGCGCGACGAGGTGAGCCACGAGATCGCCACTGACGTCCTTCGGATTGACGAAGTGGGTCATGCCGAAGCGCTCACCCCAGCCCTTGCGATCGGGGTTGAGATCGACGCCGACGATCATGTTGGCGCCGACCATGCGCAGGCCCTGGATCACGTTGAGGCCGATGCCACCGAGGCCGAACACGATGCAGTTCGAACCGGGCTCGACCTTCGCGGTGTTGATCACGGCGCCAACGCCGGTGGTGACGCCGCAGCCGATGTAGCAAGCCTTCTCGAACGGCGCGTCCGTGCGGATTTTCGCGAGTGCGATCTCAGGCAGCACGGTATGGTTCGCGAACGTCGAGCAGCCCATGTAGTGATGAATCATCCGCCCCTTGTAGGAGAAGCGGCTCGTACCGTCAGGCATCAGGCCGCGGCCCTGCGTGCTCCGGATCGATTGGCAAAGGTTGGTCTTGGGATTGAGGCAGTACTCGCACTCCCGGCATTCGGGCGTGTAGAGGGGGATGACGTGATCGCCTGGCTTCAAGCTCTTCACGCCAGGGCCAACTTCCAGCACGACGCCGGCGCCTTCGTGGCCGAGAATGGCGGGGAAGAGGCCTTCGGGGTCGGCGCCGGAGCGGGTGAACTCGTCCGTATGACAGACCCCGGTCGCCTTGATCTCGACAAGCACCTCACCGGCCTTCGGTCCCTCGAGGTCGACCTCGACAATCTCGAGGGGCTTTGCCTTTTCGAAGGCAACAGCGGCGCGGGTCTTCATGAGGCACCTCGGGAGCGGTGGATCGGGCCGGACAAGGCTCGCATCTTTGCCCGGGCCCATCGGAGGTTCAAGGCGCGGCGCATGTCGCCGCGCCCGGTGTCAGACGACGGTGACGTCGAGGTCGCCGACGCCGTCGACGTGGCCCTTCATGCGGTCGCCACGCTTGCAAGCTCCGACGCCGGCCGGCGTTCCTGTCATGATCAGATCGCCGGCCTTCAGCTCGAACAGGCCGGACAGGTATTCGATCTGCTCCGGGATCGACCAGATCATCTGGGCGAGATCGCCCGTCTGGCGTCGCTCGCCGTTGACGTCGAGCCAGATCGCGCCCTTCTGCGGATGGCCGATCTTGTCGGCCGGCACGAGCGCTGAAATCGGCATCGACTTCTCGAAGGCTTTCCCCACTTCCCAGGGCCGGCCCATCTTCTTGGCGACGCCCTGAAGGTCACGGCGCGTCATGTCGAGCGCGACGGCGTACCCGTAGACGTGGGAGAGAGCATCCTCCTTGCGGATGCCGACACCGCCGGACTTCAGACCGACGACCAGCTCGATCTCCCAGTGCACGTCAGCTGAGGCGATCGGATAGGGAAATCTGCCGTCGAGGACGATGTTGTCCGGGTTCTTCTGGAAGAAGAACGGCGGCTCCTTGTCGGGATCGAACCCCATCTCGCGGGTGTGCTCGGCGTAGTTCCGACCCACGCAGTAGATCCGGTGCACCGGGAACGAGAGGCCCGTCCCAGCAACCGGGACGGACGGCAGCGGATGTGGCGCGAACACGTAGCTCATGGGGCTCCTCACGGGCGCTGAATGATGGCTTTCCCTGGGGAAGCGGTATCAGGGCCGAAGGGTGCTGGGAAGGCCGATGAGACCCCCCGCCAGCGAGGAGCTGACCGGCGATCCGGCGGCTGCTGACGATGGGTGCGCGGGTTGCGCGCTCGGGCCCGATCAGCGGCTGATCATTTGGTAACCGTCATCACGGGCGAGCGCCGCATCAGTTCTTCGATGCGCTGGCGTTCCCGCTGGAAGGCGGCGGCATGCTTTCCGGTCAGCCGGCGCTCGCGCGGTACCTGGATCTGCATCGGGTCGACGTAGCGGTTGTTGACCAGCACTTCGTAGTGAAGGTGGGGGCCAGACGACAGGCCGGTGTTGCCGACGAAACCGATCACCTGACCTTGCCGAACCTTGGTCCCCGGCCGGATGCCCGGGCCGAAGCGCGACATGTGTGCGTATGCGGACTGATAGCCGTTCGCATGGCGGATGCGGACGTAATTGCCGTACTGGCCTTTTCGGTCGGCCTCCTCGATCGTGCCGTTGCCGGCGGCGAGGATCGGCGTGCCGATCGGTGCTGCCCAGTCGACGCCGGTGTGCAGGCGACGCTCGTTGAGCAGGGGGTGATAGCGGATGCCGAAGCCGGACGTGAAGTGGACATTGTCGCCGCGTATCGGACGGCGCATGAGGAACTTTCGGGAGTTGTTTCCGAACTCGTCGTAGTAATCGACGATGCCGTCGGGCGTCCGGAAACGCCAGTAGCGCTGGGTTTCGCCGCCGGTCATTAATGCCGTATACAGAAGTTCTCCGGGGGCAGCGTCGCCACCTGGCTGGTCGTCCGCCCCCTCGAAGAAGAATTCCGCCGAGTCGCTCGGGCGCACGCGGCGGCGGAAGTCCGTCTCGTAGGCATGAATGCGGAGAATCCGCGTGATGACGTCGGTGGAGAGACCCTGCATCAGCGCCGCACTGTAGAGCGCGGCATAGAGGCTCGACGACTGGGGCTGGTCGGCATCGCTCATGGCGGCACGAGCGAGACGTGTGTCGACCGGCGAAGTGCTGGCGACAAATTCACCCGCAGCGTTGCGGGTGACTGACACCTTGTGGTCATGACCGTCGCCGAACACGGAGAAGGCGGCCGGCTCCATCTTGTCGCCGCGCTGGAGCGACGGGACCATCGTGATCCGCACTTCGTGGCCCGGGGCGAGCTGGCTGTCGAGGAAGATGCCCTTGGCGGCCTCCACCATGAGGCGCGCCTGATAGGTATCGGCGCCGAGCCTCGTCAGGATGCGGACGAGCGTGTCACCGCGACCGGCCCGCACGACGCGGACTTCGGTCTGCTCTAGCTCTTCGGTGGCGTCGGTGTCGGGTTCGATCGTCGTCTTGGTCAGGACGGTCGTGTTTGGCGGCAGGGGGTCGCGTTGCGAAGGATCGTTGATCTGACGGGGCAGTAGGCCTTCGGGACCCTCGGGCACGAGCGATGGGCGCATCAGGTCGGCCGCTTCGAGCTCTCTCGTCGCGATCGCCTGTGCCTCTTGGACGGTGATCTCCTGGCCGTCCTCGCCGGGTGGAATGCTGCCGAGGAGTTCTACGACCTGCAACGCGACGTCCTGGCTCGCCGCTTCTTCCGGGGTGCCGGCTTCGTCGGTCGCGCCCTCGGCGGCATAGAGACGGAGCGGATTGAACGGCGGGATGACGTCGCTGTTCTTCGCCGGCGCCGGCTGGAGCCGGGCGACGTAGCGGATATAGGGCCGGATCTGGATGAAGGGACGGTTGTCGCGCTTTACCTGAATTTGCTCGTGAATGATATGCTTCGCCGTCGGATTGTCCGTGGCGCTCTGTAACCGGTCGACCTTGGGAAGCGCCCAGCGAAGGCCGTCGACAGGCCTGGGAACCGACTGGGCTGCCGGGGAATTGGCCAGGAAATCATCGAGCGTCGGCATGCGGTTGACCGCAGTTTCGGTGCCGTCGATCGATCCGATGACCGCTATTCCGATCGCCAGTGCACCGACGGCGGCTGCGAGACAGGTGCTCAGTAGCCAGCGGAAACGGCCACCGCCCCGGGCGACATGGTCGGCCTCGTAGACGTCGCGCAGCGCTCGACGCGCCGCACTGTGATGGAGTGCAGCGCGCTGCCCTTGGTGCGCCTGCAGCTTCGGGGGCGGTCGGCCCCTAGCGAGACGCGCATGGCGGCGACGGTCAACCACGTCGGTGAACAGATCCCCTCAAAGCCCTGCAACGAGCGGGAGCCCCCGCTCCCCCTGCCTGCAAACCCGGCAACTGTCGGGTGCGGTGATGTCAAATCCAAGGCACGGCTGGCCTCGATCCATGGCTGTCTTGCGTGCCCGCTGCAATGGCGAGTCCTGCCAGGGCCTCCACAACTACATGTCGCAGAAAACATTGCCGAATCAGCTGGTTGCTGCAAACGTTCCGCTTGTGCGAAGTTTTTTTGACGAGGGTGTTGACACCCTCGAAGGCTTGTTGTTTATTCCGCGTCGTTCCGGGGCGCCAATGCCTCGGTGCCCGAGACGGGCTTACATCTCAATAGCTACATCGCGGCTCTGGGCCGGGCAACCGGTGCAGAGTTTCGTTGTCCCGAAGCGCAGGCGAGTTGCCTAGCGCGTGAGATTTGCTCTCCGGCGCTCTTTGACAAGTTGGATTTGAAGGAAGAGAAACGCAGGCGGCGGGGTTCATGCGGACCGTTCGCTACGGCGGACGGTCAGACGAGACTCTGGCAGATCCTGCGTTTTTCGAGCCATCACCATGG